>Ga0182006_1000001_pt1 | contig 1091090 bp, 1018 predicted proteins | sample Sormic07211104_1_FD_123022 | JGI IMG/M metagenome (GOLD analysis project Ga0182006, IMG submission 123022) | Rhizosphere microbial communities from Sorghum bicolor, Mead, Nebraska, USA - 072115-104_1 MetaG | ecosystem: Host-associated > Plants > Roots > Rhizosphere | place: USA: Nebraska...
CTCAAGATTCCGAAGAATCTCTACCGCTCGGCTTGCATGTGTTAGGCCTCCCGCTAGCGTTCATCCTGAGCCAGGATCAAACTCTCCATTGTATGTTTTTCCTGACCCACTCAAAGTTTTTTTACGCTTTAGTTTTTTCCTTACTTGGTTGTATATTGTATGTCAATGATCTTTTTTCTTTCCGCATTTAATAAAGAATCTTTTCTGTCGCTTCGTTCCTTATTTGCGGTTGCAAAAGTAATTATTTATTTCTAACCGACCAAATGTTTTAAAGGAAAAATTTAAAGTTTTTTTAGTAACCTTAACTCCCTTCAACACTCCAATCTTTACTCACTCCTGCGCTCCGTTTAACCGGACTGCAAAGATACAAAAAAAATTAAGTCTCACAACTTTTATTTCTAAAATATTGCTACCTCTTTTTCTTCTCTATATCCGTAAGCTTTTCTTAAATATTTATGCTTATCTAAAAGCTCTTCTGCGCTACTTCAAAACTCTCGTTTTTCAGTGGGGCAAAGATAACAACTTAATAACACGCAAAACAAATCTATTTAACATAAAATTCATAGTTATGTAATGTAAAAACTATAAACAGCTGATAAACAGAAAGAAAAATTTTAAACTTACGTTTAATTTTTTACCTGCTTTGGTTATCAGTATTACTTTATTGCTTATTTTGAGTGTATATAAGACTTAAAAACTCTGCATATGATCTTTCTAATCCGATAATATCGCCAGATTTCAAATTTAAGCCGCCTGTTCCGGAAGTATCTGATTTTACTTTAAGCGAAGAAGCCTGAAAGTATAAGTTTTCATTATTTGTTTTAGGCTGAATTTTAATAGTGGATCCTAAAAGTTTCTTAGTTGATATGGTATATACTTCTCCGGGAATGATATTCAAAGTAATATAAGATCTGGGAGGCAGTAAATAGTCCTTTTTATTAATATTAATTTTCTGGTCTTTATCTGAGGACGCAAAAACATATAACTTCCCATTCTGATTCATCAACTTTTCTTTGGGAGTATAATATAAAGCGATCCTGTAGTTGGCAGTATTGAGAGCCTGAGGAGTTCCGTCTATATTTTCAAAGGGCTTGAATGAATAAGTGTTGGCTCCTATTTCCTTTGCCTTCTTATATATTAAGGAAAAAACAGCTGCATCATCTCTTGAGAATCCCTGGACTTCAATTTCTCCTAAATATTCAGCGTCAACCGTAGTGTCTGCTTTTTTATACAGGAATTTATCTGTATTGTCGCTGGTTTTCTCAACTTTTGAAAGGTATACATTCTGCGCATGACCTAGATGGATACAGAATATGGAAATGGCAACTGCCAGGTTCTTGATCATATTATTGTTGTGTTAATGTTTTGACAGATTCTTCGAGGCTGTTTTCCCAATGCTTTAGTTCTATTTTATATACTTCTTCTATTTTATCCAGCGACATGGTACTTCTGGCCGGTCTTTTGGCTGGAGTAGGATACTGTTCTGTCGTGAGAGGGTTCAGCTTTACTGAAGAGTTTGAAAATTCAGCAATTTTTTTAGCGAAATCAAACCAAGTGGTTTCAGGATAGTTTGAAAAATGAAAAATACCAAAGGTTTTATTTGGAGTTTCGATAATGCTCATAATTGTTTCTGCAAGATCATTTGCATTGGTAGGCTGTCCAAACTGATCAGCTACAATCCCAAGTTCTTCTTTCTGAGAAAAGAGATTCAACATTGTTTTAACGAAATTCTTATTGAACTCTGAATACAGCCAAGAGGTTCTCAAAATAATAGTCTTTGGATTGATTTCCAGAGCCAGCTCCTCGCCTTTCCTTTTTGACTCACCATATACTCCGGTTGGATTGGTAAAATCATCTTCTGAGTATGAAAGATTTGTCTCTCCATCAAATACATAGTCTGTAGAAACATGGATCAGGATACACTTATGATCTGCACAGGCCTGGGCAAGATAGGCTACTCCATCAGCATTTACAGCAAATGCCTTGTCTTTTTCCTTTTCAGCCAAGTCCACTGCAGTATATGCCGAAGCGTTAATACAGTAGTCTGGTTTGTTATCATAGAAGAAATCGTTAACCTGATCTTCGTTTGTGATATCCAGAGTCTGGGAATCTGTAAATAGGAATTCGTAAGTATTTTCAAAATCAGGGGCAATTTTTCTGATACAGTTACCTAACTGTCCATTGCTTCCTATTACTGCTATTTTTTTCATCTGTAATTTATTATTTTTTTAAGGCGTGTTGTAATATCCGATTTACAAAAACAAGCTATTTCCCAGCACAAGTTGATTACGAATTTTTTGCGTTCTGAGATCTTAAGAACTTCACTCTAGGCTGGAAATCTTTCTGCTCCAGATCTACATAGAACTTTCCAAAGGTTTCTTTTATGTCTTGGGGATGAATTTCAGACTTTCTTGTCTTAAGATTGAAATAGATCACGGTAACCCACAATACAGCATGAACTGTTTTTTCATCCAGGCTTTTCATGAGTATTTCCACTTTGGCCGTTCTGTCCTGCACTTCAATGGTCTTACTGCTGATCACGACCTGGGTATTGTATCTCACTTCTTTTAAATAGGCGATCTCATTTTGAATGGCAATCCATGTGCATCCAGTCTTTTTGGTATATTCTTCGTATGTGAATCCATAAAATGTTTCTACGTGATCTTCTCTGGCATTGAACATGTAGTCTAAATACTTCACATTGTTTAAATGTCCTATCGGATCACAATCGCTGAACCTTACTTTTACGGTCGTTGACACTTCTTTTTCCATAGCGCAAAAATAAAAAAACCGCCTTTAAAAGAGGCGGTTAATTTATAAAACTTTGTTAATTTATTAGTTGATCCCTAATTCTTTCTTAACAGCAGCCGTAGCATCTGCACCCGATTTGTAAACTAGTGCTGAAGAGTTTGCATCCATGATAAATTCATATCCACCAGCTTTAGCCACTTTCTCGATTGCATCGTTCAGCTTCTTCTCGATTGGTCCGAAAGCAACATCCTGCTTAGCCTGAAGATCTTTCTGAGCTTTTTCTTGCATTTGAGCAATTTCTTCCTGAATCTTCTGTAATTCTGTTTCTCTAGCTTTGTTTTCTTCAGCAGTTTTTTTAGGAGCTTCCTCGCTGTACTGCTTCAGTTTAGCCTGTCCGGCATCAGCTTTTTTCTTAATTTCAGCTTGTTTTGCGTCTAAGAAAGCTTTTATGTCGGTATCTGCTTTTTTCTTTTCAGGCATTGCGTTAAGAACTCCCATTAAATCTACAGTAGCTAATTTCTGAGCTTTTGCCATACTTACCGATACAACCATTATTACCGCGGCAAATAATACACTTAATTTTTTCATAATTGGTAAAATAAATAATTTAATTTGTTTTTAGATTTTAATTTTAAGTAAAAGTTAATTTAAAAATTTACTTTTTACTTTTTGCTGCTTGTTTTTTCTTTCTTATCAGATGCAGCAGATCCTTTTAATAAGATCGTTAATACTTTTTCTGTATAATCGTATCTTGGCAGAAGAAAAAGGACATTGTTATCCGATTTATCAAGAACCGTGCCCAATCCATTTTTCTCAGCCATTGTTTTGACAGCTGTCCAGATCTGATCCTGAAACGGCACAACCAGGTTGGTTCTCAGCTTTGTAATTTCACCGTTGGCTCCAAAACGTAAGCTGGTAGTGGTTTTAATATTCTTCTCAAGATCCATTACTTCTTTTTCTCTTAGCTTCAGCTGATCTCCTATCAACAATACTTTTTCACTTTCAAATGCTGATTTTTTTCTCTCATACTCCGACTGCAGATTTTGAAGTTCAGACTGCCATGTATCGATCTGTGCATTCAATCTTGCTTCTGCTTCTTTGTATTGAGGTAGTTTATCTAAAATATAGCCTGTATCTACTATTCCAACTTTCTGGGCATTCGAAAGTCCGAAAAGCAGGAACAATACAGATGTGAAAATGATTTTAAAGTTTTTCATATGTGTGAATTATAATGATTGGTTCATCAGGAAGTGTGTTTTCCATCCAGATGGCTCTGTTCCGGAAACAGTTTTGTCAAATCCGTAAGCAAAGTCAAATCCGATCAAACCAAAAGCTCCCATATAAACTCTTACACCAACTCCCACAGATCTTTTCAGCTGGAATGGGTTGTATGTACTCCAGGAGTTCCATACGTTACCACCTTCTGCAAAGGTAAGTGCATAGATTTTAGCCGTTTGGTTCATTGAAATCGGGTATCTTAATTCTAATGTAAATCTGTTATAGATTGTACCTCCCCCTCTTTGGGTAATATCATCTATTTCTCCTCCGTATGTTGAAGCATTTTCATATCCTCTCAATGGAATCAATTCACGTCCGTCATATCTACCTCCAAATAAACCTGTACCTCCTACATAGAATCTTTCGAATGGCGGAGCACCCAGTTTTTTGTTATAACCATCCATGAATCCCATTTCAGCGGAAGATCTCAAGACAAGTTTTCCTGCAACCTCGTTATATACATCAGCCTTGAATTTAATCTTGTAGAATTCCATCCACTTATACTTATCAACCGGCGACATGGTAGAGTAATCTTTATTGCTGAACAATGAATATGGTGCGGTTAATTTCGCAGAAACTTCAATATTTGAACCCATTGTCGGGAAGATAGGGTCGATACCGGCTGAGTTTCTGCTTAAACCTAAGTTAAGACTTAAGTTGTTTGCATCTCCATAGTATTCTGTAGTATCTCCGAACTGGAATGGATAGTTACTGAATTTATAATTCTGGAACTGGATTCCTGTGTATAATGAGAAATAATCATCCGGCCAGTTCAGCAATCTGTTCAGACCTACTGAAGCGGAGAAGATGTTAAGCTTTTGATCAAGCCCATTGCTGTCATTATATTTTACTCTGGAAGTATTCAAACTTACTGAAAGTGCAGTTGGTCTTGTTCCGAATAACCATGGCTCTGTAAATGAAATACCATAGTTTTGGAAATACTGTCCTGCCTGAGCCTGAATAGACAACGTCTGTCCGTCTCCCTGAGGTACCGGCTTAAAGTCTTTGAATTTAAGGAAGTTCTTTAAAGAGAAGTTATTGAACGTAAGTCCTAATGTCCCGATAAAGCTGTTCCCTCCATAACCAGCCTGTAACTGCACCTGAGAAGAACCCTTCTCTACCAGTTTCCAGTTGATATCTACGGTGTTATCCTGCTGATTTGGCTGGATATCTTGTCCTACCTGCTGTGGATCGAAGAAGGACATTCCGGCTAAATCAAAATAGGTTCTTTTAATTTCTGTCTTTTTGAAAAGCTCTCCCGGTTTTGTTCTTAGGGCTCTAAGTATAACATGGTCATGGGTAGTTGTATTTCCCTGCCATGTCACTTTATTCCATGTAGCCTGCTCCCCTTCATTAATTCTGATCTCCAGGTTTACATTGTCTCCGGATACGGATTTTTCAACCGGTGTTACGTTAGAGAAAAGGTAACCATTATTCATGTACACGGATTTGATATCCGAGTCGTCTTCCTTACCTCCGTCTTCTCCAACTTTTTTATTGAAACCTACAGCATCGTAGATATCTCCTTTTTTGTATCCTAATAATCTCTGTAAATATTCTGTGGAATAAACGGTATTTCCGGTGAATGTAACATCTCCGATATAATACTTTTTACCCTCATTAAGCTTTACATTGATTTCGTAGTTGTTTCTATTGTTTCTCCATACGGAATCTGAAACAATCTTAGCATCTCTATATCCTAAAGAATTATAGTAGCTGATAAGGCTTTGTTTGTCTTCCTGATATTTTTCTTCAATGAATTTTGAAGATTTCAGAATTCCTCCGATACCAAATCTTCTCTGTTTGGTTTCTTTGAAGGCTTTTTTTCTAAGTTTTGCATCTGTAACGCTTGGGTTGCCTTCAAATTCGATATGGTCAATTTTTATTCTTTTGCCCTTTTCTACATTGATGGTCCAGTCTACCATAGACGGATCATTTGCATTCACTTTATCCTGGATGGTAATTTTAGCATCAGCAAAGCCTTTTTTCACGTAATCCTTAGGAACTTTAGTCTTAAGGCTGGAAATCAGGTTTTGGGTGATTTTTGTTCCGGGCTTTAGATTGTTGTCTTTTATTAGTTTTTCGTTTTTAGATTTACCAATCCCTTTACCTGTGAATTTTACTTCTCCAAGTTCTTTAAGATCTTCAAGGTAGAATCTCAAAATTACAGTTTGGCCTTCAATACTCTGAACATAAACTTCAACTTCTGAAAAAGACTGGGTATCCCAAAGCTTTTTCACAGCGTTGCTGATTTTCTGTCCCGGAATATCTACAGCTTCCCCTTTGGTTAAGCCCGTAAATCGTAAGATCTGTGCCGGCGTATATTTTTTTACCCCATCTACAACGATGTCTTTAAGAGTGTAAGTTCCTGCTTCATTTTCTGCGTGTACAGCATTATTAACTTTAGTGCTGTCCTGAGGAGTTACTTGTCCATAAAAATGCGCCGAAGCAGCAAACATTATGATGGGTAATAGTCTAAACTTCATTTTATCGAGTCTTTCTTTTCTTTAATTTATTGGGCATTTATCTGATCGCCGGTTAAGCCGTATCTTCTTTCTTTATTCTGGTAATCAACAATACACTGGAAGAAGATATCTTTTGTAAAATCCGGCCATAGAACATCTAAAAACTGTAGTTCCGCATAAGCAATCTGCCAAAGAAGGAAGTTGCTTATTCTTATTTCCCCACTGGTTCTGATCAGCAGGTCTACAGGAGGAAAGTCTTTTGTATAAAGGTAATTTTCGAATAGTTTTTCATCAATATTCTCAATATCAACTTTTCCTTCTTTCACATCGGAACTGATGTTTTTTACGGCATCTAATATTTCGTTCTGAGAGCCGTAGCTTATTGCCAGTACTAAATTGCCTTTTGTGTTTTCTTTTGTAAGCTCTACTACACGTTCAAGCTGTTCTCTCACGAGAGTCGGAAGCTTTTGCAGGTTTCCTATAACATGCATTCTGAGTCCTTTGCTAAAGATCTCTTCTGCCTCCAGTAATAAGGTTTCTACCAGCAGATTCATCAGTGTACTTACTTCATCTGCAGGACGGCTCCAGTTTTCAGAAGAAAATGTATACAGTGTTAAATAAGGTATATCAATCTCATTACAGGCATTAATGGCATTCCTTACTGCATTAATGGCATTCTTGTGGCCGAAAGTTCTTTCTTCGCCACGTGTTTTTGCCCATCTTCCATTGCCATCCATAATGATGGCGACGTGTTTCGGTAAATTCTGAGAATTTATTTTATCTTTAATCAACGACATATTAATTAATCACAATAGCATGGAGGTCTTCCGAATGAATAGGTAAGTCCTAAACTAAAAGTATTCATCCAGTCCTTAGACCTTTCATCCCCTATATTTCTTTTGTTAAGAAGTTCTTGTTCTCTTTCTTTAGAGACCGCATAATAGTTTCCTGACTGTAGCAGCGAACCGCCTGTAGCAGGATCCAGAATATCTGCATTAAAGCTGGACGTCAGATCTTTTGAAAGCAATCGGCTATGATCAAGCTGATCCGTCAGTGTATATCTAAATGTGGCTTCTGCAAATATAGCCCAATTATGGTTAAACTTATATTTTAAACCTACCCCAAAAGGGATATGCATTGTTACTTTTTTTCCTAATGTATATTCCGGAGTACTTTTAAAGTCCTGCTCATTAAGAGGAGCCTGCGCCACTCCATCTGCATCTCTTCTAAAATCGTTTACAAGATTGGCTTTAGGGGCATCAAACATCAAAGCACCTATACCTCCGAAGATATAAGGGCTCACCATGCTTACCTGTTCATTATTAACAGGGAAAAGGTTGTATTCGAACATTAAGCTCGCTTCGTATACGTTATTTTTTCCATATGAGTTTCTATTCACTCTATATTCTTCTTTTGCAGCTTTATCACTAAACTGGATCTGGTTGTACCCTAAATCCAATCTAACGGTTTGATGCGGGTTAAAATTAAATCTATATAATAAACCACCATAAAAAGGGAAACCCCAATCTGACATTCTGTCTAAATCCAACGGCTTTTGTAAAATATAATTGGTCCTTCCTATGTCCCCAACTAGGTTACTCATACCCAGACGAACTCCCAATTCGTTTCTTTGTGCTTTAACACTTACCACTCCAAGGAAGGCAAGAAAGCTAAACAATAATTTTTTATTCATAAAAGAATATGGATTTATGGTTATTTTAAAATTTAATTTTTGCAAATATAAAACATTTTTATATTAATGATATTCTTAATGTATAGTTAAAAATAAACAAAAAAACATAATTTGTTATAAAGTAAACGGCAAAGTGCCAAAAATATTCTTTTTTCCTTAGATTACCAATACTGAACGTATAAAAAAACCCCCATTTGCTGAGGGTTTAAAACGCTATTTTTTATTAAATATTGTTTGGACCTTATTTCGTATTTTTATTAATAACGGTTCTTTATAATTTTTATCTTCATCAAAATAGCCGTAGCCATATCCGTAGCCATAACCGTAACCATATCCGTAGCCCTGTTTCTTATTGTAGTCATTATATATAAGTCCTAAATGATCAACTTCTCCGTTATGATACTTTTCAGTGATCATTTTCAGCATATATTTCTCAGTATATTCGTGACGGACTATATAAATATTAGCATCGGAATATTTCATCAGCTCATAAGAGTCTGCCACTAAACCTACCGGAGGCGAATCGATGATAATGAAATCATATTTCTCTTTCAGCTCTTCCAAAAAGCTGATATTTCTATCGCTCATTAAAAGCTCTGAAGGATTGGGAGGAATTGGTCCGGAAGTTACCACATCCAGGTTCGGAATCTTGGTTTTATTAATGATCTGCTCTATTTCTACTTCTCCTGTCAGGTAATTGGAGATACCATACTTATTATCAATTTTAAAATCTCCAAAGATCTTAGGTTTTCTAAGGTCCATCCCAAGCAGGATTGTTTTTTTATCACTTAGCCCTATTACTGAAGCCAGGTTGATGGAAATATAAGTTTTTCCTTCTCCACCGATGGAAGAAGTAACTAAAATGATTTTTCCTTTACCATCTTCTTTGTTGTTTTTCATCAGGAATCTCATGCTTGCCCTGATTCCTCTGAATGCTTCTGATACCGATGATTTAGGCTGCTCCAAAACGGTAAGCATATTTTCGTTGCTGTTGTTGCCAATAACGCCAAGGAGCGGGATCTTTGTTGCACTCAACAGTTCTTTGATATTTCGGATTTTGTTGTCCAGCACTGCTCCTATCAGAATAAATAATAATGGAAGCAACAGTAAACCAAACATAATTGCTGATTTTATTGCTTTTACATTGGGACCAATTGGAAATTGTCCCAAATTCTTCGCAGGGTCAATTACTGTAATATCAGACTGGTTGGTGGCCACTTTCATCTGCGCATCGTTCTGTCTGCTCAAAAGACTGTTATAAGTCGCTTCAATCATATTGTATCCTCTTTCCGCATCCAGATATTTTCTTTCTTTTTCAGGATATGAAGTAAGATCTGAATTGGCTTCTGCTACCTGACGGTCTATCTTATTGATTTCATCATAATATTTCGTATAATAATTTCTTAAAGATCCGGATGAGCCCATTCTTGCTTCATTAATAAGCCTGTCTATTTCTCTCATTGGCTCAGAGTCCGGCTTATAGATCGTTGCCATTTCTCTTTTCTTCATATATAAAGCTTTGAGCTCTGTTACAGAAGCCGAAAAGAAGCCATCTTCAAAACCGGCAGCATTCGTGCTGATCATTTTATCAAAGTCCCGTGCCTGGAGTGTATTTTTAATATTATTCAGTGAGCTGATTTTACTTACAATATCTGCTTTCCTTGCTTCAAGATCTTTTATTTTCTCTAAAGACTTTTCGTCTCTGTCTTTGATATTATAAAGCTTTTCAGTAGTTTTCAGATAATTCAGCACAGCAGCACTTGAATCCAGTTTTTTGCGGATATCATTTATATTACTCTGAAGGTAAATGTCTGTATTCTTGTTGACGATATTTTTGTCTGCCAGTCTTTTCTTCTGAAGTTCAGCCACAGATTTGTTCAGGAAATTCACAGTACTGTTAAGATTAAAACCTTTTTTGGTAATAATCATGATGGTCCCGATTTCTTTGTCAAACTCAACTCCTATTGTAGACACAATATCATTAACACTCTGATTTACAGAGCTAAGTTTTACGATAATGTTTTTAACATTTATTTTAGGAGTTTCTGTATTCTTAAGCAGTCTAAATCTAAGATTCGGGGAGTTATACCATTCGTTAACCTTTAGAATCTTGTTGGCAGGTCTGCTATATCCATTTACGGATTGAAATCCTTCTAATTCGTAATTATATAAATTGGTAGATTGTCCTTCTTCCGGAAGAACCACTTCATAAGAATCTCCCCCTTTTGGAATAAGAGTAATAGGATAATCAATCTGCTGAAGATGCTTTTTATCAATCTGCAGAAACACCGGAGAATCTGTTTTGTCAATATAAGTTGACTTAATCAAACCTTTGGTGGAATAATTCACAAAAAGATCTAATTCTTTTACCAGAAATTCGTTATGAGATCTGGATAGCAACATTTTTTTCAGGTAAACCCCGTCCTGATTCCCGTTCTGTCCCCAGATAAAGTTGATGGACTGGCTTGGGGTAAAATAACTGGAGGTATTATTGGATATGCTCAGAGAGAGATCTGATGCATATATGTTCTGTGCATAATATTTACTGTATACCCATGAGATTAAGTACCCGATAAACAGCATAAATACAAACCAGTACCAGTTTTTGACAATTCTTCTCAGAAAGTGCTCGATATCAAATAATGCAAACGATCCGTACTTTTCCTTCTGGGGTTCGTTCTTCCCTATTTTGGTGTCTTTGTCTGGAATCATGGTTAAAGGTTTTTAAGAAGCAGATAAATTGATAATGCTGTAGTAATCACCGATACCCCAGTTGTTAGAGTCTGTATAGGATCTTTTCCAAATCCGTTCAAGCTTTTTCCTCTTGTATTCAGATAGATCTCGTCACCGTTCTGTACGTAATAGTACGGAGAATTCATAATATCTTCGCGGGTAAGGTCTATTTTTGCCACTTTTATTCCTTCCGGCAATTTTCTGTGAATAACAATATTTGTACGGTCAATAGTTCTGTTCAAACCTCCGTTAATAGCCAAAGCTTCTGTAATAGTCAGCGTATTTTTGTGCACTACTTTTTCTCCGGAAAGACCTGTAGTTTCTACGTCTCCCAGAATATAATAGGTTATCCCGTTTGTATTCAGTCTTACTTCAGCTTTTCCTTCCTGAAAGTTTTCATTTACTTTTTCCTGAAGCTCCTGAGTAACATCTTCCAGTGTTCTTCCTTCTGCTTTCACATATCCTATTCCGAAAACATTAATATCACCTTTAGGATCTACTTTCAGACCGTTAAAATAAAAATTCACATTTCCTCCACTGGTAGAGCCTCCAACACCTGCTATTGCAGAATTAGTTGCCCCTCCGGCTCCTCCGGAAGAATTCAAGGATGAATAAAATTGTGCAGCATCTCCCTTGGGAGTAGTTACAATATTGAGATTAAGGATGTCATTCTTTGTAATTCTGTAAGTAGGAATATTGTAGGGAATAAGTCCTTCTTCATTGATCACAAGACTCTCGCTGGGCTGCATATACCTTACATCTTTCTTGGTGATGCAGGATGTAATCAGAAAGGGTAATAATAAAAATAAATATTTCAAGTTCTTCATCATATTGGGATGTTATTTGCAAAAGTAAAAATTAAATTCTTATTTTCTTATTATTTCGTAAATGATAAATAAGATCCGGAAGATAAGCTCCAAAAAAGCCTAATAAAATAATGATCAGTAAAAGGATGTTTATATTGATGTGTCTTAAATAATAGGCTACAGCTACAATCATCAGATAGTAAACAATTATATAAAATGAGGAGCGTCTATGGGTAAGGTCTAGTTTCAGCAGTTTGTGATGAATGTGGTTTTTATCTGCATCAAAGGGGGATTTCTTATTGCACAATCTTACAATAATTACATTCAGGGTATCCACAATCGGCAGAATAAGAATAGCAACGGCCACCGCCGGTGCAGACTGTAAGTGGTACCTTGGCACATTGGGAAGCTCTCTGTCTATGAAAATATCAATAAAACAGATGGATGTAAATGCCAAAAGGAAACCGAGAAGCATAGACCCCGTATCTCCCATAAATATTTTATTGGTCCTGTAATTAGATAAATTATAGTATAAAAATGCCAGTACTGTACCTATAATTACGACCGATAAGACCACCAACGGAAAATTATATTCTCCCAACCGGTAGTAGCTTATTCCGAAAAGGGCACTGCAGATCACAGAATATCCTCCGGCAAGTCCATCTATTCCGTCAATAAGATTGAAGGCATTGATGAGAATAATAAAAGTAATGATACTGAACAATACACTTATGAAATAGCTCATTTCATAGATTCCAAATATTCCGAACAAGCTTCTGATTCTGATATCGGATCCTATTACAGCCAATGCAGACACCATAATCTGGGCTACAAGCTTTTTATAAGCTCTCATTACAACAATATCGTCCATCACTCCTATGTACAGAAGGATAATTAACGAAGCAAATAAAAATTTGTAAAGATCAAAAAGCTCATACGCAAAAATGGATGCGCAGATTCCGATTGAATAAAAGATGGCAATCCCGCCAAGGTTGGGGATTTTTCTGAGATGGGAACTTCTTATGCCCGGCTCATCCATAAGATTCTTTCTTCTGGAGATCTTAATGATGGTAGGGATAGAGAAAAAGGTAATTAAAAAAGAGAATAGAAAACCTAACCCTATTTTCACGTAAAAAATAGAAATTCCTGATTCGCTTAAGAACAATTCAAAATTCTTCATTTTTTTTTATCAAGCACATCATCTACATCTTAATAAAACTTACTAAAACACCCTATAAAGAGTTACCTTTTAACGTTTTATATAATGATCAAAATAATTGTACTTATCATTTGTGTTATAACAATTTTCTTATCAGCTTTTTTTGCCCCGCAAAAAACAACAGATAAAATATCTTTTTTTTCAACGGCAAAGATAAAAGATAATTCTTACCAAAACGATTATAGTTTAATATATCTCGAATTTTTATTTTCCTTTCCTTCATAAAAACCGCCAATTCACCGTCCATTTTATAAAATGTTCCTTTGTCTTTTACAAAAGCAAGATAGGCCAAAAAAGAATATACTCCTTCAAAAATCTGAAAATTCTTAAGCTCTTTTCTTTTGTGGGAATATCCGGATTTTTCAAATGCCCCTTCCACATCCTGTACGGCTTTCAGGATATCCAGTCCTTTTTCTGTGTGGGTTTTTGTAATGGAATCTGTACGCTCAAGATACTGATAATGAAAATTCTGGGTCTGGGCTAAAGTTTTGCATTCCAGAAGCAGCTGCGGGATCAGCTGAATATCCTCGAAATGGACTCCTTTTTTAAATCTTTTATAGTCAAAGAGTTCTTTTTTAAACAGCTTGTTGCAGGCAAAGTAACTGAGATCTGAAAAAACAGAAAAATGGTCTTCAAGTTCTATTTTTTCGGACATATTGGGAATCTGAGTCAGTTTCTGGGTTATTTTTCCATCCTGATCTACTTTCTGAATGTTGCAGATAACCATTTTAGACTGATGTTTTTCTGCCAGCTGCAGCATTTCTTCAAACATTGTTTCCATGACATAATCGTCACTGTCTACAAAACCTATATATTCTCCTGAAGCTCTTTCAATGCCAAAGTTTCTGGCATCACTCAGACCTCCGTTCTGTTTGGTGAAAGCTTTTATTTTATCCGGAAATTTCTTTGTATATTCTTTAATAACAAGTTCTGAGCGATCTTTGCTGCCATCATTGATGACCAAAATCTCAATATCCTGAAGAGTCTGGTTAACGAGGGAATCCAGACATTTTGCGAGATAATTCTCTACATTATATACGGGAACTATAATTGAGACCTTCATTTTGTGTTTGCTAAATTAATAATTCCTTTTGCTAAAAACTCACTGAATTTCTGGTACCCCTGCTTATTTAAATGAAGCGGATCTGCATACAGACTTCTATCTTTATCATAATCAGAACTTACTTCATCGAAATTCAAAATGATCACTTTTTTATCCAGTCCGTCATGCTTTAATTCTTTCAGCAGAGCATTTCTGTAATCCTGGATTTTAAATTGGTCGCCCCCATTCAAAACCAATTCAGCACCTCTGTTACTGAGGCTGCTTATGATATTTTTATTTGTAAAATTTTCTTCGATTCCAAATTCCGGGAGGGAAACAATAACCGGCCGAATTTTATAATGCAGAAGCGTTTTAATGATCATCACCATATGATGGGTGTAAAACTCAGGCCCTATATAGGTTGCCGCATCATTGACCCCGGCAATTACGATGCAGTAATCCGGCTTTTTTTCAATTACTTTTTTGGAAGAAAATTCTTCGTTATTGTCTTTAAAAAGGTTTTCGTAGATCTTTTTAGTCTTAGCACCAGGACTTCCCGATGAATAAATTTCTGAATAAAGCCCTTTATCCAACAGTTTTTTCTGTAAAAGTGAGTCAAGGTTTTGCCTTACTACCCAGCTATCACCAATAATACCGATCTGCAGACCGTTTTCCGGTTTTGTGCTGGAAGAAAAATAATTTTCCTCACCTGCATAAGCGTACTTATTCCAGAAATAAATAAAACTGGCCAGTCCGGTTAACAAAACAATACTTAAAACTAATTTTTTTTTCATCTTTATGCGTCATTAAAAAGTCAGCCTGGGATTAAGCGTTCCTCTTTTTGCTTCTTCAAAGTCTTTTTTGGAACATGGAATACAGTTTTCTATATTTTCATCTTCCCCAAAATACCATAGATTGCTGAAAGTATCCCGTTTGAAAGCGTATTGGTTATCGTCAATCAAAACATAGAACAGCTCATAGTGTCTTTCTTTGGGATGGGACCTCTGAATATTGATCCCTTCGATCAGGTACCAGATCATCTGTGCCAGCAGCTGGTGATTCAGCTGACTTTCAGAATAAATATTGTAATTGAAAATTCCTACAGATTTTAAATTTTCACTCAGTCCTATTTCTTTCATGTACGCGCAAATCTCTCTCCGGTTTAGCCCGTTGACCTGAGGATTCATGGAAAACGGCTCACTGAAGCTTTCAACAGCATCGCAGTTTAAGGTGACCAAATCTGTTTTTCTGAAGAAAGGCTCTGTTTTTTCAGTGGAATTCATCATTTCGGCAAGGCGGATGATATCAAACTCAACGTCTTTAATCAGCCTTACTGAATCTGCTTCGTTCAGGTGCTTCTGGTAACCGAGATGATGGTAATTTTTGATGGAGAAATTCTTGGAACCTAAAATTTTGCCCAAAAAAGTATGCTCATTGATAGTCTCTCCCTGCTGCAGAGAAATAATATTGCTGATCTGGGTATAGTTTATGTTTTTCTTGTGAAAATTCAATGTCGAAAAGAGTGAAAAAGCAAAATCATTGGATCCGCCGATAATCACCGGAAGGGCTCTTTTGTAATGGCATGCCGATAAAACCTCCTGCAGAATATAATGAGAATCCTGGACAGATTTTCCGGAAACCAGATCTCCAAGATCCACAACAGGAACTTCAAAATCCAGCTGCGAAAGTTTATAAAATTCTTTTCTTACCGATGTAAAATCCTGTACTTCAGCATCACCACCCGCACCTCTGTAATCTGAAACAAAGAGCAGAACAATGCTGTCTTCTTTTATATCTTTTGTAATCCTGCTGCCGATCTGCCAGCTTTCTGCTTTGAAATTTCTTGGTGAAATAATAAAATCTTCAAAATCCATATTTTTATCTGAAAACTTGGGAGTAGGTTAATAGACTAATTCTTTCCTGAACAAACATACAAAAAAACCAGAGCAAGTTCATATCCTGGGGCGTTTTTGTTGATAAAAAAAAGCCGTCAACACATATTGTTAACGGCTTTATATAATTATTTTGATATTACTTTTTTTTAGCGGCTGTCTTTTTCACTGCAGTTGTTTTCTTGGCTGCAGGTTTCTTTGCGGCCGGTTTCTTTTTCTCTGCAAAAGCATTTTTATCCTGATCTGTGATCCATTTTTTCACCTCATCCAGGGATACATCCTTCAGCTCTTCTGCTTCATATTTTGTATCGTCTTTTTTCTTCGGAATCTTGAACATGGCTTTTCCGAATTTAACGAATGGTCCCCATCTTCCGTTTTCAATAGAAATTTTTTCTTTTTCCCACTGCTGGATGTAACGGTTGGCTTCTTTTTCCAGCTTGGCATCAATTAATTCATTGATATCACTTTGTGAAAGATTGTCGAAGTTATACTTCTTAGGAACATTCACAAAAATATCTTTGTATTTGATGAACGGTCCGAATCTTCCTGTTCCTTTGGTTACCGGATCTCCTTTATACGTGGCAATGGGCGCATCAGCTTTTTTCTTTTCGTTGATGATTTCTTCTGCACGCGCCTGGCTTACAGAAAGAGGATCTTCACCTTTCGGAATGCTGATGAATGTCTCGCCCCACTTCACATAAGGTCCAAATCTTCCTACACCCACAGAAACTGCCTGACCTTCAAATTCATTCAGTTCAAATGGCAGTTTGAAAAGTTCCAGTGCTTCAGCTAAAGAGATGGTTGCAATATTCTGCCCCGTCATTAATGAAGCAAAAATCGGCTTTTCTTCATCTTCCGTTTCACCGATCTGGATCATCGCACCGAATCTCCCGATTCTTGCATGAACATTTTTACCGGTCTTAGGATCTACTCCAAGAAGCCTGTCGCCATTGGCTCTGTCTGCATTTTCTTCTACATCTTCAATTCTCGGGTGGAATTTTGAATAGAAGTTGGTCATCATTTCTTTCCACTTCTGATCTCCGTTGGCAATTTCGTCAAAACTTTCTTCTACTCTAGCTGTGAAGCCATAATCCAGTATTTCTTTGAAATTATCCGTCAGGAAATCATTAACAACCTCACCAATATCTGTAGGTACAAATTTATTCTTGTCGCCCCCGAATTTTTCTTCAAGAACTTCTTTTTTGATCTTATCTTTTGTAAGAGACATCTTAACTACTTCCCGGGTTTGAGGATCTATCTCTCTTTTATCTACATATTCCCTGTTCTGAATGGTCTGGATCGTCGGCGCATAAGTAGACGGACGTCCAATTCCCAATTCTTCCAGCTTTTTCACCAATCCGGCTTCCGTATATCTTGCGCTCGGTCTTGTGAATTTTTCTGAGGCAGTGATCTTTTTATAACTTAAGATTTCGCCTACACTTACCTTTGGCAGAAGCTTTTCATTGTTTTCCTCATCATCGTCTTCTGTCTTTACAATACCGTAAGCTTTTAAGAAACCGTCAAAAATAATCACTTCTCCCTGTGCTTCAAAATGCTGAGGCAGTGATGCATTTCCTATTTCGATCACGGTCTTCTCAATTTTAGCGTTTGCCATCTGGGAAGCCAGTGTTCTTCTGTATATTAACTGGTATAATCTGTTCAGTTGCGCATCACTAATACTTTTCACCGCAAAATCAGTCGGGCGGATCGCTTCGTGAGCTTCCTGTGCAGAAGCCGATTTTGTGGTATAATTTCTTGGTGAAGAATATTCAGCTCCGTATTCTGAAGTGATTTGTTTTTTCGCTCCTTCAATCGCTTCCTGGGAAAGGTTCACGGAGTCGGTTCTCATATAGGTAATATATCCTTCTTCATATAGTCTCTGTGCAAGACGCATGGTATTGGTTACATTATACCCTAATCTTGAGGAGGCTTCCTGCTGAAGGGTGGAAGTCGTGAATGGAGCAGATGCAGAACGTGTTCCCGGTTTTGTTTCAACATTCAGAACTTTAAATTCTGTAGTTTTTGCTTTTTCAAGGAATTTTTCTGCGTCTTCTTCTTTTTCAAAGTCTTTTTTAAGCTTGGCAGCAATTTCCTGCTCAGCCTTGTTTAAAAAGATCCCGTCCAGTTTGAAGCTTGCTTTCGGGACAAATTCACGGATTTCTTTTTCTCTTTCTACAATTAATCTCACAGCCACAGACTGTACTCTTCCTGCAGAAAGGCCCGGTTTTACTTTTTTCCAAAGAACCGGAGACATTTCAAAACCCACAATCCTGTCCAGAACTCTTCTTGCCTGCTGGGCATTCACAAGATTCTGGTCAATATCTCTTGGATTTTCAATAGCTTTTAGAATGGCATTTTTAGTAATCTCGTGGAAAACAATTCTTTTCCTGTTTTCAGGCTTCAGTTTCAATTCGTCCGCCAGGTGCCATGCAATAGCTTCTCCCTCGCGGTCCTCATCGGAAGCCAGCCACACCATCTCTGCTTTCTTTACGGCAGCCTTTAATTCTGTTACCAGTTTCTTCTTGTCAGCCGAAACTTCATAATCTGGACTGAAGGTGGCAAGATCTATTCCCATTCCTTTTTTTGGAAGGTCACGGATGTGTCCGAAACTTGATTTTACTTCAAAATCCTTCCCCAAATATTTCTGAATAGTTTTTGCTTTTGCCGGTGACTCTACGATTACTAAATTTTTCGACATTCTAAAAAAATTTTTTGCAAAAGTAAAGCTTTTTTATTATATACTTTTTGTTAAAACAGTTTAATTTAATATTTAGATGTGTTTAACATGCGTTCCTGAGGGGATTTTTAAAGATATCAAGTCCTTTAGGGCGTACGGTTTAGCTCAAAATTCCATACTTATAAAATAGATATATAGAATTTTTCATCAATGGTGATAGATGCAAAGCATATGGAGAATAAAAAAAGCAGAACAGGAATTTCCTGTTCTGCCCTGTAGTGCTTTTTGTAAGTTCTACTGTTTAATAATTTTCACAATTTCTTCAGAATTGTTAATTCTTACCAGATACATTCCTGCATTGAGAGCTGACAGATCTGCTTTCCCGTTTTCAAACTGTCCGGTTTTTACCAGCTGGCCAGAAACGTTATAGATCTGATAGTAATAACCCTTCTCTCCCGGAGCATTAATATAAAGAATATCCTTTACCGGATTTGGAAATACCGATATTCTGTTCTCATTGATCTTTTCCTTCACCTCAGCCGCGTTCAAAACGGAGGCTTCTTTTGCTAAGGGCAAAGCTGTAACCTGGACCCCAGGAATAGGGCCGGCTTCATTTCCCTTAGCATCGTACTTCACTCTTACACATCGGCAGCTTATCCCTAAATAAGGGTCATTATTATCATTAAACGCAATAAACCGGTTGGCTGTAGAAGCTGCATCAAACAAGACATTGACCGATCTTCCAAGGTAGTTTGCGGCCAAAGCTGCTGTCCAGGCACCCGGATACTGAAAATTGACTGTATTGAATGTTCCCAGCGGAGACTGATTGGCTATAACATTTCTGAATCCCCGCGAACCTGAATTCGGGAAATTACCAATTATATAAGATGGACCTATCAACATATAACCTATGGTAGAAGTTGTGGAAGGGTTTCTCACTCTATATCCTCCATAATCTGTACTGACACTATAAAAGGTTGCTATATTTTTGTCTTTTTTATACCAGGGCGACTGTCCGAAATCCTGATTAGAAATCAATGCTACATTGGTAACGTCCGGGATCCTCCAACCCTCCGGACAAGGATCAAAAGGTGATTTTTTTCCTCCTCTGCCCCATCTGTCAGCAGCAAGATTCGGCTCATTGGCAAGCCAGTCTGTTCCATTGGTATAATTAGGCATTGCACTGTTATAAGGAGCAAAAGAGCTTGGAATCATATATACCAAAGGGTTCCTCACAGAGTAAGACAGTACTTTTGCGATTTTCTCTGCAGGTTTATCCGTACTCTGAACAGTTGAAGCTGCATAGGTATTATAAGGAACAATATAGTTTCCTGACATATTATTATATGCAGCGAGAGTCAGTGTAGTATAAGCCACTGTTCCGCTACTTGATGCTGTTCCTAAAAACACATTAAAGGAAGCTCTGTTGTCTGCATACTGAAAGGTAGGAATCGGGTCTTTTCTTCCCCACTGATAATGCAGTCCTGTAGAAGCTCTTATTTTTGCAAGTTCCGCCGCAGTTGGCGTCATGATATTAGCAACTATCGGAAATGCATCTGTTGCTCCCAGGTTCCTGTCCATAAATTCTGTCTGAAGCACAACGTCCGCTTTACTCACATAATTAACATAGTTGACTGCTTCAGCCACAGGAAGCTCTGTATTGTAATTGTAAGATCCCAAAGCAGAATCGGTTATCCAGATATGCCAGCTCCAGTACACCGGAGAGGAAATACTTCCGTTATGCAGTGTCACAACAGCATTTCCACTCTGGTTCGGATTAATCTCTACCGAAATTTTTGAGTCGCTGAGACTCTGAAGTGAAGCAGGGAAAGGATTAATGACTGACACTTTATTAATCAGAGCTGTATTAGTTGTCCAGAGCACATTTACTTTTAAATTATTGAAATTGGGAGCATCTAATATTTCCTGATTATTCAAAAGCTGACTTTGTACTGAAAAGGCTTTGCTTACCGGAATCTCTACCGTAAATGACTGTGAGTTTTTGACTGCCTGGTAGGTATTAGGGTTATTGATTCCTTCTCTGTATTCCGTTTTCGGAGCAAGATATTCAGAAGGAAAATTATAATCATTTACGATATAGAGGGGATCCTTGATGCAACGGCATCCATTGGCATCAGAAGTATACATTCCTGACATAGGCATATAAAAATACCTTCCTTTAATATTGGGATAATTAGGATCCGGAATATCCGGCTGTCCTTTATCAGGAACCATAAAAAGCCCTCTGGTAATAACCGCCGGGGAAGTATCAAAATGTCTGGCCATTGTTGCCGTCCATAAGGCCACGTGATGCTGGTCGGTATACTGCCCCTGGTGGGCGTTCCTGATCAACTGCCCCGTGCCCGGGAAAATCCCCATATTATTCCCACCGGCATTGGAAAGATCAAAACCAAAGTTAGGATAAACCTTAAATCCTGTCATGAATGACGGAGTTCCTGTATCTGTAGGCTTAATGATATGGTATTTATTTGCTTCAAAAACATTTTTAGCCATATTGGTCCTGACTCCGAAAGGGGAAAAATCCAGTCTGATATCATCTATATAAGACTGTGAGGCTAAATTCGCTACCAGCATCGACGGTATCCTCCATCCATTGGGGCATGGGTCGTAAGGAGATTTATCCCAGTAAGGCTTTGCACTTGCATTATTGTTGTATCCTGTACTGATCATTCCCCGGGAATTATCAGACCAAAGGTTAAGTTCTGAAAGCCTGCTATCCGGAATTCCGGCAGCATTTCCAAACCAGTTAACCGGAAGGTTGGGATTGTTATTGTAATAGGCTTGACCGCTGTTGTCATCTTTATTTACATAGATCAGACTTAATGGATTTTTCACAGAAAGCCTGATATTATTGGTTACCTCTGCACTTGCAAGCGGGACATATTTTGTGAGGTTATCAATATTTAAAGCACCGGTAAAGTTTTTTGCGCCTCTATGCCTTATCCTACCTATGGATCCTGACACCTCGTAGAAGTCGTTTCCTCTTGTTACTAAAGGTGGAATCGGGTCTTTTCTTCCCCATTGGTAGAGCAGCCCCATACTTCTGTTCCAGTCTGAAGAAGTAATGGAGCTGCTTAAAGCACCGAGATTACGGTCCATCCATCCCCACTCTGAATCAGGAATCCGCTCAACGGTTCCATCTCCCCTAACTCTTGTGATACTATCAAAACTTTTGTAAGTTGATCCGTTAGTAGGATCATCGGTCACCCAAACATGCCAGCTCCAATAGATTTCGCCATTTACTCTTAAGGCAATAACAGCATTCCCTTTTCTTGTTTTGTTGATGGGAACTTTTATTTTGGCATTTTCATCGGACCCTAAAATTTCCAGCGAATACCGCTCCCCTGATTTTATCAGGCCATGGGTATCTTCCCACAATACTTCTGCTGTCTGACTACCTAAAGGGATTCCGCCACCTTTAATGTATCCGTCGCCCTGCCACATGGCATAAGCTTTTCTTACCGGAATCAACAAACCTTCGCTGTTTTGGCCGGGATCAAAAATATAACTGTTGGGAGCTTTTGTCCAGTCCGGAATTACTGCCCTACTGTCAGCAGGTTTCGTCAAAGTATCTTTTTCAGATACTATTTTTTCTGTATATCCATACGGAAGATGTTCTTTTAATCCTCTACTATTCTTGGAATAGGTACAAATCGACACTAAGCAAAAAATTGCCACAAAATTTTTAACTGAATTTTTCATATCCTTAGACTTGTGTGCCGTTATACGAAATACAACTTTTAAGCCTTATCAACAATAAACAATTAACAATACGAATAGCAAAATAATATATTAGTTATATTAACGATAAATTATCATTAAAAGATTATAATTACGAAAACGGCACTTTATAGAATACAAAAGTATATTTTTCAAATGAGATATTTTTATGATGGTAATCACCGTTTTTTAGAAGAAGATGGCAAAACAAAAAAGACAGCTTCAAAGCTGTCTTTTATAAATATATTCATAAAAATAAATTCTATGGAAGAATGTGATTCTTATAAAGCTCAATCGTAAATCTGCCCACTTTAATATTTAAGAAGGAAGAGAAAACAACAAAGTTAAAAATAACAAGTGCAATGATAAAAGCGTAAATCATTTTTTTCATACCACTTGAGACTACATACATTGTATTGGGGATCATCACATAAGAAAATCCGATAAATGCACCTACAAGCCTGGATGAGAATACCGGGTTGTTCCTGAAAATAAAATAAAAGCATATTCCCACAACGGCATAGCTTCTATGGTATTCATAATATGGATAGAGCTCTTTCATCTTGGTATCAAATGCAAAAAGAAAGAACGTTAAAATCATCATCATTGCTTCGGGAATTCCAAAACCTCCATTCAGCCTTTCCGAATATTCATTCATATATCCATTTAATCCATTCACTAAAATATTATCCGAGGTCATACCATCTAAAAAGCTTCCAAAAGCCCTATATACCTCGAATGGCGAAAGAAATATGGAGATGATGATCAGGACCAGCATTATAGTTTTACTTAATGGAATACGGGCCAGCCAGTACATTGGGATAAACAGGTAGCAAACGGTATGTATACCTGATCCCAGAAATATAAAAAAGAGGTAATGCCATAATTTCCGCTCTTTAATGTACCGTACAGCAAAATAAACAATAAATGTTCCAAGATTCTGTCTGATCTGTCCGCTTTCCCCAACAAAAAAGTAAGGAATAAACATGAACAGGGTAAATGTAAATGGGTAAAAGGTATTATCCTCTGTATATTCTATCTTGAAGAAAACAGCACAGATCGCAATAACCAGGGTAAGCATATAAAAGGGAGCATTAAAGACATTCAGCAATATCTTATTAATGAGAGTATACAGCCATTCCACTTCCAGATAATCAGGACCCTCCATGTGGAGCATCTTCATAAAAATACTGTAATAGCTCTTTGTATCAGAATAGATATAAATTGCCTTGTAACTTCCATAGTCCGGGCCTACATTATCCCGGAAGCCAGCCAGTAAAATAAGATAGATCCCCAAGAACCACAACCACTTTTTTTCTACTCTTTTACCAAAAACCTCCTGTACACTAAAGAAAAGCATGTATACAATCGCAACGATGTAATATGGATGTAATAAACTCATGCTGGTTTAATGTTTTTTAATTGGTGCAGTAAGCACAGAGAAGATGCAAACCTATCATAAGATAATGCAGAAGGGAGAAAAGGGAATGCTGCAATCAATGGCAATCCGTTTGTTTTTTCATCATTTTTTTTCAACATATCTAAAACAGATTCTTATTGAGTAATAATATTGGTTTAAAATATATTTAAGAGGGAACTTTTGCAAAAGTAGAATATTTTTTTATTCTGCCTAGAATATTTTGTTGATTTTCAGACAAACTTATAGCCTAAATGTTTTGAACTAATATTGAAAAAATTAAATTTGCAGACTTGATTTCATAATGTAATGCATCGTTTCTTTATATTTTTATATTATCTGATTTCTAAAAACAGGCTTCTTTCAGCAATTCTTGCTTTAGGAATAGCTGTATTATGTGGATTTTTCGCTTCAAAAATTAACTTTGAAGAGGACATCAACCAGATAATTCCTAAAAATGAAAAATCCGATCTTACGGCAAAAGTCCTTAAACAGCTTAATTTTTCAGACAAGATCATTGTGATCATAGAGAACAAGTCCAAGGAAGACAACTTCCAGCTTTCTGAAACGGCCGATAATTTTCTTCAAAAGATTGAACCTCTGAAAAAATATATAGGTTCTGTTCAAGGAAAAGTGAACGACAGTGAAATTTCGGAAACATTTGATTTTGTCAACCAGAACCTGCCTCTTTTCCTTACTGAAAATGATTACAGGGAAATTGAACGGAAACTTCAAAAAGACAGCATATCAAAACAGGTAGAGAATAATTATGTTTCTTTGGTTTCACCGACGAGTCTTGTCACAAAGGATTTCATAAAAAAAGATCCGCTGGGAATTACTTACTTGGGAATTAAAAAACTGAATGCTTTAAACATCAGCAAAGATTTTAAGCTCGAAGATAATTACGTCGTCACAAAAGACGGAAAAAACCTTTTGCTTTTTATAGACCCTAAAAATGAAAGCAATGACACCAAAAGTAACGAAGCTTTCATCAATCAGCTCAACCAGATAAAAGACAGCGTTAATAAACAATTTAAGGGAAAAACAGAACTCAGCTATTTTGGCTCCCCGGTAATTGCAGTGGCAAATGCCCAGCAGATCAAAAAAGACATTCAAAATACGGTCATGATCTCGATGGCGGTGCTCCTGGTTCTGCTGATTTACTATTTCAGAAATTTTTTTACTCCTGTAATTGTATTTCTTCCGACGGTATTTTCGGTATTGCTGGCCCTGCTGATTCTTTATTTTATAAAAGACAGGATCTCAGCTATTTCTTTAAGTGTGGGTGCCATCCTTATCGGAATAACCATAGATTATGCGCTCCATATTCTTACCCATTACAAACATAACAATAATATAGAAGAGCTGTACAAAGAGATCACACAACCGATCATACTGAGCAGTGCCACAACTGCTGTCTCTTTTTTATGCCTGATATTTGTACGTTCTGAAGCCCTGAAAGATCTCGGTCTTTTTGCAGCGATTACAGTTATTTTCTCTTCCATTACTGCGCTGATCATTGTACCTCAGCTTTATAAGCCTAAACAGGAAGAAGGTAAGCACAGCGCTAATTTTATCGACAGGATCGGCTCTTATCCTTATGAGAAAAACAAACCCCTTATCATAGGCTGCTCTATCATTATTATTGCCTGTCTGTTCGGTTTCCGGCATGTAGGATTCAATGAGGATATTGGTGATCTGAATTATATCCCGAAAGAATTAAAAATAAGTGAGGCGAAGCTTCAGAAACTTTCTGATATCACTTCAAAATCCATTTACACCATTTCTTATGGAGATTCGGAGGAAGAGGCACTGGCAAGAAACTCGCGGCTGAGCAACTTTCTTGAGAAAGAAAAACAGCAGGGAAAGATCCTGAGCTACAATTCACTTGGAAACGTTGTGCTTTCTGAAAAAGATCAAAAGCAAAGAATTGAAAACTGGAATAAATTCTGGGATAGAAATAAAAAAAGCCGTACTGTTTCTGAACTGGTGAACAGCGGAAATCAATTTGGGTTCAACAGCAATGCTTTTGACAATTTCAATGAAATTTTAAATAAGAACTATACAACATTAAGCCTCCGGGATTATGAGAAAGTAAAGGCCTTGCAGATTCCGGAATTCCTGAGCAATGAAAACGGATTTTATACGGTCTCCAATGTTGTAAAAGTAGATGAGAAGAAAAGAGACGCTTTCATAAAAGATGTAGAAAAGAACCACAATGCTCTAGCCATTGACCGCCAGCAAATGAACGAAAACTTTTTGGGGCTCCTGAAAAGAGATTTCAGTACGCTGATCAACTATTCTCTTCTGGCCATTGTCCTGACCATTATTGTTTTCTTCAGAAATTTTGAGCTTACTGTCCTCACAATGTTTCCTATTGTATTAACAGGAATCGTAACCGCGGGGATTCTGTATTTCTTAGGATTAGAATTAAATATTTTCAGTACGGTAGTCTGCACACTGGTTTTTGGAGTTGGGGACGATTTCAGCATTTTCCTGACACAAGCCATGCAAAAGGAGCATACTACAGGAAAAAATGAGCTTCCAACTTACAGAACTTCTATTATTCTTGCCGTTTTCACGACCATTCTATCAATCGGTTCTTTGATCTTTGCTAAACATCCGGCATTACATTCACTGGCATTGGTTGCCCTTATCGGGATGTTCTCCGTGATCATTATTACTTCTACACTATATCCGTTCTGGTTCAGGTTATTGATTACAAACAGGGCAAAAAAAGGACTTTCTCCTATTACGTTCAGATTGTTTTTAAGATCCGTTGTATCATTTTTTTATTATGGTTTGGGTGGATTTGTTTTTTCACTGATCGGAAGTCTATTTATCAAAAGATCAAAGGGAAAAGCTTTAGATACTATTAAATTAATTTTAGCTAAATTTTTAACATCTGTATTGTATACCACTCCATTTGTAAAGAAAAGAGTTATCAAAAACCCGAAAGAAGATTTTAGCAGACCGGCAGTAATTATCGCCAATCATACTTCATTCCTGGACACCCTTGCTATTGCCATGACAACCTATAAAATCATCTATCTGGTCAATGACTGGGTATATGACTCTCCTGTTTTCGGAAGATTGGTAAGAGCCCTTGGCTTTTATCCGGTTTCTCAGGGAATAGAGAATGGGATGGAAAAGCTGAAAGAAAAAATTGAACAGGGATATTCGCTGGTTGTCTTTCCCGAAGCAGAACGGTCTTATACGAACGATGTGAAAAGGTTCCACAAAGGAGCGTTCTATCTTGCCGAACAGTTCGGATTGGATATTCTCCCGCTGTACATCCACGGAAATTCCGAAGTACTGCCAAAAGGAGATTTCATTATCTACGACGGAAGCATCACGGTAAAAGTAGGTGAAAGAATCAGCAAAGATGATCTGAGTTTCGGAAAAAACTATTCTGAAAGAACGAAAAAAATCAATGCGTACTTCAGACAGGAATTTGCAAAACTGCGAAACGAGCTGGAGGATGAAAATTATTTCAGGAAAAAATTATTCTTAAGCTATCTCTACAAAGACAATGAAGTGATAAAAGAGGTAAAAGATGATTTTAATGCCCATAAATCTGTTTATTTCGAACTGGACAGACACATTCCGAAAGATGCATCTATTCTGCATATTGCAGATGATTTCGGGCAGAAGGATATCCTGCTTACCCTTTATCAGGCAGAAAGAAGAATTTTCTCATTCATTGAAAATAATGAAAGAAGACAAACGGCAACGCAGACCTATCTGGTTAAAAGAAGAAAGCTGAACTACATTAATGACTTTTCGGAAATCAATAAAGACATTGATGTACTTCTGGTTTCAGATCATAATTTTGACATCGGTACACTGAATAAACTCCCTGAGACCATTATATTCCTGAACACAGCATCTAAAGAGCTAAGCAATCCAGATTATTCACAGGAATTTAATTCCCAGGCAATAAAAATATTCAAAAAACAGTAAATAAATATGAAAAGCATATTTTTGTAACCGCTAAAGAATATTAATGAAAAAAAACATACTCATCATTTATTATTCGCAAACCGGCCAGCTGGAGGATATTGTGAAGAACATGGCCCAACCTTTTGAAGCCAAAAAGGAAGAATATGACATTACCTATTATAATATACAGCTAAAGGAAGACTTCCCTTTCCCCTGGCCGGGTGACGTTTTTTTCAATACATTTCCCGAATCTTATCTTCAGATTCCCAAAGAGATTTTCCCGCCTTCTGATGAGGTCCTGAATAAGAAATACGACCTTATTTTATTCGGATATCAGGTGTGGTATCTTACGCCATCTATTCCCATCATTTCATTCCTAAAAAGTGGTTTTGCAGAAAAGATCATGAAAGATACAGATGTGGTTACAGTTTCAGGAACCAGAAATATGTGGATGCTTTCTCAGGAAAAACTTAAAGTATATTTAAAGAATCTTGGCGCAAAGCTGGTAGGAAATATCGCTTTGGTAGACAGGCATGACAATTACACGAGTGTACTGACGATCTTACGATGGCTGACTACAGGACAGAAAGAAAAATCCGGATTGCTTCCCGCGGCCGGAATTTCGGATGAAGAAATTTCAGGTTCTGTAAAGTACGGAAATATTATAGAAAAGCATTTCAGCAGCGGAAACTTATCCGGTCTTCAGCCTGACCTCGTAAAGAACGGCGCTGTAGAAATCCGCCCTTTTTTAGTAAGAGTAGAAAAAGTAGGCAACAAGATCTTCACCGTATGGTCTAATCTCATTATGAAGAAAAAAGAGAAACGTCCATTGCTGATAAAATTCTTTAAGGTATATTTGATGGCTGCGATATGGATTATTTCACCTGTCGTCTTAGTTTTGCACCTACTGACAACCCCTATATTTTGGTCTAAAAGACAAAAACAAAAAACATATTTACAAGGAATTAATTTAAAATAGAATGTACGACGTATTTATAACAAAAGCATCAACATATTTACCTAACAATCCGGTATCGAATGATGAAATGGAGACTTATCTTGGTCTGATAAACGGCGCTCCCTCTAAAGCAAAATCATTGATTTTAAGAAATAACAAGATCACAACAAGATACTATGCTTTGGATAAAGAAGGAAATCCTACCCATACCAATGCACAGATTACAGCCAAAGCTGTTGAAGGATTGTTCGATGAAAACTTCAAAAAGGAAGATATGAAGCTTCTGTCCGTTGGAACCACCTCTCCGGACCAGATGCAGCCTTCACATGCTTCTATGGTTCATGGCGAACTGAATATCGGAAAATCTATTGAAATTAATACCGCTACAGGTCTCTGCAACTCAGGGATGAATGCCCTGAACTATGGATTCCTTTCTGTAAAGGCAGGGGTACAAGACAGCGCTGTTTGTGCCGGTTCAGAAAGAATGTCTGCCTGGATGACTGCTGACAAATTCAATCATGAAGCGGAAAACTTAAAACTTCTCGAAGAAAGACCTATCATTGCCTTCAAGAGAGAATTTCTGAGATGGATGCTTTCTGACGGTGCGGGTGCATTCCTTCTGGAGAATAAGCCCAGGGAAAACGGAATCAATTTAAAAATAGAATTCATTGATTTTTATTCTTACGCTCACGAAATCGAAGCCTGTATGTATGCAGGATGTGATAAGCAGGAAGACGGAAGCCTTAAATCATGGGCAGACTACCCGTCTGATGAATGGCTGAAAGAATCGATCTTTGCGATTAAACAGGACACGAAAATCCTGGATAAATATATTCTTGTAAAGGGTGCAGAAAGCTTAAGATCTTCTTTTGATAAGCATAACCTGGATCCGGAAAAGATAGACCATGTTCTGGCGCATATTTCTTCAGGCTATTTTAAAGATGGCCTAAAAGACGAATTTGCTAAAAAAGGCATGGATTTTCCTGCAGAAAAATGGTTCTATAACCTTTCTGAAGTAGGAAACATCGGAGCCGGCTCTATTTTTATCGCACTGGAAGAATTAATGAATTCCGGAACGCTGAAAAAAGGTGAGAAAGTATTGCTTTGTGTTCCTGAAAGCGGAAGATTTGCCTACTCTTGTGCCTTATTAACAGTTTGCTAATGAAACACCAACTGCCGACATCTGATCAGAATTTTGTGGAAAGCCTTATTCCACAGCGTTTTCCGTTCGTCATGGTTCATGCGCTTACGGAATACTCTGATGATCGACTTATTTCAGGATTTGAAATAAAAGAAGACAATATTTTTATCGAGGACGGAATATTCCAGGCTTCAGGTCTTATGGAGCATCAGGCACAGAGTGTTGCTTTACATACAGGCTACAAATATTATCTTTTAGGGAAAGAGGCTCCTACAGGATATATCGGAGCTATTAAATCTTTTGAAGCAGAAGTTCTGCCCAAAACGGGAGACCGGCTGATATCGGAAGTAACAATCCTTAATGAAGTGATGGGAGTAACGCTGGTAGATATTGTCACAAAACTGAATGGCTCGATCATTGCAAAATCACAAATGAAAACTGCTGTAAAATAAATGTAATGGAAATCAAGGAAGAGCACCTCATCAATATACATAACTTTCTGCCGCACCGCGAACCGATGCTGATGGCAGATTATATTCTGGAATTGACCAAAGAAAAGGTTGTGACTTCCTTTGAAATAAAAGAAGATAATATCTTTGTTCACAACAATGAACTGGCAGAAGCCGGCCTGATTGAAAATCTTGCCCAGACCTGCTCATCCATTCTGGGGCAGAGTTTCTTTGAAAATCCTTCTGCAGACACAAAGGTGATCGGCTTTATTACCAATATCAAAAAAATTGAGCTGTTTGCGCTTCCCAAAACGGGAGACAAGATTATTTCGAAAGCTTCGCTGATCTCGCAGTATGAAAATATCTGTAATATTTTCTGTGAGACCTTCCATAATGATGAGCTGCTGATCAGGGCAGAGATCAATCTGTTTATTCAGGAAATAAAATCTTAAGAATACATGTTCAGTAAATATATAGCCGTACGATTATCGTGCGGTTTTTCTGTTCTACATAAGTGCTAAATTTAATCTAAGTTTAGAATAAGAATAAAGGACGGAAATTACTAATTTTTATCCTTGTCAAGGTTCAGAACCTTGACAAGGATACTGGACTGCTCAGATCCAAGTAGTTTTTCACCCCATATCATTAAAATAAAATATCTTATCCTAAACTCAGGGTAATGTAGATTTTGGCTAAAGCCGGATTGGATGTTGAATATTGGACATTAAATATTAAACGCTAAACGGACTAAAGTCCATTCCTATTGATGCTCCTATTCGCAAAAAGATTGTGAGGAATAACTTTAAGCCGATTTTATTATTCTTTTAAAGCTACCTCATCGAATTGTAAGATAAACTATCAGATATGGAAAACATGTCGGTAACTTCCAGCCTCCAGCTTCCAACTTCCTCCCCCAAATATTTAATAACCCTTTATTTTCGATATATTTGATGAAAATAAATATTTCATGAGCGTAAAAGTAAGATTCTATTCGTATGACATTGAATTCGATTTTGAAAATTCTGTTGAATTTCCGGTGGCTCCACAGGTTGGTGACGAAGTGAATCTCATTTCATTTTTTAAGTACCGGACTTCCGAAAGACTGGAATATGTTAATAATATGGAAGATCTTTATCTCTACGAAAACGCTGTAGTATCAGAGCGGACATGGTGTAATGATCTTGAGAAAACCGAAATATATTTGCTGGTGAAGCTGAATTACACCAAGAGGAAATAAAGCTGCCTTCAGATGAATTTAAACAAAAAAGCGGAGCATCACTGCCCCGCTTTAAAAATTGGTATCACCAAATATTAGTATCCAAAAATCTCTTCAAGAGATACCTCCTGGAATGTTCCCATTTTATTGATAGATTCCATATTCAGGTTTTCCTTCTTACCGATGATCGCTGTATTGTATTTTACAGGCTTGATCTCAGTGTCGTAGAAGCTTGTAAGCTGTGGTAAAGTCAGCCCCTGGATTTCAGAATAAATATCTTTTCTGATATCATAATCAACACCAAGCTTTTTCAGTGCCATCTGATTGAAGAAAATATTCGTTCTGTTGATTCTGTTGGATGCAATCTGCTTCAGGGCAGAACCTTTTGAATTCTCAAACTGTGCAGGAATCTGCGGCAGAGATGCCATCAGATCATTCATAGCATTTACCGCCAATGGCAGCTTATTGGCCTGAGTTCCGATATAGTTCGTGATATAGTTCGCATGTCCTTTTTCAGTTGCATTCGCATAAGAAACATAAGCAGAATAAGCCAGTGACTTACTTTCTCTGATCTCCTGGAAAACAATGGAGGACAATCCTCTCCCGAAATACTCGTTGAAAACATTCGCTTTTCCGAAGTTACTTAAGTTCACGTCATTTCCTTTGGCTACTTTAGACATTTCCATCTGTACCATGTCGTAGTTTGTGAAATATACTTTTCCTTCTGCAGCAGGCTCCGGATATTCTTTAGCTTTTGCCGGCTGAACACTGGTTTCCGTAACATATGGCTTAACTGCCTTTTCTAAACCTGACTGTTCCTGTCCGTAAAGGAATATCTCATATGGAGACTGGTTCAGTACTTTAATCTTCTTGGTCAGTTCCGTTGCATCAATGCTCTCAAGACGTTCTTTGGAAACAATGTCCGTCATTCTGGAATTCTTACCGTATTTAGCATAGTTCGTAAGAGCAGCCATGATTCTTGTTTTATCCTTTTTACCGGCTTCTCTTGCCTCCAGTATCGTTTTCACGGTTTTCCCGTAAATCTCTTTATCTGCTTTTACATTCGTCAGCCAGTGATTCATCAGTTCTGCACCTTTCTTCATATTGGCTTCAAGACCGCTCAGTGTAATGATCACCTGATCGTTGGATGTTCTGAAACTGTAAGAGATTCCCAGTTTATAGAATTCACCTTTCAGTTGCTCAGGAGTATATTTATCCGTTCCAAGATATTCAAAAAGAGTTACCGCGATTGGAAGCTCCTTATCATTATCTGTTCCGAAAGGAAAAATATAGCTGATCTGTGCCACGTCATTATACTTATTCTTTACAAAGCTTACCTTCTTATCTTTAATCTGAGAAGTCTGGATCGCTGCTTTATAATCGATAAATTCCGGCTTGATCTCAGATACTTTACTGCTTAAAATATCCTTAAGGAAAGGGGACTGCGCCTCTCTGTTCAGCTTAATAGGAGTAATGCCCGGATTCTGTACACGAACCAGCTTATCATTCACTCCTTTTTCTTTGTAAACAACCACATAGTTATCTTTGAAAAATTCATTGGCAAACTTTACAACATCTGCCTTTGAGATCTTTTCATACTGATTAATATCGTCTAATTCCTCCTGCCATGTCTTCTCATTGATATAAGTGTCATACAGTGTCGTTGCCAGTCCGTCTGCGGTTTCCCAGGACTTCATACGCTGCACCTTCTTGTCATTAACGATTGCTTTAAGCATCCAATCCGGGAACTGTCCTTTTTTCACCAAATCCAACTGATCTAACAATAGTTTTTTGGCATCATCAAAGCTCTGTCCGTCTTTCGGGGTTACAGACATCGTAAAAGCACCATAGGTTTTAAAAGCCGATTCATAGGCGCCCGCACCTAATACTTTTTGCGTTTGATTCATGTTAAGGTCAATAAGACCGGCATCCCCTCTGTTACTTAAAATTTCCGCAACTACATCCGCCAGTCTCGCATTCTGGGTTCCATTGGAATCTGATCTCCATGCCAGAGTCATTCTCGGTGTGCTCGGACTTTTTACAGTTCTCGTCACAATGTTTGCCATGGGCTGCTCCGATACCATTTTTTTCATCGGCAGCTCTTTGTACTTGAAAGCTCCAAAATACTGATCTACCAGTTTAATGGTTTTATCAAAATCCAGGTCTCCTACCAAAACAACAGCCATATTATTAGGCACATAATAGGTATCAAAATATTTATGAATAGCAACCATTGAAGGACTTTTCAGGTGTTCTGAAGTCCCGATCGTGGTCTGCTGTCCGTTCGGATGCTTTGGAAAAAGAGCCTCCATCATAGCATAGTTCACAAGACGGCCGTCGTTATCCTGAGCTCTGTTATATTCTTCATACACAGCTTCCAGTTCGGTATGGAAAAGACGCAATACCAGCTCTGAGAAACGTTCTTTTTCCACTTTCAGCCATTTTTCAAGCTCGTTGGATGGAATGTTATTTTTATAAACCGTTTCATCTAACCAGGTGTGGGCATTCGTTCCTGTTGCTCCCAATGAAGAGATCGCTTTGTCATATTCATTGGCAATTGCATACTTGGAAGCTTCCTGAGAAACCTCGTCTATTTTCTTGTAAAGCAGTTTTTTCTTTTCAGGATCCTTTTCAGCTTTATGCTGCTCATAAAGATCAGAGATCTGTTGCAGCAATACTTTTTCCTTTGCCCAATCCTGAGTTCCGAGATGAGAAGTTCCTTTGAAAACCATGTGTTCAAGATAATGCGCCAGACCTGTATTGTCGCTCGGGTCATTATTAGATCCTGTTCTTACTGGAATATAGGTCTGAATTCTCGGGGCATCATCATTCTTCGCCAGATAAACCTTCAATCCGTTTTTCAAAGTATATACCCTGACACCGGACTGGTCATTCTTAACGGTTTCGTAAGTATATCCCTGATTGTCGGTTACCTTTTGAGTATCAAATTTCTGCGCCATGGCATGCAGCATGCAGAAAAGTGAAACAGAAATAAAAAATTTCTTCATAAGTCTTATGTATTTAAATCAAATTTCATAGAATCCTCCTATAAGTCTACTTTCAGCATGCACTTGTTACAGCAGACGGGAGATTATGATTTTTTTATCTTAAAATTTGAATTTATCTTTAAATAAAGCCTGTTCCGGCATTATAATTTAATATGATTTACATATAATGTATTTTCACTATTTTAGCCAACTGATTAAAAAGATAATACGGTTTACATGAAAAAACAAGACCTGCCTCAGGATGAAAGCAATCTGAAGTCAGCAAACATGACCGAAGTCTTGTATGTGACGGACGAAAATGATAATTATACAACGGCAAACAGCATTGGCTGGGAAGCTAAAAAAGCAGCCCTGGAAGAATCCATGGAGCTTATTCATGAAAGAATTGAAGAGGCCAGGCAAAATGTTGTCAATAATGTAGTTAGCCCCATTATTTATTTCATGGAACTGAATAAAATGGATTTAAGTGTTCTCGCTTCCTATGTCGGAATGTGGCAGTGGAGAGTGAAAAGACATGCAAAACCAAAAGTATTTAAAACACTAAACCAATCCGTACTGAAAAAATATGCAGATGCATTTGGAATTTCAGTGGATGAATTAAAGAACTTTGACGGCAAATAATAATGAAACGAAGCATACAGTGATATGCAGAATTTCATTTCGCCAATGAAAAAGAATAAAAGCAGCAAATGAAACTTAACTTCGAACACCATCAGACTGCACATTGCGAAAACGGTGTTGCCTCCAATCTGTTACTCAATAAAGGCTTAAAGCTGAGTGAACCAATGATCTTCGGAATCGGTTCCGGACTGTTTTTTGTCTATCTGCCGTTTTTGAAAGTGAATTTCGCTCCGGGCTTCAGCTACAGACCGATGCCGGGTGCCATTTTCAGCAAAGCCGCAAAACGATTGGGCATTAAAATCAAAAGGGAAAAATTTTCCAATCCTAAAGAGGCACAGTCCGCTTTAGAAAGAAACTTAAATCAGAATATCCCTACAGGACTTCAGGTTGGTGTTTTCAATCTTACCTATTTTCCTGAAGAATATAAATTCCACTTCAATGCCCACAATCTTGTAGTATATGGAAAAGAAGACGGAAAATTCCTGATCAGCGATCCGGTAATGGATTACACGACTACCCTATCAGAAGCTGAACTGGAAAAGGTAAGATATGCCAAAGGTGCATTGCCTCCCAAAGGACATATGTACTACCCTACCTATATTCCGGAAAATGTAAATATTGAAGAAGCCATTAAAAAAGGAATCAAAGATACCTGCAAAAACATGCTCGCTCCTGTTCCTCTTATCGGCGTAAAAGCCATGAGATGGGTAGCCAGAAGCATCCCGAAATGGGCTGAAAAGAAAGGCACTAAAGTCACCAACCACTATCTCGGACAGCTGATCAGAATGCAGGAAGAGATTGGCACCGGAGGAGGCGGTTTCCGGTTTATTTATGGTGCATTTCTTCAGGAAGCTTCAGTAATTCTTAAAAATGATGAATTAAAAGAGCTTTCAAAAGAAATTACGGCCATCGGGGATTTATGGAGAGATTTTGCCGTAGATATTGCCCGCGTTTACAAAAACAGAAACTCAAAAAGCGATATCTACAACAATCTTTCAAAATCCATGCTTCATATTGCTGATCTGGAAGAGGCTTTCTATAAAAAACTGAGAAAAGCAATCTGATATGGCAGAGAATATGATTGAGATTAAAAATCTCTATAAAAAATATAAAAATTCCGAAGACTTTTCTGTCAACGACATCTCGCTGAATATAGAAAAAAATGAGATCTACGGAATTCTCGGACCGAACGGTGCCGGGAAAACCACTCTGATTTCTATGCTTTCGGGATTGATTAAACCAACTTCAGGACAGTTTACGATCAACAACCTGTCTCCCCATAAGGACAGTTTTAAAATCAAACAGATCATTGGCATTGTTCCTCAGGAATATGCACTCTACCCTACTCTTACCGCTAAAGAAAACCTGATGTTTTACGGAAGCCTGTACGGTATAAAGCATAAAGAACTTAAGAGAATAATTGATGAGTCCCTGGAGATTATGGGACTTTCAAAATTTGCCGATAAACAGATAGAACAGTTTTCCGGAGGTATGAAACGCCGCTGCAATCTTATAGCGGGAACACTCCACAATCCGAAAGTATTGTTTCTCGATGAGCCGACCGTAGGTGTTGATGTTCAGTCTAAAAAAGTGATCATTGATTTCCTGCAGGAGTTGAATAAAAAGGGAACATGCATCATTTATACCTCTCACCACCTTTCCGAAGCCGAAGAGTTCTGCACCAAGATCGCCATTATCGACCGGGGAAGGATTCACGCTGTAGGAACGCCGGAAGAACTTGTTAACCAGATCGCAAACGCTGAAAACCTGGAAGACGTTTTCATATCATTAACAGGAAAAGAATTAAGAGATGTTGTTGTATAAACTTTGGAGAAGCTTCGTGAAGGAAATCCTTCTTTTGAAGAGAGATATCGGGGGAATTGTCATTATTTTCGTCATGCCGTTGCTGTTAATTGTGACGATCACTTTAATTCAGGATTCTACTTTCAAAAATCTGGAAGGCTCGAAAATCCCGATCATTTTCATTGACAATGACAAGTCCGAGGTATCCAAAAATATAAAGCAGGAACTGGAAACCAGCAAAACATTCCAACTGCTGACGAATTATAATGAAAAGTCCGCACAGGAGGCCGTATTTTCCGGAGATTACCAGATGGCTATCGTCATTCCTGAAAATTTAACGAAAGATTTAAATTCAAATATAGATTCCAAAGTGCAGACGATCGTAAGCTCGTTTGGGTTGGAAGGTGATTCTGCAGCCGTTAAAAAAACAGCTCCGAAAGCAAAAGAAATTCATCTGTATTTTGATCCGGCTACCAATGCAGGATTCAAAAACTCTGTGATGAACTCCGTGAATAAAATGGTCTTTGAGATCGAGAACAAAAAGATCTACAAAGCATTCCAGGATCAGCTGGGAACAGAAGAAAAACTTGAAGAAAACAAGAACCTCATCAGTTTTAAAGAGATCACCCCCAAAAAAGGAGCCATGGATGTAATGCCGAACTCTGTTCAGCACAATGTTCCGGCATGGACACTCTTTGCCATTTTTTTCATTGTAGTTCCACTTTCTATTAATTTAGTCAAAGAAAAAAGCCAGGGTACAAGCGTAAGAGCGAGGATCAGCCCGACCCCTTATTTCGTTCATATTTTAGGAAAAACATTTACGTATCTGATCATCTGTATCATCCAGTTTTTACTGATGGTAGCCGTAGGAATTTATCTTTTCCCTTATATGGATCTTCCGGCATTTGATGTCTCCGGAAAAATGTTCCATCTTCTTGTTGTAACTTTATTTTCGGGACTGGCAGCCATCGGATTTGGTGTTTTATTGGGAACCATTGCAGATACTCAGGAACAGTCCGCTCCTTTTGGAGCCACTTCAGTCGTAGTTCTGGCCGCGATCGGAGGAATATGGGTTCCTGTATTTTTAATGCCTGAATTTATGCAGACCGTGGCGAAATTTTCTCCAATGAACTGGGGACTGAATGCCTACTATGATATTATCTTAAGAAACAGCGGTATCGCAGGAATTGCTAAAGAACTTGCATTACTGTTTGCCTTCTACATTGCCATGGTAGCTATTTCTATTTTTTACGAAAGAAAACAAAATGCAGTCTAAAGAAAACATATTAACCTGTACGGAAGAAGTAAGAGTAAGGTTCAACGAGACAGATCCGCTGGGAATTGTCTGGCACGGACATTATATCGTATATTTTGAAGACGGAAGAGAAGCTTTCGGAAGACAGCATGGTCTGACCTATCTTGACATTCAGAATGCAGGATATGTAACTCCTATCGTAAAGAGCACATGTGAACATTTTCTTCCTCTAAAATATGGGGAAACATTTAAGATCGTAACCACTTTTGTGAATTCAGCATCTGCAAAACTGATCTATACGTACGAAATTTTCAACCAGCACGATCAATTGGTATGCAGTGGGGAAACCATTCAGGTTTTCTTAGACAGCAACGGAAGCCTGTGCCTCTATAATCCTGAATTTTTTCAGGCCTGGAAAGATAAAATGGGATTGTAATGAAGAAAGAAATTTATATTACAGATTATAACTGCGTCACTCCTTTAGGATTTGATGTTTCTTCCAACTGGAACCATCTGGTGGAAGGAAAATCAGGCGTAGGGCTACATCAGGTGATTGACAATCAGGAAGCTTTTTATGCTTCTGTTATTGATACTGAAAAGCTGGAAGAAGAATTTAAAAACAATTTTGACAGACTGGATTTTACAAGACTGGAGAAGATGTTTCTTCTGAGCCTTAAACCTCTGGTTGAAAAACATGAAATTACAGAAGAAACTGCTTTTATTTTATCAACAACCAAAGGCAATATCAGCTTATTAAAAAATCAGACGGAATTGCCGGAAGGCGTTTATCTCTCAAAATTAGCACAAAAAATTGCTGACTATTTCGGATTTAAAACAAAACCCATCGTCATATCCAATGCCTGCGTTTCAGGAGTAATGGCCATTGCTGTTGCCAAAAATATGATTCAGGCCGGAAAATATAAAGATGCTTTCGTAATTGCCGGTGATGAGGTCTCCGAGTTTGTCATTTCAGGATTTAATTCTTTCCAGGCCATCGGAACAGAGCCGTGCAAACCTTATGATAAAAACAGAAACGGGATCAATATCGGTGAAGCTACCGCAGCTGTATATATTACTGCTGCCTTGAATGAAAACGAAAAATTTAGATTTAAAATACTGGGTGATTCCGCAGTGAATGATGCCAACCACATTTCCGGGCCTTCCAGAACGGGAGACGGACTGTATGCAAGCATCAGGAATGCAATGACAGAAGCGAACATCACTTCTGATCAGATTGATTTTATTTCTGCCCATGGAACCGCCACCATCTACAATGACGAAATGGAAGCCATCGCTTTCAACAGAATGGAACTTCAAAACGCTCCATTGAACAGCATGAAGGGATATTACGGACACTGTCTTGGCGCTTCCGGACTTCTGGAAAGTATAATCTCCATGGAAAGTGCCCGTCACGGACTAATCATTTCCTCTAAAAATTTTAAAGAAATGGGAATTTCCCAGCCTTTAAATATTATTGAAGAAAACAGGCCGGCATCGGTTCAGTATATTTTAAAAACAGCTTCAGGATTCGGAGGATGTAATGCAGCTATTGTTTTAGAAAAATGTTAAAATGAAATGATGAAAAAAACCGAAAGCTGTATTATAGAACATTCAAAAATAACCGTCAACGGAAATCCTGTTTTTGAAAGCCAGGCAGAGACATTCCATGAATTTGCCAAAGATGCCTATAAAAGTTTGGAACTCAACTATCCCAAGTTCCACAAAATGGACCATCTGAGTAAGCTTGCCTTTCTTGCTGCAGAAATGGTTTTAAAAGATGAAGATCACAGCACAACAGCAGTAGTTCTTGCCAACCGGTCATCCAGTCTGGACACGGATTTTAAATACCAGGAAAGCATCAACTCAGAGGAAAATTTTTTCCCGAGCCCTGCCGTATTTGTCTACACCTTACCAAACATCTGTGTAGGCGAGATCAGCATTAAACATAAAATGCAGACAGAGAATGCCTTTTTCATTTTGGATGAATTTGACGAGACATTTTTAAATGATTATGCAGAACAGATTCTGCTGTCCGGAAAAGCGGAAAAAGTTCTCTGTGGCTGGACAGAACTTTATCAGGATAATTATAAAGCTTTTGTATATTTGCTAACCTTATAAAAATGTAATAACATAAATGTAACAATATTACAGTCTAGCAATGTAACAATCCTTACAATCTGATCATTGTTACACTGGTAAATTAATAAATTGCTACATTAATTAATAAAATTATGGAAAACTTAAAAACAGAATTGAAGCACAAAATCATTGAAGTCCTTAACCTTGAAGATGTTTCTGTAGAAGAGATCAAAGATACAGATCCTCTATTCGGTGGAGGCCTGGGTCTTGATTCTATTGATGCTTTGGAGCTTATTGTTCTGCTTGATAAAGACTACGGAATAAAACTGGCCGATCCTAAAAAAGGAAAGGAAATTTTCCAGTCTATCGATACAATGGCCGCATTCATTGAAGAAAACAGAACAAAATAAAATTAATGTACGAATTTAACAGTGTATCAATGCAACAATCATTGATAAATTGATACACTGTTACATTATTAAAAACCATGAGCCGAAAAATTGCCATAACAGGAATGGGCATCATTTCCTCCATCGGAAACAATGTGGAGGAAAATTTTGTTTCGTTGAAATCCGGAAAACACGGAATTTCAGACATTGAAATGTTTGAAACCCGCCATGCCGGATCTATAAAAACGGGCGAAATAAAATGGTCTAATGAAGAACTTGTCCGACAACTTCAGCTGCCTGAAGACAATAATGTAACAAGAACTTCTTTATTAGGAATGATTGCCGCAAAAGAAGCTGTAGAATCTGCCGGAATTTCAGATATTAACGAATATAAAACCGGGCTGATCTCTTCCACCAGTGTAGCCGGAATGGATATCACTGAAAGGTACTTCTATTCTTATGAAGATTATCCTGAAAAGCAAAAATATATCGATGCTCATGATGCGGGTAATTCCTCATTGGCCATCGCAGACTCTCTGGGTTTAAAAGGTATGGTTTCTACCATCAGTACAGCATGTTCTTCGGCTGCCAATGCTATTATGATGGGAGCAAAACTGATCAAAAGCGGAGTTTTAGACCGTGTAATTGTGGGGGGAACGGATTCCCTTTCAAAATTTACGTTGAATGGGTTCAATACCCTGATGATCCTTACAGATTCTTACAATACTCCTTTTGATAATGACCGCAAGGGCCTGAATCTGGGAGAGGCTGCAGCTTTTATTGTTCTCGAATCCGATGAGGTTGTAAAAAAGGAAAATAAAAAAGTACTGGCTTATCTTTCCGGCTACGGAAATGCAAATGATGCTCACCATCAGACCGCGTCATCTGAAAACGGGCAGGGCGCTTTTCTGGCTATGCAGCAGGCATTTAAAGTATCAGGATTAGCAAAGGAAGATATCGGTTATATTAATGTTCACGGAACAGCTACTCCCAATAATGATCTTTCAGAAGGAATTGCCATGATCAGGATTTTCGGAGAAAATAATGTTCCTGAATTCAGTTCTACCAAAGCTTTTACCGGGCATACTCTGGCAGCGGCAGCGGGAATTGAATCGGTATTTTCAATTTTGGCCATGCAGCACAGCGTCATTTTCCCGAACCTGAATTTCAAAACGAAAATGGCAGAATTTGATTTAACTCCGGTTACAGAACTGAAAGAGAAGAATATCAACCATGTTCTTTCCAATTCATTCGGATTCGGAGGCAACTGTTCTACCTTAATTTTCTCAAAATCATGAGTGCAGTATACATCAACAGTGCATCCTGCATCTCCGTTCAGGACACTTTAAAAGAAAATTTCTTCCAGGACCTTAAGGCTGATCAGTCTGTTCAGGTCTTAAAAGCGGTAGATCCCAACTATAAAGAATTCATTCCTCCCGCGATGATCAGAAGAATGTCTAAAGCCGTAAAAATGAGCTCTGTAGCTTCACATTACGCTTTACAGGAAGCTGGAATTGAACAGCCGGATGCCATTATTGTAGGAACGGGAATGGGATGTTCCCAGGACTCTGAAAAGTTTCTGAAAAACGTAATCGATAATAATGAAGAGTTTCTGACTCCGACATTTTTCATTCAGTCTACTCACAATACGGTTGCAGGACAGATTGCTCTGGGACTTCAATGCCATGCGTATAATTTCACGTATGTTAATACCTCTTCATCCCTGGAATTTTCGTTCCTGGATGCCAAACTTCAGATCAATGACGGCGAAGCTGAAAACGTTCTCGTAGGAGCTGCAGATGAGCAGACGGCCAGAACAATGGAACTTTACCGACTTAACAATACCATAAAAAAAGAAGAAGATCTTCCTGCTGATTATTTGCATTCTGAAACGGATGGAGTGATCTGGGGTGAAGGTGCTGCTTTCTTTGTTTTAGGAAAAGATAAAACTGAAAATTCTTACGCTAAACTCAGAGACATTCATATTATTAACAGATTAGATGCAAAAGAGACACTAACCTTTATAACAGGTTTTTTAGCTAAAAACGATTTGAAACATGAAAACATCGATGCTGTGATCTTAGGGTTCAGTGGAGATAAAGCATCTGATGCTTACTATACAAAAGCAATGGATGTATTTCAAAATTCAGCTTTGCTGTATTACAAACATCTGAGCGGAGAATTCAATACGGCAAGCGGCTTTTCAACATTTATGGCCTGTCATATTCTGAAAGAACAACAGATCCCGGAAATTATGATGATCAATTCAGAGAAAAAGACAGAAGTTAAGAATATTCTTCTTTACAATCATCTGGCAGGAAGCGATCACAGCCTTATGCTGTTGGAAAGAGCTTAAAGATATAAGGGCAAATAATGAATTTGTAAATTTGTTATTATCAAAATTCAAAAGAACAGAAGATGAAGCATTACCCATTCATTTTATTTTATCTTTTCTGCAATGCATTTATTTATGCGTTTCATGGAAGTTTTTGGGTGTATTTAGCTTGTTTTCTGGGATTTTCCGCTGTTGTGGTCTGGGGATCTTTTGATATACAGCTGGGATATTTTGTCAACAGCATTACTCATAAAAGAACGAAAACCAATGAAGTTGCCCTGACTTTTGATGATGGCCCTACTGAGTTTACTCCTCAATTTTTGGATCTGCTGAAAGAACACCAGGTGAAAGCTACTTTTTTCTGCATCGGAAAACAGATTGAAAAATACCCTGAGACGTTCCAACGAATTATTGCCGAAGGTCATATTATCGGAAACCACACGCTTTCCCATTCCAATAATACAGGGTTTTTATCTGCCTCAAAAATGAGGGCGGAAATTGAGAAATGTGATGAAATAATCGAAAAAGCCGGTCATATAAAAACAGATTTATACCGGCCTCCTTTCGGCGTTACCAATCCGAGCATCGCCAAAGCCATTAAAAGAACCCACAAAAAAAGCATCGGCTGGAATGTCCGTTCCCTGGATACCGTTATAGACGACGAAAAGAAAATCTATAAAAGGATAACCAAAGGTCTGAAAAAAGGAAGTATCATCCTGCTTCACGACACTTCCGAAAAGACTTATCGTGTGTTGGCCGATTTATTGTTATTTTTGAAGAATAATAAATATTCGACATTTACGATCGATTCACTTACAAAATCAAAGAAAAATGATTAAAAATATTGCTTTTGGAGCATTTTTATTAATTTCCGGCTTCATTTCCGCACAGATGACAGCAATGTCAGGAGCAGAAGCAAAAGCATTCGTCGCCAAAGTTTCTTCTGAAACCCAGGAGATCAAAACCCTGCAAAGTGATTTTACCCAGACCAAAAAAATGGATTTTCTGGATAAAAATATTGTTACTTATGGCAAAATGTCATTGAAGGCTCCGAATATGCTGAGCTGGAAATACACAAAACCTTACCAGTACAGCATTGTTTTTAAGGACAATAAAATTTTCATCAACGATCAGGGTAAGAAATCATCTGTTGATGCCAAAAGCAAAACATTTGAAAAGATCAACAAACTGATAGTAGGGAGCTCGAACGGTAAAATGTTCAGCGATCCTGAATTTTCTGTTTCCTATTACAAAAGCGGCAACTTCAATGTGGCAAAATTTACCCCGAAATCGGCCCAGCTGTTAAAATACATCAAACAGATTGAACTACATTTTCCTAAAAACCAGTCTACGGTTTCGCAGGTTAATATGACAGAAGCTTCGGGAGATACCACCAATATTGTTTTCAAAAATACCAAGATCAATGCAGCGATCGCAGCTTCAGAGTTTAGTTTATAGTCTGATTGTTTTGCTTTTTGTTTCCTGCAAAAGCTACAAACTTGCAGAGGCAAAACCAATTCAGAGTTCTGAAAAAACCGTTGAAAATCTATATTTTTCTTCCGGTGAAGACTATGTGTATAAATGCCAGATGGATATTTACAAAAACCACGTAAGCGGAATTCTGATTATTAAAAAGCTTAATGAAACGACACATCGGGTCGCCATGACCTCAGATTTTGGAAATAAATTAATTGATTTTGAGATCTCCGAAAATGATTTTAAACTGAATTACGTTCTTCCGGATCTGGACAAAAAGATGGTCATCAGCTTTTTAAAAAACGACTTCCGGGAGCTACTGAAAAGACAATATCCGGTGAATGAATCTTTTGAAAATGACAATTCTAAAATTTACCTGTCAAAGGCTGATCATAAAGCCTATTATCTGTTTTTCAATAAAGAAAACGGACTGTTAAAAGAAATCGTCTACACAAAAAACAATAAAGAAAAAATCGATTTTACTTTTGAGGCAAAAAAACATATCTTCGCGGATAGCTTAAACCTCCAACATAAGGACTTTAAGATCAATATAAAACTATTTCAAATAACCGAAACCGAATAGAATTAACATGAAAAAACTTCTGTTTTTAGTCGCAGCCTTAATTTCAGGTCTGTCTTTTGCACAAGTAACTTTTAACCCGGGAATCAGAGCGGGAGCCAATTTTTCTCATTTTTCGAACAGTGAAGAATTTAATTATTATTATCTGGAAGAATTCCCCAACGCTGCAGAGCCTTATCTGGATTATAAAACCAAAACAGATTTTTATATCGGTTTTACAGGAAATATTCGCTTTGCAAAATTCTATGCTTTACAGCCGGAGATCAATTATTCCAGACAGGGAGCAAAAATAAGCACGAACGTGAACAACTGGGACGGAAAAACGCTTTCGGTATCTTATCTGGGATTGCAGCTTATCAATAAATTCTATTTCAACCAGTTCAATGTACATGTGGGCCCAACTTTGGAATTCGTAGTGGACAAAAAGAATTTTGACCCTGAAAATGAAATCGACCTGGGGATTACAGCAGGCTTAGGCTACGACATTACCAAAAACTTTGGCATTGAAGCCAGGGTAAAAAAAGGCTTTATTCCTGTAGACAGCTATAATAGAAATCATTCTAATGTTGTTTTCCAGACAGGGCTTTATTATACATTTAATCTGAAAAAATAAGATCATGCAGACCATTCTTACAGACTTTTATACTTTGGAAACTTATGAAAAGGCAGAAAACGGAAGTTTTACGGCTTATATTCACCTGAATAAGGATCATGATATTTTTAAAGGCCATTTTCCCGGCAATCCGGTAACCCCCGGTGTCTGTATGATGCAGATCGTAAAAGAACTGACGGAAGAATTCACCGGCTCCAGGCTATTTCTGAAAACAGCTTCGAATGTAAAGTTCATGGCTATTATCAACCCTTTTGAAACACCGGATCTGAAGCTTCAGCTGGATATTACTGAAAATGAAGAAGATGTTAAAGTAAAAAATACAACCTCTTTTGGCGAGACTATTGCATTAAAAATGTCTGTAAGCTATAAAAAAATACTTTCATGAAACTTTTCTTATCCCTCATAACCGCTTTTATTTTTTTCTTTCAAAGTGATTTGGAAGCCTTAAGAAGCAGCTACGCAAAAGCTAACCAGTCTAATGCCAATACAGAAGCATTCATCAATCTTGCAGAAAAACAATCCGGTTCGGATGCAGTAACCAGCGGCTATAAAGCTGCGGCAAAGATTATGGAAGCAAAGGTTACCAAGAACAACAGGAAAGCTCTTGTAAAAAGTGGTGCTACCAGCCTTGAAAGCCTTATTAAAAGTAACCCCAACAATATAGAACTCCGACTGATCAGGCTGAGCGTTCAGGAAAATATTCCGAAAATTGTAGGATACAGAAGCAGCATGAAAGAAGATAAAGCATTCCTTATCAATAATTACAGTAAGCAGAACGCAACTCTGAAAAGTTATGTAAAAAAGTTTGCGATGCAGTCTAAATCCTTTACAGATACTGAAAGAGCTACTATAAAATAAAACGATGACCCTTCCTGAAGTACAAAATGTAATTTCTGAAAAGAAGATCTGCATTTTAATACCTACCTACAATAATGAAAAAACTCTGAAAAGAGTGATAGACGGTGTCCTGCACTATACCGGAAGCATTATTGCAGTTAATGACGGTTCTACAGATTCTACTTCACAAATATTGGCCCGATACTCCCAGATAACGGTTATTTCTCTGCCTGTAAACAAAGGGAAGGGAAACGGGCTTAAAACAGGTTTCAGAAAAGCAAAAGAGCTGGGTTATCATTATGCCATCACTATTGATTCTGACGGGCAGCATTATCCGGATGATATTCCTGTATTTGTAGAAGCACTGCTTGAAGAAGATCAGGATGTACTTCTGATTGGCAACCGGAATATGGAACAGGACGGGATTCCTAAAAAAAGCAGTTTCGGGAACAGGTTTTCTAATTTCTGGTTCTGGTTTGAGACCGGAATAAAACTTGAGGACACTCAATCCGGCTATAGATTATATCCGTTACTGAGAATTCCGAAGAAATATTTTACCCCGAAGTTTGAATTTGAGATCGAGATTATCGTTAGGACAGCCTGGAGACATGTTCCTGTAAAAAACGTTCCGATAAAAGTTTTATATGATCCGGCAGAACGGGTTTCCCATTTCAGACCGTTCAAAGATTTTACACGGATCAGCATCCTGAATACTATTTTGGTAATCATAACCCTGCTTTACATTATTCCGAGAAATTTCGTGAATAATTTCAAAAAAAAAAGCTTTAAAAGGTTCTTAAAGGAAGATGTCCTGGAAAGTGATGGCAGCAACCGTACAAAAGCATTTTCCATTGCTCTCGGTGTTTTTATAGGCCTTTCTCCTTTCTGGGGATTTCATACCCTGCTTGTCATCTCACTGTCTGTTCTCTTTAAGCTGAATAAGGTCCTGGCTTTTATAGCCTCCAATATCAGTCTTCCGCCATTTATTCCTTTTGTGATCGCCGCTTCTTTATTTTTAGGATCTCCTTTTGTACACGGGGAAAGTAATATTTTGAGCAGTGAACTGAATTTTGAGCTAATCAGGAATAACCTTCTTCAGTATGTTGTAGGGAGTGCTATTCTGGCTACTTCCATGTCTGCTCTCTGCGGGATTGTAACATTTATTTTCCTGAATAAACTGAATCCGGAGAATAATTGATTAAACGTTAGTCTTTTCATATAAAATTATTTAAAGACAACATCCGAAAATGATAATGGACTCATAATCAAGGTGACAAATATGGACAGAATGATCAGAACCAGCTGGTACTGATAATAAGTTTTCTCTTTATCTTCTTCTTCCACTTCAAAAGTAAATCTGATTTTGTCCGGCTTGCTGATTGTCAACCCTATAAATACCAAAATAATAAGGTTTAACACAATGGGTGCAAAAAGAAACAATTTGCTTCCGAACCCGTCATTCCTGCCTCCATATCCATGAATAGGTATAATGTCCGGAATAGAGCTGTATTTTGTAAGCAGATAAACGGTGTACCCAATAATGATGATAAAAGGAATACAGAACAGCAGTTTTATATGTTTGGGGATCATTTCAGCTTTTTTAAAGTTTTCTTCAGATATGTTTCCACATTTTGCCTGTCCGGAACTGTGGTAATTTCTTTGGTCAGGGCTTTTTCAAATTCAACCTTCGCTTTTGAAAATTCGTTGATACCAAAGTAATATTTCCCGGCCTGATAATAGACCAACCAATAATCCGGGTTCATGGATTGATAATAGGGAATAAAGTCATCACTTAACGCCATATCCTCTTTGTTGTCTATCGCGGCACTAACTTCCGTCCCTAACATCTTTGATATTTCATAATTATTGAATTCTTCCGAATCTGCAAAAGGATCTCTAGTGATATTCAGGGTTGTTTTTGCCCGCAGACTTTCTTCCAAATCTTTTCCGGAAAAAATTTCATTCAGATCATAACAGACAAATTCTCCCAGCTGGTAAGGGTTTGAAGAAACCCACACCAGTCTTTTTTCGGGTGAGAAGATTACCGCATGGTGAGCCAGCAGCTGGTTGATCGCTTTTTCATTTCCGTAGCCTATCTTTTGGTTCTTTAAACCTGATTTATCCCGTAAAATGGCGGCCATTTTTTCAGGGTTGAGCTTTTTCTTTTCCTGAAGAAGCTCCTGAAGCTTTTCATACCGGTATTCGGAATGACTTTCTATAATATGCTTCTGATTTCTTTTGTCATCTTTATAGGCTTCGGACTGGAAGTGGTTGGTACAAAGTACTCTGCTTGTATTTTCCACCCTGTAAACCCCGAAATTATCAGGAGAGACTTCAATAATCACAGCATTTTTATCATGGGCACTTCCAACCAGGATGGATTCGGAAACAAAAACTTTTCTTTTTTTGGCAATAGCGATGGCCTCGTCAATATTTTTCGCATACTGCAGAATTTCCCGTGTCACAAGAGAGATTGGGGTCTTAGCGGTAAGTGGAATTTTAGATTTCCCGGCATTGATTGTCACTGTTATTCCTTCTTTATTCATCCCGGAAACTACGCCTATCATTCCCGGCCAGCTTACGGACATGTACGGAATTCCGGCTTCCGGTTCTACAAATTCGACCAGCTTATTTTTAGCAAACTCATCTCCTACATAAAAATCAAAATTTCTTCCGATCAATAATTCCCCGTCTTCGGTATTTTCATTCCAGACAGCCAGTGAAGTACAGCCTACCATGGCCAAATCCTGCATGGCATGCCCGATATCGTGAGCTCCGTGAAGATAAAGGTTCCGAAGATACTTCGGTGCAATGAAATTGTATTTATCTGAAGAATACTGTGACAACCCATACAATTCTGCCTGATAGTCTTCTCTTACATTCAGGTACATTTTCCTGTTGTACCATTTTAAAAATCCCCTGAGGAGTTTCTGTTTAAATTTAGAAGGAACAAAGCCTTCCACTTTGGAAAAGAAAATCTCTTCCTGCCGCTGCATCAGGCTTTGGGTTAAAGCTCCGTTATTATAACCGAGCTGCAATGGGTTTCCTTTGATATAGAGCTCCCAAAGCTGCTGTTTATTTTTAGTTAAATAGTTCCGCTTAAAGCTGAATGTAGAATCATTGATCGTATTGACCTTTGGCACCTCCAGCATATACGCGCTGACCTCCGGAATATGATGAACCGATTTTGAGATTCCACAGGAAATAAGGGAAAGGATAAGGATCAGTTGAATTCCCCGGAATGCCGTAATGAATCTGTTATTTTTTTTCATGAGTATTCATCATTTGTTTCAGGCGTTTATCTACAATCTCCTTTCCGAGAATTTCTGCACAGGTATTGAAAGCCCCGATCGTTACCCCTAGAATTCCGTGCATGTTTACAGACTGCCCTGTCAGGAACAGGTTGTCGGTCTTGGTACGGGGTGAGACCATTGTTTTAAGCGGGTTATCCGAACTTTTCATGTATCCGTACATATTTCCTTCAAAGCTTCCGATATAGTCCCTGTAAGACAGTGGCGATGAAGTATAGATACTTTTGATGGAATGTCTTAGGTTTGGAATTTTCTTTTCTAATGCAGAAATCATTTTTTCTGCTTTTTCCAGCTTAAATTGCTCGTACTTTAATCCTCTTTCGTGCTCTTCAGCAACTGTATTTATTGTTTTTTCCCAGGCTTTTACCTCATCAAAATCCATATAGGAGATCGCCGTAAGACTTTCTGCGTAATCAGGATGATGCTTTGAGGGTGTGGAGGAAAGCATATAGGTTTCCGGCCAGTTTTCTTTGCTGTATCGGAATGCATTCCAGACCATTTCTTCGGATGAATAATGATATATGTTATAATTAAAATTTGGCAGTGACTGTGGCTTTAGAACCAGATAAACACTGAAACACGATGAAACGGGTTCCCAGCTCATCACTCTGTTCAGAAAAGATTTCCTCAGTTTTTCTTCTCCGATCAGTTTGATGAAGGAATGGATATCTATATTTGAAATAAATTTCTTCGCTGCATATTCTTTTCCAGATTTTGTTGTAACCGAAGACAGAACGCCGGCTTCATCAAAAATAAATCCGGAAACCTCGGAATGCTTGTAAACATCTGCACCGTAGTGGCGGAGTTTTTTAATCAATAATTTTGTAATCTGGCTTCCTCCTTTTACGCATTTGTAAGCACTCTGAATGTAGGAATTTACAGTCAGTGCATGAACGTAAAAGGGTATATTTTCTGAATCTCCACCGTATAAAAAATTGGAACCGAGCAATACGGCCTGCAGCTTTTTATCCTGCGTCACAGACTCTATGAATCTTTTGGTATTGAGGTGAAGGATCTCTTCGTTATAGCTGTCCTTCCCGATTACCTGATACCTCGGAAACTGTGCACAGACATACTGGATCTCTTCACAGTAGCTTTCAAGGTTTTCTTTTTCATTGGGAAAATAGGCTGTGAGCTGTTCAATAAAATTTTCATAGCCCTGTGCGTGAGGATATTCGATGTTTTCATCGCCAAAAGAGATCTTATCGTAGCCATCTTCATTCATTTGATGAAGCTCCAGATCATCCATAATCCCAAGATAAGAAAAGAACTGATGGAGATTCTGCCCTTTTGAAAGACCGCCCAGATAATGAACTCCGGTATCGAAGATGAGCTTTTCCCTTGAAAAAGTCTGCAGATTTCCGCCATACTGGTTATTTTTCTCCAGGACACAGACTTTCAGACCTTCTTTCGCCAAAATTAGAGCCGAAACAAGACCTCCCAATCCGCTGCCGATTACAAGTATGTCGTATTCTTTTTTCAAAAGGAGAAAAGCTGTGTTTTTATTTCAAAAATTAAGAAACACAGGGATTAGAAAATAATACCTGAACCTGAATGAAAGGTTCATCTGTCCAATTCCTGAATTTATTTAACGATTTGAGTTTATTAATTAGTTTTAGGGATAAAATTAGAAAAATTAATCAATATCATCCCAAAAATCGAAATAATTGAACCATTGAAGGGGATATTCTCTGATCATAGTTTCAAGATTCTGAACATAGGAATTCAGAAGTCCCTGAGAATCACGGTTTTTAATATTCTTCGCAACCCTGGCGTATAAGTGGTAATGAAGATTTTTTTCTTTCATTACATACACATAGACCACGGGAACACCTAAACGCGAAGCAATAAGGAACGGACCAGCCGGAAATTTTGCACTTTTCCCCAACAGATCGGCTTCGAGGTATTTTGAACCTTCGAAATACCGGTCTCCTGTAAAGCAAATCAGTTCGTTATTTGACAAAGCCTGATTGATCTCAAAAATATGCGACATATCATCTTTGACATAGATAAACTTAATATTACTCTGTTTTACGGCAACACTTTCCAAATATTCTTTAATAACCGTCACCTCCTGATCCGTGGTTACAAGATTGATCTGGCAGTCGAAATCAATGTCAGCAAAGAAATGCTCTGCTATTTCAAAATTCCCGATGTGGGCACTGATAAGAACACCTCCTTTCTTTTCAGCCAGAAGGCTGGTAAGATTTTCAACACCATCAAATTCGTAGGTATATTTTTCCCTTAAACCGGCAGAAATCGCAGTTTTATCAATCAGTACTTTTCCGAAGGTAAAATAACTTTTAAATACGGAAGCTTTTGATTTCCAGTATCCGTACTCCAGTCTTTTCTGAAAATAGTAAAAGATGTAACGGTTGCTTTTTTTCAGGAATAAAAAGTAATAGGAAGCCACGAAATAAAGCACAACATATGAACTCCGGATCCCGATATTTCTAATGCACCACACGAATATTTTATATCCTAATATGGTTCCTTTAGATTTACCTTTCCACTTGTTCATATATACAATTTACCCATTTATCAATGAACCAGTGTAACAATTACTTCAACTGAATATTGTTACACTGGTACACTGTTTTATTGTTACATTATTAAAAAGAATAAAGTTCAATCGATAGTTATGCGTTTTTTTCAGCGATTTTTTGTTCAATAGTCGTATAGAAATCATCAAATGTGACCATTTTTTTGAAATCTGCCTCTCCTAATTTCACTCCAAAATTAGATTCTATAACCACAACCATATCGATATAGTCCAGACTGTCGAGCCCAAGTGTCTTTTTCAGGTTAGCATCATTGCTGATCTCATCACCATCCACTTCGAATTCGTTTACTAAGAAATCATTAACGATGTCAACAATTTTTTCCCTTTCCATGTTTTTAATCAAATTTTTTAACTATTAATGCGGAGTTGGTTCCCCCAAATCCGAAAGAATTTGACAAAAATACGTCAATTTTTTGATTTTTCGTTTTTGAGACCAAATTTATCTTTTTCGCCTCATCGTCAGGGTTTTCCAGGTTAATGTTCGGTGCAACGAAATCGTTCTGCATCATCAGAATTGAGTAAACCACCTCACTTGCTCCCGCCATCCAGCATTCATGACCTGTCATAGACTTGGTAGAGCTTACGGGCACTTCGCTTCCGAAGATCTCGTGTATTGCTTTGGCTTCATTGGCATCGCCAATCGGGGTAGAAGTCGCATGAGCATTGATATAGTCAATATCTTCTGCTTTTAATCCTGACTGTTTTAGAGCCCTGTCCATCGCTAAGGCCGGACCGTCCACATTAGGTGTTGAGATATGTCCCCCATTGGATGAGAAGCCGTAACCCACGATCTCTGCAAGGATATTGGCTCCTCTTTTCTGTGCAGATTCCAAACTTTCCACAATAAGACTGGCCGCTCCTCCACTTGGGATAAGTCCGTCTCTTCCGGCATCAAAAGGTCTTGATGCTTTTGTAGGCTCATCTTCCCTCACAGAGAAAACACCGAGCCCGTCAAAGCTTGCCATTGAATATTTGTTAGTTTCCTGGGCGCCTCCACAGATGATCATATCCTGAAACCCATTTCTGATCATCATATAGGCTAATCCCAGAGAATGTGAACCGCTGGCACACGCCGCACTGATCGTAAGATTGATTCCTTTCAGCTTGAAGATAGTCGAAAGGTTCATCGTTACGGTAGAGTTCATTGACTTGAAGATCGCTCCCGACCCCATCAATGTTGTATCTTTCTTTTCTCTGGCAATGTCGATAGATTCTACTACTGCCTGAGAAACACTGTCGTTTCCGTATAAAATACCTACTTCATGGCTGTCCAGGAAATCCTGGTCGATACCTGCCTGTTTAAGCGCGTCACTGGTTGCAAGGTAAGCATATTCGCTTTCCTCACCCATGCTTACACGCTGGCGTCTGTTGAGTAGATTTTTAAGATCGGGCTTTGGTACTACGCCTGTAAGGCCTGACCTGAATCCGAATTCTTTCCTTTCCTGCACTAAAGCAATACCGGATTTTCCTTGATATAGGGATTCTCTGACTTCTTCCAAAGAGGTCCCGATGCAAGAATAAATTCCCATTCCGGTAATTACAACCCTATTTTCCATTGATAATTAAGATTTTAGATTGCAGACTACATGTTGCAGGTTACGCTGCTACCTTTTATCTGCTACCTGATTTATGAGTAAATTCCTCCGTTGATGTTCACAATTTCCCCTGTAATGTATGAAGCTTTCCTTGAAGCTAAAAACGCGACCAGATCCGCCACCTCTTCTGCTTCCCCGAATCTGTTGGCCGGGATCATCGCTTTCAGCTCATCTTCATTAAAATCCTGGGTCATATCCGTTCTGATAAATCCGGGAGCTACTGCATTTACCGTGATATTTCTTTTAGCCACTTCCTGAGCCAAAGCTTTTGTGGCCCCTACCAAAGCTCCTTTTGCTGCAGAATAATTGGTTTGCCCTGCAGTCCCTTTTACTCCGGAAACAGAAACCATATTGATGATTCTTCCGTATTTATTACGAAGAAGCTTCTGAATAAAAAAGTTGGTTACATTAAAAAAGCCGTTCAGGCTTGTGTTGATTACACTGTTCCAGTCTTCACTCTGCATCCACATGAATAGTCCGTCTCTTGTAATACCAGCGTTGTTTACGATCACTTCAACAATGGCATTAGGGTTTCTGTCCTGCCATTCCGTTAAGACATTTTGACTTTCTTCAGCATTGCCTACATCAAATTTAAGGATCTCTCCGGTAGCTCCCAATTCTTCTACTTTAGCCAAAGTTTCTTTTGCTGCATCTTCATTCGAAGCGTAGTTGATGAGTATATGATATTTTTTTTCTTCCGCCAGTTTTATACAGACCGCTCTTCCAATTCCCCTGGAGCCGCCTGTGACAATTGCACATTTCATGTGTTAGTGTTTATTTAGTTTTAGTTTTTAAGTTAGCCTTAGTCCACAAATGTATGACAATCCATTATCACGGATAATTACATCGCCTTTAAATACTTTTTCACTTCCTCCAGGTATGGATACATCACCATATCATCAGAGAATGCAGGAATGATTTTTCTTATCTCGTCATACAGCTCTTTGGTAGAAGACGAAACCTTATCCTGAAAACCAAGATATTCAACAGCCTGGATGATAGTAATTGCTTCAATGGCCAACACTTCAAATGCATTTTCAATGACTTTTCTGCAGATCACGGCTGCATTGGTTCCCATGCTTACAATATCCTGATTATCATTATTATTAGGTATGCTGTGTACATACATGGAATTCGAAAGCATCTGACTTTCCGCCGTTGTAGATGTTGCCGTAAACTGAACGCCCTGCATCCCAAAATTGAAGCCTAATTTACCTAAATTTACAAAAGGAGGCAAAATTTCGTTGATCTTTGCATTTAAAAGGTAGTTCAACTGTCTTTCTGCAAGCATTGTTAACTTGGTAACAACAATTTTCAGCTTGTCCATTTCCAATGAAATATAGTCTCCGTGGAAATTTCCGCCGTGGTATACATGCTTGTCTTTTACATTGATGATCGGGTTATCATTGGCTGAATTGATCTCGTTTTCAAGGACATTCTCAGTATATTCCAAAGTATCCAAAACCGGTCCCAGGATCTGTGGAACACATCTTAATGAATAGTATTCCTGAACTTTTTCCTTAAATACTTTTTCCTGCTCTTCAAAGTGGGTATAAAGATGGTCCTCTCTTTTTCTGATCAGCTTACTGTCAGCCAGATGAGCACGCATTCTTTCGGCTACCTTCTGCTGACCTTGATGTTTTTTTGTACCGTTCAAAGCTTCTGATAAATGATCATCATAAGCCTGAACAATCTCATTGATCGCACAGGAAAGCCTGATTGAAATATCAGTTAACTGGTTCGCTTTATAAGCATTAACGATCCCTATACCGGACATTACGGAAGTTCCGTTCATCAGGGCAAGTCCTTCACGGATCTCTACTTTGATCGGTTCTAATCCTTCTGCTTCAAAAACTTCTTTTGTCGCTTTTCTTTCGCCATTATAAAAAACTTCCCCTTCTCCTATCAGGACCAAGGCAAGGTGGGCAAGCTGTACCAAATCACCACTTGCGCCTACTCCTCCGTGTTCGAATATCAACGGTGTAATACCTCTGTTGATCAACTCTTTAAGTAAATGAACAACTGACTGATGCACCCCTGAATTTCCCAATGAAAGAGTATTGAGTCTTGCCAGCATACAGGCTTTTACTTCCTCTGCAGGCAATGGATTTCCGATTCCTGAAGAGTGGCTTCTGATCAGGTTATACTGAAGCTGATGGGTATCTTCATCACTGATTTTGAACTGAGCCATTGGACCAAAACCAGTATTGACACCATATATTACTTTATTTTTCGAAAATTCCTTTAAAAACTGAAAACTTTCTTCCACTCTGTTCAAAAGTGATTCATTCAGTTCGATTTTTTCGTTTTCAATGATAATTTTTTGAAAATCCTTCAGTTCTAAAAAGTTATTTATTTTCATCAATTAAAAGTAATAGTTGCTAATTTTGTAAAATATTAATTAATTGTCACTAATTTTGCGGCAAAGATAGAAGTTATTATTAAAATAAAAAATCAAGATGAGCAAAGAATTTGTTGATGTTCTTGTAATCGGTGCTGGGCCTTCCGGATGTGTATCTTCTTCATATTTAAAGAAGAACAGTGTCAACGTAAAGGTTGTGGAGAAGACAAAATTCCCCAGACTGGTCGTGGGCGAAAGCTTAATTCCCAGGGTAATGGATCATTTTGATGAGGCAGGGCTTTTTCCGGCTTTGGATAAAATGGGCTTTGAAAAAAAGCTGGGAGCGCGCTTTTTACGGGGCGACGAAGTCTGCATTTTTGATTTTAGTGACAAGTTCGGACAGGGCTGGAACTGGACATGGCAGGTGCCGAGAGCTGATTTTGATAATACTCTTGCCCAGGAAGTAATCAACAAAGGCATTGATCTGGAATTTGAAACGGAAGTCATTGATATTCAGTTCAACGGTACAGACTCTATAACCACCGTAAGAAACAAAGACGGTGAAACGAAAGAGATCCATTCTAAATTCGTAATCGACTCAAGCGGATACGGGAGAGTGCTGCCAAGACTTCTTGACCTTGAAAAACCTTCAAAACTTTCTCCACATTCTGCTATCTTCTCTCATGTAGAAGATATTAACAGAGAAGAGGGTGAGGAAGGCACTTTAATTTCTTTTGATATCATTGAAACTGAAGTCTGGCTTTGGGTAATTCCTTTTTCTAACGGAAACACGAGTGTGGGCATTGTAGGCCCTACCGAATATATTGAAAAACTGTCTGAAAATGGTGATACAACAGAGGCATTAAGGAAAGCTATTTCCCTTTCTGATTATTATGTAAAACGTTTTGGCCATGTAGATTTTATTTTTGAGCCTAAGCACCTGAAAGATTATTCCTGCTCGGTAAAGCAGCTGTTCGGTGACGGATATGCCCTGACCGGAAACGCTTCTGAGTTCCTGGATCCTGTTTTTTCATCGGGAATGGCATTTGCTACGGAATCGGGAATGCTTGCTGCGAAACTGGCTTTGCGACAGCTTAACGGCGAAAAAATCGACTGGCAGAAAGAATACAGTGATTATATTCTTTACGGTGTAGATGTTTTCACAACTTACGTAAAGGAATGGTATACGGGGAATCTTCAGGAATTATTTTTCCACAGACCTGAAAATGAAGATGTAAAGCAGAAAATATGTGCCGTTTTAGCCGGCTATGTCTGGAATAAAGAGAATCCTTTTGTAAAAAAGCACGATACAGTTATTAAAAATCTTGCCAACCTCATCAAAACGGAGAAGCAGCAGGAACCATAAAAAAATCGGTCTGAAAATTTTCAGACCGATTTTTGTTTTATTTCCTTATGGCTCTCTTAAACTCTTTCCCCATAAGAAATAATTCTCCTGAACCGCTCTTTCATTTTTCGTTGTAGTGAGAAGTTATCTCAAATCTATAAATGTAATCGGCTTTCTACTGTTCGGATTAAACACAGTTTTCGATAGAACATCAAAATCTACGATCTCGATTTTAGGACTTACCCTCAGTTTCGCACGGAAGTGGTCACGGACTTCATTTACAAAGGTTTCCTGATCCTGATCTGTACTTAATCTGATGACAATCTCATCAAGGCCGATTTCATTAGACTGAATCACAATCTGATAGCATAGAATTGTATTGAAATCATTTAAAATATCCGTCATCGCGGGTGGATACAATGTTGTTCCTTTGTATTTGATCATCTGCTGCTTTCTCCCGACAACAGGACCGAGCCTCATCGTCGTTCTTCCGCAGCCGCAGGGCTCGTAATGCGCTTTTACGATATCTCCGGTTTTAAAACGCAGCAAAGGAATAGCTTCAACTCCCAGCGTGGTAATCGTCAGCTCTCCATTCTCTCCTTCCTGTACAGGGTTCTCATTATCATCAAGAATTTCCGCGATAATCAGTTCCGGGTGATGATGCCCTCCAATCTGAAATTCACACTCCGTAAAGGCTGTACTCATTTCTGTAGAGGCATAAGTTGAAAATAACTTAATATCCCATTTTTCTTTGATTTTCTGCGAAAGAATATTGTCTGTGAAATCCTGATTTTTGATGCTTTCACCAATGCATACGGCTCCATAAATACTGGAATTTTTGTAATCTACACCGTGTTTTTCTGCATAATCAATCATCTTTAAAAGAAAAGACGGAACAGTAATCAGATATTTAGGTTTATATCTGAAGATAGAATCCCACTGCAGTTCGGGTATGCCCGGACCCATTCTCACCACACTGGCTCCCATTTTCCTCAAACCTAAAAAATAGGCAAGGCCTGCCATAAATCTTTTATCGATGGTGGTGATCATCTGTACTACATCTCCTTTCTGAATTCCTGCACAGGCAAAAGAAATGGCTTCGTTATAAGCCAGTCTTTCGAGATCACTGTCTGACAATCCGAAGGTTACCGGGTCTCCCAAAGTTCCGGAAGTTGTGCTGTAGTCCACAATTTTGTCCGGTGAAATACAGAAAAAATCATGATTGAACTCCTGCAGGTCATTCTTTGTAGTGGTAGGAATCTTCTGCAGGTCATCCAATGTCTGGATATCCGAGATATTGATCCTGTTCTCTTTGAACAGTTTTTGATAAAAAGGCGAATGGGTTTCAAGATAAGTTAAAAGTTCCTGAAGCTTATGTTCCTGAAACTTTTTGATGTCCTGAAGGTCTGATGTCTCGATAGCCGGATGGAATTCCAATGATTTTAATTTTAAGGAACAAATTTATTTAATTAAAATTAAAAGATTGAATGATTAAAAAATTAAAAAAATTCGAGCCCGCAATAATTTTAATGTTGAAAGGTAAAGGTTTGTGTATTGGTATTCCCGGCCGTATTGGTTGTGGTTACCTTTAAAGTATGTAAGCCGGAGCCTTTGGGGCATTTTTCATCAAAAATATAAACAAAGTCATCTTTTATGCGGGCAAAACGAAGCCATTTTCCATCCATTTCTGCACGGAATGATATGATGTCTCCAACTTCAGTTCTTCCTTTCAGTCGTAAAGCAGTGCTTTTTATAAGTTCTCCGTCCTTCCAACCTGAAGTGACAGATGGTAAACTTTGATCCAACAGGAGGATTGCTGTTCCCAATCTGTTAAACTCCGCTTCTACTTTACCGCCGCTCCACTTTCCCTTTACAACATCTGTGTCACTTCCATAATCGAACAGAACAACTATTTTTTCTTTTTCTTTATCTGATAATTTTCTGTTGGGCTTTATTTTCAAAGTATAATTATCGTGAACCGGAATGTATGGACTGTGCAGAATAACAGTTCCTGAAACGGCATCTGCGTGAGCACTTGCTTTTTCAGACATTTGAAAATTCACAGCATCATACAATGCATTTTTGCTGAGATTGATTTCGGCATTTTCCGTACTTACTGTTTTTTCTACATCCGGTTTCACAAATCTATCCGAAGGAGTAACCTGTTGTGAATTTCCCGCATAACGAACTTTTGTGATCAGCTTACTTGTGTTTCCGCTGACGTCCTTTAAAACAATTTCAATATTGTGAACACTGTCATCCTCAAGGTGAATAATTCCTGTTTTACCAGACGAATTGTAATTTTTCAGTTTCATTCCCCGCAATTCAGATAAATGCTGAATGCTCATTTTATCTTTTACAAACTTGGCGTAGTCTATGCAGCCATTCATATAGCGGGTATCATCATAACTTACCTGATCAATGGAAAAACCGTAAACCAACTGGCCATCCATCCGTAGTTCTGCATGATAAATTCCAAGATTAAATCCCTGATTGGCTTTGTCCACCGCTTTAATGGCAAAGCTTATTTCCGGTGAGCTTACCTGAATGACATCGGTTGTATAATTACTTCCATTCTTTTTCACTGTAATTCCGTTCGCTCCGGGCTCATAAGTACTGAACCGTCTGTCGTACCAATAAAGTCCACTGATAATGGGTGAAATACCATCCGGAATCTTAAAACCAAACAGCAAAGGATTGATACATTCTTCTGTTTTTGTATCTCTGATCTCAAAATGTAAATGTGGCCCCGCTGAGCCTCCGGTATTTCCACTTAAAGCAATAAGCTGCCCTTTGGTTACAGGAAACTGTCCTGGAGAAAAAGTGATATCCTGCTCCCACTGTTCATTCTTGTACTGTCTTTCCTTTACATATTCATCCAGTTTATCGAAGTACTTGTTTAAATGGGCGTATACAGTTGTAAAACCATTGGGATGCGTAATATACACCGCGTTTCCAAAGCCATATCGTTCCACTTTTATTCTGCTTACATAGCCATCTGCGGCGGCAACAACTGTTAAGTTTTCCTGACTGTTAGTCCTGAGATCCAAGCCCATATGAAAATGGTTGGCCCTGATTGCTCCAAAGTTGGCAGCCAGTTGCATGGGAATATTCAGTGGATTTCGGAAATAATTTTGCGGATAATTATTTTGCCCCAATACGGAGATTGCACTGATAAAAAAAGTAATGAGTAACAGTTTACGGAGAAGATTCATATGCCAATTCTGTTTGAGGTTTATTTAAAATTACGAAATTTTATATAAGGAAAGGGTAAGAATTTAATTAAATTTTGACTAAAGCCAGAGGATTGAATCTATATTTTTAAGCGGGCTAAAGCCCGCCCCTATTGAATGAAGCAGCTCAATATATGTACAAACTAAATAAATGACTGAAAAGGTTATAAAATCAACAGGAAAAATTGCCATATTCACTATTCACTATTCACTTTTTATCCTTTGCCTTATTTATATTTCTGAAATTGAACTTTTTAATAGATACAAGCTAAATAAAACATATCTTATAAACCGACAAAAATCACTAAATTTGCAGACTTAATTAATCAACGATATTGAGATATTTACAATGAGCCAATTTAAAGAATACAAAAACCTCAACCTTATTGACGTAGCCGAGAATGTAGCGGAATTTTGGAAACAGAATAAAACGTTCAGTAAAAGTGTTGAGATTCGTGAGGGTAATCCCGAGTTTGTTTTTTATGAAGGTCCGCCTTCAGCAAACGGTATGCCCGGAATTCACCACGTTATGGCCAGAGCATTAAAGGATATTTTCTGTCGTTTCCAGACTCAGAACGGTAAACAGGTTTTCCGTAAAGCAGGCTGGGATACACATGGACTTCCTGTGGAGCTGGGCGTAGAAAAGGAATTAGGAATTACGAAAGAAGATATTGGCAAAAAAATCTCTATTGAAGACTACAACAAGGCCTGTCGTGAAGCGGTAATGCGATATACAGACGTTTGGAATGACCTTACGGAAAAAATCGGATACTGGGTAGACCTTGATGATCCTTATATCACTTACAAGTCAAAATATATGGAGACGGTTTGGTGGTTGCTGAAGCAATTGTACAGTAAAGAATTATTGTACAAAGGCTACACGATCCAGCCTTATTCTCCGAAAGCAGGAACAGGACTTTCTTCTGCGGAATTAAATATGCCAGGAACTTATCACGATGTTTCTGATACTACCGTTGTAGCCCAGTTCAAAGTAAAGAAAGAATCTTCTGAATTATTTAGTGATGTGGAAGGAGATGTAAGCATTCTTGCCTGGACAACAACTCCATGGACTTTACCATCCAACACTGCATTGGCTGTAGGAAGAGATATTGAATATGTTTTGATTAAAACGTTCAACCAATATACATTTGAACCGATAACTATTGTTTTATCCAGAGTTCTTTTACCTAAAGTATTCGGTAAAAAATATGCAGAAGGAACCGATGAAGATTTCGCTGGTTATACTGCAGAAAACAAAGTGATTCCTTTCAAAGTAGTAAAAGAATTTACAGGAGAAAGGCTTGCCGGAACTCATTATGAGCAGCTGATCCCTTGGTTTACCCCTAATGATTCTCCTGAAAAAGCTTTCAGAGTAATCACCGGAGATTTTGTAACCACTGAGGACGGAACCGGTATTGTTCACATCGCTCCTACTTTTGGTGCGGATGATGCAAGAGTGGCAAAAGAAGCAGGCATTCCGCCAATGCTGATAAAAGACGAAAATGATAATCTGGTTCCACTGGTAGATTTACAGGGAAGATTTATCAGGGGAAAAAATGTTCCTGAATTATTCTCGGGAAAATATATCAAGAACGAATATTACGACGATGGAACCGCACCTGAAAAATCATGGGATGTAGAACTGGCGATCGTTTTGAAGACTGAAAACAAAGCTTTCAAAGTAGAGAAATACGTTCACAGCTATCCGCACTGCTGGAGAACTGACAAGCCTGTATTATACTATCCGCTGGATTCATGGTTTGTAAAAATGACCGCCGTGAAAGACAGATTGGTAGATTTAAATAAAGAAATCAACTGGAAACCTAAATCAACGGGAGAAGGACGTTTTGCGAACTGGATTGAAAATGTAAACGACTGGAACCTTTCGCGTTCAAGATATTGGGGAATTCCATTACCGATCTGGAGAACTGAAGATCTTAAAGAAGAAAAGATCATCGGATCTGTAGAAGAACTGTACAATGAAATCGAAAAATCGGTTGAGGCAGGATTGATGAGCGAAAACCCATTCAAAGGTTTTGTGATCGGAAATATGTCTGAGCAGAACTATGAATTGGTAGATCTTCATAAAAATGTGGTAGACAAAATCATTTTGGTTTCAGATTCAGGAAGAGCCATGAAGCGTGAAAGTGACTTAATCGACGTTTGGTTCGATTCAGGTTCGATGCCTTACGCTCAGTTGCATTATCCTTTTGAGAATAAAGAATTAATTGACAATCATAAAGCGTTCCCGGCAGATTTTATCGCGGAAGGAGTTGACCAGACTCGTGGTTGGTTCTATACCCTTCACGCGATCGGAACCGCAGTTTTTGATTCAGTTGCCTATAAAAATGTCATGAGTAACGGGCTTGTTCTGGATAAAAACGGACTGAAAATGTCAAAATCCAAAGGAAATGGAGTTGATCCGTTTGAAACATTAGCAGTTTATGGACCAGATGCTACGAGATGGTATATGATCTCGAATGCAAATCCTTGGGAAAACCTGAAGTTTGATATCGAAGGTATTGACGAAGTAAGAAGAAAGTTCTTTGGAACCCTTTATAATACGTACTCATTCTTTGCATTATATGCGAATGTAGACGGCTTTAATTATACGGAGAAAGAAGTGGAAAACCGTCCGGAAATTGACCGATGGATCCTTTCTGAACTGAATCTTTTAATCAAAGAAGTAAAAGCGTTCTACGAAGATTACGAGCCAACCAGAGTAGCAAGGGCAATCAGCACATTTGTGAATGATAACCTGAGCAACTGGTACGTAAGACTGTGCAGAAGACGTTTCTGGAAAGGAGATTATTCTGATGATAAAATCTCTGCTTACCAGACTTTGTATACGTGTCTTGAAACAGTAGCAAAATTATCCGCACCTATTGCTCCGTTTTTTATGGATCAATTGTATCAGGATTTAAATAAAGTAACAGGAAAAGAAAATTGTGAATCTGTACACTTAACGGATTTCCCTGTAGCTGATGAAAGTCTGATCGATCAGGATCTGGTAGAAAAAACGCATCTGGCACAGAATATTACGAGTATGGTTTTCTCTCTGAGAAAGAAAGAGAATGTAAAAGTTCGCCAGCCATTACAGAAAGTATTGGTTCCGGTTCTGGATGCTAAAACGGAAGCACAGATTTTAGCCGTTGCAGACCTTATCAAACAGGAAGTTAACGTAAAAGAATTACAGCTCATCAATGCAGAAGAAGCTTCTCATTTAATTGTAAAGCAAATCAAGCCGAATTTCAAAGCGTTGGGTCCTAAATTAGGGAAAGACATGAAAACGGTAGGCGGAGAAATCGCCAATCTTAACACAGAGCAGATCGCCAGCCTTGAAAAAGAAGGAAAAATAGACATTCAGGGGTATGAAATCACCCTTGATGATGTGGAAATCTCTACCAAAGATATCCCGGGATGGACGGTAACTTCCGACGGGAAAACAACTGTGGCATTAGATTTGACGTTAACAGAAGAATTAAAATCTGAGGGTATCGCAAGAGAGTTCATCAACAGAATTCAGAACCTGCGAAAAGAGAAGGACTTTGAACTGACGGACAGAATTAAAATCTCCATTGAAGAAAACTCACCTTTCATTGAAGATGTTAAGAAAAATGAGGAATATATTTCATCTGAGGTCTTGTCAAATAAAATAGAAATTGTATCTTCACTTTCAAATTTTAACGAAATCGAAATAGATGAGGTTAATTTTAAGATAAATGTCGAAAAAAATTAACATATAGTTATTGTTTTTTAAATTCCATTTCATAATTTTATTAAAAAAGAGAAAAGAACATGTCAGACGAAAGAGTAAGATATAATGATTCTGATTTACAAGAGTTTAAAGCGATCATTAAAGAAAAAATAGAAAAAGCAGAAAGAGATCTTCAGCTGATCAGAGAAAGCTTCATCAACGACCAGAATAATGGTACAGACGATACTTCTCCTACATTCAAAGCTTTTGAAGAAGGAGCAGAAACACTGAGCAAAGAGCAGAACTCTATATTAGCAGGACGTCAGGAAAAATTCGTGCGTGATCTTAAAAATGCTTTAATCCGAATCGAAAATAAAACCTACGGAGTATGCAGAGTGACAGGAAAGCTGATTCCTAAGGAAAGACTTTTAGCCGTTCCTCATGCTACACTGAGCATTGAAGCGAAAAATATGCAAAAATAAACCTTTAAGGTTTGTAAAATATTATTGGGTTTATATCGTATTCACGGATACTTTATAAACCTAATTTTTAATGTATACTCATGAGCGAAGTATTAATTTTAGCAATTATTGTTGCTGCAGTTTTACTGTTTTTCAATAGAGAATGGATCAGAAGCAGATTCTTTCCCGACCGGCAGAAAAACTACACCATCGATGATCAGTTTAATTCTGATAAACGCGAGAGGGAAAAAGAAATCGACAGAATTTTGAGTAAGATGGGCAAAAACGGGCTTAGTGACCTGTCTGCAAAAGACCGGAAAAGACTCGATGAGCTGTCCAAAATGTAACATTTAAAAAAGAAAAGAAAATGGAATCTATCATAGTACATCCTAAAAATCCTATGGAACTGAGTGCACTGAAAAGTGTTTTAAAAGATATGAACATCAGATACGAGCGTGCCCAGACCAAAAATACGTTCCATACAGAAAAGGTAGCCAAGAAAATTTTTGACAAGAAAAATTCTGAGAAACCTTCTAAACCAAAAGGACAATAATGAAAAAGATCTTAGCTATAACATTTTTAGTATTGTTAATTGATCAGGCTTCAAAAATTTATATCAAAACCCACTTCAATCTGGATGACAGCGTTACTGTCCTTCCAGGCTTTAAACTGACTTTCGTAGAAAATCCGGGAATGGCTTACGGGCTTCATTTCGGAGGTATTATCGGGAAATATTTCCTGGTAATCCTTAGACTTTTCTTAATTGGTGGAATGGTTTATATGTTCAAAAAATGGCTGAAGCAGGGAGCTTCCAATTACCTTCTGGTTCCTATGGCTATTATTTTTGCCGGTGCTATCGGAAATATCATTGACGGAATGTTCTACGGACTTATATTCGACAGCGGAACGGTTTACGATCCAAGTATCGACCGATGGATAGGATATGGAGGAATTTCAAAGTTTGTTCCTTTCGGACAAGGGTATTCTGCATTTATGAAAGGCTGTGTGGTGGATATGCTTCACTTTCCTCTGGTAGACTGGTATGTTCCTGATAATATCCCTTTGATTGGTGGAAAACACCTTGAGTTTTTCAAATATATTTTCAATGTGGCCGACTCTGCCATTACGGTAGGAGCCGCTCTGCTACTAATATTCAGAAAAAAAGCTTTTCCTAACGGACTTGAGTTTTAAAACAGTATTCCGGATGAAAAAAGTAATTAAAAATATTTTTAAATTTTTCCTGCTGCTTGTTGTAGCGGGAATTATTTTTATAGCCTGGGCCAACTACAGCATCAGAAAAGAAAGCAGCGCATTTGTTTCTTACAATATCTCTGATGTTCCTGAAACCAAAGTGGCCTTACTGCTCGGAACCGGGAAGAATCTGAACAATGGTATGCCCAACGCTTATTTCTACAACAGAATACAGGCCGCCATAGATCTGTATAAAAGCGGAAAAATCAAATACATTATTGTAAGCGGTGACAACGGTACCAAAGATTACAATGAACCGGAAGACATGCAGCTTACTTTAATGAAATACGGCATTCCAAAGGACAGGATTGTGATGGATCACGCCGGATTTAGAACCCTGGACTCTGTAGTAAGAGCTAAGGAAATTTTCGGACAGAATAAGCTGGTGATCATTTCGCAGAAATTCCACAATGAGAGGGCCGTTTTCCTGGCAAAAAAGAACGGAATGGAAGCTTTCGGATACAATGCCAATGATGTGAATAAGTATGCAGGGCTAAAAACGAACCTGAGAGAATATCTTGCGAAAACAAAAGTTTACTGGGACCTGCTTTTCGGGGTTCAGCCGAAATTCGGGGGAGAAAAGATTCTGATTCCTTAATTTTTCCTCTTACTGATTTTTTTAACGCAAAGTTTTAATCTAATAATAATTAATCTCAAGTAAGCAAAGAAGAATCAACAAGTTGATTTGATAAAGCTCTGTTTTCAAGCTTAGCGCAGCCAATTTATTTACCTCTGTTTTCCTTAAATAATAGGTTTGAAATAAAATCTTTGCGTTTAGACTAATTTTAAATAAGGATAAAACACAATCATCTGTGAAAATCCGTGCAATCAGTGGGAAAATAATTAAATTTGCAATTCATTAATTTTATAAACAATTTAAACAAATGTCAAGAATTCTTACCGGCATTCAAGCCACCGGAACACCCCATCTTGGAAATCTCCTTGGGGCGATTATTCCTGCTATTGAACTTTCCAAGCAGGAAGGAAATGAATCATTTTTATTCATTGCGAATCTTCATTCTCTTACCCAGATCAAAGATGCGCAGGTTCTAAAACAGAATACCTACGAGATTGCTGCGGCTTGGCTTGCTTGTGGGCTGGATACAGAAAAAACATATTTTTACAGGCAGAGTGACATCCCTGAGACCTGTGAACTTTCTTGGCATTTATCATGTTTTTTTCCTTACCAGAGACTAACGCTTGCGCATTCATTTAAGGATAAAGCAGACAGGCTCCAGGACGTTAATGCCGGACTGTTCACCTATCCTATTCTGATGGCTGCGGATATTTTACTGTATGATGCAGAAATCGTTCCTGTAGGGAAAGATCAGCTTCAGCATCTTGAAATTGCCCGTGATGTAGCATCAAGGTTCAATAACCAGATGGGTGAAGTTTTGGTTTTACCTCAAGCTGAGCTTCAGGAAGATACAAAATATGTTCCCGGAACAGATGGCCGTAAAATGTCTAAATCCATGGGAAACATCATTAATATTTTCTTACCTGAAAAGGAACTGAAAAAACAGGTAATGAGTATAGAAACCGATTCTAAAGCTCTGGAAGAACCAAAAGACCCGGAAACAGATAAGGTTTTTGCAATTTATGAACTGATTGCCACTCCTGAACAGACGGAGGAATTAAGAGCTAAGTACTTAGCCGGAAATTTCGGTTACGGACATGCTAAATTAGAGCTGTTAAATCTGATCTTAACCCGTTTTGCAAAAGAAAGAGAAATGTTCGCTTATTATATGAACAATCTGGATGAGCTGGAAGCAAAACTTCAGGAAGGTGCAGCAAAAACAAGAGTGGTTGCTACCGAAACCATTAAAAGAGTAAGGGCAAGCTTAGGAATTTAAGCATTAAGATACCAAAGCATTGTTTTTAGAAAGAATAAAACAATGCAATCCATCTTCAAACTCATAGACAATATCCCAACCGGGATATTGTTTTGTTATAGTCCTGATGATAGACAGTCCCAAACCGGTAGAACTGTGATCTGAACTTTGTTTATAAAAGCGGTTGAAGATCTGCTCTTTGTCTAGTGGTACCCCACTGCTACTATTTTGGAAAATCAGTCTGTTGTCTTCTATAATAATATTAACAACCCCTTGATCATTGTACTTAACTGCATTTTTCAACAGATTGGAGAGCAGGATATCCGCCAGATCAGGATTAAAATCTCCCCCAAAGAATCCTTTTTCAACAATGCTGACATGAACTTTTTTAAATTCAATGAAATCTTCATAGTTTTTAACCAGTTCAGCAATCATTTCATTAAAATCCACTTTTGACGTTTTGCTGAACTGGCTGTTTTCTATTTTTGAAAGCATGAGCAGGGATTTATTCAGACCTGCCATTCTTCTCAGGTCTCCCTTTACTTCGGTAAGGAAATTCATATTCTTCTTGTCGAGATGATCATTCTGGATCGCCAGATCTATTTTATTGATCACAATAGCCAGTGGTGTCTGAAGTTCGTGAGATGCATTTTCAATGAACTGTTTCTGCTGGTGGAAAACAAGTTCATTACGTTCAATCATTTCTTCTATTTCCACATGAAGCTCTTCAAATTCTTTAATAGAATAATTCTGAGGTTCCTGTGGTGAAGAAGCTCCAAACTGATATTTCTTAAGCCTCTCCAGGATGATATAAAAAGGACGCATCGCTTTATTCAGCATATAACCGTTGACAGCAACAATACTGACCACAAGCAGAATATACAGTACAATTAAAGCCGTAGTGAGGTCATACACCAATTCATCCTGCTCCACCGTAGAGGTCCGTATTTCAAGTCTCTGACGTCTCCCGAACTGATCTATAAAATCTGTCTCAAGCACACGGTAAGGTTGGTCCTTATCATCATATTCCATATAGAACATCTTATTATAGAGCCGGTTTTTATCTTTATATTCAGATTCTGAAATAGGCTTGATTTTAAATTCGTTAAATCCGAAATCTTTACTGTCCAACAGTTCAGGATCGTGATACACCGCTTTAATGATCTGTATCTTTCTGTCCTTCAGTCCGTCATCTACATTATCATAAACTTCGTCCAGAATATAGGCATAAAATAATGCTGCCCAGACTGCAATGATAAGCAGCAGAATGCCGATCATATATTTGATGGTGTAATATTTTAACGAAACTTTCATCTAAACAAATTTATAACCTATTCCGTAAACGGCCTGGAAATCGGCATCTGCATTGAGGCTTTTCAATTTTTTGCGGAGATTTTTAATTTGGGAGTAAATAAAATCCAGACTGTCTGCCTGATCAATATAATCGCCCCAGATTGCTTCGGCTAAAGTCGTTTTCTGCAGCGTTTTTTCCGGATGGATCACAAAATAGTACAGAAGATCATATTCCTTACGGTTGAGGATCAGATCTTCGCTGCCCACTTTAACCGTTCTGTTTTCCGGATCAATGCTGATATTTTTATACGTAATTGTATTTTCCCCATCCTGATTCTTTCTTCTGATCACAGAACGGATTCTCGCCATCAGCTCAGCAAGATGGAAAGGTTTTGCCAGATAATCGTCGGCGCCTATTTCCAACCCTGCGACCTTATCATCAACAGAATCTTTAGCTGATAGAATGATCACAGGATCTTTTTTATGGAGTTTTTTAATCTCTTTCAGCAACTCGATGCCATTTCCGTCCGGTAGCATAATATCAAGAAGGATACAGTCATATTCATACGAAATGATCTTTTCAAGCCCTGCATTGTACGTAAGGGCAAATTCTACAATAAAATGCTCTGCCTCCAGGAAAGTCTGTACAGTGTTTTTCAGCTCCGGCTCATCTTCTATGATTAATATCTTCATTCTGCAGTATTGGCTTATCAAATATATGAAATAGAATGAAGATGGAAGCTCGAAGCTGTTTTCAAGTGGCAGACATCTGACTGCCATTTTACAATAGTAACTGAATACTCTCAATTGATACTGCGACTTAAAACTCCCATCCTCAGGTTCTCTCTTCCTTACTTATCTCGTTTTACAGATCGTCCGTCTGCATCGAAAGTAAGACATAAACTGTTCATCAGGTATATTTTATACACATTGTATTTCTTTTCAATCGAGTCTATCACGCTGCATGGATAATTCCTTGTTAAAAAAGAAACAATACTTTTTCTTACACTTTGGGAAGATTGAGTTCCTCCGCTGCTGTTAATGATATTCCAGTTAACCATCATATTAAGATTTAAGGTGTTTATGTATTCTTTTAATTTGAATTAATCATCGATTCTTTTGAAATTTCCTTTTCTGTCAAATTCAAGATCCAGCCCATTGGAAAGTTCTGCTTTATAAGACCATCTTTCTTTTTCTATCTTAACAATATGGGTGTTTGGGAAATTTTTAGCTGCGTAGTTCCTGATGGATACCGGAATAAATCCGTAAGGCAGTTTCTGGTGTTTCCCGTCTACTTCTTTCCAGTTTCCGCTGCTGTCAAATTCTACTTTCATACCGTTTGCCAGATACACCTGGTACTCATCCACGCCATAGATTTCTCTGTCTTCAATAGCCGATCCTACAGCAATTCCTTTAAAATGGGAAGCAAGGAAATTTTTAGCTGTTTTAGGCAGCTGATTGGCATTGATTGCTTTGTCCTGCGCAAAAATAAATCCGCCTGCCAGTAAGAAAATTAAAACAAATGCTCCGGTGATTTTTCTAAAATTTTTCATAATGCTAAATTTTTTCTGTTTTTATTATGAAGCAAAGTTCAGAATCAATTTAGGAAAGAATTAGGAAAAACGAAAAGTGGAGAATGAATAGTGAAAAATATTTGAACCATTAAGATCAGATAAGTGTTTAAGAAAATTAAGAAAGCTACTGCTTAAAAAAACCATTTGATTTTTTCTTAATTAAATTTAAAACCTTCAATCATCTTAATGGTTCAAGAAATGAATTTTACAGCTATTGGAACTGTATATTTTATAAGTATTCTTTGATCTGCAGCAGATGTGTAATGGCTTTCAGCCCTTCTTCCTGCTTATTTTCTTTATAAACATCAAAAAAAATCACATCGATTCCATAATTCCGGGAGCCTACAACATCTGCGATCCAGTCGTCACCAATCAGGATGCTTTCCTCTTTACCGGCTTCTGCAAGTCCGAGAGAATATTCAAAGATCTTGGGATTGGGCTTTCTCACGCCTACAGAATCTGCACTGGTAATGGTCTTAAAATATTTATCTATCCCTGATAAAATGCATTTCCTTTCCGTCACTTCCTGGAATCCATTGGAAATAACATGCATCGTATAATGCCTGGACTTTAGATATTCCAGAATATAGGCCGCTCCTTCTACCAGCTCGTTGTGGTTAAGGATCTTATCCAGGAAATGTTCTTCAAAATATTGAGCAAGCTCTTCATCATCCACTCCGAAATGCCTGAAGGTATCATAAAAACGGTGTTTTCTCAGATATTCTTTACCGATGATCCCATCCCGGATCTTTTCCCAAAGGCTTTCATTGATCTCGTGATAGACAGAATGAAAGCTTTCAAAGTCGATATTATAATGTAATGTGATTTCCTGTTTTTCAAAAAGGTCTTTGATGGTAAGGTAAGCGTTCTTACGGTGATCCCAGAGCGTATTGTCCAGGTCAAAAAAAATGTGCTGAATTTTCATACAGCACAAAATTACTCATTTTAATTTTTGGAAATCGGGAAATTCTTGCTTTTGGTTTGTACCAATTCAAGACTTTTTGAGTAACTCAGTAAAAAATCAATTGTTTGTTTCTTAGGTTTCAAAGTTTTCACTTTTAAGGAATCATTTTTTTTCATAGGCGAAAGTATGTTTTCCTTTAAACGTGAATTTTCTGAAATTATTATCCTAACGTGTCAATACGATATTATTTTCGTCCATGATTTTTCTCAGGTTAATGAGTGCATAGCGTACTCTTCCCAACGTGGTATTGATGCTCATATTGGTATGATCTGCAATTTCTTTGAAGCTTAAGCCATCGAAAAATCTTAATTTAATGACTTCCTGCTGGTTTTGTGGCAGAAACTGAAGCATCCTCAAGAGGTCCTCCTGGATCTGCAGCGATACAAGCTGCTCTTCAATATTTTCTGAAGGCTCCCGGATCAGATCGAAAATAGAATACTCGTCTGTTTCAAAAGTAGTTTCCGAAACTTTAACGTTTTTCGCTTTCAGTCTGAAATGATCAATAATAAGGTTGTGTGCAATTCTTTTTGCCCAAAGAATAAATTTTCCTTCTTCGTTATACCGTCCTTCTTTCAACATCAGGATGATCTTCATGAATGTATCCTGAAAAACATCATTAGCCAGGTCTTCATCATTAATTTTGTAAAAAATGAATGTAAACAGTTCTCTCTGATGACGATGAATAAGGGCTGATAGGGCTTCTTCGTCTCCTTTCTGGTAAAGGGAAATTAGTAGGCTGTCCGTTTTTGATTTCATAACTCTTCTCAATAATAAAAAATTTGCAGACCAGCAATTCTCCAGATATTTTATCTGGCCTTAGCTGTAAATACAAAACAGTTTTTTAGAGTAAAGTAAAATCAATAGGCAGTACAATTATTATATGGTGTAAATATAATAATTTTTTAATAACTGTTAACCTATTATTAAATTTTTACGGGAAAATTTAAAAAAAATCACTTAAACATATCATGAATAAAGACTGTAGGAATATTTAATGTTAAATTAACATTTAAACCTTTCAGCTCTTTTCCGTTCAAACGGGCCTCTCCAATCGGGAAAGCATAGCCTCCGGCAAGATCCAACAGGCCGAAAAGAGTAACGCCTATTTTCGGTGCGATATATTTATTGGTTCCTTCCGCCCCGATTAAAAGATAATATGAGTGGTAGAAATCCACATTTTTCTCAAAATTAAGAAGAACATCGGCCTGCAGTTTCGGCATGATCGCAAATTTAGAACCTGCGGAGCCAATCAGAGCAGACGCGCCCAGCCTGTATATCACATCATCATTCTTAAGAAAGAGCAGCTTCCCTCCCAATTCCCCAAAGCTTTGATTCTGGTAGGTATATCCCACCGTGACCATTTTATGCATGGTATACTGTGCCTTTGTCACTATGCCCAGGAAAAATATAAAAAGTACGGTAACTGCTGATCTAAAATTCATCATCTCTAATTATTTAAGGTGTAAAATTAAAAAAAACTGCCTTACCCAAAGATAAAGCAGTCCTATTTATTATTTCTGAAGATAAATTAAATACCGAAAGCGGCTTTAATCTCGTCTACTTTGTCAAGTTTTTCCCAGGTAAAGAACTCAAGACCTGTAAGGGTAATTTCATTTTTCTGACCTTTATTGAATGTCTTGTCAGCTATATAATGTTCTTTCCCCATGTGCCCGTAAGAAGCCGTTTCCTGATAGATAGGGTTTCTTAATTTTAAGTTCTGTTCAATCGCGTAAGGTCTTAAATCAAAAATCGAAGACACTTTTTTTGCAATATCACCATCGTGAAGATCTACTTTGGCAGTTCCGTAAGTGTTGATGTATAAACCGCAAGGCTCAGCAACACCGATTGCATAGGAAACCTGTACCAAAACTTCGTCAGCTACTCCTGCAGCCACTAAGTTTTTAGCAATATGTCTTGTAGCGTATGCAGCACTTCTGTCTACTTTTGAAGGGTCTTTTCCAGAGAAAGCACCACCACCGTGAGCTCCTTTTCCTCCATAGGTATCCACAATAATCTTTCTTCCTGTAAGACCTGTATCTCCGTGAGGACCTCCGATTACAAACTTCCCTGTAGGGTTGATGTGATATTTGATCTGATCGTTGAACAATGCTTTGATCTCTTCGGTCTGTTGAGCAACTACTCTTGGAACCAGGATGCTTTTGATGTCTTCACGGATCTTGTTCAGCATTTCTTCTTCAGTTCCGAAGTCATCATGCTGTGTGGAAACCACAATAGAATCAATTCTTACCGGCTTGTGATCGTCAGAATACTCAATAGTTACCTGACTTTTTGCATCCGGACGAAGGTAAGCGATTTCGTTTCCTTCTCTTCTCAATACAGAAAGTTCCTTAAGAATAGTATGGGCAAGATCCAGAGCAAGCGGCATATAATTAGCCGTTTCGTTGGTTGCATAACCAAACATCATCCCTTGGTCACCAGCTCCCTGTGCGTTAGCTTTAGCTTCAAAAGATTCATCGTTTACCGCTCTGTCTACTCCCTGGTTGATATCCGGAGACTGTTCGTGAATCGCTGAAATTACTCCGCACGAATCTCCGTTGAACATATATTCCCCTTTAGTGTATCCAATTCCGTTAATAACATCTCTTGCAATAGTTTGAACATCAAGATATGCATCGGACTTCACTTCTCCGGCCAGCACAACCTGTCCTGTTGTTACAAGGGTTTCACATGCTACCTTAGAGCTTTTATCATATGCTAAAAAGTGATCGATTAATGCATCGGAGATCTGATCGGCAATTTTATCCGGATGTCCTTCTGAAACTGATTCAGATGTAAATAGATAAGACATATTATTCTTTGTTTTTTAGATTAAAATATATGAAGAAAAATAAGAATAAATTGCCTAGAAAGAATACTGTTTTAGCATATTTTTAGAGAGGTTGCAATCAGGTCAAATTTTTCCTCGTTTATAAACGTTCGCAAATTTAAGTACTATTTTTTTAATACTAAAGGTTTTTGCTGATTAATTATAATTTTCTTAAAATTAATGATTTATATCATTTTGCGGTCTTCTTAGTTCATTGCGGCTTGATGCTCACAAATTCCTTCGGATTTATATGATAATTCAGTTTAAGCTCAAGAGAATTTTTGATAGACAGCGACAGCTCATCAATAATTTTCTGTTTAAAAGTCGGCTTATAATAAATAATGCTGATTTCTCTGTAAGGAAAAGGTTTTTTGAACCTGAAAACATTCTCTTTCTGATCATCAGAAAGCTGACTCAACGCCAACTCCGGCAAAATACTGATCCCTCCTACTTTATCCACCATATGAACCAAAGTCTGAATATTGGACGCCAGGAAATCTAAATTCTTAGGCTTCAGCGTATTTTCTTTTAAATGGCAGATATTCTCGAACTGGTTTCTCAGGCAGTTTCCTTCTTCCAGAAGCCAAACTTTCTCTACATTCAGCTCTTCAGGTATGATATAAGAGTTCTTTTTATTCGCTTCCGTATTGGAGCTATAGATCATCAGTTCTTCGTTGAAAAGGAAATCCTGATAAAATTCATCGGCAGAATCATAAGGCGTGGAAATAATTCCGGCATCCAGCTCACCTGCTTTTAAAGCTTTGACAATATTATCAGTGGTCATTTCTTTTACATTCATCTGGATTTTCGGGTTGTCTTCCAAAAATTTAAAGATCTCTGTCGGCAAAATGAAGGAAGAAACAGTAGGAATAATTCCTAAATTGATCGTTCCGCCCAAAATATTATTCAAAAGATTGGCTTTATTTTTCAGCTCATTGACAGATTCTATAATTACCTTAGCCTGATCAATGATCTGGAGTCCTACATCTGTAGTACGAATGGGGTGAGTTGTTCTGTCGAATACCTTCACATCCAGTTCATCCTCAAATTTTTGTATCATCGCACTTAGTGTAGGCTGTGTAATAAAGCATGCCTGGGCTGCCTTACCAAAATGTTTGTACTTATCTACAGCGATAAGATACTCCAGTTGCTGAATGTTCATCTGATTAATATTATCTATGACAAAGATAAAATGTTTTTGCCATTTGTAATCAAAAATTCAAGTAAATTTGATATTTAATACGTCTGCATAAGACAGTTTACAAGGGAAATCAACCATACAAATCATAACTATATGGATTCTAAAAAATTAACGCTAAGCAATGGCGCACCTTATTTTGAACATCAGGACTCACAGACCGTAGGTCCCAGAGGGCCTGTCCTGCTGCAGGATTTCATTCTTCAGGAAAACCTTGCACACTTTGTAAGGGAAAGAATCCCTGAGAGAATTGTGCATGCTAAAGGAACCGGAGCCTACGGAACATTTACCGTAACACACGACATCAGTCAGTATACAAAAGCTAAATTATTTTCAAAAATCGGCAACTCATGCAGAATGTTTGCCCGGTTTTCTACTGTAGGTGGTGAAAAAGGAAGTGCAGATACAGCAAGGGACCCGAGAGGTTTTGCTTTAAAATTTTATACGGAAGACGGAAACTGGGATCTGGTAGGAAATAATACACCGGTATTCTTTATTAAGGATGCCAAAAAATTCCCGGATTTTATCCATACCCAGAAAAGAGTTCCTAAAACCAATTTAAAGAGCGCCACAATGATGTGGGATTTCTGGAGTCATAATCCGGAATCGCTTCACCAGGTTCTTATTTTAATGTCAGACAGGGGAACACCTTATGGCTACAGACATATGCATGGGTTCGGATCCCATACTTTTTCGATGATCAATGCTCAAAATGAAAGAGTCTGGGTAAAATTCCATTTTATAACAAAGCAGGGAATCAAAAACTTCACTGATGCAGAGGCCGTAAAGATGGCTGGAGAAAACCCTGATTTTGCGCAGGAGGATCTTTGCAACGCCATTGAGAACGGAGACTTTCCGAAGTGGACCATGTATATCCAGGTGATGACGGAAGAGCAGGCAAAAGATTTCAGATGGAATCCTTTTGATATTACTAAAGTATGGTTCCACGATGATTTCCCAATGATTGAAGTGGGTGAAATGGAACTGAATGAAGTTCCGGTTAATTATTTTGCTCATGTGGAACAGTCGGCGTTTTCACCGAGCAGCCTTATTAACGGAATCAGTTTTTCTCCAGACAAAATGCTTCAGGGAAGGCTATTCTCTTATCCTGATGCCCACAGATACAGGGTTGGAGTAAATGCCCACCAGCTGGAAGTAAACCGATGCCCTTTTGCAGTCAACAACTATCAGAGAGACGGTTTTATGGCAGATTCCAGTCAATATCAGGACAAACCCAATTATTTCCCGAACAGCTTTGATGAGATTAAACCGGATCCGGCCTATAAGAATTATGAATACGAGCTGGACAGCGCCCATGTTGCTAATTATAACAGGAATGAAAATGATGATGATCATTACACCCAACCCGGATTATTGTATACAAAAGCTATGACTGCTGAAGATAGAGAGCACCTAATCAGCAACATCGTAGGAAGTATGAGAGGAATTACCGGACCGAAAAAAGATGAGATCATCAACCGTCAATTATGTCACTTTTTCAGGACTAATATAGAACTTGGCATGAAAGTGGCATCTCAGCTAAATATCAATATTGATGCGAATATGATGAATCACTCGAAATAGTATTTTGAAGGATTCATCAAGTAAAAGGAAAAAAAACTAATATTTTTTCCTTTTTTTTGTAAAAAATTCATAATTTGCAAAAAATAATATTTTATAGTGGAAAAATGAGTTACGAAAATATATTATTAGAAAAGGAAGACAGATTAGCTGTTGTCACCATAAACAGACCTCAAAGCTTAAATGCTTTAAACGCAAAAACGATTCAAGAGATAAGCTCAGCAATGGATGAACTTAACGCTGACCAGTCCTGTAGGGTAATCATCATTACAGGAAGCGGTGAAAAGTCATTTGTAGCGGGAGCCGATATAAAAGAATTCAGTGATTTTGGACAGGAAAAAGCCGAAGAACTGGCCAGAAACGGGCATAATACCCTGTTCAACAAAATTGAAAATACGTCTAAACCTGTTATTGCAGCCGTGAACGGTTTCGCATTAGGAGGAGGTTTAGAGCTAGCTATGGCGTGCCACATCAGATATGCATCAGAGAATGCAAGACTGGGGCTTCCGGAAGTAACTCTGGGATTAATTCCCGGATACGGAGGAACTCAAAGACTTCCTAAACTGGTAGGAAAAGGTATCGCCAACGAAATGATCTTCTCTGCTAAAATGATTCCGGCTCAAAAAGCCAAGGAAATCGGATTGGTGAATGAAGTATACCCTATTGAAGAATTATTAACCAAAACAAAAGAGTTAGCGAGTATTATAGCCAACAATTCACCAATGGCTATATCAAAGGCCATCCAAGCCGTTAACTTGTCTGATACGGATAAAGGTTTTGAATCTGAAATCAAGTATTTCGGGGAACTTTTTGAAATGAACGACAAGAAAGAAGGGGTTACTGCTTTTTTAGAGAAAAGAAAGCCTAACTTCTAAGATTTTTAATCCAAATTATTTCGAAAAAACTAATGCTGCGGTATGAATAAGTTTGATAAAGCTTATCTAAAAATGGCCCAGGAGTGGGCAAAACTATCCTACTGTAAGAGAAAACAGGTAGGAGCTCTTATCGTAAAAGATAGGATGATTATTTCAGACGGTTACAACGGAACTCCTTCGGGATTTGAAAACTGCTGTGAAGATGGAGAGGGAAAAACACACTGGTATGTACTTCATGCGGAAGCCAATGCTATCTTAAAGCTGGCCGCTTCCACTCAGTCTGCAAAAGGTGCAACGTTATATTTAACGCTGTCGCCATGCAAAGAATGCAGTAAACTGATTCTGCAGGCTGGAATTACAAGACTTGTGTATATTAATGAGTATTCAGACGACGATGGGATTGCATTCCTGAGGAACCATAACATTGAAATAGAACAAATATCGGACTGTGAACTAAAAAAATAAGCACAAATGACCTGGGATGAAAAGATCAAAGATTTTGAAATATTTCTTCGTTTCGAAAGAAATTTTTCAGAAAACACTCTCGATGCCTATATTCGAGACATCAAAAAATTAAAAGATTATGCCGAAGTGGATCTGGAAAACGTCGGTCCAGACTCTATCGGTTACGAAAACTTACAGGAATATATCTTCAATCTTTCCAAACAGAAGTTCAGCGAAAGATCACAAGCAAGATGGATTTCTTCTATAAAAGCTTTCTTCAAGTTTCTGCTTGAGGACGAGTGCAGAGAAGACAATCCCGCATCACTGCTTGAAGGTCCAAAACTGGGATTGTATCTTCCTGACACCTTAAGCCTGCCTGATATCAATAAGATTATTGCAGCGATTGAGTCCAATTCTGATCTCGGAAAGAGAAATCATTGTATCATTGAAGTTCTTTACGGATGCGGATTACGTGTCTCGGAACTTATTGACCTTAAAATTTCGAACATTAATTTCAAAGAACAGTACATTAAAGTAAACGGAAAGGGTAACAAAACACGTTTTGTTCCTTTGGCGGATTATACTGCTGAACTTTTGGAAACTTACATTAAAGAAGTCCGTTCGAAAAGTAAGATCAATAAAAAATATGAGGATACGCTGTTTCTTAACAGCCGTGGAACATCTATGTCCAGAGTAATCGTATTTCTGATCATTAAAGAACTTACAGACAAAGCCGGAGTAAGCAAAAAAATATCTCCACATACTTTCAGACATTCTTTTGCGACACACCTTTTACAGAATGGGGCAGACCTTCGTTATATTCAGGAAATGCTGGGACACTCCAGTATTACCACTACGGAGATCTATACTCATCTGAAAACAGAAGAGCTTCGTGATGTGATTTTAACTTATCACCCGAGAAATATTAATATTGCTCAATAAACGAAGTTCCATCTGACTTTTGAAAAAATATTGTTAACAGATGAAATTATTGAAATACTGCCCAAGCTGTGGCAAAGAAACCCTGCATTGGGACGGCGAAAAGAAATGGAGCTGTCCCGAATGCGGTTTTACCCTCTACAATAACGTTGCCGGTGCGGTAGCTGTTGTTATCCGATGCGGTGATGAAATCTACCTTACCAGAAGAAACAGGGACCCTAAAAAAGGAAAACTCGATCTGGCCGGAGGTTTCGTAGATCCAAAGGAAAGCGCAGAAGAAACGTGCAAAAGAGAACTTTTTGAAGAGCTTCAGCTTGATGTGGACATTTCAAACCTTAAATATCTTACCAGTCTTCCGAATATCTATCAGTATAAAGAAATTGATTACAATACAATCGATCTTTTTTACGAGTATCGTGTTCAGGAAAAATTTGAAGTAAGTCTTGAGCTTTCTGAAATATCAGAAGCGATCTGGATTCCTTTGAATGCTCTGAACCTTGATGATATTGCTTTTGAGTCTCAGCAGAGATTTTTTAAAGAATATCTGAAAACTAACCGGTAAGTTATTATAAAAAGAAATTTACTCCCGCAGATTACAATGTGTGGGAGTTATTTTATTGGATATCAGTAAGATTTTGATTTCAGCATGTTTTCAAAATACTGAACCAGTAATGTTCTCTCAGCATCTGTAAGATTAGCTTCTTTGTGATAGACAATATAGCCCGGCATAGGCATCGCTTTGCTTTGAATCGTCTGAACGGATTTGCTCAGCATGCTTTCCTTCAGTTCCTTGTTATATGTACCCCAAACAGAAAAATTGAGATGCTCCCGGCCTTCATTAACATGGCTTTTTACAGACCATGAAATAGGTGCCACATGAGCATATTTGGGATATACTGTTTCATTGGAATGACAATCGTAGCAGGCTCCTTTTATCAGACTTTTAATCTTTTCCGGAGTCTTTTTCGTATCGACGAAGTTCACCGCTTTATTGACGGGCTTATTTACTTTATCGATGGAAATAAACTGCATCAATGCAAAAATTACCAGCGTCCAGAATAACACTTTCTTTAATGTATTCATAGCTTTATTTTACCGGTGTCAAAACTGCATTTCCGGATTCGGATTTCATTTCTTTATTCAATTCCTTCTGTACAGTGTCTTTCGGTGTTTCCGCAGGAACATCTGCAGGCTTAGTGGTATTTCCTTTAGGATTATCCAGCGTTCTGGTATCTTTCAGGTCCCAGTCTTCCTTGGTTTCCCATAATGGCCGTACAACAGCTTTTTTGTAGAAGACATAGGAATCTTCAGCAAAAGTTTCATTTTCAAAATCTGCTTCGTCCCAGAACTTATTTCCGTTATTATCAACCAATATCCTTACAATATATTCATTAGGTTTCAGTATATCAAATTTAACACTGTTTCCTTTGGTATATCTTGAATAAATAACTTTGTCCGAAGCATCCAAAAGCTGAATCCAATAGCTGGATTCCGGTGCATTCTGAATGTTAAATGCAAGACTTCCGAATTGATCTACCTTTTCTACTTCAAAGTCAAAACGTTTGGACTGTACATTTTTAGTGTAATAGGACAATACTGTTTCTTTTGGAATTGTAAGCTGATATTTTTTGCCATTCACAAAATCCGAGTGAATCTGAATCTGGTAAGGATCTGTTTCAGAGATTTTTGCAGTAAATTCCTGAGTTGTTAAGCTGTCACTTTTCAGAGTCCATTTTTCAGGACTGATTTTATCGATGATATAGCCGGATCTTATATTAAAGTCAGAATTCGGAGCCAGTAAAGGTCCTCCGCTGTCGTTTTCGAGATCCATCGCATTTTTCTTGTTGTATTTATAGAATACGGAAACAGTATCCTGCTTGCTGCCGATATCATAGCTGAATTTAAGATTTTCAGTAACCGTCTGCCCTACATCACTTTTTACAGCATCAAACCAGATCTTTACGGTATCTGATTTCGGACGATGGGTAACTTTAATATCCTGAAGCTTTTCATTTACAGAGGCTACTTTCACATTCTCCGGGTTTCCTTCAAAAGTCATGATAACCCCTCCCGGACTTTCTTTCATTTCAAGATATTTCAAAGGCTTTTTGGAAGGATATATTTTCAAATTTAATCCTGAAACAGACTTTTCAACATTTACAGCTTCTTTCTGAAATCCTATTTTTTCTTTTCCCGGATCGTAAATAGAATTGCTGTTTTCATCCTCAAAAGCGATGATCTTATATTTTCCCGGGGTAAGATAGTTAAGCTCATAATACCCGTCTTCATCCACTTTGGTGATGTAGTAGGGTTTCTGTCTGTAATTCATGGTATCTTTCACCTGATAAAGCCCTACAACAAGCTTATTTTCGCCTTCTTTCTTTTTAAGTGCTACCGCATCCGAAATTTCACCACTGATATAAAGATCATCCAGCTTATCTCCCGTGGAAAAAGCAAAATTGAAATAACGAAGAATATTAGCTTCATTATTATCAGCAATTGAGTTTCCAAAGTTGAAGTTATAAGTCGTATTGGCCTGAAGAGTATCTTCCCACTGGATCATCACGAACTTATTGGCAATATTGGAAGGAAGAATCCGCTTTATATTTTTGATAGGCGGAGAAATGATCAGGTTTTTATTGATATCCTTTAAGGTTATATATTCGTCGAAATCCAGCCTGAGCTCATGGATGTCTCTTTTTACATTAATTCTTGTAGTGTCAATATTTGAGCTTAAAAATTTTGGAGCCAGGGTATCCTTCGGACCTCCCACGGGAGAACCTACTCTCGCACATGAGTGTACAAGAAAACAGATAACGAATAATAGAAGAAGTCTTTTCATATATGTTTAAGCAAAATTAAACATTATTCTCCAAAAACTTCATGTCCGGCATTCAAAGTATCTTTATTGTCGTTCATTACACTGTGCAGTTTATCTTTCTGAGCTGGAAAATCCTCAAATAATCCTGATAAAGCCAATGCTGTATATACTTTCCCTGAATATTTGTTCCCAATAGCTACGATCGTCACTTTTGACTTCAGCAGATGGGCAAATACAGAATTGGTTCCATGCCACCATCCGTTATGATAGGTAAGTTTTTCCCCATTGTCAAATATCTTCATCCTGAACCCGAGACCGTAATTATTCATTCCTGCTTTCTCGTTGCTGTAAGGTGTGAAAACCATCTGCATCAGATCAGGCTTTAAGAAATCCTTTGAAAACATGGCTTTTGAGAAGTTATAAAGATCTCTTGGTGTTGTATACACATTTTTATCACCATAAATAAGGTCAAGCCTGTCTAACGGATACAGCCTGTTTCCGCCATAATAAAATGACTGTGCGGCTGTAGGAATATCTTTTTCCTGGAAAATATAAGTATGTTCCATTTTCAACGGCTGAAAAACCATTTCTTTCATAGCCTGCGGAAAAGGAGTTTTGGTGATCTTCTCGATCAGTAAAGCCAACATGGCAAAATTGGTATTGCAGTACATAAAACCTGTGTCCGTATCTCTTGCCAGTTCAGGTTTATATTTGATGATCATATTCAGAATATCCTGGTTGGTAATAAAAGCCTTTGAAAGCTCTGCTGGGGCCGGCTGTATTTTGGCGATAAAATATTCGTATTTCGGAAGACCACTTCTCTGATCCAGCAAGGTCTGTACAGTGACATTCGGATATGGAAATCCCGGAAAATACTGGGTAAGATGGTCCGTCAGTTTAATTTTCCCCGCTTCTACCAATTTCAGCATGGCCATCGCAGTCAAAGTCTTTGAAACAGAAGCTACGTGCAGCGGCGTATTTTTATCGATCGGCATCTGATTTCCTTCTCTGCCGAAACCTCTGTAGTTTTCGTATAGAATTTCGTATCCTTTTGCGACGAGTATCCCTCCGCTCAAGTCTCCACCTTCCCAGATCTTTTTGTAATACTGGTCGATGTATCCTGTGAGTATTCCCTTATCTCCAAGCTGGCTGTCTTCTTTGGTAAAGACATTACCCAGATCTACATTTCCGTAGTTTGGAAGATTGGTCGTGTTTTCAGCTGAAGTCTGCTTAGATTCAGAATTTTTTTTACAGGAAATAAAGGTTAAAAAAACAGCTACAATAAGTAAAAAATTACGCTTCGTCATGAGTATCAAAAAATGAGCAGCAATTTAATAAAACTCAAAATAAATTCTCAGTCCGGAACATACATTATGAATTATTTAACATAAAAGGCGAAACTTGCGAAAGGGGTAAAGCCGAAAGCAATAAGTAAATTTTGTTTTTTTACAGTACATTTCCTAACAATAGGAAGCAATGATCTTATCTACGATCACCTGTGCCAGCTTTTCTTTACTTTGGTGAGTCCATCCGGCGATATGAGGTGTTACAATTGTTTTTTCAGACTCCAGGAGATATTTAAGATTTTCATTTTCTGTTTCCAGATTTTCAAAGGATGCTTTTTCATATTCAAGGACATCAAGGCAGGCTCCTTTTACTTTCCCTGATTTCAAAGCATCAACTAAATATTTAGTTTCTACATTTTTCCCCCTTGCTGTATTGATGAAATAGAAGTTTTTTTTCATTTCCAAAATAAACTTTTCATCAATAAGATAGTGGGTTTCAGAAGTCAGAGGAATGTGCAGGCTCAGGATATCTGCAGACTGTTTCAGTTCTTCTAAGCTTACCTGTGAAGCAAATTCATCGGAAAGCCCGGGAAGAATATCATGAAAAATAACTTTACACCCGAATCCTGAGAATCTTTTTGCTGTAGCTTTTCCCATGTTTCCGTATCCTATAAGACCTACAGTTTTTCCGAGAAGTTCATCTCCCCTGTTTTCCTCACGAAGCCAGATTCCGTTTTTCACTTCCTGTGAAGCAATAAAAAGACGGTTCATTAAAATCAACAGCATTCCTATAACATGCTCTGCTACAGAATCTCTGTTGCCTTCCGGAGAATTAATCAACTGAATTCCCAGTTTCTCTGCAACAGGAATATCTATATTTTCCATTCCGGCTCCTACCCTGGCAATAAATTTCAGGTTTTTTCCCTTTTCCAAAAAGTTCTTGTCCAGAGGAATTCTGCTCCTGATGATAATACCGTCATAGTTTTCAATTTTATGACAAACCTCATCGTAGGAGGAGGTGAAGTCCTCTTCAAGCACAAAATTTCTTACTAAAAGCTGTTCTGTGATAAGAGGATGGTTTTTATCTAAAAGGAGAATTTTCATTTTTTAAACACGAATAATTTAAACACTAATGACACTAATTATTTCACAAATGACACAAATGTGAATTTCATAGCGTACCATTGATTACTCTTTTTACCCCATTTTTAAATTAAAGGGTATTAAAATTGATCAGCATTCCAAGCTTACAGTTGCTTAAACGGAGATAAGTCAGAATTTGAGCCAGATGTACGTCATTCAGGGACTCTACCGACTTAATTTCTAAGACAAATTTACTTTCGATCAGGAAATCCAGCCTGTAGCCTACATCCAACTTTACTTCATCATAAACCAAAGGCATTGGCTTTTGCTTTTCTACCAAAAGTTCATGCTTATTAAGTTCATAGAACATACATTCTTCATAAGCACTTTCCAAAAGTCCTGGACCTAAGGTTTTATGAACACGATATCCTGCTTCATACACCATTCTTGATATATCGTTTTCTAAAATATCTGATGCTATCATTTTTTTCCATTTACTCTGCACAATTCATTTGTGAAAATCTGTGCAGATATTTGTGTTATTTGTGTTTAAGTCTCATAAAGGCAGAATTTACTTCTTATCCTTCTTTGATTCTTTTACTTCTTCCGGTTCCTGGAACAATTTCTTAAGTTCAACAGATTCCAGCGGTTTCATTCTTCCGGAAAGGATTAGTGACAGCTCTTTTCTTCTGAAAGCAGCAGCATGTCTCAGCTTTTCCACTTCTGTTTCGGGAATCATGTCCGGGATAGGAATAGGACGGTTGAATTCATCTACTGCAACGAAAGTATAGATTCCTTCATTGGTATGCACTTTCTTCTGATTGATCGGATCATCCAACCAAACATCCACATATACCTCCATTGAAGTGGAAAAAGCTCTTGAAACTTTAGATTCCAGAACCACGACTCCACCTTCAGGGATAGGATGATTGAAAGAAACGTGATTTACGGATGCCGTTACCACTCTTCTTTCACAATGCCGGGCTGCAGAAATAGAAGCACAACGGTCCATTTTTGCAAGAAGCTCCCCTCCGAAAAGGTTTCTTAAAGAGTTGGTTTCGTTCGGAAGAACAATATTGGTCATGATCGTCAGAGATTCTGACGCTTTTTTTACTTTTGCCATTGAGTCTTAGTGTTGTTTTGAACTGCCGGCGCTGGTTTTATACCTTTTCCGGCTGGTTTTGCTAATGAATCTTTTTTCAGGGAATCTGAAACAGCCGCTTCCGGACCCTGTGCCATAACTTTTACGGTATCTTTTACAATTCTGTGTGTAGAAGTCTGGAGAGAAACTTTATCAAAAGATTTTTTTCCGAAAAGAAGCTCCCTTTGGGCGAATGCCAGATACAAAATTGCTAAAACAGGGATTGCAAGCAGGAAAATCCAAAGGATAGATTTTTTAAATGCATAATCTTTCTCTCTGTTTTCTTGAGTACTTATTTTTTCACCGTTATTGATATCCGAAAGCCTGATCTCTTCAAGCCCGTAAAAGTCCGGATGTCCCGATTCTATTCTTTTCCCCTTGAAACGGGTTTTATCATCTTCAATATGGATAACTCCGAGATTCTGAATTTCCAGAAACTGATCTGCCTGAAGTTTTTTCTTCCAGAAGTCAGTCTGAATTTTCAGGTCACTTCTCGAAGCTTCTAAAGACATCTGTTTTTCTCCAGCTATAAAGGCAGCCAGCTCGTCAGACTGTATTTCATAGTCCACCGCAAAAACGATCTCGCTTGCAGGCGGAAGAATACTTCCGTTCTCAGAATTGATAATTGCCTTGGAGTTTTTAAGCGAAAACGTACCGAATCCCGGAACCATCACAGTTCCAAATTGTTTCAGATATTCTAAAATGTAAGCTGAAATATTCATTTGGCAGCAAATTTATAATTTTTTCGTGACTTTCTGAAGAGATTTATAGGATATAAAAAAAGACTGCCGAAACAATCTTTTGATAAATATGTATAAAATTGAATGTATTAAACCCTCTTCGGTAAATTATCATCCGTATTATTGAATTTTCCAGCTGATCCCGAACATAAAATTAGTTCCTGCCTGTGAAAAATAATATGGATCCCCACCATAAACTGCTCCGTTGTTGACATACTTTTTATTGAAGAGATTATTCACCAATAATTTTAAAGCAATATCGTTATGGGCTATCATAAACTGGTACTGTGCATTGAAATCTGTCAGGAAATAATCTTTGAGTTCCAGGTTTTTATCTCCGGTATTATCCAGATACTGTTTTCCTACATATTGGTTCGTTAAAGCAAAGAGAAAGCTCCTGGAAGGATTGAACTTCAGACCAAGATTGGCTATCACATTCGGGGAAAATGAGATATCGGTATTTCCCAGATTCTGAAGAGCTCCATTGTTTTTAATCTTAAAATCAAGGTTTCTGTTCTGGCTCAAACTGACATTTCCGGTTACTTCCCATTGCTTTGAAAGTTTAGCCAATGCTCCGATCTCAATACCTCTTCTGTAGCTTTTTCCTGAATTGGTTCTGATAAATGCTCCTACATTATTCAATTGTCCGTTCAGTACTAACTGATTGACATAGTACATATAATATAAGTTGGCCGTTAAAGATAAGATTCCAAACTGTTTTTCAATACCTGCTTCAAAATCGTGAAGTTTTTCAGCTTTCACTTCATTATCACTCATCAGGTCATCCCTGTTTGGTTCGCGGTGGGCATGTGCGTATGAAAGGAAAACTTTTCCGTTTCCAATTTTATAATTTAATCCTGCCTTTGGGTTAAAGAAAAGCCAGCTCTTATCAAGGTTTCCACCTTCTCCGTCTCCGGCAGCCAGGATTTTGGTGTCATAGTCAATATTTCTGATCTGGAGGTCTCCGAAGAATTCAAAGTGATCTCCGGCTCTCCATAAAGCTTTTGCAAAGCCCGCCAGCTCAATTTTTACCGAACGGTTTCTATAGTATTCATATTCATTAATCTGTGGAAAATAAACGCCCGTAACGTTTCCAAAATGTCTTCCGTAATACTGGTTCGCTACCACACCGAAGTTAAGGTCTACCCGATCCAACTTTCCGTAAAGTGTGGATACAGCCCCGTAGAAATCATTATCCAGCCATTTTTTCCTGATAAAATCTGTTATTTCCACCGGAGATCCATTTACTGTAGGTACAGGCAGATTGTAATTAGAATAATGTGTACCCTCCACGTCTGTTTCATCAACCCTCTTATAGTTTTCATAATAGCCTCTCCCTTTGGTATAATGAAGTGTTGTTTCCAGGTTCCAGTTATCATTGAATTTCTGTTCCCACAAAAGCTGATAATGGTTCTGTCTGTAATTATCCGTCTCGTTATCGTAGAATTTCTCTTCTCCGGTGAAAAGATCCGTATATTGTCCTGAATAATTGAATTTCGGATTGGTTTCCCAGGTTGGCCGGTCGATTCCGTTCCAGGCCTGGTAGGTCTTTTCTTTTCCTCCAAAAGCCATCAGACGAATTCTTGTATTTCCCTCTTCAAACAATGCTGTGAAGTTATAAGAATCCAGCTTTGAAGATGCCCTGTTAATATATCCGTCGGAATGAATACGTGTATACCTTCCCATCACCGAAAGCCTGTTTTTCCAGAACTTTCCGGAACCCGCTTCCGCTGAATATTTATAGGTATTAAATGAGCCGTAGCTATCGTCAGTCTTAAAATACATTTTCTCATCCGGATCTTTGGAGATCACATTGATGCTTGCTCCAAAAGCTGAAACTCCGTTATTAGAAGTCCCTACTCCTCTCTGGATCACGATCTGCGAGGCAGAACTGGTAAGATCCGGAACATTGACAAAAAACGTTCCCTGGCTTTCAGAATCGTTATACGGAACGCCGTTCATCATCACGTTAATCCCTTTTCCTTCTACTCCACGAATTCTGAATCCTGTATATCCAACCCCGTTTCCGGCATCAGAAGTTGAGATAATAGACGTTTGATTTTTTAAGAGAATCGGAAGATCCTGACCCAGGTTCCTGCTGTCCACATCTTTCTGTACATTGATGATTTCCTTGGCAACAGGCAGTCTTTTGGTAAAGTTGACAGCTTCAATTTCCCTGACCTTCAGGGAATCCTTATTTTGCGCCTGGATAAAGGCTACAGAGCCTGCGGTAAGCCCTAAAAAAAATAATCCTTTCATTCTATAAATTTTTAAAATTTAATGAATAAAAGGGGTAGATTATGATGAGTTATCAGTAATTGGTAATAAGTAATATTTTGAGAATTACTCATCTCTCATTACCTATTGCTCATTTTTAATTTCCCTAAACAGCATTATCTGTTCCAGGTTCATTGGGTATAATCTCAGCTTGTTAAAGCACCCCTTTATTTCAGCCGCAAAATTACGAAAAAAATGTGACATGGGGATTTTATGTTTAGAGGTACGGGGTACTTAGTTTCGGGTTGTTAAAAATTTTTATAACGATTAATCTAAATAGACCTTTCTTAATGTAATTAAAGCAGTTTTAAAAACCTCACCATTAAGTTTCAAGCTTACTGCTTATAGCCTACAGCCTTTAATAAGTTTTATTTCTGACATCAATATAATAATAGTTCTTTCCGTCTTTCGTCACATCAAACATCTTCCCCATTTTCCAGCTGAAATTCCTTTTTATATTGGAATATTCGAAAGGAATGATCACCTTGTTGTTTACATCAATTACCCCAAATCTGTCGTTGTGGGAAGCCACGATCATTGGATCTGAGGTATCATCACCTTCCAGAATGTATAAATACTGATACTGGGGATAGATCTGATAATCCCTGTAATCTGCCGCGTTCACAAATCTGGCTTTTTCAATGATTCCGTAAAAACCGTTTAAAACGTATGCCTGATAAAGCTGCTGCTTATAATCCTCTAACTTACATTTTCCAAGATCTGAATCTTTGAACTGATAGACCCTTTTTCCTGCTTTATTCACACGGTAAGAAATCATATCTTTTTCTACGGTAGCATATTCATTGGTCCCGAATTTTCTTATTTTTTGGTTGGGAGAATTCAAAAGATTGCAATCTTCATAAAAAAATACAGCAATATGATATTCAGGCTTGATAATAAATTTCCCGTTCTGATTAATATAACCGAATTTTCCATCCTCTTTTTTAGGAATCAAAACCGGAAGATCCGGATTAATGATCACCAGATCAGGGTTTGGCTTAGCCACTGCAGGCGCTTTCTTTACTGCAGTTTTCGTTACATTTTTAACCGGTAGTTTCTTCACTGATTTCGTCTGTGAAAAAACGAAAACCGAAATAAATACACACCAAAAATTGAGGATATTCTTCATATTCATCATTTGCCTGCAAAATTACGGCCAAAAATAGAAATTATCAAATTCATATTTATAAAGAATCTAAATAATTTCATTCTGATAAAATACTAAAAAATTCGTAAATTTGGAAGCACTTTTTAAGTGTTTGATAATCTAAAAACGTTTTGGAGATATAATTTTGATAGGAATGCTATCAAAAAAGTGTATAAATCTTACCCAAAGAGAGTTTTTCAGCAAGACAAATCGCAGGTAAATTACTTACATTCTGTTAAGATCAAATATTTCACTTTGAAACGGAACATTATTTTACATTTTTAAAGGCGTAGATTGAGTTGTTAATCAACTACTATACTCATTATACTCATTTTTACAGGGCTTTAAATAGAATTTATCTCATTGTAACCTGTTAATGAAGAATAATAGTACTGATAACTATTGTAAATCTACTTTTAAAATTTAAAGACTTCTATTATTATGAATATGTATCAGGATTACATCCAAGAGATTGAAGAAAGAAAAAACCAGGGGCTAAATCCGAAACCAATTGACGGTGCCGGATTATTAAGCGAAATCATTGCACAAATTAAAGACCCAGGTAACGAATATCGATCGGATTCTCTTAAATTTTTCATTTACAACACCTTACCAGGAACAACAAGTGCTGCGGGCGTAAAAGCTAAGTTTTTAAAAGAGATCATTTTGGGCGAATCCATAGTAGAAGAAATATCTCCGGCCTTTGCCTTTGAATTATTATCTCACATGAAGGGAGGCCCTTCTATCGAGGTATTGCTTGATCTGGCTCTGGGTAATGATATCTCTGTTGCCAAGGAAGCAGCCAACGTTCTTAAAACACAGGTTTTCCTTTATGAGGCGGATACCAACCGTCTGAAGGAAGCATTCAACAGCGGTAACGAAATTGCTAAAGAAATTATTGAAAGCTATGCAAAAGCAGAGTTCTTCACTAAACTTCCGGAAGTTGCCGAAGAAATTAAGGTTGTTACATTCATCGCCGGTGAAGGTGACATCTCAACGGACTTACTCTCTCCGGGTAACCAGGCTCACTCAAGATCAGACCGTGAACTTCATGGTAAATGTATGATCACTCCCCAGGCACAGGAGGAAATTAAAGCTTTACAGGCGCAACACCCTGACAAAAGCGTAATGCTGATCGCTGAAAAAGGCACAATGGGTGTAGGTTCATCCAGAATGTCCGGAGTGAACAACGTGGCTTTATGGACGGGTAAACAGGCCAGCCCATACATCCCATTCGTAAATATTGCTCCAATCGTTGGAGGAACAAACGGTATTTCTCCGATTTTTCTTACCACTGTTGACGTTACAGGAGGTATTGGTATTGACCTTAAAAACTGGGTGAAAAAATTGGATGAGAATGGAGAGCCGATTCGTAACGAAGCAGGAGAACCAATTCTTGAGGAAGCTTATTCTGTAGCTACAGGAACCGTTCTTACCATCAATACAAAAACAAAAAAATTATATAACGGCGACCAGGAACTGATTGACATTTCTAAGGCATTCACGCCTCAGAAAATGGAGTTCATCAAGGCTGGCGGATCATATGCAATTGTTTTCGGTAAAAAGCTGCAGACATTTGCTGCAAAACTTTTAGGAATAGAAACTCCTCTTGTTTTTGCCCCGTCAAAAGAAATCTCTCATGAAGGACAGGGTTTGACTGCAGTTGAAAAAATCTTCAACAGAAACGCAGTGGGAACAACTCCGGGGAAAGTTTTACATGCCGGTTCAGACGTTCGTGTACAGGTTAATATTGTTGGTTCTCAGGATACAACAGGTCTGATGACTGCACAGGAACTTGAATCTATGGCCGCAACAGTGATTTCTCCTATTGTTGACGGTGCTTACCAATCCGGATGTCATACCGCTTCTGTATGGGATAAAAAAGCGCAGGCCAACATTCCCAAACTAATGAAATTCATGAATGAATTCGGTCTGATCACAGCACGTGACCCGAAAGGTGAATACCACGCTATGACCGATGTAATTCACAAGGTTCTTAATGATATAACGATAGACGAGTGGGCGATCATCATTGGTGGTGACTCTCACACAAGAATGTCTAAAGGAGTCGCTTTTGGTGCAGACTCAGGAACAGTTGCCCTTGCTTTGGCTACAGGTGAAGCGTCTATGCCAATCCCTGAATCCGTGAAGGTAACATTTAAAGGGAATATGAAAGAGCACATGGATTTCCGTGATGTCGTTCATGCAACACAGGCTCAGATGCTTAAGCAGTTTGGTGGGGAAAACGTATTCCAGGGCAGAATCATTGAGGTTCACATCGGAACACTTCCTGCTGACCAGGCATTTACATTTACAGACTGGACCGCAGAGATGAAGGCAAAAGCTTCCATCAATATTTCTGAGGACGAAACCCTGATTGAGTCATTGGAAATTGCAAAAGGCAGAATCCAGATCATGATTGATAAGGGTATGGACAATCATAACCACGTTCTTCAGGGATTAATTAACAAAGCTGATAAGAGAATCGCTGAAATCAGATCTGGTGAGAAACCAGCTCTGACACCGGATGCGAATGCTAAATATTATGCTGAAGTTGTTGTTGACCTTGACTTGATCGTAGAACCTATGATTGCAGATCCTGACGTAAACAACGATGATGTTTCTAAACGATATACCCACGATACGATCAGAACACTTTCTTTTTATGGAGGCGAGAAAAAAGTAGATCTTGGTTTTGTAGGATCTTGTATGGTTCACAAAGGCGATTTGAAAATCGTTTCTCAAATGCTTAAAAACATTGAAAAACAACAAGGTAAAGTTGAGTTTAATGCACCGCTTGTTGTAGCTGCTCCAACGTATAACATTATTGATGAGTTAAAAGCAGAAGGAGACTGGGAATTTTTAGAAAAATATTCAGGGTTCGAATTTGATGATAATGCTCCTAAAGGCGAAGCACGTGTTGAATACAAAAACATGATGTATCTTGAGCGTCCCGGCTGTAACCTTTGTATGGGTAACCAGGAAAAAGCCGCTAAAGGAGATACGGTACTGGCAACTTCTACCCGCCTTTTCCAGGGAAGAGTGGTTGAGGATTCCGAGCGTAAAAAAGGAGAATCTTTATTGGCTTCAACTCCGGTAGTTGTCCTTTCTGCTATCATTGGAAGAATTCCTAATATTGATGAATATAAAGCAGCAGTTGAAGGTATCGACCTGACTAAATTTGCTCCGCCTATTAAAGAGTTGGTCCAGGTCGGTCATAGTATAGCTTAACGTTAAGTCGTAGGACTGTTTTAAAAATTATATAATTGAAAGATTTGGTCCTCTGGGATTTAAAATCTTTCAATTTTTGTTTAGAACCTTTCTATTTAAGACTGCTTTAGAATTATTTAAAATAAAAATATAGAAATAAATTCCATTTTTTTCTTAACTTGATAGAAATATAACATCCTCATTATTTATCATAATTATCCGTTTTATCATTGGAAGGAACAGATTTTGATGAACTGAATAACAAAAGATCTTTCCCGTTTCTAAATATAATTAATGAACGGAAAAGCTTATTAAAAGAAAGAAAAATTAAAATTAAGATATGACTTTTGATATTGATATGATCAAAAAAGTATATGAGCGTTATCCTGAGAGAATTGCTGCGGCAAGACAAATCGTGGGAAAACCTCTTACACTTTCAGAAAAAATCCTTTACACCCATCTTTGGGAAGGTAATGCTACATCAGCACATGAAAGAGGAAACTCGTATGTAGACTTTGCACCGGACAGAGTAGCCATGCAGGATGCAACTGCGCAGATGGCGCTTTTACAATTTATGCAGGCAGGAAAAGCTAAAGTAGCGGTTCCTTCAACAGCTCATGCGGATCACCTGATCCAGGCAAGAGTAGGTGCTGAATCAGATTTACAGGAGGGTATCAACAAAAACTCGGAGGTATTCAACTTTCTGAGCTCTGTTTGTGATAAATATGGAATTGGTTTCTGGAAACCGGGAGCCGGAATCATTCACCAGGTTGTACTGGAAAACTATGCATTCCCGGGAGGTATGATGATCGGTACCGACTCTCATACGGTAAACGCGGGAGGTTTAGGAATGGTAGCTATTGGTGTCGGTGGTGCTGATGCGGTAGATGTAATGGCCGGAATGGCGTGGGAACTGAAAATGCCAAAACTTATCGGGGTAAAATTAACCGGTAAAATGAGCGGATGGACTTCTGCAAAAGACGTCATCCTTAAAGTGGCAGGAATTCTTACCGTAAAAGGTGGAACAGGATGTATCGTGGAATATTTCGGTGAAGGAGCAGAATCTCTTTCAGCGACAGGTAAAGGAACCATCTGTAACATGGGTGCTGAAATCGGAGCAACAACTTCTACTTTCGGATATGATGATTCTATGAGAAGATATTTGTCAGCAACAGGAAGACAGGACGTAGTAGATGCCGCTGATAAAATAGCAGAACACCTGACAGGGGATGCTGAAGTGTATGCCAACCCTGAGCAATATTTTGATCAATTAATAGAAATCAACCTTTCTGAACTGACCCCTCACTTAAACGGACCTTTCACTCCGGATTTGGCTACTCCTGTAGCAGAATTCAGAGCTAAAGCTGAAGCTAACGGATGGCCGATAGAAGTGGAATGGGCTCTTATTGGCTCTTGTACCAACTCTTCTTATGAAGATCTTTCAAGAGCAGCTTCTATCGTGGAAGACGCTGTAGCAAAAGGAGTTAAACCTAAAGCGATCCTGGGAATTAATCCTGGTTCCGAGCAGGTAAAATTCACAGCAGAAAGAGACGGTTTCCTAAATTCTTTCAGAAAATTTGAAAACGCAAGGATTTTCACCAATGCCTGTGGACCTTGTATCGGACAATGGGACAGAGAAGGAGCTGATAAAGGAGAGAAAAACTCTATCATTCACTCTTTCAACAGAAACTTTGCCAAGAGAGCTGACGGTAACCCGAACACACACGCATTCGTAGCATCTCCGGAAATGGTAGCTGCAGTAGCAATTTCAGGACGATTAGATTTCAATCCGATTACAGATACTTTAACTGCCGAAAACGGCGAGCAGGTAAAACTTGATGAGCCTAAAGGTTCGGAATTACCGGCCAGAGGATTCGCAGTTGATGATAATGGATACCAGGCACCATCTGAGGACGGTTCTTCTGTTGTTGTGAAGGTAAGCCCTACTTCGGACAGACTTCAGTTACTGGAAGAATTCCCGGCTTGGGACGGTAAAAACATTGAAGCCGCCAGAGTATTGATTAAAGCTTTCGGAAAATGTACTACCGACCATATTTCTATGGCTGGACCATGGCTGAAATACAGAGGTCATCTTGACAATATTTCAAACAACATGCTGATTGGAGCTGTTAATGCCTACAACATGGAAACCAACCGCGTTAAAAATGAATTAACAGGTGAATATGGTGAAGTTCCGGCTGTACAGAGAGCTTACAAAGCTGCAGGAATCCCTACCATCGTTGTTGGAGACCAGAACTACGGTGAAGGATCTTCAAGAGAGCATGCAGCCATGGAACCAAGACATTTAGGGGTAAAAGCTGTATTGGTAAAATCATTTGCGAGAATCCACGAAACAAACCTTAAAAAACAAGGAATGCTTGGAATCACTTTCGCTAATGAAGCTGATTATGATAAAATCCAGGAAGATGATGTAGTTAACTTCTTAGATCTTGATCAGTTTGCTCCAGGAAAGCAGCTGACTTTAGAATTCATTCATACTGACGGAACTAAAGACATCATCATGGCTAACCATACCTACAACGATCAGCAGATCGACTGGTTTAAGGCTGGTTCTGCCCTTAACCTGATTAAGAAACAAGAAAATTAATTGTTAGAATAATTAATCATAGAAAAGCGGCTTCCTTCGGAAGCCGCTTTTATTTTATTTTACTCAGCAGATTGCTCCGGTAGCTTTCCCCGATTGGTATTTCCTGTTCAGAAAGCAGGATAATTCTCCTGCTCCTAATATTTTTGGTTTTGTCCAGATTAATAATGAATGATTTGTGAACGCGGATAAATCTTTCAGAGAGCTGGTTTTCCAAAGATTTCAGAGTATCCAGAACGATATATTCTTCATTTGAAGTTCTGATGTTCACATAATCTTTGATACTTTCTATGTAAAGAATATCATTAAAGCTGATCCGGTGCTGCTGACCGGAAGATTTTACGAAAAAGTAGGATTCTCCACTTTCAGAAGAAGAAAAACGTTCCTGAGCCTTTAATGCACTTTTATAAAACCTTTCAAAAGAAACAGGCTTCAGAAGATAATCAATGACATTATGTTCATAGCCTTCCAGAGCATATTCTGAATAAGCTGTCGTCAAAATGTACTTTTTCTTTTCCCCGACAATTTTCATAAAATTGATTCCCGTAAGTTCCGGCATTTGAATATCCAGAAAGATCAGATCGGCCTCATTGTTCTGTATATAATCCAAAGCCAGGATAGGATTTTCTGCGGAAAAAACCAGTTCCAGAAAGGGAATTTTCCTTACATAATTTTCCAGAAGAGATATGGCCAGAGGCTCATCATCCACAACGATACATTTAATGGGTTTCATCAGAGAACGTTATTTTCAGATTTACAATAAACTCAGTTTCCAGGTCTTTTATATTCAGCTCATGCTTTTTAGGATATAAAATTTCCAGTCTCTTTTTAACATTTTCAATACCGATTCCGGAAGCTGTATCTTTTATTTTCTGACTTTTAAAATTATGAAGATAAAAATGAAGTACTTTATTGTCATCCGAAACCTTTAAAACAAACCCATTCTCTCTGAAGTCTCCATGCTTGAAGGCATTTTCCACGAACGGAACCAGCAGCATAGGTGAAATTTCCAGTTTTGGGTTTGAAATATTCTTTTCAAAGACCAGCATTTCAGAATTCTTGATCCGGAGCTTTTCAAGTCCGATAAGGCTTTCAATATAGCCTATTTCCTGATCAAGACCAATGGCATCTTTTTCCAGATCCTTCGTACTGTACCTCAGCAGTTCACTCAGCTTTTCAATCGCCGGAAGCGCTTTATCTGAATTCTGGTACACCAGAGAATAAATATTATTTAAAGAATTAAAGATAAAATGAGGATTAATCTGTGTTTTGAGGGCCTGAAGCTGGGCGTGCTTTCTTTCTTCAATAAGCCTTGCACGTTCTGCCTCAATGTTAGAATAATATTTAAAAAACCACAGATTGGTACTCACAAAAACCGTTAAGCTGGAATAATAGATATTGTCATAAAAATAGTACAGGAATGTAGTTCCTTCCTTATAATTCCCACGGCCTGTAAATGCCGGAAGCAATATCTCTTCTATTGAGTACCGGAAGAAAACAAAAATGAATACTCCTATAAAAAAACCCACGATCATCATATAAAATCTTTTGGGATCAAAAAACCTTGGTGCGATGAAAAAGTAATTCACGTAAAAGCCAAGGAAATTGGCAAAAAATATGGTGACACTCAGGATATCCAGACCCCTTGTATTATATACCATTTCCGCAACTATTTTGTTGAAAATGATCAACAGCCAGTAAAAAATGTGCAGGAGAAGAATTTGCTTTTGCTTCATGCCCAAATGTAAGGCTCGGGACATTTAAATTCCTAAAGATTTCCGACGAAACCCCTTTTTTTTCCGATGAAAATATTTTGAACGGATTAATCTACCCTGAAATCTAAATGATATTTCACAAAAAGAAGTTTGAAAATACCTTTGGACCAAGATTTTAAACCATGAAACTGAAATATATTATCATTATCAGCTTTTTTTCAACAATGATATCGGCACAAGTCAGAAAAGACAGCATCCGGCAAGTGGAGCAGATCCATCTTTTGGTAAAGAAAAAACTCCTGGAAAGAAAAGCAGACCGTCTTATTTTCAATGTGGAAGCATCTGTAGCTTCACAGGGTATGGACGCTTCCGAAACCCTTGCCAACGTTCCTATGCTGAAAGTGGATGAAAACATGGGTTTGATTTCTATCACCGGAAAAAGTACAGTAAGTGTGATGATCAACGGGAGAATGCTGAATCTTTCCGGCAGTGCCCTTTTAAATTACCTGAAATCCATCCGTTCGGAAAACATTTCAAAAATAGAAGTGATTACCACGCCTCCTTCAAAATATGAAGCGCAGGGCAACAGCGGTATCATCAATATTATACTGAAAAAGAATCCGAACTTAGGTTTTAACGGAAATATCAATACCAATCTGATCCAGAGAACTTATTCCGGTTTCAGCTCTAACGGCTCGCTTAATTATCAGACGGAAAGATTCAGCAGCAGCCTGAAATTAACACATTATGACTCAGCCAAACGTTCTGATGAAAATTACACCATTCTCGGAGCATCCCAAAACTACAGTAATTCAGTACGTCGCGATATGTGGAAGGAACTGACTCCGACTCTTAATCTTTCCTATAAAATCAGTAAAAATGCAGAGATCGGGATGGAATACATCTATGCTCATCAGAAATCAGGGATGGATATTGTTAATACAACGAAAAACATTGCCTCAGATCTTAGTGTAGAAAACCTTTTGACTCATACTTTTCACCGTGAAAAGCTTCCTACCCACACTTTAAGCGCTTATTACGATCTGAAGCTGGATTCATTGGGAAAGAAACTGAGCATTGCAGGAAATTTTTATAAAAACAATTCCGATACTGAAGTGAATTTTTCTACACTGAAATCCTCAGATCAATCTGTCCAGGATGTGAAAACCACTTCTTTGATCTCGCCACAGATCTTTTCTGCACAGGCAGACCTGGAGCTTCCGTTTTCTTTTGGAACCATTGAAACCGGAGTAAAATTTAATCAGTTTAAAAACCGTTCGGATCAGAGATACTTCAATCTGAATGCAGGGCAGTATGTTGAAGATCTTTTAAGAGCCAATATTTTCGAGTATCAGGAAGAAAACTATGCCGCCTACATCAGTTATGCAAAATCATTCGGGGAGCACTGGGAAACGAAAGCAGGCCTTCGCTATGAAAACACTAATGCCGAAAGCTATACACCTTCTTCCGATTCGGGAAATAAGTATAATTACGGACAATGGTTCCCTTCCGCATATATTTCGTATAAAGAAGATAAAAATGTGTTCAGCTTTTCTTATTCCAGAAGAATCAACCGGCCAAGTATGGGTAACCTCAACCCGTTCCGCTGGTATTCGAATCCGTATTCCTATTCTTCAGGAAATCCCTTGCTGACTCCGGCCTATATCAACAACTGGGAGCTGGGATATACTTTCAACAATAAGTTTTCTGCCAGTGTTTATTATCTGAGGATGAGAAATGCATTCGGATATATCTCTTTTATAGATGGGCTCGCCCAGACCTCAACTTATCTGAACTATTACAACAATAATTTCTGGGGATTGAATGCATCTTATACGGATACTTTTTTCAGATTCTGGGAAACCAGCGTTTCGATGAATGCTTCACTTCAGAATTCATCCGTATTCAATGTTGACGCGGAAACCCGGAAAGGAAGTTCCTTCAGCTACTCCATCAACAATACATTTACTTTAAATAAAAATAAGACCGTGGTTTTCTTTCTGAATTACAGCCACAGCCTGGCTTACAAAAATGTGAACTCTTATTTTTATGCTTTTCCGGAGCTGACTTCAGGATTAAAAGTTTCTCTTATGGAAAAGAAGCTACAGATCAATGCAACAGTGACCAATATTTTTGCCCAGAGGTACCGAGGCGGCAAGTATTTTACCGACAGCAGCCAGCATATGGATAATTACTGGGATGGCAGAAGCTTCCGTTTAAGTGTCAATTATACTTTTGGAAGCAGCAAAAAGAAGATCAGTAAGAAAAATATCAATTTCGAGGAAAAAGAAAGAGCACAATAATAAAGTATGTTCCTGCATCTAAATAAAAAAACAGAGAAAATTTCTCTGTTTTTTTATTTATTTTCTATTTTGTTTTAAAACTTAAATTCTACTCTTGCGAAAACAAAGCGTCCACCAATACCATACTGGGAAACCTGTCTGGAGTATACAAACTGGTTATCAGCAGTTAACGAACTGATATTGGGGCTTTTCGAAGGAAGAATATTGAAGATATTATTACTTCCTACTGTTACTGAGATATTTTTATTAAAATCATAACCTACGGAAAGATCCGTTACAAAACGTTCATTCAGAACAAAATGCTCTCTGCTTTCGGTAATTCCGTCAAAATTAGCATCCAAAACATCCGCATCCGTCACTTTTCCAAAGTAAGAATTTCTAAGCGCAACAGTAAGGGCGGAGAATTTCAGTGTATTGGCAAGAGTTGCCTTGATATGCGGTACAGCTTCTTCAAAATACACCCTGTTAGGTTCAGAAAAATAATTATTGATCTGGCTTACCAGTTTAGGGGAAGCATGAATATCCCCGATCCTTCTGGTTTGATTAAGGTTAAGTCCAAGATTATTTTCCAGAGATATCCCTTCCGAGATTCTTGAATTCTGGGAAATCGTAATATCTAATCCTTTTGTCTGTGAATCCACTGCATTGGCAAAGAAATTGGCAGCGCTGGCTCTGGCTAAATCGAAAGCTCCCTGTAGAACGGCCTGATCAGATCCGGGAGCAAAACTTCCTTCAGGACGGTAGAATAAATCTGTAAGCACTACCCTGTCCTTGATCTTTATAAGATAAGCATCTGCTGTAAACACCAAGCTCAAAGACGGAATCTTCCAGGTAATTCCTGTGCTGTACGATTGTGACGTTTCCTGCTTCAGTTTTGGAATTCCTAATGCCTGGGCTGCTTCAGAATTATTTCTGAAAGTTCCCACCTGCGTAGTTTGTCCCTTCTGTATTAATGTAGATGTCGAACTGTAGTAGATCTGCGCCAGGGAAGGTGCCCTGAATCCTGTAGAAACTGCACCTCTCCAGTTAAAATTTTTAGCCAGTCTTATATTGGTCGCCAATTTATAATTAAACGTAGAACCAAAGTCTGAATAATTTTCAAAACGAACAGCACCTTCCAATAGCCACCAATCCGTTGGTTCAATTTCAACATCGGCATATGCTGCGACACTGTTCCGGCTTCCTGAAATGGCATTGTCCGGACTGAAACCTGGAAATACCTGGGAACCGGCAGGTCTTACAGCTCCAAAGAAATCAGTTACTTTTTCATTATCAGGAGTAGCGGCAGTCACTACACGGCCATGTATATCGTAAGAAACATAAGAATTTTCATTTCCTGCATTCACCTTATAATTTTCATAACGGTACTCTCCTCCGAAGGCCACATTTAAGCCGTGGAGGACATCATATTTTTTAGAAAAATCCAGATTCAGGGTATTTTGCAAGAATTCTGATCCTCCTGCTTCAAATGTTCTTGGAGAATTCTCTACCAAAGAAGCATTAAATGTATTTACCACCCCAAAATTAAAAGCATTCTTTCCGAAAGTATTACTCAGATCCACATTCCAGCCGTTCCATTTTCCTTTGATCCCTCCAGCTAAAGAATAATCATTGACACTTGCCTCAATTTGCGGAAGGTATCCATTAGGGGTAATCGCATTAATATTTCTTTCTGTATTCGGAAGACGATAAAATCCTCCGGCATTTCCTAAACGGTAGCTGTAACCCCCGAATGAGTATACTTTCCAGTCTTCATTCACCGGAATTTCAGAATTGAAAAAAAGCTGTGCCGACTGCAGCTTGGACTGCCCTGCCCTAAGGCTGAAATCTTTCCTTTCCAGACCCCTGTAATTAAGTTCCTGACTGGTAAAATCTTTCCCTAGCAATCCTTGCAATGCAGCAATGCTGTTCGCTCCCGATATCTGATTCTTAAAATCCTGTGAAAAGTAATCAACCTGTGAGGCATATTGCTTGACTGTATTGATGATCTGCTGGGTGTTGGAAGTATTGGTAATGTTTTTGTATAATCCATCGATATCCACTCCGTTCTGCAATGCCCTGTAATTAATTGCATTATAGGCATTAAAAATATTCCCCTGACGTACGCCCGCTCTTGAATACGGATCACGATACTGTACGGAACCTGTTACATTAATAAATCCTTTTTCACCAATTTTTGCTCCGTAGTTCAGATCTGCAGAAATGGTCTGTCCGTCTATTCCTCCGGAAAAATTATTGGCAACGGGTGAAGCATATCCTCCCAGGAAAACCTGTCCCGATAATCCCAATCGTCTTTTAAGCCCTAAATTCACGACTCCCGCAATAGCATCAGAACCGTATTGAGCAGAAGCTCCGTCTCTCAGTACCTCAATCTTATCCAAGGCAAACGCAGGAATAGCATTAAGGTCTGTTCCCACCGAACCTCTTCCCGGCGTTAGCGTAACATTGATAAGAGAAGATTGGTATCTTCTTTTTCCGTTAAGCAAAACCAAAACCTGATCGGGACCAAGTCCTCTGAGGAGAGCAGGGTCTACGAAATCTGTTCCATCATTTACAGTATGGGAAGTGGAAGAAAATGAAGGCACCACATAGTTGAGAGCCTGGCTTATATTGTTAACAGGACTCTGTCTTAAGATCTTTGAGATATTGATGATGTCTACCGGTACCGGGGTTTCTGTAAGGGATCTTCCGGATCCTCTTGATCCCAGGATCACTACATCATCGATCTTTTTGGATGATGCAGAATCCGTCTGTCCGAAATAAAATGCTGAAATAAGAGCAGCTGAAGCCGTGATTATTTTTTTATCGAAATTACGCATGTGTTTTCTATATTTTTTATTACTGATTGTGGGTTAATTTTTGGCAATAGAATTCCTGCAACCTTTATTTTAAGGTTACGGTCAAAAGCCTGAATGATTGAATTATTTTTTAAAGAAGTCTAGAAACAACAACACATGCACATGTGAGAATGGCATGAAAACAGGTCAGAATAATGAAGGGATACTTCATGATCTGAGAAACGAAAATTTAAATTGGTCTTGTGGTTTCCCTTGTCTTTAAACATTGATTTTATTTTTAAAACAAAAATGTCAAGATGGGAGAAAATAGAGAATAAACATTTTTTCCGGGCATACCGGCTTATCTATTTCAGCACCTTGCTTGTTTTTGCAGGTTGCTATCCCATCTATGAGATTCTTGATAATTACGTGGCAAAGATATAATTATTTCGGAAATAAAAAAATAATTGCCCAAAAATTTAACTTTTCGGAAATTTCACCGTAACAAATTGCTCTTTTTTACGTCTAACTGAACAGTAGTAAAAAAAGCATTATGAGAAAAACTATACTTACGCTATCTCTGTTAGGGTCTGTCTTTGTCTTTTCACAGGAGAAGAACAGCAACAGCACAGAGAAAGAAAAGCAAATTGAAGGCGTAGTTATCACCAAAACTAAAAAAGCCGTTGAACAGAAAGCAGACCGTACTATTTTTGACTTTTCTGAACAGCCACAGCTGAATAACGGGAATGTGCTGGAAGGTATCAAAAAACTTCCGGGATTGGTTTCTACCGATATCGCAGGAATGATGTACCAGGGAAAAATCCTGGATGTTTACCTGAACGGAAGGCCTTTAAACATTACTTCAAACGAACTGAATTCTTTTCTTGAAGGGATGCCCGCCAACTCGGTAGACAGAATAGAAGTGATCACCCAGCCGGGAGCAGAGTATCCTGCTACCTCAGGAGGTGCCATCATGAATATCATTACAAATAAGAATGCCAATAAGTATTTAACAGCAACCTATTCGGGAAATTACTCATTTACCAATTACGATAAATTCAGAAGCAGAACCACTAATTCTTTAAATCTGAATGCAAGAAATAAACTTTTCGGATGGCAGCTGAATGTAGGCCAGAATTACCGTGAAAGTATGTTAAATGGCGATCAGGATGTACTTCTGCATAACAATACGGACAGAATAGGACGCGGATATTTTGCAAAATCTGGATTGACTTTTGATCTTGGACAGGACAGATTATTGCTGAACTACGATATTTACCACAACAATAATGACAACTATACTGCCAGTAGAGGACTTGCCGATATTCCCGTAAGCTTTGATCCTGTCAAATACAGAGAAGCTGATTATGAAGCATCCGATGTCGCTCATACCAATAACCTGAGGCAGGAAGCTGTTGTAACGTATCAGAAGCGTTTCAGCGACAAGTCTCAAAAACTGGATTTCCAGTTCGGATATACTAAAGCTACTTCTAAATTCTCCCAGGATAATTTCTTCCAGAGAGGCTTTTATACGGATATTTGGCAACCCTTCCTTTATGTAGGCGGAGAAAATGTACTTGACAATAAGTCGGATATGCGGGTAGCCAACTTCAAGATAGATTATTCACAGCCGATAAAACTTCTGGACGGTGGAAAAGTAAGTTTAGGCGGTTTGTATGAAAGACAGGATTATGATACGGAAAGTAAAGGCCTTACCAATCTGGAATATCAGAGACAGACGGCTTCTACCTACCTTGAATTCCAGGCAAAACTGAAAAAGTTTGACTTTACCTTAGGAGCAAGAGCAGAAAACTATGATATTTCCGGAATTACAAGAACCATAAAGGATAATGCTGTTCTGGAAAGAGATTTAACTCCTTTCAATAAATTCAAGCTTTTTCCGAATGCAAGTGTGCAGTATAGCGTAATGAATCAGGTGTACATTGCTGCGAACTACAACAAAAAGATTACTCTGCCAAGCATTTCTGCCCTGAACCCGAACAACGTTATCTTTGCCAGCCCGAATACGGAAGTTACCGGTAATCCGGATCTTCAGCCAACGATTTTTGATAATTATGAATTGAAAATTTCGGCATTCGATTATGCTTTTATCGGATACAGTGTAAGTTCTGCAAAGGATCAGGTAGCGCAGATTATCATGAAAAACGGCAAGAACCTTTACAATAAACAGGTGAATATCTCAAATATGAAAATTCACAACTTTAATGTAGGTCTTCCTATACCGTTTATGATTTTCAGCAAACCGATGAGCGAGATCATGAAGTTTAATTTTAATCCTGATAAGATTAATTTCATGTATCTGTATGCAGGTTACCAGAAACATGATATTGACAATTTAAATAATAAAGGCTTCTGGATCTTTAATATCATGACCCAGTTACTTTTACCGAAAGATATCAAACTGACAGCCAATTACAGCTATTTAACACCAAAGGCCGGATATTTCTATTTTACAGCAGATAAACCATTTAATAACAATCTGGATATTACACTGACGAAAAAATTCATGAATAATCGTTTGACCGTTTCTGTTTTTGCGAATGATATTTTCAACGGACAGGTGATGCAGGTGTATTCCAATCCGCCTGAAGGACAGCCTGTAATGATCAGAAGTAAGTATGACACGAGAAATTTCGGAATTTCAATTAACTACAAAATTCCTACGAAGAATAAACTGGCCAAGGAAGATCCAAACATCCTAAACCAGACTAAGAAAGAAGACACCGGCGTTATGCAGCAGGCACAGTAATTTTTTAGAATCAAAAATCATAAAATGAGGCAGTAAAGAAATTTTACTGCCTCATTTATTTAAAAACAATATAATTTAAAAGTCTATGGTCTGGAATCTCCAGTCCAGGGTATCAATAAGAGTAAGCTGATTTGCCTGTACAGGAAGTTTTGTGATGATCTTTAAAACCTGTAGAGCCATCATGCTTCCTACGATGCCCGGCAGTGCTCCCAAAACTCCGAGACTGTCACAGTCTGGGATATCTTCATCAAAAGGCGGTTCCGCAAAGAGGTCTCTGAGATTTTTACTGCCTTTATAATTGAATACAGCAGTTTGTCCCGAAAAACCCAGGATACTTCCGTAAACCAAAGGCTTTCCAAGCTTCACACAGCTATCATTGATTAAATATCTGGAGGTGAAATTATCGGACCCGTCTACTATAATGTCATATTGTGAAAGGATTTCTTCTGCATTTAAGCTGTCGATTTTTATATCAATTCCAATAAACTTTACCTGATGATTAAGCTTATCGGCAAATGCTTCCGCACTTTTAACCTTTGAAATCCCAATTGTATTTTCGTTGTGAATGACCTGGCGGTTCAGGTTGTGAAGTTCCACCTCATCAAAATCTGCAACGCCTAAAGTTCCTACTCCGGCGGCCGCGAGGTATTGAATAACCGGACTTCCCAAACCTCCTGCTCCTATGACAAGCACTTTGGATGACATCATTTTTTTCTGACCCTCCAACCCTATTTCTTCTATAAATATTTGCCGGCTGTATCTTGCAAAAATATCTTCACTCATTTCTAATTATTTTGAACCATTAAGGTTTTTTTAAGATGTTAAGAGGATTAAGGCAAGTTTTGCTTTAAGATTTAAAATCTATTGATTTTTCTTAACCAACCTTAATAACTTCAATATTCTTAATGGCTTTAATTTTTAAATTCCTCCGTATGCAGAGTCCCAATCTTTCATAACCGGGTCGTAGCCTGCTTTTCTGATGCTGGCTTTCACTTCTTCCATGCTGCGTTCATCATTGGTTTCAAACTGCTCCAGGGATTCTACATCAACGGCATACCCTCCGGGATTTGTTTTTGATGCAGCGCTCATGGATGTTGCTCCGAGTGAGATGATATTGTCCCTGAATTTTTCGTTTTCTCTGGTCGATATGGATATTTCCAGGTCCTCGTTCCATATTCTGTAGGCACAGATCAGTTGCAGCAGGTCTTTATCTTCCATAATAAAATTAGGTTCAATGATTCCTTCTGCAGGCCGCAACCGTGGAAAAGAAACTGAAAATTTGCTTTTCCAATATTGTTTTTGAAGATAATCAATGTGAAGGGCATTAAAGAAACTGTCTACTCGCCAGTCTTCAAGCCCAAGCAAAACACCCAGCCCAATCTTATGTATTCCTGCTCTTCCTATTCTGTCCGGCGTATCCAGCCTGAAATGGAAGTTTGATTTTTTTCCTTTGGGATGATATTCTTTATAAACCTCCTGATGATAAGTCTCCTGGTAAACCAACACCGAATAAACGCCTTCCTGATGCAGCTGGAAATATTCCTGTTCCGATAAGGGCTGGACTTCGATCGAGATATTGGCAAAATGAGGTCTCAGCAGGCGGACCGCATTCAGAAAGTAAGAAACCCCAACTGTCTTATTGGCTTCCCCACTTACCAAAAGTACATGGCTGACTCCCATGGATTTCAGAACGGAAGCTTCTATCATCAACTCTGTATCGGAAAGGGTTTTTCTTTTTACGTCATTATCCAGACTGAAACCACAATACGTGCAGATATTCTGACATTCATTGCTGAGATACATGGGAGCATACAGCTGAATTGTCTTTCCAAACCGTTTCTGGGTAAGCTGGCGGGTCATTTTGGCCATCAACTCCAATTCCTGTGCTGCGGCGGGAGAAAGCAGATTCAGAAAATCGTCTAAGGTTTTATGTTTCTTGTGAAGGCTGTTCAAAACATCGGAATGGGTTGTTTTTCCGAGCCTGGCTTTTACCTCATCCCAATGATAACGTTCAAAAATATCTTTAAAGCTGTTCATTTTGCTGTATATTATTCAAATAAAAAAGAGGTCAAAGGGCTTGATGCTTCAGCATGATCAGCAATTGCCCCTAAACCGGATTCATATGCTCTTCTTCCTGCAATAACTCCTTCTTTAAAGGCCAAAGCCATATTCACAGGATTTCTTGCCACAGCAATTGCGGTATTGACAAGAACGGCATCAGCTCCCATTTCCATTGCTTTTGCTGCATCGGAAGGCGCTCCTATTCCTGCATCTACCACAACGGGAACATTGCTCTGGCTGATGATGATCTCCAGAAAATCCAATGTTCTCAATCCTTTATTGGTTCCGATTGGAGCTCCTAAAGGCATTACCACAGCGGTTCCGGCATCTTCCAGGCGTTTACACAAAACAGGGTCGGCATGAATGTAGGGCATTACGATAAATCCTAGCTTAGCCAGCTCTTCTGTTGCATACAGGGTTTCGATAGGATCCGGAAGAAGGTATTTCGGATCAGGATGGATTTCCAATTTCACCCAGTTCGTTTCCAGGGCTTCTCTTGCCAGTTGAGCGGCCAACACGGCTTCTTTTGCCGTTCTGGCGCCTGAGGTATTGGGAAGGAGATGAACATTGGTATCTTTTAATGAGTCCAATAATCCATCTTCTGCTGCGCCGGAATCTATTCTTTTCAGAGCCATGGTGACCATGTCTGTTCCTGAAGCGATTACAGAGGCTGCCATTTCCTGAAGGTTTCCGAATTTTCCGGTTCCCAGAAACAGCCTTGAATCAAATATTCTGTCTGCTATTATTAATTGCTGATTATTCATATCATTGCTTTTTTAAATTCACTGATCACAGATGGGAGGCTGGTAATCTGCCCCGAAACTGCGGCACCATATACTCCTATCTGCTGAAGAAGTTCTATATCCTGAAGCGTAACTCCTCCAATGGCGTAGATCTTTGGAATGGTTATCAATTTGTCTTTTAAATTTTTAATAATATCCTGATAGCCTTCAAATCCGAGGATCGGACTTAATTTTTCTTTTGTAGCTGTAAATCTCAGAGGTCCTAAACCGATATAATCACATGGCTCATTGATCCTTTGGAGGACATCCGAAAGCGTGTTGGCTGTTCCTCCGATCATTTTATTTTTCCCCAGAATATGTCTCGCCATTTCAATGGACATATCTTTTAAACCCAAATGGACACCGTCTGCATCAATATCTTTTGCCATTTGAACATGGTCATTAATGATACAAACTGCATGGTATTCTGAGCAAAGCTTTTTTGACATTTCACAAAGCTGAAAAAAATCATTTTCATCAGCATGTTTCCAACGGACCTGCACCCATTTTATACCATTATCTAAAGATGTCCGGATATTAAACTCCTGTTCTTCTTTGGTGTGTCCCTGTGATATGTATTGTAATTTTTCCATGATTAAACTGAATGAAAACCCAATAAAGAAGGGTTAGTCTTTAAAAATTTTTCAATATATAATTTTCCTTTCCTGCAGGCATTTTCCAGGCTTTCTCCTTTTGCCAGCCAACCTGCAATTGCTGAAGACAGCACACAGCCTGAGCCATGTTTCGGATAATAATCAGTCGGATCACCTATACCGGGCTCCAATGAAATTTCATTTCCGTTCCGGATCAGAATATCTGTTCCTGTTTTATCATTTCTGTGACCGCCTTTGACCAGTACAGCACATGAGTTCAGGTTTTGATTTAAAAGATTGTGTTCCTGTAAAATCCTGTATTCATTATAATTGGGTGTGATAAGATCTATGTTTTTTAAAACACTGGTCAAAAGAGGTAAGGTTTCCAGATCAAAAAAAGAAAACTCTGAGGTGCTTTTTAGTACAGGATCCCAGATGATCTTTACTCTGTCATTATGGGATCGTAGAGTTTCTATAATCTTTTCCAGAAATACGGCATCTTTTACCACCCCGATTTTTATAACCGGAATACTATACTCTTGCATTAAAATATTTATTGACGAAGCTATCTGCCCCAAAGACCGCCAGTCAATACTTAAGCATTGAGATTCAGTTTGAACAGTCATTGCCGTACACACTCCCAATCCCATGACTTCAAGCTGCTCAAATGTCTTTATATCTGCTAAAAGACCGGCTCCACCTGAGGGATCAAACCCCGCAATACTCATCACAAAAGGACGTTCTGTCTGCATCTTTTGAATGTATTTAATGGCTGATCACTTTCCCAAACTGCACCTAATAGTGCTGCTCCATCTGCCCCGTTTTCAAATACTGTACAGATGTTGTTTTCGTCAATCCCTCCTAATGCAATTAATCTTACGTCAGGATTTTTTCTATGTTTAATATCCTTCATAACATTTGAATGCTCACCATATCCTTTTTTAGAAATACTCGGAAAAACGGGACTTATAAATGCATATTCCCACTCTCTTCCCAGCACATTATAGGTTTCAATATCATGAACAGAAGTAGAAAGGGTACCTTGTCCTGTATAAGATTTGTAAACTTCACCGTTCCGGTCCGCTTCTCTGAAATGAAACCGGGAAATATGATGATCCTTCCCCAAATCATAATATCCGTGCAGTACCAATTGAGGATAAAATTCTTCATCGATACCATACAGGAAACTGGTTATTTCTTCCCGGCTCATCAGAGGCTTTCTTATATGCAGCAGATCCAGTCCCTCCTGAAACATCCGGTTGATGATCTCCGTCTCATTTTGAACTTTTGTTTCGGGAGTGATAACCAGGATCATATATAAATTTCTTTTCCTTTCTCAATAAATTCCTGAGATTTATCCAGCATCCCTTTTTCTGCAGAATCCCGGATCTCCTGAGTAATTTTCATAGAACAGAATTTCGGGCCGCACATGGAACAGAAATGGGCTATTTTAGCTCCTTCTGCCGGCAGCGTTTCATCGTGGTAAGCTCTTGCCGTATCGGGATCCAGTGAAAGATTGAACTGGTCTTCCCATCTGAATTCAAATCTTGCCTTGCTTAACGCATTATCTCTGTATTGTGCTCCGGGATGACCTTTTGCCAGATCTGCAGCATGTGCCGCTAATTTGTAAGTGATGACTCCCACTTTTACATCTTCTTTATTTGGAAGTCCCAAATGTTCTTTCGGGGTTACATAGCAAAGCATTGCACATCCGAACCAACCGATCATCGCTGCTCCTATTCCGGAAGTAATATGGTCGTAGCCCGGCGCAATATCTGTCGTTAAAGGTCCTAAGGTATAAAATGGCGCTTCCTGGCATACTTCCAGCTGTTTATCCATATTCTCTTTGATCATATGCATAGGTACGTGTCCGGGACCTTCAATCATCACCTGTACATTATGCTTCCATGCGATCTTTGTCAGTTCTCCTAAAGTTTCAAGTTCTGCAAACTGCGCAGCATCATTAGCATCTGCAATGGACCCCGGACGGAGGCCATCTCCAAGGGAAAAAGCCACATCGTATTTCTTCATGATCTCACAGATCTCTTCGAAATGGGTATACAGAAAGTTTTCTTTATGATGGTACAGACACCATTTTGCCATGATGGAACCACCTCTTGAAACTATTCCGGTTACTCTTTTTGCTGTAAGATGGATGTATCTTAATAAAACTCCGGCATGAATGGTAAAATAAGATACGCCTTGTTCTGCCTGCTCAATTAAGGTGTCTTTAAAAACTTCCCACGTAAGATCTTCCGGAACACCTTTTACCTTTTCCAGCGCCTGATAAATAGGCACAGTACCAATAGGAACCGGACTGTTTCTGATAATCCATTCTCTTGTTTCGTGGATATTTTTTCCTGTGGAAAGATCCATAATGGTGTCTGCTCCCCAACGGCACGCCCAGACCGCTTTCTCTACTTCTTCTTCAATGCTCGAGGAAACGGCACTGTTGCCGATGTTAGCATTAATTTTCACTAAAAAATTACGTCCAATGATCATGGGCTCACTCTCCGGATGATTGATATTATTCGGAATGATTGCTCTTCCTGCAGCAATTTCATCTCTTACAAATTCGGGAGTTATTTTGCCTTTCGGAGTATGGGCTCCAAAACTGTTTCCGGGATGCTGAAATGCCATGTCTTGGGAAACCGTATCCAGCTGCTCAATCCGTTGATTTTCCCTGATGGCTACATATTCCATTTCGGGGGTAATAATTCCCTGTTTTGCATAGTAAAGCTGCGTGAGTTCCTGTCCTTCTTTAACTACTTTCGGCTTGTGATCGTAAGCAAAACGTAACTCATCAAGGCGTGGGTCTGCCAGACGGGCTTTTCCATATTCTGAAGTGATACCGTTCAGGATGTCCACATCTTTTCTGTCCAGTATCCATTGTTCCCTGATTCGCGGAAGCCCTTTCGTGATATCAATAGATGCATTTTCATCGGTATAGGGACCCGAGGTGTCATAAATAGTAACCGGGGAATTATTTTCCAAAGTTCCGTTGCTAAGCTTGGTGGGACTTAGGTGAATTTCACGCATTGCTATGCTGATAGGATGTATTTTTCCTTCAACGTAAATTTTTCTGGCGTTCGGAAATGGCGAACAGGTGATTGAATGAGCCATAAGTTTTCTGTATTATTAGGTGAGTTAACCGCCCTGAGTGGCAGTAATGATTAAAACTGAATCTTTATCTTTAAGGATTGTTTCTCCCCAGTCGGACAATGGAATAATACGGTTGTTGAGAGCCACGGCTATACCCTTTTTCTTTCCGGGGATTTCCATAGCCATCAATGCTTCCAGATTATCCGGAAGTACTTCAAATGTTTTCGTTGTGTGGTTGATTGTAAGTTCCATTCCTAATTATTTTATTTATACTTTAGGAATGGCCGTTATTGTACAATAGAATGTACAGCAAAAGTCATTTACTTTTCCCTACGCTGGTATAATCCAGATCAGGTTCAAAGGGTAAAGTCTCAGTCTGTATGTCTACAGACACCCCTAAAGTTGTGACGAAGGTAGTTATTTTTTCAGAACGGGCAAAATTGAATTTGCTTAAAAATGAAATGGCCATCTCAATATTGAAATGGCCTTGATTTTAGCTTTTTGCTTAATGCTTACCTGAAAAATGAAAGATTACAAATGTTTTTATTCCTCACAGGCTCTCCAAATAGCATCATTCTGGGGAACAGGAGCTGTAATTTCTATTTCTTCTTTGGTAACAGGATGAATAAATTCCAGTTTTCTTGCATGAAGATTAATACCGCCGTCAGGATTCGATCGGGGCGCCCCGTATTTCAGGTCTCCTTTTATAGGAATCCCGGTTTTCGACAGCTGAGCACGGATCTGGTGATGCCTTCCGGTTTCCAGATCAATCTCAAGAAGCATATAATTATCTAATGTTTTAATAATATGGTAGGTCAGAATTGCTTCTTTTGCCCCTTCGGTCACTTTTGGAAAAACAATGGCTTTATTGTTCTTTTCATTCTTCTTCAGGTAGTGAACAAGCCTCTGGCTCTGAGGAATCATTTCTTTTCCTACGACAGCCCAGTATGTTTTTTTAACCTCCCTGTTCTTGACCATCTGGGTGAGACGGGAAAGTGCTTTGGAAGTTTTGGCATAGATAACTAAGCCTGAAGTTGGACGGTCTATACGGTGAACTAAGCCGAGAAAAACATTTCCCGGCTTAGCATCCCTTTTCTTTATAAAATTCTTGATGGATTCCAGCAACGATTCATCGCCGGTTTTATCACCCTGAACAAGCTGTCCTACTTTTTTGTTAACTACCAGAAGGTGGTTATCTTCATATACAATCTGCTCTTCCATACATTACGAACGCCTTGGTCTGTTAGTAAAAGAAATAATAATGCCTGCAAGAAGGCCTATTGTTTTAAGCATTGAAAGTTTAGAGTCTGCCGGCAAAAACGCTCCGATCACACAAATCGCCGCTGCCGCATACATACCATACATAAATTTTTTATTGGGCAGTGTAGGCGCCTGAACGAAGAAACTCGCTCCTATCAATACATAAAAGACTTTTCTGGAGAGAAGTTCATTGATTTCCGGTGAGAATAAATTAAACCAGCCTACCGCCATACATATGATTGCTGCAATTGATAAGATTCCCTGAAGAGATTGTTGTTGGTTCATCATCAATTAGTAGCTTTCATTTTCATTAGGAAATTCAACACTTTTCACATCTTTCACGTACTGGGCAACCGCACCTGTTATTTCTGTATACAGATCAAGGTATCTTCTCAAGAACTTCGGGCTGAAACCTTTGTTCATACCGACCATATCGTGGTATACAAGAACCTGCCCGTCACAGTCTGCTCCAGCTCCAATCCCGATGGTAGGAATAGAAATACTTTCTGATACTTTTTTGGCTAAATCAGCAGGAATTTTCTCCAAAACGATTGAGAAGCACCCCAGTTCTTCCAGAAGCTGTGCGTCACTGATCAGTTTTTCAGCTTCGGCTTCTTCCTTAGCTCTTACTTTATAGGTTCCGAATTTGTAGATAGACTGCGGTGTCAACCCCAAATGTCCCATGACAGGAATTCCGGCATTGATAATTTTTTTTATAGATTTTGAAATTTCTTTCCCACCTTCAATTTTCACAGCATGAGCACCTCCTTCCTTCATCATTCTTACAGCAGATTCCAGTGCTTTCTCAGGATTACTCTGGTAGGTCCCGAATGGAAGGTCCGCCACCACAAGAGCTCTGTCTACTCCGCGAACAACGCTTTGGGCATGATAAATCATCTGATCCAGCGTGATCGGTAAAGTCGTTTCGAAACCAGCCATTACATTGGCTGCAGAGTCTCCTATCAAAATAGCATCAACACCTCCGGCATCCACCATTTTTGCAGTGGTAAAGTCGTAAGCGGTAAGCATTGTTATTTTTTCCTTGTCGAATTTCATTTTACGCAAGGTTTCAGTCGTAACTTTTTTAATTTCAGAGTGAACAGACATAATTATCTATTTTTTAAAAGTTAAAAAGTCGGCTTTCGCCGACTTAAGTTTTTGTATGATTGTTATAAAACTACGTGACCTAGTTTCATCAGTTTGTCGTGGTTCAGGATTTTGATATTTCTTCCGTCTACTTCTATGAGACTGTCCTGCTTGAATTCAGAGATTAAACGGATGGCACTTTCTGTAGCGGTACCGATGATATTGGCAATTTCTTCTCTCGTGAGCGATATTTTGATAAACCCTTCAGGATCTACCCCTAGTTTTTGCTCCAGGAGTATCAGGATTTCTGCCAGTCTTTCTCTTACCGTTTTCTGTGCAAGGAAAGTAATGGTATTAGACGATTCTCCCAGTTCATAAGAGATTTTCTGAAGCATTGCAAAAGAAAGCTGCGGATCTACTTCCAGAAGATACATAAAGACATCTGCCGGAAGGAAAATGCACTCAATGTCTGTCATAGCCTCAGCCTTTGCCTGGAAATTTTCCCCGCAAAGTAATGAACGATAGCCGATGATATCCCCCTCTTTGATAAATCTTAAAATCTGGTCTTTTCCAAAAGCTCCGGACTTAGAAAGCTTAGCGGCCCCTTTTTCTAAAACGTATACGCCTTTTGGTGTTTCTCCGTCCTCGAAAATGGTGTCGTGTTTTTGAAAACTTAATTTTTTCTTGCTGTTAATATATTTTTCAAAATCAGTGCTAGAAAGTCTTTCCTTAAATGATTTATCATTAAAAACTCTGGCGAACCTCTCTTCAATTGCAATCTGTTGTTCCTGCGACATTTTATATGACATTTATCACAAAAATAGAACTTTTTAACGCGATAAACAAAAAAAATTGTTATAATTTTGTAGTTCAATATATTATGGTGGTGAGCGAGAACTGTTTTCATTGTGGTCAAGGTATAGAAAAGGAGCGAATTTTATTTGATGAAAAGACTTTCTGCTGCAATGGCTGCAAGTCTGTTTATGAAATTCTGAATCTCAATGATTTAACCAATTTCTACGAACTTAATAAAAGAGCCGGGATCCGCCCTGATGAGAGCTCTTCCCAATTTGAATATCTCGACACCCCTGAAATCTTCGAAAAAATTACTGATTTCTCGGAAGGAAAGACAAGTCTTGTTACTTTTAAAATTCCTGTAATTCACTGCTCTTCATGCATCTGGCTTCTGGAAAGCCTCCACACTCTGAATGAGCATATCAATTATTCACAGGTCAATTTCACCAGAAAGACCTTACAGATTTCATTCAATCATAACGATCTCAAATTAAGCGAATTAGCTAATTTCTTAACCAATCTGGGGTACAAACCCGTTATCAGCCTTGAAACTGCCGATAAAAATGTAGATCACCTTGACAAATCGCTTCTTATCAAATTTGCCATTGCCGGGTTTGCATTCGGAAACGGGATGTTCCTTGCCTTTCCTGAATATGTAGGGGGTGAAGACTACTGGATGGAGCATTATAAAGGGCTGTTCAGAACACTGATGTTCCTTTTGGCCTGTCCTGTTGTATTTTATTCTGCATCGGATTACTACAAGTCTGCCTGGTATGGTTTAAAAAACAAGATCGTGAATATTGACGTTCCGATCGTTTTGGGAATTTTTGTCCTTTTCGGACGAAGTATTTATGAGGTGGTTACAGATTATGGGCCCGGATACTTTGACACCCTTTGCGGTTTATTGTTCTTTATGCTGATGGGAAAAATTTTCCAGAAAAGAACGTACAGCGCCTTATCCTACGACAGAGATTATAAATCATTTTATCCTATTGCGGTTACCAAAGTAGATTTTGAAGGAAAACAGGACAACATCCTTCTTTCCGAGATTAAGGTGGGAGACAGGATTCTGGTAAGAAACCAGGAAATTATTCCTGTTGACGCTATCCTGATCAATGGTGAAGGAAATATAGACAACAGCTTTATCACGGGAGAGAGTGAAAGCATCAGCAAACAGCCTGGCGATAAAATTTTTGCAGGAGGAAAGCAGATCGGCTCCTCATTAGAACTGGAAGTCATCAAAGATGTGGACCAGAGTTATCTGACCCAGCTTTGGAACAAGGAAGCCTTTAAGAAGCATGAAACAGGTCTTGATACACTGACCAATAACGTCAGCAAGTATTTCACATTCATTATTTTAGGCATTGCGTTAATCTCAGGAATTTACTGGGCATTTATTGACCTTAAAATTATGTTCCAGGTTATTTCAGCCATTCTTATCATTGCCTGCCCTTGTGCATTGGCCTTGTCTGCACCGTTTACGTTCGGACACATTATGAGAATACTGGGCCGAAATAAGTTTTACGTGAAAGATACTTTAACGATTGAGAAGATTGCCAAACTGGACACGATTGTCTTTGACAAAACCGGAACTATCACGCATAGAAAAAAATCGAATATCAGGTATGAAGGCCACGAGATAAATGAATTTGACGAACTGAACATCAAAACATTGTTAAAAAATTCCAACCATCCGCTTTCCAAATCGCTATATGAATTTATAGAAGTCAATGATGACTATTTTCCTGTTGAAAATTTCCGGGAGATTTCTGGAAAAGGATATGAAGCCAGTGTAAGAGGAAATGTTTATAAAATTGGTTCCGCACGTTATAATGAACAGGAACCTAAAAATCTTGAAACTGCCGTATATATCAGCAAGAACGGTGAGTTTTTAGGTAAATTCATCTTCAAAAATGAATACCGTCCGAAATTAAGAGAACTGTTCACAAAGCTGACCAGCTATAAAATTTTCATCCTGAGCGGCGATAATTCTTCAGAGGAAAGCCAGCTTAAGGAACTTATCCCTAAATATCAGGGAATGGCTTTCAACCAGAGCCCGGAAGACAAGCTTAATTACATCAAAAATCTTCAGGATCAGAATATGAAAGTCGCTATGCTTGGAGATGGCCTGAATGATGCCGGAGCACTGAAGCAAAGCAATGTGGGAATCGCCATTGCGGATGACACGAACAGCTTCACCCCTTCTTCCGACGTAATCATGAACGGCGATAAAGTAGTCATACTGGACAAATACCTGAATGTCTGCAAAGGATCGATTACTATTGTAAAAATGACATTCATAATTAGTTTTCTTTACAACATCGTTGGTTTAAGTTACGCAGTTACAGGTCAAATGCATCCGCTCTTTGCAGCAATCATCATGCCAATCAGTTCCATCACTGTGGTTACATTCACTACTCTTTCCACCTGGATTTTGGGCCGCAAATATTTCAAAAAACAGGCGTAGAAGCCCTTATTTAGACTGATTTTAAATTAGCTGAAATCCGCATTTCGTGATGAATGTCATTATTTTTCACTAAATTTGAACCCCGAAAATAGGTTAATTTTGTTGTCCAATGGATATTCTATATTTAATGATCCTCTGCAGTGTTTCTTTGGCTGCGATTTTCTTGGTCGTATTTATAGTGTATGCCCGAAAAGGACAGTTTGAAGATGATGAATCTCCGGCTGTCAGAATCCTTTTTGATAATGGAGAAATCAAGGAAAAGGATGAAAAAGGCGACAAAGATAAAGATGAGAAAAAAATAGGAGAGAATAATAAAATTGAAGAAAAAAGTGAATAGTTGATATGGAAACACAAAAGTTTAGTTATGACAACAGTATTGTCCGTGCGTTCCTCTATGCGACCTTAGTTTTCGGTCTTATAGGATTTACGTTCGGGCTTACGGCGGCATTAATGCTTTTCTACCCGGAATTGCCGGAATTTTTATTCGGTACAGATGATACAACCATCAAAAGTCTTGCATCAGGCAATATTCAAGGGTTAATAAACACTCATGGTGCATTTGGTTTTGGTAGAATCAGAATGCTTCATACCAATACTGTAATTTGGGCATTTGTATGTAATATCGTTTATACCGGTATTTATTACTCATTACAGAGATTATTAAAAACAAGAATGTACAGTGATACATTATCCTGGTTACATTTCTGGACTTGGCAGTTTATGATTGTTGCTACGTTCGTTACATTCTTTATGGGGATCAATACTTCAAAAGAATATGCTGAACATGAATGGCCGATCGACATATTGATTGCATTCTCCTGGATTGTTTTCGGGATCAACATGTTCCTTACCATTTCAAAAAGAAGAGTAAGACACCTTTATGTAGCTATCTGGTTCTATATCGGTACATGGATTGCCGTTGCCATGCTTCACATTTTCAACAACCTTGAGGTTCCATTATCTTTCGCCGGCTGGAAATCTTACTCAGCATATGCAGGGGTAAAAGATGCTATTGTACAGTGGTGGTACGGTCACAATGCCGTAGCATTCGTACTGACAACTCCGGTTCTTGGTTTAATGTATTACTTCCTTCCGAAGGCAGCAGACAGACCGGTTTTCTCTTATAAGCTGTCTATTATTCACTTCTGGTCATTAATTTTCGTATATATCTGGGCTGGTCCTCACCACCTTCAGTATACCGCTCTTCCTGCATGGGCACAGGCTGTGGGAACAGGTTTCTCTATCATGCTTATCGCACCGTCATGGGGAGGGATGCTAAATGGACTTCTTACCTTAAGAGGAGCTTGGGATAAAGTAAGGGAAAACCCTATCCTTAAGTTCTTCGTAGTAGCTGTTACATGCTACGGTATGGCAACATTTGAAGGTCCGCTTTTAGCAACTAAAAATATCAACAAAATTGGTCACTTTACAGACTGGGTTATCGGTCACGTACACTTAGGAGCTCTTGGATGGAATGGTTTCATGGCATTCGGGGTTATCTATTACCTGGTACCCATTATGTGGAGAACAAAAATTTGGTCTGTAAAATTAGCTAACTGGCACTTCTGGTTAGGGACATTAGGAATCATTTTCTATGCAGTACCAATGTATATTTCAGGATTCACACAGGGATTAATGTGGAAACAGTTCAACCCGGATGGTACTTTGATGTACAAAAACTGGCTGGATACGGTAACTGCAATCATTCCTTATTTCAAAATGAGATTCTTAGGAGGAGCATTCTATATTTCAGGGGCTATTTTAATGATTGTTAACGTAATCGCTACTGTAAGAAAAGGTTCATTCCAGAAAGAAGTTCCTGCTGAAGCACCTGCGCTGGCAAACATCGGAAACAAACGTAAAGAAGGTGAAGGAACTCACTTATGGCTTGAAAGAATGCCTGTATTACTAGGTATTTTATCTTTCTTCACGATTTCCATCGGTAGTTCAATTGAAATTATCCCTACCCTATCTCTTAAGAAAAGTGTACCTACAATATCAGCAGTAAAACCATATTCACCACTTGAACTGGAAGGTAGAGATATTTATATCCGTGAAGGATGTAATGCCTGTCACTCTCAGATGATCAGACCTTTCAGGGATGAGATCACAAGATTCAACGGTAAAAACGGACAGTATTCTAAAGCAGGGGAATTTGTATATGACAGACCATTCCTTTGGGGTTCTAAGAGAACAGGACCAGATTTACACAGAGAAGGAGGTAAAAACCCAAGTTCTTGGCATTACAAACACATGTATAACCCAAGATCTACTTCTGCGGGCTCTATCATGCCTCGTTACCCTTGGCTGATTGCTACCAACCTGGACCGATCTAAGATGGTAGACAAAATGAAGCTGATGAAGAATACTTTTGAAGTTCCTTATACGAAAGCTGAAATAGATTCTGCAAACAAATGGGCAGACAACCAGGCAACAAAAATCGTAAAAGACATCTTCTCTGAAGCGAATGACCTTAAGGTAGCTTATGCCAAGAGACCTCAGGGAGAATTGGAGAAAAAAGAAATCGTAGCTCTTATTTCTTATCTTCAGAGATTAGGAACAGATATTAAGACTACAGAAATAAAAACAGCAAGTACTAACTAACATTAAAAGGTTCACATGATTCCTCAGAACTTTAAAGATATATTATCCAATACAGAAAACGCTGGTCTCTACCAGACGCTGGCTCTGATTTTCTTTATGCTGTTCTTCGTAGCTCTGGTAATCTATGTTTTTAGCAGGCCTAAAAAATATTACAAAGAGGAAGAAGAGGCTCCACTTGGGGATGATGAGGATGACGATTTTAATTTAAAAAATTAAACTATTTATTATGAAACAAAGAACACCTGTTGTTGTAAACATTTTAATAATAACTGGACTTTTAATAGTTTTTTATTATTTGTTTGTACAGAGCTACTCGTTCCTAGCTTCACCTTACTTTTGGGGAACTGTTGTGATCAGTGCTATTTTGGCATACATCCACAGTGCTATCGGAGATTTGATTGAAAATAATAAGTTCAAAAAACTATCTCCGGAAGAAAAAGCAGCATATCTGGCAGAAAAGAAAGTGCCTTTCTTAAGAAGGATGTACGACAGTGCATTCAAAAAACAGTCTGCTACAGAAGAGAAAGATATCCTTATCGACCATGGTTTCGATGGGATCATGGAATTAGATAACCAGTTACCTAAATGGTGGGTAGGATTATTCTATTTTGGGACTGCTTTTTGTATTGTATATATTGCAGCATATTCTTTCACAGATTTCGCACACCCGCTGAGCGAATACGAACAGGAATATAAGGAGCAGATGGCAAGTATTGCAAAATACGAAGCTGAACAGCCTCCTGTAACGATAGAAACAGCGAAATACTCTGCCGACAATATTGCAGAAGGTAAAGAACTATTCAAAACCAACTGTGCATCTTGTCACAAAGAAGACGGTAGTGGTGGTATCGGTCCAAACCTTACGGATAACTACTGGATCAACCAGCCGGAGAAAACTTTATTTAAAAATGTTTTCCATATGGACTGGAATGGTTCTCCTACCAACCCTGCGATGAGAGCGTTCGGTAAGAACGGAGAAGTTTCAGGTGCAGAGATTGAAAAGATTGCAGCTTATGTATATCACATTAATCAGGAACAACCGCCAGTGACGCAGGCTCAGGGAGGAGCAGCTCCTCAAGGAACCGAAGCGCATTGGGAAAAAGAATAATTTTAAAAAAATTAGAAACATATGAAAAAACATAATTTGTTATTAGATTAAAATAGTAACGAATTATGTTTTTTCTTTTTTAAAACAATATTACACATGTCAGACATAGAAGAAATAGAAGTACGAGGTGGACAGGGCCAGGTTCTGGATCCTGAAACTTACAGAGATTCTATCGGGACAATGGAGCAATCCGGTAAGAGAAAATGGGTATTTCCAAGAAAGCCAAAAGGGAAATATACCAATTATAGAAATATTGTAAGTTATGCTTTATTAATTATTTATTTTACAGTACCATTTCTCAAAATCAATGGTAATCCATTCTTTTTGTTTAATGTTATCGATAGGGAGTTTTTCATTTTCGGACAGCCTTTCTATCCACAGGACTTTTTTATCCTTACTTTAGGTGCTATCGCATCCTTAATATTTATCATCATTTTTACGATTGCGTTCGGAAGAATTTTCTGCGGGTGGATATGTCCTCAGACAATTTTTATGGAATCTATCTTCCGTAAAATTGAATATCTTATTGAAGGGGACCGAAACAAGCAGATGAAGCTGGACAGACAGGAGTGGAACAGCGAAAAGATATGGAAACGAAGTCTGAAATGGACGGTTTATGTGATCATCTCCCTGATTATTACCCATTTTATGCTGATGTATATCGTTGGGTATAAAGAAATCTTCAGAATTATATCAGAAGGTCCGTTTGCCCACCCTACCAATTTTATTGTAATGGTTCTGTTTTCAGCAGCATTTTACTTTGTATTTGCATGGTTCAGGGAACAGGTTTGTACTTTGGTTTGCCCGTACGGCAGACTTCAGGGTGTTTTAATTGATAAAGACACCATTAATGTTTTCTACGATTTTAAAAGAGGAGAAAACAGATCGAAATGGAGAAAAGGTGAAGACCGTAAGGCTGCAGGAAAAGGAGACTGTATAGACTGTCATCAGTGTGTGGTGGTTTGCCCTACAGGAATTGACATCAGAGACGGACAACAGCTGGAATGTGTAAACTGTACCGCATGTATCGACGCATGTGATGAAGTAATGGAAAAGGTAGGTCTTCCGAAAGGGCTTATCCGATATGCCTCGGAAAATGAAATTGAAAACCAGACTGAATTCAAATTCACGGGAAGAATGAAAGGTTTTGCGGTGGTTCTTGTTTTATTGGTTGGATTCTTGGGCTTTCTTCTTTACAACAGAGGAGAAATGGAGGCGAAATTCATTAAACCGGCCGGAAGTACATTCTTTGTAAGAGACGGTAAGATTACCAATACATACAATTATACATTCCTTAACAAAACCAATGATAAGAAAATCGTAACAATAAAAGTTCTCGAACCGGCTCACGGCGAGATCATCTACAGTGCATCCAGCAAGATCCAGGTGGACAGGGACAAAATTTCGAAAGGAACGATCAATATCAGCTTCCCGGAAAACGACATGAAACTTTCCAAACAAAATATAACCATCGGTGTATATGATATGAAAGGAAAGCTTATAGATTCTTATCAGACATATTTCGAGGGACCATTCAAATTACAATTTTAATCAAAAAAGCCTCAATCATGAGGATTCAAAACAGGTAAAAAACCGGAAGAAATGAAAAACTTTAGTTGGGGACACGGTGTAGTCATCGCATTATTTGCATTCATTGTTTTTATATTATCCATGCTGTTTCTTTTTCCGAACGGGCAGAAGAACTCTGAAATGGTAACCGATAATTATTACGAAGAGGAACTTAAGTATCAGGACGTAATTGATGCTAAAAAAAGAGCTGACGACCTGCAGGAAAAGCCTGTATACAGCCAGGAAAAGAATGGAATTAAAATTACTTTTCCAAAAGAATACGACAATACCAATACTACGGTAAAATTTGTTTTAAACAGAACCGACGACCAGAATTTAGACATAAAAAAATCTGTACAGCTTGATGCCGCTCATTCTATTTTTATACCGGGACAGGTATTAAAAGTGGGAAACTATACTTTGAGACTGATGTGGACAAAAGACAAAGCAGACTATAGAATGGATTATGATGTGATATGGAAATAGGACTTATTTTATCGGCAATTGCTTTGGGATTTGCTTCCGGTTTTCACTGTATCGGAATGTGCGGACCTATTGCCTTATCGATGGGATTGACTAAAAAACAGGCCACCAATTTCTATCTTCAGAATTTAACCTATCAGTTCGGCAGGATTTTCACGTATTCTTTATTAGGTGCCATACTGGGAATTGTAGGGGAAGGTTTTGAAATGGCAGGCTTCCAGCAGTATCTTACGATCGTTGCAGGAATCCTCCTGATTATTATGGCTTTGTTTTCGTTTGGCGGAAAAGATTTTGCCTCTAAAATTCCTTTTCTTTCTAAATTTCTCTTTTCAGTAAAGTCAAATTTAGGAAGACTTCTGCAGAAAGCAGATTACCGCTCACGCTTTACAACCGGGCTTCTTAATGGCTTTCTTCCGTGCGGAATGGTTTATATGGCTCTTACAGCCAGCCTGGCAGCCGGAGGAATATGGCAGGGAGCATCATATATGGCTTTATTCGGACTTGGTACACTTCCATTCATGTTTGCAGTAGTTCTTGCCGGGAATCTCATGAATCAGGCTTTTAGAATTAAAATTTTGAAGGCAGTTCCTGTGATTATGATTATTTTAGGTGGATTATTTATTCTGAGAGGCCTTGAACTGGGAATTCCTTATATCTCACCCAGAGCTGAGGCCATGACAATTTCTAAAGATCATAACGGTAACTGCCACATTGAAGGACACGATCACAGCTCGACCAACTGTCATTAATACAACTTACTGAAAATTTCAATTTTAAAATACTGAAGAATCCCCGAAGGCAAGATTTCAAAAGACAAAATTGAACAGGTAGGGAATCATTATAATATTTTTCAAAAGTATGACCTCAAGATCGTGTACAACAAGAAAGCCGGACTAATAAATTCAGGCAAAAAATTGTTCACCAACGGGATTATCCTAGAACCATTTTATAGAAGATTTAGTTATACTGAGTAGTATTTAAATAGAATCATTCATATATTTTTTGATAATGACCTTTTATGAGGAAGGCAGCTTAAATTATAAAAAGGTTAAAATACTGCTATTAAAAGTCAGTTTCCAATAACAGCCTATGTTGATAATAGTCTTACTTTTATAATAAACATTATTATGAAAAAACAGGAATAAAATTGAAAAAAATATGATAAGCCTGGACCTTCCACCACGACCAGCCGTCATTTAAAACTATTAACAAGCTTTTTTGTTTAAAAAATTCGTTTTACTATTTATACTAATTCACCTCATGCCTTTATCCCATGCCCAAAGTATTGATTCGGCCACACGCCAGACAACCATGAATACCCTTGGACTTATTGGCGGTACTTCATGGCATTCAACAGTTGAATATTATAGTTACATCAATCAGACGGTAAATACCCGTTTTGACAACAATACCAATCCACCTTTGGTATTGATTAACCTTGATCAGCATCATATCCATCAGTTGCAACAGTTGGGCAGGTGGGATTCAATAGCAAACATTCTAACCGGTGCATGCAGGCGTTTGGAGAAAGCCGGTTCCAAAGCAGTACTTTTTTGTGCCAATACGCCTCATAAAGTATATGATGAAGTACAAATGCACAGTGCAATTCCCATACTGCATATTGCTGATGCCACTGGAGTTGCCATCAAACGAAAGAATTTACATAAAGTTGGGCTGATTGGAACAGTATTTACCATGGAAGAGCCTTTTATTGCTAAGATTCTTAAAGGCAAATACCATATAGAGGTTATTGTACCGGATAAGAAAGAAGATAGAATTCAACTTCATGCCATGATACAAAATGAATTATCGCTAGGCATCTTAAACCCTGAAACAAAGAGATATATTCTAAATCAGATAGCCCTATTGAAAGCCAGAGGAGCCGAAGGCATAATATTGGGCTGCACTGAGTTCCCTCTCATCATAGGAGAAAAAGATTTAGATATCCCCGTATTTAATACCACTTTACTTCATGCTCAAATGGGAGTAGATTTTATTTTGTCACTATCTCAATAATACATCCTTGTCTCCAAACATATAATTATATACAATTTTAGAATACATCGCCAAAAAATACGGTAAACACAAATTTCATATAAATAATTAACAATCAATGATTTATGAATTTTTGAATAAATTCATATTTGACTGATTATCAGTACATTAAAAACCATTAACAAACACATTAGAATACTCATGAAAAAGAATACCCAATTCCTCTCCATCTTTTACGTCATGCTAGTTGTTGTCATCACCTCATGTATGGCCAAGAAATCAACGCCTCAAAATATGAAGCAGGCTAATTTATCAGTCAGTTATAAGACATTAAGAATAAAACCTAGCGAAGCCGATCCACGAGTACATGCTTGGGATAGCGTGCATGTGGTGTACTATGATCCGAAAATAAAAAACAACAAAATATTATTGTGGCTCACCGGCACGAATGGTTCGACAAAAAATGTTCCGACTAAATTTTTTAAAACCGCGCTTGACCAGGGCTATAGGATTGTTGCACTTTCTTTTATGAGTACTCCTGGTGTATCACAATTATGCGTAGGCAACAGATTAAAAGATAATGCGGACTGCGCAGCTCAGTTTCGCAGAAAACGCACTTATGGAGATAATAATTTCTCGGGCATTCCAGATCAGCCACAAGATGCCATTATCCCACGCTTGGTAAAGCTATTGCAGTATTTATCAAAAAATGATAAAGAAGGCCATTGGTCGCAATATTTGGACGATCAGGCAGGTAAGCCTGCTTGGAATAGAATCGCCATAGCAGGTCAATCACAGGGTGGCGGAATGGCTGAATATATTGCGCAAAATGAGAAGGTATCACGAATAATCAGTTTTTCCGGAGGCTGGGATTACAGTGATTCGAAAAATAAAAAGATTGCCGGTTGGTATGCTCAGAAATTCACTACTCCATTAGAAAATCTATATGCAACTTATCATACAAAGGAAGCTGCAGCTACAGAACTAGCAGAAATATGCCAAACAATACATATCCCTAAAGATCATTCATTCGCGTTGGATCAACCCCTTTTAACAGAAAAAAACAAAAGTCCAAATCCTTATCATGTAGAAGGAATTAAAAATCCTGTCTATAAGCCAGTATGGATTAAAATGCTCGGCTCTGGGCTTTAAATAAAATTTAAAATTACAATAAAAATATTATGAAGAAAATCATAAGTGTATTGTTTGTTTTATCTATTGCTCTTTCAAGTTATGGACAACAGGTTACCCGGCAAAAGACACTACAAGTAACTAAAACAGATACAACGAACACAGAAATAACACTGGACGATATTTTTGTAAATAAGAAGTATGTACCAGCCTCGTATAAAACACCTGAATGGATTGGGAAAGGACATAACTATCTTGAGATCAGAACTTCGTCTAAATATCCTGGACATCCGGGTGTAAAGGAGCTATGGCTTATTGATCCTATCAAAGGTAAAGAACAATTGCTTGTTCCGGCTGATAAACTTATTCCCAAAGGCGAAAGCTTACCCTTAGTTTTTAAAACTGCTAAATTAACCGACGATATGAAAGCCGTAGTGCTTAATGGAGCAGCCGTTGGTAAAGATGCACAAAGAAGTGAATCCTGGTTTCTAGATCTTAGCAGCTGGCATTTAGCCAAGATAACATTTGGCGGAAAGGCCAATGGAGTACGAAATATTTCGGTTTCACCCGATCTGAAGAAAATTGCCTTTTGCAGGGATAATAATATCTATGTTGAAGATATGGGAACCGGCCTTTGTAAGCAACTTACAACAGATGGATCAAAAACTGTCATTAATGCAAATTCGTCGACAGATTTTGCACCCGTACTTAACGTCCAAGGTTTTAAATGGAGTGAAGACAGTAAGTTTATTGCGTATACTCAATTTAATGTTGAAGGTGTAAAAGATCTCATCATCATCAATAATACCGATTCGCTATATCCTTCCACAACAAAACAACAGTATGTGAAGCCAGGAGAAGTACTTCCGGCGTGTAAGGTTGGCGTTGTAGAGATTGAAAACAGCCATACCAATTGGTTCGAAATTCCCGGAGATACAAGAAACAATTACATTACCTATTTTGATTGGAAGCCATCTTCGAACAAGCTTTTTATCCAACAATTAAACCGGAAACAAAATATCGTAAAGCTATATGCGGGAGAGATAAGTGGAAAAACTGAGCTGATTTATCAAGATGCTGATAGCGCCTTTTTAACGCCTGGTGAAATGTATTGGATCGATGAGGGAAAGAGTTTTTTGTGGACCAGCGAGAAAAGTGGCTGGAGACATATTTACAAAGTAAGTGCTGATGGCAAGAATGAAATTGACTTAATCAAACAGCCTTTTGATGTTGATGAAATAACCGGACTGGACTTAAAAGATAAAATCGTTTATTTCCTTGCCTCACCTACCAATGCAATTTACAGGTACTTATATAGTGTGAATACAGATGGAAAGGGTAATCCTAAAAAGCTTAGCCCCGATCACTCTGTGGGTGTGAATAACTACCAGATTTCAAATGATGGAAAGTATGCTTTTCACAATTTTTCCAATATTAATACTCCTTCGGTAATCAGCTTGGTCAGTCTGCCTGATCATCGTAAGCTAAAAATACTAGAAGATAATAGTAAGCTAAAAACAGCATTAGCCAATGTTCACTGCAGTCAGGCCAAGTTCCTAAAGATCGATATAGGCAACGGAGTTATACTGGATGCCTGGCAGATTTTGCCTCCTAATTTTGATCAGACAAAAAAATATCCTTTGATTTTCCACGAGTATAGTATGCCGGGCAACCAAACAGTACAAGACAAATGGTTAAATGCAAATAATTACATGTGGTATCAAATGATGGCCCAGAAGGGCTTTATCGTTATGAATATAGATGCCAGAGGTACACCATCATTGTATGGCAGGGAGTGGCGGAAAGTTATTTATGGTAAGCATGGTATTCTGCCGTCAGATGATTTGGCCAAAGCGACAAAGAAGCTTATTGCCGATTTTAGCTATATCGACAAAGATAATATAGGCATTTTTGGCTGGAGCGGAGGAGGAATGATCAGTTTGCTTCAAATACTGAGATATCCTGATATTTATAAGGTTGCTATTCCGGGAGCCTATTTAAGCAGCAGCCGGCTGTATAATGCCGGATTTACGGAACGTTTTTTAGGTTTGCCACAGGATAATCCAAAAGCTTATGATACCACGGCAGCCCTTAGCTATGTAGATGGGCTTAAAGGAGATCTGCTCTTAATGCATGGAACTGGTGATGACAACGTAAACTATCAGAGTACTGAAGTATTGATAAATAAATTGATCGCAGCCGGCAAAAAATTCTATGTTATACCTTATCCGAACAGAAATCATGGTATGACAGAGGGCGTAAATACCAAATATCATCAATATAGTATGTACACCTGGTTTTTTACGGATCACTTAAAGCATAAAAATTAACAATCTGTCTTAAATTTAAATAAAAAGCCGGCATCAGATCATTGAAAATTCTGATGTCGGTTATCATCATGATATAGTAAATTTCAGTTTCTTTTTGGTTGGTATCTGTTTTGTAATATATAAAAAATACTAAAAAATTTCAGCAATGATTAAACAGATAAATTTTTTATGGGCCGCCATTCTTTTTATGGTTCTGCAGTCCTGCTCTATCAATACAGAAACCACCTATTATAAAGATGCTGCAACCAGTATGAAGTCTAATATCCTGATGGATAAAAATGTAATGGGAATGATGAGCATGATGGGGTCAGATCCAAAGAAACTGAGCGACCTCGATAAGCTGCCTACTGACTGGACAAGTCTTTATAATGTTCAGAAACATGGAAAAGTAACGCTTAATGAAGATTCGGCAAAAGTGCTGAAAAAAGTTTACATGAAAGTGGATAAAGACAAGAACGAAATCATTGGCCTTTCCCTTAAATATGATAAACTTATGCCTTCAGAAATCACCCAGCTTTTAGCCAGCGACAAGCGTCTGAAGAAAATACCTTTACAGGACATTGCGGTCTGGGATGGTAAATCTCTGACTATTAATACTGATAAATTTAATTCTGATGGCATTCTCAAAATGCTGGAAGAAAAAGAATCAGAAGAAAAAACAGTTCCTAAAACTAAAAGCGATTCTATAGAAGCCTACGGAAAACAGATGGCTTCAGGAATGGCGGGAATGCTCAGAATGTTCAACCTTACCTTTACCAATACCCTGAAATTCCAGAAACCGATCAAAAGTATTGAGGGAAAGCATGATTTTGTAAAGCAGGTTGATAATAAGACGGTAGAGATTATGGTAAGATCCAACGATCTTGTGGACGGCAAAAATCTGGTGAATAAAGATAAAAAAGTGGTTATCACTACTGAATAATTCAAGTTTTTTAAATAGTCAAGAATAATCCCCTTCCAAGACTGAAAGGGGATTATTTATTGTATAGAAATTTATTCTAGTTGATCAGATCGAATCTCGCATATTCTGCAATTTTCTTAGGAATTCTGATTCCTTCTTCTGTCTGGTTATTCTCCAGCAATGCAGCCATAATTCTTGGAAGAGCCATTGCAGAACCGTTCAGGGTATGCACCAGCTGAGACTTCCCGTCTGTTTTGAATCTGCATTTCAGTCGGTTTGCCTGGAAAGTTTCAAAGTTAGAAACAGAGCTTACTTCCAGCCACATTTCCTGGGCCGCGCTCCATACTTCAAAATCATAGGTCATCGCAGAAGTGAAGCCCATATCTCCACCGCAAAGTCTCAATACTCTAAACGGAAGCTCAAGATCTGTAAGGATCTCCTTGATATGCTCTACCATTTCTTCCAGTGCAGCATAAGAGTTTTCAGGCTTTTCAAGTCTTACAATCTCTACTTTTTCGAATTGGTGAAGACGGTTCAAACCTCTTACATGAGCTCCGTAGCTTCCCGCTTCTCTTCTGTAACATTGAGAAAAAGCTGTATTCTTAATAGGCAGATCTTTTTCCTCCAGCAACACATCACGATAAAGATTGGTTACAGGAACTTCTGCCGTTGGAATCAGGTACAGATCATCCAGGCCAATGTGATACATCTGCCCTTCTTTATCAGGAAGTTGCCCTGTTCCATATCCTGAAGCTTCGTTTACAACGTGAGGGGGATTAACCTCCATGTAGCCTTTTTCAACGTTTTTATCTAAGAAATACTGAACAAGAGCTCTCTGAAGTCTTGCCCCTTTTCCTAAATAAACAGGGAATCCGGCACCGGCAATCTTCACCCCAAGCTCAAAATCGATCAGGTTATATTTTTTGGCAAGTTCCCAGTGAGGGATTGCTCCTTCTCCAAGTCCTTCTACATCATGAGATTGAAAAATATTCTCATTGTCTTCTGCAGACGCTCCGCTTTTCACTAATTCAAACGGAACATTGGGGATCTGGTATAAAATATCCAGTAAAGTTTTTTCTGTTGCATCTAATTGGGACTGCAGTTCTTTACTCGACTCTTTGAATTGTGCCGTTTTAGATTTTGCAGATTCCGCTTCTTCTCTCTTTCCTTCTTTCATCAAAAGTCCAATTTCTTTGGAAATTTTGTTGACCTCGGAAAGCTGGGAATCTAATTCAAACTGGATTCTTTTTCTTTCGTCGTCAGCAGCGACAGCATCGTCTACCAACCCAAGATTCTTGAATTGTCTTTTTTTAAGACCTTCTAAAACGCGTTCTCTATTATCGCGCAAAAAATTGACTTGTAACATTTTATTGAGATGTTAAATATTAGATGTTAAACTTAAAAGCTAAGCTAACAGTTTTGCAAATTTAAATTATTTTATGATAGTAATGGTATTTATAGCATTGGGTGCATCTGCAGCTTTGGTAAATACAGTCTGATTATTGTAACGCACCTCCGAAACCTGGAATACCGAAGGTGTCCAGCGGTATTTGATCTCCATAGAATCAATGGTTGTTATCACCACATTATTCTCAGTTCTTCTTAAGGCAAATGCAAGTTTGGAGTGATAAGTTCTGTTATCAGGACTTATTGAATCCAATGTTCTTCTTTTTGCTCCCCTCAAATATTCAAAGTAATATAGGGAATCTGTGGTCACTTTAAGGGGCACGGATACCGGAGACACATCCGCAACACCAAAAACATCATTCACGGCATAGGAAGAATAGGATCCGGTCTTTTTAGCATTCAACAGATCCTGTCCTGCACTGTTTTTTATATAGATGTTCAGGACCTGATCAATTCTCTGTAAAGAATCGTCATCGCTTCCGCAGCTAACGAATGCAAAAAGCACAAATAATAATCGAAAAACCGAATTCTTCATAAGACAAAGGTAATAAAGATTTGTAATTAAGGAAGTTTCTTCAGATACAAAAAGAAAAAAATAAGGTAAAATAATCCTGATATAAGTATTGTTGATGTCATGGCAATACCCATTCCTAAAGTGCCATATACTGGTATTAATACATACGCAGCAACTGAAAGGAAAATAAGAGAAGCTATACCCACCCAGGTATTAATCTCCACTTTCCCGACTGCCGGAAGAAGATTCCCATAAAGATTTCTGGTTAACATTCCTAAATTGAATCCTATCAACAAAACCATCAGTAACTCCGAATTATCAACATATGCAGTTCCGAAAAAATATTTTAAAATATAGCGATCAAAAAGCATAAAGAAAATAAATATACCGATACAAACAGGTATAAATACTTTGTGAAAATTAATTACATAAGATTTTAAAAATGCTTTATTCTGATAGTTTTTAGAGAGCAATGGTAAATCACTTTGTAAAAAACTGATGGCCAAAAAGGTGATATTGGATGGTATCAGAATGGCAACACGGTAATTGGCAACAGCGCTTTCATTCATTAAAAACCCGAGCAAAAGAATGTCTAAGGAGAACAATGTGTCAGAAATAAGGGATGTTGCGGCTGTAAATGCACCATATTTCCACATTTCCCTGTAATTCTGAGGTATAAATTGATGAAATGAGTATATTTCCTTGTTAAGCCAAAATAACGAAAGATAAGGTGTGATGGCAATGGCGACCAGGTAGCCGTAAAACTTAAAGAAGTAGGTGAGAATAAGAATTAAAATTAATCCTCCGATGTTAACCACATTATTAACTTTTGCAAATATCCTGTTCTTACCCGTAATCCGGTAAAAAACCTGAATATGGCTCACAAAATAAAATCCTCCCAATCTTACCACGCAAAAACAGAAAATGATAAAGATATTTTCATATTTTTCGTAATAAAAAAGAGAAACACATAAAAATAAAATGATCAATAAGATTTCAAAGAACAGCCCTTTGAAAAAAAAGTAGGAAGAGATTTTCCGTTTTTCAGTTTCGTCAGGTGAAATTGATCCGAACCGCATTAAACTCTGTCCGCTTCCAAAACCTGTAAACGGCATAAAAATAGTAAGTACCGAGAGGGCAATACTTAATACTCCGAATTCATTTTCAGAAAGCAGTCTGATCACCAATAAATTTCCAGCAAATCCACAAATTTTAGCAATCAGGAAAGATAAAAAAACGTAATGCCCGTGATTATTAAAAAAGCTTCTCAAAAAATCTTTCAAGCTTTTCATGAAACTAATTTTTTACAAATATTTTCATAGACCTCAGAAAACTTCTGTCCAATAATTTCTTCTGAAAAAGTATCTTTTGCATATTGAGCCAGTAAAGAAACATTCTCATTTTCAGCTTCTTCTAAAATTGTACTCATTGCAGAAAACAACTGCTCTTCATCTACCTTTGGAAGCAAAATACCTGCATTTTCAGGAAAAAATTCGCTGATTCCACCCACATTTGTTGATATCACTTTGAGACCGCAGGCAAATGCCTCTGCAATGACACAAGGCTGATTTTCGTCATCACTAAAAAGAATGAAACAATCGGATTTTTGCATTCGTTCAGCGACCTGGGCTATGGTTTGCATTCCAAAAATTTCTATGTTGTCTTCAGCTTTTGCGCTTCTTACTTCCTCTTTTAATTGATCAATATTCCCATCTCCTCCCAACTGCAACTTAAACTGATATCCTTTAGACAAGAGCTTTAATGCAACTTTTACTATTTTATCTGAGTTCTTTCTGGGGATCAAATTGGATACATGGATAAATGTAAACCCCAAACCTGATTTCATGATCGGCTTAAAAAGATTAGTATCAACCACATTGGGAATAACTTTCATTTCAGTGGTTATACCAATTTTCTTTAGTCCTTTTTCTAAATCACTGCTCACAGGCAGAATCTTCTCTGCCGAGTTCCCAATGATTTTTGCAATACATTTTGTAATAAAAGGAGTACGATGACGATTGACTTCTCTCAATGCTGTCCAGTGTTCAGTAATAACAAACGGAATTTTAAATTTTTTCTTAAGATAAACAGCAAAAAGCATAGAATTGTGCATCACGTTGGCATGTACCAAATCTGGTTTCTGCATTTTATGGTAGCCTTTTTTATAGGCCTGCATTCTCCGTAAAAAATTCTGAACAGGATTTCCTGAGTTTTTATAATAAATAATACAGGTTCTGATACCGTTTATTACCTGATCATCTTCCAGAAACTTTTGTTGTTGATTAAAATCGCCAATGGCATGAACTATTTCAACATCATGTATTTTTGCCACAGCCTCAGCGTGGCGCTGAACAAAATTTCCATTCGTAGGCTCTATTTTATTGGGAAACCATGAGGAGATAAACAGTATTTTTTTCCTTTCCAAAATTTTATCTAAATGTATATTCACATAAAGTCATTAACCGACCTTCAAATAATGCTTAAAATTAGTGAATTCCTATCTTTAATCCGAATAATTCTCAAAAATCTGTATATAATTAAAGAAGTAGCGTACGTCTAAAATACTTTTCGCAAGAGCAAATTCTGTGATTTGTTTAGGTGTACAAACCGAGGATAATGTGATAATAGCAGCCGGTTCTATTGTTGCTACAGATATTCCGTCCAATCTCAATTGCAGTGGGAGATCCTGTAAGGTCATCAAACAAAAAAGAACCTTAGATTGAAGGATTTACAAAGACTGCTTTCAAAAGAAAACTCCCTGAACTTCAATCTAAAATTCTGATCGATTGATATTTATATTCGTTTAAGCAATACCTGCCGCCCAGCTTTTTTCCAATGGCAGTAAAAAATGGCTTAAAAAGTCCAGGTATGTATTTTTAGAAAAGTCAAAAACCTGGATGTCTTTTGGCAGTTCTCCGCTTCTCAGCTGGGATTTAAAATCCTGAAGTTTCAGTGTCTTTACTTCTCCATCCTGTACAAAGCTGGCTTTCATTCTGTCGAAAAGTCCAAGCTGATATTCTTCATCAATTTCGCGCATGATCTTCCCTAAGGCATCAATACTGCAACCTGAAGCCATTTCTTTCTCTTCATCTACACACACCACGATAAATTGATTTTTTTCAATTTTAAAGGACGAGGAAAGCGGTTTTCCGTGTGCTGCCCAGGTCGCCAGGAAATCAAAAAGTTTTTCAGTGATGGCTTTAGCTTCTTTGGTTTCAAAAGGCCTTGATGCCGGGTATATAATAACTCTGTAGTCGCTCGTTTCTACTATGCTGGATTCTTCAATTTTCATATCCTGTCAATTTTAAAGTATAAAATTAAGAAATATTACTGAGTTTATGATAAAGAAAAACCCAGACACAAGCCTGAGTTTTTACCTATCTTTTTATGTAGTCTTACAGATCTTCAGCTTCTGCAAGAAGTTCTACAATATCTTTTACAGCTACTTCTGTATTTTTGTTAAAATGTTTTACACCGTCTGTCATCATTGTATTACAGAAAGGACATCCTGTAGCAATAACTTTAGGTTCGAAAGACAATGCTTCTTCCGTTCTTTCGATATTGATGTCTTTATTCCCTTTTTCAGGCTCTTTGAACATTTGTGCACCTCCTGCTCCACAACACAGACCGTTGGTTTTGCAGCGTTTCATTTCTACAAGTTCAGCATCCAGTTTTTCAAGAAGCATTCTTGGAGCTTCATATTCGTTATTAGCTCTTCCAAGATAGCAAGGATCATGGAATGTGATCTTTTTTCCTTTAAAAGCACCTCCTTCTATCTTCAGCCTTCCTTCTTCCATTAATGTCTTAAGGAACTGGGTATGATGAACTACTTCATAATGTCCTCCCAGGCTTGGATATTCATTTTTCAGGGTATTAAAACAATGAGGGCAGGCCGTCACTATTTTTTTTACTTCATAAGCATTCAGGACCTCAATATTAGTAAGGGCCATCATCTGAAAAACAAATTCATTCCCTGCTCTTTTTGCGGGATCTCCGGTACAGCTTTCTTCCTGTCCCAGAACTGCAAATTCAACTCCTATTTTATTTAAGATTTTGCAAAATGCTTTTGTGATTTTTTTGGCGCGGTCGTCAAAACTTCCGGCGCATCCCACCCAAAATAAAACTTCCGGGGATTTTCCTTCGGCAGCATATTCTGCCATTGTTTTTATATTGAAATCCATTCTTTTCAATTTGAAAATGTGAGAATTTGGAAATTTGAAAATGAATTAAAAGTATAAATTTTCAAATTCTCAAATTGATTAATTAACTAATTTTCATTGGCCCAGTTCAGACGGTCTGCCTGGTTATACTGCCAAGGAGCGGCATTGTTTTCTACATTCGTCATCATCAGATTCAGTTCCTGGGGTGCAGCAGATTGCTCCATGACAAGGAATCTTCTCATTTCGAAAATAATAGAAAGCGGATCCAGCAGTACCGGACATGCTTCTGTACAGGCGTTACACGTAGTACATGCCCAAAGCTCTTCTTTTGTTATATAATCATTCAGAAGCTTCTTACCGTCGTCTTCGAATTTTCCGTTCTTGTCTATATTTCTTCCTACTTCTTCGAGTCTGTCTCTTGTTTTCATCAGAATCAGTCTCGGAGAAAGTTTTTTACCTGTGATATTAGCCGGACATACGGAAGTACATCTTCCACATTCTGTACATGAATAGGCGTTGAGCAGCTGGACCTGATTCAGATCGAATACATCTTCCGCCCCAAACTTAGAAGGAACATCTGCAGCTTCTCCTTCAGCAGGAGCTGCATAAGGGTCAGCATTAGGATCCATCATCAGTTTGATCTCTTTGGTGACAGATTCAAGATTATTGAATTTTCCTTTTTTATCAAGATTCGCAAACCAGGTGCTTGGAAATGCCAGAATGATATGTAGGTGTTTTGAGTAATAAAGATAGTTCATGAAGAAAAGAATCCCCACAAAGTGAAACCACCATGCACTTCTTTCAACAAAAACCAAAAAGCCATTGTCAAAACTAAATACTTCCAAGAATGGAACAAACAGCATTTGACTAATTGGGAAAGAGCCTATATGATGAAAACCTTCTGCATTTCTTGCCTGTAAAACAGATTCCGAAGCATTCATGCTGAAGAAGGCTACCATTAGAGCAAACTCTATAATTAGGATCCAGTTGGCGTCGTTTTTAGGCCAGCCAAAAAGTTCTTTCATATTAAGCCTTTTAACTCCATAGAAATTCCTTCTGATAAAGAAAATAACTACTCCAATGATTACTAAAAGAGCCAGCACTTCCAATGTCGCTGTAAAGAAGCTGTAGAAACTATTTCCGAAAACGGATGCCAAAAACCGGTGGGTCCCAAAGATCCCGTCAACAATAATTTCTATCAATTCAATATTGATGATCACAAAACCAACATATACAAAAAGGTGGAGAATACCGGCTACAGGACGTTTAACCATTTTACTCTGGCCCATTGCCACTCTGGCCATGGTTTCCCAGCGTTCAGCCTTTCTGTCGCTTCTATTGATTTCTCTTCCTAACCTGATATTTCTGTAAATCTTTTGCAGGCTTTTTGCAAACAGCCCGAATCCCGCAATTAATAAGATCAGAAAAATAATGTTATCAATGTACTGCATAAGGTGATTAGTCTTTATTATTCTTACCGAAAACCGAGAAATTGATGTATCTCTTAGGGTTTGCTTTCATGTCTTCAATCAATGAATTCAGGTTAGTGGAAGCAGAGTTCAGATTATTGTACAGCTGTTCATCCTTCATGAGTTTTCCTAAGCTTCCCTGTCCGTTGTCAACTCCTGCTATTACCTGATTAAGTTTTCCTACAGTAGCATCTAAACTGGCAATGGTTGCATTCAGTTTTTTAGTATCAATGCTTTCCGCAAGGTTCCCATATTTATCTAACGTTACCTTCCCGCTCTGCATGGTAAGGCTTGCATCATCAAGTACTTTCTGAAGTTTAGGATCGTTATGTCCTACAAGAGTATTCACACTGCCTGCTGTAGTTTGTAAAGCACCTACCGTCTTGTTAAGATTGGCAAGCAGGGCTCTGATCTCTTCTCTGTTTTGAGCATTAACCACCTGGTTTGCATTCGCCATTAGAGAGTCCACTCTGTACAGAACAGTCTGTAACTGGTCTTTAACAGGACCTACCTGAGAAGTGAGGCTTCCCAAAGTACCCAGTTTGAATGTCCCCTGTAGTGTATCTCCGTCTTTTGCAGTCTGACCGCCATACATAAGATTCACTCTCATTTCTTTTCCTGACATCAGACCAGGTTCAAAGATTTCAAGGGTTGAATTTTTGGAGAACTCGAATTTGTCATCCACCGTAATCTTCACTACAAAGCTGATCTTTCCATCTTTTGCTGTCCTAGGAATAATCTTATCAACCTGACCTACTTTCAGACCATTGATGGAAACTGCGGATGACTGTGCCAGCCCTTCCACATTATCGTATTTTGCGTAAAATATATTATCGGTAGTAAAAAGACTTCTGCCTTTCATGAATTGAAACAATAACACAAAGCCTACAATAGCTATAAGTGCAATCACACCAGCTTTTAATTCTTTACTGAACTTCACTTGCTAAATTTTTTCTAATGAGCAAATATAACACATTTTAAATTAATCTTTTTCTTTATTGTTCTGCGTTAAATACAAAAAGCGGCAGAAAATTCTGCCGCTTTTATATCTGTAAAATTAATTTCTTATTGCTGCTGGTTTCCCAGTTTGTTCCAGATTTCAATTCTGTAATCTTTGATATCTGCATTATCCTGAAGGCTCTTCATCCAGGCCTGTCCGAACATACTTGCACTTCTCTGGGTAATAGATTCTGTAAACTGCTTAAGGTCACCCGGCTGCTTGTTCACTGTTTCTGATTTTTTGATCAATACATAAACTCCTGTTCCTCCTTCAATAGGGTTGGAAAGTTTACCTTTTGCAACACCGAAAGCAGCACCTGCAACTTTAGGTTCCATAGCGCCTGCTACAGAAGGGTTAAGCATATTCACCTGAGCAGATTGTTTTGTTGAAGCAAACAGTTTTGCGATCTGGTCTAAGCCTGAAGCTTTAGCTCCGACAATTTTATCAGAGATCTGTTTAGCTGCCAATTTATTTTTAACAATCACCTCGATCTGATCTCTCACAGATTCAGGATCTGCAAGACCTGCTTCCTGTTTACCGTTAAGATAAGCTACAATTTTATCTCCTGTACCTTCTACAGTAAAGAATTCCGTATCTCCTTTAGTTCTTTTCTTATCGAATGCCCAAGCCAGGATTTCTCCGTCTTTATCTGTACCAAGTCCCTGAAGCTGTCCGTCAAATCTTTTAGCTGATTTTGGATTGGAGAACTGATAGTTCCCTTTTTTAGCAATATTCACGAAATCGTTGAAAGATTTCCCCTGAACCTGTTGAATAAATCTTCTTGCTTTTTTATCAGATTCAGCTTCCGTAGCATCTGAAGCCTTCACTTCTTTGACAAGGTTGGCTACTTTATAGCTCATTGCCCCTGCTTTTTTATCTTCAATATTGATGATGTGATATCCGAACTGTGTTTCTACAACACCTGTAGCTCCTTTAGGATTATTAGCCAAATAAGTAAGAAATTCCGGAACAAAAGGAGTTTCCGGGGTAGTCCATCCTAAGCTTCCCCCCTGTGCTGCAGAGTTTGGATCGTTAGACATCTTGATAAATTCTGTAAATCTCGCAGGCGTTGCTTTCACAATAGCTCCGATAGAGTCTGCCAATTTCTTAGCCTGCTCTTTAGATCTTGTTACGCCTTGTCCTGCAGGGCTTCCTTTGAATGCGATAAGGATATGTCTGGACAATGTAGAATCTGAAGTCTTTTTATCCAAAAGTTTCGACACTACATAGAAATTCTGCTCTTTGTAAGGTCCAAAAGTCTGTCCGATAGCTGCAGTTGCAATCTGACCCTGGATTGCCTGAGGCAATTGGGCAGGCGCTGAATACTGATTGTTGAAAGGCATATCAGAATTAGCCATTACGAACATAGAGTCGTTCTTTGTGTTCTGGAAATTCTCTGTTCCTCCGCTTGCATCCGTACCTCCTGAGAAAAGCTTATTGATTTCCTTCTGGGCCGCTGCATCATCTGCCGGACTAGGTTTAGAAGGGAAATAAACGATTCCGATGTTTCTGCTAGGCTCTGCTTTAAACATTACAGGGTGTTGCTTGATATAGTTTTCAAGGTCTGCCGTAGTAACGTTGATTTTTGTTTTCTGAAGGTAAGCAGCATAGTCGATCTTTACAAAATCGATGTCAGCCAGCTGATCTCTCTGCTTCATAAGCTCTTCAGCTTCTTTTTTACCAGTAGTGATTCCTGCAGAAATATTAGTAAACACCTGTCTTGCCATCAATCTGTATTCCACAGTTTTTCTGGTTTTCAGCCATTGGTTGTAGCCTTCAGGGTTGGTGTTTTTTAATGTTTCAATCTCTTTTTTAAGCTCTTGAGTTTTAAAATTACCTTTCTCATCAAAGAACTGTTGGTTTTGGGCAAACATCTGATCGTACTGGATCTGATTCCAGAAATAATCATCAGTCATTTCAAAGCCCAATTTCTCAAACTGCTGCTTGATAAGTTTAGATTGTACAAGTAACTGCCAAGCCTGCTCATCAAGACCCGTTTTTGGACGGCCCTGTTGCTCAGCCTGCTGCTGCAGTACGAAAAGCTGGTCATTGAACTCTTCGCGGGTGATTTTCTCACCGTTTACTTTTCCTAAAACATCAGGATTTTTTCCAAAAACCTTGTCGATACTGTCGGGATTTACCAGAAACGCTAAAAGCGCCAATGCGATCACTCCCATCAAAAGCCAAGGCTTACTCCTAATCTGTCCTAAAATTGCCATTTTATATATTATAGTTTTTTATCAGTTTGCGAAAATACACATTTTTAAGAAATTAGAGAAGCAGAACTCCTTTATTTTAATTTTTAAAATGAAAGATTATTAAAAAAAGGAAATTTTGACCATATTTTTTAGCAAAAAACAAATGGCATAGGTATTGTGCAATTTAGAGAACTATAATACGCTGCACGTTTTCAGCGCATATTGTAAAATATCATTTTAACGATTTAAAACGAAGATGACAATTTGTCATTTGATTAACTATGACAGAATTTGAAGATATTAGTTTAGAGGAAATGATCAGCGATGGGTTTGACATTGTAGCCGAAGAGATCAATCTTTCAGACTTTTCGGAAACTGATAAAAATTCCGAACAGAGAATATTCCCTATACTTCCCGTAAGAAATATGGTCATGTTTCCGAATGTGGTAATTCCTATTACTGCAGGAAGAAAAACATCGATACAGCTTCTTGAAGAAGCACAGAAAAATGGTGAGTTCATTGGAATCGTGAGCCAGAAAAATTCAGATTTGGAGCAACCAGCCGAGAAAGATATGTACCAGACCGGTACACTGGCAAAGATCATCAAGATCATCAAACTTCCTGAAGGCAATATTACAGCTATTACCAAAGGTTTCCACAGATTTAAAATAAAAAAAATCGTAGAAAGCCAGCCTTATTTCAAAGCTGAAATTACAAAGCTGAAGGATTCCCGGCCAAAAAATAAGGAAGAATATGAAGCTTTGCTTGAGAATATCAAAGATTTGGCCTTGAAAATAATCGAGCTGGACCCTAATATTCCGAATGCGGCCAATTTTGCCATCAAAAACATCAATAACAATGATGATCTTCTGAATTTCATTTGCACCAATGCAAGCTTTCCTTCTGCGGAAAAGCAAAAACTTCTTGAGGAGAAAAGCCTCATGGAAAGGGCTAACAAGTGCTATGAAATGATGCATGAGGATTACAGAAAACTGGAACTGAGAAACCAGATTCATCAGAAAACATCAAAGGATCTTGACAAACAGCAGAGAGAATATTTTCTGAATCAGCAGATCAGAACTATTCAGGATGAGCTGGGAGGCGGCCCTGAAAGTGATGTCGAGGATCTCATCAATAAGGCAAGAAGAAAAAAATGGAATCAGGAAGTGGAAGATCATTTCCAGAAGGAGATCAACAGACTGCAGCGCCAGAACCCTAATTCTCCGGATTATAATGTTCAGAGGAATTATCTTGATTTCTTCACGGATCTTCCGTGGGAAACTTATACAAAGGATGTTTTTGATATTGCCAAAGCTGAAAAAACTTTGGATAAAGCTCACTTCGGACTGGAAGACATTAAGAAAAGAATTCTGGAGCACATGGCTGTTTTAAAGCTAAAAAACAACATGAAATCCCCTATTCTATTACTTGTAGGGCCTCCGGGAGTAGGTAAAACGTCTTTAGGAAAATCTGTTGCTGACGCTTTGGGAAGAAAATATGTAAGGTTATCTCTGGGTGGGCTTCATGACGAAAGCGAGATCCGTGGACACAGAAAAACATATATTGGAGCTATGGCAGGGAGAATCCTGCAATCTATCAAAAAAGCCGGCACTTCCAACCCGGTAATTGTTCTTGATGAGATTGATAAAATAGCACAGGGCCTTCACGGTGACCCAAGCTCTGCCCTCTTGGAAGTCCTTGATCCTGAACAGAATAAATCTTTCTATGATAATTTTCTGGAAATGGGTTACGATTTGTCTAAAGTGATGTTTATTGCTACGGCAAATTCACTTTCTACGATCCAGACACCATTATTAGACAGAACGGAGATCATTCAGATCGCTGGTTATACGATGGAGGAGAAAACAGAGATAGCGAAGAGACATTTGATCAAAAAACAGCAGGAAGAAAACGGTCTGGATGCAAAATCATTCAAACTTGGAAATCCTGAGCTTAAACATATCATTGAAGCACACACATCAGAAAGCGGTGTAAGAACCCTGGAAAAAAGGATTGCCTCTATTGCGAGATGGGTTGCCCTTCAGACTGCTTTAATGAAAGAATACGATCCAAAGATCACTGTCGAAAAAATAGATGAGATCCTTGGTGTTCCAAGACCGAAAAGCCTGTCTGAAATCACTGGTGTACCGGGGGTTGTAACAGGATTAGCATGGACCAGTGTGGGTGGAGATATTTTATACATTGAAAGTATTTTAAGCAACGGAAAAGGAAGTCTTACCATGACCGGAAACCTGGGTACTGTCATGAAAGAATCTGCAACCATCGCTTTGGAGTACATCAAAGCCAGACATGATGACCTGGGAATTGCGCAGGAAGATCTGGATAAGAAAAACATCCATGTTCACGTTCCGGAAGGGGCAACTCCGAAAGACGGACCATCTGCAGGTATCGCGATGCTAACTTCCATGGTTTCTTCATTTAAGAACAAGAAAGTAAAACCTCATCTTGCGATGACGGGAGAAATAACGTTAAGAGGAAAAGTACTTCCTGTAGGCGGAATCAAAGAAAAGCTTCTGGCTGCAACAAGAGCAGGCATCAAAGAGGTGATCCTTTGTGAAGCCAACAGAAAAGATGTGGAAGAGATCAAAAAAGATTATCTGAAAAACCTGACTGTACATTATGTGAACAGAATGGAAGAAGTGGTTGATTTTGCGATCGAAAAATAATTAATAACATATCAACTCTCATAAGGAAACGCATTTCAGATTATTCTGGGGTGCGTTTTTTGTTATTAAGCCCAGCTACAAAAGCACAAAATCAGTAGGGATCAATTTTAAAGAAAATGCACACCACACGGCTCTATCATATACTCTCACTTTAAAAAGAATTATGTTAATTAAACCAAAACCCTCCTTTAATTAGACGGGTTTTCTTATTTTTATGCAACAGATTTGAAAAATTATGAATTTTCTTAGACTCCCTTTTCTTGTTAATCTCACACTTGTAGTTATTTCCATCATTGGCCTAGGTTACCTGTTGGCACTCGGACAGAGCATATTAGCCCCTTTCTTCTTAGCTTTTTTAATGGCTATGCTTTTTCTTCCTGCTGCCACTTTTATGGAAAGAAGATTAAGATTTCCAAGATCCATATCAACAATGACGTCGGTTTTTGTGATGCTGGCTATTTTATCCGGACTTATTTATTTTTTCGGATCCCAGCTTTCCGATTTCAGTAAAGATCTTCCTCATCTAAGGGAACAGATGACGACCGTTTTCAGCAATCTGCAGCACTGGATTTCAAAAACATTCAATGTAAAGATAGATGAACAGCTGGATTATATTAACCAGGGTTTGAATAAACTGCTTTCTTCCTCTGGAGTGATTCTTGGTTTTACATTTGGGATATTTTCAAGCGGTTTTGGCTTTATTGTATTTTTCACCCTATTCTTTATTTTTATTTTGAATTACAGAAGGGTTCTTAATACGTTCATCGTAACCGTTTTTAACGAAAAACATAAAGCAAGCGTTCAGGAAGTGGTTAACGAGATCAGAATCATGACGAAGAAATATATTTTCGGACTTTGTCTGCAGGTTCTGATTGTATCAGTTCTTTGTTCCATCCTCCTTACCATTCTTGGGGTAAAATATGCTATACTACTGGCTGTTCTTACAGGTTTGCTCAATGTAATTCCTTACCTGGGGATCTGTATTTCTCTTCTGATATCATGTTTCATTGCCTTTGCAACCGGTACGCCTTCCACCTGCATATATGTAGCTATCGGCTATATTGCCATACATATCATTGACGGAAATATTGTACTTCCGTTCGTTGTAGGTTCAAAAGTAAAGATCAATGCTCTGTTTTCCTTCATCGGAATTATTTTAGGCGAACATCTTTGGGGGATCGCCGGAATGTTCCTCTGTATTCCGGCTATTGCGATCATTAAAATTATTTTTGAAAGAGTAGACGGCTTAAAGCCATGGGGCAAACTGCTCGGGGAAGAAGAAAAGCCTAATAAAAAGAAAAAGAGCTATAAGATTTCTAAGAATATCACACTGAAGGAAATGGACTGACCATTGACAATGAGCAATTGATAATGATTAATGAATGATAATGTTTTAGTCATCATTTATTATTTACTGGCTGCTATTACTAATAAAAAAGCTGCCTCAAGTGAGACAGCTCTTATAGTTGATTTTATAGTGCGCACAATGGGCTCATTCCGCTTGGACACGTCTGGTTACACGGAATATATGCATGGCTATCAGGGCAATATCCCACATCTTCGCCACCACCACCTCCGCCTCCTAAGCAAGGATCTCCCGGTGGAATGATACACGGACAGCCTTCCGGTCCTATATCACAGACAGGAGGTTTTCCTCCGCCATGAACTTTCTTTAGACTCTCACGATTTAATTTTTGAAGTTTTTTCAGCATAATACGATTGTTTAGTTTTGATTTGTATAACAAATATATTAAATGAAATTACAAATTATTCCAAACATGGAGATAAATATGAAACATTCACAAATTTTAATAAAAACAGACTTACGAATAGCATTTTTGTTTTACATTTGATATAAAATCAACAATTATGAAAATCGTAAAATTTATCTTTGCCCTTCTTTTCGGGCTTATGTTTATCAATGCCGGATTAAACAAATTCTTTAATTATATGCCAATGGAAAAGCCAACGCCTGAGCAAATGAAACTTTTTGCAGCATTTGGAGAAATTCACTGGCTGATGCCTCTGGTGGGAATTGTAGAAGTTGTCGGCGGATTATTATTTATCTTTCCTAAAACAAGAGCATTAGGAGCCATTGTCATTTTACCCGTAATGGTGGGAATTGTGGTTCACGTGTTTACAATGGACAAATCTACCATGGGAATGTCCATCGCAGGAGCTCTGTTCCTGATTAATCTTTGGATGATTATTGATAACAGGGAGAAATATAAGGCTTTGATTAGTTAGGAAGTTATTTATGAATGGTGAATAGTCAATTAGCTTCGCTGTCAATTTATATCCTGCGATATTCACCACTGACTATTCACCATTCACATTGAAGGATTATACAAATGCACTGAATCCTGTAATGGATCTTCCTACAATCAGTGAATTGATCTCTTTCGTTCCTTCATAGGAGTAGATAGCTTCGGCATCTGCCACGAATCTTGCTACATCGTATTCAAGAAGAATTCCGTTGCCGCCCATTACTTCTCTAGCTCTGGAAACAATATCCCGTGTTCTCAAAGTACAGAAAACTTTGGCCAGCGATGCATGCTCATCCTTTAAAATTCCCTCATCCTGCATCTCCGAAAGCCGGAAGACCATCGTCTGCATGGCAGTAAGATTGGAAAGCATTTCCACCAAATGCCCCTGAATCATCTGAAATGAAGCAATAGGCTTCCCGAACTGTTCCCTGGTTCTGGTATATTGCAATGCACTCTCGTAGGCTCCTCTTGCACAGCCTGTAGCCATCCATGCCACTCCTGCTCTGGTCATACGCAGAACTTTCCCGGTATCTTTAAATGAATTTGCATTCTGCAGACGGTTTTCTTCGGTCACTAGACAGTCTTTTAAAGTAATCAGTCCGTTCTGAACGATTCTTAATGCCATTTTCCCCTTAATCTTCTCTACGGAATAGCCCGGATTGTCTTTTTCCACAATGAAGCCTTTCACTTCACCGCTGTCCAGGTCCCTTGCCCAAATGATGACCAGATCAGCAAATGTTGCATTTCCTATCCATTTTTTCTGCCCATTAAGAATCCAGCCTTCCTCTGTTTTTTTACAGGTAACGGTAAGACCGCCGGCCGCTCCTGAACCTACCTCAGGTTCTGTAAGGCCGAAAGCACCTATTTTCTCGAATTTCTGCATCTGCGGAAGCCACTTTTGCTTCTGCTCTTCTGATCCGCAGATATAAATAGATCCCATCGCCAGTCCGGACTGCACGCCGAAGAATGTAGCAATAGAAGCATCAATTCTCGCCATTTCCATAGCAATAACACCTTCCATCAGAAAAGGCATTCCCGGACAGCCATATCCTTCATAGGTGACCCCACAGATATCCAGTTTCTGAAACTTCGGGATCAGTTCAAAAGGAAATTCGTCTCTAAGCCAGTAGTGATTTACGAGAGGCTTCACTTCTTTTTCCATGAACGCTCTTACTTTAAGCTGAATTTCGCGCTGTTCCGGGGTAAGCGTATGGTAAATATCATAAAAGTCACCATCAATGGGAGGAAGTTCTCGTTTTTTCTTATCAGGATCGAGCATTTTCATCATTCCGTTCAGCTGTTTATCATCCAGTTTGGAAAAATTCTGCATCAGCTTAGGCAGATCAACTTTTTGAGAAATATCACTCAGCTGGTCAAAATCTATGGATCTGAATAATTCTATCGCGTTTCTTATTTTAGAAAAAGTATTTGACATAGTAATGTTTTGTGGGATTGATTTGTAAAAGTTAAGCAAAAACTGCTCCGAAAACAAGTCATTACAAGATGCTGTATTTTACAAAACATTCATTTACAATAAATTAAACAGAAATATTTATTTACAAACTTTTTGCAGCTGATTTTCAAATATTACAAAAGATCCTGACAGAACTTTGATCTGAGAAAACCCACAAAAATCAACGCTATGAAAACGACTTACATTAAATTATCATTATCCACAGTACTTTTATTAGGTGTTTATTCATGTAAAAAAGGAGAAGCAACGGTGTCTTCTAACGAACGTGCAGACTATGCTGTGGCAGATTCGGCAGCAGCCACGTCAGACAGTATTTCATCCGCTGCAACCATGACTGTAAAAGATAAACAGTTCATCAAAACAGCAGACGTGAATATGGAAGTAAAAGATGTATATGAAGCAACAATTTCTATTGAAAAATCCGTTCAGGATCTTGGAGGATTTGTCACCCACAGCAATCTTCACAGTAATGTAATATCCGAGGATTCGTACAATACTTCTGCCAATGATGCCATGCTGGTCAAGAAATATCAAACGGAAAATGCCATGCAGGTACGTGTACCTACAGAAAAACTGGGCGAGCTTCTTGTGATGATCAATGATAAAAAGCTGTTCCTGAACTCCAGAATTATCAATGCTGAAGATGTAACATCCAACATCAGGTATGCAGAGATGGAAGGAAAAAGAATTAAAAAGACAGGTGAAAACATTGAACAATTAAAAACCAATAAAGACAAAGTAAAGCTGGACAACGACAATATGGCGGAAGGAAACTTGCAACAGCTTGCTAACATGGATACTACCGACAACATTAAATACAGCACGATAGACATTTTCATCAAGGAACCTAAACTCCGCATTGCAGAAATTGCCGTAACCAATACCAGGAATATTGATAATAAATATAAGTTCAACTTCATATACGACGCTAAAAATGCTTTTGTAGAAGGATTTTACCTGATTCAAAAGATTGCGGTGGGACTTATCACCATATGGCCGCTTTTATTGATCTTAACCACAGCTGTATACTTTTTGAGAAAAAGAAAACCGGCAAAACCGGAACATGCAAAAATTTCAGAATAGCAAAAATTCCTAACCAATTGGTTATCATCATAATTTTAGATTTTACAGACCTCCTTTTCCGGGAGGTTTTTATTTTTTCCAAAAAACTGTAACGATCTTGATGGGAACAGTAGTCATTGTAATCAGTACTGTTCTATGGACTAAATATCTTTATGGATGCCATGCAAAACGTCTGGAAATATACTTAATGAAACGGACGAATAATTTCCTGACCTGTTTTCTGCAAGCAATAACGATGAAACCTCAGAGCTGTTCCGGGGTTTCATTTTTAAAAAATTGTTATTTATCGCGTTCAAATTTATCTGAGGTTTTATTTTTCCTTAAATTTGCAGATCAGAAATAAAATGATATGGATTTTAAATATTTGATCCTCCCTTTTACTTTCTGAATCTATATAATTTCTAAAATATGCTATCAAAAATAAATCCTATACAAACCACCAGCTGGAAAGCCCTTGATGAACATTTTGCAGGAAATGACTTTGATCTAAGAAGCCTTTTCCAGTACAATCCTGACCGTTTTAAAGAATTCTCTCTACAGCAAGATAATTTCCTTTTTGATTATTCTAAAAACCTGATCGATGCAAGAACGAAAGAACTTTTACTGCAACTGGCCAATGAATGTCAGCTGAAAGATGCCATTTCTAAAATGTTTGCAGGTGACAAAATCAATGAAACAGAAGGAAGAGCAGTTCTGCATACAGCATTAAGGGATTTCTCGGATAAAGAGATTATTGTTGACGGTGAAAATATCAAACCTCAGATCAGAAGAGTTCTTGACCATATGAAAGCGTTCTCTGAGAAGATTATTTCAGGGGAACACAAAGGCTTCAGCGGAAAAGAAATTACCGATGTTGTGAATATCGGAATCGGAGGTTCAGACCTTGGCCCGGTGATGGTTTGTTCAGCTTTAAAGCATTTTAAAACAAGATTAAACGTTCATTTCGTTTCCAATGTCGATGGTAATCACATTGCTGAAACCGTTAAACCCCTGAATCCTGAAACCACATTGTTCATTATTGCTTCCAAGACCTTCACCACTCAGGAAACAATGACGAATGCCAATTCTGCAAAAGACTGGTTCCTGAAAGCAGGAAAAGAAGAAGATGTTGCTAAACACTTTGTGGCATTATCCACTAATGTTGAATCAGTTAAAAAGTTCGGAATTGCAGAAGAAAATATTTTCGAATTCTGGGACTGGGTAGGCGGAAGATATTCTCTCTGGAGCGCTATCGGCCTGAGCATTGTTCTGGCAGTTGGCTATGACAATTTTGAGCAGCTTTTAAAAGGCGCAAACAATACAGATCAGCATTTCCAGACTGCAGATTTCTCTGAAAACATTCCGGTTTTAATGGGACTTTTAGGGATCTGGTACCGTAATTTCTATGCAGCGACAAGCTATGCAATCCTTCCCTATTCACAATATCTGGACAGGTTTGCAGCTTATCTTCAGCAGGGAGACATGGAAAGTAACGGAAAGTGTGTAGACAGAAACGGAGAATTTGTAGAATATGAGACTGGACCTATTATCTGGGGTGAACCCGGAACAAATGGACAGCATGCTTTCTACCAGCTTATTCACCAGGGAACTGAGCTTATCCCTGCAGATTTTATCGCTTATGTTAAAAGCAGCAATGCAGTTTCTGACCATCAGCCAAAACTTTTAGCTAACTTTTTTGCACAGACTGAAGCACTTGCTTTCGGGAAATCTGAAGAGGAAGTAGAAGAAGAATTAAGAAGCGCAGGAAAATCCGATGAAGAAATTGATAAGTTGTTAAACTACAAGGTCTTCCACGGAAATACACCGACTAACTCTATATTATTCAACGAATTAACTCCTTTTTCATTAGGCCAATTAATTGCCATGTACGAGCACAAAATCTTCGTTCAGGGTGTGATCTGGAATATTTTCAGCTTCGATCAGTTCGGGGTGGAATTAGGAAAAGTTCTGGCTAACAAGATCCTTCCTGAGCTTGAAAACAATGAGGCGATCAGCTCTCACGACAGCTCTACGAATGGATTGATCAATTATTATAAAGGAAATAAATAGCAGATGTCTGCATTAAGGTCATATTATTATAAACTTCCTCCCGGTCTCAGGCTTTTGGGACGGAAAATTTATTATTTTCCCATAGATCTCTATGAAGGGCTTACCGGAAAGAGATCGAAAAATGAACCCAAGAAAGGAGATATTTATGTAGGTGGCAGTGATTTTATCCCTCACGGGATCCGTCAGGTGAATGCGCTTAAAAAATATATCGGCTTACAAAATACAGATCATGTACTGGATGTGGGATGCGGGATCGGAAGGACTGCAGTAGCTCTTACAGAGACTATCACGGAAGGAACATATGACGGATTTGATGCCGTTGAAAAGGGAATCAGCTGGTGTAACAAGCATATCGGAAAAAAACATCCGAATTTTACATTCAAGTTTACACCGATTTATAACGACCTGTATAATACTTTTAGCCAGAAAGCGGAGAATTTTACATTTCCTTATCATGATGCCCGATTTGACAAAGTATTCCTGTTCTCGGTTTTCACACATATGCAGATACCGGAGATCAAAAGGTATCTTAATGAAATCAGCAGAGTGCTGAAGAGTGACGGGCAATGTCTGGCCACATTTTTCCTGTATGATGAGTCTAAAACGGAATTCGGCACTATGCCATTCCCTCATCAGTATGAAGGCTACAGGCTTATGGATGATAAAGTGACCGCAGCCAATATTGCAGTAAGCATTCCCTTGCTGAATGAGATGGCTTCAGAAGCAGGATTAAAAGTAACCACCATAAAAGGAGGATTCTGGAGAACCGATGTAGAAAAGGAAGGAGCCGATGAATTCCAGGATATTGTTGTATTCAATAAAATCTAAATAAAAGTAAAAAAAGTAAAAATGGCAGAAATTCTTGACGGACTTAAAGTGTCCAAAGAAATAAAGGCAGAAATCAAGGTTGAAGTGGAAAAGATCCTTGAAGGCAAGAAGAGAGCACCCCATCTGGTAGCTATTCTTGTAGGAAACAACGGGGCAAGCAAGGCCTATGTAAACAGTAAAGTAAAAGACTGTGAGGAAGTAGGATTCCGCTCTTCGCTCTTAAAGTTCCCGAGCACCGTTTCCGAATCTGAATTGTTGGAGAAAATTGATGAATTAAATAAATCTAAGGAGGTAGACGGCTTTATTGTACAGCTTCCTTTACCGGACCAGATTGATCAGGAAAAGATTATTCTTGCGATTGATCCAAGAAAAGATGTAGACGGTTTTCACCCTGAAAATTTTGGGAAAATGGCATTGGAAATGGACACTTTCCTTCCTGCTACCCCTTTTGGGATCCTGACACTATTGGAAAGATATAATATTGAAACCAAAGGAAAGGACTGTGTAATTATCGGGAGAAGCAAGATCGTAGGAAGACCTATGAGCATCCTGATGGGAAGAAAAGATTTCCCGGGTAACTCTACCGTAACCTTAACACACTCTTACACAAAAGATATCGAAGAATATACAAAAAAGGCAGACATCGTTATTACCGCACTGGGTGATCCTCATTTCTTAAAAGGAGATATGATCAAGGATGGTGCAGTAATCGTGGATGTGGGTATTACAAGAGTTGACGATGACTCTCCAAAAGGATACTATCTTGCGGGTGACGTAGATTTTGACAGCTGTGCAGCCAAAGCAAGCTGGATCACACCGGTACCGGGAGGAGTAGGTCCTATGACCAGAGCCATGCTGATGAAAAACACCATCATCGCTTACAAAACGTCGGTCTATAACGACTAATTTTAAAATGAACAAAGAAGAAGATATTTTATTAAAAGAAGGTAAAATGCTCCCTGTAATGGAGCATTTTTACACTTTACAGGGAGAAGGGGCACACACCGGAAAGGCATCCTATTTTATCAGATTGGGAGGCTGCGATGTCGGGTGCCATTGGTGTGACGTAAAGGAAAGCTGGGATCCTAAACTCCATCCATTAATGAATGCAGAAGAAATTGCAGAAACTGCTGCAAGGCATTGTAAAACAATTGTTTTAACCGGCGGTGAACCGTTGATGTGGAATTTAGATATCTTAACTTCCAAATTAAAAGAATTGGGATGTACCATCCATATTGAGACCTCAGGAGCCTATCCATTGAGCGGACAAATCGACTGGATTACCCTTTCGCCTAAGAAAACAGGACTCCCGAAAGAAGAAATCTATGAAAAAGCCAGTGAGCTTAAAGTGATTATCTTCAATCAGCACGATTTTACATTTGCCCAGGAACAGGCCGCAAAGGTTTCTGAAAGCTGCAGATTGTATATGCAGAGCGAATGGAGCAAACGTGATGAGATGTATCCAAAGATCACCGATTTTATTTTGGCCCATCCGGAATGGCAGGCCTCGGTTCAGACCCATAAATACCTGAATATCCCGTAAAAAATATGTACATTAGCTCTTCGTATCCGCTATAAATACCGATAGATGCAGAGAATTCGATACTCTAGATACCTGAAATCGATCATTATTTTGCTTGACCTTTTGGTTATTGCATCTATCTTCATATTCTTTTTCATAAGCAGAAACGAAAGTTTAAGATATCATAAAGAAACCTGGTATCAGAATATTTTTTCCCTGGTATTGCTTTTTTTGTTCTGGATGCTTTTAAGCGGCAGGACAAAAATTTATAATATTCAGAGAAATCTTACCTATACCCTGTTTCTGGAACGCCTCCTTATCCATTTTCTGTTTTTTATACTCGGCGTTCTGCTCATTGGAAAAGTAAGCAAAAATGTATTTTTCAATTCAGATATTTACTGGCTTTCCTTCTATCTTTTTTTCTTTATTTTTCTTGCGAAATCGATTATTTATTTTATTATAAAATACTTCCGCTCGCTAGGGATCAATTATAGAAATGTGATGTTTTTAGGGGAAACGAGTTCTACAGAAATTCTGAAGAATATATTTCAGGACAGAAAAGATTACGGATATAAAATATTTGAGTACGGAACTTCTGATATAAAACCAAGTGAGCTCGTTGAGTTTTGGAAAAAAAATGGGATCCATACCCTGTTTTTATCTACAGAAAACCATTTCACCGAAAGTCTTGAAACTGAAATCTTCAAACTGGCGGAAGACCATAAAGTTCACGTCTCATTAATCCCGAGCATTACACAGAGCGATTTTTTTCTGTATGATCTTGGATATATTCAGACGCAGCCTATTCTCAGCCAGGCAAAATATCCTTTAGACTATTACTCCAATTTCCTGGTTAAAAGAGTATTTGATATTGCATTTTCCATCCTTATATTGGTTTTATTAGGTTCCTGGTTATTTCCGGTTATTGCAATTCTCATCAAAATAACGTCTAAAGGCCCTGTTTTTTTTATTCAGAAAAGATATGGTTTCCATGAAGAAGTATTCTCCTGTCTCAAATTCAGAACCATGATCGTTAACGATGAATCTGCAACGAAAACTACCGAAGAAAATGATGTCAGGATCACAAAAATAGGTCGTTTTCTCAGGAAGACCAGCCTTGACGAGCTTCCACAGTTTATCAATGTGCTGAAAGGGGAAATGTCTATTGTGGGACCACGTCCGCATATGCTTGCTGTTGATAATTTTTACAAACCCAAGATAGGAAGATACAGTTTAAGAAGCATGGTATCGCCTGGTATCACTGGCCTTGCTCAGGTAAGCGGGCTGCGCGGAGATTATGGAGATGTGGAGGTGGAAATGAAAAAAAGGATTCTTGCAGACACGTTCTATGTAAGAAACTGGAGTTTTGTTTTGGATCTGATCATTATTTTGAAGACCGTTTTACTGGTGATTGGTGGCGACAAAAACGCAAAATAAGTTAAACAAAAGGTTAAGACTGAAATTGAGGAATCATATTTGCTTCTAAGGTTTAATAAAGCTCCGTTGAGCATCTGAGGTCTAACCTTAATTAAATAAAAAAAGTCTAATTTAGCAGCATGTTAAAAAAGTTTTTTACAGCAGTAGGAGAATACATTATCCTTCTAGGTAAATCCTTGCAGAAACCCCAGAAAATGAGGGTTTTCTGGAAGCTGTTCATGAGAGAAATCAATGATCTCGGCGTCAATTCCTTTGGGCTTGTGATCTTCACTTCTATATTTGTGGGAGCCGTAGTGGCTATCCAGATGTTCAATAATTTTGATTCGTCTTCTTTTCCTATTCCCCCTTCATTCGTGGGATATGCCACAAAGGCTGTTTTGGTACTGGAATTTTCACCGACCATCATCAGTCTTATCCTGGCAGGTAAAGTAGGATCATATATTGCATCAAGTATAGGAACCATGAGGGTTTCTGAACAGATCGACGCACTGGACATTATGGGGGTAAACTCTCCGAATTTCCTGATATTGCCCAAAATTTTTGCCTGTGTCATTTTCAATCCCCTGCTTATTGCCATCAGTATCGTATTTGGTATCGGCGGCGGTTATCTGGCAGGTATCCTTACCGGAAACTGGACAGAAAATGATTATATAGTGGGGATCCAGATGTATATGCCCACTTTATTTGTGTACTATGCTTTTGTAAAAACCACAGTATTTGCTTTTATTATTGCTACGGTGCCTTCTTACTTCGGATATAATGTTAAAGGAGGATCGCTGGAAGTAGGTAGAGCCAGCACACAGGCTGTAGTATGGACCATGGTATTCATTATCATTTCGGAATTAATTTTAACCCAATTAATATTAAGCTGATGATTGAGGTAAAAGATCTTAAGAAGAGTTTTGACGAGGTTGAAGTACTTAAGGGAATTTCAACTTCTTTTGACAAAGGAAAGGTAAATCTGATCATCGGGCAAAGTGGTTCCGGAAAGACCGTTTTCCTGAAAAGCTTACTGAATGTTTATCAGCCATCATCAGGCGAAATCCTTTTTGACGGCAGGGATATCAATGTCATGACACGTGAGGAAAAACAGCATCTGCGTTCAGAGATCGGAACGGTATTCCAGGGCAGTGCACTTTTTGACTCTCTGACGGTGGAAGAGAATATTATGTTTCCGCTGGACATGTTTACCAACCTTACTTTCAGAGAAAAAAAGAAAAGAGTATTTGAAGTAATCGGCAGAGTGCATCTTGATAAGGCAGGGAGAAAATTTCCTTCTGAGATTTCCGGGGGAATGCAGAAACGTGTTGCTATCGCAAGAGCAATCGTGAACAATCCGAAATATCTTTTCTGTGATGAGCCGAACTCCGGCCTTGACCCTTATACTTCCAATGTCATTGATGATCTTCTTCTTGAAATCACCAAGGAATATAATACAACGACCATCATCAATACGCACGATATGAATTCCGTGATGACGATTGGGGAGAAAATTGTGTACCTGAGACTGGGGATCAAAGAATGGGAAGGAAACAAAGATATTCTTATTACTGCAGGCAATAAAAATCTTATTGACTTCGTTTATTCTTCAGAACTGTTTAAAGAGCTGAGAGAATATTTACTTGAAAATAATAAAACGATTGAAAATACAATCTCTAAAATAGATGATAATGAAAAAGGTACTTAGTATAGCATTAATCGGGTTTTCAATGTTCGCTTCTGCACAGATTTCCCTGGCAGGAAAAGCCAACTTAATATTCCCGACAGGCTCTCCATCCTGGAAAAACATTAAAGGAACGGTAAATGAAGCCATTGAAGGAACAGGAAAGAACAATGCAGGTTTCAACGTGGGACTTTCTTTAAAAATAGGGCTTCCGACTGCACTTTATGTAATGCCGGAATTATACTACACTCATTTTAAAAATGAATTCACAGCAGAGAATACTACTTTTGATGTAAAAAGCAACCGTATCGATATGCCTGTTCTTTTAGGGTATAATCTTTTAGGAAATATGCTTGGTATTTTTGTAGGTCCGGTAGCAAGCTATAATTTAAGCAAGGACAACACCTACAATGATTTTAAAGAAAATGTTAAAAACAATTTCACGGTAGGGTACCAGTTTGGTGCGCAGCTTGAAATTAAAAAGCTGATTATCAATGCACGATATGAAGGAGCATTCAGCAAAGATGAAAGAAATTTCATCAATAAAGTCTCCGGATCGGAAATCAGGTATGACAACAGACCGAACCTGTTCTTAGTAGGTGTAGGTTATAAGTTTAAATAATCTGAAAATAACACTATATAAAACCCTCAAATATTAAACTTGAGGGTTTTTATTTTGCTGAAGTTCCGCTTCCCGTCTGGCAATATCTGCCGCCTGTTTTTCCAGGTCTTCTTTTTCCTGCTGCAGTCTCTTGAATTCTCTTTTTTTCTCTTCAGCCTTTATGGCGCTACCTTTACTTACGTATCCTACCATTCCGCCAATAATAAGGCCAATTCCTACTCCGGCCATTACACCCATCATGTGGGAGATAGTAATTCCACCTACGGTAAAATCAGTGGTCAGATAAAAAAGCAAAGCCGATACGGCAAGCAGTATAAGCCCGGTAATTGATAAACTTTTCATAAATATTGTGTTTAGTGGTTTATATTGAAAAAGCCTTACCCAATTTAGTGAAAAATTCAATAAGGCTTTATACAAGATTAAATTCTGAATAATTATATTTTCCCTCCGGCTGCTTTATAGTATTCCAAAGCTTTTGGAAGGTTTTTATTGATATCTGAAATCCTTGTCTCAGGATTCGGGTGGGTAGATAAGAATTCCGGCTGTCTTGAGCCCGATGCTGCCGCTTCCATTCTGTTCCAGAAAGGAATTGCCTCTCTCGGGTCATATCCTGCCATAGACATCAGATATAATCCCATCTGATCTGCTTCTGATTCCTGATTTCTACCATATTTCAAGAGGGCTACCTGAGATCCGATAGGATATACTTTTTCAAAAATTCCTGCCCATTGTGAATTGGAAATTGTTCCACCCAGAATAGAGCCTCCATACTGTGCAACCATAGCCTGGGAAATTCTTTCATTACCATGGCCTGCTAATGCATGTGAAACTTCGTGTCCCATTACTACTGCCAGTCCATTGTCATTTTTTGTAACAGGAAGAATTCCTGTATAAACGGCAACTTTTCCACCAGGCATACACCAGGCATTCAGCTCATTGCTTTGTATAAGATTGAACTCCCAGTTATAATTAGCAAGATCGGCAGATCTTCCTATGCTCTGGTAATATCTTTCTGCTGCACTTTTTATTCTGCTTCCTACACTCGTTATTCTTTTTGCATCTGCAGTTCCTGTGATAATCTTAGATTTAGACAATGTCGTTTTATATTCCTGAGCAGACATTGTTAATATTTCCGAATTATTTGCAATCTGTAATGAAGACCTGCCCGTAATTGGATTAGTTGTACATGCTACAGTTGACAAGGCAACTGCTCCTATTCCTAATAGATGTGTAAATTTCATAGTTGTTTGAGTGTTAATAATTCAACATTTACAATTTTTATTCCAAAATGATTCAGAAGGAATATATTTGCATACAATTTGCTATCTAAATTTACAATTAATACGGTTATGAAAAAGTATATTTCATTTATATTTATTTTTGGATTCCTTTTTTTCTTTCAAAGCTGCTCCTCACAGGCTTCATTGGATTCCAAAACAGTTGATGCGCTTGTAGATTCCCAGGAATTTACTTTTCATGCACAGAGGGCCAATCCTATGAATTATGATGTTATCAACGTTATGAATTCAATGCCAAATTCTACTTCAATGAGGATCTTAGAACTTAACGGAGATAACTACAGCATTATAATCAATAAAAACAATTTGGAGGTGGTACTTCCTTATTTCGGAAGAGTATTTAATCCTGCTTTCGGAGATAGAGATAAAAACAGCTACCGTTTTACATCCAAGGACTTCACTGTCAATAAGTCTCAGAATAAAAAAGGAAACTGGACCTTAAAGATTAAGCCTAATGATACAAGAAATGTTGATGAGATTAATATAGAAATTTTTAAAAGCGGTAAGGCATTTGTTTCTATGAGAAGTAATGACAGACAGCCGATAACCTATGACGGTTATGTTTCCAAGAATGAGGAAACGCCAAAAGAAAAGGAAAAGCTTTAGTCTTTGGATAAAAATTTTTCAACAAATATTTTTGCTTCAGTGCTGGGATTAGAAACCATTTCTGAAGCATTTTTTTTGTGCTGTACATAAGCAGCCTCTACGGAATCGCTTCTTTTCATCATAGCCAGGATATATTCCTGAACCCAATATTCAAAACGCTTTTCAGCCTGCTTGGTACGGACTTCCTTAAAGCGTCCGGTTTTCTTTTTCAAATCTATAAATTCACCTATACTACCATATACTTCCTCTAAACCTTCATTGTAAAGAGCAGACCCTAATAATACCGGGATTTTCCAGCCTTTTTCTTTGGGAGGGATAAAGTCCAGCGCACGTTTCAGTTCCAGTCTTGTATTTTTTGCTTTCTGCAGATTATCCTGGTCCACTTTATTGATAAAGATAAGATCTACCATTTCCATGATGCCTCTTTTGATCCCCTGAAGCTCATCTCCCCCGCCAATGATTTTCAGGAAAAGAAATACATCCGTAATATCAGCTACAAGTACTTCAGACTGTCCTACTCCAACTGTTTCGATCAAAATATAATCATATCCTGCCGCTTCGCAGATCATCATAGTCTCAAAGGTGGTATTGGCAACACCGCCAAGAAATCCGGAACTCGGGGAAGGGCGGATAAAGGCATTTTCTTCTTTCGCCAATTCTTCCATTCGGGTTTTATCTCCCAAAATACTTCCTTTATTAATGGAAGAACTGGGATCGATGGCAAGAACAGCAACTTTTTTACCGTTAGCAATAGCAAGCCTTCCGAAATTTTCAATAAATGTGGACTTTCCTGCACCGGGAACTCCGGTAATTCCCACTCTCACTGAATTACCCGTGAAGGGCATTATTTTCTTCAGAAGCTCTTCTGCCTGGGTCCTGTGCTCGGCTTTTTTGCTTTCGACTAATGTAATAGCTTTTGCGATCAGGCGTTTATTTCCTGACTGTATTCCTTCCATTAGTTCTTCTGTAGAAAATTTCATTGATTCAAAAATATAAAAATAACCTTCAAACTCCCATACAAACGGGCATTAATTTTATTTCTTCTAAATTAAAACTAGATACTGTCTTACCAACAGGAAGTGGAAATTCCTACATTTGTTACTCATCAAAATCAAGAAACATGAAAAAAATATCCGCTGCTGCATTATTTACCGTCTTATTAATGGCTTCCTGTACACCAAAAGCTTCTACAGCCGGACCTATAGGACCTGCCGTTTCTACTGCGGAACAAATAGCGCAAGGAAAAACAATCTTCGAAAATTCCTGCGGAAGATGCCATAAGCTCCCGGATCCTGCAGCACACACCTCTGTACAGTGGGTGGGAATTATGAATTCAATGGCTCCTAAAGCGAAGCTGACTGACGAACAGCATCAATGGGTATACGACTATATTGTTTCTGTGAAAAAATAATCACCAAATCAGAATATGGATATGAAAAAAGTAATCTTAAGTATGACCGCAGGTGCTGCATTTATGGTATCCTGCGGACCTAAAACCGTTGCCGTAACAGGGCCAAAGTACACTGCATCTGAGCAGCTGGTTCAGGGAAAAACTATTTTTGAAAATTCATGCTCCAAATGCCACAAACTTCCGGATCCTGCTAAGCATGATGATCAGGGATGGATCAAAACTTTAAGCAGAATGGCCCCTAGAGCTAAATTAAGCACTGATCAACATCAGATGGTGTATGATTATCTGATCTCTGTAAATAAAAAGTAGGAGTTTCAGTATTGCAAATAGGAGAGTTTCAGGGTATAAGCGTACAAAAAGCTTATACTCCTAAATTTCTCTGGTTTATTTTAGGACAATCCCCAATCCGGGTTTCCCGGACAGGATTATTTTTCCGTTTTCTACAAAATTTCCAGAGGCATAGTCATTGGAAATGAGGTTTGCACCATCAAGGTCGGCAAAATCAGTAAGGCCTGCCAGTACGCAGCCAGCGGAGATTCCAACCGTAGATTCCGTCATGCAGCCGATCATAATTTTATACCCCAGATCTTTTGCTGTTCTGATCATTTCTAATGCCGGAGTGAGCCCTCCGCATTTCATCAGTTTGATATTGACACTTTTATAATAAGGCAGGAGCTCTTCCAGGGAATTAAGATCCTGGGAATCTTCGTCTGCCATCCAGTTGGCAAAACCATCTTTTCTTAAAACTTGATACTGGTCAACCTGTCTTGGCTGTTCCAGGTAAGAAAACCGACTGACCTTTTCATTTTCCTGAAGCCACAGACAGTCCTGATCTGTAAAACTGGCATTGGAATCTAAAGCAATGTTGCGGTTCAGCCTCAGCAGCTTTTCGATATTGTCTTTATGCAGCCCTTTACATTTTACTTTGAATCTGTTCCAGCTGCTTTTTTCTATTTTCCGGATCTGATCTTCAATATCTGCTACTGAAATGGTAATTGAACTTTCTGCTAATTTCTCGTAAGAAATGTGATTTAATTCTATAAAGCTTTTGTTTTCAAGTTTTCCAAAAAGATCCCAATAGGCACAGTCCAGAGCAGACAGCAAAAAAGGATGAAGATCCAGATCAGAAAGAAAGAGAAAAAAATCTTTGGGATGAACAACAGGCTGTCTTTCAATTAAAGACTGTATCTCTTTTAATCTGACGGTAAATTTTTTCAGATCAATATGATAATAATCTATGGCAACACATTCTCCGTATCCTTTACAGTTTAAATAAGATAATTCTACCACCAGGGCTTCTCTTGTGTCATAATTTCCATAGGCGATTGAGAAAGTTTCTTTTAGCTGAAGTGTTTTAAGTTCAAAATTAAGTTCCATCTATTAAAGCTACAAAAAAAGGACCTTAAAAAGATCCTTCTGTAATAAGTGAAACATCATTTAAGAAAGTAATTACTTTTTCTCTTTCTTTTTAGTTTTTGTCATTTTGCTTTTGATCAGTTTTGTCCTGCCAGTCAAAAAATCAATCATAGCTTGGTTATAACTGTATTTTCTTGCTTCTTTTAAAGGTTCCAATGCTTTTTTATATTCCAGCCTGATTTCAAACAGCAGCGATTTCTGTATCAATATTCTTGCTTTGTCTATTCCTTTGATTCTTAAAGCATAATGAATCAGTTTTTCAGCTTCATCGAAGTCCTCATTATCCAGAAGACATTTGATATAATGCTGGGGCGTGTTGAGATTGCCCATATTGCACTGCATAGCTTCCTCGAAATACATTTTTGCTTTTTCGTAATCGGTCAGCATTTCGCTGTATATTCTTCCCATAAGACAGAGGCTGTCTGCATCTTCCGGATCGTAGGACAGGGCATAATTCAGTGCTTCCAGGCAGTCTGGAAGACTATATGGATAATTATCCAGAGCTTCAAAATAATATTTACTTTTAGTTGAGATCATTTCTATCGTTTTTTAATTCTTTTTTCAGGATATTTCTCTGTTTCTTAAATGATTTATCCTGATGATTCTTTTTAAAGTCCGTTCCGGAAAATATACGGACCGGATTCCCTCTCTGCACCTGCAGATGATTGCTCCATGTATCCTGCATTCTTTTTTCCAGCTGTTTGATATACAATCCTGTTACTTTTTCTTTCAGCCGCATAATGGCCAGCTTTTTATTCTCCAGCTGAGACCGGGAATCCTGTGCAAAGACACTTTCTCCAGTGGGTATGTGAACGGCACGGACAGCCGTGTTGACTTTATTTACATTTTGTCCGCCGCTTCCCTGGCTTCTGGTAGTCTGGAACTGAATATCTTTTTCACTGAAATTGATTTTCTCCAATCCTTCCAACTCGAAGACACCGATAAACCAGTTGCTCCTTTTGTGAAGTTTCCTGAACGTACTTTTTCCGGTCCAGCATATGCTTCCCAACCACGTTTTTAAAAATCCATCCAATTCTTTTCCTTTTAAAAGGAGCGTTACTGATTTCAAAGTCAAGTTTTCATCTCCATTTTCGCGGTGAATAATTTCGTAATCTATTGTATTGTTTTTAATTTCCTCAAGGAAGACCTTCAGGATTTTAGCGGTAACCCACTGGCATTCCAGAGGTCCTCTTCCCGAGGTTATTTGAATAAGTTTTTCCATTTTAATGTACTTTAGGGATTTCACTTAATTTTGGATGACCAACAGGGTCAATTCCTTTCTGCAGTAAATCTTTAGCAGCCATTACAGCCCAGCATTTATCACTGGAATGGATATTTCTGTAAAACGTAAGTAAAAGTTCAGGCTTAACCACTGTAAAGCCACTGATTTCAATAGTTTCCAGATCATCTCTTTCGAAGAAATCTATAGTAATTCTGTGAGATTTTCCATTTTCCAATTCTGCTGTTTTTTCATACCTGCGGAAGTTTTCTTCACTCTGCAGATGATCATAGCGCGTCCATACTTTTTCAAAACCTTCCTGCTGAAGAATTATTACCGCTTCTGCTGTATTCTCTTTCTTAACAAAAACATCAATGTCCTTGTGGTCATGAGCATGTTTGTATTCCGTATGTTCTGTTTCTGACATGAAATGCCATGCCCAGCCTCCTGATATAATAACTTTATCTTTTAATTTATTTAAAATTTCAAGTCCGTGCAGGATTCTAAATTCCGGCCAGACTTCTCCGTATCTTTTTATGTTATGAGGTGCTCCCATTTTATATTTTTTTTGTTTTTTTGTTGCGTGTTCCTGATTACCGGTTAGAATTTCCAAATGACAACCAGAAACCTGCAACTAAAATTTATTTATCCATTCTCACAATTCGGGGTTGAAATGTTCCGAGAATGTCTACCAATTCGCTCTGTGCATTCATTACTTCATGAATGTCCTTATAAGCCATCGGTGCTTCTTCTGTATTACCACCCATCAAAGTGACCTTCTTCAGCTTAAGCTCTTTGTTGATATCATTCTGAGTAAAAAGGCTTCTGCATTCTCCTCTGGAATGAGCTCTTCCCGCTCCGTGTGATGCTGAATTCAAAGCATCGGGATTACCTTTCCCACGGACGATAAAGCCTTTTGCCGTCATGGATCCTGGAATCATACCCAATTCATTTACGTTGGCAGGAGTTGCTCCTTTTCTGTGGACAATGACTTCTTTTCCGTTGTGAATTTCTTTCCACGCGAAATTGTGATGGTTTTCAATTTTTGCTTTCACTCTTCCGCCGACAGCTTTTACCAGTCTTCTATGGATGTCATCATGGCAGGCAGAAGCGTAATCTCCGGCAAGGTTCATTGCCGTCCAGTATTCCAGGCCGAGATGAGTATTCAGATCCAGCCACGCAAACTGCTGCGCTTCTTTTGGCAACGGACACTGATCTGCAGCTGCTCTTGAATAATATTGCGCGATCTCGGCTCCTAAACCTCTTGAACCGCTGTGAGAAAGTATTCCCAGGTATTTTCCTTTCGGAAGGCCGATCTGTTCATCTTCTTCCGTGATCTCCACTTCTCCGAATTCCACAAAATGATTTCCTCCGCCGGAAGAGCCCATCTGTTTGATGGCTTTTCCTTTTAATCTCCTCAAAACCGGGATCATATCGAAGGTATCTCTTTCAAAGATTTCATGATCAATATGAGATTTATGCGTTTCGTACATCCCGAATTTGGTGTGTTCGGCAAGAGCTTTTTCATATTTATCTCTTGCTCCGTCAAGATATGAAACGGGTGTATCCAAAATACTGAGGCTCATCCTGCAGCCAATATCCATTCCTACACCGTAGGGTATAACCGCGTTTTCGACAGCCAAAACACCACCTATCGGAAGTCCATACCCGCTGTGTGCATCCGGCATTAAGGCACCCTGGGTTGAAATTGGCAGTTTTAGTGCTGTATACAACTGGTTTTTTGCTTCTTCAGAGATATTGTTTCCAAAAATCTGAAAAGAGGCACGCTGCGTATTGAGCATTCTTTTTTCAGTTTTTCTGGATGAAAGCAGTGATTCTGCGATTTGCCCGAATGTCAGGTCTTTTTCAAAGCTTTCCGGATTGAGAAGGATGTCTTTCAAAATAGATTTTACATGATGGATATTCTTCGTTGCAAAATTTCTTTTCATCACTTCCAAAGCCACATTGACACTTTGATTATTCGGATACCCGAGTTTTAATATATCTTTTCCTTTTAGTTTTAAATTTCCCATTTGTTTTTGTTTTAAATCATTTTGGACCTATAAGTCCTCAAAATAGTCTGCAATCTCTGTTGCAGACATGATGCAGAGTGCATATTTCCTGCTTTTGATAAGATCAGTTTCATATTCCTTTTTCCATGGATTTGATTTACCATAGATTTTCTTTTGGATGATTCCCTTAATTTTATGCTGTCCCAGATATGATTCAAGCTGAGCATATTCTTTTTCAAGCTCTGCATCTACCGGTTTGTAGTGCGTAATCATATTGGGTCTTATCCGTAAGGTAAATCTCCAGGGTTCAATGAATTCGTAGTAGGTTTCATTCCTTTTTTTGAATGGATTGTATTCTTCTTTTCTAAGAAAACACTGCCTTTCTCTTGGGGTAAGCCCAAATTTGGGGTCTGTCCATGCATAGAAGGAAATGCGGTTGAGCTTCTGTTCTTTTTCCACATAGATCCTTCGTCCGAACTTTTTTCTCTTTTTGAGAAACAGCCTGTTTTCGGAATACATATAGGTGTTGATTTTTTTCAGAATTCCTTCAAAGAAATCTGCGTCTTTGGATCTTTTCACCTCATCATTCAGCACGAAGAATCTTACAAATCCTCTCTGATAGGGGATTTCCAGTGGAATCCAAGGGATATTTCTTCTGATATCCCACAGCTTTTCACTACGATTATACTTTTTTCTTATCTGTTTTTCTACATCTTTTATACGTGTTGTTTTTCTGCTTCTAGCACTTCTAAGGCGGTGAAACAGAAGGTTATTATTTTCCATAAAAAAGAATTTAGAAGTGAGATGTTAGAAGTTAGATTCTGACAAGTCACAACAATCCTGTATTCAACTAAAATTTAAGTTGATTGATTTACGATAATGAACAGTATGAAATGGGATCGTAAAAGATCTTTTCATTTTGTTCTTAATGACACTAAAAAATTTCGGGGAAACTGGAGTTTAAATATTGCGCAATAAAAAACCCGAAATCTTTACGACTTCGGGTTTTGATATTTCGTTGTACTATTATTCTAAGAGTATACCAAACCACGAAGCCTTACCACCATAAGTGGTACTCCAGCTGAAGAATTTTGATTCGTTTTGAACATTGCTTCGTTGTTTTTTAATAGATTAAACTTGATTTTCAGGTGCAAATATAGTATTTTTTCTGAATATTCAAATTTTTTAAATAAAAAAGCCTGAATAATTTTATATCCAGGCTTTGCTTTATTGGGAAGATTAATCTTTTGATCCTAAGCTATCCATCTCGTCGTCCATCCCTTTAGCTTCATGGGAATGGTAGACTCTTTCTGATCCCAGAAAATAAATATTATGTCTTGCTTTGGCAATGATCCCGTTATATTCTTGCTCCGACATACCTTCAGGAATGCTGTCCCGTGCTTCTGACGGTTTGCGGTACACTTCAAGTGCACCGTGTTCATTTAAAACAGTCTTGGCCACTTTAGCCTGCTGCAGGTCATCCGCATACACAATAACATTGCTTCTGCCAATACTGTGCTTGCGGTAAGCCTCGAGCATTTCTGCATCGTGAGCAAAAACGTATTCAAAAAATTCTTTTGTCTGCTTGTCCTCCTGATAATGATCAGCTGACAATCCGCTTTCTACCTTAGATTTTGAAATGATAATATTGGCTTCATCAAAACCTTTCTCTTTTAAATTCTTTTTAATTTCCTCTGTATCTACAGTCACCGGAAATACTGAAACTACTGTATAAGCCATAATGAAATTTTTCACTTAAACTATACAAAAGCTATGCAGTTATTCTATAAAAAATGTTAATTTAAAAATTTTTCTAAAATTTCCACCGCACATTTGGGAAGATTGGTTCCCGGACCGAAAATAAAATCGGCTCCGTTGGCATACAGGAATTCGTAGTCCTGCTGTGGAATAACACCTCCTACAACAATGGTAACATCATCTGCTCCCAGTTTTTTGAGCTCTTCCACCACCTGAGGAACCAGTGTTTTGTGTCCTGCTGCGAGAGAGGATACTCCAAGGATGTGGATATCGTTTTCTACAGCCTGTTTGGCTACTTCTTCCGGCGTCTGGAACAATGGGGCTACATCGACGTCAAATCCCATATCTGCAAATGCGGTAGCTACTACCTTAGCTCCTCTGTCGTGACCGTCCTGGCCCATTTTGGCAACCATTAATCTTGGGCGGCGCCCTTCTGCCTCTTCAAATTTTTGAGTCAGATGAAGGGCTTTTTCAAAATATTCGTTTTTCCCGGCATTCATAGCATATACTCCAGAGATTGTTCTAATATTGGCCTTATATCTTCCGAAAGTTTCTTCCATGGCGTCACTCATCTCTCCAAGGGTCACTCTTCTTCTTGCCGCTTCTATACACAATGCCAGAAGATTTCCTTTTCCTGACTTTGCACTTTCACGGATATCATTCAGGATTTCTGTAACAGCCTGGGGATTTCTTTCTGCTTTTATTTTTTCGAGTCTTTCGATCTGCTTTCTGCGGACTTCAGTGTTATCGATGTCCAGGATTTCTATTCCGTCCTGTTTTAAGGCTGTCCTGAATGAATTTACTCCAATGATGAATTCTTCACCACTGTCGATTTTAGCCTGTTTTTTAGCAGCTGCCTCTTCAATCCTCATTTTTGGGATTCCGGCTTCAATGGCTTTTGTCATTCCTCCTTCCTGCTCTACCTCATCGATGTATTTCATCGCCTCCTCAATCATCTGCTGGGTAAGGCTTTCTACAAGATTACTTCCGCCCATAGGATCTACAACATCACAGATTCCGCTTTCCTGCTGGAGGATAATCTGGGTATTTCTTGCAATTTTTGCTGAATAGTCTGTCGGAAGTGCAATGGCTTCGTCCAGTGCGTTGGTATGGAGTGACTGGGTTCCTCCTAACGCTGAAGAAAGGGCCTCAATAGCTGTTCTTGTAATATTATTAAAGGGCTCCTGCTCTGTAAGGGACCACCCAGAGGTCTGAGAATGGGTCCTTAATGCCAAGGATTTTGCATTCTGCGGGTTGAACTGTTTTAAAAGAGTTGCCCAAATGTATCTTGCGGCACGCATTTTTGCAATTTCCATGAAATGATTCATCCCGATTGCCCAGAAAAATGAAAGTCTTGGGGCAAAATCATCGACGTTCATTCCGGCTTTAATTCCTGTTCTTACATATTCAAGGCCATCTGCCAAGGTATAGGCCATTTCCAGTACCGGAGTGGCACCTGCCTCCTGCATGTGATATCCGGAGATGGAAATAGAATTGAATTTCGGAATATTTTGGGCTGTATATTCAAAAATATCAGCGATAATCTTCATGGAAGGAGCCGGCGGGTAAATATAGGTGTTCCTTACCATGAACTCTTTCAAAATATCATTTTGAATGGTTCCTGAAAGCAATTCCTGCTTCACGCCCTGTTCTTCGGCAGCTACGATATAGAAAGACAAAATAGGGAGTACGGCTCCGTTCATCGTCATGGACACTGAAATCTGATCTAATGGAATTTCGTTAAAGAGAATCTTCATATCTTCCACAGAATCGATCGCCACACCTGCCTTTCCTACATCTCCAACTACTCTTGAGTGATCGGAATCATATCCTCTGTGGGTTGCCAGGTCAAAAGCAACTGATAATCCTTTCTGTCCTGCTGCCAGATTTCTTCTGTAAAATGCATTGGATTCTTCTGCGGTAGAGAAACCGGCATACTGTCTTACAGTCCAAGGTTTCTGCACATACATGGTGGAATACGGGCCTCTGAGATAGGGTGCAATTCCCGGAGAAGTCTGTGTTAAAGATTCATTTTTAACATCTTTTGGGGTGTAAGATGATTTTAATTCTAACCCGTCTTTTTCAAAATTATAGATCTCTCTTTGCTGAGGTTCTATAGTAAAATCCGGAGTTTTCACAGAAATTGTCTTTCGCATTCCAATAATTTTTGTCTGCGTAAAGTTAATTTTTTTGAGCGAAACATGAAACTTATGTTAACGTACAGTTTTCCCGAGCTTTAAGCCATAAAAAAGACCGGACAAATGCCCGGTCTCTGTTATACTTAGTTATTATCTTATTTCAATTTCGTTATTCCCATTTCATAAAGGGCAAAAGAAATAAGATCTGCATTTTCACTGATCACCTGATCGGTAGCTCTTCCGGCTCCGTGGCCTGCATTTTTCTCAATTCTCAATAAAATCGGGTTTTTACAGCTTTGCTTATCCTGAAGCTCTGCACCGAACTTAAAAGAATGCGCAGGAACCACCCTGTCATCATGATCACTTGTAATGATCATTGTGGAAGGATAGCAAGTTCCTTTTTTCACATTGTGTACCGGAGAATAGGATTTAAGATATTCAAACATCTCTTTGCTGTCTTCTGCTGTTCCGTAGTCATAGGACCAGCCTGCACCTGCTGTGAACTTATTGTATCTCAGCATATCCAGAACGCCTACACCAGGGAAAGCTACTCTTGCAAGGTCAGGACGCATGGTCATGGTGGCTCCTACAAGAAGTCCGCCGTTCGATCTTCCGGATAATGCCATATATTCTTTTGAAGTATAACCTTTGTTCTGCAGATATTCTCCTGCTGCAATAAAGTCTTCAAAAACGTTTTTCTTCTGTGTTTTCGTTCCGGCATCATGCCATTTTTTACCGTATTCACCGCCACCGCGGATATTGGGTACTGCGTAGATTCCTCCGTTTTCCATCCAGATTGCATTAACTACTGAGAATGAAGGCTGCAGACTAATATTGAAACCACCGTAAGAATATAGGATTGTAGGATTTTTACCGTCAAGTTTTGTTCCTTTTTTATAATTGATCATCATTGGAATCTTAGTTCCGTCTTTTGAGGTATAGAATACCTGTTCTGAAACATAATCTTCCGGATTGAACTTCACTTTAGGCTTCTGATAAATTTCCGATTTCCCGGAATCTGCGTTAAGTTTGTATGTTGTTCCTGGCGTAATATAATTGCTGAAAGAAAAATAAAGCTCTTTTTCCTCTTCTTTACCTCCGAAGCCGCTTATATTTCCTTTTCCCGGAAGTTGAATTTCTCTTATCAGCTTTCCTGTTTTATCAAACTGTTTTACCTGATCAATAGCATCGATCATATAGGTCGCGAAGAAGTATCCGCCTCCTGTAGATATTCCTAAAACATTTTCTGTCTGCGGGATAACGTCTTTCCAGGTTTCCGGTGAAGGATTGGTGATGCTTGTTTTCACAAGACGCATATTCGGGGCGTCCTTATCGGTAAAGATAAAAAGATCATCTCCCTGGGTATCTACAATGCTTGCATTAATATCAAATCCGTTATTGATCTGTACAAAATCTCCACCTTTCTTCAGGTCTTTGATGTACAATTCGTTTCCGTTGGTTGCATTGGCAGCAGAAATAATCAGGTATCTCTGGTCTTCGGAAACGCCGGCTCCAAGATATCTTCTGGGAGTTTTGTCTCCTCCGAAAATGAGTTTGTCTTCGGACTGCTTTGTTCCCAATTTATGGAAATACACTTTATGTTTATCTGTCATTCCGGAAAGTACCGTTCCTTCTTTCGGCTTATCATAGCTTGAGTAGTAGAAACCGTCATCTCCCTGCCAGGAAATTCCGCTGAATTTTACATCTACCAATGTTTCATCAATCTGTTTTTTGGTAATGGCGTCTATGATAATGATCTTATTCCAGTCGCTCCCGCCTTCAGAAATGGAGTATGCTGCCAGATTTCCTTTTTTGTTGAATGACAGATTGGATAACGAAGTGGTTCCTTTTTCTGAAAATTTATTAGGATCTAAGAATATTTCCGTTGCTTTGGTCTTATTGTTTGTTCTGTACAGAATGGACTGCGCCTGAAGACCGTCATTTTTATAATAGTAAGTATAGTCTCCCTCTTTGAAAGGTGCTGAAATTTTCTCATAATTCCAGATCTCTGTAAGTTGCTCCTTGATTTTATTTCTGAATGGGATCTTTGAAAGATAATTCTGGCTGTAGGCTACTTCATCATCTACCCATTTCTTTGTAGCGTCAGAATCATTTTCCAGATCTCTGAAAGGGTCTACGACAGCGCTACCAAAATAAGTATCTGTCTGATTTCCTTTTACTGCTTTAGGATAATTCATTTTTTGAGAATAAAAAGTTGCTGAAAACAGGACTCCAGCGGTTAATAATACAGGTTTAAAATTCATAATCAAGGGTTTTCTCAAAAATACATAAAGTATGTGAAATAAAAAAAGCCCTGAAACCAGAGCTTATAATAAATATTTTTCAAGAATCATTATTTAGACCCGAAACTATCAAAATAGAAATCTGTCAATCCTGCAACAATTTCATCAGGGCCACCGTTCCAGTAGTATGTTTTTCCTCCTTCGTTTAGCTGGTACAAACTGAACTTTTGCTCTGTTACCACTATTTTATCCGCATTTTTAAAAGCCTGTACACTTTGAACAAGGTATTTTTTAAGGTCTTCAGGCTTAACGTTTTTCATATCCCCCGTTGGAATATCAGAAAATTTAGCCGGAACCTTGAAACTGACTGAATAATTAACCTCAGCAATTTTCTGATCTTCTATATATTCATTCTGGACAATTTTTACGTTTTTAACGGAAAGCTTTCCATTTTTAAAATTTTCCATCATAGCGGTGAAATAATCTTCGGCTTCTTTTCTGCAGGCATCTGCCGTGGTTTTTGAAAAAGCAGATAAAAAATTGTCGGTGGTTTCTTTCATCATATCCCTGGAAACGGTTTTAAAATCTACCTGATAAGCATTTTCTCCTTCTACAGTAGGCTTTAAATAATCATTCAGCTTAGAAAGTGCAGCATCATCGTTTTTAACGAAGGTTCCGAAATACATTTCAAAGACTTCAGAAGGTTTCTTCACTTCTGTCTGAGCCAGCAGATTTTGATTTAATAATGCCAGCATCATGAATATAATGACCTTAAAATTGTTCATATTATTTTGATTTTTTTAATGAATATACAGCAAAAAAAAGCTCCTGAATTTCAGGAGCCTGATTTATAATTTATTTTTAATAATTTTCTTCTTCTCCTTTCATCTTCTCCGCATTTTCCGCCATGATGACTGCATCTATCATTTCAGAAATATCTCCGTTCATATAAGCATCGAGGTTATACATAGATTTATTGATTCTATGATCTGTCACTCTCCCCTGAGGATAGTTGTAAGTTTTAATCTTTGCTGAACGGTCTCCCGTAGACACCATTGTTTTTCTCTGTGCAGCAATATCTCCCTGAACTTCCTGAAGCTTAATATCATATAGTTTCGCACGAAGCATTTCCATTGCCAGCTCACGGTTAGCCAGCTGAGAACGGGCCTGCTGACATACGACCACCAAACCTGAAGGCTTGTGAGTCAGCTGTACTTTAGTTTCTACTTTGTTAACGTTCTGTCCACCGGCACCTCCTGAACGGGAAGTCTGCATTTCGATGTCTGCAGGATTGATCTCTACATCCACTTCTTCAGCTTCCGGAAGTACTGCAATGGTGATTGCAGAAGTATGCACTCTTCCCTGAGATTCTGTTTCAGGAACACGCTGTACACGGTGAACTCCGGATTCGAATTTCATGATTCCGTAAACACCCTCACCTTCCACTTTCATGATCAGTTCTTTGTACCCTTTCGCTGCTTCATTGGAATCCGTTACTTCATGTCTCCATCCCTTTGTTTTGAAGTACATGCTATACATTCTGTAGATATCTTCCACAAAAATAGCGGCTTCATCACCTCCTGTTCCGGCACGTAATTCTACAATGATATTTTTGTCGTCTGCAGGGTCTTTAGGAATCAAAAGAACTTTTAATTCTTCTTCCAGGCCTGGAATTTTAGCCTGAGCTTCCATCTTTTCTTCTTTCGCAAGGTCCACAAGATCTCTGTCTGAACCGTCAGCAATGATCTCATCAGATTCTTCAATTGAGTCCAGTGCACCTTTATACTGATCGTACACTTTTACAATCTTTCCTAAATCACTGTATTCTTTATTCAGAGAAGAATATTTTTTTTGATCTGAAATGATATCAGGCTGTATAATAAGGTCGGCAACCTCATTATATCTTTGTTTAATAGCTTCCAGTTTTGGAATTAATGATTTAGACATTCTGCAATTTTTGAGAGTGCAAAGATAAGAATTTATTAATTCAAATTAAAATTCCTTTACTGCGTAGGATTCACATAATTTTTTGAACTATTATGGTTTAAGAGCTTTTGAGGATCATCACAAGTATTTTTATTTTAAGATTTTAATGTTCTGCGGGTTTTTTAAAAAATTTTCTGTCAATTACATATAGAATTAATCCAAAGGCTACAATTCCAAGTCCTATAATGCTTTCTTTAGGATTATGGATGAGTGTAAAGTAGAGGATGTACATACTGAACAGCAGAAAAACCGCAGGAAAAATGTAAAATATGTTGGATTTAAATATTTTCCGCTGGTCTTTTTTAAGAAAGAAAACCGTTGAAATAGAAAGACTGGCAAATAGCTGAAGGATAAAAGCGGTATACACAAAGATTTCTTTAAAACTTCCTGTCAGAATGATCACTGAAGCAATCACTGCATGAGCAAAAATAGCCCTTACGGGGATTCCTTTTTTATTATTGACAGCAAGTGATCTCCACAAATGGTTTTCTTTCGCAAAAGCCTGTGTAAGTCTTGAACCCACCCATAAATAGCCACTGATGGTCGCAATCAGCTGTAAAGCAATAAAAATATTGACAATTTTTCCAAAACCGCTTCCCAGCATATTCCCTGCAGCTTCACCCATCACATCTTCTTTTCCCGCCAATTGGCTTACAGGTGCGTGTTTCAGCATGATAAAATTAACAAGCAGATAACTGACCGTCACAAAAACAGTTCCCACAATTAAAGCTCTGGGAAGGTTTTTCTGAACGTCTTTTATTTCTCCTGCAATGTAAGAAGCTGAATTCCAGCCGGTATAGGAATAGGTAACAAAAACCAGGGATGTTGCAAAAGCCGGAAGCATGATCTCATGCTGCCAGCTGTCAGTAAATTTCAGGCTGTTTCCTGCCTCAGATCCTGAAAGCATAACGCCCAGAACCACCAGAACAATGATGAAAGCTATTTTAATAAAGGTGAAAAAATTATGAAACCGGCTTGATGTTTTAAGGCTGAACGATAAGCTTGCTGCCACCAGAAAAATGAATCCTATGGCAAAGCCAGTCCCAAAGGTATAATTAAACACCGAAAGGTATTTGGACATTGCCAGTGCCGCCAGTGCCACAGGTGCAGAAAATCCAATAATCAGAGAGATCCAGCTTACCAGGTAACCAAATACCGGATGATAGGTTTCTTTAAGATAAATATAATCTCCACCGTTTCCTTTAAAGTAGGAACCCAGCTCGGCATAGCAAAACGCTCCGAACAGGGCGAGAATCCCGCCGATGATCCACAACAGGAAAATGCTGTAGGTATTGGTAATATCAGACAGCTGGAATCCTAAAGTAGTAAATATTCCTGTCCCGATCATATTGGAGACAACGATAGCGGCAGCCGTTTTCCAGCCGATCTGGTGTGTAGCAGTACTCATTTAGCAGTTAAAAATTAAAATTAAGCCTTCCGAAGAAATAACTTCCCAGCGTTCCCATCTGGATCGGCGCATATTTAAATACTCCATAATATGAATTTTCATAGATCTGAAGGTCCGGAAACACATCAAAGGCATTATTGGCTCCTATGGTCAGATTAATATTTTTCGTTATATCATAGCCTACACTCACGTCTGTGACCACTTTGGGAGAGAATTTCTGAACCTTTCCAAACGGATAACCATCTCTTATGACCTGACCAAAATACGTATTTCTAACCATGAAATTGAATTTTCCGATGGCATAATTCAGTCCTAATGAAGCTTTTGTTTTAGGAGAAAGGGTTTCGATGATATTGATCTGGTCCGGTCCGAAGAATTCATCCTGGGAAGGCACCAGGTTTTCAGGAAAATGGAAATCTGTGATTTTAGTTTCTGTATAATTTCCTGCCAGACTGATATTTAAATTTCCTCCGCCCAGTTTCCAATCATAAGAGACCACAACATCTACTCCTTTTGTTTCCGTGTCTACCGCATTAGCAAAAAACCGTCCGCTTTCTACATCATACTGAGCCAGTCTTGGATCTTCAATATTGCTGGTGATTACTATTCTGTCTTTTACCCTGATCCAATACCCATCGACTGTTATAAACAGCCTGTTGGCCGGCTTCAGAGTAAGACCGGCACTGGCATTGACCGAGGTTTCCTGCTTTAACTGATCAAATCCGAGCGCTCTGGCTGCGTCACTGTCATTCCTGAAAATCCCTTTGGTGACAATTCCCGATCCTGAAGTGGAGATATCGGCATAGGAATTATTAAAATACTGCTGCTGAAGGGATGGAGCCCTGAAACCGGTTCCCACAGATGCCCGTACTGCATAATCTTTTACAAATTCATATCTCACGGCCAGTTTTCCATTCAGCGTATTTCCAAAATCTGAATAATTTTCGAATCTTCCTGCCAGATCTATATTTAATTTTTTAGCGATATCATAAGAGACATCCGCGTATACTGCTGTTGAATGTCTGGACTTCTTTAAAGCATTTTCCGGAGAAAAACCGATAAATGATTGTGAGCCGCCATTTCCTTCCACTGTAGATCCCGGAGTTGCCGGATTTCCATTGATATCATACCGGGTGTAAGAAGCTTCATCTCCCGGTTTAATCTCATATTGTTCAAAACGGAATTCTCCCCCAAATGCTATATTAAACTGATTCAGATTTTTAGAAACATCAAGGTTTACCGTGTTCTGAAGAAAACTGTGTGCTCCTGCATAAAAGCTCGTTGGAGATTTCGCTCCTAAAGATGCGTTATTGGTATGGTCTACATTATAATTGAACGTATTGCTTCCGAAAGTATTACTTACATCAAACAACCAGTTATTAACATTATATTTTGCTCCTACAGCATAAGAAAAGTCGTAAACCTGCGAGTTCAAAGAGGCCTGAAATCCGTTGGGATAGATAGAAGAAACCACATTATCTTTTTCTCCGGGCAGCCTTCTGAAACCGAAGCCTTTTCCTTCTTTAATGCTGAAACCTCCAAAAGAATACAGCTTAAAGCTTTCACTTAAAGGATATTCAGAATTAAAAAACAACTGGGCCTGCCTGATCTGGGCATCTCCGATCTGGAAATTAAAGTCATCCCGGGTGAGACCTCTTTCTCTTAGTTTTTGATCATCCAGTGCCCTTGCTCCTTCCGGGTCATCTGCAAATTCGTAAGCAAAATTGTCGCCGAAAATATCCAGGTCATGATTTTGAGTTCTGGTGGTCTTTCCCCTGTGGCTCAATTGCAGTGAAAGATTCACATAGCTGTCTTTTTTCCCAAGGGAAGATCCGTAATTGATCCCGGCCTGATAGGTTTCGCCGTCATTTCTTCCGCTGATCCCGTAAGACGCTGTTGCTGTTGCTCCAATATTTTTTTTAAGGATAATATTTACAACTCCTGCAATGGCATCGGAACCATATTGTGCAGCGGCACCGTCTCTCAGAACCTCTATCCTGTCAATAGCAATTACCGGAATAGTGCTGAGGTCTGTCCCGACAGATCCATTTCCAACGGTATTCTGATAGTTGACCAATGAAGTGGTATGCCTCCTTTTCCCATTGATGAGCACCAATACCTGATCCGGCCCCATTCCTCGTAAGGTTACAGGATCAATATGTTCTGTCCCGTCAGATGCTGACTGTCTTACGGAATTGAATGAAGGGATGACATAATTCAGCAAGTCCTGAACTGTTGTCTGTGGCGCAGATTTCTGCAGCTTTTCTATATTGATAACATCTACAGGAACCGGTGTTTCCAGTTTTGTTCTTTTGGCGTTCCTGTTTCCTACTATAATTACATCTTCGATCTGATTTCCTTTTTCCTGTTCCTGTGCGTTCACCAAAACAGCTCCCAGGAGGATGACAGACAGGCTTAATTTTTTCATCTTTGTCCTCGTAAATTAATGATACAATAGTTCCACGGACCTCATCCGCAGCCATAAAAGATTTCAAGAGTGGAATTGTTGTCAGAATATTGACTTTTCTCATCTTCCCCAAACCGGGTTGGAATTAGCACCTTTACACTTTTTAGAGCCGTGCAGGTTGCTAAGGTTTCATAGGGCCAAATCCCTCCACCTTTCTTGATAAATCTACTGCAAAAGTAGACTAATATTTTTAATTGGCAAAAAAGTAGATTTATATATTCTGTGCTGTCAATAAAAAAGAGGGACAATGTTTATTGTCCCTCTTTTCTTATTTAATAATCATCTTCTGAATGGCAGTGCCTGTTTCAGACTGCAGGTGAACCAAATAGGCTCCCGGCGGATAATTCGTTTTCAGTTCATAAGTCCCGTTTTCTGTATTTAATTTAATGGAATCCAATTTTTTACCGCTCATATCAAAAATAATAATCTCTCCATTTTTAGCTTTGTGATATATTAATTTTGCCAGGCCGTTTTTCACGGGATTATCTGCAATCTGAAGTGAAAGTTTATTGGCTGCATTCACATCAGATGTTGACAATGCTCCTGCATAATTTCCAAAAATTCTGAACTCTCCCGGCTGTAGTGTAATAGGAGCCGTAGTAGAGGCGATATTCGAAACAGAATTATCCATCAGGTTCTGCCACTGTCCTGTATAAGGAAAATAAGGAACAACATTCTGAGCTGCAGTGGTATAATTCGCCAAAACCACCACATTCTTCATTCCGGCTATTGTATTGTCGTACACATAAATTCTGGTAATCAAACCTTCAGGATCGTTGGTAAGGTTGTTAGATTCTACAGTATATGTTTTTGATTTGAAAACCGGATAAGTATTTCTGATATTGATAATTTTAGCCCAGGTATCATACACTGCTTTTCTGTTCGCATTGGTATCATATCCTAAAGTAAAGGCTACAGGCTTTTCATCTATTCTGCATCCATCATTGATAGTACCATCTATACATCGGTTGATGCTGAATTCATAGCCCAGTTCTCCAAACTGCCAGATCATTTTCGGACCGGGAATAGTAAAGAACGTTGCTCCGAAAGTTTTCATTCTTTCAAGGGCAGTGTTCAGATTGGTAACGTTATAACCTCCGTTAACCGCACCATAAGCAAGGTTTTTAAACATTAATCTTTCTTCATCATGGCTTTCTCCATATCCTACAGCATGCATATTGGTAAAACCGTGAAGACTATGATTCATTCTGTCATAGTTACTGTTTTCCTTGTAACCCATTGTATTTTGGTTATAAGGCTCAGTCTGCTTATTCCAAAGCATTACACCTTTTCCTTCAGCAACTCTATAATTCGCCCACTGCTGCTCTTCAGCATCAGTTCCCAAATGTTCGAATATCATATAGGAATTCGGATCAATACCCCACTGTTTATCAGCATAATATTTAAGAACATCTACCCTGTCTTGCTGATATGCATTAGTACAGGCTTCATCATTTGCAGAACAGTTTTGGGTAAACCCTTTTGTCAGGTCCCAACGGAATCCATCAATTTTATATTCAGTCAGCCATTGCTGTAAAGTCCTTTCAACATAATATTTAGTTGCTGCACTTGAATGGTTGAAATCATGGAAAACATTATAAGAATGCTTTGGCACCTGATTGAAGTAAGGATTATTGGCAGCAACATCACCATAGCCATCACCATCCGGATCAATATTCCAAAGTCTTACCAAAGGAGAACGCCCCGTTGCATGGTTAAAAGCAACATCCAGAATTATTGCAATCCCATTTTGATGACAGATGTCTACAAATTCTTTGAATTTTTCAGGTGTTCCATAGGCTTTATCTAAAGCGTAATGAAAAGATGGATTATATCCCCAGGAGAGATTACCGTCAAATTCCATAATAGGGAGAAGCTCAATAGCATTGATATTTAGGTTCTTTAAATATGTTATCTTGTTGATTAGTGACTGCCAATTTTTTTCCTGAGTAAAATCTCTTAGCAACAGTTCATACACAACCAGATTTTCTTTACTGGGCCTCTGAAAGTTCGTAACCTGCCAATTGTAAGGTGCCTGGCCTGTTTTAAACATTGAAACTTCAAAATCCTGACCTACCGGAAATGCAGGCAGATTTGGATAAGTAGATGCCGAAATCCACTGATCATCATAGGAAGACAGGATCTGCGGTGAATAAGGATCTGCTACTTTTCTCAGATCATTGGTTCTGTACTGGAAAGTATATAGCTGTTGTGGAGTCAATCCGGTCAGTTCAATCCAGTAAAGATCAGGATTTGCAGTATCCCGTTTCATTAAATAAGTGTCATTCACAGTCCAGTTATTAAAACTTCCGATGACATGTACAAAGTTTTTATAAGGTGCATAAAGAGCAAGACCTACTTTTGTGTTATCTGTAGGGCTATAATTAATTCCCTGCTTTATCCAGCCTGGAATTGCTTCAGAAACGACATTTCTTGGAATCTGCAATATGAATGTGGCATTCTTAGAGTTTAAGTTGGCATCTGCTGCAATCAGCTCCATATTGGCATCCTGAGTCACTGTATAGCTGTAACTGTACGACTGTGAAGGAGTCGAAGTAGAATTTATTACGGCTCCGTTTGCTTTGAGCTGAAATGTTGAGGGAACATTGGTGGACGCCGTAATATTGACTGAATTTCCTGCCGGAACAGTAGTTAAGCTGTTGGCTGCCGGGTTCGTCAGGTTTAAATTTAAAACCCCAACATTCACAAAAGTATCCGAAGTTTGGTGAGACCCGGTTTTATCTTTTAATAAAAAACCAAACCTCCCAATTCCTGTTCTTCCATAAAAAGCAGTAGGAGTAAAGGTTAGAGAATATGTGTCTGTCCCTGAATTGTAAGTGAGCTTATTCAGGTCATTAGAGTTATTCCAGCTGCCGTTAGTCGGGCAATCCTGGCTGTTCTGATAATTGGTGTCTAAGGACCAGGACCAGATATAAATGGTATTATTTGAAACACCCCATGCTGATTCATCAATCTGGTCTCCGGGAACGGTTAACGTAATAGCATCCGTTTCATTAAATGGATTTGGGGCAATCGTGTAGTTGACCTGCCCAAAAACAAAGGCTGCAACAAACAGATAAATAAGGGAATAAAATTTCTTCATTTTTTTATTTTTTTTTCGAATATATGATTTATTTTCTTTTAGGTCCCTCATTTTTTGCTGAAAATGCAAAACAAGAAAAACTTATGAAGGAATTTCATAAGCCTTTATATCATAAAACCGCCCTCAATCAATGGATCTGCCCTGATATTATTTAAAACCCAAAATGTGTCTGGATTTCAAGGATAAACAGATAATAAAAAAACCGCCTTCAAATTGAAGGCGGTTTATATATGTTGTTTTGCTTTGATATTACTTTTTCAGAATTAAGGTGAAAAAGCAATGACAATCAATTAATGATGATGTCCGTGATCGTGAATGAAAGGCCCGTTCCCTTTAGGGTTACTGTAGATTACTTCTACACCTTCCTGCTCATTTACCTCTTTTCTTCTGATATCCTCAGGATCAAAAGGTTTTACTTTTCCGAAATATTCTTTCAGACCTTCAGTTAACCACATTGGAATTACCAATCCGAAGAACATGAAGATACACCAGAATCCTACTAAGAACATAATTATAAAGAATACAGTCCATAGGAACTGGTAGAACGGCCAAAATGCTGATAAAATCGTTATCATTCTCTTAAAGATTTTAGGCAAAAATAGGACTTTTTTGTTTTGTACACAAAAGATACAAGCCCTATTTTATAATTTATTTTGATTTTAAACTAATCAGTGGGCAAGATTTGCGAAGAAATCATTGCCTTTATCATCTGTAATGATGAATGCAGGGAAGTCTTTTACCTCAATCTTTCTCACAGCTTCCATCCCCAATTCAGGGAAATCCACTATATCTACAGATACAATATTATCTTTGGCAAGAATGGCTGCAGGTCCTCCGATGGATCCCAGATAAAAACCTCCATATTTACCACATGCATTGGTAACATCCTGACTTCTGTTTCCTTTGGCCAGCATGATCATACTTCCGCCGTGGCTTTGGAACTCATCTACATATACATCCATTCTTCCTGCCGTGGTAGGTCCGAAACTTCCTGAAGACATTCCTTCCGGTGTTTTTGCAGGTCCTGCATAATAGATCGGATGATTTTTGAAATATTCCGGCATCGGTTTTCCGCTGTCGATGATCTCTTTGATCTTTGCATGAGCAATATCCCTCGCTACGATCAGTGTTCCGTTTAATTTTAATCTGGTCTTGATAGGATATTTAGACAGCTCTGCTAATATTTCCGGCATCGGCTTATTCAAATTGATCTCAACGGCTTCTTCCAGGTGTGGAGGAGTATCCGGTAAAAATCTTTTGGGATCCTGCTCAAGCTGCTCAAGAAATATACCTTCTTTTGTAATTTTCCCTTTGATATTTCTGTCTGCTGAACAAGAAACGCCCATTCCGACAGGGCAGGAAGCAGCATGACGCGGAAGTCTGATTACTCTTACATCGTGAGTAAGGTATTTCCCTCCGAACTGTGCTCCGATAGCACTTTCCTGGCAGATTTTCTGAACTTTAGCTTCCCACTCAAGATCTCTGAAGGCCTGTCCTGCTTCGTTTCCTTCTGTCGGAAGATGGTCATAATATTTTGCAGATGCTTTTTTCACGGCAGCCAGATTCGCTTCAGCAGAAGTTCCTCCGATGACAAGGGCCAGGTGATATGGCGGACATGCAGCCGTTCCAAGATCTGAAATTCTTTCTTTTACAAATGCTTCAAGAGACTTTTCGTTCAGTAATGATTTTGTCTTTTGGTACAAGAATGTCTTATTGGCAGAACCTCCTCCTTTTGTTAAAAACAAGAATTCGTAATAATCCCCTTTTTTAGCATAAATATCAATCTGTGCCGGAAGGTTTGATCCTGAATTTTTCTCTTCAAACATCGTCAAAGGAACCACCTGGGAATATCTCAGGTTTCTCTTTTGGTAAGTATTGTAAATTCCTTTGCTCAGGTATTCTCCGTCTTCAACTCCGGTATAAACGTTTTCTCCTTTTTTACCCATTACAATAGCTGTCCCGGTATCCTGGCACGAAGGAAGAGCTCCTTCAACAGCAACTGCAGCATTCTGCAACAGGTTATAAGCCACGAATCTGTCGTTATCAGTCGCTTCCGGATCGTCGATGATTCTTCTGAGACTTTCAAGGTGTGAAGAACGCAGCATGAATGACACATCAGCCATAGCTTCTTCTGCCAGAAGCTCAAGCCCTTTTGGGTCAATTGTCAAAATTTCTCTTTCTCCCAGTTTTTCAACCTTTACATAATCTGATGTAAGCTTTTTATACACCGTATCATCTTTCTGGATCGGATACGGATCCTGATATCTAAAATCCATTCAATTTTTGTTTGTACAAAAATACGGCATCCTCAAAAAAGCATGAGTAAAATCAGTCATCTGTATTGATATTTATAATGATTATAAATTGCAGGGTTTTTCATTTATAATTAACTTTATAGAAAGTTATCTTGATAGTAAAATCTAAAAATTGCAAACCCAATCAATGAAAAATATTTTGATTCTAGTTCTCTGTTTTATGGTGTACAACAACAGCTTTGCTCAATGTGAAAGTACAACCCAGCTTTCAGGAACTTGGACCGGAAAAGTTGAAGGACATCCTATTAAGTTTGAGATTTCGGAGAAAACACCCGATTCTTCTACTTTTTCATTCATCAATTTTCAAAATGAAAGGTTTACAATTTTTAAATCTGATGTAACAACTAATGAAAAAAATGAATTTGTTATCCATATTAAAGAAGCCAAATTCTCTTCACAACGTTATATGAAAATTGCATCTTTTCTACAGGAGTCATAACACTTTCCTATGTATCACAAAACAACATGAGACTAAGTTTAAAATCAGTTGGCCCAACATGTTTTATAAGCTATGATGTGTTAATGAATATGGATGATATAAAAGATGTGATTTTAATAAAAGAAAAATCAAATAAATAATATGAATTACAGAATTGAAAAAGACACCATGGGAGAAGTACAGGTACCTGCAGATAAACTTTGGGGTGCACAGACTGAACGTTCCAGAAACAATTTCAAAATAGGACCTGAAGGTTCTATGCCTCATGAAATTATTGAAGCTTTTGCTTATTTAAAGAAAGCAGCAGCCTATACCAATACTGATCTTGGCGTTCTTTCTGCAGAGAAAAGAGATATGATAGCCAAAGTCTGTGACGAAATTCTTGAAGGAAAGCTCAATGACCAGTTTCCGTTGGTGATCTGGCAGACCGGCTCGGGAACGCAATCGAATATGAACATCAATGAGGTTGTTTCGAACAGAGCTCATGTAAACAATGGAGGAACTCTAGGTGAAAAATCTGAAATTCACCCGAATGATGATGTGAACAAATCACAGTCTTCCAACGACACTTATCCTACAGCCATGCATATTGCCGCCTATAAAAAAGTGGTGGAGGTAACCATTCCTGCTGTTGAAAAATTAAAGAATACCCTTGCTGCCAAAGCAGAAGCTTTTAAAGATATTGTAAAGATCGGCAGAACGCATCTTATGGATGCTACTCCGCTTACACTTGGACAGGAATTTTCAGGATACAGAGCTCAGCTTGAATTTGGATTAAAAGCTTTAAAAAATACCCTGCCTCATCTTTCAGAACTTGCTTTGGGCGGTACCGCAGTAGGTACAGGACTTAACACACCAAACGGTTATGATGTAAAAGTAGCTGAATATATTGCTAAGTTTACGAACCATCCTTTTGTTACGGCTGAGAATAAATTCGAAGCTCTGGCCGCTCACGATGCGATTGTGGAATCTCACGGCGCATTAAAACAATTGGCTGTTTCTTTATTCAAGATTGCTCAGGATATCAGATTGCTGGCTTCTGGACCACGTTCGGGGATCGGGGAAATACATATTCCGGAAAATGAGCCGGGATCTTCTATCATGCCAGGGAAAGTAAATCCTACACAGAATGAAGCCATGACTATGGTCTGTGCACAGGTTCTTGGAAATGATACCACGATTTCTTTTGCAGGAACCCAGGGAAATTATGAACTTAATGTTTTCAAACCTGTGATGGCGTACAATTTTCTTCAGTCTGCCCAATTGATTGCAGATGCATGCATTTCATTTAATGATCATTGTGCGGAAGGCATTGAACCCAATCATGAGAGAATTAAAGAACTGGTAGACAAATCGTTGATGCTTGTTACTGCCTTAAATACCCACATCGGTTATGAAAATGCAGCAAAAATTGCAAAAACAGCCCATAAGAACGGTACCACTTTAAAAGAGGAAGCCGTGAATCTCGGTTTTTTAACTGCTGAACAGTTTGACGAATGGGTGAAGCCTGAAGATATGGTGGGAAGCCTGAAATAAATTTATATACAGAGATTAAATTTAGAAAAGCCTCAGGAATCCTGAGGCTTTCAATTTTGATAAAATTCTGATATTCAAAATTTTAAATCTATTTAAATATATAATTTCATATATTAGTGATATAATAAAAAACTAATCTTATGAAAAAATTTAAAAAAATTCAACAGAGAAAACCTGAAAAAGGTCTTTGGAGGTATAGTTATTCCGCGCTGTCCTACGAATTGGTATCTTGTCCTGTACAACGGTTATTATGCATGCTGCAGTGTTCCTACAGACAATCCCTGCCAGGGAATGTGCATGGTACATGTTGACATGTGTGCGACACCTATAGAGGAAGATCCTATTTAAAATAATTGATGGAAAGGCCGGGAAGATTTCCCGGCCTTTTTTTATCCTGAAAATTCATCCAGCATATTTCTGGTGGGAACAAAAAAAAGTGTTCCTGTAACTGCTGTACTGAAATCTAAAATTCTGTCGTAATTTCCAGGCGGATCTCCTATAAACATATTTGTCAGCATTTTCTTTGTCGTGCTGAATGTACCCGAATAAGCGATGAAGTAAGTGCCAAATTCATTGGTAGAAGGATTACCAAAAGGCATGTTGTCTCTTACAATTTTAAGCTCTTCACCGTTTTCACCTTCAATATTAGCCAAAGCAATATGAGAATTGGACGGTTTTACGGAATCCGGCATTTCTATGTCATTTTCTTTTGATCTGCCGATCACTTTTTCCTGTTCCTCTGTGGAAAGACCTTTCCACGCATCCATATTGTGAAGGTATTTCTGGACAAACAAATAGCTTCCACCTTTATATTGAAGATCTTCCTCTCCGATTTTTGCAAAGTAATCGCGGTCTTCTCCGTGAGGGTTTTCTGTTCCGTCTACAAAACCAAGAATAGAACGGGCATCCCAATACTTGAATCCGTGGATCTCAAGAATACTCTCTGCAACAGGAACTAAAAGTTTCGAGATCTCTATAGCCATATCGAAAATAAGGCTTTTATTATCAGCTCTCAGATGAAAATGAAGGTCGCCGGGCGTAGAAACTGCCGTATGCTTTATTCCTCTGATCTCTTCAAAATTGATTAACTCTTTAGGCAATGGAGTTGGAAGATTCAGTTTTTTCCAGCCTTCACAGCCTATTCCCATAACACAGCTTGCCCGGCTATCCGGAAACCTGTTGAAAACAGAATTATTAAGATTGAGGACCAATGCACAAAGCCGCCTGAAAACATCTTTCAGCTGCGGAATGTCATTAAGTTTCCACACCAGGAAAATAGTATTGCTGTTAGGATAATCCGTAACGTTCTGTGATTCTATACTCATTATTTGTCTAAATTAAACAGCAGAAGGTGCAGAAACCTGGTCTGCGAAATATTGTTCGAGATCTCTCAGTGTTTCCGGATTCGTCTTAATGTCTTTTACAAGCTGTCCTTTATTCACGACAACAATTCTGTTGCAGACTTCTGTGGTATGTGAAAGATCATGGCTTGAGATCAGGAAAGTAACGCCGTCCTGCTTTGAAAGTTCTTTAATGAGGTTTTTCAACTTGATCTGGGTAGAAGGATCCAGATTTGCAAAAGGTTCATCAAGGATAATGATCTCAGGATTTCCAATGACCGCTCCTACAATTCCCACTTTTTTCTGGTTTCCTTTTGACAGATCACGGACGTATTTTCCAGAATTAAGAATTTCTCCGTTAAAAAAGTCATGAAACGGTTTTAGGAATTCATCAATGGAAGCTTTATTCTGCCCTCTCAGTTCTCCGATGAAATAGAAATATTCTTCCGGCGTAAGATAACCGATCAGGAAAGTATCATCTACAAAAGCAGAGACTTTGTTTTTCCAGGCCTCAGACTCATTCACCCTGATGTCATCGATGCTTACGAAGCCTGTCGTAGGCTGGATCAGATCAAGCATAAGACTGAAAAGTGTAGTTTTTCCGGCCCCGTTGTTTCCTACGAGCCCAAATGTTTCCCCGTTAGGAATTTCAAGATGCTCAATATTAAGAACTGTGGCAGTTCCGTAGGTCTTGGATAAGTTATTGATAGTAATCATAGTTTAGCCTTTATTTTTAAATGCGTCCAGTGTACTGTATTTTTCGCGTTTATATTGTTTGACGATGATATCGAATATTTTTTCTCTGAACAGAAATCCTACAAGCCCTAAAATAGCTATACTCACAACGCCACCTGTCATTCCAAAGAAGTATTTTGCCAGAGCAAAAACTCCCATTGGAAGTAACATCTTTGGGATCAGAAGGAGCATGGTTTTCAGGTTAAAGCTGTTTCTCTGTCCTATTCTCTTTTCTTTTGCATTAAGATCAATCTGGGTTTTATTAAATGCCCCGGACCAAAGGGTCAACTGGGAATTCACTCCGATATTGTAAAGCCCGGCTGCAAAAAATGTGATATAAACTTCCCAGCCGAAGTAAGCATAAAATAATGCGACAATGATTGAAGCAGCCGTCACAATATTGATCAGCCACCATTTTGCCTTGAGATATTCCTTGTAGGGAACATTCAACGTCATCATCAATGGATAGTAAGAACTGTCGAATGCAGGAACCCGCTGTCCGAAAAGAAACTGAAAGCCTCCTGTTACAAAAAGTCCCATAAACATCATCATGGCAGGCGTTTTATAAATCACAGATGTATACATCAGCAATCCGTAAAAAAGAAAGAAAAAACTTCCGATCAGGATGCCTTTTGTTACTTTATTCCGTCTCAACATTTTGATGTCATTATTGATAAAGGTTCCGGTAACGCCATATTTGTTCAGGAAGGCAATATTCTCTGTTTTTCCGAACTGCTTTTTAGCTTCAAGCCCTTCATCAAGGTAAAATTCTTTACGGACGTAATTAAAGCATATTTTCCAAAGACCGAAAAACAGCATAATCGGAATTACGATCATATAAGGATTCTTGTAGAAACCGTAAACAAATCTTTCTGAGTAAGAAAGTACAGGCACTATATTATAATATGCAAGTCCGGCCACCGCAGCAAACAGAAGCCCTATGACAATCGCGACCGTTTCTTTGTTGTTAAACAGAATATTGATGAAATTATTAAGGTAAAATAAAAAAGAAATCCCGATCAGCCAGGCCAAAATACCCGTCACACTATATCCATTGAAGAGTGCGATACCGGAAAATGTAATAAAGAATAGAGAGTTCAGCCAGCTTAATGCCGAAAGAAAAGTTTTCACGAGCATATAATTGACCAGCGTATTCTTGGGAATATTCTGGGTGAGAAACGGTTTGATATTCTGGGTCGACATTTCCTGCCAGATGTATTTCAGAATAAGGTCCAGTGCCCAGGTAGCCACTAAAAATTTTGAAACCATTTTTAAAGGATCCTGATGTATTTCATCCCGTACATAGAAAAATACCGCAAAAGCACCTCCTGCCAGGCATGCCATAAAATAGAGGATTCCTATAAAACGAAGGATCTTCATGGCAAGATTCACGCCTACAGAAGTACCACGGAAAAAGCTCTTGATTTCGAGCCTGAGGAACTTTAGAAACATATTTAGTTTTTTTACATTAGTCTGTATAATGTAAAATATGTTACAGTTTTTTAGCCAATAAGTTCTTTCGCCTGTGCCAGTGCAGCCTCAGTAATTTTGCTTCCGGAAAGAAGCTGGGCGATCTCGTTCAGTTTTTCCTCATCATTCAGAGGAATGATGGTGGACTGTGTTTTACCGGAAACATCACGTTTCACCACTTTGTAGTTGTCATTTCCTTTGGCTGCAACCTGTGCCAGATGGGAAATAACAATAAGCTGCATATCCGTGGCCATTTCCCGCATCAGGTTCCCGATCTCTTCTGCTACTTTTCCGGAAACTCCAGTATCTATTTCATCCAGTATAAGGGTTGGAAGCTCATCACTTTCGGCAATGATCTTTTTCACCGCAAGCATTACCCTGGACCTTTCACCACCGGAAATAGCCGTCTGGATTGGCTTTAAAGGAAAGCCTGAGTTAGCCTGAAACAGCAACTGTATATTTTCTTTCCCGAATGCGTTAAAGTCTGATGTATCCTGAAGTTCAATATCCAATCTGGCTTTTTCGAGACCTAGTTTTTTAAGAAGGCCTTCCGCTTTTTTGATAAAGACAGGAATAGATTTCTTTCTGTTTTTTGAAAGTTTTTCTGCCAGAGACTGAAGCGTTTTTTCTTTTTTGGAAATACTTTCTTCGATTTCCGCAATATGATCTTCGAGTTCTGAAGCTCCTTTCTGTTCCCCCGCCAGCTGATCTCTGAGTTCTTTCAATTCATTGATGTCAGAAACGTTATGCTTTAGAAACTGGGCATTGATTTTATTATTAAGCTCAACAAGGATCGCAAGATTGGCCGGATTGATTTCTATTCTCTCCGATTCATTTTCAAGCTCGGAAATGATATCTTTCAGCTCCACAAAAGAAGTTTCCAGTCTTTCATCCAGTTCTGAAAAGCTGTTTGAGACTTCAGAAATTCTTGACAGCTTGCTTTTAGCTTCGTTGAAAAAAGAAAGGATCCCGACTTCTTCCTGGTGAAACCTTGAAAGGATCTGTATCAAATTTTCAGAGATCATCTCGGCATTTTCCTGGATGGAAAGCTGGTTCTGCAGGTCTTCATAGTCTACATCATCCAGTTTCAGTTCTTCCAGCTCGTTTAAGAGAAATTCTTTATAATCGCTTTCTTTTCTGTTTTCAGAAAGCTGGGCCTGAAATTTTTTAAGCTGTGCTTTTAAACTCTGAAAGTCTGAAAATTCATTCTGATAATCTTCAATAGTCTTTTTATTTTCAGAAAGTCCGTCAATAATTTTAAACTGGTATTCTGAGGTAAAAAGGTTTGAGGTTTCAAACTGTGAGTGGATATCAATCAGTTGGGAAGATAGTTCTTTAAGGACATCAAGGGTTACCGGCACATCGTTGATGAATGCCCTGGATTTTCCGGAAGGAAGAATTTCCCTTCGGATGATAGTCTGATGCTCATAATCGAGATCATTTTCAATAAAGAATTTTTTGAACTGGTTATTTAAATCAAATTCAGTTTCTACAATACTTTTTTCTTCTGATTTAGAAATTGATTTAGCTTCAGCTCTTTCGCCGAGGATCAGCCTTAAGGCTCCTAAAATAATAGATTTTCCGGCTCCGGTTTCTCCGGTGATTACCTGCAGACCGTTATTCAATGATACTTCAAGGGTATCAATCAAGGCAAAATTTTTAATATAAATTCTCGAAAGCATGGATAATAGCTGATTACTTTAGGTAATGCAAATATAGAATATAGAATTAAGTATTCAATAACTTAAAGTAAGGGATCTTTATTTCCACTTATTCCATTTGTTCTCCGAATTTTTTGGAGAAAGGGTCATCATCAGCTGTTTAAGATCATTCATAACAAGTCCTCCATTATTTCCGGAATTGAAAATATTGAAGATCTCATCACTTTTATTATCGAGAAACAGATTGAAGTAATAGGATTGCTGGAAAGAGTTTTCATACCTTTTCAACTGCAGCAGAGCATCAAAAATGACTTTTTTCGCAGCTGTCTGATCCTGGTTGAATAAATTATCCAAACCTGCTCTATGATAGGTATACATCGTAGAACGCAGCTGGCTCCAGTTAGGGTTGATGATTTCATTGATCAGAATGGTACGGCTTCTTGGCTCATTGATGACATTCCAGCCTTCATAGTTCCTGTTCTGGGAATTCTGGGCAATCTGCTGGGCTTTTGCAAACCATGGTGTACCGCCCATAGACTGGAAGCTGTCTGCATCATAACCTAAAATGACGTATACATAAAAGCTGACCACATCAATCAGGTTTTTGCCGGAGAACTGTCTTTCATTGAACACAAGATTTTCATTTTCAATATATTCAAAAGCAAATCTCTGGTCCTGAAGGTTGATCAGCGGAGACTCATAGCTGGTACTGAATACGGGACGCACAGCCTGGATCACAATACTCCCTTTGAACCTGTTTCCGTCTCTTTCGGCAATAACAACTGCAAAATTACATTTGATTTTTTCGAAATTCTGTAGTTTTTTCCCTGTCCAGCTGGTATTATTGATAAAGTCTCTAAGACTTTTTTCCAGGGCTTTATACGCCTGCTGGTTACTTCCTCCCAGCTGCTGGGAGTTGATCTGTACAGTGGCAAGCAGTTCCTGGGAAAAACTCAGGTTGTATATAAAAAGCAGCAAGAATACGCTTATGATTTTTTTCATTATCTATTAAAAATTGAGAACGGAAATTTATTAAAATTATTTTAAAAGTTGAGCCTCAACAAAATCCAGAATATCCACAGCTACATCATCTTTAGATTTCAGGTCAAATTCTTTTTTTCCTGCTTTGGTAAATATCTTGATTTTATTCGTATCATTTTTAAAGCCTGCCCCTTCATCACGAAGGGAGTTCAGCACAATCATATCGAGGTTTTTCTTTTCCAGCTTTCCTTTGGCATTTTCTTCTTCATTCTGGGTTTCCAGCGCAAAACCTACGAGAAACTGATGGGTTTTCTTTTCGCCCATTGTTTTAAGAATATCTGGATTTTTAACCAATTCGATGGTTAAACTATCATCATTCTTTTTAATTTTCTCTTTTGCGACCTCTTTTGGAGCATAATCTGCTACGGCAGCACTCGCAATACCAATATCAACACGGTCGTAGAATTCAAACACTTTATTCAGCATTTCTTTGGCAGAGGTTACTTTATGAAGCTGAATATTTTTATCATCTGTCTTTTGTGAACTGGGTCCTGATATCAAAATCACCTTTGCTCCCCTTTTTGAGGCCTCCTCAGCAAGGGAAAAGCCCATTTTGCCTGAGGAATGATTACCGATAAATCTTACGGGATCGATAGCTTCGTAAGTAGGTCCGGCCGTAATGAGCACTGTTTTTCCTTCTAAGCTTTTGGCCCGGTTTCCGGAAGTAAAGAAGTTTTCAACTGTTTTAAAGATGGTGTCCGGTTCTGCCATTCTTCCCTGCCCTACCAATCCGCTGGCCAGCTCACCGGTTTCTGCAGGAATAATAAAATGCCCATAATCTTCCGCCAGCTCAATATTCTGCTTTGTGGAAGGGTGCGCATACATATCAAGATCCATTGCCGGAGCGATGAATACTGGACATTTCGCCGACATATAAGTCGCAATCACCAGGTTGTCACACATCCCGTGGATCATCTTGGATAATGTATTGGCTGTGCATGGGGCAACGATCATTACATCTGCCCATAAGGCCATTTCTACATGGCTGTTCCAGGTACCGTTATCCCCATAAAAATCTGAATACACAGGTTTTCTGGAAAGGGTTGAAAGACTTAACTTCGTTACAAACTGCTCTGCATCGGGCGTCATAATCACCTGAACTTCGGCTCCTTTTTTCACAAAATCCCTGATCAGGAAATGAATTTTATAGGCCGCAATTCCCCCAGAAACAGCGATAAGTATCTTTTTACCGGAAACACTCATTTAGTTTTAATTTTTGAGATACTAAATTACTTATTTTTTCGCACAAAGACGGGTATAAACAGACAAAGGTCATAAAAGAACTGAATTCCTTTATGACCTTCATATATAAAAAACACAAATAATTATTTTCTGTCTTCTGTCTTTCTGAAATAGATATCTTCATTCAGCCATTCTTCGATAGCAATAGAAGTAGGCTTAGGAAGTTTTTCGTAATGCTTAGAGATTTCAATCTGCTCTCTGTTTTCAAAAACTTCTTCCAATGTAGAATTGTGCACCGCAAATTCGTCCAGTTTATTGTGAAGTTCTGTACGGATCTCTGCGTTGATCTGCTCTGCTCTCTTTCCCATGATAACAATAGCTTCATAGATTGAACCTACTTTATCTTCAATCTTGTCTTTATCGTAAGTAATAGTATTTACTTCTGCTTTTGTATCTTTTACGCTCATTTTGAGAAATTTATTTTATTAATAAGATGGCAAATTTACGAATTATCTTTGGATTTTGAAAGTGGCTGCCGGAGGAGGTGTCTGAAGTGCTGCACTGTCCCTCTGGATCTGCATTGCCTTCTTTTCATTGCTGATCTGATCTTTGATCTGCTGCTCAGCTTTAGTTTTTTCTGCCATTTTATCAGCCTCCTTTTTCTGTCTTGCCGTTAATGCTGCAATTCTTGCTTCTGTCTGTTTTTTAACGACAGCAAAGTTTTCTTTTTCTTTTATCAGTTTTGCTCTAAGATCTGTTGCTGTTTTAGAATATTCGGTGTTCGGAAGTTCCTTTTCTACCAGCTTGGTATAAGCAAGAGCACTTTCTATACGCTCATCTTTAAGATCATAAATAGACTTTAAAGCCAGTTCATAGCGCGATTTCATGATATAATCATAAATTTTCGCACGAAGTTTAGTACTTGGAAAATCTTCCAATACGTTTTCAAAAGCTACGTTAGCAGCTTTGTACTCACCCATTTTGAAGTACTGTCTGGCATTTTCATATGCTTTGAATTCTAATTTATAAGACAGCTCGTCAATCAGCTGACTGATATTTTTAGATCTTTCAGAGTTTGGATAATTGGTCAGGAAATCCTGAAGCTCATTGATTGCAGTTTCTGTAGTGGACTGGTCCAGGTTATAATCCATAGAACCTTCATAGTAGCATAATGCAGACATATACGCTGCTTCTTCTGCTCTTGGGTCTTTAGGGAAGTTTACCGCAAAGTTTTTAAACTGATGCCCTGCCAGCTTATAGCTTTTATCATAATAATTTGCATAAGCCGTATTAAAACCTACATTAGGAAAATCATCTGTTCCTGCTACGAGGTTAGTAAGCCTGTCATATAGAGCCAATGCATTTTTCCACTTCTTTTTGGCAAAATTATCATTAGCTGCCTTTAAGATAAAATTCTTGTCAGCACTCTTCATTGCTTTTTCCTGCTGGCTTACGCATGAGGAAATAACTGCCACTGCAAAAAGACCTAAAATATATTTTTTCATATAAAAAATTCAACAGTTTTCGGATGATACAGCCGATTTACTAATTTGCAAAAATATAACTTTTTTGTCAATAGATTTTTTTTTATGAATATTTAACGTAAAATTAGTCTGCAGCGTATCCTAAAATGGCAAAAACACTGACTAAAAGATTCATTCTTACTTTTTTCTCTGCTTCTTTGGTATAAGCTTCTTCATTTTTACTCGGTACATACAGCTCATAGAAATTTTTATTTCTGATGACAAATAATGTAGAGCCAATGATCATGGTAAGAATATCTTCAGGTTTCGGTGTGAAAGTAAATACGCCTGAGGCAACTCCTTTCTTGATAACGTCATCCAGCTTTTTCACAAACAGCTGATAGAAATCCAACAGCTCATCTTTTAGATTTTCAGTATGCCTGAGCTCCTGTGTCACAAACCCATGGAAATAATTGTATTTGAATAGTTGGGAAACGATGTACTTGATGATCTCCCTGAGCTGCATTTCCGATTTGCCATCCTTAATGGTATCTGCAAATTCGGAAAAATTCTCTCTGGTCTTCAGTACACGGTACTGATAGAGATAGGACATCATTTTTTCTTTGGAACCGAAGTAATAGGAAATCATGGCCACATTAATGTTGGCCTTGGAACAGATATCCCTTACCGAGGTTCCTTCATATCCCTTTTTGGCGATAAGCTCTTCAGCAATGTCCAAAATATGGATCTGTTTTTCTGTAAATTTTTTTCTCATGAAGTGCACTTTGAGTAAAGTTAAGAAATTTTTAACAAAATTATAAACGTTCGTTTAATAATTTTAAATTAATTCTGGATAATCGTACTTTTGTAAATGGATTTTTTTGATTTTCACCACCATAGGAAGAATAACCTGTCTGGGATTTATAATATAAATTTTGGAGCAGTGCCTCCGGATTCTCCATATTCTATAGGCATACATCCTAAAGATATTGTTATGGATTCTATGGATGAACAGTTCAGGTGGCTGGAGTCCAATATTTCAGAGAACTGTATAGCCATTGGTGAATGCGGGCTGGATTCCATTGTTCCGATACCTCAGAATATTCAGGAACAGGTTTTCCAGAGACAAATCACAATTTCCAATGAGGTGAGAAAACCTCTGATTATTCACTGTGTAAGAAAGTTTTATGAGGTCATTTCGTTTAAGAAAAAAGCTGAACAGGCGGTTATCATTCATGGTTTTAATAAAAAGCAACGGATAGCGGAAGACCTCCTGAAAAATAATTTTTATTTGAGTTTTGGAAAAGCTGTTTTGTATCATCTATCTTTGCAGGAGATTGTAAGGAATACACCTTTAAACAGAATCTTTCTAGAAACTGATAATGAATACTTTAACATAGAGGAATTATATTCAAAAGTTTCAGAATTAAAGGGTATTTCTCTGGAAAAACTGAACGAACAGATTTTAGAAAATTTAGATACGATAAAGAATGGATAAGAATTGGCTGGAGAGAACGGAGCTCCTGATCAAAGAAGAAGGACTTGAGAAACTTAATAAGGCAAATGTACTGGTAATAGGTTTAGGAGGCGTAGGTTCTTTTGCTGCAGAATTTTTAGCGAGAGCAGGTGTAGGGAATATGACCATTGTAGACGGTGACACGGTGGATATCACCAATATCAACAGACAGCTTCCTGCCCTGCATTCCACAGTGGGCCAACATAAGGTGGAGGTTGTTGCTGAAAGACTTCTTGATATCAATCCGAAGATTAATTTAATCAAGATCAACGAATTTCTGAATCCGGAAAGAATGGATGAAGTTATTGATTCCAGTAAGTTTGATTATATCCTGGACTGCATCGATAGTGTAACTCCAAAGCTATGCTTAATTAAGGCCGCCAAAAGAAGAAAAATAAAGCTGATCAGCTCTATGGGGGCCGGCGGCAAAACAGATCCGAGCAAAGTAATGGTAAGGGATATCAGCAAAACGCAGAACTGCTTTCTCGCCAGACAGATCAGAAAAAGGCTTAAAAAGGAAAAAATCAATAAAGGTTTCAGGTGTGTATTCTCGAATGAACTTCAGCAGGAAGAAAGTTTGAAAATGACTGACGGCGCCAATTACAAAAGATCTTTCTACGGCACTATCAGCTACATTCCTGCTATCTTCGGATTGTATGCAGCGGCTGAAGTGATTAATTATCTAGTGAAACAAGATTAATGCAGAACTTTAAATACTCCAGAGAAGAAAAACTCAAAAAAAATACTGAGATTGCTTTACTTTTTGAAAAAGGTAAATGGAGGAGTTGCGGAAATCTGAGGATCATCATTCTGAAGGACAAGCCCAATCTGGAGGTGGAAAGCCATAAATTCGGGGTATCTGTTTCCAAAAGATATTTCAAGAAGGCCGTATACAGGAATCGGGTAAAAAGACTTTTGCGGGAGTGCTATCGTCTGAATAAGGATCTGTTTAAAGAGGCTTTCGGAGAAAAAACATTGGCTATGATGTTTTGGGTTTCCCCTGAAATGCCTGCCAAGTTTCAGGAAGTGGAAGAGCAGTTCATTAAGCTTTGCCAAATGCAGAAAAGACCCTGATAACGTAACAACAGAACAGCGTAGTAATTTCTCAATGAAACCATTTTGTGTAAAGTGTTGATGTGTTTAACCACAGATAGCACAGATTTTCACAGATAATTCCGGAAAGTTGTTGTTATAAAATCTCTAAGTATTTATTTTTCACAAAACCTTGCATAGTTTTTGTAATTTTAGGGGAAACAATAAATCTGAAAATTAAAATGTTAGATCACGTTCCCTATTTTCCCTATATACTCAGTGCATTCATTGGTATAGGATTAGCAGCTGCTACAGGCTTTAGAGTTTTTCTGCCGATGTTTGCGGTAAGTCTTGCTTCTTATTTTCACTGGATCCCGATGAATGAGCATTTTGAGTGGCTTTCGGGACTTCCGGCCCTCATTACTACCGGAATTGCGACAATCGCTGAAATTTTAACCTATTACATTCCGTTTGTAGATCATCTGCTGGATACCATCTCGGTTCCTTTAGCCACGGTGGCAGGCTCTGTTTTATTTGCCAGCCAGTTTGCTGATCTTGGAACTTTTCCGCAGTGGGCACTTGCCTTAATTGCCGGGGGTGGAACAGCTGCTACGATCAGTTCCGGTTTTGCAGGAATCCGGGCAGCTTCTACCGCGACAACAGGAGGCCTGGGAAATTCTGTAGTGGGAACCACTGAAACCGCGGGAGCCGGAATCATGTCTATACTGGCAATGGCAGCACCGATTATCGCAGCCATTTTTGCGCTTATCATGATTATTCTCGTTATTATCTTCGGACGGAAAGCATGGCGGAAGCTGCGTGGCAGTAAAAAGACTGCTGATACTATATAAAAAAATAAGGCTGGACACTTTTTCTGTGACCAGCCTCTTTTATATCTTTTCAGGCCTATTTAGCCTTTACTCCTGAAATCTTTTATTTCCTTGATTTTGGACTGGAAATAGTCCTTTTTTTCAGGGTTTTTCTTGATCAGGATTTCAAATGCCTTGATGGCTTTAGTGTACAGTTTCTGCTCGAAATAAAGGTTGGCAAGTGTTTCTGTCATCAAATGGGAGATATCATCATTCTTTTCTTTGACAACATATGTACTTTCGTCTCTTAACTGACTTATTTTAGGGTTATTTTCGATGAAAGCTTCAATAACTTTTTCCTGAACCGGGGCTTTTTCCTTTTCAGGGGCCTCTTCTGCTGTTCTGCCAATCTTAAGCCAGCTTTGCCAGGTGTTGATAAATCCGGGCACATTGCTGTCAGCTGGTGTTTGTCCGGTTTTTTCTTCTTTGATTTCCTGAATGGGCTCTTCTTCTTTCGCTGCTTTTTCTACTGCCAGACTTGAAATATCGGTCCCAAAGAAAGATACATTCATAACTGGTGCTTCTTCTTTTGGCATTTTTGTTTCGATCGTTTCTTTTCCATTTTCAACTTCTTCATTCTTTTCTTCTGCAATTTCAGGTATTTCTTTTTCAGCAACAGGAAGTTTTTCCTCCAAGACTGTTTCAGGATTTTTCTGAGGCTCCTCGACAGTTTTTGAAACAACTTCTTCTATCACCGGAATTTTTTCCTCTTTTGGAGCTTCTGGCTTAGGTGCGGAAACCGCGCTGGCATGGCTGATCAAAGAATCAGGCAGGATGGAATCCAGACTCATAGGTTTCCAAGCAGAAGCTTCTTCTGCAATGATTTCGGTCTCTTCTACTTTTTCCGGGATTTCTACAGACTCTTCATGCTGAACTGGCTGTTCTGCCGTATCTTCTACTGTTTCCGTAACAGGTTCTTCAGCTTTTGGCTCTTCTTTCTCCGTGGACCAAAAGTGAAAGCTCTGTGTTTCAGCAAAACTGATCTCATGATCGGTAGTTTCAGGCTCTTCATTTTCAACCTTTGTCGTCGCCTGTGCTTCTTTCATCTTTTTCTCTACCTCTTCAATGAGACGTCGCATTTCTTCCTCATGCTTATTTACATTCGGCTTAGGAATTTCGGAAGATACAGCTTCATTGTCTGTGTTTCCCTGAATTTTAACGTCCGGCAGGAACTCATCCATCCCGTGAAAGCTGATCTCAGCATGAGGCTCATTTACATGGGTATCTTCATTAATAATTTCTGAAGCCTCATCTGTCTCAGTAAGTGAAGTTTCTTCAACAGTTTCATCTTCTGCATTTTGAACAACCTCTGGTTCCGGGTTCAGAGCTTCTACTTCATGGAAGCTTACCTCATCATCCTTATTGATTTTCTGCTCTTCTGCAGGGCTTTCAATTTTATTTTCTTCAACAATCAATTCAGGTGTGAATTCTACTCCTGCTTCTGAATCTTCAGACTGTTCGTTTGTATCTGTTTCCGGCTCCTGTACAGCTTCTTCAGGAAGGCCTTCTGTAACGGTATTGCTTTTTTGTGTCACCAATACACCTGACTCCAGTGTGGATTCAAGATCAATTACTTCCTGGTTTGTTTCATCAAGGAAGTTTTCTTCTCCTTCAAAAAGAATCCTGTTTCTTTCTCCATTGACATGAATATGCCTGATTTCCTGTGCAGGCTGTATCATACCTGCTGCCTCTTCATATTTGTTTTCCTTCTTTTCTGGAGACTCCTCTCTTTTTATCGGGAATGTTTTTTCTTTATAAGAATATTTTACCGGTTTTTCCAGTGTTTTAGAAGCTTGTTTGTCTTCTGCAATTTCCGTTTTAGGTTCACGTTGGATTTTACCGTTGATCAGCTGATAAAGAAGCTTTTTATCCGTGGTATAGGCGGCTGTTGTGGAAAGTTCTTTCTGATAGTTTTCTTTATCATAAAGATGTACCCCAAACAAATGAAGCGCCCTGATGTTCTGTACATAGGGAAAAGCATGAATTTCTTCTTTCAAAAGACCGAGATCTTCTGACTGTATATTTCTGGGGCTCTTTAATAATTCTAAAACTCTGGGATTCATCTTACCAATTGGCTACAATATCGTTAAATATCTTATTAATAATTCTGTCTGTTACAAGCTTCACCTGGGAAGTTTCTATCTGGCTCTGGCTCAGGTCACTGTTGTAAACCACTTCATCCGAATAGGTTCTGTCGAAACTGGAATCCGGATGTATTTTATTTTCATAATGTACCTTTACACTGATCGTCAGCTTGCTCTGTGCTTGCTGTACGACACCTCCTGAAGGATTTGTGAGTGTATTGGAACTGATCGTTGTAGGCGAAAAATTATAGTCTGAAATTTCACCTTCTATCAGGATGTCAGGGTTTGATTTTGTGCCTTTTAATGTCGTTCTCTGCAGGAACCTGTTCTGGATATCTGTAGAAAACTGCTGGGAAAGGGTAGGATTCACAAGCGCTGCATTATTCGGAAATTCATTGATCTGGACGGTTTTTTCATCCGTCAATGATGATCCTGTAAAAGAGTAACACTGCTGGAACAGCGAAAGAATTACAAACCCAAAAATTATTTTTAATTTACTCATACCATTTTTCATTTACTGACTCTATACATCTTTTATAGGCTGCATACTTATAATTCCAAACTGGAAAATGCTTTCTACGCGGGTAAGGAGCGCCAAATTCTTCATCTCTGTTTTCAGTCTTCTAAGTTATACTGTTTTATTTTTCTGTATAAAGTTCTCTGTGAAATTCCAAGTTCGTCCGCAGCCCTGTTCCTGCGTCCTTTATGCTTCTCTAATGCTTTAATAATCAAATCTTTTTCATTATTCTGAAGAGATAAGGATTCCGGTCTGTTTTCCTCTATTTCTATATCTTCAATATCTTCATAGCTGTCATCAGCATTTGAAATGATGGTGGGTGCGGATTGTACTCCCGGTGATTTGTCCTCGAAATAGAGTAATGAATTCTGGCTGACCGGCTGCGTCTGCTCTGCGGAATAGATCCTGTTGATCAGGTTTTTTTCCTGATTGCTGAGATCAGCGGTTCCTCTGTTTTTGATCAGTTCTGAGGTGAGTGATTTTAAGTCGTTGATATCACTTCTCATATCAAAGAGAATTTTATACATAATTTCTCTTTCGCTTCCGAAATCATTCTGCTTTTGGGCATTCTGATTATTCACAACCATCGGAAGATGGGTTTCCATCGGAATATATTCAGCAAGTTTCTCTACGGTTACCTGTCTGTTTCTCTCCACCACGGTCATCTGCTCTACCAGATTTCTCAGCTGCCGGATGTTTCCCGGAAAACTGTAGTTTTCAATATAATGAACGGCACTTGGCTCGAGCTCCAGCTCCGGCATTCTGTACTTTTCTGCAAAATCTATAGAGAATTTCCTGAACAGTAAATGAATATCTCCTTTTCTTTCACGTAAAGGCGGCATGTCGATCTGCACGGTATTCAGACGGTAAAATAAGTCTTCCCGAAATCTTCCGTCGTGAATGGCCTTCATCATATTGACGTTGGTTGCTGCCACAATTCTCACATTGGTCTTCTGAACCTGAGAAGAGCCCACTTTCATGAATTCACCGCTTTCCAGCACCCTTAAAAGACGGACCTGAGTCTGCAAAGGAAGTTCTCCTACCTCATCAAGGAAGATGGTTCCACCGTCTGCCACTTCAAAATATCCTTTTCTGGTTGCCGTAGCTCCGGTAAATGCTCCCTTTTCATGCCCAAATAACTCAGAATCAATGGTTCCTTCGGGAATTGCTCCACAATTGACCACGATATAGGGCTGATGCTTTCTTTTGGATTCTGAATGGATAATTTTTGGGATAAATTCTTTTCCAACACCACTTTCTCCGATGACCAGAACGGAAATATCCGTAGGAGCCACCTGGATTGCTTTTTCTAAAGCGCGGTTCAGTGCCGGGAAATTCCCAATAATTCCAAAGCGGTTTTTTATGTTTTGTAAGTCGTTGCTCATAAGTAAATTTTTGATTATTGATTTAATAATCTACAGCTCCTCGCTCTGTTTTCTGTAGATTTTGTTGAAATGATGAGTGTAGACGTCTTTCATGGTCTTTCCTTCATCATAAGTCATTAATGCTAACTTTTTTAAATCTAAATAATCTTTGTTCCTGATTTTAGAAACTTTACTTTTAAAGTATATATTCCCGGCAAAGTTGTTTTCTTTGCTTTGTTTTTCGAAATTTTCTAAGGCTTTGTCATATCTGCCCTGCTCAAAATAGGTTACCCCAAGCTGGTAGTGATCATACATCCCTTTAAAATAACCTCCGGATACCAGAAGGTTTTCAATGATGCCAATCGCTTTTTCTTTCTGTCCTAATGCACTGTAAGAGATGGCTTTAACCACCTCTAAATGGTAGTCTCCGTTTAAAGATCCTCCCAGATCATCAGGATAGTATTTTTTTAGTTCTTCTAAATCCCGGATTGCTCCTTTATAATCTCTCAGGAACTGGAATCTGTACCACCCCCTGTATCCCAATTGCATTTTAGGATCTGCAGCAACAGCTTTATCTATAAGTATTTTCCAGGTTACAAAATCTCCGTTTTTAAGATATGGAACGGCTTTCTCCATATAGGAACTGGAAAAATCAGGACAAAGCCCAATCGCTTTATCAAAGGCTTCCCGGGATTCCCGGCTGTTCTGTCTGTCTGAAGCCCAGTTGTATAGCTCACTAGCTTTTTTGCAGTTCTCACCCTCTACTGCATTACAGTTGACCTGCGCAATAGTATTAGTGTAAACGATAAGCAACAAAAAGCTAAGGTAATACCTCTGAAACTTTTCCATTTTCAATTTTATAGGTTAAATACTGATAATAGCCTGCTTTAAAACCTTTTATCTCTTTTGTCATCCAGCCGTGCAGCGATATTCAAACCGCAGCAACCTGTCTTCCAGCTCTTTATCCGGAACTGTTTCTTTAAGATCTGCATTCATCTGCTGAACCCTGAACAGTCCTGTTTTTCCTTCACAATTTACTAAAAATCTTACGGCAATATAGCCGTTCATTTCAGTTTAGGAAGATATTTTTTCTTTTTTTGCAGTTTTTGGCCACTTCTCTCCTTTATAGTCACCCCCCCTTTGTCCCCTGGTCATATTGAAGACTGCCAGTTTTTCAGGAAAACTTTACATTATTCAGCTGTTCTCCCTAAAAGCGTGCCCTGTGTATTGCCATAGACAAAAACGTCCACAATGTCACCAATTTTCTGTCCTTCCAGCATATCAAAAACACAGACTGCATTCTGTGAGTTTCTTCCCTTCCACTGGTTTTTATTTTTTCTGGAAATCCCTTCGATGAGGACCTGGTGATGTCTTCCCACATAAGATTCCATCCTTTTTCTGGATAGTTCACCCTGCAGCGCAATAACCTCAGCCAGACGCTTCTGCTTTACATCAGCAGGGATATTGTCTTCCATTTTTTTATGGGCAGGCGTTCCAGGTCTTTCTGAATAAGCAAACATATAACCGTAGTCATATTCCACTTCTTTCATCAGGCTTAAGGTATCCTGGTGATCCTGTTCTGTTTCATTACAGAAACCGATGATCATATCTTGTGAAAAAGCAATATCCGGAACAATTTCCTTTGCTTTTTTAATTAAATCCAAATACTCCTCACGGGTATGCTGTCTGTTCATCGCCAGAAGCATATTGTTGCTGCCGCTCTGTACCGGAAGGTGAACATATTTACAGATATTATCATGTTTTGCAATCATTCTGAATACTTCAAGGCTCATATCCTGAGGATTTGAAGTAGAGAACCTGATTCTCATTTCAGGAACGGCTTTAGCTACCAAATCAAGCAGTTGTGCAAAGTTAACAGCCGTAGCTTTCTGCATTTCGGAAGCTTTAACGAAATCTTTTTTCGGGCCTCCTCCGTACCATAAGTAAGAGTCTACATTTTGTCCTAAAAGGGTAATTTCTTTATATCCATTATTTAAAAGGTCTTTACATTCTTCAATAATGGAGTGCGGGTCCCGGCTTCTTTCTCTCCCTCTCGTAAAAGGAACCACACAGAAAGTACACATATTGTCGCAGCCTCTGGTGATGGTTACAAAAGCCGTAACCCCGTTTCCGCCTAAACGTACAGGGTTAATATCTGCATAGGTCTCTTCTTTTGAGAGGATTACGTTGATGGCATCTCTTCCGTCCTCTGTTTCTTTCAGAAGGTTAGGAAGGTCTCTGTAAGCATCAGGGCCTACCACAAGGTCTACCAGTTGTTCTTCTTCTAAGAATTTGGTCTTTAATCTTTCTGCCATACATCCCAAAACACCTACCGTCATACCCGGTCTTTCTTTTTTCAGGTTTTTGAACTGTGAAAGACGCATTCTTACGGTCTGCTCTGCTTTTTCACGGATGGAACATGTATTCAGAAGAATAAGGTCTGCTTCTTCTACTTTCAGGGTTGTATTGTATCCCTGCTCATTAAGAATAGATGCAACAATTTCAGAATCAGAAAAGTTCATCTGACAACCATAGCTTTCTAAAAAGAGTTTTTTAGAATTCTCAGGCCTTTCAGCGATAGCAAAAGCTTCTCCCTGTTTTGTTTCGTCTATATATTTTTCCTGCACAATATTCGTTTTAAAAGTTCAATGCTCAGCATTTAAATTTCAAAGCATCAAGATGAATTTTAAATCCCAAACAGATTAGTCTGCAAAGATACAAAATATTGTGACAGAATGGCAGGAGATTATTTTAACGTGAACCCAACGTATTTTTTTTATCACGCAATGGAACGCAAAGAGTCTTTTTATACTTCTGTCCTGTCTATTTTAAGTTCGCAAGGGCGTTATACTCGGCAAAATCTATGAAGGTTCAATTTATTTGAGAAAACTATTATACATTATTGTTTATCTTTTATTACCATCAGGCTCAAGTTATTTTAACAAAATCATAAACCTACCGGTATCCTAAAACTGGATGCTATCGGAACATTCCGGAAAGATTCAGGCTGCCATTTTTCGGTGATTTGCCCTACGGCTTTTGTGATTTTATTCTTGATATCTTCCCGTAAGTCATCCGGCCCTATTCTAATATCATTTAAAATCCCGTTCTCACTTATTTTAAACTGTATTTCAGCTGTTATCCCATCTGCATTCTTAATGTTCTGCTTTTTCAGGTTAGAGATCAGCCTATTTCTGAACTCCCCCATTCCTCCCGGAAATTCAGCATATTTTTTCAGCCCCTGTGTGGTATAATTTTCTTTGAAGTTCTCAAAATAGTCGACCGGATAGAACATAATGGAAACATATTTCTGCACATCTGAGCCTTTTTTCCACTTTTTTAATTTATTTATCTCATCGAGAGCCTTTATAAAGACCTGGACAGGGCAATCATCAGAAAGATTCTTATTAATAATTTTTGCCTGCCCGTTTTCTATTTCAAGTTCAGCAAGAAACATCTCAGACATTTTGTTATTGCAATGTTGTGAATGACTATCTATAAGAATTTTATTCAAATCTTTATAAAACTGCACAGGACCTCCTTTATAAGGATTCCTATCTCCCTTAAGAAGATCAAATGTCTGTGCTTTACACACAACTAAAACCAAAATCAAAGCAATTACCTGTAGAACTTTTTTAATCATGATCGTAAGCATTAGTATTAAACCTGATTTTCATTATTGTTTTATAATCAACAGTCACTCCATTTTTAGTGGCTGGTTTCCATTTTCCTTTTACTTTTTTAGCAGCATACTTTCATAAATCTGTAGCGATTGAAGAGCAATGCATTTTTATTTTGATCTGTGAAGCAACAGGCTGACCGTTGCACGAAGCGGGAATCCAGTTTTTTTTGATTCTTCTTACTACATATTTCATGTCATCGAAAAAATAAGTGCTGTTGGCTACTTTAGGAGTTCCTTCGATATGGGTCACTTTTCCGGTCTCATCGACGGTAAGGGTAAATGTAAAATCTCCGTTCAGGACATAGAAATCTGAGTTCAGGTAATCATACATGAAATTTTGCAGGGTTTCTTTATAAACCGTTACACCACCTTCAAATCCAGCCGGTTTGAAATCCTTACAGTTTTTCACTGCAATCTGTAAGAAAGGCTCCTTGATATCTATTTTTAAAAGATTTTTATTGACCTCTGTAATCGGGTTATCATCTCTGTCTTCAACATCCTGCTGGGCAAATGTAAAATTTGCGATAAGAAATGCTATCAGTAATGTAAAAGTTTTCATAGACTATTCATGAATATTAAAATGCTTCAACAAAGTTAATTATTTAAATACTTTAAAAAGAAAAACTTCAGGCTGTACCTGAAGTTTTCCATAAACTTTTACAAATTAATTTAAGCCTCTAAAGTCTGCATTTGTACTTTGCTCCCGGTTTCTTTTAACATGAGCGAAATAAGAATGGCAAGAACAATTCCTGCAATCCAGAATAACAGGGAAGACTGAAAATGCATTTCTCCCGAGGAAGCTTCTAAACTTTTCCCAAACCATCTGCTGAATACCGGACTCACCAGAGTAGTGACTCCAAACGTGATGAAATTAATAGCCCCGGTTGCACTGCCTTTTACATAATCAGGATTTGCTTCTTTAATGATGGAATACGGGATCATGGCCGCTCCGGAACCAAGCCCGAAAATAAACATGCTTATTTTGGCCGGATACAAGTCCGGAATATACAGCAGCTGCAGAAAGCTTAAGATCATCAGGATTGCACCTCCGACCAGGACAGGCTTCCTTCTTCCGATTTTATCTGTAATAAAGCCTAAAAGCGGACATCCGAATACCCAGCCGAAAGCAACCATTGCACTGGTAATGGCAGCATCATGAAACATAAAGCCTTTGTCTTTTTCAAAGAATGCAACACCCCATGTCATTGCAAATATGGTGGTAGGCGCAAACAGCAATCCGGAAATAATGCCGCAGAGCCACGATTGGGGATTTTTAAACACGATCTTATACGGCTCTAAATATCCCACTTTTTTAACAGCATCAGACTGCACTTCAGATTGTTTTTCTCCGGGAATTACTAAGAACAGACAAAATGCTGTAATAACTGTAATAATACCCGACCAAAGCCAGAAAGTATCTATATTCACCCCTTCTTCTACCCATGGCCCAACGACAAACTGTCCTGCGGTACCACCCAGCATTCCGATACATTGTGTAAATCCAACAGCTGTCGCTAAAGATTTGGAAGAAAATCCTTTACTTGCCAGATAAACACAGCCAGGAAATGCAAAAGCACACCCCGCGCCTTGCAATAGCCGCCCGGCCATGCCACCAGAATAGGCAGATGCCAAAAACAGTAAACAACCTACCCCTAAAATTAAAGCTCCTGCAAAAAGCGACTTTTTACCGCCAAATTTATCCAAAGCCATACCTGCGATGAGACTGCATGTAGAGTATGTATAATAATACGTTCCGATCAGGCTGACAAGTTTCAGTTCTGTTGTACTGAAATTATTGACCAGTTCCGGGATCATGACCGCTGGTGCTGAACGGACCACATAATCCAGAAAGTAAAATACCAGCCCGAATAACCATGCGATTATATAAAACTTTTTTAAGGAAGCATTCATTACAGCAGTCCTTTAATATGTTTGTAGTTCGTTTTTACTGTATCCAGCACTTCTTCCATCTTCCCGCCAAGCATCAGCTGAGCCATAGATTTTGTCATTCCCAGGACCTGGTCAAAGTCTATTTTCGGCGGAAGAGCAAGAGCATTGGGATTGGTAAATATATTAAGAAGGTAAGGGCCGTTATACGCGAGACATTCTTTAATGGCGTCTTCTACTTCTTCAGGCTTGTGAACATTTTTTCCGGGATATCCCATGGCTTGTGCGATCATGGCAAAATCCGGGTTAATCATATCGGTTTCATTATCCGGCATACCGCCTACTTCCATTTCCAGCTTTACCATTCCTAAGGTTCTGTTATTGAAAACGATGAGCTTTACCGGAAGCTTATACTGAAATATGGTTGCCATATCTCCCAATAGCATCGAAATCCCACCGTCTCCACACATAGCAATTACTTCTCTGTCCGGATGAGCCAAAGATGCACCTATGGCCATTGGCATAGCATTCGCCATAGACCCGTGGTTGAAGGAGCCCAGCATTTTTCTTTCTCCTGTACCTGTAATAAACCTTGCTCCCCACACGCAGCACATGCCTGTATCTACTGTGAAAATGGCATCTTTTTTAGCCAGCCGGTCTAAGGTATGGGCAACATATTCAGGCTGTATGGCGTTTTCTTTTCCGAAGTCTTTCACGTAAGCAAACTGAGTTTCTTTTACTTTTTCATAAAACGCCAACTGTTCATTAAGAAAATGAGCATCTGTTTTTTCTTGCAATAACGGCAGCAGAGCTTTAATCGTTTCTTTCACGTCTCCTGCAAGGCCCAACTCCAGTTTTGCTCTTCTTCCCAATCTTTCAGGACTTTCATCGATCTGGACAATTTTGTTTTTTACCGGCATGAATTTTTGGTACGGAAAATCGGTTCCCAAAAGAATAACAAGGTCGGCTTCGTGCATCGCATGGTAAGCGGATGGAAATCCCAACAGTCCTGTAAGGCCTACTTCATTGGGATTATTGGGCTGAATGGCCATTTTTCCACGGAAAGAATAGCCTACGGGAGCTTTTAGAAACTTGGACAGTTCTACGACCTCAGCATTCGCTTCTCCTGCTCCAATTCCACAATAAAGGGTAACTTTTTTGCTTTCATTGACCAAAGCAGCCAGCTGTTTTAATTCTTCATCGGAAGGTCTTATTACGGGATGGGTCCTGAATATCTGTGCAGATGTAGATCCTTCCTCGGCATCAAGTTCTGACACGTCTCCCGGGAGCCCTATTACTGCCACTCCTTTTTTTGAGATGGCATGCTGAATAGCCGTCTGCAGCGTTCTCTGTACCTGCTCCGGTCTTGTAATCATCTGGTTATAGTGGCTGCAGTCATCAAACAGTTTTATGGTATTGGTTTCCTGGAAATAATCCATCCCCATTTCGTCACTGGGAATTGTGGAAGCAATGACAAGCATTGGAACGTGTGATTTATGTGCTTCATAAACTCCATTAATGAGGTGTACGTGTCCCGGCCCGCAGCTCCCTGCGCATACCGCAAACCCGTCAAGCTCTGCTTCTGCCGCTGCCGCATAGGCTCCTACTTCTTCATGCCTTACATGAATCCATTCGATGCTGCTTTTTTTAACCGCAATATTAAGATGGTTAAGGCTGTCGCCGGTTACTGCATAAATTCTTTTCACATTGGCATTTTCGAGCATTTCAACAATCTGCTCTGCTATGTTTTTAGCCATAATTAGTATTTTTTGGTGTTTATTTTAGTTACGGAATACCGAAAGGATCGTGAATAGGCAAGTGTTTAAAATTCTTACCTCTCTCAAATTTAGCTAATAAATTATAATTTATATTCCTAAAAAGTATTAAAATTTCAACACATTAAAGCTCTTTTGATAACAGTGAAAAGCTTTAAAACATTAAGAAGAATAAATAATTAAGATAAAAAATAACCAATTTTTAGCATGTACTTTTGATAAGCACCTCAACTTAATGTTTTTAAACTTAATGAGAAGCCAATGACTTAAAAATATATGTTAGGGGTTTTTAAACAAAAAAGCTCCGCAGTCATCTGCAGAGCTTCTATACATTTATATTTGATTTTAAAGTACTTCTATCTGATTTCTCAAAAGATCTTCGAATTCATCTCTTTTACGGATCAGGTGTGCTTTTCCGTCTAAGAATAAGACTTCTGCCGGCTTTAATCTTGAATTGAAGTTTGAGCTCATTTCAAAACCGTATGCTCCGGCATTATGGAAAACCATGATATCGCCTTCTCTTACTTCATTCAGTTTTCTGTCCCAGGCAAATGTATCGGTCTCACATATATTTCCTACTACCGTATAGATTCTTTCCGCTCCTTTTGGATTTGAAAGGTTTTCGATTTTATGGTAAGAGTCATAGAACATGGGACGGATCAGGTGATTAAATCCTGAATTCACCCCTACAAATACAGTAGCTGTCGTTTGCTTGATCACATTAGCTTTTACTAAAAGATATCCGCTTTTTCCTACCAAGAATTTTCCGGGCTCAAACCATAATTCGAACTTTCTTCCTGTAGATTTTGTGAATTCAGACAATACTTTTTCCACTTTTTTACCTAAGGTTTTCACATCTGTTTCCTCTTCGCTGTCCTGGTAAGGAATTTTGAATCCGCTTCCCATATCCAGGTATTTAAGATTTGGGAAATGCTCGGAAAGCTCCAGCATAATATCTAATGCCTGCAGGAAAACATCCGGATCTTTAATCTCGCTTCCTGTGTGCATGTGAAGACCTTCGACATTAAGGTTGGTACTCTTCATCACTCTTTCGATATGGCGAACCTGGTGAATAGAGATCCCGAACTTGCTGTCGATATGTCCTGTTGAAATTTTATAGTTTCCTCCTGCAAAAATATGCGGATTGATTCTTACAAGGATCGGATAAGAGTTCCCGAATTTATTTCCGAACTGCTCAAGAATAGAGATATTATCAATATTAATGTGAACGCCCAGCTTCACGGCGTCTTCAATTTCAGCAAGGTCTACACAGTTTGGTGTGAAAAGGATCTTTTCTTTAGTAAATCCGGCCTTCAGCCCAAGTTTTACTTCATTTATTGATACACAATCCAAAGATGCGCCCAGATTCTTGACATACTTTAAGATGTTGATATTGGTCAACGCCTTGGCAGCATAAAAGAACTTCGTGTGTTTTAAGAAGGAAGATGTAAGTTTCTCGTATTGAGCTTTAATAGATTCAGCATCATAAACATACACTGGTGTGCCAAATTCATTGGCAATCTGTAGCAAATCTTTTGAATTCATAATTTGATTTTAACATAAAAAAAGGCAGATTCTTTCGAAAAGAGCCTGCCACATTAATTATTTTTATGCAAGACAAGTCTTTTAAATATTCCAAACCTTAGAGAACTTTACAGCTCCCTTTTTTCCAGTTTTAATTTGTTTAAAATTTTGCATTGCTTCTTTTTTGTTTTTGCAAAAGTACTATTTATTTTTTATTTCAAGAAAATTCGTTTGAGAAGCATTTCCCTGATAAAAACTGTAAAGTTTGAATTTTTCTATTATTTTGGTAATGGCAGCGTTTCAAAATCACCACGAAGCAGGGCAAGCTGGAGGTCATTATGGAGATCTGCAGAAGATAGGGGCAGATCAATTTTCAGCTTTGAAAGCTTACTGAGAGTCTGTATCTGCGTAAACAGTTCATAAAAGCCATACGAAACCACCTTTCCGTTTTCAATAATCAGAAACAGTTTTTCACCCAATTTTCTTCCCTGTCCGAGCCACAGCTCATTTCTTTTTCTGAAATCTATCTTTTTAAGGAAAACACTGACATCGTTAAACTCTTCCTGCAACCCAATAAACTGAACCGCTTTTGTTCCCTGGGTAAATGATCTGAATTTCAGGATGGGCCTTTCTGCTTTATTCAGCTTGTTTTTCTCAACAATGTACTTATTATTCCTAAAGTAAAGTCCGAACGGACATACTTCTCTTTTTTTGATATTTTTGGAATTAAGGATCAGCTTTGCAATAATATCTGTTCCTGTAAGCTCATAATTGATCTGTTCAACATCTTTCTGAACCTGTTCCCACTTTTTAGACTTGGAATTGAAAACTTTTTTAGAAAACTTATTGATATCCTGAACGTAATCTGATAAAATGATTTTTCCGGCTTCGTTCTGGAAATAGACAAAGCCTTTTTCATTAGGCAAATCCTGGGTCAGAACTTTGATCTTATTAATATACGTTTTTGCATTGGTCTCGTCATGCTGCTTCTGGATGATCTCATTTTCAGTATCTTTTGATATTAAAAGCTTGAACAGCTCCAGTGTTGCCCTTGCATCTCCTTCAGCCCTGTGGTGGTTCGTCAGCGGAATCCCAAGCGATTTTACCAGCTTACCCAATGAGTAACTGACTTCATCCGGGATCATTTTTTTCGCCAAAGGAATAGTATCTAAAGTATTGGTCTGAAAGTCATAACCAAGTCTTTTGAAAGACTGGCGCAGCATTCTGTAATCAAAATCAATATTATGGCCTACCAAGGTTGTATTTTGAGTAATCTCAATGATTCTTTTAGCTATTTCATGGAACTTTGGAGCCGTTTTCACCATTTTAGGGGTAATATTTGTCAGTTTCTGCACGAAAGGGGTAATATCGCTTTCGGGATTGACAAGAGATATAAACTGGTCAGTAATCTTCTGGCCATCATACCTGTAGATTGCTATATCTATAATGCATTCATGTCTATAACCTGCACCATTACTTTCTATATCTATAATCGAATACATTGAATTGTAGTTATACTGCTATTTTTAAATTAAAAATTTACCTGTAAAGGTAATCCTGCTAAAATAACAAAAAATATGTCAAAAAAGCACACCGCGCCCTGATACTGCATAAGCTGATGTGCTTTTCATAGCAGATTAGTTTATAAAATTTATTACTATCTTCTTCTCCCGCCAAGTCCGAACATCCCCAGGAGAGCTTTTGCTCCTTCCCTCATTAAAGTGCTGGTAAAAGTCCTTCCGGCCTTACTTTGCAGCACCTGTTCAAACATTCCCGGTTCTTCTTTCACCGGTTTTGTCTTCTGGGCCGGCGTGGGGTTTTGTGCTGCCTGCTCCATTCTGCTGGTTAAAATTTCATAAGCTGATTCTTTATCCACAGGCTGTTCATATTTAGCGACCAAAGAAGAATTTCCGGTCAGCTCTGAAATTTCAGCGTCATTCAGAACATCCATTCTTGATTCCGGGGAGATCAGGTAGGTATGAACAAGCGGTGTCGGGATTCCTTTTTCATCCAAAGCGGTTACAAAAGCCTCTCCGATTCCAAGGTTCTGAATCAGATTTGAGGCATTGTAAAATTCTGTTGTCGGGTAATTTTCGACAGCTTTGGTAATTTCTTTTTTATCTTTTGCGGTAAAACCTCTCAGGGCATGCTGGATTTTAAGCCCAAGCTGTGAAAGAATATTCTCCGGAACATCGCCTGGAATCTGCGTAATAAAATAGATACCAACCCCCTTGGAACGGATCAGTTTTACCATCGTTTCGATCTGTGAAAGCAAAGTTTTTGAAGATTCGTCAAAAATCAGGTGAGCTTCATCTATGAAAAGGACAAGTTTAGGCTTTCCGCTGTCTCCTTCCTCAGGAAAAGTCATATAAATTTCGGCAAAAAGTGAAAGCATAAAGGTGGAAAACAACTGTGGCTTATTCTGAATTTCCGCCACCCTTAAAATATTCACTACACCTTTTCCATCTCTGGTTTCAAGAAGGTCATGAACATCAAAGCTTAATTCGCCGAAAAAATCAGCTGCGCCCTGCTGCTCCAGTGCAACAATAGATCTCAGGATAGCTCCCAAAGAAGCCGGGGCAATGGATCCGTAATTTGCAGCCAGTTCAGCTTTTCCCTGGGCATTATCCGTTACATACTGCAGAACTTTTTTTAAGTCATTCAGATCAATTAACGGAAGACCTTTATCGTCGCAGTATTTGAATACAATTGACATAATACTCTGCTGAGTATCATTAAGTTCAAGGATCTTACTTAATAAAATTGGGCCAAATTCTGTAACAGTAGCTCTTAATTTAACTCCTTTTCCTCCTGAGATGCTCATCAGCTCTACCGGAAAAGCCTGCGGATTATAAGGAAGCTGTGTTTTGGCATATCTCTCCTCAATCACAGGATTCATTTGGCCGGCTTCGGCTATTCCTGAAAAATCCCCTTTAATATCCAAAACCAGGGAAGGAATCCCTGCATGGGAAAGCTGTTCTGCAAATACCTGCAGCGTTTTCGTTTTACCTGTTCCTGTTGCCCCCGCAATAAGACCGTGGCGGTTGATGGTTTTCAAAGGAATTGTAACATTCACTTCCGGTATTACTTCTCCGTCCAGCATTCCTTTTCCCAATATAATGTGTTCTCCTTTCGGAGTATATTTTGCATTTAGTTCTTCAATAAATTGTGTTTTATCTGCCATCTGATCTTTTTTTAACTTATAAATATAAAATTTTTTATAAAATATCCGGTCATTAAAATAATTAATACAAAATAATATTAACGATATATATGGTAGTTTCTTTTTAGCCCTCGTTTATAAATTTCATCAATTTGATCAAAAAAATAGCTGTAGATAATAGCATTACATAAATATTTCCATTTTTTAAACATGATAAAAAACAGTCCGCCAAATAGCTATTCTTCACTTCGGGCTTTTCATTTGAAAACAAAGGGTTTTATATCTGCCAGCCTATGAATATTGAAAGAAACTATCGCCTGGATTTAACAATTCATTCACATTTCATCTAATACTTCGTATCTTTATCTAAAATTTAAAAAAGATCCCAATGAAAATTGAACAAATATATACGGGCTGTCTGGCTCAGGGTGCCTATTATATTGTATCAGAAAATGAAGCTGTGATTATTGATCCGCTGAGAGAGGTTAAACCTTATCTGGATCGCCTTGATAAAGATAATGTAACTTTAAAATATATTTTCGAGACCCATTTCCACGCTGATTTTGTTTCAGGACATTTGGATCTAAGTAAAAAAACAGGAGCTCCTATTGTATATGGACCTACTGCCCAACCGGCATTTGAGGCTATTATTGCGGAAGACAACCAGATCTTTGAGATCGGGAAAATAAAAATAAAAGCACTGCATACTCCCGGTCATACAATGGAGAGTACAACCTATCTTCTAATTGACGAAAACGGAACCGAAATTGCTATTTTTACTGGAGATACTTTGTTTTTAGGCGATGTCGGGAGACCCGACCTGGCGCAAAAAGCAACTAATCTTACCCAGGAAGATCTTGCAGGAATTCTTTATGACAGCCTTCAGACTAAAATTTTACCATTGGACGACAGCGTTACAGTCTATCCCGCACACGGAGCCGGCTCAGCATGTGGAAAGAATATGCAGAAGGAAACGGTAGATATTTTAGGAAATCAGAAAAAGACCAATTACGCACTGAATCAGCCGGATAAGGAATCTTTTATCAGAGAAGTTCTTGATGGCCTTACCGCTCCTCCGAAGTACTTCGGTATGAATGTCGCCATGAATAAAGGCGGCTATGAAAGCCTTGATATTGTAATGAACAAAGGACTGAATCCTCTTACTGCAGAAGATTTTGAAGCACTGGCAGAAGAAAGCGGAGCTTTAATTTTAGACACGAGAAGCCCGGCGGAATTCCATAAGGGATTTATACCAAATTCCATCAACATAGGCCTAAAAGGAGATTTTGCTCCGTGGGTAGGAAATATGATTGTCGATGTAAAACATCCAATTTTGCTTGTAAGCGATGAAGGAACTGAAGAGGAAGTCATCACAAGATTAAGCAGGGTAGGTTTTGATAATGTTTTAGGATACCTGGAAGGAAGCTTCAATACCTGGAAAAATGCAGGTAAAGAAACTGATGAGGTTAAAAGAATTTCTCCTGCAGAATTTGCAGAACGGTTCACTGAAAACGCCAAAGTTATTGACGTAAGAAAATTAAGTGAGTATTCTGCTGAACATGTTGATAATGCATTTAATAAACCGTTGGATACGATCAGTGACTGGGTAACTACAATTGATGATTCTGAACATTTCTTTCTTCACTGTGCCGGCGGATACAGAAGCATGATTGCAGCCAGCGTACTTAACTCACACGGAATCAGGAATTTTACTGAAATAGAAGGCGGCTTTAACGGCATCAAAAAAACAGAAAAATTGCCTACAACAGATTTTGTATGTCAATCAAAAACATTGTAAGATGGTGAAAGGAAAGATTGCCGGATGCTTTTTTGCTGCGATTTTATCACTAACAGCCTGTAAAACAGCCAATACAGGCCTCAGCCAAAAGGCAGACATCCGGGAAATAGTCAACAGTCCGGAAGTTACACTGGTTGATGTAAGAATCCCTGAACAATATGAAGCAGGAACCGCAAAAGGAGCCGTCAATATTCCATTAGCTGAAATACAAAATAATATTGGTCCGCTTAAAGGCAAGAAAGTTGTTGTTTTCTGCAATAAAGGAATTCAGGCTGACCAGGCTATGGAAATATTAAAGAAAAATGGTGTGGAAGCTTACGACGGCACCAGCCTGCAAAATATAAAAGCAATCCAGGACCAGAAACAGCACGGAAAATAAAATATTGTACCATTAAGATTTATTTCCAGAATCCTAATGGCTTTAAATAAAAAACCAAAACTATGTCACAAAAGTTTCAAGAAATCATTAATTCAGAAAGGCCTGTACTTATTGACTTTTTTGCCACGTGGTGCCAGCCATGCAAGGTACAGTCATCAGTGTTGAATACCGTAAAGGAAAATATAGGTGAAGGAGCAAGAATCATCAAAGTAGATGTGGATCAATATCCTGCATTAGCCGCTCAATATGGTGTACGTGGGGTTCCGACTCTGGCAGTCTTCAAGAACGGAGAACTTTTATGGAAAGAAAGCGGTGTACATGATGTAAATACACTCACGGAACTGCTTAAACAATATTCTTAAACTATTTAGGCTGAGGCTAAGATTAAGGTGGTAGAACATTTTCTGATCTCAGTCTTAATCTTAGCCTTATTCTCATACCTATAAATCTATTGAAAAACGATCTCTGTCATTCAAAAACTGAAAATGCTGTCTGAAATCTTTTAGCTCATCCATATTCAGTTCTGCGGAAACTATATTTCCTGTCTTTTGTGAAATCTCTTTTCCATCTGCCAAAAAGCAATGGGAGCTTTCCTGATAAAAAAGATTATTCCCATCTGTTCCAATTCTATTTAAGCCAAAAACAAAAGCCAGGTTTTCGATCGCTCTGGCCTTTAACAGATGCTCCCATGCTCCTACCCTCTTTTCAGGCCAATTGGCAACATACAAAATGACATCATAATCATCATTATTCCTTGCAAAAACAGGAAAACGAAGATCATAGCAAACCTGCAGCAAGATCCGGAATCCCTTATAATTTACAATAGCTCTTTTATTTCCAGGCGTATACACTTTATCTTCTCCCGAAAAAGAAAACAGGTGTCTTTTATCATAAAAAACTGTCTCTGAGCCGGGCTGAACGAAATACATTCTGTTATAAAACTTCCCGTCCTGCTCTACCGGAGCACTCCCGCAAACAGCTGCATTTTTTTCTTTTGAGAGCTTTTTCAGAAACTCCAGAGACTCTTCATTTTTATCCGAAACTTCAGCAGCATCCATACAGAAGCCGGTAGAGAACATTTCAGGAAGCAGGAAAATATCTGCTTCAATGCTTTTAAGCTGTTCTTCGATGGATTGGAAATTCTTTTCTTTGTTTTTCCAGACAATATCTAAATTAAGTCCTGCAATTTTCATAAACTTTGTTAAAAAACTTCAATAAAAATACGATTTTCCGTTGATTTCGGTTCTATTTTTGATAAGGATATTTCCATTATCAATTTAAAAAGTAAAATTATGAAGAAATTGTTTTTGGTGCTGATGATCGCTTTTTTCGGAACGATAGCCAATGCACAGGCATACACGGGTAAGGGCGACCAAAAAGTTCAGGCTGGATTAAGTGCCTGGGGATACGGAACCGGAATTACAGGAACCTATGATTATGGATTGAATAAGCTTATATCTGTAGGTGCCGGACTGAATGTTTATTTTGATAATTATAAAGATCATGATAAAGACAACCGTATTTTTGCCTTCGGAAGATTGAATTTCCATCTTAATGAAGCGCTTGATTTACCTGCAAAATGGGACATTTATCCCGGTGTTGACATTGGTGTTCTTGGGAAGGATTTCGGGATCGGTGCCCATATTGGAGCCCGCTACTTCTTCACTGAGAAAGTGGGCGTTTTTGCTGAAGTCGGCAACAACGGCAGTATAGGGGTTTCTTTCAATCTGTAAGATTCTCTGAATATATGACAAAGCTTCTCATTTAGAGAGGCTTTTTTATTTGGCATAGTTTTGATAATTGTTACCTTTGCAAATTAAAATCTAAAATTTATTAATGGAATTAGCAATCAAGATTTTCCAGTTCATACTAAGTATTTCTATTTTAGTAGTTCTTCATGAGCTTGGACACTTTTTACCGGCAAAATGGTTTAAGACCAGAGCTGAGAAATTCTTCCTGTTTTTCGATCCATGGTTTTCTATCTTTTCAATGAAGAAAATCAACGGAAAATGGCAGTATAAATTTCTTTCTAAAAACCTTCCGGACACAGAAACTATCGTAGTAGACGGAAAAGAGACAGAAGTTCCTATCGATATATCAAAACTTTCAGACAACGACTGGAGAAAGCATCCTGAGCAGACGAAATACGGAATAGGATGGCTTCCTTTCGGTGGCTATGTGAAAATTGCAGGGATGATTGATGAAAGCATGGATAAAGAGCAGATGAAAAAGCCTGCACAAGCATGGGAATTCAGATCCAAACCGGCATGGCAGAGACTGATCATCATGCTGGGTGGGGTTACTGTTAACTTTTTCCTTGCCTGGATCATTTTTGGGAGTCTTTCATACTTCAATGGAGAAACTTCTTTTGATACAACGAAAGTAGAAACCCCAATGCATTATACCAATATTGCAAAAGCAATGGGCTTTGAAGATGGCGACAAAATCTTAAAGGTAGATGGAAAGGTTCAGAACAACCTGGATAAACTGTCTTTGGATGTTTTATTAAGTGATCAGATAACCGTTTTAAGAAGAGGAAAAGAGGTTACCTTCAACACCAACGATGACGGGAAAGCACTTGCTTTTAAAGATGAAAACCCAAAAGCATTCCTGACTCCAAGATATGCACCTGTAATTGACACGATTGTGAATCCTAAAACTGCTGAAGCAGGATTAAAAGTAGGTGACCAGGTAGTTTCAGTAAATGGCCAGAAGATCAATTATTATGATGAACTTCAGGGTGTTGTTATAAAAAATGCCGGAAAGGCAATTCATATGGAAGTATTAAGAGCCGGTGCAGTACAACCATTAAATCTTGAAGTTTCCAAGGAAGGAACGTTAGGAATAGCTTCTTACAAGCAGCTTGAAAAATTCGCCAACACACAGCATTTCACTGTTGTACAGTCTATCGGAAGAGGATTTACAAGAAGTATTGAAAGTTTAACGTATCAGGTGAAGCAGTTTAAACTGGTCTTCAACAAAAAAGTTCAGGGTTATAAGAAAGTAGGCGGTCCATTGGCGATCATCAAAAATATGCCGGTACAGAAATCTAAAGACGGAGGTGTCTCTATTAACTGGAGCTTATTCTGGAGTTTTACAGCTATGTTTTCTGTTTGGCTGGCATTCCTGAATCTGATTCCTATTCCGGGACTTGATGGAGGACACGTTTTATTTACTTTGTGGGAGATGATTACGGGGAAACCTGTGCCTCAGAAAGTATTGGAAAATGCACAGATGATCGGGGTTATCTTCCTGTTAGGATTGATGTTACTGATCTTCGGAAGTGATATCTTTAAAGCACTTACGGGCAGTTTATAATTTTTTTGAATTTTTTCATAAAAAATATTTGTACGGTATAAATATTCGTCCTATATTTGCACCACTTAAAACAAAGGACATTCCTCCTTAGCTCAGTTGGTTAGAGCATCTGACTGTTAATCAGAGGGTCGCTGGTTCGAGCCCAGCAGGAGGAGCCAATAAGGACAAACACTTACATTAATTTGTAGGTGTTTTTTTTGCTTTAAACTTTTCGGATCTGACAAATCAATTATATATTAGCAATAAATTAATAAGGCATAATATCAAATTTATTCATGAAGAAAATCTTTATTTCATTATTAACAGCTTTTTCTATCATTCAGATCTCAGCACAGGAAAAATCTTATTTCCTATCAAGCCCTTCACTGAGTCCCGACGGAAAAACGGCCTATTTTGCTTATGGCGGAGATATCTGGAAAGTAGACTCCAATGGTGGAAATGCATCGAGAATCACAGCTTTAGACGGAGAAGAAATTAATCCGCGTATTTCTCCTGATGGAAAATGGCTGGCATTCAGCTCGAATCAGTACGGCAATTATGATGTCTACGTAATGCCTGTTGAAGGCGGAACGATTAAACAGCTTACCTTCCACACCGGAAAAGATGAAATAGAAAGCTGGGGATGGGACAGCAAAACCCTTTATTTTACCTCAAACAGGAATAATAATTTTGGAAGTTTTAAAACTACCATTGAAGGAAAAACCCCACAAAAGCTTTTTTACAATTACTTTAATAACACCAGCGGGATCGCCGAAACTCCGGCGGGAGAATATCTTTTCACCAGCTCATCAGAGGCCGTGAACCAGACACACCGCAAACGCTATAAAGGAGAAAACAATCCTGATATTTTAGGATACAGCCCATGGAGCAATTCTTTCAGACAATACACGAATTATGAAGGAAAAGATTTTAACCCAAGTGTAGACGAAAATGGCAGTGTTTATTTTATTTCCGATGAGAATAATAATGAATACAACCTTTACCAAATTGAAAATGGTAAAAAAATATCGCTGACTCAGTTTGATACCTCTATTAAAAAACCTTTTGTTTCAGCAAACGGAGCCAAAGTCATATTTGAAAAAGACTATCAGCTCTATATTTACGACACAGCTGCAAAAAGCACAAAAGCTCTGGATATCAGCCTCAATACGAATAAGATATTGGAAAAAGAGCAAAATTTCAGTGTAGAAAACAACATTTCTTATTACGATGTTTCCCCGGATGGTAAAAAGATAGCTTTTGTAAGCCGCGGTGTTTTGTTTGTTTCTGATATCGAAGGGAAATTCACACAGCAGATTTCCAATGGAAAAGAGCGTGTAATGGAAGTAAAATGGCTGAAAGACAATCGTACGTTACTTTTTAACCAAACCGACAAAGGCTACCAAAACTGGTTCAGCATTACTGCAGACGGAAAAGACCAGGCTAAACAGCTAACTCATGATTTGCGTAACAATCGCAACATAACCCTTAATAATGACCTTTCAAAAGCGGTTTATTTAAGCGGTCGCGATGAGGTAAGAATAATGGATCTCAAAAGCTTCAGCTCTACAAGTATTATAAAAGATGAGATCTGGGCTTTCCAAAATTCAAAACCTTCTTTTTCGCCTAATAACGAATATGTATTATTCTCAGCAAAAAGAAATTTCGAACTGGATATTTTCATTTACAACATCAAAAAAAGCCAGACTATAAACCTCACCAATACCGGTGTTTCGGAGGAAGATCCTTTCTGGTCTCCCAATGGTAAGTATATTTATTTCAGCAGCGACAGAACCAATCCGTCTTACCCTTTAGGTATGCAAAAATCCAATATTTACAGGATGGCCCTGGACTGGTTTGATGAACCATATAAGTCTGAAAAATTCGACAAGCTTTTTATTGAAGAAAAAAAATCCCCTGAAACACCAAAAAAGACGAAAGAGAAGAAAGACGAAAGCAAGGAGAAAAAGGAAGAGAAAGAACCTGTTATCAAGGAACTAAAAGTGAATCCGGAAGATACCCTGGAAAGAATCGAATTGGTTACCGACAGATATGGATACCAGGATGATCCTACAGTTTTTGCAGATGACAAGAAAGAGATTTTATTATTTAATTCCAATCAGGATAACGGAAAAAAGCAGTTATTCAAAAAGGTTTTTACTGATTTCGAACCTGCAAAATCCGAGAAAGTATTCGATAAGGAGGCGTCTCAAATCACCAAAATTGAAAAAAATATTTTTGCATTAATAGAAGGCAATATTTATAAAATGACACTGGATGCATTGAAGCCAGAAAAAATTAACATTCAGTATGCTTTTGACAAAGATCTGGCATCCGAATTCACTCAGATGTACAATGAAGCCTGGACAGGTGTTGAAGAAAACTTCTATGATGAAAATTTTCACGGAATTAACTGGAAAGCAAAAAAGGAACAGTATGCAAAATATCTTCCGTATGTAAATAACAGAAATGATCTGCGCATTTTATTAAATGATCTTTTGGGCGAGCTTAATTCTTCCCACACCGGATTTTCTTCAACCGGAAAGGAAGAAACCAGATACCTGAACTACTTTACAAACGAAACCGGAATTGTATTTAAAGCAGACCAGCCTTATATTGTAGAAAGCGTTGTACGGAAGTCTCCTGCATTCCGTTCTGGTGTTGATGTACAACCCGGAGATCAGCTGATTGCCGTAAACGGAAAAAAAACAGACCCTCTTGAAAACCGTGAAGCCTATTTCACAAGTCCTAAAAAGCAGGATGAGCTTATTCTTACTTTCAGCCGTAGCGGAAAAAATGTAACAACAAAAGTACACCCGATTTCAAATACCGATTTAAAAGGGCTGCTTTATGATGATTGGATATTCAACAACCGCCAGCGCGTCAATAAGCTCAGCAATAATCGCATTGCTTATTCATACATGAAAAACATGTCAACTGATGAGCTAGACCGCTTCCTTCTGGATATGGTAGAACAGGAAAACAAAAAAGATGCTGTTATTCTCGACCTCCGATATAACACCGGCGGAAATGTTCATGATAAAGTCCTGAATTTCCTTGCTCAAAAACCTTATCTGCAATGGAAATACCGTGAAGGAAAAATGACTACGCAGCCCAACTTTGCCCCTGCCGGAAAACCTATCGTTCTGCTGATTAATGAAGCCTCCCTAAGTGATGCTGAAATGACCGCAGCCGGATTTAAAGCCCTGAAACTAGGGAAAATCATTGGTCAGGATACCTATCGCTGGATTATCTTCACTTCAGGAAAAAGCCTTGTGGACGGTTCTTTTTACAGGCTCCCTTCATGGGGTACCTATACCCTTGACGGGCAGAATCTTGAAAAAACAGGCGTGAAGCCAGATATTTACGTTAAAAATTCCTTTATGGACCGACAGCAGGATAATGATCCCCAACTGGAACGGGCTGTTCAGGAAATATTAAAAGACTTAAAGAAATAACGCCACAATACTGCCTTTCGGGCTTAGCAAGACATTTAACCGTCCAAGATCACTGATACGAGCAGAGAAGCAAAAGACCCATATTGCTATGGGTCTTTTTTATTTTGCATACCTTTGGACGGAAGTCACAATATGTAATATAACAACCCTAATGCCTTACCTATCCCGGATTTACTTAAAAGACAATCATCCGGAAGATTTTCCTTTCAATCTTCCTTTTCTGAGCAATGGTTTAGATTTAAAACTCAAAAGCAATGTTACTTTTTTCGTTGGAGAAAATGGCATCGGTAAGTCTACATTACTGGAAGCCATTGCAGAAAAGTGCGATTTCAATGTATCCGGAGGCAGCAGAAATCACAATTATAATTTTCACAAAACCGAGTCCGAACTGTCCGAATACCTCACACTGTCCTGGAAAACCAAAACCGAGCAGGGATTTTTCATGAGGGCTGAGAGCTTTTTCAACTTTGCCACCTATATAGATGAAGTTGCCGAAGAAGACAGAAGCGTCCTGAATGCCTATGGAGGAAAATCCTTACATCAGCAATCCCACGGCGAAGCTTTTCTTTCCTTGTTTCACAATCATTTCCAGAATGGCCTTTATATTCTCGATGAGCCGGAATCCGCACTTTCTCCACAAAGACAATTGTCATTATTGTCCGTTATTCACAAATTGGAAAAAGCAGGAAAGGCCCAGTTCATTATTTCCAGCCACTCTCCGATCCTGATGAGCTATCCCGGTGCAGAAATTTATTTATTGGATGATAAAATTCAACATGTCAGTTACAGAGAAACGGAGCATTATCAGCTGACAAAGAATTTTTTAGAATCTCCCGAACTCTATTTCCGGCACTTATTTGAGAATGATTAAAGTTAATCTTAAAATCTTCTGAAATATTTCTTACTGAAATTCAACATTTTTAGTCAAAAATAGCCGTTAATCGGGGATAAAATTTGCCTGATATTAATATTCCTTTTATATTTGCAGCACCTTAAACAAGGAAAATTCCTCCTTAGCTCAGTTGGTTAGAGCATCTGACTGTTAATCAGAGGGTCGCTGGTTCGAGCCCAGCAGGAGGAGCTAACAAAGACTTACAGAAATGTAGGTCTTTTTTTTATGCCTGATTTATATTCTTAATTCATCAGAAAATTTCACCCCCTCCACAAATACTATAATCAAGTATTATTAACAATTTTTCACAAAATAATAAAAATGTTAGTTATACCTTCTGTTTCTAAACATTAACCGAAAAATATATTATTATTACATTTTGCGGAAAAGTACACTAATTATTAATAAACCATTGAATATCAAACAAATAAAACTGTTAGTAATTTGTGGAAAAAATACCAATAAGCTATTAGCATGTTATGGAGAATACTTTGTAAGCCTATTAAAAATATGTGAATAACTTATTGAGAACGCATTGATAAATTATTAAAACCGGTTAATACGTTGATAAATTGTGGGAAAAATGTTAACTGAGAATGTCAGAATATTCATTTTATCAATATTTGCTTTTAGATATAGCATTTTAACAGCTTTTGCTTCAGATTAAATTCAATATTACCAGACCATTAATTATTATAATCTTTTACTGTTATTTTCATTACATTTGTAGTTTTGTGAATTTTCATAGAAAACGTTAAAAAAATGATCTTTTTTAAATAAACAGCACGCTTTTTGTTTGTGCAAATTGCTTGAAGAAACAAATGATGTTAAATAACAACTCTAAATATTATAATCTATTCTTTCTGTTTTTTATATCCTGCCTGGCATATGCCCAAAACACAGCAAACGGAAGAATTGTAGATGCAAAGACTAATAAAGAAATTTCCGGTGTCGACGTCTTTATTAATGACAATACTGAGCCTTTTCTAAAAACTTCTGCGGGAAGCTTTAGCATTCAATCTGACAGTATTATTTATAAACTAAAATTTTCGAAAAAAAGTTATTCTACTGAAACCGTTACCGTTACTCCTGAAAATGCTGCCAATATTTTTGTACAGCTTTCACAGGAAAAAGTAAGCAGCATCGGTGAAATTGTCATTCACAACGAAAAACCCAAATACAAGAACAAGAAAGAAAACCCTGCCTACGCCATCATGCAGGAAGTCTGGAAAAGAAAGCGCAACAATGGCCTGGAGAAATTCGATACCTATACTTATAAAGAGTACGAGAAAATCCAGTTTGACGCGAATAACCTGGACAGCGCTTTCATGAGCAAGAAGATCTTCAATAAGCTTGATTTCATTTTTGATTATGCCGATTCTACAGCCAGCGGAAAGATTGGTCTTCCCATCTTCCTTAATGAATCCATTTATGAAAATTTTGGAGAAAACAAACCCGGAAAAAAGACAAAAAGATTACTGGTTGCCCAAAAAACATCAGGCTTTCAGGATAATCAGGTAATTACCATTACTGCAAAAAATCTTTACCGTGATATTAATATTTACGACAACACATTAAATTATTTTGACATAGGGTTTCCAAGTCCGGTCGGCTCAAATGGATTCAGTACCTATGACTATAATTTAACAGATACCATTTCTATTCACGGTGAGAATGCTTATAAAATAAGATACCAGCCCAAAAGGAAAGACGTTTTAGCCTTTCAGGGCTACCTGTATATTGACACCGATAATTATGCTGTTTTAGGAGCCACTTTAAAATCTACACAGAAGATCAATGTTAACTTCATCAACAGCATTTCCACAGAGCTGGAGTATGACAATCCTGATGAGAATACATTTCTTCCTAAAAAGTTCATTACAGAAATAGAACTTACACCTTTTGCAAAAAAGAGAACCTCTAAAAGTATTATAGCCAAGCGCTCGGTCGATTATTCTCAATATGAATTCAATAAACCTCTCGATGATAAAGTATTTACACGGAAGCAGGAAGAGTATGACGACAAATTTGTTGACAAAGATGATGCCTACTGGGTAAAAGCAAGACCGGACTCACTGTCAAAATCAGAACAGGGCGTCTATGAAATGCTTGATAAGCTTCAGCAGACACCAAAATTCAACCGTATCGTTAAAATCTATGAAACACTGGCATCAGGATATTATAATGCCTTTAAAGGTATTGATATAGGCCCTATTTTCTCCATTTACGGTAAAAATGAAGTGGAAGGCGACAGGATAAGGTTAGGCGCAAGAACCTATTTTGGGCAAAATGACCCATGGAGAGTTCAGTTTTATACAGCATACGGATTTAAAGACCAAAAGGTTAAATACGGGGCAGAAGCCCGCTATATGTTCAACCGCGTGAACAGGTTTATGATCGGGGCAGGAACAAAAAGAGATATCGAGCAACTTGGTGTACAGCTTACTACCGACGACGGAATTATGGCACGTACCTTTGCTTCCTCTACCCTTTTCGCAAGAGGAGAAAATGCTTCTTTGAGCTCCATAAACAAAACTAATATTTTTGCCTCCATTGAACCCTGGAAAAACTTTCAGGTAAGGGTAGACGGAACATTGCAGAGTATAAAATCTGCCAACCCGGATAAATTCAGCCTGATGTATTACCGTAACGGAGATCTGAGGAAAACCCTTAATGACTCTCACGTTACCTTAAGCTTAATTGCAAGACCGGGTGCTAAGTTTTCCCAAACAGGGGTGGACCGTTATGAACACGGAACACTGGCTCCTACTATTATCCTAAAATACACAAGAGGTATCGAAGGGCTTTTTAACGGCGACTTCAACTATAACCGACTTCAGTTCATGTTCTATAAGCCAATATTGATCGGGAGCTGGGGTAAAACCATCGTTAACTTTGAAGCAGGAAAAACATTTGATACAGTTCCTCTGGCCCTTCAGAATGTAATCCCCGGAAACCAGTCTTACAGTCTGGCGCAGAATACATTTTCACAGCTTAATTACTATGAATTTGTAGCAGATACCTACTCAACGCTTCATCTTGAACACCATTTCAACGGAAAAATACTTTCTTTTATTCCTCTGATCAAGAAGCTTAAGCTTAGGGAAATTGCATTTATCAGAACCGCTTACGGAACTTTAAGTGATGCTTCTAAATCTATTAATGTGGAAGGGTTCAAATATTCAGCACCAAGCGAGCAGATCTATTTTGAATACGGGTTCGGAATTGAAAATATCGGAATAGGAAACCTCAGAATATTCAGGGTAGATTTCAACTGGAGAGGAAACTATCTCGACAGACCGGATATTTCAACATTCGGAATAAAAGCAGGATTCCAGGTAGGATTTTAAAATACAGCTCTTTGCCCAATCGGTAAAGAGCTTTTTTATAATTAAAATTGTATTGTTGCAAAACAGCAGATTTTAAGCTTTTCAAATACTATTCTTTTGAATACAAAAAACCTCAGCACTGCCGAGGTTTACATTTTTCAATAACTTATTTATTCTAACATCCGCATGGTTCCGGATCTATAATCATATTACGGCACATTAATCTCTGTTGCGCTGTCCACGAGCACCATTGTACACAAGTAGTTGCAGGAGGAGGACATGCCAAAGCGCCACCATCTAGTGTTCTCAATTGTTTTTTAGTTAGTTTTCTTAGATTTTTCATAGTATTTTGTTTTAGTTTGTTGCCTACTCTATCTGCTTTTCGGCATCCGCAAATGATTTGTTATTTGATAGTTAACAAATATAGAAATATTTCACTAAAATTAGAATATTAGCGAAAATATTTTTCATTTTACAGAATTAAACAAAAAAACCTCAGCCATTGGCTGAGGTTTAGATTTTATAAAACGCTTAAATAATTATGCGTTCGGCTCTACAGATACAAAAGATCTGTTGTTTGCTTTCTTTCTGAAAACTACTTTACCGTCTACTAATGCAAACAAAGTATGGTCTTTACCCATTCCCACGTTTTCACCCGGGTGGTGTTGCGTACCTCTCTGTCTGATAATAATATTTCCGGCAATAGCTTCTTGTCCACCGAAAATCTTCACACCTAATCTCTTAGAGTGAGACTCTCTACCGTTCTTGGAACTACCGACTCCTTTCTTGTGTGCCATTTTATTACTGGATTATTTGTTAAGTGCTTTAAATTGATCAATATTCTTAACGATAGCAGCATCCACTTCTTCGTGAGTAAGAACATTCTTTTCTAATTCAACTTTAACTGCTTTACCTAAAGTAATTAAAGTTTCTCTGTTTTCTTTAGACTGAGACAGGTTGTTTTTCTTTAAGTGATAGTTCAGTTCGTGATCTTCACCAAAGTTAACCGTTGCGTTGTCTGAAAGAACTTCAGCTTTTACAGTTTCTTTTTTAGCAGCTTTCTTAGTACTTCCGTCAAAACCAGTGATCCCAGTGATTTTAATTTGAGTTAAAGATTGTCTGTGACCGTTTTTCACCTGATAACCTTTTCTTCTTTTCTTTTTGAAAACGATTACTTTATCAGCTTTTACGTGGTCTAGGATCTCTGCATCTACAGTGATTCCGTTTACAGCTGGGGCGCCAACAGTGATTGAACCGTTTACAGTAAGAAGAATTTTGTCAAAAGAAACCTTGTCTCCTTTTTCTCCTTTTAAACGGTTTACAAACAACTTCTGGTCTTGCTCAACTTTATATTGAAGCCCTGCTATTTCTACAATTGCAAACATTGTTTATAAATTTTTAGTTATTTCGAGGTGCAAATATATGAATAAATTTCTAAATAGCTTACAACCAGTCCTGTATTTTTTATCAAAAATATAATAATTATCATTTCACTATATTTTGAATAATTTTTAACATTAATATGCTCATACTTAAGAGATAATTTTATACCTTCGTTATCACCAAAAAATATTTTATATGAAAAGAAACTTTAAATTCTGCTTATTAGCAGGAGCCATTGCCGCTTTTTCATTATCAGCGTGCCGTGATGACAAAATGGAAGAATCTGTTCTTCCTGAATCTCAATCTGAAAGCGCAAAGATCGAGCAACCCGGAGAACTTCAAAAAAGCTGCTCTTATGTAGATCAATACTGGAGCTCTACCGCAGTACTTAAAACCGGTCTTCAGAACACCACAGACACCAACTTTATGAATTCCCAGATGACTAAAATCGCCAGTCTTTGGGGAAGAAGCAACCCGACTCTTCGTTTTGTAGACGATCCTTCCAATTTCAATTCCACTTACAATGCAATCTCTTATTCCACAGGGAAAATTTATTATGGCTATGCAATCTATGCGGATGCAAAAAATAAAGGAGGAGATATTGTGAATGCCATGATCCTTGCTCACGAATACGGGCACCAGCTACAGTACATTTTCGGTCTTCCTACTGTAAACGAATCTACAGCAAGACCTAACGAACTGGAAGCTGATGGTTTTGCAGGATATTACTTAAGAAGACCAAACGGATACAACAAAACCAGTTTCGCTGAAATTGCTGCAGCCTATGAATTTGCACAGAGCATCGGTGATTATCAGACTACAAGCGCTAACCATCACGGAACTCCTCCTCAAAGAAGATCTGCTGTACGTTTAGGCTTCCTTCTTGGACAGTACGATCTTAACGCATCCGATTTTGACTACAATTTCTTCTACTATTACCAAGGTGTACTAAACGGCACGTACAAAATGGGTAAAAACTCTGTAAACCCGGAGATCGATGCCTATATGAGCCAGTATATCGATGAACTTAGAAAAATCCAGACCGGAGAAATTTCGGAAGAAGAATTTAAGCACCTTAAATAACATTCATTTTTAGCATATTTAACAAAGGAGACAGACAGCAATGTTCTGTCTCTTTTTAGTTTATTTTTGATTAATATCCCAAAGTTTATTTACTTTTGAACCATACTACAACAAATGAACAGAGATCTCTACATCGATTTTGCTAAAGGAATGGCAACCCTTTCCATTATATTCATCCATACCGCTTTTTGGTCGGGACAGCTTTATATTCCCGCAGAAGTAAGGGTATTTTCATTGGTTTTTGATGTGGCTCTCTTTTATGCCTTAAGCGGAATTACATCAGGATCGAATATTGAAAAAACATTCTACAGGCTTTTAAAACTTCAGATCACCTATATGATCTTTGTAACATTTCTGTTCTTCCTGGATTATTTTTTCAAGGTATTCGGATTAACGTTCTTTTCTATGGAATGGCTTCAGAGTTTCTATTCAACCTTTGGTTCAAAATATGCAGCGACCAGTGTGTCGGATATCCCCCAGTGGCAGAATCTCGGAAACTGGTATCTTCATCAATACACCAATGCCGATACATTTCCTGTAGTTATGGGAAGTTTCTGGTATCTGAAAGTATATTTCATTCTGGCTGTTTTCGGAGTACTGATCTTAAGATTCTTCCCAAAACATGTCGGCTGGTCTATAGGGCTATGCCTGGCTCTGACTTTAATATTTAATATTATCCCGGAATATTATCCCGGAGGACAGGTAGGCTATGTTACTTTTTACCTTGCTGTCTTTTTAATTGCCAATAGAATACGTGGTAAAAAGATTCCTGCAAAAGTAATCCCTTTCTTATATGTAATAGTCGCAGCAGCCCTGATCTGGATGTTCTGGTATTACGGAAATGAGATTTTCTACAAAATCAATAAAAATAAATTCCCGCCAAAAATTCCTTATATCATTTGGTCACTGTTTTCGTTGACAACACTATTTGTGCTCTATAACAGGTTAAAAATTACAAAAGAAAATTTCGTTACCCACATTGGTAAGAATGCTATTTTCTTTTATTTCGCCCAGGGAATAAGCTCATCACTCGTATATTTCATTGTGGTTGCTTTGCAGGAAAATCTGCCGTGGTGGCTGCTAATGATCTTCATTTATATCATCAATGTCATCCTTGCTTTCATTATTGCCGCCGGATTGAAAAAGGTGGATGATACCGGTTGGAAAATTCTGGAATTTTTAAGAAAAAAAACAGCTTCTTAACGCTTTAGCAATCAATTTGAAATAAAATAATTTTTCTTATCGCAATTTATTTTATTTTTACAGAAAATTCAAGGCATGTTTAAGTTGAAACTTCCTACCGACCCAAGGTGGGCAAATATTGCAGAGGAAAACATTGAAGAAATTTTAACGGATCATGCGTGGTGCGAGCAGAAAGCAGCAACTAATGCTATCGGCTTAATCACTATGCTTCCTGAATATCCTGAAATTGTTACTGAGCTTCTCGCCATTGCGCAGGAAGAGCTGGATCATTTCAATCAGGTTCATGAGATCATTAAAAAACGAGGGTATACTTTTGGACGTACTAGAAAAGATGACTATGTAAATGAACTTGTGAATTTCATTCAGAAAGGAGGCAACAGAGATGATCTCATTGTTGACAAAATGCTTTTCGCAGCGATGATAGAAGCTAGGAGCTGCGAAAGATTTAAAGTTCTTACTGAAAACATTAAAGATGAAGAACTGAAGACATTTTATAAAGAGCTGATGATCTCTGAAGCTAACCATTATACTACATTTATAGGATTTGCAAGACAGCTTGGAGACCCTGAAAAAGTAAACAAGCGCTGGGACATGTGGCTGGAATATGAAGCCAATATCATTAAATCTTACGGAAACAAAGAAACAATTCACGGTTAAAATAAAAAAGTAAAGAATCCACGTTGAAAAAACTGACCTTCGAAAATATTGCCAATTTTTTTCTGAAAAATTTCTTTCAGGGATTGGTTATTATTGGCCCAATCGGGCTTACTCTCTTTGTGATCTGGTATGTTGTAAGTGCTGTTGACAACATTATTCCTTCTGTCGCAAAAGAAATTCCGGGTCTGGTTTTTGTTTCAACGATACTTATCACAGCAGTTCTGGGGTATCTCGGAAATAAATTTGTAGTCGGTAAATTCTTTTTTGATACCATGGACAGTCTTCTGGAAAAAATTCCGGGAGTAAAGCATATTTATACTCCTACAAAAGACGTCATGTCATCATTTGTGGGAGACAAAAAGAAATTCAACGATCCTGTATGGGTAAAGACGAATGAAAATCCGGAAATCTGGAGAATAGGCTTTCTGACCCAAAAAGAAATGTCAGACGTTGAAAAGCACAATTACGTGGCAGTATACCTACCCCATTCCTACGCCATTTCAGGCTGGGTAATTGTTACTGAAGAAAAAAACATCAAACCTGTAGTGGGAATGACTGCAGCTTCTGCCATGAAGTTTGCGGTAAGTGGTGGTGTCGCAGGGTTCCATTCTGACGACAATATCTTTAAAGCTCCGGAATAATTCTATTTCTTTACTCTTCCAGTAATGGCCGGTCTGGCTATTATTTCTTTATCATACCCAAATATTATGTTAACCAAAAAAAATCATTTTGGACATTTTTACCTATCTGTTTTTATTCTTTAATATACTTAACTCAAACAACAATAATATGAACAAGAACCCTCTTCTCAATTGCGATCCGGAAAAAGGGATATGCGAAATCCTGGAAACACAAGACTCAGAATATTCAGCAGAACAGCTTCAGGGCGCCAAAGATAAAATCACCATTATTTATTATACAGATCCTATCTGCTCTTCCTGCTGGGGAATTGAAGCCCAGCTGAGAAAAATGAAATTAGAATACGGTAATGCAGTAGAAATAGATTACAGGATGGGCGGACTTTTACCATCATGGGACATTTACAATTCCGGAGGGATCAGTAAACCAAGTGATGTTGCCGGCCATTGGGAAGAGGTAAGCCCATATTATAAAATGCCTATTGATGGAGGAGTCTGGCTGACAGACCCCTTAAATTCTTCCTATCCGCCATCCATTGCTTTTAAAGCAGCACAAATGCAGGATAAAAAGAAAGCTGTAAACTATATGAGAATTATCCGTGAAATGGTCTTTCTTGATAAATTAAACATCACAAAATCGGAGCACCTTGAAAAAGCAGCGGAAATGGCAGGATTAGATGTGGCACAGTGGAAAGAGGATTATGAATCCACAGCTCAGATTGAATTCAAAAAAGATCTTGACCTTGGAAGACAGCTTGGCGTAAGAGGCTTTCCTACCTTAATCTTTACCAAAGATAACGAAATCTTAGACATTCTCTACGGCTTCAAACCTTATTCAGATTTTGAACGCAGAATAACAAAAATAAGCCCGGATGTAACAAAACAGGAATACTCTACAGAACCTGACCAGCTATTTGCAGTTTACCCTACTTTAACCACTCAGGAATTCGCTGTTCTTTCCAATATCTCTTTCGAAAAAGCATTAGATACGCTTCAGAAACTTACTGAAGAAAACAAAATCTCCCGCAAAAAATATAAAAACGGAGATCTTTGGATTTTTAATAAAAACTAATAACACTATTTAAAAACTAATAAGGATGTACAAAGTTGCAATCATAGGAGCAGGAGTTTCCGGATTGAGTATGGCAAATTATTTGAAAAAAAATAATATTGACTACCATATCTATGAAAGAAGAACTCAAAATGACCTGAAAGGACACGGATTTATCCTTCCCAAAGAAGGCATAGAATACCTTTCCAATATCATTCATATTGATGATCTCTACAGAAAAGGCCAGTTCTTAAAAAAGTATCTTCACTACCATCAGAATGGAGAAATCCTTTCTGAAAAAGATCTTGAAGATGTTTTTGTAGTTTCAAGAAGTGCCCTGATAGAGATTTTGGCCGAAGGTATTCCCTCCGATAAAATATCTTATGACACAACAGTCACCCTGAATGGTTTTTCTGGCGGGAAAGCCAGCATAACACTCAATGATGGTACATCCCTGGAAGCTGATGTTGTTATAGCTTCAGACGGTTCAAGAAGCAGAATCAGAAGAAAAATTTTTGAGGATGAAAAAATGAAAGCCGTTTTAGAAAATGAAGTAGTGAACATTATTGAAAATGAAGAAATTGCCGGTAAGCTTGAAAGCAATTTTCTGAAATTTCATCATGAAAACGGCGGTCTTACTTTCGGAGTATTAAAGCTTTCTTCTACAAAAGTTCTTTGGTACTGCCAGTTTGATATTACCCGATTTTTCATCAATGAAGACTATACTCCGGACTGTATCAAACAGTTCATTGTGGATCATTTCGGAGACTGGAATCCCCTTATCTCCTCTATCATCAATGATTCCAGCTATGAAAACGCTCACATATGGAGGGTGTATGAATTGGAAAAGCTCAACCCTTTTTATCACGAAAACATTGTATTCATAGGCGATGCAGCTCATCCTTTGATTCCTTTTACAAGCCAGGGTGTAACTTCGGCTCTAAAAGACTCATACGTCTTAACAAACCTCTTACTGGAAGGCAATAATCTTACTGAAACTTTTCAAAAATATGAGGAAGAGAGAAAAGCAGAAATTGAGATCCATATCAAAAACGGAAGAACATTACTCAACCAGTTTCTCTTGCCATTAAACGAGCAGCAAAAAAACACCTTACCAATTTCATACAAATAAAATGTTTACAAATAAAGATATCAATTTCGAAGCCCTGAAAAGAAAAGCATATAACGGAAGATGGGCAACCCTGGAAAACGGGATTATTCCTTTAACAGCAGCAGATCCGGATTTCAGGATGTCTCCCGAGATTGAGCAAGGAATTATTGAATATATTAAAGACGGCTACCTCAGCTATGGTCCGTTTTCGGGAATTCCGGAATTCAAAAAAAGCGTTGCAAAACACTTCAATACGGAAAAGAACGGAAGCTTTACCCCGGAGAATGTTTTAGCAGTAAACAGTGCTGCCCAAGGAATGTTTCTGGTTGCCAAATATGTTTTAGGGCCCGGAGATGAGGCCATCATTTTCGATCCGGTTGATTTCTTGTTCAAAAAGACGGTGGAAGCGGCAGGCGGACGTATCAAATTATGCGCTGTTGATTCCAAAACAGGAGAAATTGATTTTGAAATGCTGACTTCTTTAATTTCATCAAAAACAAAACTGATCAGCATCTGTAATCCCCACAATCCGGTGGGAAGGGTTTACTCAAAAGAGGTTTTAATAAAAATATCCGAAATAGCTGAAGCGCATGATCTGTGGGTAATGAGTGATGAGATATGGAGTGATATTGTTTATGACAAAAGAGAATTCAACACCTATTCTTCAGTGTCAGAAGCTGCAAAAAAGAAGAGCTTTACCGTTTTTGGATTTTCAAAATCATTCGGGATTGCCGGTTTGAGAATTGGAGCTGTTTTGTGTAATGATCAGGAACTTCTGGATGATTTTACCGAAAAATCCCAGTTCAACTCTACCATTGAAGGCGTTTCCACATTATCTCAGATTGCAGCAAGTGTGGCTATTGAAAAGGCTAAGCCCTGGTTTAATGACTTCCTTGACCACCTGCAACATAACAGGGATTTTGCTTATAGCATGCTGAATAATTCCGGTATTTTAACCCCGAATTTACCAGAGGCAACGTTTGTTATTTTCCCCAAAATTGAAAACGGATTTTCAAGCGAAGCCTTTACACAGCATGTTTTAAAGGAAGGTAAAGTAGCTGTTGTTCCCGGCTCCGAAAGATGGTTTGGCAAAGGCGCCGAAGGCCATATCAGGATCTGTTTTTCTACTTCCCGGGAAATTCTGGAGGAGGGACTTAACCGCATTATTAAAAGTTTTTAGGTTAAAAATTTTCATCATTATCAATTTATTTATTAATAATTTTCCGAATTAGACAAAAAATAAACTTAATTTAAATAATTCTTACACAATAACATATTTTCATGTTGATTTGAGATTAAAATTCAATATTTTTGATACAATCCCTAACTTAAATATGAAATATGAAAATAAAGTACACAAGTGTTCTTTTTTTGGGAACAGTATCCATGTTGTATTCTCAAAATACAAATGATACAATTTCCAAGGAATCGAAAATAGAGGAAGTTTCCATTACCGGAAGCCGGAATAAAAAAAGAACTGTTACCAACACTCCTGTTCCCGTTGATGTAATTGATATAAAGCAGGTTAGCCAGTCAACGGGACAGATCGAAGTGAACCAGCTACTTCAGTTCAGCGCACCTTCTTTTAATTCCAATAAGCAGTCCGGATCAGACGGCGCTGATGCAACAGATCCTGCAACTCTTCGTGGGCTTGGGCCGGATCAGACACTTCTTTTACTTAACGGAAAAAGGTATCACCAATCCTCACTGATCAATCTTTTCGGGACAAAGGGAAGAGGAAATACAGGATCTGATATGAACACTATTCCCATTGGTGCCATTAAAAGAATTGAAGTTCTCCGCGACGGAGCTTCAGCTCAATATGGGTCTGATGCAATAGCCGGGGTTATCAATGTTATTCTTAATGACCGCAGCCAAGGTTTTGAAGGGAATGCTTTTTATGGAATGAATCTTTTTAAAAGCCCGGGAAACCAGGATGTGGTATCGGATCATAAAGTAGACGGAACTACCTTCGATTTCAGCGGAAATCTGGGAACCAAAATAGGCAACAAGGGAGGATTTGGTAATTTCACTGTTGAATTTGTCAATAAAGAACGTACTATACGGAATGCCAATCCGGAAAAATACTCATCTCCGAGAGAAAAATTCGGGGATGCAAAATCTCAGAATATTTATTTCTTTGGAAATGTGGAACTTCCTCTGTCTGACGGGTTAAAATTCTACTCCCGCCAGGGCTTTTCCTACCGTAAGACAAATGCTTATGCATGGACAAGAACACCGGACGCCGACGGAAATATTCCTGAAGTATATCCTAATGGCTTTAACCCTATAGAAGACACCAGCATTACAGACTTTACTTTTGACAACGGGTTGAAATTTAAGGTCGCTAACTGGGATGTGGATTTTTACAATGCATTCGGAAGTAACAGATTTACTTATCAGATAGACAATACTATTAATGCCACTCTGGGAATAAAATCTCCTACGAGTTTTAATGCCGGCGGACATTCTCTTTTGCAGAATACAACAGGTTTTAATGCTTCAAAACAGTTTAAGGTATTGGAAGGTTTAAACATTGCTCTCGGGTCCGAATTCAGATATGAGGAGTTTGAGATCATCAAAGGAGAAGAAGCATCGTATGCGATGTATGACATCAACGGAAACATTGTAACGCCTGATACCCCTGCAGGCCTGCTTGTTACCAATCCATTATCAGGTGATGTGCGGCCCGGTGGTTCTCAGGGCTTTCCGGGGTATTCACAGGAGTTTAATAAAAACAGGAATAATTTTGCCGCCTATGTAGACACTGAACTGGATATTACGAAAAAATGGATGATCAGTGTGGCCGGAAGGTTTGAAAACTACAACGACTTCGGAAGCACTTTGAATGGTAAATTTGCAACGCGTTACGCCATTACTCCTCAATTTGCATTCAGAGGCTCGGTGTCTACAGGATTCAGAGCACCTTCTCTCGCACAAAAATATTACAGTCTTCAGTTTACGAACTTTCAAGGGGGAAACCTTGTCACTATACAGCTTGCGGCTAATGATAGTAACCTTGCACAAACAGTTGGAATTCCACAATTAAAGCAGGAAACTTCCTTAAATGGCAGTGCCGGATTTACTTTTAACACTGGAAAATTCACTGCTACAATTGATGGATATTACATTAAAGTAAAAGATCGTATAGTTTTGACAGGAAATTTCACCCAGGAGGATGATGCAATAGGTCAAATCCTAGCTGATAATCATATTGATCAGGCCCAGTTTTTTACTAATGCAATAGATACCAGAACTAAAGGGGTTGATGTTATATTAAGTTACACAGAAAATATCGGTTCGGGAAAGCTTTCCGCAACTTTAGCAGGAAACTATAATGAGATGGAAATCACCAGGATAAACACCTCAGAAAAGTTAAAAGGAAAAGAAGATGTCTACCTGAGCGCAAGAGAAAGAGCGTTTATCTTAGCATCTGCTCCCAAAACAAAATTCAATCTGAATTTAAATTACAAAATTGATAAGTTCAATGCCAATCTTCAGCTGGTGAGATTTGACAAAGTAAAATTAATAGGCTACAACGGGGCAGATGACTACCAGCTTTATGGTGCCAAAGTAACCACCGACTTATCTTTTGGATATGAGTTTTCCAGAAGTCTCAACCTTACGATTGGAAGCAAAAACCTTTTTAACCGCTATCCTACTCTGCAGACAGCACATGTAGATGGCAACACAGAATCAGGAGGTATTTTCGATCCTGTGCAGATGGGTTTTGCGGGAAGACAGGCTTTTGCAAGACTTAATTTTAAGTTTTAAAATAGACATAAAGAGGCTGTATCAACATAATGATAATCAACAATTGATTTTGAAAATCTGCTGATACAGTCTCTTTTATTTTTTAGAAATTTTATAAAGCTTTCCACTATCTGTAACGGCATATAAGTTGCCATCCATTCCGTTGAGAACATCTCTGAAGCGTTCTTTCTGGTCAGCAAGAAGGCGTTCTTCTCCCACTACTTTATTATCTTTCATAACAATTCTGTTAATGTGCTCGCCACTCAGACATCCGATGATAAGATTTCCTTTCCATTCCTCAATATTTCCGGTATAGAAGGTTATTCCGCTCGGAGAGATCACAGGATCCCAGTAATAAACGGGCTGTTCAGTTCCTTCTTTTTGGGTGATACCATCACCTACCTTGGCTCCGGAATATTCAATTCCATAGGTCACATCTCCCCATCCATAGTTTTTTCCGGGCAGTATCAGATTAATTTCATCAGCACCTCTGGGTCCCATCTCAACATCCCAAAGTGTTCCGTTTGGATCTATTGCCATTCCCTGCGGATTTCTTACACCATAGGCATAGATTTCCGGCTTATATCCCTGTTTTCCAATAAACGGGTTTCCGGGAGCCGGCTTTCCGTCCTTGGTAATTTTTAGTATTTTTCCTAAATAATTATCTGTTTTCTGAGCATACACCCTTGTTTGTTTGTCAGATCTTTCCCCGGTACTTACAAACAAATTTCCGTCCTTGTCAAAAGCTAGCCTGCTTCCGTAATGCTTATCGCCGTCATAGGCAGGTTCTGCACGGAAAATAACTTTAACCTCCGAGATATTTTTAAGATCTGCCGAAAGTTTTCCTTTCGCGACCGAGGTCAGGTTTCCTTCGCCAAATGGTTCTGAAAAGCTGAAATAAATAATATTATTTGTCTTAAAATCGGGATCAAGGGCTACATCCAGCATTCCTCCCTGCCCTTTTGCATCTACTTTTGGAAATCCCGAAATCTTGGAAATCTTTTTTCCATCTGTTGAAACCACATTCATATGACCGTTTTTGTCAGTAATAAGAAATCTTCCGTCTGGAAGATTAATAATTCCCCAAGGTCTTCCCAGATCTTTATTAAGGATTTCAACTTTATAAGCTATAGTGGTTTTTACAGCTTTTATTCTGGTTTGTCCTTTAAAGGCTGGCTTATAATCTGTATTCGGTTTTTCGGTTTCTACACTGCCGTCGGTTCCCTTTTGCTGTGCATTTGCAGTGTTTTTATTGCATGAACATAAAAGCAAAAAAACACTGAGTATCGGTACGTAAAGATGGTTGAATTTCATAGTATTGTAATTAGTGTAAAAAAAATAATGGAAAAATAATGCCACAAAAATTTGCAGATATAAATTTTAATTCTACATTTGTAGAACAAATTACAAACTTGTAGAATGAAAGACATCAAACTTACCGATTCTGAAAAAAGTCTTATGGAAATCCTTTGGGAAAAGAAACGGGTTTTCATGAAAGATATTCTTGATGCGTACCCGGAACCAAAACCTGCTGCTACGACCATTGCTACCTTGCTGAAAAGAATGCAGAACAAAGACCTGGTAGGCTATACATTGTATGGAAATTCCCGTGAATACTATCCAAAAGTAGAAAAAGGGGAATATTTCAACGAGGAAATGACCTCTATGATTGACCGTTTTTTCAACAGCTCAGTGACACAGTTTGCATCATTCTTTACCTCCAATGCAAAATTCAGTCAGAAGCAACTGAAAGAACTCCGTGATATAATAGATCAACAGATAAAAGAATAAACATGTTCATCATTGCTCTAAAAATACTTCTGTGTTCTTCAGTATGTATTGCTGTATACTATTTGTTTCTGGAAAAAGAAAAAATGTATAGGTTTAACCGGTTTTATCTACTTTTTTCTTTGATTTTTTCTCTTGTGATCCCGTTTATTTCCATCACAGTACAACCTTCAAAGACAGAGACTAAGCCTGCGATCATATTTGAAGATACCGCACAACAGATCATCCAGATACAGCCTGCTCAGGAAAGTTTTAATTGGATAAATATAGTATGGCTCATGTATGGAACGGTTGCTCTTTTCCTTTTAATAAAAAGCATCCTGTCTATTGCAGCCATCAAAAAAATATCTGGTAAAAAAATAATCTACCAGAATTACACTGTTAAGGTAACTCATGAAAACCTTCCTCCTTTTAGCTTTTGGAATACCATCTATTTAGGAGAGGCCTATATAAAAAATAATGTGATTGACCCAATGATATTCCTGCATGAAAAAAGCCATATTGACCAGAAACACAGCATAGACCTTATTTTTATAGATATCCTGAAGATCTTCATGTGGTTCAATCCCGTTTTTCTTATCTATAAAAAAGCGATCATCACGAATCATGAATTTCTTGCAGACGAAGCTGTTTTGAACAACAGATATGATATTAAAGAATACCAGAATCTGATTCTTGACGAGATTATCAATATTCAGAATCTGCCTCTTACCCATTCATTTAATTTTAATAACACCAAAAAACGATTTATTATGATGACAAAGAAAAAATCCAGATTCACTGTCCTGAAAAAAATGGCAGGAATCACAACTCTCATTGCAGCAACAGCTCTATTCGCAGAAAGGACATACGCAGTCAATCCTGTTGCTCCTTACACCCCCCAAAAAGCGGGCGCAGGGACTGTAAAAAATGTGGAGTCTTCTCAAGTCACTTCAACTAAATCTGGTTATTTTGAAAAAATAAAAGAGAAGCCCAGTAAAGCATTGGAATTCAAGAAAGAAAGCACAAAAAACGTTGCAGATACCATCTCTCCAAAGAAAACAGCACAGCCATCCAGCAATGAAGGTAACAACACAAATGCCAACATAAACTCTGACAAAAATCTTATCCAAGCGGAATACCCCGGAGGTGCCGCTGCTTTGCGAAAAAAAATTGGTCTTGCATTCGATACAAGTATGCTTGATTTTAAAAAAGGTACTATCAAATCAGTTGTATATATCCATATAGATGATACAGGAAAAGCGACAAAAGTAACGACTGAAGGAAATAATGAAGTCTTCAACAATGAGCTTCTAAAAACAGCTACAGCAATAAGCACCGAAACAACATGGAAACCAGCCACCAGAGATGGAAAACCAATCGCAACCATCTACAAGTTTCCGGCTACGATGACTTTTCAGTAAGATCCTTTACAAGAGCGCTATAAGTTTAGCGCTTTTTTTATTTTGTATACGATTAAAATATTCATCTTCAAATACTTTATGAAGGCTAAAATTTCTTTCGTATTTTTGTTGTATACATCATTTCCTATGAATTTTAATCTTCAATCAGAATATAAACCTACAGGCGACCAGCCACAAGCCATCGAGAAGCTTACTGAAGGCATTGAGATCGGTGAGAAATACCAGACTCTTCTTGGGGTGACGGGTTCCGGGAAGACCTTTACCGTTGCAAACGTTGTACAGAATGTACAGAAGCCTACTTTGGTTCTTGCCCATAATAAAACCCTGGCAGCACAGCTCTTCATGGAATTTAAGGAATTCTTTCCCGATAACGCTGTTGAGTATTTTGTCAGCTACTATGATTATTACCAACCGGAAGCCTATATTGCAACAACCGGAACTTATATTGAAAAAGACCTGAGCATTAATGAAGAAGTAGAGAAACTGCGACTTTCTGCAACAGCCAGCCTGCTTTCGGGAAGAAGAGATGTACTGATCGTAGCTTCTGTTTCATGTATTTACGGTATAGGGAACCCTTCAGAATTCCATAAGTCACTTATTACATTAGCTATTGGAGAAAAAGTAACGAGAACCGCTCTTCTTCACTCTTTAGTTAATGCATTATATGCCAGAACATTGGGCGACTTCCAGAGGGGCACATTCCGGGTAAAAGGAGATGTTATTGATGTTTTCCCTGCGTATGCCGACAATGCCGTTCGAATTCAGTTTTTTGGAGATGAAATAGAAAAAATCCAGAGTTTTGATCCTGTAAGTGGCAATGTGGAATCTAATTTTGACCAAATTCAGATTTATCCCGCCAACCTGTTCGTAACATCAAAAGAAACGCTAAATGGAGCCATCAGAAGCATCCAGGATGATATGGTAAAGCAGGTAGACTTCTTCAATTCCATTGAAAAACCCCTGGAAGCTAAAAGACTTCAGGAAAGAACAGAACTGGATCTTGAAATGATCAAGGAGCTGGGCTACTGCTCAGGAATTGAGAACTATTCAAGGTATCTTGACGGAAGACTTCCAGGCTCAAGACCATTCTGCCTGATTGATTATTTCCCGAAAGACTTTTTAATGGTTATTGATGAAAGCCACGTTACCATTCCGCAGGTTCATGCCATGTACGGAGGCGACCGGAGCAGAAAGGAAGCCTTAGTAGAATATGGTTTCAGGCTCCCTGCCGCCATGGACAACAGACCTCTTAAATTTGAGGAATTTGAAGCCATGCAAAACCAGGTGATCTATGTTTCTGCAACACCGGCCGATTATGAACTGGAGAAAACCGGAGGAGCTTATATTGAGCAGATCATCCGCCCGACAGGCCTTCTGGATCCTGTTATTGAAGTAAGGCCAAGCCTGAACCAGATTGATGATCTCATGGAGGAGATTCAAAAAAGAGCGGACGCTGACGAAAGGGTTTTGGTTACTACTCTTACAAAGAAAATGGCCGAAGAACTGACCAAATATTTTATGAAATTCGGGATCAGGACAAGATATATCCACTCTGATGTTGAAACCCTGGAACGTATTCAGATTATGCAGGATCTCCGATTGGGAATTTTTGATGTATTGATTGGTGTCAACCTGTTAAGAGAGGGCCTTGACCTTCCGGAAGTGTCTCTGGTAGCTATTCTGGATGCTGATAAGGAGGGAATGCTCAGAAGCAGGAGATCAATGATCCAAACGGTAGGACGTGCGGCAAGAAATGTTAACGGAAAAGCAATCATGTATGCCGATAAGATCACAAAATCCATGCAGGCTGCCCTGGATGAAACAGAATACCGCCGTAATAAACAGATACAGCATAATGAAGCCAATGGGCTTGTTCCTCAGGCTTTAAATAAAAAGATTTCAGAAAATCTTGTAGGCAGGAGTAAAGATTTCCCGGATCCAAAATACACCCAGAAGGAAATTCTTCAGAAAGCTGCAGAAACAAAAGCCAGTTATGGAGATAAAGACATTGAAAAAATCATCGGACAGAAGCAGAAAGAAATGGAAGCTGCCGCCAAAAATCTTGACTTTATAAAAGCTGCCAAGCTTAGGGACGAGATCGCAGCTTTAAGAGAATAATTCACTGTATTATAATAATTTAGGGGCAGCATCTTCGATGCCGCCCCTAAATTATATTTATTTGTCAGAAAGACTCTTCCTTATCTTAAAGAAGCCCTGATCGGTATCAGAAGGTCCATCAGGCCATTGAGTTTAATTTCATAAACGGTTGAAAGCTGCATTCCCAACTTTCCTTTGGGCATACCCTTCCTGTTGAACCATTCCAGGTAGCTTACCGGAAGATCAGCAAGCACTGTTCCTTCGTATTTTCCGAAAGGCATCTTTACGATGCAGATCTCTTTTAATATTTCTGAATTTACGCCTTCCACTTTTATACAATTAAATTAACCTTTTCTTCCTCATCACTATCCGGCAGTTTAAGATCTGGTGGTGTATCTTCATCTGAAAACTCATTCCTGTAAACCTGAATCAGAAGCAAGGTAAATGAAATCAGGATTGGGCCGAAAATAAGCCCCATAAAACCGAATAAATTCATTCCCATGATAATTCCGAACACAGTATTCAACGGATGGATATTTTCCAGTTTCTTTAAAAGGGTAAACCGAAGCAGATTATCCGTAAGCCCGACTACGATCAAGCAATAGGCAGCCAAACCAAGTCCCGGACCTGTATTGCCTTCAGCAATCATAAAAATACATACCGGAATATATACAATAGCCGCACCTACAACAGGGACCATTGAAGCAGCGGCCGTTAAAGCAAAAAGAAGAACCGGGCTGGGGGCACCAAAGATAAAGTATCCTATCAGCGCTACAATTCCCTGCCCTAAAGCTACAACGGGAATTCCAATTGCATTGGCCATGATCAGCTTTCTAAGCTTATCGCCAATCAAAGAAATATTTGCTCTTTTTAATGGAGCGGAAGAGCTAAGGATCTTCTCAAACAGTCTTGGCCTATCCAGCATAAAATAAAGGATAAAATACATGGACATTACCACAGTCAGGGTATTAAATGTGCCACTGAGCGCTGATGTGGAAAACTTTCCTGCAGAATTCTTTACTTTATCCATATTCTCTTTGCTGAGAATATCAAAACTTGTTTTTGAGTAGATATATGAATGTATTTTATCCAGAAACACATTGAATTTTGTCATATAAACCTGGGCATTCCCCAACTTATCAATCAGAAGATCGGCAATAAAATAGATCGGAAGAATAAGGATAATAAGACTGGCCAGCATCAAAACAAGCGATGCCTGCCAGGATTTCCATTTTTTCTCTTCCTGCAGATAGAAATTGTATTTTCTGCAGACCACATAAATAGTAATTGCCCCAAGCACTGACGGTATGAACAGTGAAAGATTAAAACAGATTAATCCTGTAAGCACCAGAATTATGGCCAGCAGGGCAACTTGTTTTATCGCAACATTGCTTATCTGTTTATCTTTATCCATTGGGTGTCTATCTGTTATTTATTTTTTAAATTCAATTTGTCTGGGTTTACCTAAAAAAGCACAGTAAGCAGAATACATGACGATCATCATGAAAGGTGCTGTTAAAATAATACCAATTCCGCATAAAACAATTCCGGCAATAGAGATCAGCCCTCCCAATACAGTCGTACCAAGAAACGTTCCGTAATTTTCTTTGGCAATGTTGAAAGACTTTCCTAATGCTTCAGTAGCCGATGCATTTTCGAATAACAGAATAGGATATCCCAATAAAAGGAAAGGATAAACAAAAATAAACGGGAAGAAGCACAATGCCATCGCAACACTTGAAATAATCCCTGAAAGAATACTGTAGATCAGGATATTCACAAAATTCTGTTTGTACCCGATGAAAAGATCTGCAAAATCGATCTGATTTTTAGTGTTGTACTTATTCACAATATAAATCAGTCCTACGTATAATGGAGCCAATAAAATCCCCAAAAGACCGGACAGTGAAAGATAAAGCGAAAACCCCGGAGCATTCCAGTAACTAAAGCTTGAGTAATCTCCACCTGCGTCTTTCATTTCTTCCATCATAGCCGCAGAATTGAACCCGCTGACAGACTGAATGATGAACCCTCCTATAAGGTAAATTATCATTGCGACGATTCCGTAAAGAAATACGCCTTTATACATTTCAAAGGAATGCGAAATGATGGATCCTGTATCGCTGTTTGGAACAGATCCCTGTTGATCAAATTCGTTAAATTCTGACATAGTTTAATATTTAATGGTTTCACCAAATTTAACTTTTTTTGGCATAAAAACATATTAAACCTTTTTAAAATTTAACTTTTTTCCGAGAAAACCGTTTTATAGAGTGAGTAAATCATTGCATTCCAAAACGGAAACGTAAAGAGCCCGCCTATAAAAAATAATGCAAATCCGATAAACTTAAAGAAAACCGCAACAATAACGCATACCAGTATTTCCAAAAAATATCTTCTTAATACCTGAAGATTCAGCGAAATAGCTTCGAAGATTCTCTTATTGGTAAAAAACATCAGTGGAGCTACGAAAATAGTGACAAACACCCATATAACAGCAAGGATAATAGTCTGAAATGTATAAACATAGACAAATGACCAGAAAATATAATATCCTATATATTTGAAAAAATTAAATCCGTTGTATCCTACAAGCAAATCTCCAAGTTCCAGTTTTTCGTTAAGGTCGATTTTCCTATAAATCTGATAAAACCCGATATTCAGGGGATAAAGAAAAATAGAGGTTCCGATAACAGCCCAGGAAAAATATTGGAATCCCGGATTGGACTGCATTTTTAGGACCTGTGCAGAATAGGCTTCCACGCCATCTTTTGTATATTTCGCTGCTTCTGCATATTGGGCTAAAATACCATACTTCCCATCAAAGAAGAAAAGCACTGTAAAAAAGATACCAAAATAAAAGATTGAAAATATTAATTGAAAGAAAAGAGTCTTATTCCAATAGAAAAAAGCCTGTTTCAGTATAAAATCTATTCCCGGTTTCTGAGGATATCTGCTCTGCATTAAAAAAATTTTACACAAAAGTAGTCATCATTAATTATTTTTGCAGGATGTTTTCAATGAATCATCAAAAATTTATGGAAATGGACGAACTTTCCCTCCGGAAAGTTCCCTACTTTTTCATGATCGATTTCCTTTCGGAAAATATAGAGATCTATAGAGAAAATGAAATTAATAATTCAGGCTTATTAATTGATTTTCAACAATTTTCGAACTCTGAACAGAAACACACCCTCAATAAAAAAATTGAATGGGAATCATTTCCGGAAACACTGGAAAGCTTTAAAAAAGGGTTTGATAAGGTCCAGAAAAATATTCGTCTGGGAAATTCTTACCTTGTCAATTATACCAGAAAGACCGAAATTCAGACTAATTTAAGCCTTAAAGAAATTTTTTATCACTCAAATGCGAAGTATAAAGTGTTTTATAAAGATTTTTTTGTATTTTTTTCTCCTGAAACTTTTGTAAAGATTATTGACGGCAAAATTTTGACTTATCCAATGAAAGGCACTATCGATGCATCATTGGAAAATGCAGCTGAAGTTTTGAAAAATGATAAAAAAGAAAAAGCGGAGCATTATACTGTCGTAGATCTTCTCCGGAATGATCTCAGCATGGTTGCAGATGATGTGAAAGTTGACCAGTTCCAGCATATAGACCTCATCAGGACACAGCAAAAAGACCTGTATGCCATGAGTTCTGAAATTTCAGGGAGTATCAAGCCTGAGTTTGCAGGCAAAATAGGCAGCATGATGAAAAAACTGCTTCCCGCCGGATCAATCCTGGGAGCTCCAAAGCCGAGAACGCTTGAAATAATCTTAGATGCGGAAGGGTATGACAGGGGTTATTATACCGGAGTATGCGGCTGGTTTGACGGTGAAAACCTTGACAGCTGTGTGATGATACGCTTTATTGAAAAAGAGGGAGACCGGCTTTATTTCAAAAGTGGTGGCGGTATAACGCATATGAGCAAGTTAGAAGACGAATATCAGGAAATGAAAAATAAAATCTATGTCCCAATTCATTGAAAGCATAAAAGTAGAAGATCAGGAGATTTTTCTTTTGGAACTACATCAAAAACGTATCAACCAGACATTCGCCCATTTTGGGAAAGAAGGTTCTATTGACCTGGCCAAGGTCTTCAAAAATCTCGAACATGATGAAGACGGTCTTTTCAAGCTGAGACTTTCCTATGACCTTGATAAAAGGGTACGGACAATGATGATCCCATACGCTATTCCTGAGATACAGAGCTTCCAGCTGGTTGAAAACAACAGCTTCGACTATTCTTTCAAATTTGAGGACCGCAAGGAACTAGACAAAATGAAAATGAAGTCAAAAGCTGAAGAGATTATCATTGTTAAAAACAACCATATCACCGATACTTCTTTTTCTAACATTCTTTTCCTAAAAGGCAAGGACTGGTTTACGCCGGGCACCTATCTACTGAACGGTGTACAGAGACAGAATCTTCTTAAACATAAAAAGATAAAAGAAACGGAAATCACCCTTCAGAACATTAAGCAGTTTTCTCATTTCCAACTGATTAATGCCCTGAACGACTTTGATGATATGTTTATTTATCCTATTGACAGGATTACGAATCTGCCGGGGAACGAAGAATATCTTGACCTTTAATTAGCCTTTCATGAATTCGAAATAAGCCTTCTGTACATCTGCGCTGTTTTTCCCGTATGTATTTACCTCAAGGATTTTCGGCTGCAGATCAGGTTTGAAGAAATTCTCCAGCACACGGTCCAGTGTAGGCTCATCTTCTACTTTGATGTAGGAGAAACCGAAGTGTTTTGCCAGATGCTCTGCATGTTTACGGTGTTTTGTTGCTATAAATTCATCCAGTGTATTAGGGTTCGCGTTACCGGGTCCCGGAATTATTTTAAAGATATTTCCTTCCCCGTTATTGAAAATAATAATCCTTACAAATGGTGGGATATACTGGTTCCAAAGGCCGTTGATATCATAGAAAAACCCTAAATCTCCTGTAATAAGCAGGGTCGGATTTGCATTTTTTATCGCAAAGCCCATTGCTGTAGAAGTAGAGCCGTCTATGCCGCTCGTCCCTCTGTTGCAATACATTTTTCTTTTCCCAAAATCAAAAAGCTGTGCATACCTGATCGCTGAGGAATTGCTGAAGTGGATATTATAGTTTTCCGGAATAGTCTGTGAAGCCTTATTAAAGAAATAAAAATCCGAAAATTCAACCATATTCAGGAACTGTTCATGTCTCGCATCTTTTTTATCCCTTAAAACATCCCAAAGGTTAAAATAAGGCCTTGGTTCAAGGTTGATGAATTTCAGAAGCTTGGAAAAGAAAACCTCAGGTTTTACCTCAATTTTTTCAGTGAGAGAGAAATAGGTATCCGGCTGCCATACTTCATCCAAATGCCAGTGCTGCTTCGGACGGGCACTTCTCAGGAATTGTTTTACTTTTTTGGAAACTACATTCTGCCCTACCGTAATCAGAAGATCCGGAGCGTAAGTTTTATAATCTTCTTCAGTAAAATTAAAGATATAGCGGTCAATATGCCTGAAAAACTTCTCATGATAGAGGTTGGAATTAGCTTCACTCAATACAACAACAGAGTGGTTTTTCACCAGCTGTGTCAGTTGATTTTCCAGTTCCGGGCTGTAATCTTTGGTTCCCACCAGAATCATGATCCTTTGGGACGTATGCCAGTCTGCGATTAAATTAGATGGCACCTCATACTCCTTGTGCCTGATCGTTTTTTCAACGGTAGGAAAAGAAGGAAGCTCTGAAACCAGTTCGTACAATGGTTCCTCCAGCGGAATATTGATGTGCACCGGACCCTGTTTTTCAAAACACAGCTCGATGGCTTTTTTAATAATGTCAAAATTAACATCTTCTGCATTTTCTTTACTGTCTTCCAAAAGCTGAAAATCGCCGTAAGAATGCTGGTGAAAAATATCCTTCTGCCTGATGGTCTGCCCGTCAAAAATATCCACAAAATCCGTAGGTCGGTCGGCAGTCAGGATCAAAAGCGGAACATTCTGGTAAAAAGCTTCAGTAACTGCAGGATAATAATTGGCCACTGCAGAACCGCTCGTGCAGGTTATTGCCACAGGCTTTTTCTCGCTTTTAGCCATTCCTATTCCTACAAAAGCTGCGCTTCTTTCATCTACAATACTGTAACAGTTAAAGGCATCAATTTCCGAAAAATGAATCGCCAGGGGCGCATTCCTGGATCCCGGGGAAATGATGACATCTGAAATTCCGTACTGCTGAAGAAGATGGGCAAGTATCTGAATACTTCTCTTAGAAGAATATTTTTTCATACAGCAAATTTAACTGATTAATACTTATTTTAGAATTATTTCATTTAAAAAATATGTAATTTTGTGATTCGTAAATTTCTAAAAATGGATAAAATACCTAGTGTAGACCTGCGTGATTTCCTTTCGGACAACCCGGAACGCAAACAGAAATTTGTAAATGAAATCGGAAAAGCTTATGAAGAAATTGGTTTTGTTGCCTTAAAAGGCCATTTTCTTGATGACAAACTAGTAGATGAACTCTACGGAGAAGTTAAAAATTTTTTTGAACTCCCTGTAGAAACGAAGCAGAAGTATGAAATTCCAGGAATTGGTGGCCAGAGAGGTTACGTAGGATTCGGTAAAGAAACCGCTAAAGGTTTCAAAAAAGGTGATTTAAAAGAGTTTTGGCATTTCGGACAGTATGTGTCTGATGATTCAAAATATAAATCCGAATATCCTGACAACGTAATCGTTGATGAGCTGCCAAAATTCAACGAAGTTGGTAAAGAAGCCTATCAGATGCTTGAAAAAACAGGCCAGTATGTATTAAGAGCTTTGGCCCTGTATCTTGGTCTGGACGAGTTTTATTTTGATGATAAGATCGCTGAAGGAAACTCTATCTTAAGACCTATCCACTATCCGCCAATTACCCAGGAGCCGGATGATGCGGTAAGAGCCGCTGCTCATGGAGACATCAACCTGATTACTCTTTTGATGGGATCTCAGGGGAAAGGCCTTCAGGTGCAGAATCACAACGGAGAATGGATCGACGCTATTGCGGAACCGGATGAACTGATGATCAATGTCGGAGATATGCTGTCAAGACATACCAACAACAAATTGAAGTCTACTATTCACAGAGTGGTTAACCCTCCAAGAGAATTATGGGGAACTTCAAGATACTCTATTCCTTTCTTTATGCATCCGGTGAGCGGAATGTCACTGAATGCTCTTGAAAACTGTATTGACGAAAACAATCCGAAGCTGTATGAAGATACGACTGCAGGAGAGTTTTTACATGAAAGACTTATTGAATTAGGACTTATCAAAAAGTAATATAAAAAGTCAATAATTGATCTGTATTTCGGATATCTATAGATAACCTTCAGATTAATTATTGACTTTATTTATATGGTTACCAGAAGCCAAGCCCCAATGCATCCCCACAGGCAGATTACAGCTCTTAAGCCGGTAACATATCACGGGATATAGGTATTCCTATAACGTATGTCCTCTTCTTCTTCTAATTTTGCTTTATTAAATTAACCTGTTATACAATAAAATTCCGGACAAGGAGTAGTCTGCGTAAAAGTTCCCCATGGGCAAATACAGGTATACGTATCACCACCAGTTCCTGGACCTCCTCCGCCAGGTCCCGGATTCACATACGGCACACATTTTCCGCCTGAACATATCTGTCCTGCAGAGCATCCTCCCGTTCCCGGCCCTTCACCTTCAAAACAGAAAGAAGGAGTGAGATCTCCTGCAGAAATCCTCTTTTGGTCTCCCCTCGATAGCCTTTTTAAATTTTTCATAGTTATTTGTTTTTAATATTCCTACTCTGTAAGCTTTTCGGATACCGCTTTACCTAAAATTAAATATTTTTTGTTAACAATCAAAGACTTAAATAATCTTATTCACTGTATGATGAATTTAAAGATACTTTATTTTTGTGCTCCTTTTTCTCATCACAAAATTTAATATTAAAATCTGCCACATTTTATTTTAGTTAAAAATATTTTAATTATCTTTACTTTACTATCAAATTTTTAATTAAAACAGTATGAAAAATTTAAAAAAACTAAACAAAGGCCAGTTAAAAAGCATCTCAGGAGCAGGAGGAATTAAACTTCCGGAACCGGAATTCTGCATGTATTATTGCAATGGAACTGTAATCTGTGCAGCTTGCAGTGATAATTTCCAATGTCCTGATGACACTATGTGATTTTGAAATCAAAACGAATAAGAAAACCGTTCCTTTTGGGAACGGTTTTTATTTTTTCAGGCTAGATAAAGAACTTATTTAAGCTTAATCAAAAAGTCTCAATTGCTGATCTTTAGCTCCGGTAAAATTAGCTGTAGAAAGCTTGGGAAATTCGCGTCCGTCAAAGAATTTCTTTCTCCCGATTTTGAATGTATTGTGAATCATTTCAGCGATATTCCCCTCACCTCTCTGTCTTTCAAAATATCTTTTATCACCCAGTTTTCCACCGCGCATAGAGCGGATAAGGTTTAAAACTTTTTGTGCCCTGTCCGGAAAATGAGTCTCTATCCAATTGACAAAAACAGGCTCTACCGTATCATTCAGCCTTACCAGCGTATACCCGAAACTTAAAGCTCCTGCATCGGAAATGGCTTTTAAAATGCTTAACGGTTCATCACTGTTCAATCCCGGAATAATTGGTGCCACCATGACATGCACCGGAATTTTGTTTTCCGTCAGAATTTCTACGGCCTTTAACTTATTTGGAGCCGAGCTTGTCCGGGGCTCCATTTTTCGCCTAAGATCTTCATTAATAGTAGGAATACTAAGTGACACAGACACCAGATTCTGCTCTGCCATGGGCTTTAAAATATCCAGGTCTCTCAGAACAAGTGCATTTTTGGTCAGAATATTAACAGGATGCCTGTACTCCAGGCAGACCTGAAGCAGCTTTCTTGTAATTTCAAACTGCCTTTCTGCAGGCTGATAGCAGTCGGTATTTCCGGAAAGAAGAATAGGCGCCGGCTTATAGCCTCTTTTCTGAAAAAATTTCTCTAACAGTTCCGGAGCATTTTTCTTTACCATGATCTTTCTTTCAAAATCAATTCCGGCACTGTACCCCCAATATTCATGAGTAGGTCTTGCAAAACAATAGGAACATCCGTGTTCGCAGCCCTGATACGGATTCATGGAATATTCCATGGGGAGATCTTCGCTTTTCACCTGATTCACAATGGTTTTCGGAAAAACTTCAGTGAAAGAGGTTTTTACAGCTTCGAAATCTTCATCATCCGGCTCATAGGTATACCTGTCGAAACGGTTGATCACGTTTCGCTGCGCTCCCTGTCCTTTTATGAATTTTTCGTTCTGCATTGTGATGTAAAATTAGAGTGGATTTCTTATAAAATAATAAGTTTTAACATTAAAGTTATCCACAAAAAATCCGGCCCCTTTGACAGAGCCGGATTTAACATAAATAAATATATTCTTTTACTACTTCAGTGCATAAAATTCCACTCCGTGATATTCATCTTCGTGGTTTTTTTCATCAAAATGCCTGTGATAATCCGAATAGGTATCACTATATTTTTTATCTTTCTTAGTCAATATCTTTTTTAGTCCAATAAAACCTAATACTGCCAAAAGACCAACTCCCCCTGCCAGTAAAACGCCAACTTCTTTTTTCATATTTTGTCCGATTTATTAAACTAGTTATTGCAAAAAGTATACCTATTTTATTTTTTTGAATTATAAATTTTGTTAACATTAAGCATTATTTTAATCAAAGATGTAATTGCCTTTTTATTTAAATTTGGCAAATCAATGGTTTAATTATTGTAGTAGTTTTAGGAAAATAATATTATGGATAATTCAGAAAATAAAGACAGGATGACAACTTTAAGCCAGGTCATGAATACGCTTGCGGGAAGAGGAATACATAGAGAATTCAGAATGAATGATGCCTGCGAGATGAAATTTGAAAATTCAGAAAAAGTGTACCAGCCTTCCGAGCTGACCATTTTAAAAACTTACCGTTTTGAAGGGGACAGCAATCCGGATGATAACGCAGTATTGTACGTTGTAAAGGATAACGCAGGAAACCACGGAATGATCATAGATTCTTACGGAGCAGACAGCAATTATCCTGGTGAAGAATTTGATGCATTTTTAAGAAATATTCCTGTTCAGGAAAGCGACGAATTTAGTTTTTAATATTTTTAAGATTTTAACATCAGGCTTTAGGCTTTAAAATATAAGCCCGGAATTATTCAGTTTCGGGCTTTTCTTTTTTCCTGAAGACATTCTTCAGAAAACCTTTCTTTTCCTTTTTCTCTTTCTGTGGTTCAAGCTCTTCTTTCTTTGTCTTTATCTCCTGTTTAATCTCTTTTACCGTCTGTTTCACCTCTTTTACTGAAGAAACTGCACTTTTTACAGTTTTTTCGGTTTTATCAATATTTACTCCTATTAAAGTTTTCTTGAGACCCTGCTCAATTCCTTTCCAGAAAAGATTGAAGAAGGACTTTGCAGGATCCCTTTCAACATTTTCCACTGCAACAGCTTCCGGAAATTTATCAGAGTCGGATTTTATGAACAGATTGGCAACAGCGGTCAGCACTCCCTTTTTCTCATGATTATCCTTACTCAGAACAGCAATTTTAAGGTCTTTATGTTTCAGGTTGAATGTTCCGTTTATTCCTGCGGGATTTCCCTTGAAATTAAACAGCAATTGCTGAATTGTTCCTGAGGTCGCCGTGACATGGAGGTAAGGTCTGATAAACGGATTAATGCCTCCTGCAGGAAGATTGGATATTTTCCCGGAAATTGAAAAGGCATCGCTGTGATCTGCCACATCAAAGCCCCAGTTCACATCAAGCGGCGCAAGGTTCATGAACGAGCAGTTGATCCTGATGTCTACTTTTGTAGGTTTTCCTTTTGTTTTGGCAGAATTAAGGTTTTTAACGTTCATATTAAAACTGCTGAACGTCAGTTTTCCCGGTCCTGCACTTTCCGGAGTGTCTTCTTCATACACCAGAACTGAATTTTTAAGGTCAAGGTTATTAACGGTCATCGGAATTTTAATTGACCTTAGTAATCTGGAATACAAAGGTTTTATTTTAGGATCATCTTTAGGGATCTTGCTTCTGAAAATATTGGCATCTGCAGCAAGAATAGTCACATTGGAAGCATTGATCGATTTATTATCCGAAAACAGATCCCAGCTTCCGTCTGCCGTTATCTGTGTTGCCTTGAGATCGTACAGATCCCGTTCAACAGGTATCATTCTGATAAACTGTGCTCTTGAAATGAGAGGTTTCATCCCAAAGTTATTGATCTGAATTTTATTTTTATTCAATTTTAAAAGACCTGCACTTAAATTATAGAATTGTGTTTTATAAAAAAAGTTTCTGGTTGTGAGAAAATAGTCTTTAATTTTAAAAGAGAGTCCCTGATTATTAGGTTTTGGAGTTATTTCAATAGCATTAACAGTCGCATTAAGATCATGAAATGCGAGTGGCTGCTTTCCTTTATCGTAAACAATATCAGAGTTTTTAAGAGTCATTTTCCGGACTATTATGGATTGTATTATTCCCGGACCCGGGTTCTTTCTCACTTTGTTTTCAGCGGCCTTAATTGTTCCGCTCATATTCTCAACAAGAACATCTTTAAGATCCAGATTAAGTTTTCTGTTAATAAATTCAAACTTATTGATGTTAAATGCAATATGATGGGTTCTTAAATCCATAGAACCCCTCTCTCCTGCCATTGTTCCCGGAGACAGGATCAAATTCCTGATTTCGCCGCTTTTAGGGCTCAATGCAAAGCTCTCAACGGCAAAGTTCCGGTGATTGGAATAATGAATATCTTTTCCTGAAAAATGAAAGTCTTTATATCCAATAGGAATTATTTCTGCTGCAGTGACTTTATCAAATTTCAACTGATTGACTTTTACATTCAGTGTTTTTGCAAAAAGCAGCCTGCTTCCGTCGGGTTTATTAATCAGTACGGAGAGGTTGTTAAGCTTTACATCTTCCAGATTGACCTCAAAATTCAACTTTTTTTCAGCCTTTTGGGGCGTTACCCCGGTATTATGCACTGTAAGAACCGGATTTTGAAAATCAGCATTGGCCAGCGTAATTTTGTTCTTCTTTAAAACCACATCTTTAAAATCCATTTTTGGAATGGAAAACTCAAACAGTTTTGGCTTCTTAGGATAGAATCTTTTAAACTGTTCAAAAGAGAGCAGAGGAATCAGACGGAAATTTCCGACCGCCATCTGTCCGTTTGATGTTGCAATATTGCTTATGGTTATGACATAAACATTATCCGGACGGAAGAAAAAATTCTCCCCTTTGATATCATAACGGTCAAAAACTACCGGGAGCTTATCTTCTACAGACTCTTCGGTCATCTGAAGGTTTTCTACAAAAAGATCGAGATCCTGAACGGACAGAAATTTCTGTTTGGTATGCCTGAAAATATTGATGGTTCCTTTATTGATCCTGATATTTTCAAACAAAACCGGATTCCGTTTTTTTCCTGTTTTACGGTCTACAGGTTTGGCAAGGCTGATATTTAAATTAGGTTTGGCCAGCAGAAGATCCGATGAGCTGATTTTTTTATTGAAAACAGCGTCATATATTCCGAAACGGCTGATCTTTATGGTATCAATTGTTCCCTGGAGCCCAATGACGTTGATATTTTGGGGATCTTTGCTGTTTACCGTTATTCCTGCCACAAAAATATTTCCTGAACCGAGATCTACATCCAGTTTTTTATAAGAAACCCTATAGTCGGTATTATTCTTTATATATTCAGGAAGCTGGGTTTTAAGCCAGATATTTAACCCGAAATTTGCAGCCAGAAGAATGAGCAACAGAATTCCAAGGCCTATCAATAACTTTTTAACCCATTTTTTCATATTTGTGATTGGTTTTCGTTATTTTAAATATACGGATTAATTTTTTATTTCCAATTCAATAACATAACCCTCGTGTCCTCTTACATTTATAAAGTCTCCGCCACTGAAGCTTAGATACTGCCCTTTGATACCGATAAGCTTTCCGGTAAACTCAGGTTTTTTATCCAGCGTGAAAGAAGTTATTTTGGCTGGTTTTTCAAAAGGATAATCGAATTTCCACAGGTTTTCCCCTTCACTGTAAAATTTCTGAAAATCTTCAGGGAAATATTGTTTGATTTTCTGCTGAAAATCGGCAAGATCCATTTCTCCCTCAAAATCATCCTGAAGCATTTTTTTCCAGTTTGTTTTGTCGGGAAGATGTTCCTTTAGGGCAACTTCTATCATTCCTGCTTCGTAACGATTCTCTGTTCTGGCGATCGGAAGTGCAAAAGTGGCTCCCTGATCGATCCATCTTGTCGGGATCTGGTTATTTCTCGTCACACCTACTTTTACATCACCGGTATAAGCAAGATATACGGTATGAGGCTGCAGCTGGATTTGTTTTTCCACTTCCAGGTCACGTTCGGCGACTCCCAAATGAGCCGTAGAAAGCTCAGGACGGATAATTGTATCGCTGGCGTAAGGGCTTTCAAAGAAGCAGTTCTTACAGAACCCCATTCTATACACAGGTTTGTTTTCTCCGCAGTTAACACACTGAAATCCGGTATGTTTTATCCTCAGTTCTTTCCCGAACAGCTCATTCATATGGATAAGATCTCCAGAAAGATTCAGATAATATTGAATTGGCTGTGCATCGAAACTCGTCATTTTTAAAATTTGCCCTTGAAACTGCATAATTGTTCTGTTTATCGTAAATATATTAAAATTAAATTTATTTGATTTTATTCTGTGATTTGATCCTGTCTATTTCTTCTTTCAGCGCTGTTATCTGACTCTGAAGTTTTTGCATTTCCGGATTTTCAGAACTTCTCACTCCTGGTGAATACTGCCAGATAAGGTGAATATCTTTTACCAGCTCATTGTGGGCATCCAGCCTTTTTTTACTGATCGTGACACTGTCATTCAAAAGTGTTATCTTCAAAAAATCCTGATCATTTTCTTTAAATGCCTCATAGCTGATGATAGCCAGCTCCGAATGGTTTTCTTTAATGTTTTTAATATAATTTTCCGCCCGCTCCTTTAGCTTTTCCTTTTCCCATTTCTTTTTTGTAAGCAGAATACTCGGAAATAATATAACGATTGAAATCAAACTGATGAAACCGGAAATTTTACGGTTGTGAGAGCTGTCTTTTATTCTGTAATATCTTTGATACCCTAAAACTATACTTAATATCCAGGTTCCCACTCCTATAAAAAAGCAATTGATAAGATAAAAATAAAAGCCTCCCCAAAAATACTCCCAATTTCCATTTGCTATTCCAAAACCAGCTGTACACAGGGGCGGAATACAGGCCGTGGAAACCGCAACCCCAGCTATTACTTTCACAGCTTCTTTCCTTACAATTCCCAGAAACCAGGCCAGGCCGCCCAATAAAGCCAGGAAACAATCAAAAATCGTAGCGGTCTTAAAACTTTCCAATTGTGAAGTCTCTGAATGAAAAGGGGAAACAAAAAAATACAGCGCGGAGGAACAAAGCGCAACAACAATCATCAAAACCCAATTAATAATTCCAAGTCTTATAAGCCTTCTGTTCCCTGTAGAAAGACCAAAGGCCATTCCTACAATCGGGCCCATTAAAGGAGAAATAAGCATTGCACCAATAACAGCTGCTGAACTGTTGATATTCAGCCCTACACATGCAATTCCCATAGAAATTACCAGAAGCCATAAATTGTGCCCCCGAAAATAAATTCCTTCTTCTATTTCCTGGAATGTAAATTCTTCATCTTCTTCCTTGGGTAATACAAATAGTTTTCGGAAATTGATCATTGATTATTTTTCTGACAAAAGTATGAAAACAGCATTCAAGTATTATTAATAAATTTGTCCATTAAAAATCCACAAATGATTTATCTTGTAACTGGAGGAAGCGGCTTTATAGGTTCACATTTAATAGAACGATTATTAAAGAATGGACATTCTGTCATAAACGTTGACAATTTTGATGATTTCTATAATTATCAGACAAAAATTAAAAATACATTAGAGTCTATTGATAAAATTTCGGATTTTGAGTTTTCTGACAAAGAGACCGACATCAGACATTTGACGGCTATATCCCGGTCGGACAGGTATCAGATGTATTATCAGGATATCCGTGACAAAAAAGGGCTCGAAACTATTTTTAAAAATCACAAAATCGACCTTATTATTCATCTTGCAGCTCTTGCAGGTGTACGTCCTTCTATTGAAAGGCCACTGGAATATGAGGAAGTGAATATACGTGGAACGATGAATCTTTGGGAACTTTGCAAAGAATTCAATATCAAAAAATTTATATGTGCTTCTTCATCAAGTGTTTATGGCAACAATGAAAAGATTCCGTTTTCAGAAACAGATAATGTAGACCATCCTATCTCACCTTATGCAGCCACCAAAAAAAGCGGCGAAATTTTGGGACATGTTTACCATAATCTATATCATATAGACATGATCCAGCTCAGGTTCTTTACCGTATACGGCCCCAGACAGAGGCCGGATCTTGCTATCCATAAATTTACAAAACTGATCTCGGAAGAACAGGCAATTCCGTTCTATGGTGATGGAAATACCGCAAGAGACTACACTTATATTGATGATATTATTGACGGAATCACGAAATCCATCCTTTATCTGGAAGCTAATTCCGGAGTTTATGAAATTATTAACCTTGGCGAAAGTGAGGTGGTCACTTTATCCGAAATGCTGCATACAATAGAAACCGCTCTGGGAATTTCTGCCATGAAGAAAAATCTGCCAATGCAGCCGGGAGATGTCCAGAAAACCTGTGCAGACATTACAAAAGCAAAGACATTAATTGGCTACAAACCAGACACAGACTTCCAAAATGGCATAAAAAAATTTGTGGAATGGTTTTTGAGAAAATGACATCATGTAAGTTGCTGACATAGCTGTAATGCAGTCTGTGAAGGCGAATGAACAAAAATTAATCAAAAAGAATTGAAAATCAAGTATAAAAAAGCGTATAATATAAGCTAATTTTATACTTTTGCAAAAAATCAGAAAATTATGTACTGGACATTAGAATTAGCCTCATACCTAAGTGACGCACCTTGGCCAATGACAAAAGCAGAACTTATTGACTATGCAATCAGAACTGGTGCACCAATGGAAGTAGTTGAAAACCTTCAGGCAATTGAAGACGAAGGAGAGATCTATGAATCTATCGAAGAGGTTTGGAGTGATTATCCTACCGACGAAGATTTCCTTTGGAACGAAGACGAATATTAATGAAAGCAATAAGCTTTGAGCGTCATGCTTAGAGCTTTTTTGCCCTTTTTTATATATAACATTCACACGATAAGCGTGTCAGTAAAACGCTTAAAGCATATTGCTTTAAGCATAAAGCAAAAAATTTATGAGTTTTTTAAACAAAGTTCTTAAAGGGTTTTTGGGAGACAAAAAAGCGCAGGACCTAAAAGAAGTAAAAAAAGTTGTAACAAAAATCAAAGCTGTAGAACCAGCCATTCAACAGTTAACTGATGACGGGCTGAGAGAAAAAACTGCTGAATTTAAAGAGAACATAAAATCTTCAACCAGCAAAATAACAGCGCAGATAGAACAGATAAAAGAGCAGGTAAAAAATTCAACTAATGTAGATGAAAAAGAAGCTCTTTTCTCAAAGATTGAATCTCTGAAGAAAGAATCTTACGAAATCGAAGAGAAAGTTCTTGCTCAGATCCTTCCTGAAGCTTTTGCCCTGGTAAAAGAAACAGCAAGAAGATGGGCTCAGAACGGAGGTATCCGTGTTAAAGCAACTGATTGGGACAGACAATTGGCTGCTGCGGGTAAAGATTTCGTAGAGATCCAGGGAGATACTGCAATCTGGAAAAGCTCATGGGACGCAGCCGGAACGCCTGTAGTTTGGGATATGGTCCATTATGATGTTCAGTTTATCGGAGGGGTTATTCTTCACAGCGGTAAAATTGCCGAAATGGCAACCGGTGAAGGTAAAACTTTGGTAGGAACATTGCCTATTTACTTAAATGCACTTCCTGAAAGAGGAGTTCACGTAGTAACCGTAAACGACTATCTTGCAAAAAGAGACTCCGCATGGATGGGTCCTCTTTATCAGTTCCACGGAATGTCGATCGACTGTATCGATAACCACCAGCCGAACTCAGACGGAAGAAGAAAAGCATACAATTCAGATATTACATACGGAACGAATAATGAATTCGGATTCGATTATCTGAGAGATAACATGGTAACTTCACCTACAGAACTTGTACAGAGAGAACTCAATTTTGCAATTGTGGATGAGGTAGACTCCGTATTGGTAGATGATGCCAGAACACCGTTGATTATTTCTGGTCCGGTTCCTCAGGGAGACAGACAGGAATTTGATGTTCTTAAGCCATCTATCGACAGGATTGTTGAAGTTCAGAAAAAAACAGTTTCCGCCATCTTTAATGAGGCGAAAAAATTAATCGCTGCAGGAAACACAAAAGAAGGAGGATTCAAATTGCTTCAGGCCTACAGAGGTCTTCCTAAAAACAGACAGTTAATCAAGTTCTTATCGGAAAGCGGAAACAGAGCATTGCTTCAGAAAACTGAGGCTCAGTATATGCAGGACAACAACCGTGATATGCCGATTGTAGATAAAGACCTTTACTTTGTAATAGAAGAAAAGAACAACCAGGTAGATCTTACGGATAAAGGTGTTGAATACATGTCTCAGGGAAATGAAGATAACAATTTCTTCGTTCTTCCGGATATCGGGACAGAAATCGCAGAAGTTGAAGCTAAAAATTTATCTAAAGAAGAAGAATTTGAAGCCAAAGAAAAACTTTTCTCTGAATTCGCCGAAAAATCTGAGCGTGTACACACGATGAGCCAGCTGTTAAAGGCCTATACATTATTTGAAAAAGATGATGAATATGTAGTTATTGACGGTGAAGTAAAGATCGTTGACGAGCAGACGGGACGTATCATGGAGGGAAGACGTTATTCAGACGGTCTTCACCAGGCGATTGAAGCTAAAGAAAATGTAAAGATTGAAGCAGCTACACAGACCTTTGCAACGGTAACGCTTCAGAACTATTTCCGTATGTACAACAAACTTGCGGGGATGACAGGTACTGCTGAAACAGAGGCGGGAGAGCTTTGGGAGATCTACAAATTAGATGTTGTGGTAATTCCTACGAACCGTCCTATTTTAAGACATGACAGACAGGATTTGGTTTTCAAAACTAATCGTGAAAAATATAACGCTGTAATTGAGGAAATTGAAAAATTGACAGCAGCAAGAAGACCTGTACTTGTAGGTACCACTTCTGTTGAAATCTCTCAATTGCTTTCTAAGGCACTTCAGTTAAGAAAAATCCCTCACCAGGTACTGAATGCAAAGCTTCACAAAAAAGAAGCTGAGATCGTTGCCGGAGCAGGACAGCCGGGAGTTGTAACGATTGCAACTAACATGGCAGGTCGTGGTACAGATATCAAGCTTACCAAAGAAGTAAAAGAAGCTGGTGGTTTAGCTATTATCGGAACAGAAAGACACGATTCAAGACGTGTAGACAGACAGCTTAGAGGTAGAGCGGGACGTCAGGGAGATCCCGGAAGTTCTCAGTTCTATGTATCTCTTGAAGATAATCTGATGCGTTTATTCGGTTCTGAGAGAATTGCAAAAATGATGGACAGAATGGGTCATAAGGAAGGTGAAGTTATTCAGCATTCTATGATCAGCAAGTCTATTGAAAGAGCTCAGAAGAAAGTTGAAGAAAACAACTTCGGAATCAGAAAGAGACTCCTTGAATATGATGACGTAATGAACAAGCAGCGTGACGTGATCTATAAGAGAAGAAAGAATGCTCTATTCGGGGATCACCTGAAATATGACATTACGAATATGATCTTCGATGTTTCCAATTCAATTGTTGCCAAAGGAAAAGCTACCGGAAACTATAAAGATTTCGAATTCGATATCATTAAGTTCTTTACTATGGAATCTCCTGTTTCTGAAAATGATTTCAAGAGCAAGCAGGTTGCAGAATTAACTGAACTCGTTTTCAAAGCAGCTCAGGAGGATTATAAAATGAAACTGAACTTACTGAAAGAGAAATCATTCCCTATTATTGAGAATGTGTATCAGAATCAGGGTTCAATGTTCAAAATGATTCAGGTTCCTTTCACAGACGGACATAAGACAATGACAATTGTAGCTGATCTTAAAGAAGCTTACGAAACTCAGTGTGAAAGCCTTATCAATGATTTTGAAAAGAATATCACTTTATCAATCATCGATGAAAACTGGAAGCTTCACCTTCGTGAAATGGATGACCTGAGAAAATCTTCACAGGGTGCCGTTTACGAACAGAAAGATCCATTGGTAATCTACAAGCAGGAATCATTCCACCTATTCAGTGAAATGGTAGACAAAATGAACAAAGAAATTATTTCGTTCTTATATAAAGGAGAAATTCCGGCTTAAGAATTCAATAATAAAATTTTATAAAAACCCCGCTTCAACAGTGCTGAAGCGGGGTTTTGCTATTCATCAACTAATAATTTATGACAAATATCAATTTTATTATTTATTTAGAACAATTAAAAACAATATATTTGCAGAAAATTAGACTTATTCATGAAAAATGTACTGATCTGTGCCTCACTGTTAGCTTCTATTCTGGTTTTTTCTCAGGAAAAGGATACGATTAAATCTAATGATATTGAGGAAGTTGTTGTCAATGGAAGATATTATCAAAAATATAAACTCAACGAAGTCTCCGGATCATTAAGACTGCAGACCCCTCTTATAGAATTGCCGCAGAATGTACAGTCAATAAGCGGACAGGTTCTGGCCGACCAGATCACATTAAATATGTCCGAAGGAATTGTCCGTAACGTAAGTGGTGCCAGAAAAGTAGAACACTGGGACAATGTTTATTCAAATGTTTTCATGAGAGGGGCAAGTATTGCAACTTATATGAACGGAATGAATGTTTCTTCAACATGGGGACCTATTAATCCGGATGCATCTATCATCGACAGAATAGAATTTGTAAAAGGACCTGCGGGCTTTATGGGATCTATGGGTGATCCTGCCGGTTTTTACAATGTAGTAACCAAAAAACCTACCGGAAAATTTGCCAACAGCGTGAGATTCACAACGGGAAGCTACAATCTTTTCAGAGGTGAAGCCGATCTTGACGGGGTTATTGTAAAAAACGGGGTTTTGGATTACCGTTTAAACTTAATGGGAAGTTCTAACAAATCTTGGTCAGAGAATGATAAAACGAGCAAAATAATCATCGCTCCGTCCTTTACCTTCAGACCTACAAAAACAACAACATTCACAGCTCAGTATAATTATCAATATTTAAAATTCAACCAGCCGGGAGCATACTTAATGTCTAACGACGGCTATGCTTCGTTGAATGTTCATACCAATTTTAATGATCCGAACTTCAAAAAAACAGAAGTGAAAGATCAGAGCTTATTCTTAAGCCTGGATCAGAAGTTATTCAAAGACTGGGTTTGGAGTACACAGTATGCCTATATGGATATGAATTATGATGGTGGCTCATGGTGGGGTGGCTTCTATGGTTCAGATCCAAATATTCTCAGCAGATCCTTAAGCAATTGGCAGGCTCTCGGAAAAAACAATATATTCCAGACTTATGTAAGAGGAAGTTTACAAACAGGAAATATTACTCATAAAATCATTGCCGGATTCGATTATGGGAATAGAAAATACCAGGCTGATTTCTCTTATTTAGGTGATGGGGGATCTATTGATGTTCACAATATTGTTTATGGTGTAAATCCTAGTACACTGCCTCCTGAAAGTGCTTATTATCTAAACAGAAGTGCTAATTACTATAATGATCAGGGAGTAAAATACACTTCTTATTATGCTCAGGATCAAATAGAAATGCTTAACAACAAGCTACGTATTACACTGGCAGGAAGATATACCAGCGGAACAACATTCTCAGGATATCCTAATTTAGATCCGATAAAAGCAGATCAAGCCGGAGAATTTACTCCAAGAGTTGGAATGAGCTATTCTATTATGAAAGACTTCTCAGTTTACGGAGTGTATGACAAAACGTTTGTACCCCAGTCTGCAACCGGGATTGGAGGATCTTCAATCACAGATCCGCTCAAAGGACAGAATATTGAATTCGGATTGAAAAAAGACTGGTTTGGAGGAAAATGGAACTCAACTTTTGCGGTGTATGAAATCAGAAGAAAAAACATTTTAGTTGCCGGAAATGCAAACGATAATAACGGTAATGCTTTTATGATTCCGACTGGTGAGCAAAGAGCAAGAGGTTTTGAAGCTGACATTAAGGGAGAAATTGCAAAAGGATTGAATATAGTTGTAAATTATGCTTATACAGACGCTAAAACAATCAAAGATACTGATGCAAGCAGAATAGGTCAGCAGTCTCCCGGAAATGCCAAAAATGTACAGAATACCTGGCTAAGCTATAGATTTGAACATGGAAATTTAAAAGGATTCGGTATTTCTGCAGGTTATCAATATCAGGGAGGAAGACAGTCCTGGTTTGGAACAACGGCAAAGTATGATCAAAGCCTGGAAGATTATTTTGATACCAACTTCGGCATTTCTTATGTAGCCAGAAAATTTGACGTTAATCTATTGTTAAATAACGTTCTGAACAGAAAGCTTTACAGCGGCTACAGATCAGATGACGGCTCATATGCATGGATTTACAATGCTCCGCGTAACTGGAGATTATCAATAGGATATAAATTTTAAATAATTAAAAGTTAGCCTCTTTGGAGGTTAACTTTTTTCTATGAAGAAAAAGCATCGCCATAAAAAGAAAGTTTCTTTTACAAAGAAATGTTCTGCCAAACTGCATTTGTGGTTTGGTTTGTCCGTTGGTATCATTGTTTTCATTGTTTCGCTTACAGGGACCTTGTATGTTTTTAAAGATGAAATACAGAACAGTCTGCGGAAAGAAGCCATTTACGTACAGAAAACTACGGCAACTCCCCTTTCCATACATATTCTGAAAGAAAAAGTAAGCCTGGAGCTTAATGAAAAGTATCCGATGAATGCTGTGGAAATTTCTTTAGATAAGAATAAATCCTACCGTTTTTCTTATTACGAAAAGAATAAAAAAGGCTGGAATTATTTTAATGAGGTAAAGATCAATAAGCTGGTATATGTAGATCAGTACAGTGGAAAAATTTTAGCAGTTTACAATGAAAAATATGACATTTTCCCAATTTTAAAAGCCATTCACTGGAGTTTATTATTAAAATCAGATTGGGGAAAATATGTGGTAGGAATTCCTACCGTGCTCTTTATCTTCATGCTGATCACCGGGATTATTTTATGGTGGCCCAAGAACAAAAGAGCAAGAAAAGGACGCTTCTGGTTCAGCTGGGAAAACGTGAAGACCTGGAAACGCAGAAACTACGACCTTCATAATATATTAGGATTTTATGCTTCATTTTTAGCATTACTGATCAGCATTACTGGAATTTACTTTGCCTATCCGTATGTAAAAAACACCTTTAATCTTACACTTTCGGGCTCTTTGGAACTGCCTAAAGAAAAAGAAATCAAATCTCCGGACTCTCTGATGATCAAAAACACACCTGTTTTTGATCTTACCGCTCAGGAAGCCAGAAAGCTTTATCCTGCTTCTTCCAGTTTCAGAATTCCATTGAACGGAAAAAATAAAAAGGGAAAAGAACTCAGGAACATACCGGTTACCATCTACGGACAGGAAGGGCGGTACAGTGAAAGAAATACATTGGTTTTCGACAAATATTCAGGGAAACTTCTTGCCGATAAACCTCATCAGAAACTGAGCAATGCGGAAAAATACGCCAATGCCAATTATGATATCCATACAGGATCGTATTTTGGGCTGTTCGGAAAAATTCTATGGTTTATTACAGGCCTCATCTGCACCTCACTTCCTGTCACCGGCTTTTTAGTATGGTGGGGAAAACAAAAGAAACAAGGAAAGAAAATATAATGAAAAAAGCGCTTTTATCAGCCGCATGTTTAGGGTCGGCAACAGTTTTTGCACAGGTTAAAGACAGCCTGCAGACCAACACTGTGGATGAAGTTGTGATGACTGCTTCCAGGAAAAAAGAAAACATTAAAGAAATACCAAGCTCAGTAACGATTGTTGCAGAAAAGCAGATCCAGTCTCAGCTTACCGTCAATTCAGATATTACCAGTATTCTTCAGTATACGGTTCCCAGCTTAGGGACGAACTCCGGACAGACCTCCAACACGGGTCAGACCTTAAGAGGCCGTCAGGTTCTTGTCCTTATCGATGGGATCCCACAATCTACACCTCTAAGAAACGGAGCAAGAGACATCAGAAGCATCGATCCTTCTGTTATTGAAAGAATTGAAGTGATCAAAGGAGCCTCTTCTATCTACGGAAACGGTGCAGACGGCGGAATCATCAACTATATCACCAGAAGAAGCCAATCTGATAAAACTATTTCCGGGCTTACCCAGGTTGGTTTTACAGGCCAGACCTATGGGGGTACTTTAGGAGTAAGAGCCAGCCAGCTGCTATCCGGAAAGGTGAATAAATTTGATTATGTTTTCTCTCTTGCTTATGAAAGAACCGGCTATATGAAAGATGCCGACGGAGTAAACCTTACCCCCACCTACAGCACCGCAAAAATGGATAACTACAACGGAATGCTTAAAGTAGGTTACAATATCAATAATGACCAGAGAATTGAAGCTTCTTATATTGGGTATGCCTCAAGGTCAAATCTCAACTTAGGTTTAAAAACCGGGAAATACGGAATAACCCCAACCATTGGAGAAGGCGTTGGAAAAAATCTTGAAACCACTCCTCAGGGAACACCAAGAAACCACAATTTCAGGATCAACTATGATAACCAGAATCTTTTCGGAGGAACCACTTCATTGAATTTCAATGCATACATGCAGGATTTCAGAACAGTATACGGATACAGCGATACCTTCTTCGGAGGAGGACAGTCCAATGTGATTTCCAAAAAATACGGTGCCCGGTTCAACTTTGAGACAAAGCTTTGGAACGCACAAAATTCACAGGCCGAAGTGATGTACGGAATGGATATTCTTAATGACCAGACCGTTCAGAAGCTTGAAGACGGGCGCTACTGGACACCGGATATGGATATGACCAACCTGGCACCTTTTGTATTGGTTAAAATTGATTTACTGAAAAAATTAACCATTAAAGGAGGTCTTCGCTATGAAAACATGAGTGTTAAAGTGGGAGATTTTAATACCCTTTCTTCCATTAAAAGTGACGGAACGTTTACAACAAGTATTTTCGTGACCGGCGGAAAACTAAAATATAATGCATTAGTGGCCAATTTAGGAGTACGCTATAATATCGAGCCCTTCGTTAACCTGTTTGGAAGCTTTTCACAATCCTACTCTATCAACGAGTTGGGAAGAATTCTCAGAACATCTACCCAGGGTACCATTCAAAACCTTGAAACCAAACCGATCATCGTTAACAATTATGAATTAGGTGCCACAGGACAGATCTCAAAATGGGTCAACTACGAAATCACCTCTTATGTAAGTACATCAAAATTGGGGGCTTCGTTTGTACAGAGCGCAGACCGGGCATTAACCATACAGAGATCCCCGGAAATTGTTTACGGTGTGGAAGGATTTCTGCATTTTACCCCGGCAAAATGGATCAATTTCGGGGGAAGCTACAGCTGGATGGAAGGAATTACTTCCATTAAAGACGATGGGGATTATTCTGCAAAAATCAACAACAGCCGTATTTCTGCACCGAAAGTGCTTGCTTATGTTCAGGCAAGACCTATACAGGCTTTATCTATCGGGCTTGATATGCTGCACGCCTTTGAGCAGGACAGATTTCAGCCTAATGCAAAAACCGGATTATTTGTGTACGGAGAAGGCTATGTTCCCGAATACACTGTTTTTAATTTTAAATCAAGCTACGAAATCAATACAAACTGGAGGGTTTCTTTAGGTATTGAAAACCTGTTCAACAAAATGTATCAGCCAGCTATTGCCTGGTGGTCCGCACGTGACAGCGAATTCGTGAATTCGCTGGGGAGAAGGGGTACCCTGATGCTTGAATATAAATTTTAATTAAACTAAATAAAAGATAAACTTATCTTTGATACTTTGAACTGCGATATGAAGAGAAAACATCATCATAAGAAAAAACCGGGCTTATTCAAAAAATGGTCAGCCAAGCTGCACCTTTGGTTTGGTCTGGGAATTGGCTTTCTTATCTTTATTATATCCATTACAGGAGCACTGTATGTTTTCAAAGACGAAATAGAAAACATCACCAGAAAGGACGTAATTTACCACAACGAGCAGAATATAGCACAAAAGCAGGTTCTCCCAATCAGAATAATGGAAAGATCTGTTGCCGATCAGGTAAAAGAAAAGTATCCTGTTCATTGGGTAAACGTTCCGATCGATAAAAAAATGTCGTACATATTTTATTGGTACGAACATAATACGGATGCCTGGAATTATTTTGATGAGTTCCCGATTTACAAAGCAGCTTATGTAAATCCTTACACGGGAAAAGTCCTCAGAACATATGATGAAAAGAACGGCTTCTTCAATATTGTAAAAATGATCCACTGGAGCTTTTTACTGAAGCAGGACTGGGGAACCTATGTAGTGGGAATCCCCGTTATCATATTTGTCATCATGCTTATCACCGGAATTGTTCTCTGGTGGCCTAAAAATAAAGCAGCCAGAAAGCAGCGCTTTTCTTTTAAATGGAAGAACATCAAAAGCTGGAAAAGAAAAAACTATGACCTTCACAATGTACTGGGTTTCTATTCTTCCATTTTCGCCCTGATCTTCGCAATTACAGGGCTGTTTTATGCCTTTTTTGTTGTACAGGCTATGATCTACATGATATTCTCCGGGGGAGAAACAAAATATCCGGATTTTTCCCACATTAAAACCAAAGCCCCGATAGAATTACGAACTGAAGGAACGCTCGACAAAGTCATCAATACTGTACAGCAGAAATATCCTGATGCATTCGGTTTTGCTATTGACCTTGGCCATGAACATATGGATGATCATGAACATCCTAATTTTGAAGTATATGTAAAGCACCTTTCTTACTCTTATCATAAAAGCAGCAGCCTGATCTTTGACGAAAACTCAGGAGAGCTTCTTCATACCCACGATCCTGAGGACAAAAACTTCGGAGAAAAAACAGTAGCCGCCAACTATGATATTCATGTAGGAGCTATTTTAGGACTTCCCACAAAGATCATTGCATTTATTGTCAGCCTTCTATGTGCTTCTTTGCCTGTCACCGGATTTATGATCTGGTGGGGAAGAAGAAAAAAGAAACCGGTAAAAGCGGCTTAAAAGTTTTTCAAATAAAAGTTTGTTAATAATTCATTAATACAATCTTTTTTATAATTTTAACCCTTTAGAATTTATAAAACAGGAAATGTCATTAATAGATTTATCAAAACAAGTTGCTCTAGGAATTGATATCGGCGGAACGAATACAAAGTTCGGAGTAGTAAACCATCGTGGTGAAGTTCTGGAAAAAGGAAGTCTGAGAACTGATGAATACGAAAAAGTGGAAGACTTTATCGATGCTTTGTATGAGGAGGTTCAGCCCCTGATCGAGAAATACGGTACAGAAAAAAACTTTGACGGAATTGGAGTAGGCGCTCCTAACGCCAACTATTATAAAGGAACCATCGAACAGGCTCCCAACTTACCGTGGAAGGGACTGATCCCTTTCAGTGAGCTGATGAAAGCCAAATTCAGCCTGCCATGCACCATTACCAATGATGCTAATGCAGCAGCCCTTGGGGAAATGCTTTTCGGAGCAGCCCGCGGCATGAAGGATTTCATTATGATCACCCTGGGAACAGGAGTGGGCAGCGGAATCATTTCCAATGGAAGCCTGATTTACGGACACGACGGCTTTGCAGGAGAGCTTGGTCACACCATTGTAAAACCTGGTGGAAGAAAACACTGGAGTACAGGATCTGAAGGAAGTCTGGAAGCTTATGCATCAGCTACCGGAATTGCCATCACGGCCAAAAAGATGAGAGCTGAGTTTCCTGAATCTATGCTGAGCCAGTATCCTGAAGAATCCATCAACTCAAAAACGGTACATGAATGTGCTTTAAAAGGTGACCCCATCTCTATTGAGGTTTTCAGATATACAGGACAGAAACTGGGTGAAGCCTTGGCGAATTTTGTTATGTTTTCTTCACCGGAAGCCATTCTTTTATTCGGCGGCGTGATCAAGGCGGGTGATTTTATTTTGAAGCCTGCAAAACTTCATATGGAAAGAAACCTTCTTCCGATCTTCAGAAATAAGGTGAAACTGGTTTTCAGTGAACTTGATGAAGCAGATGCTGCCATTCTTGGAGCAAGTGCCTTGGTTTGGGAAAAATAGCTGAAAAAACATTAAAAATAACAGAAGCATCCTTTCGGGGATGCTTTTTTGTTTTTGGAAATATCTTATATCATAAAATCATTTCCCACAGATCATACAGATAACACTGAGATTGTGTTTTATTTTTTTCTTTATATTCTTTAATAAAAATGTAGCTATTTAGCTTATTATCTGTACCATCCGTGAAATCTGTGGGACAAAACCAACTTCTCTCCTAATTATATTCTACTCTCATCCGAAGTTAAAAAATCCTAATCAATTCTGCTTTAAATCATTAGATTTCCCTCATAAAATGGAAAAGTTTTTCTTACTTTTGATTGGTTTTTTAGTCATTTCAAAGAAAAACCAGTAAACCAATAAACAACTACAATGGACAACAGTAATTTAGAACAGATCACTTTCGGCGGCGGATGCTTCTGGTGTGTCGAAAGCTGCTTCAATATGCTTAAAGGAGTACAGTCTGCCATATCAGGCTATTCAGGCGGACATAAAGATAATCCAACCTATGAAGAAGTGTGTACAGGAGAAACAGGGCATGCGGAAGTGGTACAGATCACTTTTGACCCAAAAATCATTTCTTATGCACAGCTGATGGATGTATTCTTCTTCCTGCATGATCCTACCCAGCTGAACAGACAGGGTAATGATATCGGAACACAATACCGTTCCGTTATTTACTATAAAGATGAAGCAGAAAAAGCTAAAGCTGAGGAAGCCCTTAAAAAATCAGAAGAATCAGGTAAATGGCCAGGAAAATACGTAACGGAAATAACTCAGTTCGAAAAGTTCTGGCCTGCTGAACAGTATCACCAGGGCTATTATAATGAAAACCCAACGCAGCCATACTGCAGCGCAGTAGTAGGCCCAAAAATCCAGAAGTTTAAAAAACATTTCGGAGAATTGGGAATGCTGAATGAGGCTTAAAAATATAAAGCGAATATCTATTTGATGTTCGCTTTTTTTTGTGAAAAGTATTTGAGATGAATTACTTTATTCCAGCATAAAAATCTACCATATGAGGGCTAACTCTTTTGAGTTCTTTCCCGTTTTCCGGATTTTTCCCATCCATTGTAAAAAATTCTACTTTATTATTATATTTCGAATACCACGCCTTACCTACAGCGTTCTCTATAGTTAAAGTATCTGGTCTTGTAATTTTCTTAAAATGGGTAAACATATTTTTATCCATTGCCACCACCTCGAAGTTAGGATTAGCATCTGCATCGCTAGTCCCTACATATTCTTCTCCATTCCAATACATATATTTATCTTCTCCCAATCCCCCTCTTTGGTAAACCAATCCAAAAGCTAAAGTCAATATCATGGCCCCAATTCCCATTCCATTCTTTGCCAATTGAGGTACATTAAAAATGGGTTGATTGGTAATGTTTATAATAATCTTGGACAACCTCTCAGAAATAGAATCTTCATCCTGATCTATTTTGAGTTCTATTTTCGTGTCCCCTGTATTTTTCTCAATCACCGCATTCTCACAGAATTTTTCAAAATTATCATAGCCTACATACCAGCTTAATTGATCTAATGTAATTTCATCTATTTCATAATCTTTATTTTCTTGAATAAGTCTTTTATGATATCTCACAAAGGTTCTTACATCCTTAGCAGAACCAAACTTCCCTTCCAGCTCTAAAGCTAGATAAGTTAAAACAGAAACATTACTAGAATAGATTCTGTTTAACTCTTTTTTTGCTTTTTCGTATGCTTTTTTAAGCAACAATTTCTTCTTATCAAACATGGAATTAGTTTAAATGGATTAGTGCTGTCTAAGTTAGACAAAATTTAGACAACCACATTACGGATTTCCGTAATAACCAGACATTTACCCCTCTATCAGCTGTCTTTCCACTGTCTAGGAATGACACCCGTTTCTGTCTTTACTTTGTCCTCAGAGATCAGCAAGAAATAAACAATAAAAAAACAAATTCAAAAAAAACTGATTTCAAAATCACCAGATAAAACGGAGGAAAACTCCGGGTTGGGAAGCAGATGTTTCTCCTCCGTTTTTGAAGGTTCACTTCCCAAAAATTTAGAAGCGCTTCAAATTTTTTATTCGTGTAGCTCTACCCGTGATCGGTTTCACTGGCAACTACAGAAATGCTCAAATTTTAAATTTTTAAACCAATGTTAGAATTAATATTGATGCTACTGGGATTAGCATTTTCAAATAACAACGCAAAGACGACATCAGATAATGGTAATAATCAGGAACAGACAACAGTTCAGCTGACAGATCCGGGAGAAGGAGTGGATCCGGGAGACACCGGAGGAGAAACGGGGCAGCTTCCTCCTCCTCCAAAAAAATAACCAATTAAGCGAAAGAGAATTTCTTTCGCTTTTTTTATTATTTTTGATAAAAAACTAATTGAAAAAACTCATCTTCTTATTACCTGTAATTCTATTTTCCTGTAATAAAAACAACAGAACTGCAAAAAGTGATAGAACAGACTATGACAAAGCATATAATTATTTAAAAACTTCAGAAAAAGATAGTGCTTTTAAATATTTCAACAGAGCAAAAGATTTTTTCATTCAGGAGAACAACTCTTCATTCGCTGGTAGCTGCCTAGTAAATATGGGTATTATACAATGTGAAAATGGAGATTATTATGGCAGCCAAGAAACAGCTTTATCTGCGATTAAATATTTAAACCCCCAAAAAGATACTCTGGAAATGGTAGGGAATTATAATAACTTAGGTATTACCTGCCAAAATCTAAAAGAATATAATAAAGCCGCACAATTTTACAATAAAGCTGCCGGATTTTCAAAAGACCCGATTGATCAGTTAACCTTACTAAATAATAAAGCAATCTCATACACATACTTAAAAAAACATGATTCTGCCATTCATATTTTTAATAAAATATTAGCTTTTCCAAATATAAAAGTCCATGCTAAGATTTTCTCAAAGGTCTATGATAATTTAGCTTATACAAAATTTAGCCAAAATCCTGCATATAATGCAGAGCCAGAGCTAAATGAAGCTCTTCAAATCAGAAAGGAAACAAATGACAACAATGGCTTAAATGCCAGTTTTTATCATCTAACAGAATATTTTGAAAATAAAGACCCTAAAAAAGCATTGTATTATGCCCATGAAAACTGGCAGATAGCTAAAAAAAATAATAGTCCGGATGATCAGTTAAGAGCACTTCAGAAGATAATTACATTGGAAAGTTCTAATAATTCAAAACATTTTTTTTTGAAGTATCAAAATCTCAATGATAGTCTTCAAACCGCTAGAAATAAAGCAAAAAATCAATTCGCTCTGATTAGATTTGATGCAGAAAAAATGAAGAATGAAATAGCGGAAAATGAAGTTGAGCTTTTAAAAAGAAATATTGGTTTATTATCCTTATCTATTCTATTAGTTAGTGGAGGGTTTTGGTATAAAAAAAGAAAGAAAAGGCTCCAGCAGGAAAAAGAACTTGAGGTAAAAAACACACAGCTTAAACTCTCTAAAAAAGTCCATGATGTTGTGGCCAACGGCATTTATCAGGTCATGACGAAAATAGAAAATCAGGAACACTTTGATAAAGAAGAGGCTCTGGACGAGTTGGAATTTGTTTATGAGAAGTCAAGGGATATTTCCTACGAAAAGGAAGATACTAAAGATGAACAGGATTTTAGCGAAAAAATTTCAAATAGTATTGGCTCTTTTAATAATGATACCGTAAAAACATACATCGCCGGAAATGAAAAAAATATTTGGGAAAATGTGAGCCACCCCAACCAGGAGGAAATCTATCAAATCATTCGGGAGCTGCTTGTGAACATGAAAAAACACAGCAAGGCAAACCTCGTTTCTTTCCGCTTTGAAAGAATTAATAATGAGATTATCATCCATTATAAAGACAATGGAATTGGAATGTCCGGAGAGGTAATGTATAAAAATGGATTATCAAATGCGGTTTCCCGTATAGAAATTTTGAAAGGACAAATTATTTTTGACACCGAAACCGAAAAGGGACTGAAAGTCGACATTTCATTTCCTGTTTACTAAAAACTAAAAAATGTTCAAAAAAATTTTAATAGCCGAAGACCATGAAATGGGTAGTTTATCTGTCCAGAAAACATTGGAAGAGCTCAATATTCCGAATGTTGATTATGTATATTATTGTGATGATGCCTTGGCAAAAGTTAAAAAATCTATTCGGGAAAACGATCCTTACGATTTGTTGATCACTGATCTTTCTTATGAAGAAGACCATCATCTTCAGAATATTAAAGATGGAAAAGAACTGATTGAAGAGGTCAGGAAATTACAGCCTTTATTAAAAATCATTGTCTTTTCCGGAGAACGTAAATCAGGAATTATCGATTCTCTTTTTACCGAATTCAGGATTAATGGGTACGTCCGCAAAGCCAGAAACGATTCTAAAGAACTGAAAAAAGCAATCGCATCCGTTTACGTCAATGAAAACTATCTGTCTCTTGACCTTAAGCAGGAAGTTAAAAAACTCAACAGTTATGAGTTTACAAAATATGACACCACACTTGTTTCTCTTCTTTCTCAGGGGGTGCAGCAAAAAAATATTCCGACTTATCTGCAGAATAACAATATCACACCCAATAGCCTGAGCAGTGTGGAAAAAAAATTAAACAGTTTAAAAGAAGCACTGGGAGTTACAAGCAATGAACAGTTAATAGCTTTCTGTAAAGATCTGGGAATTATTTAATCTTGTTTTTAAATATTGTATAAAAACCTTTCAAAAATTTGAAAGGTTTTTTCTTTTACGGTTAACCGTAAGGTTTGGTTTTTTAATCGTTCTACTTTTGGAGTGTTAAACATTTAAAATAAATAATATGAAAAAGTATTACGTAAACAAAAGAGCGCAAAGCAACGGAGACCATGAGGTTCATCATGAAGATTGCAGATACCTGCCGGATCCTGCTAACAGAAAATATCTGGGAGAATATTCTTCTTGTAAGGACGCTGTAAAAGAAGCTAAGAAAACGTACTCTCAGTCAAATGGGTGTAAAACATGTTCAAACGAATGTCACACGAGTTAAGTAATTGTTATGGAAAAATTTGTAATCACAAAAAGAGTCAACAGTGAGTATCAGTTTAATCTAAAAGCTGGAAATGGCGAAATCATTCTAACCAGCGAAGGTTATGTCCAGAAAGCATCTTGTCTAAAAGGCATTGAATCTGTGAAAGTCAATTCCCAGGAAGATTCAAGATACGACAGAAGAGTTGCGAAAAACGATAAAGACTACTTTGTACTAAAAGCAAGAAACGGAGAAATTATTGGTAAAAGTCAATATTACAGCTCCAAATCTTCAATGGAAGTCGGGATTTCATCTGTGAAAAAAAATGCACCTACTGCCGAAATCAATGACGAAACCCTTTAAAAACAATATTATGGATCTCAAAATTAAACTTGAACAGTTACATCAGAAAGTAGTCGGCCTGAAAGACCAGATCACGACGGAAGAAGCGACAAAAAATGCTTTTGTAATGCCTTTTATACAGATTTTAGGGTACGATATCTTTAATCCGACGGAAGTTCTTCCGGAACATATTTGCGACATCGGAACAAAAAAGGGAGAGAAAGTAGATTATGTAATCAAACACCATGATGAGCCTATTTTTATTATAGAATGTAAGCACTGGAAAGAAAATGCTGATGCGCATAATTCTCAGCTTCACCGGTATTATCATGTTTCAAAAACACGGTTTGGCGTTTTGACCAACGGGATCGTCTATAATTTCTATACCGACCTGGAAAAGCCTAATATTATGGATGAGAAGCCCTTTTTTACCATCAATATTGAAGATTTAAAGGACAGTTCCATCAAAATCCTTGAAAGTTTTACCAAAAAAGATTACAATCTTGAAAGTATTTTAGATTCTGCCGAAGCTTTAAAATACATCAAAGCGATAAGAAAAGAGTTTGAGAAAGAAATTGAAACCCCATCCGATGAACTCGTAAAATTATTGGTCAGCAGATTTTTTGAAAAACACCTGACGGCTAACAGAATGGTTTCTTTTAAGGAATATACCAAAAAGGCTTTAACAACCTCTATCAACGAATCCATCAGTTTCAGGCTTAAATCTGCATTAAGCATCAATGAGCAAATTGAGAAACAGGAAGAAGACGTGAGAACCCCCCAGCCTATTGATGAAAATAATGATTCTAAAATTGTAACCACCGAAGAAGAGCTGGAAGCGTTCCAGATTGTAAAAGCGATTTTAAGAGAAAAAGTTCCTTCCCAGAGAATTGCCCACAGGGATACCCTATCCTATTTTGGTGTTTTATTGGATGATAACAATAGAAAACCTCTTTGTCGTTTTCACTTTAATACTGCAAATAAGTATCTGGAAACTTTTCATAACGGCAAAGAAGCCGGAGAAAAAGTTCTATTGAACAATCTGGATGAAATATATAATTTCAAAGAAGCACTCCATAAAACCTTAGAAAACTATAATTAACAAAAACTAATATCCATGAAAACATTCATCTCTATACTCATCCTAAGCATCGGTATATTTACTGCCGACTCTTTCAGTTTTTCTAGCTCCGAAAGCTCACATCATGGCAGAAGATGTACCGGTTCTGCATCCTGCAGCGCCTGCACCAATTGCACAGGCTGTGCTCATTGCTCTTCCGGAGGAAGCTGCGGTGTGTGCAGCGGTGGTTCTTATGGAAAAAAATCATCCTCAAGCAAAAAGAAATCTAAAGCATCATCAGATTCACATTACACCAAAAAAAACAAGTCTTACAACTCTCCTAGAATTCGTATTGATGAAATCAACATCAATACTAACAACCGGTATTTTGCAGGGGCTGCGGTTACTAATATCTATGCAAAGCCTTTTCTAAACTCTAAAGTAATAGAGACTGTGCCAAAAAACACAGAATTAAAACAGTTATCCAAACAGGATTCCTGGTATAAAGTGCAGGTGAAAAAAAGTGGAAAAGTCGGGTATGTCTATTACAAAGATGTAAAATAATTTGAAAACAAAACATCATGAATTTAAAGAAATTTTTAAACGAAGAACAAGATCCAAAAGCCGTTGAAAAGCTTTTAGAAAGAATTAATGACCTTATAACAGCTCAGGAGGTTGTAGAATATATTGCCGTTCAAAAAAAGCCCGCTATCAATTTTTCTCCGGACTGTATAGCACTTACCAACAGGAGAATTATTTTCTGCAGACCTAAAAACTTTGGATTATCCATGGACTTTCAGGACTATAATTGGGTAGATATTGCAGATTGCCATATTAAGGAAGGAATTTTGGGGGCTACTTTTACAATGAAAACCGTAAGCAACTACAGCAATATGATGGATTACCTTCCAAAAGCCCAAGCCAGAAAACTTTACCAGTTTGCCCAGGAAATTGAAGAAAAAATGAGAGGAGTAAGGAGAGAAAAAGATCTTGAGTTCAGAAGGGCGTCAGCAGGTGGAGTTACCGTAAATAATGCCACCCCGATAATAGCACATCCTTTTCAAGCTCCACAACCTGTTACACAGCTTATAGAAGCTGAAGATCCTTTTGCTGTTTTACAAAAACTGAAAGGATTAATGGATAGCGGAATCATTTCTGTTGAAGAATTTGAAAGTAAAAAAAATGAAATATTATCAAGAGTTTAAGCATATGAAATCAAAATTTACTGCAGCATTGCTTGCCTTCTTTTTAGGCGGACTAGGCATTCATAGATTTTACTTAGGGCAAAATAAACTGGGATTGTTTTATTTGCTGTTCTGTTGGACATTCATTCCCGCATTCATTGCACTGATTGATTTTTTCATTTTTATTTTTATGTCTGAAGATCATTTTAATTACAAATTTAATCTCAAAACCGGATTTTAAAACTTTAACTCATGAAACCTTTTCTTACCCTATGTGCGATCTGTTGTTTCGTAGCCATTTTCAGACTTCCTATAGAATATTATACTATTTTGAGAATTCTTATTTCCATGGGAGCTTTACTTGTTTTGTATAATGCAATACGTTTTAAGCAATATTATTTCAGTCTGATTTTTCTCTTTATTCTTATCCTTTTCAACCCTGTTTTTCCTATTTATCTCTATAGAAAAAGTATATGGATCCCTATGGATATCATAACCGGAATCCTCTTTCTTCTCATTGCTTTTGTTGAAAAACCGGAAGAAAAAAAGGAAGAAATCATAGAAACTCAGGAAGAAACTACAGAGTACTCTGCACAACCGAAACCGCATTCCCGGGATATTATTATTAACCCTAAAAAACCAAGAGAAAACTAATCCAACCATGGAAAATATTCAAATTACTGAAAATCTTAAAGCACACTTTTTAAGATTGTATCAAATGGCCATCTGCGACGATGATTTTAGTGCTCTGGAACTAAAAATGCTTTATAAATGTGCGGAAGAAAGAGGTATTTCACCTAAAAATCTGGATGAAATCCTTTTAAACCCTATCAATTTTAGATCGCTTGTTCCCCAGACAATTGAAGAAAAAGTAGATTATCTCTATGACCTCACTGTAATGATCTGGGCAGACGGAGTAGTTTCTCCAAACGAATATTCTGCCATGGAAAAATATGTTCTGATGTTTGGGTTTCTTCAAGAAAACGTAAAAGCGATTGTCGATTATCTGATAACCTCTGTAAAAACCGGAAAAGATAAAACAGATATTTTATACGAACTAAAAAACTAACTGATCATGACCACCAATATTAAAAATTTATTCAAACTAAAATCAATTCCCATTGAAGCGTCAAAAGAAGAATCTCCCAGACCGGAAATTGATCCCCATACAGAATCTCCAGAGGAAAGCAGAAAGCGAACCTACCATGAATCCGGCTATAGAGACAGCTCCAGAAATAATGGGAACCATACGACGCTCTTCATTTGCCTGGACGCCGTTTACTCCAAATTCCAGAATGAGGAAAAAGAAATGGTGGAAAAACAGCAAAAGCTCAAAGAATCTTATATTAATGAACAAAAAAACCGGGAAACAGAGATTAAAGCACTGACCGTTTCACTGGAAACCAAAGAAGAACAGCTTAATAATAAAAATAATGAAATTGAGGGTCATCAAAATAAAATTGAAAGTTTAAAAGCGGAGATCAACGATTTACCCAGAAATCCTGAAAAGCACAATGTAAAAGCGACAAAAGGGGCTTCCACAAAATTCTGGATTGGTGCCATTCTTCTTGTTCCCATCAGTTTGTACCTGCTTACATTTTATATTTCAACTTCCTACTCAGCGTTTTTTAAAAGTTTTGATGCAAAAAGCACGGTAATTCAAAGTGTATTAGATGCACAGGCGTTTAGCAAAGCCTGGAATGAAGGGGCAATAGAAGGGGCTTTTGTCACCCTTATTCCATCGGTTTTCTTAGGGCTTGGTTTTTTAATTCATATGTTTGGAGAAAACAAAACCAAACTCAATTATCTCAAGCTGGGCTTGTTATTCATCATCACCTTCGTCTTCGATGCTATTTTGGCATACGAAATTGAGTCTAAATTATATGAACTAAACAAAACCTTCGACTCTCCACCCTTCGATCTTAAAATCGCTTTTACCAAAAACCAGTTTTGGGGAATTATTTTCGCAGGATTCATTGTTTACATTATCTGGGGACTGGTTTTCGATTTTGTGATGAAGGAACATCGAGAGAAAGATAAAATTAAAAACGAACAAGAGATCAGACAGAAAAACGTGCTCTTCCTGATGGAAAAAATTAATGTTCTTAAAAAAGAAATTGAAGAAGTACTTGCCAATATAGGAACGACCAAAGAGCTCATCATAAAAACACGCGGAAGAATTGAAGAACTTCAAAACATCATTGACGGAGTGATTATTCCCACCAAAGATTACAAACTCTATGCTTCGGAATATGTTCAGGGTTGGATTACCTATATCGGTGAAAAAATAGCTGTTTCAAAAACGGAAAAGCAAACCATGATCGACAGCTGTATCGATACGTACAACACTAATCTGAAAGAGGTAGGAGCTAACTCTGATAATCAAAATTTAGTTTATTTATCCGCATTATAAATCACTTATTATGAAAAAAATATTGTATTTATTAGTACTCCTTTCCTTGGTTTGCTGTTGTAAAAAAGAACCCGAAGATCCTCCAACTGATACAACTTCTCTTAAACTTGACTCCAACAATATCAATGTCAGCATTCTGATTGATTTATCCGACCGGATAGATCCTAAAACAAATTCGAATCCGACAATGGAGTATTTCCAAAGGGATATAGAATACATTAAAGCGATCGAAAAAGGATTTCTGAACCACATCAAAACAAAAAGGATCATCACGTATAATGATCAGATGCAGGTCTTCTTCAATCCCGAACCATCTGATCCCAAAATCAATGACTTTACGAAAGATCTTAAGGTTTCTTTCGATCAAAATACCAATAAAGCCTATTTCAATACCGTTGAAAAAAAATATGCTGCATTACCTGCCAACATTTATCAGTCTGCAATGAAAGACGGAAAATATGTAGGTTCTGATATCTGGGAATTTTTTAAAAATAAAATCAATGATTACTGTGTAAAAGAAGATCACAAGAATATCTTGTTTATCTTGACAGACGGATATATGTACCATGAAAATTCCAAGTTTTCAGAAAAAACAAAAACCTCATATTTAACCTCAAAGCTTATTAAATCAAACAATTTAACAACATCTGATTTTAAAACAACTTTTGAGAAAAATAATTTGGGTTTTGTAAAAGCCAATGATAACTTAAGCAACCTGGAAGTTATTGTTCTCGGAATTAATCCTGAAAAAGGAAATCCATTTGAAGAAGCCGTTATCAAGGAATACTGGGAAAATTGGTTTAAAGAAATGAAAATTAAAAAATATCAGATAAAATCAGCTGATTTACCTTCCAATTTAGAACCTATTATTATAAAAGTTATTACAGGTAAATAATAAAAAACACTCACCATATATCAAAAAAAGCGAAGATTTCCCCTTCGCTTTTTTATTTTCTGATCATTTCCGTATGCGGAATATCGTCTTCCAGGTATTTTTTCCCGGTATCTACAAATCCAAATTCGGAATAAAATCTTAACAAGTAATCCTGCGCCGAAATCTTGATCTCTGAAGTATGGAAACGATTTTCTATAGTCTCTACGGCATATTTAATCAACTGGCGCCCCAGGTTTTTGCCTCTAGCCCTCTCCGTTGTAAGGACCCTTCCTAAAGAAGTTTCATCATACTTGATCCCTTTATCAAAAACACGGCAGTATGCAAGAATCTGCCCGTCTTCTTCTGCCCAGATATGAATTCCCTTCTGATCATAATTATCCAGGTCAGGGTAAGGACAGTTCTGCTCGATCACAAAAACATCAATACGGGCTTTTAAGATTGAGTACAGTTCAGGAACTGTAAACTCATCGAAGGTTTTAATTTTCCAGATTATATTACTCATCAAAACTCACATTATTATTTTTCAGGAATTCATTCGTTTTCTGAATGAAATCCAGGATCTCATCACCACCCGTTTTCTTTTCCGCAGAAGTTATGTACAGTTCCGGGAGATCATCCCAGGTTTTATGCAGCTCGTTTTTATAATTTTCTACATTTTGTATCGCAACATTCGGCTTCAGTTTATCTGCTTTCGTAAAAACAATAGAAAAAGGAATCCCGCTTTCCCCGCACCACTGGATAAATTCCAGATCTATCTTTTGTGGACTATGTCGTGAATCTACCAACACGAAAAGATTCACCAGGTTTCTTCTGTTTAAAATATAATTGGTGATCAGCTTTTCAAAATCCTTTCTTATAGATTTTGAAACTTTCGCATATCCATAACCCGGTAAATCCGTCAGATACCAATCCTCATTCACTAAAAAATGATTGATAAGCTGAGTTTTTCCCGGAGTTCCGGAAGTTTTTGCGAGATCCTTATGATTCATCATTGCATTGATCAGTGATGATTTTCCCACATTAGACCTTCCGATAAAAGCATATTCAGGCATAGTAGGTTCCGGGCATTCCTGCCATTTCCCGCTACTCTTTACAAAATTTGCTGTTTTAATAACCATCTTTCGAATATTTTTTAGAAAAACAAACCATTAAGAAAAGCTCTTAATGGTTTATTATTATTTATTTAAACTTTGTCTTTTAACCAGCTGTAGAGAATTTCATTGAATTCGTCCGGCTTCTCCATCATCGCAGCATGTCCGCATTTCTCGATCCAGAAAAGATCTGAATTTGGAATAAACTTGTGCATATCTTCTGCCACTTCAGGAGGCGTTACATTATCCTGTCTTCCCCATATCAGACACGTTGGTGTGATAATCTTGGGAAGGTCGTTCAGCATATTATGTTTGATCGCGCTTCTTGCCAGCATTACCGTTTTTATTCCCTTCATTCTGTCATTTACTACAGAAAAAACCTCGTCCACAAGATCTTCTGTAGCGATAGCAGGGTCATAAAAAACCTCTTCCGTTTTCTTCCTTATATAAGAACGGTCGTTTTTTCTTGGAAAGCTATCACCGAACGTTCTTTCATACAATCCGGAACTTCCTGTTAATACAAGATTTTTCACCAGATCCGGTCTTGCCAAAGTCAGAATAAGTCCCACATGTCCTCCCATAGAATTCCCTACGATAGTGACAGGTCCTGAAATATGACTTTCTATAAACTTGATAATATATTTGGCAATAGTAGTAAGATTAGTATTGAGTACCGGCAGATCATAGATAGGTAACTGGGGAACATATACCTTGAATCCCTTTTCCGAAAAAAAATCTACCATCTTATCGAAATTACTCAAACCACCCATTAAACCGTGCAACAGCACCAATGGATGTCCTTCTCCCGCCTCTACAAAAGTATATTTCTTTTCTTTTTTTGTACTAAATATCATAAAATGCCTTAATAAAGCTCTGCAAAAATACAAATTAAACCTCAAAAAAATTTTGATTACCCTAATTTAAAGTAAAAATAATATAATATCATCCTTTTTCTTTACTTTTTTCAAAACCTCTTTATTATGGCCCAAATAACAACTTTTACAACAGGCAACATATCAACCACTTATCTATTTTAAATTGAATCTTTAATAAAACTTATTAACATTAAGTCAAAAAGTGGGAAAAAGTGGGAAATTTTGGAAATTATTATATAAATTTGTCCCAAATGAAAAGTTTCATTGGAACATATGAGTGTAAAATTGACGACAAAGGCCGTTTAAAAGTTCCCTCCTCCCTGATCAAACAGATGGAAAACTTCGACGATAAGGCATTTGTAGTCAAAAGATCTGTGTTCCAGCCTTGCCTAGAAGTTTACCCTATGAATGCATGGGACAAACTGATGGGCAAAATTAATAAGCTAAACAGATTCATTAAAAAGAATGCTGATTTCATTCGAATGTTTACGGCAGGGGTAAAAACAGTAGAACTGGACAATGCAGGAAGGCTTCAGATCTCAAAAGATCTGGTTCATTTTGCAAACCTTCAGAAAGATACGGTAATTACCAGCGCAGGAGAGCTTTTTGAAATTTGGGATAAGGATGCCTATGAAAAGGTGATTTCTACCAACGAAGCTGATTTTGCAAGCCTGGCCGAAGATGTAATGGGCTCTTTCGATGAAGAATAAACCACACTTGTTGTAAAAGGCAAGGTAAAAACACAATTAAGTATGTACCACAACCCCGTTTTATTGAAGCAGAGCGTTGATGATTTGGTGACGAATCCTGACGGAATATACGTGGACTGCACTTTTGGAGGAGGAGGCCACTCAAGAGAGATTTTGAGCAGACTTTCAGATAAGGGAAAGCTTTTCAGTTTCGATCAGGACCTGGATGCTCTTAAAAATACAATTGATGACCCAAGGTTTACTCTGGTGAATCAGAATTTCAGATTTTTGGAAAATTCCATGCTGATGTATGGCATTTCCCAGATAGACGGAGTATTGGCAGATCTTGGCGTTTCATCCCACCAGTTTGATGAGGCAGAAAGAGGTTTTTCTACAAGGAACAACGCTCCTCTGGATATGAGAATGAACGTGATGCAGAATCTTGATGCCAAAAAGGTGATCAATGAGTATGAGGAAACAGAGCTTGCCGATATTTTTTATCACTATGGTGAACTGAGAGAAGCAAGAAAGCTGGCAAGAGATATTGTTCATCACAGAAAAACGAAAACCATTACGACGACAGAAGACCTGAAAAAGCTTTTCAGCTATCTTCCGCCTCATAAGGTTAATAAGTTCTATGCACAACTCTTTCAGGCAATAAGAATAGAAGTTAACCAGGAGCTTGAAGCCCTGAAGGAAATGCTTGTTCAGTCTCTGAATATTTTAAAACCGGGAGGAAGACTTGTTGTTATTTCTTACCATTCGTTAGAAGACCGTCTGGTAAAAAGATTCCTGAAAAATGGCATGTTTGAAGGAGAGCAGCAGAGAGATATTTACGGGAATTACAAAAAGGTTTTTGAATTGTTAAAAACTAAAGCGATCATCCCGGATGATAAGGAAATTGAAGAAAACTCAAGAGCAAGAAGTGCAAAAATGAGAACCGGAATAAAAGTGTAAAAGTGAATGATGAATGGGCAATTATGAATTTGAATTTCATAAAATTGACCATTGACAAAACAAAGTGAATTCACTGCAAAGCAAATTGAGATAAAAAGATTTTGGCAAAAAGAACAACAAACCGCCCTCAGAAGAAGCTCACCTTTATAGATATTATAAAAGGAAACTTTCTGAACCGTGATGAGATCAAAACTCATTACAAGTATTTTTTACTGTTGTTCATCCTCATGATGGCGATGATTTATAGCAATCACCTCGTCAACAAGAAGATTAAAATTGTCAATGCATTAAAAGAAGAAACAGAAGAATATAAATCGAGAAACGCTTACGCCCAGAGTAAGCTGATCAAAGTAAAAATGGAATCGCAACTAGGGAAGGAAGTAGCAAAAGACTCATTGATGACTTTGGAAAACCACCCTCATAAACTGCTAATAAAACTGGACAGTACAGATGCAAAAACAAAATGAATACGATAACAAACGTAAAAAAACGTTAAGGTGGGGCTACCTCTTCGCTGTAGGAGTTCTGTGCGTATTTGTCATGTTTCTTGCAAGAATTGTAATCCTGCAAAATACTAACGTTCAGGAAATTAAAGACGATTACATTAATAAAAACTACCGTGAAGCCACTCTCAAGGCTGCCCGCGGAAACCTGTTCGCCTCAGACGGGTCTATTCTTGCCACTACCGTGATGCGCTATGATATCTATCTTGATTTCAAAACAATGAAAGATACGATCTACAGCAACAATATCGGCGCACTGACAGATTCTTTGAGCAAAATGTTCGGAAAACCCAGAGGAGAATTCAGAAAGAAATTTGACGAGCAGAAAAAGAAGAAAAACCAATACTATACTTTGGTGAAAGGTCTCGACTTTGATGAGTACGACAGGATCAGAAACTTCCCGATCTTTAAAAAAGGAAAAAACAAAGGCGGTTTTATCGTCGATAGAAATTATAAAAGGGAACTGGCTACATCAGAAATTGGAGCGGGAACCATCGGTATGGATAACGGCGAAGTGAAAGCCGGTCTTGAAGGCGCTTTTTCTAAATACCTTACAGGAACAGACGGAAAAAGACTGGAGCAAAGAATCAATTCATCCCAATGGAAGCCCATCGACTACTGGAAAGTAAAAGAACCGGTGGATGGCGAAGATGTTTACACAACCTTAGACCTTAGAATTCAGGACATTGCCCACTCCGCTTTGGAGAAACAGCTGATCACTTTTGAAGCCAAACACGGAACAGTAATCGTTATGGAAACCGAAACCGGAAAAGTACGTGCTCTTGTCAATCTGAGAAGAACGGAGTCCGGGGAATATGAAGATTCTTATAACTATGCCTTAAAAGATAATATCGAACCCGGTTCTACCTTCAAAACCATTTCACTTTTAGCAGCAATGGATGATGGCTTCATCGATGAAAATACTACCGTAAATGTAGGAGGCGGAGTCTGGACCTATGCCAAGCAGAGAATTTCAGATGGCCACGGCGGGGGAACTTACGATATAAGTGATGTTTTAGCCAAATCAAGTAACGTGGGAACTGCAAAACTGATTACAAAATACTATGCAGAAAAACCGCAGATCTTTCTTGATCACCTGAGAAGATGGAAATTATTTGACAAAATGGATATCGAGCTTCCGGGAATCACAAAACCAAAGATCGTAACACCACAAAACAAGAGATGGAATGCCGCAACGCTCGCTTCTATTTCTTACGGATATTCTTCAAATATCAACCTGTTACAGCTAACAACCTTCTATAACGGGGTTGCTAATGGCGGTAAAATGCTTAAACCTCTGTTCATTGATAAGATCATGAAAGAAGGAAAAGTAGTCTACAGTGCAAAACCTGAAGTCATGGTGAATAAAATGGCATCAGAAAAAGCAATTAAAATGATGACCAGCGCACTTACCAAAGCCGTAGAAAAAGGAACGGGACGAAGCATCTTTACACCCAACCTGAAAATGGCAGGAAAAACAGGTACTGCACGATTTGAATACTGGTTACCGGGCCCTATGAAATACCGCGCATCATTTGCCGGCTTCTACCCTGCAGATCAACCGAAATACACTTGTTATGTGATGATCAGTGAACCCAATACTGCAAAAGGGTTTTATGGCGGATCCGTTTCAGCACCGGTATTTAAAGAAATTGCAGGAAAAACATTCCTGAAAACTCCTCAGAATATTGAAAAAGAAATGCTGGTTGACAGAAAGGTAAACCTCAGTAAAATGGTTGAGCCCAATGTAAAAATAGCTGTAAATAACAAGCAGATGCCAAGCGTAGTTGGACTGATAGGCAAAAACATCATCCCCCAACTGGAAAATTTAGGATATAGAGTTGATTATAAAGGTGTTGGACGAATTAAAGAACAGTTCCCGCTGGAAGGCACAATAATCAGCAAGAACCAGAGAATCTATTTGTCTCTGCAGAATTAAAATAAGAGAAACAAGTCTCAAAAGGACTATTAATAAAAGGACAGGAAAAATTCCTGTCAGATATAAAATGATAATAGCAGAATTATTAAAAAGAATTCCAATTTTAGAAATTCACGGTGATGACAGCCGTGAGATTACGGAATTGGCCTTCGACAGCAGAAAGATTACGGAAGGCTCGCTCTATGTAGCAGTGAGAGGAACCGTTGCGGATGGACATTCATACATTGCATCATCTGTTGAAAAAGGTGCAAAAGCTGTTGTGTGCGAAGAATTCCCTGAAGCAATAGATAAAAACGTAACCTACGTTAAGGTGAAAGATTCGTCTAAAGCATTGGGACATCTGGCATCTAACTTTTACGGAAACCCATCGCAGAAGCTTAAGCTGATTGGAGTGACAGGAACCAACGGAAAAACATCCGTGTCTACCCTTCTTTTTGATGTATTCAAAAATCTGGGGTACGATTCTGCATTACTTTCTACAGTGGAAATCAGAGTCGGCGAAAAAATTATTCCGGCAACACATACCACTCCGGATGTGATTACCATCAATAAAATTTTAGCCCAGGCAGTTGAAGAAGGTTGCGAATTTGCTTTCATGGAAGTAAGTTCTCACGGAATTGCCCAAAACAGAATTGAAGGCTTACATTTTAAAGCCGCTGGTTTCACAAACCTTACCCACGATCATTTGGATTATCATAAAACGTTCGACGAATATCTGAAAACAAAGAAAAGATTTTTTGACGGGCTAGAAGATACTGCTGTTGCCATTACAAATGTAGATGACAAAAACGGCATGGTAATGCTTCAGAACACAAAGGCAAAGAAGAAGTCTTATGCCCTTAAAACAATGGCTGATTACCATGGTAAATCTTTAGAAATTGATTTCAATGGCATGCTGCTGAACTTCAATGGAAAAGAGTTCTGGACTACGCTGACGGGAAAATTTAATATTTATAATCTGCTGCTGGTTTTCGGAATTGCTTCCGAACTTGGTTTTGAGCAGGATGAAATTTTGCAGGCAATCAGCAAGCTGAAAAGAGTTTCAGGAAGGTTTGAAACATTCAAATCAGACGGAGGGATTTTCTTCATCGTAGATTATGCCCACACTCCGGATGCTTTAGAAAACATTCTGGACAGCATCAATGATATCAGAACAAAGAATGAAAGGCTGATCACCGTTTTCGGATGCGGAGGCGACAGAGATCATTCCAAGAGGCCTGAAATGGGAAATATAGCCTCCAAAAAATCAACGCTGGCAATCATTACCTCAGATAATCCGAGAACAGAAGATCCCGCGCAGATTATCAAAGAAATTGAAGCAGGGGTTGAACCTCAAAACTTCGGCAAATACACTTCAATTCCGGACAGAAGAGAAGCCATAAAAATGGCAATCAGGTTTGCAGAGCCAAGAGATATTGTTTTAGTAGCCGGAAAAGGCCACGAAACCTATCAGGACATTAATGGTGTGAAACATCATTTTGACGACAAAGAAACGATAAATGAGCTTTGGAAGTTAATGAGTAAATAAAAAAAGAACATGCTATACTATCTATACGAATATCTAACCAGTCAGGGAATCCACATACCGGGACTGGGAATGCTGAAATACATTTCCTTTCGGGCAGGTATCGCTGTGCTGTTTTCTCTCATCATTGCCTTGGTTTATGGCAAGAGAATCATCAATTATCTGAGATCAAAACAGATGGGCGAATTGGTACGTGACCTTGGATTGGACGGACAAAAGCAGAAAGAAGGGACTCCTACCATGGGGGGCCTGATCATTATTATCGCAACGATTATTCCGGTTCTCCTTTTTACGAGGATTACCAATGTGTACATTGTTCTGCTTTTGGTTTCCATGTTATGGATGGGTGCTATAGGTTTTGTAGATGATTATTTAAAGAAAATAAAGAAAAACAAAGACGGCCTGAGCGGAAAATTTAAAATTGTAGGCCAGGTCGGATTAGGGCTGATTGTCGGGATTACAATGTATTTCCATCCGGATATTACCGTTAAAAGAAAATATGCGGATGCAAAAGTGGTGAACCGAAACAATGTAGAGCAGAACTTTATGCCAACAGAAAAAATCACCGTTTCTACTGTTCCGTTTGCCAAAAACAATGAGTTCGATTACAGCGGAATTCTGTTCTGGATGAATGACAAAGATGCCCATGAGTGGGCATGGATTGTCTTTATCCCAATCGTTATTTTCATTGTAACCGCCGTATCAAACGGAGCCAATATTACAGACGGAATAGACGGGCTTGCAGCAGGGACCAGCGCCATCATACTGCTCACCCTCGCCTTATTCGCCTACCTTTCCGGGAACATTATTTTTGCAGACTACCTCAATATCATGTTCCTCCCGAATATGGGTGAAACCACCATTTTTGCAGTAGCTATGGTAGGTGCCGTGATCGGGTTCTTTTGGTACAACACCTATCCGGCCCAGGTTTTTATGGGCGATACAGGAAGTCTGATGCTTGGAGGTGTGATTGCCGTTTTAGCCATCATTTTAAGAAAAGAACTTTTGATTCCTGTTTTATGCGGGATCTTCCTGATTGAAAATATATCTGTCATGCTGCAGGTTATCGTTTTCAAATACAGAAAAAGAAAATACGGGCTGGAATATGCTCAAAACAATAGATTTTTTAGAATGTCACCATTACATCACCATTATCAGAAAGGAGGATTCCATGAGAGTAAGATCGTGAACAGAATGATCATCATTGGTGTAATGCTGGCTATTGTATGTCTGATCACATTAAAAATGAGATAAATTTTATTAAAGTAAAAGTATTAAAAAAGTAAACCAAATCACATTAATACATTTTACATTTTACAAAAAAAAGAATATGAAAATAGTTGTTTTAGGAGGTGGAGAGAGCGGATGCGGAGCTGCTTATTTAGCAAAAAAACAAGGTCTGGAGGTTTTTCTTTCAGACAAAGGAGCTATTAAGGATAACTATAAGCAGTTTTTAGCCGATAATGAAATTGAATTTGAAGAAGGAAACCACAACGAAGAAAGAATTTTAAATGCCGACTGGATTGTGAAAAGCCCGGGGATTCCCAAAAAGGCAGAAATTGTTCACAAAATTCACGAAAAAGGAATAAGACTTTCCTCTGAAATTGAATTTGCCTCAGAATTTACCGACGCCAAAATTATTGCCATTACAGGAAGCAACGGAAAAACAACAACAACTTCCCTGATCTACTACATCCTGAAAAATGACGGACTGAATGTAGGACTGGGAGGAAACATAGGATACAGCTTTGCAAAACAGGTGGCCGATGAAAACCATGAATATTATGTTCTGGAAGTAAGCTCTTTCCAATTGGATGACATCCAGAACTTCAGACCTTATATTTCCTTGCTGTTGAACCTTTCTCAGGATCACCTGGACCAGTACAACTACAATTATGAAGAGTATGCTTTAGCTAAATTCAGAATCGCGGAAAACCAGGAAAATGATAATTTCTTCATCTATAACAAAGATGATGAAATGAGTAAAACCATTCTTGAAAAGCTGGAAATAAAAGCAAAAATGATCCCCTTTTCCACAAAAGAAAAACTGGCTGAAGGAGGTTTTATTAATGATGATGAAATCGTGGTGAAAATGAAGGACGAATTCTCAATGAAAATTGACAAGCTTTCACTTCTTGGAAACCACAATGTAGCCAACAGTCTGGCCGCGTCAATAGCCGGTAAAATATTGGAAATCAACAACGAAAGTATCAGAAACTCATTAATGACTTTCCAGGCAGTAGAACACAGGCTTGAATTCGTAACAGAAGCCAATGGTGTGAAATACATCAACGACAGCAAGGCAACGAATGTAAATGCCACCTATTATGCCTTAGAAAGCATGAAAACTCCAACAGTTTGGATCGTAGGAGGATTGGATAAAGGAAATGATTACTCAGAAATAGAGGACCTCGTTAAAAGAAAAGTAAAAGCAATTGTCTGCTTGGGAATAGACAATACGAAGATCATAGACTTCTTTAAAAACAAAAAAGAATTCATCTATGATACTTCAAGCATGGAAGAAGCTGTGAAAATATCAAAATCACTGGCAAAGAGCGGAGATACCGTTCTGCTTTCCCCATGCTGCGCAAGTTTTGACCTCTTCAAAAGTTATGAAGACAGAGGAAAACAGTTTAAAGAGCAGGTATTAAAAAATTAATAGTTAAGAATGAATAGTTAATAATTTTGAAAATTTTCATTATTAATTTTTCATTTTTCATTCAATAACATGGACGAACAGAATACAGAAAACAGAATTGAATTGCTAAAGGGCGATAAAGTACTTTGGATGGTCATCCTTGTGATCTCCATTTTCTCTATTTTCCCGGTATATTCTGCAAGTTCAAATCTGGAATATATCGTTAATAACGGGACCACAACCGGCCACGTGATCAAGCATATGTTCTTTGTAGTTCTGGGTCTGGTGATCATGAGAGTAGTTGGAATGGTGAAATATGAGTATATCGGAAAGCTCAGCAGTATCCTGCTCGGCTTAATGATTATTCTGCTCGTTGTTACCATGTTTACAGGACAAACCATTGACGGGGCCAGTGCTTCGAGATGGCTGAAAATCCCGGGAACACCCATCTCATTCCAGCCATCGTCATTTGCGTTTTTAATGCTTATCATTTATCTATGCAGATATCTGACCAAGAAAATAACCCGGGAAAGACTTCCTATAGAGAACATCATGTACATCTTCGGGCCAATCCTTCTTGTATTTGTGCTCGTAGCAAAAGACAACGGTTCTACGGCATTGATGATCCTGATGGTTTCTGTGATTGTCCTCATCATCGGTCAGCTTCACTGGAAATACATTGCAGGCTTCATCTCTTCCTCATTTGTAGCCATTGTCCTGTTTCTGATTATTGCATTAAACACCAACCTCATCGGTGGAAACCGTGTGCATACCTGGATGAGCCGTATCGAAACATTCACATCCAGCAAAGCAAAAACGGCCGATGTAGATGATGAAAGCGTAAAAGCTAAAAACTATCAGGTAATGCAGGCCAAGGCCGCGATTGTCCATGGCGGGATTACCGGAATGGGTCCTGGAAAAAGTGCATTGAAGCAAATGCTTCCACAGTCCGCCTCCGACTTTATTTTTGCCGTGATCGTAGAAGAATACGGACTGATCGGAGCCGCTTTCCTGATATGTCTGTATCTTATCATGATGATCCGGATCGTAATGATTGCCAGCAAAATGCCCGCTTTTTTCGGGTCGCTGCTCGTGCTCAGTCTCGGGGTAATGATCTTCATACAGCTTTCTGTCAACATTGCAGTAGCCGTTAATCTTATCCCGGTAACAGGACAGCCATTACCATTGATAAGTTATGGGGGAACTTCCATGCTGGTCACCTATCTCCAGCTTGGAATTATTTTAAATATAAGCTCAAGAATCCAGATATATGATGAAGAAGGAATGGGCAAAAAACAGAGTGTAGCAGAAATTAATGATATCGCTTAATACAAAATAACCGGTATCAATAAGATAATAAAAATGAACAAAAAACTGAAAGTAGTATTATCCGGCGGCGGAACAGGAGGACATATCTTCCCGGCAATCGCCATTGCAGATGAGATCAAAAAGAGATTTCCTGATACAGAATTTTTGTTCATAGGAGCCAACGGAAAAATGGAAATGGAAAAAGTTCCGCAGGCAGGTTATAAAATCGAGGGCATTGATATCGCCGGAATCGACAGAGGAAATATGTTATCAAATTTAGGGCTGCCTTTCAAAATTTTGAAAAGCTTATCTAAATCGAAAAAGATCATTAAGAATTTCTCACCCGATTTTGCAGTGGGGACAGGAGGTTTTGCAAGTGGGCCGGCTTTATATGAGGCCAGCAAGCTGGGAATTCCAATCTTTATTCAGGAACAGAACGCTCATGCTGGGATAACCAACAAAATCTTAAGTAAGAAAGCTAAAGCAGTTTTCACAGCTTATCCAAAAGTAGAAGGCTTTCCTTCTGAAAAAATAAAATTCCTGGGTAACCCTATTCGTGAGAATATCATTACAGGAATGACGGAGACCACTCTGGCAAAAGAAAAGATGGGGCTGAGCAAAGATAAGCTTACCATCCTTTCAGTAGGTGGTTCTTTAGGATCCAGAACACTGAACAATGCGTGGAGATCCCATTTAAATGAAGTAATCAAAAACGATTATCAGCTGATCTGGCAGACAGGAAAGCTTGATTATAAAGATATTATAGAGGAAACAAAAGATACCGACAGCAGAAACATCCAGATCCTGGAATTCATCAAAGATATGGAACTGGCCTACTCTGCCGCTGATATCATTGTTTCAAGAGCCGGAGCCATTGCCATTTCAGAGCTGGCAGTTGCTAAAAAACCGGTTCTTCTGGTACCTTTCCCATTTGCAGCGGAAGACCACCAGACCAAAAATGCCATGAATCTGGTAGATAAAAACGCTGCCAGAATGGTAAAAGATTCTGAAATGCAGGAAAAATTCTGGAATACACTGGAAGAGATCTGCAGCAGTGAGAATGTAAGAAGTGAAATGTCTCGGAATCTGGAATATTTTGCCAAACCTAATGCAGCAAAGGAAATTGTAGACGAGATATTTAAAACTGTAAAAAGTGCAATGTAAAATGTATTATACATGAATACATTTTACAAAATACATTAATACAAAAGGAATGAAAATTTTAGAAACATATCAGAATTATTACTTCGTAGGTATCGGAGGTATCGGAATGAGTGCTTTGGCACGCTATTTCAATGCTTCCGGTAAAAAAGTGCTGGGTTACGACAAAACGAATACCAAGCTTACAGACCAGTTGATGAAAGAAGGAATTGATATTGTTTTTGAAGATCTTATTAACGAAAGAATAACCGCGCTTCAGCCAGAAAATACCCTGGTAATCTATACTCCTGCCATTAAAACATTGAGAATATTAGATTATTTTAACCAGAAGCAGTTTCAGGTTTTAAAACGTGCTAAAGTTCTGGGCCTGATCACAGAAAATACAGATTGTATTGCTGTAGCAGGAACCCATGGAAAAACAACAACCTCTACTTTGGTTTCACACCTGTGTAAAGAAGCCGATCTTCCGTTTTCATGCTTTTTAGGAGGTATTTCCGAGAATTTCAGATCAAATTTTTTATATAACGGTACACAATATTCTGTAGTAGAAGCAGATGAATATGACAGAAGCTTTCTGAACCTATCGCCGGACTGGGCCGTGATAACCTCAACCGATGCGGATCACCTGGATATTTATGGGGATAAAAGCCATATTGAAGAAGGTTTCAAACAGTTTGCTGCCCTTGTTCCGAACGACAGACAGCTTTTTGTAAGAAAAGGACTGGATGTTGGCAGAGAGCATAAAACCTATGCTGTTAATGAGGTGGCAGATTATTATTCAGACAATCTGCGAATGGAACACGATAAGATCTATTTTGATTTCCATACCCCTTCTGAAACCATTAAAGATTTCGTGTGGGAAATCCCGGGAATCCATAATGTGGAAAACGCTACAGCAGCACTGGCAATCCTTCACAATTTAGGCGTAGATTTTGAAACGCTGAAAAGGGCTATTGCCAATTTTAAAGGAATTAAAAGAAGATATACAAAGCATATTTATTCAAATGGTAAAATTTACATCGATGATTATGCCCACCACCCAACAGAAATCAATGCAGTAGTAAGCTCAATCAGAACATTTTACCCGGATAAGAAACTCTTGGTTGTTTTTCAGCCGCATCTTTTCAGCAGAACAAGAGATTTCGCTGACGGATTTGCAGAAAGTTTAGAGAAAGCAGATGAACTTATCCTCCTCGATATTTACCCTGCAAGAGAACTTCAGGAGAATTTTGAAGGAATAACTTCTGGCTGGCTGCTGGAAAAAGTTAATTTAGATAAAAAAGAAAGATCGGACCTATCCGGTGCTTTTGAAAAAATAAAAGAAAAAGATTTTGATATCCTTCTCACCGTAGGCGCAGGAAATATTGATACCCTGTATGATCCTATTTGCGAGTGGATAAATTCTTCTGTACAAAGTACAAAGTAAAATGTAAAAAGTATTAATGTATAGAAACGCCTCTGCGGACTTAAAAAAGAAAAAACCTTTGCGATCATAGCGTTTGTAGAATAAAATATATGAAAAATAAATACAGAATATTAAAAATTGCTGTCACGGTGATCATCCTCGGATTACTGCTGAGTTTCTCATTGAAGAGATTCAGCGGCCAGAAGATTACGGACAATAAGATTTCTGTAAAAATGAACGAAAAAACACCCGTATACTTCATTGATGAAAAAGATATCCGGGAAATTGTAAAAAAAGAAAACCCTTCCGGAAAAGTAGGAGATCTGAATATTCCGACACTTGAAAAGAAGATCAATTCACTTCCGGCCGTAGACAGTGCCAATGTCTATTTAAACTTAAACGGAAAACTGTACCTCGACATCAAGCAGAGAGTTCCTGTTTTCAGATTGAATAAAGAAGGAAGAGACTTTTATGTCGATGAAAAAGGGACCGAATTCCCCATTTCCAAAACCTACTCGCATCCATGCATGCTGGTAACAGGAAATGTAAAACCGGAAGAGTATCAGAAACTGGCCGAACTGGTTGAGAAAATTGATAAAGATGATTTCAGTAAAAAATTCTTTATCGGGATCTCAAAAAGCAAAGAAGATTATAACCTTCTGACCAGTGATGGAAATTATAAAGTGGAAATAGGAGATCTGGATAATATTGAATTTAAAGTAAAAGGTCTGAAAACCTTTGTAGAAAAATATCTGGTTTTCCAGGATCCCCAAAAGTACAGCATGGTTTCTGTAAAATACCAGAACCAGATTGTAACCACCTTAAATCCTTATTTCAAAGAAAACGACAGTATTCTGAAAGCCGGAAATATGGAACTGGCGAAGGCCCCGGCCCTGGCAGCAGTTAAAAAGCCTGACCTTCTGCCTAAACCTGCAGAAAAAACAAAAACATCTTCCGTTAAACCGAAGGAAAAAGCAAAGCCAAAAACTACAGTCAAACCAAAGGAAACTAAAAAGACAGAGAAAAAGCCAGCTGCTACAAAGCCTAAGGCAAAAGTAAAAATAGAGTAAAAAAAGTCCTGATGGACAATTTAGCATAAAAACTGGAATAAGCCCCGGTTGAAAACAAGGAAAAAAAGTAGAAAAAAAATCAAATCGACATAAAATGGAAAATCAAGAGTATTCAGTAGGTCTGGACATCGGGACAACGAAGATTGTCGCGATTGTCGGAAGGAGGAATGCGCACGGGAAGATAGAAGTTCTCGGGGTTGGAAAGGCCAAAAGTCTTGGAGTTCATAAAGGAATTGTGAATAACATCTCACAAACCATTAATTCAATCAAGGCCGCCGTTTCTGAAGCACAGTCCAGCGCAGGAGTTCCTATCCGTAAAGTGACAGTAGGTATTGCAGGAAAACACATCCGTTCTCTGCAGCATTCCGACTATATCATGCGTGAGCATCCGGATAAATTTATTACAGACGACGACATCGAAGCACTGAAAGATCAGGTAAAAAAGCTTGTTATGCTTCCCGGAGAAGAAATTATCCATGTTCTTCCACAGGAATACAAAGTGGATTCCGAAGGTGAAATTCAGGAGCCGGTAGGAATGCACGGAAAACGCTTAGAAGCTAATTTCCACGTGGTAGTAGGACAAATGGGCAGCATCAGAAACATCGCAAGGTGTGTAAGAGAAGCCGGTCTTGAAATGGAAGCCCTTACCCTGGAGCCTCTGGCATCTTCAGAAGCCGTATTAACCAAAGAAGAAAAAGAAGCTGGTGTTGCTATTGTAGACATCGGAGGTGGTACTACAGATATTGCCATCTTCAAGGACAATATCATCCGTCACACCTGCGTAATCCCTTATGGAGGAGGAATTATTACGGAAGATATCAAAGAAGGATGTTCCATTATAGAAAAACATGCAGAACAATTGAAAGTAAAATTCGGTTCTGCTGTTCCGGAATTAGAAAAAGACAGTACATTTGTCACTATTCCTGGTCTTCATGGAAGACCGGATAAGGAAATCTCTCTTAAAACCCTCGCACAGATCATCAACGCCAGAGTGGAAGAGATCCTGGAAATGGTGAATACAGAATTAAAAGCTTACGGGGCATTTGAGCAAAAGAAAAAGCTGATTGCAGGGATTGTCCTTACAGGAGGCGGATCCAACTTAAAGCATCTTCGTCAGCTTGCCAATTATACAACAGGTTTTGACAGCAGAATCGGTTTTGCAAACGAATATATTGCCAATGATAAAAACCAGTACCTGAAAGGCCCGGAATTTGCTACATCAATCGGCTTGCTGATGGAAAGTTTAAAGATCCGGGACAAAAAACAGGGATCAGAAACAGAAGAGCCCGTTCAGGAAGAAGTTGCTAAAGCAGAAACGGCTCCGGCACAGACGGAAACCGTTCAGCACACTCAGCCGACAGCAATAATTCAGGAGCAGTCCATTGTGAGCGAACAGCAGGAAAACAGAAGGGCGAAACTGACTTTCGGGCAGTCCCTTATGGAAAAAGTTAAAAAATTCTTTGAAGAAGTAGAGTAAAATATAAATGATAGAAGATCATTGATAATTGATAAATAAAATGCACAGCTTATTGCCCGCGCCATTTATCACTCATCAGTTATCATTCGTCAATCATCAATTATAAAAAGCATAGTTATGGAAAATATAGGTACACAAGGATTTTCATTTGATTTGCCAAAAGGAAATTCATCCATCATAAAAGTAATCGGTGTAGGAGGCGGCGGAAACAACGCCCTGAAGCACATGTACGAGAAAGGTATTTACGGAGTAGATTTCGTGGTCTGTAATACCGATGCCCAGACTTTAGACAATAACCCTGTTGCCAACAAAGTACAGCTGGGGACTACCATCACAGAAGGTCTTGGCGCCGGAGCAGATCCTGAAGTAGGGGAAAAATCCGCTATTGAAAGCATCGAAGAGATCAAGGCATCCATGGGTCAGAATACCAAAATGGTTTTCATTACAGCCGGAATGGGTGGTGGTACCGGTACCGGAGCTGCCCCGGTTATTGCCAAAGTAGCCAAAGATATGGGAATTCTAACGGTAGGTATTGTTACCGTTCCTTTCAGCTTTGAAGGTAAAAGAAGACTTGAACAGGCCGAAATAGGTCTTGAAAAGCTAAGAAATAATGTTGACTCACTGATTGTGATCAATAATGATAAACTAAGACAGCAATTCGGAAACCTTGGCTTCAAGCAGGGATTCTCTAAAGCCGATGAAGTTTTAACCAATGCCGCAAAAGGAATGGCAGAGGTTATTACCGGTTATTTTGATGTAAACATTGACTTTAGAGATGCTAAATCTGTCCTTCAGAACTCCGGTACGGCTTTGATGTCTACAGGTATCGCTTCAGGAGAAAACAAAGCAGAAGAAGCTGTTAAAAAAGCGTTGGATTCTCCGTTGTTGAATGACAACAAGATCACCGGGGCTAAAAATGTCCTTCTTCTGATCAGAAGTGGTGCAGAAGAAGTAACCATGGATGAAATCGGGGTAATTATGGACCATATCCAGAAAGAAGCCGGAAATACCGCTGACATTATCTTTGGAGTAGGTGCTGATGAGGAATTGGGAGATTCTGTAAGCGTTCTTGTTATCGCTACAGGTTTTTCAAATGACAGCAAAAGATTTGCCGGACCTACTGAAAAGATCAGAATTAGCCTTAACGACAGTTTAGAGACTCCGAAAGCCTCTCCTTTTAAAACAAGAGAAGAAAGAGATGCTACTTCTGAAACAACACGTGATTTCGGAGGAAAGCATACGTTCAGACTGGATGACGAAGACAATGACTCTCCTCAGTTCGGTATGACTTCTTCTGAAAAAAAAATGATTATTAAAGAAGAAGAAATTAAGACAGATATAAAATTCTTTGATAAAGAGGAAGATACACAGAATAGCTGGAGAAATGAACGTGAAGCAGAAGAAGAGTCTTACAGCCTTTTCTCTCACGATGACGAAGAAGGAGAAGATCCCAATGATCTGGAAATTGAATCTTTTAAATTTGATTTTGATGCCAGAAAAGATGAAACCCCATCTACACCGGCAACCCGTGCTTTCTCAGATGAAAAGCCTGTTGAGTTCAGTTTCTTTGTCAACAATCAGCCTTCATCCAATGAACCTAAAACAGATTTTGGCCAGCCAAAAGCAGAGTTTACGGCTCCTGCCAGTGCTGTAACAGAAATTCCGGTTCAGGCAGTTGAAGCTATCTTCCAGACAAGACAGGAAGAACCAAAAGCTGAAACAAAACCAGCTTTTGAAGAAAAAACAGAAATTGAAACGCCAAAACCAGCTGAGTCAGAATTCACCTTTGTGAATAAAGTGGTTGATCAGGAAAGAATTTCAGAGAGAAGAAATAAATTAAAAGAATTCAATTCACGCTATCAAAGTTTTGACAGCACAAGCGAATTCGAATCTGTTCCTGCTTTCAAGAGAAAGAATATCGCCATCGACGGAACCAATGCATCCGACCAGAATATCAACACGTATCTGTCTGATAACAACGGATCCATGCAGGTGAGAGAAAACAGATTTTTAAATAAAGATGTAGATTAACTGCTATAATCAATAAGCCGTAAGCTATAGGCCACCATTATGGATGTCTGTTTAAAAGCTTATTGCTTATTGCCTAAAGCTTAAAGCAAAAACCATGAGTTTAGAAAATACTATAAGCGAAGCGATTAAAACAGCTATGAGAGAAAAAGACAGAGTTGCTCTGGACTCTCTGAGAGCTGTAAAAGCTCAAATTTTAAATCTACAGACTGAAGCGAGAGGCGTTGAAGTTTCTGCGGAACAGGAAATTGCTATCCTGCAGAGAATGATCAAGCAGCGTAAGGATTCTTTCGAGCAGTTCGCGGCACAGGGAAGAGATGACCTTGCGGAAGTAGAAGAAGCTCAAATGAAAGTCATTGAGAAGTTTCTTCCTGAACAGCTCAGTCCGGAGGAACTTGAAACAGAAATTAAGAATATTATTGCCCAAACCGGAGCCGAGTCTGCCAAAGACTTAGGAAAGGTGATGGGTGCCGCTTCAAAAGCATTAGCAGGAAAGTCAGACGGGAAAAGTATCTCCGAAATGGCTAAAAAGCTTCTTTCTTAGAGTTACGGGTTTCGGGCTTCAGGTTTTTTATTTTAAAAACTTGTTTCTCGTAACACGCATCTCAAAACAACAAGGATATCCAACCTTTGCATATCGATTTGATTAAAGAATCCCGGAGCGCTGGCGCTCCGGGATTCATTTTTGGATATTCATACTATTAATTCAGTTTATCATCATTCAAAAACTGAATAGATTCTCACATAACTCCTGAAATCAGGTCGTATTAAATAATTTGTGAGCTCGAGGGAAAGCAGTAAATGTTTTTTTCATGGTCAGTTGTTTTCAGAATCATTTCAAATTTAATAAATATTTGTCGTTATTCATAATTTTATTTCATGTTTTTTTCAATATTATTGAAATATTAATATTGTATTAATTTTTTATGACTAAAGCGTTGATAGTTTTTATATATTGACCAGACGCAAAGAATTGTTTAACTTTGTACCGATAAAAACAAAATATATGTATCCAACAGATTTAGTGATGCCTATGAAGGCAGAACTTACAGATAAAGGTTTCGAAGATTTAACATCTCCAGCGCAGGTAGAAGAGGCTTTAAAACAGCCCGGAACTACTCTATTGGTAATTAATTCGGTATGCGGATGTGCAGCAGGTGCAGCAAGACCCGGAGTTGTATATTCTTTGACAGGAGATAAAAAACCGGATCATTTAACGACTGTTTTTGCAGGATTTGATACGGAAGCTGTAGCAGAAGCAAGAAAACACCTCGCTCCATTCCCTCCAAGCTCACCATGTGTAGCTCTTTTCAAAGATGGTGAACTAGTTCACATGCTGGAAAGACATCACATCGAAGGAAACCCTGCAGGTGCTATCGCAGCCAATCTTCAGGCAGCTTTTGATGAGTATTGCTAAGAAATAATAAATCTAAATACTGAACCGTTACATAATTTGTAGCGGTTTTTTTATTTAACACGATAAAAATTCTCTAAAAATCCAAATATTATTATATTTGTTGGAATGGCAACAAAGGCACTTTTCAATACTGTCGTCAATTGGTTTATCCGCCAAAGGATTGATCAGATTCAGAATTTCATGGATCATCCCATTGAAACCCAGAAAGGTATACTCTTTTCGCAGCTGTTTCACGCAGAAGACACTGAATACGGCAAGACATACGGCTTTAATTCAATTTCGAGCTATCAGGACTTTAAAAACAAGGTTCCGATCGTTACTTATGAAGATTTTGAACCTTATATTGAGAAAGCAAGACAGGGCCATAAGGATGTAAGCTGGCCGGGATATATCAAACATTTTGCAAAATCATCGGGAACTACAAATGCAAAGAGCAAATTTATCCCTATTTCTGCAGAAAGCCTGGAATATTGCCACATGAAGGCGGGAAAGGACATGGTTTCCATCTACGCCAACAATCATCCGGAAAACCAGCTGTTCACCAATAAGAACCTGCGTTTAGGAGGAAGCTCTGAGCTACACGCGGACTTTAATACCAAATTCGGCGATCTTTCTGCTATTTTAATTGACAATCTTCCTTTTTGGGTAGAGATTACCACAACGCCCAGCAAAAAGGTTTCCCTGATGTCTGAATGGGAAAGTAAACTTAAAGCGATCACTTCAGAAGTAAAAAATGAAGATGTAGGAAGTATCCTTGGGGTACCCAGCTGGATGATGGTTCTGCTCCAAAGAGTTTTAAAAGAAACGGACAGCAGAAATATTTCTGAACTGTGGCCTAATTTAGAGGTCTTTTTTCACGGTGGAATCAGTTTCAAGCCCTACAAGGATCAGTACAGGCAGATCATCGGGAAAAAGATCAATTACTACGAAATTTACAATGCTTCCGAAGGCTTCTTCGGGATACAGGACAGATCCGACAGTGATGAGATGCTGCTGATGCTGGATTACGGTATTTTTTACGAGTTCATCCCGATGGACCAGTTTCATTTTTCCAATCCGAAAGTTGTAAGCCTGGAAGATGTTGAAGTCGGGAAAAACTATGCCATGGTGATCACTACCAATGGAGGCCTGTGGAGATACCTGATTGGCGATACCGTTGTGTTTACCTCAACCAACCCTTTCAGAATAAAAATTACGGGAAGAACCAAACATTATATCAACGCATTCGGAGAAGAGCTTATGATCACGAATGTAGAATCTGCCCTGTCCAAAGCCTGTGAAGTTACCGGAGCAAGCATCACCGATTTTACAGGAGCTCCTGTTTTTATGAAAGAAAATGAAAGCGGCGCCCATGAATGGATCTTCGAATTCAGCCGGCATCCGGATGATCTGGAACGTTTTACTGATGCTTTTGATCATCATCTAAAAACGATCAATTCCGATTATGAGGCCAAAAGATACAATAACCTGACGCTGAAAAGACCAATTGTTCACAGTGCAAAACCTAATCTTTTCTACCACTGGCTGCAGTCTAAAGGAAAACTCGGCGGCCAGAATAAAGTCCCGAGACTAAGCAACGACAGGGAATATATAGATCCTTTGCTGGAGCTTAATAAATAGAAATATAAAGTTATTTTTCTATTTGGGCATCATTTGAACAATAATAACTTACTACTACCATCTTTTTAAAGAATATACAACATAAAAAACGCAGCCAAAATATTTGACTGCGTTTTTCTTTATTTAGTATTTCACTATTTATTCAGGTCTTCCTTCAGCTTTTTTGCTCCCTCCTCTACTTTAGCAGCTCCTTTTGCAGCAGCATCTTTTACATCCTGGCCCACTTCTTTAGCTCCCGCTTTGATATCTTTTCCGGCCTTATTAATGTCTTCTTTAGCTTTTTGGGCAGCATCGTCTATCTTATTTCCGGCTGCATCCACTTTAGTTTTAACATTTTCTTTAGCCTTATCTATTTTAGCGGTATCTATAACAGCAGTAGGTGTTTCTGAAACTGTAGTTGTAGTCGTTGTTACTGATCCGTCCGCACTTTCAACCTGTTCTGTTTTAGTCGTTGATTTTGTGCATGATACAGCAAGTACTGCCACTGCAGCTGCTGCTAAAATTTGTTTTTTCATAATTGTATATTTTTTTAAATGTATTATTCTGTTTTTGTTACGCTGGCTGGTGGGTTGTCAGCCTTTTTCTTTTTCTTCTCTTCTTCGGTCTTTTTTTTGTCCTCTTCCTGCTTTTTTTTGTTTTCTTTCTCAAGCTCTTCTTTCAGCTTCTGTTCCTCTTTCTGAAGTTTTTCGGCCTGTTTTACAGAGTCCTGATATTTCTGTGAGGACATTCTGATCTGGCGGACAATATCTATTGATGTTGCTCCCGGCGAGAATGAATCCACCGCTGCCGTATCATAGTTAATTTTCATATTCTGCTCAGCAGCGAAACCCGGAGTTTCTTTCTTTGAGCAGGCCATTAAAAACAATGATACCATAAAAACTGCAGACAGTAAATTTTTCATGGAACTAATTTAGCAGAAATTCTGCAATTACAGGATAATGATCCGATAATTTTACAGCATGATCCACTTTATAGCTTAAAGGAATGATAGATTTTGATGTAAAGATATAATCGATCCTAAGCGGAACTTTATAATCATGAAAGCTGGTAGAAGCACCATTTCCTACTGTAACAAAGGCATCCTGCAGGTCTTTTCCCAGGTTATAATATTCATAGGAATTAGGCACCGAATTAAAATCACCCGCCAGAATAACCGGATAAGGTGAAAAATCGATTACTTTTCTGATCTTTCTGATCTGGTCTTCATGGGCTTTAAATGTTGGCGTCATATGAGAGAAGAGATCGGTTATTTTCTCTCCTACCTTTGCAAAACCGTCAAATTTAAGCATTGATTTGTGCAGTCTGAAAGGCTCCAGATAAACCGTAACCACTCTTATGATCTTTCCGTTAATATCTACATCGGCATAGAAAGAATTTCCTCTTGCTTTATCTTCAATCAGCTGTTCCTGTCTTAGGATTTTATGTTTTGTTTTAAGAATAACCGACGGATATTTTATCATATCACGCTGTATCGCTCTGTTGGTGTCCTTTTCCTGAACAAGAATAATATCTGCGTCCTGATCTGTAATGTACTTTTTCACCTTGTCCCAGCCGAAATCCCCATATTTTACATTAAATGTAAGAACTTTAATATCTCTGATCGACTTTAAGTTTTCTGTTTTAGGTGAGAAATTCACCCATCGTCTTACCGGATTATAAAAAAGAAGCGCACCCAATGCAAAAGCAATAGCTATTTTCTTTCTTTTAAAAATCCAGACCAGTGTCAGCAGCACATAAATTAAAATCAGATACGGAAAACCAAGGGAAAGAAGGTTAAGACTGCCTAAAAAATTAGGCGGAATCCATGCATTACCTAATGTGCACAGGAGCAGCACGGCAACAGCAATATGTATAAACAGCAGTAATTGACTCAGCTTCATGAAGTAACGGTCTAGGGTACATTTTTTTCATCAAAAACCTTACCAAGGCTGTTACTTTAACTAATTTTATGATTATTAGCGGCTTATTGAAAATGTGGCTACTACCGGATAATGATCTGAAAGCTTTATAGTCCGGTCCACCTGATAAGTAACAGGCAGAATAGCCTTTGAAGTAAAAATATAATCTATTCTTATTGGAAATTTATAGTCGTGAAAGCTTGTCGCGCTGCCTTTTCCCGCTTTTACGAAAGCGTCTTCAAGCCCTTCAGACAAGTGATAATATTCGTAAGAATTGGGAACAGAATTAAGGTCTCCCGTCACCATCACAGGATAAGGCGAATTATCAATAGCTTCTTTGATTGCTCCTACCTGATCCTGGTGTTTTTTGAAAACCGGAATAAGTCTTTTAACAATATTTTTCAGCTTTCTTTCATCCTCTTCTTTTACCCCATCCATTTTGATCATCCCTTTTTCAAATTTAAACGGCTCTAAATAAATATTGATAAAACGGTATATTTTACCTCTAATTTCAATATCTGCCTGGGAAGCATAGGCATTATTACTTTCATAATCGCTCTTGATCAATTCTTTGGAGTCTATAATTTTATGTTTTGAAAAGACTTTAAGAATCCCATTATTATTAATTACATTCATTCCATTAACAGAAACTTTTTTACCGGCCTCCTGCAGCATAACGACATCTGCATTGACATTGTTCAGATATTTCTCAATATCAGAAGCTCCTATTAATCCTCCTTTGATATTAAAAGTTATGATCTTCAGATCTGCTGTTTCTTTTTTATCAGAAGAAAAATTCACCCATCTTTGTACGGGGCTCAAAAAGATAAGACCGGCCAGCATAAATACAAAAGTTCTTTTTTTCCAGTTGAAAAGCCAGAAAAGCGTAAATACGGCGTAGATGGCAATAAGGACAGGGAAGCCTAAAGAAAGCAGATTGAACCACGGAAATATTTTAGGCGGAACATAAGCATTCAGAAAGGTACAAAGCAGCAGGAACAAAACGCCTACATGCAGGCTTAATATAATAAGACGGAAGACTTTCACAAATATTCTAATTGAATCTATACAGATGTTTCTTCCAGATCCTTGCAAGAATCCAGCCAACTAATGCTCCTCCGACATGGGCGAGATGGGCAATACCACCACCGTTTCCTGAAACACCCAGATATATGGACACCACAATGACAATCGGCATCAGGTATTTTACCTTGATCGGAACCGGAATAAACATCATCATGATTTTTGAATCAGGATAAAGGGTTGCAAAAGCGGCCACTACTCCGAAGATAGCTCCGGAAGCACCAACCATAGGCGTTGCCACAATCCCTTTTAAACTCTCCAACAATTCTTTCTGTTTAAGAACTGATGCTGCGTCTCCGCTAAATCCTACACTTGCACCTGAAAGATAGGCGTTGACATTGAATCCGAGTTGCTGCAGTTCATTGGTAAGCTGTTGTACTTCAACAAAATTCCATAAATTGAAAAGGAAAAATGCCCCTAAACCACTTAAAAAATAGAGTATTAAATATTTTTTATCCCCTAAGGACTGTTCCAGGATAGGCCCGAAGCTATACAGAGTCAGCATATTAAACAGGATGTGCATGATGCTTCCATGCATAAACATGTGAGTAATAACTTGCCATGAATGGAAAAACGGTGAAAAAGGATAAAAACCGGCAAGATAGCCGATGACCTGATTTCCAAGAAAATATGTCCCAATGAATACGATAACATTGATAATGATAATATTCCTGGTAATGGGTGGTATATTGTTGAACATTTTTAAAATTTGTTTTTAAAATCATTAAACGGAACTTCATAAAAGCATCTTTTGCCATCCGGCAGAAATTCCGGAAAGCCTAAAGCTGTAAAATCTTTGATCACCTGTTCCGCATCTTTTTTATAGATGAAATCAAACCTTGATTTTGAATGCATTTTATTCCACTGATTAAGATAAAACTGCATAAATTCTTCTTCGGTCTTATATTCCAGGATCTCAAAAAGGTTCTCCAGGAACTTCATCGCCTGGGTTTCTTTCAGTCCTTCCGGAAGTGCATCTATCCTCAGCACGCTTTCATGTGCAATTTTCATGTCAAACCCAAGTTCAGGAAGAAATTTTTTGAAAGAATTGTATTTATTCTTTTCTATTTCGTTCATATGATACTCCAGAGAAAACAGGAGCGTATGGCTGTTTGGATTGATATTGGCTTTCTTTGATGTTTTATTATTTTCCGAGACTATCAGCCTGTGCATTCTTCCCAGATCCAGCATCAGGGTTACATCACCTTTATTGAACAGCCAGTAGCCATTCGGCAGTCTCATGAGGTCTTCATCAAAATCTTCGTCTTCAAATAAATTGATCTTTGAAGGTTCTGCTGTAATATTCTGATGGTACATTTCCGTCAGGTTCTGGATCTCTTCGGGACGTACATTTCTTTCTTCAATAAACGGATTGTAGTCCTTGTCTACTATAATTTCCGGCATTTTGATCACTCCGCCGCCACCGTTTCCTTTGCTTGGAAAGGGTTTGTTCATCATCGCATCCATTTCCGGATCCTTATCAAAATCAAGGCTCGGAGAAACGTTGTAAATTCCCAGGGATCTTTTAATGGTGGAACGGAGAAGGGCAAAAATAAGGTGCTCGTCTTCAAATTTCACCTCTGTTTTCTGAGGGTGGATATTCACATCTATTTTTTCCGGATCCATTTCAAGATATAGGAAAAATGTAGGCACATAGCCCGGCAGAAGCAACCCTTCGAAAGCTTCCTGAACCGCTTTATTGAAATACGGACTCCTGAAATATCTTCCGTTCACAAAAAGAAACTGTTCGCCTCTGGATTTTTTAGCACCTTCCGGCTTCGCAACAAATCCGTGAAGCTTACACCAGATAATATCTTCTTTGATAGGAATCAGCTGTGGCTGCAGTTTACGTCCGAAAACATCAACAATACGCTGCATCTGGCTTCCTTTTCTTAACCTGAAAACAGCCTCGTCATCATGAAACAGGGAAAACTCCAGGTTTTCATGAGCCAGGGCAACACGTTGGAATTCATCAATAACATGCCTGAATTCAACATTATTATTTTTAAGGAACTTTCTTCTGGCCGGAACATTGTAAAACAGGTTCTTAACCAGGAAATTAGAGCCGTCAGCAGTCTGTATCGGGTCCTGAAACTGAAAAACGCCGCCTTCAATGTAGATATTCGTACCGATCTTAGCATCATTCTGCTTTGTTCTCAGCTCAACCTGAGAAACTGCAGCGATAGAAGCCAATGCCTCGCCCCGAAATCCTTTTGTAACGATCTTAAAAATATCTTCTGTTCCTTTGATCTTTGACGTAGCATGCCTTTCAAATGCCATTCTGGCATCGGTCTCAGACATTCCTTTACCGTCATCCACCACTTGGATCAGGTTTTTTCCGGCATCCCTGATAATCAATTCTATCTTGGATGCTCCTGCATCAATAGCATTCTCCAAAAGTTCCTTCACTATGGACGCAGGTCTCTGCACCACTTCTCCTGCCGCAATTTGGTTGGCTACATGATCCGGTAAAAGCTGAATAATATCTGACATAAAACGTATAATCAACTTACAAAAATAGTCAATGGAAACGGGAATTAAAACAATAAAACGGTGAATTAAAATTTAATTATCAACATTTTAATCACATTTCCTTATCCCGTATGGCTCCAATCGTTTTAAAAAAGTTGGTGAATGATGGGGTAAATAAGGCTGTTATTTTTTAACGCAAAGTTTTTATTTGGAGAACTTATGATTTAGAGAAGAGCAAAGGCTGTAGCTACGCCACTGATTAAGCTATGGGGTAATGTATCCGCTTAATCGAATCAATCTTTGATTGATTCTCTTCTTTGCAGCCTTAAAATGAACGGTTTCAATAATAAAAACTTTGCGTTGAAAAAATTTAAACTTCTCTGAAACTCCTGAATAAAAAAAACACCCCTTTTCGATAATTGAAAAAGGGTGCTTCACAGCTAGTTTACAAAAAATTTGATATGTATTTATTTATTGTTTATTCATCAAAGGCAAGTGTTCTTTTTTCTTTCTTTTTGGGAGTGCCGTGGACTTTGTCGTACAGATAAGCCAGCACAGTAGGCTTTTTATAGATTCTGCTGTACCGGTATTTGGTATTAAAGTGCCTTATATGAATCTTATAGGCATCATAACCAATCACCACTAAAAGACAGATACTGATCACATAAAACACCCTGAATTCAAGATAATAATAGGTAAGCCCTGAGAACACTGCTCCCAAAACATAGGCCGCCATGATGCTCATAAGCAGTTTTGCCCTTCCGATCAGCTCTCCATTCTTTCTGTATCTTTTCTGGGTAAACATGGAAAGCAGGATTCCAAGGTCGGTGGTAGTACCCGTAAGATGGGTCGTTTTCACTGAGAAATTGGATATACTTGCTGTAAGCCCATTCTGAAGCCCGGTGGCAAAAAGCATCAGCGCCACCAGATATTCAGTTTCCTCCAGTGTTTTCTGGTAATAAAACTGCCCATATATTCCCACAAACAGTAAACATATGATTTCCAAAGCGATGGGCATGGAATGGGCAAAATATTTACTCTTTTTATTGAAGTTGATTACTATGAAATTGGACATAAAGCTTCCGAAGAAGAACAGGAAGATCCATGCTCCCACCACAGCCACCTGGGACCAGTTTCCTTTACTGATCTCAGCAGCCAAGATGGCATAATGCCCGGTTACGTTTGATGTGAAAGAGAGAAATATTAACAGAGAGGCGATATTTATAGTCCCTGCAGTAAATGCAGTCAGCGTTCCCAATCTGATATTGTCTCCCAACGTTCGGCTGTTACTATAATTTCTTAACATTTTTTGTTGTTTATATTGTTGTGTTTTCTTTTTCTCAGACTTCTACAAAGACCTCAGCCAGTCTTCCTCTTTCCGGAAGCCGCTCAGTGATTTCCACTTTAATTTCCCGAATCTGAAGTGTTCTGCATTTTTTAATGTAAGGTACTATATCAAACTTTCCTTCGCCTTTACTCTTAATAGATGGTGAGTAGTAAGCCTCTTCAATATTCTCTGCCTTTACATAATTATTGAATGTTCTCTGAAAGCTTCCTGTGAAAATATCGCAGATGATCTTATTAACCAGATGCGGATATTTATTTCTGATAATTCCATAGGCATCACAGAATTCCTGCGGCCTGATCTTATTAAAAATGGTGCTTTTTGTGTTGAACAGAAGGTCTCTGATGGAATCCCCGCCATCATATCCTGAAACGAGAAGAATATTATACCGGTTCTGATCTTCCGATGCTTCTTTCTCTTTCAGTACTTTTTTTAATATATTGAGTGACTCCAGAGAATAATCCGTTGCGATTAAGATGGTTTTGGTCATATCTTTTAGATTTAGGTTTGTTGTCATATTTCGATGATACAAAACTAAAGCGGCAAGATTAGAAGCTCTTTGGAATGGAATTAAAATGTGATTAAAGAGATTAAAATGAGATTAGAATATTCTTAACGCCCGTTAACATAAAGAAATTACATTAGATTAGCCAAAGACAGAAAATGGCTGAACATCAGGACTTCAGATATCAGATTTCAGACAAAAGGCGTTAAGACTGGGATGTGAATGGTGAAGTTTGCTTCGCAAGTGAGTGGTGAATTTAAGTAACTAGAAACAAGAATCAGGATGCAAGACTTCAGATAGGTACTCAACCAGCAACCGATAACCAGCAACACTCTCAAACCCTCAAACCTACACCTCATCATTAGCTAACTTTCCGGTCTCGTACTGTAGAAATTAGGAAACCGCATCTGTACGGTGGTTCCCTGGTTTTCGTGAGAACTTACTATCAGCTCACCGTGGTGCATTCTTACAATATTTCTTGCCAGCGGAAGCCCTATTCCGTAGCCTTCATAATTTTTGGTATTGGAAGCTCTGAAGAAAGGATCATAGATTTTATTCATCTCTACCTCCGGAATCCCGATTCCAAAATCTTTTACAATGATATAAACATCTGTGTCCGTGGCGCCCAGGGAAACTTTTACCTGCTGGAAATTAGAATATTTACAGCCGTTATTGATGATATTGGCTACCGCAAGATGCAGCAGCTGCTCGTTGCCCTGCACTTTTAATTTTTTAGGATTATCAGGAAGCATACTGATATCCAGATAGATATTATTTCTTGAATCAATCTTTCTCAGGGTTTCAATTACATCCCAGAGCAGCTGATCGATTCTTACTTTATCAATTTTCTGGATTTTACCATCGAAGCCGGTCTGAGCAATCATTAGTAAGGCTTTGATCTTTTTATCCAGCTTTTCTGCTTCATCAAGGATAATCTCAAGCGTTTCTTTGTATTCATCAGCTGTTCTGCCAATAGAAAGAGCTACATCCGCTTCTCCCATGATCGAGGTAAGGGGTGTTCTCAGCTCGTGGGAGACATTCCCGATCAGGTGGTTTTGGGTTTCAAATGAGGTTTCTATCCGGTTCAGCATTCCGTTGAAAGTATCTATCAGCTCATTAAGTTCCTTATTATCCGGCTGCGGCTCCAGTCTCAGGTGAAGATTTTCTGAGCTGATCTCTTTTACCTTACCGGTAATTTTTAAGATGGGTCTGAATAAAGTTTTGGACAGATAAAAAGAAAAGATCATACTGAAAAACAGGGACAGCACAATACAGGTAATCAGCGTTCTCTTTAAAAACCCCAGGTAATAGATTACATAATGGTTCTTGGCAGAAGCAATGGCAATATAGTCTTTATCATCATACTTAAAGGTCTGACCGATATAATAGAATTCTTTGTCATTATAATTGGCCTCGCCTTTTCTGACAATACTTTTGAAAAAATAGTCCGGAATATGAACCTCCTGTGAGATCTTCCTGAAATTGGAATCCGCCGGAACCGCAAAGACATAATCTCTTTCCATGGGAAGCTCCTCATCATTGAGACCGTTGAGGATATAGTTTTCGGGAAGATCAAGATGGTCCTTGCTCTTTTCGATCTGAACAATGGTTGTTGTGCGGATCTTCAGCAATTCGTAAAACCTCTGGTGTGAAAAGTTGACAATAGAAAAATAAACCAACCCGCTGAACAGCAGAATGATGGCAGTAAATACCAACATCAGGAGCACCATTGTTTTGGTCTGATTTGTGACAACTTTATTAAACATCCATTAAGGTTTTTTCAGTACATACCCCATTCCTATCACGGTATGGATCAGCTTATTATCATCCTGGTTATCCAGTTTTTTTCTCAGATAATTTACATAAACATCTACGACATTGGTCCCTAGCTCATAATTGACACCCCACACCGCATCCAGAATTTCTGCTCTGGAAATTACTTTTTCGGGATTATTCAGAAAGTACAGCAGGAGTTTATATTCTGTGGAAGTTAAAGAAATTTCCTCGCCGGCGCGGGTCACTTTCTTGGTATAATCATTAACGATCAGGTCTGAAAACTGGAACACATACTCATTGTCAGGTTCCGGTTCAGCAGTTTCGGGGAGACTTATTCCATTGCTCCTTCTCAACAGTGATTTTACCCGGGCAACCAGCTCAATGAATTTGAAAGGTTTTACAAGATAATCATCGCCGCCACTTTCCAGCCCCAATACAATATTTTCGGAGGTTCCTAATGCCGTTAAAAACAGAATCGGTACATGCTGGTTGGTTTTCCTTATTTCTTTACAGACATCCAGCCCATTCATTTCCGGCAGCATAATGTCCAGAATTACCAGATCAAAATCGTTGCCCTGTACCAGCTGCACACCCGTGCGTCCGTCAAAGGCTACGGAAACTTCGTACCCGTTTTCCTGCAGTCCCTTCTTTATAAAAGAAACTACGCTGGTTTCGTCTTCGATGAGGATAATCTTTTTCATTGAAATAAGGAATTTCACAAAAATAGGGAAAAAGAGCGAATAGGCATGAGTGAAAGCGAAACTGCAAGAAACCTTAGAACAGCAATACCTCCTTATTGAATTTTAGTCTTTTTAAACATTCAACTCCAGCAGCATCTGCGTATCACAGCGGTTATAAGCCGAATCAGAGATCGGCATATGTTTAAAGCCAAGCTTTTCATATAATTTTATCGCAGGAACGAGTACAGAGTTTGTTTCAAGAGAAACACTTTCTGCATTTAGCTCCCTGGCTTTATCTACCAAGGCCTGGCCTACCAGATATCCTATTTTCTTTCCCTGGGCTTTGGGGCTCACAGCCATCTTTGAGAGCTCAAATCTAAGAGGCTCATCAGATATTTTCACTAAAGCACAGGTTCCGACAGCTTCATTATTCAGCAGAGCAAAAACAATATACCCTCCTTTATTTATAATATGCTCTTCAGGATTATCCAGCAGCTTATAATCCCCTGCTTCCATGGTGAAAAATGTTTTGATCCATTCTTCGTTTAAAGCCTTGAAGGCTTCTTTATACTGAGGATCATAGGCTATAATTTTTACTTCATTGTTCATTACTATAGTGTTTTATTTTAAATTCTTTTCTTTACCATTTTTGCCAGCTTTTCAAGGTCACTTTCTACCCTGTCCGTCCATTCCAGGGCATAATTCAGGCGCATACAGTTCTGGTACTGATTGTATTGGGAAAACATTCTTCCGGGGGCAAAGCTTATTTTCTGGCTCATTGCTTCATCGTAGAGATCTTCCGTACAGATTCTTTTATCCAGTTCCAGCCACAGCATAAATCCTCCTTTCGGTTCCGAAATTTTAGTATTGTCGGGGAAATACTGCATCACCGACTTCTGAATCTGAAGATAATTCCCATACAGCTTATTTCTGAACATCCTCAGATGGTGGTCATAGCGGCCGTGTTCAAGAAAATCTGCAATCACATCCGGATACAGGGACGGACTGCACACGGTCTGCACCAGCTTCTGCCGGATTACCTTTTCTTTAAACTTTCCGGGAGCTACCCATCCCACACGATAACCCGGTGCGAGCGTCTTAGAAACCGATCCTATCCACATCACAAGACCTGCCTCATCATAAAATTTACAGGGTTTGGGCCTTTCTGATCCAAAATACAGGTTTCCGTATATATCATCTTCGATCAGAGGAACATTATATTCCGTGATCATCCTTACCAGCTCTTTTTTATTCTCATCGGGCATCTGAAAGCCCAGCGGATTATTGAAATTTGTCACAAAACAGCAAGCGGAAAGCGTGGGCAGTACTTTTTTCAGAGCATCCAGATCTACCCCGTAAATAGGATGGGTAGGAATTTCCACCACCTTCAGACCCAGTTGCTGAATGGCCTGAAGCACCCCAAAATAAACCGGACTTTCCACCGCTACGGAATCTCCCGGCTTCGTCACCGCCATCAGGCAGGTATATACTGCATTCATGGCCCCGGAAGTGATAACCAGATCATCTTCTGATATTTTCCCTTCCAGCACCAGGGCCCATTTGGCAGCTTCACGACGGAGGTATTCATTTCCCTGTACCGGCTCATAATCTGTACCGCTGTCATTCTTTCTCTTGATCACATTAATCATGCATTTCTTAAGCTTTGCCAGGGGAAGGAAACTTTTCCCGGGAATTCCTAAAGCAAACTGAGTAACATCTGTCCCGTCAATAGTTCCGAACACCTTATCGATAAGAACCTCAGCCGTATTCTCTCTCTCCGCTACTTTCATAGGCGCAACAGATGGCAGCGCCAGCTTTCTCTGGGAACTCTGGCTCACAAAATAGCCATATTTAGGCCGTGATTCTACCAAGGACTGGCTTTCCAGCTCCATATAAGCTTGTTTTACGGTATTCAGGCTGACATTATATAGTTTTTGTGCACTTCTTAATGAAGGCAGCCTGTCTCCCAGCTGCAGCGTATCACTTTTGATCTGCTCGGTGACAGATTTTGCTATTTTAAGATAGAGAACGTCTTTTGACATAAAGCCCCGGTTTTAAGTAAATGTACAACTTTATTGAAGTTTTTAACCCATATTCAGCCAGCTAATCATTCGGCTGACACTGCTTTTCAGCTGTTCTGCGTTCCGGAAATTTGCTGAATTATTTTTATTAAAATAACGTTCTGCCTGAAGATGAAAATCTTTTTTTTCGAAGTCTGCAAGATCACCTTTCCCATAGATTTTAAATGTGACCCCTCCTTTTCCGTTAATGATCAGGCTTGCAAAGCCCAGAATCTCATTCCTTTTTTTAGCCAAAAGAAAGGGTATCCCAAAATCACGGTTCAATCTGGACAGATTCTGTGACTGCAGAAAAATATTTTTCAGAGACTGCATATCTGAGATATAGACGTCAGCATACTGAAGCTGCTGGTTTCGAATAATAGTTTCCATAATACTCTGTTTTAGTATAACAAAATTATGGAGTATTCCATTAAGGATACAGATACAGAAGTTAGTATTATCCTGGGTACAGATTGGATAAATCTATCTAAAATTGCAGGAGATACAGACAAAGGCAAATTTAAGCAGACAGCACATGGATAGTTTAATCCGGAACCAATGTATGGTTATAAATAAAAAACTCTCTGTAAATAATACAGAGAGTTTTTCGCAAAGTGCGGATGAAGGGACTCGAACCCCCACGCCTCACGGCACCAGATCCTAAGTCTGGCGTGGCTACCAATTACACCACATCCGCCGGTTATAATTCTTTATGTAAAGAACTTACTCCTTTTATGGCTACAAATATAAAACATTTTGCCTTAAAATAAGAATTAAAAAAACATAAATACTTACAAACAATGATAAATAAACGATTTCTTACAAACCTTTAAACATAAAAAAACTCTCCGTTGAGATCAACAGAGAGTTTAGTACCCCGGGCGGGACTTGAACCCGCACGTTCTTACGAACACAGGATTTTAAGTCCTGCGTGTCTACCAGTTCCACCACCAGGGCAGGTGTGGAGCGAAAAACGGGATTCGAACCCGCGACCCCAACCTTGGCAAGGTTGTGCTCTACCAGCTGAGCTATTTTCGCATAGTGCGGATGAAGGGACTCGAACCCCCACGCCTCACGGCACCAGATCCTAAGTCTGGCGTGGCTACCAATTACACCACATCCGCTGGTTTGTTTTGCTTATTTTAAAGAGCTTGTTTCGTTTTTGTGAGTGCAAATATAGGACTTTTTCCATTGTCTCCAAACTTTTCAGAAAAAAAAATTAAAATTCTCACATTTTTTTTCAGGTCCTCCAATTATTACATTTCATTTTCTTACTTTTACAACGTTAATAATTACAATATGGAATTACAAGGAACGGTAAAGAAACTTTTTGATGCTCAGACATTTGCAAGCGGCTTTCAAAAGAGAGAGATGGTTATTTTAACCCAGGAACAGTATCCACAGCCGATAAACATAGAATTTTTGTCTGATAAGATCAGTTTATTAGATAACCTTAAGGAAGGTGAAAATGTAAAAGTGGGAATCAACATCAGAGGAAGAGAATGGGTTTCTCCTCAGGGTGAAACCAAGTATTTCAATTCTATTACAGGATGGAGAATAGAAAAGGTTATGGATAACGGATCTGAGCCTACACAAGCTTCTCCTTCTCAATCTGCATCCCCGGTTTCCAATGAAAACCCTTTCGCTGGTGACGATGATGATGATTTACCTTTTTAATTAAAAAATAAGATCAAATATAAATCCTGCTTTCTCAAGTAGGATTTTTTTTCCAAAAAAATGGTCCGATTAGACGAAAACGAGATTTCATTCCCCGATCCTGAACTTTATGACGGTCACGACGGGCTGGTTGCCTTTGGAGGAGACCTGTCTACAGAAAGGGTTTGGTTCGCCTACCAGCTGGGGATTTTTCCGTGGTACAATCCCGGAGAGGAAATATTATGGTGGTGCCCGGATCCAAGATTTGTTCTGTTTCCTGACGAACTGAAAGTTTCCAAATCGATGCGGAAAATACTGAACAGGGAGGTTTTCACATTTTCTGAGAACAAAAACTTCAGGGAAGTGATCCGAAACTGTCAGCAAACCAACAGAAAGGGACAGACGGGAACATGGCTTTCGGACGAGTTAATGGAATCTTTTGTTCAGCTTCATGAGTATGGTTTTGCCAAAAGTATTGAGGTATGGCAGAATAATGAATTGGTCGGCGGCTTTTACGGCCTTCAGATTGGAAATGTATTCTGTGGTGAAAGTATGTTTGCGAAAGTAAGCAATGCTTCTAAAGCAGGCTTTATACATTTTGTGGAAAACAACAAAGATAATATTGATCTCATTGACTGCCAGTCCCATACCGAGCACCTGGAAAGCTTAGGCGCAAAAATGATTTCTAAAAAAGAATTTTTAAACATCTTACACAAAAACAATGAACGCAGATAAAGAAAAGTGGATCCTTCTGATTGTATTAACTGTTATCTGGGGCTCGTCTTTTATTTTGATCAAAAAGTCTCTTGAGCATTTCAGTCCCTATCAGGTGGGAGCACTCAGGGTTCTGATTGCCGGAATTATTTTAATGCCGGTCGCAATTTCAAAATATAAACTGTTTCCCAAAAAGCATTTGAAATGGCTTATTCTGGCTGCATTTACAGGAAATTTCATTCCTATGTTCCTCTTTCCGATTGCGGAAACTGAAGTGAGCAGCAGCATTGCGGGGATCATCAATTCTATGATGCCTATCTTCGTGATCATTGTGGGAGCGCTGGTCTGGAAATTTGAAACCACCAAAAGACAAATTGTAGGAACATTAATCAGTTTTGCCGGAGTATGTCTGCTCGCATTCGGAGGGGACGGAGAAGGCGGAAAGTTTAAACTGATCCCGATATTGCTTTTACTGTTGGCTACATTATGCTATGCGTTAAGCACCACAACAGTGAAGTCTAAGCTTATGGATGTCTCTTCCACAATTTTATCAGCATTCGTTTTCTCATTTGTGTTATTTTTCCCGTCTCTGATTGCTTTAACATTCACAGGATTCTTTTCAACATTCAGCTTTAATCAGGATAATATGCTGGGGCTGATGTTTGTAGGTTTATTATCCATCTTTGGAACCGGACTGGCTATGACCTTAAATTACAGGTTGCTGAAGGTATCTACACCTTTATTTGCTTCCACCGTAACTCTGCTGATGCCTATCGTTGCTATTATCTGGGGCTTTTTAGACGGTGAAAAGCTCAGCTTTTTACAGTTTGTGGGGGCAGGAGTTATTATTGGAGGACTGATATTTTTAAGGGCTAAAACAGCGGTTATAAAAAAATAGATATTTTACTGATATCAATTAAAAATCCTGCATTGCTGCAGGATTTTTTATTTATGATTGTTACTTTAAACCATTAAGAATTTTTCTTCTTCACTTTGGCTTTGACTTTCTTTACCTCATCTTTGATGAAAGGATATTTTTTCTGCATATCCTGAGCAAGTGATGCATCAATTTTTAAAGCTTTCTGAAGAGATTCCGCTCCTTTTTCCGGGTTTCTCAGGTTGAAATAACAGTTGCTGAGCTGATAGTAAAGCTCTGCCCTGTCATGTACCCTTAAGGCATTATTCAGAATAGTTACCGCCTCTTCATATTCTCCAAGAAGCATCAAAACTTCTGAATAGGCGTACCAGTTATAAAACCTCGAAGGCTCTGCATCTACCAATTTTTTCAGGCAGGCCAGGCTTTCTTCAAATTTTCCGGAATCAATAAACAGAAACGCCAGTCTCTTTTGATAATCAAGATTACTGTCATTCAACTGGGTAGCTTCTTTTGCAAAATGCAGGGCTTCTTTCATCCCGCCCATTTCTTCATAGAGATAAGACTGTTCCATCATTGCAAGATAAAACTGCGGATCTTCTCTCAAGGATTTCTGGAATGCATTTAAAGCCATTATGGACTGTTTCTGTGCTTTATAGCATAATCCTATCTTATAAAACGTAAATGCTTTGGTATATTCAAGTTCAAGCATTTCCTCATAGACTTCTACGGCCTTCTGGTATTGCTCCAGGGCTTCATAGCAGGCTGCTTTGTTAGCATAGACTCCTACAGAGCTTGAATTGATGGCCAAAAGATAATCGTATCCTTTTATCGCCTCTTCATAATTCTTTCTGTTGAAGTAAAACTGTCCGTATTCAAACCAAGCGGTTTCGGAATAGGCAAATTCATCTAAATATTCATTAAGAAAGGCAATAGCCTCCTCGCTCTTATTCAGGTCGCTGAAGCAGATCATACAGTTTTCGAGAGAATACTCATCCATAGGATCTTCTTTCAGAGCTTTTCTGTAGTGTTTAAGGGCGTTAAAGGGATCTCCCAGGTTAACATATTCGTCCGCAATAAAGTTATGAAGGAAGTTTTCTTCTTCCTGCAGTTCTAAGGCTTTTTTGCAGATGTCAATGGCTTTTCTGGGGTTTCCCAGGTTCGAATAATACTTCGCGTAGCAGACCATAAAGTCTGTATTCTCCATAGATGAGCCTTTCAGCTCGTCAATGAGTTCTTTCGCCGTATTATAATCTTCCCATTCCAAAAGGATTTCAAGTCTTTTGATCTTGATATCCAATGAATTGGGATGAAGCTTAAGGCCATAGTTAACAGCATTGTCTGCGTAGTTAAAATCTCCCAGCTCCAAATAATAAACAATAATGTCTTCCAACTCTTCGGTATCGAAGTAGAATTCATCATTATTTTCCATCATTTCCTCGAACTTTTTTACAAGTTCATTTCCAAAATATTCTTCCAATAGTGTTGTCTCTGTCGGCCCGATGTCTGAATATGCTTACAAACCTCGGCAAACTTTTTAATTAATAATAACCTCTGAAACTGAAATTCAAATGTTTATGCAAAGTTGCAACTTTTTTTTGAATTAAATTTTCATAAATTTCTATATTAAAGATAGTAAAAAAAGAAAACAGATAAAAGGATTGTGGATAAAAAACGGAAATTGTGGTTAAATAGTTATAACGGTTCATTTTCACCGCGAATCTCAAAATTCAGACCCTGTTTATTTATCTGCTTTCGTTTTTTCTTCCTGACTATTAAAAAAGAGCTCCGGCAAAAAAAGAACGGAGCATTTCTGTTCCGTTCCTGTTTTTATTTTAAATTAAGCTTCTAATTTTAGCGATGATATCATCTCCAAGCTTATCGGCTTCTTCCTGTGTATAAGCCTCTGTATAGATTCTGATAATCGGTTCTGTATTCGATTTTCTAAGGTGTACCCAATTGTTTTCAAAGTCTATCTTAACTCCATCAATGGTAGAAACCTCTTCATTCTGGTATTCTTTTTCCATTTTAGCCAGAATATCATCTACATTGATCTCCGGTGTCAGCTCTATTTTCTTTTTGCCCATGAAGTATTCCGGATATCCGGCTCTTAATTCCGAAACTGCTTTGTTTTCTTTGGCCAGATGAGTTAAAAATAAAGCAGTCCCGACTAAAGAATCTCTTCCGTAATGAAGATCTGGATAGATAATTCCTCCGTTTCCTTCCCCGCCAATCACGGCATTTTTCTCTTTCATCAGGTTTACTACGTTCACTTCTCCTACAGCACTTGCAAAGTATTCTGAATCATGGTTTCTGGCAACATCTCTCAAAGCACGGCTTGAAGAAAGGTTTGATACGGCAACTCCTTTTTTATGTTTCAACAGATAATCTGCTACGGCAACCAGGGTATATTCTTCCCCGAACATTTCTCCTTTTTCGTCAATTAAAGCTAATCTGTCCACATCCGGATCTACAACGATTCCCAAATCTGCATTTTCTTTTTTTACAAGCTCACAGATATCTCCCAGATGTTCTTTCAAAGGTTCCGGATTGTGTGGAAACTGCCCGTTCGGTTCGCAGTATAATTTAATAGTCTCGCAGCCTAATTTATCCAACAGCATTGGAATTGCAATTCCTCCTGTAGAATTTACAGCATCGAGAACGATTTTGAATTTTTTAGCTTTAATGGCCTCGACATCTACCATCGGAAGATCCAAAATCTGCTGAATATGAATATCAAAAGCGTCATTTCTCGTTTCATATTTTCCAAGATCATCTACTTCAGCGTAGTTGAAATCTTCACTTTCAGCAAGAGCCAATACTTTTGCACCGTCATCTCCGCTGATGAATTCTCCTTTAGCGTTCAACAGCTTAAGAGCGTTCCACTGCTTGGGGTTGTGGGAAGCGGTCAGGATAATTCCCCCGTCTGCATTAAGCTCAGGAACCATTATTTCTACCGTCGGTGTTGTAGAAAGTCCCAGATCCACTACATTTATTCCCAATCCCTGCAGGGTCGCTGTTACCAGTGAGGAAACCATTTCCCCGGAGATTCTGGCGTCTCTTCCTATAACAAGAGTTAAATTCTTTTTATGTTGTGTATTCTGAAGCCATGTTCCAAATGCTGATGCAAATTTCACGACATCCAGAGGGGTTAAGTTATCATTTACTTTTCCGCCGATCGTTCCTCTGATCCCGGAAATAGATTTTATTAACGACATTCTTTTTTATTTTTTTAATTGGTTTCAGAAACAAAGATACTTAAAAGACCTAATAAGTTATAGGATGGGAATCTTTTTCTGAATCTTGTCATAATTTCTTTTGATCACCTTCGGTGGCGGAAAACGGTATCCTATATAAAGCAAACCGTACAGGTTATTGTTTTGTACATTCTGGTTGTTATTTTCATTATAAGCATATGCGTTTACATTAAATTTCCCTCCGAACAGAAACCGGTCTGTATTATATCCTATATGAAGTCCGGCAGCAAACTTCAGGGTGAGATATTGTGTATTTTCTTTATTGAATTTGGATCCGTCATCATGAATATCCCAGCTGTTGGAAAACATTCCGCCCAGTCCCAGTGAGATATTGGGTGCAATATTCACTTTTTTTCCGGCACCCAGTACCCAATTGTAAAAGTAGCCCATACTGGCTCCAAAGCTGTACTGGGTCTCTTTACTTTTCTGTCCGTTTAAAATATCTCTGAATACAGAAAGGTCATAATCTACAAAAGGAACCCAGCTCCCACGGCTTTCTTTCTGCCATTCACCCTGTGTATAAATGCTTTTCAGTGAGAAATTATCCTTAAGTACATAGGCTGTAGACCCTCCAAAACTCTGAATTCTCAGATCCGGAAACTGAAGATACGGGTCTTTTCCTTCTTTCCATTCCGGGAAAAAGTCGCTCATATTTTCCATGTAAAACCCTTTTACATTTTTATAATAAACAGTCTGGATAAACTTTTTTGGGAAAAACCTGAACCTCAGATCTGCATAAGAACTGTTTCCTTTGAGAGCATCATCATTATTACCCGGAAGAAAGCCTGGTGTAAATGAAACAGTTGCGCTTATAATCCTATAATCTATAGAAAATGAGGCTCTTGTTTTGTTGTTGATTGAAAAGATGGTTTCTAAAGGATTATCCTCAGGCCCTTCTGAAAAAACATATTTTTCGATGTTCGTGTCCAGATTTACGCGAACCATTATCTGGTCTGCATAGGACTTGATTTTAGTGGTATCAACTTGGGCATTTGCCCAAACGGTTATAAGAGAGAACAGAAAGACAGCTACTGATTTCGGGCTCAAATCGAAAAGGTTTTTAGTTTAGAGCATGAAATTATAACATTTTTTTCAATTATAAGCTTAAAACAGCATCAGGAGCAACCGCAGTCTTTGTCGCAGCCTGTCCTTTTGGAACTGAATTTTTTTGGTGCAAAGTTCTTTCTGAGTACCTTGAATAAGGAGTAGCAGGCGAACGCAACGATCAGTATGATAATTATGTACTGAAAAATTAATGAGGTATCCATTATTTTAAAATCTGATATGCTATCAACGACACAAAATATGCCAAACCGGTCATCATCACAACCTGAAAGCCGGTCCATTTCCAGCTTTTGGTTTCTCTGTAGACTACTGCAAGTGTAGAAACACACTGCATTGCAAATGCATAAAATAAAAGCACGGAAATTCCTGTTGCGAAGCTGAACACTTTCTCCCCGTTAGGCTTTACGTCTCTTCTCATTTTATCTATTACTTTCACTTCAGGGGCATCATCATCCAGGCTGTAGAGCGTAGACATTGTTCCCACGAAAACTTCTCTGGCTACAAAGCTTGTGAGAATTCCCACTCCCATTTTCCAGTCATACCCAAGGGGCTCAATAAGAGGTTCAATTCCTTTACCCATTTTGGCCAGATAAGAATGGTCGAGTTCTACGTTTGTCGCTACAAACTGATTAGGAGTCTGTTTGGGTCCAAAGTAGCTTAAAAACCATACAATGATGCTTACAATAAAAATAATCTTTCCTGCTCCTGTAACGAAGTCCCAAACCTTACCCAGCACCATCTTAAGATCGTATCCGAAAAGAGGCTTTTTGTAGGTAGGTAAATCCATTACAAGGTAGGTCTTGTCTTTATTTTTGATAAACCTTTTCAAAACTGCTGCTGAAAACAGCGCTACCAGGAAGCCCAACAGGTACATTCCCATCAATACCAGTGCTTTATATTTAATTCCAAGGAATGATCCGTCAGAAATAATCAGCCCGATTATGATGCTGTATACCGGAAGTCTTGCGGAACACGTCATAAAAGGGGTAACCAGTATGGTTAGCAGTCTTTCTTTTACATTTTCAATATTTCTTGTAGAAATCACAGCAGGAATAGCACAGGCCGTTCCTGATACTAAAGGAACAATACTTTTCCCATTCAGTCCGAAAGGTCGCAGCAGCCTGTCCATCAGGAATACCACTCTCGCCATATATCCTGAATCTTCCAGTAAGTACAGAAAATACAATAAAATGCCAATCTGCGGGGCAAATACTACAATTCCTCCAATTCCGGGAATAATCCCACTTGAAATCAGTGAATTAACAGGGCCTTCCGGCAGGTGTTCTCCTGTAAAAGCAGCCAGCCATGAGAAGGAAGCATCGATCCAGTTCATGGGATATTCTGCAAGAAAGAAAACACTTTGAAAAATAATCAGAAGGATAAAAAGAAAAACAACATAGCCCCAGAATTTGTGAACCAGCACTTTATCCAGTTTTTCTGTTAAAAGCTCTTTGAACTGGGCTTTTTTAGAGATTACATCTGCTAATATTTTATCTACATTCTGATATCTTCTTACGGTCTCCTGAACCTGTAGCCGTTTTGGAACCAGGCTTTTGGAGTCGGGCTGGTTAAGAAGGTCTTTTATTGATTCTATTCTTCCGAGATCGGAGCCTAATGAAATACTCATCCAGGCTTTATATTCGTTGTCAAGCCCTTTGTGGGCCGCAATTTTCTGAATAAAATCTTTATGCTCGTTTGGCGTTTCGAAGGTGATATTCTCTGCTTTTTTAAATCCATCCTGCAAAACAGATTCTTTAATTTTATCTATTCCAATCTGCTCTTTGGCATTGGTCTGAATAATTTTAATCCCCAGAGCATCAGAAAATCTCCGGATATCAATGCTAATCCCTCTTCTTTCTGCCTGATCAATCTGGTTGACCACCAGGATCATAGGAATACCAAGATCCTGTATCTGCTGGAAAAGAAGCAATCCTCTTTTTAAGCTTAATGCTTCAAGAATATAGATAACACCTTCATAGTTTTCCTGCTCATCAATAAGAAATTTGGAAAAAATAGCCTCGTCTTCCGAACTTGGATAAACGCTGTACGAGCCCGGCAGGTCGATCACCTCAACCTCCTCATTTTTATAGGTGTAGTTTCCGGAATGGCTCGCAACGGTAACTCCTGCATAGTTTCCGGTCTTCTGTTTTTTATTGCACAGTGCATTGAAAACCGTAGACTTTCCTACATTAGGATTCCCGACTAAAAGGACCTTTTTTTTCTTATTTTCCTGCATTAATTCAATTCTTCAACAATGATATACTCTCCCTCCTCTTCACGAAGAGCGATGCGGCTTTTTTCTTCCCCAAATTCCACGTACATGGGACCATTGAAAGGCGCCTGGTACAATATCCTGAAAATGGTTTCCGGTAAGAGTCCCATTTCTATAATCTTGTTTGGCATCTTCAGGTAATCGTTATCATACCCCAGAATCTTCCCCATCTTGTTTTTAGGAAAGCCACTTAATTTATGTAAGTCAATCTCTTTCAAAGCCGGATTTTTTGTAAGGGCAAATATACGCTATTTAAATTTAATCTAAATAACGAAAAGTATGAAAGAAATCAACCCAAACACATTGCTGTATCTGGGTTGATTTTAAAAATATAATTTAGTTGATATGAATGCTTATTTTTTCTTTTTTTCCTGCTGTGCTGATGATATTTCTATCGGATTATCATTGGCGTTGTAAAAGTCTTTGTACTGCTTCTCCTGTTTTTTCACCATATCGCCCACTGTTCCATCCATTCCCGGAACTGTTTTAGAAAGCATTTCCTGAGTCATCATTGGTCTTATGGATGCAAAAGGATCTTTTTTGAAATCATTGAATGTTTTTTCAAACTTGTCTCTCGGCAATTCATTTACTTTTCCTCCTTTCGCCTGCATCAGGTTTTCGATGTAAGAGTATTCTGTATAATCCTTTACTTTTTTATTTCCCTGTAAAACCCAGGAATAATTTTTCTGATCATCTTCGATTTTAACGATTAACCCTGGAAGTCCGAAGAATTTGTAAGGCCCATCCTGAAAAGGCAAGTCTGTACTGAACCATGCTGTCCATTTTCTTCCTCCGAATTCAGTCGTCGCTTTTTGAGTGTTATATTCTCCAATTTTCTGCTTATCGTTAAGGATATTCCAGTTAAATTTTAGGTCTTCGCTATATCCTATATTGCTTGGTGTAAACCCGTTTGCTATCTTATCCACATACTGCACTTTCATGCCTGGATATGATTTGTATATTCTGGCTGAAATTTTAGGGGTTTTAATGGTTTTCGATAAATCTTTCATTGTTCCTGCCTTCTGCATGGCCTCAATTTCAATTTTAATGATAGAATCCTGCGAAATCACTGTATAGTCCTGATAAATGGATCTGTTTTTATCTGTAATATCCAGGATCGTAATAACTTTATCCATCTTGGCAGAATCCTTTTTCGGTTTAAAAGTCAGTTCATAGAAGAAACGGTTTGCTGTCTCTTTTGATTCTTTGGCATCCTGTGCCGATGCTATGGCAAAAAGAGCAATAAAGAATACAGAAAATAGATTTTTCATTATAATAACGTTTATTAATTAGTTATCAGTTCATGAAATATGTTACAGCTTTTTTTAAGAATTTTATTTTAATCATCGCATATTACTGATTATCAGTAGCATACAAAACAACTGTACCTATTACAGTTTACCAGACTTTCTAAAGGTATAACTGATAAATCTGATCCGCTATGAGATAAAATTATGATTTCCTTAAAACATTTTCTACTCCAAAAGCCTTACCTTTAAGTACTTAAAAACAAAATATTATGGACACTTTATCACAATTTAAAGATGAGCTTGAAGCAGAGTATCAGACGACCCGAAAATTTTTCGAAGTTTATCCTGAAGGAAAAAACGACTTTGCACCTCATGAAAAAAGTATGAAAATGATGCCTCTTGCCACTCATATTTCTGAAATTTTCGGATGGCCGGACGTTATGCTGAAAACTTCGGATCTGGATTTTGCAAAAGGAGATTTTCAGCCCAAGCATCTTTCTACAAAAGAAGATCTTCTGCAGACTCTGGACGAAAACTTCAAATCTGCGGAGAAGGCACTTGACAATGCTAAAGAAGAAGACCTGAACGAAACATGGGCTTTAAAAAATAATGGCCATGAAATAGCAAAATGGACCAAATATGGCTCTATCCGCCATTCTTTAAACCAAATCACACATCACAGGGCGCAACTGGGGGTGTATTACAGGCTGAATGACATTCCGCTCCCCGGAAGCTACGGACCATCTGCAGATCATCAGAGTTTTTAACAAGGAGCATGGATATATCTCAAATAAAAAAACCAATCTCAGTGAGATTGGTTTTTGTTTTATTTTTATGGTTACTTGAAGTTGAATTTTACGGTAAACATAACCTGGCTTGGGCGGAGCTGATATCTTGTAAATGTAATGTTTGTGGTATTGATATCATATGTCTCGAATACTTTTTTGTTGGCTATATTCATCCATTTAAGTTCAAAATCAATTTTCTTTTTTGCCCAGGTAAACTGATATGAAACGTCATAAAATCCGTTGTGGTATTTTTGATCGGCTGCGTTGGTATTTACCTGATCCCAGTTGAATCCGATAGTATGATCTTCTACCGGATAGAAGAATGCCCCAAGGTTATGTGTGAATCCGGTTCTGGTAGCATTGGAGTTTATCTTTCCTGTACTGGTTTGTTTTGTTCTGGATATACTTGCATTATAATCTATGCTCATCCAGCTGAAATAAGTATTATTGAATTTGATTCCGTATGACTGGCTGTTGTTGTTGTTTGTATAAGAATTATTATTCAGGAATGCATCAGATTTTGCTGTGTTGTTGCTGTAGCTGAGAGAGGCATTTGTTTTGAACTTTGGAAAGTATTTTCCCACTTCTACACTGTAGCCATTATTTAATACATGATTATCCTGTTCTATATACTGCATTACGGTGTAACCTGCTCCATTAATTAACGGGTTTGAAATCAGGTTTCTTTTAGCATCTGAAAATCTGTAATTGATGTTGAAGAATAAATTATTCAAAGGGTTTCTGTATTCCAATCTGGTTCCTGCAGATTTATTATTATTCTGTGGGATAGGATTATTGATGTCCATTGCACTGATTCCGCCTGGGGAGGTCATTAAGAATCCTGAATAAGCTGTATTTATTTCTCCAAAATTGTTATTAATATTTGCATTTACCGAAGCTTTCCAAAAAGAGGCAAAAGTATACTGTGCAAAAACACTAGGCTCAAAAGTCACTTTATTGACATCTTTAGCAACATTTCTTAATGGATCTTTGGCTTTAATGTTATTAGAATTTACAGGAAAATTGGCATACAACATCCACGAATCATTTTTGTAATTTACTCCCAGGCTTCCGTAAGGTGTTGCCGTAGTGTATGTAAGATCATTACTATAAGCCGTCGGAAGTGCTCCTGATGTTATAATATTTGATAAATCTGAAACTAAATCTGTTGTTTTAAAATTAAATCCAACTTCCGGAGTAAACGTCCATCCCTTTTTAGAAAACCCGATATTGGCAGAATGATTTGCTTCAATTGTTTTAAGTCTCAGGTTTTGTTTCGCAAAATTCTTAGGTTCAGGCGTGAATCCGGGAATATCCAGATAAGAGGCAGGGGAAACTTTCAGTGTCTGTTTATCGGTCTGATAGCTTACAAAAGATAAAAGATTCACCATTTTTTCTTTCCATGGAATAATTGTGCTCAGGGAATTCTGGAAAGATGTTGTTGGAGACTCTATTGCTTCATCGCCGTGTCTTTTCACACCGTTTGCTACATCCGTTCGGTCAACCATTCCTCGGTCTGCATTCCAATACTGAGAAAAACTCGTGGTGTTTTTAAAGAATCCTTTTTTGGCATTTTTTGTAAATATTAATTCTCCTTTTGCCTTATCGGTGTAGAAATTATTAAAAATATTTACAATATTGGAGCTCCCCCCAAAGTAATCTGTCTGACTATAAGATTCTCTTTCAACTGCATTATTGGTATAGTTGGCATTGGCTTTAAGCTCCCACTCTTTCTTTTTGTCTATATTGGTAAGATAATTTGCCGACAGGTAATGCACGTTGTTCATTAAATATCTTTTTACCGGAAGGTTGGGTGTGCTTGCATTTTCTACATTCAGCCAGTCATTTTGAGAAGCATTAATTCTTCTTCCTTCGAACCTGCTTCCAAAAGCTAAGATATTCCCTTCATTTTCCACCTGCTCACCCATATTGTTGGTTTTATAATTCACCACCCACTGGCTTTTCTGTCCAAAAAACATCGGGGTGAGTTTTACATTCCATAGCCACGGATCTCCAAAGCCTGTCCCCACTTCTCCTCTTCCGGTCATGGTAACAGAGTTTTTTAACTTGATATTGATCGCGGCCTGATCGGAAGGCACTTTATCCTGAAGAATTTTTACCGGCTGGTGGTTTTCAAGAACTTCCACTTTCTGTACTGCATCTTTGGGAAGCGAGTTGTTGATCGTTCCATATCCGCCTTCCATCAGATCTTTTCCGTTAACATAGAATTTGTTGATGGCATTTCCCTGGTAAAGAATCGTTCCATCTTTATTGACTTCAATCCCGGGAATTTTTCTCATTACATCCGCAAGTGTTCTGTCGCTTTTACTGTCAAAAGCCTTAAGATCATAGGCAATGGTATCTCCTCTTGCCGTAATCATCTTTGTTTTCAGCTGGACTTCTTTTATTTCTGTGGCTTCAGACTGCATTTTGAAAGTAAGAGTCTGGTCGCTGTTGCTGATCTGTTTTGTCAGGGGTTTTTGGTTGAACGCTTTTACTTTCAGATCCACATTGGGTTCTGCAGATGTAAATGTCACTTTGTATTCTCCTTTGGAATTGGTGATTCCATATGCCAGAATAGCATCTTTGCCCGGTTCTTCTATGGTAACACTGGCACTGGGAATCGCAGATCCGTCTTCATCGGTAATTTTCCCCGACACTGTTTTCTGTGCAAAGGCGAGCACGGTGAAAAAAAGCATCAGAAATAAAGAAATCTTTCCTCTCATAATTTATTATTTGCTTAATTAGTTTGTCGCTTGTGTTTTTTGTTACACTTTTATAAAGATGTATTTTAATGATAAAGGTTAAATGTTTAACACTATAAATTTAGTGATATTTTTATAAAGCCGATCTTTTTTATAAGTTATTTAAGACAACAGTATGTAAATTTCATTTTGATAATTTGTTTGGCTTACCAATTCTTTAAAAACTGAACGCAAAATCTGAACTTGATTTTAATCTTATCTTTTATCCGGTTATAAATAATAATGCCTAATATTGAGAAAAGTCCAAGAGAAAGCCTGCTTTTAAATTTTTTATTTAGTCTAAATAGTCAAAAATGATTTGAATCATAGATTAAAAAAAACTTAAACACTGATTCATATATATTTATTTAATAATTTTGTAACATAAAATTTATAGAATGGGAATTATTTTAAAGCCTATAGATGTTGTAGATGATATTACTCAGGAAGAGTTTACGGAAAAATATCTAAAGCCCAGAAGGCCCGTTGTCATTAAAAATATGGCAAGAAATTGGCCTGCTTACCAGAAGTGGACCATGGATTATGTAAAGGAAGCAGTAGGTGATGTGGAGGTTCCTCTTTATGATTCTAAAAAAGCCGATCCTGCCGCTCCCATCAATACGCCCACCACAAAAATGAAGTTCGCGGATTATATAGACCTCATCCAAAAGGAACCTACTGATCTCAGAATTTTCTTTTTTGATCCTATAAAACATGCTAAAAAATTACTGGAAGACTATATTTCTCCAAAAGACCTGATGGGCGGTTTCCTTGATAAATATCCGTCTATGTTTTTTGGCGGGAAGGGCTCTGTAACGTTTCTTCATTTTGATATTGATATGGCGCACATTTTCCATACCCACTTCAACGGAAGAAAACATGTGAAGCTGTTTGAATATAAGTGGAAAGAAAGACTGTACCGACTTCCTTATGCAACATATGCGCTGGAAGATTATGATATCGACAATCCTGATTTTGAAAAATATCCCGCACTGGATGGTGTAGAAGGCATTGAGTGTTTTCTTGAGCATGGCGATACGCTTTTCATGCCTACCGGATGGTGGCACTGGATGAAATACCTGGACGGAAGTTTTTCTATCTCATTGAGAGCCTGGGACAAATCCTGGGCGGTAAAGGCTCATTCTTTATGGAACCTTACGGTACAGCGTAAATTTGATGATGTGATGAAGTCCAATTTCAAAAAGAAATACATGGACTGGAAGGAAAAGGTAGCTGTTAAACGGGCAGAAATTGCTTTAAAAAGGGGCTTACCAAGATAAAACAAAAGACGTTTCCAATTGAAACGTCTTTTTTATTGTTGGGCACTTACAAGTAGTTCTTCCATATTTCTTGTCACTTCATTACAGGAAAAACAGGCTTCTTTTCCATCCTGAGAGAACCATCTGCACTGTGACCGTATCGGGCAGAAGACAGGTTCTGTTTCTTTATGGAAATCCAAATTCTGAACTTTCCGGGAAAGTGAGCATTTAGATTCTTCTTTATTCCATTGTGCGCAGCCTTTTTCGACACATTTACCTGTAAAACGAAATCTCTGCTCAAGACTGTTTTTATCTTTATTCTGGCGGAGAAAATCTTCTGTGACGGTAAGCGGTGTGATAAACTGCACCTTCCCGTCCTTGTTGACCACCCCGAAAAGCTGTGCTCCAACTTTTCCTATATAGCTGGGACACATCTTTTTTGAGGTATTGAAATCAGCCTCCATAGCTTTTGATTTGAGACTGTATGTCTTTCACCTGACTCTGAATATCAATTCCCGGTTTGAAAATAATGATCCCCCAGGGAAACCAGTCTTTTATTTTCATCGGTCTTAAGAGCCCCCTGAAATCTCTGTGAGCGCCAAAAGCCTGGGTATTATCAATCTTTGAAAGCTCAGAAAGAACTACATTCTGAATTCCTCTGTCAATGTTTTTCAACTGTTCATCCGAAAGGTCTACTCCTTCCAGTGAAACGAAAAAATGCTTTTTAGTTGCCATAACTATAGTTTTTATTGGTTTTATAAAGCAAATTTCGTCCGAATAGGTGCTAAAATTATCAGGAAAAACACCCTTTATGCGAGCGTGAAAAACCTGTAAATTAAATATTGACAATCAACATTTTAAATCAAATCACACCAATCTATAAGATTCTGTAAACAGGATATTGTCTGAATGTTTTTTCTTCGAAGTAAGGAGAATTTCTGTAAATCCAGTCGAGTTGAGCTGTTCCGTCGTCTGCAAATTTTTTATCGGATGATTTTTTAGCTTCAAAAGCATCTTTCAGCTTTTTATCTGTCTTTAACAGTTCTGAAGCGGTGTCTTCAAAAATATAGGCGGAATAATATTCTTTCTGTGCCAGGATTCCATCAAAAAAATTCCAGTTGAAAAATGAGTCTAATGCCTCAGGTTCAAGGGTTTCAATGATATATTTTATACCAGGCTGATCTGTTGGAATTAAATAGTCACCTGCCGAAAAAACCAAATTTCTTTTTGCAGTTTCCACACTGGTATCATAATGAAGATAATGTCCTTCGTAAGGATTTTTCACTGTTTTAAAGTCTTTGATTTTATAAGACTCAACCATTGCCGTACTGTCTTTTTTAAGAGCAGTCATAAGGATCTTATTTCTTTTCAGCTCTTCGATCACACGGTATTGGGATTGCGGAACCACATAATATTTCGGGATCCTGATATACCCGGTAGGAACTGCTGTGGTAAAAAGCTTGATCTTCTTGATAAAAGGCTTGTTTCTGTCGTAATACAGCCTTGGCTTTCCGGAAATATCACTCGCCTTGTATTTTCCTTCATATCCTTTGAAATCCATTGTAGAAAATTGGGTTGAATCTATCTTCCAGCGTATTCCATACTGTGCTCCTGCTTTGTACTGTTTCAAATTTTCAAGACGAAGCTGTTTTATTCGTTTATACTCTTTGTCTAAATTCTGAAGATTCACGAGCATATATTTATATGTCGCATCCACTCTTGCATCATAAGGTTTAAGCATATGGGTTTCAGGAACGGTTCCCAACGAGTTAAACAGCGATGTGTAGCCTGTAGAGTATCTCGGTGAATCTTCGAAAGCAGCAAACCCTACATCGGGAATATCCCCGTGAATATTGACATAAGGAGTACTTTCGTACCCTAGTGTTTTCATGTCCTGCAGGTTTTTAGCCTGATAATCATTATAGAAATAATTTCCCAGCGTATTTCCCAGGCGCTCCTTAAAGGTTGAAATATAGGTAAAAGTATATTGATAATCCGCTCCGTTGCTCACATGATTATCAATAAAAACATCAGGCTGCAGCCACTGGTAAATTTCCTGGAAGCTTCTGGCGTTTCTGGAATCTGCTTTAATGAAATCTCTGTTCAGGTCATAGTTCCTGGCATTTCCCCTGAACCCGTATTGTTCCGGCCCGTTCTGATTGGCTCTGGAGTGGGAACCTCTGTTCAGCATTCCACTGACGTTATAGGCAGAAATAGCAGCAATGATAAAGTGCTGCGGAGCTTTTATTTTCCCGGTTGCAAGATCGCGCATAAGCATCATGGTAGCATCAATTCCGTCCGGCTCACCCGGATGAATCCCGTTGTTGATAAAAAGAATGGCTTTATCTTTTCTCAGTTTTTCCACATCTTTCTCAGAAAAAGGATTGTAAATCACTACATAAATAGGTTTTCCATTATCATCCTCTCCTTTTTTAAGATATTGGATGGTATTGAAGCTTTTAGCCAGATTCTGATAATAGCTGTTCATTTCATCATAAGTAACCGTTTGGTTTTTATTTCCCTTTTCAAAAGGAGTCTGAAATGAATTTTGGGCAAAAAGCAAAGATGTGCTTAGGAAAATCAGGAGGTATTTCAGTTTCATTGAAGCAGTTTTTGATCTTCAAAATTACTTAATATGATTTGGGTGGAAAAGAGAAATTATGGATTTATTGAGGGCTGTTCTATGGGGTTGGATTTAAGCAAGGACGCAATGTTTTTTGATATTACTGCTGTTTTAAGACGCAAGAAAATCAGAGATTTCCGTTTGGAAATTCAATGTTTAGAGATAAAGATCTGTTGGATCTGCGGGAGATTAATTAATAATTGGGGCTCTGTTATTAATAGAAACCTTATAGGTGTTAAAAACCTATAAGGTTGGTGGATGTTGAAAATTGGAGATGCTTTTTCATAGGGTCTACTTTCCTACACTATCGTTATTTCTACCTTTTTCATCAGGATATAAAGAAGGAAGCGGATCGCTCTGCCAGAATTCTTTGGTGTCAATATCCATGATTGACAGGAGGCCCGTGAAAGCTGCTCCGGTATCGAGATTCCAAACGTTGGCCTTATTGACGGGGTGATTGATTCCTATATCTAATGTTGGGGTGTGCCCTATAAATATCTCATTGTACAAAAGCAGTCTTTTCGGATAGAGTTCTGAATTTCTAGTTAATTTTTTATCCATTGCGACTGCCGTTTCCCAAAGGGTTCTGTCCCAGCGGTAATTGCTGGAATAGACTTCCTTTTCAGGTCCGTGCATAGAGGAATAGCCCGCATGAATAAACAGCCGGTTTTGATCATCTACATGATAGTTTTTCATCCTCTGAAAGAATTCAAGGTGTAAAGCCAGGTCTTCCAATGAGTAATCATTATAACTTTCAACGGTGCTTTTTCCACCATTGAAAAGCCATACATCCGGTCTTTCTCCGAGGGACAGCCAATCCTCGCACCAGGCATCGTGATTTCCTTTGATAAAGATACATTTCTGCTTTTGGGAAAGCTCCATCAGAAACCGGATAATCTGAGAAGATTCGCCCCAGCCGTCTACATAATCGCCCAGAAAAATAAGCTGGTCTTCTGCAGTAACTTCTGCTCTTTCAAAAACCTGTTTCAGTGCTTTAAAACCTCCGTGGATGTCACCAATAACTAATGTTCTGCTCATTTTACTTTGAAATATATTTAGCATCAACAAAGTCTGTCAGCCATACTCCGTTTGCCGAAAGATAGAAAGGGATGCCCTCGTCATGCATTTTCTTTGTTCTGATGGTCAGAATAACCGGTTTTCCATGGCGCATTCCTACTTTTGTGGCCGTTTCTTTATCTGAGCTTAAATGAACATGCTGACGGCTTCTTTTTTCAATTCCTTTTGCCAGAATGGAAGAAATATTGGCTTCTGCTGTTCCGTGATACAGAAAATCGGGTGGCTGTGCCGGTTTCAGTGCCAGATCTATATCAATTGAATGTCCCTGGCTGGCTCTGATCCTGGTTTTATCTTCATTAAAAGCAAAGCGCTTTTTATTATTGGTTTCTACCACTTCTTCCAGCTCTTCAAAGCTGAAATACATTCTGCCTTTTGCAGATTTTGTAATCAGCTCATCCACTTCTGCCCACCCGTTTTCATCCAGTTTCAGCTGAATGGTTTCGGGTTGATGTCTCAGAATAAGGCTTAGAAATTTGCTTATTCTTTTGTTTTCTATTTCGTTCATGATAAGTGTCTTAATTCATCAATTTTTTCTGAAACTTTTCACATAAAGCTTCAATATCATCTTTTCTGACAAGCCCGGAAACCCACTCTTCCGGAATATTTTCAAACCCATAGTAAATGCCTGCAAGCCCTCCTGTAATAGCTCCGGTTGTATCGGTATCTTCTCCTAAATTTACAGCTTTCAAGACGGCTTCGGCGTAGGTTCCTGAGTTTAAAAAACACCAGAGAGAAGCTTCTAAGCTGTGAAGGACGTAACCGCTGCTTTTAATTTCTTCTTCGGGATAAGCTGAAATATCATTTTTTAAAACTCTATTAAATAACTCTATCTCTTTTAGGTTAAAGCCATGATTTTCTGAATATTCCAAGGCTAACTCCTGCATATACCTATAGGCTTCTTTTCTATTTTTCCCCTTGATCAGTTCTATAGCAAAAATAATGTAAATAAAGCAGGCAAAAACAGAACGGAAATGTCCATGCGTAATTGCCGAAACCTCTTTTACTGTTTGATATACTTTCTCAATATTTTCTTCATCTTTAAGATAATAAGCTAAGGGAAGAGTTCTCATCAAAGAACCGTTCCCATTATCTTCTTCAAAAATATTTCCTGAAAATCTTGCACTTTCTCCTTTGATCAACCGTGCAATGGAATGTCTTGTAGTCCCTCCAATGTCAAAAAGCCGCCCGTGAGCCGTCCAGTGCCCATACTTGTTCCATTTTACAAAACTCTGCCCGATGTTCTCCAGATTATAGCCTTTTGTAAGTTCATCAGCAATACACAGCGTTAATGAACTGTCATCACTCCAGGTGCCTTTTGGCTGGTTCCAGGACATATATTCCAGATAGCCCGTAACAGGAGATCTTTTTAAATCTTCTCTTTTCTTAAACTCAACAGGAACTCCAAGCGCATCCCCGATGCACACACCAAAAATTCCGCCTTTTACTCTATTTTCCATCAGGCAAGGTTTACGAGTTTATCAAAAAGCAACTCCATTCCTCTTGTTGCCGATTCTTTCATCACTACGGCTCTTTGTCCGTATCCGAATCCTGTTTCGTTAGGATTGATCACCACCAGCGGACAGTCGTCTTTGATCTCATGGATCAGTCCTGCTGCCGGATATACCTGCAGAGATGTCCCGATAACCACTAAAATATCCGCTTCCTTGACCTTTTCCTGCGCCGTTTTGTATAAAGGAACATCTTCCCCAAACCAGACGATGAATGGTCTTAGCTGAGCCCCATCTTCTGCTTTATCACCCATCCGGATATCGCCTTTCTGCTCATAGATCAGATTTTTATTATTACATGAGCAAGATTTGAACAGTTCTCCATGAATGTGAAGAATATTTGTAGATCCGGCTCTTTCGTGAAGATCGTCTATGTTTTGGGTAATGATCTGAACCTCAAAATATTTTTCCAGCTCAGCCAACAATTGATGGGCTTTATTGGGCTGTACTTCATGAAGCTGTCTTCTTCTCTGATTGTAAAATTCAAGAACCAATTCCCTGTCTTTTCGCCATCCTTCCGGACTTGCCACATCTGTTATATTATGATTTTCCCAGAGACCATCTCCGTCCCTGAATGTTTTTATTCCGCTTTCAGCACTGATTCCTGCGCCGCTTAATATGGTTAGTTTTTTCATTGGTTTAATCTAATAATTTTTTGTAAATCATTTCATTTTCGTCATCAAAGCAGACAAAAATTACTTTCTCGATATTCTCTGACTGGAAATTTCTTACTATTTCTACAGCAACTTTTCCGGCCAGTTCTTTTGGAAATTTATAAATCCCCGTACTTATGTTAGAAAAAGCGATGGTTTTAATACCCAGGCCTTCTGCCAGTTGTAAGGAATTTTTATAGCAATTTGAAAGAAGTTTTGACATTCTTTCAACATCTCCGTTCCAGACAGGCCCTACAGTATGAATGACATATTTTGCCGGAAGATTGCCTGCTGAAGTAACCACAGCTTCTCCTGTATTGCATTTTCCCTGACGGTTTCTGATCTGGATGCACTCTTCCAGGATCTCCTTACCACCCGCACGATGAATAGCTCCATCCACTCCACCACCTCCAAGCAGTGATGAATTGGCAGCATTAACAATAGCGTCTGCTTCGATCTTTGTGATGTCCCCTTTTATCAGTTCAATGTTCATGGCAATTTAGTACTGAGCATTTTTTTAAATAGTTGCTCCTATCGTATGAGCAAGTTCAGTTGTCAATGGATACAATTTTTCAATTGGCAAAAGCTTTTTTGCTTTATCATATTCCCCCAATCTTGTAAAGCTTAAGATCTTTTTTACCAAAAGTGTATAATCTTCTATTTTAACTATCCATTCATTATTAAATTCTTCAATCAGATACCGGCTGATTCCAACCTGAATAGAACGGTATGCCAGTTTGTTTCCTTTAATACTCCTTTCCGGATCCCACTGTACATGGACTTCTGCTTTTTTAAATTCTTTTTCCCAGCTTCCGGGATTGGGATAAACCCTTTTTTCTGGAGAAGTTAAAACCGCTTTACTCAATGCCTTTTCCCAGGCCTCTCTCTTAATATGTATCGCTAAAGTACATTCCTGACCCGGTTTCTGTCCATAATTGCTCCGCTCCATCATCCAAAGAAAGGAAGGTTTGATCCAGGTCATTCTGTTCAATGAAAAAGGGGCAGAAAACTTCTGATTCATTACGGCAGATTTTGCAATCGTTTCATTATATGCCTGGTATATCACTATGGCATCTCTGTTATAATCTGCTCTTATTTCAAATTCTTTCATCATTGTATTGTATTCGACTCTGTTTCTGTCACTAAATATAAAACCATTATTCCGTTTAAAAAATTTGTTTAAAGTCTTTTGCAAAGGGAGAATAGGACCCGTAAACTTTATCAAATTTTGTTTTTAAATTTTCTATTTTAAAATGCTCTTCGGACTGATCAAGACACGTTATAATCAAGTTTTTTTTGGTTGTGGTGGTATAAGTTCCGTCCAAAAGAAGTGCATAATTCAACAGATCATAGTCTAAATCTCCAAATCGAAGCTCTTTCTGATAATCATTGAAGACACACGTTTCCTCTTCGTTATTTTTAAGCACCAGTTCTTTTTCATTACTCATCCAGCCGTTTCCGTGACGGGTGGAATACATCCTGGTCACGTAATACATTTCAATATCCTCAATTTTCAACAGCCTGCAGATCTCAGAAGCATTTTTTGAAGTGGTATGGGCATACGTTACATTGGGAAATACCCCGTGATCCATGTCCAGAAGGATTCCCTGGCTGCCTTCAAAAATTAAATTTTCAAACGAATCCAGATAGGTATAATCATCTATTTTCCAATCTATTTGATCTACCGCATTCAGAAAATCCTGAATTGCCTCTTCCTGCTGATCGTTTTCCATAAAGCCATAATAATAAGCTATTCCTTTTAATTTTTCTATCAGCATCCCTCTTGGGGCAATTAAATCAGCAGCAAATAGTTTGTAAGGACTTTCGTGTCTTTTCATGGTCGCTCCAATCCCTTTTCCGCAGGTTCCGTGCTCCAGGTTTTTCGTATTGTTCCTGTTGTGCCAGACGTCAAATGGGGTGGTTACTTTGGCCAGAGGATGAATATGCAGTTCAACGCTCCCTCCTTTTTCCATTAGCTCCTTTCTCTCATTCAGTAAAAATACCGGATGAATGGTACAATGCTCTGTAAAATAAGAAGGCAATCCCCGGAGTGCTCCACTTGCAAAACTGGAATGAATATGCTTTTTATCCCCAATCATTACTGTATGTGCTGCCTGCTGGCCTCCTGAAAACCTTACGACAACAGACTCCGGGTTTTGCTGTGCCAGAAAATCCGTAGTGATTCCCTTTCCTTCATCACCAAAACCCAAGCCTATTACTATTTGTGCCTTTTTCATGACTTAAAACATTTGAATATGATCCAACCCTCCTCTGTCTGTTGATCCGAAGGTTTTATTTTTAAATGTATTGCAGATAACTCCTTTTATTACATCCGGGATTTCTCTGTGATCAGCTATCGATAAACAGTTTTGCCCTAACAATTCCTTCCAGCCTTTATCCGCTCTCATGGCCTGATCGGAATGCACAACATTGATGTGATACACTTCGTATCGCTTTCTCGCTTCTTCCAAGAGTTCAAAATGTGTATAGGTATGCTGGCCGGCTCCCATTATTTCTCTGATTGCTGATGCCGGAAGTGTTTTTAAGCAAGGTTCATCGCCTACGGTAAACAAAATTCCTTTCTGGTTTCTCTTCTCAAACGCGTCCGTTCTGGTATGGAAAGCAGCAAAATACCACGCCAGAAGATAACTTTCTCCTGCATTTCCGCCGCCTCCGGATTCAATATAAGTCCGGGTAAGCCACATATCCAGTTCTTCATCTCCTGACTCAAACTGCCCGACCTGTAAAGGATAAGCATCACATTCATGATCTCCGATTCCTAAGAATAAAAGTGCAGGATCCGGAACACCGCCCTGGATAATTCCGCCCATTAATTTAGGCAAGCCTTCTTTAATCAGTTCGTGGGGAATATGTCCCATACTTCCCGTCACATCCAGTCCTAAGATGATAGGAACAGAATTGGGGTGTACGGAAGAATCTCTCGATTCTCTGAAAGAAATATCTTTAGGATTCATAGATTCATGTGCCCTTCTTTTTGCATTCTGAGTGAAAATTTCACCCGCGGATTTAGATCCGTAACCAGCTTTTCTTGCTCTGTCGAAACGAGCGTCCATATCATATCTTGTACTTCCCATGACTAAAATGTTTTACCAAATAAATATTCGAATCTCTTTATTGCAATTTCTAACTGAATATTTAAATTTCTGATTGTTAATGAATATTCTATATCTTTCTGAACAAATGCCTCGGGCTGAAAGTCTGCAAATGTGAGGCTGTTCCTGTCTAAAGGACTGATATCAATGAGGCCTTCCTGTTCTCTCTCCAGTCTCTTTATTTTCAGTTCTATATCCTCAACCCTGCGCCTGTAGATCAATTCGGAATCTGCTCCGATGATGCGGGCACGGTCTTCTCTTATCTGATCATTATTTCTCTGTAATGACTCGATGAATCTTGGTTTTAGTTGGTCTTCCATCTTTTACTTATTTTGTGTTATTTTCACACTAATTAGAACAGACATAGTAATGCATATCTTATTACAGATTATTACTTATTGGAATACATTACATCGGTTCTCAAAACATATTTCTTTCCGCTGATCAGAATTTTCCCCTCATGCCTTAGTGGATGGTAAAAAACCAATGCTGATCCTTTCTTTGGGGCTACTGTGAATAAATTTTCAAATTCTGTTTCTCCTCCTTCGAAGCCATCATTCAGATAAACCATGAAAGTGTAGAAACTTTTTTCATGTTCATTGCAGATATAGCTTCCGTCTCTGTGCATTTTGAATCGTTGCCCAGGTGAATATTTATAAACCCTGAACATTTCATTAAAACCCTGAAGTTTATAGTTCTCATGTTCCTGGGGAAGAAGTTCTGCCGTTTTTCTGAAAAGATTTTCTGCCAAAACATTGTCAAAAACCATCAGCCTGTCATTATTCCTGATTTCTTTGCTCATCATCTGCCGTCCATTCATATTGATCTTAGCTTCTTCAAATACTTCTCTTTCTGCCATTGCCATATATTCATCACAGGCCTCGGAAGTCAGAAAATCTTCGATCAGAAATATCTGTGGGTGGAGTTCTGTTTTTTCCATAATTTTTATTGTGTGTTTAGTGATTATGTTTTTACCTTCTTAATTCGTCCCTTACTTCCATCAAAGCAAAACCAAGCAGATTTTCCCCTTCCCAAGTAGCTGGATTCTTCGCTTTGGAATCCGTTTCCAGCATTCCTATTCCCCAAATCCTATCATACGGGCTCGCTTCAATCAGAATCTTATCATCCGTAGACAAGAGGAAATCTTTAAATTTTGAGTTCTGTGAGAACTTCAGGAGATTCGCGTTTTTTACTATTTCATATTTATGCTCATCCCAGAGTTTCGGATCAAAATTTTTGACTTTTCTTCCCAAGCTTTTAACCTTATCTGGTGTTTCAGTTTTTAAAATCTTTTCTAAAATTTCCTGATCGTTAAACAATTTAGCTTTTCCGGCCATCATATAATGTTCAGCAGTTTTATAAACGATTCCGTTTTCTTCAAACTGAATGGGAAACCACTGACTGAAACATGATTTGGTGATCTGATCTTTTACGGTATGTCCCCAGAAAAATAGAAAATCCAGTTTTTCTTGTTCCTGAAATCTTTCAATAATATGTTGTAAGTTGTACTTCATGATTGTGTTATTCTTACACAAATGTAAAACAATATAAATTTATGAACAAAATTTATTTGCGTTATTTTAACACTAAATATATAACATTCTGATTATCAAATAAAAAAATAAATCTTTCAAATCTAATTTGAAACCCGAATGACACTATTGTTTTCACAAGTAGCACAAATACAAATTAAACTAAAATATTAGTTTAATTTATTTAAGGAGGAAATAGGAGGTTTCTGATGTAAATTTATACAAGGATCTGTATAGAATGGAAAGTTATTTGATCTCGAAATAGAATCCTTCTTTTTCAAGCTCTTCATACTTCTCCTGGTTGAAAGTAAAAAGTTTTCCCGGTCTTCCGCTGCCTTCTTTTTTAACATGGTCTGTTTCATTAAGCAATCCGTAGCTCATGATCTTTTTTCGGAAATTTCTGCGGTCTATGTCACGTCCAACAATAGTTTTGTAAAGATTTTCAAGGTCAGAAAATGGAAACTCTTCATTCAGAAGATTGAAGCCGATAGGCTGGTATTGAAGTTTGGTACGGAGTCTGTTTAACGCAATATCAATAATGGATTTATGGTCAAAAGCAAGTGTCGGAAGTTTATTTACAGTGAACCATCGGGCATCTTCTGCATCAGAGTCTGCAAACAGCTCATGATAGGATGGGTTCACAAGGCCTAAATAAGCCACAGAAACCACTCTATTCCGGGGATCCCGGCCAACGTTACCAAAGGTATAGAGTTGTTCCAGAAAATCGGGTTTTATGCCTGCTTCTTCGTGAAGTTCTCTTTTTACTGCATCATCCAGGTTTTCATCATCCAGAACAAGACCACCCGGGAGTGCCCACCCTCCTTTGAAAGGATCAATCTTTCTTTTAATTAAGAGAATCTGAAGATCCTGCTTATCAAAGTAACCGAAAATAACAGCATCGACAGCTACTTTAATATCCTGAATTTTTTTTGGAGATCCCATAATTTAGTTTGCGTTATGAATACACAAAGGTAAGGTTTATAAACGACATCAAAAAAAAGAATTGCAGAATAATAAAATTAGCTAACTTTATTCACAATAACCTACTTAAAATTAAATGATTATGAAAAATCTATTGTTATTATTTTCAATGGTCTTTCTTTTGACTGCTTGTGAAAAAGGAAAGCCTGTAAATGAAAAAGGCCCAGCCAAAACAGATTCTGCAGAATGGAAGCCCGTGGATTCTGCTGCTGCAACGAAAGCCTGGATGGAATATGCCACTCCTGGTGAAATGCACAAAACATTAGCATTATATGACGGAAACTGGACCGGAGCGACAACAAGCTGGATGGAGAATGGTACAAAACCTATAACCAGCCAGTCTGAATGCACCAATAAAATGATCTTCGGTGGCAGATATCAGCACAGCACCTACAAAGGAAGCTTTATGGGAATGCCGTTTGAAGGGATGAGTATAATGGGCTACGATAACACTAAGAAAAAGTTTGTAAGCACCTGGATTGATAACATGGGAACGGGAATCATGCATGCGGAAGGAGACTGGAACCCTTCTAAAAAGTCTATTGAACTGAAAGGTAAAATGACAGATCCGGCAAGACCTGGAAAAGACTGTGATTTCAGAGAGGTTTACACTTTCAATGATGCCAACAATCATACTATGGAAATGTACGGCCCTGATTCTAAAACAGGAAAAGAGTATAAAACCATGGAAATAAAATTCACCAAAAAGAAATAAAAACCGGAGAAACCACTTCTATAAAACAGTGATTTTCCTTATAGATCTTATGACAGATAGGCTCAACTTTGGTATAGAAAATAAAAATTTATACCATCATGAAAACATTATTAAGAGCCTTTATCGTGGTCATTATCATCATAGGAGGAGTTTTGATCATTATTGTGGGGAAAAAGCCTTTCCCGGAACCTGAATGTCTCGTATGCGGGATCAATCTTATCAGAACATTAGGCATCGCCGAAGTGATTCTCGGACTCGGAGCTTTGGTAATACAAGCCAATCTCACGGAGAAACAGCGAACTTTCTAAAATAAAAGACCGGTAAAAATTACCGGTCTTTTTATATTAATCATTTAATTTCAATACGGCCATGAAGGCTGACTGAGGGACTTCTACCCTTCCGATTTGCTTCATTTTCTTTTTACCTTCTTTCTGCTTTTCAAGAAGTTTACGCTTTCTGGAGATATCTCCTCCGTAACATTTTGCGGTAACATCTTTTCTCAGTGCTTTGATGGTTTCTCTGGCAATAACTTTCGCCCCCAGTGCTGCCTGAACCGCAATGTCAAACTGCTGTCTAGGGATCAGCTCACGAAGCTTTTCACACATCTTTTTACCAATATAATAAGCATTACTGTCGTGGATCAGTGAAGAAAGGGCATCTACCATGTCACCATTGATCAGAATATCCATTTTTACCAGTTTTGAGGAACGCATTCCTATCGGAGAGTAGTCGAATGAGGCATACCCTTTAGAAATAGATTTCAGACGGTCGTAAAAGTCGAAAACAACTTCTGCCAAAGGCATATTGAATGTTAATTCTACCCTGTCTGCCGTTAAATAACTCTGGTTGACAATCTCCCCTCTTTTTTCAATACAAAGCGTCATTACAGCACCCACGAAATCGGATTTTGTAATAATAGAAGCTTTTATATAGGGTTCTTCAACTCTATCCAAAAGATTGGGATCAATCATTTCTGATGGGTTGTTGATTAGAATTGCGGTTTCAGGATCTTTTTTAGAAAACCCGTGATATGAAACGTTGGGAACTGTAGTAATTACGTTCATATCAAATTCTCTTTCAAGACGTTCCTGTACAATTTCCATGTGAAGCATGCCCAGGAATCCGCAACGGAAACCAAAACCAAGTGCTGCCGAACTTTCCGGTTCGAAAACCAGAGAAGCATCATTCAGTCTTAATTTTTCCAGTGAGAATCTTAATTCCTCAAAATCTTCAGATTCAATAGGATAAATCCCTGCAAAAACCATTGGTTTTACTTCTTCAAATCCATCGATGGCAGCAGCGGCAGGATTCACAAAAGAGGTAATGGTATCCCCTACTTTTACTTCTCTTGCATCTTTAATTCCGGAAATAATATACCCTACATCCCCACATTCAATCGTTTTTTTCGGAACCTGCTTTAGCTTTAAAGTTCCTACTTCATCAGCACCATATTCTTTTCCGGTAGCAAAAAATTTGATTTTCTCGTTTTTAGAAATGCTTCCGTTGACTACTTTGAAATAGGCTTCAATCCCTCTGAACGGGTTGTAAACAGAGTCAAAGATCAATGCCTGTAACGGAGCATTGGGATCTCCAACCGGGGCAGGAATTCTATTGACAATCTGCTCAAGCAAATCATGAACTCCCTCTCCTGTCTTTCCCGAAACTCTAAGGACATCTTCATATTTACAGCCTAAAAGTCCCATAATTTCGTCGGTAACCTCTTCAGGGTTTGCTGATGGAAGATCTATTTTGTTCAGAATTGGAATAATCTCCAAATCATTTTCTAATGCCAGATAAAGATTACTGATGGTCTGCGCCTGGATACTCTGTGCCGCATCTACAATAAGAAGCGCGCCTTCGCAGGCAGCAATAGAACGGGAAACTTCGTAAGAAAAGTCTACGTGTCCCGGGGTATCAATAAGGTTTAAGATATATTTTTCTCCTTTATACTCATAATCCATCTGGATGGCGTGAGACTTAATGGTAATCCCACGTTCTTTCTCCAAATCCATATCATCCAGGGTCTGAGACTGCAGCTCTCTCTGAGTAACTGTATTGGTATACTCCAAAAGACGGTCTGCCAAAGTACTTTTACCGTGGTCAATATGAGCGATTATGCAAAAATTTCGTATGTTTTTCATTTAAGAACGTTGTAATTTGCAAAGATAAAAAAAAGCGAGACAATTCCTCATTCTTATTTTATGGTGTGAAATTAATTTAAAATATGCTTAAAGTGATTTAGTTTTCAGTAACTTTTCCTGTTCTACGCACTGTTCCTTTTCGGGTTTTGGCGGCGGCAAAGCCGCCGCCAAAACCCGAAAAGGAACTCAGACAAATGCTGCGATCAGGGCTGGCGTTGCAGAATTACTTTTCCAATCCTACAGAATAAAAAATAAAGTAAAAGAGAAACAAATTGTTCCTCTTTTTATCTGCCTTATTTCGGTTTAACGAAATTTTCGGGTAAAATATATTCCCCTGTAAGCTTATCAATTCCTATTCTGTAATACGAAGCATTCTGTTTGCGGATTCTTGTAGCTGCAACGTCTATTATAGCTACAATCAAACCTCCAATAGCACCTCCTGCACCTGCCCCTACAATAATCGGTGTACTACTATACTGCGGAAAAATTTCTTCCTGAGATGCCATTATAAAAATTCCGTCATTGTCTTTTTCAATTTCGATAATACTTACGGGTGTTTTCTTGTAAGCAATTCCGTTATCAATTATTGCATAAACATCTTTACCAAGATTATCGTAACCATCGACTCTTTTCACTCCTTTAATTACACCATCTTTATTCTTCCTTACTGCAAATTCTTTAGCTGGCTTTTGTTCGGCAAATGATTTATAATCTTTATAAACACCGTCTGTAAAAGTTTCAGAATTATAAACTGACAACTTTTCGGGTATTATTTTTTCATAATTTGCAAGATCGGTTTCAAAAACAGGAACATTGAGCCCGGTTTCAGCGTATGAATCTTTAATAATATCGGCTAATTCTGATGATATTTTAGCCGCTATAGCTCTCGTAATATACGCATGATCTTTCTGTTGATAATCTTTTGAAATTGTGCGTTTTTTCAAAAAATAATACTTATCATTTCTTTTTAAAAAAGTGGACATTTTCATTTCCAGATGTCCCATAACTGATCTTTCAGTAGGTATATCATTAACTTTTAAATTTTCCAGTACAAGAAAATACTGAATATTTCCCTGTATCTTATTATCTTCTAAAAACCAATCAGAAAATAATTTTTCCAAATCATCTTTTTCAAATTTTACCTCGAAAGGATCTTTTCTGTGAGAAACTATTCCTATGTTTTTATCTTCCCTCCTGTCTAGCAAAGTAAGAGATTTGGCAAAATGATTTTTATCTTTTATGCTATTTCTGAGCTCTATGAATTGGTCTTTTTGAGCAAAAACAAAACTAGAAAATAATAGAAATAATAATTTTTTTTTCATTTGTTTTTTTTAAAATTCGTTCGTAAAAATATAAATTAGTTTAACAATTAAACGACTCCACAAAAAATTTGTAAGAGCAGCTATGTTATTCCTCCGAGAAATCGTATTCTCCTGTCTGTGGATCGATATAAATTGCAAACGTTCCACTTTTCCTCTCCTTATTTTGCCTAAATCCCCGCTCAAAAATCCCTACAAGACCAACAGCAAGGCCTCCATACATCCCTCCTTGTCCTGCACCAACGCTCAAAAAAACAGCAGAATTTTGAGCCGGAAGAATATAACCCCTGTTGCTTACCAAATAGAATCCTCTGTCATTTTTATTAAGCTCTAAAAACCCCGAATACGTTTTTTTATAAGCCTTCCCGCTTTCTACATAAATGAACATTTCATTGGCCGAGATTTTATTTTTCTTCCCGTTTTCTTCTTTTATCACTCTTAATACTGCTCCTTTTTCATTTTTTTCAAAAATATAATTTCCCGGTTCAGGAATCTGATTCATAAATGAAGTATGATTTAAGTAAATTCCATCTTTCAGCTTTTCATTTTTATACGCTTCGGAATTGGCTTTTACAAAAGACTCATAATCCGTAAGAGCATCTATTGTTACAGAATTTTCTTTGGGTTTCAGCGTATATGTTTTCTTCATAAACATAGCAAAAATAACCGGAATATTTTTCACCATTATATCCGAAATATTCTTACTTCTGAAACTATAAACCGTATCTTTTTTATATAAAAATTTATAATGATCTCCTTCTTTCAGAAAAGTCTGGGCAGAAAACTCTAGATCTCCTTCTGTTTCTTTTCCTACTGTTTCTCCCAGATAAGTTTTAAGCTTTTTAAGAACTAAAACCATTTCATTTTTCCCGCCTTTATGGTTACTTTCTGTGTACCATTGACTTAAGAAATTATTTATTGAAGTGGGAAAAACAATTTCTTTCATTTCTTTACCGTCTCCGAAAGGCAGCTCTCCTATTTTTTGATCTTCTCTTTGATCAATTACTTCAAGAGACTTATAAATATTCCCTTTTGGATTCGAAAGATTTCCTCTTTCTTTAATGACCTCCTGAGATTGCGCAAAAGAAACTGTTGAAACAAAAATTAAAGCGATCTGTAGTATTTTTTTCATTTAACATAAAGATTTTATCAAAAATATGAATTTACTTTAAAACTAAACGGCTCTCACAAACAATTGTCTGTAAGAGCCGTCCAACATTAAAAAAATAAACTATTATGGGTATTGTTTGGGCTTTGCCATACTATTATTGTGCCCGTTGTGAGGTTTTCTTTCATTCATTTTATCTCTCATCATTCCCTCAGACTGGAACAGTTTCAATACTTTTTGGCAAGGAATCACCTGCTGCATCTTGTCAGCATATTTCTTTCTGTTATCAAGCAGTTTCTGCCCTACTTCGAAACTCTGCTGAAGCTTTGCTTTGGCTTCATCATCAGATAACGTTTCAGGGTTGAAATCAGGGTTAAACTGGCTTTTTATCTGCTTCTGATTATCTAAATACTCATTATATAGCTGAGTAAATTCTGTTGTATCACTGGCATCAATTTCAAGATTTTCCACCACCATATTGTTCCTGAACTTCTTGAGAAGTTCTTTTCTCTCTTCAGGAGAAAGATTGTTTATTACCTCCTTTCTTTTTTTAGGGTCCATTTTTTTCCAGTCATAATCTGAATTCTGGGCATTCAGGCCAAAACCATAAATAATAAAAAGTATAAATAATATCTTTTTCATCTTTCTTTAATTATATAAATCTAAATAAACGTCCTGAGTTGAGTTGCTTGCCAGTTCTGATATTTCAGAATTGGAAAACGAATCCAGATATTCATTCATTTTAATCTCTTCTTTTTTTGTGGCAGCTTTTACCGGCTGCGGAGCTGTTCCGTTTTCTATATCCTTTTTAGGAACGTATGAAACAGTTTTAGTTACCTGATTGCTAACTGTTTGATTATTATTTTCAACAGAAGTTAAATCTGCTTCCAGAGTTTCATAGGCACGTTCGCTTTCTGACTTAGGCTGCTGGCTGTTAACGGCTAATGTTTTTGAATTCAACACCTCTGTCGACGGATCATTGTCAGAATTAAAAACATATGTTGCCCCGAATATCAAAGCCAATGATGCCGCAGCAGCATACATCCAGTTCAGCTTGAAAACCGGTGCCTTTTTATTCGCTTTCACTTCGTTCATTACATTATTCTGGATATTTTCAAATAAATGATCCGGAACTTTGTAAATATTCTTACGTTCTAGTTTTTCTATATCTAACTCTTTCATCTCTGTTTAATCAAAAAATTATCTCTCGTAATTTTCTTTAATATACTCTTCTATTTTCTGTTTGGCATAATGATAATTGGTCTTTAAAGTCCCCACAGACATATCCACAATTTTTGATATCTCTTCATAGGGCAAATCATCATAATACCGCATCATAAATACCAGTTTCTGCTTTTCGGGCAGGCTTTGTATGGCGTTCTGGAGCAGCAGCTGTATTTCTTCTGCATCTCCTTCCGTATTGTCGGCCACCAGATTCTGCATATAATACTCCGGATCTTCATCCGTTTTTTGCATTTTCTTCAACTTGTTGACCTGTTGCAATGCTTCGTTTGTAGCAATCCTGTAAAGCCAAGTATACAGCTGGCTGTCATTTTTGAACTGGTGAAAATTCTGATAGGCTTTAATAAAAGTCTCCTGCAACGTATCCTGAGCAAGATCTCCATCCACAATAATTCTTCTGATATGCCAGTACAACCTGCTTTGATAAGCATCCATCAAGGCACGGACTCCTTTTTCCTGGGTCCGTGGATTCTGCATCAACGAAATAATTTCCGCGTCCTTAATCTTCATAAGATGCTTTCACTGTTTTGGATTACAAAAATAGCTGAAAGTTAAATTACTAATCCAATTTTCGGTCCAAATATTTAAAATAATATCAGATCGTTACACCGTGAACCTTACAGACTGGTAAGAGCCTATATTCTTTCACAAACTTCCGGAGCCCTATATCCGTCTTCCTTTAAAATCTTATCTTTGTTAGATGCAAATTGTAATATTAGGTTCCGGAAATGTAGCTTATCATATGGCTAAGGCTTTTAGCCTGAAAAATATACCATTAAAGCAGATTTTTGGAAGAAACGGCGAAGAACTTAAAAAGATTTCTGAGGAACTGAATGTTCCTTATTCTACTGAGCACCTTCAAGATGCAGATCTTTACATCATCTGTGTAAGCGACAATTCTGTGGAAACCGTTTCCCGGCTAATCACAAAAAAAGACTGTCTGGTTGCCCATACTTCGGGATCTCTTCCTAAGGAAATCCTGAAAGGAACGTACAGGAAATCAAATTTTTATCCTTTGCAGACGTTTTCAAAATCTAAAGAACTTGATTATGAAAAAATTCCGTTCTTTATTGAAGCTGAAAATGAGCTGGATAAACAGCTTCTTTTTAAAATTGCTTCCAAAATATCAGATAATGTGATGGAAAGCAGCCACGAGAAAAGAAAATATATCCATCTTACTGCGGTTTTTGCCTGCAATTTTGTCAATCATCTTTTTGCGAGAGCAAAGGAAATTTCGGATTCGCAGGGAATTCCATTTAATTATTTTCTGCCTTTGATTGATGAAACGGTACAGAAAATTTATGAGATCGAACCTAAAGCTGCACAAACAGGACCGGCAGTAAGAAACGATGTGAGGGTGCTGGAATTGCATGAAGAGCTATTAAAAGATGAAAGTCTTAAGATTTATAAAACAATGAATCATTCTATTCAAAAAATGTATGAGCTATAAAGAGAAATTAAAAGATATTAAGGCGTTTGTATTTGATGTAGACGGAGTCTTTACAGACGGAAGTGTTTATCTGCTTCCGGGCGGAAATATGTGCAGGGTAATGAATGTCCTGGACGGCTATGCAGTAGTTAAAGCATTAAAAAACAATTATTTAATCGGAGTAATTACTGGCGGAAATGATGAAATGGTAAAACACAGGATCAATTATCTTGGAATAGAGGATTATTATCCAAAATCACACAATAAGATGGTTGATTTTGAAGATTTTAAGAAGAAATACAATCTTAAAAACGAAGAGATCCTGACCATGGGAGATGATCTTCCCGATATCCACATCATGGAAAATTCTGCTATTTCAGCATGTCCTGAAAATGCTGTTCCCGAAGTAAAGGGAATATCTGATTATATTTCTGCCAAAAAAGGAGGAAGCGGGGCAGTACGCGATGTGATAGAGCAGGTGATGAAGGTCCAGGGAAACTGGCATGATGATAATACGCAATCTGTATAAAATTTATGAAATTACTTTTAGCATCCCAGTCACCAAGAAGAAAAGAACTGCTTTCAAACCTGGGCTTCGATTTTGAGGTTGTAAAAATAGACTGTGAGGAAATTCTTCCCGGGAATATCAAAATAGAAGAGGCGGCAGTTTATCTGTCGGAATTAAAGGCAGAAGCATTCAGAGCATTAACCGATGATGAAGTACTCTTAACCGCCGATACTGTCGTTGCAATAGATAATAAGATCCTTGGAAAACCGAAAGACGGGAATGAAGCAAAGCATATGCTGCAGTTGCTTTCAGGAAAAACTCATCAGGTTTATACAGGAATCACCATAAAATCCGTTAATAAAACATGGACTGAAACCGATGTTGCGGATGTAGAATTTGATGAAATTACCAATGATGAAATAGAATATTACGTTCAAAATTATAAACCTTTCGACAAAGCAGGCAGCTATGGTATCCAGGAATGGCTGGGCATGGCAAAGATCAGCAAAATGAGCGGAAGCTTTTATACGATCATGGGACTTCCTACCCATTTGGTTTATAAAATTTTGAAAGAAATATAAAATATTATTCATTACAAAATTTTGTTATTTTTACAAAATCATCAGCTGCTTATAATAAAAAGCAGATAAGAGAGTTATATTGAATAATGAAAAAGAATATTTTATTCCTTTTAATCATGTGTATCGTTGCTTCCTGTGCGACCAAGACCAAAAAGCCGGAACAGCGATCAAAATTCTTGAAAGGATTCAACACATATTACAATACCCTTTTTAATGCAAAAGATGCGTTAAACAGTGAATTCACGAGCAGAGATAAAGGGCATAAGGACAATTTTTATGCGCCTTATATTCCCATTCTTACAATTGAAGATCAACCTTTGGGAAGTGATCTGGGCCAATCTGCCGCCTTCGCTGAAAATTCCATGAAAATGGCTGAAGTAAACAGGTCTTCTTCTGAAAGGGGAGCACCTGGATTGCCTCCCAGAATACCTGGCGCTCAGGGATCTGCAAATCCGGAAATGCCTGACGAGCTTCAGAACAAAGGAGCTACAACTTTAGAAATTGCCGAAGCAAAGGCTCAGAAAGCAATCAACAAATATTCTGTTATCAGAAATGGTGAAGAAAAAAATAAGAAGATCTTTGATGCTTATATGATCCTTGTACAGTCCAGGATTTACCAGAATAAAGCCGTTCAGGCCCTGGATGCCCTGAACTATGTTTTCACCCATATGAAGGATGACAAGAGACTTCCTTTGGCTAGAATTTATCAGGGAGTAGCATATGCACAGATCAAAGATTATCATAAAGCCAATGAAACTTTCGCCCAACTACAAGGAGAAGACATCAATAAAAGTTATGCCAAGCTGCTGAGCATCTATCATTCCGAAGCCCTTCTGGATGCAGGAAAGCTGGAGGAAGCCGGAGCTGAGCTGGACCGAGCTTTTGAGCTGAATTCCGACAGAAAACTGAAAAGCAGAATAGCTTATCTGAGAGGACAGGTTTTTGAAAATCTTGGACAAAATGATAAAGCCCGTGAAAGCTTCACCCAGGCTTACAAATATGCCAATGATTTTGAATTTGAGGTGAAATCCCAAATTGCAATTGCCAAAACATTCAATGGTAAAGGAGATTATAACGGAGCTAAAAATTATCTGGAAGGCATCAGTAAGAAAGGAACTTACGGTTCCAGAAAAAATGAATTTTACTATGCTTTGGGTTTAATGGCCAATAAGGCCGGAAAGAAAGATGAAGCTCAGGAATTCTTCAAAAAGTCACTGTTTGAAAAAGTCTCAGATCCTCAGGTAAGAGGTCTTACATATTACGAAATAGGGAAGAGTTACCTGGAAAAAAACGACTACATCGGCGCCGGAACTTATTATGATTCTGCTCTTACGGTGATGACGTATGAACCTTCCAAGATTCTTATAAAAGATCAGTCTGAATATATCAAGAAGATCTCCAAAAACTATTATCTGATTAAGAAAAATGACAGTATTCTTTCTTTGGCAAAGATGAATGATGCCCAGAAAACTGATTTTTTCTCGAAATATATCGCCAAATTGAAAGCTAAGGAAGAAAAAGAAGAGCAGGAGAGGAGACGTGCAGAAAGAAGCAAAGGTTTTGATTCGGGGGATTATAACGCTAATTCAATTTTTGCCAATAATGCCAATTCTTTTGAAGATTTTGGTGTTACCACCAAAGGCTTTTATTTCAGCAATACAGGAACAATAAGCAAAGGATCATCTTCATTTAAGCAGATCTGGGGAGACCGGGCGCTAGCTGATAACTGGCGTTATTCTAAAAAGATGGCGACTATTGAAGATATGAAAAATGAAGCTCTTGGCATGACTTCGGCACCAAATCCAAGACGTTTTGAGCCGACTTATTATATTGAACAGATCCCTACAGACCAGGAAAAACTGGGTCAGTTAAAAAAAGACAGAGACACAGCTTCCTTAGGTTTAGGAGTGATGTACCAGAATTATTTCACAAATACGCCTTTGGCAACAAAGACATTATACGACCTTGTTGATGTAAAACCTGAGGAAAAAGTAATGCTTCAGGCTCTTTATGAAATCTTTGCAATGAATTACCAAAAGAATCCCCAGGCCTCTGAAAGAGCAAAACAGATCCTTTTGACCGAGTATCCTTATACTTCGTATGCTGAATTTGCAAGAAACCCTAAGAACAATTCATTTGTGAAATCATCAGAAGATGTTGAAAATGAATACAAAAAGGCTTACGCTCTCTATGAAGCTGAAAAGTTCACAGAAAGCCGTGATATCATAGATCAGACGATACAGAAGTATCCCAAGGATGCCCTTGTTCCGAAATTTCACCTGCTGAATGCTTTCAATACAGGAAAAACGAGCGGAAAAGAAGTCATGATCCTTCAGCTTGAGCAGATCGCACTGAACTATTCTAAAACTCCGGAAGGCATAAAAGCTAAAGAAATGCTTAATTATCTGAAAAGTGAACTTTCTTTCCAGGCAACAGATAATAAAGGAAACTCTCTTCCACAGCAGCCACAAACGCCGGTACAGCCTGTACAGAATATGAATAATAACAATATTCCTCAGAATCCTACAGGAAATGATAAAAATACCCAGCTTCAGCAGTTCTTACAGGATGCTGATACCGATCCTAAAAAACCTAAACAGAAATTGAAGAAGGATAAGGATAAAGAAAAAATTCCTGATACAGTTCCGGCAAAGCCTAAATAAATAAAAAGCGAAGATTTACTCTTCGCTTTTTATGGTCATATAGAATCTGACGATTTCTTTTTCTTTACTCCATGGAAGTCTTTGAGATAGAAAGGCTCAAAGTAGGCAATGTCTTCAACTTCATTCTGAGCAATCTTTTCTATGGTTCTTTTGATCAGGTATTGTGCAGAAGGGTAGACGTCATCCCTAAACTCTGCATCCGGGAGATTTATGATCTCTTTTGCTTTCTTTGCCCCGTCGCCTACAAAAACCACTTTTTTATCTTTAAATTCCTCGAAAGAAGTTTCATCTAAAATTTTGGCTTCGGTTGGCGAAAGTTCTGTTCCTGTCTTACCGTCATAAACGGCTGTATAAACCTCCATTCTCCTTGCATCGATCAAAGGCACTATATAATCGTAGTTTTTGTCTAAAAAAGGCTCTATCATGCTTTCTAAAGAATTCACCGCAATTAACGGAACCTTAAGCCCATAGCAGAAACCTTTTGCAGAAGATGCCCCTATTCTCAATCCGGTATAAGAACCAGGTCCTTTACCCAATGAAACAGCCTCGATATCTTTCATGGTGAGGCCTGCCCCTTCCAGTGCCCATTCTACAAAGGTATGAAGGCTTTCAGACTGTTTATAGTTTTCGGAAACTTCTTCACAAAGGCACAGGAGCTTTTCATCGTCTGAAATAGCTACAGAACAGTTTTTGGAAGAGGTTTCAAGGTATAATACTTTCATTTCCTTATTTTAAGCTAATTAAAAATTGCAGAAAGCGAAGTTGCTTTAAACTTATGCAAATTTATGGCTTTATTTCGATACTCTGCCGGCTCCAGAGTTTCCATACAGCATTCTTTTTTACCCAGATCTCCAGCAAAGCCAGTCTCATTTCGAAATCCTGATTTTTATATGTTCCTAAAACATTTATTTTTCTCCTGATACTTGCTATGTTTTTATACCTTTTGATCTCGGAGAGTTCTGTTTGCCCGATGTCTTTATAATTCACTTTTTTTGATGAAAAATCTTTTTTGAAATCTTCAAAGTTCTGTACCCAGCCGTTGGAATGGCCGAAAGACACATCCGGAAGCAAAAGATCAATTACCCTTTCATCATTATTCTGCAAATAGGTATCCAGCAGTTTAATATTCTCAAACAGATTGTTATCTTTTTGAAGGTTGCCTGCATTTTGACCATTCCAGAAAGTCAGTGAAAACAGCAGTATAAAAACTGATATTTTTTTCACCTTACTTTCTGTAAATCGTTCTCGGCTCACTCTGCGCACTAGGGTAGATGGTCATATCTGAAACCATCACATGTTTTGGTGCATTGACGCAGTAAGCAATAGCATCAGCAATGTCTTCAGCTTTCAATGCTTCATAACCGGCATACACGGTAGCCGCTCTTTCACTGTCTCCTTTGAATCTGACAAGAGAGAAGTCGGTCTCTACTGCACCTGGCTGAATATTGGTCACTTTGATCCCAAATTCTGTAAGTTCCAGGCGCATTCCTTCAGAAATCACATCAACTGCCTTTTTAGTTGCACAGTAAACGGTTCCGTTGGCGTAAGTCTGCCTTGCAGCGACTGAACTAATGTTTACAATATGCCCGGAATTACGGTATTTCATAGAAGGAATAATCATTTTGGAAACGTATAACAGCCCTTTTACATTCCCATCGATCATAGAATCCCAATCATCTGTCTTTCCGGCAGAAAGAGGATCCAAACCGTGTGCATTTCCTGCATTATTGATAAGAACATCAATTGCTTTCCATTCTTCAGGCAGGGAACTGATTGCTTTTTCCACCTCTTCAAGATTCCTTACATCAAAATTTAAACTAAATATTTCGGTAAATTGGGAAAGTTCAGTCTTCAAGGATTCCAAAACTTCATTTCTTCTTCCACAGATAATGATTCTGTTTCCCTGTCTGGCCAAAAGCTCTGCCGTAGATTTTCCTATTCCGGAAGTGGCTCCGGTGATGAGTATTGTTTTCATTGTATTGTAAAATGTATAATTATACAAAGCATCTTAATACTTTATACTTTTTAGTTCGCATCCAATGCTTCAAAAGCATCCGTTATATGTTCAATTGTGAGTTTCTTTTTTTCATCGGCAAGAACAGAGATAATGTCAAATCTCACTTCATTGTTCATGTTAAATTCTTCAAGGTAATGGTTAGCGGCCGTAACGATAGACTTAATTTTTGTTTTCGTAACCGCTTCCTGGGGCAGCATAAAAGCATCTGTAGAACGTGCTTTTACTTCAACAATGATGATCATATTTTCTTTTTCAGCAATGATGTCGATCTCTGCTTTCTGAAAACGAAAATTTTTCGTAACAATCCTATAGCCGTTCTTCTGGAGATATTCAGCGGCAAGATCTTCTGCTATTTTACCGAAATCATTATGAGTCGCCATCTTTTTTGAGTTTGAGAGTTTGAGAATAGGAAAGCGTGGACCCCTTTGATATCAATTAAAACTTAACTTTACCATATCTCCGACCTTGATATTAGCTTTTCCTCCTATAATCAGAGGTCTGTTATCTTTAATGTGCCCATTCGGAAATCCGAAAACAGCCGGGAATTTATACTTTGAAATTCTGTCAGAGATTAGTTTATAGGCAAATTCATCGAAGCTTTCTTCATAGCTTTTATTTTCTTTTTCATCTCCCATATTGGTCATTCCACCAACGATCAATCCTTTTATTTTATTAAAAACTCCGGCTAATTCCAGGGTCATGATCATTCTGTCCAGAGCATAAAAGTTTTCACCGATATCTTCAATGAATAAAATTTTATCTTTGAAGTCAAAGGAATATTTTGTACCCAAAAGAGCGTAGATCAGGGCTAAATTACCTCCGACCAAATCTCCTGCACTATTTCCTCTTTTATTAAGTTCATGAGATTTTAATGTATATTCAGGACGTTTTCCTTTTAAAATATCAAAAATCAGATCATAACTTTCATCTGTAACTCCAAAGCTGGAGGTTTTCATGGTTTGTCCGTGAACAGAAGCAAAACCTTTTTTTAATAAATAGCTTTGAATAACGGTATTATCGGAATAACCAATGTACCATTTCGGGTTTTCTGTAAAGTTTTTCAGCTTTAAGTGCTGAATCAGATGCTGACATCCGTAGCCTCCCCGTGAGGCCCAGATTGCTGAGATATTTTTATCATTTAAAGCCCAGTTGATATCTTTAATTCTTTCCTGTTCTGTCCCTGCATAATTATATCCATTTGAATATTTAGTATAAAGGTGCTCGCCTAAAACAGGCTCAAAACCTTTGCTTTTAATCATTTCTATTCCTTTTTCAAGCTGGGAAGCATCTACAGCTCCGGCAGGGGAAATAACCGCTATTTTAGAACCTTTTTTAAGGGGTTTTGGAAATATTATTTTTTTCATTCTGTTTTTTGGTACTTGATTTCTTTTTTCTCAGCTTCTTCCAAACGCCTGTCGAACTGGTTGAATTTCTTAAAGCTCTGCAGAAAGATGAAGAAACTGAAAACAATAAGAATCCCGCCAACGATTCTTCTGATCTGGTTGGCAAGCTTCTGGGTAAGTTTATCGTGAAATTGTTTTGCTAAGAATATTTTGGCCAGGTCGATACACAAATAGGTGCCAATGACTATACTCACATAGAGTATAAAACTGCTTGTATCAGGGTACTGGTTTCTTACGGAGATAACCGTAACCAGCCAGAAAAGAATAACCCCTACATTTAAAAGATTGAAGAAAAAACCATTGAAAAACGTTTTAAAATAGTTCTGTCCAATGATCTTTTCTTCACCAGGCATATGCATTTTGGTCCTGGTGACCATCATGACAATCCCGTATACAAAAATAAGTATAGAAGTAATCCTGTAAAATCCGGGATGCTTATCTATTAAAGTTACAATATCTGCACTTGCATAATATGCAGCAACAATGCATAATAAATCTGCCGTAATGACTCCAAGGTCCAGTGCCAGAGCATGTCTTGGCCCTCTGGTGAAGCTGGTCTCAATTAAAAGGAAAAAAATAGGTCCTATAAAAACCAGGCTCAGCATAAATCCTAAGACAATAGCAGATAGTACAAGTTCAAACATTCAATAGTATTTTAAATGAAAAAAATTTCATCCCATTAATACAAAGTTAGACTTTATGATTTAATTAATCAACAATCTTAAAGTCTAACTGTTTTTGAATAAGGTTCGCTTTTACTACTTTGATCTGAACCTGATCTCCTAACTGATATTTTTTGCCGGTCCTGCTGCCATATACTGCATGGGTTTTAGCATCGTAAGAATATGAGTCATCTACCAGATCCCTTAATTTGATTAATCCTTCAGCCCCGTTTTCAGGAATTTCAACCCAGAATCCGAATTCTGCCACCCCTGAAATAACCCCTGTAAATATTTCTCCAAGATGTTTTTCCATAAACTTCACCTGCATAAACTTGATGGAGTCCCTTTCTGCATCAGCAGCCAGTCTTTCCATAGAACTGCAGTGCTTTGCCTTGTCTTCCAGCTCCTGCTTGCTTGGAGACTTTCCTCCATCGAGATAATGCTGTAAAAGACGGTGGGCGAGAAGGTCAGGATAACGTCGGATAGGAGAGGTAAAGTGACTGTAATATTCGAATCCTAAACCGTAATGGCCGATAGGCTCTGTAGAATATACTGCCTTGCTCATACTTCTCATGGCCAGTGTTTCGATCATATTTTCTTCTCCTTTCCCTTTAACATCAGCAAGAAGCTTGTTCAGGGATTCTGCAACTTTTTTGGTGTTGTCAAGGTTCATTTTGTATCCGAAAGTAGAAACAAAATCTCTTAATGCTTCCAGTTTCGCAGGATTCGGATCATCGTGGACCCTGTAAATAAAGGTATTGTTTGTAACACCGCCCTTACTGTTCAATGATACAAATTCAGATACTTTTTTATTGGCTAAAAGCATGAATTCTTCGATCAGGTGATTGGAATCTTTACTTATTTTAAAGTATACTCCGATCGGCGAGTTGTTTTCATCCAGATTGAATCTTACTTCACTTCTGTCAAATGTAATAGCCCCGTTTCTTACACGTTCGTCACGCATGATTTTGGCTAACCTGTCAAGAGTATTGATTTCCTCTGCAAGGTCTCCCTGGCCTGTTTCTATACGCTCCTGAGCTTCTTCGTAAGTAAATCTTCTGTCTGAATGAATTACAGTTCTTCCGAACCATTGTTTCTGGATCTCAGCTTTATCATTCAACTGGAAAACTGCAGAGAAAGTATATTTATCTTCATTAGGGCGAAGTGAGCATACATCGTTACTCAAAACTTCCGGAAGCATAGGAACCACACGGTCTACAAGGTATACCGAAGTCGCTCTGTTATAGGCTTCATCATCCAGAATGGTTCCCTGAACCACATAATGTGAAACGTCTGCGATGTGTACACCGATTTCCCAGTTTCCGTTTTCCAATTTTCTGATCGAAAGCGCGTCATCAAAATCTTTTGCATCCTTAGGGTCAATGGTGAAGGTACAGATATCACGCATATCCCAACGCTTTGCAGCTTCTTCATCGGTGATCCTTCTGTCAATTTTATCTGCATCGAGCTCAACTTCCTGTGGAAATTCATAAGGAAGACCATATTCTGCAAGAATAGAGTGGATCTCTGTTTCATGCTCACCGGGAGCTCCCAATACCTGGATGATTTCTCCTTCAGGATTCTTATCACCGGGCTTCCATTCTGTCATTTTTACCACGACTTTATCACCGTTTTCAGCACCTCCGAATTTAGATCTTGGGATAAAGATATCCGTGTGAATGGATTTTTTATCACAAACCACAAATCCAAAGTCTTTATGGGCAACCACCTGAAATGTTCCTACAAATTCAGTTCTTGCTCTTTCCAGAACTTCCAGTACGGAACCTTCCAGTTTTTTTCCTTTAAAATGATAGGTCACAATCAGGACTTTGTCGCCCTGTAATGCATCTTTCACATTTTTGGAATGGATAAAAATATCGTCTTCCACACCTTCTACATTAACATAGGCATTTCCGGATTGGTTAAAATCAATGACTCCTGTCAAAGTTCCTGCAATCTTCAGATTCACGATATATTTTCCTTTTTCCACTTCCTTGATCTTTTCAGAACCCTGAAGTTTGTGAAGGGCCTGGATTACCAGCTCTCTCTGGCGGGGATTTTTATACTCTATTCCGTCTGCAATCTGTTTATAATTATAAATCTTGGACGAATTGGCATTCATGAAACGCAGGATCAGTCTTCCGATCTCTATGAGTTTCTGTTCGTTTTTATGGCTTATATATTTACCTTTTCTTGGCATTTTTAATGTTATTTAATTGTTATTATTGTAATAATCTGTTTTTGAAATATCTGTAACTGCAGAGTTTTTTAAATTCAAAATAATAGGACTTCTTTTTTATTATTTTTTATCTCCGTATTAATAGACATTTGAATAAAATCACTTTCAGGATTATTACCTCTTTTATGGATACTGTCTTTATATTTTACTATTAATTCAACAGCATCAATTTTCTTTCCAATTTATTTACAATGGAAACTTAGTCTGTTAAAATTACTATAAATATGGAGAAGAGAGAGAAAACCTTTGAATAAATATCTTTTAAATATTTCAGGTTATGTATGGAAATAATAGACTGGTAAATTTCTATTAGTTGCTGCAAAGATACAAAATTAAAAATAAATAAGGCCTGCAATTTGATTTACAGGCCTTTATATATTTAGCAAACAGCAATTTTATCAACTCTGTTTTGGTGTCTTCCACCTTCAAAATCTGTGGAAAGAAATTTCTCTGCAATTTCTATAGCCACTTCCTTAGATATAAATCTTGCCGGCATTGAGATCATATTGGCATCATTATGCTGTCTCGCCAGGACTGCAATCTCCGGCATCCAGCAAAGCGCACATCTGATCTTCTGATGTTTGTTCGCTGTGATCTGAACTCCGTTTCCGCTTCCGCAGATCAATATTCCCAATTCGTTTTCACCATTTTCCACAGATGTTGCGGCAGGGTGAACAAAATCCGGATAATCCACACTGTCTGTGGAAAACGTGCCAAAATCCTGAACATCAAATCGTTCTGAAAGATAGTTCTTAACAATCTCCTTGTATTCATAGCCTGCATGGTCTGCAGCAATAGCTATTTTTCTTTTCATAATACCTGTATTAAGTCTTTTTAGATTTTATTTCATGACAAAGGTAAGAATAATAACAAAGTCTGTTAGTTAATCCATGGTAATTTGTGAAAAGGTATGTGAATAACTGTGGAAAACTTTTTCCAACTTTCTGTTTTTAAAGATGAATTTATTTCGTAATGGGAAATGTATTTGAAAATTTTAACCACAACTTTCAAAATGTTTTCTCCACTTAATCCAAAGTTTTTCCATAATCAAATAACTAATAATGGATTTGTGGCAAACTTACTCACATCTGTTAATAAGTCTGTGAAAAGACAGATTTACAAGATATTACAATGTGAATTAAATATGAATTGAATAAAAATTATTTGTTACCAATTATTTAGATAAAACTTATCCCCGAAACTAACAATACTCAACAACAACTACATTATTCTTTTCTTTTAAAGAGAAAAAATTGTTGATTAGTGGGTGATTGGGTTGGGGGAAAGTTTTCAGAAACTTTTGTTTTATTGGTTCTTTTGAAAATGTTTAAAAGCTTACATTTGTGAAACGAAAATTCAAAGATACTTATGAAAACAATCAATGATTTCAATTTTAAAGACAAGAAAGCTCTGGTAAGAGTGGACTTCAATGTTCCGCAGGATGATCAGCTAAAAGTAACAGATAATACAAGAATCGCCGCTGTAAAACCTACAGTAGAAAAAATTCTTAATGATGGAGGTTCTGTAATTTTAATGACCCATCTTGGGAGACCTAAAGGCGAAGTAAAAGATGAATTCTCTCTTAAGCATATCGTAGATGAAGTTTCCGCTGTTCTAGGAAAGGAAGTTAAGTTTGTGGATGAATGTATCGGGGAAAAGGCCGAAAAGGCTGCTTCTGAGCTTCAGCCTGGTGAGATCTTATTGTTGGAAAATCTTCGTTTTCATAGTGAAGAGGAGAAAGGTGATGCAGGATTCGCTGAAAAGCTTTCAAAACTTGGGGATGCTTTTGTAAATGATGCATTCGGGACAGCTCACAGAGCACACGCTTCTACAGCAGTTATTGCCCAATATTTTGAATCAACTAAATTCTTCGGTTTATTAATGGCTAAAGAACTTCAGGCTATTGATAAAGTATTAAGAAAAGGAGAGAAGCCTGTAACTGCAATACTTGGAGGCTCTAAGGTTTCAACTAAAATTACCATTATAGAAAATATACTTCCTGCAATAGATAATCTGATCATCGGTGGAGGTATGGCGTTTACTTTTATTAAAGCTTTAGGCGGAAAAATTGGGAACTCACTGGTAGAAGAAGATAAGCTTCCTTTAGCTCTTGAGATTCTAGGAAAAGCTAAAGAAAATAAGGTTAAAGTATATCTTCCTTCCGATGTTATTATTGCGGAAGCTTTTAATAATGATGCGGAAAGAAAAGAAGCAGATATCTATGCTATTCCTGAAGGATGGATGGGACTTGATGCAGGTCATAAATCAAGAGACCAGTTCAATGATGTATTGCTGAATTCAAGAACAATTCTTTGGAACGGACCGATCGGAGTTTTTGAAATGTCAAATTTTGCGGGCGGAACAGTTGCTCTGGGAGACAGTATTGCTGAAGCGACAAAATTAGGAGCTTTCTCTTTAGTAGGAGGGGGAGACAGTGTTGCCTTTGTAAAGCAGTTCGGTTACGATGATAAAGTGAGCTATGTTTCTACAGGGGGAGGAGCGATGCTTGAAAGTCTGGAAGGGCTTGAGCTTCCAGGTATTGCTGCAATTAATAATTAATAATTTATATATATATAAGAAAACCAGCTATCAGCTGGTTTTCTTATTATGATCTTTGTTTATTTTTATTGTACATAGGCTACATAACATTCATTGATGGCTCCTTTAGTTGTTTTTGCAAAGAATGAGTAATCAATCCAAAAATATCCGTTACTTCCCCAGGAAGAACCCCAAGAATTTTGCACTTTAAAAGCTTGTTTTGCATCATCATATCCTATCACACAAATTGCATGTCCTCCATAAGTTTTTCCTGAATGTGATTTCCAAATCCATCCTGTAGAACCCATATTATAGAAACTCTGATCTACAGTTACTGCTATAATTATTGGAAGTTTCATACTTAATAACGTTTTTATATTCGTTAAATCACTTTTATTTACAGTAGCCCAACTAGTAAGTGTATGCGTGCTTGCTGCCTGTTGCTGTGTAGTATTAGGCTGTGTAGAACATTCAACATCTGTATAAGGCATTTCTGCCCAGCTGCATACCCCTTGATTTTTTATTAAATCTAATCCGGAACTAACATAAGATCCTCCTGAACAGCTGCCTATTTTTATCTGATTATATACATATTCCGGGCTTCTTGGTTCGGTAACACCTTTAAAGTTATATTCTAATGCACTTGTTGCTGCATATGCTGTTGCCCAAGCAACACAAGATCCTTCTGAGCCCTGGTCTCCAATTGCTGAACCTGTTATGGTAAAGCTTGATGGTAAAGTAGCCAGTGCAGAAGTAGCGGTTTTCCCTAGATATTTCATAGTTAAGGCATTGACATCAACTTTTTGAAATGATTCATATGTTTCCTGATCAACAAATTTTGCACCTAAGGAATACATTTGAGTAGATTCGGGATTATTAGCCAGCTCAGTTTCTTCTGAAGAATTACTACATGAAGAAATTGAAAGCATTCCTAATGCTACAATAAAAAATTTTAGATTTTTCATAATATGATATTTTAAATAATTCATATAAATTTAATATTAATTCGTTAATATTTATTAATAAATGATGTTTTTATTTGATAAAATGTATATTTTACTTAAATTAATAACATTAATATGAATGAATGATTGTTTATAATTTAATATGTTTAAATTATTTTTTAAAATATCAGATAACTAGAATATTTTTAATATTAATTAATTTTTATAACAGAAACTGTATTTTATCTGTTACCCATTAAGTATTATACCCATAAAAATAAGATTTCAGTAACTCAGTAAAAATTTTATCTTCAGAATATAGATACAAAAGGATATTGTATAATCAACTTTATGAAATTTAATTTATAGAAATAGGGGAATTAAAATTATAATTAATTTGGATTGTTTTCAGATCAAGAATTTGAATTCAAGAAATTGGTTTATTAAAACAAGCAATCTTTAAATGAATAAAAAAAATAAAACTCTGAAAATTTTCCAGAGTTTTTGGTTTTTTATCTTGAAATTGGTGAAAATTGACCTTCAGAAATAGCTCAAAAATCGATTTTCTATTTTTTTTCGATAATGTATATCAAACTTGAAAATTCGTTGGAAAAAAGTGCCTTTACATTGGAAATCGTTCCGTAGACCACTGCTTTTAACCAAAAAAGAGGTGATTTTTTATATTTTTCGCTTAGCATGGAGATGTAAAATGAGTCAAGTACTAAAGGTTTGATTTTTCTCATTTTCCAGTTCGGTTTTCTGGAAATTAAATTTTCCATACCATTTTTTGAAAAATGATAAATATGTCTCGGTACATCATAAGCTGCCCAATATTCTTTGTAATGTTTTGCATCATAAGAAGTAGGGTTGGGAACGGCTATAATGAGAAGTCCTTTATCTTTTAATTTCCTGTGAAAAATCTCAAGCATCTCATCCTGGTTTTCTACATGTTCAAAAACATGCCATAAAGTTATGGCATCCAGACTGCGGTCCTGAATAATGTTGATATCATCAATTACAGTGGCTTTGGATATTTTATGGAGGGCTGCTTTTCTGGCATCGGCATCAGGCTCAAAGCCAAAAGTTTCAAAATCATTTTCTATATATTTTATAAATTCTCCAGCACCGCAACCATAATCAAGAACCTTTGATCCTTTTTTTATTCTGTCTGCGAGAATATTCTTTTTGTATTGCAGATTAAAAGACTGTAAGAATTTATAAAGCTTTTCTTTAAAACTTCCTGAATCTTGATGATGGGAAATATAATCTTCGCTTTCATAATATTTGGAAATATTGGATGGAATAGGGGAGGTTTTGAAAACCCCTTTTGTTTCTGTTTCTTTTATTTCAAATATTTCCTGTGAAAGAAAATGATCCTTTATTCTCATGAAATGATATCTTGATATTTTAAAAATAAGGGAATTTATATAATATATTTTAAATGCATAAACGCCCCTATTTTTGCTTTTAATTTATAAATGTTTCACGTGAAACATTTTTGCTTTAACGTCCTAAATAGACCAATAATACGTTTATATCGGCCGGGGAAACACCACTTATTCTACCTGCCTGTGCAATAGTCTTCGGTCTTACATTAGACATTTTCTGTTTTGCTTCTGAAGAAAGACTGGAAAGGCTCTTATAATCAAAATCTTCCGGAATTTTTATATTTTCCAGACGGTTAAGTTTCGCTACATTTTCTTTTTCTTTTTCAATATAGCCTTTGTATTTGATATTAATCTCCGCCTGTTCTCTAACTTCATCATCATATTTTGAAGAAAATTCTTTAATAGCATCAATGCTATCAAGTTTTTCCAGTGTAATATTCGGTCTTGTAAGGAATTGTGCCGCTCTGTAAGCTTGATCTACTGGATTACTTTCAATGGTTTCCAATATAGGATTAATAATGCCCGGCTTTAAAGAAGTTTCTCTTAAAAACTCTTCAAGCTCCTGACTCTTAGTGACTTTCGTTTGCATTTTCCTTAATCTGTCTTCTTTGGCAAGACCTAAATGATAAGCTTTTTCTGTAAGCCTGATATCTGCATTATCCTGTCTTAATAAAAGTCTGTATTCTGCACGGGAAGTAAACATTCTGTATGGTTCTTCCGTACCTTTTGTAATCAAGTCGTCGATCAGTACACCAATATAGGCTTCATCTCTGTTCAGAATAAAATCTTCTTTTCCATGTACTTTATTATGTGCATTGATACCGGCAATTAAACCTTGTCCTGCAGCTTCCTCATATCCTGTAGTACCGTTGATCTGGCCTGCAAAATATAAATTGTCGATCAGTTTTGTTTCTAAAGTATGCTTTAATTGGGTAGGAGGGAAGTAGTCATACTCAATGGCATAACCGGGACGGAATACTTTTACATTTTCAAAACCAGGAATGTGCTTCATGGCTTTGATTTGTACGTCCTCCGGAAGAGAAGAGCTGAATCCGTTTACATAGATCTCCACAGTTTTCCATCCTTCCGGTTCTACAAAAAGCTGATGTCTTGTTCTTTCTGCAAAACGGTTGATTTTGTCTTCAATACTTGGACAATACCTTGGTCCTAAACTTTGGATTGTACCATTAAACATTGGGCTTCTGTCGAAACCTTCACGAAGAATATCATGTACCGTTTCATTGGTATAAACGATATGGCAGCTTAACTGTTTTGTTAATTTAGGAGTGTCTGTATAGCTGAATTTTTGAGGATTTTCATCTCCTTTCTGTTCTTCCATTTTAGAATAATCCAGACTTCTTCCATCTACTCGGGGAGGAGTTCCTGTTTTCATTCTTCCTGCTTCAAAACCTAAGCTTACCAATTGTTCTGTAATTCCGAATGCTCTTGGTTCGCCCATTCTTCCGCCTCCCAATTGTTTATCACCAACGTGGATTAATCCATTAAGAAATGTTCCGTTGGTCAGAACAACTGATTTACTTTTTATTTGAATTCCTAAGGAAGTAATCACTCCGGTTACTTTATTATTTTCTACAATAAGCTGTTTCACCATATCCTGAAAGAAATCAAGATTGGGTGTATTTTCTAATGCCAGTCTCCACTCTTCTGCAAAAAGCATTCTGTCATTCTGAGTTCTTGGCGACCACATAGCGGGTCCTTTGGAAAGGTTCAGCATTTTGAACTGGATAGCGGATTTATCTGCTACGATTCCGGAGTATCCTCCCATCGCATCAATCTCTCTTACGATCTGTCCTTTTGCGATTCCTCCCATTGCAGGGTTGCAGCTCATCTGTCCGATGGTCTGCATATTCATTGTAACAAGCAGGGTCTTTGAACCAAGGTTCGCGGCCGCAGCTGCAGCTTCACAACCTGCATGTCCGGCACCTACTACGATTACGTCATATGTTTCTGAAATCATTTTTATATTGCTTATTTAAAGCCTTTAATTTTAATATTTTCTATGAATGTTTCACGTGAAACATTTTTAGAGAATGTGCTCCAGATGAGCTTTTATTGTGGCTATAATTGAACACTTTACGGATTATTCTTTAAGTGATTCTTCAATTTGTCAAGGATGTAATTCCTTAAACTTAGCCAGGTATAAATCTTCCATTCTCCGCATCTCTTTCTCTTCTGCTTCTGTCTTATCTTTGTATCCTGCGAGGTGAAGGATTCCATGGGCCAGGACCCTTTTTAATTCTTCTTCGTAATCTCTTGACAGGGTAGAAGCATTGTCTGAAATTCGCTGCAAAGATACGAAAATCTCTCCGCTTATTGTTTTCCCTTTTACATAATCGAAAGTGATGATGTCGGTATAATAATCATGCTGCAGATAATCCTGATTGATCTTAAGGAGATATTCGTCATCGCAGAAAATATAATTGATTTCGCCTAGTTTTTTTCCTTCTGAAAGAATAATATCTTCCAGCCATTTTTGATAATCTGTACTCACAGATTCCTGTAAATTTTCGTAAAAGAATTGTATCATTGTATTAAAACCAGTGTCCTAAAATAACACTGAATATGCCTTTTTGATTGTTTTTAAGTGAATGGCTAAAGTTGACCTTGATCTGTCCAAACGGAGATTTATATCCGGCAGTAAGTCCTACTGAACTATAATTTACTTTAACTGCATCTTCAAAATTGATATCATCCGAAAGATTGGCAAAACTAAAATTTCCGCTTAAAAAATAGTTTTTATTGAATTTGAACTGAAGATCATTGGAAACAAGAATTACATTATTGGTATTAAGCTGAGCAAAATAGAATCCTCCAAAACTTTTGAAATTGATCATATTCTGTTCAAAAATTCCGCCGAGTCTGTACTGGTAAAATTCCGGAAGATTGTCACCGATGGTAATGCCGCCATACAAATTAAGTCGGTAGGAAAATTGCTTTGAAATTGGAACATTAATCCTGATATCTGCTTTAACCTGTATAATTCTCTTTTCAACCTCGGACTTTAAAAGATCGATCACCTTACCTTCTGCATTGATGTAGATGCCTCTGGAAGGGAAGTCTTTGTCATTCTGGGTATCACTTTTTAGGAAAACATATGGGTTTAAAAAACGCATATACCTCTCATGCTCGCCATTTATTTCAGCTCCGAAATAATCATGGCTGATTCCGCCTCCGATAGCAAATTTATCTTTCCATACAGACTGTATAAAGGCTTCATTTCTGAACCATTCCCATTTATCCACAACATTGTTATCTATATTTTTAAGGTCAAAGCTCATACCGGAAGAGTAGATACCAAATCCCGGAATATATCCATTATCAATAAAATAATTCAGATAATATCTCGGTTTATCGCCTACGATAACATCAAGTGAAAGGTTTGAATTTTTAAATAAAAGTCGTTTCCCTGAATAATTCAGAAGAAGACCGGTCTTGAATACTTCATCATAATGAAGCCCAACCTTTAAAAAATGACGAGCTTCATCTTCCGTGACGTAAAGCTTAAGATAGTTGGCATCATTTTCCGGAATAATATCATAGTTGATGAAACGGTAATTGTTGGTAGCAACCAGTTTATCGATCTTTTTATTGATAGAGCCGTAAGTTTGCATAGAAGGGAGTCGTAGTCCCATTTTACCCAAGACGTAGTTTTTACCGTAAATACGGCCTCCATCCAGGGAAATGCTGTCAATCTTATACACATTGGAATATATTGGATTTACACGCTCTCTAAGGCGGTCAAATTCCCGTTTGGGAAGCTGATCCAATACAGCAGTGTATTTCATACCTTCCGCATAGCCGCTGTCAAGAATTTTTTTCTTCTCATCATAACTGGTGGCAGACATTCCCTTAAGATTAGGTTTAATATTAATATCGGTGTATTTATATTGCTTTCGGGTGTCTCTTTTTATTCCGAAGTCAATAACTTGATTAAGGATTGATATAATATTGTTTAAATCCTCTCTTTTCGACAAATCCTGATTAAGGTCCACACCGATCACGATATCGATCCCTTTGTCCTTTAACGGCTTTGAAGGATAATTTACCGTCATGGCTCCGTCTATATAAATGCTGTCGCCAATTTTTACAGGATCCATCAAAGAAGGAAAGGCAGAACTTGCCATTATTGATTGTACCAGATCTCCTTTTTCGAAAATTTCCATATTACCGCTTTCCAGATTGGTAGCAACACACATAAAAGGAATAGGTAGTTTGGAGAAATCATCAATATTGGAAACATTTTTGAAAAGTTCCTTAAGCAGGTATACGTTTCTCTGTCCTGAACTGATGGAGGAGGGAAGGGATATCTTACCGTTTTTTAAAGGAATGGACAAAAGGTACTTATCGACGGATTTATTAAAGAAAGAAGTTTCCTGCCTGGATTTCGGATCCATGATCAGAGAATAGAAATCCGTGTCCATTACGATCTTTTCTATTTCTTTTCCGGAATATCCGGAAGCGTACAGGCCGCCCACAATAGCTCCCATACTGGTTCCGGAAATATAATCGATTTTTACTCCCAGTGAATCTAATACTTTCAGTACTCCGACGTGTGAAAAACCTTTGGCACCGCCACCGGCAAGAGAAAGGCCGATTCTTGGATTTTTTGGAATAACCAGATCCTTTTTCACTTGAGAATGGATCATCAGGAGTTGGAATACGAAGAAAAGGAACAGGAGTTTTCTCATAACTAGTCTTTTATATATATCCGTTTCACCCGGGGCGAAATGGAAGTTAACACTTCATAGGTTATTGTTTTGCAGTAGCCTGCAAACTCTTTTAAACTTGGTTTTGCATTAAAAACGGTGACTGTATCACCTTCCTTTACATTGGGAATCTGATCTACGTTGATCATCATCATGTCCATACAGATGTTTCCGACAATCGGGGCCAATGTTTTACTGACGCCCACATTTCCAACCTGGTTTCCGATCAGTCTTGGAATTCCGTCGGCATATCCTAGAGGAATAGTAGCGATCTTTACTGCATGATCAGCCTTATACTTTCTGCTGTAGCCGACAGATTCGCCAGTATCAACCGTTGAGATCTGTGAAATTACAGTTTTAAAGCTTACGACAGACTGAAGCTGTTTTTGTATTTCACTACAAGGTGATTCACCGATCATTCCGATCCCGATTCTCACCATATCATACTGGTGTTCCATATAACTTGTTATTCCGGAAGAATTCAGGATGTGTCGGAGAGGGGCGTAGCCCAGTTTCTCAATCAGATAGCTTGAATTCTTTTCGAAAATCTCGAACTGTTTGTATGTAAATTCCCTTTCTTCTGGCATATCAGAAGAAGAAAGGTGACTGAATAAGCTCTGAACCTTTACATTTTTATGACTTAAAGTTTCGCTTAGCTCATCCAGTTCAAAATCTTTAAAACCAAGACGGTGCATTCCCGTCTCAAGCTTGATGTGTATAGGATATTTTTTATCGTAACCTGATTTCTGTACAGCTTCATAGAATAATTCCAAAACCCTGAAACTGTAGATTTCAGGTTCAAGGTTATATTCAATAATAGCTTCGTAGCTGTGCTGTTCAGGATTCATTATTATGATAGGTGTGGTAATGCCTTTTTTACGCAGTTCTATTCCTTCATCGGCATACGCAACACCCAGGTAATCGATATGATGATGCTGTAAAAATTCAGAAATTTCGTAGCTGCCCAATCCATAAGCATTTGCCTTTACCATAGCCATCATTTTCGTTCCCGGTTTCAGCAGGGATTTGTGATAGTTGATATTGTGAAGAATGGCATTCAGATTGATCTCAAGAACAGTATCATGCTTTCTGAGTTCAAGAATATCTTTCAGTTTTTCGATCTCAAATTTTCTTGCTCCTTTAAGCAGGATGATCTGGTTTTCAATTTCTGTAAGATGTTTACTGTCAATTAATTCCTTAGTGCTGACGAAAGTAGAAGTTTTAGATTTAAATAACTCACTGAATTTTGATATTTCATCGCCTATAAGGAACACAGAATCGAAATTCTGGTCGTTCACAAGCTCGGAAACTTCTTCGTAGAGTTCTTTAGAATTGGAATTAACGCCTACGATATCGGTTAAAACCAAAGATTTCTTAGGTTTCTTATATTCATTCAGAAACTGAAGGGCAGTTTTAAGGGAATCTAAGTCCAGATTAAAAGAATCGTTGATAACGATATTGTTTTTAATGCCTTCAATAGCTTCCAGACGCATTTCTACAGCTTTTAAAGAATTGACTTTTTCGATGATCTTTTGATTATCGATATTCAGCTCTTTTAAAATGGTAATCAAAGCTAGAGCGTTCGTCAGAGTAGCTTCATCCCTCTGATGGACAGGGAAGGAGATTTCTTCATCAAAATAAACAACCGTAATTTTTTCATCCTTAGAAAGATTTTCTTTTATGAAAACCTGGTTGCCCTTCTTAAGTCCGTAAGAAATTAATTTTTTACCTGAATATAGTTCATGTATCTTTTTGTCAACCAGTGTATTGTCACCATTATAAATAATGATTTCAGAATCTTTAAAAAGCGTGATCTTTTCATTGATCAGTTCTTCTTCAGATTCAAAATTGGCTGCATGGGCATTCCCGATATGGGTAAGAAGTCCTATCTGCGGATGGAATATATTTTCAAGCTTTTCCATCTCATGCGGCTTTGAAATTCCTACTTCAAAAATTCCAAGCTGGTAAGAGCTGTTGATCTGGAGCAGGGAAAGCGGAAGGCCGATCTGTGAATTGAAACTCTTAGGACTTTTTACAGTCGGAAATTCATTCCACAGACATTGGTAAAGCCATTCCTTTAAAATGGTTTTACCATTACTTCCTGTAATTCCGATAGATTTAAGATGAGAATTTTCGAAATGATATTTGGCCAGCTTCTGAAGGAATTCCACCGAATTTTCAACAATGATCCATGTTACATTTTTAAACTGCGGAAGCTGATGTTCAGAAATAATAACACCAATACCACGGTCAATGGCAGATTCAATGAATTTTTCACCGGAATTCTTGTGCGTATTGATTGCTATAAATGCCGTATTTTTCGTTGAATAAATAATTCTGCTGTCAAACGCTATATTTCTGATCACTACATCTTTATCTCCAATGATCTGTGCATTGGTGATGTCTGCAATTTGTTTTACTGTATAGTTCATTGGTACCCTTTCTTCTTTATTTTGAATTTATTAATGGTGAAAATCGGAGAAAAAACTGAAAATGTTATTTTTAAACCTATTTACCTTTACAAGTTAATTTATTTTTTTTGACAATCGCAATGGTGTAAAATTATTTTTCAAGGTATGGTCGTTTTTAAAGTATGGAAGATCAAAAATTTCAGCTGTCATGGCATCATTTTTAACTTCATCGGAGAAAAAATCCTATGCTTTCAAGGATTGATATTGATTACTTTACGTCTTTGCGATAACTGATCTGGTGTGGTTTTACTATTTTTTTCTCAAAAGTACTTCATCAATAAACACACGGCGGCTTACTGCTTCATAACTTTCTGTTTCGCCAAGTTCTACCAGATCATTTCCCTGGGAAATTCTCATAGAGTAATTGGCCAGATTGCCGGTTCTCTTGCAAATTGCATGCACTTTTGTTACATATTCTGCTGTAGCCATCAGATTAGGCATCGGTCCGAAAGGACGTCCGAGAAAATCCATATCAAGTCCTGCCACAACCACTCTTACACCGCTGTTGGCAAGCTGGTTGGCAATATCAACAATGCTTTCGTCAAAAAACTGAGCTTCATCTATTCCTACCACATCACAGTTAGAAGCCAGCAGAAGAATTTCATTGGGATTATCTACTGCTGTACTGCGGATTTTATTCTGGTTATGAGAAACAACATCCTCTTCAGAATATCGTGTATCCAGTCTCGGTTTAAAAATTTCCACGTGCTGGCCCGCCATTTCTGCTCTTCGCAATCTTCGGATCAGCTCTTCGGTTTTCCCCGAAAACATAGAGCCACAAATAACTTCCATCCAACCACTTTGTTTGGAATGATTAATTGTATTTTCTAAAAACATTTGTTAAATTAGCCGTATATTTTTAAGATCAAAAGTAAGCAATTTTAATAAGATTCTTATTATGCAGAACATCCAAGATTTAAAGGAAAAAATTTTTTTTGAATCCAAGAATATCATTGATATTCTGGAGAAAATAAATAACGTAGATGAATTACTTTCCAAGCAGGATCTTGTGGATGAGCTTGCGAACAGGATCTCTTTTTTAAGGCTTCTGGAAAAAAATATCGAATACTTTATAACAGATAATTCACAGCAAAATTCAGAAAATCAATATGTTTCATCAAATCAGGATGATGTCCATGAGTCTCATCATGAGGTGACGGAAGAAGAAGCGATCTTCAATAATGAGTTTAATGAAATTGATGAAAATGAAGGGGATGAATACGGAGTTGCATCAGGGGATGAAGAGGAAAAATTCAACCATCAGCTTGATGAGATCGTAGAAAATGAATTCCACGAAAATATTGTAAATTTTGCAGAAGAAAACTTTGCACAGGACCACGTTGTTAGTGTTAATGAAAAAGTTTCTCACCATGATCTTACAGAGGAGGAGGCTGTTTTTAACAATCAGCTAAACGAAATTGATGAAAATGAGGCTTTCAACGTCAACGAAAAAGTCTTTAGTTTTGTGGATGAAGAAAGAATCCTTGCTGATGCTGAGCCGGATAATGATGAAGGTCTCAATGAAGATTTATTCACCAATGATCTTACGGAAGAAGAGGTTGTTTTCAATAATCAGTTGAATGAAATTGAAGAAGACGAAGAGAATGTTTCACATGAAACAGATGCTTCAAATGATCCTGAAAACGAAGGATCAGATAATCATCCTGAAGCTAAAATCAAAGAACAAACAGAAATAATCCCAAGCATCTTTGATACGGAAATGCTGGACGAAGAAATGCTGATCGAGGAAAGCGAAGAACAGTTCAGTGTGTCCAATGTCACTGTTGAACAGGGCGAAATGCTGACAGAAACTTCTAATGTCGAAAGCATTCTCAGCGAAATAAAAAATGATTTTCCTTCAGAACAAAAAGAGGAAACCATCCTTGCAGAGGTATACGACAGAAGGAAAATTGTTGAAATAGAAAAACCTCTTCACGAAACAGAAAAAACAAAACCATCTTCTGATGAAAGCTTCGAAGATTTGGATGCCTATCAGCAGGAGAAAAAAATAAAATTGGCCAATATCAAAGGATTGAAGGCTGTGCAGACTCTTTTTGATGATGACCCGTTGGAAAGAGAAGTACCGAAAGCAAAACCCGCTTCTGAAACAAAAGAAGACCAGGGAAGCATTCTGAAAACAAATATTCCAACCCATTTTATGGAGGCTGATAAGGTGAAACCTGAATTCAGACTCGATCTGAATGACAGAATTGCCTTTTCAAAAATGCTTTTTGGCGGAAGCCAGACGGATCTGAATGATACAGTGGCCCAACTGAACAGTTTCAGAAATCTGGAAGAAGCAAAAGAATATCTCAGTGATCTTTATTACGAAAGAAAATGGAGTAAAGTAGATGAATATGCCCAGAGACTCTGGATATTGGTAGAAAATAAATTCTTATAATTTTGAGCGGAATCTTATATTTTGTTCCCACACCCGTCGGGAACTTAGAAGATATGACCTTCAGGGCTGTAAAGGTCCTTAAGGAAGTTGACTATATTTTATGTGAAGACACAAGGACGTCAGGAATACTTTTAAAGCATTACGAGATCTCCAAGCCTTTAAAATCTTATCACCTTCATAACGAGCATCAGACCACTGAAAAGGTAATTGCTGATCTTAAAAGCGGGCAGAATATTGCCATTATTACCGATGCAGGAACGCCCGGAATTTCAGATCCGGGTTACCTTTTGGCAAAAGCAGGCTCAGATAATAATATCGAAATGATATGTCTTCCCGGAGCCACAGCATTAATTCCTGCCCTTGTAGTATCTGGGCTTCCGAATAATGAATTTCTGTTTGCAGGATTTTTACCTCAGAAAAAAGGAAGGCAGACGAAGCTGAAACAGCTTGCAGAAGAGAAAAAAACCATCGTTTTATACGAAAGCCCGCATAAGATCAATACCACCCTGGAACAGATCAAAGAATTTTTTGGAGAGGAAACAAAAGCCAGTCTGAGCAGGGAAATTTCCAAAAAGTTTGAAGAGACCAAACGCGGGACCATCAACGAATTAATTGAATTTTCTAAAAGTAAAACTTTAAAAGGAGAGATCGTTCTTATTGTCAATAATTCTATTTAATTTCATTGAAAAATTTAGTTTTCGCACTGTGTTCGTCAGTGTGTATGGCCCAGACCAATCAGTATACCAAGGTTCTTTTATCAAAAAAGATAGGGAAGGAAGTCTATTCCTATTCCGGGGGATACGGAACCGTTTATGATCCCAAAACAAAGACCAGAAGTATTGTAGATTCATTAGGAAATATAACTTTTGAATCAAAATACAGCATTTCACATATATTTAAAAACAGGTTTATTCTGACCACTGAAGAGTCTAATAATAAGACAAAATCAGCCGTCATTGACGAAAAAGGGAACCAGTTGCTCCCTCTGGATGACCAGAGTTTTAATACTCCCTGGGTCAGCAAAAAATGCATTATTTCTTCAAAAGAAGGGAAAGAAGCCGCATTTGATTATAACGGAAAACAGATTATTCCTTATTTCGACCGGATCCGGCTCGTAACGGAAGACCGTTTTTTTGTATTGAAAGATAGAAGTTGGTTTTTATACGATCTGGAGGGTAGACAGGTCAGCAGCCGGGAATTTAAAGAAGATTATCAGTTTGAAAATGATAAAGCATTGATCATCAATGAAGATAATCAGAGTGAAATCATAGGAAAAAATGGAGAAACACTGCACAAATTTTCGGCACACATCTACAGTTTTACTTCATATCCTTTTCTGATCACAAAAAACCGGGCTACAGGGAAATACGGCTTAGTTGATATCGAAGAAAATATCCTCGCTGATGAGATCTTTGATGATGCTTCACCAGAATATTTTGGAACAAAAGAATATGTTTATCTCAGAAAAAAGGGAAAAACAACTGTTTTTGATAAGAAAGAGAAAAAGCTTTATCCCAGCAATTTTAAGTATTTAACGCCGTTGTTCAATGGTCTTTTTAGTGCCTACAGTGATCAAACAAAGAAATTGGGAATTGTGAACCTTAGGGGAGATATTATTGCTCCTCAGGAATATGACTTTATACAGGGCTTCAGCATTTCAGGCAAAGATTTCATTTATCTTAAAAAAGGAAATGAAGACAAATTTCTGGATAAAGACCTGAAAAGCATTTTGGAGGAAAATACCCGGATCATAGCTTTCTATCCGGATCAGCTCATCATTAAAAAACAGGACAATTATTATAGGTTTTCTGTGCTTGATAAGTCTGTTTCTGTTCTGAAAGACATCGTTTTCATTAAAGAGCAGGAACCTGATTTTTTCAATATTTTTAATCTGTACTCAAAACCGGTAGTCTGCAGGAACAGCAATAATTTGTACGGAATACTGGATGAAAAAGGAAAGGAGATTGTTCCTTTTATCTATGATGACATTATTGTATTTGAAAATTCTGAAAATGAAATTGTCGTAAAAAAGCAGGATAAATATGGGGTGGTGAATTTTCAGAACGAACCTTTGAAAGATATTATTTATGATAAATATTACTGGCAGAAGGAAGTTCTGAAACTGGATAAAGATAAAAAAACGGATATTCTTTATTTTACAAGATTTAAAAACAGCGGCAGCCGTCTTTAGAATATGATAAAAAACAGCGAAAAAAATTCACTAATTTGATGATTTGAAATGCATTGAATAACAATTTATAATATCTTTGCGGACTGCTTAATTAGTATAAAATTAAATATGCTAAATTGCCGTTTTTTAGAGACGGAAGTATTTACCAAGAATATAATTATCAAGAGATATGATGAAACTATTAGAAGGAAAGGTAGCACTAATTACCGGAGCTACAAGAGGAATCGGGAAGAAAATTGCTGAAATGTATGCTGAACAGGGTGCAAAAGTAGCATTTACCTATGCCGGTTCTGTAGACAAGGCTCAAGCATTAGAGGCGGCTTTAAGTTCTGTAACCCAGATCAAAGGATATCAGTCTGACGCATCAGATTACGATGCAGCTCAAAAATTAATCGATGATGTAATGGAAGAGTTCGGAAAGATCGATATTCTGATCAACAATGCCGGAATTACCAGAGACAACCTGTTGTTGAGAATGTCTAAAGAAGACTGGGACCAGGTAATGAGAATCAATCTGGATTCTGTATTTAACCTTACAAAAGCGGTTATTAAACCAATGATGAAAGCTAAATCAGGATCTATTATCAATATGACTTCTGTAGTTGGGATCAGCGGGAATCCGGGACAGTCCAATTATGCAGCTTCCAAAGCCGGAGTAATAGGATTTACAAAATCTATCGCACTGGAACTGGGATCAAGAAATATAAGATGTAACGCGGTTGCTCCAGGATTTACTGAAACTGAAATGACAGCAGATCTGGATGAAAAAACCCTTCAGGCATGGAGAGACAGGATTCCGATGAAAAGGGCAGGGCAGACCAAGGATGTTGCCAATGCCTGTGTATTCTTAGGATGCGAAATGTCTTCCTATATCACAGGACAAACCCTGAACGTAGACGGCGGAATGCTGACTTAATAATAAAAACAAAACCGGCTGTACAACACTTGTACGGCCGGTTTTTATTTCTGCCAGATCGGAAAAGAAAATCTGCGAGAGTCTGATTTTTAATCTTTAAAAATCTGGTTCTCCTGCTCCTGAACCCTGATAAAAGTGGTTCTTTTAGACAGTTCTTTGAGCTTGGAAGCTCCTACATAAGTACATGTAGACCGTACACCTCCCAAAATATCCTTCACCGTTTCCGAAACAGGACCCTTATAGGCTGCTTTCACGGTTTTCCCCTCTGAAGCACGGTATTCCGCTACTCCTCCGGAATGTTTATCCATGGCAGTTTTGGAACTCATCCCGTAAAACAGTCTGTATTTTTTTCCGTTCTCTTCAATAATCTCGCCGCCACTTTCATCATGACCGGCAAACATACCTCCCAGCATCACGAAATCAGCCCCTCCGCCAAACGCTTTAGCCACATCTCCCGGAACTTTACAGCCTCCATCCGCAATAATGTGTCCTCCAAGACCATGAGCAGCATCAGAGCACTCAATAATAGCGGAAAGTTGGGGATAGCCAACGCCGGTCTTCACTCTTGTAGTACATACAGAACCTGGTCCGATACCTACTTTGATGATATCTGCTCCCACTAGAAGAAGCTCTTCCACCATTTCTCCTGTCACCACATTTCCTGCCATGATAATTTTATCAGGAAAATTGGCCCTTGCCTTCTTCACAAATCCCACGAAATGTTCAGAATAACCATTGGCTACATCGATGCACAGAAACTCGATTTTTGAGTGCTTTTCGAGGATCAGCCTTAGTTTTTCCTCATCGGCTTTACCGGTACCGGTGCTTAGGGCAATATATTGATAAATGCTTTCAGGCTGGCTGTCCAGAAACCGGCTCCATTCTTCAGGAGTATAATGCTTATGAACGGCTGTAATGATCTTGTCTTTGGCCAGCTCTACCGCCATTTCAAAAGTTCCTACCGTATCCATATTGGCAGCGATCAGGGGAACTCCTCTCCATTTCTTTTTAGTGTGTCTGAAGGTAAATTCTCTCTCCAGATCTACTTCTGAGCGGGATTTTAAAGTAGAACGTTTGGGCCTGAACATAACGTCTTTAAAACCTAGCTTTATATCATTTTCTATACGCATTTTGGTGAATTTATTTATTGTTTTAAAAATTAAAATTAATAATTTACCTTAAATATACTACTTTTGACAGGATGGATTTCCCAGTTACTTTTCAGATTTTCGGTAAAACAGTTCTTGCACATCCTGTATTTGAAACACTGGGTATTTTTCTTGGGATGCGCTTTTATTTTTATTTAAAAAGAAAATCAACCGAAAAACTGTCTTTCAACACTTCCGCAGCGGTTCTTATCGGAGCAACGGCAGGAGCCTTAATCGGTTCAAAGCTCATCGGAAATCTTGAAAACCCTTATGTTTTATTTGAAAACTTTAGCTTTAAAAGATTTTGGACCAATAATACCATTGTTGGCGGTTTAGCTTTCGGATTGATTGGAGTTGAATGCGCCAAAAAGATAGTCGGCCACAAAGAAAGTACCGGAGATCTGATTGTTTATCCTTTAATTTTAGCCATAATTATCGGCAGAATCGGCTGTTTTCTAACGGGAATTCACGAAGAAACTTATGGTTTACCCACTACATCAATATTCGGAATGCATCTTGGTGATGAATACTTAAGGCATCCTGTTGCATTGTATGAAATTGGCTTTTTGATTGTTCTGTGGACCTGTTTAAAGATCGTTGAGAAAAAAAGAAAATATGCTTCAGGCTTTATTTTTCAGCTGTTTATGCTCAGTTATTTTACATTCAGATTCTTTTTAGATTTTATTAAGCCCAGAATCGACATCATCGGAAATTTAGGAACGATTCAGCTCGTCTGCCTTTCAGTAATTATTTATTACATTTATAAGATTAAAAACACCAATACAATTAAATTATGAAAATACTGACACTTCTCGAAGTTGGTAATCTCGGCGGCCTGGTCGCTATGATTATAGGAGTAATCGTAATTGTTTCTCTGGTTATTTCATTGGTTATTACCTTAATTGTAAAGTTTATTTATGAAGGTAAAGACGGAAGGAAATTTTCTAAAGCCCAATTTTGGCAGACGATGCTCATTTCTTTGTTGATTTGTGGACTGATCAGTGGTTTTGTTTGTGGAGGAATGTAAAAAATTGAAATTATGCCGGTAAGAAATTATACGTACTACGATTATACAATCAGTCTTTGCCCTGAATGCCTGAAAAGGGTAGGAGCGAAAATAATTATTGAAGATGAAGCGGTTTTTATGACCAAAAGATGCCCGGATCACGGCTTTTTCAAGACGATGATTGCTTCTGATGTTCAGTACTATAAAAATATCAGAAATTATAATAAAGCCTCGGAAATGCCTGTTCATTTCAGAACCGATGTGGAATATGGCTGTCCGTACGATTGCGGTTTATGTGTAGATCATGAGCAGCACAGCTGTCTTTCTATTGTGGAAGTTACGGACCGGTGTAATCTGACGTGTCCGACCTGTTATGCCATGTCGTCACCACATTATGGCAGTCACAGGACCTTGGAGCAGATTGAAGCCATGTTTGATACCATCGTTAAAAACGAGGGAGAGCCGGATGTCGTGCAGATCAGTGGCGGCGAACCGACGATTCATCCCGAATTTTTTAAAATTATGGATATCGCCAAATCGAAACCGATTAAACATTTGATGCTCAACACCAACGGAATCCGTATTGCGAATGATCCCGGTTTTGCAGAAAAGCTGGCGACTTACGCTCCGGAATTTGAAATTTATCTTCAGTTTGATTCTTTTAAACCTGAAGTTCTGGAAGATTTCAGAGGAAAGGATTTGACGAATGTCCGCATGAAAGCCCTGGAAAAATTAAATGAATTAAATCTTTCCACGACTTTGGTTATCGTCCTTCAGAAAGGCAAAAATATCGATGAGATCGGAAAATTGATTGATTTTGCCTTAAAACAGAAATGTGTCCGCGGGATCACCTTTCAGCCCGTTGAAGTGGCCGGAAGAAACAGGGAAGACTCTGCACACGAAAAAATTACCTTAACGGAAGTAAGGCAGGAAATTTTAAATCAGTTTCCGCTTCTGAATAGCGATGATATTATTCCCGTTCCGTGTAATCCTGATGCTTTGGCGATGGGTTATATTCTTAAGCTTGAAGGGGAAACCATTCCTCTTACACGATATATCAATCCTGCTGATTTGCTGAATAATGAAACGAAAAACACCATCGTTTATGAACAGGATGCAGGGCTGCAGATGCAGCTTCTGGATATTTTCAGCACCGGAATTTCTGTAGATAAGGTTCAGCCTAAAGTAAACCAGTTATTGTGCTGTCTTCCGGAAGTTTCGGCCCCGAATTTAGACTATGACAATCTCTTCAGAATTATCATTATGAATTTTATGGATGCCTATGATTTTGACGTACGCGCCATCAAAAAATCCTGTGTTCACATCGTCAATAAAGATTTGAAAATGATCCCTTTTGAGACGATGAATTTATTTTACAGGGATGATAAAATTAACTACCTCGAGGAATTGAGAAAAGAGGATAAAATTTTATTTTAAAAATAATTTCCCACAGATTTCACAGATCTGCTCAGATTTTTATGCTCAATCATTTGTTAAATTTGTGAAATCTATGGGATAATAAAAAAGGGCAGGAAAATTACCTTTTCACGCCCCACAAGTTTATTTTTCCTCTATGGCTGAAGCCAAGCTTTTCATAAAGCATTTTAGCTCCGGTATTGCTTTCTGCAACATGCAGGAAAGGTGTTTTACCGTCTTCAAATATTTTCCCGGACACAAAAGCCACCAATTGTTTGGCCAGACCTTTTCCCAGATGATCTGTATCTGTGATCACGGCGCTTACCTCAGTCATGTCATTCATCTGCATTCTCTCGCCCGTTACCGCAACTAATTTACCTTCCTTAAAGATTCCGAAATATCGGCCCAATTCAGGCGTCCTTGCTTTAAAATAATAAGGATAAAACTTCATTACAAATGCCAGAAGTTCCGCATAGTTTTCTTCTTTCAGCTGAGTGATTTCCTCGGTCAGATCAATCTCAGCCGGGTTCTCCAGAAGATACTGATCACACACAAGCAGTGATAGGTCAGTTTTTAAACTTCCAAGATCCGGCTGCGCCCCGAAAATCAGGAAATCATCACAGATTTTTGCATACTCAGTGATATCTTTTTCTCCTGAAATCTCTGCTGCACCGCCAAAGGAGGCTACTTCAGGGTTATAAAATTTTGTGTCCCCAAAATTAAAGCAGAACTTTTCATGATATTCATTAAGTGAATGATAAACAGGATTATCTAGCTTTCCGTACATCAGTTGAAATTCATTACTTCCTCAAGGGTTTTCATATATTCATAAGCCGTAAGATCAAACTTTACAGGAACAATTGAAATATATCCGTTGGCCAGTGCCGTTTCATCAGCATCTTCGGAATCATCCATATTGTTGAAATAGCCCGTAAGCCAGTAATATTTTTTTCCGTGAGGATTCACTCTCTCGTCAAAGCTCTCTTCCCATTTGGCGTTGGCCTGTTTGCAGACCTTTATGCCTTTTATTTCTCCTGCAGTTAATTTCGGGATATTAACGTTCAGTACAATTCCTCTTGGCATTGGGTTTTCAAGAGTTCTTTTTACAATATTCTGAATGTATTCTTTAGCCTGGGTAAAATCAGCTTCCCAACTGAAATCCAGGAGAGAAAATCCGATAGCGGGAATTCCTTCCACACCAGCTTCTACAGCAGCAGACATCGTTCCGGAATAGATCACATTGATTGAAGAATTAGCTCCATGATTGATTCCTGAAACGACAATATCCGGACGTCTTGTCAGAATTTTGTCGAGAGCCATTTTTACACAGTCGACAGGTGTTCCGCTGCAGGAATAATCTGTTTGTGGCCCGTCCAGTGTTACCTCTTCGTAGCTTAAGGTAGAATTGATTGTAATAGCGTGGCCTTTTCCACTTTGGGGAGAGTTGGGCGCAACGACAATAACGTCTCCGATTTCGTTCATGAATTGTATAAGGTTTCTGATACCAGGCGCTGTGATTCCGTCATCATTAGTTACCAGAATAAGTGGTCTTTCCATAAAAAAATTAAATTTTAACAAAAATACTCAAAACTATCCGATAATTATAAATAAGGTATTAAATTTGATAGTTTGTAACAGCGAATTAATTGCTGCTACTAATTGTAGTACATATTTTAAAAAAATTAATAAATAAAGACAGTTTATGTGGAAAAATTTCAAACTGAATAAATTTTTACTCCTAATTCCATTGACAAGTCTAATGTTTTGTTTCAACTCGCCAAAGAACGATGATGAAAAGATGCAGACGATCATGGTGAGCGTAAAGAATACCCTTTCTTATTTACATTACAGCCCGAAACCCATCAATGATGCCTATTCCAGGGACGTTTATAAACATTATTTTGAACTGGTAGATCCTGCCAAAAGATACTTTCTGCAGTCGGATATGGACGAATTCAGCAAGCATGAAGCAAAGCTGGACGACTATATCAGCCAGGGCGACCTGATATTCTACAAACTTACCATCGACAGACTTTACCAGAGAGTGGATGAGATTGATAAGATCACTCAGGATATCTTCAGCAAACCGATTAATCTTCAGGAAGATGAATCACTGACGCTTGAGCCGAAGCTTAAAAAAGTACCTGCCAACAAACAGGAACAGTACAATGAGTGGAGAAAGTATATCAAATACAATATCCTTCAGGAAATTGAGTCTATGAACAGTAAGGAGGAAGCTCAGAAAGAAAAGAAGGACTCAGTACAGAAGTATAAGCTGAAAGATACAATTAAATATCAGCCGCTTAACCAGGATCAGAAGATCAAGAAGGCTACCGATGAAGTGAAAGATCTTGTAAAAGATACCTTCACAAGATTCAAAAAGAGAAAGAAAATGGATTGGTTTACCGTGTATATGAATGCTTATACCGAGGTATTCGATCCCCATACCAATTATTATTCTCCAAAAGATAAGGAAGATTTTGATACCCAGTTCACCGGGAAAGTGATCGGGATCGGAGCTCTTATTCAGGAGAAAAAAGGGAACCTTTTCCTGGGAGCTTTAACGATAGGTGCGCCGGCCTGGAAATCTAAACAGCTTTCTGAAGGTGACAAGATTCTGAAAGTAAAATCGAAACCGAAAGAAGATGCTGTAAATGTAGTGGGAATGCTTTCCGATGAAGCCGTAAGACTCATCAGGGGGGAAAAAGGAACGCCGGTAACATTAACGGTTCAGAAGAAAGACGGAACAATCAAGGATGTAACAATGATCCGTGAGGAAGTTGCTATTGAAGATACATTCGCAAGAAGTATTGTCGTAAACTCTCCGAACGGAAAGAAATACGGATTCATCAATCTTCCAAGCTTTAATGCTGATTTTGAAGATGCCAAAGGGAGAAATGCTTCCGACGACATCAAAAATGAGATCATCAAGCTTAAAGAACAGAACATTGAAGGAATTGTCCTGGATCTTAGAAATAACGGAGGTGGATCGTTGACAGAGGTTGGTGATATTATGGGACTTTTCATGGATGCAGGACCTTATGTACAGGTAAAAGACGGAAACGGAAAGATCCAGACCCTGAAGAATAAAAATGAAACTCCGATTTGGACAGGTCCGTTAGTGATCATGCAGAATGAGCTTTCAGCTTCAGCTTCAGAGATTCTTGCCGGTGTAATGCAGGATTACGGAAGAGCGATGATTATCGGTTCTCCACAATCTTTCGGAAAAGGAACCGTACAGACCTTTGTGGACCTGAACAGGTTCTTAAATACCGAGGATGATTTCGGATCTTTAAAACTGACAATTCAGAAGTTCTACAGAATTACAGGAGAATCTACACAGAGAAAAGGAATTGTTTCCGATATCCAGATGAAAGACTTCTTTACTTACGCTGAAGTAGGAGAGCGCTATGATGATTATGCCTTGGCCTGGGATAAAATCCCCGGAACAAATTTCCAGAAACTGAACTATTTCAATATTCAGGCTCTTGAAAAAGCAAGCGCAGACAGAATGGCTAAAAACAGCAATTATCAGCTTCTGCTTGAATCTGCCCAATGGAGAGAAAAGCTGGATAAAGAAGAGAACATCACGCTTAACATCAATAAGTTCAATGAGCTGATGAAGCAGAGAAAAGCTCAGATCGAAAAATTCAAAGCTTTAAGCAAATTTGAAAACGGCCTTAAATTCATGATGTATCCGGCTGAAATGGAAAGAGAGAAAAAAGATGAAGCTTTCAAGAAAAAATCTGAAATGTGGATCAAAAATCTGAAAAAAGATCCATACTTGCAGGAAGCAATGAATATCGTTTCCGATATGGGAAGCAAATCATAAACAAAAAAATCCGCTGATGAACATCAGCGGATTTTTTATTGCAATGGAGAATTATTTAATTTCTACACATCCCACTCTTCCGCCTGCATTTCCTGTAGGCTGAGTATGGAAATCATCTGCTGATGCATGTACAATAAGCCCTTTCCCGATGATATTTTTAGATTCATCCGTGCAGCCCAGACACCATTTATTCGTTTTGAAAGTCAGGACAGCCTTTCCGGTCTGGTCAGCCGTTAAATTTCCAATATCTCCCATGTGGAAATGCTCAGCGCCCCATTTTCCGTGGTCATCCTTAGCCGGGTTCCAGTGTCCTCCTGTAGAAGTTCCGTCGGCTGCAGAACAGTCGCCTTTTTCGTGGATATGTACCGCATGAATACCAGGAGTAAGATTCGTTACCTCAAGTTTCATCGTTACCTCTTCCCCTTTCTGGGTAAACTTTGCCGTTCCGCCCGTCTGTGTTCCGCTCTTAGCGTTTACCGTGTACGTTTTTGTCGTGCAGCATGAAGCCGCTAAAAATGCACACCCCGCCAGTAATGCTATTGTTTGTCCTTTCATTTTTAAATGATTTAAAGTGATTTAACGATAAATTTATAAAAGATTTTCCGAAACGCTTTATGATTTCAGTACTATTTTCCAAACAGCATCAGAACAACTTACCATTCAGAAGCCAAAGTATGCCTTTCAGTAAAATTTATTTTAAAGAAAGCCCTGTTACGTGTTATTTTTGATCCGAAAATAAAAACTATGAAACCACAAGGAAATAAACTGTTGCTTTTAATTGCTTTTCTGTCCTTTATTGCCACATATTCACAGGTCAGGATCTCAGGGAAAGTCACTTTTAAAGGCAAAGGCATTAATGAAATAAATGTTACATTAAAAGATACTTATGATGGCGCAACTACCGATATCCAAGGGAATTTCTCCTTTGAAACATCAGAAAAAGGAAATCATATCCTGACGTTTACTCATCCGAAATACCAGGATGTAGAAAAAACGGTTATGATTGATAACCAGGATATTTCAGTCAGTGCAGAACTCAAAGAACAGATCAGTGAAATTGATGCTGTGGTAGTTTCTGCAGGTTCCATAGAAGCCAGTGATAAAAAAAGAGCCACGGCATTACTTACTCCTATTGATATTTATACTACGGCAGGAGCAGACGGACAGATTTCTTCGGCTTTAAATTACCTTCCCGGCGTACAGAAAGTAGGGGAAACAGAAGGCCTTTTCATAAGAGGAGGGACGGGAACAGAATCCAAGATCTTTATGGATGGAAGTCTGATCAATAATTATTTTTCCAGTTCTGTTCCCGGAATTGCAGGAAGAGACCGTTTCAATACATCACTTTTTAAAGGGAATGTTTTTTCAAGTGGCGGATATTCTGCATTATACGGCCAGGCTCTTTCAGGAGCCCTGATGCTGGAAAGCGTGGATCTCCCTGATCAGAGTTCGTATGATTTCGGAATTTCACCTATCTTTTTGAGTGCAGGATTTCAGAAACTTGGAGAAGATAAAAACCATTCTTTTGGTGCAACTTTAGGTTATTCGCTTTTGAGCATTATGCAGAAAGTTTTTAATTTCAATACAGATTTTATTGATGCTCCGCAGGGCTTAAACGGCGATTTTAATTTCAGAATTAAAACCAAATCAGGAGGATTTTTAAAATATTACGGAATGTACGATTCCAATAAAATGGGAGTGAAAACAGAAAGCCTGGAGCCGGAATATGATTTTGCGCTGGTAAGGCTTAAAGGAAAAAACACCTACCATAATCTGTCCTTCAAGCAGAAATTCGGAAAATACCTTTTAAATACAGGAACTTCTTATTCCTACAACAGATCTGACCTTAATTTTTCTACAGAAACCGGAGGAGCAGAATCAGGGAGATCTAAACTTTTAACGGATGGAAATTATATCAACTTCAAAGCTGTTCTTGAACGTAAAATTAATAAGATCAGTGCGGTAAGAGCCGGTATTGAATTGAATAATACGAGTGAAAATCTCAACTTTGGCGAAGTACAGAAGAATTATAAAGATCTTGTATCCGCTGTTTTTGCAGAAACAGATCTTGGATTCAGCAATGCATTGTCTGCAAAAATAGGATTAAGGGCGGAAAACTCTTCCTTTCTGGGAAAAAGTAATATTGCTCCGCGCTTTGCATTAGCCTACCGTTTGGCAAAAGACTGGACGACTTCCTTTGCCTATGGATTATTCTACCAGAATCCTGAAAGCAAATATATCAACGGACCTGCAGATCTTGATTTTCAGAAATCGCAGCATTATATTTTCCAGGTTCAGAGATCATCAGAAGGCAGAAGCTTGCGTTTTGAGGCCTTTTATAAAAAATACGACCAGTTGATCAAGACATTCAATATCACACCGGACAAAGAGCAGAATCAGCAGGTGCAGACAGCCCTGAACAATAATGGCTATGGGTATGCAAAAGGACTGGAGCTTTTCTGGAGAGATAAAAAAACCTTTGAAAATATCGATTACTGGATCAGCTATTCATTTCTTGATTCCAAAAGAGATTTTATGAATTATCCGGTCAGCTTAAAGCCGAATTTCGCTTCCGCACATACCCTTTCTGCGGTGGCCAAGAGATTTATTCCGGAATGGAAGCTGGGTGTCAATCTGTCCTATACCTATTCCAAAGGCCGTCCTTATTATGATATAGCAGCGAAAGATGAAAACGGAAACATGGTCAATTATATCAGAAACGAAGGAAAGCTGAAAGATTATAATGCACTGAACATCAGCTTTAATTATCTTCCGAATCTGGGGAAAAAAGATGCCAAAGCTTTTACCGTTTTCGTATTGAGTGTCTCCAATGTTTTAGGATCTAAAAATGTGTATGGGTACAATTTCTCAGTGGATGGCAACAGAAGCTCATCCGTAGTCCCGCCGGTCAATACCTTTGTGTTTATAGGAGCCTTCATCAGTTTTGGAGTGGACAGAACGCAGGACGCGATTAATAATAATTTATAAAAATAGCAGCAACAGATATAATAAATGATCACAAAATACATAACTTCGGACATGCAATTAACTAACTAAAAAATTGATTATAATGAAAAAATACCTATTAAGCTTTGCTTTAGCTTTTATGAGCTTAACTGCTTTTGCACAGGCAGATTACGAAAAAATAATGGCTGAAAAGATCGCCAAAACAGAAACATGTAAAAGCCCTGAGGAATTCCAGACCCTGGCTAACGATTTCCAGAGGATCGGTAGCAAGGAAAGCTCAAAATGGCTTCCGCCATACTATGCAGCATTCTCACAGATTCAAAAAGGAAGATTGATGATGAGAAACGGAAATATGCAGGGGCTGGATGAAACAGCTGAACAGGCGGATAAGTATTTAGCAAGTGCTCAGAATCTTGCCGGAGCGGACAATGCCGAGATCCATCTGCTGAAAAAAATGGCGGCTTCTTTAAGGATGATGGTCAACCCGGCTCAGCGCTATATGACGGATGGCGCTAAAGCAACAGAAGAGCTTGGTATTGCAGAGAAGCTTGATCCTTCAAACCCGAGAATAGCCCTTATCAAAGCAGAAGATGTCTATTTTACACCTGAGCAGTACGGGGGAAGTAAAACGAAAGGTATGGAACTGTTCAAAGAGGCGCTGGCTAAATTTAATACCTACAAACCTAAAACAGCCCTGGATCCTAACTGGGGCAAAGCAGAAGCAGAATATTTTCTGAGTATGCAGGAAAAATAATAATGAAATTCAAGCCTTCCTTACACGGAAGGTTTTTTTTATTCCATTCGGAAAGGAAAATCGGCCTTTCAGTAAAAAATAATTTTTGATACCTTTATTAAAGACTAATTTTGAGCCAAGAAAACGGATCATGAAACGTAAAGGATTTATAATCTTACTTTGGGTATCGTTGGGAACAGCGCTATTTTTCTTCTTATTTTTTACAAAAGAGAAGAGTTTTCACAATTTTTTGATTACACTGCTGATCTCTACCATGTATTCATTTGTTCTGGGATGTGGAAATGCCTTTATTAATGATTTCCTCAATAAAAAGTTTCCGTGGTCTGAAACAACGGGAATAAGAACTGCATTAAGCGTGGTTTCCATCATCGCGGGTAATTTTATCCTGGTTTATTTCTGCAACTATATCAACTACGTTGAGATTCAGAAAGTGGCAACAACAGAAGCCTTTTTTTCCAAAGAATATTCCACGACAAACTGGTTTATGATCAATATTGCGCTTCTTATCTCTGCATTTCTTCATGCAAAAAGCTTCATGGAAGAGCTTAAGAAAACATCCAGAAAAGAAGTAGTAGAACAAAAGCTCATCGCAAAATCTGCGAATGCACAGTTTGAAAGCCTGAAAAACCAGCTGGACCCGCATTTTCTTTTTAATTCTTTAAATGTTCTGAGCTCCCTGATTGATGAAAACCCAGCTCAGGCCCAAAAGTTTACTGCTTCAATGTCAAAGATTTACCGCTATGTGCTGGAACAGAAAGATAAAGAACTCGTAACGGTAGAAGACGAAATCGAATTCGCAAAAACCTATTGTGATCTTTTGAAAACAAGATTTGAAGACAGTGTAGACTTTATTTTTGATGTTAAAAAGGAAGATTACAGAAGGTATGTTGTACCGCTTTCGTTACAGCTCTTACTCGAAAACTGCATCAAGCACAATTTTGCGACCTCTTCAAAGCCTTTGATCATTAAAATATTTTCAGATAATGATACCCTGTGTATAGAAAACAACCTTCAGGCAAGAGAGCAGATGAAAGAAAGCGCAGGAATTGGGCTGGCCAACATTGTACAGCGGTATGCCCTGCTTACCAGGAAGAATGTTTTTATTGAAAAATCAGAAGATTATTTTAAAGTAAAGGTTCCGATACTGTCCAGTAAGCCAAACACGATCAGTACAAAAACGGAAGATGAGAACGGATCTTATGAGAAGGCCAGAAAACGGGTAAAAGAGCTCAAAAGCTTTTATGCCAATTTAATTTCCTATTGTACCGTGATTCCGTTTTTAGTAATTATTAATCTTATGACTTCGCCGAAAAACCTTTGGTTCTATTTTCCCATGCTGGGGTGGGGAATTGGCATAGTTTCCCACGCATTTCGGGTGTTTGGAGTAGGAGAATCCTGGAAAGAAAAGAAAATCCGGGAAATTATGGATAAACAAAAAAACAGAACTAATGGAAACCTATGATGAAAATGATATCCGCTATCAGCAGGCCAAAAGACAGGTTGAAAGGCTAAGAGGATTTTATAGGCATTTATTCTCATATATTATAGTAAATGCTATGATTGTGGTGTATAACATTAAACATCTGGAGCCCGGGGAGACTTATTTCCAGTTCAAAAATTTCTTTACGGCAACGTTTTGGGGTATTGGGCTGCTGGCTCATGCAATAATCATTTTTTTACCCCATATGAGCTTTTTCAGAAACTGGGAGGAAAAACAAATCAGAAAGCTGATGGAGAAAAAGAAGAACTGAAAAGCTCTGGCATTCAATTTAAACTTACTTTATCTTTAATCTGAAAATATGCATTTACTCCAAGTTTTGTTTACAATCTCAATGGTTGCCTGGTTTCTTACAGAGATTCTCTATAAAAATATGCTGAAATCCGGCAAAGAAGACAAGAAAGACAAGGATAAGTCTACCCTGAATATTTTGTGGATGGCCATTCCGTTTTCCATTGCAGCTTCTGTAACGGTATCTTATATGATGGAATTCCCAATGTCGAAAAGTGCCTGGATCCTATATGCAGGCGAAGCTTTTATCCTTATAGGAATTATTTTTAGATTTATGATCATCAGGTCGTTAGGTAAATATTTTACGGTGGATGTGACAATAAAACGGGACCACAAGATTAAGAAAGAAGGCTTCTACAAATACTTAAGGCATCCGTCGTATACATTCTCTCTTTTAACTTCTTTAGGATTAGGTCTTTACCTTAATAATTGGGTTTCTTTAATTCTGGCTTTTCTGCCCCCATTTTTCGCTTTCGCTTACCGTATAAAAATTGAAGAACAGGCTCTTGTGGAACAGTTCGGCGAGGAGTATATTGAATACCGGAAAAAGACCAAAAAGCTGATCCCTTTTATTTACTGATTTCCCTTTTATTGTTTGAACATAAACATCTGTAAAATCTACAAAATCTGGGTGAAACAGAAAAAGAAAGAATTATTTGCAAAACAAACCTTACGGCCCAACCAACCTTTTTACGATTCAGAAAGCATATTCTACGACTCAGTCATATAAAATTGATTGGAGCCTTATTTCTGACCTATCTTTGATTCAACAAAAAACAAATTTACCTTTTAAAATAAAAATTATGGAAACATTAGGTTACACAAAAGAAACACAGGCTTATGAAAAAGCCGCAAAAAGAGTAAAAGAACTGAAAGGATTCTACGGAAATCTTACTTCCTACTGTTTGGTTATTCCTTTCCTGCTCGTATTGAATTTGCTGACTTCTCCGGGTCATTTATGGTTCTACTGGCCAATGCTGGGATGGGGAATCGGAATTATAGCACATGCAGTGAATGTTTTCGGGATAGGCAAAGAATGGGAAGAAAAAAAGATCAAAGAACTGATGGATCAGGACACAAAAAACATAAAAACATTATAATTTAACCATAAAATTTTAACGATCATGAATTACGATAGCGCATACGAAAGAGTTATTCAGCTGAAAAAGTTTTACAAAAGTCTTCTTTGGTTTGGAATAGTAGCCGGAATTATATTTTTTGATGATGTTTTTGAAAACGGAGACTTCAATCTTTCTTTATTCGACGGATCTGTTATTCTGTTGATCTGGGGAATTATCTTAACGGTAAAAGCTGTAAAGCTGTTCCTTTTGGATGAAGAATGGGAAAGAGATATCATGGAAAAAGAGATGAAGAAAAGCAAAAAGAGCATAGATTTTTAAACTGCGCATTTTTTCTCTAATTTTATTCCCTGTTAAACTAAAAACCATAGCTCAATGATAAAGACTGTCATTATCGAAGATGAAAAACCTGCTTCAAGGAAACTGGAAAGAATGCTGAGTAATTTTCCTGAAATAGAGATCGTTGGCAAAATAGAATCGGTAGAAGAAGGAATTACCTGGTTTTCTGAACATGAGCATCCGCAGCTTATTTTTTCGGATATCGTTCTTGGTGACGGCTTATCTTTCGATATTTTTGAGAAAATACCTACAAAAGGATTTATCATTTATACGACAGCTTTTGATCAGTATACTTTGAAAGCGTTTAAGCTAAACAGTATTGATTATCTTTTAAAACCTATTCTGGAAGAAGACCTTTCGGGAGCAGTAGAAAAGTTCAAATCATTTATCCCGGCAAGCAATACAACGGGATCGGAGGATATCAAACAATTGATCAGGAAAGAAAAATCTACGCTTTCAAGGGTTTTGGTAAAAATAGGATATAATCTCAAAATAGTCCAGACCCAGGAAATAAGCTGCTTTTTCAGTGAAAATAAGATCGTTTATCTTCAGACCGGAGAACGCGCTTATCCTTCAGATTTCACACTGGATGAGCTGGAAGATATCCTGGAAGAAAAGAAGTTTTTCAGGGTCAACAGACAGTTTATTATCAATTCAGATTATATAAAAAATATCCATACATCACCGTATTACAAGGTTGACATGGAGTTTCAGCCACAGGAAGAGATCACAGTCAGCCGGGACAGGGTGAAGGATTTTAAGGAATGGCTGGTGAGGTAGACTGATTAGAAGTTAGATTTCAGACATCAGATTTCAGACTGAGAGTAAGGTAAGGCCAAGACTGGGTATTTTAACTTTAAACCCAAAACCTGAACTCTCCTTACACTAAAACCCTCAAACTCTTAAACGCACTGCAACTACCTGTAATCTATCCTGTTAGATTCAGTATCTTTAAGCTGTTTTATGATAGATTCAGGAATATCATCGCTGTCGATAGGAAAACTAATAGAGTCGGAAATGAATGTTTTTCTGTCTGCTTTCTGAAATATTTCAAACAGGGCTATCGGCTCTTGATTAAAACTGATACATGTACTTATAAAATGCACTTCATGGAGCTTGTATTCTGGATTTTTAAGCTTTTCCTTGATATCTTTTATCCTTGAGATAAAGTGTCGCTGGCGGATGAATGTATTGCTGTTCATGATGATGAATACGTAATCTGAATAAGCCGTAACCTTTCCGAAATATTTATGCTGATCGCCACCGCTTCTTTCAATGAAGTATTCGCCGGTTGTTTCAGACTTGTAGATCTCCATCGCAGAACGCCAGATGCGCTCGTCACGGGCCTGAAGAGGATTCTCGGGAAGGTTTCTGTTGTAAGAATACCAGCAGCCGACCAGGCGATCCAAAAGAGCTGTATTCTGATTCACATTATTCATATCGATCCTGAGATCATTGAAATTGAATGCCTCCGTGTTGGAATTAATGAAATCAATATAATTGGAATAGCCTAAAACGGTAACAATTTGGCTTAATTTACTAAGGTTAGGCCTGCTCAGAACAGCATTGTTATTTTGCTGATATTTCTTTAATTTATTGATAATCAAATGTTCATAGAGGTAATTGGAGCCCAGAAGGTCAGGCTCTTTTTTTATTTCTTTTTCAGAATGATCATTGATGATCAGTTCGTTAAGCTCTGCACTGATGTACGACCATTCGGTTTTCGTCACATCTTCCCAATGATTCTTCTTTAAAAAATGAAGGCTTAAAAAATTCATTAATTTCTCAAGATGCAGAATATCTTCTTTTTTCATTAGATATGACTTTATTATGCGTTAAAAGCTCAATTTATAAGACTAATATAAGATTTTTATAATTCTAAATAAGATTTCTAAAAGACTTTTATTTTTTAAAATCAAATGATATTTGAGTAGAAAAACAAAAGTTAACACAATGGAAACAACAATCTTATTAAAAGATGAAACTCTTTGGAGCAGGATCCAGGGTTTTTCATTAGATGCTTCAGATGCTGATTTTCCTTTTTCGAAAAAACTGGCCAAAGAAGAACGTTGGACCCTGGATTTTACTCAAAAAGCCATTCAGGAGTATAAAAAATTTGTTTATCTCTGCTGTATCCTTCCCAACGGAGCTTCTCCAAGCGAAACGGTAGATAAAGTATGGCATATGCATCTGATTTATACTCAGAATTACTGGGAAGATTTCTGCCCGAATATTTTAAAAAGAAAACTCCATCATCATCCTTCTAAAGGAGGAGTTTCTGAGAAAAAGAAACACCAGGACTGGCATCATGACACTTTACATCATTATCAGGAAATCTTTCAGCAGGAGGCACCGGAAGATATCTGGACAGATCCGATAAAGGAAAATGATCAGAAGACTTTCTGGAAAAAGGGACTTAAACTCCTTGCGCTGGGCAGTCTATTATTTCTGGTGTATTCCTGCTCCGGAGGTATTTTGGGAGGTGTGATCATCACTATTTCATGCATCATTGGATTCTTCATCTTCTTGGGGTTTATTTCATGGATTTTCGGAGGAAATATCAGCAAAGAACAGGATAAAAATGTCAGCAGCAATTCCGATGGAGGTTCAGGCTGCAGCAGCGGCTCCAGTTGTGGAGGTGGTGGCAGTTGTGGAGGCGGATGCGGAGGAGGTTGTGGCGGATGTGGCGGATAAAAAATAATAGCTATGAAAAAAATATTGTTCTACTCAGTCCCGTTAATGATAAGCATGATCTGGCTTATTCTTACACAGCAGACCTGCAACCCGATCTCAATAAAAGGTCCTGAATTTCTGAAATTTTATTTAATTCTTGTCATTGGTTTTTATACTTCAGTAATGATTCTGAAATCTTTTGAAGAAAACAGCTCAAAAACAATGTTTTACTTCATGATTTTAATTTTTTTGCTGGGCATTGTAAAACTGATAAAAGGCTTAATCATAGGAAAACCGGTCGGATATCTTGTTATGATATTGATTGTCGAAGGGATAATCATCCTGTATCAGTCAGGTTTACAATCCAATATCAAACATAAGCATATTTAAAAACAATATCATGACCAGAAAATTCACGGAAGTTGAGAAAAATATTCTTTACAAAAATATTCCTTTGCAGAAGCAGGGTCATGTCGTGGGATGGGAAGCGGTTTTGTTTATTATCCTGACCATACTCCTTTCTGTATTGGGAATCAAAATAATTTTATTTGATAATAATCCTTTTTATGATAATGAAAAAGAGACGCTGGGATCCTTTCTCTATTTTATGGCCGGGTTTATTCCAATCGGTGCAGGGGCTTTCGTAGCTGTTGCGGTTTTATTTACACTCGTGAGAAATATGATTCTGTATCCGAAGTATGGAAAATATGCAGTAGAAAAATCATTTGATGTGGCAGACATTGAGATTATTCAGGGGGAGGGATCCGAAGATTTTATCATCCGGATTTTCAATACCGGAGGCGGGAAAACAGAAATAAAAATCGATCTGAAAATAGCCGTAGAATCCTCTTTAAAAGATAATTTTCTCAAAGCAATTGAAAAATACAGAATTAAAGATTCTGAAAATATCAATATTCCGTTTATGAAAGTCCTGCGTATTCTTGGAGCGAAACCTTTTTCAGAAATGATACACCTAAGATTAAGTGATTTCTCTACCTATACGAAACTGGATTCCAGCCAGCTGATCTATTCTTACAATGTTTTTTTCAAGACAAAATATAATGTCATCTCCAGTTTAAAAACAAGAGAACCCCTTTTTATTAATTTCTACGGAGATAATTTTGAAAATGAAATCAATTTTACGATGAACGATGTGGAAAGTAAAATAACTTACTATTTTGTCGAAGATTATTTGCTATAGAGCTGTATTTGGCTGATCAAGCCCGGAAAGACAAAAAAACAACCCCAAAACAAAATGCTTCGGGGTTTTATAGATATCAATTAATATGATTTAATTTTTCTGTCTAACAAGTCAAATTCGTTTCAGAAATTTTCAAAAAACTTAGTTATGCAATCACGCCGCTTCCAATAAGTTCCTCACCGATATACCAGGCTGCAAACTGTCCTTCTGCAATCGCGGACTGAGGTTCTTCAAATTCAATATAAGCCGCATTTTCAAACTGATACAGAACCGCTTTCTGTAACGATTGCCTGTATCTGAATCTTGCCATTACTTCCATGGATTCTCCATTTCCAAGCTTCATATCCTCACGAACCCAATGCAGCTCCGAATTGTCGATTTTTAATGCTTTTTTGTGCAGTCCCGGAGAACTGTGACCTTCGCCCACAAAAATAATATTGTTCTCCATGTCTCTGGATAAGATAAAACAGCTTTCTTTATGTCCGCCGATACCAAGCCCTTTGCTTTGTCCGATCGTGAAAAATTGGGCACCCTGGTGTTTTCCGATCACTTTTCCATCGGATTTTTTATAATTGATTTTTCTGGATAAAAATTCCAGCTCTTCTTCCTTCGAAGAAAAATCAGGTTTTTCCTCAGAAAACAGAGGTGAATCCTTGAAAATTTCTACAATTTCCCCTTCTTTGGGAACAAGCTGCTGCTGTAAAAACTGGGGAAGGCTTACCTTTCCGATAAAGCACAATCCCTGAGAGTCCTTTTTGTCGGCAGTTACAAGCCCGATCTCTTTAGCAATTTCCCTTACCTGGGGCTTTGTAAGCTCTCCGATGGGAAACAATGCTTTTGAAAGCTGATCCTGGTTCAGCTGACAAAGAAAATAAGACTGGTCTTTATTGTTATCCTTTCCTGCTAAAAGATGGAAAATTTCCTTTCCGTTTTCATCAAAAGTCGAATTAACCTGTGCGTAATGCCCTGTAGCCACTTTATCAGCACCTAAAGACATCGCGGTCTTCATGAAAACATCAAACTTAACTTCCCTGTTGCATAGAACATCCGGATTCGGAGTTCTTCCTTTCTGATATTCATCGAACATATAATCTACGATGCGCTCTTTGTAAAGCTCACTCATATCGATGACCTGGAAAGGGATTCCCAGCTTCTGGGCCACCATCAGGGCATCATTACTGTCTTCAATCCACGGGCACTCATCCTCCAGTGTTACGGAAGCATCATTCCAGTTTCTCATAAACAAAGCGACCACTTCATGGCCCTGTTGTTGCAATAAATACGCCGTAACACTGGAATCTACACCTCCAGATAATCCTACTACTACTTTCATTTTATTTCAATTTTACGGAACTCTTAACGGGAGTCCTTAGTTTGACCCGGCAAAAATACAATTAAAAAAATTCGCAAAAAAACCATAATTTTAAACATTGATAAAAACGATATTAATATGAAAAAAATTATTATTCCCATAATGCTGATGATTTCAGGATCGGTGTTTTCCCAGATAACCACCAGCGCACCTGTCGCAGAAACCAACCGCTGGACTTTCGGTGGAGGAATAGGGCTGGGTTTTGGCAGCAACAGCTCATTTTATCTTCAGGCTTCTCCCAGAGTAGGATACAGGCTTACCGATGATCTTGAGGCTGGGGTGGTAGGAAGTGTTTCCTGGCAGACCTCTGATTATTACAAATCCACGATGTTCGGAGTGGGGCCTTTTGCCAATTATTATTTTGCCAGGTCCTTTTATGTAGGAGCCAATCTTCAACAGTACTTCATCAATTATAAAGACAAATATTACGATTATAAAGTAAATGATCAGGAAACAGCCCTGTATCTGGGTGGCGGTTATATGCAGAGAATAGGCGGGAATTCCTTTATGCAGATCGGGGTAATGTATAATGTACTGTGGAAAGAAAATTCAAGTGCTTTTTCCAGTGGTCTTGTCCCGAGTATAGGTTTTGTAGTCGGGCTTTAATTGGTATAATAGGATTAAATAATCATCACAAACTGACACAAACATTAGTGTAAATTTGTGTGACATAAACAGAATTTAATATCAATAGAAACGGGCTTCAGCCCGTTTATTTTTTCATCCATCTCCTTGGCGGCTTTAGCCAAAACATATAAAACAAAAAGCACCGGATTTTCCGGTGCTTTTCATATATAATAATGTCAATTATTGCAATTAAGAAGACTTTTCAGTTGTTTTTTTTGCTTTGGGAGCCTTTCCGATTAATGCATCTTTTGTATCATTAAGATCAAGGATCACCGTTTCACCTTCAGATAATTGCTTGTTTACCAGCATTTCTGCCAATAAATCTTCAATATATTTCTGGATAGCACGTTTCAACGGTCTTGCTCCAAAGTCTTTATCCCATCCTTTTTCAGAGATAAAGTCTTTTGCTTCTTCAGTTAACTCAACTTTATAGCCTAATTTTTCAAGTCTGCCATATAATTTATTAAGTTCGATATCAATAATTCTTTTAATATCATCCTGTACAAGAGAGTTGAAGATCACAATGTCATCAATTCTGTTTAAGAATTCTGGAGCAAATGCTTTCTTAAGTGCATTTTCAATCGTACTTCTTGCTCTTGAATCCGTACTTGTTTTTTTAGCTGAAGTTCCGAATCCTACACCATCTCCGAAATCTTTAAGATCTCTTGTTCCGATGTTTGATGTAAGGATAATAATCGTATTTCTAAAGTCGATTTTTCTTCCTAAACTGTCGGTAACATGACCTTCATCCAGAATCTGTAAAAGAATATTGAACACATCAGGGTGAGCTTTTTCAATTTCATCCAGAAGAACTACTGCATAAGGCTTTCTTCTTACGGCTTCAGTCAGCTGTCCGCCTTCTTCATATCCTACATATCCCGGAGGCGCACCAACCAATCTTGAAACCGCGAATTTTTCCATGTATTCACTCATGTCAATTCGGATCAGGGATTCATCAGACTCGAAAAGCTCTCTTGCCATTACTTTGGCAAGTTCGGTTTTACCAACCCCGGTGGTACCAAGGAAAATAAAAGTACCAATAGGACGGTTCGGATCTTTAAGTCCGGCTCTGTTTCTCTGAATTGCTTTCACAACTTTCTTCACAGCGTCTTCCTGGCCAATCACTTTTCCGTTCAGCTTCTCATCCATCTGAGCTAATTTATCAAGCTCATTTTTGCCGACTTTCGTTACCGGAACACCACTCATCATAGAAACCACTTCGGCTACATTTTCTTCCGTTACGGTTTCTTTTTTCTCTTTTACATCTTTATCCCACTTTTCCTGAGCTGCATTCAGTTCCATCTGAAGACGTTCCTCTTCATCTTTAAGCTTTCTGGCCTCAAGATAATCCTGAGCTTTTACAGCTTTCTGCTTCATTTCTTTGATGTCCTCAATTTTCTTCTCAAAATCAATGATTTCGGTCGGAACTTTCATGTTTTTAATATAAACACGTGAACCCGCTTCATCCATGGCATCAATAGCTTTATCCGGTAAGAAACGGTCAGTAATATATCGCGATGTCAAATTGACACACGCCAGAATAGCCTCCGGAGTATATACTACATTATGATGCTCTTCATATTTATCTTTAATCTGATTCAGGATCTGGATGGTTTCGTCAATGGACGTAGGCTCTACCATTACCTTCTGGAATCTTCTTTCCAAAGCTCCGTCTTTCTCAATATACTGACGGTACTCATCCAGAGTGGTAGCCCCGATGCATTGAATTTCGCCTCTTGCCAAAGCAGGTTTAAACATATTTGATGCATCTAAACTTCCTGTAGAGCTTCCCGCACCAACAATAGTGTGAAGCTCATCAATGAATAAGATGACATCTCTGTTTTTTTCCAGCTCTGTCATGATGGCCTTCATTCTTTCTTCAAACTGACCACGGTATTTTGTTCCGGCAACTAAACTTGCCAGATCCAAAGTGATCACACGTTTTCCGTAAAGAACTCTGGAAACCTTTTTCTGTTGAATTCTTAAAGCTAACCCTTCCGCAATCGCAGATTTACCAACTCCCGGCTCCCCGATAAGAAGCGGATTGTTTTTCTTTCTACGCGATAAGATCTGAGAAACACGCTCAATTTCTTTTTCACGCCCGATTACTGGGTCCAATTTTCCATCTCTAGCCAAAGAAGTTAAGTCCCTGCCGAAGTTATCCAATGTAGGTGTTTTACTTTTTGCAGAGCCTAAATTTCCTGAAGGCTTTCTCATCTGCTCAAATTCCTCTCGGTCATCATCATCATCATAAGCACTCATTTGTGGTGCCTGGCCGGAATTTTTAAGCATTGTCTGGTATTCTCTTGAAACTCCTTCATAGTCGATGTCATAAGCTCCCAGAATATTCGAAGTAGGGTCCTCATATTTGTAAAGAATGCCTAAAAGCAAGTGAACGGTATTAATTTCATTGCTTTTGTATTGCCTGCATTCCAGCTCAGCACGTTTGATCGCATGATCTGCCATCTTAGTGAAAGAAATATTAGTAACCTCCTCAGAAATAGGATTAAGACTTGCTGTATTTAGAGTTTCAATTTTTCTTCTGATTTGTGTTAAATCCGCATTAAGGTTTTGAAGGATTTCTTTTGCAGAGTTTTCTGTTTTTATAATACCTAAAAGTAGATGTTCTGTATTAAGAAATTCACTTTTGAGCCTTTTCGCTTCGCTCTTGCTTTGTTTGAACACCTGGCTCAAACCTTGTGAAAACTTATAATCCATAATATATCTCATTAGAATAATGGCAGCGGTGCCATTTATTCATTATCTAAATTACAAATATTTTACCAAAAATCAATTAATGACTTTATGGCAGAAAAAATTTTATTATCTTATTGAAAATGATTAAGTTTGTTATCCCTTAAAAATTCCCCATGAATCCTGAAATTACTACATATATTGGTTATTCTGCATCCATTTTTATAGTACTGAGTTTTATATTAAAAGATGTAAGAAAAATCAGGATAGTCAATATGATAGGCTGTATCTGCTTTGTCATTTATGGTATCTTCAATGGAATGCTCTGGCCGGTTATCATCCCGAATGGACTGATCTGCTTTATTCAGGTTTATCATTTACTGGCCGGAAATAAAAAGTAATGAAGAAAAAAATAATTACCTCTGCTTTCAGCAGTCTGTATACGGACCAGCGAATAGAAAAGGTATGCAGGACCTTATATGAGAACGGGTACCCGATAGAAGTAATAGGGAATGACTGGAATGGAGCGGAACAAATGGAGCGGCCCTATCCGTTTTCAAGGATACATTTATCTTCCACAAGTTTAAAAACGGCTTACTTTGAATTTAATTGGAAACTGTATCATCAGTTAAAGAAAAAAGCAGATCAAAATACAATTCTTCATGCCAATGATGTTGACGTATTGCTGTCAAATTATCTTATTGCCAAAAAATTAAATATCCCATTGGTTTTTGACAGTCATGAAATTTTTTCAGAAATGCCTGCAATTCAGGGCAAAATGTCACAAAAAATCTGGAGATATTTGGAAAAGAAAGTCATTCCGAAACTTAATTTCATGATTACGGCCAGTGAAAGCTACGCAAAATGGTTCCAAAAAAAATACGGAGCTGATCCGGTAGTCATTCAAAATGCGCCCAGAAGGCAGGATTTTACGATAGAAATTCCCCAAAATAATCCTAAAATATTTTTATACCAGGGATCCATTAATCCTTTTAGGGGTATCGACAAAGCTATTCTGGCGATGCATCACCTTGATGGAGTGGTTTTTAAAATAGCAGGAGACGGCCCGAGAAAAAAAGAATATGAAGATCTTGTCAGTAAAGAAGGTCTTCAGCATAAAGTTCAGTTTTTAGGAAAATTAAAGCCGGAAGATCTGAGAAAAATAACGGTAACAGCTGATGTAGGGATGAGTATTGAAGAAAATGGAGGAGAAAGCTACTTTTATTCGCTTCCGAACAAAGTTTTAGACTGTATTCAATCCCGTGTTCCATTAGTGTTATCCAACCTCCCCGAAATGCAGAATATTAAAAATCAGTTTGATGTGGGAGAAATTATTAAAGACCATCAGCCTGAAAATATTGCCGCTGCGGTACGGAAAATACTCCAAAAGGGAAGAGAAAGCTATCAGCATGAACTTGAAAAGGCTTCTAAAGTATTCTGCTGGGAAAATGAAGAAATAAAATTGCTGAACGTTTTTGAACAGGCATCAGAATAAATAATCTTTATAAAAATGGTATCTTTGCATTAAAAATTTGTTAAAAAATGACCATTAAAGAAAAACAGCAGGAAATCATTGAAGAGTTTGCGTTTCTTGATGACTGGGAACAAAAGTATGAGTATATTATTGATCTCGGAAAAGAATTAAAAGGACTTCCTGAAGACCGCAAAACGGATGATAATCTAATCAAAGGATGCCAGAGTAAGGTATGGATTGATGCTGAATTCAAAGATGGTAAGCTTTTTTTCGATGCAGACTCTGATGGAATTCTGCCAAAGGGGATTGTTTCTCTTTTAGTAAGCATCTACAGCGGACATTCAACCCAGGAAATCTTAGATTCTGATTTTGAATTTATTTCAGAGATCGGACTTCAGGAATTTCTTTCGCCATCCAGAGCAAACGGACTAATGGCGATGACCAAGCAGATCAAATTTTACGCAGTTGCCTATCAGCTAAAATCGTAGCAGTGACCAGAATTCTAGCATATCGTTTTTCCGCTTTTGGCGATGTCGCGATGACGGCACCGGTATTCCGGGAGTTTCTGGAACAGAATCCTGATGTAGAAATTATTATGGTTTCCAGAAAAAATTTTGAAAGCTTATTTGCTGATATTCCGAATGTTACATTTAAAGGGATTAACCTTGATGATTATAAAGGCATTTTTGGATTGAGAAGACTGGCCAATGAGCTGATCAAAGAATTTCATCCTGATTTTATCGCCAATCTTCATGATGTGATAAGAACCAAAATATTGGATAGGATCTACAGAAGAAAAGGGTTTAAAGTTTTTAAAATAAACAAAGGAAAAGAAGAAAAGGAAGAGCTTACAGATGTATGGAATCTGAATAAGGTTCAGCTAAAAAAGACTGTCGAGCGTTATGCAGATGTTTTCCGGGCGATGGGTTTTAAAGTAGAGCTTTCGCATAAGCTTAGGCCGGCATCGGTACAAAAATCGGGGATTGGACTGGCTCCTTTTGCGCAGCACAGAGGAAAAATGCTTCCTTTGGAAAAATCATATGAGCTGGCGAAAATCCTTTCAAAAAAACAAACGATATATTTCTTTGGCGGGGGTAAAAAAGAAACAGAAACCCTTGAAAAATGGGAAAGTGAAATTCCGAATACCAAAAGTCTTTCAGGAAAACTGAATCTTTCAGAAGAGCTTCAGAAAATTTCTGAACTGGAGCTGATGATCTCTATGGATTCCGCCAACATGCACCTTGCCAGCCTTATGGGGACCAGATGCATCTCGATCTGGGGGGCAACACATCCTTATGCGGGGTTTCTGGGGTTCGGACAGAGCGAAAATGATGTGGTTCAGGTAAAAGACCTTACCTGCAGACCCTGTTCTGTTTTTGGAGATAAAGAATGTTACCGTGGCGACTGGGCCTGTCTTGAAGAGCTTAACATCCAGAAAATAGTAGAGGCCGTTAATTCTTAAAAATTATTTTACTCATTTCTATGGCCTTAGCATTATCAGCATAATTCTTTTCGAGAACCTTACTCCTTATTTCATTTTCATTATAATTTTCAGCTGCTGCTTCAATGATACGCTGACGGATTTCATCCGAAGTAATGCCCAAACGGCATAAACTTATCAGAGCAGGATCATCCGTAATATTCTGATTGATAATAACGAACCTGCTGTTATACAATGCATTAAACAATTTCACCTTCGTGCCGGAATTCTGATAGGAGAGGAGAATATTAGCATGGGCATTTTCAAAAAGGAGGTGAAGATTTTCACTTGTTTCAATAGGCACAATGTTTATGTTTCCAATATTATGAATCTTCTTTTTTACATCATCACCGGCGCGGTCGGATGCCACTACAAGCTTGTGCTGGGGAAGATTTTTAAACATCCTTATGGTTTCTTCCAGTGCTTTTTTGTTGTCTGATGTACTCAGATCACCGTGAAAAAGAAAATAATCACCTTTTCCGTTCAAATGCCTCACAGACCCGTTGCCATGAAAAATATGGATAAGCCGTGCATTTTTTGAATATGAATCTACTTCATTAAATTCTTTCTCAGAAAGGCAGAATACACTTTCAAATTCCTTTAAAAGCTTTTTCTGATAATCAGCAAACTTTAAAGATTCTATCCTGTAAACAATCTTTTTGAAAATATTTTTTTCCGATGAAGAAAGCCCTTTATAATACTCAGATTCATTATTGTGGAACCTGAGGTAGAGCTTATAGCCCTTACCTTTTAATCTGCTGATAATCTGAGTTGTTTGTAGCCCTTCAAACAATATCGGAGCTTCTATACTCATAAGATTTTCAAAAAGAGCATCAGAAGTTCTTATAGCTGCTGCAAAAGGCACCGCCGAAAGATAATGGAAAGGGTTTTTCTTTTTTTTGTAAAAAAAAACATTTTCTGTAATGTTTTTTACCTCCTGATCAATGATTTCAGGAATGTCATCTACAAAACAGTGGAGATGAATCTTTATACCCAGATCTGACAATGCTCTGATCTTATAATACACATCAATAATGCCTCCGTAAGAAGGAGGATAAGGATAATTGAACGATATAAGATGAAGTTCCTTCAAAAAGCAGTGTATTTATGACTGTGATATAACAAAGATAAGGATACCCGGGTGTTTTTTAAACAAAAAAATCTCCCAGTTTCCTGAGAGATTTTGTGGGCCCTGAGGGATTCGAACCCCCGACCCTCTGGGTGTAAACCAGATGCTCTGAACCAACTGAGCTAAGAGCCCTGAACTTTTTTTGAAAGGCTTCAGTTACCTTTGTGTGGGCCCTGAGGGATTCGAACCCCCGACCCTCTGGGTGTAAACCAGATGCTCTGAACCAACTGAGCTAAGAGCCCCTATACTTGTTTCCTCGTTTAGAGTGGTGCAAATATACGACTTATTCAGAAATCTCCAAATTTTTTTCTAAAAATTCTCCCACCACAAAATTACTTCCGCCTATGAAAATCATTTCTTCTTTTGTACATCGCTCTTTTGCAGAAAGATACGCTTCCTGTACAGAATCGAAAATAGTATAAGAAATTTTTGCCTCCTGCAAGAGATTTTCATAGTCTTCAGGGTGTCTGCCCCTGTTGATGGATGGTTTGGCAAAATAAAATTCTGAATCTTCAGGAAGAAGAGCCATTACTTCATCTATCTTTTTATCATTCACAAACCCCAAAATAACATGTTTGTGCTTGCCAATAGAATTCAGCTGAGAAAATACATACTCCAGCCCGGCCTGGTTGTGCCCGGTGTCACAGATCGTAAGCGGATCTTTTGAAAATTCGAACCACCGACCTATAAAGCCTGTATTTTGATGGACATTAAGCAGCCCCATCACAATATTTTCTTCAGACACAGGAATATTTATTTTTCTTAATTCTTCGATGAGGGCAAGAACAACACGGATATTTTTCTTCTGATAATTTCCTTTAAGGTCAGATGCAAGATCAGAATGTATCATTGTGGCATCAATAAAGGAAGCACTTTCTTGGTCTGCCTTCTGACGGATAATATTTTTAACGGTTTCATTTTCATCTCCGGAAATTACCGGAATACAGGGTTTTATAATTCCTGCCTTTTCTGCAGCGATCTCTTCTAGGGTATCTCCCAAAATATTCTGGTGATCAAGCTGTACATTAGTAATTGCGGCTACTAAAGGTTTAATGATATTTGTTGAATCCAGTCTTCCGCCAAGGCCAACCTCAATAATGGCAAAATCTACTTTTTGCTGATAAAAATATTCAAATGCCATGATTGTTGTAAATTCAAAAAAAGAGGGGAGGATATCTTCGGGAAGAGTCTTCAGTTTTTGGATAAAATGATAGACAAACTCTTTACTGCAATTTTTACCGTTCACTTTAATGCGTTCCGTGAAATCAATAAGGTGTGGAGAATTGTATAAGCCAACTTTGTATCCTGCCTCCTGCAGAACCGAAGCCAGCATATTACTGGTAGAACCCTTTCCGTTTGTACCGCCGATATGAATGCATGGTATCTTTTCCTGAGGATTATCAAAGAAAGCACAAAGTTTTGTAATGTTTTCTAAACCGGGTTTATAAGCCTTCTGCCCGTCAGTCTGGTAGTTAGGAGCCTGTACAAAAAGCCATTCTACGGCTTCCAGATATTGCGTATTTGTCATGGTGCAAATTTTCTTAAAGTTTTTGTGAATACTACACAGGGCAAAAATACTCATTACGCATAAATTTACTGCCAAAAATTCATTTAAGAAATTAAACAAAAAAGAGAGCCTTCAAGGGCTCTCTTTTGCATATATGAAATCATTTAATTAGAACTTTATTTTCTTGACCGTTGTTTCCCCGTTTTCTAAAGTCACATTTACAATAATAATGGCATTCTCTGCCTTTAAAGATGATGAGGTAAATTCTGTAGAATTTATCTTTTTATTAGCCAGTATTCTTCTTCCCGAAGCGTCATATACAGTAACTGATGAGATTTTGCTGTTACTTCTTACATAAACCGATGAGTTTATTTTCGTAATAATAATACTCTTGTTTTTTGTGTATTTCTCTGCCGATAAGGTGGATCCCTGGATGGTTACAGAATAGTCTTCCACTTGTCCCCGGGTAGGATTATAACATGCATTGACAGTAGAGGCAAAAGTATTACTCTCACCAATAACCCTTAGCCTTAAAGGTGTATTTAATACAGCTGTAGAAGGAGGTGTAATAGAAACAGTTACAACAGACGTTGATGGTGTAGTTTGGTTCACAACTCTTTCTGTAGTTTCATCAAACACTCCATCGTTGTTATAGTCTATATAAGCTCTTATGATATGTTGTGGGTTATTTGAGGTTGCAGGACCGGGAGCAATGGTAATTGTTGTTGGAACAGTTAAAGGGATTGTAGTTGTAGTTCTGCCTAAACAATAATTACCGGTAAAGTTTTCATAAAAATTATTGGGAGTCTGTTGGTAAGCCTGAGAATAGTTATTGATATCTCCAAACTTAACAGAGGTAATCCCATAATTAAAATTACTGGGACCTGTAATGGTTGCAGGAGTACATGCCGGGGTTAGGGATACAGCATTATTATTTACCGGAGTAGTGGACAAAACAGGTGAATTAAGTAAGTTCTGTCTGTATTGTAAAAGGTTTGCAATGGCTCTGTCCCTCTGTCCTGCAGTGAAGCGGCTTCTGTTACAAGCTGTATAAGTCATAACATTAACTTCGGCTCCCGCATAAGTTACACCGGTGCATGGGTTTATTAGACCATCCTGACAAGGTGTTGTTGCTGCGGATGAAAGAGTATTAGGCTCCGTATCACATACCATATCGCCATCTAAACTGCAATTATTATTTACGGGGCAGGTGGTTCCGGAAGATCCTTCCTGCGTATGATAGAGGCCCATTGCATGACCAAATTCATGAGACAGAACATGGTGGCGGGTAGCTACTGTTACTGCCCTATATTCAATGATTGCATGGTCCTTATCACTGCCAGCACCACTTGCCATTGAAGCCCATCCGCCGTTAGGTGCACCTCCCCCGGCAGTATCCTTTACTACATAGATGTTATAATATTTCGTGGGATCCCATTTTCCCAAAGCGGTCAGATCCAGCTGATACATTCCGGCCTGTCCGGGCTGGGTATCTACGCCATAGGTTACATAATTAGGAGATGTTACGGTAAACCTGTCGATTCCGTTAGTAGGATTACAATTAGGATCAATTTTAGCCAAAACCAATTTAACGGGTATAACAGCACTTGTTCCCGGAATATAATTATCAGCATAGATATCATTGACATGATTGATCCAGTTGATAATTTCTGTATCTGTTCTGTTGCAGGAAGTTCCCAAAGGGCTTCCGTCACTTACCACATGTACCACCACAGGAATCTCATAAATCTTGGTAGTTTTGGAATAAAATTTATTCATTTCCCCAGTTTTAATCATTTTTGACAGCGTCTGGTTAAAAGCATCTTCTTGTGCTTTCATTTCAGGGTGCTCGGCGTAAAGATCTTTCATGATCCTGTCAGTAGCACATTCTTCAATACTTTTTTTGTTATTTTGTGAAAAAGTAAACGTAAAACACAATAAAAGAAATAATGATAAATAATTTTTCATTGTAATTGTATTTGAATTATAAATTTTATAAGAAAAAACAGCTTAATAATTCCAGAACTTTAGGTCTTTGTTTTGCCGCTCTGGGTTACTGTTTTTAAGAAACACTTTACATAAATTTTTTAATTTATTTTTTAACGAATTCTTTAGAAACGGTACTCTGGTCAGTTTGTATAGTAAGAATATAATTTCCTTTTTCTAAATTTTGCACATTGAGTCCATTTCCATCATATTTTACATTCATTTTTCTGCCGGAAAGATCAAAGACACTTACAGATTTTATTTTTTCTTTAGACTTAATGGTTAAATAATCTGAAGTTGGGTTTGGAGAAATAGAGAATAATTTCTTATCAGAAACTTCATTGGCTGACAATGTGGCAGAACTAATTGCTTCTATTGTGTAATTGTCTACAGCAGAAGTAGTACCAACGGTATTCGATGCAATAAACGCATCATAAATCTGATGTTTCGCGGGTACTAAATTCGGAGTTATGCTAGTTCCTGCTGTTGGAGTTACCGTATAGGAAGTGCCATTGATGATGTAGGTGGCTGTTGCATTGACAGGATCATAAGTATATCCGACAGACACCCATGTATTAGCAGGAAACGTACCGGCAGCCGTGATATTTTGGGCAGGGACTGTGACGGCTGCAGTACTCGTATTTGTACAGCTTATAACTCCAACTATATTTTTGGATGAACTATCATAAGAAATTCCAACAATTATGGCTGACCCTGCAGTAAGAAGTCTGGATCCTGCTCTGATAGCTCCGGTCGATGTCCCGGTATATAACACCAAAGTTCCCTTTATAACATTATTTCCAGCTGTTCTATTGGTCCATGCGACATCCAGTCCGTTTTTATAGACAGTCCGATTAGACGCTGAAGCCCCTGTTGTACCAGATTTCACTTGCAAGGAATTGATATGGGCAGCATCAACGGAAACAATTTGATAATCCGAATTGGTTCCATTGGTCCCACTGGCGCCAGTATACATTCCTCCCTGACCGGCAGTAGTGCCGGTAGGATCTGTCCCTACATTTCCTATGGCATAGGAATTATAGTTGTCAGTTTCTAGAATTTGAGCTGTAACACCAACTGTAGCGGCTAAGAGTATAAATGATAAAATTTTTTTCATAAACTTGAATTTTTAAATTTGTTTAAATATTTAATTTTCCAAAGAATAAATTAGAAAAGGACAAAGAATTTTATTCTTTGGAACGTTCTAATGTAAAAAGACAATACTTAAAAGGGAATACTCTATTTATACTGCAAGATGTCAAATCCCATATTTAAACAGATAAACTGGAAAAATGAAGTACAAATGCAGTGTTAAAATGGTCATAAAACAAGTAAAATCATGACATTTCATAAAAAAATCAGATAAAAAAAACAACACTAATCAAAAAAAGTGAGCTCTCCTGTCGTAGTGGAATCGTCTCGCTGTTATAAATTATAATATGAAGACTACCGGTTGTTTAAAATTTTAATTTTTTTAAACTGTAACTTTTTTATATTTGGCTCGTCTAATATGGAAAATTCTTAATATGAAAAAAGTTTGGATTATCGTTTTTGGATTAAGCTGTCTGGGACTAAGCGCTCAGAAGAAATGGTCCTTAAGAGAATGTGTAGACTATGCCGTAGAGCATAATCTTCAGGTTATCCAAAATCAATATTCTAAACAGATCCAGGATTCTAACCTTAAAATGGCTAAAAAAGAATACCTACCTTCTGTATCTGCAGGAATGTCCAATTCAGTGGGTTTCGGACAGCTCCCATTGGGTACGGGAAGTATCAGGAATGACAGGTTCAACAACAGTGCAAACCTGGGTGCGGATATTCTGCTTTACAATAATGGCAGATTAGAGAAAAACATCAGAAAAATACAGTTTGATGTAGAAGCCAGCCAATACGATATAGAAACCATTAAAAATGATATTTCTCTACAGATTGCACAGCAGTATCTTACCGTTCTTCTGAATAAGGAAATTGTTAAAATCTCCCAGAGTGCGGTAGAAAATGCTCAGAAGCAATATGACAGAGCCAAAATAACAACTCAGGTAGGAACCACTGCACAAACTATCCTGGCAGAGGCAGAAGCAGCCTTAGCAAGAGAAAAGCAGAATCTTAAAACTGCGGAAATAAACGTAGGAAGAGCTTTGTTTGCCATTGTTCAGCTTTTACAGCTTCCAGAATATAAAGGCTTTGATGTGGAAGATGTAACTGTTTCTGATACACTGCCATCCCAGCTTACATCTGTAGATGACGTTCTTACTACCGCCTATGAAAACCAACCGCAGATAAAAGCTGCCGAAAGCAGAATCCGGTCTGCTGAAGCACAGACGGAAGTAACCAAGACGGCATTTTGGCCAACGCTGACTGCGAATGCCGGTGTTTCTTCGTTCTATAATAATATGTTAAATAAAACCTACGACCAGCTTGGGAATCTTGTTAATGATCCCTCTTTTTTCCAGCAGTATAAAGATAATTTCGGTCAGAATGTAGGGCTTTCCCTGAATATTCCTATTTTCAACAAAGGAATTACCAAACTGCAGGTAGAGCAGTCTGTAATTAACCAGAGTATCGCTAAAAATACCCTGGAACAACAGAAGCAGACGGTAAGACAGAATGTGCAGAAGGCTCAGTTTGATGTGGATGCCAATTACGAAACTTTCCTTTCGGCAGTGGAAACGGAGAAAAGTACAAAGCTTGCCTTAGAATTTGCAGATAAAAGTTATGCGGCAGGAAGATCGACAATTTATGATGTGAATGTAGCCAGAAATAACTATGCCAATGCCCAGGGATCTGTTGCCCAGGCAAAATATAATTATCTTTTCAGCCTTAAACTGCTGAATTTCTATTCAGGAATTCCATTAACTTTGTAAAAATGTCTATTCAGTCATTAGAAAAATATTTACCTCAAAACACCCATAAATATTTAAGAGTCTGGTTTGCGGATCATTATATTCATATAAAAGTGACGCGAAGCAGAAATTCTAAGTTGGGAGATTACAGAAAACTTCCTGATAACTCCCATGAAATAACAGTCAATTCAACCCTGACGCCACCGCTTTTTTTCTTTGTCCTTACGCATGAGCTGGCTCACCTGATTGCCTTTGAAAAATACGGCCGGAGAATATCGCCGCATGGTAACGAATGGAAAGAAACGTTTAGAAACATGCTTCTTGAAAGTCTGGAGATTTATGATGAAGATCTCAGGCCTATCATCATAAGATTTTCAAAATCCCCAAAGGCCAATTTCATGGCCAGCCCGGACCTTGTAAGATATTTTCATACTGAAAAACAAGACGATAGGCTACATTTCATTGAAGAGCTTCAAAAAGGGGAATTTTTTATATACCGGAACGAAAAGTATTTATTAGAAGGTCTGATTAAAAAAAACTATCTTTGTAAGAATCTGGCTACAGGAAGGAAGTATTCTTTCAAGCCTCTGGCTAGGGTTGAAAAATGTAGGCAAGAATGTTAAAATCAGATAGATACTGTGTCATCATGGCGGGAGGAATCGGAAGCCGGTTCTGGCCTATGAGTACACAGAAATTTCCAAAACAGTTTCAGGATATTTTAGGAACAGGGCGTACCATGATTCAGCAGACCTATGACAGAATCAGCCGGATCATTCCTAAAGAACAGATATTCGTGATAACGAATAAAGAATACGTTGCACTTTCTCATCAGCAGCTTCCGGAAATTCCTGAAGAAAATATTGTGGGCGAGCCCCTGATGAAAAATACAGCGGCCTGTAACCTGTATATGGCCAACAAGATTGCCGAAATTAACCCGGATGCAACGATGATTGTTCTTCCGGCAGATCATCTGATTTTAAAAGAAGAAATATTTCTGGAGAAAGTGGAGCTTGCTTTTGACCTTGCAGCTAAACATGATTATCTGGTAACTCTGGGTATTACGCCTACAAGACCTGACACCGGATACGGATACATCCAGTTTGTGGAAAAGAAAGGATCAGATTATTTTAAGGTAAAAACATTTACGGAAAAGCCTATTCTTGAAATTGCACAGAGCTTTTTAGAAAGCGGCGATTTCCTTTGGAATGCCGGGATTTTCATATGGAATGTGAAAAGTATTCATCATGCTTTTGAACTGTATCTTCCTGAGATGATGCAGCATTTCATAGCCTGTGAATACAATTCTGAAACAGAGAACAGCTGCATTGAAACCATCTATCCTAAAGTTCAGAAAATCTCCATTGATAACGGAATCCTGGAAAAAGCAAAAAATGTATACGTCATTCCTTCAGATCTTGGATGGAGCGATCTTGGCACGTGGAACTCTGTATATGAAAATACGGAAAAGGACAAGAACGGGAATGCAGTAAAGCTAAAACATTTCCTGAACTACAACTCCAAAGGGAATATTATCCGACTGAAGAACAATAATAAAGCCGTGATTATTGACGGTCTTGAAGATTTTATTGTTGTAGATACAGATAAAGCCCTGCTGATCTGTCCCCGTGACAATGATCAGCTGATAAAAGACTATGTTCTTGATCTTAAAAGTTTTAAGAAAGGAGATAAATTCATGTAATATTGCTATCTTTCTGCTGATTTTTTGAATTATGATGAAAACCGCAATACGATCAATAGCTCTTATATTTCTGTTTTTGGGATTTTTAGGATATTCCCAGAACAAGAAAAACTTTTCTGATATCCCGACTATTTTACAAAAGATTATTCCCAGTGACAGAATTGATTCCTGGGTGCTTGTGTATAACAGTTACGGAAAAAATCAGGAGATCAAAATAGCTGACGGAAAAACAGACTATATACCGCAATTTTCGGGGTTTAATTTATTCCCTGAGGAAGATAGCTTTTATTATATTGCCTATGCCGAAGGCGGAAAAATAAGTTATATTACAGATCTTGAAGCCCTGAAAAAGTTTATCGGAAAAATTGATAATGCTGAGGAAGCAGCCATTGTTCTGACGACTGACGGGTATATCGTGGATGAGGAATTTAAAGATGTTGCCGGCAATTATTATGAAGATGCTGCCAATTATTACCTGGATCTGGGGAAACTTACCTCAAAAGAGTGTCCTTACCAGAAAACCCATTATTCCCTGACTGTAAATAAGGCTACAGGAACAATATCTAAAGTAAAAGATAACGGGACCTATATTGAGCTTTACAATAAGAAATGCGCCAATAATCCAAGACTTTTAAAAATCCAGAAAAAAGAAGAACCTAAAGATGAGCCTAAAAAATCAACCAAACGAAAATAACGTTTACGAAACGGAAAGACTGATCCTTCAGCCCATATCTGTAGATGACAAGGAGTTTATTTTTGAGCTTTACAACAGGCCAAAGTTCATTAAATATATTGGAGACCGCCATATTAAAACTGTTTTGGATGCAGAAAACTATATTAAAAACAGGTTTCTTCCGCAGTTTGAAAAATTGGGTTTCGGAAATTATCTGGTTGTTACCAAAGATAAAGGCGAAAAAATAGGAGGGGTAGGAATCTTTGAAAGAGAAGGTCTGGAGGTCCTGGATATAGGATTTTCCCTGCTGGAGGAGTTTGAAGGCAAAGGGTATGCATATGAAGCCGCAGAGAAAGTAAAATCTATAGGAATGGATGAATTCGGTCTGAAGAAGATTTCAGCTATTACTTCAAAAGATAACTTTTCTTCCCAAAAATTGATTGAAAAATTAGGACTTGAATTCAAGTCATATGTTACTCTTCCGGGTGATCATGAAGAGCTGATGTATTACGAAACAGAATAGTAATCTGGGATAATATTAAGGTTCGGCGGCCAAAGGCCGCCGAACCTTAATAAAGCAATGTTTTTCATCATAAAAAAGCTATTATCAAGCCATTTAAACTGTAAAATAATACGTAGCTCCCACTGGTTGAAGCTTACAAATTACAGTAAGAACATTTTTAAATGTGCTTATTTCTCTAAAATCTGCTCTGCTGCTGTTTTTGAGGTTACTTTTTCTATTACTCTTATACAGATTCCGTTTTCGTCAAAAATAAAAGTGGTTCTTACAATGCCCATATAGTTTTTTCCAAATGTTTTCTTTTCCTGCCAAACCCCGAATTTTCCAATAACATCGTGGCTTTCATCAGCAATGAGGTCATAAGGAAAAGCAAATTTGCTGTGGAAATTCTTTTGCTTTTTTACCGTGTCGCCGCTTACTCCCAGAAGCTGATAGCCGGCTTTTTTAAGCTTCGAATAATTGTCGCTCAGATTGCAGGCTTCCACAGTACAGGTAGGAGTGTTGGCTTGAGGATAAAAGAAAACGACTAATTTCTTTCCGATTAATTTCGATGAGGCTATTGATTCTCCATCCTGATTTGTTCCTTCAAATTCAGGTAATTTATCTCCTACTTTCAGCATAATGAATTAATTTTGTTCAAATTTAATGGTTAAATGACAAAAAAGCAAAGAGCGGAGCTCGTTCAGAGAGAATTGGATAAATTATATCCTACAACACCTATTCCGCTGGATCATACCGATCCTTATACACTCATGGTAGCTGTAGCGCTTTCTGCACAGACCACAGATAAAAAAGTAAACCAGGTAACTCCAGCCCTCTTCGAAGTGGCAGGAACACCGCAAAGGATGGCCAGGCTGGAGGAATATCAGATCAAGGAGCTGATTAAAGAGATTGGACTTTCCAATACCAAGGCTAAAAACCTTAAGAGAATGGCTGAGCTTTTACTGGAAAGGCATAACGGTATTGTTCCCCAAACCTACGAAGAGCTGGAAGCACTGCCGGGAGTAGGGCATAAAACAGCTTCCGTAGTAATGAGCCAGGGCTTCGGGTTTCCGGCCTTTCCTGTGGATACCCATATTCACAGGTTGATGACACAATGGAAGCTTACTTCAGGAAAAAATGTGGTAGAAACGGAAAAAGATGCCAAAAACATATTTCCTGAAGAGGTATGGAACAAGCTTCATCTTCAGATTATTTTCTACGGAAGGGAATATTCGCCGGCCAGAGGAAAAGGGGAGAAGGATTTTATTACTAAAATGCTATTCGAGAAATAGAATTATTCCTTGTGTAAACTTTTTTGTATAAAATCCCGATTTCTGATTTGTATAGATAGCTCTATGTATAGCACAGAAGCTAGGTCTATGCTGATATCTGTAAACGGATTTTCATACATCATAGAAAGAGACCCGGTGCCATTTACTGAAATAACAACATGGCAGAAATTATCCTGCATAAAATTTTGAACTTCAATATTGTATTCCTGACAAAGATTAATGAAACCGGTATAAATATTTGTATATTTAGTTTTCTCATCAATGGTATTGATAACCAAGGTGCTGCTTCCTTCGTTTCCTTGCTTTTTCACAATCAGTTCTTCAAAGCTGGAAGTATTAATGACAGGAGTAAATACTTTCTTCATATTTTATATATCCAGCAGCCTTCTGTGATAATTAATCTGCCCCAGGTGATAATCCAGATGGGTAATCAGATGAATTAAAAAGTAACCGGTTGTCATTGTATCTTCGAAAACAACAAGAGGGTATTCCTTTTCAAGATCTTCAGCGGTTAATTTACTGAGCACATCATCTACCATAGTTGTTGTTGCTGTTACTTTTTCAATAAGTTCTGCCCTTGAAATATCCTTTAATGAAAATTCCAGTTCCCTGTTCCTGACATATCCCGTGTTACCAAGCTCTGCACCTATGTAATTATTGAGGTTTCCAACTAAATGCAGACAGAGGTTTCCAGCAGAATTTGCAATGTTTTTATCAGTTTTCCAGACTGCCTGTTCATTCTGGTAAGCTTCTATTTCTGTTTTTAATTTATTTAAATCTCTGTTGTAGAGAGATCTTAGGTTTTCTATGATCATTTTTTATAGTTTTATCCATTGTTGATTAATTTTCATTGCTAATAGAATGTCGTAAAGTCTTTTTAAGCCTCTCGTTCCCATTAATCCATAATCTCGAATGCTTTTTATTTTTAGATTATCATAAGTGATTGTCAAATATCCTGTATCAGAATCGGAATATGAAACATTATATTCATCACTTAAATTTTCAAAATCAATGTAATTTATCAAGTCAATAATCTCCTTAAAATCTTTTTCTGAAAGTTTCGAGGTATAAACACCAGGGTTTATAAAACCGTCATCTTTGGTTGTCCATGTTACATCTCTGTTTGATACTATTTCCATTTTGAAAATGTAATGGTTCCAATGAGAACCTGAGGTTTCAAATTTTACTTCTAAAATATGATGTCTTTTCGGAGATATATTTTCTTCTATAAATTCTCCATTTTTATAAACAAGATTTTCTTTAATTAAATTGCTTAAATATCCATATCTGTTGAGAATTTTTATACTTTGATACTCTATTTTATTATCTTTTACAGATGAAAATGAACACTCTTCATAAAGTTTTCCTTTACTGAGGTTTTTTGATTCAAAATGATTTCCCTTATCTAATATGTAAATGGTTTTAGGCCCTTCAGAAGTACTTCCTGTTACCAAAAGATCTGTCAGTCCATTATTATCGAAATCCGATTTTCCCCAGTTCTGTTTTAAGCTCAAACTGTCAGCAATTACAGAGCAATATGAATTATAATCTATTTTGTCTTTAATATTTACGTAATAGTTTATTTTATTATCCTCATTTTCAATAAACTCTTGAATATCTTTTGTTGAAGTTAACGAATCAATCTTGTTAAATACCCTTTTATTTTGGCTATGTAAAAAGGATATACAAAATACAATAATTACTAAAAAAAAGTTTCTTTTCATAGCCATATTTATAAAATAAAAGACGAAGCAATTTATTAAACTGCTTCGTCAAAATTATTGATTTTGTATCTCTTTAAAGAAACTATTTCTGTTTTTTCGCCCAAAGCTCCATTTTTCTGTTCAGAACATCCAAAGGAAGACAACCTTGGCTCAACACTTCATCGTGGAATTTTGCTAAACTGAATTTAGTGCCTAGTTCCTTTTGATATTTATTTCGTAATTCTAATATTTTCAAAGAACCAATTTTGTAACCCAAAGCCTGACCGGGAATTGCCATATATCTTTCAATTGCAGAAACCGCATTTTCTTCTGAATCAGAAATATTACTGAGATAATACTTTACAGCCTGCTCCCGTGTCATTTTTCCTGTATGAATTCCTGTATCTACAACCAATCTTACAGCCCTCAGCATCTGGTCGCTTAAATATCCCATTTTCTGATAAGGATCTGTATACAGCCCGAATTCCGGCCCTAAGGTTTCGCAATAATGCGCCCAGCCTTCACCATAAGCTCCAAACCACCCGAATCTCATAAACTTGGGTAATTTCGTGTTTTCCTGCTGTAGAGAAATCTGGTAATGATGCCCCGGAATAGCTTCGTGAAGAAAAAGAGATTCCATCCCTGAAGTTACATTGAATTTGGACGGATCCGGAAGCGGCATATAAAATATTCCCGGTCTTTTTCCGTCCGGAGTCCCCTGGATATATTCTGCACTGGCGCTTGCCTCCCTGAATTTTTCCGTTTGCCTGATCTCAAACTTGGTTTTTGGGGTTACACTGAACATAGTCTTCAGCTTAGGCGTAATCTTCGCTAAAATACCGTTAAAGCCGTCCAAAACTTCTTTGGAAGTCTTATAAGGCATTGCTTTAGGATCTGTCTTTACAAAGTTGATAAATTCTTCCAGTGTTCCTGTAAAGCCTACCTGCTGCTTTACTTTTTCCATTTCTGCACGGAGCATTGCCACCTGCTGCAATCCTATTTTATTGATCTCTTCAGGAGTCTTCTTTGTTGTTGTCCAGCTTTTAGCATAATATCTGTAAATCTCATTTCCGTTCGGAAGGCTGTTATAGCCATCCGTATCCCTTGCTTTAGGAAGATATTCCTTTTCCAGAAATGTTCCCATTTTGGTATAGGCCGGAATAATCTTTTTGGTAATGGCATCAGCATACAGGGCAGAGTACTTATCCTTCTGAGCTTTTGTGAAGCTTTTCGGAAATTTTCTGACAGGCCCGTAGAAAATATTTTTTTCCAGATCAGTTGTGGTGATCTCTTCAGCTTTCATCTGAGGGATCATTTTGACAACCAGTTTTTTAGGAAGCACCATCTTATTGTTGATGCCTTCACGGAAATTTTCTGCTGCAGCATTCATCCAGTCGGGGAATTTTTCCATTCTTTTCAGCCAGTCGTCGTAATCTTTTTCTGTTTTAAAAGGCTGGCTTCCCTCTCCGCTTCCATACAGCGGAAAATTCAGAGGAAGACCTGCAAACTGTGTGAATGGAATGTATTCCGGATGATAGGCATATGCTTCGATTTTATCTTTTAAAGTATAATCCAGAACGTCATAAACAACCTTTTCCTCATCCGAAAGACCTTTATAATCAACATTTTCCAGCTGTTTCTGAACAGAATTGTAAAAAGCGATCTCTCCGGAAATAAAATCCCTGTCAATATTGATGGGAAGCTGGTCATTATACCTCGTATCTCCCTGAGATGTTGCATCTAAAGGATACAATTTAAGATACTGCTCATAATAGTTGGATGCAATAGAATCCATATTGGTGGGCGTTACCTTCGTTAAAGGAGAATCAGATTTTTTGCAGGCTGCCAGGCCGATCAGCAGTCCCAGTCCCAAAATACCTTTTGATAAAATGTTTTTCATTTTCAGAATCTTTATGAAACAAAAGTAAGTATTATTGGCTTATACGGAATAACTAATCATAATGATTTAAAAAAATAATTTTCAAAATATTTTTAACTTTGAATCAATTTTTTATCTTTGTCTAAAACGTTTAACAATCATATTATTACAGCTCTTTTTTAAGAAATAATGAAAGGGATTTTAAAAATTTACCATCCGGAGGAAACCCTAAAATACAATATTAGAAACACTTATTGTAAAGCGGTCTACAGCAACCAACAACATTTACTAGAGGTTGAAATTATAACGGATGACAGTTTGGATCATGTAGATGATGATTCATTACAGTACAACTTTCCGCAGCTTTCACTCGAAGTTTTTGATTTTCCGATCGAATCTAAGGAGCTTGAAGGGAAAACGATCAAAATCGATGATTCTGATGAAGAAACTTATACAGAAGTGGATTTATTTGATGATGAGGATGCATTTATCTATGATAATGAGCTCCAGTTTGAGAAAAGTGAAGAAGGTGAGCTTCAGGTGATCTGGAAAGGAACTATTGACGATTTCTATACAGGATCCGATACACCTATCCCATTCCGTCTAAAATGCGAATTTAAGCAGGACAATATTGATATAGACGAAGACTAACCGTTTTCTCATCATTTTTTACAGCAGATTTCTTTTCAAAATTTCTTTTGGAAAGAAATTTGCTGTCTCTTAATCATAACAAATTTTAAGTTGTTTTTAAGCAATTTTTAAGAGAGCAATTCATAATATTCCACTACATTTGTCGTTAAATTTTTATAAAAATTCACATTAATGCTGTTAACGGAACTTACTCAGATTTTATTTGCACAGATTACTGCTCCTGCAGTTGCAACAGACGATTTAGAATTTTCATTTTGGAAGATCATGTTCCACGGAGGGGCTTTCGCTAAAATTGTAATGTTTGTCGTTTTGGCCTTGGGTGTATTTTCACTGTATCTGTTCTTTGAACGCTTTTTCTTTATCAAAAGGCTGACTTCAAAAACAGATGCCAATTTTATGGAGAATATTGAAGATTTTATCAAAGAAGGAAAGATAGAGTCGGCAGCGGATTACTGTAAAAGACAGAATTCCCCGGAAGGAAGAATTTTAGAAAAAGGGATCTCAAGATTGGGACGTCCAGTTTCTGACATTGTAAGTGCCATGGAATCGCAGGCCCAGGTAGAGGTAGCGAATATGGAGAAGAACCTAAATCTTTTGGCTGTGGTTCCAAGTATTGCACCAATGTTAGGGCTATTAGGAACGGTTATCGGGATGATCATCGCGTTCTTCAACCTTTCCCATGCCACAGGATCTTTCTCGCCCAAAACATTATCTGAAGGTATTTACACAGCCTTGGGGCAAACGGCGGTAGGTTTGGCTGTAGCTATTCCTGCTAACTTTTTTTACAATATACTTTTAACAAGAATTGATAAGTTTGTATTGAAAGCGCAGAATATGTCGGGAGAATTTTTAGACCTTATCAACAAACCTTTATAAATCTTTCTTATGAAATCACTACAAATCTGTTTTTCTTTCAGAAATAATAGATTAAGCGATTCCATCTGACCAATAAAAAAGTAAAAAGAAACAGATGAAAATTCAGAGAAGAAATAAAGCAAACCCTGAATTCAGTTTAGCAGCGATGACAGATGTTATCTTGCTGATGCTGATATTCTTTATGATAACTTCCTCAGCAGCCAATCAAAGCGCGATTGATGTAAAGTTGCCAAAAGCGGGTGCGGTAGAAGATAATATTCCCAATCCTTTAACGGTAAGTATTAAACCCGATGGAACTTATTTTGTTGATGATAATCCTGTTACAAGAGAGCAGCTGGAATCAGTAATTGTCAGTAAATTAACGGGTCAGGCGAATAAATCATTTACCATTCGTGCAGATGAAAATACCATGCATAAAGATGTTGTTTTTGCCATGGAAATAGCTGAAAAAAATAAATTTAATATTGCTATTGCAACGGTTAAAGATAAATAACGCCTCCGGAATTGCCAGAAAGAATCATTTAAAATGAAAAGTTACACAGTAAACAAAAACGAGCAAAACAGAGACAGGATAAAAAGTGCTATACTTTCTATCCTTATTTGGTCTGCGATTTTGCTTTTTGTTTTTCTTTATAAACTAAAACCTGAGCTGGATAAGCAACCTGATGAGGTGATGACTACTATGCTTGTTAATTTCGGGGACAACCGGAACGGGAACGGAATTGAAGAACCTGCCGATCAGCCGGGAAGTTTGGCTGCAGCTACAGAGGAAGTAACTCCTGAGCCTGCTGAAACACCTGTGCCGGAAACAAAAACGGTCATAAAACCAGAACCCGCACCCGAACCTAAAAAAACAGAGGTAAAGGAAAAAGTCATTACAGGCAACAATTCGAAAATCAGCGTACCGAAAAAAGAAGAATCAAAAAAGACAGATAAAAAGACATCGACAAGTTCAAGTGCTTCAAAGAATACTAAAAAAGCGGGAGCAACAACATCCAATTCTAAAACCGGAAGCGGTGACGGAAAAGGAACTGCCGCCATCGGAAACCTCATCAGGGGAAGAGGAACAAAAGCCGGAAGCCAGGGTACAGGCGACGGAATAGGAAATGCGGGAGATCCATTAGGTGGTGACGGTAACGGAGACAGTAAAGTAGGAATTGACCGAAAGTTGATAGGATATATTCCCGGAACAATGGGAAGAGGAGGTGCACAGCCAAGCAATAGCTGTACAGCAAGCGGAACCATTACCATTGCTTACACAGTAGATAAAGCCGGAAATGTAGTGTCTGCAAAAAGGTCAGGAGGAACATCCGATCCCTGTATTTCTTCTACAGGAATTTCTTGGGTTAAAAAGTATGTAAAAGCTGAGAAAGCAAGTACATCTTCCACCGGAACTTATAAAATTACATTTTAAAATACAAAAGCACTTTATTCAAGTGCTTTTTTTATTTCATTAATTCTGTTGATCACGGGAAGGGCAAAAATTCCGCTGGTCTGAAGATATAGCTCATAGAATGTTTTTGATTTGTCTAAAAAGTCTTTGTTGCTCTCTTGTTTACCCTTAAAATAAAAAAGATTTCCCAGCATTTCATAATAATCTTTATGGTCTCTTTCCTGCCTTTCATTCACAATAGCAATGATCTCTTCTTTTGTTTTTGAAGAAATTTCCGTGAAATCTATTTTAAAAATATCTTTCATCAAAGAATCAAAATCCAGTTCTTTCTGCATTAGGCTTTCTTCAGGTTTGTCCAGGATCAGTTTTTCCAACGCTTGAGTTAACTGACGGATTAATCTTAATGTGAATTCTTTATCTGTGATCATAATAAATTTAAAGTTTATAGTTTAATGTTGATGGTGGCCGAGGCTTAGTATTATTCTTTTTAAGCAAAAAACAAATATGCCAGCGCAATTGCAGTAATAACCCCAACCAAATCCGCCAGAAGCATGGCAATTACCGTATATCTCGTATTCTTCACCGCTACTGCTCCAAAATATACTGCGATCACATAAAACGTAGTATCTGAGCTTCCCTGAAGAACCGCGGCCAATTTCCCCTGGAAGCTGTCTGCCCCAAATGTAGCCATAGTATCCACCATCATTCCCCTCGCGCCAGATCCGGAAAGAGGCTTGATGAGGGCGGTAGGAAGTCCGTCTACGAATCTTGGATCAAAGCCGGCGGTGTTGGCCACCCATTTCATTCCATCAATTATTACATCGAAAACGCCTGAAGTTCTTAAAAGAGAAATTGCGATTAACATTCCCACCAGATATGGAATGATCTTAACGCAGGTAGTGAAGCCTTCTTTTGCACCCTCAATAAATGCATCGAAAACATTAATTTTTTTATAAACGGCGCCAAGAACAATTGCAAGGAAAATGAAGAGAATCAACCCGTTACTTAATACTTTACTGAACGTATCCAATTCATCTTTACTTAATTGCACCAAATAAACAACCAGAAGCGCGATAAGAGCTGAAATTCCGCCCACATAAGCAATGACTACCGGACGAAGCAGATTGATCTTCTGATACAGAGATACAATGATCATTGCAGCCAGCGTTGCTGCAAAAGTGGCAATCATGCAGGGAAGGAAAATATCGGTTGGCGTTTTTGAACCCATTGAGGCTCTTATCGCGATAATAGAAACAGGAATTAAAGTCATTCCTCCAGCATGGAGGCACAGAAACATAATCTGTGAATTGCTGGCGGTATCTTTATTGGGATTTAAGGTCTGAAGACTTTCCATCGCCTTTAAGCCAAATGGAGTAGCGGCATTGTCTAATCCCAGGAGATTGGCACTGAAATTCATCAGCATATGTCCGAAAGCCGGATGGTTTTTAGGGATATCAGGAAAAAGTTTTGAGAAAAAAGGTTGGATAAACCGGCTTAAAAGATTGATTCCGCCTGCTTTTTCTGCAATACTCATGAATCCCATAAATAGGGTCATGATCCCGATCAGGCCTATACAGATCTTTACTGCAGTTTCGGAAGTTCCAATCACGCCGTCTGCTTCCTGAACTCTGTAGACCTTTACGTTTTGTTTTAAAGAGTCTGTTTTATAATGGATCCTGCTGTCTGCAAAATCGTTTTTTTTCATCAGACTGTCCCGCACAATAGGAGTAAGGGCATTCATAGGCTGTGAAGCGATCTGAACTGTATCACCGCCTTTTCCTACCACCATATCATTGAAGATGGTTTTGTAGTGGGCAGATGAAATGTATTTAATACTGGCAATGCCAATGGCAATGATAATGAAAGCCGACCAAATTCTGCTGAGGACCATTTAATTGAATTAAGATTGTTAAACTTATCAAAAAAACTTTAAACCACAAAGAGACAAAAGTTTTTAACACTTAAGTTTGTATAAAGTTACTATGATACGGGTCATAAGATCACTTAAGATGTGAAAATCTTTGATTTTCATCTAATGTGTACTTTTATATAGGATTATATTAGCATGCTTAAGTATCCTAAAGTGTTATTTGAATAAAGCTTTTTTAGCAAGCTAATCTTCCAGATAAACAAGATGTCCCTCAAAGTCATCATCCAGGCTTTTCAAAACCTTGGCATCATTCATTTTCTCGGCAAGGCTGTCTATAAAAAAGCTTTTCTCAAAAAACTGGCGGTGGATTCCCGGGAGCAGCTCCATGAAATAATCCATGCCGATCTTGTTGTTGTGAAGATCCATTTTAGTTTCCAAAGGCTTATTGGGGAACAGTTCTTCATGCATATCCGTAAGTCTTTTGCAGAAATCCAACGCCTTTTCCGGAGAGGAAACCTTACAGCAGTACATCATAATGAAGCAGCACCACAGAGCATGTCTGTAAGCATTCCCAATACCATTGTTAGACGCTGTTTTGGGAAATTTTTTCTGTGCTATAGTGAAGGTCTGTACTGTTGCATAAAAGCTTAATAAGGCAAAAAAGGGATGAGGTAAAAGGAGTGATAAAAGACGCATGATCTTTTTCAGGGTCATGCTTCGGATGGTATTTAAAAATATCTTAAAAGTCCTCATAAATAAAATCTCTCCCTAATTAGAGAGAGACTGTATAGTTTTTGTTACAGATCTTAAGCGTTTACAGCTAATAAATTTACTGTTTTAGCTACTGTATCTTTAATTTCAGTTCTTTTTACGATAAAATCTACAAATCCTTTTTCCTGTAGAAATTCAGAGGTTTGGAAGCCTTCAGGAAGATCTCTTCCGATGGTTTCACGGATTACTCTTGGACCTGCGAATCCGATCAGCGCTCCCGGCTCAGCCATAATAATATCTGCTGTCATAGCGAAAGAAGCTGTAATTCCTCCAAAAGTAGGGTCACAAAGATATGCGATGTACAAAAGTCCCGCTTCAGATAGCTGGGCCAATTTAGCCTGTACTTTGGCAAGCTGCATCAGAGAGTAAGTGGCTTCCTGCATTCTCGCTCCTCCGGACTGGCAGATGATCATGTATGGAAGTTTGTTGGCAATACAGTAATCTACCGCTCTTCTGATTTTTTCTCCCATTACAGAACCTAAAGAACCCCCGATAAAAGCAAAATCCATACAAGAGACTACCATTTCAGTTCCCTTTACGGTTCCCACGGCATTTCTGATGGAATCTGTAAGCTTTGTTTTAGCTCTTACTTCTTTTAAACGATCTTTATAAGGTTTTGTGTCTTTGAAGTTTAAGATATCAATACTTTCAACATTGGCATCCAGTTCTGTGAATTTTCCTTCGTCAAAAAGGATCTCAAAAAATTCAGCACTTCCTATTCTTACGTGAAATCCGTCTTCAGGAGAAACATAGCTGTTTCTTCTCAACTCATCATGCTCCACTATTTTTCCTGATGGAGTCTGATGCCAAAGGCCTTTGGGAACATCCTTTTTTTCATCAGTAGAGGTCGTAATGTTTTTTGCTTTTCTTTTAAACCAGTCGAATGCCATTTATGAAATTTTAGATTTTGAATTTTAAATTATAGATTCTAAAATGGTGTATTCAATTTAAAATCTATAATTCAAAATTTATAATTTATTTAAGTGTATTTACGTTATTTAAGTCTTCAAACGCTTTAACCAGTCTTGTAGAGAAAGTTTCTTCACCTTTTCTTACCCAAACTCTCGGATCGTAGAACTTCTTGTTAGGTTTTTCTTCTCCTTCAGGGTTTCCGATTTGAGCTCTTAAATAATCAATATTGTTAACCATATAATCTCTAACGCCTTCTGTATAAGCGAACTGAAGGTCAGTATCGATATTCATTTTAATTACTCCGTAGTCGATAGCTTCTCTGATCTCTTCTAAAGTAGATCCAGATCCTCCGTGGAATACAAAGTTAACCGGCTTGTTTGCTGTTCCGAATTTCTCCTGAACAAATTTCTGGGAATTGTCAAGGATTTTCGGGGTAAGAACCACGTTTCCTGGTTTATAAACTCCGTGTACATTTCCAAATGCTGCTGCAATAGTGAAATTGTCAGAAATAGCTTTTAATTTTTCGTAAGTGTAAGCTATATCTTCAGGCTGAGTATATAATTTGGAATTGTCTACATCAGAATTGTCTACACCGTCTTCTTCACCACCTGTAACACCGATCTCAACTTCTAAAGTCATCTGCATTTTAGCCATTCTTTCGAAATATTTAGCAGAGATTTCCAAGTTTTCCTCTAAAGGTTCTTCAGACAGATCCAGCATGTGAGACGAATAAAGAGACTTTCCTGTCTGCTTGTAATGCTCTTCACTAGCATCTAATAATCCATCGATCCAAGGCAACAATTTCTTTGCACAGTGGTCTGTATGTAAAATTACAGTAGCTCCGTAAGCTTCTGCAAGAGTATGAATATGTTTGGCACCGGCAATAGATCCTAAAATTGCAGCTCTCTGACCATCATTGTTTAGTCCTTTTCCTGCGTTGAACGCAGCTCCGCCGTTTGAAAACTGGATAATTACAGGAGAGTTTAATTTCGCTGCAGTTTCCATAACAGCATTTACATTGCTTGAACCAATTACGTTTACTGCAGGCAGTGCAAATTTGTTTTCTTTGGCATACTGAAAAATATCAGTAACTAATTGACCTGTGGCAACTCCTGCCGGAAAAATTCTGCTCATGTTTTACTTTTTATTTTAAATTATTGGGCGTTTTTAAAATTCCTGTAAAGATAATCATTTTTGAGGAATTACTAATTTCTTTTGTCCCTGCCCCAAAGCAGCTTCTGACGGATTGTTTCGTAGAAGCTCAAATGGTTAGGCTGTACCAGAAGGATTTGAAAATTTGCCTTTTTGATGATAATTTCTTTGTCGGTTTCTATATGGACGAGTCTGGAGTCCAGCGAAAGGGAATACTGCGGTACTCTGCTTTCTACTTTAAATTTTATTTCTACTCTGTCATTCACCACCAAAGGTCTCACATTCAGATTGTGGGGAGCAATAGGGGTAATAACAAAATTTTCGTTGTTTGGAGAGATAATCGGTCCGCCACAGCTTAAAGAATAGGCTGTAGATCCTGTAGGCGTAGAAACGATAACTCCATCACCCCAGAATACATTTAAAAATTCGTCATTGATATAAGAATCTACCGTAATCATGGATGTTGTTTCTTTTCTTGATACGGTAACATCATTCAGGGCATACGGGAAAAAATCACCGGATTTGGGAGAAACAACTTCAATAACGGCACGGCGGCTTGTTTTGACGTCGCCTTTTAAGATCGCATCAAGTTCTTTGAACGCTTCCTCTTTCGTAAAGCTGGCCAGAAATCCTAATCTTCCGGTATTCACACCTACGATCGGGATCTCCAGGTCTTCAATAAAGGTGAGTGAATTCACGATCGTTCCGTCACCTCCAAACGTAAAGAAAAGGTCTACTTCCTTATCCAGAAGGTCCTTTTTGTTGTTGAATGTTTCAAATATCTTCGAGAACTGAAGTGCTTCAGCCATTTCATCATACAGAACAGATTTTACGCCTCTGGTTTCAAGTTCTGAAATAAACTTGCTTAAGTATAAAAAAGTATCGAGGTCTTTTTTCTGAGAATATATGGCTGCCTTCATTTTTATATTTCTATGAATTTTTGGAAAAACCCAAATCTGTCCTTAAACAGATCCGATTTTTCATCAGAATAGTATTTTTCAACAATTCTATAATCGTACCGGTCGAAAGTGGCGTCTATCGAAGACAGGTTTTCGTTGCTGATCTTAATGGTTACCTGGATCACTTCATCAGACATAAAAGAAATGAATCCTCCATAGAACTTTGAGTTGTTGCTTTCCACAATGTTGGCAATCTCGGTCATCGAATATTTTCTGGCCGGGGTTTCTATCGTAAGGATGGCTCCGGATTCTGAAAAAAGCGGATAACGGGAAAGATTCTGGAAAATGTCTTCACAGGTGATGTACCCAAGATACTTTTCATTTTTATTGATCACCGGAATCACATTGGCACTGAACGTATAGAAAAGGCGGATGCTGTCCATGATATTATTATCTTCCAGGATGGCAAAACGCTCAATCTGATGCTCCAGGTCCTTGAGTGTTCCATCACCATCATAAAGGAAATCCTCTGCGATGGCTCCATAAAAGTGATGGGATTTTTTTATGAAAACATGGGAATAGCCAAAATCCTCTAATGTATTCCTTGCTGATTCTATTGAGTCAGTCAGGCTAAAACACGGAAAGTCTTTTGAGATATAATCCTTGATAAACATTGTGCTAATTTATAAAAAATTAAATGAAACTTTTTCCCAAAACATCACTTTTTTTCTGGGAAAACTAAAAAAATGATGTTAAAATTTGTTCGTAAAGAAAAAAAAGGTATCTTTGTCGCCTTTCATTTTTACTTTTTATTAGATTTATTTCAAACTGCACTGTCTTTTAAGGACATATGCAGTTTTTTTATTTAAGGGCTTTTGCAAACTCCCACATCACAATTCCACCGCATACACTTACATTCAGGGAGTGTTTGGTTCCAAGCTGTGGAATTTCAAGAAATGTATCAATATTAGGGAGCGCTTCATCACTTATTCCTTCCACCTCATTTCCTAAGATCAGCGCATATTTTCTTGATTTGTCAATGGTGAAATCGGTGATCATCACACTGTCTGTTGTCTGTTCGATCCCTATGATTTGATATCCGCGGCTTTTATAATCGTTAATTGCTGTGTTGATATCATTTTCGTGGGCCCAGTCCACACTTTCTGTCGCTCCAAGTGCGGCTTTGTGGATCTCACGGTGCGGCGGTTGTGGCGTAATACCACAAAGGATTATTTTTTCGATCAGAAAAGCATCTGCTGTTCTGAAAGATGCCCCTACATTATGCATGCTCCTCAGGTTGTCTAAAATAATGACTAAAGGAATTTTCTCAACCTTCTTAAATGTTTCTACATCTATTCTGTTAAGTTCTTCCAGTTTTAATTTCTGTACCAATTGTTTTATTTTGTTGAGATTAATTTTCCGTCTCTGTAGATCTCTGTTTTTTCAACACTGCCGTCTTCACGGTAATGAACCCGGGTTCCGTTCCATTTGTCGTTGGCAAATTCTGTTTCGCGCTGCAGTTTTCCGGATGGATAAAACGATTTCCATTTTCCGATAGCAAGCCCGTTCTCATACTGGCCAATCTGCTTTACAGATTTCCCGTTTTCATAGAAAACTTTACTTTCACCATGTAATTTAGCGAATTTATAATTAGAAACCTCTGCCACTACACCAGAAGGAGTATAAAAAGTTGCAGTAAAGCTGTTGTCATAGATATTATTATCACCATTTCTGAAAACTTCTTTAGAGGTGAGAACGCCATTTTTGTCGTAATAGACCCATTCTTTCACCTTAAAATCTTTCTTGTACTCGCCTTTAGCCTGAAGTTTTCCATTCTCATGATAGTAAACAGCATCGCCGTCAACTTTTCCTTTTCTCCATTCTAGAATCTGCTTTACCTGTCCGTTATCGTAAAAAGCCTTGCATGATCCCTCCTGAAGTCCGTCTTTGAAACCGCACGGTTTTTGTGCTATTGCCCACGATGATGCGGCCATTAACAGCAGAAAAAAGTATTTCATAGATATTTTTATTTCAAAAATAGCAAAATACTTATATTTGATGTAAAATATTAACATGAAAAAAATATCCACTTTACTGCTGTTGGTATTCGCTTTTCTATTTTCACAGGCACAGAACACCTATTATCCGCAGGCTTTTTTTGATAAAAAAATGGCCAGGGAGATGCTTAGCTTTGGAAATTCTACGATAGAAGGAGTGGCTTCCACGAAGCAGAAAAACAACTGGGGAATCAAACCTTTGCTTGGGGCAAAGCATTATGCTCCCAAAGGAACTGTAGTGATGCTCTTTCCTGTGACTCCTTACTTTGATGAGTTTTACAGCATGAGAAGAAAGTATGAGAATAAGAAAACAACGGTCTATATGTCCGAGGATGCATTTAAATACAGGCTGGAAGCTTTAACGGACGATCACGGGAGGTTTAAGTTTGAAAAATTAAAACCCGGAAAATATTACCTGGAAACGATTGTAAATTTTACGGCAACAGCAAGTTACCAGGAGCAAACCGGGAGATCAGATGCCTATAATGTCTATGGCGGTTATCTGTATTCCACTCCCATATACCAGACCTTTTTCTACGGCTATTCTGCGGCCAACCGCGAAAGTAAATTCGTAGAAATAAAAGCAGACGGAGAAATTAAGGAAATCAACCTTTAAGGTTGATTTTTTACTTTTTCAGCCCCATGATCTGATGGACGCTTCTTTCAATATTTTGCGCCAATGCTTCCATAGGAATATCATTTTCATCATTATTGAAGGGATCTTCAATTTCCTCAGCAATCAGTTCCAGACTCATCAGAACATAATAAACGAATACGGTAAGCGGGATCATCAGAAGCCCGATCGTAATCACATAGGCAACTGGCAGCGCGAGGACATATAAGATGATAAACTTCTTGACAAAGGAAGAATAAGAGTAGGGAATAGGGGTGTTTTTAATTCTCTCGCAGCCTCCGCAGACATCCAGAAATCCGGAAAGCTGAGTATCGAGATACAGCATCTCTATGTCCGATATCTTGCCTTCTTTTTTAAGCTGGGTGAGTTTATGGGTCAAAAGAATAACAATTTCACTGGGGCCATGGTGCTTCAGGGACTTTTCAATTTCGGAATAATCCTCATCCAGCGCCAGCCTTGTAGATTCCTTAGACAAATGTTTGGCCAGAAAATGGGGGAAATATTTTAAGTATCTGGAAATCTGCTCTGCATCCTGTCGGTTGTCTCCCAAAACAGCATTGATCTTTACAGCAAAATTTCGGGTATCATTCACCAGCTTTCCCCAAAGTTTTCTGCCTTCCCACCATCTGTCGTAAGCCGTATTCGTCCTGAAAACCAGCAGTAGCGACAATACAAAGCCTAATAGGGAATGTATCATCCCGACGTTGCTTACCCCTGATTTTGCAGTAAGATGAAGGTATTCCACTTCCAGATACTGAATTCCCCAGGAATAAAGTCCTACAAGGATCATTGTCGGAAAGAGGATCTTCATGGTATCGCTTTTATGCATACTGAAAAGGATCTTCAGGAAATGTTTGGTGTTGTAGGCTCTCATAAATACGCTTAGTGTTACAAAGATAATTTTTTCATTTTATCCCTGCTTTATCATGAAGTTTAAAATAAGGCAAAAGGGGAAAAAGGCAGATTGATTATGGCTAAGACAGGAAGCGACTAAACAATTAAGTTTCTTAAAAACTGTTTGCTCTTTTGTGGTTTCTTATTGACCACAGATTTCACAGATTTTCACAGATGATTGCGCATAGTTTTTTTAACATTAAGATCTGTGAAGGAGATAAGGACAGTTAAGAGAAAATCTAAGATTTTTTTAGTTCTGGTTCTTAAAGCGAAGCTCAGCTTAATGATCTTAAAATCTTCACAGATCTTAATATTTCGAATAAAAATCTCTGATTTTTAAACTAACGTGTACTTCTTGTTCTCAATATTTTAAACTAAAAAATAACTAAAGTGTTTAAAAACTTTTAAATCAGGCCCCAGAATTCCCGATACCATTTTTTAATTTTCACAGATTTCAAAAAAACACTATTTTTATTTCGTATTAAATAACAAGCAAGATGATCCTCGAAAACGTAGATGTAGTCAACGATATCAGTAAAGAAGATTTTCAGAAAAATTATTTCAAAAAGCATAAGCCGCTTTTGATCAAAAATTTCGCGACCAGGTGGGAGGCTTTTGACAAATGGAATCTTGCCTATATCCGTGAAAAAGCAGGCGATCAGATCGTGCCGCTGTACGATAATAAACCGGCGGATGCCTCCAAAAGCTCAGATGCCCCTGTGACGAATATGAAGATGAAGGATTACATCGACCGGATTAAAAGTGGGCCATCAGATCTGCGGATCTTTTTCTATATCATTACAGACCGGCTTCCTGAGCTGCTGAAAAATTTCACGTATCCTGACCTGGGAATTAAGTTTTTTAAGCGGCTGCCAACTCTTTTCTTCGGGGGAAGTGAGGCTCATGTTCTGATGCATTATGATGTGGATCTTGGAGACTTTCTGCACATTCATTTTGAAGGGAAAAAGAGAATCCTGTTATTTGATCAAAAGCAGTCTGCCTTTTTATATAAGGTACCGCTTTCTGTGCATACGGTTTATGATATCGATTATGAAAACCCTGATTATGAGAGGTTTCCGGCCCTACAATATGCTAAAGGATATGAAATTTTTATGGAACATGGGGATGCGCTTTTCATTCCCGGGGCATTCTGGCATTTCAACAGATACCTGGAACCGGGATTTTCCATGTCACTCAGGGCTCTTCCCAACAAACCGAATGTTTTTGCCAATATGATGTACCATGTTTTTATCATGAGGTATACAGATAAGCTTCTTCGTAAGCTGTTTAAGGCTAAGTGGGTGAATTACAAGCAGAAATGGGCTTATGAAAGGGGAACGGAAGCTTTTGAAAAGAAAAGGAAATAGTCTGGAAGGCCGAAGAGGGAAGATGGGAGTTACTGTTTCTCCTAATACTTCTTGCTATGATTGTAATTCAAGAAAGTCAATGTTGGAAAGACAAATGCTAAAAAAAATAATTAAAAAAATATTCAGTCTTTCTGTAGAACTTCGGAAACTTCCATCTTTCGGCATCCATCTCACATCTTTATTCATTAATAAGTCCAAAGATCTTAGCATCTACAAACTTTCCTTTTTCAAAAAAGTAATCACGGAGAGTTCCTTCATCTTTAAAGTTTAAAGATTGTAAAAGTTTTTCAGAAGCAATGTTTGAGGGATCTATGAATGCGTCTACCCGGTGCAGCCTCATGCTTTCGAAACCAAAAGTAAGAATAGACAGAATGGCTTCTTTCATATAAGAATTTCTCCAGAATTTCGGGTTAAGTTCATAACCGATCTCGGCTCTGAAATGTTCCCGGTGCCAGTTGTGGTAACCGCACGTTCCTATGACCTTTTGTTCGGATTTTAATTCCAGAGCCCATCGGTAGCCTTTTCCCTTTTCAAATTCACTATTAAAATGTTGGATGATGTTTCGGGCATCTTCCGGTGTTTTAAAGGTCTCAAGGTCATAATATTCCATGACTTCATCCAAGGAAAAATATTCGAACAGGTCTTTTGCATCATCAGGAGCCAACTGTCTTAAAAGAAGTCTTTCAGTTTCTAAAACAGGGTAGATCATAGAATTTATTTTACTGAAAAATACAATAAATATTTTATTCTGGAATATATAACGCCATTTTTGATCCCTATAGCGAGATTAATTTCACCACAATTTCCAACCCTGAATTTATTTTAATTAAATTTGGGGCTCATTTTTTATTATGGCAAAAACGAAGAAGGAAACCCCGTTAATGACACAGTATAATACCATCAAGGCTAAATACCCCGATGCACTGCTGTTGTTCAGGGTAGGAGACTTTTATGAAACATTCGGGCAGGATGCTGTAAGAACATCTCAGATCCTGGGCATTGTTCTTACCAAAAGAGCCAATGGAGAAGGACATATAGAGCTGGCGGGATTTCCACACCATTCAGTAGACTCCTATCTTCCAAAATTGGTAAGGGCCGGAATGAGAGTTGCCATCTGTGATCAGCTGGAAGATCCGAAAATGGTCAAAGGAATTGTAAAAAGAGGCGTTACAGAACTTGTGACACCAGGAGTTACCTTCAACGACCAGGTATTAAATTCAAAAAAGAATAATTTCCTTCTTTCCCTGCATAAAGAAAAAGAAAAGTACGGAATTGCCATGGTAGATGTTTCTACCGGCGAGTTTTTGGTGAGCGAAGGAAATCTGGAAAAGATCCTGCATATCATCAATACTTTTGATCCCAGTGAAATTGTGTATCAAAGAAGTGTTCAGCTACCGGAACAACTCAAAAATAAAAGCGCCTTTAAGCTTGAGGACTGGGCTTTCCAGTATAATTTTGCTTACGAAAAACTGACTTCCCATTTTAAAACGAATTCTTTAAAAGGTTTTGGTACAGAAAACCTTCCACTGGCTATTACAGCAGCGGGAGCCATTTTCGCTTATCTGGTAGAAGATACACACCACAATCTGCTGGCCCATATTACAAAGCTTCAGATCATTCCGCAGGAAGATTACCTGATGATGGACAACTTTACCCTGAGAAACCTTGAAATTGTTTATCCAAGCAATCCACAGGGAAAATCGCTCCTGGATATTATTGATAAGACCTCTACTCCAATGGGTGGAAGGTTGTTGAGAAGAAGAATCATTCTTCCGTTAAAATCTGTGGAAGAGATCATGAGAAGACTTTCCCTGATTGATTTCCTGAATGAGCATGATCATCTGAAATATGAGATCTGCCAGCTGCTGAAATCCATCTCAGACCTGGACCGTCTGATGGGAAAACTGGCTGCAGAAAAGATATCCCCGAAAGAACTGGGCTATCTGCGCCAAAGTCTGATTAATATTCATCAGATCAAAGCATTGCTTCATCCGCATGCAGATGTTCTGGCCTGGCTGGATCCGTTGTTTGATATGGATGAATTGATCAAATTTTTACAGAATCATCTCAATGAAGAACTTCCGGTGAACATCTCCAAAGGAAATATTATTAAAGAAAGTATTTCGGAAGAGCTTGACCGGTTGAGAAACCTTCAAAGCAAAGGCCGCGGTTTTCTGGACGAAATGTGCCAGAGAGAAATAGAAAGAACAGGAATTTCCAGCCTTAAAATTGATTTTAATAATGTTTTCGGATATTATATAGAAGTAAGAAATGCCCACAAAGACAAAGTTCCCGCTGATTGGCTGAGAAAGCAAACGCTTGTGAATGCAGAACGTTACATTACCGAAGAGCTGAAAGAATACGAAAGCCAGATCCTGGGAGCCGAAGAAAAAATAAGTGTTCTGGAAAATGAGCTTTATAGAAATGTATGCTCTGAGACAATGGTCTATATGGACCAGATACAGGGGAATTCCAATATTATTGCACAGCTTGATGTTGCTGTAGGGCTTTCCGAACTTGCTGTTTCTGAAAGCTATACGAAACCGGTTCTTAACCAGGGCTATGCCATTGATTTAAAAGAAGCAAGGCACCCGATTATTGAAAATGCGCTTCCTTTGGGAGAAAAATACATTCCCAACGATATATTTTTAGACAAAGATTCCCAGCAGATCATCATGGTGACAGGTCCGAACATGGCCGGTAAGTCGGCAATTCTGCGCCAGACGGCTATTGTGTGTCTTTTGGCTCAAATTGGAAGTTTTGTTCCTGCAAAACATGCTGAAATCGGGATTCTGGATAAAATTTTTACAAGGGTAGGGGCGACGGATAATATTTCTGCAGGTGAATCTACTTTTATGGTAGAGATGAACGAAGCCGCGAATATTCTGAATAATATCTCAGAACGCAGCCTGATCCTTTTAGATGAGATCGGACGTGGAACTTCTACTTATGACGGGGTTTCTATTGCGTGGGCTATTGCAGAATACCTTCACCAGCATCCTACGCAGGCGAAAACTTTATTTGCGACGCATTACCATGAGCTGAACGAAATGACCGTTAATTTTGAAAGAGTGAAAAACTTCCATGTCTCCATACAGGAAAATAAAGGAAATATCATTTTCTTAAGAAAACTGATTCCGGGAGGAAGTGAACACAGCTTCGGTATTCACGTGGCCAAACTTGCGGGAATGCCTGCAAAAGTGGTCAACAGGGCCAATGAGATCCTGAAGACCCTTGAAGCCAGCCGCACACAGAGTACGGGAACTTCCGAAAGCATCAAAAGGGTAACCGAAGAAAATATGCAGCTCTCTTTTTTCCAGCTGGATGACCCTGTTCTGGAAAACATACGTGAAGAACTCACGAAAATAGACATCAATACATTAACACCGATTGAAGCATTAATGAAACTGAATTCGATAAAAAAAATGATTGGAGGGTAATCCAATCATTTTTCATTTCTGCTGATTAGCAACACACTCCCTTTGTATTACAAGATCCTATGTACAACTCTCCGTCATTGTTACAAAAACAGGTTGCAACACAGGTTGGTCCGTTACCACCATTAATCTCTTTTAATTCTTTTTTTGTCAGTTTTCTTTTTTGAAGATTTGATTTCATGTTAAATATTTTTAATTAGATGTTAAAATGGTCTTTATATAAAGTTCTGTCAATTAACAGCAGTATCCATCACTACCTTTCGGTCCGATAATCATGAAATGACTGGGTACTCCTCTGAGTTTACACAGACCTTCAGCACATGAAGCGCCTCCGTTGATCTCTTTCAGCTCTTTTTTTGTGAGTTTTCTGCTTTGGAAGGTTGATTTTTTCATATCAATTGTTTTGTAGCTAATTTAAATTCTTAACAACAGTATCCATCCTGAATACCATAAACGCCATACAATTCTACTCCGGTCTCCGGGTCAATACAGCTTACGACTCTGGGACATACAGGTCTAAGGCCTCCACTGATTTCTTTCAATTCTTTTTTTGAAAGCTTTCTGGGTTGAAGATTTGATTTTTTCATAATAATTTTAATTTGGTTGTAGCTAATTTACATTTTATTTTATATAATTCTATCAATGGTGATAAAAAATAAAAATCATTAACAAAGTTTAACAGATTGATACTTAGGAAAAGAAAAGCATTTACTAATTTTAAGCATGAAGAATTTATTAGCCATATTTTTCCTTTTTGTAGCTTATGCTGCCATGGGTGCACAACAGACAGAAGTTTCCGTTATGAAATATGAAGACCTTGAAAAACGTATTCAGAAGGATAATGATAAGTTGTTGGTTGTCAATTTCTGGGCGACTACCTGTGCACCTTGTGTGAAAGAACTGCCGCATTTTATGGAGATCAATAATAAATTGAAAGATCAGCCAAACTTTAAAATGATTTTGGTTTCATTGGACAGGCTAGTGGATAAAGGAAGAGTATTGAAATTTATAAATAATAAAAATCTTACGGCAGAAGTGGTCCTGCTGGATGATATTAAAAGAATGAACACCTGGATTCCCAGGTTTGAAAAAGAATGGGACGGAAATATTCCGGTGACGATCTTCTATAAAAATGGAGAAAAAGTGCATTTCAATGATGGTGAAATGAGTAAGGAAGACTTGGAAAAGACCATCAATAACAATTTAAAATAAAAAATATCATATGAAAAATCTGAAAATTTTAATGGCTGCATGTATTACCGTGCTCGGACTTCTGAGTTTTTCAACAACAGGCAACAACGCTGAGTTTTCTCAGCAAATATCTGCAAACACTTCTGTAAAAGGATATGAAGTCGGGGATGAGGCCGCTGATTTTAAGCTGAAGAATATTGATGGAAAAATGGTCTCTTTAATCGATTTTAAAAGTGCGAAAGGATTTATACTAGTATTTACCTGCAACCATTGCCCATACGCGAAAAAGTATGAAGAAAGGATCGTGGAGCTGGATAAAAAGTTCAAGGATCAGGGCTATCCGGTTATTGCCATTAATCCAAATGATCCCAATATACAGCCGGAAGATGGCTACAAGCAAATGATCGAAAGAGCAAAGCAGAAAGGCTTTACTTTTCCTTATCTTGTAGATGAAGGACAAAAGATATACCCACTTTACGGAGCCACAAAAACGCCTCATGTTTTTGTCCTTCAAAAAGAAAACGGGAAAAATATTGTAAAATATATCGGTGCCATCGACAACAATTATGAAAATCCGGACGATGTATCTGAATACTATGTTCAGGATGCTGTCAACGCTCTGATCAAAGGTGAACCTGTAAAAATGACAAAAAAAGTAGCTATAGGATGTACAATTAAAGTAAAGAAATAATATATTTGCTTTACCATCTATACTGAATCGGTATTCCAAGAATACCGATTTTTTATCGCTAAAAATTGAATTCTGCTGCATTATTCAATAGGAGCGCGCTTTAGCCCGCTTAACTAATAATCAGTTAAAGGCTTTAGCCGAAATCTAAACACATGAAATTTAAATTCAGTCTTACCTATCTTCTTCTTACTATTGTTATCTTTCTTACAGAGGTCCTGATTGCTACAAAACTGGCGGATATTTTCTTTGTAAGAGCTTATCTTGGTGATGTGATCGTCGTTATGCTTGTATACACATTTGTTAAAACCTTTGTCAAGATCAATGATGAAAAGCTTATTCTTGGGATTTTAATTTTTTCCTGTATTGTGGAATTTGCGCAATACTTCAATGTTGCAGAAAAACTAGGCTTCCGTCCTGGAAGCCTGATGTATATTGTAATTGGAAATTCTTTCTCCTGGATTGATATTCTGTGCTATACCGCAGGATGTGTGTTGCTATGCCTTTTTGTAAAACTAAATCCTGGAAAAAAGGGAAAGACTATTGCAGGCTGAATACCAAAGGCTGTCTCATGGTGCTCCGGACTTTTTTGCCATCCTGTTCTGCAGGAATCCATTGTGTTTTCACCATTTTCAGAGCTCTCAGAAACTCATCTTTCACCATTTTATATTCATAGGATTCTATTTTAATATCTATCATATTTCCCTCTGCGTCTACAATAAAAGTAGCAACAGCTTTTGCTCTCATGATTTCCGCTTTTACCAATCCTGAGGTCCGGAAATTCTTTAAAATTTCCTTTACAAATGCCTGATGCCCGCCAGGAAACGCAGCGGTTTGACTTGGTTTAGATGCTACATCTGCCGATGGTTTCGATGCCGGAATGACCGTTGAATCTTTCTGAGCAGCTATAGAAACCGTACAGAACAGCAGAATGAAAAGCAAATATTTTTTTATAGGATAAAAGTTATCTGCCAAAACTGTCATATTTATCTTCAGCATATTTTATAAAACGGTTAAGCAAAGCAACATTATCTTTTTCCATTGGCGAAAGTTCCTTGTCAACATTATTTGAAACAGGAATATACCAGTCCGTCTGCTCAAAGAAATACCTGTAGGTTTCTTTTTTGAAGGAATAACCATGTCTTGCAAAAACAGAATTTTTGATGATCTCAAGATCTATTTTCCGCAAGTTTTTAAGGTCTTTCTCAGTCAGTTTCTGCTTAGAAGCATTCAGGCTAAAAATAGCTTCGGAAGCCACTCTGTTTTTAGAGGTGGTATAGCTTTCCGTCTTTCCGGTTTCCTCATCCGTATATTTTTCCACAAAATCTTTTGGATTGGCCCAGTCAACCAGATCAGAATCCTTATCCAGCATGAAATTCGGATTGTATACAAACGCCTTTTTTGAAAGCTTGATGGTTTTTAAAGGCGATTTTACTGCAGCTTTATTAAAAGCATTCCACTTTCCGGTGATGCTGTCGCCACTTAATTTCACTTCAAACCTGCCGTCTGTTTTGTCATTTCCGGGCTCATCCAGCACAAAAGATTTGGTGCTTTCATTAAAAATACCTCTGAAAGGACGCTGGTTTCCATTCACAATGCTCTGTCCGTAGACACTGTCTTTAGTTATCCTGTTGATCTTCAGAGAAATTCTCTTATTGACATAATCCTCATATTCCTCACCGTCTTCAGCAGTAATCATTTCCTTACCGGCAAAATCACCCATATAAATTCCGTAATATTCTTTATAAATCTCAGGAACTACTGCAGAATCCTTTTTGGCAATTACAGAATCTTTTTCTGTTCCGTTCATCTTTCCGTCCTTCTTACAGCTCAACAGGGAAACTGTCAGTAAGGAAGCAAGGGTGTAATTTAAAATTTTCATATATGTTTTTTTGTTATTAGATATTCAATTAAAAGGATATTGGGGATCCAGCCCAGCCATGCAATGATCTGGTAGACATCCATAGGATTGGGATGGAATAAATATACGATAATAACTTTCCAGATTCGTAAAGTAAGGGCAGATAAACTAAGCGCAAAGCTTCGCCACATCCACTGCTTATGTTCTTTAAACCTTTTTTTTCTTGCCGATTGATAGGCTTTATATGTAGTAAACCACCAAAGGGACCCTAGAATAACGAACGAAATTTTAGATAAAAAGCCTCCGTTGGCAAAAAATCCCATGTAGATTCCTGAAGGAGCAGCAAGGATCAGAATTAAAAAAATATAGATTTTGCCAATATTTTTATGAAAGTTTCTAAAGCCAAAATCCTTTCGCAGGATAGCCAAAAATCCTGAAAGCAGCACAAAAATACTGGTATATACATGTGTATAGAAAAAGGAAAGATATTCCGGTCTGTCCTGAACTTCCGTCTGCTTGATCATCAGAAAGCTTACATTAGGATTGAACGGAATATATTCCAGTGTAATTTTAAGCATCAACCAAAAAAAATATCCAAATCCTATGATGAGAAGGATTTTAAAAATGGAAAAAATATTTCTTTTAGCAGGGATCATTGTTCGTTATTCAAAGTTTAGAGTGAGAGGAAAACTATAATAGCTTCGAAGAATCTTTCCATTGGATTCCAGGGGCTTCAATTTGGGTTTCAAAGATTTTATAGCTCTTACTATTTCTTTATTGAAATCAGCATTGTCTCCGGTTACTAAGATATCTTCTATTTTACCTTTTGCATTAACTGTAATTTTTGCTTTCGAAGTGATGGTACCTGTCATACCATTGATCCCTTTTATTCGGTTCAGTTTTATTTTATCCGCAAGATCTTTTCGGAATTTCATCAGCCCCCCAGGGTATCGTAAAGTATCAGAGCCTTCTGAAATATTTTGAACAGAAGGTGTTTTTATAGTGTCAAGTGTTTGAGTATATGCTGTTATTGAGCTTGAAAATAAAATAAAGAATAGTATTTTTTTCATATCTCTAAATTATTTAAATGTTGTGCAATAAGCCATCCCTCACTCCAGCATGCCTGAAAATTGAAACCTCCCGTCACCGCATCAATGTTCAGAACTTCGCCGGCAATGTAAAAATTCGGGAGCAGTTTTGAAGACATATTTTTGAAGTTGATTTCCTTTAAATCAACACCTCCGGCAGTTACAAATTCGTCTTTAAAAGTAGATTTTCCGGTCACTTTCAATTTTTTTCTGCAAAGGTTTTCAAGGATCTTCTGCATTTCTTTAGCTGAAATATTGGAGACCTGTTTGTTAAGATCAACTTTTGAAACATCCAATATTTTCTGCCAGAACCGGTTGGTGATTTCAAAAATTTTTGCCTGCCCAATTGTCTTTTTCGGATTAGACTGTTTAAAGTTATGGAAACTTTCTTCAGCCTCATCCACGGATTTTGAAATAAAATTCACTTCAATTTCAAATTGATACTTTGCTTTTGCGAGGCTTATGGCTTCCCATGCAGAAATTTTCAGTACCGCAGGCCCCGAAAGCCCCCAATGCGTAATCAGCAAAGGCCCGCTTTCTTCCGTTTTTAGAGAAGGAATTGAAACCTCTGCATTCTCAAAGCTGGTTCCCGGAATATCCTGTAACAACTCATCTTTAATATTAAAGGTAAAAAGCGAAGGAACGAGATCCACAATCTTATGGCCCAGGTTTTCAACGATCTTCAATGATTTCGGAGAACTTCCGGTCGTATAAATGATATAATCTGCCTCAAAATCGCCTAAACTTGTTTTTACCAGATATTTTTCATCCTGCTTTTCTATTTCTTTTACGGAACATTTTGTTTTGACCTCTACCTTTTTATTCTGAATTTCATTCTGGAAAGTATGGATAATGGTTTGTGAGGAATTGCTTTCCGGAAAAACGCGGTTATCATTCTCTATTTTTAAAGGAACGCTACGCTGATCGAACCAGTCCATGGTGTCTCCCGGCTGAAATTTGGTGAAAACACTTAGAAGTTCTTTATTTCCCCTTGGATAAAACTGAACCAGTTCCCTTGGATCAAAACAGGCATGCGTCACATTGCAGCGCCCGCCACCTGAAATTTTCACCTTCTGAAGTACATCCGAATTCTGTTCCAGGATGGTGATATTGTATTTTTTTTCGTCTAGATTCGATGCGCAGAAAAAGCCTGCCGCACCGCCTCCGATAATAATGATCTGTTTCATGTAATGGTAATCCTATGCTGAAGATTATTTTTTCAAAAGTACAATTTTTATAAACCATCTTATTTGAGTAATTTTGAAGATTATAATTTTTGAACTTTAAAGTTTAAATTATTAACCACAAAAGGCAGAAAAGCTTTTGTAACACTTAAGATTTATTGATAGAGTTTACAGAACACTTAAATTTTTGAAAATCTTTGATTTTCTTATGTAATCTTCTATATAGCATGCTTATCAGCTTAGTTTATTTTAAAATGTCAATATCTTGTGTGCCTTTTGTGGTTGAAAAATGGAAAGAACTTTATAGAGCATATTTAAAACTTATTTACATGATTTTTTACCACAAATTCGAAGTACGCTGGAGTGATCTTGATGCCAACAAGCACTTAGCCAATTCATCATATGTACAGTATTGTGCCCAGTCCAGAATGGCCTTTATGACCAAAGAAAAAATGGGCGTTACCCAGCTGAGCCGATGGGGAATCGGGCCCGTGATTCTTCATGAAAGATATTCTTTTTTTAAGGAGATCTACGCCGACCAGACAGTTATTGTAAGCCTTGAGATCGACGGATGTTCGGAAGATTCTTCCATCTACAGGTTTCTCCATAAATTCTATACACCGGACGGAGTGCACTGTGCAACTGCAGAGGCTACAGGAGTATGGATCGATATGATGCTGAGAAAAATGACGACCCCGCCGGATGATGTGGTAGAAGCAATGAATAAATACAAAAGCCCTGAAACCATTGTAATGAGCAGGGAAGACTTCAAAAAGCTTCCTTTTAAGCCTGATAATGTGGATCCGGCGGAATTTAATTAATTCAAAGTTCACGGTTCAAAGTTGAATGTCATCTATACATTTTACACTGGACATTAATACAAAAAATTATGTTTGAAGATAAATCACAGGAACTGACGCCAATCTCTAAATTAGGAGAATTTGGCCTTATAAAACATTTGACGCAGTATTTTCCACTCTCCAATGAGTCATCTGAACTCGGAGTAGGAGATGACGGCGCAGTTATCAATCCTGAAAATAAAAGAGTTGTTCTTACAACGGACGTCCTTGCGGAAGGGGTTCATTTTAATTTGGGCTATGTTCCTTTAAAGCATTTAGGATACAAAGCTGTTGTGGTAAACCTCAGCGATATTGCAGCAATGAACGCTGTGCCTACACAGATTTTGGTTTCTATGGCCGTTTCCAGCCGTTTCCCGGTAGAAGCTCTGGAAGAAATTTATTCCGGAATTCAGGCTGCTTGTGCAAGATATAAAGTTGATCTTATTGGTGGAGATACCACAAGCTCAAATTCCGGACTTGTTATGAGTATCACGGCTGTCGGACTTGAAAGTGAAGAGAATATTGTAAAAAGAAGCGGAGCAAAACCGAACGACCTTCTGGTGGTAAGCGGAGATTTGGGTGGTGCTTATATGGGACTGCAGATTCTTGAAAGAGAGCATGCCGTTTTCCTTGCAAATCCTAATATGCAGCCGGAAATGGAAGGTTATGACTATATCCTTGAAAGACAGCTTAAACCCGAAGCGAGAACAGACGTAAAAATGATCCTGGAAGAACTGGATATCAAGCCTACTTCAATGATCGATATTTCTGATGGTCTGGCTTCTGAGATTCTGCATCTTTCTGACCAGTCGAAAACCGGATTCAGACTGTATGAAGAAAAGATCCCGATGGACAGTCTTACGATTTCCACGGCTGACGAAATGAACCTTAACCCGGTAATGACTGCATTAAGCGGTGGTGAAGATTATGAACTCTTGTTCACCATTTCCCCAAATGATTTTGATAAAATTAAGAATCACCCTGACTTTACGATCATTGGTCATGCGGTAGACAATGAAGAAGGCAACTATATGGTTGCAAGAGGTTCCAACCAGCTTGTTCCTCTTACAGCTCAGGGGTGGGATGCTTTTTTAAACAGCCAGCAAAAATAAATAGAATTATATTTAATTTGAATATTGTAGGAACCACAGCAAAAAGTGCTGTGGTTTTTTGTTTTTTTTCAATTTTACAAAGTATCATATTCAAAGGCATTATATTGTGTATTGAATGTTAATTAAAAAACATTTATCCTCCAAAAGAAGAATTTTATAGATTTGTTGTAAATTCAAAAAACACAACACACTAAAAAATGTCATGAAAAAAATATTTACACAACTTTCCGCTGATTTCTTTTTTCTTCTCAGAATCAAGATTTAAATTTCAGCTAATTTTTAGATTTATAATAATTCAGAAAGAATTGTAACTTATTAATCCTATAGATACTTCAAAAGATGATAAGTGGAACAAATACTCCTTTCTAATAAATACATTGGTTTAATAATAGCTTTATTTATTGCTTTAAATGGTATTCAATTTATAAAGAAAGCAATGAATATAATACTTACAAATGCGAAACTAAAAAGCTTGAATTAAAAGGAATAGTAGATCGGATTAGTGACAGATCAAATGATATGAAGGCACATATTGTAAATGGAATTTTTTTTAGTTTAGGAATAAAAAGAGTTAAATAATCGAAAGGATCTCCTGATTATTAGAGTTATAAAATTGGTGAATTTACTATAAAAAATGAAGATAAAATGACCATTTATGAATTGGATTGTAATGATTAAATAAATGATAGCCTTCCAAGCTAGGCGAGCATCCCGCTCGTGTCTGGGGATAATAAAGGGCACTGCAATTGCGGTGGTTTTTAAACAATTATGCAGGTGGTATAGAACAGGAAGTCTATTGGTTCCATCCGGACCACTTAGGGTCCAGCAGCTATATTACCGGTGCAGACGGAGAGGTAACCCAGAATATAGAATACTTCCCAAGTGGTGAAACCTTTATAGAAAACCATAAAAACAGTAATTATAGCCCATATAAGTTTAATGGCAAGGAGTTGGATGCAGAAACGGGGTACTACTATTATGGAGCGAGATATTACAATCCAAGAGTAAGTCTTTGGCTTAATGTTGACCCACTGGCGGACTACAATCCGTTCTATAATGATCAAGCCTATATTGATGGTGAGCATAATGGGGGTATTTATAACTCATTTAATAATAATCCTTATATTTATTGTTATCAGAATTCTGTTATCTTAGTAGATCCAGATGGGAAGCAAACTTTACCACAACTTTTTGATGATGCCATCGAATCAGTGCATGAATCAAAGTTAGGAAGATACTTATATAGGGCAGGAAATTCTGTTCCTGATGAGGATTATAAGCAAGCAATGTATTTTACTCCATATGTGTATATGGCACTAACTTCCGATGTAATTGATGCTTATAATAAAAAGGATGCAAGACCATTACTGGAAATGGCAGTAGTAAGCTTTGGAAGAGCTGGTGGAAAAGGAGCGCCAGAAGGGTCAGTAAGAAGACCTAAATCAGAAGGGGACATAACATTCTCAACATCGAGGGCAGCAAGGAGAGCGGCAATGAGATCTAAAAATATTCCAACTTCACAAACTTATCAAACTAAGGTAGAAAAATTGCCAAAAGTGGATCAAAATTCAGCTGAATTTAAAATGTATAAAGAGAAAATTTTCAGGAAAGGTAAAGAGGTAGGAGAAGTTTCATTGCATAAAGAAGGGCATCTGTTCAAAGATGCTAAACCTAAATCAGAATATGAACCTCCTCATTATCATGATCAAAAAGGAGCGCATTTTACTTATAAGAAAGGCAATCCACGGTCAACAAATATGACAGGAAAACAACATTAATATATGAGAATTTATAAAGATATTCAGAATTATTATTTATCTAAATTTCTTAGTGATGAATTAAATGAGAAATATATTAGTTCATGGTTTTTTTATAACCAAGATGAAATAATTGAAATAAATGATTTTTTTGAAAATAATGAAAAAGTGTATTCTTTTCTATGGGAGTATTCTGATGATGAAGTTATAAAGAAAATAGATGAATGGAAGAGGGCTTTAAAAAGAAACAATATTGAAATTCCACTTGATTCGAAATTATATGAACAAAATTATTTTTCCGATTTTAAAAAATATATATATTTAGATATAATAGAATCAAAAGTTAAGAATACAAATAGAATTTTTAAGCTTTTGAATGAAAATTTAACACAGATTATTGCTAGTGAGATGGTTAACTTTTCTACTTTTAATTTAACTTTTCTTGAAAACAATAATTCGATAGATAGATTTAGGAATTATATTAAAATCTTAGACTTGGATGAGATTTATACAATTGTTATAAATGGATATCATCACGATGGTAGTTTGATAAAAATTTTCTTACATAGAAAAGAAAAAGAGATTATTTCTACAACAAATATTTTACACGAAAATGTTTTTGAGAACACTTTTGTGTACAGACCTTTTAATTGGTAGCTTTTATCTGAAATTTATCTTTTTAAGCAATATTAAACTGAAACCCTACGCGTGGCGATGGAGCTTGTGTCTGAAGTAATAACCGCTGCGCAAAGTCTGCCCCCCCCCTGCTGGCGCGAGCGTCTCGCTCGTGCCGGTAGAGCATGAGCTATAGTAAAACAAAAGCCACTGCAATTGCGGTGGTTTTTGTGTTTTATAAAGCAGCTACATGTCTTTAAACTTTTTCTTTGTAAGGTAAGTTTTGACACCTCTTGAGACCCCCCCCCGCTGGCGCGAGCGTCTCGCTCGTGCCAAGAGATAAACAATAAACCCTCGCAATTTGCGAGGGTTTATTGTTTTATAGTGCAGGTAGCTACATTTTTATCTTTATAAGAAGGTTGTTCTTTCATCATTGGAGCAGATAGAGCAGTAACCCATAATATAGAATACTCCTCGCTTCGCAAAGCCTATGCGATGTAAATAAAAAAGAAAGCTAACTTAAAAAAGTTGGCTTTCTTTGTAATAATTATTTAGGAGATAAAAAAAAAGGAAATATAGCTCAAGAGTCAGTTTATGGTTAAATGTTGACCCATTAGCAGATTATAGGAACATTATATTTTCTAGGTAATGCTCCACCCACTGCGCAAAGTCAGTGACTTTTGGCAATAATAAAAGAATCTGTCTCACAACTGAGACAGATTCTTTTTTCATAAAACAAATAAATTTTCTACATTTATAAAAAACAATCAAACAGCTAATCAGCAGAATCCCAGCATTTCTTTGTTGAGGTTTTTGTTTATCTTATAAAAAACTGACCTATGAATCCGTCAGAAAAATATCCCCGTCCATCCCCACACCTCCCAACAGTTTCAGCTGATGCCCCTTGATGCCGAACATCCGGAAAATTTTAATAATGTTCACAGGCACAATTTCTTTAAGATTATCTGGTTCAGCGATGTAAGGGAAAACAACCAGTTAGACCTGAATTTATCATAACTGAACAGATTAGTCTGCAAAACCAGCAGGTTTTATCTCAGATAGGGAGAAGTACGATTTGTCTATTATCATGATGTTTTTCCGTTTGGTCATATCATTTGAGCACTTAATCAAGTAATTTTTGTGACCGTTCCTTAAAAGTCTCTCTTTGCATAAAATTTAAATTATGAAGAGAAATCTTTTGGCAGCTGCCTGCTGCCTGCTCGGATATTGGGTCAGTGCACAATCCGGAATATCGGGAGAGCTTAAGACTGAATATATCCCTTTTTCCAGGTACATCCGTCCCGAAGACAGTGTGAAAACCAATTCTAAAAGTGACTTTAAAAGGGCAGATCTTAATCTCAGCATTCCATTGTCCGTAAAAAAAGACAGCAGCGGCAAGGTGAAGGCCTGGTCACTTTTACTTAGCGGGTCATACGCAAAAATGGCCCACAAAGACTATGAAAAGCAGCTGTTTCCTGACCAGATGCTGAATGCACAGGCCGGAATTCAGCACATAAGACCATTAGGAAAAAAATGGAGCATGATGATGACCGCTACAGTAGGAGTGTACACCGATCTTGAGCAGATAAGTTCTGATGATATTCTCGGACAGGGAGGAATATTATTTATCAGACACTTCAATCCCAATTTAGCTTTGGGAGGAGGGCCTGTATTGACAACTGCCTTTGGAGTCCCTATGATATTACCGTGGATCTATTTCGACTGGAAAACCAATGGTAAGATTAAATTCAATATCAACTTCCCGGAAGGAATGGAGGCGGGTTACCTGTTTTCAGACAAATTTGCTTTAAAAGCTGTTGTAAACCTCAGCGGGATGACGGTAGAAAGAAATAAAGACGGAAAATCCATGTTGTTAGGGTACCAACAGATCACAGCCGGAATCAGGCCGGAACTCAAGCTGAATGACAAGCTGAGCCTTCGTCTTACAGGAGGAACAGCACTGCTGAGGAGTTTCAATGAGAACGACAGAAAGATCAAAAGTATCTTTAAAGACAAAAAAATGGATGACCCCAAGTTTGCCAGCACATTTTATGCAGCCGTATCACTGAGATGGAATTTGCCTTAAGGGATTAAGATGGAAGATGGGAGCAGGAAGATGGAACTGGCTATCCAACAGTTTTTCGCTTTTAGTCTGTTGATTATTAGCATCCTTGTAGATTCAAATGAAAAAGGTAATTATTTAATTTTCAACAGCAATAACCCCTCCCTCCCTCCCTGCCTCCTTCTTCCTTTCTATTTACTAATAAGCTTCTTATACACTACCTGATTAAGCAGTTCCTCCTTTCGTGTACGGGAAATGGGAAGCTCGGTTTTATTGATGTAAAGGCGTCCCCCTGAGATCATGTCGATGTGGGTGATGTTGATCAGGAAAGATTTGTGGATCCTGAAAAAATGTTCTGAGGGCAACGATTCTTCAATAGCCTTCATGGTCTGGTGAATCACCAGGGATTTGTCTTTAAATTGCAGCTTCGTGTAGTTTTGCATACTTTCGATATACAGAATATCTACCCAGGACACTTTTATAAAGGTGTCAGACTGTCTGACATACAGAAAAGGATCGTCAAAAGGGGAATTCTTCTTCATCTTTTCAGAAACAATAAATTGCTGTTGCGCTTTATTTACCGCCTGATAGAAGCGGTTAAAGGCAATGGGTTTCAGAAGATAATCCACAACCTGCAGGCGGTAGCCTTCCAGGGCATATTCGGAATAGGCTGTTGTGAGGATGCATAAAGGTGGATTTTCAAGCTGTTCCAGGAACTCAAGACCGCTTAAGTAAGGCATATTAATATCCAGAAAAAGGAGATCAATTTCTTTTTCCTTTACGATTGCATCGGCTTCCAGTGCTGTGGCGCAGGTGCCTTCAACGGATAAAAAGTCGATCTGGTCTGCCAGTTCTTTAAGGTGAAATCTGGCCAAAGGTTCATCATCGATGATCAGACATTTCATTTTAGGGATATTACTGCTCATTGGTGTCAGATAATTGTAAGGTTAGGGTTACTTTGTATATATTATCAGCTGCCGTAATGGTAAGTTCGTGGGCATTCGGATACTGTAATTTTAAACGCTTTTGTACATTTTGAAGGCCAATTCCGCCGGAACCGTCCTTCTTTTTATAAGTTGCCGGTTCTGAATAAGAGTTTTCGGCATAAAACAAAAGAAAACCGTCTTTTTCTATACAGGAAATCTTTACATAGCCCTTATGACCAGGCAGTCTGCAGACATACTTAAATGCATTCTCGATAAATGAAACCAGAAGGAGAGGAGCAATAAATGATCTGCTGTTTCCGATATTCCAGTCTGCATTTACTTCCAGCTCATTTCCCCATCTTAATTTCTCAACTTCTACCAGATTCTGCAGATGTTCAATATCCTTATCCAGCGGAACCAGGCTCTGGCTGCAGTGATAGAGCTGGTAACGGAGAATGTCTGAAAATTTGAGCAGCAGATAATCAGCAAGTTTTGTATCCGCTTTCATCAGAATATGAATATGATTCAGAATATTGAAAACCACATGAGGATTGATCTGATCCTGCAGCAGCTTGAGCTGATTTTCTAAATGAGCCTGCTGAAGAAGAATATGATCCCGTTCTATTTTTCCGTGTTCCTGGTAAAATTTGATCCCGCAGGTAGATCCGTTGATGAGAAATGAAGCGGGAAGGGCAAGATAGAATCCCTGCCATAAAAAAGGAAGATGATCAATAAAATGATCAGGAAGCTGATTTTTTGAGTTGATCTCAATATATGTAAAGATCAGGGAATAAATAAAGCTTAATAAAAGCACAGATCCTGTGACATGGATCAGAAATAACTTCATCTTTTTTGACCGTAAGGCTTTTGGAAGAAGTTTTGTCGTAAGAAAATGAGTCAGAAAAAATGAGGTAATAACCAGAGCAATAGTCTGATAGATGGAAGAAACCTTTTCAGAAGTAGCCTGTAAATTAATATATACTGCTGCTGCAAATACAAGCCAGAAAATGATAATAAAAATATATTCTCTTAAAATAAATGGTTTGGTCATGGAGAAATAAGTAGATTAATAAAAAATTAGAAACTGCAGGGGCACAGTTTCTAATAAGTAAAGATAATTTAAGTTTTTAGAATAAGAAATAGCCTATTCCGAGACTAAAGCCGTTAGGTTTAGATTTAAACTCTTTACTGATGCTTGTAAGTCCTGTTTCATATCTCAGGTCTGCCGTAAAGTTTTTATAATCTATCCCGATACCTCCCGTAATTCCGATGTTTGATTTATCAAAGCTTTTAAAGCCTTCCTGCAATGATTTGGACGTTGATAGATTGTTTTTGAACGCATAGCTGTAAACCCCTCCGGCAAATGCTCTTACATTAAAATCCTTGGTATTGACAAATTTATACCCAATTACTACTGGGATGTCAATAGAATTCCAGGTCAGCTTTGGAGAGCTTCCATCTTTGGTATTGTAAGAGGTCTTTCTCTTGTTAAATAAAGCTTCACCTTGCACATACAGGCTTCCGATATCCATTCTTGTCATAATTCCTCCCTGATATCCAAAACCGTATTTCCCTTCCAGCGAAGAAGATGCCGTTGAGGTTTTTGTGTAGGTGGCGCCACCCTTTATCCCGATGTGGAAGGCTGGAGTTTGCTGAGCTTTGGTTTCAACCGAGCAGGTAATACATAATAAAAATGAGCTTAATGCTAAAATCTGTTTCATAATTGCTGTAATAATTTGATGCAAAACAACAACTATCACAAGCAGGATAAAACTTTATTTGATGAATGGCAGAAATGCATTGACAAGGATCTGTTTTTAACTGAAAAGCAAAAAAAATCGGAAGAGGGTACTTCCGATGGTATTTTTTAAAAAGGTTGTTCTTCGCAATTAGATGGGGGATTACATCCTCCTCCTCCGCCACCTCCGGGATTTCCTACAGAGATACATCTTCCCGGGTTTCCATCATCATCCATTTCACAGGCTCTTCCAAAAGCACAGTCACAGTCCGTCCAGCAATAAGCAGATTCACCGTTCGTATGACAGCCATCGATACCTGCACCAAGAATCGTTAACAGGTCCTTTCTTAATAGTTTTTTCATTTTTCTCATAATAAATTGATTTTGTAAGTTAATAGTCTGATGTATAAGTAAATATAATCAAAAAATTAAATACTTTTCATCAGCAGGAGAAATAAGAGATAAAAACTTCACACGACACAAAAGAAACAACCCATTGCAGATGCAATGGGTTGATCTATTTTTATTTACTGAAATTTAACTGTAAAGGAAGATTGACCACAGAAAGAACAGGTCGTCCATTTGATTCTGCCGGCCTCCATTTGCCTTTATCCCTGATCCGGTAAAAACCAGCTTCTATAAATGCATTTACATCTTCATTATTGCCCTTCACTTTCACATGATATGCATTCCCTTTAGAGTCTAAAGTGAACTTTAAAGTTATTTTATAAGGATTAACTGCAAAGTTCAGGAAACTGAGATCCACTGCATCATTTAAAAGCTTTTGAAACGAAGCCTTTCCGGTTTCATATTCAGCTTCCTTGGTAATCTTGGGAGCGATAGGAGGCGGAACATCCTTTATCGTTTTCTTTTCCTCTTCAGAGATTTTCTCTAAGGCATTTTTGTATGCCGATATCTTTTCTTCCGTAATTAGCCACTCTTGCTTAGTTTTTAAATCATTAGGCTTAGGGTATTTTTTGTACAGAGCCTTTTTCTTTCTTTCATAGCGGGAATCGGCCTTCTCAAATTCAGATATCTGGGCATGGCTGAATGCAAAAAACAGGATGAATGCCAATGCCGAAAGTCTTTTCATCAGTATTAAGCTTTTACAATATTAATGATCACCTCAACCGCTTTCTCCATGCTTTCCAGAGCAACATACTCATAAGGACCGTGGAAGTTCATTCCGCCTGCGAAAATATTCGGACATGGCAGTCCCATATAAGAGAGCTGAGCTCCGTCCGTACCTCCCCGGATTGCTTTTATTTTAGGCTCTATATTTGCTTCTTTCATGGCCTTTGCAGCAAGATCTATGATGTGCATTTTTCCTTCGAACTGCTGCTTCATGTTTCTGTACTGCTCCTTTATTTCCACTTCAGCAGTGCCTTCACCATATTTTTGGTTGAATTCAGCTACTTTTTCTTCCATGAATTTTTTTCTGGCTTCATACTTTTCCTCATCATGATCACGAATGATATATTGAAGCTTAGCCTCAGAAATATCAGCCGTAATATCCATTAAGTGATAGAATCCGTCAAAACCTTTAGTCGTAGCCGGAGTTTCATTCGCTGGAAGCATTTGGATAAATTCAGCGGCTAAAAGACCGGCATTAATCATTTTTCCGTAAGCATAACCCGGGTGAACGCTCAATCCGTGGATTTTTACCACAGCTCCTGCAGCATTGAAGTTTTCATATTCCAATTCTCCCACTTCGCTTCCATCCATAGTATAGGCCCATTCTGCACCGAATTTAGCCACATCAAATTTATGGGCACCTCTTCCGATCTCTTCATCCGGAGTAAACCCTACGGCAATTCTTCCGTGCTTAATTTCAGGATGCGCAATAAGATATTCAGCAGCCGTTACTATTTCTGCACAGCCCGCTTTATCATCTGCACCCAAAAGTGTATTTCCGTCTGTAGTAATAAGCGTTTGTCCGATATATTTTTTTAAGCTTTCAAATTTTGAAGAAGACAGTGTGAATCCGGTAGTTTCATTTAAAAGAAGATCACCTCCGTCATAGTTTTCCCAGATCTGAGGTTTTACATTTTCCCCGCTGAAATCAGGAGAAGTATCATAATGTGAGATAAACCCGATTGTCGGCCTGTCGTCATTCTCTAAATTAGAAGGAACATAGCCCATAATATAACCGTTGGCATCAATGGAAACATCTGCCAGGCCGATTGTTTTCAGTTCTTCAGCAATATAATTTGCAATATCCCACTGGCGTGGAGTAGAAGGAGTTGCTTCGCTTTCCGCATCACTGGTTGAATATATCTTTACATAAGCGAGAAAACGGTTCAGCAATTTCTCTTTCCACAATGGGTTGAATTCTATTATACTCATCGATCATAAATTTCCAACAAATATACAATGTAAATTTTTCAAATTTAAAATTTAGGCCATCTTTCTGGCATATTTCAACCCGTAAAAGCGTTTCCGTTTTTCAATTCCAAACAGTGATTTCGATAATCAAATAAATTGTTATAACTTGCATCAATTATGATGTCCAAACGTTGCAAATATGCTTTGAAAGCAATGGTCAGATTGGCAAGAAACTACAATCAGGGGTTTTTGTCAACAGCTATTATCGCACAGGATGAGAATATTTCCAAAAAATTTCTAGAACAGATCCTTCTTGAGCTGAAAAGAGCCAAGCTGGTCAACAGCAAGCAGGGAACAGCGGGCGGTTATTACCTGCTGAAATCGCCGGATGATATTTCACTGGCAGATATCTACCGTATTTTTGAAGGACCAATTGCTTTAACACCCTGTATTTCATTGAATTTCTATGAACCTTGTGACGACTGTGTTGATGAGGCAACATGTTATCTTAGAAATGAACTGATCATCGTGAGAGAAAAAACCAGAAAAAGCATGATGGAAGCTACCCTTACTTCCTTTATAAAAAACAGCTGAAAATTTTTTTAATTTTTATATCCCACTAATTTGGTAGGATAAGTGGGATTTATATATATTTGCAGAAGTTAATTTCAATTCAACATGGAAAATACTCTGAAAATAGAATTTAATAACCTACTTGAAAATACCTCTACAGGTGTTTTAAATGCCGATTTTTTGCAGGTTCTGGCAGAAAAATTTCCGGGGGAAGTTATATTTTCTACCAGCTTCAGCTATGAAGACCAGGTTGTGAATCATCTGATAAAAAACCTTGATATTGATATTTTCACACTCGATACGGGACGCCTTTTTGAGCAGACCTATGAAACCTGGACCTCCTCACGGGCTTTTTTCAAAAAGAACATCAAAGCCTATTATCCGGATCCGGAAGCCCTGCAGAAATTCGTCTCGGAAAACGGGCCGGATTCCTTTTATCAGTCTGTGGAAAATAGAAAAGCCTGCTGTAATATCAGAAAAGTGCAGCCTCTGAAAAAAGCTCTTCAGGGGTATAAAGTCTGGATAACGGGCTTACGTTCAGAACATTCAGCGGGCAGAGGACAGATGCCACAGCTGGAATGGGATCCGGATCATCAGATCATTAAATTTCATCCCATTCTTCACTGGACTACACAGCAGGTGGCAGAATATGTTCAGACCCATCAGCTGCCTTATAATTACCTCCATAAAAAAGGATTTGTAAGCATCGGATGTGAGCCCTGTACAAGGGCCATTAAAGAGGGGGAAGATTTCAGAGCCGGCCGCTGGTGGTGGGAAGATGCAGATAAGAAAGAATGCGGCTTACATGTTCATCAATAAAAAAAATAGTATGTCATTATATCAGTTAAATTATTTAGATCAGTTGGAATCCGAGTCCATTTACATCCTTAGGGAGGTTGCGGGACAGTTTGAACGACCGGCTTTACTGTTCAGCGGTGGAAAAGACAGCATTGTTCTGGCCCATCTGGCAGCCAAAGCATTTCCACACGGAAAGATCCCTTTTACATTTGTACATGTCGACACCGGGCACAATTTTCAGGAAGTTTTAAGCTTTAGGGATAAGCTGGCCAAAGAACTGAATGTGGATCTGGTTGTGCGGAAAGTGGAAGATACCATTCAGAAAAGAAAACTGACAGAACCAAAAGGCAAATTTCCAAGCCGGAACTGGCTTCAGACCTTTACGCTGCTTGATGTAATTGAAGAGTTTGAATTTGATGCGTGCATCGGGGGAGCAAGGAGAGATGAAGAAAAAGCCCGGGCTAAAGAGAGAATATTTTCTGTAAGAGACGAATTCGGACAGTGGGATCCTAAACTTCAGCGCCCCGAACTCTGGAATATTTTTAACGGAAAGATCCATAAAGGAGAAAATGTGAGGGTATTCCCGATAAGCAACTGGACCGAACTTGATGTCTGGAACTATATCCGCAGAGAACATATAGATCTGCCTTCTATTTACTTTTCGCACGAAAGAGAAGTGGTAGACCTTAACGGACAATGGATCGCTAATTCTGAGTTTGCCGTTTTGGAAGAAACAGACATCGTAACAACAAAACGGATCCGTTACCGCACGGTAGGTGATATGACCTGTACTGCCGCCGTAGAATCTGATGCGTCTACCGTTGACCGGGTAATTGAAGAAATTATTGCGACCCGGATTTCGGAAAGAGGAGAGACCCGGATTGACGACCGCGTTACTGAAGCAGCCATGGAAGACCGGAAAAAAGGAGGCTATTTCTAATAGTAATGAGCGATGAGTAATAATAAACAGGCAACTATTACTCATTACCCACCATTCATTACTTATCATTGTATCACTTATAAATTAAAAAGCGTGGATATACTAAGATTAATAACAGCAGGAAGCGTAGATGACGGTAAAAGTACCCTCATCGGAAGACTGCTTTACGATAGCAAAAGTATCTTGCAGGATCAGCTGGAAGTACTTGAAAAACACTCTAAAAACAAAAATGATGATGGAGTAGACCTTGCTCTTTTAACGGATGGGCTCCGTGCAGAACGGGAGCAGGGGATAACCATTGATGTTGCTTACCGATATTTTTCGACATCAAAAAGAAAATTTATTATTGCAGATGCTCCGGGGCATGTTCAGTATACCCGAAACATGATTACCGGAGCTTCTAATTCAGACCTTATGGTCATTCTTATTGATGCCCGTAAAGGAGTTATTGAGCAGACGAGGAGACATTCCATTATTGCCTCATTGCTTAAGCTGAAAAAGGTAGCCGTTGCGATCAACAAAATGGATATGGTGGATTATTCAGAAGATGTTTTTGAAACCATCAAAGCAGATTATTCTAAGATTGCAGAAGGGCTGAGCTTAAATGATGTTACCTATTTCCCGATTTCAGCACTGAAAGGGGATAACATTGTTTCCTTATCTCCTGTTACAGACTGGTATAAAGGAAGTTCCCTTCTTGAGTACCTGGAAGAAGTACAGATTGATCAGGAACAGAACAGCGGCAGCCGTTTTCAGGTGCAGTATGTTATCCGTCCGCAAACTGAAGAATTACATGATTACCGCGGTTATGCCGGGCAGGTCGTCAGCGGAAGTTTTCAGAAAGGGAATAAAATAGCCATACTTCCGGCGGGGATCATTACAGAAATATCTGCCATAGAAGTCAACGGAGCTGAGGTGCAGGAAGCATTTGAGGGACAGCCCGTTGTTATCCAGATTAAAGATGATATAGATGTGAGCAGAGGAGATTTCTTTACCTCGGCAGAAGAGCTTCCCAATGTTGAAAAAGAAATAGAAGTATTGCTGTGCTGGCTTGATCATAAAGCCCTGCAGCCGGGCAATAAATACCTGCTGAAACATCATAGCAGGCAGTTGAAAGCCGTGGTAAAACAGGTCGATTATAAGATCAATGTCAATACACTGGAAAAAGAAACGGCAGAAGAAGACATCAGGCTCAACGAAATTGCAAAAGTAACCATACGGACAGCACAGCCTTTAGTATTTGATGATTTTATAAGCAATAAAAAAACAGGATCCGCAATCCTGGTGGATGAGACATCCAATGCTACCGTTGCGGCCTGTATAATTCAGTAGAAAATGGAGATATCAGATCATTTTATTAAGAAGATCCTTGAAAAAAAGCAAATCAGTTCCAGCCGGTTCTTTGATCAGAACAAAATGGAAAAGTTTGTCACTGAACTGTATAATGTCCTGTTTCTTCCCAAACAGATAAACACAGGCAGTGAACTCCAATATGAATTTCAGGAACTAAGTAAACTTCTTTTGGACTTAATGGGAAGTACGGCTGCCGATGAGGTTTCCGTAGAAAAGCAGGCCCATGTTTTTTTTCTGGCCCTTCCTGATATCTATGATAAACTGATACTCGATGCTGAATCTATCCTGGAATTTGATCCCGCAACAGAGTCTTTGGAAGAGATACTTCTTTCTTATCCCGGCTTTTTTGCAACCTATGCTTATAGAATTTCGCATCAGCTTTGGATTCAGAAAGTAAAAACACTGCCGCGTGTCATCTCAGAATATGCGCACAGCAGGACGGGAATAGACATTCATCCCGGGGCGGTCATTGGAGATCATTTCTTTATTGACCACGGAACAGGGATAGTGATCGGAGAAACCACAGTTATAGGGAACCATGTGAAACTGTATCAGGGAGTAACACTGGGCGCCTTGAATGTTTCAAAAGATAAAGCCAATGAGAAAAGGCATCCCAATATTGAAGATCACGTGATCATTTACTCAGGAGCGACCATTTTAGGAGGAGATACCACCATTGGCAGGGACAGCGTCATCGGAGGAAATGTATGGATCACCCAAAATGTACCTTCCAGCTCTTTGGTTTATAATAAAAGTGAAATAAAAATAAAAGATAACGGGCCTCTTCCTGAATCTTTAACATTTGTGATATAGCATTTTAGAATAAAAAATAAACCATTAAGACCCATTGAGATTTAAGAAAATTAAGTTTTCTGCTTAATGAATATCCAAAGATATTTTTCTTAATAATCTTAACGGCTTAATAAATCTTGATGGTTAAAAGATATGGTTTTAATTAAACCAATAGCAAAATAAACAAAAAACAACATAAAACTGAATCGGTATGAAGTTCCAAAACACATTAGAAACCATCGGAAATACCCCGGTCGTAAAAATTAATCAGCTTTTCGGTGCCGGACATGAAATCTGGATCAAGCTGGAAAAAGCAAATCCGGGAGGAAGCATTAAAGACAGAATTGCTTTATCAATGATCGAAGACGCTGAATCTAAAGGAATTTTGAATAAAGACAGTGTAATTATAGAACCTACAAGCGGGAACACAGGAATAGGACTTGCCCTGGTAGCTGCTGTAAAAAATTATAAGCTGATTCTCGTGATGCCGGAAAGTATGAGTTTGGAACGCCGTAAAATTATGGAATCATATGGAGCAGAATTCGTTCTGACTCCCAGAGAAAAAGGGATGAAAGGGGCCATTGAAAAAGCAGAAGAACTGGCAAAGGAAACCCCGAATTCATGGATCCCGAGGCAGTTTGATAACCCGGCTAATGTAAAAGTCCATATAGAAACCACAGCCCGGGAAATCCTTAAAGACTTTCCGGAAGGACTCGATTACCTTATCACCGGAGTCGGAACAGGAGGACATATCACCGGAATTGCACAGGTGCTTAAGCAGAAGTTTCCCAATATCAAAGTAATTGCGGTTGAGCCCGAGCTGTCTCCCGTACTCAGTGGAGGCGCTCCCGCTCCGCATCCTCTGCAGGGTCTGGGTGCCGGATTTATTCCATCCATACTGGATACCGCAATATTAGATGAAATTGTTCAGATCAATAAAGATGAAGCTTTTGAATACACAAAAAATGCTGCCAAAAAAGAAGGTCTTTTTGTTGGAATTTCTACAGGAGCAGCTTTGGCTGCCGTAGCCAAAAAACTGCATGAAATTCCTGAAGGATCTACCATCCTAACGGTAAACTATGATACAGGCGAAAGATACCTGTCCATCGAAGGACTGTTCTAAGCACCTTTAATAAAAAGATTAAAAATGAAACAAAATAGTAATTCACCACAGGTTTTCCTGGTAGGTGCAGGGCCCGGCGACCCTGATCTCATCACGGTAAAAGCTGTAAAAGCTATTGCTGCGGCCGATGTCATCTTATGTGACCGTCTTGTAAGCCCGGAAATATTATCCCGTTACGCCAATAAAAAAGCCGAAATTATTTATGTCGGAAAAGAATGCAGTAAAAATGCCTCTACACCGCAGTCCCGAATCAATACATTAATCGTTGACTATGCTTCTCAGGGGAAAATAGTGGTAAGGCTTAAAGGTGGCGACATATCCTTTTTTTCCAACGTTCTGGACGAGCTGAAGGCGCTCAAAGAACATCATATTTCATTTGAAATTATACCGGGTATTACAGCGGCTTCAGGTGCAGCAGCCTACGCAGGAATACCTTTGACAGCGAGAGGCTATGCCACATCGGTCCGTTTCCTGACCTATTATAAAACAGAAATTCTCAGTGATGAGTACTGGAAAGAGCTTGGAACATCAGAAGATACCCTTGTTTTTTATATGTCTAAAGGAAACCTGAATGGGCTGGTAGATAAATTTTTGGCATTAGGAAAAAGCGAAGATAAAAAGATTGCAGTCATTGAACAGGCTACCACACCTTATCAGAAAGTATATACCTCATCCATAGAAGATTTTCATACAAATTTTGGAAATACAAATTTTGTATCCCCATCACTGGTCATCATAGGCAAAGTGGTGAACCTGCACGAGGATTTTTCCTGGCTGAAAACACCTATACAGGAAGGGATTTATTTTAAATCTGTGACCAACGGAACTTTGGTGTCAAACAATCAAAACCTATTCGAATATGCTGTCTGAAACTAAACTAAAAGAACTTAAAGAAATATCCGGTGGTTTTTCGAGAGATGAAGCTATCTGGGCAAGCGGCTTTCTGGCAGGTCTTGCAGGTTCTTCTGCTGCAGTACAGGAGATTCTTCCTCTTCCTCATCCCGAAACGGTTTCTGCAAAGAAAATTACCCTGGCCTACGGTACTGAAACAGGTAACAGCAAAAAGCTGGCTGTAGAGCTTGCAGGAATCATCAAGAAAAAAGGTGTTCAGGTAAAGCTGGCAGACCTTTCCCAGTATAAGCCGAAAGACCTTGCCAAAGAAGACCTTTTCTTTATCATCATCAGCACGCAGGGAGAAGGAGAACCGCCTATTCTTGCGAAGAAGTTTTACGATTACCTTCATGAAAATGATTTGGATATCAGTAATTTAAAGTTTGGAATTCTGGCTTTGGGAGACAGCAGTTATCCTCTGTTCTGCAAAACCGGGGAGGACATCGATTCCCGTTTTGAACTACTGGGAGCACAGCGTATCCTTCCTTTAAAAAAATGTGATATAGATTACGAAGAAGAAGCTCATGCCTGGGCCGAACATATTCTGAATGTTGCTGATAAAACGAAAGAAAGCAGCCCGAAAAGTACAGTTGGTCCCAAAATATCAACCGGAAGAAAAAAATACCAGGGGAAAATATCAACCATCATCAATTTAAATGATATAGGGTCTGATAAAGAAACCTATCACATTGAAATAGAAACGGAAGAACCTGTAGTCTACAGTCCGGGTGATGCGCTGGGAGTTATCGCCCTTAATCCGAAACATGAAGTGGATGAGATCATTACCCTTACCGGAATTGACCCTCAGAAACAGATTACAACTGCAAAAATCACAGCCGGAGCAGAAGAGCTTCTCTGCAAACATCTTAATATCAGCTATCTCCTTAAAACAACAGTGGATCAATATGCACAGATCACGGGACATCATATTCCTGAAGTAAGATTGAGCCTTCTTGATCTCCTGCGTATTTATCCGGTGAAAAATGCAGAGGATTTTGAACAGGTACTTAAGGTTTTAACAGCCCAGTCACCGCGGTTATATTCCATTTCTTCATCACCGGAAGCTCATGGCGATACCGAAATTCACATCACCGTAACAAAATCTGAATTTTTTATTAATGATAAAAAGCAGAACGGATTATGCAGCAGCTTCCTTGCTGAATTTAAGGAAGGAGAAAACCTTGAATTTTATATCCAGGAAGCCAAACATTTCAGACTTCCCAAGCCCGATAAAGATATCATTATGATTGGTCCCGGAACGGGGATTGCGCCTTTCAGGTCCTTTCTTTACGAACGCGATGCGATGGGTGCGGAAGGGAGAAACTGGCTCTTTTTCGGAGACCGGACTTTCGTTTCAGATTTTCTTTATCAGGCAGAAATTCAGGATTTTCTGAAAACAGGGACTTTGAATCATCTCGATCTGGCCTTTTCCAGGGATACTTCCGAAAAAATATACGTTCAGCACAGGCTGGAGCAAAAAGCACAGGAAGTCTATCATTGGTTGGAAAGCGGAGCATCACTCTATGTCTGCGGAACCAGAGATCCCATGAGTAAAGATGTTGAAAAAACCATTCTGGACATTCTTCAGGATAAAGGCAAACACAGCCGGGAAGAAGCTCTGGCCTACCTTGAAGACTTAGAACTCAGCGGCAGATATGTAAAAGATGTGTACTAAATCATAAACGGATAAATATGACAGATAAGAATAACCTTTCCCCTGTAGAAAGGATCAAAACCAGCAGCAACGGACTGAGGGGAACCTTAAAGGAGAGCCTTTTGGATGATTTCACCGGAGCCATCAGAGAAGATGACCAAACCCTCATCAAATTTCACGGCATGTACCAGCAGGACGATAGGGACAGACGCGAAGACAGAATAAAGAAAAAGCTGGAATGGCTGTATTCCTATATGATACGCCTCAGGCTTCCGGGAGGCTTTCTCACTCCTGAACAATGGCGCGGACTTAATGAAATTGCAGGAGAACATTCCACCGGGGTTATCAAAATAACCACACGCCAGACCATTCAGCTGCACGGGATTTTAAAATCTCATGTAAAACCTACCATTCAGAGCTTCAATCTCCAGCATCTGGATTCCATTGCAGCATGTGGTGATGTGAACAGAAATGTAACCTGTACCTCAAATCCTTCCGAATCGCCTTTGCATCAGGAAGCCTATGAATTGGCGGCAAAAATAAGCGAAATGTGCCTGCCCAAAACAAAAGCCTATTATGATCTGTGGATTGATGACGAATTGGTTGTTGACAGAAAAGCAGAAGAAGACCCTTTATACCAGGACAGATATCTGCCCAGAAAACTGAAAATTGGAATTGCCGTTCCGCCCAATAACGATGTGGATGTTTTTATTAATGACATCGCACTGATTGCCATCATTGAAGATGATAAAATTGCCGGCTATAACATTGCTGCAGGGGGAGGATTGGGTGCTACACATGGAAACGAATCAACCTATGCCCGCCTGGCATCACTTCTTGGTTTTGTAGATACAGAAGAGAAAGTACTGAAAGCAGTGTATGAAATTATCACGGTACAGCGTGACTTCGGGAACAGAAGTGACAGGAAATTATCCAGATTAAAATATACGATAGACAAACTTGGCATTGAAGGATATAGAACTGAAGTAGAAAAAAGGTGCGGTTTCAGTTTTGAACCCGCCAGGGAATTTAAGTTTGAGCAGAGAAAAGACCGCTATGGCTGGGTAAAGAACCATGAGGGAAAATGGTTTTATACCTTATTTGTAGAGCACGGACGGGTGCTCGATATAGAAGGATATCCTCTAAAATCGGGGCTGTTGAAAATTGCTGAAACCGGAAAAGCCAATTTCCGTTTTACCTGTAATCAAAACCTCATCCTTTCTGATATTCTCGAACAGGATAAACCTGAAATTGAAGCATTGCTTAAAGAGTCAGGAATATCCACTTATACTGACGAAGCCAGTGCCCTGCGTAAAAACTCGGTAGCCTGTGTAGCATTGAATACCTGTTCATTGGCTTTGGCAGAAGCTCAGCGGTATTTACCCTCTTTAGTCACAAAAATAGAACCTGTCCTTGAAAAGTACGGACTTCAGAATGAAGATATTACCATCAGAATGACAGGCTGTCCTAATGGATGCGGAAGATCGCCTAATGCTGAAATCGGATTTGTAGGCACAGCGTATGGCAAATATAACCTTCATATCGGCGGCGACAGGCTGGGTACGCGTCTGAATACAAAATTTAAAGAAAACATCGGTGAAGAAGAGATCATAGAAACCCTTGACCAGCTTTTCGGAATCTATTCGGAAGAAAGATATGCAGAAGAAACATTCGGTGATTTCTCTTACCGCTATTTACAAACCATAAAATAAAAAAATATGACTAACCTCCTTTACCGGTATATAAAAGCCGGAAAATATTATCAGCGTCTTTTAGGGCTCCGAATGTGTATGTGCTGTTCATTAATTGACGACGCATAAAATCATTTTTCAACCCTAAAATTAAAAACAAGTGAAATCCAAACACCATCTATATTTTAAACAGAAAATCCATCTTATACTATTTACTCTTTCCTTTACTGGCTTAGTACAGGCACAGCAGCTTATTGAGGTAAGCGGAACAATCAGACATACAGATACCCAAAAAGGAATTGCCGGAGCAAACATCCTGGTAGAAAATACCCGGGATACAGCCATTACCGATCAGGATGGAAATTTTCAGCTCAGAACAAGGGTGAAAATACCCTTCAGAATTGTTATTGCCAAGGACGGCTTTGCCAGCCAGACTACTGAAATATTGTCATTGTCCAGTAAAATTGCAGTAGAATTGAATCCTCAGAACACAATCATTAATGAAGTGGTGATTTCTGCTTCACGTGTTCCCGAAAAAATACTGAGATCGCCGATTGCCATTGAAAAGATTGATATAAAAACCATCCGCGAAAGCCCGGCGGCCTCATTCTACGAAACATTGGAAAATGTAAAAGGATTACAGCTTTTAACCTCAAGCCTTACTTTAAAAGTTCCCAATTCGAGAGGATTCAATTCTCCGAATAACTTCAGATTCATGCAGCTGGTAGACGGTGTGGATGTACAGTCTGCCACGCTCGGAGTTCCATTGGGAAATGCTATAGGTCCGACGGAATTGGATATCCAGTCCATGGAAATTACCCCCGGAGCCGCTTCTGCCCTGTATGGGATGAATGCAGTGAACGGACTCGCCAGTCTGCAGACAAAAGATCCCTTCACTTCAGAAGGCGTGAGCCTCTATTTCAGGGGCGGCGTGAACCATGTCGATAATGTGGATCATAAAACAGCTGCCTTAGGAGAAAGTGCCGTCAGAATTGCAAAAGTTCTCAACAAGAATTTTGCCGTAAAGATCAATGCTTCCTATTTCAGCGGGGTTGACTGGATTTCGGATAACCGTACGGACCAGAATCCTAATTCAATGATTACTGCCAACCCAAACTTTCCCGTGACCAACAATCCGGCTGAAGATCTTTGGAACAAATATGGAGACGAAAGAAACAACCGAACGTCTGTAAAAGTGAATTACAACGGAAAACCAACTACGTTTAACATATCAAGGACGGGATATAATGAAAAAGATCTGATAAGTCCTGAAGTGAAGAATGTAAAATTTGATGCCGGATTATACTACCGTTTTGGAGATCAGTGGAAAACCTCTTACGTTTACCGCTACGGGCTTCTGGATGGCACCTTTCAGAGAGGAAATAAAATCCGACTTCAGAATGCAACCGTACAGAATCATAAAGTAGAACTTACAGGGAAAGAATTGACATTCAGGGCCTATATGTCTGTAGAGAATACCGGAGATTCTTATAATCTTAAACCTCTGGCTGATAATCTGGACCTTACCAATCTTTCCAACACCAACTGGAAAAACATTTTCCAGACCGTTTTGCAGGACAGGCTTAATTCCGGAGTGAATCTGAATGACGCTTTTGTTTTGGCAAGACGGGAAGCCGATAAAAACAGGGTGATTCCGGGGACGCCCGCTTTTGAGCAGCTAAAAAACACAATCATAGGCATTAATAACTGGGACTCAGCCAATTCAGGAATTGCCGGAGCACCGGCCACCGGAGGAGCAAAGCTTGAACAGAAATCCCGTTTTTATCAGGGCGAAATGACTTACGATTTAACAAGGTTTGTGAAGGTTTTCAATCTTCTTGTCGGGGCAGATTACCGCCTTTACAGCATTACTCCGGATGGAAATAACTTTGTTGATTTCGACAGACCTGTCAGCGAACGGAATATTCCTTTACCAGATGGTACTTTTGGACACAATGTCATTTACCGGAAATATGGAGCATTTGCCCAGCTGACAAGGCTTTTTTTCGACGATAAACTAAAAGTGAATCTGGCTCTTCGTGCAGACCGAAATCCTGAGTTTGAAACCAAATTAAATCCAAGGGTAAGTGTAGTGTATTCTCCGGTTAACCAACATAATTTCCGTGTTTCCTTTCAAAACGGGTATCGTTTTCCTTCTTTATTTGAAGCCCTTTCATTCGTTAATAACGGAAATGTAAGAAGAGTGGGAGGGTTGTCGAAAGCCAATGAGGGATTGGGTTACCTTGAAAATTCATATACGCTGGCTTCTATTGACCAATTCATTTCTGCTGTCAATAAAGATGTGGACGGAGGACTCATTCAGAACCAGGCTGCATTGAAAAACAGAAACCTGTTGTCCGCTGCCAATCTTCCTAAATTACAGCCTGAAAAGGTAACGTCTTTTGAAATAGGTTATAAATCAGCTTTATTCAACAGCAGACTGATTATCGACTGGGACTTTTATTACAATGTTTACGAAGGATTTCTGGGACAGGTAGAAGTAGCGGTGCCTAAAAATGAAAATATAGGCAGTGACAATGCAGTTTTAGCGATGCTTGACCGGAGTAAGCAGGACCGGTATAGGGTGTATACCAATAGCAACAGTCAATACAAAAGCCTCGGAACGTCTTTGGGAATCCGTTATAACCTGGTGAAAAACTATAATGTGAACGTGAACGTTTCGTATAATGACCTGGTTTCAACTAACACTTCAGATCTTTTTATTACAGCTTTCAATACCCCTAAATGGGCAGTTAATTTAAGTGTTGGCAACAGAGAAATCATCAAAAATATAGGTTTTACGGTTGCTGCGAGATGGCAGGACAGTTTCTTATGGGAAAGCCCATTGGCCTCCGGAAATATTCCTTCCTATTATACCATTGATGCACAGGCAACCTGGAGAATTCCTGAAATAAAGGCAAGCATTAAAATAGGAGCAACGAATCTGCTTAACCGACGGTATTTTCAGTATGCCGCAGGACCTGAGATCGGAGGACTGTATTATTTAGCATTTACCTATGATCTAAAACTTTAAATAGATGAGTAACTTTTTATATCCCATATTTTTAAAACTCGAGGAATTATCACTGCTCATTATTGGCGGCGGCAATATTGCCCTGGAAAAGCTGGAATCTGTTCTGGCTAATTCTCCGGGAGCGCGCATCAGGCTTGTAGCACTGGAAATAAGTGATCAGGTTAAAGAACTGAAGCAGAATTATCCCAACCTTACCTTACATGAAAGGTCTTTTACGGATAACGATTTTAACCGTGCAGATCTTGCCATTGTTGCGGTTAATGATATTTTCGTCGCTGAGCAGATCCGTGACAGGGCTCATCAAAATAATACACTGGTGAATATTGCCGATAAACCGGATCTGTGTGATTTCTATCTGGGTTCCATTGTAAGAAAAGGAAACCTTAAAATTGCGGTTTCTACCAACGGAAAATCTCCGACGGTAGCTAAACGGTTACGTGAGATTTTATCGGAAACAATTCCTGATGAAGAAATGGATGGGCTCTTAGACAATATGCAAAACATCCGCAATCAGTTAAAAGGAGACTTTACTTACAAGGTAAAAGAACTCAATAGGCTTACAACACAGTATCTGGATGAAAAAAAGGACCCGCCCGCTGAAACGAAACTGGAGATGGAAAAATTAATCAACATCACCAAAACAGTACAGAGGAGGGCTAATATTTATTTGGGAATCATAGGTGTCCTGACACTCATAGGTGTATTGGGCCTGATTATTTACCAGTTTAATTTGTCTGAGGATATCCAGGGTTTTCTCAGTAAAGACGGGCATATCTTTTACTGGATGCTGCTGGCCGGATTTCTGGCAGAAATTGTCGCCGGATCTATGGGCATGGGATATGGAGTTATCTGTACAACAATCCTTCTGCTTCTGAATGTTCCGCCTCCGGTGGTGAGCGCAAGTATTCATTCGGCAGAATCATTTACATCGGCAGCTGGAAGCATCAGCCATTATAAATTGGGGAATGTCAATAAAAAAATGGTCTTGGTTTTGTTTCCTATGGCGGCTGTGGGAGCTTTTACCGGAGCATTCGCACTGTCTCATTTCGGGGAACACTATGCCCATATCGTAAAGCCGGTTATTGCCTGCTATACCCTTTATTTAGGAATCAATATCCTTAGAAATGCTTTTAAAGGGAAAAATAAGAAATCAGGAAACAGAAGACAGAAAAAGAGAACCAACCTCAGAATATTGGGATTGGCAGGAGGTTTTATTGATTCTTTCGCCGGAGGAGGCTGGGGACCGCTGGTGACCGGAACCCTGATTAAAGAGGGAAGAACACCGCGGTATGTAGTGGGCAGTTCGACTATGGCTAAATTTTTACTGACCGTAGTCAGTGCACTGACTTTTATTTTCACCATTGGGATCCATCACTGGAATATTGTGCTTGGTCTTCTTTTGGGAGGTGTTTTTACAGCCCCTTTTTCAGCAATGTTTGCCTCGCGTCTTCCTGCCAAAAAAATGTTTGCGGTAGTGGGTGTGGTGGTAATTGTCATGAGCCTGATTACGATTGTAAAATCATTAATCTAGCTGTTTTTTGAATCATCATATAGAAGATCAATAAAGGTTTCCGTGCCTGGTCTGGTTTATCCGGAGCTCCATATCAGTTATCGAAATTTTAAATTGAATATAAATATTTGAAAATCAAAATAATGTTAGATTTGTATGCCTCATCTGTAAACTTGTTTAGTTTTATTATATTTGAGAAAATCAAAAAGTAAAAATGTTTCTTACTGAATGTCCTAGAGATGCCATGCAGGGATGGGGAGAATTTATCCCTACCGGCAAAAAAATAGATTACATCAATTCTCTGATGGAGGTTGGCTTTGATGTATTGGACTGTCTGAGCTTTGTTTCCCCGAAAGCAATTCCACAGATGGCCGATTCTGATGAGGTAGCTCAAAATATTGATAAATCCTTGTCCAATACAAAAGTTTCCGCAATCATCGGGAATTACAGAGGTGCTGAAAAAGCATTAAAACATCAGAGTGTAGATATTTTAGGCTTTCCGTTCTCTATTTCGGAAACATTCCAGCACAGGAATACGAACAAAAGCCAGGAAGAGGCTTTTGAGGAGATCATCAGAATGCTTGAGCTTGTAAAAAGTGAAGGAAAGCAGCTGAATATCTACTTTTCTATGGCCTTTGGAAACCCTTACGGGGAAATGTGGAAATGGGAAGATGTAGATTTCTGGGCCAAAAAATTTTCAGAAATTGGAATTAAAGATGTTTTGCTTTCAGACACCACAGGCGTTGCCACTCCTGAAACCATTGCTCTTTTATTCGAAAAAATTCCATCCAAATATCCTGAGATCAATTTCGGAGGGCATTTTCATAACCGCTATGAAGATTCCTATTCAAAACTGAAAGCAGCTTATGATAAAGGCTGCAGAAGATTCGACAGTGCAATTAAAGGAATCGGAGGCTGCCCTATGGCCAAAGATGATCTGGTAGGAAATATGCCTACAGAACAGGTGATCAACTTTATGAGCGTAGAAAAAGCAGAGCACAAGCTGAATCTGCTGAATTTTGAAAGCTCATATAATAAGGCTAAGGATATTTTTCATTTTTAATAATGAACATGTAGTAAATTACTGCAGATTGCACAGAATATAAATAAGTTAGATAATATAATAATCTTTGTCATCCGTGAAATCTGTGGGAACATAATCAAATAGGAGCGGGTTTTAACCCGCTCTCGTATATTAAAAACTCGATCGGCTTTAGCCAAAACTTATCATTTAACACCAAAATAAACGAAATGTCACCAATCATCTCACCATCCGAACTAAAAAGTGTTTTTCAGAACCCAAATCTTATCATCATTGATGCCAGAGCAGGAAAAGATGTGTATCAAACTTATCTTGAGAAGCATATCAAGGGTGCCCGTTTTATAGATCTGGATAAAGATCTTGCTGAGATTGGGGAAAATGCCGCTTTTGGAGGAAGACACCCGCTTCCTGATGTTACAAAATTTGCTGAAACATTGTCAGATCTCGGAGTTTCAGAAGATGCTCATATTGTTATCTACGATGATAAGAACGGAGCCAATGCTGCAGCAAGAGCCTGGTGGATGCTGAGATCTTTCGTATTTGATAATGTACAGGTTCTGGATGGCGGCATACAGTCTGCCGAGAAAGAAGGTATAGAATTTTCATCAGGTGAAGAAGCTTTTGAAAAAACTTCTGTGATCAAAAAAGAAGGCTGGCTTCTCCCAATTAAAAGCTTGGAAGCTGTTGAAAATGAGCTGTTAAACCGTTATTCAACTGTTGTTGATGTAAGAGATGCTTATCGTTACAAAGGTGAATCTGAGCCCATCGATCTGATAGCCGGGCATATTCCGGGAGCGATAAACATTCCTTTTTCGGAAAATCTTGATGAGACCGGAAACTTTCTGAAACCAGAAATTTTAAAAGAAAAATATACAGAGCTCTTAAAAGACAAACCTCAGCATCTGATCATCCATTGCGGATCCGGAGTTACGGCCTGTCATACCATTTTAGCATTGGAGTATGCGGGTTTTCCTACTCCTGACCTCTATGTTGGTTCATGGAGCGAATGGAGCCGTAGAGAAGGGAAAGAGATTGCGAGAGAGATTTAAAGGCTGGAAGCTGGAAGATAGGGGCTGGAAGTTATATTAGTCTTATTATTTCTGATAGCTTGTTTTTAAAAACTATTATCTGAACTTACAAACAAAGATATTTAAAATAGAAAAGCCCGGAAATTTCCGGACTTTTTTATTGTATTAGTATAAAAAAGAGAGTTTTATATTGGAAAAGAGAGTTTTACGTACCCAAAAACTTCCATCTTCCTTACTCCAATTTAAAGCATTCCCAATTCGAACTTCGCCTCTTCACTCATCATATCCTTGTTCCAGCTTGGCTCGAAAGTCAGTTCTAAGTCTACACTTTTCACGCCTTCCACTTCTCCTACCTTGTCTTTCACTTCCTGCGGCAGGCTTTCTGCAACCGGACAGTTCGGAGTAGTAAGGGTCATTATAATTTTTACATCGCCATCTTCGGAGATCTGTACATCATATATGAGGCCTAGTTCGTAAATATCTACCGGGATTTCCGGGTCGTATACGGATTTTAAGACCTTGATGATTTCCTCACCAATGTCAGCAATTTGATTGTCTGTAAATTTCATTTTTTAATCTAGATTGATATTCCTTTTCAACAAATCTTCCTGACGCATACGCCGGAAAACATTTGCCAAAGTTAAGACATCTTTTTCACAATAGTCAACTATTCGCTGCAAGTCTTTTTCTATGTAGTAGATTGATGAAACCATTGAACCGTCTATATCATCTTTGGGTGTAGGAATTCCGAAGACATGAGCCAGCAATTCCAGGGAAACAAAACTTTTATAATCTCCGAATTTCCAAAGCTCCATCGTGTCAATATGCGGAATTTCCCAAGGCTTTTTTCCAAACATCTGGAATGGAATCGGAGGTTGGATGCCATTAATCAGGTATCGTCTTGCAATCCATGGAAAATCAAATTCTTTTCCGTTGTGGGCACAAAGGATCACGTTATTCAGTCTCGGGCTGTTAAAGATTTCTCCGAATTCCTGAAGTAATTTTTTCTCATCGTGGCCCGAAAAGCTTTTGATTTTTAAAGTTTCATTTTTTTCGACCATTCCGATGGTAATGCAGATGATCTTCCCAAACTCAGCCATAATGCCGGCACGGTCATAAAACTCTGCGGCAGTAACGTCTTCTTTTCTCTGGAACCTTGTTTTCTTGTCCCAGAGTTTCTGTTCTGTTTCAGGAAGTTCTTCCCATGATCCTGATCCCGGAACGGTCTCAATATCAAGGAATAAGATCTTTTCTAATGGAATGTGCTGTATCATATGTGTTTGTGTTTATCCTATTGGCATTCCGTTTTTTACGGGTAGTGAAGGGGTTAAAAGAGTAACTTCTTTTTTATCTTCACCATAAACTCCCATCACAAGGCATTCACTGAAGAAATTGGCGATCTGTTTTCTGGGAAAATTCACGACGGCCATTACCTGTTTTCCTATCAATTCCTCCTTTTGATAAAGGGAAGTTATCTGTGCAGAGGATTTTTTAATTCCAAGATCTCCGAAATCAATTTCCAGTTGGTAAGATGGGTTTCTTGCTTTTTCAAAATCGTTAACTGAAACTATCGTTCCGCATCGCATGTCTATTTTTTCAAAGTCTGTCCAGGATATTTCCGGCTTTATCGTCATGGTAATGAATGGATTAAATGTTCTACTTCTAATTTCTCTGCTTCATATTTTTTCTGAAGTTCCGATCCTTCGCCCATTCTCCTGTAATATTCCAGTGCCTGGCCTCCAAAGAATTTCTTATAGTGATCCGAGACTTCCGGGATCTGCGGGAAAACTTTATGGAAAAGCATTTCATAATAAGCCTGAAATTCCCGTTCGTTTTTGTCTTCGATGACCTGTCCGGGAGCTTTCTGCCGTACATGGAGCATCTCATGGGCAACCATATTCAGGACAAGGTTCAGATCAAAATCAAATAAATTTTTCGGGATCATTACAGTTTGTGGGCCTCCCAACACTCCTTCTGCCGTCAAAAGCATAGAGGTGGGCGAGAGCTCTTCCCGGAATCCAAAACCTGCAAAGTTTTCATGCTCCAGGTCAAAGGAGTGGATTAAAAATTTGGCGGCATCCAGAATTTGGTCGTGTTCTTTGTAAGCCTCAAGATGTAAATTGATCTGCTCGAAATTCATTCAGAATATGTTTTAAACAAATGTATTAAAATATTTATAGTATTAGTTTCTCAAAATGAAATTTAGAGAAGGTTTGCCCGTACTGTTAATTCCATAAGAAGCGAATAATTTACAATGTAAAATGATAAAATAATAAAGGTGAAATTAATCAAATTGTGGTTTTTGAAATATAAATTACTGAATTATAATAATTTATTATTAAAATATTATGCATAATGGTAAAATTAATTAACTTTACAAAAACATACATTATGAAAATCTCCATTCTCTCGATTTCTTTATATAAGAAAACCTCAATTGGTATTACTCTTTAATCCTCTAGACCTTAACCATAGGAAAAATCTACAGTTGTATCGAAATATATCGATATGTTATCTTTTGATTGACTGCAGAAAAACAACAATTTTGCACAAAATTATTCTCGATAGTTGGAATTAATAATTGCATTAATAAAGTAAGATTCTAAAAACACATTAAACTAAAAGAAACTCAACTGTAAAAGTTATAATTTTTTAAGAATAAAATGTATTATTAATTACTTGCCGAAAATATTTAAGCTTTGCCTGATCCCTCAAGTAAAGCTTTAAAATTTGGCTAAAGTGATGCATCAAATAAAATATTAATGTAATTAATGTACATTTTGTTAAGTATTAAAAATGATGTATTGATATAATCTAATCTAATCTTGTTTATTTGGTATAAATTAAGATTAACGGACTATTAAATTTTAAATAAAAATATGAGCAAAGAAATACGAAAAATATTGATACTTCCCGTTTATTTCCTTATCAATATATTTAATGCACAAATTGGCATTGGTACAAGCAATCCACAAGGGATTCTACATGTAGATGGTGCAAAGGATAATCCGGCTTCGGGAACATTAACACCAACACAAATTTCCAATGATGTTATTGTAAATAAAGCAACAGGTTTTATTGGAGCGGGGGTTCTGAATCCTCAGGTTCAGCTGGATATGAGATCAGCGGGAAGTGAAAACTCTCTTGGTTTAGGTACAACCACTATGTCGGCAGCAACAGCGGGTGCAGGGGCTACACGATACGACGTAAATAGTATACCGGTAGGCGCTAAAATAGAAGTGTCTGACGGTGTAGCATGGAACAAAGCTTATATTGCCCCTCAAAAGGCGGTGGTTGTTCTTCGTAAAGTTTCAAGTCAGTCAATACCAACAGCTACTGCTACAACTATTATTAACTGGAACGAAGTACGTGACATGAGCAATAGTTTCGATCCCACTTCCGGTGAATTTACGGCTCCCCGGGACGGAACTTATACTTTTTTATTAACATTCAATTTTAACGGTGTAGTGATTAATGACGGTTCCAGAGTTGAATCCCAATTTTATAATCCCACTACAAGCACTGTTCTTGCCAGTGTATATAAAACTTTCGGTCAGTCTATGACAGGTACAGCCGATGACGCAAATTCTACACGTTCAACGCAGGCTGGAGGATCGAGTACCGTTACCCTTACTTTGACTGCAGGGACTAAGGTCAGTGTGAGGTTATATCAAAACCTTACTTCAGGTGCTATCCCACTTAGGGTTACCAGTAATGCTTCGGATCCTGCAAACCCGGATGATGGATTTAATAATTTAACCATAATAGAACACTAAGATATAGATCATGAAAAAGCAAATCGGTATAACTTATAAACTATTCGCTTGTATTTTATTTTTTTCTGCAATTAAAGCAACTGCACAAGTAGGGTTTTTTACTTCAACTCCTGCGCAACCTTTACATATAGATGCGGGAAAAGATAACGGCTCCGCTCCCGATGCAACAAAAATATCTAATGATGTTGTTATTTCATCAGAAGGCCAGATAGGCGTTGGCCTTTTAAATCCAGTTACTAAAGTTGACCTCCGTTCTTCAAACGACCAGAGAATCATTGGTTTGGGCAGTAATACACAGAGCCCTTCCGCAGCAGGTGGAGGAGCAATACGTTACAATACCGGAGGATTTTTAGAATATTCTGATGGCGAACAATGGATAGCGCTGCCTCTAGCCCCTCCGACCAAAGCATTGGTGAATGCCAGCAAAGCTTCTGCACAAAGTATTTCAAGTGCTACTACAACGGTCATTACAGGCTGGACGGAAACCGTTGATTTAGGCGCCGGTGGCGGTGGGGACTTCGATCCTGTAAACGGAATTTTTAAAGCTCCACGTGATGGTTTCTATCTTGTTTCTTTTAACATTACCCTGGCTAACGGAAATATACCCAAAAATACATATATAGAAACTGCCATAGAGAGCAGTCAGAGCACTAATAACATTCCTGTTTTTAAAACTATAAATTCCTATCCTGCTTTTCAAGCTGGTGCAGTAAGTAATTTTATAGGAGGCAATTGTAACGCTATTTTCAATCTTAAAAAAGATGATACCATACAATTTAGTGTGAGACATAATATAGGGAGCGCCCGAAACACTCTAAATGACGGTAAATTAAATAATTTAAGCATCAGTGAATTGTAAAAAATATATGATGATGGGACCAAAAAATAAAATAAAAAGATTGATCAGTGCCTTTATTGTTTTACCAATTGCAGTAACACAGATAAATGCCCAGATAGGAATAGGAGGGGTATCCAATCCCACCAATCCTGTCGAAATTAAAACAGATGCAGGTAATATTATTATTACTAATTCCGGAAGAATAGGTGCACTGACAGCTAACCCGAAAGTAGCTCTGGATTTACGGGGTGGTACCAATAACGGGACTATAGCTATTGGAAATACTACAAAAACAGCTGCTCAGGCTGGTGCCGGTGCACTACGATATGTGGCCAGTCCTGCCATAGGGGTAAAAGGTTATTTAGAATTTTCCGACGGTACAAATTGGGTAAGCTTTTTCCCTAAAGGAAAACCACGTATTATAGTAATGGCAAGTAAGACCACTCAGGATACCTATGTATTTGAAAGTGCGACTCCTTCAGAAATAGGTCCTAAATCCGGTATTGTCCAGAGAAGGTCTTCTTATTTAACCAATTGGACAGAAAAACTAGACTCTGATTCGGGTGTTCCAACTTCCAACTTCAACCCTGCCACAGGTGAATTTATAGCACCGCGTGACGGTGTATATTTTGCGACTTTTACATTTGCATTACAGTCCAGTCAGGTAAATACCGGTTCTAATAATCAGACAGAGGCGATTTGGGAAGTCAGAAATTCGGCAGGCACCATCACCCAGAGAGTAAAAACAAATAACGGATATTCTTCTGATACCGGAGGAAGCCCCAATGCTGTACCAGTAGGTTCAGCCTGTACTGTGAGTGTCTATTTAAATAAAGGCGACAAATTAAGACCTTTTACCTGGATTACAGTAGCATTTGATGGTACAGTCAGTCAGTTTGATGTCTCAGGAAGTGGGGTTTACAATGCGCTTACAATTGTTGAACAGTAAAATCATTTGAATAATTTAATTATAAAGGAAATGTTAATCATATGAATTTAATAATATGTTGAGCTGTGACTTTTCCGATTTGATACTACTGACTTTATCAACAATTTCTTTAATTCCTATATTTTTAAAGTATCAGTTTGAAGCTCGCGAAACCAACGATATAGAAAGAGCCTGGCACAAAGCCAGGCTCTTTCTTTAGTAAAGATAATAAATTGGTTATGGATGTTCGTTTCTAGCTTTTATAACAAGATTGACAAGATCAGAACCACCGCTTGCAAAGTTTTCACTTGGATTATGGGCACTTTGTGTAGCAACGGCATATGGAGCTCCATCCCAGTAACCCCAGAACGGGCCGCCGCTTTGTCCGGGCCAGATATCTGCTTTGTGGGTCATGCTTTCATTGTCATCGGCACTCCAGAAATCACCGTCTAAGGCAATACCGGTCTGATAGGTTGGTCTTTGGGTTCCCGTTAAGTCTCCGGGATAGCCTGCATGCGTCCAATAGGCGCCACCATCCCATGAATCGGAATATGATTTTGCACCCAGCCATCCAGTACTGTTTCCGATAGGCCTGTCCAGGACAATCACTACATAATCATATTGAATTTCTGTAGAATCTATCGTAGGTCCGGCTACTTTGTACTTATAATAGGTTAATGTTCCCCAGGCGCTTCCGTAAGGAGCACTTCCGTTATAATACATTGGCGTAAATTTTAACCAGCCGGTGCTGTTGTTAGGCTGCCAGTCTACAATATGGGCACAGGTCAGAAGGTGTCTTGGACCAATCATTACCCCACTTCCTGAGCCTAAAGCACTTTCTACTCTTCCCACACATCGCCACGGATAGGCTGTAGAATTATATACTTTTCTCTGATCGGGACCGAATATAGTTTTTACCCCTTCTGCGGATAAGAAAGATTCTCTGTCAATGAATTTTGGTTTACGGTCCTTCCTGGCTTCCAGTTTAGGCTGGTATTCAAAATCTGAATGGGTAGGATAGAAGTGATCGGTTTCCAGAACTGTTCCTTCTGCAGCTTTTTCAGTGGCAGGCATTCCGATCGATTTCATTCCTTTCGGGAAAGATCTACCGTTAATGATTTCCATGGCAGGTCCCTGGTTGGTTAGTTTTTCGGCATTCGCCAGTTTTTCAGTTGATTTTGCTTTAACGGTTTTAAGTCTTGATACTTCTTCCGCTGTCATTGGTTTGGTATTGTCAGTTTTAGACATGATGATTAGTTTTTAATCAGTTTTTTCCTACTCTTTGGATGGCTTTTCGGATTCCGCCAGTGATTTGATTTATGAGAATATTTTTTGAGAAAATTCTGCTGTAATGCTTTCTGTCTGATTGATCTGGGCTGCTCCCATCGCAGCTAAAGCAATAGCGATTTGTTTATCAAGTGTTTTTCTGACAATATTGCCATTGGTTGCCCGCAATATTTTACAGAAATGATAAGTGAAGTAGCCTCTTATCTGGCCACTTATATTTCCTTCCATGGATACCTGATTGTCTTTGGATGCAGCCCATAAAGTATGATTCATTCCGGCAACGGGAACCAATGCTTTGGTCATGGAGGTTGCCTTTTTAGAATTTTTAGAGGACTGCATTTCGCTGGCATAGGTCATATAAAATTCATCTTCCAGCATAGGCGGAATGAAGCGGGGCGTCTCATAGGAAAGCTCTAAATCCAGTCCGAGTTCCATTTTTCTGGTTCCTGTTCCGGAATGGCAGCAATCGAAAATCACCTCCAGGTTAACACCTGCTTTCAGTTTGCTGAGTACCGCTTTGAAATCATCATCACGGATTACGCCTGCACTTGCGTAATCGTGTGGGCAAATTGCTTCATCCAGACCGTCTATTTCCAGATCTGTCCCGATATTGGCCACTCTGGTGCCGTGCCCTGAATAATAGAAGACAAGTGAATCTCCTTTTACACTGCTGTTTACCAATGCCTTCAGATAATTCAGTATATTGGCTCTTGTGGCATTCTGATTGGTGAGGATTTTAATCTTTGCCGGATTAAATCCGCAAATCACCAATGTATTTGCCATATCCCGGGCATCGTTCACACAGCCGTTTAAGTCCGGGCCGCCTGATCCTATGGGGGCATAGTCATTAATTCCTATTACGAGTGCTTTTTTCATTTCTATTAGTTTTTAAATTTTTCCCTACTCTATTTTGGCTTTTCGGGTTCTGCCATCATGGATTAATTTTACAGGACAAAATTCTATAATTCAACAGAGCGAAAACAGAGGGAAAGGACTGATTGTGTGGTAGGTAAAACCCCTTTTTTGATGAATTGAACGAGATGGTGATCTTTGTAGGTAAAAATTCATTTTAACGCAAAAGACCATTTAGGTAGCGCTTAGTTTTGAGGAAGGCAAAGGGCTCTACTTCCGTCTTTGATGAAGCAGCCGGATAAAACATGGGATTAACCGAATCAATAAAATTGATCTTGCTTTGCTTCTTTTATTCTATAGGGCATCAAAATCCGGCTTCGCGTGGAAAAAACAAAGTATGCTTTTCTGCAACTGAACCATTTTATAACGGATAAAGGGAAAACAAAAAATCCGGTAATTTTTACCGGATGAATGATTGAGCTGTTTCGGACTATGTAAGTTTAAAAGGAAAATTCACATTAGCACAAGTCGTGTTTTAAGGCAAAAAGAACCAGGCCAACCCTGTTTTTTATTTCTAATTTTGTGAAAACAGAATCCCTGTAACCATCAATAGTTTTTGGACTGAGGAACATTTTGTCAGCTATTTCTTTATAAGTAAGTTCACTGCAGGCCCATTTTATAAATTCTCTTTCCCTGTCTTTTAATTCGGAAAGGAGAGATGCGTTTTTGATGTCTTCTGTTTTTACCTTTAATAATTTCTGGGCGACGAAATCAGTATAAAAGCTTCCTTTGTCAAAAACGGTATCTATCGCCTGAAAAAGAATGGTGGGCTGCATATCTTTCAGCAGATAGCCTTTTGCTCCCGCCTTCAGCATTTTGATAAGTACTTTTTCATCGTCCTCCATAGTCAAAGCTATTACTTTTATGTTGGGATGATGTTCGGTAAGCCATTCTGTAGTTTCTATACCATTTTTATAAGGCATATTGATGTCCATCAATACTACAGCGGGTAATTCTGAAGCTTTTTCTATGGCGGCAATAAAATCTTCACCGTTGGGATAGTTCATAATTACGCTGTACTGAGGATTTTCCATGATCATATTTTCCAATGCCTTGGACATTAACGTATGGTCATCAACGATAGCGATGGGAATAGTTTTCATATGAAGTGTTTATAATAAATTATTGAGGTCTGTGTTCCTTTATCAATTTCCGACAGTATGGAAAATTCTGCATGGATAAGCTTTGCTCTCAGCTCCATATTTTTCAGTCCCGAGCCGTCCTGTATTTTAGACGTATTAAAGCCTTTTCCGTTATCTGAAATATGGATGCGCAAGGCTTCATAGTCGTCTTTCAAACGGATAGATACATTTTTGGCCCTGGAATGCTTTAAAATATTATTGATGCTTTCCTGAATGATCCGGAAGAGGATCAGCCCATGTTTGGGAGAAATATCAATGTCCTGCTTCTGGGTGATGAATTCTATTTTTAATAATTTTAATTTCTGTATTCTTTTTACTTCTCTTTCAATGGATTCCGTCAATCCGAAATGAATGATCTGTTCCGTAATCAGGGTTTTAGATAGGTTTCTGATATCCTGGATACATTCACCCAATAATTCACTCAGTTCGCTCAGCTCTTCTTTTTCTGCATTGTTCAGTTTGGTAATAAGCTGGTTTTGTCTCAAGCGGACCACGGAGAGTTTTTGACCCACATCATCATGTAATTCCTGCCCGATGTAATTCAGTGTCTGTTCCTTTATTTCTACCTGTGAGGTTGCCAGTTCTCTTTCAAAACGCATGTCTTTTTCTTTCTGCTCGATCAGAAGGGTTGTTTTCTTTTTGATAAAGACCACGTAGATGAAGATCATCATCAAAACGACAATAAGTAAGGTAATAGTAAAGGTAATGACCAAATTATTTTCTTCCATACTTTAAATCTATCTAGGTTTGTCCGGTCTGTTCCAAATTAATCCCAGCATGAGTATCCCGTTACTGATAAGGTTCAGCATAAATAATATAAAAAAATAGATATGCTCTGAAACGGTAGTCCTGAAATACAGGATCGGAATACTCCCGATAAAAAGAATCAGCAAAGAGACTGAAATCCAAAAAGGTAAATAACTGTTGATTTCCAGTATTTTATCAGAGTTAAAGGTCTGGTATAAAAATAAAATAATGGAAAACAGTAACAAAAGGATATCGGTATACAGCATATTAAAAGAAAAATGATGCAGCAGATCCTTTTCTGTGTAAAGCATTACAACAATATTGGCAATAAAAAGGATTAAAAGAATCAGCTGTAATTTTTTTAAAATGGGCCAATACAGCAATTGAAAATAATACAGCAAATACAGGAAAAATACAATCATTAAAAAGCCTATCACAAAAAATATTTCAGTAGACCGGTGAGTAGATTTAAAATAGAAATAGCAAAAAATATCAATCAGAGAAAATAATATATACCCTGCAATAAAAAATAAATTTTCTTTTCTGATTTTTCTGTATTTAATAATCATCAAAACTATGACTACAAGGGATATCGCCATAGATATTTGTTTCCCTATTTCTATATTCCAGTTCATGGCTTTATTTTTTACGGCATATCTGCGGTAGACACCTTAGGTGGAGGGGCGAGATTGGTCATATTCAACACTTCCATCTCCTTTACATTTATATTTTCATCTGTGGATATCATTGCTCTGGACACTGTTCCTGAGTTATCTCTTTTCATATTTTGAGCAGTAGGAACTAGGAAGATGGTCTGGTAACCGGCATATTCCGGTTTTGCCATTTTGTTTTTTGGATGATTCATAGGGTATTTTCCCATATAAATTCTGATTCCCGGATTTTTCAGGTGCTGTTTTTTGGCAGTTTCTTTTACATACTTAAGATACCCTTCCATATCTTCTAGAGAAAACCAATACCAGCGTGAATCTGGTTCTCCGTTTCTGTATTTTGTAAGAACTGCATTATTGGTTCTGGAATATTCATCATAAAGTATCCGTCCTTCACGGTAGCTGATCAGTTTCTTTTTATAGCTGTCGCTTACAGGTTCTTTGGGCGGTTCGGAGCAGCGTGTGCAGCTTAGCATACAAAAACTTAAAATAAGCAGAGCAAGAAGCAAGCTTAGATTTTTAAATAAAAAAGGAGTTTTCATTTTTATGGTTTTTAATTTTATAATACAAAATTAGGGAACTGCTCAGCTCTATAAAAGGGGGAAAACACTGTTTTTATGAATAATAAATTTACAACAATTTGTTTTGACTTTCAGCGAGATATGGATTTTTATTTGATTATAGCTTCTAAATGTTTCTTTTTAGACTTTATGCCTGATTTAAAACTGTAAACTTTACAGGATTCAATGGTTTACAAAAAGCCTTTTAAAAACAAATATTAAAAAATATCTTGTTTTTAATATTTAAACGAATTCAAGATTGCTTTCATTAGTCTGCATATGTTCTAAAAAGGGCTCATACTTACCCTTTTGCTTTTTCAATCCTAATAACTGAATGTTTAGTTTCTAAATTTTAACTAGAAGGTTTTTTTGAACTGCTATAAAATGAGACAATCCTACAGCTATCAGATAAATATCCTGGTGCTTCAATGGGTTCATTGATGCCTGGAATCTTAAATTGAAGAAAATTCAAAACTTGTTTTCAACACGTCAAGTTCTGTCGCTTCCGGCTCTGATATTTGCTTCAATAAAATACACAAATGAAAATCGATATTAAAAATTAAGGTGGACATCTTCGCTGAAACCACCTTAAAAAATAAGGCTAAAATCTGAAGCGATTCTACTAAAAAGAGCCTTCAAAATCTTAAATAAAAAGCACAAACAAATTCACAAAAAAATGAAATCAAAAGAAGAATTAAGTAAACTATTTGAAAATGGAGATAAGCCGGTACAGGAAGATTTCCGGGAATGGCTGAACTCTTACTGGCATAAAGATGAAAAAATTGAAATGGAGAAAATTGCCGGTTTGGAGGATGGGCTTCCAAACCCTAACAACATTTATGCAGAAAAGGATGAGGATGGAAAAGCCTCTTTAAAATCATATTTGACAAAGAAGTTATTTGTCGAAAAAGGGACATTGGAGATCCCGCATAATTTTGCGTCTGACATGAAATTAACAGATATAGAAATGCCTGATACAGTTACCTCTATCGGAATTTATTCTTTTAATAATAATCTTTTGGAAAATATAAAATTACCTGAGAATATCATGTCTATCGGAGAAGGCGCATTTTATGCTAATAAATTGACTTCAGTTGAGATCCCTGACAGTGTTACCTATATGGGAGCCTCTGCTTTTGCTTCTAATTTACTTGGATCAGTAAAAATCCCCCGTAATATTAAAAGTATTGAAAGTGGTGTTTTTTCCGGTAATCAGTTGCTATCTGTAGAACTTCCAAATGATATTACTCACATTGAATATTATGCATTCTCGGGGAATCAATTAGCTGAAATTTCTTTGCCTGAAAATCTGACCAAAATTGGAGATTATGCATTTGCTTATAATAAGTTTTCAACAGTTACTGTTCCGGGTACTGTAACTGAAATTGGGGCTTCTGCATTCACAAACAATTCCATAGTAGAGGTGTTATTATCTCCGGGATTAACTAAAATTGGGAACTATGCATTTTCCGAAAACAAACTTTCAACAATTTCTATCCCAGATACTGTTACTGAGATGGGGGAAAATGTATTCCGTAATAATTCTATAAGCAAATTAGTATTGCCTTCCGGATTGACTAAGATTGCTCCAAACTTTTGTCCAGACGGTCAGCTATCAGAGATCGTTATTCCTGAGGGCGTTTCAGAAATTGGTAGATATGCATTTTATAATAATCAATTATCAGAAATAGCTATCCCCGATAGCATTAGGAGCATCGGAGAGCTTGCGTTTAGAAAGAACAACCTGAGCAATTTGGAACTTCCAGATGTACCGCTTGTCATAGAAGAAATGGCTTTTATGGAAAACGAACTGACTAGTATAACAATACCAAAAAGTGTTACGCTAATCAAGAATTATGCTTTTTTAAATAATAAGCTGACCCATGTGATTTTAGGAGAAAATACACAGTATTATTACTCTGCATTTGACAATGATGTAGAGATAATCGGTGGAGAAATGATAGGGTAACAGAGTGGTCAGTAAATTTTAAAAACACCAAAATTATGTCAACCGATATTATATCACCAAAAAAAACTGCTTTTACCGTCGGAGAATCTATCATCGGAGAAGGCATTATTAATTATAAATCAACAAATAATATGGATACAGAAAACACACCAACACAGACACTTTTCAGATTCGTTAGCTTAAGAAGCCCACAACTGTCTGATGAAAATGAACAGGATAAAAGATTTATTCTAGTTCCCCAACAATTAAAAGATGACGACACATTTTACAGACCGGTAGTAGAGGCTTCAGGTTCAAAACATAGAAAGCTTCTTGAATGTGCGGCCGCTTTCGCGAGTAATCCAAAATGTATTTCTTCAGGTCCTAACAGTACCTATAGCCTGGAAAGTTTCAAAAGTGCCTATCCTTTGGACCATCAATTTGCCATTTGGCTCGCGAGAAACAAAGAGAACTGTACTTATGACGAATTTATAGCTAAAAAAGCGGAAATTTATAATGGTACGTTTAATATGGCTCCCGATGTTCTGGATCTTTGGAATAACCTGATTTATCAGGTGGCTACACAAAAAGACTTTTATATAAAAGAGCTTGTTATGCAGTTTCTTTTGTTAAAGCATGTTTCTTTAGCATCCAATCAGGAAGAATTAAAGCTTTTATTAAATGCTAAAGTTGTACTTCCTAAAGAGTTAATGTTGGACGAAACAGCTGCCTCGGCATCGCAAATGCTTGCTAAGGCTGAAGTAAACGAATTTAAAGAAAGCCGCCCTACTGAGGCAATGATAAAACAACAGCTTATTTCTGAGGGAAAAATAAAGCTTGAAAGATATAAAAGCCTTGCAAATAACTTTTCTCTTTTGGAGAAGCAATACCGAGATGAATATCAGAAACAATATGAAATTAAGTACGAAGAGTATCAGTTAAGAATTGCACCTATTATTGAAAAATATAACGATGATGTAGCAGCAAACAGAGAGAAATACTGCCCCACAAGAGCTCCTGGTGAGCCTTACGATCCGAAAGATCCTTGTCAGCAGATTCCAAAGGTCCCAGATCCTGTGTTGCCTAAATTTGAAGTTGGATTCCGGCCTGAAATTGAAGCAGAATATCTCACAACGGTATTAAAACCTGAAAGTTTGGATACCTTATTGGGCATATTAGGATATGAATTTCAAAATAATTCAACCGATAATGAACGTGCAGCAGCAGGACCTGCTGAACTTTATCAGTTGTTGGAAGGAAGAAATACGTTTTCAGAGATCAACTCCCTGATTCAGGAATCAACCGAAAAAACCAACAGAATCATTGCAGAAAATACGGAAGCCAATATCGAGGGTTATACAAGTATTGGAGGAGTAATTGTTCCAATGGCAAAAGCAGTTGCTGTGCCATTTACCTATCAGTTGTGTCCACAGGACTTATATAGGTATTATGGGCTTAATATGTCTTTAAATGTTCCTGATGCTTCTTGGGATATTTCAGGAGTACATCATGAATTGACTAACGTTAATTTCCCCCTCAGAACAGGAAATGATTTTACAAAATCCAGAAACGGGAATACTATTTTCCTAAATAATCTTTTAGGCCAGGGTATAGAATTCTCACAATTTGAAGGCTCGTCCTTTTATATTGAAATATATTTCACTAATGGTCAGGTAGCTAAATTTAAAACACCGGGAATTACTGTAAAGAACTGTATTTCATCCAGATTTGAACTTGAGGCTGAAGAAACCGAAAACCCTCCTGTTGTTATTGATGAGGAACAGAACTTTATTCCTTCAGGCTTTGGATTCAAACAGATCGGAATTGCTGATTATTTAAAAGTTGAGCAGAGTACCCATGCTTATGTGGAGGGAGAAGTTGCTCATATTGAGAATATCATGGCAAGAGAATACCGTGAAAAATCAACCCGAAAGCTAAGAAGAAGCGAAAATACCACAACTTCATCTTCAGATACGGAAAGAGAGCAGCTTTCTGATACCACGACAGCTAATCGTTTTGAAATGCAGTCTGAAGTTTCTAAAATTTTACAGGAATCCAATGATTTTGCAGGATTTGCCAATGCAAGTTATGGTGGCAAAATGTTCTCAATGAGCATAGGAGCAAATTATGCTAATCACCGCTCAAAAGACGAAAGTACAAGCCAGGCGGTTACCCAGGCCCAGGATATTACGGCGAGAGCTATGGACAGGATTGTAACAAAAGTTCATGAAGAAAGAATCGAAAAGATCATTGATGAATTCGAGGAAAACAATTCTCACGGATTTGATAATAGAAAAGGGGATAAAAATGTAGTGGGTGTATACCGATGGGTAGATAAACTGATGAAAAACCAGATCTATAACTATGGTAAACGCATGATGTTTGAGTTTATGGTTCCTGAACCTGCCAAACTGCATTTATTGGGAATGGTTTCTCCGCAAAATCCGGATCAGGTTAATCTAATTAAACCGGAAGATCCAAGAACGTCAGCAGTAATGCCGATGAAAAATTACGGAGATCTTAGTACAGATGCTGTTTTAAAATACTGGGTATCAAGATACAATGTGGAGGTGCCTGAAAAGCCTGTAGAAAATTACAGCATTGGAAAATCTTTAAGTGGACAGTTTGCTGGTGAACAAAGTGCAATTCAGCATGCAGCTTTTAAAGACGAGATTCAAGTCCCGGATAACTATGTGGCAGTAAGCTGTAGAGTGGGGTACAGTGCTTCTGGTGATGGTAGTGAATCGGCTATGTGTATTTTAGTAGGAGATATTGATTTTTATCTCCACGGATATTATTCTCAGCTTGAAGTGCGTAAGAGAGAAACCTTTGCTAAACCTTATTCAAAGACAGTTCCTATTTCAGCTACTTTTTATGAGATTTTCTCAGGAACGGCGAATTGTGTTGTAGATCTTCAGTTGACACAGGAAGCTAAAGATGCATGGTACCAGAAAGTATTCAAGGCAATTATGGACGCTTATGAAGATGCTTTGGTAGAATACAATAATAAGCTTACCGAAGAAAAAAGCAAAGCTGTAGAGATTAAAGGATCCAATCCAATGTTCTACCGTCAGATTGAAAATACAATTTTACGTAAAAACTGTATTTCTTACATGGCAGACAGAGCTTCAGGGGCTACACACGGATATGGTCTGGAAGGATTGACCAGCGGTTCTTCTTTCAGCAATTATGAAACGGTTTTAAATGGCAGCTTAGATAAATATACAGCATTTGTGAAATTTATGGAGCAGGCTTTTGAGTGGGAAAATCTTTCTTACAATCTATATCCTTATTACTGGGGAAGCAGGCAAAACTGGCTGAATCTTTACCAGTCTGAAGATACCGACCCATTGTTCAGATCCTTTATGCAGAGTGGGATGGCAAGAGTAGTGGTAACAGTCCGTCCGGGATTTGAAGAAGCTGTACAGTTCTATCTGGCAACCGGAAAAATCTGGAATGGAGGAGAAGTTCCTGTTATTGGAGACGAACTTTACCTGTCAATTGTCGACGAAATGAAAGAACCTAAAGGATTAAAACAAGGAAAATCATGGATCACGAGACTTCCTACTTCTCTGAATATCCTTCAGGCGGAAAGTATAGGATTAAAGGTAAAGCATGCATTGCCTTTCAGTACAGAGAATCCGGATGATTTTGAAGTTCCTTCAGAGGTTATTACGGAGGATAAGTTCAATTTTGAATCCAATACGAATCTTCTGGGTGTTCAGGAATCAGGTACGTCTTCTGAGCAAGTGATTTCTGGAGATTGGGCCGCGCCAATTAATTAATCACAATTAACCAAAAAACAACAATATGTCTAATATAGGAAAAATTATTAGGGTAAATGCATTACCTCCGCAGGGAGAAAGAGAAACAAATGTCATTTACCAAGTAGCTGCACCCGGTGCAGCTACTTATACAGACTATGCCATCGATGAAAACGGAGATATGAAAACTCCGGCAGCAGATCCTGCTGCACAAAACCTTAGTGATGACCGCGTCAAAATTACTGATCCTGATCTGGTGTCCGAAGGATTTTTAAACCAGGCGCAGTTCAATCAAAATATAAATGAAGAGCTGGATCATAAGCTCAATGCCCCACTGATTGACGGTAGCCTGCAGGATTTTACAAAAATTGTAGGGCTGGATGTTAATGGGAATACGGCAAAACTGCCTGCCGGGGATTTAGGAAAAAATGTTGCCAATTCCTCTCTTACTACAGTGCCCGGTGCCGGATTGACACTGGGTGCCAATTGGGCGCTGAACACTTCCGGACTTTATTATTCAGTGACCGGATTAGCTGATGTTTCGAATGATACGACTTTTAATATGTTATTAGCTCAAAATGCATCTGGCAGAATGGGAAAATCAAACGGGAAAGGCGCATTTATAAGCCTGCCCAACCAGTTAACAGAAAGCGAGAAGATAGCTTGGAAGACAAGTATGAATGGGGGGTGGACTACAAACACAATGAGTGTAGCTGTTATCTTGCCACCAATCGTTGATAAACAGGATAGAGATTACTTTATCACATTAAAAGGAGCTAACTTAAATCTAAATCCGGCCAGCTTTTCCGTGGAGATTATGAATAGTACAGGTACAACCGTGATAGCTACCGTGCCGAATTCACAGGTACAATTGTATACTAATGGAACTGACCTTGTATTTTACTACAACTTTAAGAATTTACCTCTTGGGAATTACAAAATCAGATTATGGAATGGAGTGGCTTACTACATCACCAATCCCACAATCAACGTAATTGACTTGCTTACACCAATCAGTTTATCCGGGTTAAGCTGGAACATGCTAAATAATACTACAATATGTCCTGTTGTAGATCTTACAACAGCTTCGGGAACATCAATACATAGAGCACGGAATACCAATGAGCAATTTGTGGGAACAAATCAGGATGCGGTTTCCTTCAAGAGTAGTGTTCTCATTCCTTCAGCAATCGCAGACGGTAATTTTTACCTCGAACTAACGAACACCACATCAGGTGTGCTATATTATGATGGTGCCTACGGATATGATTACGGATTGGTAGATGCTGCTCAGCCACTTTCCCATTCTATGCAAATTTTGGCAGGAATAAGAAGGAATCTCTTCTTTGATGAAAGTATACTTCCGGATAATATTTTTGTAAGTGGAAGTAATACCAATACCTCAGTAGGATTAAATAGAACGTCTAAATTATACATTACAAAAAAGGGTAATATCGTCAGCATGAGCAGCATTAATAATGGTCAGCTTACCACGGTTGTATCCACGTGGTTTCAACCTAACGGTGTAGACTTGGCCTTTTTCGCAAATTTTAATAGTTATAACAATAGTAATAGCAATAACGGCGCGAATATTCAAACGGATATTTACATTAACTCACTAATCCAATTATAAAATTATGAACGAACAATTAAACATATCAACGCAAGTCCAAGCCTTAATCAATGACATCGAAAATGTTGAATTAAATCTTGCAGAATTACCATTATCTGAACATCCAAAGCTTCCGCAATTCAATAGAAGTATTCGTGTTCTGGATATTGATGCCAAATCTAAACAGCAGTTTATCTGCTTCAGATATGAACAGGTGCTGAAAGACAAAGAAACCGGTGAAGAGATCAATATATCTCTTCCTGCCCCGGAGTGGGTCATCTATAAGGAAACATGGAGCTATCTCCGTGATAATTACGGCGAACCAATTGAACTGCCTTTGGTTGATCCTACAGATGACATGGTTGGCGATAAGGTGAAAGTTCACAGTTATCAGTATATGCTTTGGCTGCTGAAGAATAATAGGGTTGGCTTTACTGAGCTTCTGGCTTCTTACCTGGATGAATTTGTGAAAATTCACAAAGATGCACTGGATAGGCTTTCCTAAGAAGTATTAATGAATGGCAGAGCGTAATGCTCTGCCTTTTTAAACACTTAAAAAACATAAAAATGAGTTTAGAAATATTAAACAATCCTTTATCAGGAAGTCCTGTGAGTTCTTTCTTTAACAACGAGGATCCAAAATTTCCCGGCTCTTCTTCAGGTCTTATCTCACCTCCCGAACTTAAACAGCTTACAGCAAAACAGATTGCCAATACATATTATAATGGTAAACCCGCATTGGAAGGCAACGGTTTTCAAATTTATTCAGATGAGCCGGTATTCGGCGGAAATATAGAGGAGGTAGTAGTCTATAAAAGCAGGTTTAGCCAAACGATCGGGGGGATTGATGTTGTTCTTTTTGCAAGTAAAAACGGAGCATTTCTTCTTCAGCGTTATATGGAAGCTCTGCCAAGCGGTAAGCAGCTGATCCTTTTTCTGGAAATTGATGACGAATATAATTACAGTACGGTAATGCGTGTTGTGGCAGGAGCAGATCTTACGAAGAACAAAGAAGAATTATTTGATGATATATTTACTTTTACAAGAAAACATGAAGTCAGCGTTCCTCCAAAGGCACTTGAAGATCTCATAAAAAATGGGATATATAGAAACAAAGTTAGTTTCATCAGTTGGTTTCTGGGGCTGAAAGATGCCAGTGTAGGACAAATATTTACCTTTTTTAAGCAGGAAATATTAGAAGGGGCTGCAAGCTTTTTTATTGAAGGTATCGCAGATAACATTACGAAGTTGAGAATTTCAGAAAGTGGCTGGAACCCATATGTGAAAGAAGGAGAATACGATCCGGCTTTTATCCCTGCTACGCTTTATGAAGAGCTTAAAAAGTTTTATGAACATGAGGGCTCCGATAATCCATACGAAAATTTGGAAGGCCAAAAGAAGATCAATTCTAAAATTGTTAAAACCCTATTTGAAAGGATAAACGAGGTTAAGACGGATTTTAATCAACTTTTGAGCAATGCAGAGCATTTTTTTCCAACTTTTATCTTTAAAAAAATAAAACAGTCTTTAAACCTGTTTTTCAGTCAGATAGATAAAATAGAAAAGTTTCTGATTGATCCTCTTATGGGAATGCAACATATGATCTACAGAAGTTATCAGACGGCCAATGCTTTTCTTTGTGGAGTTTATAACAGCCTGATTGATATCATTGCCGGAATTTTTTCGATCATCGGATTTATTTTTAAGGCAGTTGCTGCAATGGATAAAGTAAATGACCGTAAAGTTGAATATGGTGAAATGTTCCTTGAGCTGATGGAAGATCTGATGGAGGGAATCATCAAGTTTGATTATGCAGATTTTTTTAAGCAATGCATTACATTTCAGATAAGAACAGTAATACGTCTGGTAAAATGGATCGAAGAAAAAGTACCACAGTTTACCATGGAAAAAGCAGGCTATTATTATGGTTATATCATTGGAATTATCATAGATATTGTTGTTGAAACTCTTCTTACTGGCGGTGCAGCAGCAGTGGCAAAGCTGGCCAAAACAGTAGAAAGCTTTATCCTGAATCCTTTGGAAAAGATCTCGAAAGCAATTACCCAGGCAGGAAATTTTATGACAAGGATTATAGAGTTTATCAGCATGATCCTTCGTGAATTTAAAAAAGGAGCAAAGGAAATTTTTGCTAAATTGGAGAAAGTTTTAGACGAAGTTTTTGGTTTTGGAGATGAAGTTGCCGATCATGCTTTGACGCCTGCGGAAAAGAGGGTGAAGAGAAAAAGGGAAGAGGTAGAAAAAAAGCTTGAGGCAAAAAAAGATAGAAGAAAGAAGAAAAATAATATTGAAAAGAGCCGTGATCCCGACAAATATATTATTAAGGGAAATAAAGATAAATTAAATAAAAAAGACTTTGTCAAAATTTCAGAAATTATTAAAAGGAAACATGGTTTTGATTTGCATTGGATTGACAGAAATTCCGAAGAATTTCAGGCTCTTTACAGAGCATGGTATAATAGTCCTAAATATGGTTTCTTTGCAGAAAAAAGAATGATAACATCTTATGGAATAGAGGTTGAAGAAGGTCTTTATTTTTTTGAAGGAATACCATCAGGAGGGAGAGTTTTTGAAATTAGCAGTTACACTATTCAACATGAGCTTTTTCATCTTCAATTATATAAAGAGGTTGAAAAGATTATCAACAAAAGAATTCCTAACAGGATTCATGAAGAGTATGTACTACATCAACTTTTAAAAACAAAATCTCGATGGACTGAAGAAGATTTAATTAATGATCTGAATATAATTAACAGAATGAGAAGAAAGGAAAACTTACCGCTAATTAAAGATTTTGATTACTTCAAGAATTGGGATATTAAAAAAGAACTAGAACAAATTAAATATTAAGATTATGATCTTAACCAAAGAACAAGCATTACATATTGCAAATGGAGTAATGAAAGATATATCTAAAAAATTAAATTTAGAGATACTGAAAAATAAAGAGATTTTAGTTGAATATTCTGAAAATCTTTTAGAATGGAAAAAGTATAGTATTCAAAGAGGATGGGATATCATTTTTCCTGCATATAATTTTCAGTTTCAAAATGATGATGGCTTTTATTCAATTACGATAAATGATGAAACACAACAACCTGTATATTTTATAAGTAGCACAGGCGGGAGATCACCAGTAGGGCTTATTAAGAAAAATAACGAAGAAAAATATTATATTGATTGGCAACCTTAAAAAAAACCGCCTCTCTTAGGAGGTGGTTTTTTTAGATAAAAATTTTAGACGAAGTTTTTGGTGAAGATGAGGTTGCCGATCATGATTTGACTCATGAGGAGAAGAGGGTGAAGGATAAGAAGAAAGCTCAATTGGAAAGAATTGAAAAAAAGAACAATCTTGAAAGGAAGAAACAAATAAGACAAAACAAAAGACGTTTTGAGAACTTCAAAGAGAAATGGGAAGGAAGATCAATTCTGGAATTAAGTAAAACAGAAATTGCAAATGCTTTGAAAGGTTATACAGAACAGGCCAATAAAGTTGCAAAGTTAATTGAAGAAGGAAAGATGAAATTCCAAATTTTAGATGATGTGGAATTTAATAAAATGTTGATGGATTCTGGTGATACATTAGAGGAAGCAAGAGGAACAGCTGCTTTTTGTATCGATGACAAAACTTTTTACCGTGCTTCTACATCTGCAGAAAATCTACTAAGTGAGTTTGTCCACGAAGGTACTCATGCTTTAGATCATTTTGACGGTTTTGTCGGAGATACTTACCAGTGGGAAAAAAGAGCTTTTTTCCATGAAAGAGCTTTTCAAGAATCAGTTGGATTGGAGAAAGATTTTGATACAATCAGAGAAATGTTAGATTTTATTTATGTTAATTATTAAAAAAATATAAAATGAATACAGCTATTAAAGAATTATTAGATGAAATGATTCAATATAGAAAAAATAGGAAACCTATTAAATATTTACAAAAAGCTTTTGATGAAATGGGAGATGCAGAAATATATTTCCCTATAGGTTACTTACTATCTTGGCATAAAGGTTATTTTTTTGGAGCTGAAAAGCCAGATAAATTTGAAATAGATAGTGGAGCTGAATATCAAAGGAATATAGAACTATTTGAAAAATGCTCTGAATTAAAGAAAATATTTTCAGTGCATAAAGATCATATCGGTTGGTCTTCTAATCTTTCAGAAGAAGAACAAGATGAGATAAGAAGCTATATTCACGAAAATTATATTGTGCAGATTCGTATAAGAAGAGATGCAAGTTTAAAGAAAAAATAAATCAGGATTATTAAGAGGCTGTTTTACTTTTGAAACAGCCTCTTTTTTTATTGCTATATTCTCAAAATTCCATCCATTTTAATCATAAATTTTAAAAAACAGCCAAAAATACAATCTGATTTTGTCTTTTTATCAATGTTGAAATTCAATTTTTGATTTTTGAGACAACCTCTTTTTCTTTTTAAATTAAGGGGGGATTTTGGACGAAGTTTTTGGTTTTGAAGATGAGGTGGCTGATCATGCCTTGACGCCTGCGGAGATAAGGGTGAAGGATAAGAAGAGAAAGCTTCAGGATAAGCTAGCAAGAGAAAAAAATGGAGGCTTTCTTCCCGGTGAAGATGAAGAAATTTTTAGGAAAGCCCAGAAAGGATCTGGAGGAGGGCAAAGGTATAGAAGAAGTACTTTAAGACAAATTGCAAAAGAAATCGAAAAAAAAATACTCTGACATTGGATTAAAGGTTGAAATTGTGACTAAAAGCAGCCACCCAGAAAGGTATAGAAGATGGACAACCTATCCAAACGATATTTTAGCAAGTTGTAGAAACGCACGAAATACCACCCAAAATGTTTCTTAAAGCTGATGCAACAGAACTTACCATACAGCATGAGATGTAGGCATATCGATGATTTTAAGAAATTTGGTTTTTGTATCATATCATAATATATCAAATTGGAGATTAGAAGAATTGGTTTGGGAGAGAATTTGGAAACAAAAATACCGTTGGACAAAACAGGAGCTAATCGATTCATATAAGTATTACAGAGATGAATGTTTAAGACAAGGAGCTGAGCCAAAAATTATAGACGAATTAGAACAATTATTAAAATAGGAAATTATGAATTTAACTGAAAAAGAGGCATTAGCTTTGGGAATAAAAGTAATGTCTGATATCAATTTTAATTATGACAACAATGTTAAAGTTGATGCTAAATATTTTGAAAAAGGAAAATATTATGACTTTAATTGCTGGCTGTTAAGCTTTCCATATGGTTTTGAGGATTTTGATAGACATATTTATGGAAATTTAATGATTGATGATGATGCTGGAGTAGTTAAAAAAAATATATCTATACGTAATGGTTCTATAACTATTGGCTACAATGAAGAAAAAGACAAATACTTTATTATAGAAAAAAGACCATAAACAATCTCATATTATTAACGCCTAAATTAAAATGAGAATTCAAAGGAGTTTGTAAAGTAAGGAGGCTGCGGATAATAATCCTCGGGGCTGCCTGGAATTATTTATTAACTTTAATAGAAGAATAATCAAAGAAAGATTAGAATTTTTTAATAACGAATTAAAATTTAGGTTATGAAAATTAAAGTTTTAAATTATTTTATTATTAATAAATTTAAGCCAAATCAAAAAAATATTTTAGATGTTCAAATAATTGATGAAGAAGAGAGCACTCTTATCAATAAAAAGTTCACCAATAATGAAAGAAAAATATCTTTCATTGTTAAATCTGTAGGACATATAAACCCGGCGGTTGAAAATTATTATCCACTAACCATAGAAATAGATGAAAGTGTTAATTTAAAAGATTTAAAAGATTTAAAAGATTTAATTTTCACAGACTATGATGAATATTAAAATTTTATAGATGAAAACAATAATAAAGGATATGCTTATTGAGTTAACGTTAAAAAGTGATAAAGAGCAAAAAGACAGAATGTTTTATAGAGCTAAAGAAAAGCTTGAAGGCACTACGTTTGTCTCACTTACAAATTTGCTTATGCAGTGGCATAAAAAGATAAAAAAAGGATTTCCCTTTGCACAATATCAAAATGATTATCTTCAGCTTTCAGAATTAATGCAGACAAAGTATAAAATTTTATTTGAGAACTGTTCAGAGCTTTATGAGCTTAAAAATGATAAAATATATTTTAATTCTTCCTTGACTGATGAAGAAAAACAGGAAATCTTAGATTATGTAGATGAAAATTATAAAATTATCAGGCATAGTTATGGTAGAAAGTCATAATAATTACCGCTTCTTATGAGGCGGTTTTTCTTTTTAAACTAGAAAAACTTTAGATGTTCAACAATACCAGACCAGCGTGAAACCCACGCTGGTTTTTTATTGCAAAAAATAAATTTCCAAATTTTATCCACAGTAAACCAGCGTATTATAAAATATTTTCATTCTTTTTTCAAAATCCCACGCAAGATTTTCCAGAAAACGGATTTTATAGATGAGTACTCAATACAATTAATGTTTAATGTAAAAAAATAATGAAATGAAGAATTCAATAGTACTTAAGGTTATTACGACCGTTTTAATTTTATCAATCATCTTCTCCCTGTTCTCGTGCATGAACGAGGACAGGATAGAAGTACCACCCGTAAAGCTGGAAGATGTTAACGGTAATTATAGGGGAAGGCTTATCACAGTGCAGGGAGAGTTTAGGTCGGAAAAAGTTGTAGACTTTAAAATAAAAAAAGATACCCTCACATTTCCGGAATTTCCTTTAAAAGAAATTGTAATGGCGGTAGTAAAAGATCCAATAAAAACACAGAGCGCGATAGCGGCAATGGGAAAAGTGAAATATAATCTGAATTATACAATGGTATTAAATGTTGATAAAAACTGGGTAGAACTCACTTTTGCACCAAAAGTTCTTGAGCTTCAGATTCCGGTAGATGGAGTGACCAAAAAAACAGTCGTAACAATCGCGGCAAAGCAAAAAGGATACTTTGTGGGGCTGGACCATACGCTGAGATTTGCCTTGGCAGCAGAAAAAATAACAGTAAATGGAACAGAATTGAGTCCCTTCGAGGCAATTAACTACAATTTCCCATACTGCATAAAAACTAATTGATAAGATAATATAAACAATAGATTGTGGTTTGCCGGATGCGGTCTATTTTTGCGTTAAAATTTTAATCGGTGCTAAACCGGACCTGGTCGTACATGGAAGAAAACAAGGAGCAGATTTTAATAAGACGCCTTCTCACGAAGGAAGAAGCTGCCTGGAAAGAACTTTTCGGAAACTATTCCGGAAACCTTGCCGGGGTCTGTTCCCGTTATCTTTCAGGAAAAGACGATGTTCATGACGTTCTTCAGAACAGCTTTATCAAAATGTTCCGCTCCATAGCAACATTTGAATACAGAGGCAACGGTTCTTTGAAAGCATGGATGATCCGGATTACCGTAAACGAAGCTTTAAAGCATATAAAACAGCATTCCGGCATAACAACAAATGATGATCTCACAGAATTTCCAGACATTCCCAATGATGAGGAACCGGATCTCGAGGAAATTCCCCAGGCAGCCATTATGAAAATGATACGCTCGCTTCCTGATGGATACAGAACCGTTTTTAACCTGTTTGTATTTGAGAAAAAAAGCCATAAAGAGATTGCCGGGCTTTTAGGAATCGCAGAAAATTCTTCCGCCTCACAGTTTCACAGGGCAAAAGGACTGCTGATCCAGAAAATTAAAGAATTTAAAATGTCAAAAAAAGCACAATATGAATAATCGGTGGCTCAATGATCTGCACAGGAAAATGGAAGACCACGAAGAGGATGTTCCTGGTGGGCTGTGGGAAGATATTAAAGATGAACTTTTTTCCGGAGAGGAAGAAAACAGAATCGCCGGGGGGATGATGCTTGAAGCTGATGATAAAAAAGAAAGTACAACAACTATTTCTGTAACTAAAAAAAGCACTCTGTTCTACCGTATTGCTGGAATGGCTGCTGCTATTGCCATGCTCTTCTTTACAGGAAAGTTTTTACTGGAAATGAATGCAGAAACAGAGCCTAAGATAGCAGTACACTCTGAAAATACCGATCACATTAAAACAGAAAGCAAAAAAATCACAGAATCAGTAAAGGCAGGTACAAATGAGCAGGTCATTACCAAATCAGGTGAAAAACATAGCGGTCAGGGAAATATATTAATAAGCAATGCTCATTCGCGCACTATTTTAGAAAATATATTTAACACAACCATTGATAAGGAAATACCTGTGCTTGTGGAAAAGCAAAATAATTTAATCCCATTGGCAAAAAAAGAATGGCCTCCTTACAATATATCTCCTTCATTTGGTGAAAGTCCGGAATTACAAAACAAACAGGATGACGGAGAAACTTTTAATAACTATGAAAATAAACTTCCGGAAAAGTATGCCGGCACCGATAAACCTAAAATTTTAGGTCGTCAGTCAAAAAAATGGATGCTGAGCATGCTTACAGGAAATGTTTCCTCAAATTCTTCTGAACAGAAGTTCCCAGGCTATACCTCTATGAGCGGAAGCCCCATGACTTTTAGTGATTTCTGGATTTCCGGTACAGAGCCTGATCCGCTTACAGAAGTTCTGCTGGCTAATCAAAGCAAAGAAGTTGAAGCAAGGATAAGACATAAAATACCCGTTACATTTGGTGTTTCCGTGTATTATAACTTAGGGAAAAAATGGGGAATAGGAACAGGTATTAATTATACAAAACTTACCTCAGAACTGCACTCCGGAAGCAATTCAAATTATATAAAAGGGGATCAGAGCATTCATTATATAGGCATTCCGGTGCAGCTAAACTACAATGTCATTCAGAAAGGGCGCTTTACAGGTTATGTTACCGGTGGGGTACTTGTCGAAAAAGCTGTAGCAGGAAAACTTAAAACAAAATATATAGTAAATGATGAGGTGCAGGACGAACAGGACGAACGGCTTGATGTGAAACCTGTACAGTTTTCAGTGAATTCGGCGGTAGGGCTGCAGGTGAAAATTATTGATAAAATCGGCATATATGCAGAGCCGGGAATAGGATATCATTTTAAAAATGACAGCCAGCTTAATACCATTTACAAAGAAAAACCATTAAACTTTAATATGAAGTTCGGAATCAGACTGTTACTGGACTGATATATCACTGAGTAAGACTAAAATAAACCATTAAATATTTAAATATGAAACCAAAACTGATTTTTTTGGCTTTTCTGTTCATGACCATTCTGAATATAAAAGCACAGTGTAATCCAACCATCACAAGTCCCAGGCTGGGCTTAAAATTTCCGGATAAAATCCTCTTCTGCAATACCGAAACCGAGGTACTTTCTACACAAGCTTTCGGAAGCTACCAGTGGTACAAACAGCAATGGACCTGGCAAACGCCTAATACCAATCCCTGGACACCAATTCCCGGTGCAGTTTCACAGACTCTCACCATCAATGGAAATGATGATCAGCTTTATTATTTTAAAGTAGCAGTTACGCAGGGAGATTGTGTGGCAGAAAGTCCAGCTGTTATGGCAGACGGATTTGCCTATGCACTTCCTTCGATGCTTACTACGTTTACACCAGGAACTTTTTCCCAGGTAGGACTGGGTGAATATAATATCTGTGCCGGGGCATCCGTAAAATTTGATGATGTTTTTCCTGATCTTTATGGCAACCATGTATGGTATAAATGCATTCCAGCCAGCCCGCCGCCTTCCAATGGTGACCCGTGTGTTATAAATGGTGCTACTGGAGATACCTATACCGCAACAGAATCTGGAGAATATGGATTCTATGCCTGTACAGAGTACTGCCCGGATCAGTGTGAATTTTTAGGAACGGGAAATTTTGTAAAACTGAATTTTGGGAACTGGGAGTTCTGCAGCCTCGGAACAGATGAAACAAAAGGCAAGGAAAAAGACCTGAGAATATACCCAAATCCTACAGCCCAGTTTCTTTATATCGGAAAAGAGTCTGATAAAACCTATAAAGCGATTTCTATTATTGACATGACAGGAAAAGTAGTTCTTCAGAAAAATGAACACCGTTTTAATGAAGCTATAGATGTAAGCAGGCTCGTACCCGGAAACTATATTATTCTTTCCAAAGACTCGGAAGGAAATACCTATAAGAATAAATTCATAAAGAAATAATAGCATACGATCAATCCTTAGTTAGTTTTTTTTAATCATGATAAGCCGGTACAGAGATAGTCTGTATCGGCTTGTCTTTTTTAAGAATAATTTTTTTTAAACGCATTTTAAATTAAAAAACAATTCATGAAAAAGCTAATTTTTTAAAATATCATATTATTTATTTTTACAAAAAAACACCAATCATGTTAGTTAAAATTTATGGGAGCGCCATCTTCGGAGTCGCTGCACAAACCATTACTATTGAAGTAAATATAGATACAGGAGGAGTGGGGTACCATCTTGTCGGGCTTCCGGATAATGCCATCAAAGAAAGCAGTTACAGAATCTCTGCCGCTCTGAAGAATGTAGGATACAAAATTCCCGGTAAGAAGATTACGATTAATATGGCGCCTGCAGATCTTAGGAAAGAAGGGGCTGCATACGACCTATCCATTGCAATAGGCATCCTTGCCGCTTCAGATCAGATCCTTGCCGAAAATATCCATCAGTATATTATCATGGGTGAGCTTTCCCTTGATGGAAGCCTGCAGCCTATAAAAGGAGTGCTGCCTATAGCAATTCAGGCAAGGGAAGAAGGTTTTAAAGGAATCATACTTCCTATACAAAACACCCGCGAAGCTGCCATTGTAGATAATCTGGAAGTGTATGGTGCAGAAAATATTAAAGAAGTAATTGATTTTTTTAACGAAGGAAAGCCTATTGAAAGAGTAATACTGGATACCAGAAAAGAATTTCAGGAAAAAATGAATGATTTTCCATTTGATTTTTCTGAAGTTAAAGGACAGGAAACAGCAAAAAGAGCAATGGAAATAGCTGCTGCGGGCGGGCATAATATTATTCTCATCGGTCCTCCCGGAAGTGGAAAGACAATGCTGGCCAAAAGAGTACCGGGAATACTTCCTCCATTAACTCTCAAAGAAGCTTTAGAAACAACAAAAATACATTCTGTAGCCGGTAAAATGGGTGCCGAAACTTCTCTAATGACCGTGAGACCTTTCAGATCGCCACATCATACCATTTCGGATGTTGCACTGGTAGGTGGCGGAAGCTACCCTCAGCCTGGAGAAATCTCACTTGCCCACAACGGGGTCTTATTTCTTGATGAAATGCCGGAGTTTAAAAGAACTGTTTTGGAAGTTATGAGACAGCCTCTTGAAGACCGGGAAGTAACAATTTCCAGAGCCAGATTTACCGTAAACTATCCTGCCAGCTTCATGCTCGTAGCCTCTATGAATCCAAGTCCCAGCGGCTTTTTTCCGGACGACCCGGGCAATACCTCATCTGCTTACGAAATGCAGCGGTATATGAATAAACTTTCAGGCCCTTTATTAGACAGGATTGATATTCATATAGAAGTACAGAAAGTTGAATTTGAACAATTGGCAGAAAAAAGAAAAGGAGAAAAAAGCTCAGATATCCGGGAGCGGGTACTTAAGGCACGCAACATTCAGAATGAACGCTATAAAAATCTCAATATCAGCTATAATGCTCAGATGGGGCCTAAGGAAATTGAAGCATTTTGCAGTCTGGACGAAACCTCTCTGCACCTCATTAAGCTTGCTATGGAAAAGCTGAACCTTTCCGCAAGGGCTTATGACCGTATCCTGAAAGTGGCCAGAACTGCAGCCGATCTGGAAGGAACTGAAAATGTATTATCACACCATATTTCGGAAGCCATACAATACAGAAGCCTGGACCGGGAGTTTTGGAATGTATAATTGAAGAACGTCGGTACAGCCTCTTGAAAACATTCTTTATAATCTGATAGTTTTTCATTTTCAAGGTGAAAAATTGCATTCTTATTTCCTTCAACTATAAAGGCTAATAGCATAAATTTAATTCTCTTTTTCGGGAGGAATTATCGGGTTTTGATTTTTTTATGCCAATTATTATGTTAAATTTGATTGCCGAATTATTAAAAATATTGCATTATGAAAGAAAAATCAATGAACACTACTTAGTATTTAATTGGAAAGATGAGAGTACAGAATCTACAGTATTCTGAGCTATTTGCCTGTACTAGATATGTTAGAAAATATATCTAAAGATTGCCAAAAGCAGATCATTTGACCCGATTATCACCAACCAAAACAAAAACTAATATGCCAAATACACTATCAACGCCATCGGGGCAGCCCGCTGGTGTACCGGTTCTTTTATCATCTGAAGACAAAGAAAAGCTTCTCAACGACTTTAATAAAACAGACTGGGACTATCAAAAAGAAGAAACACTGGTTTCCCTTTTCAAAAAACAAGCACTCCTTCATCCCGAAAACCTGGCTGCTGTTTATCAGGACAGCAGGATCAGTTACCGCGAGCTCGATCAGAAAAGCAGTCAGCTTGCTAATGTCCTGTTAGAGAAAGGAATACAGGAAGGAATGTTTGTTCCTGTATGGCTGGACCGTTCTTTAGAGTGGCTGGTGGCCATTCTGGGTATTTTGAAGACAGGAGCAGCTTATGTGCCTATAGATCCCGCTTATCCTGTAAAACGTGTAGAATACATCATTACAGATACCTCAGCGGAAATACTGATTACAGATACTCAGCGGGGAAATTCATTGGTAAAAGGAATTAACACTGAAATTTTTTATCTGGATCATACAGAAAGCCTGTCTCATTTATCTGCTGAACTGCCTGATATTACTATAAGTAAGGATGCATTGGCCTACACCATTTACACATCCGGTTCAACAGGAAACCCAAAAGGGGTCATGATTTCCCATCACAGCATTCAGCATCTGGTTACATGGCACAACCAGTATTTTCATGTTGGTGATACATCACATCTTACCCTTGTTGCCGGATTGGCATTCGATATCTCAGTATGGGAAACATGGTCGGCGCTTATTGCTGGCGCTGTAATGTATATCGCAGACAATGAAGATAGGGTGGAAGCTTCAGAGCTTGTGAATTTTTACCGTAAAAACCGGATTACCCATGGATTTGCCCCTTCTGTTCTTGCTCCTTCCGTTGTTGAAGAAACCCGGAAGTACAATGACCTTGAACTTAAATACCTCTTTACAGGAGGAGAAAAACTTAAACCTGTACTTACCAGCGAATTAAGTTATGAGTTAATCGACTATTATGGACCTACTGAATGCACGGTTTATGCCACTTTCAAAAAGGTAAAAGACGTAAATGGGCAATATGTATCTTCAATCGGAAGACCAATAGCCAATGCACAGGCTTATATTTTAGGAGAAAACGGCGAGCTGTTGCCGGTAGGTGCTGTAGGAGAACTGCATATAGGGGGAAACCTTTTGGCTAAAGGTTATCTTAATAATGAAGAACTCACAGCTTCAAAGTTCATTAATAACCCATTCAGGGAAAATGAAAAGCTTTACCGTACCGGGGATCTTGCCCGCTGGAAGCCGGATGGGGATCTTGAATTTTTAGGAAGAATAGACAATCAGGTGAAAATTAGAGGCTTCCGAGTAGAATTAGGTGAAATCGAACGTTGCCTTGCCCGCCTGGAAGGAATACAGGAAGCCGCTGTGATTACAAAAGATCATGGAAGTAATAAATATATTGTAGCCTTTGTCGTGGTAAAATCTGGTGAAAAAGCAGATACTGCATGGGTGAGACAACAGCTGAAAGAAGAGCTGCCCGGCTATATGATTCCGGCTCAGATCATCAATGTGGATAAAATACCACTCACGAGCAATGGAAAAACAGACACTCACCTGTTAAGGGAACTTGCAGACAGGGAAGCAAAAGAATTAATTTCTACTGAACCTCCTACCAATGAAACCGAAAGAATTATAGCAGATATCTGGGCTGAAGAGCTGGAACGGCCGGTGATTAATATTACAGATAATTTCTTTGACATCGGTGGAAACTCACTTCTTGTCGCTATAGTTGCAACTGCCCTGAATTCAAGATTGGATACCCGGGTTTATATGAGGGATATTTACCAGTTTCCGGTCCTCAAGGAGCTTGCCGATGAATTGATCACCAGGGCCAAAGAAGCCCGTGAAGCAATCCCTGAAGAAGATGTAGAGCCTTATGTTGCGCTTCAACAGGATGTTTACCTGTCTCCGGGAACTGTTTTTGCAGGAGGTTTTGATCCAAAACAATTGGAAAACCCTGAAAACATATTTCTGACAGGAGTTACCGGATTTGTAGGAATCCATTTGCTTCAGGAGCTTTTAGATACCACAGCTGCAGATATTTACTGTCTCGTAAGAGCTCAGGACGAATTTCATGCTGTAGAGAAGATAGACCGCTGCTATAAACAATACCATATTGATAGAAAAGAAGAGCAAAAACCGAGAATCATTCCGGTAATAGGAGATTTATCCCTTCCATTATTAGGTCTTTCCGAAGGGAAATTCAAAAGCCTTGCAGCAATGCTGGACCTTATTTATCACTCTGGAAGCTCTGTTAATTTTATAGAACCCTATTCTTATATGAAAGCACCGAACGTAGAAGGATTAAGAGAGATTATAAAGCTTGCCGGTGCCGAAAAAACCAAATGTCTTGCTCTGTTATCTACCATTTCTGTTTACAGTTGGGGTCATGTTTTCACAGGCAAAAAAGTAATGCTTGAAAGTGATGATATTGAACAGAATATTATGTCAGTAAGCAAAGATATTGGCTACGTAAGGAGTAAATATGTGATGGAGGCTATTGCTGATCTTGCCGCTAAAGAAGGTCTTCCGTTAATTACTTATCGTCTTGGCTATGCTATGTGCCACAGTGGAACAGGCGCCAGTGCTCCTTACCAGTGGTGGTCGGGTCTTGTGAAAAACTGTGTCGAATTTAAATCTTATCCTTTGCTCACTGAACTAAGAGAAGGACTGATCACAGTAGACTATATGACCAAGTCTATGGCTCATATCACGAAAAATAAAGATGCGGTTGGTAAAAAGTTCAACCTGATTGCAAGGCCGGAAACCAACCTTACCCTGGAAAATTTCTTTGCTCTGTTGAAGAAATATTATCCGCTTACCCTTGAGGGTCTTCCTTATAAAGAATGGAGAAAGCAGTGGGAAGATGACAGTAAAAACCGTCTTTATCCATTAACAAGTTTATTTAAGGATAATATGCATGAAGGTCTGTCAACAGTAGAGTTGTATCAGAATACTTATGTCTGGGATTGTTCCAATGTCATCCAGTTCCTGGAAGGATCTGGTATTGAGGAGCCGGTTTTTGATAAAAAATTGCTGGATTCTTATCTGAAATACTTAGGAATTCCTGTTTTATAATACTGATTATTTATTGATGCTTCCGGAATAACGAAGTTATTCCGGAAGTTTTTTAATATTAAAAAAAATACGTCGAGTTTTGTCGTAGATCTGAGTGATATTTACATTATAAGACCAGTGTTTAATATTAACCTTTAAATAATTAATGAAATGTCAACAAAAAATGAACAAACAAATTCTTCGGCTGTTTTTGCCGCTAATAATCTTACCACAAACTCTTATGACGTTACAGATTTTGGGACTTTAGGAACATCTGATGACAGTGATGTTTTTCAGGATGCAATTGATCATGTAAGAACGAATGGCGGCGGACAAATTAATATTCCTTCAGGAACATATTATGCCAATATAGTTCTTGATTCAAACATATTTTTGAATGGAGCCGGACCCAATACGACCATTCTAAAATCTGTTTCCGGAAGTAATCTGGATGTAATTCAAGGAAGAGATTTTGCTTTACTTACAAATACGCCAAAAGCAAATCCGGAAACAAGAGGAGTAAGATATGCAGGGGTAAGCAACCTTTCTATAGATGGAAACAAACAGAATAATAGTGCGGGCTGTGGAATGAGAATATGGGGATGTTCTCTATATGTCAATAACATTGTCGTCGCCAATTGTAAAGAAGACGGAATATACACTGAATTTACAACTCACGATTACCCTTTAAGTGATTTTTCTACAACATATGATGCACTGGAAAGTAATTTCAATCATATTAAGACCGTTGCGAATAATGGGAATGGCTGGACATACAAAGGACCACATGATTCTGAGATTAATGACTATGTATCATTTCGGAATGGAGGATGGGCATTATATCAGGAAAAAGGATCATTAAATGGTGTACACTGGAATTCCTGGCTTAATTCAAATAGTTTTTATTTCGGTGATGTGGTAAAACTGGATAATATCGTTGCTAGCGGAGAAACGGGAACGGGGATTGAATTTTATGAAGCTGTAAGCAGCTGTTCAATCACAAATTTAACACTTGGAGGGCATAACACCGGAATTATACTAAGAGGGGAACGACATAAAATTTCAGGATATGCAGGAACTATAAAAGATGTAGCAATTATTAATGATAATGCAGGTATGTGCAATATTGAATTAATCATGTATGATATTAAAAATATTTATCAGCAAATAAACAATGGGCGTCATAATGTTTACAAAATTCAGGCAAGATTAAAATCAGGTCAGAATATAGGAAAAAATCAAGATTGGTTCCCGCATATTACAGAACATACAGAAATTATGGTATATAATGAGGATTCAGCAAGCTACACAACAATTTTCAGAATACCCAACGATAAACTTTGGAAAAACGGATGGCAGCCTGAATTACCGGATAGCAATTCGAAAATTATTTGTGCGGATTCATTTGCATCAACGATTGAGACAGGAGTGGTTAAAAAAGCAATGAACCAGAGTGATTCTTCTGCAACTACCGTTACTGATGAATTAGTTTCAGATTTTAATACATTATTATTAAACCTGAAAAATGCAGGTATGATGTAAACTATTATCTCAGAACTCTTTTATGTAGAGTTCTGAGTTTAATTAAACTCCCTTTTTCCCGCTCAAAATCATTTCAATCATCTTGATCTTTCTGTTTTCCCTGGTTTCAGGCTTCTTCGCTTCCTCTATCCAGCGGATGTATTCTTTCCGGTGGGTATAGCTCATTTTGTCGAACAGGTTCTTTGCATCGGGATTTTCATTAAAAACAACGGCGACGTCGTTTGCAATTTCAACAATTCTTTCCTCTTGATCTTCAATAAGGCTTACAACAACCTCATCACCAAATGTTTTCCCCAACTGTTTTCGGACTTCCTGGGTCAAACCTAAAATATGGCAGTCAGAGTTCATTTTAGCAAGGCTTCCACGGTATTCGACCTTACCGTCAAATGTTGCTTTAATTTTGACCTGTCCTTTTTTGCCGAACAATTCTTCCGCAGAAAAAGGAAACTCTACAAAAGCGGCGTTCAGGGCTCCATTTTGTTTTATAATTCCGGTAAATTCTATTCTTTTCATCACAAAGATTTAAAGTTCAAAAATAAAAAAACCGTGAACAGAAATTCACGGTTTTAAAAATTTATAAGGAAAAGATTATTTTACCTTTTTTGTTTTCTTAGGCATTTGAGTAGTTCCTGAATTTTTAGACTTAGTATCAGGAGGTGTATTTTCTCCTCTTACAAGCTTTAATTCATCGATCAGCCTTCTTGCTCCTGCATATTTGTCGATCGTCCAAAGAACGAAACGTACATCTACGTTGATCGTTTTCTGCCAGTCCTGTTCGAATACAATATCACCGCTTAATGCTTCGCTGTTTCCATCGAATGCAATACCGATAAGGTTTCCGTCTCCGTCAATTACCGGAGAACCGGAGTTACCACCTGTGATATCATTGTTAGAAAGGAAGTTTACAGGCATATATCCTGCAGCATCGGCATACTGTCCGAAATCCTTAAGATTATAAAGGTCGATCACTCTTTGCGGAAGATCAAACTCTTCATCTCCTTTCTTGTATTTTCCTACAAGACCTGTCATATCAGTATAATAGTTGTCCGTAACGCCAAAATAGTTTCTGTCATTTCTTACAGGAAGTTTATCTACCGTTCCGTAAGTTAATCTCATGGTAGAGTTAGCATCCGGATAGAATTTTTTCTCAGGCATAGCCTTCATTAATCCGGCTAAGAATAGACGGTTGTTCTTGTTGAAGTTATCGTCAACTTTAGAATACTTCTCCATGCTCATTTTCTGGTCAGCAACAATTCCGTTGGCGATTTTCCAAAGCGGATCAGCATCAAGTTTCAAGGCATCTGGATTTAATAAGAAGTTTGTAGCAGAAGTCTTATTTGCAAAAATTGAAGAATAAGCTACATTGGAAAGCGTCTTAGAATCTAATCCTAAAATAGTAGCAGATGCCACCTCTTTATTAGTTACTCTTGACTGGTAAAGACCAGCCATAGAAGCAAGCATTTCTCCTTCCAGAGATGGATTGAAGTTTTCATATGCTTCTTTGATTGCAGTTTCAGTTTTAGCTTTCATCGCTAATCTTCCCTGCATATCCTGAGCAGCATAAGCCTTAAGAACAGAACCTACCTGCAAAGCAAGGGTAATATATTTCGCATTTCTTGAGAACTGTGTAGCATAGTTTCTTTCAACATTTCTGTCGGAAACCTGCTTGTAATAAGCCCCGATATCTTCTAAAACACCATCATATTCTGCGTTTCCTGGTAATGCAGACCATTTTCTGTAAGTATCCTCAATCTTTTTCTTGTCGGCGATCGTTCCGTTTTTATCTACCGCGTCGATCGTTCCCTGTCTGTTTTTCCAGTAGTTAGCCACAGAAGCATATTGAGACGCGTAATTAAGCTGAGTGGCTTTATCCTTGTCCATATACTTTTTCATAACATCCATAGCCAGTTTAGAAGCTTCCACCCAAGCCGGATAGTCTCTGTTTACCATCTGCTGAATACCGTAAGATGTCAGGTAACGGTTTGTTCTTCCCGGATATCCTAAGATCATAGAGAAGTCTCCTGGCTTGATCCCTTTAAGAGAAACCGGAAGGAAATGCTTAGGTTTCAACGGAACATTGCCTGGTGCATATTCTGCAGGGTTTCCTGCTGCATCCCCATATACTCTGAATACTGTGAAGTCAGCAGTATGTCTTGGCCATTCCCAGTTATCTGTATCACCTCCGAATTTACCTAATGATGAAGGTGGTGCACCTACCAATCTGATATCTTTGTAATCCTGGTATACAAAATAGTAGAATTCATTCCCGTTGAAGAAATCTTTTACCACTACTGTATATTTTCCGTTTTCAGAGTTTTCAGCCTGGATTGCTTTTGTTTCAGCATCAATAATTGCTTTTCTCTCTGCTCCGGTCATATTGTTGTTTAGCTTGGAGGTGATTCTCTGTGTAGCATCATCCATTCTAACTAAAAACCTTACATAAAGATCTTTTGCATTAAATTCGTCTTTCTGCTTCATGGCCCAGAATCCGTTTTTCAGATAATCTTTTTCCGGAGTAGAAGCGGCAGCTACGGCACCGTAACCACAGTGGTGGTTCGTGAAAATAAGTCCTTTGTCAGAAACAATTTCCCCGGTACAGAAACCTCCGAAGCTCACGATAGCATCCTTTAAGCTTGAATTGTTTACTGAATAAATTTCTTCAGGTGTCAAATGCAGTCCCTCTTTTTGCATGTCGACCCCGTTAAGTCTTTTGATGAGCATTAACAGCCACATCCCCTCATCCGCCCTCATCTGAGCAAAGCCCAATAAGAAAGTGAACAGTAGAAATAGTCTTTTCATTTTATAAAATAATTTTTGTGTCGCTAATTTACTAATTTTTACGATATTCTGCCCCGGAATGGTATGAAAATGGGAGGATAATCCCCATGAAAAAAATACTTGTATCATTTTTTGCAGTTTTGCTTTTGGGAGTTGTGATCAGTTGCTCTTCAGTCCCGCAAAAAAATCCGAACCTTCAAAGGCAGTGGATGCTCATTTCTTTTGATAAGTTTTCTAAAGAGGAATTGGTCAGAAATAAGGCAGAAATCAACCTCACAGGCGTAATGGAAAAAGGAAAAATTAAAGGGGGAGCCCATATGGGATGCAACACTATGTTTTTTACTTCTGAATTTAAAACCAAAGGAAAAGTAAAGATCTCAGGAGTGGGAAGCACCTTGAAGGCCTGCCAGAATATGGAACTGGAGAACGCTTTTATCCAGAAATTCGATAAAATGAGCAATTATTCCATAGAGGGGCATTTCCTTACCTTATCCGACGACAATGGAAATTCTATGAAATTTGTAGCCGCGGATTGGGATTAAGAATATTGTTTGATAAAGCAAGCTTAAATAAGATTTTAATTAAATTATAAAAATATAAAAGTCCGCGCTGGAGCGGACTTTTGCTTGAAATCTGGTTGTGGTTATCAGTTTTTTGGAATTGTTTTCTTTATTTCTTCTAAAGTTGCTGTATTGGGCAGGCCCACGACATTGCTGTTTGTGTTCCCGGAATTTATACTGGTTCGGGATGCCTGTCTGTTGGGAATAGAGGCTTTTATTTCAGCTAAAGTGGCCGTGTTGGGAAGCAGTTTTCCCGAAGCATTATTTGATTGGCCCTGAACCTTAGCGTCCTGTTTTTTAACTTTAAGACCCTGTTCTGAAGCCAGTGTGGTTACGTTTTGCTTTTCAGGAGCATTTTCCTGAGATGCTTTTGCCAGCTGTGCCTCCCGCTCTCTGAGTTGTTTCACGACCTGGGCCTGATCCTCAGATTCAGGAGTTTTCTTGTTTTCCTGAGCATAAATGGATATGCTCAATGCTAAAAATGCTGTGATATATAATGATTTCATGATCGTTTATTTAATGTTTACCAATACCTGGATTTTCCCTGTTCCATCCTGATTGTAATCCTGAAGAGCTTTTCCGATTACCTGTCCTATTTTTACCTTTTTAGGATTGGCCTTCATGGCAGTTCCGGATTTCGATGAGGTTACCAAAAGATCTCCTCTTTTAATTTTACCGCCTTCCAGACACACCTTGGTTGGAATAACACCGATAACTCCCATAGGAACTTTATCGGAAATATCAGAATCTATATGTTCCTCAGTGAGCAATACCCCCGGTCTGGTGGCGTATACTCCTGCAACGAGAGTAGAATAGGGTTTGGAAGATCTTTCGACTGTCCGATCCGAATTGGTGGAGATCACAAGAATATCTCCTGTTTCATATTCAGAAATGCTTCCTTCCACATCAAATGCTTCTGCCACGTCGGCTCCACTGCTCTGTGTCCCTCCGTTAAAGAATCCTCTTCCTGCTTTATTGATACGTGCTACGTTTGCTGAGGCACTTTGGTAAACCGCAATGTCACCTGAGGGTCCCTGATGATTAACAAGCAGGGTAGAGCCGGTACCAACAGTCGTTACATGTACCACCGGCTGGCTGTTTGCATTGTTGAAATTGGCGAACCTGCCGGCTTTACCAGTACCAAAATTAGGGACAAAGCCTGAGATGGCATTTCCGTTCCCATCGCATGATGCTTCCACACCATCGCCGCTACCGCCCGCATTAGCTGTAATACCATTTCCGTTACCTTCAGTAAGGGCCAGTACTGCGGGTCCGTTGCCACTGGCATTGGAAGAGTAGAATAAGCCTGCGTAACCTCCTGTTCCTGAAGATATACCATAAATTCCGGCAGTTCCGAAATTGGCAAACTGTGAATTTACTTCCCCTTTCACGGCAGGAGACGTGCCCGTTACCCTGTCTACCTTAAAATTTCCGCCGGTACCGTTACCCACTGTAGTTACCGTTATGACATCGCTTGTATTGGCATCATTAAAAATGTTAAATCTTCCTGCGCGCCCGGTTGAAAAAGTAGGAACCCATGCATACAGGGCGTTTCCGGATCCATCGATATTGGTCTCAACACCATTTCCGTTTTTACCTGCATTGGCAGTAATGGCATTGCCGTTTCCATCAGTTAAAGCAATTAACGCAGCTCCGTTTCCTGCAGGATTTGATGCGTAGAATAACCCTGCACGTCCTCCTGTTCCTGACGATACCCCAAAAATACCTGCTGCACCAAAGTTTCCGAAAATGGTATTCACCTCACCTCTTACCGCAGCTCCCACGCTATTTGTATTATCAACTAGGAAAGAAGATGCATTACCCTGAGTGTTATCCGGAATACTTCCGTTACCGATGGTTTTTACCTCTAAAGTATTAAAATCATTTGTTGCGTTCACGTTTTCAAATCTTCCTGCGCGTCCTTTTCCGCTATTAAGTCCAACCTGTCCGAAAACACCTACTGAAGTTCCGGTCGTATTACCGCTTACAAATCCTCTTACTCCATATCCCCCGCCATCATTACGGCCTACTACGGCCCCGGCAATATCACTGGTTGTCCTGCCGACTACCGCTTCGCCGGCTCCGTTATTATCGCCTACTATACCTGCAGAGGTCTGTGCACTTGTAATGCCATGCAACGCGAATCCGGCAGCTGTAGAACTGCGTACTCCAGCTCCGTTTCCGGTAGTTGTTACATTCACTACCGTTCCGTTTCCGACACTGGAAACATTGAGGGCATTGTTATTATTGGCATTGTTGAATATTGATATACTTGCAGGAATTCCGTTATTACTCGTTGCCGTAAGTCCGGTTCCTGTATTACTGTTTGCGTATACTCCGGTTCCGTTGGCACTTGCATTTCCATAGACACCTAATCCGTTAGGAGTAACACCGTAAACGCCCCATCCGCTTCCGTTCTGGCTTCCCCAGACACCGACACCCAAGCCTCCGGTTCCATTGTTGATACCCCGGACACCACTGGAAAATCCCCCTGGTGCCACGTTGTTTACAATACCCCGAACTGAAGCAATGCTGGAAGTAATTGTATTGTTGACACCTTCCACGGAAGCTCCGTCACCGTCATTGATCAGCGAAAATAGAGTAGATGCATTATTTGTTGTATTGGTATACGGAATTGTGAAACTTCCGCCCGTTACGCCAGCAGACTTAGCATACATAGCATAAGGTACGCTTAATAGCTGACTTGTTCCTGCTATTGTGTAATTAGTACCTCCGGCCGGATCAGTTTCAGTTTTTAAATAATAGTTCCCAGTTGGCCAGTCTATAGTAGAAAAAGTTCCCGAAAGCACGGTTCCTGTTCCTATTTCCATGCTGATGAGTCCATTGGCGTTTGTGTTGCCGGTCAGTCTTTCAGAGTACACAAGTGTTCCGGCAGGAGAGCCCTGCAGTACACTTACTTTAACAGCGATGCTTTGATTGATCAACAGCTGACCGGATCCGTTTCTCATAACGGCCTGGTAGCTCATTTTTTCCGGAGCCTGGGCATACCCTAAAAAGAGGCCGAGCATGATCCCCAGAGAAAGTAATATTTTTTTCATGGCTTATTTTTTTATGACTTTAAAGGTTTTTAAATGTTCTCCATTCTGATTGATTCTGATAATGTAAACCGCAGAAGGAAGAGAAGAAAGATTAAGTTCAGACTTTGGCTGTGAGATCATGTCCTTTATGATCAGTTTGCCCTGAGTGTCGAACAGCTGATATTCCGATCCCTTATACGGAGCAGAAGAAAAATCTATGTACAGATAGTCTCTGGTGGGATTCGGATAGAGTAAAATGCCTTCTTGCTTTGTTGTGGTTTCGCTGGCAGAAAGTGTCGTTATTTCATAAGCCTGCTGTACGCCCTCCAATACCTGGGAGCCTGCTCCCTTGTACATATAAGCGGTCTGACCGACACTGTAAGAAACCGAGCCGTTGCCTCCTGATGCATTTGTTCCCGTGGCCAGAACTGTCGATTGGGCACTCAGAATACTGACGGAAAAGGTGAACAGAATGAGAAAGAAGCAGTGAATAGATGTTCTTTTCATGTAAAATATTTTTGTGGTTATTAATTGGTTTTCCAAGTTTTCAAGAGAAAATTTGTGACCACTAAATTACCACATATCGCAACCGGATTGAAGGAAAATAGACTAACGTCAAAAAAAATCGACCAACAGCATTTTATAGCAAAAATGTTGGTATTCAGCGCTTAAGGGTTGAGGAAAGAGAGGCTTTCTTTGTAAGTTCTGCCAATGGGAAGCCTGATCTGATGGATCAGCTCTATTTCATGGCTGCTTTTTCCCCGGATGAAATGACGGGGTACGGCATAGCTGCGATGTATTCTTATGAAAGAATCGAAAAAGCTTTTATGAAGAAGGTTTCCCAGGGAATCCAGAATACAGTGTTTCTTATCATGGGTAACAAGCCGGGTATAGTCTTTTAAAGCTTCAAGATAAAGAATATCTGTAAGCCTGATTTGGGAAATATTACCGTTTTCTTTTACTTTAATACAGTTTTCACCGAGAAGGGCATCGAAGCATTCACATTTTTTTTTCATTTCAAAAAAATTGAAGGTTTTCTCTATAGAATGCTGGATACGTTCTGTTTTGAAAGGTTTTGTAACAAAATCCAAAGCCTCGATTTCAAAAGCTTTCGCAGCCAATTCCGGATGGGAACTTACAAAGATACAGGCAGGAATCTTATAGGCCAGCTTCCTGAATTCCAGCCCGCTCATGCCGCCAAGTGTGGTTTCACAGATCAGCAGATCAATTGGGAATTCCAGGTAGGGAACTGCTTTTTCCGCCGAATTAAAAGAGGCAACAATCTCTATATTATCGTATTGCCTTATATGATGCTGAAGAACCAGTCTGTCCAGTTCGTCATCATCAATAATCATACATTTAATATGGGAATTCATGATCTTGGTGTTAGTTTTTACGGTATTTGTAAATTTAAATGTTTATTATTTACAAATAAGCGTTATAAAGGTATTAATTTTTTATAAATGAAAGATATTGTAAACTTAAATTAACATTAAAAAATAAGGAAAACTAAAAATGATTTTGTTTTTTTTCCTGAAAATTGGTATCTTGTGAAAATCACAAACATAGACAGAAATTAATGCTAGATAAGAAACAACATAATTACGAGAGAGCAGTTTTGGTGGGGGTTATTACCCAGAATCAGGATGAAGACAAGCTTACGGAATATATGGATGAACTTGAGTTTTTAGCCTTTACAGCAGGCGCAACAGTTCAAAAACGTTTTACTCAAAAATTAACTCAGCCGGATTCCAAAACTTTTATTGGAAGCGGAAAGGCTCAGGAGATAAAAGAATATGTAAAGGAGAACGAGATCGGGACCATTATTTTCGATGATGAATTGTCTCCTTCCCAGCTTAAAAATCTCGAAAGGGAAATAGAAGTGAAAATTCTGGACAGAACCAACCTTATTCTTGATATTTTTGCACAGAGAGCACAGACTTCCTATGCAAGAACACAGGTAGAGCTGGCACAATACCAGTATCTTTTGCCACGTCTGACAAGAATGTGGACTCACCTTGAACGTCAGAAAGGGGGAATTGGGATGAGAGGTCCGGGGGAAACGGAGATTGAAACTGACCGTCGTATCATCCGTGACAGGATTAGCCTTTTAAAAGACAAACTGAAAACCATTGACAGGCAGATGGCTACCCAGCGTAACAACCGTGGAAAGGTGGTGCGAGCTGCTTTGGTGGGGTATACCAACGTTGGGAAATCTACGCTGATGAATGCCCTTTCCAAATCTGAAGTTTTTGCAGAAAATAAATTGTTTGCAACCCTGGACACAACGGTAAGAAAGGTGGTTATTGGCAATTTGCCGTTTTTGCTTACCGATACGGTAGGATTCATCAGAAAACTTCCAACACAGCTTGTGGAGTCTTTTAAATCTACGCTGGATGAGGTTCGGGAGGCGGATTTGCTTATTCATGTGGTAGATATTTCCCATGAAAGCTTTGAAGATCAGGTGGAATCCGTTAATCAGACGCTCATGGAGATCAATGCCCATCAGAAGCCGATGATCATGGTTTTTAATAAAATTGATGATTTCAGCTACGATAAGAAGGATGATGATGATCTTACCCCATCTACAAAAAAGAACATTTCTCTGGAAGAATGGAAAAAAACATGGATGGGTAAATCCAAATATCCCACTGTTTTTATTTCTGCCTTAACGAAAGAAAATTTTCCGGAAATGAAGAAAATGATCTATGATGAGGTAATGAAGATCCATATCTCCAGATTCCCATACAATGATTTCCTTTTCGAATATTTCGACAACGACGAGGAAGAAGAAACCGACAATTAATGAAATATCACTTTTTCCTGATATTGGTTTTCTTTTCGGTTTTTGGTTTCAGCCAGAAGTCAGGAATTGATTTGAAAAGCATTGAGAAAAATCTTAAAAATCCGGATTCTCCCTACAATTATGAGAAACTGATTTTTAAATACAAAGGATATCCTAAATCCCTGGACAGTATTGAGGCTCAGTATCTTTACTATGGGAGGAATTTCAGGAATGATAAAGTTTCTGCAGTTGATGAGAGTTTCAAAAGTCTGACGGATGCTTTTAAGCAGGGTAATTTCGATGAATGCATCAGGCTGGGCAAAGTTCTCTATGGTAAAGATCCTACCAATCTGGATATACTTCTGGTTCTTCTCAGGGCGTATGACTCCCGTAAAGACGGAAACAATTTTGTCCATCATCTGAGCCAGTTCAGATTGCTTACCGGAGGCATAAAGGATTCCGGTAACGGAACCTCTGAAAAAACAGCCTATTTAGTTAATTCTGCAGGAGATGAATACATCCTGCTTAATATTCTGAATATCGGAAAAGATTATGTAAGGTCATCACAGCCTGCCAAAGATGGGATGTTTGATATCTGGGAAAAAGACGGGCGCAAGCTCTATATTAAAATACTTTATTCAGACCTTAATTAAAAAAACACTTTAGTGGAGTTATATTATTCATTTTCAGCCTTAATAGTATTAGCATCAATTTTTGCATATCTCAATTACAGATTTCTGAAACTTCCAAGTACCATTGGGATTATGGTCATTGCCATCGTAGTTTCTATTTTTCTGGTAATGTTTGGAGAAACAGTGCTTCCGAGAACTTTTGGGCATCTTAATAAGTTAATGAACAGTATAGACTTTACAGAAGTTCTGATGGGTGCAATGCTAAATTTCCTTCTCTTTGCGGGAGGTATCCATATCAATATCAATGATCTCAAGGAGCAGTTCAGGCCGGTCCTGATATTTTCTACGGCCGGAGTGGTTATTTCCACATTTGTAGTAGGGTTCGGAATGTTTTACCTGCTGCCTTTTTTAGGGATTCAACTTCCGTTTATCTTCTGTCTGCTTTTTGGAGCGCTTATTTCGCCTACTGATCCGGTGGCTGTTTTAAGTATTCTGAAACAGGCCAATGTTTCTAAATCACTGGAAACAAAAGTGGCTGGAGAATCTCTTTTCAATGACGGTATGGCCGTAGTGGTATTTACGGTTGTTTTACAGCTTGCCATCGGAAAAGAAGTGGATCTCGGTGTTGAAAGTATCGGATTGCTCCTGATGAAAGAGGCCGGCGGAGGAATCCTGCTTGGGGTTTTGCTGGGGTGGATCACTTCCAGGCTGATGCGTGAGGTGGATGATTATATTATTTCTGTCCTGGTAACGCTTTCCGTAGTAATGGGAGGGTATCTGGTTGCAAGGCAGATGCATATTTCCGGCCCTCTGACAATGGTTGCCGCAGGTTTGTTCATGGGTAATTTTAATGTAAGGTTCAAAATGAAATCCATTACCCAGGATTACCTCATCAAATTCTGGGAACTGATCGATGAAATTCTTAATGCCGTGCTATTCCTGTTTATCGGGTTTGAGCTATTGATGATCAAAGACTTAAAGCACTTTATGGTTCCCGGCTTACTGGCGATTGCGGTCGTTTTAATTGCTCGTTTCATTTCCATCTGGGTACCTACGAAATTTATGTCTCTGCGAACAAGATTTAGTCCGCAAACGGTAAAAGTTCTTGTCTGGGGAGGAATCCGTGGAGGGGTTTCCATAGCATTGGCCATGTCTATTCCTAAAAGTGAATACAGTGAGATTATCTTAAGTATCACTTATTGTGTAGTCGTATTCTCCATTATCGTTCAGGGACTTACTATTGCAAAAGTAGCCAATCCGAAAGCAATCGCGAAAGAAGAGGAAGCGCAGAGTATTGTGACAGATGAGCATGCTTAATTAATTAAAAACACGAACTGAAATGAATAAATTACTTCAAATTATTTTTATTCTGTGCTTTGGTTTATACTTTTCTCAGATCAATGTTGAGGAAATTAAAAAGAATGTTACAGAGAACCCTCAGCAATACAATACTTATTTGGAGACCTTCAAAAAAGATCCGGAAAGCCTTACCCAGCAACAGATGAATTTGCTTTATTACGGGAGTCGTTTTATGAGCTCCGGTCATGAAATGTCAGATTATAATAATGATTACAAAAAAATCTGGAAAATTGCAGAAAAGAAACCTTCAAAAAGTAAAACACAGAAAATCCTGGCTAAAGCCGAGGCTGCCTATGCAAAAGATCCGTTGAATAAATCGATATTGAGCAATATGGCACATATCTACGATTCTTTAGATGATAAGGCCAGAAATGAACTTGCTGTAACCCAGTATAATGCTATAATTAATACCATTAACAGAAGCGGAGACGGAAGTTCAGAAGATTCTCCTATCTGTGTGATCTGGGCTGGCGATGTTACTGCCCAGATCGATAATTTGGTAGGCTATGGAACTGTTGAAGATTTTAAACAGAATATGAAATTTTTGCCGGATGGAAGCATGCTTACTGTTTATTCTATGGGATCTAAAAAAATATTTGTAAAACTTGTAGGGGGATTCAGATGAAAGAAATAATCAATGAAATAGAAGAAGCGTTAGCTGTTTTGTCTATTCCCGAAAAAGCAGAATTTTTTCCGAAGTTCTTCAAAACAGGAAAAGGAGAATATGGAGAAGGAGACCTGTTTTTAGGCGTGAAAGTTCCGGATCAGCGATCTGTTGCTAAAGAATATTATTCAAAGATAAGCCTGCAGGACCTCAGTCTTCTGTTGTCTTCAAAATACCACGAACACAGGTTAACTGCGCTCTTTATGCTGATCTCTAAATTTGAAAAAACGAAAGATCAGACCGTGAAAGAAGAGATTATCCGGTTTTATCTGGACCATCTGCCGCATGTCAATAACTGGGATCTGGTAGACTCAAGCTGTTATAAGATTTTAGGAAGATATGCTTATGAGAACGGAAGGGAAGAACTGTTGAGAAAGCTTTCGGATTCTGAGGAAATGTGGCATAAGAGAATTGCCGTTGTAGGTACGATGCATTACGTGAAAAAAGGATCTTACGAGCTGACTAAAGAATTTGTAGCCAAAAACCTGAAACATACCCATGACCTCATGCATAAAGCCAACGGATGGCTGCTTAGGGAAATGGGGCAGAAAGATGAAACAGAGCTTATCCGCTTTCTGAATAAGCATTATCAGGAAATGCCGAGAACCTGCCTGAGATATGCCATCGAAAAACTTGATGAAGAAGTAAGACAGGATTATTTGAAAGGAAGAATCTGAAAAAAGCCCCTTTCTTTCTTAAATAACTCAATATGTACGTATTTTAAGAAGAGAATTGAGTAATTTTGTTTTTTAAATTCAAATATGAAAAATTTTCTAAAGCTGTTCGTGCTGATTTTTCCATTATTATTGTTGACAAGTTGTTTTGATATTTTAGATAAAGTTAATGTCAAGGCCGACGGAACAGGAGAATATACCATTATTCTTAATGCGAGCAAAAGCAAAACAAGACTGGCTTCCATATCTAAAATGGAGACTATTAACGGAAAAAAAGTTCCTAAAAAAGGTGAAATTGAAAATAAAATCAATGAAGCCGCCAGAATTTTTAAAGCAACTCCGGGAATCAGCAACGTAAAAACTTCAATGGATTTTGATAATTATATCATCAAACTGAGCTGTAATTTTAAAAAGATTGAAAATATTAATGCAGGACTGGAGCAGCTGAAAGCCAAAAATATCCTTGGAAAAATGATTCCTACACAGATTTACAGTCAGAACCTTCAGAAAAAAACATTGATCAGAAACAAAGTCAATACCTTCAGAGAGGATTACGATAAAATGGGTAAAGCAGATAAGGAGATCTTCAATAATGCCCGATATACCTCAGTAATGCAGTTTGAAAATGTGGTGAAATCCCAGACCAACAACGCTTATTTACTGGCTCCGAATAAAAAAGCAGTGAAGCTGGAAGCAGATATTTTAGACCTTATTTTTCAAAAGAAACAATTACAAAACACGATATTATTTCAATAAATTTAATACTCCACCATGAAATCTCTATTATTAAAAACACAAATAATAACTTTTGTACTTTTTGGTTTTATGCTCGTTTTTGCACAAAAAAGCATGAAACTTCCTACCGATGCCATATTTTATATGGAAATCAACGGGAAACAGCTGAATCAGAAAATCAACTGGCAAAAGCTTAATCCTTTACTCCATGAACTAAGCAAGAAAAATAAAGAAAAATCTTCATGGAATGATTATTCCAAAACGGGCATTAAATATGATGCTACCCAATATCATTATGCCAGCTTTAACGACTCGATACAGACGTATACCACTCATTTTATTGTAGATAACAAAGAAAAGTTCCAGGAATTCATCAATTCTACCAAGAAAAAAGGATTGGAGATCTCAAAGAAAAAGAATTATTCTTATGTAGATATAGATGATAATGTTTTTGTTGCCTGGAGTAATGACCGTGCTGTTTTAAGTATGGTAAACTATACCAAGCCTTATAAAGATACCTGGTCTAGTGTGGCAATAGACAGTGTGGCAACTGTCGCGGACAGTGTGGCTGTTGCTACTGTGGACAGTGCTTATGTCACAGAGCCGGAAAAACCTTTCGATTACAAAGAAGAAATAATAAGTCTGAAACAGGACATTAAATATTTAAAAGACAATATCAGAGAGAATAACAAGGAAATTACCAGAATTCAGAAAGATATCAAGTATCTCGAAAAAAATCATAAATATCCGAAAGAAAATGTAGACACCCAGCATTCTGAAGGTGAAGCCGAAGTGTATCCAAGAGAAGAGGAGTATGCTGAAGCTGAAATAGATACAGCATACCAGAAAGAACTGGATTCTGTGCGTATTGAAAACTTCAAGATTGTAAAGAAAATTGCGGAAGACCGTTTCGACCGGTATTTCAGCTCGAATTTAGAGATTGAAGTGCCGAAAGCCATGCTTACATTCAGAGATCCTAATTCCGATGCTTATGTTTATACAGATTACGGAAGAATGGTCAATGATGGGATTTATGGAAAAATGATGAAGCGTTTCGAATTTGGACAGTTTTTAAGAAATGCATACGATTCCAACTCCTATTACAATTTATATTTTGACAAAGACAAAGTAAAGCTGGTCAATAACTATCAGCATAAAAACCCGGAAATCCAGAAAACCATTTCATCTGTTTATAAAGGAAAGAAAAACAAGAAGCTGGCAGCACTGATCAACGAAAAAAGCATTGGTTACTATGTCGTGAACGTCAACGGAGCCAAGACTTTTGATATGATGTACGATCTTCTTCAGGACACAGGAGACGGCGAATATAAAAAAGAAATGGAGCTGATGATGGAAACCATGAAAATTGTTCTGGATGAAGAAGCCATCACTAAAATAGCCCCAGGAAACGGAATCTTTGTTCTGAATGAATTGAAATCCAAAAAAGTAGACTATACAGATTATGAATATGATGATGATTATAATGAAAAGGAAGTAAAGAAAACCAAAGAAGTGGCCGTTCCCAATTTTACCTTTGCTTTTGCAACAGAAAATGAAGGCTATTGGAACCGTGTTTTTAATGTTCTGTCTACCAATAAGCATTTGTCCAAGAAATTCTCAAAAACCGGAAACATGTACTCCTTTAAAGATGAGAAAGGCGACGGATATATGGATCAGCTGTACTTTGTTGTAAAAGATGGTATCGTTTATCTTACAAGCTCTACAGAAAACCTTACCACTCAAAGCCAGTCTGATGTTTCCAAACAATGGGCTAAAGATTCTTCTAAATACCCATTATCCGGAAGGCTGGATGTTCAGAAGCTTTTAATCGGTTTAGAAAAAGAATTTAAAACACCTTCTGAAAGAAAATCATTGGATTTCTTCAGAAAAAATGTGGGGGAAATGTATTATAAAACTGAGGTGAAGGGAGAAAGCGTAGAAACAGAAATAGACTATAATATTAAAAATTCTTCAGAAAACAGCTTAATGTATTTCTTTGACCTGTTCGATGGAATTTATAAAATTAATGAAGAAGAAAAAAAGCCTCAAATACTGTAAATGAACAAGAAAAAAATTATTGTCCCGTTAACTCTTTTATTCGCTGCTGCGTTCTATTTTGTATTTTTCTATAAAAACAAAACATTAAAATTTGTTCCTGAAAATGCAGATGCCGTTGTTTTGATCGATGTGAAAAGATTAACAGGACAATATATTTCAAGCCTCATTGCCCACCCCTCAAAATGGACAGAAACTAAAGAGAAGGATAAAAAAACGATTTCATTAAAAGATTCAGGAATTAAAATCTCGGATTTTTTACAGATTTTCCACCTCAGGGGCGCCAAGTTTTCAGAATGGTATAGCGTAGTTGAATTAAAAGATCCGCAAAAATTCTTAAATTATTTAAAGAGTCATCGGTTTGTAGGCAAAGGAAAAAATCTATTTCAGAAAGATCAGATTTTTGTCAAAATAGTTGGTGAAAAAGGGATCATTGGAACTTCCGCATCTGCTTTTGAAAACATCGGTCAACAGCTTTTTCAATCTTCAGAAAAAAAGGCTCTGAATGCGGACCAGTTTATCAATAAGTCTTTGGGAAGTGTTTCTTTCATTTCAGGAAAGACCATTCAGAATTTTTCTATTGAACTGAATGCTGATGAAATTGAAATAAAAAATACGGAAGAAGTGAGAACTTTTACATCACTAATCTCTGGCATACATAAAAAAAATCACTTTTTAGAAGCAGAATTAGATGCCCGGAAAGCGAAAAATTATGTTCGTGTTTTCAATAAAAATCTCATGGATTCTGCTCAGATCAATTATGTTAAAGCAACCGCAGATCTTGAACAGGTGAATGATACCATAATCAGCTACGGCTATGATGATAATTTTAATGAAATAGAAAAAAAGACCGTTCAGAAAATTATTCAGCCTAATTATGTGATCAATCTTCAAAGTTCTTCTCCTGAAAAGACATGGGAATATTTTCAGCATAAAAAATGGACCAACACCCAGAATCAATTCACAGCAATCCCTTTTCAGCCTAATCAGATCGAGAGAAGTAAAGACGGTTTTATCATAAAATCCACCAGAAAGCCTATCGGGTTATCTCCAAATCTTAAAGAAAATTATATCTTCGTCAGAAACAGCCCGATGCTGATCTCTTCATTAAGCATTTTATCACCGGCAGAGAAAAATTTGCTTTCCGGTATAGAGTATATATTTTATGGGAATATAGCCCAGAACTATTGGCTGAAGATCAAAGCGAAAAAAGAAGAGCTGCCTTTAATTTTAAGATGGTAGAAATCCTTCAAATTTGAACATAAAAAGTATTAATGGGACCATCTGACATTGCACTGCTGAAAACTTTTACACATTATTTTTTACATCTGGTTTTTCCGGTTTTCATTGCCCTTATTTTTTTCCGTAAAAACTGGAAAAAAGCTTATCTCATTATGTTGGCTACCATGCTCGTAGATCTGGATCATCTTTTTGCCCATCCTGTTTTTGATCCGTCAAGAAATAGCATAGGCTTTCATATTTTACATTCCTATTATGCTATTGCGGTGTATTTTTTGCTGCTCTTTTTTAAAGGAAATATCAGAATTGTAGCCATTGGTCTTTTGTTTCATATGCTGACGGATTTTCTGGATTTTAACCTGTGGATCCATTAGAAACAGCGAAGATGGAAAGAGAGAGGCTGGAAATTAATAGCCTGTTTCAATATCAATTGAGATGATAATAAATTAATAAAGTAGGATTTAAAAGGATAAAAAAGTAGGTAGCCGTCATCACTTATGACCTCAATAACTTCCCTCTTCTAACTCCCGGCTTCCTTACTTTGTTAAATTAAAATATGATTAATATTATCTTTTGATATTTCAAATTTCATAGATTTTTTGTATTTTGTAGACACTTTATGAGATTAAAAGAATTTTTACATTATACGTATATTTTCCCTGTCCTTGCTGTGGGGTATTACTTTTCCGGACTGATGGGAACCGGAATTTTATATGATGTTCTTGCAGGAATCCTGCTCACCGGAAGCGTCTTATCCGCAGTGCATCACGCAGAAGTGGTAGCTCATAAAGTAGGGGAACCCTTCGGAACCATTATTCTTGCCCTCTGTATCACCATTATTGAAGTTGCGCTCATCATCTCACTGATGGTTGCCGGCGGAGATCAGGCGATCACGCTGGCCAGAGATACCGTTTTTGCTGCCGTAATGATTATTCTTAACGGGATTCTGGGGATTTGTATCCTTATAGGCGGTGTAAAATATCATGAACAGTTCTTCGCAAGAACTTCCGCTACGACTTACCTGGTAAGTATTGTTTCCATTCTGGTGCTTACCCTTGTCCTTCCCAATTTTACCTCAAGTGTCAACGGACCTTTCTATAACGAAGCCCAGCTTATTTTTATTTCCATTGCCTGTCTAGTCATCTACGGAATTTTCCTGATGGTACAGACCGTGCGCCACAGAAGCTACTTTATCGTTCCTGATGAGCATCCGGAAGAACATTATATTCCTTCGTTGAAAAAGACACTGATAAGCTTCGGCTTTCTGGTAGTATGCCTGATTATTGTTGTATTGATGGCCAAAGGTCTTTCCGGAACCATTGAAGGAATGGTACAAAGTATCGGTGCGCCGAAATCTTTGGTAGGGGTAATTATTGCAGGGGTGGTACTTCTTCCTGAAGGAGTAGCCGCTATACGTGCCGCAAGAAGCAACCAGATACAATCCAGCTTAAATCTGGCGCTGGGATCTGCTTTGGCAAGCATCGGGCTGACGATTCCGGCGGTGTCTACCGTTTGTATCATTTATGATATCCCGCTGGTCTTAGGACTTGATAAAAAAGATATTATCCTGCTGTCATTATCCGTATTTATTGTAATGCTTTCCTTAAGCCGAGGAAAAACGAATGTCCTGTACGGAACCGTTTTATTGGTGAATCTCGCGGCCTACATTTTTACGGTTATTGTCCCATAACATTCCTCACTGACAAACTCTCAAACCCAAAACTCTCCAACTTGTATCACAGCCTCCTCGCCATTTCCATTTTAAAAGCCATCAGCCTGGCAATATTTTCGGATTTATAAATGGCCATATCAGCATTTTCTCCGGCAAAATTCTCCTCAATGGTTTCTCTCCAAAGCTTCAGCCACTGATCAAAGTGTTTCTGTTCCATAGCCTGAATTTCATTGATCGGAAAATGAACAGCCATAGGATTTCCTTTGTAGCTCATCTGTCCAAAAAGAATAGATTCCCAGAACGAATACATTTTAGGAAGATGTTTATCCCAGTTTACTTTGGCGACATCATTAAAGAAAAACCCAATCGTTTCATCCTTAACGACTTTGGTGTAAAATGAATTGACAAGATGCTGAATATCCTCTCTTGATTCCAGTTTTTTCATAATTCAAATGTACTGCAAAATCAAAATATAAATTCAATCGGCAGCTTGATAAATTTCATGAAAACAATAATTTATCTTTGCATCGTAAAAGAGGTGAAATTGGCAAGAACAATTTGGTTTATTACAGTTAAAGGACAAAATAAATTATTATAAAATGGCAAGAGGATTCAGACAGAAGATCCGTCAGAAAAATACCGAAAACAGTGGCTTTGGCAGCAATGCATCCGGAAGGTTCATCAATAGGGACGGGCTTCCGAATGTAAAGCGGAGAGGAGTGAATGTATTCAACAGGCTCAGCTGGTATCACACCATGCTGAATCTCTCAACTTTCCGCTTCTTATCTTACCTGGTGATCGCCTATATTCTCATTAATCTGGTATTCGCACTCATTTATTATCTCATTGGTGTAGAGCATCTTACCGGAATTGATAAAAGTGACCCCCTGAACGAATTCATTGATGTGTTTTTCTTCAGTTCGCAAACCTTTACCACAGTAGGTTACGGAAGAATTGCGCCTGTAGGTTTTACGGCGAGCTTGGTAGCCACCTTTGAAGCGTTTCTGGGATTGCTTACCTTTGCCATTGCAACCGGACTTTTTTACGGAAGATTCTCCAGGCCGAGAGCTTACCTCCGGTTTTCGGACATTGCAGTTATTGCTCCGTTTAAAGAATCAAGGGCTTTGATGTTCAGGCTGGCTCCTTATAAGAACAACGCTTTGACGGATGCAGATGTTATTGTTTCAACGGCTATTGAAGTGATTGAGAATGGAGTTCCGAAAAGTAATTTTTATTCTTTAAAAACCCATCTGAGCAAGATCAACACTCTGGCGCTGAACTGGACGGTAGTTCATGAAATAAAGGAAGATTCACCATTTTATGGCTTTTCTGAAGATGATTTTAAGAACACGGATATTGAGATTATCGTTCAGGTTCGGGCATTTGATGAAGTCTTTTCCAATACGGTGGTTCAGAGATCTTCCTATGTCTCAGCTGAAATTGTTTACGGAGCTAAGTTTGCTCCCATGTACTATCCGGATAATAATGATCAGACAACCATATTAGACCTGGATAAAATTAATGACCACCAAAAAGCAGATCTTCCGGCCGTGCCGGAGATATAAATAAATGAATTTAGACCTTTACAAAAAGCAGGCTTTACAAAAGCAGAAAGAGCATAAAAAATTTCTGGACGGGCTGAAAAAGAAACCGCCCAAAAACCTTGATTATGTAGTTCAGGAAACCCATGATGAAGTTTTTGATGAAGTGGATTGTCTGCAGTGTGCCAATTGCTGTAAAACAACAGGGCCTTTATATACCGAAAAAGATATAGAACGTATTTCAAAACACCTGCGAATGAAGCAGGCTGATTTTGAAGCTAAATTTTTAAGGGTAGACGAAGATAACGATAAAGTGCTTCAGAATCTTCCGTGTTTTTTCCTCAATAATGACAATACCTGCTCCATTTATGAAGTAAGGCCGAAAGCCTGCCGGGAATACCCGCATACAGATCGTAAAAAGATTTACCAGATCAACAGTTTAATGCTGAAAAATACTGTTATATGCCCGGCTGCATTTGAGTTCGTGGAAAAAATGATGAGGAATATTTCAAAATAATCCTTCGTATAAAATATCATAAATAATTATAAAGTACGTTAAATAAGACTGTTACACATAATTTAGTAAAGAGAGTGTCGTTTAAGTTAAACAACCATTTAAAAATTATATTATGAAAAAGTTAGTTTTAACTGCAGCGTTTACTTTAGTCGGCGTAACCGCAATATCGGCCCAGGCACAGACACAACCGCAAAAGCCAGCCGATACCTCTAATAACCAGACCACTCAGACTCAACAGCAGAATACGCAGCCGAGCACTACTACAGAGACCAGTACTCAAACACAAAATACCACAACAACCTCTACGGTGGATGCGACAACTCCTGTTGCAACAACTGATGCTACGGCTACAGTGAATGCAGAGACTGCAACAGATGCTGCAAAGCCTGCAGAGGCAACAAAAGAAGGAAGAAAAGCTAAGAAAAAAGCAAAGTCATCTAAGTAGTAGATATTGAGCAAAGTAGAAAGGGAATCCTGGGATGAATATCTCAGGATTTTTTTATAGGTAATCAATTTAATCAAAGTATTATTTATGTATATTTCCTGTTGAGTAAAAATATAACCGAAACCAACCAAGCCAACAGCCTTTTTATTCAATGAAAAGATTAAACCCTTCGATTAAGCATCATTTACTGATAGGAATCCTCCTCGGTATCTGGCTTTTTATCTTCGCTTTTCTTATAAGACCATTTGATGATGGAACGGTAAGTTTTAAAGCCTGGGTTCTTATCAGTATAGGATTTAGCCTGATTGCTTTTCTATGCTATGGTGTACTGGCCATCATTCAGAAAAGAGTTTATTATAAACAGTCAGGATGGAACAGTGGATTTGAAATAATGAGCATCATTTTTTTTCAACTTTTTTATGCGATAAGTACGTATGGGTTTTATAAAAGTCCCGCTTTAGATGGAGGATATGATTTCTTTGAATTTGTAAGCACAATCACCCTTAAATTAGCCTTAATTTCCACACCAATATTAGTTTTGGCCAGGATGTATGTTGTGACATTAATTCCTGCCAAGGACGATCATATCATGATCAGAGGGGAGAATAAGCTGGATATTTTAAATATTAAAAAAAATGATTTAATCTGTGTTTCCAATGCACAAAATTATGTTGAAATTTTCTTTATAGATGGTAATGATTTAAAAACAAAGCTTATTCGAAGTACTCTGAAAAAAATTCAGAGTGACTGTGATTTTTTGATTCAGGTTCATCGTTCCCATTTGATAAATCCTTCTCATTTTAAGGCCTGGAAAAATCAGGATACCATTTCTCTTACTCAACTTGAAATTCCCGTTTCTAAAAATTATAGGGAACGTTTATTATCCTTATAATTTTCGTACCTAAAACCGCACATTTCATCCCTAACTCCTCAAATCAGATGGTTTCGGGGAGCATTTGTACTTATTTTGCCTTTCAAATAAAAACAAATAATTTATGAAAAAGCGCTGGGTTAGGAGAGTTCTGTATGCTGTTATACTATTGTCAGGCATTCTTATTGGTGGATTTATGTGGGCAGATCATGAATTAAATAAGGTATTGGGCAAGGGTACGAAGATTGTAGATTTCTCTTCGATGATTAAACCGTCAAAAATAATTCAGATACGGAATGTGAATGTTCTTTCAGAGGATTGCAGTCATTTTATTAAGAACCAGAATGTCCTTATTAAGGATGGTGTGATTGTCAGATTAAGTGAAAATCAGATAGTGAATGAAATGGCTACCAGTATTGACGGGAACGGACAATATTTAATTCCGGGCCTCGTAGACAGTCATGTCCATTTAAAAGAAAGCAGGAACGATTTGTTTTTATATCTGGCTAATGGGGTTACTTACATTAGAGAAATGGCTGGTCAGCCGGTTATTTTAGAATGGAGGGAATCAATACGTAAAAACGGTCTCGGGCCGCGAATGTTTGTCGCATCTCCACCCATATTTAGTGAAAAAGGATTAGCGGGTTATTATTACGGCTGGACGAGAAAGTCTATTAATTATTCCAATAAAGACGATGCTCAAAAGGCAATCCGTAAAATAAGTAAACAAGGTTATGATGCCATTAAAATGTACGGTTTTGTGAATCCTGAAATGTTTAAAACCACCATAGATATGGGCAGGGAAAATAACATTCCGGTCATTGGACATATCCCATTGGTTAATCTAGATACTTTTTATCAGTCAGGCCAAATTGAGGTGGCTCATATTGAAGAAATTACGGTCAAGACGATCGATGAATTTGGGAAATCCATTTCTGAAAACCCGGATGGCTACCTCAGCTTTCTCAAAATACGGTCACAGCAGATAGCAAAAAAATTGAAGGATCAAAACATTAGTGTTACTTCAACGGTTTGGTTATCTGAAAGTTTTATTACTCAAAGATTTGATTTAAAGTCTAAACTTAAAGAAATTGAATTAAAGTATGTCAATCCTTCCATTATTGAAGGAACTCCGCTTTACAAACTGGGCTGGTTACCAGGTAAAAACGGATACGAATATGATGGAAAAGATGAACCTGAAGCAAAGAAACGGTCATTGATTTTCTGGAAGACATATGCAGAAGCGATCCACATGATGACAAAGGCGCTGGCAGGTCATAAAGTGACCATTATGGCAGGAACGGATGCTAATGTAGCCACTGTTGTTCCCGGGTTTTCTCTTCATAATGAGCTGGAGTCTTTATCTAATTCAGGGATGACCAATTCACAGGCTATTTATTCCGCAACTGTTGCGCCAGGCAATTGGATGAAAAGTAAAACAGGAAAAATAAAAGTGGGATATCATTCAGATCTGATACTGCTTAGCAGGAATCCATTAGAAAATATTAGAAATACAAAGGCTATCGAATACGTGTTTTTTAATAAGCATGTAATTAACAAGAAACAAATCAAAACTATTCTAAATGCTATAGAAGATGCAAATAACGAAAACAGGAATATAAAAATAAGTGAATACTTAAAGTAATGGGTAGCAAAGCCTCTCTGAATCAGCTGGTTCTTTAGTCCTGACAAAATAAAAAAAGCGCTGTACATGTACAGCGCTTTCTCCTTTCACTTTTTACTTTTTTCCCATTATCCCGGGAACAGGCTATATCAAAAAAGGCTGGGAATTTCCCAACCTTTATTTATTTTATACCACTCCCTGAGCCAGCATTGCTTCCGCAACTTTCACGAATCCGGCAATATTTGCCCCTTTCACGTAGTTTACGTAGCCGTCTTCATCTTTTCCGTAGTCTCTGCAAGCTTTGTGGATTCCGATCATGATCTCCTTCAGTCTTGCATCAACTTCTTCAGAAGTCCAGTTAAGACGGATAGAGTTCTGCGTCATCTCAAGACCTGAAGTAGCAACACCTCCGGCATTGGAAGCCTTACCAGGTGAGAACAATATTTTGTTATCAAGGAAATAATTGATGGCGTCTAAAGTAGAAGGCATATTCGCTGCTTCAGTAACACAAAGACATCCGTTTTCTACCAAAACTTTAGCATCTTCAAGATCCAGTTCATTTTGGGTTGCAGAAGGGAATGCTACATCACATTTCACTTCCCAAGGACGTTTTCCTGCGTGGAATTCTGCAGAAGGATATTTTTTAGCATAATCTTCAGCTCTGTTGTTTCCTGAAGATCTCAATTCTAATAAATAGTCGATCTTTTCGCCGCTGATCCCATCTTTATCATAGATATAACCGTCCGGGCCAGAAATTGTTACTACTTTAGCACCAAGCTCAGTTGCCTTTTTGATTACTCCCCAGGCTACGTTTCCGAAACCTGATACACTTACAGTTTTATCCTTGAAAGTCTCGTTGATGGTTTTAAGCATCTGCTCTGCGAAATAAACCACACCGTATCCTGTAGCTTCAGGACGGATCAGTGAACCTCCGTAAGCAAGACCTTTTCCGGTAAGTACTCCGGTAAATTCGTTTCTTATTTTTTTGTATTGCCCGAAAAGATATCCGATCTCTCTTGCTCCTACACCAATGTCCCCTGCAGGTACATCTGTTTCAGGACCGATATGTTTGCATAGCTCAGTCATGAAAGCCTGGCAGAAACGCATTACCTCCATATCAGATTTTCCTTGCGGATCAAAATCTGAGCCTCCTTTACCTCCTCCCATTGGAAGAGTGGTCAGTGAGTTTTTAAATACCTGTTCGAAAGCTAAAAATTTAAGAACTGAAAGGTTTACTGTAGGATGGAAACGAATTCCTCCTTTGTATGGCCCGATCGCAGAGTTCATCTGAATTCTGAAACCTCTGTTTACCTGAATCTCTCCTTTGTCATCAACCCATGGAACTCTGAAAATAATAATTCTTTCAGCTTCAGCCATTCTCTCTAGAAGTTTCATTCCTGTATATTCCTTTTTGGTCATAATAAACGGAATTACAGTCACAGCTACTTCTTTTACGGCTTGTAAAAATTCTGGTTCATTAGGATTTTTTGCTTCAATCTTGGCAATAAACTCCTGGATTTTCTGGTCAATATTATATTGTTCCATATATTAGGGTTGAATATTATTGTCAACAAATTTAATTTTTTTTTCAAGATTCACAACACTGTATTTCAACATTATTAAAAATTTAATAATAATGTTTCGAAATATTATTAAATTAATAATTTATGTTCAAATTTTGTTAAAAATTAAAAGTTAAGTCGCAAATAATGCAATATTAAGAAATCGTTAATTCTCAAATTGCCATGAATTGCCTCCCGGAAAATGATTTTACTTTCCCTAAAAGTTCCAATTCCAGAATTACAGGAAGGATTTTATAAGACGGCACCGAAATCATCTGTGCGAGATCATCCAGAGATACCTGAGGATTGGCTTTTATCGATTGATATATGCTTTCCTGATTATCAGTAAGTTGTATAATTGTTTCACTATAGGGAAACAGTTCTCCGGGTTTCTCTTTTGGAGAATTGAGCCCGATTGAATCTATGAGTCCCTTAACGGTGGAAATAGCAGCTGCCTTATTCTGGAAAATCAACTGATTGCATCCCTGGCTGTATGGATCTGTTATTCTTCCGGGAAGGGCGAAAACTTCACGGTTATATTCGTTGGCAAAAGATGCAGTACTTATTGATCCGCCTCCAAAACCTGTTTCTACCACTATCGTTGTTGGAGAAATCCCGGCTATAATTCTGTTTCTTTGAATGAAATTTTCGCGGTCCGGTTTCCGCGAAGAATTAAATTCTGTTATTAGAGTGCCGCCCTCCTGCAGTATTTTTTCAGATAATTTCCTGTTTTTTGAGGGGTAAAGTGTATGAAAACCATGAGCAAGAATTGCCATGGTAGGAATTTTAAACTGAATAGACTGTTCATGAGCCTCCTTGTCAATGCCAAGAGCTAATCCGCTGACAGATATGTATTTAGAGGGCTTTGATGCTTCGAAGAAATCTCCGAGGAACTGTTTGCCGTAGGAGGTCATATTCCGTGTTCCTACAATGCTGATTTTCGGTAGGGAATCGTCAAAATTTCCTTTTTGATAGAGAATTGCAGGAGCATCGTCGCATTCATTAAGCAGATATGGAAGTTCTTTGAGATGTCGTAGCCTGATCCGGATATTGTTCTTTTCGCAGAATCTGATCTCGTTTTCTGCAAATTTCAGATACTCTTCATTTCCGATATCAGCTACGGTTTTTTTTCCTATACCATCTGCTTTGCTGAATTCCCTTTTGGCTTTTTTCCATGCTTCTTCAGCACTTCCAAAGGTCCTGATAAGTTTTTGAAAATTAATATCTCCGATCAGGCTGCATTCGCGTAGGGCGATTGCGTAGAAATATTCTTCATTGATCATTGTGTGTTTTTTTTCAAATGTAATGAAATAAGTTTTTATTTTTTTCTTAATTCATCCAAATGATCCCAGATATCATCTCTTTTTTTATAAGGGAGTTCGAGAAAATCCTCCGGATGGTTTTCTTTATACTCCTGCCACAGTTTATCGTCTTTTTCGCTGTAATAGTTTGGGAATTCCCAAATGTATTTCTTTTTCCTGTCGCCCACATTTTTAAACGCAAAGGCAATGACACTTCCCACAACGGCTCCCGAAAGGTGAGCCTGCCACGATATTTTGCTCGGTTCTTGAAGATTGTAGAATAATTCCTCCGGAAACATACCCCAAACTAAACTACCGTAATAAAGAACAACAAGCATTGATATAGTGAGAAGCTTCATATTCCATTTGAAAACTCCGCTGAAGAAGAGGAAGAATGCAAGGACATATACCACTCCGCTGGCCCCAATGGTGCAGGTATATATATAATCGCCGGTAAGAATGTCTATCGGAGGCAGCAGCCAGACCAGCAGTCCTGTTGCCAGCCAGCCGATAATAAAAACTTTATTGGCCACCAATGGATAAAACTGATATAAAAGAAACAGAAGTACTGCTACCGGGATAGAGTTGCTTATGATATGATCAATATTTCCATGCAGAAGGGGAGAAGTAATGATTCCCAGTAAGCCTTCCGGCAACAGAGGTATTATAGCCCCAAAACAGCTTTGGAAAAAGCCCTGCATCTGCAGAAAGTAGCCGAACCACATGGCCGAGAGCATCAGCAAAGGGGTTATAACAGCTCTTTTGGAAATTATATTTTTAAACATGTCGAGGTTACGTCAAATCAAAAGCCAATGATAAATTTCGGAAAATTTGTCGATGTATTTCAAAGAGCAGAGGTTATTTTAGGACAAAAGGTTTCAATTTTTAAATGCAGGGCCTAATATTTTGAGATTGAATGTATTAAACTGGCCTGTTTTTGGCTGTTGAAGAGATTTTAATCTGTTTAAAGCTTTTATAGGCCAATATTCGTATTAAAAAAATTATATTAATATTTTTGTAATGATAATCATATAAATAATGAAGAAGTTTTTATTGATTCTTTCCTTTTCTATGGGGATTTATGCAAGTGCACAAGAAGAATTGAAAAAAGATTCAGTAGTTGCAGATACGGTAAAATACTGGTCGGTACTAGGAAAAAATACCCTGATGATCAATCAGGCTGCATTCTCAAACTGGGTGGGCGGAGGCGCCAACAATGTAGGATGGCTTGCCGGGGTAAATTACAATATAACTTATGAAAAAGATAACGACCTCTGGGAAAACATTATTGCCCTGGATTATGGGCAGAATGATACCAAAGGGCTTGGCGTCAGGAAAACACAGGATGTTATGAATATTTCTACCAATTATGGCCGGAAATTCTCAAAAAGCTGGTATTTTTCTGCGGGAGTGGGGTTACAGTCACAATTTTATAAGGGATATGAAGACGGGAACAATCCGGCCGCTAAAAAAATCTCCAATTTTATGGCTCCCGGTTATCTGAACCTCGGTATGGGTATTACATACAGGCCTAATGACAATCTTACGGTAACCATGCGTCCTATCAACGCCAGATGGACTTTTGTTCTGGATAAAGACTTGCAGTTTGCAGGAAGTTATGGTTTGAAAAATGACGGGGATACTTCACTTTTGCAATTCGGTTTTCTGGGAACGGCTTTATACAAAGTAAAACTGATGGAGAATATTAATATAACCAATACTGCTTCTGTATTCTCCAATTATCTGGACCATCCGGAACGGCTGGTTCTTGCTTATGGAGCTGTTATAAATTTCAAAGTCAATAAATTTATATCATCCAATGTCACTTTGGATCTGCTCTATGATCATAATCAAATCCAGAAAACGCAGCTGAAGCAAACGCTTGGGATAGGATTTGCCTATACTCTGAATAACGGGGTAAAGCGTTCTGACCGTAAAGACAGCCAGTGGTGGATCAAAAAATAGACTATACATTCAGTTTAATAACAAGGCGCTTCAGTATTGAGGTGCCTTTTTTATGATATGGTATGTGATTTTAAGTAGAGATAAGTTCATTTTGGCTCCTTTCCGGATGTATTTTGCAGTCTTTTAATGCATTAAATGCTAATTTAATATTTCAATTTTGAGTGATTAGTTTTTTAACAAAAATTATATGTATATTTTTGTAACGAAAATCCTTATCTATGAAAAAACTTTTATTGGCCGTTTCCATTTCTGCCGGAATCACCACAATGGCTCAGGAAGTCAAAACTGATGCTGCTAAAACAGATACTGTAAAAGCATGGTCTGTCCAGGGACAAAATACATTAATGCTCAATCAGGCTGCATTCTCAAACTGGGTTGGCGGAGGAGCCAACAATGTAGGATGGCTTGCCGGAGTTAATTATAACCTTACTTATGAAAAAGGGAAGGATCTCTGGGAAAATATCATCATTCTGGGGTATGGGCAGAATAATACAAAAGGCATAGGAACCAGAAAGACACAGGATGTGATCAACCTGTCGACCAATTACGGACGAGAGTTTGCCAAGAACTGGTATCTTTCAGGCGGTATTGGCCTTCAGACACAATTTGCCGGTGGTTATGAAGACGGAAATAATCCTGATGCTAAAAAAATCTCCAATTTTATGGCTCCCGGATACCTTAATATCGGTGCAGGTGTTACCTACCGTCCCAATGATAATTTTACCATGACGCTTCGTCCTGCTAATGCAAGATGGACATTTGTTCTGGATGAAGATCTCCAGACCGCGGGAACTTATGGACTTAAAAATAACGGTGACTCTTCTCTGTTTCAGTTCGGTTTCCTGGGTACGGCTATCTATAAGATCAAGATCATGGAGAATATTAACCTGACCAATTCTGCGTCGGTATTTTCAAATTATCTTGACCATCCTGATCATTTGGTTCTTGGGTATAGCGGAATCCTTAATATGAAGATCAATAAGTTTATTTCTACGAATGTTACGCTTGATTTACTGTATGATCATAACCAGATCCAAAAAACACAGCTTAAACAGACTTTAGGGGTAGGATTCGCGTATAATATCGATAACGGGAAAAAACGCTCCGATAGGAAAGATAATCAGTCCTGGATGAAATAATTATAGGGTTGGAAGCTGGGGGAGGGAAGCAGGAAGTTACTACTGGGTTTATATTTCTGAAATTAAAGAAATTAACTCTATAACTAACAATAAAGTATGGAGTTGACTTCCAGCTTCAAGCTTTCCATAGTCCTTAAATAAAAAAGCACTTCAGTTCGAAGTGCTTTTTGGTATCAATTTATATTAGTCTTAAAATTCTATATCAACCTGAAGCTTTTCAGCTAAAAGTTTTGAGATTTTTTCTTTAAGCGGTTCAATGTCAATGTTTTGCATGGCATCATTAGCAAAAGCATATAAAAGCAATGCCTGAGCTTCTTTTTTGGAGATTCCTCTTGCTCTTAAATAAAACAGTGCATCTTCATTAAGCTGGCCTACTGTACAACCGTGGGAACATTTTACATCATCAGCAAAGATCTCCAATTGAGGTTTGGTATCAATAGTAGCTCCTTCACTTAGCAATACATTATTGTTCTGCTGGTAAGCATTGGTTTTCTGGGCAATTTTATTTACAAAAACCTTTCCGTTGAAAACACCGTGTGCATTTCCATCGAAAATACCTTTGTAGTTCTGGTAGCTTTCACAGTTCGGGAAATTGTGGTGAACTGCTGTATGGTGATCCACCAGCTGATCTTTTCCAATGATGGTGATTCCGTTCATAAACGAATTGATATTGCTTCCGTTATGTATGAAATCCAGGTTATTTCTTACCAGTTTTCCTCCAAAAGAGAAAGTGTTCACAGTGGTTAAGCTGTCTTTTTCCTGTCTTGCGAAAGTGCTGTCGATAAGATATGACGTGTTATTGTCATTCTGAAGCTTGTGCCAGTCTGCTTTTGCATTAGGAGAAGTAAAGATCTCCGTCACAGAATTCGTCAGCACATAAGTACTGTCGAAATTATGATGGCTTTCTATTACCTCTACTTTTGCCCCTTCTTCTACAATCAGTAAATTTCTTGTATTATAGAACGTATTTTCTTCCTGATTCTGAGAAATGTAGAAAATATGAATCGGTTTTTCGATCACTACATTTTTAGGAACCTTCAGGAAGAAACCGTATTTGCAATAAGCAAGATTTAAGTTCGTGAAAGCTGTATCTTTAGAAGCAATGGTATTGAAATATTTATCAAATACTTCTTTGTGTTTCTCATCATTCAAAGCATAATTAAATGAAAGAAATTCTACATTCTCGATAGAAACTTTTGAAAGCTCTTTATGAAGCTTACCGTTCACAAAAACGATCCAGTCAAAATTTTCTTCACCCAGATGCAGCTGATCCAGCTGTTCTTTGGTAATATTATGACTTTCTTTAGGGAAAAAGTTGTAGTTTTTCTCTGTGATCTCTTTGATGTTGGTATATTTATATTCTTCGTCTTTTTTTGTCGGAAAACCTAAGTTTTCGAAATTCTGAAGAGCAGTTTTCCTATCTTCATCCAGAAATCTGTGACGAAGGCTCTCCAAAAATTCACTGTGATTGTCAATAATCTGATCGTATAAAGCCATTACTGATATTTCGGCCATCACACCTTATTTTATATATTTAAAAATAATACTATTTACTGCGGTTTTTCCGCATCTTCAGAAAGGATTGATAATCCCTGCCGAAAAGGTTTCTTCTTAGTTAAGAAGCCAGTCGTAACCTTTTTCTTCAAGCTCTAAAGCAAGGGATTTATCACCGGTTTTGATGATCTTTCCATTGGCAAGAACGTGAACAAAGTCAGGCTGGATATAATTAAGCAATCTCTGATAGTGGGTAATCAGAAGAACTGCATTTCCTTCATTTTTAAAGTGGTTCACACCGTCCGCAACAATTCTTAAAGCGTCGATATCTAATCCTGAATCTGTTTCATCAAGAATAGCCAGTTTAGGATTAAGCATCATCATCTGGAAGATCTCGTTTCTTTTCTTTTCACCTCCGGAGAAACCTTCGTTCAGTGATCTGGAAAGGAAATCTTTTTTTATGCCTAATTGTTCAGATTTTTCGCGGATAAGAGCAAGCATTTCTTTTGCCGGCATTTCATCCAGTCCGTTTGCTTTTCTTGTTTCGTTTAAAGCAGCTTTAATGAAGTTGGTTACAGATACCCCGGGAATTTCCACCGGATACTGGAAAGAAAGGAAGATCCCTTTATGCGCTCTGTCCTCAGGAGCATCTTCGCCGATGTTTTCTCCCTGAAAAAGAATTTCTCCTTCCGTTACTTCATACTCCTCTTTTCCTGCAATTACAGAAGAAAGCGTAGATTTTCCAGCTCCGTTCGGACCCATGATCGCATGAACTTCCCCCGGTTTTATTTCAAGATTAATACCTTTTAAAATTTCTGCGCCATCTTCAATTTTGGCGTGCAAGTTTTTTATTTCTAACATTTTTATTTGCTAAACAAATTATTTTTGAATTCTATATACTAAACTTTCAGGCTGACCAGGAACATCATTAAGCATCCCTATCTGTGTCATACCTGCCTTTTCCAAAACTTTAACAGAAGCTATATTGTCAGGGCGGACAATTCCAAATATCTCTTCTTTACTGATACTGGTAAATCCAAATTCTATAGCTTTCTTTGTGAACTCTGTTGCATATCCTTTTCCCCATGCTTCCACAGCAAAGCGATATCCGAGATTTAGTTTTTCTTCCTCTCCATACATTTTATAGCTTAAGCCTCCAAAGCCGATAATACTCTTGTTTTCTTTTGCTATAATGGTCCAGCCTCCAAAATTATATTGATCCCAATGTTCCAGCATTCTTTTGAATGTACTTTCTGCTTTTGCAGCGTTCATGGGTCCACTTGGATTATACAGATTAGTCTGCGGATCTTTATTAATTTCAAAAAACCTTTCAAAATCATCATTTTCAGGTCTCCTTAAAATTAAGTTTTCTGTAGTTTCCATCCTTAAATTATCCAACAGAGCCTTCAAGAGAAATTTCCAATAATTTCTGAGCCTCAATGGCAAATTCCATAGGAAGCTTATTCAAAACTTCTTTACTGAAGCCATTTACAATCAGGGCAATAGCTCTTTCGGTGTCTATACCTCTCTGGTTACAGTAGAAGATCTGATCTTCTCCGATTTTAGAAGTGGTCGCTTCATGCTCCAGCTGGGCAGTAGGGTCTTTGATTTCAATATAAGGGAAGGTGTGTGCACCACATTCATTACCCATTAACAGGGAATCGCACTGGGAGAAGTTTCTTGCTCCTTTTGCAGAAGGCATTACTTTTACCAGTCCTCTGTATGAATTCTGAGATTTTCCTGCAGAAATACCTTTTGAAATGATCGTAGACTTGGTATTTTTCCCAATATGAATCATTTTTGTTCCCGTATCTGCATATTGGTGATTGTTGGTTACTGCAATAGAGTAGAATTCACCAATAGAGTTATCTCCTTTCAGTATACAAGACGGATATTTCCAGGTTACGGCAGAACCTGTTTCAACCTGTGTCCAGGAGATTTTTGCATTTTTCTCACAAAGTCCTCTTTTTGTTACAAAATTGAACACCCCGCCTTTTCCTTCTTCATTCCCCGGATACCAGTTTTGAACAGTGGAGTATTTGATTTCTGCATTATCCATTGCGATAAGTTCCACAACAGCTGCGTGAAGCTGGTTTTCATCTCTTGATGGGGCAGTACAGCCTTCAAGGTAAGAAACATAACTTCCTTCATCTGCAATTACAAGTGTTCTTTCGAACTGGCCTGTTCCCGCCTGATTGATACGGAAATAGGTTGAAAGTTCCATCGGGCATCTTACGCCTTTTGGAATATAGCAGAAGCTTCCGTCAGAAAATACTGCGGAATTCAGTGCTGAATAAAAATTATCTCCCCTTGGAACTACTTTTCCAAGGTATTTTCTTACTAGATCAGGATGGTTTTTAATAGCTTCTGAAATAGAACAGAAAATAATCCCTTTTTCCATTAAGGTATCCTGGAAAGTGGTTTTCACAGAAACGGAATCTATTACGATGTCTACTGCAACTCCTGAAAGTCTTTTTTGTTCTTCGATATTGATTCCTAATTTTGCGAAAGTGGCCAACAATTCGGGATCTACCTCATCTAAGCTCTCCAGTTCAGGTTTTGCTTTCGGTGCAGCATAATATTTAATGGCCTGAAAATCAGGTTTTTCATATTTAATGTTTGCCCAGGTAGGTTCTGCCATTTTCAGCCAGATTCTGAAAGACTCCAGACGCCATTCTGTCATCCACTCCGGCTCCTCTTTTTTCGCGGAGATCGCACGGACAATATCTTCATTTAAACCGATTGGAAACTCTTCATAATCTATCTTCGTTTCCCACCCGAATTCATATTTTTTATTTTCTAGATCGACTCTTAAATCGTCTTCAGTATATTTACTCATAATTTATTAAGAGATTCAGAAATTAAGAAATTTAAAAATTACTTAGCATCTAAAGTGCTCTTTTCAAGATATTTTATAAAATGATAAATCTCTTTTGTTATTTCCAGACACTCAGTATTAAAGTGGATTGAAAATTTCATCATTGATTTTCTCTAAACTGTATAAAACAAACAGCATATTTCTGACTTCAGCGCAACTTCCTTTTGAAATCCAAAGAAATCTGATAAATTGTTTGTTACTTCCATATTCTGAGCCCTCCGCAATATTATTAGTTATTGATAAAGTCGCTCTTTTTAGCTGATCTTTGAGTGAAAATTCTTTTTGTAAATTTTCATTATCAAGGATTTTAAAAATTTTAACTGTAAATGCAATTGCCTTTTTATAAATCGGGAAATTTCAAATGAGACAGTCATAATTTCTTAATCTCTAAATCTTTTAATCAGCCTTAAAGACTGAAAGATTCTCCACAACCACACGTTCTGGATGCATTAGGATTGTTGAAAACAAACCCCTTTCCGTTTAATCCTCCTGAGTATTCAAGAGTTGTTCCTGCTAAATAGAGGATAGATTTTTTATCTACAACAATTTTGATTTCATTATCTTCAAAAACCTGATCTGCATCTGTTTTTTTATTATCGAAACCCAAAACATATTCTAAACCAGAGCATCCTCCACTTTTAACCCCTACTCTTATATAATCCTCAGCAGCTTTGAAACCATCCTCTGTCATCAGCTGAATGGCTTTTGCTTTTGCTTGATCTGATACTTTTATCATTGTATTTATTTAGAATGATTTAATTATGCAAAAATACGTACAATAATTAGGAAATAAAAATCCGAAATTTTATTTTATCGATTTTTATTATTGATGGCTTAACTTTGTTAACCTTTTGAAATCCAAACAATAAATTTATTCTATAATGAAAAAAATAGGCATCATTGCTTTAGCGCTATTTATGCAGCATATTTCTGCACAGAACAATCGATTTGTTTATCAGGTCACCATGAAACCGGATGCAGAAAATAAAAGTGATATTAAAACTGAAAACGCATATTTAGATATCTCCGCGGAAAAGTCTCTTTTTTATTCAGAAAACAGGTATAAGAGAGATTCCATCCTGCAGAAGGCTTTCCAGGGAGGCGGAGGCAGAGGTTCCGTGAGCAGAGAACAAATGGAAGGGGTAAGAACCAATATCAACTATTCTGTAGAAAAAGATAAGGCCAGCCAGAAAACATATTTTAAGGACAGAATCGGGAGGGATGTCTATGTTTACGAGGAAGACCGTCCCCTGAACTGGAAAATATCTTCTGAAACCACTAAGATTGGAGATTATAAAGTTCAGAAAGCAACAACAGATTTTGCCGGAAGAACATGGACGGCCTGGTTTACCACCGATCTGCCTTATCAGGATGGGCCATATAAGTTCGGGGGTCTTCCGGGACTGATCGTAAAAGTAGAAGATGATAAAGGAGACTATTCTTTTGATTTGATGAAGAATTATAAAATTGCTGAAATTGTAACGCTCAACCAGTTTGGAAACACTTTAAAAGTAAAAAGGTCAGATTATTTGAAACAGCAGGAGAAATTTAAAACAGATCCTATGTCATTCATGCAGAGTGGCGGTGGAGGAGGTTTCCCTGCACCACCGAGAGCTGGTGGCGGAAGAGGAGGAAATCAGAATCCTGCGGATATGAGGAAAAGAATGGAAGAGAGAGTGAAAGAGGAAGCCAAGAAAAACAGCAACCCGATTGAACTCCAATAAAAAATAACCCCTGGAGAATTTCTCCAGGGGTTTTAATTGTATAAAGAAGGACTTATTTTAAAAGTTGGTTAAAAGTATCTCCCTGTTTGATATCTCCTGTATTATACCCTTTCATAAACCATTCTTTACGCTGTGCAGATGATCCATGGGTAAAACTCTCCTGGTTGACGTAACCCTGAGATCTTTTCTGGATATTGTCATCGCCCACAGCTTCTGCTGCTTCTATGGCAGACTGAACGTCACCCGGCTCCAGGATATGCTCCCTGTTGTCTGTCTGCTTAGCCCAAACACCCGCATAGAAATCTGCCTGTAGTTCTGTAGCTACTGAAACCCTGTTCAGATCTGCTTCAGAATATCTTCCGCTTCTTCTTAGGGCATCTACTTTCTGAGTAGTTCCTAAAAGAGTCTGCACATGGTGACCCATTTCGTGAGCCATTACATAGGCAATGGAAAATTCTGTAACCTGTGCACCAAATTGCTGTTGAAGCTCTTTAAAAAAGCTCATATCCATATAAACCTTTTGATCTGCGGGACAGTAAAAAGGTCCCATGGCAGCTTGTGCTGTCCCACAACCGGATTGCGTTGTACTTTCAAATAAAACAACTACGGCAGGTTGATATTGCATTCCGTTTTCAGCAAAAATTTTGGTCCAGGTCTGCTCATTTTCAGCAGTGACCATCTTTACGAATTCACGGATTTGAAGCTCATTGGCACTTAACTCTCTCTGTTCGGTAGGGGAAGAACTTCCGCCTCCGGAAGAAAGTAAAGATGAAGGGTCGCCCCCTAAAAAGAATATAATTGCGGCAATGATCAGGGTTCCCAATCCACCACCTACAAGAGCGCCTCCGCCACCTCCGCCGGATCCTCGTCGGTCATCAACGTTATCGCTTCTATCGTCTGTCCATTTCATAACAAATTTTTTTTGCCCTGTAAATTTAAAATAATATCATTACTAAATTACTACTTTTGTGAAAAATTACAGCCGACGTGAAAAAAATTAAACTTTGCCTGTTATCAGTTGGGATCATGGCATTTACAGCATGTAAAAAAGAAAAAGAAGATGAAGTAAATAATGTAGATAAGACTGGTTCTATTGAAACGGTTCTTTCTGTTGAACACCTCGATACAGCAGATGTTCTTATTACGAAACACAAGATCTGGAAAAACAAAAAGCTTTTTAAGGAGATCATTAAAAAAGATACCATTCCTGCTTTGGGTGACACTCTTGTAGGAGGAGAAGACAGTGACGGCTATAACCATATTGCCAAAACGAAAAAAGACTATGAATTTTTTATAACGGTTCAATAATGAAAAAGTCCAGTTCTATAAAATTACTTTTTGTAACGGGGGTATTGGCTGCCTGTTCTCAGGAAAAGCCTAAGGATCAAAAAGAAAAGAAAGTCTATATGAGGTCAGATACTACAGCTTCTTACACGAGGAGCCATGGCTTTCTGACGGGAGTCCTTCTTTATCATGCATTCAGACCGTATGGGGCTTATAGCTACGGATCTTATCAGAAGGCCGGCTATTATAGCGATGCGATAAGCAGCAAATCCAATATCGGAAGAAATAATTTCAAAGGAAATGTAGTAAGAGGACAATTGGGAAGAAGCGGTTTTAGTGCATCATCATAAAGTATGGAAAGAATTCAATCACAGTTCAGGAAAAACTGGCAGCATAAACTAGAGAATCTTGGCTTCGGATACCACTCCCTGGATGGCCTTTATTGGGATGAAAGTCATTATTACCAGTTTAGCCCGGAGGAAATTAATACAATAGAAAAGGCCACTGCAGAACTCTGGCAGATGTGCCTGGAGGCGGTGGATTATATCATTGAAAAAAATCTCTGGGAGAAATTCAATATTCCTGAATGGTTCCGGAAATATATCATTACAAGCTGGGAAGAAGATCATCCTTCCATCTACGGAAGATTTGATTTTGGTTTTGACGGAAAAAATCTGAAGCTGTTGGAATTTAATGCTGATACGCCGACTTCACTATATGAAGGTTCGGTGATACAGTGGTACTGGCTTCAGGAACTGTTTCCCTATAAAGATCAGTTTAATTCCATTCATGAGAAACTGGTGGATTACTGGAAGCATCTTAAAAATTATATGAACCCGCATCATATTTATTTTGCTTCTCTTACCAATATTGAAGATGTTACCAATGTGGAATACATGCGGGACTGTGCTTCTCAGGCAGGATTCGATACGGAATTCATTCCTGTTCAGGATATTGGCTGGGCTGAGGATATTTCCGAATTCATTGCGGCTGACCGGTCGATTATGGAATATATTTTCAAGCTTTATCCTTATGAGTGGATCCTTGCAGACGGGTTTGGAGAGAAACTGGTTAAAAACGGGTTCCGGTCGCAATGGATTGAACCTGCATGGAAAATTTTACTTTCTTCCAAGGCTCTTCTTCCTATCCTTTGGGAGATGTATCCCAATCATCCTTATTTGTTGGAATCCTATTTTGAACCCAGACATCTGAAAGATTTTGCTAAAAAGCCTGTTTATTCCAGAGAGGGAGCCAATGTAATTTTACATAAAAATAATACTCCTGTTGAGGAGAATGATGGAATATATGGCAAAGAAGGCTTTATTTACCAGCAGTTATTTGACCTTCCTAATTTTGAGGGGAATTATCCGGTGATTGGCAGCTGGATCATCGGGCAGGAGCCTGCCGGTATTGGGATCAGGGAGAGTGTTCATCTGATCACCAATAACCAGAGCCGTTTTGTTCCTCACCTTATCGGTTGAGTTTTTTCTCTTTAAGCCAGAATGAAGTGGACTGATAGGCAGAAACAGCATCATTGACCAGTTTCTGATCAGGATTCTTCATCAGTTTTTCATTATAATACAGCTTGAATTCAGGAGCAAGGCTGCTGGATTCCAACTGTAAGGCATACTGTTTTACTTTTTTTACCGGTGAAATGATCGTTAAATGTCCGTCTTTTACCAAACCAAGATCCTGGTATGTGGCTATATAAGCTTTTGGCTGGAATTCTTTTTTGAAGACATCCTGCCCAAGGAATTTAGATTGATAATTGAAATTCAGCAGTCCGAAAAGGGTAGGCATGATATCTATCTGAGACATCAGCTTATCAAACTTCTGAGGCTGGATGAAACCTTCTGAAAAAATCATCGCCGGAATTCTGTATTTGTCCACAGGAAGTTCCGTTTTCCCTGCGCTGGAGGCACAGTGATCAGCAATGATCACAAAGACTGTGTTTTTGTACCAGTCTTGCTTTTTAGCCATTTCAAAAAACATTCTGAGTGAGTAGTCGGTATATTTTACCCCGCCGTCACGGGATTTTGCTGTTCCGGGAATGTCAATCCTTCCATCAGGATAAGTAAAAGGTCTGTGGTTGGAAACCGTCATCCAGTGGTTGAAAAACGGCTTTCCGGACTTGGCTTCGGCATTCATGGTCTGGATTGCTTTTTTTGCCATATCTTCATCGGCAACACCCCAAACGTTGGCAAAAGTGATTTCTTCAGGTTTGAAATTGTTTCTGTCAACAATATCATATCCGTTTCCTGCAAAGAAGTCCTGCATATTATCGAAATAGCTGTAACCTCCGTAGAGAAATTTCACATCATAGCCTTTGGATCTGAATACACTTCCTGTGGTGAACTTGTTTTTATTGTCGTCTCTTTTGATGACACTTTCTCCTGCAGTGGGAGGAATGCACAGTGTTAAAGCTTCAAGTCCCCTTACGGTTCTGTTTCCGGTAGCATACAGATTGGTAAACATCATCGAACGGTCTGCCAGGCTATCCAGGAAAGGAGTAATCTTTAAAGTACCCCCATAATGCTCCATAAAATCAGCGGATAAGCTTTCTATAGAGATAAGAACTACATTTTTCTTAAGTTCCGGCTGCTCCGAAACTACATTTCTTGGTAATGTTGGTTCTGAATATTGGCTCAAAAAATTCTTTTCAGCTTCCTGCTGTCCAATTTGAGGGTAAAACTGGAAATAATCCAATTCATTGTGAGTAAAAGCCCAATAAAACTTGGGAAGCCCATTATTTCCGATCTCATCAGCAAAAACATTGTCCGATCTGATCTGCATTAATGAAGATACTCCCAAAAGACTGAGGCTAACCAGAACCATAAAAGTCCCCAGCAATACCATTTTTTGTTTAAAGTTCGGCAGCTCTAAAAGCTCATCTTTTGTTTTTTTATAAATGAACCATGTAACGGCTAAAGTGGCCAGAAGAATAGCTAAAAACAAAGGAATAACAGGATAGCTTTCCATAATGTTCCCGATGACCTCATTGGTGTATATCAAATAATCTACAGCAATGAAATTATAGCGTACCCCGAATTCATTATAGAAGAAATATTCACTTACAGCATTAAAGATAATCAGAAGAACGTATAGTAATAACGTGATGAAATATAATACATTACGGATCTTTACCCTCTTTGAAGGAAGGAAAAGCATAAGACCGAAGAAAAGGGTCTTGATTCCTACGAAAGCCAAAGCTACTTCTGAAACAGATCCTCCGTACTGATTGAAGATATTATTCGGAATCAATAAGATATAAAGGAAAAAGAGTACCAAGGCTCCAAAAATAATATATCCGTATGGCTTTCTGTATTTGGAATTGGACAGAAATAAAAAGTAAACGGCCAATAAGGTACTGGCCAAAGTAAAAACAAAAATATCATTCAGCAGACCAATTGACAAGACTTTAATGATTTCAAAGAACCCGAAAGTGGCCGTAGTGATAGGATGAAATAAAAATATAATCCGTACAATGAACGAAATAATAAGATAGAAAATCCCTAAATACAAGAATGGTTTTATTTTACTTGGAAACATGTAGGTTAGATTAATTCCGCAAAGATAGTTTTTGTATATAACTTTTAATGGAAAAAAGCAGAAACATGTTATTCCTTATCACTTTTTTGAATTATTAATGAAGATTTAACGTATTGTGTAATGAATGGCTGGTAATCCAAAAAAGTTAATGGCAAGCTGAATATCAATAAAAAAGGACTATTAAAAAATAGTCCCGTATACTGTTAAGATGTATTAAAAATTAAGGATGTCCGAAACCGATGTTTCCTTTTTTATCAGAAAGATTTTTCTTGAAATCAATCATTCTCAGAGCGGTTACGGCTGCTTCTACCCCTTTGTTTCCCAGATCTCCACCGCTTCTGGCAATGGACTGTTCCTTATTGTCATCGGTTAATACACAGAAGATAGTAGGGGTATCCGTAAGAACATTGCAATCTTTGATTCCCTGTGCTACTCCGGCACTTACAAAATCAAAATGAGGAGTTTCACCGCGGATGATACACCCGATGGCAATTACAGCATCATATTTTCTTTCTTTGCAAAGCTGCATGCTTGCATAGTTGAGTTCAAAAGCACCCGGAACCGGAAAAAGCTTAATGTTTTCAGGCTTCACGCCTTCTTTTTCAAGGATCTCAAGGGCTGCATCACGAAGATTGTACGTTACAAAATCATTCCACTCAGAAAAAACAATGCCGATAGAAAATTCTTCGGCATTTGTTATATGAAGTGGCTTGTAATCGGAAAGATTAACTGTTGCCATTTTTTAAAAGTATTTAGTCATTTCAATATAAGAATCAGACATTCCGTTATCATAGTCCTGGTATTTCTCGTCAATTGCGGAGAAATATTTTTTAGCTTCTGCATTTTTCTTTAATCCTAATGCTACAATACCTGCTTTTCTTGTGAAATAGTAAGTGGTATAAGGATCATCAGAAGCAGTTGACGCTTTGTCTAATAAGGAAAGAGCTTCATCGTTTTTGTTAAGACCTGATTTTGCATCTGCCATAGCACCGAATTTCAATGCCATTAATGTTTTGTTGTCAGATGAAAATTTATCTAAAAGATCGTAAGCTTCCTGGAATTTTCCTTCTTTGAATTTTAACAAACCTGCATTATAAGCAGAAAGTTCACCAACCTTCGTATTCGAATATTCGTTATATGTTCCTATAAAACCTGGATTAGCTGCAGATTTTCCGCCTAAAGCTTCTTTATCTTTACCTTCCGTCTGTTTTTTCTGAGCAGCGAGGAAACTTTTTACAGCTTCAACATTCTTAGGAGCCACTACAAACTGTTTGTAAGCAAAGAATCCTAAAACACCCAAAACCAGTACCCCGAATACAATACCCAATTGCTTGGAGTATTTCTCAAGGAATCTTTCAGTGTTTAAAGCTTCTCTGTCAAGGTCTTTGAAGAACTCAACCGTTTCTTTACCTTCTTGCTCATTTGGAGCATTCTTTCCCAATTTTGCCATAAGTTTTTAAAAATTGAAATGCAAATTTAATTGTTTCTGAATGATTTACAAAATACTTTGTGAGTATTATTGTTATTCCCGGAAAAATTATTCTATTTTATTATAAAATTTCAATCTGAAGATTTTATATTTTGTCCTTTTTTCTTTTGGTAAATGGATCTGTGAGATGGTGAAATACAAATTTCCGGCCTTATCGAAGGCAAAAGAATCCGGCCATTTTATTTCCGGGTCGCTGATGATTTCTGATAAAATTCTGTTTTTATCAATTCTGCTGATGGCATTTTTCTCTAAACTGCTTAGATACAAATTTCCCTTTTTGTCAAATATGATTCCATCATTGGCTGTGCTTTCTGCATATTTTTCTACTGTTGCCTGAAGTGAATCATCGGAGAGATTTTTATTCAATAGCGATGATATCGGTATTCTGTATATGTTTTTGCCCATAAGTGCGCAGTAATAGAGGTGTTTTTTATCAGGATCTATTGCAATTCCGTCAGAATGTACCGGATGTTTTCTTTCATATCCCTCTATTACTATTTTATCTGTTTCTGCAAGTGTGGAATGGTGATTGGAAAGTACTCTCCTTACATCAGCAGTTATCATATCCAAAACCACAATTCCACCCACCTGCGAATCGGTAAAATAAACGGAGTGATTTTGATTATCAATCCTGAAATCATTTAAATAAGCCTTTGGGCTGATCTTCTCAACAGATAATGTATATTTTACTTTTAGATTATTATTTCGTAGATCAAAACAATATAAAAAGGCTCCTTTGGTTACATCTGTCTTTAGGTCATATCCCGTGTCTAAAATCCACAGCTGGTCAAGTTCGTCAATGTAAACACTTTGGACACAGATAAACTGGTTTTTGCTGTCTGCATTTTCATTCCATCGGTTCCATGCTGCATCCGGAAACGGGATGGTTTTTCCGTTAATGATTTCTGCCACTGAAACGGGAGTGTCTGCAGACCATCTTGGAAAATTCACAAAAACACGATTGTTCTTTGAAATGGCAATTCCTGTCCATTGGTTTTTGCTTTCTGCAAAAAGACTTATATGAACTTTTGGTGAAATGGGACTGGTGTTTTTTTTCTGACAGCCCACTGCTGCATGTATAAATAATACAAAAACAAGGATTATATTTTTCATGGAGAAGATATTTATGTAAATAATTGAAAATGCTATATGCCTGTAAAAGCCATTTTTATTGCCAATGCCATTAAAATACCGGCGATGGCCCAGTTCTGGACCTTTATCAGTTTTGGATTTTTACTCAGCCTTATCTTTGATTTCGAGGCGCTGAAAATAATTAAAGAATTTATTAAGAGACTGATTGCAATAAAGACGGAGCCCAAAAGTAAAAACTGATGTCCTATGTCTCCGGATTTCGGATCCAGGAACTGTGAAAATACAGAAACAAAAAACAACGCTACTTTAGGGTTTGAAATGGTGGTTAGCAAACCGATGGCAAATAATTTTTGCGGCTTATCTTTTATCAAACTGTTGTCTGATTTTGTGCTGTCAAAAGAAGGTGCTCGTACGGCCTGATAAGCAAGATAAACCAAGTACAGGGCACCGGATATCTTTAATATATAAAACAATAAAGGAAATGTAAAAAGTGCGGCTGAAAGTCCGAATGAGGATAACAGGATATAAAAAAGATCACCCGTAACAATTCCAAGCAGAGAAATCATTCCTGCTTTTTGCCCCTGCAGTAAGGAGCGGGAAATCAGATACAGCATTGTTGGGCCCGGAATAATGATCAGCACTACAACAGACAATGAAAAATAAATAAGTTGAGTAATCGGTAACATGTATAAACTGAATTGTATTAAAATTGAATACAAAGATCAGTTTATAGCATTGCGGGCAAAAGGAGCAATGTCACAATTATTTTGTGATGTATCTCACAATCTGGAATTTAAACGGCTTAGAGATTCTCTTGAAACTCCCAGGTAAGAAGCAATTATGGTTTTTGATACCCGTTGAAAAAGATCCGGGTACTGTGAAAGAAGAATTTCATAGCGTTCTTTTATATTATTTGACAGAAGGGAAAGCATCCTTTTTTGTAAGGCAACAAATCCGCTGTTCGCTTTTTTCCTGAAAAAATATTCTACTTTCTGCAGTTCGGAGCAAAGTTTTTCCCGGTTTTCGTAGGATAAACAATATAATTCGGAGTCTTCCAGGCAGTCAACATTTACAATAGCCTGTGTTTGGGTAAAGTAAGCCTGATAATCGGTGATCCACCAGTTTTCCATTGCGAACTGAATGATATGCTCTTTTTCTTTATCATCTATAAAGGTTGCTTTTAGTAAACCTTTTTTTACCCAGTAGGAATGACGTACATGATCCCCGGTCTGTATAAGAAACTGATGTTTTTTTAATTTTTTTACAGTGAAGTAAGAAAGTATGGACGCAAATTCTTCATCAGTTAAATGAATGAGTTCTTCAAAATGCGCCCTCAGTTCTTGTGCATCGGAAATTTTGATTGAACTCATACTTTCCTGATTATCATTTAGTATTCTAAAATATGATAGATTTCGGCATTGAATTTTTTCAGTTTTTCATCTCCGTTCAAACCTTTCAGGCCAATAAGGAAACTGAATTGCGAAACAGTTGCCCCTTGTTTTTCCACAAGTTTTGCGGCTGCTTCGGTAGTTCCTCCTGTTGCTAATAGATCGTCATGAATAAGAATTCTTTGTCCCTGTTTAATCTGTCCTTCACGTGTTTCAATTATAGCACTTCCATATTCCAGATCATATTTTTCCGAAATAATGGGTGGCGGCAGTTTTCCTGATTTCCTGATTAAAATGAAAGGAACTTCCAGTGCTACCGCAATGGCAATTCCGAACAGATAGCCTCTGCTTTCTATTCCGCAGACTGCATCTACCTTTCCTTTGCTGAAGGCGGTAAGATCTGCAATGACATCCTCATAAAGCTTTGGGTCCAGAAAAATGGGCGAGATATCCTTGAACTGAATTCCCGGAATGGGAAAATCAGGAAAGTTTTCAATTGTTTCTTCCAGTTTTTTGATCAGTTCTTGTGAAGCCATTAATTAAGGGTTTATTTTATAGCTGGAAATTTTCCAGTCTCCATTTACATTTTTAAGTCCGAAAGTTACCTTTAAAGAAGTAGTTTTTCCATTCTTGTCTGTTACATCATATGTTGCATTGACACTTGCTCCGTTGGCAGTTGTACCATTGGTTGTAATGTTTTTTACACTTACATTTTTCACTGATCCAAAGCCTGAAGTTGGATTGGAGAAAGATTCATAGCTTCCCCAGCTAGGGTTGCTTGACGTTTCATAGGCGGCCTTAAGGTTTTGTGAGCTTACATTGTTTAAGAACTTGCTTACTGTACTTTTTGGATCTGCAGCCGGCTGTTTGGGAGCAGCTGGTGTTGTTGCAGCATTTGGATCTGCAGGTGTTGTTGGCATAGCTGTAGGATTGTTTGGATCGATTACAGCGTTAGGATCCTGCGTTACAGAAGTCGAATCAGTTTTAGGTACAGCAGGAACTTTTAAGGCAGACGCATTAACGTCGAGTCCGATTTTAGACATTTTAAATGTCTTTGCCGTAGTTTTTACTGAAACCGTTATATCTATTTTATTGTCTACTACTTTTGCTGCAGGAATTGAAGAGAATTTTAAATTGAATCCTTTAAAATTATTATCCTGCATCAGGTTTTTGGCAGTAGAAAGCTTGACACCGTTACTGAATACTTCCAAAGTGGCTTCCAGCCCGGCCCCGGTAAATGAAACAGGATTTCCTGAACCATCTACAAGTCTCGGTACGATCTGAATAGCTGTAGGCGCTCCGGATCCGTCATCGCCGGTTGGTCTGGTCATAATGCTTAGTGAGCTTGCTTTTACATCATTGGCATCGGTTTCTTTGGCTTTATCATCTCCGAAGATATTCATTTCTCCAAGAGAAGGTGGGGATGTACTGGCCCATTCAATTCCGTTTTTCTGTGCAACTTCATCAGCCAATGCAAGAATTTCAGGCACTTTTTTTCCGTCAATAAGCTTTCCAAGAGCTTTAAGTTCCTCTACATCACCGTCCGCCTCTACACCGAACGTCTTTAGGATATAAAGCGCTTCATTGAACTTGATCTGTTTAATTGTTGAAAGGCTGGAAGTCATGTCATTGATACTTGACTGCAGCGTTTTAGTATTCGTAGCATCTACATGATCCTTCTTGCATGCCGTAAAAAGCAACAGACTGAAAACAAGTAGAAAAGAAAACTTTTTCATTTTTATTTGGTTTGTTGCAAATTTAATAAAACCTTTATTAATAGTGAGTTTTTATTTTTCTTTTGTTCTGTTTTAGCTTTCTGAGCTTTCCGTGTAATGCTGCTATTTTTTCTGAACCTTGTTTATGATTTGCGATGAACTTGTATTGAGAGCTTAGTTTCCGGCTTTATTCGGCTGCTCTTTCAGATCATCTTTGAAAAATGAACTGAAAATGGTCTGCATATTCGGGAAAGCAGAGTCCTTCCAGTATGGAGTTTTGTAATTGCTGTTATCCTTATTGAATTTCACTTTTTCTATATCATCATCATTACTGAAACTAAGTTCTGCAGGATAAAAGTTATTGTAAAGGATGATCTGGTTGTAATTCGGTTCGCTTTTATGTTTAAGTTTTACAAAAGCCACCTCATTGTACTCAAGGAAATCTTTCAGGCTTTTTTCTGACCCTTTTTCGAAAGACATATTGAGGATTGTCCGGATATCATAGAATCTGAATCCAAATAGAGAAAACTCTTTTTCCTGAAGAGCAGCACCTGTTACCTCGATCTGATCTTTGCGGTCACCTTTTAATTCTTTGATGGTATTTCTTTTGGTTTTGTACTCTTCTGGATTTCCTACATTTTTGAGTTTCGGAAGCTGTAAGGAACTGCCATAATCCCATGTTGAAGTTTCTTTCTTTTCATTTTTGGCTCCTAGCCTGAAGACTCTATACTGTTCAACATTTGTGCTTTTCAGTTTTTTGGTTTTATTATCAAAAATATAGGTTACGATTCCATCTGTGTAGCTGTTAAGCTTATTGTTGACCGTTACATAAGCATTGAAATTTCCTTTGATGACAATATATTTTGCAGGCTTTGTATTCTTAATGACCACAGTTTCTATTTCCCTGACCTGATCATTGATTTTAATGATATCCTGATTGAGCTCTGAATAGGAAAGAAGGGCCACCGGAAAATTGTTGTAGACCAATTGGAACTTTTCCTGGGAAGGAGATATCGCCTGTTTATCAATTTTACCGTCGATATCAGAAAAAGCAATAATGCTTCCGTCTTTTCCGAAGACCGAAACTTTAGGCAGAGGTTTATTCGTATGTTCGGAAACGAAAGTTATGGACTGTGCCTGAATAAGGCTGAATAAAAAAATGAACAGGGTGAAGAGCTGATAACTTCTTTTCATAATACTATTTTGTTTATGGTTTACTGAAATAATTCATTGATCTTTATTATAAAGACCCTCAAAATTCAAAATGGTTGCCTGAACAGTTTAAAATGTTCACTTATCTGCACAAAAAAAAGACTGATCATTACAATCAGTCTTTTTTATTTTATTTCTGTTACAAGTTCTTAGAAAGGATACTCATAAATTTCAGATTCATGTAAGAATGGGTTTCCTGTAGGAATTAACTTTAATTTAGATAAAGCGCTTAATACAGTAAACATAAACAATCCTGCTACGAATAGAACAGCTCCTGCTATTAATAGGAATACTTCAGGATTTTTCCAGTAAGGTCCTACCGTTCCCGGCATTACCATATTGAAATAGTCTAAAAGGTGGCCTAAAATAACCACTACAGCCATTGTTGTTACTACCTTGTAGTTTCTCTTGATGCTACTGCTTACTAATACCAATAAAGGTAATAAGAAGTTGATGATCAGCATTGGTAAGAATGTAGGTCCGTAGTGCTGGAATCTTCCGAAGAAGTAGTTAACCTCTTCCGGAACGTTCGCATACCAGTAAAGCATGAACTGGGCAAACCATGTATATGTCCAAAGCATACTTGTAGCGAAAAGGAATACTCCTAAATCGTGTAAGTGGTTGTCATTGAACTGAGGTAAGAATCCGTTTTTCTTCAGGTAAACACTTAGAAGGATGATCACGGCGATTCCACTTGAAAGGCAGCTTACCATTGAATACCAGATATACATTGTAGAATACCAGTGAGGGTCAATAGACATCAACCAGTCCCAAGCCCAAGCAGCAGAAGCAAATCCGAAGAATGCAATATATCCTACCGCCCATCTGTAAAGCATCTGATAATCTACCTTAGATTTAGTTTCATCTACTTTCTTAGACTGAGCTTTAAGTTTCCATGCAAAGAAAGAAGCACCAATCACATAGATTAAAGTTCTGATCGCATAGAAAGGAATGTTTAAGAATCTTTTCTTTTCGAACAGGATCACATCGAAATGTGCAGAATTAGGATCTGTTAATTCAGGATCCATCCAGTGAAATAAGTGGCCATTGTGAGTGATATTCAATATCATCATAATAACCAGAATGGCACCGCCATATGGGATATAAGAAGCAATAGCTTCCATTACTCTTGTAATAATAATAGGCCAACCTGCATGTGCAGCATGCTGAATACAGTAAAAAAACAATACAGCACAACTTACTCCAAAGAAAAAGACAGCTACAAAATGCAGCGATGCAAGAGGCTGGTTGTGAACCTGAAGCTCTGCGTGCTCTAAATGAGACGCATGATCCTGAGGTCCTACCATTTCACTTGAGTGTGTAGGGGCAGTATGACCGGCAGAATGAACCGCTTCCATCATGTGCTCTATTTTTTCAGTAGTCATTCCTTTATTCATAAAGAAACCGATAGCAAATAGAACTAAACCTACAACAAGAAGGATTATAGAAGTTGATTTTAATTTTGGTGAAAAACTATACATTTCTTTTCTTATTTTTTAGTTGCGGTAGTAGTCTCTGTTGTTGGGGCAGCAGCTGGTGTAGCTGTAGCCGTTGTAGCTGCTGCAGGTGCTGCTGCTCCTTTTTTGAAGGCACTCATCACATACATTGCCACTCTCCATCTGTCACCAGGGTTAAGCTGGCCAGCATAAGATCCCATTGCATTTCTACCGTTAGTTAATACATAATGAACAGATCCTACAGTAATATCTCTGTCAGCATAGTTGGGTACACCAGAGAAAGCTCCGCTTTGTACAATTGGACCCTGCCCATCTCCACCAGTTCCGTGGCATGCTGCACAAGTATGATCAAACAGCATTTTTCCTCTTTCAATATCTTTAGCTGCATTAGCCGGATTAAGAGGTGATGTTGTCATTGTTTTAGAAGCGTCATAACCTGCATTATACTCGTCTGCATTTTTAGGCAGAAGGCTTTCTTCAAAAATCCCGTCTTTATTTTGAGCAACACTTCCTTCTACAGGAGAAAGACCTGTTGCACCATTATTTTTTACAAATGCAGGGATCTCATTTTCATGATCTGAATAAGCATCCTGAGCTTTCATCAACGGATCGTAAGCTACGGGAAAGTACATATCAGGAAAATATACCAATGGTGTATTTTCTTTTGGTCCGCAAGAATTAAGTAAAACCGTTGTTAAACCTAAAACAGCTGTAATTTTTAATACATTCTTTTTCATTTTAAGCATCTTTAACAGTTATTTCTTCAACCCCGGTTTCAATAAGCAACTGTTTTACAGACTCTACGTCATCAGTTACAAATTCCATCATGAATTTATCGTCAGTAGTTCTTGGATCAGGATTCTGAGCCGGAGCTCCCGGATACATTTTGTTTCTAACAAGGAACGTTAGGGACATCATGTGAGCTGCACAGAATACCATTAATTCAAACATTGGAACTACGAATGCAGGCATGTTGTGTGCCCAGTCAAAAGCAGGTTTACCACCAATATTTTGAGGCCAGTCGTGATTCATCACATACCATGTTACAGTAGCACCGATGGTAACACCGTAAAGAGCGTAGAAGAATGCAGCATCAGAAATTCTGGTTTTCTTTAACCCTAAAGCTTTATCAAGTCCGTGAACCGGGAATGGAGTATAAACTTCGTTTATCGCAATCCCTTTATCGTTGAATGCTTTAACGCCGTTCATCAAATCGTCGTCGTCAGCATAAAGTCCGTATACAATTTTAGTGGTGCTCATCTCCTTCTTTTGCTTTATAAGTTTCACCTGAAATTTTCAGAATCGATTTTAATTCAGCCTGTGCAATTACAGGGAATGTTCTTGCGTATAATAAGAATAATACAGAGAAGAATCCGATTGTTCCTAAATATACACCCACATCAATGATCGTTGGTTTAAACATTGTCCAAGATCCTGGTAAGTAATCTCTTGAAAGGTTGATAACGATGATGTCAAAACGCTCGAACCACATACCGATGTTGATGATCAATGCAACGATGAAAGTCCAGATAATGTTCGTTCTTAGTCTCTTGAACCAGAATGAAGCAGGAATAACAAGGTTACAGATGATTAGTGACCAGAATGCCCACCAGTAAGGTCCTACAGCAGCACCCGGAGAAAGGTATGTAAAGTCTTCGAATCTTGATCCTGAGTACCATCCGATGAAATATTCAGTAGCATAAGCCACAGTTACCATACCACCTGTTAAGATAATTACGATGTTCATAATTTCGATATGATACATTGTGATGTATTCTTCAAGGTGACATACTTTTCTGGCAACCAGCAATAAGGTTTGTACCATTGCGAATCCTGAGAAGATCGCACCGGCAACGAAGTAAGGAGGGTAGATTGTAGAGTGCCATCCTTTAATAACCGAAGTTGCGAAGTCAAAAGATACCGTGGTGTGTACGGAGAATACAAGTGGAGTTGCTAAACCTGCTAGAACCAAAGAAAGTTCTTCGAATCTCTGCCAGTGTTTTGCTTTACCACCCCATCCGAATGCCAGGAATGTATAAATTTTTCTTGTCCATGGAGTTTTAGCTCTATCTCTGATCATTGCAAAGTCAGGGATTAGTCCCATGAACCAGAATACAGTTGATACTGAGAAATACGTAGAGATCGCAAATACGTCCCAAAGTAGGGGAGAGTTAAAGTTCCCCCAAAGAGAACCGAACTGGTTAGGTAATGGGAATACCCAATATCCTACCCAAACTCTACCCATGTGGATTACAGGGAAGATTGCTGCCTGTACAACCGCAAAGATCGTCATCGCCTCTGCAGATCTGTTTACAGACATTCTCCAACGCTGTCTAAATAATAATAATACTGCGGAGATTAGGGTCCCGGCGTGACCGATACCTACCCACCATACGAAGTTGGTAATATCCCAACCCCAGTTAATAGTTCTGTTAAGCCCCCATGCTCCAATACCTGTTCCGATAGTGTAGGCGATACAGCCAAATCCGTAGATGAATAGAACTAAGGCTGCATATAGTGAGATCCACCATAGTTTACCTGCTCTTTCTTCGATAGGTCGTGCAATATCTTCTGTGATATCGTGATAAGTTTTGTGACCAATAATTAGAGGTTCCCTTATCGGAGCTTCGTAATGTCCTGACATTTTTTACCTATTTATTATTTAAACTTTATTTTTCTACTCTGTTTCTTACTTTAGTGTGATAGAACACGTTTGGTTTTGTGCCGATCTCTTCAAGTAAATAATATCTTCTGTTGCTGGAGTATAATTCTCTCACTTCAGATTCTTTGTCATTCATGTCTCCAAACGTCATTGCTCCGGTAGAACAAGCAGCGGCACAAGCACAAGAATTTTTGAATTCGTTGTCTGTTACTTTTCTGTTCTCTCTCTTCGCAGCTAAGATTGTAGCTTGAGTTTCCTGGATACACATTGAACATTTCTCCATTACCCCTCTCGTTCTTACCACTACATCCGGGTTAAGTACCATTCTTCCAAGATCGTTATTCATGTTGAAATCGAACTTGTCATTCAGGTTATACGTAAACCAGTTGAAACGTCTTACTTTATAAGGACAGTTGTTAGCACAATATCTTGTACCGATACATCTGTTATAAGCCATATGGTTCTGACCTTGCTTACCGTGTGAAGTAGCCGCTACCGGACATACAGTTTCACAAGGGGCGTGGTTACAGTGCTGACACATTACCGGCTGGAAGATTACATCCGGATTGTCTGCAGGGTGGTTTAGTGCACCTCCGTCTCCGAATGCCGTACCGTACAATTCTGGTACTGCCATTCCTTCTTTCAATCCTTCGTATACTTCTACCTTCTGTCTTGAAGAATAGTAACGGTCAATTCTTAACCAATACATATCTCTGGACATTCTGATTTCTTCTTTACCTACTACAGGAACGTTGTTTTCTGCCTGGCAAGCAATGATACATGCTCCACAACCAGTACAAGAGTTCAGGTCGATAGATAAGTTGAAGTGAGGTCCGTCCGTGTCATCAAAAGCATCCCAAAGGTCAATTTTTCTTGCCGGAAGAGCTCCGCTGATGGTGTGGTATTCCAAAGGCTTGTTCCATCCTTTGTGCTCATCATCAAATGCTACGTTTAAGAACTCAGCCAAAGGAACTTCCTTAGCAATTTCGTAACGTCCCATCAATGTATTCTGAAGCTGGATACCTGCAAATTCGTGGTCTTCTCCTGTTTTTTCGATTTTAACTCCTGAAACAACTAAGTTAGAACCGTCAAATAAAGGATAAGCGTTTACTCCTGTATCAGCAGTTGTACCTGAATCTTTCTTACCGTATCCAAGCGCAAGACCTACAGATCCTTCCGCCTGTCCCGGTTGAATGAATACAGGAACGTCTTTTATTGTTACTCCGTTTACAGTAAGGTTTACAATAGAACCGTCCAGCTGCATTCTTGCATTAAGGTCGTTTTCAATCGCAAATTTTTCTGCGTCTTTAGGAGAAATTGTCAAATAGTTATCCCAAGACATTCTTGTGATAGGATCCGGTAATTCCTGAAGCCAAGGGTTGTTGGCCTGAGTACCGTCACCCATTGAAGGCTTGGTGTATAATACCAATTCTAATTCAGAAGCTTTGAAGTTTCCTAGTTCAGCAATAGCCTGGGCTGCATTTCCTCCTGAATAAGATAATGCAGTTGTATTATTTGAAGTCGTGAAACCGTTGTATAAAGCTTTGTTGAATGAAGTAGCTCCCAAGATAGAGGCAGAACTTGCTTTCAGATAGTCATAATAATTATTGGCAGCATTGTTTTTGCCATTCTTCCAAACCAATAGAGATTCTTCAATCTGTCTTGATTTGTAGATTTTCTGGATCGTTGGCTGCATTAATGAATATGCTCCGGTCTGAGGCTCAATATCACCCCAAGACTCAAGCCAGTTAGCTACCGGGATTACAGCTTTCGCTGCTTTATACATTTCATTTTTCTTATCGGCCACCGCTACTACACAAGCAACTTTAGCTAAAGACTTTTTGAAATCTTCTCCTTTTGGATGAGAGTAGATAGGGTCTACATTGTTTGCGATCAATACGCCAACCTGACCTGCGTTTACCCATCCTAAGAATTCCTGGTATCTTGCTTTATCAAATTCTTTCAGGAAGTTAGCTTTACCTGTGAAAGCAACTGATCCTAATTTTTGGTTGATTAAATGTGCTAAAACCTGTGCTCCTTTAGAACCATCTGCCAAAACAACAGCTTTGCTGCCTTTTGCCTTAAGTTCGTTTGCAATTTCAGTAGCAGTCTTATCTGAAGTACCACCGCCTACGATTGCATTGTAAACTTCAACTAATGTTTTGTTTACAGCACTTGGCTTTAATCTGTATCTTGAGTCAGCATTGGCACCAGTCAATGACATATTGGATTCCACCTGAATGTGTCTCAACATGTTTGGTCCCGGCTTTCTTGCTGCTGCGTAAGATGTTTCTAAGCTTGAAGCATTATAATCTCCTAAGAAATCCGCCTGGAAAGAAACAACCAATTCTGAACCTTTAAGGTCATAAACCGGTAATGCTCTCTGCCCGAATACTTCCTGAGCTGCATCTAAAGCTGCAGAGTGAGGATAAGCATCATACGTTACAAGTTCAGCAGTAGGATATTTAGCTTTGAACTCGGCAAATAACTTTTTGAAAGTAGGAGAAGGGAAAGAGTGTGACAAAAGCACGATCTTTTTTCCTGCTGCATTGGCATCTGCCAGACCTTTAAGGACAAAACTGTCTACTTTATCGAAAGTTTCGTCTTTACCGTCCAGTTTAGGTTGCTTTACTTTATCGTTATCATAAAGAGAAAGTACACTTGCCTGAGCTCTTGCGTTAGTTTTTCCTAAATCTCCTGCTGCCGGGTTCGGATCTATTTTGATAGGTCTTCCTTCACGGGTCTTTACTAAAACGCTGGCGAAGTCGAATCCGTCAAAATAAGTTGAAGCGTAATAATTTGGAACCCCCGGAATAATATCGTGTGGTTTTACCACATAAGGAATCGTTTTGATTACCGGAGCTTCACAGGCAGCCAATGTTACGGCTGCTGTAGAGAATCCTAATATTTTTAAGAAATCTCTTCTTGAAGTACTGGATCCGTTCTGTTCAGCATCTCCAAGGAAATCTTCTACCGGAATTTCTTCCTGAAACTCTTTCTGAGCCAGCTTATTGTTCAAAGCCGGATCTTTAAGTTCATGAATACTTCTAAATTGTATTTTGTTTGAAGCCATTTATACTTCTAATTTTTTAGTTATTAATAATGACATTTACCACACTCAAGACCTCCAATTGCATCTACAGTGATCTTACCGCCATCCTGAGGATATTGTTTTTTCAACTTGTCATGTAGATTCTTGAAGTATTCTTTATTATAACCGTTGTTCATATCAACCTCAGTAGTTCTGTGGCACTCAATACACCATCCCATAGTGAAGTCATTAGCCATCTGAACAACATTCATTGTATCAATTTTTCCGTGACAAGCTTTACATACAACATCAATTTTGTTGTTTGGATTCTTTTTGTTGAAAGAATTGATGATCGCCTGCTCACCCGCTACTACGTGCTGAGAGTGGTTGAAGTACACGAAGTCTGGCATGTTGTGGATTCTGGTCCATTCAACCGGCTGTGTTTTTCCAGTGTACTGCTGTTTTGCAGGATCCCAGCCTGTAGCTGCATAGATCTTCTGGATCTCACCGTCGTAGAATGCTTTATCTTTTCCTGGTTCCATGTAATGATCTGCGTTATACTCAGAAATTGTTCTGTGACAGTTCATACAAACGTTCATGGAAGGAATTTCAGATACCTTTCCGTATTTGGCGCTGGAGTGACATAACTGACAGTCAATTTTTTGCTCTCCGGCGTGAATTTTGTGAGAGAAGTAGATAGGCTGTTCTGGCTTATATCCTTTGTAAACCCCGATCCACATGATCCAGTTCCAAACTCCATAAGCGGCCAGAAGGGCTAGGATTCCCAATACTGCTTTACCGATGTAGTGGTATTTCTCATAGATTTCGCTGAAGGATTTAACTCTTGTTTCGTTAAGTCCAGCTAAGTCTTCAGATTGACCCAATTTCACCAATTGTCTCAGTTTAATTAAGATCCAAACTAATAAAGCTGCTATTGCAATAAGCGAAATAATAACAACACTCGTTGTTGTTTTGTCTGCCGGTGCTGCAGCTGTTGCATCTGTTGCAGTCGCTTTGTTGTCAGTTTTAGCTGGCTCGGGAGCCGGAGGATTAGTCGTAAACGCTAAAATGTCATCAATATCCTTATCTGTAAGATTTGGAAACTGTAACATTTCAGTCTTATTAAACTTTTCAAAAATCTCGTTGGCGTATTTATCCCCAGAAGCTCTAAGAGCTTTGTTGTCTTTGATCCACTTGTGAAGCCAATCTTTGTCTACACCACCTTCTGTCTTTACTCGTTCTACAACCCCTTTCAAAGGAGGTCCTATTACTTGTTTGTCCAGCGCGTGACATGCAGTACAATTCGCTTTGAAAAGTTTTTCGCCGTTTTTAGGATCGCCGTCTTGCCCGTAAATTGAAGCACTGGTTGATAGCAATAAGCCTATCGCGATCAACGTTTGTTTATAATGCTTTCTCCAACTAATCATTTAAATTATCTTATGTTAGTAAAATATTGAACCAATCAATTCGGCAAAAATAATATTTTTAACAGGAATTTAACGGTATATGGAAAAGGGAAAATATCATTTACGTTTAATTTGTATTGATTCTAAATAGTGTTGTTTGGTATAATTTTTTAATTTTAATAGATTTGCAGAAACAAGTTTAAATGAGAAATTTAATCAAAATATTTTCAATATTATCTTTATTTGGGTTTTATAGTATTGAAGCCCAACAGGTTGTTCAAAAAGATACTCTGGCCGGAACAGAGCTTACTATGACTATGGATTCCAAAATAAGCGCTGCTTTGGGAGGAATTGAAGATAAATGTTCAAGAACTGCAGGCGGTTCTTCGGTAAGAGAAAATAATACGGACAGCGGAATTGTGACAACTTCAAGGCCTCCGAAGATCTATGTGCCGAGCAGAGAACTGACCAATGCAGAAATCTGTCGTAAGAATCCGAGAATTTTAGGATTTAAGATCCAGATCACAACAGTTAAAAGCAACGAAGAAGCCAACGAGGTGAAATCTTATTTCAGAAAAAGATTCCCGAACCTGAAAGTGGAAACAGATGCTTCTTTAAGACCGAATTATAAAATTTTAGCAGGTAGCTATTTTACGAAACAAAGTGCATCTTCGGACCTGTCAAAAATAAGAGAATATTTCAAATCGGCAATTGCTGTACAGTACAGGATTTTCTGTTCTGAAGCAAGATAACAGAGATAAGATAACAAACTAAAGCTGAGAGTTTTCTCAGCTTTTTTTATTGGTAATAAGCATCTAAAAACTGAAAGAAATCGGACATTCTGAACAGATTATTAATCAGTAGAAAAACAAATAGGATAACTACAGCTAATACTAAAAATGATAAAATTTTTGGCTTCGATCTGTATGCGTAGAAAAGCCATCCTAAAAGCAGAGGATAGACAAAAATAAAGTGTCCTGCGTAAATGTAAGAAGTGTGAAGCCCGAACCGCATAATGCAATGAATCAGAATGTCAAACAAGAATGAAATGGCAATAATCTGGACCAGTCTATTTTTAAAATTTTTAAAATAACTCCATACAATAAAAGCTAACAATATTATGATAAAGGCATAGCAAAAAGATGATGAATAGGGCTCCATCAGAAGACCTTTAAAATGAAATCCTTTCATATTGTGCTTATCCGTTGTCATAAAGCTGGGAAACAAAATGCTGCCACCAAAAAAATAAGAAAGCATCATGTCCCAATCCGGAATGGATTCCACATTGGAGAATTTTTCATACTGCTGGTTGGTTTTGGAGAAGATATTTTCATATTTAAAATCAATTCTGAGGAGATAAAGAAATACAAAGCAGACTGTGGTAAGTGCAACACGGAAAACCGCGTTTCCAAATTTTTTCCAGCTTCTGAAAATATCCTTTTCAAATAAAACGGGAATAAAAACTTTAAACAGATTGGTAATGGTAATACCTCCAATGGTAATTCCGGCAAGTGTTAAGGCGGATCCGGGTATTTTTTCTTCTTTTCTGAGTTTTACGGCCGCATAATAATTGTAAATACATAGCAACAGCAGGGAATAGGTGAAGTTCTCCGGAGTAAAAGAAAGAATAATACTGGTAGAAAAAAATCCAAAAAACAACACAAGTAATAAGGTGATCTTTAGTGGCAGTCCGATAATATTCTTTAGATACTTAAAAATCTGAACAATGCATAAACTTATGGCCATATTACTCAGCCAAGCTAGGGTAAGCCTAAATGTTGCATCCATTTTTCCACCGGAAACAAAAAGGGAAAACTCCCGGACCCAATTGAAAAAATAGTAGGCCAAAGGATGCCTCTCAAAGCTTCCGCCGGACATTACAATCGCTTTGTTGTCGAAACTGAAGTAGGCATCCCAGGGGATTCTGATGTCAAAAATGATCCTGTAATGAAGGGCAATATAAGTGCCCAGTATTCCATAACAGAGCAGGAAGAACATGAATACCGCCAATTCGGTGTAGGAAGATGGAAAGACCTGTTTTAACAGATTGATGAGTTTTGTTTTAATAAAAGACACGTGTCAGTTTTTTGCAAAAATAAAATAAAAAAGCTCACCATGTCCGGTGAGCTTAAAGATTATGATCATATCATTATTGCTTAATCACTTTCGTTGTAGAGGTACTGCCGTCGGCAAAATTAACTTTGACTAAGTAGGTTCCTTTTGGAAGTGAAGAAATGTCAGTTTTTTCAGAGTCATTCTGAAGAAGGGATTTACCCGTCATATCAAAAACAGTAGTGGATTTGATTTTTTTGCTGGTTCTGATGTTGATTTCTCCATTAGTTGGGTTAGGGTAGATGTCTGCAGCTATTACTTTAACTGTAGTGCTGGCTTCCTGAGTAGATAAAGTACCGTTTGCTAAAACCTGTACATCATCTATTGAAAGGCTGTCTGCATCGTTTGCTACATAGCGGAACCTGAATTTAACATTTGCCTGCCCTATATATGGTGTTAAACTGACAGTAACGGCTAACGTTGCATAATCAACAAAAATTCCATAATTTTCTTCTACCCATACCTGGTTCCATATCGTTCCTCCATCTGTTGATACTTCAACTTTCAGATCTCCATTAGGATAAGGATCAACCATATATTCATATCCTATCTTAGCATTGAACTTCAGAACAGGGCTGGTTGCTCCTACTAAACTGAAAGGAGGGCTCGTTAAATGAGCGTCTTGGCTTTGCGCGATCCATCCGATTCCGGCAGATTTTCCACCTGTGATATTGAATGTGGTCTGCCCTGAAGCATTAAATATAACTGTTGTAAATCCCCAAGGTCTTGATGCTACATTTGTGCCTGTTGTCCATCCGGTAGGAGGAAATGTCGTTCCCTGAAAAGTCTCTGTTAGAATTTGTGCATTCCCTAGTATTGAAGAGACTAAGAAAATGAAGAGTAATTTTGTTTTCATTCAATTTAATTTAAAAGTTTTGAGTAAAAATAATAAAAAAAATGAATGGAATTAACAATATGATGTAAATAATTCAGTAAAAACAATTAAAACTTGTAATTTATTCGTCAAGAGCTGCAGGAAAGTGTAGAAAATCCTGTGGTGTCATCATAGGCTGCAGGCCTTTTTACAGAAAATTCAGGATACAATTCTTCATAAGGATTCTCCAGGGCACGAGTGAGTTTTCCCAGCATTTCCGTTTTTCCAATATTGATTTCTTCGATGCACTGATAAAGAAGATAATTTCTGAGTGTAAATTTCGGATTGGACTGTCGCATCAGTGATAATGATTCTTCTTTTGAAATAGTGCTGGTTGATAATCTTGCCTCATATTTTTTTATAAAATCTTCTAATTTTTTGATTTTGTCGTCATTCAAAACAGAATAGGAAATATTTTCAAAAAGAGATTTAATATCACTATTGGGATTTAATTTTTCCAGCTGATTAAAAAAGAGCGTATAATCCAAATGAAGTTCCTGCATTAATCCCTGCCAGTTGGTGAAAAACTCTTCATCACTCTCCCGGAGTTCATCGAACCCAAATTTTCTGCATAGCATTTTATCATGAGCCTCCCAGAAATAAGTTCCGTAATGGTTTAATGTATCTTCCAGAAACTTTTCATCTTTAATCAACGGATGAAAGGCATTCGCAAGCTGCCAAAGGTTCCACTGTGAGATCTGGCCCTGTTTTCCAAAGGCATATCTCCTTCCTGGAAGGTCGGTTGTATTCGGGGTAAAGTTCAGATCATATTCATCCATCATCGAATAAGGTCCGTAATCTATTGTCAGGCCTAAAGCAGACATATTATCGGTATTCATCACGCCATGAACAAATCCTACCCTGAACCATTCGGTCATAAGATCTGCTGTTCTGATGCATATTTTTTCGAAAAAGTCTTTATATTTCTGAATTCCGTCTGTTGTGATTTCCGGATAATAATTTTCAACAGTGAAATCTGCCAGGTCCTGCAGGGTGTTATATTCCCTTTGTGCGGAGAGCAGTTCAAAATGCCCGAAACGAAGAAAGCTTTCTGCAGTTCTGATCACAACAGCACCTTTTTCCAGCTGAGGATTTCCGTTATACATCATATCTCTCACTACATCTTCACCGGTAAAAGCGAGGCTTAAAGCTCTGGTTGTAGGAACCCCGAGATGGTACATGGCTTCGCTCATCAGATATTCGCGGACTGAAGATCTCAGCACGGCTCTCCCGTCCGCATGTCTTGAGTATGGAGTTGCTCCGGCGCCTTTCCATTGGATTTCTGTTTTCTTCCCCTCTTTATTGATGATTTCTCCGGCAAGTATCGCTCTTCCGTCTCCAAGCTGCCCTGCCCAGTTCCCAAACTGATGACCGGCATACGCAGTAGCATATGTCTTTACATTTTCGGGAAGATTATTTCCTACGAGAAAGGCCAGGTCTTTTTCTTCATATTTCCCCAGCCCGATTTCTTCGGATAAGGCTTCATTAAAGGCAATCACTTCCGGTCTGTCAAAACCTGCCGGTTGTACTGTTGCAAATAAGACTTTAGGAGTGTTTCTCTGCATCGGATTGCCGGAAAAATCTCCTGGAAATATATCGGTAAAAGGCTGTTTGATCTGTTCAATATTCATATATCAAAGATATTAATTATAAAAGAAAAGACCTTCCAGATTATTGAAAGGTCTTGTGTATTTCTAAAAGAGAATTTATTTATTGAAATCTACCTCATCGGTGGAGTGAAGATTGTCGTTAATGTTTTCTTCTTTCTTTTCAGGATTGCTTCTAGGTGTCGGGTCTGCCGGTCTTGGATTTTTGATCTCATCGATGGTCTGAAGTCCACCGTCATCTCCATATCCTTCACCCAGGCCTTTTAAATTCGAACATCCATCTTTCCAGTCTGATGGTCTGGTAAACTTATCATCAGGACTAATTCCCAGAGATTTGTCTGCCCATACCTTCTTCATGAAAATTGCCCATATTGGTAATGCCATCTTTGCCCCCTGACCTTCACCGGTTCCGAAGAAGTGGGTTGCTCTGTCTTCCCAGCCTACCCAGGCTCCTGTTGCCAGTTTCGGAGTGATTCCCATGAACCAACCGTCAGAGTTGTTCTGTGTAGTACCTGTTTTGGCAGCTATTTCCACCCCTTTTGAGATTCCTCTTCTTCCTAATTCTCCCGAAGCGGTACCGTATTGCGCAACACCTTTCATCAGTTCAATCATAGTGTAGGCATACATTGGGTTCATTACTTCTTTCGGTTCTACATTTACTTCTTTGATCACCCTTCCGTTGGCATCTTCAATTCTCCAGATCATTTCCGGTTTATTGTAGTTTCCGTAGTTGGCGAAAGTACTGTAGGCGCCAAGCATTTCATAAATGGTAATATCTGATGAACCTAAAGCAATGGTATTGTTTCTAGGGATGTCTTCTGTAACTCCCAGGTCTCTTGCGGTCTGGATAACGGCATCTACACCTGTCATTTCAATAAGACGTGCAGCTACGGGGTTTTGAGAGTGAGCCAAAGCATCTTTTAAAGTGAGCATTCCTCCTCTTCCCGGAACATGCCATCCTTTGTGGTCATAAGTGCCGTTGGAAACTGTTGAACATGGTGTCATGCCAAGCTTCATAATCGCTGTAGCATATACGAAAGGCTTGAATGTAGATCCTACCTGTCTTTTACCCTGCTTGATGTGATCATACTGGAAATGCTGCCAGTCTATACCTCCTACCCATGCTTTGATCTCTCCACTTCCGGGAACCATAGACATTAGACCTGCCTGTGCAATCTGCTTGTGGTATCTGATAGAATCCCAAGGTGACATTTCAACCTCTTCTTCACCAGCCCATGTAAAGCGGGAAGTTTTTATTGGCTTATGGAATTCCAGTAAGATAGAATCTTCAGAAACTCCGGCGGCTTTCAGTTGTTTGTAACGACCGGTTCTCTTCATCGCCTGAGTCATTACGCTGGTTACCTGCTTATCCGTTAAATAGTAGAACGGTCTGTTTTTTCTGCCTCTCTGTTCAGCATCAAATCTTTTTTGAAGGTCTGTTAAATGCTCTTTGATGGACTCTTCTGCATATTTCTGCATTTTTGAATCAAGAGTTACATATATTTTTAAACCGTCTTTGTACAGATTAAGTTTCTTTCCGGTTTCTTTTTCATAGCCTTCAAGATACTTGTCGATTTCCTTTCTTAAATAGAATTTATAGTAAGCAGAATAGTCATCATTGATGTTTTTGATCGGATGATAATCTACCTCAACAGGCGTATTAATTGCTTTATCATAAGTTGCCTGGTCTATATAGCCCGTTTCAAACATTTGCTGTAAAACAACATCTCTTCTTCGTTTTGCACGTTCAGGATTTCTCATAGGGTTATTAGCGATCGGCGCTTCTAACATGGCTACGAAAACCGCTGCTTCCGGAAGGGTAAGCTGGGCAGTTGTTTTATTGAAATAAATTTTGGAAGCCATTTCAATACCGTTCGCATTGTATGTAAAGTCGAACTTGTTGAAATATAATGTGATAATTTCTTCCTTTGTATATCTTTTTTCCAGGCTTACTGCAACGGACCATTCCTTTAGTTTCTGTATAACCCTTTTGATAGGATTTTTAGATGGCTCTTTAGTAAATAGCAGTTTAGCCAGCTGTTGCGTGATTGTAGAACCTCCACCTCGGTCACCTCCATATCTCACCGCTCTCAAAATAGATTTTAAATCAATTCCCGAATGCTCTTTAAAACGCTCATCTTCCTTTGCCTGTAATGCATAGATAAGATAAGGAGGAAGCTGTTTGTAGGTAATTGGCTGTGTTTTTTCCTTTTCAAATTTTCCCAGTAAAATACCGTCCGATGAAATGATTTCAGATGCGACATAGATATCAGGGTTTTCAAGTTCTTTTACATCCGGCATTTCTCCAAGAAATCCCTGGGAAACAGCAAAGAAAAGTCCTGAAATACCTAAAACTACCGCAATGAGTCCAATCCAAATGAATCTAACCCATCTTTTCCAAGAGGTATCTTTCTTTTTTTTGGGAGGAAGAGGGAAGGTTTTTCCCTTGTTTCCTGCATTTTGTCTGTTGTCTTCCATTTATGGTTACGGTTTAGCCGTTTCTACTTTTACTCCAACGTCTTCAATTCCCGGAAGGTTGTCATTTCTCATCGCCTGGATCAGGCTGATTTCATATTTACCTTTTCCCGGAAATTTATAGTTCATTCTATACTGAAATAATGCTTCCTTCGTATCACCAAAACCTGTACCAAGCCATTCTCCGTTTGGTTTTGCCAGTACATAGTTCAGGGTATCTGTTTCCTTCTTTTTGTTCTGGAGATTGGTGAAATTGACAATAAATCTTATATTACTGTAAGGGTAACTGTTGTTATTTCTTACGACAAATATAATATTTTTAGGATTCTGCGGATCTGAAACTTCAAGATTAAATTTTTGCTCACTTTTCTTATTCCATTTGTTGTTAACGGAATTCATTATCACATTCTCTCCTGAGGAGGAATGACAGCTAAAGAAAAGGATAAGAGGTAATAATCCTAAAATTTTACGCATTTTTATCTTTTTTTGGAGGATATTTCTTTTTAAAATTTTTCTTGTTCGGATTCTGCTGTTTTTTTTCAGGGTCGGAAGAAACATCTGTTTTTTCCGTTTGTGCCTTCGGCTGAGGTTTAGGCTGCTGCTTTTGTTGCTGTTGTCTTGGTTGATTCCCGGCATTAGCATTAGGGTTTTCCGGTCTGTCAGGTCGCTCGGATCTTTCAGTTCTTTCCGGTCTGTTTTTCTTCGATCCCTGGCTTTGTCCCTGCTGTCCTCCCTGGTTTTGCCCGTTGTTTGGTCTGTTCTGGTTTCTGTTCCTGTTGTTGCCTCTGTTCTTCTTTTCGAATCTGTCCATATTGTTTTCCTGGATCAGGTCGATGGTCTGAATTGGGCTGTCAGGCTGCTTAAGTTCTTCTAAAGGAAGAATTTTTTCACCTCTTTTATTTTTAGCGATTAACTTCTTAACAAGGTCAATATCAAAATCATACCATGCCATAGAGCTGTCTACATAAGCAAACCACATTTTCTTTTTGAAAACATCTATTTTAATGCAGAATGCTCTTCCTTTTTCAGTATCCAGGGTGGTTGAAGAAGAAGGGAAGTGGCTTAAGGCATCAAGATAGCTGTCCAGTTCATAATTCAGGCAGCATTTCAGTTTACCGCATTGTCCTGCAAGCTTTTGAGGATTAATGCTCAGCTGCTGATATCTGGCGACATTAGTATTGACAGATCTGAAATCCGTAAGCCAGGTCGAGCAGCAAAGCTCCCTTCCGCATGATCCTATACCTCCAACTTTTGCAGCTTCCTGTCTGAACCCGATCTGTTTCATATCGATCTTGGTTCTGAAAGCACCGGCGTATTCTTTGATTAACTGTCTGAAATCCACTCGGTTATCAGCGGTATAGTAGAATGTGATCTTGGAAGCATCTCCCTGATATTCCACATCCGTTACCTTCATTTCAAGACCTATTCTATGAGCGATTTTTCTCGCCTCAATCTTTACGCTGTCTTCTTTTTTTCTGGCTTCCTGCCAGACCTCAAGGTCTTTCTGGTTAGCCTGTCTGTATATTTTAAGTATAGATTCTTCAGGAAATTTTTTCTTTTTCATCTGAATCTTTACTAATTCTCCGGTGAGGCTTACAACGCCTACATCGTGTCCGGGACTCGATTCTACTGTTACTACGCTACCTATATGTAAAGGAATATTGTTTACATTTTTATAAAACGATTTTCTGTCATTTTTAAATCTAACTTCCACAAGATCACACCTGTTCGATGCGGGATTGTTGATGTTAGAAAGCCAGTCGAAAACACTTAATTTATAACTATTACCACAGGTATTTACACTTTCACAGCCATTCGCGGTTTTTTTTGGTCCGCAAGAATGGGCAGAATCGCCGGATGTTTTGCATCCACAACTCATATAACTATTTTTTATAATCTTGCAAATTTATGTAAATTTATCTTTATGCAATTCTAAAATACTTAAATATTCAATATCGCGATTGTTTAACCTTAAACGTGAAAAATATACCTCGCTTCAAAAGTCGATAAGTTACTATGGTCTATGTCTTTATGCAGACATATTTTCAAAGTGTTATTTCAAACATAATTTTCTTTTGGCATATTGTTTAAAATATTAAGAAATATTAACAGATGTATCTAAAATAATTTTATATTTGGGTATATAATAAACAGTCTATGAAAAAAATATTAGTATCAACTGCTTTATTGGCGGGTGTTTTATCTTACGCAGGAGGCTTCAGGGTATCTCTGCAGGGAGTGAAACAATTGGCAATGGCGCATACTAGTGCTCATGCCGAAGATGCAAGTGTGGCATTCTTTAACCCAGCGGGGATGTCATTCATTCCTTCCAAGCTGAGTATAGTAGCAGGAGGATTCGGTGCAAGTAATAAAATTACTTTTCAAAACTTAAACACTTTGCAAAGTACAGAAACAGATAATCCTATTGGTACTCCGTTATATGCTGCGGTTGCTTATAGACCGATAGAGAATTTATCTGTTGGTTTCAGTTTTACAACACCTTTCGGAAGTACTATCCAATGGCCAAGTGATTGGGAAGGGAAAGAAATGGTGCAGAAACTGGAGCTTAAGAGCTTCTATTTTCAGCCGATGGTCTCTGTGAAACTGGCGCCTTGGGTGTCATTCGGAGCGAGCTATATTTATGCGAAAGGTAAAGTAGACTGGGATAAAGCGGTAACACAATTTGGTGGTGAATTGAATATTAAGGACGAAAAGGCAAGTGGACACGGTTACGGATTCGGATTCTATTTCAGACCTGACCCGAAATTAGACGTTAGTATTGCTTACCGTTCACCTATAGATATGAAAGCTAAAAAAGGAACAGCTACATTTAAGTTCCCGTCTGCGGCTATCTATCCACTGTTAGGACTGGATCCTAGCACAGGACAGGATAAATTTACAGCAACGCTTCCATTGGTAGAAGAATATACCATTGGTTTAACATACAAAGTGACACCGAAATGGTTGATTTCAGCTGACTTTAACTACCACGGATGGGAAAGATACAGCAAGCTGACTCTGGATTTTGCTACTGCCCCGGTGGGAAATCAGCCGGATCCTACAATTCTGGTGTCTCCTAAAAATTTTAGAAACTCAAAAACATTCAGATTAGGTACACAGTATGCATTCACGGATATGATTTTTGGCCGTTTGGGTGCTTATTATGATGAATCACCATACACTGACGAGAACTTTATCCCGGAAACGCCATCATTTAATACCTATGTAATTACCGGAGGTATTGGCTTTAAACTAAAGCAGTTTGGAGTTGATATAGCAGGAGGATATGCCCTTCCTCAGGCCAGAGATGTAAGAAATGCTACTCTTGGTTTTAATGGACAGGCAAAAGCTAGAGCATTCTACTTTGGTTTAGGTTTATCGTACAACCCTTTTTAATTGAAAGACTATGAAAAAAATTATAATATCAACACTTGCCGTTTCCGCACTTCTTTTTACAACAAGCTGTGAGAATGATTTTGATACTGATGTAAAAGATATTCAGGTAACAAGCGGGGAGGCGAACTTTTCTAATTATGTTTCTCTGGGGAACTCGCTGACATCCGGTTACAGGGATGGAGCTCTTTATAGCAGCGGGCAAAATGAATCATATCCAAGTATTATTGCCATGCAGATGAAACTTGCCGGTGGTGGTGCATTTAAGCAGCCTTTAATGCCGAATGATGTAGGTGGATTTATTGGACTGCCAGGCTTTCCTGGAAAACTGACTCTTCAGGTGACTGCAAGCGGAAGCTTGGGTCCGGTGGCAAGTAGTCCTGCTGCAGCATTAGATAACGTGACTGCTGGTGGGCCTTACCAAAATATGGGGGTTCCAGGGGCAAAATCTTTCCATCTGATTGCACCTGGTTACGGAAGTGCTGCAAACCTTTCTCTGGGGGCTGCCAATCCATATTTTGTGCGATTTGCTACTTCTGCAACAACTTCTGTATTACAGGATGCAATGGCTCAGAAACCTACATTCTTCTCTCTTTGGATTGGTAATAACGATGTATTGTCTTATGCTACCAATGGAGGAACCAATTCTCAGACGGTAGGTGGGGTTACTACGTATAGCCCTGCGGTTGTACAGACTAATAATGTAAACCCATTGAGCTATAAATCAAATGATATTTCCGATCCTAACCTTGTAGCTGGATCTATTAAAAATGTATTGGATGGTCTTAAGAGTGTAGGAACTACAAAAGGTGTTATTGCCAATATTCCTTATGTTACATCCATTCCTTTCTTTACAACAGTTCCTTATAATCCTTTAACGCCAACAACTTTAGGGGCGAATTTATCCACTCTTAATACAAATTTATATGGACCGTTGAAGCAGGCACTTACTGCTTTCGGAGCGGGAGACAGAATTAATTTACTCTCTTCCACTTCTGCCAATCCTGTTTTGATAAAAGATGTTGCGCTTACGGATCTTTCCGCACAGCTTACTGCTGCCTTGACTCCTTCTTTAGGATTGCCTACTGCAACTGCATTTGGACAAATCTTTGGACAGGCAAGACAGGCTACGTCAGACGATTATATTCTTCTTACAACAAGTTCTCTAATAGGAACTCCTGCACCTGGTGCACCAGCGCCCGCAAATGTTTACGGAATTTCTTATCCGCTGCAAAATCAGCATGTATTGACAAAAACAGAGGCTTCTTATGTGAAAACAGCAGTTGATGCCTATAATAATTCTATAAAATCACTTGCTGATTCTTATGGATTGGCTTTTGTAGATGGTAATGCTAAAATGGTTGAGCTTAATGGAAAATCAGGAATTATTTACGATGGGGTAAGGTATACTGCCAAATTCGTGACCGGCGGAGCTTTCTCTCTTGATGGTGTTCACCTTACAGGAAGAGGGTATGCAGTTATTGCCAACGAGTTTATCAAATCGATCAACGCAAAGTATAAATCTACGTTACCACAGGTAGATCCTAATAAATATTCAGGAGTAAAATTCCCGTAATAATACAGGAAAATAAAAACTTAGAAACCACAAGAGTAATTCTTGTGGTTTTTTTTTAAATTTGCAAAATCTTTAAAAAGTAAAAATGGCCGATCAGTTAAGTTATCTATTTTGTACAAGAACCAGTAAGGACTTGGCAGAAAACATTGCCCAATATTATGGGAAAGAGTTAGGGAAAATCAACTTTCAGGAGTTCAGCGACGGGGAATTCGAGCCTGTTTTGGATGAGTCAGTAAGAGGAGGAAGAGTTTTCCTAATCGGATCTACCTTCCCGCCTGCAGACAATCTGCTGGAACTACTATTGATGATTGATGCTGCGAAAAGAGCTTCCGCAAAAAGCATTACTGTTGTAATTCCTTATTTCGGACTTGCAAGACAAGACAGAAAAGACAAGCCAAGAGCTCCGATAGGTGCAAAACTGGTTGCTAATTTATTAACAGCTGCAGGAGCAACAAGAATCATGACAATGGATCTGCATGCAGACCAGATTCAGGGATTCTTTGAGATTCCGGTAGATCATCTGTATGCTTCAAGTATTTTCGTGGATTATATCAGGGCTTTAAATCTGGATAATCTTACCATTGCTTCACCGGATATGGGAGGAGCAAAAAGAGCGAAGAACTATGCAGGTCACCTGAGTGCTGAAGTAGTAATTGCCTATAAAGAAAGAAAAAAAGCAAATGTCGTAGAAGAGATGTTCCTTATCGGTGATGTGGAAGGCAAAAATGTAATCCTTATTGATGATATGATCGATACTGCGGGTACACTTTGTAAAGCAGCGGATATCTTAATGGAGAAAGGAGCAAAATCAGTAAGAGCGATGGCTACTCACGGGGTGCTTTCCGGGAAAGCTTATGAGAATATTGAGAACTCCAAATTATTGGAAGTTATTGTAACTGACTCAATTCCTGTTAAAAATAATTTGTCAACTAAAATAAAAGTGCTATCTTGCGCCCCATTATTTGCGGACGTTATGAAGATGGTTCATGAGCATCAGTCAATTAGCAGTAAGTTTATTATTTAATTGATTTTTAGCGGATTGCGAAATTAAATCAGAACAATTTTTTAAATTTTTATAAATGAAATCTATTACAATTCAAGGTACAAAAAGAGAAAGCGTGGGCAAAAAGTCTACAAAAGCTTTACGTGATGCTGAATTAGTTCCTTGTGTTGTTTATGGAGGTGAAGCGCCTTTAAACTTCTCTGCTGAAGAGAAAGCTTTCAAAGGTTTAGTATACACTCCTGAAGCACACACGGTATCTATTGAACTAGACGGAAAAACAATTTCAGCTGTTCTTCAGGATATTCAGTTCCACCCAATTACTGACAAAATTTTACACGCAGACTTCTATCAGTTATCTGCTGATAAGCCAGTGATTATGGAAGTTCCTGTAAGAATTACCGGACGTTCTAAAGGTGTTGTGGCTGGTGGTGTTTTACGTCAGTCTTTCAGAAAATTAAAAGTGAAAGCTATCCCTGCAAACTTACCTGATGAGGTAGTTGTAGATGTTACTCCATTAAAAATCGGTAACAAGATTTATGTAGGAGGGATCAAAGCTGAAGGATATTCTTTCGTACACCCTGACAATGCAGTTGTAGTAGCTGTTAAGATGTCTAGAAATGCAATGAAAGGTGGTGCAGTAGCAGAAGATGATGATGAGGAAGAAGTTGTAGCTGAAGAAGGTACAGCTCCGGCAGCAGAGGAAACTGCAGCAGAATAATATTTGCTTATTCAACAAACCATATAAACCTGCCAATCTTTGGCAGGTTTTTATTTTGTGATAAAATGATGATAATTATACGAAGGCTATTCTGTTCATCGAGTCTTTCTATCACCTGACCAATATCAGCCTTTAACCTACTACGTCCTTTCAGAAAAAAAGCCGTAAATTTGAAGTGTTCTAAATAAGAGCAATCTAATTTAAAATTTTAATAAATGTTTGACATTCAGCAAATAAGAAGTCAGTTTACTATATTAAACCGCGAAGTGAATGGTAAGCCTCTGGTTTACTTAGATAATGCAGCAACATCCCAGAAACCGGACTCTGTTTTAAAGGTCTGGAATGATTATTATACAGAGATTAATGCCAATGTTCACAGAGGAATTCATACATTAAGCCAGTTAGCCACCGAAGAAATGGAGCTTTCAAGAAGAAAGATCCAGAAATTCATTAATGCTAAGCATGATTTCGAAGTTATTTTTACAAAGGGAACAACAGAAGGTCTGAACCTCATCGCCTACATTCTGACGCAGAAGCTTAAAAAAGATGATGAGATTATCATTTCTTATCTGGAGCATCATTCCAATATTGTTCCATGGCAGCTGCTTTGTGAGAGAACAGGGGCAAAACTAAGAGTAATCCCAATTGATGAAAACGGTATTCTTCAGCTGAACTATCTGGACGAATTTCTAAGCGAAAAGACAAAAGTAGTTTCCGTAAACCAGGTTTCCAATGCTTTGGGAATTGTAAACCCGATAGAAGAAATTATTGCTAAAACAAGGAAACATTCGGATGCTTATATCGTGATTGACGGGGCGCAGTCTGCACCTCACTTCGAGATCGATGTCCAGAAAATGGATTGTGATTTCTTCGTGTTTTCGGGACATAAGATGTATGCTCCTATGGGAACCGGTATCCTTTACGGAAAACAGGAAATCCTGGAAGAGCTTCCTCCATTTCACGGAGGCGGGGAGATGATTGCAACATGCTCTTTCGATGGAACTACTTATGCCGGGCTTCCTTTTAAATACGAAGCAGGAACTCCCAATGTAGGAGGAAATGTCGCGCTGGGTGCCGCTGTTGATTTTATTGAAAAAACAGGCAGGCAAAATATTCAGAATCATGAAAATGCCTTATTGGAGTATGCACAGAGAAAGCTTTTAGAGCTGGAAAATATAAAGATCTATGGTGAAAAGGCCAGAAGAACAGGTGTAGTTTCCTTTAACCTGGAAGGGGTGGGAATATCTTCCGACGTAGGAATGATCCTCGATAAAATGGGGGTTGCAGTAAGAACAGGACATCACTGTACACAGCCTATCATGAACTTCTTCAATATAGCCGGGACTGTAAGAGCAAGTTTTGCGGTCTATAATACTTTTGAAGAAATAGACAAGCTTGTGGAAGGAGTAAAGAAAGCTCAGAAAATGCTCGGATAATAAAAAAGCAGTTGATAAACAACTGCTTTTTTTATTTAATACTTACTCCCACGGAATACAATAACATTTCCCGTCAATAATAACCTGATAGTATCCAATGGCACATTCAAGGCAGATTTCTCCCCCGGCTGCGATGGTTTTCAGTTTTTCTTTGCTTAATTTTTTCATATTGTTGATTTAAAGATTTGGTAATCAAATATAAATATAAAATAATAGATTATTGCGATCTTTCAAATAGCAATTTTTGTGGTTTATTGTCTTTATTCTTAGAGTAATTTTGCCTGGTCTAAATTTAATTTAATGGAATTAATTGAAAAATTGAACTGGAGATTTGCCACTAAAGCAATGAACGGTCAGAAAGTACCACAGGAAAAAGTGGATAAAATATTAGAAGCTGCAAGACTGGCGCCTACATCCAGCGGGCTTCAGCCTTTTGAGATCATTGTAGTGACCAATCAGGAGGTAAAAGAACAGCTTAAGCCTCATGCATGGAATCAGCCGCAGATCACGGATTGTTCACATCTTTTGGTATTTGCCGCATGGGATAACTATACTGAGGAAAGAATCAACAGTATGTTTGATCTTACCAACGAAATCAGAGGTTTTAAAAATGAAGGCTGGGAAAACTACAGACAGATGCTGTTGGGAACCTATCCTCAGAGATCTGCTGAAGAAAACTTTACCCATGCTGCCAAGCAGGCTTATATTTCTTTTGGTGCTGCCATTATCGCAGCGGCTTTTGAAGAAGTAGATTCCACACCAATGGAAGGTTTCTCACCTGAAGCTGTGGATGAAGTTTTGAATCTGAAAGAAAAGGGACTGAAGAGTGTGTTACTGCTGCCAATCGGTTACAGAGATGCATCAAATGACTGGCTGGTGAATCTTGCGAAAGTGAGAAAACCTAAAGAAACTTTCATTACCGAAGTAAATTAAACTAATTTTTTCTCATAAGGAAGCCCTTTCAGTAATGATTGAAAGGGCTTTTATTATTTTAAATGAAAATTTCAGAATTTTCAAAAAACTTATGTGGTCTTCTTATTACAAAGTATTTAAACTTCAAATAACTTAAGTGTTAAAAACTTTTGCTCCTTTTGTGGTTAGAAACTAGCTATTCGGCCTCCAATCCACAACGGCCCTGATAAATGCCTCTGCATTTTCCACAGGGATATTTGGTAAGATGCCGTGTCCGAGATTCGCAATATACCTGTCTTTCCCAAAACGGTTGATCATCTCGGTTACCATTTTTTTGATGGTTTCCGGAGTAGAATGTAATCTTGCGGGATCAAAATTTCCCTGAAGAGTCATGGTATGATTTGTTAATGTTCTTGCAAATTCCGGAGTAATCGTCCAGTCCACACCCAAAGCTGATGCTTTAGACATCGTCATATCCTCAAGCGCAAACCAGCATCCTTTTCCAAATACCACGACATGGGTGAGAGGGCTTAATGCTTCAACGATCTGGTTGATATACTGCCAAGAGAACTCCTGATAGTCCGCAGGGGAAAGCATTCCTCCCCAGGAATCAAAAACCTGAACGGCAGAAACGCCTTTTTCAACTTTTCTTTTCAAATACGCAATTGTAGTATCTGTGATCTTCTGAAGCAGCAAATGAGCCGCTTCCGGCTGCTGAAAACAGAATGATTTAGCAATATCAAAGGCTTTGCTTCCCTTTCCTTCTATACAGTAACATAAAATTGTCCAGGGAGAACCGGCAAAACCGATTAGTGGAATTTCATTATCTAATTTAATTAATGTAAGCTCAATTGCATCAAAAACATACCCTAAAGTATCATCCACATCGGGAACCACAACATTCTGAACCTGCTCCATCGTTCTGATCGGGTTATCCAGCCATGGCCCCACATTTTCCTTCATTTTGAAATCAATTCCCATAGCTTGAGGAACTACCAAAATATCAGAAAAAAGGATGGCTGCATCCAAAGGAAATCTGCGGATAGGTTGTACGGTAATTTCGGAAGCTAGTTCCGGGGTCTGACATCTTGTAAAGAAGTCATATTGATCCCGGAGAGCAATGAATTCCGGCAGATATCTTCCGGCCTGTCTCATCATCCATACCGGCGGTCTTTCTACAGTTTCTCCGCGGAGTGCTTTTAAATATAAGTCGTTTTTAATCATAATTTATTTAAACTAATGGCCGTTCCCGGCACTCATTATTTTACCAGCCAGGTTTTCAGCTGTTTAAAGTTCTTTTCTTATCAACCCGAAAATAGAAGCAAGATTGTTTTCTTCCGAGGTAAAGATCTCTTCTGTGGTGTGCTTCCTCAGTTCACCAGAGGTGGTTTCCCCAATTGAAAAAATCTTCATCCCTTCTAAAGAGTTGAGTTTTGCAAAACTACGAACTCCGCTTGGACTAAAAAAAACTGCAGCATGATATTTTTCAGGTACGGAAGGGCAGAGCTCTTCCGTTTTGTAAATGGTGATCTTTCTGTAACTGATATTCTGCAAAGGAAGATCATTATCCAGGACATCTATGGCTAGATTACCGCAGAAGTGAAGGAATTGTTCGTGCTGGCAGTTTCCGATGATAAATCTCGAAAGGGTTTCCGCATTTTTCAGAACTTTAAATGTTCCGAAACCGTGTTTTCTCAGCTCACGTTTCGTCTTCTCACCAACGCAATATATTTTATTATAGTTTTTTGCGGTAAAATCCTCGTTGGGTTTAAACTGATTGCTGAAAAATGAATTCACTCCATTGACACTGGTGAAGATCAGGGAATAGTTTTTTAAATCAAATGCAGCGGTTTTTACAGGTTCTGTCCTGATTACCTCAATGCATTCAGCCGAAATATTCGATCCTAATTCTTTGGATAATAACGTGGCATCTATGGTTTTGGTAAACAGAATTTTCATGAGCTTAAGGTTTATCTTTTAAATGCAGATCAGTTACTAGCAGCCTGACTTTTTTCATAAAATCTTTTCCCGGGTCGTCTTTTACAGTAAAATAATCCGGATCCGTCTCTTTCCAAAGTTTAGAACCTCTGAATAGATCATATTCTGAATGGCCTATAAGATATTCTATATTGTATTTTTTAGTCAAATACCGGATTAGCCATGCATTTGATAAAGCCTGTTTTTCAGTGAGCGGCTGTTTCCTGCTTCCTATATTTTCAATACCAATGGCACAGTAATTAAGGCCTATGGTGTGTCTTGCAAACATATTGGGCTCCATGAGCTTGTAAATGGTGCCATCACGGTCCACAATAAACTGTGAAGAGACATTTAAAGTACTTTGTTTCTTTAAAACATTCCTGGCAGATTCCAGATGAGTCTTATTGAAATATTTATAATTTGTTTCAACAGTTCCGCCTGCGGTATAATGCAGAACAATTATTTTAGGCGAAATCGTTGGTGAGCTTTGTATAATATGATAATGATCTTTGAGGTACTCCAAACTTAAACGGACTCTCTCCTGCGAATAATCGATAGGCTTGCTGACGATTTTAAACTCGTTGGTTTGAGCTTTTGTATAACATGATAACAATACAAATAAGGCATAGATAAGATTTTTCATACAGCAGCTTATTTTGGATATTGATAATGTCCTGTTATGGTGTATTTAAAGAGACAGTCTTCCAAAACCTGTCCCCCTCCTATATTATGCACAATCAGGAATCTTTTTCCGTCAGCCGATTTTTTATTGACAACAATTCCGATGTGCGTCAAATTTCCCGGTAAAATCCAGGTTACAATATCTCCCGGAACATAAAGCGCAGGGTTGGTTTCAGTAGATTTTACTTTTCCGAATTTAGAAAAAAAGACGGCAAGATTGGGAACCCTTCTGTGATCAATATTAGTGTCAGGATTTTTTAATCCCCAGGTTTTAGGATATTTGGAAAAATTCTTTGCCATATCCTCGTGTACTTCTTTTTGCAGATCAATACCAAGTTTTCTGTAAGCTCTTATAATGACATCGGTGCATACTCCTTTATCAAACGGGACATCACCGTTAGGATATTTAAGGACAAAATAGGCAGGGTCATATTTAATGGAGCTGTCTATCAGCGCCAAAGCAGAGCTGGACAGTTGAAGCCCAAATCTGTTCTGAGCATTTGACACAAATACACAAAATAGAAATATGAATAAAAAAAAAGATTTTTTCATTGTTCTGCACTTACGAATATAAACGTTCAATCTGCTTAAAAATTCTTAATACGAATTCTTAATTTCAGTCATCAGTTCTTTTCCGCCGTTTTCAAGAACAACTTTGGCAAACTTTTCTCCAAAATTTTCAGTGTCATTATATTCAAAGTTCTCATCGGTAGCAATGCAGTTTTTGCCATCCAGAGAGCAAAGAGCAGCTTTGAAACGGATCTGGTTTTCGAATATCTCTGCAAAAGCGCCTATTGGAGCCGTGCATCCGCCTTCCAGTGTGCTCAGGAAATTTCTTTCGATCTCTACACAGATCTGGGTTTTCTTATGATTAATCTGACTCAGGATTTCATTGATCTCTGTTTTGTCGGAATGTCCGGCAACAGCAATTACTCCCTGCGAAGCAGCCGGAATCATTAATGGAAGCATTTCATAATCAATGTCCATTTTCATTCTCTTGATTCCTGCCAGAGACAGAATAGTGGCATCAAAATCTCCTTCTTCCAGTTTCTGAAGACGGGTCTGGATATTCCCGCGGATATCGGAAAACTCAGCATGCGGATAATTTTTTAACCAGAATGCCCTTCTTCTTAAGCTGCTTGTGGCAAGCTTAAGTTCATGAAATTCTTTATTTCGTGCAGATTCTTTTCTTATTAATACATCCTGAGGAAAATCTCTTTCCAGGTAAGCAATGATCTCAATATTTTGAGGCAGTTGCGTCGGAACATCCTTTAAAGAGTGTACGGCAATATCAATTTCGTCATTCAATAAGGCAACATCAAGGTCTCTTGTGAAAACCCCGGTGATTCCTAAAGAATAAAGCGGTTGATTTAAGTTTTTGTCGCCGGAAGATACAATAGGAACGATTTCCGTTAAATAATTACGGTTCTGAAGGTTCCTGGCAACCTCTCTTGCCTGCCAAAGTGCAAGTGCGGAATTTCTTGTTCCGATTCTAATGCTTTTCATTGAATTCGTTGTTTGGTTGTTCAACTAATATTTCGTGCATTAATTTACTAATTTCTTCGGCTTTTAAAGGATTGTCGATGATAAATTTTGCAAAACGGTTGGTGATTTTCTGAATCATTTTGTCAGAAAGCTCCATGTCCGTGATGTTTATGTATTTATTTTTTTTATAAAAATTATGCATTTCATTGCGTTCCATATTCTTCAGAACGGCTTTGAAATGGTGAATATTGGGTGCCAGCTTTCTCTTTTTTTCCCATTCCAGAAACTCTTTCATCAGTTCTTTGATGATTTTTTCAGCTTTTGGAATTTCTTTTTCCCTTTGCTGAATGGTTTCCTGGATCTGCTTTGAAAGCTCATCTACATCAATCAGGGTTACGTTTTCATTCTCGGTAACATCTTTTTCAACATTGTGAGGAATGGAAAGATCAATAACCAGAGTTTCTTTTCCGTTCGGGAAATGAGATTTGTTGATAATAGGATGTTTGGCGCCTGTTGCAACAATAAGAATGTCCGTGTTTTTTAATTCCCGGTCAAATTCAGAATAATCAACATGAGGAATACTGTATTTCTGGGAAATCTTTTCAGCTTTCTCCTGAGTTCTGTTGGCAATTTTAATTTTTGGCTGGTAGACATGCTTAACCAGGTTTTCAACCGTATTCTGTCCGATCTCACCCACACCCAAAAGAAGAATGTTCTTTTCTGTAATTTTCTTCTGGCTGTTTAAAATATAATGAACGGCAGCATAAGACACAGAAGCGGCTCCGTTGGATATTCCCGTCTCATTTTTAATTCTTTTCGAAATCTGGATCGCTGCATTGATCGCTCTTTCCAGATATGGGTTGGAATTCTGTCTTTCTTTTTTAAAACGGCTGTATGCTTTTTTGATCTGTCCGATGATCTCAAAATCACCAATAATCTGACTTTCCAATCCGGCTGCCACCCTGAAAAGATGGATAAGAGCCTCTTCTTTGGTAAGAATATTGGCAAACTGAAGAAAATCCGTAAGGTTTACTCCGATTGTTTTGCAGTATTCTTCTGCTACCAGAAGATAATTGGGCGAAGTGGTGTAGATCTCGGTTCTGTTACATGTAGAAACTACAAATGCGTCCCCTAAATCCATGTTGTGGACCCTGGCGACAAAATTCTTGATGTTATCATCAAAAAATGCAAACTTCCCCCGCGTTTCCACATCAGCCTTTTCGTAACTAATGGAAAGTACAGCAAAATTTGATGTCTGATGAATATTGGAATACTGTAACATAAGCAGTCGCAAATTTACGGATTTTTTAATTAACTGCCTTCTGATAATGTATATGATAATTATCGTGAAAAACTATGGTGACAGAGGCAAACGTCTAAAGTTCAGGACAGCGTTCCGGTAATGCAAAAATGTTTTTATAAATAGTTATTTTAGGGCTTTTTGAAGGAGATCTTTTTTGTTGTTTTGGGTAAAATACTTGCATCCCTATGCTTCCGTCCTTGATCCTGTTAATTTAGTTTAAGTCAGGCTTCATAAATCGTTAAATCAAAAGTTAGTAAACAATTGTGAATTTTAATAAAATTTTAACCAAATTATATGCAGGTTAAATTTCTTTAGTAGTGTTAAATTCATATCTTTGTAAACTTAAAATCAGAAGAAAAACATGAGTATATTCGATATGTTTACGCAGGAAATTGCGATAGACCTTGGTACTGCCAATACCCTTATCATCCATAATAATAAAATTGTTATAGATCAGCCGTCAATTGTTGCAATTGAACGTTCTACGGGTAAGCCGATTGCCGTGGGTGAGCAGGCTAAGCATATGCAGGGTAAAACTCATGAGGATATCAAAACAATTCGTCCATTGAAAGATGGTGTTATTGCAGATTTCCATGCTTCTGAACACATGATTAAGGAATTTATCAAAAAGATTCCCGGAATCAAAGGCAGATTTATTCAGCCGGCACTAAGAATCGTTATCTGTATCCCTTCCGGTATTACTGAAGTTGAAAAAAGAGCGGTAAGAGATTCTGCCCAAAAAGTAAACGCCAAAGAAGTAAGGCTGATCTACGAGCCAATGGCTGCGGCAATAGGAGTTGGAATCGATGTGCAGAAACCTGAAGGAAATATGATCATCGACATAGGTGGTGGTACTACAGAAATTGCAGTGGTTGCTTTAGGTGGTATCGTATGTGACAAGTCTGTAAAAATTGCAGGTGACGTATTCACCAATGATATTGCTTACTATCTTAGAACTCACCACAACCTTTATATCGGAGAGAGAACCGCTGAAAGAATCAAAATTGAAGTAGGTTCTGCAGTGGAAGATCTTGATGTTGATATTGAAGATATCCCGGTACAGGGTAGAGACCTTATTACGGGTAAGCCAAAAGAAATTATGGTCGGATATAAAGAAATTGCGCGTGCATTAGACAAGTCCATCATCAGAATTGAAGATGCTGTAATGGAAACGCTTTCTCTTACTCCACCGGAATTGGCTGCAGATATTTATAAAACAGGTATTTATCTTGCTGGAGGCGGTGCTTTATTGAGAGGTCTTGCGGACAGATTACATAAAAAGACCGGTCTTCCTGTATTTGTTGCAGAAGATCCGTTGAGAGCTGTTGTTCGCGGAACTGGGATTGCCCTTAAGAATATGGATAAATTCAATTTCTTAATTAAATAATTTTAACCTTTTACGACTATATATCTGAATGGGATTTTTGCTGAGACTATTTTCGAAGAACGCCCTTTTTGTCTTCTTTATATTCCTGCAGATTGTTGCTCTGGTTCTGATATTCTCTAAAAATGCCATGCAGAAATCATGGGTAGCTGGCCAGTCGGCTGCGCTGAATTCATGGATTTCGGGGTATATTGATGAAGGGGTTTCATATTTGAAGCTGAAACAGATCAATGAAGATCTTGTTGCCCAGAACAAAGCCCTAATGACCCAGCTTTATGGTAAAGAAGGAGCAAAAAATCCTGTATTCAGAAAAGTACATGATACATTAGGCGGTGGCCAGATCTATACTTTTGTAGATGGCGAGATCGTCTTTAACAGCATCAACAGAAGAAATAATTATTTTACCATTAACCGTGGCCGCAGGGACGGTGTTTTTCCTCAGATGGGCGTAATGGCTCCTAAAGGGATTGCCGGAATTGTAATCAACTCTACAGACAGCTATGCTTTGGTTCAGTCTGTTTTAAGCGTTAACAGGATCAGGATCAACGCTTCGTTGAAAAATTCAGGATATTTCGGAACCTTAACCTGGAACGGTGATAATTCCAGAGTGATGCACCTTGCGGATATTCCTAAATATGTCGCTTTAAAAGTGGGTGATACCGTTGTTACAGATGGTAAATCAGCTATTTTCCCTAAAGGAGTAATGATTGGTACTATTGCAGGATATTCTGTAGACAATAAAACAGGCTTCTGGGATATCTCGGTAGAGCTGAGTGAAAAAATGGGTGCTTTGAGTAAGGTATTCGTTGTGAAAAACCTTAAAAAAGCTGAGGTACAGAGAATTCAGGATACATTGCAGACCGTAATAAAAAAAGAAAATGATTAGCAGGACTCTATTCACCGATATATTGATCATGATCTTCCTGGTTGCATTACAGATTTTTGTACTGAACAGGATCACTATTTTCGGAAAATATACACCGGTTCTTTATCCGGTATTTGTCATGTTTTATCCTTTCTTCAGAAATAAATATCAGTTTTTAGCTTTAAGCTTTTTAATCGGACTTTCTGTAGACGCATTTCTCTACTCATGGGGAATCAATGCTTTTGCAACAACACTGATCGCTTATTTCAGAACCTTGATCTTCAGAACTTCCACAGATACTTCCACAGACTTTTTCTCTTTTCAGTCCCTTCAATGGGCGCAGTTTTTACTGTTTCTGTTTTCGAGTATCTTCCTGCATCAGCTTTTAGTGCAGTATATAGAATTTTTTAAATTTAGCCGTTTTTTTGAAATATTACTTAATGTGGTGATCACAAGTATAATTTCCTTTATATTTATAGTGGTTTACGCATTAATATTTAAAATCAAACAAAAAGTTTGAACACACGTTATTTAAAAATCTTTTCTGCCCTCGTAGTCATCGCCCTTATTTTTGTGGCGAGGCTTGCTTATTTGCAGCTGTTTACAGACCGTTATGCTTTAAATGCGGCGAACACATCTATTAAAATTGAATACGTTATCCCGCAGAGAGGGGTTGTTTTTGACAGAAACGGAAAAATCCTTGTAGGAAACCAGCCTGCCTACGAAATTTCTTTTACGCAGGCCTTAATGAAACCGGATTTTGATACGCTTGGGTTTTGTAACCTGATGCAGATCAGTAAAGTGGATTTTATTAAAAGAATCGATATCATTAAGAAAGAAAAATACTATTCAAAGCTGACTCCTATGACCTTTCTGAAGGATCTCAGCAGGGAAGATATTGCCAGGGTGCAGGAAATTATTTTCAAATACCCGGCATTCAGTATTGTTTCCAGACCTCAGCGTCAGTATGAAGTAGCCACTTCCGGAAACCTTTTAGGGTATACCAGTGAAGTGAATGAAAGAGAAATTAAAAAAGATTCCATTTATTATCTTCCCGGAGACTTTATCGGAAAAACAGGAGTTGAGAAATCTTACGAGAAAGATCTTCGCGGTATAAAAGGAATGAAATATATTCAGAAGGATATTAAACTCCGCAATATCGGGTCATACAAAAACGGGGCACTGGACAAAGATGTGGTTACCGGAAAAGATATTACCTTAACCATTGATTACGACCTGCAAAGAATGGCCGAAGAAATGTTGGTTGATAAGCATGGAGCAATCGTGGCAATAGACCCCAATAACGGTGAAATCCTTACTCTGGCAACGGGTCCGGATATTGATCCGAATTTATTTACAGGGCCTTACAAGTCAAAAAACCTTTACGCATTATCAAAAGACACCTTATACGACAATCAGCCTACATTTGACAGGTCTGTTCAGGCAGCTTATCCTCCGGGATCTACCTTCAAATTGCTGACTGCCCTGGCAGGAATGCAGATGGGAGTAATGGATGAAAATACGGTTTTCCCTTGCGGAGGCGGATTTTATTATAAAGGTTTAAGAATTAAAGGACACGGTGGAGCGGATCCTCTTATTCCTTCTATCCAGGTCTCCAGTAACTGTTATTTTTCACATGCCTTTATTGCTATCATGAATAAATATCCGGGAGATCCTTCCAAAGGAGTTGATGAATGGAAAAAGATCATGAGCAGCTTTGGAGTAGGAGAATACCTGAATAATGATATTGCCGTAGGTTCTCCCGGTAGAATCCCAAGCGGTAAATTTTACGAAAAAAGAAGCGGAAAGAAAAACTGGAGCTCCGACTATACCATGAATGGTTCCATTTTTAATGGAATGGGGCAGGGTGACGTTTTGGTGACTCCTCTTCAGCTGGCCAACTATGTTGCTGCCATTGCCAATAAAGGCTGGTTCTATACCCCACATATCGTTAAATCTATTGATGGTAAACCGAATCCTGATCCAAGATTTAAAACAAAACATAAAACCCTTGTAGATCCTAAGCATTTCGAGCCTGTACTGAAAGGTATGGAAGCGGTGGTGTTGAGAGGTACTGCAAGAAGCTTAAAATCCAATGATTTTACTCAGCTTGCAAAAACCGGTACTGCACAGGTTCCTCAGGGAAAAGATAACTCTATTTTTGTATTGATTGCCCCTGCAGACAAACCAAGGATTGTAGTAGCTGCAGTAATGGAGCATGCCGGATTTGGGGCGACATGGGCGGGGCCTGCCTGTACCGTGATCGCTGAAAAATATATAACCGGAGATCTTAAGAGAGAAAATCTTTACAAGAAAATGACCAGTGCCAGCTTTATGCCTGAATATAAAAGACAGTGGGTTGCAGATCTGAAACGTAAAGGATTATACAAAGATCCTAAAGCAGATTCCATTAAGCTGAAAAGACAACAGGACAGTCTGAACTTCATTAAAGAGCAGAAAGCAAAACTGAAGAAGAAAATAGAAGAAGAAACAAAGAACAACACTAAAAACGTAAAGCGATGAAGTGGGCAGAAGGAATAGATAAACTAGGCCTCGGGCTGTATTTCATGCTTTGCATTTTTGCGATTGCAAATATTTACAGTGTTGATCAGAAGCTTGGGGAAAAACAGTTGATTTTCTTCTGTATATCCCTATTTGTTGGGCTTATCATATTCGTCGGGAGAAGTAAATTCTTCGAGAACATGTCCGCCATTATTTACATTGGCGGTGTTTTACTTCTCATTGGGCTTTTCCCGTTTGGGAAAGAGATCCTTGGTCAGAAAAACTGGTATAAATTTGGAAGCTTTACCATGCAGCCGGTAGAATTTGCAAAAATAGGAACCGCTCTTATGCTTGCGAATTATGTTTCCGGACCGGATTTCAATTTGAAAGTTAAAAAATCACTCTGGACGGTTTTGGCAATTATCGGGATTCCTGCAGCAGTTGTTCTGGCGATTCCGGACGTGGGTTCCATGCTTGTATTTATCGCGTTCTTTATTGCTTTATACAGAGAAGGCCTGAATGGGCTTCTGTTCGGGGTTGGGTTTATTTTTGCCGGAGTCTTTTTAGTCTCTCTTGCAATACCTCCTGTTTATGTAGCACTGACGGTAGTTGTGATTGCCGGAATTTTGATCGCGATGAATTATCACAGAATGTCCTGGGATGTAATCTCTATTTCAGGAATTGCGGGCTCAATTCTGCTGTTGTGCGGACTGGCTTTCGGATCGCCCTATATTCTGGAAAAACTTCCAAAGCACCAGAGAGAAAGAATTGAGGTTCTTTACAAAGGAGAAAAAGCATTCAGAGATACTTCCGGATACAACTTATTATATTCAAAAACAGCTATAGGATCCGGCGGACTTTTAGGAAAAGGATACCGTGAAGGATCAGTAACGCAGGGGAAATTTGTTCCCGAGCAGGAAACCGATTATATTTTCTGTACAGTAGGCGAAGAATGGGGCTTTATAGGAAGCGCCGTGCTGGTTTTATGCTACATGATCTATATCGGGCGGATCTACTACCTTGCAGAACAGCAGAAATCCACTTTTAACCGGGTATTCGGTTATTGCTTTGCTTCCATCCTCATGATGCACTTTACCATCAATTTAGGAATGGTTATGGGACTTTTCCCGACGGTGGGTATTCCGCTTCCTTACTTTAGTTATGGGGGAAGTTCGCTGCTTGCCTTTTCTATGATGACTTTTATCTTCTTTAAACTGAATTATTCGGATAAGAACAGTTTAGTATAAATTGTAAGCCATAATTCTTAACAATAAAAATAGAACCCTAGCATAAAGACAGGCTGATGCAAGCATATATTCTGGATCAAAATTATCAGGACATAAACTGTACTGAACAGTCTCTTGAAAAAGGCGAATACGAAAACTGCACCTTCAGGAACTGCAGCTTTGAATATGCTGATCTTTCCGATTTCAGCTTCACCGACTGTGAATTTATAGCATGCAACTTAAGTATGGCCAAATTGGTCAGAACGCCTTCCGAAGTATTCATTTCAAAGACTGTAAAATGTTCGGTCTTCAGTTGAATGACTGCAATGATTTCGGACTTTCCTTTACATTTGATGGATGCGCCCTCAATAACTCTGTATTCTACAACACAGCAATCAAAAAGACTGTATTCATCAACTCAAAATTAATTGAAACTGATTTTGCAGAATGCGACCTGTCTGGTTCTGTATTTAAGAGCTGTGACTTTTCCGGGGCTATTTTCGACAATACAAACCTCGAAAAAACAGATTTCAGGACTTCCTTCAATATTCCATAGATCCTGCCGTAAATCGGCTGAAAAAGGCCAAATTTCCCCTTTCTGAAGTTCACGGACTGCTGTACAAACTGGATATTGAAATTGATCGGAATTAGAAGTTAGATATTAGAGGTTAGAAGTTAGAGGGTGGAAACCATGACTTCTGTTATTCTGAAAAATCTACATAAATAGTTCAATAGGGGTGGGCTTTAGCCCGCTTTGCATTAACATATTCCTCTACGGCTTTAGCCAAAACAATATCTAACTTTTCACGAGAACTCCTGGAATTCATTTTCATTGTCCAATGTAATTCTCGTTCTCTGCAGGGGTGACTTTCTGCAAAGCAAAGAGGAGGGTAGTAAAACGAAAAACATTAGATATAATACTAAAAAATAAAAAAGCCATCAGATTCTGATGGCTTCATTATTTAAATCAATTATTTAAAATTAAAAACTTGTCGCTGCGGATGGAGTAGAAGAAGCTAAGTTGTTATAAGCGTCTCCGTTCTCGTTGATCACTCTTTTGGCAAACCTGAATTTCGGTCCCCAGTAAGAATCATTCAGCGATGAGATCATTACCCCTTTGGAAGTAGCTGCGTGGATGAATTTGATTTCACCTTCTTCAGTTACACTTTCTACGATACCTACGTGAGAGATTCTTCTTCCGTGCGAAAAGAAAATCAGATCTCCTTTCTGAAGCTCACTTTTATCAATGCTTTCCCCCTCCTGAGCCTGAGAAGCTGCTACTCTTGGTAAGTTAAGCCCTGCTGCTGCCCCGAATACAGAAAGAACGAAAGCTGAACAATCAATACCTCTTCTGGTCATTCCTCCGTATCTGTAAGGAGTTCCAAGGTATGTTTCAGCTTCTGTAAGGATATTGTCGATGGTTTTATTGTATTTGACTGCCTTTGCAATCTCAGAATTCTTAATAGCTTTTTTCGCGTTTGCGATAGATGCCGCCTTTTCCGCCAGGAAAGAATCGATAAGCCTTTGCTTATCCTGCTCCATTCTCTTGTTATCAATAGAAGCTAGTTTGGCATCTGTTTTGTATTCTTTAGCGTAAGTTGCTGGCTGTGATACTACATAATTTGTAGCGCAAGATTGAACCGAAACTGTAGACACTAAAGCAACTAAATAAAACAAAACTCTTTTCTTCATATATATTTGATTATCCGTGTTAAAAGGAATATTTATTTTCAAAAGCATTACAAAAGTAGAGATTCCGAGCAAAAGACCCCTGATATGATTATTGTCAGGTTCTTTATTTAACACATTTTAACATATTATTTAAGTATGTTAAAGAAAAACAAACCGCAACCGCCTGTTTTTGGTGAGTCTGCGGTTTTTTTTATTAAGATTCTTTAACATAATAAATAGCTATTCCTTTATTAATCGGAGATTGTGATTTAAAACTCTACTTTTCACTCCTGTTAATAAAACAAAAAAACTCCCCGGAAAAACCAGGGAGTTTAACTAATATGGAACTTTAACAGATGTTATTTTGTAAATAACATTTCTCTATATTTAGTCATTGGCCAAAGCTCATCATCCACCATCATTTCAAGATCATCAGAAGCTTCTCTGATTACATCGAATAAAGGGATTACTTTGCTGCAGTAAGTTTCTGCCTGCTTCTGACTATTGGATACAGCTTTCGCTGCTTCTCTTGCTTTTATAAGGTCTTCAACGCCCAGTTTAATCTTGGAAACGTTTTCAGAGATATTCGTGATCAGGCTCATTTGCTCTTTTGCCAATGTTCTGAATTCTTTATCCGGGAATATTTCTTTAAGACCTTTTACATTCTCGATCAACCTGTTCTGATAATTTAAAGCGGAAGGAATGATGTGGTTTCTTGCGATGTCACTTAGCACTCTTGCTTCAATATCAATGACAGTAGAATATTTTTCCAGTTTGATTTCGTTTCTTGCTTCAACCTCTCTGTGAGTAAATACTCCTATTTCTTCATAAAGATCAACGAATTTTTTATCCATTTCCTGCTTAAGAGCTTCCGGAGTGGTTTTTAAGTTGTTCAAGCCTCTCTTTTTAGCTTCTTTCGCCCAGTCATCTGAATATCCGTCACCTTCAAACATAATGCTCTTGCACTGCTTGATGTACTCTCTTAATACATTGAAGATCGCTTCGTCTTTCTTAAGACCTGTTTCAATAAGAGCATCAACTTCTTTTTTGAAATCGATCAATTGTTTTGCAGCGATCGTGTTCATTACCGTCATAGACTCTGCACAGTTGGCAGAAGACCCTACCGCTCTGATCTCGAATTTATTTCCTGTAAATGCAAACGGAGAAGTTCTGTTTCTGTCCGTGTTATCTAAAAGAATTTCAGGGATTTTTCCAACGACATTCAGTTTAAGGTCTGTTTTTTCGTCCGGAGAAAGTTTTCCTTCTGTTACTTTTTCAAGCTCTTCCAATACTCTGAACAGCTGGCTTCCTATAAATACGGAAATAATAGCCGGTGGAGCTTCATTGGCACCCAATCTGTGGTCATTGCTTGCAGATGCTATACTTGCTCTTAAAAGATCAGCATATTCGTAAACTGCTTTAATTGTATTAACGAAGAATGTTAAGAACTGTAAGTTCTTTTTAGGGTTTTTCCCGGGGCTTAAAAGGTTTTCGCCTGTATCAGTTGCCAGAGACCAGTTGTTGTGCTTTCCGCTTCCGTTTACTCCTGCGAATGGTTTTTCGTGGAATAAAATATGGAAGTGGTGTTTGTGAGCAATTCTCGCCATAATGTCCATCAACAAAGAGTTGTGGTCTACCGCAACGTTTACTTCTTCAAACATTGGGGCAAGCTCAAACTGGTTAGGCGCTACCTCGTTATGTCTTGTTGTAACAGGGATTCCCAGCTTCATACACTCGATCTCGAGCTCTTTCATGAAGTTCATTACCCTTGTAGGGATAGAGCCGAAATAGTGGTCGTCCAGCTGTTGTCCTTTAGCAGGAGAATGTCCTAATAAAGTCTTTCCTGTTAAAACAAGGTCCGGACGGGATTGGTATAGTGCAGAATCAACTAAGAAATATTCCTGCTCCCAGCCTAAAGTGGGAGTTACTTTTGTTACGTTTTTGTCAAAATACTGCATTACATTGGTTGCAGCTTCATCTACAGCATTCAAAGCTCTTAAAAGAGGTGCTTTATAATCTAACGTTTCTCCTGTATAAGAAATGAAGATAGAAGGAATACATAAAGTAGTTCCCATAATGAATGCGGGCGAAGTAGGATCCCAGGCCGTATATCCTCTTGCTTCGAAAGTATTTCTGATCCCTCCGTTCGGGAAAGAAGAAGCATCGGGCTCCTGCTGGATCAATAGGTTTCCGCTGAACCTTTCAATAGCTCTGCCTCCTTCAATAGGAGTGAAGAAAGAATCGTGTTTTTCTGCAGTAGTTCCTGTCAAAGGCTGAAACCAGTGCGTGTAGTGAGTGGCTCCTTTGCTCATTGCCCAGTCTTTCATAGCTACAGCTACCTGGTCTGCAATGTGTCTCTGGATCTTTGTTCCTTTTTTGATAGCATCCATAATAGACTGGAATGCTTCCTTTGTCAAATATTCTCTCATGGTCTCTTCTGAGAAAACATTCTGGCAGAATAGTTCTGACAGTTTTCCGGGAACCTCAACAGAATTATCTCTTCTGAAGTCCTTAAATGGTAAAGTTTCTAACGCTTTGAATCTTAAAGTTGACATATTAAGGTTGTATTTTGTGGGGCAAATTTACAAAAAAAATGAATTGAAAATATTTTACCCCTATATTTTTTAGGGGTATTGGTGAAATTAATTAAAATCAAACGATGGTTTAACTATTTTAATAGGGGTTGATGGCTGGTGAAAGGTAATGTTTAGGCCTGTAATAAGCATTAAAACATATTTTATGAGGTGCATTTTACAATTTTAAAGATACAAATTAAAATGCTTGTTAAAAGATACTTAAAATAAGTTGAGTGAAGATTTTGTATATTTGTGTGAAATTTATTTTATGACAAATTCTAGAGCTAGAGAAACAACGGAAGCAATTGAAAGATTGTACATTTCTATGAGACACCTCTTTTACAGAGGTTTTTTTAAACCTGCCGGTGTTTCTGGAGAAAGTATCAGAAGTTTGTTAAAGACTATCAATCCAGAGATTTATGGTACCATGAATATTCCTAATAAATTGGAATTAAATGGTTTGATGTACGTTTTAGACAGACTTCCGGAAGGAATTGAAGAATGTGCTTTTATTCATCTTACTTCGGATGAGGGTTTTGATAAAGGAAGTTTCGAGCCCATTGTACCTAAAAAGAGAAGAAGAAACTGTTACAGGATAGATGAGCATCAGATGAATATTGAAGTTCTTTTGGGACGCTCAGAGATTTATGATATTCTTACCCATTTAACATTCTTATTTATAGAAGCGGATAAAGTGAGAAATCTGGCTTTCATTCAGGATGAAAACTGGAAACCGACACGCGCTTTCAAAATCATCGAAGAAGTAGTAAAAGGGGAGAAGAAATTCAGCAGAAAGGAAAAAGAAGTTGCTCTTATTCATTTATCTTCTCTAATAGGAAGAACCTTTGAAGAAACATTGAATGCTTATAATTCTTTCGGGGACGACAGCAATCCTGACCGTTTATTCAAAATCATCTACAACTTGGGAAAAGTAAGTCTGGAAGATGCAAAACAGACGAGAGAAAGAGAAATTCATTTCAGTGCTATATTAAAGGAAAGAGTAGGACATCACTATTTCGGTGAGAAATGGGCCAACAAGGTGAAAGAAGTGTTATTTGAAAACGATCTTCACATGCGTCCGCTACATATCATTTCAGCCAACATGCACTCAGTAAAAAATATGCTGTACGGAAATGATGCCTTAAAGAAAAAAGATAACAAAGAAGTAGATTATAAACTGTACGGAGATATTTCTGATAAAAAAGAACTTCGCGACAAGGTTTCAAAATATGCTTTGGAAGAAGGTTTGATTTATATTAATGATAAGAGCGGAAGTAATATTGACGTTCAGATCATTGATTTAAGCAAAACAGATCTTAAAAATACACCATTCAGCGGTATAAAATATGGCGGAGATGATGTGATTATGGTTTTCGACTATGCTTTCGGAGAGCAGGCTTTTGAGGTAATGGATGAATTACTGAGACCTTTCGAACATAAAGGAGAGGTGTATATGATGAAAGTGAAGTCTGTTTCCATTATGGGTAAAGCAGGAATTCTTGCAGGAGGAAAAGGAGACATTATGATTCCTACCGCCCACATTTTTGAAGGAACGGCAGATAACTATCCTTTTGAAAATGCTTTAAAGCTGGATGATTTTAAAGATGATGAATTAAAAGCATTTGAAGGACCTATGATTACTGTATTGGGAACTTCACTTCAAAACAGAGATATTCTTTCTTATTTTATGAATACTTCATGGAAGGCAATCGGGCTTGAAATGGAAGGGGCACATTACCAGAAAGCCATTCAGGTAGCGTCTAAGATCAGACATCACATTGCACCGGATCTGTTCGTATGTTATGCGTACTATGCTTCGGATAATCCATTGGAAACAGGAAGTACACTTTCTTCAGGAGGCTTAGGTCTTACAGGGGTGAAGCCAACTTATCTGATCACTTTAAGAATCCTTGAAAAAATCTTACACAGCGGGAAAAAAGAAATTCCGGCTAAAAAATAATTTGATTTTTAAATCATATAAAAACCTCAAATGTAAAATACACTTGAGGTTTTTTATTTTAGACTTCCCGTAGATTGCACAGATTTCGCAAAAAATCGTGCTTAAAGCCTTAAAACAACTCTGTTTTAGAACTAATTTTATATGTTCTCAGAAAATACTTAATTGCATAACGCTTGGTTCAAAGCTATAATAGCTTTCTCATAATGCTCCCTTTTTACTACAAACTGCATGTTGACCTGCATGATGGATTGTGCATAGCATTCGATGTTAATATGATTCTCATACAGGGCTTTTGCCGCACGATATAAAAATCCGGGTGTAGCAATATTGGTTCCCATTGCACAGACTAATGCAACCGGAACTCCCGTTACCTGATAAAAATTCTGTTTAAGTTCCTCCAAAAGCTTTTCCGCGGTATTACTTTCCCAAATCACCATTGTTATTGAGTTGGCGTTTGTGGATTTCAATACATAACTTATATTATACTTTTGAAAATAGGTCATGATTCGGGCATCATAACCCACTTCACTTACCATAAGCGGATCATGAATTTCTATAGCCAGCATTTTTTTTGATCCGGACACAATCTCAACACGGGCGTCAGGAGATACATAATTCTTTGATATCAAGGTGCCGATATGATCCGGGTCGAATGTATTTTTAATACGGATATTAATTCCGGAGAGTTCTAATGGTTTTGCTGCCTTTGGGTGAATGGCTTCCATACCAATATCAGCCAGCTGGTCTGCAATGATGTAATTGGTAAGTCCCACTGGAACACAGTTTTCTACACCCACGATATTAGGATCTGCGCTTGATAGGTGATATTCCTTATGAATAACCGCCTCATCAGCCTTTATATCTACAGCGACCTTACTGAAGGTAACTTCGGAGTATCCACGGTCAAAAACCCTCATAATTCCTTCAGTCCCTTTAGTGTATCCGGTGGCTACACAAATTATATTTTTAAAATCTATTCCGTTGAATTCTTTTGTAATTCTTTCATCAATAGTAAGGGCTTCGTTATCATCAAACCCGCATAAATCCACAAATTTTGCGTGAATTCCTTTACTGTTAATGATATTAGTAGAGTTCCACGCAGAATGGGCTTCCCCAATTGAAGCTAAAATTTCCCTTGCTGCAAGATGAATATCGTGGGCATTTACATATCCTGATGCCAAAACCTTACTCAGGCTGCTAAGCATTGTTTTTGCCTGCTCCACTCTGTTTGTTATAAATGCATTGGCTTCAGAAAGCTGAAGACCAATATTTTCCAATCCTTCATTAATCGAAATCAGTTTTTGGCATACCTTATCGAGGTCAGCCTTATAATCTTCACCGTTCAGAAACTTTTGATATACACCGGGTTCACCTGTTTTTTTATGTTCTAATAGCCAGTTTGTTACATTATTATAGGCGGAGACTACAAAAACCCTGTTGTAAAATTCTCCCTCTTTTCTTTTTCCAATAATTATATTGTAAAGAACATCCTGAAACTGAGACATGGAAGTCCCTCCTATTTTTTCTACTGTCAACATTGCAAAAACTTTTTTCAAGCTACGAAAATAAGAAAATTAAGATGATTGGAGATACGGATCTGTAAGTCGCCTGTTTAATCTTTTTTTAGATGCTTTTCCATTCAAATTCTAGAATCAGCCTTGTCAAGGTCTAAAACCTTGACAAGGCTGATAGAATGATTAGTGTATTAATTTGTCTGTGAGAATTAAAAAGGATAAATTAATTATCTTTAAAAACATAAATTTTAAACAATGAATTCAACTATACAGTTATCAAAAAGATTCAGGGAAGTCTTGCTTGATGGTTACTGGATCGCCAACACCAATTTTAAGGACAAACTCTCAGAGGTAACATGGGAACAAGCCATTGCTAAAATAGATTCTTTAAATACAATTGCTATGCTTACTTTTCATATCCATTATTATATAGCCGGAATTGTTAATGTATTGGAAGGTGGTGAACTCGAAATAAAAGATCAATTCAGTTTTGATCTTCCGCCTATTGAATCTGCGGAGCAATGGGAGGCGCTTTTAAATAGGCTTTGGACAGATTCAGAAAAGTTTGCATTAATAGTTGAACAGATGGCTGACAGTAAACTTGATGAGATTTTCGTAGATGAAAAATACGGGACCTACAGAAGAAACATCGATGGAATGATTGAACATGCCTATTATCATTTGGGACAGATCGCTCTGATTAAAAAACTGCTGACCAATTAATAATTTAGGGTAAATGATGAAAATATATTTTTTCTTTATATTACTGCTGCCTTATTACTGCTCTTCCCAACTCAAAATTCCAAAAGGCTTTTCGGAGTTCAAAGAAAGCCCGTCCAATGGAAAAGAAATGAAAAGAATTGTTGCGGATTTTGATAAGGATAAAAAAGAAGATGTTATAACGGTGATTTATCAATCGGATTACCAATTACATGCTGCCAAAAAGTATCTGATAATCTATCTTTCCTCAAAGGGGAAGACCTTCTATATTGATTTTGATGTATTCAACGGTGTTTTTGTTATCCCATTAAAATATAAAAATGATGTACTTGAATTCCTTGTTTATCAGGAAGGAACCGGGGTTTATGGACATGGCTTAAAATTAAGATTTAATCAGAAAGTGAAAGATATTCAACTGATTGGCTATGATTATAGTTATAGAACTCCCGGTGGACACTGTAATAAAACGTATAACTTACTGACGGGAGATTATACGGTAAATAATGATTTCTATAGTATGAAAACTGATAAAACTGAATTTGAAAGTTTCAAAGGAAATAAAAAAACAGTAAAAAGTATTTTTATTAAAGATTTCTCAAGTGATTTATTTGCGGAATTAAGTTCAGTCGGAAAAAAATACGAAAGAGAATAAATATATCCCGCAAAAGCTGAGAGTAAACTTAACAATCAGAATTAGAATCAATCTAAAAATCGTAAAGCCTGTAAAATAGTCACATATTTGAAGCTTTTACACAAATTACCTATCTTTAAAAAAAATAAATTTTAAATGAAAAAATCGGTTGCAATCATTTTTGCGTTTATCATTTCTCAATTTCAGGCTCAGCAAGGAGCTTACTATCAGCAAAGTGCGAAGTACAAGATGAATATTGATGTAAATGCTGAAAAATTTACTTATCAGGGGAATCAGACTTTAGAATACACAAACAATTCGCCAGACGAGCTCAATGTGGTGTATTTCCATCTGTATTGGAATGCTTTTAAACCAAATTCCATGATGGATCAAAGAGTGGCCGGCCAGGGTAAAAATGGAGATTCAAGATTGCAAAAAGATGGAGTTTCAAGATTGGCATCTATTCCGAAAGATCAGGAAGGAGCACAAAATATTCACTGGCTTAAACAGAACGGAAAAGATGTGAAGTTTGAGATTCAGGAAACGATCATGAAGGTCTATCTGGCAGAGCCGGTTAAGCCTAATTCATCAACAACTTTCACGATGGAGTGGGATGCCGTAATTCCTCAGCAGATCAGAAGAAGCGGAAGAAACAACAGGGAGGGAGTTGACATGACCATGACGCAGTGGTACCCGAAAATTGCAGAGTACGATTATGATGGCTGGGCAACCTTTGATTATATCGGAAGAGAATTCCATGCCCCATTCTCAGATTTTGATGTTACAATCAAGATCAACAAAGATTATGTAATTGGAGCAGGAGGGATTCTTGAGAACCCGGCGGAAGTTAAAGGCTATGATACAAACGCAAAAATAAAAGCTGAAAAAGATAAGAAAGCAACCTGGAGATGGACCGCAAAAAATATGCTGGATTTCGCATGGAGCGCAGACAGAGACTATGTTGTAAAGAGTTTTGACGTTCCGGAAGGACCAAAAGTGTTTTTCGTGTATCAGCAGAATGAGAAAACAAAGGTTTGGGAAGAAGCCCAGCCTTATGTTACCAAATATTTCCAGCTAATGAACAGTAATTTCGGAAAATACGTCTATCCTACCTACGCTTTTATCCAGGGTGGTGACGGCGGTATGGAATACGGAATGTGTACCATGATCCTGGGCGAAGCCAAAGATATCAAAGGCTTGATGGGCTTAATGGCTCACGAAGGCGCGCACTCATGGTATCAGCAGATGCTGGCCACCAATGAATCCGTCCGTCCGTGGATGGATGAAGGATTTACCAGCTATGCAGAGGGTTATGTGATGTATCACCTGTTTCCGGAAGAACTTCCTAATCCTTTTGCCAATACTGTAAACGCTTACAGAGGTTTCATTAAAAAAGGAATTGAAGAACCTGCCGTATGGTTAGGGGATCACCACGATAATGGAACTGCTTATACCTATGCTTCCTATGTAAAAGGTGAACTATATCTCGTACAGCTAGGCTATATCATGGGTGAGCATAAGCTTGCGGAAACCTTAAAGCAGTATTACGATCAATGGCATATGAAACATCCGTCTGACAGGGATTTTCTTCATATTGCCCAGAAAGTTTCAGGAATGGATCTGAAATGGTTCCACAACTATTGGATCAATACAACAAAAACCATTGACTACGGAATCAAAGATGTGAAGTACGATGCAAAATCTACAACCATTACTTTGGTTAATAACGGACAGGTTCCTATGCCTGTTGATTTCAATGTAATGACTGCAGATAAAAAGATCCTCACTTATCAGATTCCTTTAAATATGACGCATACATGGAAGGAGAAGGATATGTACGGTGATTTCAAGACAATGCCTTACTGGCCCTGGACTCAGAAAGAATATACGCTGACGATTCCTTACACAAAAGCCCAGATATCTGTTTTGGGAATAGATTTCAGCCAGAGAATGGCCGATGTAAATACGGATGATAATATTGTAGAAGTAAAGCAATAGATTATATACAATACAAATAAAAACCCACAGAGCTTTCTGTGGGTTTTTATTTTTTATGAAGTCTTTCACTGAGTATCTCAATTTGAAAGCGATGTCCGAAATTACATATCTTTAGAAATATTCACCATTCACTTGCTGAACAAAATTCACCATTCACAACCACATCACTACCGGAAACCCTCTCATCTCTGAGATCTGAAATCTAAATATCTTTATTTTATACCAAACTGCAGCACCATCCAGTGATTAGCATGATTCTTTACAAGGTCATTTCTTAAAACCTCATCTTTTGTATTGAGATAGCTGTATACTTTTAAAGGGACCGAATCCGGATATTCTTTTAATCCCTGATCCACTGCGGTTTTAGCTTCTTCCTTCTTTCCGCCTCCGTCCAGAGCTTCAGCTTTATAGATATAAATGATAACAGGAACCTTCCCATAAAGCTCCCGGGTCTCATTTTCCAGAAGTTTCATGGCTTCTATCTGGAATTCTGTATCAGGTGCTTTACCAACCATGGAAGTACGGCTGATGTGTTGCTGGTACATCAGGAAAAGCAACAGGACATGGAGATTTTTTGTATCGGGATTGGAGGCCATTTTTTCAATTTTCTGAACCGTTTCCGAAGTCATTTCATCATTTTCTGCCTGCAGATTTTTATTATAAAATTCGTCAAGAAGATCATAAACAGCCCTGTCGTTCCGGTCAATCTTCGATTCCTGCTTTATTTTAAGGAATATATCTTTTACCTGGTTTCCGCTCTGGGCAAAAGTGTTCAGGCCAAAACAAAAGATTACAATCAGCATTAATTTTTTCATGGAAGCAGGATAAAAATATTTTCAGTTTTAAAGATAATTAAATGTTTCCAATCTTCTAAATTTCAGGCTCAGGTATTTCTTATTAATAGATGAGAAATCTGCTTTATTTGCTTTTGCTATAAAAACACAATTGCTTTTCTGTATCTTCTTGTCCTGAATTCAGGTTAAATAAGATAGATATTGCTTATTTTTGAGGATAAAGGCTTATTTTTACAACTGTTTTTTAACCCAGACTAGCTTAAAAAATAAATGAATTCAATTGTAATCAACGTAGGGAACAGCAACATCAGATTCGGACTTTTCAATGGAGACAACTGTGATATTTCATGGGTCATCAACACGAAGCCGTACAGAACGGTAGATGAGCTGTATGTACAGATCCTCATGCTTTACCAGACCTATAAAGTAGAACCGGAAGACATCAGTAAAGTCATTATAGGATCCGTAGTTCCCCAGCTTACCAAAGTGATGGGTTCGGCGATTAAAAAGATCCATGGGCTTCAGCCTGTCATTGTAGACAGATCTACGCCTTCAGGAGTTCAGGCAAAATCCAAACAGATGGGAACTGATATTTATGCCAATCTTGTGGCTGCTCATAATCTTTACCCCAACCGGAAGAAGATCATCATTGATTTTGGAACGGCTCTTACGGCAAGCTGTGTAACGGAAACCGGAGAGACATTGGGAGTAATCATTGCCCCCGGAATTGTAACCTCTTTAAATTCATTGATCAGCCAAACCGCCCAGCTTCCTGATATTGAGCTGAAAAAGCCGAAATCCGTATTGGGTCTGGACACGGTAACCTGTATGCAAAGCGGTATGGTATATGGATTTCTGGGAATGGTAGAAGGTTTTATAGACCGTATCAACGATGAGGTGAACGATGACTGTTTTGTGGTCGCAACAGGTGGTGTTTCCCACGTTTATAAGCCGCTAACAGAGAAAATTCATGTGATGGACAGACTCCATACGCTGAAAGGACTTTATTTTTTAGGAAAAGATTTATAGGAAAAACTCCAATAAACTAAAAACGTATTATGAGAAAATTAAAAGAATTCCCGGCAATAGAAACGGAAAGATTAATTCTTTCACAACTGAAGGAAGAAGATCTTCCTTTGGTAACTGAATACCTTCAGGATAAAATTTTCTCAGAGGTCACATCCAATATTCCCTATCCTTATACCAGGGAACATGCCGAATTCTGGATGAAAATGTCCCGGGAATCTTTTGAAAACAATACAGGATATACTTTTGCAGTCCGAAATAAAGAAGGACAGATTTTAGGGGCCATTGGTCTTCACGACAGGGAAGATGATAAGGCCGAGCTGGGGTATTGGATGGGAAAACCTTTCTGGAATAAAGGCTACGTTACCGAAGCCGCTACAGCTTTAATTGATTTTGGGTTTAAGGAACTGCAGATTAATAAAATTTACGCAACTTATTTTCTACACAATCCGGCATCCGGAAGAATTATGGAAAAAACAGGGATGGAAAAAGAAGCCCTGCTAAAACAGCATCTTAAAAAAGATGGTGAATATATTGATGTCATGATGTATTCCATCTTAAAAAATAAAGAATGATTTAGCCTTTCGTGGAAGCGGACATCAAATTTTAAAATCTATCTTTTGCTTTTAAAGAATTCTTTAACGATCGTTGAGCATTCATTTTCCATTACTCCGGTTACCATTTCTGTTTTGGGATGCAGGGAAAGGTGCTTGTTGATAAATCCTCTTTGTTCATCTCTGGCCCCAATTACAACTTTAGAGATCTGTGACCACGCTAAGGCTCCGGAGCACATTACACACGGTTCCAGGGTTACATAAAGGGTACAGTTGATCAGATACTTGCCACCCAAAAAATTGGCAGCGGAAGTGATGGCCTGCATTTCTGCATGGGCAGTTACATCGTTTAAAGTTTCTGTGAGGTTGTGGGCTCTTGCAATGATGCGGTTATTGGAAACGATGACGCATCCGATGGGAACCTCATCTTTTTCCAGTGCGGCTTCTGCTTCCTGCAGAGCCATTTTCATATAATATTCGTCGGTAAACATTTCTAGTCTTCAATAGTTAAGGTTAAAGGAAGTTTGAGGTAATACCTTACCGGATCGCCTTTGCTAACTGCCGGAGAAAATTTCTCCGAAACGGAATACAGCGCAATTTCAGCCTGCCTGTTGAAGGTGAAATTATCTCCCTGTGCGTGTACATTACTGATGCTTCCGTCTTTTTCAACAATAAAACCCACATTGGTCTTTACTGTTTTGGTTTCAGTATAAACACCTCCGGTATAAAAAAGATGGGCAACTTCCTGTCTCAATGTATTGAATCCGCCAGGATAGTCAGCAGATTTCTCAAAAACAGCAGATTTCTCAATGTTGTTTTCCGATATGCCTTTTGGACTCTTCAGAGACTGCAGGTCTTCCAGATTTCTTACTTTTAACAAAGCTCCTATCATGGCTACGTTTTCAATGCTGTCCATCTTTTTCATGAAAAGCATAAAATCAAGTTTTATATTGGCTTTTTTGAAAGAATCCTGCTCTGTGTCAAACTTCTTTTTAAACTCAGTATTCAGCATATTCCTGTGGTGGTTATAATAGTTTTTAACCTGCCGGAATTCTTCCTTCTGCTGCGAAAAACAGAAAGAGTAAGTAAGGCAGAACAGGCAAAGAAATAAAGCTTTCAAAGGAGTATATTTATGTAAATATAATTAAAAAAATGAGAACTTTATCCTTTGATATCAGCTTTCAAGATAACGGTTCAGAGATTCCTGAAGATGAGTGCGGATGTCATCAACTAAACATTTCGGTTCCAGAACTGTGACTTCTTTACCGTAAGAAAGGATTTCCTGCATAAAATCATAGGTAGGGTGGAGGAAGAATTCAAAATAGATCTCTTCCGATGTTTCTTTAGTTTCTTTCTGAGACTGATGAAGCGGAAAACTTCTGATATACTCTCCCTGATGTCTGCTGCATTTCATAATGATCTTCTGAGGTTTTTGTTCTGCAAGATTCATCACCCCAAAAGCATTTTTGAAATGTTCTCTGAAATTGTAATTATACTTTTCACGGAATTTGCTGTCGCTCACATCCAGATAATTGACCCTGTCTAACCCGAATGATTTTAAGGTTTTATCTTTAGTATCAATGGCGATGAGATACCATCTGTCCTTGGATTCTTTTAAAGCCAAGGGATGCACTTTCCGTGAAGTCATCACTTTGTTCTTGTAGTTATAATGCTCAAAACTAACCACTCTCTTATTACGGATGGCAAAGAAAAGATCATAGAAATGTTCTATTCCTGTAGGTTTTCTGCTTTCAAAAAAGATAAAATCTGAAAAATCCGGATGAAGATTCAGGGCGTTGCTTACCTGGAAGGATTCCAGTAATTTTTGATTATACTCATCTACTTCCATGATCGGGCGGCTCTCAATATAATACCTGTTATCTCCTTTCTTCTTGTTGTGAATGGAAAGGTTAAAAAGATCGGAAATCTCACGAATATCCCTCTGCAGCGTACGGATCGAGTAGCTCTTGATCCCCGCATCCTGAAATTCGAAAGAGTTTAAAAGATAGTCCTCCAACTGGGAATAGGTGGCTGGGGAACTTTCTAATCTTTTGATAATTAAGGCATATCTTGTCAGATAAAAATCTTTTTTCATTCGTCTGTATTTTATAGAGCAGCCATGCTGCGTTTCATGGTAAAATTTTATAAGACAAATATATAGGGTTAATGCGACAAAACGTGTCGTGTTTTATTTTTTGCAGAAAGTTTTAGAAAAATAATAAGCCACAGAAATACTGTGGCTTATTGATTATTGATCAAAATATTCTTTTCCTTTTCTATCCACCCAGCCTTTTTTACCATCCGGAGTTTCGAACCTGGCGAAATATTCTATATATGGCTCAAGTTTTTGATATTTCGGCTCAGTGCCTATGTTAGGATAGAATGTAGATAGTCCGTTTTTTTCTAAGGAAAGATATGAGGTAAAGTTTTGGATTTTGTCGAACTCTAGAGAAATTATATATTTTTCTTCTAATAAAGACCATACTCCGTATTTTTTATTCTCTTTTAGGAGCACAAAATCAGGATCAAGTTTTCCCCATATATCTCCTGTATACCATCCTCTTTCAAAAGAAATCTCTTTTTTATTATTTACAAATTTTTCAAAGATAGCCTTCTGAGGTGGGATTTTGTCAAACTTCAAACTATAAGTAGTATCTACTTTATCATATTTAGAAACTTCTTTAATAAGATGATCATTAATGATAATATAGGAAACATAAGTACTGTTGCCAAGTTCATCATTAGGGCGCAAAGGAGCATGTATTCTTTTTTTAGGAGTTATTGCTCGGCCACTTTCGTCAATAAAATACATCTTATTAAAAGAATCAATAATCTGAAGAGTATTTGATGAATAAGGGTAATATGATTTTAGACTAGATTTTATCATTTTGCCCGTTAAATTATAGACGTCCCAGCTAGTTCCTATCTTCCCGGTTATAAAATTACCTTCAACTTGTAAAGAGTCATATTTTTCTATGGCAATAGATTTGCCATCAATGCTTAAGTTGTATTTCTTTGAATCTAGACTTTGATGTATGTCTATTTTAGACTCTTGACTATACAGATAAAGACTAAATAATATTGTAAACAAAGATAAAATTTTCATAGATATTATTTTACTTCACTAATATACTCATTTTCTATTCCTGTCTCCAACATTTCTTTCCATTGCCATTGATAGAATAGTTTATATTGAAAATTTTCATTAAATGGTTTTTCACATGTAGCGTCTATTGGTTGTCTATAGTCCATGATATTTTCTAATGTTTTACTTTGGGTTAAGACTCCTGTTAGGTCTTTCAGTTTATTATTTTCCTCTTTTAGTTTCTTTATGTTAGCTTCTATTTTTGTAATTTCTTCATCTATTGATATATCAGAAGTCGGATTAGGATTACTTTCAATTTCTATAACACCTGTAATTGATTTATCACCTTCTTTTTCTACTTTTTTTCCAATAATGTTGTTTAAGAAAGCACTTTCAAAATAGGAAATACTTGGAGTTTGTGTTTCATCATGATAAACAATCAATGTTTTAATGGTCAGATACTTTTTATCTAAACCATAATAATTTCTGAGATCAAGATTTTTTTTAATATTCTCTAATTCCTTTTTTTCATTTTCAAGTTTTTGTATAGTTTTAGTGTTCTCACTTATTGTATTTGAGTTTCGATCACTAAAAGTATGCTGTAAGCTTAGGGCATGTCCAATTTCATGTATGACCAATGCATATTTATCTTTGTCATTATATGCGCTATTAAAAACATGTACTACTCCTGATGAGTTTAAGGAATAAGCTTGTGTTTTTGTGATAGGATCTCTTCCTCCTTCAATATTTTTATTTATGAATACGTAAATAGTTTTAGTATGATCAAGATAAACACTTCCTTTATAGTCTTTTCGTAATTTTACATAGTTGTTATAGGCATCTATAACTTCCTGTTTTTTCCAGATATTCGTTACAACAGCATCTTTATGGAATTCTTTAGCTTTTGATAGGTTACTCTGTTTGTCGTATTTAAAATCTTTAGAAAAAACTTTAATCAATTCTTTCATAGCAACATCTAGTTTCTCTTTAGCTATCTGCTTTTCTTTATTGTTTGAATTTAATGCTGCATATCTTTCCTCTACTAATGCGTTATAGTTTCTGGCATTTACGAATTCTCCTTTGTTTCCATAATTAACGAAAAGGCCTCCTTTATTTATTCTTCCACAAGGATCTGTTTCTTCGGCCATTTCTTTTAGTACATCTTTCTTTGTAAAATCACTTTTTAAAAATGTAACAGAATGTGTCTTTTCAGCCAGTTTTCCTATTATGTAGGATTGGTTAAAAGAGTTACTATTGAAGTATATTTCTAAATTTTTAATAAATTCTTCATGTTCAATAGGATCAACAGTTTTTGATGCAGTGGTTCCCCAGTTAATAAGCACGGGTTGTATAGTTGTTTGATATATTTTTGAATTGGCCATAATAATTATTCTGCCAATTTTTTTAGTTCCGATTTTAGCATCAAGATAAATATCATTATCAAAGGCGCTGGTGCACTGTATAATTAATGTTTTAGTTATATTGCTTTCAATCTTCACTTTATTTCCTCCAACAATACTTAAGTTATTGTTTATATCATCATTTTTAGAATTAGAAAAAATAAAGTCAATTTCGCCACTACTTTTTTTATTTTTTTTATCAATTACTTTGATATATAAGGTGACTTTACTTTTTTTTGCCCCAAATTTTGGAGGATAAATACTTAGATAGGAGCAAATGTATTTGGGTCTATCATTGATTTTAATATCTTTTCCATCAATATCTTTATAGTATGGTAAATAAGATTTTGGCATTATCTTTTCGTTGAAAATATCAAAACCAAATTCTCCATTGTACTCATCATCTTTTGCTCCAATGATTCCTTGTGAACTTTTAGCGGAACGGTAAAATTCTAGTTTTGCTTCATCAGAAAAGCCATTTTCATCATTTGTTTTATAAATATCAATATTTGCCACTCCAATAATCGCAGGATTTCTAATATCTATATTTTTCATTTCTAAATTTTTAGGATTAAATTTTCAAAAAACAGCGGTGATATTTCACACCGCTATTAAGGTTATTATTATCCCACGATTGTTGTAGGCAATGTTGTAGGTTTATCACTATGCGATAACTGTGCATCCAAATCCAACCTGAAACTCGTTTCAAACTCCAGTTCCGATGGATTCTCACAATTTTTCGGATCAGTTTCCGGGAAAATCGGCAATGGCTGATCCACCGGAAGTCCCGTAGACTTGTCCTGAAGAATAGTAAGTGTAGTAGGCAGTCTGGTAATCCAGTATTTACCTTGAGGTTCTCCGGTTGGTTGTCTCATTTCGTCGACAATACTCATGTACATTGGGTCTCCGATTACCGGAACTTCACCGCCATTCCAGATAAGACCTGTTTCCAGGAAGAACTGTACGGCGTTTTCAAAGCCTGGTTTTACGGTAACGATAATTCTTGCCATACCTGCCTGTAGGAAGCTTCTGAATAAAGGATCCATACTTTCACTCAGATAGAATTCCTGCCAGCTCTTACGGTTGGCCCAATAGTACGGATAGAAGGTATAATCCATAATTTCCCATTCAAATGCCTGCTCCATAAACTTGGCAAGGGCGGTATATTTATCCAGATTTTCATTCAGATATACCTGGAAATTATCCATGGTTGTCTTATCATCGGCTCCGTTTGTCGTTGCCTGCCCTAATGTAGTAAGGTAATCCTGCAACAGGTATGCAATACAGTTATGCTTTAAGACATCATGCTCCATATAACGGTAGAAATGATCTTGTCTTTCTTTAGCCTGTGCCTCTTTTTCTTTCTGTTCTGCATCTAATCTTGCCTGCTCCTCCTGGAATTTTGCATAAGCTGCTTCATATGCTTTAATAATTGCATTGAAACTTTCTGTTTTCCAGTTGTTGATGTATGCATCACTTAGCTCACAATTTATAGTTACCTTTATGTTGTAATTTTTAACATTATGTCCTCTCACCTGGAAAGATACAGGACCGGTTAGATTGAGGCCGGATGATCCTTCGTCAAAATTAATATCACCACGCTCAGATCGGCCAACCATATCTCCTTTTAAATTGGAACAGAATACTTCGGAATAACGGGAGCCATCCCATCCGCCACCTCTGTTTCGGGATGATCTGCAGCTGAAACTTGCATTTTTTCCGGCATAATTGTCTGGTATGCCAATCTGCCAATTATCTATTCCAAAATCATCATTGGTTTGAGGAACGCTCGCAGCATTATATATAACTTGCTTGGTAGCCTCTGGAAAAGCTTCTAAATTTACTCCGTAAATCTGTGCCCAATGCTGGATTTGTACTATCGTTGCAGACTTTGGATCCGGCATATACCACGGTTCAGGGGCTTTTCTAGGATCTACGGGAGCAGTAAGCACTTGGGCCTTGGCAACAGTAAGAGCCAGACGGTGTAATCTTGAAGGCTCAGGAACCATAAATTCAAACATGGTACGTTTACCATAGTTGTAGATCTGGTTTTTCATCTTTTTATCCACCCATCTGTACACTCCTGTGATGTGCTGTGGCGGTAGATTGGTTATAAGAGCTTTTCCTCTGTTGTCAAACTCATGGACATTGGTTTCCGTATATTCTTTGATAATTTTCTGAACTCTTTCTTCGGAAATTTTAGTAAGAACTCTTTCCATAGCTCTTTCTGTAATCTCCTGAGATTTCATCACTGCCTGTCTTGTGCTGTCGTGCTGAGCGGTATTATTGGCATAGTCTGCCCCGATTTCAAACTTCATAGCATTATCATTCCCATAGCTGAATCTTGTATAGGCAGTAATACTTTGTTGCTTATCAATTTCTTTCGCAACCTCAGTTTGCATATCTGTTCTGGAAGTTTTTGAAGTGTCGGAAATCTTCTCGGTTTCTTCAGATTTGGATGTGGTATCTGTAATTTCGGAATAATCTCTGGCAACAGAAGATTTGTGTCTCAATTCGCTTGCCATGACATTCTCAATATTGGACACCTCTCCCGGAACATAAGCATGAAGGCTCTGGACTACTTTCAGATAATCGGCAACTCCGAGCCTTTTGATCCCGAAATTTTTGCGTTTCTGGATGATCACTGGTTCTGGTTCACCCGGATTTTCAACTACAGCACGTTTCAGGGTAAGCATTCCGGATAAGTTTAAGTCTTCTTTTGGGTATTGCGTGGCAATATCTCCGTATGCCTGACTTCCGTTATCAAAAATGACTTCTATTCTGAAGCTGAAGCTGTTTCGGAACTTATCTACTAAACATGTCGGTAATGTGATTTTATTATCGATGACCTGAAGATTGCTATAGTTTTCCTCAAAGGTTCCGGCGGCATCTGTGGTGGCAATGATCTTAGCATTGGCAACACTCCATGAAACATCTTCTACCTCAAAAGAAAAATTAACAAATCCTCTGCTTCCTGCCAGCCTGAAAGAGTTGTGTGCATATAAGCTATATGCCATAGGAGTTCTGGAAGTATTTTGTGTAAGGGGAACTGAAGCTCCTCCAATGTTTGCATACTGCTGCTCAAGAAGAGGACTGTTTTGCAGAGCGGTCTCCATTGATGAAGAAATATTGTTTTGTACAACAAGCAAAGCATCAGCATAGCTTTGTATTTCATCATCAAGGATAATGGTCTGGTCACCAATCATTAATGTGCTGGCAGAGAGAAACTGAACTTTTTCTGTGGCAGGAACTTCAGATACTTTTTCTGCATCAAATTCTGAGAAAAGCTCAACAAAAAGATCAAAAGATTCCGGAGAAAGTTTTGTCTGTAGATCTTCTAAATCGATTTCATTTCTGTATGAAAATACAAAAGACGGAACTTCGTATTCCTTTAAGCTGTTATACAGACGTTCTTTTTCTTCTTCCGGAGTTTCCGGAGTGATTTTACTTTCTACCTCGGCCAGCTTTCTGTCATAGAGCTCTATACGCTCCCTGTTTTCGTCCATGTATCTGGAATAACCGTCTTGGTATGCCTGGAAACGGGCTTTATGATATTTTTTCTGAAGTTTTTCCAATTCTGTATTTAACTTGTCCAAGCCTTCTTTTCTGTGGATTGCTTTGTTGGCTGTCAGCGAGGTTCTTGCTTCAGATTCTAATCTTTGAAGAGTTTTTGCACCCAGAACTGGTGTGGATGGTTCTTCAGCAGCTTTGGAAGAGGCTGCAAAAGATGTTTCCGAATAATCCTCTGAAAATAACGATGTTGGTAATATTACTTTTCCATTCATCGCTTTTTCTAATGGTTTTTCACCATTTATCTTGATGATTTCCTGATCTGTAAGATCCTGGTTGTTGGCAAAACCAAGCTGAATGGCCATCAGGATATGACTGATTGCTTCTTTAATGTAGAAGTCTCCCTGGGTAACGATCAGATAAATGAAATTATTCCAAAGAAGGGAAAATGTTTGAATTCCTTCGGCATTAAGCTCTTTATTGGCATCAATAAGGTTTTTATAATAATCTGTAACGTAAGTCAGATCATTGCTGCCCAATGTTTCTTTTTTAGAAAGCTTTCGCCCGATAACAAGAAGATCTCCGAATACTCCTTCCTCAATTTTCTTTTCTGATTCAAATCCCAGATTGCTGAATCCGCTTGCCGCTCTTTTCATTTCTCCAAACTTGGTAGCCTTGGCAGGTCTTCCGGCAACCGCAGTATCAAAAATACCGGTGATGCCTTTTGGCCTGTGGATAAATCCTAAATTTTTGTCTTTTGTTTCCGTTAATTGCGGATTTCTTAAACTCACAAATCTGAAAAGAGTCTGTGATACATTATTTGTTGGGTTCATACCTTCTGTTGCTTTATAGTTAATAATACCTTCTCCTATTAAGGATCCTCCTACAGTAAATGCGGTTTTTGGAGGTGTATTGTTTGTTGCCATTTTAATATTTTGTTTAATAATTTATTGTTTTGTGTATTCGAGAGTCAGGGTAAATGAATTAATGACAGAATAATCATAATCAGGCTCATTTACCAGCTCAATTTTCGCCATCCGTCTTTCGACAGTGATATAAGCTTTTGCTCGCCATTGGTTACCTGCAAAAGAGGCATCTATTGCCTGCCAGTCTGTGAACATCTCATTGGAAATAATGGTTTCAATATCAGGGAATTCGATTTTGAAATCAATTTCGCCTGTTCTCGGGATCTGGTCTAAATACAAGGTTTTTTTGTAAACCGGCTTACCATTGATCCATGTTCCGCCAGTTAATTCTTCTTTGGTAGTATAGGAGTGCTGTTTATCAGCATATTTCTTTTGGATAAAAGAATTGTCTGTGTACATATCTCCATAATAGTATGAACCAGTCATTCCAAAAGATGCGCCCGGGTATACTCCGTTAAAGTCGATACCTGATATACCTACATTGCTGCCTGCATTGGGAGTGTTGTTTATTTCAATTACTCCATCATCGAAGAATGAAATGTATGATCCCTGTACAGCCCCTTTTATCTCTCTGTTTCCATTTGAATTGTCAAGAACAAGATCACCAGTAATAGGCTGGCCTGCAGCGGTTCCTGTTCTTGGTATAAAGCCTGAAGCATCAACCATACCCGAAAGCTTATCCCAGCCGGGAATACCGGTATTGTTCAGGCTGTCAACCCATACATAGTTTTCACCTGTATCAAGTAAATTCCATACATCACCTATTGTTTGGCCTGTTGTAGGTAAGGCTCCAAAATTGGCAACTGAACCCATTACACGATAAGTTCTGCTCAATAATGAATTAATTTGAGTCTGGTTATAGTAATTGTTAAAAATCCAGCCACGTTGCACATAGTCGTTATTACTTGCAGGAGTATATAATTTTGCGGCTGTTATTCCCGTTGTGGGAGTTATGGTTATATCATCAGCATTTGAAGCAGGGGATCCAATCTGTAGAATTCCGGCATTCATTCTCACCCAGCGATCAACAAAATCACCTGTAATTAAAGCTCTGTTCAATTGACCTTGTTGGAAACTTCCAAAATTTCCTTCAGCAGTATTTGAATATCCTGTTAATGTTTGATTACCATGGATGATTAATTTATTATTGATGGCTCCGTCATTCATTCCTACGCCGGTGCCAATCAAAACATTGTTATTGCCGGTAACACCTGAACCAGCTGAAACACCAATCATAATGTTTCTATCACCCAAATTTGATTGATTGTTTGCTTTCCAGCCTAGCAAAGTATTAAGGTTACCCGTAGTATTGTAATAACCCGCTCCCACACCTAAAAAAGTATTCTTAAATCCTGTGGTGGTCCGATTTCCTGCTTCATCACCAACCATTGTATTTTGGCTGCTTGTTGTTGCGTTTTCACCTGATGATGTGCCAATGAATACGTTGTATTCACCTGTCGTTAATTTAGAACCACTTGATACGCCCACTGCTGTATTCCATTTACCTGACGTTAATTCAGAGAAAGAATAAGAGCCGAATGCTAGATTATTTCCGCCTGTAGTTACTTTTGGCAAAGCATTGTAACCAATAGACATATTGTAGTAACCGGTCTGTGATTGGTTAATATTACCAAAGTAATGAGAGTAAAGAGTCTTATTAAAGTTCAACTCTCCGGCTCTTCCCTGATCTGCATTAAAAACAATAGCTTTGGTGGAGGAATTGCCTCTGTCTATGACTGATTGTAATGTATCATTTTCTGTGAAAGCCGGCTTATCACTCAGATCATTATAGCTTCCGGAAATCCCAACTTTATGTATTTTTACTTTTTCGGTACCTTCCTGAACCAGCGAAACACTTCCGTCTACATTGGTCGTTGGAACAATACTAAATTCTGAAAGATTGATAGGAAACGAAGATCCGTCGCTCTGAGTAATGGTAATGATATTCTGAGAAGGATCGTATTCTGCATGTTCAATACGGATGTTATTAGTTATCAAACCGCTCAGATCTACCGTTTTACTTTGTTGAGTACCGTTTTCTCCTGTATAAAATACCGTTAGAATATTTCCATTCAATTCCGGATTCTGAATTGATGTTTGTGTTTCTATTTTATCTTTCCAAAGCTGGGCATTTTGCGGGCTTATATTGGATGCATTGGCATCTGCCTTTTGAGAAAAGTCATAATCAATATTGCCCAAAGGAAGTTTTTCATCCTTGTGCCAGTAAGATTCCTGCCACTCCCAGAATTCTTCCTGTACTGGGATATCTCCGTTTTCGAAATATTTTTTTAATTCTTGTTTTGTTTTCATTTTGTGATTTATTTAAGATTCGCTGATAAGAGTTCCTCCAATGACTCTTGTATTAGCATCAAATGAATTAGAGTAGTATTGTGTATTGTTATCAAGTATAACTGTATTTACATCTGGATTATAATTGAAAGCATTGGGCCCGATCATTGAAACCCCGGCCACAATGTATATTGAGCGAAGCTTGTTGTAGGCAAAAGCATAATCTTTAATTTCTTTTACATTCGCCGGAATCGTTATTGTTTCCAGTAGATTAGATGAAAAAGCTCGTTCATTGATCGTTGTAACACTTCCTGGAATAGTCAGAGATTTTAGTTGATTACTACTGAAAGCCTCCCCGCCAATAGTTAGAACAGTGTCAGCAAGGAATACGTTTGATATTCCGCTTCCTAGTGCAAATTGTGCAGGAATGTGCAGAGTACCCTGCTTTATAAATATATTTATAACCTGGAGAGGTGCTAATGTGGCATTTCCGTTTTCATCTATTTCTGCATGAAAATCATTCCGTCGGGGAAATCCATTTTCCAGACCTGCAATTTTAGTCATGTCTATTTTCTCATCCTTGTGCCAGTAAGAGTCCAGCAAAGTCCAGAAATCTTCCTGTACAGGCTTGTCTCCATTCTCGAATAAGAGCCTTAGTTCTTCTTTTGTTTTCATAATATTTTATCTATAAGTGATTGTTGCTGTTGCAGGAATCCCGGCATTACTTAAATCCAGACCAGCCGGAGCTGAAACTGTTTTTAGTGAAGGAATGGCAAAGGCATTTTGTCCGACAGATGTTACTGTGGTGGGAATGTACAAAACTTCAATAGTTGCACTGGGGCAATTAAAAGCATGATCTCCGATTGTTATTAGTCCCTCATTCAAAGTGATTTGTTCGAGTGAGCCACTCCCGTTACTTATGTTTGCTTGCCCAGAAAAAGCACCGCTATTAATAATTTTTAATGTTGAAGGAGTTTTAATCTTTTTTATATTTTGAGATTGGAATGCATACGGTCCAACCTCTTCAAGTCCTTCGTTAAAATTTACTTCGGTAATTTGATAATCCATTCCGGAATATTGAAAGGCTCCCCAATTGACTTTTTTTACATTCTTTGGGATTGATATAGATGTTGAATGTCCGAGAATTACTCCATCAATAATGACAGGAATTATTTTTTCTACTGAATCAATAGAGGTTTCAGGAATTTTTTCATCCTTGTGCCAGTAAGATTCCAGTAACGCCCAGAAATCCTCCTGTGTAGGCTTATCTCCGTTTTCGAATAAGAGTTTTAAATCTTCTTTTGTTTTCATAATAAATTGTGTAATTGATTAATTAATAGATTGTTATTGAAGAGTCTTTTTAGTAGAATCTCTTCATGTTTTAGTCTTCTTTTTTTGTGGTTGCAGACTGTATTTCCACCTTACGGTTACATTTTCATATTGTTTACAGGTTTTGAGACATAGTTCTGGCTGTCCGGCATTTTGTGAATGATAGATTCAAAGGTGTATTTGAATGATTATTGGATACTGCTAGGTGTTTTGATTTGGTGTTTCAAAGGTAATTCCGGACAGCGTCAGAACTTGTCGTGTTATAATGTATTTAGTATATATTCTCTTCAGGAATAGCATTTTCAAAGTCTTCCCTGAAAAAACTTTCAATGTCATTGAGATAGTTTTCGTAGTCCATCTCAGCATGTTCGATATCGCTCCACTCAATAGTATAGAGATCTTCATCGAAAAGGATATCTGGATTGTGATCTGGTGTTTGCATGTTTTGTGTTTTAAGGTTGAGGTTATGTTTTGAACATATTTCTGGCTGTCCAGCATTAATAAATGTTGAATTCAAAGGCTTTTTAAAATTTTAATGATTGTTTTTTGTGTCTTTGTTTATACTCCAAAAGTAGGGGGAGAAGACGACAAAACTTGACGTGTTTTAAAAACTTTTTACATTTTTTAAATATAAGCTATTTAACTTATATGGGTCATTTATAAGGTAAATAGCTTATATTTTATTCTTGATCAATTTCTGTACAATCTGGTTCAGAATTTCTCTGTTATCATCGATATAGCTTAATCCTGCCTGAATCAGATTTTCAATGTTTGATCTTCTGACATTGTCCATCGCCGGAGATGCATTTTTCAACGAAGGATTCAGACGGTAATAATTTTTCTGATTTCGCTGGCCTAAAGTCTGAAACATCTGGCAAAGCTGATAATCTACAGTTTCTGCATTCGCAGACATTAATATATCTATGATTGGATTTACCCAGCCTATTTTTCCCGATTTTTGAAGTTTTCTGAAAGAATAGGGCTTGGCTTCAATACCTGTCCCGATAGAAACGATAATCATATCATTTACGCCGGGATGATTAGCCTTTTGATGATTCTTTAATACTTCTGCAAAAGGAATTTTTCGGGCTTCCGCATAAGCGCAAAGAGCAGGATTATTAGCAAACATGCCACCATCAATCAGGCTGAAGATCTGTCCGTACATCGATTTGATCTGTACCGGACTGAAATAAGTAGGAGCTGCTGCTGTTGCTCTGCAGATATCTTTTACATAAAAGTTATCCGTACTCAGATTAGCCTCCCAGGAATTAAAAAGTTTTGCTCTTCTGTTTTCAATATCATAACTGGTTATTAAACATGGTTTTATAAATTCTTTAAGTTCAAGCTGTCCAAAAAAGTCATTCAGATTTTTTTCAAGTGCGTCCTGAGAAATTTTTTCATTAAGCAGGCCAAACGGATTGACCAGCTTTTCCCAAAAAGAAACCTGAAAGATGTCGCCCCCCTTTTCAGCGTATAATTCTAGCCCTTTCTGGATAGAATATTTCGCCTTTCGGTGTTCATCGGGACATAGAATAATAGAAGCAATCAGTCCTCCTGTACTGCTTCCTGCAACCAGATCAAAATAATCACCAAGTTTGGCACCCGGGTTATCATGATACTGAAGCTGTTCCTCTATGTAGCGGAGAATAATACAGGTGATAATACCTCTTATTCCGCCCCCGTCCAAAGAAAGAATGGTTGTCTTTTTCATGTGATGTTTTGTTGGTTTTAAAAGAAAAATTAAGGTCCTGAGACAACTAAAACCAACTTTCTGCCTTTAAAAGCAGATGTTGGTTTTAGTATTTGAGATCTCAGTTAACTAACATTTTCTTACAAAACAAAGGTAGGCCGGGGAAGCGACAGAACTTGTCGTATTATAATTATTTTCAAATAAAAGGGAATTAAAACAGGATATAATTTTGTTTATCCTTTGGCATCTTGGATAGTATTCGCCAGCTCGTTTTCACCAGTCCTTTTTTAGTCTGAATATTCTTTTTTTCGAAGTGGGGAAGGTCTTTGAAGGTTTTCCAGTTTCCGCCCCAGTCCCAGCCGTGTTTTGCAAAAATTTTCACACATTCGTACCAGTCGGCCACCCTGTCATTATCCCAATCTTTAACGGTGTCCCAGCTTGCAACCTTACCGTCAATCATCAGGCAGATATCAACAGCAAGCCCGTAATTATGAATGCTCTGACCGGCTTTGGCATTTGTTACTTTTTTTCCTGATGTAATTCTTCCGATGGCGTATAGTTTTTCCTGCTCTTCAAAAGATCTCAGGCCTTGGGTGATTCTTACTTTAGCTCTTCCGGAAAGGGCTTCATCGCATTCTTTTATGATCTGTCTTACTTCATCTCTTACAGAAGGATGGAGCTTATTGATTCTTTCTGATGTTACTTTATCCATGATTCATTATTATTTATCTATGAAACAAAAATATAGGTTAAGGGCGACGGAACTTGACGTGTTTAATTAAATATAAAGATTTTTATACAATTTCTTACCTTAAATTAAAACATTGGGAAGAGAAAAACAGCGTAAATAATAAGACTGAATGGGTGACACAAACAAATCATTTTTATGGATATGCACATCTGAGAGCTTGAATTCAGGGCGCATAAATTATAGCGCTAATGCGACAAAACATGACGTGTTTAAAATGAATTAACTGTATTATATTCAGCGTATTAAATGTAATGTTAATTTTAAAATAAAACAGAATAATTATTTTTAAAAATGTAATTTTACATTAAAATTATCAGTACCCGTCATGTATGCTTTAGTAGATTGCAACAACTTTTTTGTTTCCTGCGAGAGAACTCTGGATCCGTCTCTTGAGGGGAAACCTGTTGTGGTACTGTCCAATAACGACGGATGCGTGGTGTCCAGAAGCAAGGAAGCTAAAGACCTTGGTATTCCTATGGCAGCTCCCGCATTCAAATATAAAGACCTTTTCAAGCAGCATGATGTAAAAAGTTTTTCAGCAAAATTTGAACTCTATAATTACAAAAGCCAGCGTGTTATTGATATTTCAAGATCATACGTTCTGGAATATGAGGTTTACAGCATTGATGAACTGTTTTTAGAGCTTTCAGGCTTTAAATATGTAGATCTCCATGATTACTGTCTTAAGATCAGAAATGAAATCAAGAAGCAGGAAAATATTCCCGTAAGTATAGGGATTGCACCCACCAAAACACTGTGCAAAGTAGCCAACAGAATTGTAAAAGAATTCCCGGATCAGTTTGACGGCGTTTATACTCTCGACACTCCTGAAAAAATTGAAAAAGCCCTGAAGTGGCTCAACATAGGTGATGTATGGGGAATAGGACGGAAGCTTACAGCCAAAATGCAGGACAGTGGTGTTTACAAAGCTTGGGATCTTCTTCAGAAACCCGAAATGTGGGTTCGGAAAATCATGGGAATTCACGGGGTGAGAATGATCAATGAGCTGAAAGGAATCCGCCAGCTGGAGCTGGACTCCCCATCTCCTAAAAAGTCAATTGCAGTTACCAGAAGCTTTATGGAAATGCTCACCAGAAAAGAAGACGTCCGTGAACGTGTAGAAACCTTTGGAATGTATTGTTCTGAAAGACTCCGCAAGCAAAATACCTGCTGCCGGATGGTTACCGTTTTTGTCCAGACCAACCGTTTCAGAAAAGATCTTCCCGAATATAAAAAGGCTATAACAGAGATTCTTCCCAATCCCACCAATTCATCTATCTTGATCGGCAGAGTGGTGAATGAACTTTTTGATGCCATTTACCGGGACGGATTCCACTACAAAAAAGCGGGAGTCATCGTTAATGATTTCGTTCCTGAAAATGAAAGACTCATCAGCCTTTTTGAAGAAGATACCCAAAACCAGCATCTTCCTGTCATGAAAGCAATGGATGCTATGAATAAAAAATTTGGAAAAGACAAAGTACGTCTCGGAAGCATGAGCGGGGAAAATACATTTGGCCGGGCTCAGCTTTCTCCGGAATATGAAGCATTCTTAAAAAACAATACGCTTCCTGAAGCCAACTTTAGATTTCACTAGATATTAAAACTCTGATGCGTATACTTCCCGGTTAGAAAAATGCAGATTTTTTTGATCCCTATTTCCATAATTTTATTAAAATTCCGAATTTTGACATTGATTAAACGTATGTAAGTTGTATGTTTTCAGTCACTTAGTTTTATCTGCCTTTTTGTGTGTTGTACAGGTGATCCACTTCAATCTATCTTTGCAAAAGAATTTTACCATTCTAAAAACCACAAATTACATGAAAAAAACAACAAACACATTGATGAAAAGTGTAGTGGCTGGAGGATGCTTTTTGATGAATATTATGAACGCGCAAGTTGGCATTAATACATCAAGTCCTCAAGCTTTACTGCATGCCGATGGAGCCAAAGACAATCCAGCTTCAGGAGCCCCAACTGCTGCACAGGCAGCCAATGATGTGGCATTCACGGCCAATGGTGAAATAGGAGTGGGAACTCTCGCCCCTGCCGTAAAAATAGATGCCCGGTCTGCTAATAATACGGATAACTCTATCGGGATAGGAGAAACTACCCAGACAGCATCTGTGGCAGGTTCAGGAGCGATGAGGTATAATCCGCTGAATGGTGGGAAAATGCAGTATTCAGACGGAATTGTATGGCAAGATCTGATTTCTTCACCAACAAAAGCTGTTGTAGTAGCTAATCTTCAGGCAGCCAATTTTGCCGTTAAAATTCCTTATCAGGTTTCTACAGGAATCTCCGCATGGACAGAAATTTCCGATCCTACAGCTAATTTCACTCCGGGAACAGGAGTCTTCACAGCGCCAAGAACCGGTGTTTACTTAATTTCTTTTACGTATGATTTTGTACGGATCCCCATTGTTTCAGGGTATTTTTCCGAAGCAAGATACGTTGTAAACGGCAGCATTGTCGTTAAAAAATGTGTAAAATCTTTTTCGAATACTGCAAAGCAGGCGCAGGTTGCAGGGTCATGCGTTGCCGGAGTTCAGCTTAATAAAGGGGATACTTTTCAGCCTCACATTTACCAGTCGGTATATAACGGCAGTCTAAGCCTGAGGACGGATATTACTCCGGCAAGTAATGAATACGGTTTTGTGAACCTTTCCATTGTAGAACAATAACACACTTGATATGAAAAAAAGATTAGCAATTGCTTTAATGATGGGCGGAAGTCTGTTTATTAACGCGCAGATAGGAATCAATATGTCCACTCCCGAAGCCATACTTCATGTAGACGGGCAGAAAAATACGGCTCCGGCAGTTCCGGCAAGCTATTATGATGATGTAGTCGTTACTTCTTCAGGAAATATGGGAGCAGGAACAAAATCACCTAAAACAAGATTGGATTTACGGTCCGGTGAACGCCTGAATGCCTTAGGTATTGGCGGGACATCACAGACAGCTTCTGCGGCAAAAGCAGGGGCGATGAGGTACAACTCCGGAACATCGGATCTAAGCTACTCCAATGGGACCTCATGGGTTGCATTGGCCCATAAAGCCCCCAATGATTTCGTGGATGCAGAAAACTTTTCGGCACAGAGCTTTATCAGCGGAACACAGGCAGCTGTCACTAACTGGACGAAAAAAACGGATGTCAACGGGAATTTTAATTCAGGAACAGGAGTTTTTGTAGCATCCAAAACCGGAGTATATATTGTCTCTTTCACATTTTCACTGGCTTCAGGGACTATTGCCAATGATTCTCGCTATGAAACCCTGATTCAGACCAATTCTACCTCTTCAGCGACCAATAAAGTCTTCAAATGTGTAGGAAGCTATCCTGGAACGAATAGCCTGTCTAACCGGGTTGCAGGAGGCTGTTCGGGTATTTTTAACCTTAACCAGGGAGACAATATCACGGTAAGTCTTAACCAGGCTTTAGGAACTGCGAAAACATTGGATACAGACGGTTCACTGACTTCTTTAAGTATTTTCGGATTATAAAAACAGGAATGATGAAAAAAAGATATTTATTAATAATTTTAGCGTTAAGCTTCAATTTTACATTTTCACAAGTCGGAATTAATACACCTAACCCAATAGGGATTCTCCATACTGATGGTCAGAAAGACAATCCCGTATCAGGAACTGCATTTACACCTGCCCAGCAGAGTAATGATATTTTAATTACAAGTGCAGGAAGAATAGGAGCGGGAACACACAGTCCGGCTGTAAAAGTGGATGCTCGAAATTCCGGGAACGGAGCTATTGGTTTTGGAACTTCTTCCCTTACGGCAGCAGCGGCAGACGAAGGTGCGGTTCGTTATAATACCGGAATGGAATATTCCAATGGAAATGAATGGCTTCCCTTACTTACTGCCCAGCCGGCTGTCAATAAAGTCATTGTTATTGCTGCAAAAACGGATAATACGGTAAAGCTGGTTTCTCCTGCTGCAGCCACAACTACTGGACTGCAGAACCGTGCGAGTAATTATCTGGTAGGCTGGACGAAAGCTTTTGAAAGTAATTCCGGAAGCAGCTTCAATGCTTCTACAGGTATTTTTACAGCCCCTCGGAATGGTGTTTATGTGGCAACTTTTACTACAGATCTGGCTCCTCTGGCCATTAATTACACAGTAGATCCTTTAAATCCAATCCAGATAGAGGCAATCTGGCAGCTGTATGACAATACAACAGGGGTGCTTGCTACAAATATTGTGAACACGGTAAAATGTGTCAATACGATGTCTTCAAACAGTAACGGGAATATTGATGCCGGAAGTAACTGTACGGCTTCCTTTTATATGACTGCCGGACAGCGTTTGATGCCCTATATATGGTTTAATCTAAACGGGCTAGCTACAGCAGGTTTCTCGCTAAATAATACAGGAGGATATAACAACCTGACTATAGCAGAGCAGTAATTAAGAAATTTCATCAAGGGCTTTGATAAAAGCAGAGGGGTGCATTCCCGTAATTTTTTTAAATTCAAGAGAGAAAGCACTGTGGGAAGAGTATCCTGTAATTTCTGCAAGATGGTTTATTTTGTATTTACGGTATTGAGGTTCGCTCTTTAGCTTATTAATGATATAATTGATCCTCAGGTGATTGATGTATTGGTTGAAATTGAAATTTTTGTGTTTTTTGATCACTGCAGACAGATACTTTGTATTTACATTCAGGGTATTAGATAGATTATAACGTGAAATATTTTTACTGTTAAAGTCAAAGTTCTCTTCAAAGGCTTTTAAGCCTGATAAAATATGTTCTTCTGTTTCTAAGGAAATTTTTACATCGGCCGGACTGTTTCCCGATTGATCCTCAGTTTCCTGAGAATCTTCTTCATATGCAACGGGAGTAATTCCCTGCTGATAAATTTGGGTTACTGTTTTTTTGTGTTTTTTTTGGAGGCTGATCATATTAAAAATAACCGCTCCCAAAACGAGAAGCATCATGATACAGGCTACAACCAGGCCTTTTGAGAGACTATCGCTTTTAACCAGTTGGCTGTCGTAATTCTCTTCCTTTTGGGTAAGGGTTTTATTGACGGCCATTTTCTGATTGTAAGCAACACTGTCTTTTAATTCAAGATTTTCTAATTTATATTTCTTGACATTTTCAGGATCTTTCAATTTTGTATAGGCTTCCTGAAGGTTTTTTGTAATCTCTATTTTCTTTTCTGTAAAACCATATTGACTGGCAATTTTTAGAGCCTTTTTAAAATATGAAACAGCACTGTCCTGTTTATTCTGCTGTGAATATGAGAACCCGATATCATGGAGGATATTGGATCTCAGATAATAATTGTCATTCCCAACCAGGGCAAGAGCTTTCGCAAAAAAAGACTGGGCTTCATCAAACTTTTTTGTTTCAGATAAATTATAACCCAGATTGGTGTACGCAGAAACCAGAAGTTCGTTTCTTCTCGGAATATTTCTGATCTGCAGATATTCACGGATGGCATTTTTAGAGTAAAATTCTTTCTTTTGATATTCATTCTGATTAAAAAGGATCAGAAAAGAATTGTAGATCATTCCCTTCAGCTCATGTCCTTCATCCGTATTTTCATTTTTTATTTCGGACAAACCTTTATTCAGGCTTTCTGAAGCTTCTTTTAACAGTCCGAGTTTTGCATACTGTGTTCCCTGCATCCTGTAGGCTAGCGCTTTGCCAGGGGCATAATTGTTTTCTGTGGAGATTTTCAGCGCTTTTTCCGCAAAATCAAGACTTCCTTTGGCATCCGATCTTAAATAGCTGTTGAATGATTTCAGATAATAAGCTTTGGCAATATAATTTGGTTGATTTTTTCGCTGTGCAGAATCTATAATGATATTCAGGACAATTTCCGAACTGTCCGGGTTTTTAGAAGTCAGTGACCGTGCATATTTGTACTGTTTCTCAAAATCAAAGTGTTGCGAGAATACGGAATGTGAAAATATGAGGAAGAGAAAGAATATAATTTTTTTTCCCATGTGTTTCTGTTGTGTTTACTTTTTTTCGTATTTCCAGTTTCTGGATTTACCTTCGGCTATCCATTCCAAAGACTGTTCCATTCTTTTATTTCTGGTCGTTTCAGTTTTAGCTTCTGTAATCCAACTGATATATTCTTTCCTGAAAGAAGGCGTTTTTTTCTCAAAAACGGCTAAGGCATCTTTATTTTTATTCAGGGCATCCTGAAAATAATCAGGAATTTCCGTTTCCACTTTGGATGGTGCCGCTTTTTTCATGGTAACCCCCATGTCTGTAAGTTCCATTGCTTCTTTAATCGCCTTTTTAAGCTGAGGTTTTGAAGGCAGGTCTTCCATTTTGGTAAGCTTGCCTAAACTGAACATCGAACTTCTTTCGGCTGTTGTTTCTATTTCCTTTAAAGTTTTCATCTCCTGATGAAGCCAGAATCCGAGGCTGCAATACTGTTTGAAAGAAGTGATAGAGCAAAGTATTTTTCCTTTATACATGAAGGTGGGAAACTTCCATTTTATGGCCTCTTCTGCTTCAGGACAGCATTCATGGATGGTTTCCCTGAGATAATTTAAAATAGATTTTGCAAAATCCGGAGATTTCTCAATGTACTCATCGACTTTTACATGATAATTTTCCATAGCTTTTACTGAAATAATGATACGGTCTCGTTGACAAGGAATCTTACCTGATCCGGTCTTCCCCTGTCGTTTTTAGGATTATTGCTGTAGCTTCCGGTTCTTACAATAACCATATTGTGCTCGGGAACCATAATGATATACTGTCCCTGCAGTCCCAGAAAGTAATAGTGCTTAACAGGATTGTCATGATTGATCCAGAGGCCCATTCCATAAATCTCTTCAGACTTTTCCGTAGGTGTTCTCATCTGCTCAATAAAATTCCTGTTAAGGACCTGATGATTTCTCACCTTCCCGTCATCTAGAAAGAGTTGTCCCAGTTTTGCATAATCTCTTGCATTGGAATGGATGCAGCAGTATGTTTTTTCCATCCCGTAATTATCTGTGCTCCATGAAGCATTCTGTTCCATTCCCATCGGGATCCAGAATTTTTCGGATAAATAACTTGCTAAAGTCTGGTTCAGGGCTTTTTTTAAAGCAAATCCGAGGAGCTGGGTAGAGCCGCTCTGGTATTCATACCGGGTGCCGGGTTCTTCTTTAAACCTCCTTGAAAAAACTGCTTTAATCAGATTTTTCCCATAATAGGCTTTTGCATTCGGCAGAAAAGGATTATTGTAATTCTCATCCCAGTCGAGCCCTGCTTCCATTTGGGCTAAATTTTTAAGCGTAACATTGCTTCCGAATTGTTTTTCTTTAAATTCAGGATAAAAATCAGAAAGTTTTTCATCAATATCTTTAATGATACCTTCTTCCAAAGCTTTTCCTAGCAGCATGACGGTAACAGCCTTTGCCATAGAAAAAGAATTGGTAGGTGAAAGCTGGTTATAGCCGTCCCAATACTGCTCATGAAGGATCTTGCCATTTTTTATGACAACAAATGCGGCTGTTTTGGAATGCTTTAAATTTTCAATTATATTGTCAGGCAGTTCCTTATGGTTGTATTGGGCATCTTCTGTCCACAATTCAGGCTCGTCAGTAGCGATGAGGTTTCCGGGAAAAAGTATTCCGTCGTCAATATAGGCGCTTGATCTTCCCCTGAAATACGTTTTGGAAATTCCGCTGAATAAATAGTCGTATCCCAAAAGATAAACTGCGGCGGCCCCTATGGCTGCTCCGCCTATTACATATTTTAATACCTTCATATGGTGATGAGTATCAGTCTCAAACAAATTTAGAATAATTTTGATAAGAAAATGAGAAAGAAACGGTAAATAAACTATTTTTGCGATTAATGATGAAAAATATGACCAGAAAACTTATTGTATTCGTGTTTTTCATTTTTTCAGTGATGGGAACTGCCCAGACCTATAAAATGATCGACACCGCAGACTATTTGCAGAGAAAAGAATTTTTGAAAAGCTTTGCCGGAAATAATGAGGTTTTTATTAAAAAATTAAGATCGCAGTATTCCGGAAAGACAGGTTCGGAATTATCTAAAATTTACAAGGAATTCGGAACTGATTTTGAGAAGCAGGTAAAAAACAAAGATTTTATTTTCAAGTCTGAATTTGAAACCGAAATAAAAAGCCTGATTCAACGCCTCAAAAAAAACAATCCTAGCATTCCCCAGGATCTGAAAATCTTAGTGGCAAGAGATAATACTCCCAATGCTTACTGTCTTGCAGACGGTACTTTCGTGATCAATATGGGCTTGTACAACTGGCTGAACAGTGAAGACCAGATTGCAGCAGTGATCACCCACGAATTAGGGCATAAAATAGATGAACATTCGCTGAAGACATTTTTAAACATCATTGAGCAGGATCAGCTGGATAAAACGACTGTGCAAAATCTGAAGGAGACAACAGTTAAACGCAGCCAGAGCCAAAACCAGAAAGCCTTTGACATCCTTAAAAACCGTGCTTATAAAAAAGGAGTGGAAAGAAGAAAGCAGGAAATGAAAGCCGATTCGCTGGGTTATGTGATCTTTAGGAGCAGTGATTTCAAGAAAGCTGAATTCGTCAATGCCCTTCAGCGGCTGCAGAATTTCGATACGATCTCTCCCCGTGAATTAAAAGTGGAGACATATAAAAAGCTTTTTGATCTTCCCAGCCAGGCTTTCAACGAAAAGTGGATGAAAAAAGAGGATTTCTCACTGTACAATTATAATTTTTACAAAGAAAAGCTGGATAAAGATTCCCTGGCATCACACCCCGAAATGTCCAAAAGAATCGAAAAGCTCAAGCAAACATTCACAGAGCTGAAAATATCTTCAGAACCGGAAAAAGCCTCTGAGACCTTTACAGCATTAAAGAAAATGGCCAGGATGGAAATCCTTCCCAATTATTTCCATTCCGAAGATTACGGACTGGGAATTTATGTATCCATGCAGTTCCTGCAGGATGCTGAAGAGGAAAAGTATTATAAAGGCTGGCTGGGAAAATGTTTTTCTAAAATATATGAAGCCCGGAAAAACTATAATCTGAACCGTTATCTGGACAGGATAGAGCCTAAAAACCAAAGCGAAAGTTATCAGCAGTTCCTGAGCTTTATGTGGAATCTGAGTCTTGATGATATAAAAAATATAGCAGACTTTTACCATGGCAGCTACCCAATAAAAGAATCCTGATGCATCATCAGGATTCTTGTTTTTTTAATAGTTCAGCTTTTCTAAGCGGATCTTGTTGAATTTTTCCTTTTCATTGTATTCTCTGAGAAGAATATAACCCTCTTTCCCAACATATGGTGTAACGGCGTAATTGTCTTTCTCAGAAATAGGAATGATTTCCTGCTTGAACTTTCCGTCAATAACCGTGTTGATGAAAAGATTCCATTTTTTCTGTCTGGTAACTTCATCTTTCTGATAATCACGGTAAAAGAAAACAACATCTTTCCCTCCGTTGAGGTATTGGGAGAAAAGATAATCGCTGTTTACCCATTTCGTTTTCTCTTTCTCAAAAACCTTTACATTTTTGATCTTGAAATCTTTATCCGTGTAGATATAAACGAGATCGGTAGTTTTAGGCGCATTGTACTGGCCGGCCGGTTTGTATTTTTCGGTAAGGATGCCAACGCTTCCGTCGTTCATAAAATACATATCCTTGGTCTGAAGCATATAGCCGCTTTCTACCATGCCGTTGGCATTGATCTTCGGAAGGAAGGATGCAAAGTCCGGCTTGAAGTTGATCTCTTTCGTATCTACGGTAAAATCAGATTTATTCACCATCATCCTGGCGTAGCCTATAAAATCATACTTGGCAAAATTTCTTCCCAGTAAAACAATCTTATCATCAAATGTTTTATCATTGTCAAGGCTGCTGCCGTATCCCAGAGAGAAACTGTCGATGAGGTCAATAGTCGTGTCAGAAAGCCCTGTGATAGGTTTATTGGCGGCTTCTTTTCCGGTTTTCATGTCGATCACAACCAGGCTGAAAGATTTTTTATCATCATCTGCCTTTTTCATGATGCAGTACATATAATTCTCATCTCTTTCCAGTACGGATAAAGTGGAAAATACCTTTTTGTTCCCGTCAGTATTGTATTTATATCTCCAGAGCTCCTTTTTGTTGTCATCAAATTTAATGATGCTGTTATTGTTCACATATTTTCCGTAGTCTTTGTATTCTACAGCAAAATAACCTCCTTCTTTTACTTCTCCTACAGCGGAAACATAATTATAGCCCTTTTCTTTTTTCTCTTCACGGTTTTCCTTACGCTGCGCTTTCCAGTTTTTAGGCTCGTTGATCTCCCTGAACGTGCCATCCTCTAAATAGTCGTAATAAACTTTTCTTTTAATGGTATTGGTTTTCGGATCGATTACCATAGAAACTGGTGTGAAGATCTCTCTGCTTTTTACCAGGGAATAATCCATCATAGAAGGTTTTAGAATGATCTGACCCTTAAAGTCAACATAACCAAGGTAAGAACCGGCTGTAATATCTCCTTCAAACTCTTTATTGGCAACAGGATTAAGGTTTTTATCCAGGATTACATATTCAAATTTCTTAGTCTTATCACCTGCTTTTCCGTAAGAATAAAGAGAGACATAGCCATAAAGGTTATCTTTATCATCGAACAGGGCATTCATGCCTACATGATCGCCGGCTGCCAGTGTGGTAAGGTCTTGGGTCTGGGAATAGGATAACGTCTGGAATAATCCAAAGAGCAGAAAATATATTTTTTTCATGGATAAAATTTTTTGTTTAAAATAGTAATTAAATGGAGAAATATTTCAGTTGTTCCAAACAAATTGTATTGGATTTTTCTTTTCGTTGAATTTCTGTACCGGAGTTTGGAACAATCCAGACAACAGAAGATATATTTTTTTCATCATGCATATTTTGGTAAAAATAATAAATTAAGGAATACGCCGATACAGTTAATTTTCTTTATAAAAACTCGAGTAAACAAGAATGTAATAATTTAAATACCAAGAAAAGAAATCTGCGTTATCTGCTAAATCTGGGAGAGAATTTTAAAAGCTCGCAGATTTAGCAGATAACGCAGATGTTTATGTTATAGATGAGAAACAAAAAGCCCCGATTAACGGAGCTTTTAATCTATAGTTTAGAAAGTAAATTTCTGAAATTCGTTTTTTCGTCAATGATCCTTCTTAATTCAGAAACAGGAACTCTTTCCTGCTGCATTGTATCCCGGTCTCTTATCGTTACGGTGTGATCTGTCAAAGAGTCGTGGTCGATGGTGATACAATAAGGAGTACCGATCGCATCCTGTCTTCTGTAGCGTTTTCCGATGGCATCCTTTTCCTCGTAGAATAAGTTGAAATCATATTTCAGATCATTGAAGATCTGTTCAGCGTATTCAGCAAGACCGTCTTTTTTCATTAACGGAAGAATGGCCGCTTTAATCGGTGCCAAAGCCGGAGGTAAAGATAGAACCGTTCTTTCGGAACCATCTTCCAATACTTCGTCTTTCAGGCAATGAGAAAATATGGAAAGGAATAACCTGTCTAAACCTACCGATGTTTCTACAACATAAGGGACATAGTTTTCATTTCTCTCAGGATCGAAGAACTGAAGTTTTCTTCCTGAAAATTTCTCATGAGCTTTTAAATCGAAATCAGTTCTGGAGTGAATTCCTTCCAGTTCCTTAAATCCGAATGGGAAGTTAAATTCAATATCAGCTGCAGCATTGGCATAGTGAGCCAGTTTCTCATGGTCATGGAATCTGTAATTTTCATTACCCAATCCAAGAGCTAAGTGCCAGTTCAGACGTTTTGTTTTCCACTGCTCATAGAATTCCAGTTCAGTTCCAGGAGCTACAAAAAACTGCATTTCCATTTGTTCGAATTCACGCATTCTGAAGATAAACTGTCTGGCAACAATTTCGTTTCGGAATGCTTTACCAATTTGAGCAATACCAAAAGGAAGTCTGTGACGTGATGTTTTCTGTACATTCAGGAAGTTAACAAAGATACCCTGAGCTGTTTCCGGTCTCAGATAAAGATCCATCGCAGAATCTGCAGAAGCTCCTAATTTCGTTCCGAACATCAGGTTGAACTGTCTTACTTCCGTCCAGTTTTTAGAACCCGTATCAGGATCAGCAATCTCTAATTCTTCAATTAAAGATTTTACATCTGCAAGATCTTCATTTTCAAGAGATTTTGCCAATCTTGAAAGAATAGCTTCTCTTTTTGCCCTGTATTCCAAAACTTTTGGATTTGTGGCAACAAACTGTTCCTTATCAAAAGACTCACCGAATCTTTTGGCAGCTTTTTCAATTTCTTTATTCTCTTTATCTTCAATTTTAGCGCAGTAGTCTTCTACCAGAACATCTGCTCTGAAACGTTTTTTAGAATCCTTATTATCAATCAATGGATCGTTGAAAGCGTCTACGTGGCCTGATGCCTTCCATGTGGTAGGATGCATAAGGATCGCCGAATCAATGCCGACAATATTTTCGTTAAGCTGTACCATAGCTTTCCACCAATACTGTTTGATATTGTTTTTTAATTCGGCACCGTTCTGTCCATAATCATAAACAGCGGATAAACCGTCATAGATCTCACTGGAAGGAAAAATAAAACCATATTCTTTAGCGTGAGAAATCACTTTCTTGAAAACATCTTCTTGCTTTGCCATAATTTTTTTACGTCTGATGTGCAAAAATATGAATTTGGATTCCAAAATCATGGAATTCAGTAAAAAAAGAGTGTATTAACCGAAAAAAGAGCTATTCATCCAATTTTTCAATTAAAACCATACTATAACAAACAAATATCTGCTTCATCAAATCAACTTGTTAATTCCTTTTGCCTTTCTTAAACTTACACTATTAATAATAAAGCTTGCATGGGAATGAAAAATAAAGCAGATAACAGCGAAGTTCATGCAATTTTTAAGGAGCCGGGAACCTGCTGTCCGCTGTATCTTTTGCTTTGCAAAAGGATGCCGCTGCCATCAGGGCTAAATCAGTATAAAATCTCTACTTTTGTCCCATGTTAGAAATTCTTTATCGCGACGAACATCTTATTGCCATCAACAAACCCAGCGGATTACTGGTTCATAAATCTTTTTATTCCGGGGAGGCAGATACCTATGCTATTCAGGAGTTGAGAAAGCAAATAGGGCAAAAAGTTTTTCCTGTACATCGTTTAGACCGAAAAACTTCGGGTGTTTTGCTGTTCACTTTAGATAAAGAAACATTGAGAATGATGAGCGATCAGTTTGCATCACGGGAAGTCGAAAAAAAATACATAGCCATTCTCCGTGGATGGACGAAAGAAGAAGAAACAATCGATTATGATTTAATTAATGAAGATGAGGTCAGGCAGAATGCGGTCACCTATTATCACCGTTTGCAGACTTCGGAAATAGATTTACCTTTTTTAAAACATCAGACTTCCAGATATTGTTTAGTGGAAGCTATTCCTGAAACGGGACGATTTCATCAGTTGAGAAAACATTTTAAACATATTCTACACCCGATTTTAGGCTGTCGTAAACACGGATGCAATAAACAGAATAAATTGTGGCTGGAAACATTTGAGATAACAAAAATGACGCTTCATGCCCATCAATTGATTTTTAATCATCCTGTTTCTAACGAAAGAATTACGGTAAATGCCACTATAGATGAAGAGTTCAAAAGAGTAGGGGATATTTTGAATTTTGATTTGAGTTCGTATTCTAAAATTAAACTCAAAGATTAATAAAACTTTCTATGTTATAGCGCAAAGTTTCCAGGAAATATCCATGTCAAGGTTTTAAACCTTGACATGGATAACAGTAGTTTTTATCCTCCCTCTTATTCATAATATTAATTGTCTTAACCACGCTTTGTGAAATAATCTTTATGTCAAAAAATATCTCGCTGATTTTGCAGATCACACGGATAATTATTTTATAGATGATGTTTATAATACATTTTTTCATAAAATATCATAGGTTAACCGGACATTAATTTTAAATTGAGTATTTTTGTAAAACTTTTTTTCAATGTACAAAAGTATCATCAGACCCATTCTCTTCAAATTTGATCCCGAAGAAGTTCATCATTTTACATTTTCAATGCTTAAAAATTTTGGATTTCTTACTAAAATGTTTTTCCCAAAACCTATTGAAGACAAACGTCTGGAAAGAGAAGTTTTCGGACTGAAATTTAAAAATCCTGTAGGACTGGCTGCCGGTTTTGATAAAAATGCCGTCTTGTTCAATGAGCTGGGAGATCTGGGTTTTGGATTTGTAGAAATCGGGACCGTAACACCAAAAGCTCAGGCAGGAAATCCTAAAAAAAGACTGTTCCGGTTAATTGAAGATGGAGGAATTATCAACAGGATGGGGTTTAATAATGATGGTCTTGAAGCAGCGATCGAAAAGCTGAAATCCAACAAGGGGAAAATAATCATCGGTGGAAACATCGGAAAAAACACCAATACAAGCCCGGAAAACTACACACAGGATTATCTGGACTGTTTTGAAGGCCTTCATCCCTATGTAGATTACTTTGTACTGAATGTGAGCTGTCCGAATGTAGGAAGCCATGCCAAGCTGGAAGATGTGGAATACCTGCGTGAGCTGATTACAGAAGTAAAAAAAATCAATCAGTCAAAATCTGTACAGAAACCTATATTGCTGAAAATTGCTCCGGATCTTAATAACAACCAGTTAGATGAAATTGTAGAACTGATTGCAGAAACAAAAATTGACGGAGTCATTGTTTCCAATACCTCTGTCAACCGGGAAGGCCTGAAAACATCTCCTGAAGTTTTGGAACAGATAGGAAATGGCGGATTGAGTGGAAAACCTATCCGGGAAAGGAGCACAAAAATGATCAAATATCTTTCCGATAAAAGCAACAGAGCTTTCCCAATAATTGGGGTAGGAGGAATCCATAGCGCAAAAGATGCTATCGAGAAGCTGGATGCGGGAGCCACACTGATCCAGTTATACACCGGATTTATTTATGAAGGCCCGGAACTGATCAATGATATCAATAAGGAACTTCTGAAAAGAGCCAGCAGATTACCAAGATAAGAATATAAGAGAGTTTAAAAGCTCTCTTTTTTATTTTGATTTTGTCACCGATGCATTTTTTACATCAACTATAAGAGTGTAGGCTGGTGAAGTTGTGGTTTTATTGATCTTATATTTTAAGGTCTTTCGGTCTTTAGAATTTGTTTCAGTAGTGTCATAGATGTTTTCCAGGCAGCTTTCGGTAATAAATTCTTCATAATTTTTATAATTCCAGTCTTTTGTAAAGTATAGAATTCTATATCCTTTTTCACCCTCGCTTGCACCGCATCTTCCACATGCGTTGAAATTGGACATACGTTCAAAATATAAAAGAACTCTGTTTCCTGTATTGTCAGATTTATAAGATATCATTTCGTTCCCGCCATACCGGTCTATGAAATTATAGGTGTTTATTTTCTTATTATCAGGGAGGATGAGGTAATTATTAAACCTATAAATTGTATTGTCAACGGTAAATAATTTTACAGCATAAGTTTTATCTTTCAAATGAACGTTTCCGGTAATATTTGTATGTAGATTTTCATTTGTAAAGTCAAAGCTTTCCTTAGGTTTTAGAGTTTGGGCTATACTATCCGTTTTTTCGATCAGCTGAGGAGATGTAATCTTGTTCTGAAGTATTTTAAAACTTTGCTTTTGCTTACTTCCGAAATGGTAAAGGTATAGCTTGCCATAATCATAAATTCCGGATAAAGTAATTTTCTTCTGATATTTGTCGTAATAGTACCATCCGTCTACAAAATGCTGGTACTGGTTACAGTCAACAATTCCAGTATAATTAAGCTGCATGGTAATGGGAACTCCCGAAATTTCTCCTTTGAAAATCTGTGAAGAATCTGTTACTGTTTTTAATTCAACTTCCTGACAGCAACAGAGCATAAAGAGTGGGAGGAGTACAGTAATTAATAGTTTTTTCATGGTTGGTTTTGATAGTTTTTAGAGGAAAAAATTGGCGATGGTGTAGATAATCAGCCCGACCAGTCCACCAACGAGTGTTCCGTTGACCCGGATAAACTGCAGGTCTTTTCCTACTTCCAGTTCCAGCTTTTCGCTTAATTCTTTGCCCTGCCAGTTGCCTACCGTAGAACTGATGAGGTTTCCGAACTGGTGCGTGTTTTTAAGAATATATTTGTAGGCAGTTACCCTTACCCAATGGTCTATTTTATTCTGAAGATTTTCATCTGTTTTTAAATTTTGGGAAAACTCGTTCAGGTTTTTGCTGAGATAGCTTTTTAAAGAAGATTGATCATCCTGTAATTCCTTCATCAAAGTTTTCTTAATGGAAATCCAGATATCATTGGAATATTCATCAAGCTTATCATTTTTCAGAAGACCGTTTTTGATGGTTTTAAATTCATCATCCCATTTCGGATCTTCCTTCAGATCAGTAGAAAAATCCTGGATTTTCTGCGTAATCAGGTTTCGGATTTCATGGTCAGGATCTTCTTCTATTTCCCTGAAAAAATCTGAAAGTCCACTGGCAATTTTATCTGCAATTTTATTATCGACGAAAGAGGGGATGAATGAATAGCTTCCTTTCTGTACACGGTCTTTGATCATTTCATCATTCTCAATAATATAATCTTTTATCTGTCTGGAAAGATTGGTTACCATTCTCTGGTGGTCATTTTTTTCCAGAATATAGCTGATGCCGTTTCCCACTACTTTATTAAGCTTGATATCATCCGTCATTTCGGAAACTTTCTTGCTGATAAACTGGCTCACAGAAGTGTCATCAAGCTTATTGAGAATATCCAGAACAATATCAGAAAGATTCCTGATCAGGATTTCCTGGCTTTTTTCTTTGCCAAGCCATTCTCCGACGAAATGTGAAATTTTAAGCTTCTGTATATAAGGGCGGATATTCTGAGGCGAAAGAAAATTACTCACAACAAAGCTCCCGAGATTGTCACCCAGCCTCTGCTTACTGTTCTCGATGAGGTTCGTATGCGGAATAGGAAGCCCAAGCGGATGCCTGAAAAGAGCGGTTACAGCAAACCAGTCTGCCAGAGCCCCAACCATTGCGGCCTCGGAAAAAGCCCTTACATACCCAAGCCAGTGAGATGGATTTGACTTCTGAAGTAGGGTAGTAGCTATAAAAATAACGGCCATCAGCACAAATAGTCCGGTGGCAAACATTTTATATTTTCTCAGTTGTTTTCTTTTCGCTTCGTCATTCATATTCTCAAATTTACTAAATTTGGTTGTGAACTTATGATTTATTCTAACCACGAAAGTCACAAAAGCTTTTAAGTTATTTAAACACTTTAGAAAACTTTAGTTTTAAAAGTTTTACACTTCTGAAAATAGTAAGATCACATCAGTAGAAAATCAGAGATTTTCATAAAGACTTAAGTGAACTTCCAGTGCATGATGTATTTTAACTTAAAATAACTTAAGTGTTTAAAAAGCTTTGTGGTTCTATTTTTAGACATATTATCAAAAATATTTAAAATAATTCTATGGAAAACCAAGCAAAAAACAATCCATACTACTCCAGAACTGATACTGCAAAACTTAACATTTCCAATGAAGAATGGAAAAAAATCCTTGCCCCGGACTTATATGCTATTGCCAGAGAAGCTGCTACAGAAAGGGCTTTTACGGGAAAATATAATGAATTTGATGAAATGGGGGATTATTACTGTGCGGTCTGCGGGAATCATCTTTTCCGCTCTACGTCAAAATTTGCGAGCAGCTGCGGATGGCCAAGCTTTTTCGAGGCAGACAAAGAAGGTGTTTATTATAAGAGAGACACGGCGTATGGAATGGAAAGAGTGGAAGTGCTCTGCAAACGGTGTGACTCCCATCTCGGACATGTTTTTGATGATGGTCCGAAACCTACGGGACTGCGGTATTGTATGAATTCTGTAAGCCTGGAATTTGTTCCGGATTAGCCAAAATATACAGCTTTAATTCACAAAATCAGGACGTTAAAGTTTCTTAAATTCAGTTAAACTTTGTGGACTTATAAGTGTCTGGTAATTATGTTTTTATAATTTTGCCTCACTAATTTGGAATTTAATATTATTGAATGAAAGGAATTTATAGTGTATTAGGCCTGGTTTATATGGTCACGACTTCATTCTATCTTTCGCCGGAAAAGGCAGCAAAGGTTGGGAATGTCAATACAGCAAAAATTGTAAAAGTAGCAGACACGAAATCTGAGAAGACCGCTGGTACAGCATCTTCATCAGAAGAATTGTACAAATCAATTCCATTTGAACCTGAACATGAACTGAATTACGAAGTTTTCGCAAAAGCATTAACAGGTTTTGAAAATTTAAAAAAAGCAGGATTGCTGAATCAGGACTCGCATTTATTGACTATCTGCGATTTTTCTATGTCTTCGAATACAAAAAGACTTTGGGTAATTGATACCAATGAGAAAAAGGTACTGTTCAATTCACTGGTAGCACACGGAAAAAATACAGGCGAAGAATTTGCGACGAATTTTTCTAATACGGAAAGTTCGCTGCAGAGCAGCTTAGGATTTTATATCACGGATGCCACTTACCAGGGAGACAACGGATATTCTTTGAAATTGCTTGGGATGGACAAAGGATTTAATGATGCCGCTTACAGAAGAGCTATCGTAATGCACGGGGCAGATTATGTGAGCGATGAGTTTGCATCAATGCACAAAAGAATCGGAAGAAGTTGGGGATGCCCTGCAGTGCCGAAAGCATTGACACAGCCGATCATCAATACGATAAAGGGCAGAAACTGTCTTTTTATTTATTATCCCGATCAGAATTATCTTTCCTCATCAGAATGGTTAAAGTCATAAGCATCTGAGAATGGAGGATACTTCAGAATTTATTTCTGCTTTTAGGCTGACGAATAATCCCGATGGAACGAGTACTTTCGAAAAAGGGAGAATTCCGACCTTAAAGCCTATGAATACAACCACTTTTTGGATAAGCACTACAGTTGAAGAGTGGGAGAAAGTCACTCATCCGGCTCCCAGAAGGCAGTATGTAGTAACCTTAAAAGGAAGTATAAGATTCAAAGTGAGCAATGGCTCTACATTTCTTATTGAGCCCGGAATTATCCTTCTGGCTGAAGATACTCAAGGAGAAGGCCACAGTTGGGATATGATAGGAAGTGAAAAATGGGAGAGGCTTTATATTCCGATTGCCGATCACGCAGAGGACTATTTTATTGCTGATGCGAAGTAGGAAACTATTTGAAAATGTCTTTAAATTAATTGATAAAATAAAAGCAGTCTGTTTTGACTGCTTTTTTATGTTTTTATCTGAATTTCTTGAAAACCAGAGTCGCATTATGCCCTCCAAACCCAAAGGCATTGCTTAAGGCAAAATTGATCTCCTTTTCTTTAGCTTCTCCAAAAACGATATTGATATCTTTCGGAATACTTTCATCAATTTGATGGAGATTGATGGTAGGAGGAATAATTCCTTTTTCCACAGCCTTGATAGAAAGGATTGCTTCCGCAGCACCCGCAGCACCGAGTAAATGACCTGTCATGGATTTCGTAGCACTGATATCAAGTTTTTTATTTCCTCCGAATAATTTACTGATCGCTTTCAGCTCTACCAGATCTCCAAGCGGAGTGGAAGTCGCATGAGGGTTAAGGTAATCAAGGTCTTCAATATTGGCCCCTGCTTCTTTCATCGCCAGCTGCATGGCCTTAATGGCACTGATCCCTTCCGGATGAGGTGCTGTCATATGATAAGCATCGGCGGTCATGGCAGCACCGGCCAGTTCAGCATAAATTTTAGCTCCTCTTGCTTTGGCGTGCTCATATTCTTCAAGGATTAAAGCACCGGCACCTTCACCCATTACAAAACCGTCTCGGTCTACATCATAAGGACGGCTTGCTGTGGCAAAATCATCATTTCTGGTAGACATTGCTTTCATGATTGAAAACCCGCCTATAGAAGCCGGTGTGATTGCTGCTTCAGAACCTCCGCTGATGATTACTTTTGCTTTTCCAAGACGGATATAGTTGAACGCGTCCATCAAAGCCGTATTCCCTGTTGCACAGGCTGAAATAGTGGTATAATTGATTCCCTTCAGCCCGAATTTCATGGAGATCATTCCCGAAGCCATATTGGCGATAAATTTAGGAACAAAGAAAGGATTGAATTTTGGTGTTCCGTCTCCCTCTGCGAAATTCATAACCTCAGTTTCGAATGTGATCATTCCGCCCTGCCCGGTTCCCCAAATTACGCCTGTGTCAAACGGATCCATTTTTTCCAGTTCAAGCCCTGAATCCCAGACTGCTTCAGTGGAAGCATACATGGCATATTGTGAAAATAAGTCGCTTCTTTTTATTTCGTTGTGGGTCAGGTATACCTTCGGATCAAAATTTTTCACCTCACAGGCAAAGTGCACTTTAAATTTTTCTGAGTCAAAATGAGTGATTAAGCCAGCTCCACTGACTCCGTTAATACTGTTTTGCCAAAAATCTTCGACATTGTTCCCCAAAGGCGTCACTGCGCCCAGTCCTGTAATGACAACTCTTTTCATATCTAGTTATTAATTTTGAATAGATTAGAGGTTCCCCTGGCAATCAGCCTTGTTTTGTCTGCGTTCCATATTTCGCATTGTGCATTGACAAACTGCCTGCCTCTTTTTATAATTTTCGTTTCGGCTACAATATTATCATTTTCTTTTGCAGTTGAAAAATAATCGATCACATTATTGATGGTCGTTATGAAAGAATTTTCATTCAGGGAGAACATCGTGGCTCCAATAATGTCGTCAATGATGGCTGCCGTTACACCGCCATGCAGATTGCCAACCGGATTAAGCCATTCCGGTCTCACGGTATATCTGAATTCTAGATGTCCTTCTTCTGCAGAAACTACAATGGGATTGAGCCATTTCATAAACGGTGATGGTGACTCGTCAAATTCTTTTCCGGTGAATTGCTGCAGTTGTGCTAATCTGTCCATATTTTCTGTTTTACTTTTCTAAAATCATAGTTACTCCCTGTCCGCGTGCGGCACAAATGGAGATAAACCCTTTTCCGCTTCCCTTTTCATGAAGCAGCTTTGCCAATGTCCCGATAATTCTTCCGCCTGTAGCAGCAAAAGGATGCGCTGCTGCGAGGCTTCCGCCTTTTACATTCAACTTATCCCTGTCAATTTTACCTAATGCCTTTTCCAGACCGAATTCTTTAGCCAGGTCATCATTTTCCCAGATCTTGATTGTAGCAAGAACCTGTGCGGCAAAAGCTTCATGGATTTCATAATAATCGAAATCTTCCAGGCTCATTCCTGCTTTTTTAAGCATTCTGTCTGCTGCAAAAACTGGAGCGAGCAGTAAGTTGTGTCTGTTTTCAACATATTCAATTCCTGCCACCTCTGAGAACGTAATGTAGGCTAAAACAGGAAGTCCATGGGCATTGGCCCATTCTTCACTGGCCAGAAGTATGGCAGAAGCTCCATCTGTAAAAGGTGTAGAATTTCCGGCTGTCAGAGTTCCGTTCTCTTTATCAAAAGCAGGCTTCAGCTGGGATAGTTTTTCAAGACTGGTGTCTCTTCGGAGGTTATTGTCTTTATCTAATCCGAAAGCGGGAATAATCATATCATCAAAAAATCCTTCATCATAAGCTTTGGCCATGTTTCTGTGACTTTTGAACGCTAATTCATCCTGTTCTTCGCGGGAAATTTTGTAATATTTAGCTGTGATCTCCGTATGTCCGCCCATCACCAGACCGGTTTTGGGCTCCTGTCCTCTGTAGGGAATCGGCATCCAGTCTTTCAGTGTTGGACTTAACAGCTGTTTTAGTTTTCCAAATACTGATTTTTCTTTGTTGGCTTTCAGCAGGGCTTTTCTTAATCTCGGTGCCGATTCAAACGGAATGTTGCTCATGGCTTCAACGCCACAGGCGATACCGCTTTCGATCTGTCCCAATGCAATCTTATTTCCAATATATATGGCTGCTTCAATTCCTGTATCGCAGGCCTGCTGGAGATCACATGCAGGAGTAGCGGGATCAAGCGCAGTATTCATTACGGTTTCTCTGATGAGGTTACTTTCAGAAATGTGCTTGATAACTGCACCGCCGGCTACTTCGCCCAGAAGTTTTCCCTGTAGGCGATATTTGTTGATCAGTCCGTTAAGAGCAGCTTCCAGAAGCTCCTGATTATCCAGGTCTGCATAAGCTGTGTTAATTCTGGCAAAAGGAATTCTGCTGTATCCTACAATTGCCACTTTTTTTGTTTCCATATTGAAAAGTTTTATGATGGAAGTATTTTTAGCTCCTTATCGATCATGAATAGTATCCTGTCGAGGGCCAGATGTAAATATTTTTCATCTTCCGTTGTTTTAGAAAGAAGTATTCCGCCCTCAACGAGCATGATAAAGAGCGATCCGTATTGATCAGCATCTATATCCGGATGTATTTCCCCGGTTTTCTGCCCATCTTTAATAATATTTGATATTTTATTGATCCAGCCTTCAAAAGACTGCGTAACCTGTTTTTTGAGACTGGGAAAAGTATCATCGGCTTCAGTGGCTGCATTCATCAGAGGACAGCCTCCGTTTTCAAAGACGGCTTTCCAGTTTTTACGATAAAAATTGACAAAAGCATTTAATTTATCAAGCGTAGTTGGAAATTCATCTCCTAAAGATCTGGCCATACTTTTGGCCAGAAGACTGGAATTGTACTTATAGACTTCAAGAGCTACTTCATCTTTATTATCAAAGTTTCCGTAGATGCTTCCCTTGGTAAGACCTGTAGCTTCAGTGATGTCAGATAAAGACGTGGACATATAGCCTTTGGTATTGAACAAAGAAGCTGTTTTCTCAATGATAAACTGTTTGGTCTTTTCTGCTTTTGACATTTTAAATATTTAATCCGGTACAAATATACAAAAATATACCGATTGGTATATTTTATTTTATAACAGTTTTTTACCACAAAAGTCACAAAAGCTTTTAAGTACTTAAGTTTTATTTTAAAGTTTAAAATTATTATGTTGAGGAAGACTACGTAAGTTTTTGAAAATAAGCGATTTTCTGTGTATAATTAAACCATTAAGATTTTTTTAGAAGATAATATCTATCAAAGAGTTATAAGGGAATGTCCTTAAAAATATCATTTGATATTCTCTTAGCTTCCTTCATCCTTAAATAAGTCTTAATGGTTTAAATAAAGAAATTTAAAGCTTATTAAGCTAAAGTAGCATTCAAAGTAATTTCAAAATTGAAAGCTGCGCTTACCGGGCAACCTTCTTCTGCTATTTTAGCATATTTCTGGAATTCTTCTTCTGAAAGCCCCGGAACTTTTGCTGTTAAAGTCAGCTCAGATTTTGTGATTTTTCCTACACTTGGATCAAGGGTGATCACAGAAGTTGTTTTTAGTTCTTCAGGAGTAAAACCTGCCTGGGATAGTTCTGCACTTAGTTTCATCGTGAAACATCCTGCATGTGCTGCCGCCAATAATTCTTCAGGATTGGTTCCCACTCCGTCTGCGAAACGGCTGTTGAAAGAATACTGTGTTTCGTTTAAAGTGGTGCTTTGAGTAGTTAAATATCCTTTACCTTCTTTAATGTTACCGTTCCAAACGGCTGTTGCGTTACGTTTCATAATGTTTGTTTTTTGTTGTTTTTTAATATGTTGTTTTGATGATACAAAGATAGAGTGGTTGTAAACTGGATTCAATGGATAAAAAGCCTTAAATATTGTACTTTTTTCCCGATAAATAATTTTTGAAACTTTATCATGATAAAATCTATACTACATTTATAGTTCCTGAATTAAAAAGTATTTTAATGTCATATCTGAATTGAGTTCCGCTGATGGGCTTCAGGTTTTTATAGTGGCTTCAAAAAAATAACCATCTGCCGCATATAATTAGCTAAAGATACAAAAAGGAGTTTTGGCATTATCAACAGATAAATCTATTATTTTAAAAGCATTATTGTTATTTATAATGGATACTAATTTAAATTCTACTTTACTTTTTTTATTAAAAGTAAAGAAAAAATAAAAATTATATATTAATTGATTGGTTTTTTATCAAATTTGTAAAAAGTTCTGTATTGAATAATAACTTTAATTTTTTCAAAGATTAGATGAGCAAGCTAGAAAATATTTTGAGAGAAATAACTCCATTATCTCCCGAGGACAGCTTTCTTGTGTTTGACCGGATAAAGGCTTCTTTTGATTTTCCGTATCATTATCATCCGGAGATCGAGATCAATTTTATCAGCAAAGGAAAGGGATACCGAAGGATGATCGGTGATCACACAGGGGAAATTGGCGATATTGAACTGGTGTTGGTAGGTCCCAATCTGCCGCACTGCTGGGCCAATCATAAGTGCAAAAACAGGAAAACCCATGAAATCACGGTGCAGTTCAATCAGGATTTTTTTAATCAGTCCATGATGGATAAAAATATCCTAAAACCTATCAGTAATCTCATGAAGGACTCAATACGGGGCATACTGTTTTCCCAGGAAACGGCAGAAAAGCTTAAAGACTCTTTCTTCAACTTATCCAAAATGAACAGTTTTGAATCTTTTATTGAGATCATGAAAATTCTTAATGAACTGGCCATTGCCGAAGACAAAACATTGTTATCCTCTTACAGTATAGAGCTTGAAACCTTTGCCGATAACGATAAAATGAAGATTGTTCATGATTTTGTCCATAAGAATTTTGAAAGTAAAATAACACTCCATGATGCTGCATCACTTATCAATATGAGCAGCGTAACCTTCAACAGGTTCATTAAGAAAAGAACAGGCAAAACCTTTGTGAATTATCTGAATGAAATCAGGATCAGCTATGCGGCAAGATGGCTCATGGAGAAAAATCTGACGGTTTTTGAGACTGCATTTGAAGCCGGTTTTAATAATATCGCCAATTTCAATAAAGTTTTCAAGTCTATTAAAAAAACAACCCCTACAGAATTTAAAGAGCTTTTTAAAGGGGTGAAAAAAATCGAGTAATCCTTTTAATTAAATACATTTTAATCATAATATCCGGATAGTTGTATCCGGATTTTTTTGGCGCTAATCAGATGTATTTTAATCAAAATATGCTGAAAAAGCACTACATATTACTTATGAATAATAAGTGTGAAATCTATTTATCGTGCTGTAAATCAGTGTGTAATTTCGGTTTTGAAAAAACGTATGAAAAAATAATATCGTTTTATGATAAAATAGCATTATATCTGACTGGTAACAAAATTTAGATTTGCTAATATGAATTAAATCTTAACAAAACTTTAATTATTTGATGAGAATAGGATATAATGTTGCAGAAAAATGAAGATAAATCCTGTTTTAAAATCTAAACAATATTTAAAGCAATGTAGTTGATTCTCAAATAAATCTTAATAAAACTAACCTTATGAGAAAAACTGTTATACCGGTTTTATTAGCTATTTCTTTATCTGCCTACGCACAGGAAACAAAAAAGGCAGATACTGCTAAAACAACCAAAATTGAAGAAGTGGTGGTGACCTCTTTGGGGATTAAAAGGCAGGCACGATCTTTAACGTACTCTAGTCAGCAAATAGGAGGAAATGAGCTTACGGAAGTAAAAACGCCCAATCTTTTAAACTCTATTAACGGGAAAGTTTCCAATGTACAGATTAATAAAACCAATGGTGGTGTCGGAGGTTCCGTAAGAATCACCATGAGGGGTGACAAATCCACAAGAAATAGCCAACCTTTGTATGTTATTGATGGAGTTCCTATCGTAAACAATACAGGTATTACAGGAACAGGTGGTCCAAACGTAGATTATTTTTCAGGAATGCCAGACACTGGAGATGTTTTAAGTACAATAAACCCTGAAGATATAGAAAGTATCAACTTCCTGAAGGGTGCTTCTGCGGCGGCCTTGTATGGATCACAAGGAAGTAATGGTGCAGTTTTGATTGTAACGAAAAAAGGAGCTGCAGGAAGAAGCAGTATTTCGTTTTCATCCAGCATTACTTTCGATGATGTTTACAATTTACCAAAATTACAAAACAGTTATTTACAATCAACCCCTTATAATGCAGCTACCGGAGCTACAGGTACTTATGATAGCTGGGGCGCAAAAGGAGCTTCTAAAGACTATGTGAAAAATTTTTTCGATACAGGAATTACAAGGATCAACAGTTTGAGCTTCCAGGCAGGGAATGAAAAAACAACTAATTTTTTCTCTTTGGGTAGTACCAATAATACCGGTGTAATCCCAACTTCTACATTTGATCAATATAATATTAACTATAGAAATTCTAGTAAATTTCTTGACGATAAACTGACATTGGATGCCAACGTAATGGCTTCATTGCAGAATTCTAAAAATAGATTAACACCGGGTTCTTACTTCTCGCCAATTAGTAATTTATATTGGTTGCCAAGAGGAATCGATTTTGATCAATTCAGCGGAGATAACTATACCTATTTTAACAATACCCGTTTTTTACCTGCACAAAACTGGTGGGCAATAAGGCCGGATGGAGGATTTGAGGATAGTGAAACCCAAAATCCTTATTGGATTCTCAACAAAAACCCTGTTACGACCAAAAATAAAAATTTCTACGGATCTGCAAGTTTAAGTTATGCCTTAAACAGTTGGTTAACTGCCAAATTAAGAGGAAATTATAATTATTATAATTCTGACACCCAGCGTAATATTTATGCGTTTTCTAATAATACTGTGAGTGGTATCAATGGAAAATTATCAAAAAACACCATTGAGAAAACCACAACTTATAGTGACTTTATTTTAGCGGGGAGTCCAAAAATCAGTGATAACTTAAGTTTTGATTTTACGGTTGGAACAAGCATTTCTGATCTTAAATATACTATTACCAATATAGAAAACAACAGATTATTTACTGCCAATCTTTTTACTTTAAATAACCTTGCCTGGAATGGTGAAGGGAATGGCTACAAAATTGACACCCCACATCGTCAAGATCAGTCGGTTTTTGCGAGTGCCAATTTTGGATACAAAAGATTATTGTATTTAGATCTTACATACAGAGTCGATTGGTCTTCCACATTATCAAAAGCTCCTAAAAATAATTTTGATTATTATTCCGCAGGTCTTAACTCTATTTTAAGCGATGTTTTCAAGCTTCCTGAGGCTATTAACTTTTGGAAAGTAAGAGCGTCATACGCAACTGTGGGGAATGCTTTAGATCCTACATCTACCAACCCACAACCTATTTTTAATGGTGGTGTAATTACAGGATCTTATAGCTCAGCACCTGTTGATATTGCCAACTTTCCACAATTTGCCTATCTGTTTCCCAAACCGGAAATGAACAAAACGTTTGAAGCAGGAACAGAATTCAGGTTGTTTAATAATAGATTGAGTTTCGATTTTACTTACTATAATTCAAATGTATCCAATCAATATCTGAAAAATGTAAGTACAGGAGGCAGTATATACGGTACAAATCTGGCAGGAATTGACATCAGTGCCGGAAAAATTCAGAATACAGGTTTCGAATCCAGCTTGTCTTACAAAGTATTGGATTCTAAGAAATTTGGTTGGACGGTTGCTGTAAATGCTTCGGCAAATAAAAATAAAATAAAAGAAGTATTCCCAATCGGTTTCTATACAGGAAGTGGTGATGTAAAACCGTTTTTCTTAACTGGTGGTGGCTACAACGGAATTAAAGTAGGTGGTTCGTTCGGAGATATTTACGGAACTGCTTTCTTGAGAGATGCACAAGGAAGAATTGTTGTGACTGCAGACGGAGTTCCGCAATTGGCTTCAGACAGACAAACGTATTTAGGAAATCCAAACCCTAAATTTATGTTAGGCTTTAATAACACATTTAATATCGGGAAAGTAAATATCAATTTCCTGATTGATGGTAAATTCGGGGGTAAAGTACTGGGGATTACACAGGCTTTGAATGACAAAAAAGGAGTAAGCCAGGTTTCTGCAGATGCCCGAGACAATGGCGGCGTTTCTATTGCAAATGCAGCCTATGCAAATGGAACGGCGTACACAGGGAAAACAGATGCAAGAGCTTATTATGACGTAGTCGGAGGTTCAGGAGGCATTAATGAAGCGTATATGTATAATGCAACAAATGTAAGATTAAGACAGGCTTCTATTTCTTATCAATTTAGTATAAACGGGAAATATTTCAAAGATGCAACGCTAAGCTTGATCGGCACCAATTTATTCTTCCTATACAACAAAGCACCATTCGATCCGGAGCAGGTGTCCGGTGTAAATCCGGGTGGAGTTGGGGTAGATATTCTTGGTATGCCGGTTACCCGTTCGATAGGCTTCTCAGTAAAAGCAAACTTTTAATACAATAATAATGAAAAATAAATATTTTAAAATATTAATGTTAGGTACAATAGGACTTTTACCCTTATTGAACTGTACCGGCAATTTTGAAGAAATAGATTCTGAATACAATGGGGTTTATGACGAACAGCTTTTGGCAGACTTCGCATTGCTTACCAATCCTTTAAGACAGATACAGAGCAATTTGCAAAATCCTCAAAACTGGATTTATCAATTGCAAACGAATTTGAATGCAGATATGTACAGTGGCTTTTTCAGTACAGCAACACGTTATAATGGAGGAATAAATAATACTACCTATTTTATGATGGATGGCTGGAACGAAAGAATTATGCTCAATCAATTGGAAGATGTTAATCAGCAATACAAAAATTTCAAATTAAATGCTCCGAAATATTATCCGGGAATAGATTTTTCTCAATCTTTAGCAGTTCTTAATATTTCAAGAATTTTGGCGGCACAAAAAGTTTCAGATGCTCACGGGCCGGTAATTTACAGCAAATTTGAAACACCCGGCGCAAATGGTATTACAGATTTTGACTCCCAGCAAGATGCCTATAATCATTTCGTTACGGATCTCAATGCAGCGATTGTTGCATTACAAAAACCAATTGGAGTAGAAGATAAAGCGGTAATTTCTAAATCAGACCTGGTTTTTGGAGGGAATACTGCTAATTGGGCAAAGCTGGCCAACTCTCTGAAACTGAGATATGCCATCAGAATCAGCTATGCAGATCCTGCAAAAGCAAAACAATATGCAGAAGAAGCGCTTGCATCATCTGCCGGATTAATCGATGACACTTCAGAAAATGCTTTGGTTTCTTATGGAAAGGCTTCTCCATTGTTTGATATTATTTATTCTTGGGGTGATTGTAAAATCGGAGCTCCTTTGATGGCGTACATGAATGGTTATAATGATCCGAGAATTTCCTTATATGCACAGCCTGCAACCGATGCAGGAGTATTAAACCAATATGTGGGAGTAAGACAGGGTGTGGATTTGAGTCCGGGTTACGGAAGCTACTCAAAGGCAGCTGCAATCTCTGCTAATGGAGATTACTTTTCTGGCTCCAATGGTAAAAACAAAATTTTTACCGCTGCTGAAGCATGGTTCCTTAAAGCAGAAGCCGCCATCAGAGGTTATGCAGGAGCCGGAGATGCCGGAACTAATTATAACAAGGGAATTTCTGTATCTTTAGAAGAATGGGGGAAAGCTGCAGGCTATGATGCCTATGTAAATAATTCTACCTCTACAGAAGCACCTTATATAGATCCCAAAAATCATTCTAACGATATTTTGGCGGGAAACCCACAGCTAAGTACAATTACCATAAAATGGAATGCCACAGATTCTTTTGAAAGAAAATTAGAAAGAATTATGACCCAGAAATGGATTGCACTTTATCCTGATGGTGCAGAAGCATGGGCAGAACAGAGAAGAACGGGCTACCCGATCATCTTCAAAAATGTATTGAATGATAGCCAGGGAACGATAAGCACTGATGCGATGATCAGAAGAATCCCTATTCCATCAAAATACCGTAACAGTACTTTGAACTATGCACAAGCTGTTCAATTACTTGGAGGCCCCGATACTGGCGGAACCAAATTATGGTGGGATAAAAAGTAATAATTTTAAGCAGATCAATTATAAAGATAAGAGGCCGTCTCAAGAGTTAGATTTAATTTTTTCATTTCGGCCGGAGAAATATCGGATAAACACTTGTTTTAAAGATTCTTCAATTTTAGTTTCGTTTCAATTCGGAATGATGCTTTTGAGAGGCCTTCTTTTCTTTACTATTTTATTTGAATATGGGAAACAACAGCTCTGAAATTCGTTCGGTAAAACCGATTCTTTGGATATCAACATTATATTTTGCAATGGGAGTTCCCTTTGTAACCATTAATGCGGTCTCCGGGATTATGTACAAAGACATGGGAATTTCAGATTCTAAGATCACATTCTGGACAGCTCTGATTATGTTTTCCTGGACATTAAAACCTCTCTGGAGTCCTTTTCTTGAGATCTATAAAACAAAAAAATTCTTTGTTGTTGCAACTCAGTTTGCTATAGGAATTCTGTTTGCTTTGATTGCGCTAAGCCTGCCGATGCCTGATTTTTTCAAATACAGTATTGCTCTTTTTGCAGTCGTTGCCTTTTGCGGGGCTACACATGATATTGCTGCAGATGGTACCTATATCAATTTTTTGACCAACAAGGAGCAGGCAAAATATATAGGATGGCAGGGAGCTTTTTATAATCTGGCTAAAATCATCAGCAGTGGCGTTCTGGTATATTTTGCAGGAGTTTTGGAGAAAACCAAAGGAATCACGAATGCATGGATGATCATTATGGGAATTTATGGTCTTCTGTTCCTTGCTCTGGCTCTGTATCATTATGCGGTTTTGCCCAAAGAAAATCAACAGGAAAAAAAAACCAGAAAAGCAGGAAATGTCCGTAAAGAACTGTTAGAAGTCATCACTTCTTTCTTCAAAAAAAAGAATATCATGTGGGCGGTACTGTTCATTATTCTGTACCGTTTTGCAGAAGGGTTTGCCATAAAGATTGCACCCCTGTTTTTCAAAGCCCCGAGAACATCAGGAGGATTAGGATTATCCACATCTGATATCGGGCTTATTTATGGAACTTATGGTTCCGCAGCCTTTATTTTAGGATCTGTGTTGGCGGGTTACTTTATCGCTGCCCGCGGGTTAAAAAAATCTTTAATCTGGTTATGCTCAGCCTTTAATATTCCATTTATAGTCTATGCATTACTGGCATATTTTCAGCCGGCAGAACTGCTTCCGGTAGGTATTGCAGTTGTAGTCGAATATTTTGGCTACGGATTCGGATTTGTAGGGCTAATGCTTTACATCATGCAGCAGATCGCACCTGGAGAGCACAAAACGGCGCATTATGCTTTTGCAACCGGAATCATGAATCTCGGTGTGATGATTCCCGGAATGTTCAGCGGGATGATCAGCGACTGGATAGGATACAAAATGTTCTTTATATGGGTTCTGATAGCCACCATACCGGCTTTTATAGTAACCCTTCTGGTTCCGTTCTCATATCCTGAAAAACTAAAAGAACACTAAATCATTTATTAAATACATTAAATAAAAAAGTAAAAATACTTTATGACATTTCAACCAGCAAAGATCCCTTGGCAGGATCGTCCGGAAGACAGCCGTGATATCATGTGGCGTTACTCTGCAAATCCTATCATCAGCAGATATGCAATACCTACGTCCAACAGCATTTTTAACAGTGCGGTGGTTCCTTTTGAAGATGGATTCGCAGGAGTTTTCCGTTGCGATAACAAAGCAGTGCAGATGAATATTTTTGCAGGTTTCAGTAAAGACGGGATCAATTGGGAGATCAGCCATGATCCTATTGATATGAAAGCCGGAAATACAGAAATGATAGAATCTGACTATAAATACGACCCTCGTGTTGCCTTTATAGAAGACCGTTACTGGATCACATGGTGCAACGGGTATCATGGGCCGACAATAGGAATTGCGTATACTTTTGATTTTAAGGAATTCTTTCAGTGTGAAAATGCATTCCTGCCCTTCAACAGGAACGGAGTTCTTTTTCCTGAAAAGATCAATGGTAAATATGCAATGCTGAGCAGGCCGAGTGATAACGGTCATACCCCTTTCGGGGATATCTACATCAGCTACAGTCCGGATATGAAATACTGGGGTGAACACCGTTGTGTAATGAAGGTAGCGCCGTTTGAAGACAGCGCGTGGCAGTGCACCAAAATTGGGGCGGGTCCTGTTCCTATTAAAACAGAAGAGGGATGGCTGCTTTTTTATCACGGTGTGATCAATACCTGCAGAGGGTTCCGTTATTCTATGGGAGCATCACTGCTGGACCTGGAAGATCCGTCAAAAGTATTATACAGAACAAAACCTTACCTGTTGGCCCCGGCAGAATTGTATGAGCTTACGGGAGATATTCCTAATGTGATTTTCCCGTGTGCTGCCCTTTCGGAAGGAGATAAAGTAACAGTCTATTATGGAGCAGCCGATACAGTTGTAGCCATTGCGTTTGGATATATTTCGGAAATTATTGATTTTATGAAAAAGAATTCGCTTTAAACGGATTAAAAATCCGAAAAATATGCCGTTTGCCTTTGTTTATCCGCTTGTTGAAATCATGGCTATGGTTTTTATATTGTTAAATAAACTCCTATCTTGAGAAATTTTTAATATTTTCCTATTATGATTATGAAAAAAGAACTGCTTATATTTTTATCAATGATCCTGTTTTCTCATGCCGGAAATGCCCAGCAACGGAAGGATGACGTTCTTTCATGGGTAGATCCTTTCATAGGAACAGGAGGGCACGGCCATACATTTCCCGGAGCAACTACACCCTTTGGAATGATCCAGCTCAGTCCGGATCAGAATACCAAAAGCGGTGACTGGGACTGGTGTTCAGGGTATCATTACAGCAGTAAGACCATTATGGGATTCAGTCATAATCATCTCAGCGGAACAGGCTGGGCAGATCTGGGAGATATTTTAGTCATGCCAACCGTTGGAAAAATAAAGATGCTTCCAGGATCCGAGGATAAACCGGAAAGTGGTTACCGTTCTACATTCAGTCACGAAAAAGAAACTGCATCGCCAGGATATTATTCTGTAATGTTAGATAGTTATGGAATTAAGGCTGAGTTGACGGCTTCTCCAAGAGTAGGCTTTCATAAATACACTTTTCCAAAAAGCGATGAGTCCAATATTATCGTAGATCCTACCAATAAAATCTTCGGAAATATTTATCATACGCTGGTAAGTATAGAAGGGAATAATAAAATCAAAGGCTATTGCTACAGCAACGGCTGGGGTGGGAAAAGATTCGCTTATTTTGTGATGGAATTTTCGAAACCTTTTACATCTTACGGAACCTATTCTGAAGGAAAAATAAAAGAGAACGAAAAAATAGCTCTTGCTAAAGATGCCAAAGCTTTCGTAAGATTTTCAACTGAGGAGAATGAAAGCATTGAAGTAAAAGTTTCCTTATCTCCTGTAAGTACTGAAGGTGCCCAGGAAAACTTTGATGCCGAAGCTAAGAATGTAGATTTTGCAAAAGCAAAAGAAACTGCTCAGAAGACATGGAGGGATCTGATTAACAGATTTCAGGTAACCGGAGGCACAGACGATCAGAGAAAAATCTTCTATACCGGAGTGTACCATACGTTTATCGCGCCTAATCTGTATATGGATACCAACGGAGATTATGTGGCTGCTCAGGAAAATATGAATACCAAATGGTTTACCAATTACAGTACCTATTCCTATTGGGACGGATTCAGAGCGACGCATCCATTATTGACCATTATGGATCAGAAACATACAAAAGAATTTGCCAACTCGCTGATCAGCAGATACACGGACCGAAAAGATCACATGCCAATCTGGGAACTATGCGGATACGATAATTTCTGTATGCTTGGGTACCACAGTGTTTCGGTTATTTGGGATGCTATTTCCAAAGGTGTGCCGGGAATCGATCAGGAGAAAGCATTTGCAGCGATGAAAGATGCTTCCTTAACGGACAAAATGAGCAGCAGCGATGGCGGTGGTGGTCTTAATGATTATATTAAATCAGGTTATACACCATCCGAAAACGGAGCTTCAGTTTCTGCAACACTTGAATATGCGTATGATGACTGGTGCATTCAGCAGCTTGCCGAAAAACTTGGTAAAAAAGAAGAAGCAGAGGTATACAGAAAGCGTTCTATGAGCTTCCTTAATACATTCAATAAAGAAAATAATCACTTCTGGCCTAAACAGAAAAACGGAGAATTCCTGCCGGATTTCACCTTAAATGACTGGAAAAAGCTACAGCCACACTGGGTTTCCGGAAACATATGGGCATATGATTTCTTCGTTCCCCATCAGATCGATGAAATGATGAATTTATACGGAGGCAAAAAAGGATTTGAAGAAAAACTGGATAAAACTTTTACCGAAGAACTTAAAATGATCGGCGAGCAGCACGTGGATATTTCAGGATTCATTGGTTCTCTTGGATTTGGTGACGAACCGGGACATCATGTTCCTTACCTGTACAACTACGCAGGAGCTCCTTACAAAACCCAGAAAATGGTCAAATTCATCCGCGATAATATGTACGCAGCAAAACCGGATGGTATTGTTAATAATGAAGACTGCGGTCAGATGTCTGCATGGTATATTTTCTCTTCCTTAGGATTTTATCCGGTGACCCCCGGAAAACCTGTATATGCCATTGGTGCACCACAATTTCCGAAGGTATCTTTAAAACTGGAGAATGGAAAAACCTTCACGGTAATAGCGGATAAAATCTCGGATAAAAACATTTACGTCCAGAAAATATTCCTGAACGGAAAAGAATTCAAAAGCTGGGAAATTAACCACAGCGATATTATGAATGGAGGCGAACTGAAATTTGTAATGGGAAGCAAGCCTGTAAAATAGATCAAAAAATAACGAAATATAAAAGTATAATGGAAAGGAGAAAGTTTATAAAGACAAGTGCAATAGCAGGAGCGGGATTACTGTTTACTCAAAATATTTTTGCTAAAACGTTGAGCATAGAAGATTTTCCTGTGGTCCGCGTTCCGAAAGACAAGAGACATTTTACCAGTGAAGCGGTAGAAACTGCCATTGCAGCTTTTAAAAAGAAAGTGAAGAATAAAGAACTGTCATGGCTTTTCGAAAACTGCTTTCCCAATACTTTAGATACCACCGTTTTTTATAAAGAAATCAATGGAACTCCGGATACTTATGTTATTACAGGAGATATAGATGCCATGTGGCTCCGCGACAGTTCTGCCCAGGTTTTCCCTTACCTGCAGTTCTCAAAGAAAGACGAAAAACTTCACAAGCTGATCTCCGGAGTGATTCACAAACAGACAGAATTTATTCTGAAAGATCCCTATGCCAATGCTTTTTATAACGATGAGAACAAAATAAGCAAATGGAAAGAGTATGATCATACCGATATGAAACCCGGAACCCACGAAAGAAAATGGGAGATAGATTCATTGTGCTATCCCATCCGTCTGGCTTACCACTTCTGGAAAACAACAGGAGATACAAAACCATTTGATAACAACTGGTTACAGGGAATCAAGCTGACTTTACAGACTTTCGTAGAGCAACAGAGAAAAACAAGTTTAGGTCCATACAAATTTGAACGTACGACAGCATGGGCTACAGACGGAATTCCGATGGGCGGTTACGGCTATCCAACAAATCCTGTTGGATTGATCAATTCTATGTTCCGTCCAAGTGATGATGCTACCATCTATGCTTTCCTGATTCCTTCCAATTTATTTGCTGTAGTAAGCTTGCGCCAGGCGGCAGAAATGGTTTCAAAGATCAAAAATGAAACAGCACTGGCTCAGCAGTTAAACAGCCTTGCTGATGAGGTAGATGCAGCCATCAAAAAATATGGAATCTATGACCATCCGGAATACGGAAAGATCTATGCCTTCGAAACAAACGGATTTGGCAGCTATAACTTAATGGATGATGCCAACTGCCCGAGCCTTTTGGGGCTTCCTTACCTGGGTGCCGTAAAAGCTGATGATCCGGTTTATATGAATACCAGAAATTATGTCTGGTCAAAAGATAACCCGTTCTTTTTCAAAGGAAAGCTGGCAGAAGGAATCGGAGGCCCACACATTGGCCTTGATATGATCTGGCCAATGAGTATTATTATGAAAGCTCTTACTTCCAATGACAAAAAAGAGATCAGATGGTGTATAGAAACTTTACAGAAAACCCATGGAGGAACCGGCTTTATGCATGAATCCTTCCATAAGGATAACGACAAGAAATTCACAAGAGAATGGTTTGCATGGGCAAATACATTATTCGGGGAACTCTTATGGAAAACCTTTAACGAGAATCAGGATTTACTGACTTAGAATTGATATTTGCAGCAGGTGCCAGCATAACTTTTATTCCCGTTTTTTTAGTTGCAGTGTTTTACAAAGAATTCATTGAGGCGTTGCCTTACAGAATTCTCTGGCCTTAATTGATCATTTTTTTCCTTTTCAGGAGAAATGAATACATATAAATACATCAAAATAACTTAAAAAAAACATTATGAAAAAAGCCATTACTATTTTGATCGTAATGATCATTCATGCAATGCCTGTGCTGAATGCACAGCAGCTTAATCCTACGGGAATATGCTATGTGGAAGTAAACAACAACAACATCCTGAACGCGGGATCGTATAAGTTGCAGACATCGGGCAGATATTTATTTAATGTCGTCAATATTTTTGCAGCCAATATCAATTACGACACCGCAAGAAGCAGACCTTACCTGTACTGCAATAACAACGTTACGAAAGTACTGACCAATGCAGATACCTACATAAAACCGCTTCAGGCGAAAGGGATGAAGGTGGTATTAACTATCTTGGGAAACCACCAGGGAGCAGGTCTCTGTAATTTTCCTACCCGTGAAGCAGCCAGAGACTTTGCCCAGCAGCTTGCCCACACTGTAAACACATATGGTCTTGACGGCATCGACTTTGATGATGAGTATTCAGATTATGGGCAAAACGGTACCGGCCAGCCCAATGCCAGCTCTTTTGTTATGCTTGTGCAGGAATTAAAAGCCTTACTGCCGAATAAAATGATCACTTTTTATTATTATGGTCCTGCTGCTTCAAGGCTTTCCTGGAACGGACTTAGAGTAGGGGACTATGTCAATCACAGCTGGAATGCAAACTACGGAACTTTTTCCGCACCTAATGTACCGCCTCTTACCAATGCACAGATCTCTCCGGCAGCTGTATGGATGGGGAATACTTCCAATTCTACCACAACCAGTCTGGCTACCCAGACAAAAAATGGCGGATACGGAGTATTTATGTGGTATGATCTTCATGGAACCAATGAAACATCACAGCTTTCAGCAGGAACACAAACATTATACGGAGAACAGACAACTTTAAGCACTCCTTTGCAGTCATGGACACAGGGAACCAATTGTGATGCCCCGATAGGATTATTTACCAGCAACCTTACCGGAACCAGTGCGAAACTGAACTGGTCGGCAGTAGGAACCAATACGTATGATGTAGATTATAAACTGGCTTCTTCTGCCACCTGGACCAATGCCGGAACATCTATTTCTGCTACTTCAGTAACAATATCAGGCTTAACCGCCAATACGGAATATGACTGGAGAATCAGAACGAACTGCAGTGTAAAAAGCACCTATATTTTTGCCCCGAGATTTAACAGTGGAACAGGAACGGCTCCTTCAGGTTCTACCTCTCTTTCCCTGGACGGAAGCAGTGAATCCGGTGCAGCGGGAAACCTTACTTTAAGCGGATCAGCATTATCATTGGAAGGGTGGATAAAGCCAACATCCTTCAAATCTGCCTCACCATATATTTCATCAGTTATGGGTACAGAAGTAAGCGACAGCAATTCAGCTTTCCTACGTTTAGGAGATGCCAATATTGCCAATAACAAGCTTCAGTTTGTGGTAAGCATCAATAATGTACAGCAAAAACTGACTGCCACTACAGCACTAAGTGCCAATACATGGTATCATGTTGCAGCAACTTATGATGGCTCTGCAATGAAAATTTATATCAATGGAGCTCTGGATGCCAGTAAATCACAAACTGGAAGCATTTCTTCCACCGGAGCATTCAATGTGGGGTATTTATACAGTACATCCAGAAATTTCAACGGTAAAGTAGATGAGGTCAGAGTCTGGAAAAGAGCATTAAGCCAGACAGAGATTAGCCAGAATATGTGTAATGTCACCCTTCCGGGAACTTCCCTTGCAGCCTATTGGAAATTCAATGAGGGCAGCGGTTCATCCGTTCAGGACAGTTCAGGAAACGGAGTTACATTAACGTTGACAGGTGTAGATGCTTCCAACTGGGGAACAGATATACCATGTCCGGCAGGAACTCAAAGAATCTCGTCTAAAAATCAAAAGGCAGCGGATCTGGATTTGGTAACCGCTAAAAAGCAGATCAAACTGTATCCCAATCCTGTCAGTACATCTTCGCCATTTACAGTTTCAGTTCCCGACGAATATAATAGAGGAAAGCTAACGGTATATAGCCTTACCGGTAATCCCCTGGGAACAAAAACAATCAATGCAGGAGATCAGCAGTATGATCTTTCAAAGCTCAAAGAAGGAAATTACATTATTCAATTTGAATCTCAGAATGGAAGCCTGAAGCAGACTGAAAAATTAATTATAAAATAGAAAGTCATCATCACCGGGCTCAGGCCCGGTGATTTTAACGAAACTAAATTAATACTATGAAAAAAAAATCTATCCTTGCCGCCCTGATCTTACTGGTCGTTCACGGGGCAAACATACTTAAAGCCCAGCAGCTCAATCCTGTGGGAGTCTGCTATGTGGAAGTGAACAACAATAACATGCTGAATGTAGGATCTTACACGTTACAGAATACCAACAGGCAGCTTTTTGATGTGGCAATTATTTTTGCTGCCAATATTAATTATGATGTTTCTAAAAACAGAGCCTACATTTCCAACAATAATAATGTTACCAAAGTACTGAATGATGTGAACACTTATGTAAGACCTTTGCAGCAAAAAGGCATTAAAGTGTTGCTGGATATTTTAGGAAACCATCAGGGAGCCGGAATTTCAAACTTCCCGAACCGTGAGGCTGCGCGGGATTTTGCACGGCAGCTTGCCCATACCGTTTACACCTATGGTCTGGATGGTATTGATCTGGATGATGAATATGCAGGGTATGGAAATAACGGGACAGGACAGCCCAACAGCAGTTCTTTTGTAATGCTTCTGCAGGAGTTAAAGGCAGCAATGCCGGATAAGCTGATCACATTTTACTATTTAGGACCGGCGACATCAAGGCAAAGCTACAACGGCGATGCAGCAGGAAATTATATCAATTACAGCTGGAATCCGTATTATGGAACGTATAGTGCTCCTGTAGTACCGCCACTTAATAATTCGAAGCTTTCAGCTGCAGCTACCTGGATACAGAACACTAATCCTCAGTCAACTTCAGCTGCCACACTTTCCACTCTTGCGACCAATACAATCAATGATGGTTATGGAGTATTTATGTGGTACGATCTTAATGGCGCTAATAATGCCAGCTACCTGAGTACAGGATCAAATATTCTTTATAACGAAAATACGCTGCTTAGCGGTCCGCTTTATTCCTGGACTCAAGGGGATGCATGTGATCCGCCTTTAGGGCTCGAAGTAACAAATACCACAGGAACTTCAGCTAAATTAAACTGGGCAGGCAATGCCTCCCAAACCTATAATATTGATTACAAACCAGCCAATTCAACCACCTGGACAAACATTGCAGGTAATTATTCCGGAAACAATATTATAGTTAATAACCTGACCCTGAATACGGATTATGACTGGAGAATACAGTCTAACTGTTCAGCAACCATAAAAAGTACCTATCTGTTTGCTCCCCGCTTTAATTCCGGCAGTACATGTGGAACACCGTCTGGGATGAAGTCAGAAAGCTTTTTGGGAACAACCACCAAAGTATCATGGGATGCGGTAGCAAGTGCTTCCGGCTATAACTTACAGTATAAAACAGCTGCAGCAACAACCTGGACGGATGTTCAGAATATTACAACCAATTCTTATACGTTGCCGGCTTTAACTGAAAATACTAACTATGTCTGGAAAGTACAGGCTGTATGTGGAGGAACAACCACCAGCGTATATTCGGGAGAGTCAGCATTCAACAGTGGATTTGCTCCTGTTCAGAGTCCCGGCGCAAGATCACTTTCGTTCAATGGAAGCACCCAATACCTGAATGCAGGACAGTTTAACCTTAGCGGAAATGCTTTGACTTTCGAAGGATGGGTAAAAGTAAATGCCTTCAAACCCAGTTTTCCCTATATATCATCAGTAATTGGAATTGAAGTAGGAGATAGTAATTCTGCAATCCTGCGATTTGGAGATGGAAATTTAGCCAATAATAAGCTGCAGTTTATCTTAAGTTTCGGATCTGCTCAGGTAAAACTAAACAGCGTTACAGGGCTGACTACCAACACATGGAATCACATTGCAGCAACCTACGACGGATCTACTATGAAGATCTACATCAATGGTGTTCTTGATGCCAGCGCTTCAGCTTCAGGAAATTTCACGGCTAACGGGATTCTTTATCTGGGCAGAAATTATGAAAATGCCCGTACTCTCAATGGATTCCTGGATGAATTCAGGATATGGAAAAGAGCATTGACACCCGCAGAAATCCTTGCGAATAACTGTAATGTTCCTGCCAACTCGCCAAGTCTGGAAGCCAATTGGAAAATGGACGAAGGCAGCGGAAACGGAGCTTTGGATGCTACGGCAAACACACACTTTGCAACCCTCACCAATATGTCGGCTGCCAACTGGAGAATAGATGTAGCCTGTGCTGCAGCACTATCAACAAAAGATATTGCTTCAGGAAAGAGTAACATGAATTATGCATATCCAAACCCGGTTAAAAAAGGAAATGATATTCATTTTACTATTAAAGATAAATCTGCCAGTGAAATCACGTTATATGATGTGGCAGGAAAACTAATAACAAATAAAAAAATTGATAGAAATGATATGGTGATCAGCAGTCAGAATTTATCTGCAGGAACCTATATCTATACAATACATTCAAAAGACGGTAAGATTCAATCTTCTGGAAAAGTGATTGTAGAATAAAAATAATCCTCATCAGGCGTATAAAAAGTAAAAATAAAATTAGGGGATTTTAGGATGGCAGGCGGGGAGTATACATACTTTCCTGTCTGTCACTTTTAAGAGAAAGAATTATTACAGAGAAAAATAAAGCAAAAGTATGATGCAGAATATTGTAGGAATAGACATTGGAGGCTCGCATATTACCATGGCTCAGGTTGATCCTGAAAAACGTAAAATCATTGCTTCTACTTATGTAAGAGAGCATGTGGATTCTTTCGGACCAAAGGAAGTCATTTTTTCTGCCTGGATTTCAGCCATTGAAAAAGTGGCTGCTGATTTGGTTAAAAAAGACCTTCTGATCGGTATAGCCATGCCTGGTCCTTTTGATTATGAAAACGGAATTTCGCTGATGCAGCAGGGAAAATTTATCGATATTTATCAGATCAATATTAAAGAAGAACTGGCAAAAAGGCTTTCAATTTCTAAGGATCAGATTCATTTTGTTAATGATGCCGGAGCTTTCCTTGAAGGAGAAGTTTTTGGAGGGTGTGTGCAGGATTATAAAAGGGTTTTTGGAGTAACCCTTGGGACAGGGCTGGGAACCGCTTTTTATAACGGAAAAGAAGCAGCGGATGAAGATCTGTGGGATTCACCTTTCAAAGGGTCTATCTGTGAAGACTATCTCGCAACACGGTGGTTCGTAAATTATTATAAAGCTCTAACAGGAGGCGAAATATCAGGAACGAAAGACTTACTGGACAAACCTGAGGATATTCAGACCAAAATGTTTGACGATTACGCAGATTCCTTTGCGGAATTCATTGTGAAATATGTCAAAGATTATAATCCGGAGGTGTTGGTTATAGGAGGCAATATTGCAAAAGTTTATCCGTACTTTAAAAAGAGGTTAAATCAGCATCTGGACGAACATAAAATCAGCCTTCCTATTAAAATTTCCGCTATTTTTGAAGATGCTGCTATTCTCGGTGCTGCAGGGTATGCCCTGAAAAAAGCCCGAATCAATTTAACAAAATGATATCATGAAGTTTTTATTTTCAAGTTTTTTTATTCTACTCAATATTTTTACGTTCGGTCAGGAAATATCACCTGCAGATTATGTGAATCCTCTGATGGGAACCCAATCCAAACCATCTTTGTCCAACGGGAATACTTATCCTGCCATAGGCTTGCCATGGGGAATGAATCTCTGGACTCCGCAAACCGGAAAAATGGGTGACGGATGGGCTTATACCTATGATGCGGATAAGATAAAAGGCTTTAAGCAGACCCATCAGCCATCACCCTGGATGAATGATTATGGTGCTTTTGCCATTATGCCGGGAGTTGGTAAACTAAAATTTAAGGAGGAAGAACGGGCAAGCTGGTTCAGCCATAAAGCCGAGAATGCAAAGCCTTATAGCTACAGTGTTTATCTCGCTGATATCAATGTAACGACAGAGCTTACCCCAACGGAAAGAGCTGCTTTTTTCAAGTTTGATTTCCCTAAAACAGACAGTGCATATGTGGTGATTGATGCTTTGAACAAAGGTTCTTATATCAAGATCCTTCCCAAAGAAAGAAAAATCCTGGGTTATACGACGAAATATTCCAGAGGGAAATACAATAATTTCAAAAACTACTTTATCATTCAGTTTGATAAAGATTTTGATCTGACAACTACATGGAAAGACAGTGTTTTTGTAAAGAATCAGTTAGAAATTACAAGTGAGCATGCCGGAGCAATTGTTGGATTTAAGTTAAAAAATAAAGAAAGCGTTTACGCAAGAACAGCTTCCTCATTTATCAGTTTCGAACAGGCAGAACTGAACCTGAAGAGAGAGATTGGAAGCAGAAACTTTGAACAGGTAAAAACAGATGCCAAAAATATCTGGAATAAGACCTTAAGCAGAATTGAAGTAAAAGGCGGAAACGATCAGCAGATAAGAACATTTTATTCCTCTCTGTACAGAACATTGTTCTTCCCTCAGAAATTATACGAGATCGATGCACAGAATAAAGTAAAGCACTGGAGCCCTTACAACGGAAAAATTCTGGACGGGAAAATGTTCGCAGGAACAGGTTTTTGGGATACTTTTCGTGCCCTGTATCCTTTTCTGAATCTGGTATATCCAAGCATTAATGTAGAAATGCAGGAAGGCTTGGTCAATACATTCAAGGAAGGAGGATTTCTTCCGGAGTGGAGCAGCCCGGGATATTCTGATATTATGATCGGAAACAATTCGGCTTCGGTAGTAGCAGATGCATACATCAAAGGGCTTCGCGGATATGATGTGGAAACCCTTTGGCAGGCAGTGAAGCATGGAGCCAATAACGAAGGACCAATTGATGCGGTAGGCCGTAGAGGGGTGGAATACTATAACACTTTAGGCTACGTTCCTTACGATGTGAAAATTAATGAAAATGCGGCCAGAACTCTGGAATATGCGTATGATGATTTTGCAATCTACCAGTTAGGAAAAGCATTAGGGAAACCTTCTTCTGAAATAGATATTTATAAAAAAAGAGCCTACAATTATAAAAATGTTTTCGATCCCGAATCCGGCCTGATGCGTGGGAAAAACAAAGACGGAAAATTCCAGTCGCCATTCAATCCGTTTAAATGGGGAGACGCATTTACAGAAGGAAACAGCTGGCATTATACCTGGTCAGTGTTCCAGGATATCGATGGTTTGTCTAAATTGATGGGAGGCAAAAAGAAATTTGAAGCCAAACTGGATGAGGTTTTCTCACTTCCGCCAGTTTTTGACGACAGTTATTATGGAAGTGTAATCCACGAGATCCGTGAAATGCAGATCATGAATATGGGACAGTATGCTCACGGAAATCAGCCTATCCAGCATATGATCTATTTGTACAACTATGCCGGAGCGCCATACAAAACACAGTATTGGACGAGACAAGTTATGGATAAGCTGTATTACGCAACACCGGATGGCTATTGCGGGGATGAAGATAACGGGCAGACTTCTGCGTGGTATGTATTCTCAGCTTTAGGATTCTATCCGGTAACGCCGGCAACGGATCAATATGTTTTAGGAGCACCACTTTTCAAAGAAGCCGTGATCCATTTGGAAAATGGTAAGAAGGTTGAAATAAATGCCCCGGAAAACAGTACTGAAAATCTATATGTTAAATCCTTGAACGTAAACCTTCGGTCTTATTCGAAAAACTGGCTCAGCCATAAAGAGCTGATGAACGGAGCTGTGTTGGAATTCCAGATGGATAGCAAGCCCAATAAGGAAAGAGGCTCTGATGAAAAAGACTTTCCCTTTTCAATGTCCAAGGAATAATGATGAACAAACTTTATATTTGAAAATAATTTTAGAACAGGAATAAATTATGAGTGCAGAGAAAACAGAAATATTCGAAAAGGTAGAAAAAATGCTGGAAGCCCAGGGGTTTAGTATTGCATCCAAAGACGATACAAGACCTTGGGGTGGTTTTTTCGTGATCGATGAAAATCAGGCCCAGGATTTTGCCAATCAGTATTTTGACGGAATCAATGTAGAAAGTCTGAAAATAGGAGGAAAGCTGAGTCCTAAGATCCTTTTGGTTGCTCCCAATGCCCGTTTAAGCTGGCAATACCATCACCGCAGAGCCGAAATCTGGCAGGTAGTGGAAGGAACAGTTGGAATCAAAACAAGCAATACCGATGAAGAGGGTGAACTGAAAGAATACCATCCGAAAGATCAGATCAAGCTTCAGCAGGGGGAAAGACACAGGCTGATAGGTTTAGACGGTTGGGGTGTGGTTGCAGAGATCTGGCAACATACCGATGCTTCAAACCCTTCAGATGAAGATGATATTGTGAGAGTACAAGACGATTTCGGAAGATAATTATCGGTAAAAATAAAAAAAGACTGTTTGCAAAAACAGTCTTCTTTATTTGTATCAAATAACCTCTCAACCAAATTAATTTTTTTCCTATTTGTGTTTTTAAGTTTTCAAAAAGTTTTTGAAGTTATCTGTACATCGATATTTTGTTTCATCATTTTTGTTCCTTGTAAAATTTCCTGTTGGAATTAATTCTTACTGGGTTAATTTTACTGATACAAAGTAACAGCTTTCTAAAATAAAATTCTAATAAAAGGAATCGATATATATCGATGAATCATAGATGTTTATCTATAGAAGTAATGCTTTTTTGTGAACATACATTTAACCATTCATATCGTTCTTAAAATAAGGTGCTCAAATATTGTAGCTTAATAAAAAAAGACTGTTTCAAAAACAGTCTCCTTATAGTTGTTAGTTGATAATATTCATGAATCAACCTAGTGATTTTGCACTCCTCAATATTAAGAATATTTAGAAGGTCACATCCAGCCCTGCATAAAAATTAGCCTTCATAATAGGGGCATACACCATCCCACCATCAAAATAATTTCCAAAAGGATTTCTGAAATCAACAATGGCATTTTTCTGATAATAAGAAGTAAGGTTCTCACCGCCTAAATAAGCTCTGATCTTTTTATTAAAATTCCTGGAGATCTGTGCATTCAACACAGCGTAAGAATCAGAATATACCGGAAGCTGAAACTCAGCAGGATTATCTGAAGTATCAGGAAGTCTTTGTTTACCTACCCAATTCAATGTGGTATCAAAACTCCAAAATCCACCCTTATCATTTTTGTTTGTTGCATAGGCAAGGTTTACAAAACCTCTGTGTTTGGCCATAAAAGGAACTTCTCTCCTGCCATCAATATAATCTGCCTGAACATCATAGTATTTATAAGCCAGCCTTACATCAAAATTTTTGAAAGGCGTAAAATCCCACTGCGTCTGGAAAGAGTTCGCAAAAGATTTTCCTTCTAAATTATAAAAAGTAAGCTGTTGCGGAGAACGGTCAAGATCAACAAGCACCTGGTCCTGGAAATCTGTTCTGAAAAAATCAGCAACGATTGAAGATTTCCTTCCGAAAAGTTTGAACTCCTGCTGTAAGCTGGCTCCATAATTCCACGCGATTTCAGGTCTTAATCCATAAATATTTCCACCGTTCTGCAGGATCTGAATACTTCTGTTCGACGCAAAATACTGTTGATTTTCCGCAAAAACATTAGCCGTTCTGAATCCTCTGCCCGCAGAAAGCCTTAAGATCGTCTGCGGTGTGAAATCATATTTAAAATTAACTCTCGGGGTAAACTGAGTTCCTGCAAGATTATGAAAATCGGCTCTGGCTCCTGCTACCAAAGTATATTTTAATCCTGTTAATGTATATTCTGCAAAAATTCCCGGAACAATCTCATTTCTCTTCATATCATCTGTTAAATACGTTTCCTCATAGCCGTCATATAGAAAGCTGGCTCCGGCCTTGTACTTATGATTGGTATTCCCGATAATGCTTTCAAAGATTAAATTTGAATAATACGTATGTTGTTTTCCTGCATAATTTCTCAGTCCGAAAAAGCTGTCCTGCTGATGGTACACATACTGGTTCATCCAGCCTAAGCTCTGATAAGGTTTTCCTTTAAAAACATACCCTGTTTTATTCCAGACCTGGAATCTTGAAATATCAATGCCTACACCGTAAGCAGGCTGTTCATCCTGACCCAGTTTCTTATCAAAACCTACCTGCCCGGCTGTTCTCTCATCCCGGATAAAATTGATTCCGAAATGAGACCCGAATCCCGATTTTTCCAGGTCATTATAATTAAGGAGATAGGCTGCATTAATCTGCGTTCCTTTCGGTCTGTCCAGGAAAGTATCATGGTTCATATCCGTATCTCCGAATGTTCCGTTCCCGTGCAGTAAAAAGGTTTGAGACCATTGATCATTGATAGGAGAGACGCTGGTAATATTGGCTTCCGCTCTTCCGTTGAAATCAGCAAAAATATTTAAAGAAGTTTCAGGTTCCCTGGCATTTTTCAGAAGTTCGGTATTGATCTGTCCTGTGATGCTTTCGTAGCCGTTCGTTACTGTACTTCCGCCTTTTGTCAGCTGAATACTTTCGATCCATCTTCCGGGAATGAAATTTAATCCGTAGGCCGAGGCTAAACCTCTGATCTCCGGTAAAAGTTCCTTCGTTAAACTCGTATATTTCTGATCCAGACCGAGCATTTTCAGCTGTTTGGTTCCCGTAACGGCATTGCTGAAGGAAACGTCTACGGTTGCATTGGTTTCAAAGCTTTCTGAAAGGTTGCAACAAGCTGCTTTTAATAACTCTTTTTTATCAATATTAAAAACAAGACCTGCTTCTTTTTTACTTAATGCTGTTGCTGCTTTAGAACCGGTAACTGTTACCCCTTCAATATTTTTTTCGTGTAGTTCATGATGATCATTGACGGTTGTCGCCTCATGATCCTGATGATCGTCATGCTTTGTTTCTTCTTCGAAATGAACTTTCGGGTTGGCTTCTCCAAAAGCGATATCCCTGTCGTACAGGCAACATCCCGGAAGGTTTTTGTAAACAGCATCGGACGTTTTATATTTTTCGTTGTCATGACCTGCATCGGCAATAGCTTTTAAAATCTTATCCGATGAGGTTTTAGAAGGATCAAAATTTAAAGTGACCGTCTGCTTTTCTGCACTCCATTCTGGTGAATCTGCACCCGCTGACCTGGCTGCTTTTTCGATTCTGGCTTTACAGGAGGCACAGTTTCCTTTTACGTAAAACTCATTTTCTTTTTTAGCGTGATGCTCATGGGCTTCTGCGTGGGAAGGCTGAAGATCCCTTTCGTAATGGCAGCATCCCGGAAGACTTGTATAAATAGTATCCGGTGATTTGAATTTTTCATTATCGTGACCGGCATCGGCTACTTTCTTTAAAATCTCGTCTGTAGAAACTTTGCTGTCAGTTTCCAGGGTTAAAGTCTGCAGATCAACAGAGTAAACAGCGGTTTTGGCGCCTGCCTTTTTGGCGGCAGCTTCTATTCTGGACTGGCACATTTCGCAGTTTCCTTTGACTTTAAACTGGCTTTTTAAAAGGTTTTGAGCTGATATAAAGTGTACAGACAGGATCATTACACCAAGAATAAACTTGGAAATATATAATTTCATTTTGTTTAAAAGTTTTGATTAATTAAAAACGATCCATTAAAATGTTTAACGGACTCAATGAGGTAATAATTAACCTAGTTTAGGCGGTTGCCAGATCTCTTTTAAACGGTCTGATAAATGAGGTGGTGAATATTGGAACTGTGGATTCTTATTCGCTTTGTAATAAGCCGGCTCAAAATGTAAATTTTTTGAAAACGGAGTTTCTATATAAGTATAGCACGCAACGCAGGTTGAGCAGCAGTCATCATTACAGGAAGATTTGGTGTGGCTGTTCTTATTCTCTTTTGAAGAGTGATTTTTGCAGCAGTCGCTTTTTTCAGACTTGGTTTTGCAGCAGGTATCCTGCATAGATTGCGAATAGAAGCTGTCTTTAGGAACTAAAAAAATTCCTAGACAAAAAATAACTGTAAGAATGTGAAACAGCTTCATCTCTGCAAAAATACAAAAATTATGACAAAGGATCACCAACTTTTAAAGCACAGTTGTGCCAGGGTTCTCCGTGTGCAGGGTTCAGTTTAGGTTTTTCACCCGTTGGCGGAGCAGCTGTTACAGGTCCCGGGACATTTTGCGCCGCACTTTGAACAGGCTGTGGTGTAGGAGTTGGCGCCGGTTTACTGGTTAAGGACTGTCCTACCGGGATATCGCATCTGTGGCCAGGCTGTCCGTGGGGAGGATTCATTCCCGGAGGAGTTTTAACCTGATTTGTATTATTGTTAATCACGACTTTTCCTGGTGATACAGAATTGGCATCTATTTTAATAGCATTATTGGGATTCTGACCCGGAGCAGTCTGTATAGCTGTTGGGCTTACATTAAGAGGCTGCCCCACAGGAATATCACATCTGTGGCCAGGCTGCCCATGCGGAGGGTTTTTAATTCCCGGAGCTGCACTTATAGAAGCCGGATTTGAATTGGTCTGTACGCCTGCCTGATCCATCAGAGAAGTTTTAGAAGCAGAATTGACTGCCACAGCAGGCTGTTGAACATCCGCTTCTTCTTTTAAATAAGTAGGTTTCTCGTCTTTATTGCATGAAACTGCTAATAATGAAACGGCGATAGCGCCCAAAAAAGTATTTTTCATATCCAATCGTATGAAACAAAATTAGCAAAACATTTTTAATTGTTTTGCTAATTTTATACTTATAATATGTTTTTAGGTCTAATTTTTAACTAAAAGTCTAAATCCTTCCCCATGAACGTTGATGATTTCCAATCCTTCGTCGTCTTTTAACAGCTTACGAAGCTTGGCAATATACACGTCCATACTTCTCGCGGTAAAATAATTTTCTTTTTTCCAGATCTTTCTCAAAGCAAGATCTCTCGGCATGAAATCGTTTCTATGGATACAAAGAAGTTTTAACAGCTCATTTTCTTTTGGAGAAAGTTTGTATTCTTTATCACCTACCTTAAGCTGTCTCAGCATAGAGTCGAAGAAAATATTACTGATCTTAAACTGCTCCTGTTCCTCATTTTCCAAAGTAGAGCTTCTCTGCAGAATCGCTTTGATCTTATACAAAAGAAGTTCTGTATCAAATGGCTTGGTAATATAGTCATCCGCACCCAGCTGGTATCCTTTCAGGATATCTTCTCTCATATTTCTGGCCGTAAGGAATATGATAGGGGTATTTTTATCGATTTTTTTTACGTCTTCTGCTAATGAAAATCCATCTTTTTTAGGCATCATTACGTCGAAAATACAGATGTCAAATTCATTTTCTGTAAATTCTTTCAAACCCTGCTCTCCATCTGTGGCAAGGGTTACCTCAAAGTTATTGATCGTTAAATAATCCTTCAGCACTGCTCCGAAACTCTGATCGTCTTCTACTAATAATATTCTGTTGCTCATGATTTTAATAATTAAAATTAATGATTAAAAATTAAGAATGAACCTTCTCACTCTATCTTCTATATTTTGTTATTTGGTTTCTACTTGTAGTAATAAATGATGTTAACCTCATTGATTTTATAGGAATCTTATCATTCATTACTCATTACTTATCATTGATGATTTAGCTCATCGGTAGTTTTATCGTAAATGTACTTCCTTTGTCTTTGTGGGAATCTACGAGTATCTGTCCTTTGTGAAGTTCTGCAATTTTCTTTACATAAGAAAGTCCCAGTCCCTGTCCTTTTACATTGTGGATGTTTCCGGTTTCTTCTCTGAAGAACTTTTCGAAGATTTTGGTCTTATTGTGGGTTTCCATTCCCATTCCCTTATCGGAAATTTCTATGACGTACCAGTTTCCTTCATTACTTGTTTTTACTTTAATCTCAGGGGCTTCAGGAGAATATTTGTTGGCATTGTCCAGTAAGTTCACCAGCATATTTGAGATGTGGAACTCGTCTATTTTAAAAGTATAGTTCGTTGCAGTAAATTCCTGTGTCAAAGAACCGTTTCTCTGCTGTACGATGAGATTAAAAGATTCTGTCGTTCTTTTGATCAGCTCCCGCACATTGGTTTCCCGTAAGAATAGTTCTACCTCATTTCTTTCAAGCTTAGACATATTCAAAACGTTCTCCACCTGCTTTTTCATTCTTAAATTTTCCTGCTTGATCAGTTCCGAATAATATTTTACTTTATCCGGATTGGTAGCAATCTTATCATTGGCTAAAGAGTCTGTAGCTACAGAAATTGTTGCCAGTGGTGTTTTAAACTCATGGGACATATTATTGATGAAATCCGTCTTTACTTCTGCCAGTTTTTTCTGTCTCATCATATAATTGATGGAAATAATATAAATCCCGAGAATAGTCAGTAATGAAAGGAAAGTTCCCAAAAGCATGGGCCAGTTGTTCATCGCCAGGGAATATTCTTTTTTAGGAAACACTAAAGCCAGACTGTATAAAGTCCGGTCTTTTTTATCGGTAAAAAGAGGGTAGCTATAGGTATTGCTGTCTTTTTTCTCCTTATACACTTTATTGACGACACTGGTGAGTTTGTTGTTCTTGTCAATTACCCCATACCCGAATTTTGCAGTGATGCCTTTTATTTTAAGTTCCTTGGCAATTACCGAATCAAGCACTTTAGGGTCCACCCTTTTATCAATGGGCAGATTGGTGCCAACCACTTTTACAAATTCTTTTATCGCGTAATCCCCGTTTTCAATATCATTGTTAAGGTCTGTGGTAAGAAGCTCCCGGTTGGTGGTATCTTTCTTTATTTTATAAGTTGCGTCATCAGTATACAGCGTTGTCAGCTTTACCGAATCACCTTTCTGAGAGATCGGAAGCTGTGTTTTTGATATGATGTTTTTGGAATAGATGATCTGGCGCTGTGCACCGGAATCCTCTACCTGCTGGATTGTCGTTAAAGAGGGCTGGTCTTTGCTGGCAAGGATATTGTTTCTTAGATTAGTATAATCCTGATTCAGGTATTTATCAGCTTCAATTTCTTCAATATTTTTTGAAGTGTTTTCTAAAGCAGCGTATACTTTATTGGAAAATTCCTGCTCAAGAGCACCGTAATAACCTTTCAGCCAATAAAATTGGAGCGTAACAAAAACAATCAGTGAGATTGTCATAAACACCGAAATTATTGGGATGAATTTATTATTCATTATTGAATTTTATATATTGGAAAAAAATGAATGTTAAAATTAATTATTTTAAGACTTGATAAACAAAAAACGAGCCAAAAAATTGTTTAATTTCTCTTAAAAGGGAGTTTTTTAACAATTATTTATGAATTTAGAATAACTTGTCATATGAAAAGTCCTGTAAATGGATAAAGGAGTAGCTTTAACAAAAATAATTATTTATGGAATCTAATATCGTTTTTAACAAAGATTTTGATTCAAGCAGTGTGTATGTCATGAAAATATATGACGCTGATGTTTCAAAAGTGTGGAACTATTTTACCAAATCCGAATTATTGGATCAATGGTGGGCGCCGAAGCCCTGGAAATGTGAAACTGTAAAACAGGATTTTAAAGAAGGAGGGATCTGGCACTATGCCATGGTAGGACCGGAAGGTGAAAAAATGTATGGTCAGATGGCATACGGTGAAATCACAGAGCACAGGAGTTTTGATGGAGTAGATGCTTTTTGTGACGAAAACGGAAATATTAATGAAGATTTTGCACAGGCAAAATGGCTGCTTGGATTTACGGGAATAGAAGAAGGTACAAAAGTGACCATTAATATATACTTTCCAACTTCTGAAGCCATGAAGCAACAGCTGGAAATGGGGTTTGAAGAAGGTTTTAAAACGGGACTGGCACAGCTTGAAGAAATGATCAGGTAATAAAAAATTTGAGACGACCGAATGGTTTTTTCTTTTGGCTTTATAAGAAAAAGACGGGCTTAACCCGTCTTTTTAATTTTATATATGAATTGTGCCATGCATCATTTCAAATTATCACAGCACATCAAATCAGATCCTCTTCCTGGAAATACTGTATAATTGCTTTTTTCATCAGAAGAGACTGTTCATTTGGTTTTAATTCCGGAAGTGCTTCCAGCTTATCATACTGTGGCCATCCATCTTCATAGTGGGTAAACTTATAGTAACCGAAAGGTTCCAGCAATCTGCACACTGCAATATGGATCAGGTTTACTTTGTCTTCTTTGGTGTATTTCTGCTGGCCGCTTCCCAATTCCTGCAGTCCGATCAGAAACAAAAGCGTTTCAATCGGAGGATTTTTCTCAGTATCAAAATTGTCTATAAAAAACTGTTCTATCTTTTGCCAGTATTCAGATTCGTTCATAGTATTCGTCATTTTAATAACATGATTTTGTTTTTAAAGTTGAAGGAAAAAAAATTAAAATTATTTTTTGTCTATCTTCAACAAGAATGCATATTCCAGAGCGTCTTCCTTTAACGATTCAAATCTTCCGCTTGCTCCGCCGTGGCCTGAGCTCATGTCGGTTTTGAATAATAAAAGATGATCATCTGTTTTCAGTTCTCGCAGTTTTGCAGTCCATTTTGCCGGCTCCCAATACTGTACCTGGGAATCGTGAAGGCCTGTTGTAATCAGCATATGAGGATAATCTTTCGCTTCAACGTTATCGTAAGGCGAATATTCCTTCATGTACTGATAATATTCTTTGTCGTTTGGATTTCCCCATTCATCATATTCCCCGGTTGTCAGTGGAATAGTTTCATCCAGCATTGTTGTCACCACGTCTACAAATGGAACCTGTGCTACAATTCCGTTAAAAAGCTTAGGCTCGTAATTCACAACGGCACCTACCAGAAGTCCGCCTGCGCTTCCGCCCATTGCGTACATGTGATTGGATGATGTATAGTTTTCCTTAATTAAATGTTTTCCGGCATCAATAAAATCGAAGAATGTATTTTTCTTGAAAAGCATCTTGCCGTCTTCATACCATTCTCTGCCCAGGTATTCCCCACCGCGGATATGAGCAATGGCATAAATGAATCCTCTGTCTAAAATAGAAAGTCTTACGTTGGAAAAACTTGCATCTACAGTATGTCCATAACTTCCGTAGCCGTATAGCAGTAAGGGTGTATCTGCAGATTTTTTAGTGTCTTTATGATAAACCAATGAGATCGGGATTCTTGTTTCTCCATCCCTTGATTCTGCCCAGACCCTTTCAGAAATATAATTTTCAGGAAGGAATTTCCCGCCAAGAACTTCCTGCTGCTTAAGAAGCTGAGTCGTTTTCTCCTTCATATTATATTCATATGTTGAGCTGGGTTGTGTCAGTGACGTATAACCATAACGGAGAACCTCAGTATCAAATTCCATATTGATCCCAATGTAAGTCGTATATGTTGGATCGGAAAAAGGGAGATAGTAAGATTCGTGATTTTTTTCATCAATAATTTTAATCTGGAGAAGTCCTTCTTCTCTTTCTTCAAGAACGAGATAGTCCCTGAAAATTTCAAAACCCTCAAGCAGAACTTCGGGACGGTGTGGAATAACATCTACCCAATTCTCCATTCCGCAATGGTCAATTTTCGTTTTTACGATTTTAAAATTGAATGCATCATCTGCATTGGTAATGATATAAAATTCATCTTCAAAATGTTCTACCGAATATTCCAGATCATCTATTCTGGGCTGGATAATTTTCCATTCAGCAAAAACATTGTCAGAAGGAATGAATCTGTGTTCATCGGAAATTGTACTGGAGCTGGCAATGAAAATATACTCCATTGATTTTGTCTTGAAGACATTCACATCAAAAGTATCATCCTCTTCATGGAAAATCAAAATATCTTCCGAAGCATCAGTGCCAAGCTTATGCCTGTATACCTGGAAAGCACGTAAACTTTCATCTTTTCTGATGTAGAAAACGTGTTCATTATCATTTGCCCAAACTGCTTTTCCTGTAGTGTTCAGGATCTGGTCCGGTAAAATTTCTCCCGTCAGAAGATTTTTAAAGTTAATGGTATAAATCCTGCGGCTTACATTATCCGATGAAAAAGAAACAAGCTCATTATTCGGAGAAACAGCTACGCTCCCTACCTCAAAATAGGTTTCGCCTTCTGCTAAAATATTGACATCAACAATAATTTCTTCCTCGTTATCAAGGCTTTTATGTTTCCTGCAGAAGATAGGATATTCTTTTCCTTCCTCATAGCGTACAATATACCAGTATCCGTTAAAGAAATAAGGGAGAGACTCGTCGTCTTTTTTGTAGCGGGCTTTCATTTCTTCGAAAAGTTCTTCCTGAAAAGCCTCGGTGTCTTTCATCATAAACTCTTCATAGGCATTTTCCTCTTCAAGGTATTGTATGACTTCAGGATTTTCCCTTTCATTAAGCCAAAAGTAATTGTCAATTCTTCTGTCGCCGTGTATTTCCAGTATTTTTTCTATTTTTTTTGCCTGTGGAGCTTTCATTTAAATATTTTAAATTTATTTGGCCTGGTGTAATGTGCTATAGATTTCTCTTTTTTGGGAATAATTTACAGGACATTTCATTCAATATTAATTCTTGTTCAAATTTAGTTAAAAAACAGCCATCTTTCCGGTATTGAAAAGATGGCTGTTTTATATTGAGTATTAAAGTCTACTTATGAAGACTTTTAATATACTTTTCAAGTGCCATTGTCATAGATGGAGTTTCCTTTGTAGGAGCCATAAGATCTATCTTTAACCCAGCTTCTTCCGCTGCTGCTAGAGTAGTGTTTCCGAAAACGCCAATCTTTGTTTCTTCCTGCTTAAAATCCGGGAAATTCTGCTGAAGAGACTTGATTCCCTGCGGGCTGAAAAAGATCAGCATATCATAATCCTTAGCATTGATGTCCGTAAGATCGCTGCATACTGTTCTGTACATGATTGCCCGCGTCCAGTCCACATTGGCGGTTTCCATTGTTTTTACGATATCCGGGCTTAGGACGTCTGAAGACGGCAAAAGGTATTTTTCAGTAGGGAATTTTTTAAACAGAGGCAGAAGATCCGAGAAGTTTTTCTCCCCAAAGCTGATCTTTCTCTTTCTGTAAACAATATGTTTCTGAAGATAGTTGGCAATCGCTTCAGACTGGCAGATATATCTCATCGTATCCGGAACTGCAAAACGCAATTCTTCGGCAAGTCTGAAGTAATGGTCTATCGCATTTTTGCTGGTGAAAATAATCCCAGTAAACTGCGTCAGATCTATCTTCTGTGTTCTTAGTTCTTTGTTGTCAACTCCTTCGACGTGGATGAAAGGACGGAAATCAATCTTTATTTTTTCCTTCTTTGCTATATCCAGATATGGAGAAGACTCACTAGGCGCTGGTTGAGAAACCAATATAGACTTTATTCTCATCATTGACTCTTATTAAAAAAATAACAACTTCCAAAGCAGCAATAAAGGTGCGATTTGGAGGGTGCAAATATACAAAAATTTATAATACCATTTTTCGGGAAGTATATTGTTTTTGTGAAACAAATAGAAGAAAATCTTGAAAACAGCAACAAATGCAAAAAAGCAGAAGTAGTATGAAAATATTTTATTTCTGTCTATAGGGAAATAATAATGGGTTACACACAGAATTATTAACAAAAATGAAAGAATGAAGTAAAATTTTGTAGAGGTAAAGTAAAAAATTGTCCATTTTTTGCCGTCACCTATGCTTTGGTAAAATAAAAAGCCCAACGCAGATTTCGAAGCATAAAAAAATATGACCGCAAGCAATGTATACCCAAATTTATTAAGCTGATACCCGAAAAGCTGCAGATCATTAATATATTTCGGTACTATGGGAATATACTGTGAAATTAAAGCCGACAATGTAAGTGCCGTTACACAGGAAGTAATGATCCAGCTCGGAAGGTTATTGCTGGCATCAAAATATTTCTGAAGCAGGAAATCTTTCAGGCTGGCATCCCTTTCTATAATATTCATCATGAAAACATACAGAAATATGCATCCTATCAGTATAAAGATTACCCAGTCATTATTCTCAGGTATTCTTACGTGGTTTATAAAGTTTTGTGATAACAGCAAAGGAATATTTTTTGCAAAATTATAGATTATTTTGTATAAAATAAAAAGGTTAAATAAACTATCTTTGCAAACTGAAATGAAAAAACTCGTCATTATCCCTACTTATAACGAAAAGGAAAATATTGAAAATATTATTTCCGCGGTTTTTGCATTGGAGGATGACTTTCATATTTTGGTAGTGGATGATTCTTCTCCGGACGGGACGGCTGAGATAGTAAGGGGAATTCAGAAAAAATTTCCACATTATCTCCATATGTCGGTAAGACATGTAAAAGACGGTTTGGGAAAGGCATATATCCACGGATTTAAGTGGGCTATCGAAAACAAATATGATTATATTTTTGAAATGGATGCCGATTTTTCACACAATCCAAATGATCTGCCGAAACTTTTCGAAGCCTGTCTGAACGCAGACATGGCAATAGGATCACGCTATTCCAAAGGAGTAAATGTGGTGAACTGGCCAATGGGGCGGGTCCTGCTTTCCTATTTTGCTTCCAAATACGTAAGGTTTATTTTGGGACTTCCCATTCATGATACAACTGCAGGCTTTGTCTGCTTTTCCAGAAAAGTTCTTGAAGAAATAGGCTTGAATAATGTGAAGCTTAAAGGATATGGCTTCCAGATCGAGATGAAGTTCAGAGCTTTTAAAAAAGGTTTTAAAATTGTAGAAGTTCCTATTATATTTACAAACAGAATTTTAGGAGAAAGTAAAATGAATGGCGGCATTATTCATGAAGCTGTATTTGGAGTTTTAAATTTAAAATGGAAATCAATAATCAACAGATTATGAAAAAACTGGTCTTCATTTTCGTTATGCTGTGCATGTTCTCATGTAGCGACTATATCGACAAGCCTAAAAACCTGATCGAGCCTGAAAAGATGGCTGAGATCCTGGCTGATCTTGCTATTACAGATCAGGCAGTCATTATATATCAAAACAAAAATCTGGAAGCAGGAACAAGATTTGTCCTTAAAACCCACCAGATAAAATCTGAGGATTTTGTAGAAAGCTTTAAATATTATGTCGTTAAAGACAAAATGAAAGATATTGCGGAAAACGCACAGAAAATAGTATTAAAAAAAGACCCGAAAGCAGACAAATATATACAAGACAAGCTGAAAAACAGTGGTAATACACCTTTTTTAAACAGATAATGATGCGGAAATGTTTCTGCCGCCAAAGCAGAACCGTTAATAGCGGCGAATTAAAAGAATATACGAATGAAATTTTTTAATATAGAAAAAACCTCTGAAGGAAAAGCAAGAGCAGGAGAGATCACTACAGATCACGGAAAGATCCAGACACCTATCTTTATGCCTGTAGGAACTGTAGCAAGTGTGAAAACAGTCCATCAGAGGGAATTAAAAGAAGACATTAAAGCCCAGATTATTTTGGGTAACACATACCACCTGTATCTTCGTCCGACAATGGATATTATGCAGGAAGCAGGAGGGCTCCACAAATTCATGAACTGGGACCTTCCCATCCTTACCGATTCAGGAGGTTTTCAGGTATTTTCCCTTTCCAAAAGCAGAAAAATGTCCGAAGAAGGGGTAAAGTTTAAATCCCATATCGACGGAAGTTATCATATGTTTACCCCGGAAAAGTCTATGGAGATCCAGAGACAGATCGGAGCCGATATTTTCATGGCTTTTGATGAATGTACACCTTATCCTTGCGAATACAATCAGGCCAAAACATCCATGGAGCTTACGCACCGTTGGCTGAAAAGATGTATTGAATGGACTGAGCAGAACAAAGAAATGTATGGCCACAAGCAGAGGCTTTTCCCGATTGTTCAGGGATCTACCTACTCGGACCTTAGGAAAATTTCAGCTGAAGTTATTTCCGAGGCCGGAGCAGAAGGAAATGCCATCGGCGGACTTTCTGTAGGGGAACCGGAAGAAGAAATGTACAGAATTACTGATGAAGTTACCGATATTCTTCCAAAAGACAAACCAAGGTATCTTATGGGAGTAGGAACCCCATGGAATATCCTTGAATCCATTGGCTTAGGTATCGATATGATGGACTGTGTAATGCCTACCAGAAATGCCAGAAATGCAATGCTTTTCACCTGGCAGGGCGTAATGAACCTTAAAAATGAAAAATGGAAGCGTGATTTTTCTCCTCTCGACGAGTTTGGAACAAGTTATGTAGACAGAGAATATTCAAAAGCATATCTGCGCCATTTATTTGTGTCAAAAGAATATCTTGCAAAACAGATTGCGTCCGTACATAATCTGGCGTTTTATTTAGACCTTGTGAAGGTGGCTAGAGAGCACATTGTGGCAGGTGACTTCTATGAATGGAAAAAATCTGTAGTACCGGTTCTTAGACAAAGACTTTAAACAGAAAAAGGATATGATCAAAATTATAGACAGATATATTATCAAAAAATACCTTGGAACATTCAGTTTCATGCTGATATTGCTGTCTATAGTTGTGTTGGTTATTGATGTGCAGCAGAAAATCCCGAGGATAGAAAATGCAAAAGCATTGGACCCTAAGCTGGATTTGATGTACTTTCTGATCAACTTCTACCCCTTTTGGATCATTAACCTGGTTGTAACCTTCCTTTCTATTCTGGTATTTATTTCGGTGATTTATTTTACCTCCAGAATGGCAAATAATACTGAAATTGTTGCCGTGATCAGTAGTGGGGCAAGTTTTCACAGATTTGCAAAGCCTTACCTGTATACCTCACTTTTCATTGCCCTGATATCGCTTCTGGTGAATCATATGGTGCTGCCGTGGGCTAATATCAAGAAAAATCAACTCGAGGCCTATACCTATAATGCGGCGAACAAAGAAAAGATCCTGGGAACAGGTCCTGCCTCTGCCCAATTAAGCAAAATGGAATACATTTTCGTGAATTCCTGGAACAAAAGAGAAACAAGAGGTTCGGGCTTTGTCTATCAGAAATTTGATAAAACAAGAAAAATGACTTACGAGCTTAAGGCATCGGAAGTATATTGGGATAAGGCTAAAAAACAGTTTACGCTTACCAACTATCTGGAAAAGACCATCAATAAAGATAACTCTGAAAAACTGGGCAATGGTGCTGAAATAAAGAAAAGCTACGGGCATTCTCCAGAAGAACTCTTCCCGAACGAGCTTTTGGGACAGAATAAAACTACTCCGGAGCTTATAAAATTCATTGACAGGGAAAAAGAAAAAGGAAACAGCAACCTGAATTCTTATCTTAATGAGTTCCATCAGAGAACTTCAATGCCTGTTTCCATTATTATTTTGACGTTCCTGGCGCTTTCACTGGCATCCCAGAAAAAAAGAGGAGGCCTCGGAGTCAACCTTGCCATAGGAATTTCCCTTGCATTTGTTTTTGTTTTCTCATTTGAAGCATTAAAAGTGGTTTCAGAGAACAAAAGCCTGTCACCGGCAGTTGCCATGTGGCTGCCTAATATGGTTTTCTTCCCGCTTACCCTGTACCTGTATCTGAAAAGAGCCAATCAATAAAGAAGCTTGATTTCTTTATGATAAAAGGGCTTTAAGCCATCTCTTTCAAGTTCTATCCATAGTTCTCCCTTTTCGTCAGCATTCCGGATAATGCCATTTTGTCTCTCTTTTTCCATTTCGAAGACTGAGATCTCATCTTTACGATATAAATTCCGGTTGAATTGGTCAATGATTTCCTGATCAGACGGAATGTTTTTCAGTTTTTCCGATACGTATTCGTGAAGATTTAAAGTAAAATCATCAAGGTCGTAAACCCGTTCTGTCTGCGTCAGAAGTGATCCTGCGTGGGATATTTCGTCAAAATGATCCTGCTGGACATTGAAACCTGCTCCTATGATAAAATAATTATTTTGATTAATTTTTTTCTTTTCAATTAAAATTCCGACGATTTTTTTATTTTTAAGGATAATATCATTCGGCCACTTTATCTTTACATCATTATCAGTCAAATTGGCAAGGAAATCCCGGATAACCACTGCGGTATAGTAATTGAATATAAAATCTGAGAGCAGAAAGCTCTGAGCTTTAACCGCCAGCGTATACGCAACATTTTTTCCGGCCGCCGCCGCCCAGGTATTTCCATATTGTCCGCGGCCTTTAGTTTGATTGAATGTATATAAAGCAGTAAAATCTGAATTTCCGTAAAGTAAAAACCGGGATATTTCGTCATTAGTAGAAGAACACTCTTTTAAATAAAATAATTGACCCATTTAAGAAAACTTTAAGACTTTAAAGGGCTAAAAATAAGGCTAAAGTAAAAGAAAAACAATAAATTTGCAGATTATAGATATTTTAATGAATAAAACAGCAGAAAAGCAGGCACTAATAGATAAAATTGTTGAAGCCATCCAGGATGTAAAAGGAGAAGATATAATGATTTTTGATCTTTCAAAAATTGAAAATTCTGTAGCGGAAACTTTTATAATTTGTAGCGGAAACTCCAATACACAGGTTTCTGCATTGGCAGGAAGTGTAGAGAAAAAAGTAAGAAACGATCTTAAAGATAGACCTTGGCATGTAGAAGGTACCGAAAACTCAATGTGGGTTTTGGTAGATTATGTAACAGTGGTAGTGCATATTTTCCAGAAAGAAGTACGTGAATATTACGATATTGAAGAACTTTGGGGAGATGCAGCAATTACCAAAATAGAATATGAATTTTAAATTTTAAAAAGTATAAATGAACAATAAAGGATTCAACTGGTTTTTTCCAATTGCAATCGTGGCTCTTTTGTTATTTTTCGGTTCCAATTTCTTAGGAGGCGACAGTGCAAAATCTATTGATGAGGATGCTTTCTTTAGGGAAATGCAGGCAGGAAAGGTCCAAAACGTTATCATATACAAAGACACAGAGAAAGCTGATGTTTTCCTCACAAAAGCAGCAAAGACAGCAATGGTCAGTAAAACGGCCAACCAAAGCAATCCTCTTTCTGCATTCGATATGGCTCCAAAAGCAGATTTTTCTGTAAAATACGGAGACCTTCAGCTTTTCCTTCAGAAATTTGATCAGATAAAAGCTGCAGACGCCAACATCAAAACCACAAAAGATTATGGGGCAGGCAAAAATCCTTTCATGGATATCCTGGTTTCAGCGTTGATATGGATTGCGATCTTAGGTCTTTTCTACTTCCTTCTTTTCAGAAAGATGGGTGGAGGCGGAGGCCCTGGCGGGCAGATCTTCTCAATAGGAAAATCTAAAGCGAAACTTTTTGACGAAAAAGAAAGAATCCAGGTGACATTTAAAGATGTTGCAGGTCTTGAAGGAGCGAAAGAAGAAGTACAGGAAGTGGTAGATTTCCTGAAGAATTCTGAAAAATATACAAAGCTGGGAGGAAAAATTCCTAAAGGAGTGCTGCTTGTAGGCCCTCCGGGAACCGGTAAAACATTATTGGCAAAAGCTGTTGCAGGTGAAGCCAAAGTACCGTTCTTCTCCCTTTCAGGTTCAGATTTCGTAGAAATGTTCGTTGGTGTAGGAGCTTCAAGAGTTAGAGATCTTTTTGCCCAGGCAAAAGCTAAATCTCCGGCTATCATCTTTATTGATGAGATTGATGCAATCGGACGTGCAAGAGGAAAAAATAATTTCTCAGGCGGAAACGATGAAAGAGAAAACACCCTGAACCAGCTTCTTACAGAAATGGACGGTTTTGGAACAGATGTGAACGTTATCGTAATGGCTGCTACCAACAGAGCTGATATCCTTGATAAAGCCCTGATGAGAGCCGGACGTTTTGACCGTTCGATTTATGTAGACCTTCCGGAATTGCACGAAAGAAGAGAGATATTTGATGTTCACTTGAAAAAAATCAAGCTGGATGATACTGTTGACAGAGATTTCCTTGCAAAACAAACCCCTGGATTCAGTGGAGCGGATATCGCGAATGTATGTAACGAAGCGGCATTAATTGCAGCGAGAAACAGTCATACCTCTGTTACAAAACAGGATTTCCTTGATGCTGTAGACAGAATCATCGGAGGTCTTGAAAAGAAAAACATGGCTATCAAACCGTCTGAAAAAAGAAGAGTTGCTTATCATGAAGCAGGTCATGCTACGATCTCATGGTTGGTAGAGCACGCAGCACCACTTTTAAAAGTAACAATTGTCCCGAGAGGACGTTCTTTAGGTGCGGCATGGTATCTTCCTGAAGAAAGGCAGCTGACCACTACCGAACAAATGTTGGACGAATTGTGTGCAACTTTAGGAGGCAGAGCAGCAGAGCAGGTTATTTTTAATAATATTTCAACAGGAGCACTGTCTGATCTGGAATCAGTAACGAAAAGAACACAGGCTATGGTTACTGTTTACGGTCTAAGCCCTAATATCGGTAATATTTCTTACTACGACAGCTCAGGCCAGTCTGAATATTCTTTCGGTAAACCTTATTCCGAAGAGACGGCTACGAAAATTGATGCAGAGATCAAATCGATCATCGAAAATCAATATGAAAGAGCGGTAAGAATTCTTACTGAGAATAAAGATAAGCTTGATGCTCTGGCAAATAAGCTTTTAGAAAAAGAAGTGATCTTCCGCGAAGATCTTGAAGAGATATTCGGTAAAAGAGCATGGGATCCTGAGTTAACAGAAAGACCTGTTACCAGCACGATCTCTACTGCAAAACAACCCGATGAGCAGATCATTATTCAAGACAAGGAAGAAGGAAGTGAAGTTCAGGCTCCGGAAAGCCCGACTCAACTTTAAAAATACTTCCAAAATATATTTAAAAAAAACCTGATATTCTTAGAATTGTCAGGTTTTTTCATATTTAAGGACTATTTTTAGAATCTATTGTAATTAATTTTCTATTTTTGTATAAAGTTGACTAAAAATAGATTAAGTTGAATTTATTCAAGAGGATTGTAAGCAAACTTACCAACCAGCCTGAGGAAGAAGAAAAACAGAGTCTGGAAAAGCTCGGGGATTCGCTGAAAAATGCGGATCTTGACTATAAGTTTGCGCAATTATTTACGCATTCAGGAGGTTTTTTCAATTACTGTGCAGATGAAGCGGAAGCTCTACAGACTTTAAATCAGATTGTGAAGATAGAAGGAATTAGCAATGTTTTCTGCTGGGACAAAGAGCTTCAGAGCTTTTTGAACGTGGTGAAAACACCTTTTACTTCTGAAATGGAGCATACCAACGATGCAGCCTTCATTACCTGTGAATATCTTATTGCTTATGACGGCAGGATCATGCTTTCGCATAACAATATCCTGCATTACCACTCTTCAAGACTTCCGGGTAAAATCATTATCATGGCCAATGTATCACAGATCGTGAACAACCTTAATGATGCAATGGGAAAAATAAAAAGGAACGGAAATATCAAAAACCTTACTTCCATCAGCGGAGGCCAGTCAAGCTTAGATACTTCTTCCAATACAAATACAAAACTGTTTTTATTGCTGCTTGAAGATTAAGCATCAACTTATAAATTTTACATTTTGGACAAAAACCTTATTCAAAGAACCATTTCCGGACTTGTTTACGTTGCCGTTATCATTCTTTGCACAACACCGCTGGGTGCCCAGCTCATCAACAAGATCCATCCGGACCTTATCAGACAGGAATATTTGTACCACGGTCTGATCACGCTTTTGCTGCTGGTAGGTACCTGGGAATGCATTAAGATCATGAAGTTTGGGAAAGGCTATGAAAAATGGGTCGTACTCCCGCTGGTTATTTTTATTTACTATGTTTTTTCCAAAAGATATTTCAAGCATGATTTCTTTTTCGATTTCAGACTGAACGAAATACTGGCTATTTCCCTGATCGCGATTGCAGTGGTTACGTTATTCAAATATTCCAACGAATTATATTATGACAGCGGAAAGCTGATATTTACGGTCATCTATGTGGCATTGCCTTTCAGCTTTGCATTAGGTCTGCCTAAGTTTTCAAGCTTCGAAGGGACATTTTCACTTGAGGTTCTTTTCCTGTTTATTCTGATCTGGAGCAGTGACACTTTCGCTTATCTTACCGGAAAGTTTTTCGGGAAACATAAAATGGCCCCTAAAATCTCCCCAAAGAAGACCTGGGAAGGATATGCCGGAGGAGTTGTCCTGACGTTGATTTTATCTTACTTTATAGAGCATTACCAGCCGGAACTTCGCGGGAACTGGATGGTGGTAGGTTTCCTGGTTGCTGCATTTGCTCCGTTGGGTGATCTTGTAGAAAGCCAGCTTAAAAGAAATTTCGGGGTAAAAGACAGCGGAAACATCATTCCGGGGCATGGAGGGGTGCTGGACAGACTGGACAGTTTTTTAATCTGCGTTCCTGTCGTATATTTGTACTTTATTTTAGAAAAATTTATTTAATCTCATGAAATTACATAAGGAATCAAAAGGAACGATTGCCGTAGCAACGATACTGTTTATCATCATAAGTATATTGGCTATTTATTTTCTTAAAATATGGTCGTTACTGATCATTATGCCGTTATTGGTGGTTTACAGTTTAGTATTTTGGTTTTTCAGGGTTCCGGATCGTAATATACTTGAGCACAGGGAAAATGTGATTGCTCCGGTAGACGGAAAAGTGGTTATGATTAAAGAGGTAGAGGAGACTGAATTTATTAAAGGAAAAGCCATTCAGGTTTCTATCTTCATGTCACCGCTTAATGTTCACATCTGCAGATATCCCGTTTCCGGAAAAGTGATCTATAAGAAATACCATCCCGGAAAATATCTTGTAGCATGGCACGAAAAGTCATCTACAGAAAATGAAAGGACGACGGTAGCCGTAGAAACAGCCACCAATCATCAGGTAGTATTCAGACAGATTGCAGGATACGTGGCAAGAAGGATTGTTTTCTACTGTAATGAAGGAGATCAGGCAAAAGCCGGCCATGAGTTCGGTTTCATTAAATTCGGCTCAAGAATGGATGTTTTCCTGCCTTTGGATACTGAAATCATCTGCAAGATAGGAGACATTACAAAAGGAGGTCTGGATGTGATTGCCAAAATGAAAGATTAATACAGAATAAAAATCAAGATATAAAAAGGAGAAATTAAATTTTCTCCTTTTTTTTTGTCCATTTTATTAAAATTGTTTCCGATCTGAATTCATTTATTTAATTTCAGTATTTATTTTTCCAAGTTTTTGTACGCATGCGTGGTATTGAGTATTCATTTTATAGGGTGTATTTCTTCAAATCAGTATTTTTGCACAAGTATTATTTTCTTATCAAATTATTTTATTGCTGTTTTCGGGTATAAAACAAAAATATTCTTTTCATTTAATTATATTCAAAACATAATAATTTTTTTGCGTATTAATTGATTATAATCTGAATAATGTCATATATTTACGTAAATAGCTGAAAAATTATACGAGTTTATCAAGCTGGCAATCTGGCTTGATGATTTAATAAAAAACACCTTTCACAATCTTTCATTCAGCAAACAACTGCAGACAGATTCACTTGTCCTGCTGTTTTGTGTGTATTTGATGAGTATTAATATGAATTCAAGTTGCCCGTCCTGTACAAAAAGCAACTTGAGCACTATGATAACACAAAAACACAGAACACGATGATTTTTAAAAATTTCTTACGAATGATCAGCAGTGAAGCAGAGGAATTATATGATGAAGATGAACGTAATTATCTTAATCTTATTAATAAATATCTTCTCTTCCTTTTCCTGTTGTTCTTATTTTATTCAGTATTTATTATTATTTTTTTCGGAGATGCGGTAATTTCTACATTTTTAACGATTACCACTCTTTTCTGGTTCTTTTTAATGGCTGTTAAAGGAAAGACAAACCGCTACAAAAAAGTATTGAAGACAAGTGTTATTTTCGTTTTTATTCTGCTCGCTTTTATCATCAGCTTCTTTCATATTTATACTTTTAAAAATGCGGGAGTCGAGTACTTTTACTTTTCACTTTTATTTGCTATTCCATTCTTTTTCAATTATAAGGAAAACTTTATTTCAATCCTGATTCTTGCCTTTATCATCAGTGTCAATTGCATTGCCTGTTTATATTTTGACTTTGATTTTCTTCCTAAAAGCACTTTTTTTCAAGCCGGGGACTTCAAAACTATAAAACTGCTTAATATTTTATTTTCCATAGCATCATTTCTTATGGACATCTCCTTTATTACTCAAAAAGATGATCTGATCTACGGACTTATGGAAGATACACGAGCGAAGGATTATACTATAGAAGATCTGCAGAAGACCAATACCGAGCTTCTGAAACAGCAAATGCTCATTAATCATCTTACGGAAGAAAATATCCGTGAAATTTATAGCCTGGCAGAAAGTAACTCGCCGCTCTTCTTTGATAAATTTCAAATCTTTTTCCCACATTTTATTCCTGCTGTGTTATCAAAAAATCCAAACCTTATTCATTCCGAACTTTATTTCTGTGCCCTAATGAAGATTGACTTTGATACTAAGAAAATAGCGCAGTGTACAAAAAGCAGCATCAGGGCAGTGGAAAGTAAAAAATACAGAATCAGGAAAAAGCTGAATATTCCTTCTGAAATGAATATCAACAGTTTTATTCTTAAAATATAATTTTTTTACGAGAGTGAGTAGTATTACGTAGAAGGAAAGGCTTTAATTCAGTTTGCTGTTGATATTTTTGCTTCAGGATGAATTTAAAACAGATACATATCGGAAGCTTAGTGAAAGCAAAAGTAGAAGAGCTCCGTATATCTTCCGGAAGAATTATGAATTACCTGCATTGTACCGAAGATGAAATGGAAGAGATGTACCTGAAGGAAAGCATGGAAACCCAAAAGCTGCTCAGATGGAGCAAGCTTCTGCAGTTTGATTTCTTTAGAATTTATACCGGACATCTTATTCTTTATGCTCCTCAGTCTCATATGCGCAAAGGGATTAAATTGGAGAAATCTACTCTTACATTCAGGAAAAGTGTTTATACGGAAGAGGTTAAGGTATTTATACTGGATAAGATAATGACTGGTGAAATGAAGGTACATGAAATCGTGAAAAAGTATAAAATTCCGAAGACGACCCTTTACAAATGGATAAAAAAAGTATAAACATGCCGGATTTCAAACAAATATATACTGATATTATCACTGAAAAATTCCCTGAAAAAATAAATGATCCGCTCATAATAAATAAGCTGGATTCTTTAAGTACTGCAATTGATATTCTAAAATTCAACAAATTGATCTTTGGCCAGGCGGAATATGCTGTAGAAATTAAAAATCAAAGACTGCGTTCTTATGATGAATCGTCCATCCGTGAAATTCTTAATTACCAGTATAAGAATAAGCTGACCAATGCAGAAACAGCCAATCATTTCAAAACCAGCCGGAACACTATTGCCAGATGGAGGTCTATTTATAAGGCGGAGTGATTTCTTAATTATTTCTATTTTTCTCGTAAAATGTTGATTGATTGTACGTTTTACTACGCACGAGTAGTATTGCGTAGGGTTTTTTAAGAGAATAAGCTATTGTGGTTGATACTTTTGCATTGGCTGAAAGGTCAATTTAAAAAATAACAAACATAATTATTTCGAAATGATGAAAACAAATTTTACAACAGCGAAAATCAAAATTCTGCTTCTGGCTATGGTTTTGGTTTTTGGACAGTTCTATTCTCAGGCTCAAAACGGTGCAGTAGGGATCAATACATCTTTGCCTAACGAAAATTCGGTTTTGGATGTGGTATCTGGCGGAAACAATAAAGGGATACTCATTCCACGCCTTACCGAAACCCAAAGAGATGCGATAATCATCAATAAGCTTAAGGATGATGGCCTTACCATTTACAATACAACAGAAGACTGCTTTAATTACTGGAGCCTTGCAGACGATGAATGGAAAAGTGTTTGCGGACAGCTGGGAAAAGCTGTATTTACAGTGGACTGTTCCAATACAAAAGCAATGGGGACATATGTAAAAGGCAGAGAATTAACTACATCCAACTATCTGAGTATTTCGGTCAATGTGATTAAAGCGGGAAATTATACCATCTCGGGAACTACTCCCAACGGATATAACTTTTATGGAACAGGAACATTCCTTAATACAGGTGTGCAAACCATTCAGATTGCAGGGCAGGGAACTCCTGTGAGTGTTCAGACTGACATGGTATCGCTGAATGCCAACGGAAACGATGTGACCTGTACGCCTGCTGTATCTATAAACGTTCTAAGCCCTGCCGGGACTTATACCATGAGCTGTGGAAGTGCTGTTGTCAATGGAGTCTATAAAGTAGGAACGGCGCTTAACTCCTCCAATACCATTACATTACCGGTCAATGTTTCTGCATTAGGAAGCTATACCATTACGACGAATACGGTAGACGGGATTTCGTTCAGAAGTTCAGGGACATTTACTGCTACGGGAAGCCAAAATGTAACCTTAAGCGGTACAGGAACTCCATCTTCTACAGCTGTAAAAACAATGACTATTACTTCTGACAGCCAGGGAGGAGTGTCAACAACCTGTAATGTAAATATCATTGTAGTAATTCCCAAAAAAACAGTTTTACATATAGGTCTGGAGACGGCTTACGGATATAGCGCTTTTACAGGACCTTCCAGAAGCCTGATGGATTCTCCCACCAATTTTGGAACAACGACTTCAAGTATTGTAAAGTATGAAGGTTTTACCCATACGTCGCTGGGAAATTCACCATCTTCCGCAGCACTTCAGGCAGCCCTGAACAATAAGCCGGATATTGTAATTATTGGGTATAATTATACTCCAAATACAACTGATGCCGGATATATCGCCTCCTATCTTAATAAAAAAGGAATTGTGATTGCTTTAACTGATGATACAGGGACTGCACAGAATTTATTCAGAGGGATCTTTTCAGATCCTACCATTTCAGCATCCTATGGAGCAGGAGCAGGTTCTGTATATGCACTATCCAATACAGATGATCCTATATTGAATGGTCCTTTCGGAGATGTAAGGGGAAAAAACTGGGGCGAAGATGCTTCTACAACAGTTGGAATGTCAGGTCTTACAAGTGGATTTATTCCTTACAGTTACGCTCAACCTATTAACAGCACAACAGCAAGAACCGGTCTTTCCGGACTTAGAAGCAGCAGCCTAAGCTTTATATGGTTTGGTGACGGAGGTTTTCTAAGCAATGAAAATGCAAACGGGAGCCCGTATTCAAGCAACACGATAGAGCCCTTCGTAGCACCAAGTTCAGGTGGATATTTTCCCGTGCAGAAAGCCACGTATGGTTATGCGGGAAACGGGTATTCGACCGGAGGAATGCAGGTGCAAAATTCCATACTGTTTGCAAACATGATTGCATGGGCAATTAAACAGGCAGAATTCAGCGGAATTAATACACAGTAGTGAAAAGTTCTTAAACAAGGCTGCGGCATGGTGAAACCATGCTGCAGCTTTTATTTTATATGCTTTTTAACCTCTTCTACAAGATTCAGAATAATCCCAACAGGCAAATCTTCTTCCATGTCAATCAGAAGGATTTTAAACTTCTTTCTGCCATCCTGAAGCAAGAGCGGATGATGAAGCCTGTCTCCATGATAAAAACTTATATAATGTTGCTGGTGCTTTTTACTGTAGTAAAGATAGCACAGCATTTTCTTTTTGTATTTAAAGAATGGAAGCCCGAAGCTTAATGTTTCTGTTATATTTTCTGTGTCGGATTCCAGGATCTTTTGACGTAAAAACAAAAGAGCACTTCTTTCAGGTTCTTTGATTCTGTAGAAGTACTCTTGTATAGGATTCATTTAAGTGAATTTAATTCAATAAACGATTAGTCAAAATTTTGAAGCTCCACGAGCTTATGGTACATTCCTTTCTTAGCGATAAGGTCATGATGCGTTCCCTGTTCCACTACAATTCCTTTCTCCATCACTACGATCCAGTCTGCTTTTTGTATCGTTGAAAGCCTGTGGGCAATAACCAGGGATGTTCTGTTTTCCATCATTTTATCCAGGGCATCCTGAACGAATCTTTCAGATTCCGTGTCCAGGGCAGAAGTGGCTTCATCCAAAATCATCACCGGTGGATTTTTCAATACGGCTCTGGCAATAGATACCCTCTGTTTCTGACCGCCGGAAAGTTTATTTCCATCATCCCCGATATTGGAGTCGTATCCATCAGGAAGATTCGAAATGAAGTTATCAGCATTAGCAATTTTTGCAGCCTCCACTACCTCTTCTTTGGTAGCATCAGGTTTACCCATAAGGATATTATTATAAACCGAATCATTGAATAATACAGACTCCTGGGTTACCATTCCCAGAAGCTGGCGGTATTCTTTCAATTTTAAATGTTTAATGTCAGTTCCGTCAATTAAAATTTCACCCTCATTCACATCATAGAATCTGGCCAACAGGTTGGCAATCGTTGTTTTTCCGCTTCCGCTCTGTCCTACAAGAGCGATTGTTTTCCCTTTAGGAATGATCAGCGAGAAATTTTTAAGGATAACATTATCTTTATCATAATAGAATCCAATATTTTTGAATTCAATCTGGTTATTAAGTGTAGAGATAGAAACAGGCTCAGCAATTTCCTCTACCTTTAAATCATAATCAAGAACTTCAGCTACTCTTTCCAAACTTGCCATACCTCCTTGGATAGAAGAGATTGCGCTGGAAAGCTTTTTGGCAGGATCCAAAATCTGGAAGAACATTCCGATGAAAACCAGGAAAGCCTGAGGTTTCATAGTCTGCTCCTCTAAAATCTGAGTTCCGGCATACCAGGTAATGATAAGAATGGTAATAGAGCCAAGGAATTCGCTCATAGGAGAAGCCAGTTCTCTTCTTCGGCTCATATCTATGGCAAATTTCTGCCAGTTGGTAGTTGTTTCGTTGAATCTGTTCTTAAGGATCTTATCCGCATTGAAGATTTTGATCACCTTAGATGATTTTAAAGTTTCGTCTACCAGTGAAAACAGGTTTCCGAGTTCAGCCTGCGCATAATGGGCCTGCTTTTTTAAGCTTTTTCCGGTCCATGAGATCAGCAATCCCATAACCGGGAAAACAACAAGTGAAAACAGGGTCAGCTGAGGAGACAGCAAAAATAACGCAATCAATGAAGAGATGATCATAAACGGAGCATTGATGATATCCACTAACACACCCATAATTCCACCTTCTACACCCCCGATATCATTGGAAATCCTGGACATCATGTCTCCTTTTCTCTGTTCTGTAAAGAAAGAGACAGGAAGCTGCAGGAATTTATTATACATTGCAGTACGAAGATCTTTGGTAATGCCCACACGGTAATTCACCAAAAGGAAAGCACCTATATACCTGAAAATATTCCTTAGTAAAAATGAAACTCCTGTAATGGCACACAGAACAGCAAGTACGTAAACAGCACCATGCTGATCAATCTGTGTCTGTACAAAATAATAAGCTTTATCCTTTATATAGTTGAAATAATCGCCGAAGGCTCCGCTCCATACCGGTTCTTTTCCCTGTCTTTCAATCGTGCCGAACATCAGTCCCAAAATAGGAAGCATAGTTCCTACAGATAAGATATTGAGTAAGGAGTACAGTATATTGAAAAACATACTTCCGAAAAGGTATTTTTGATGCGGTTTCGCGAAATAAAGTATTCTTTGTAATGGTTTCATTCAATGAAAAATTGGATAGCAAAATTACGTAAAATTAAAGGAAAAGACGTTCTTAATCCTGTTTTACTTTAGTTAATATGTTTCAATTAAATATGTTTTGTTACAAACGTTTGTTTAGTTTTCAGTGCTCAGACGGTTTCAGGACATGAAAAAAACCGCCAGCCCGGCGGTTTTTTTGTCATTTATTATTTAAATATTATTTAAAATTTTACTTTGTCGTTATATTTTGGGGCGAAATTCTGTGGAGTCAGTTTTTCCAAAGTTTTTCCAACGTTATTGATGATGGTTGTTAAATTATCAAAATCTACAACCTTTACGTCGTCACTTTCGTTATGGTAATGGGAAGCTTTCGTCATATCCACAGTAGAGAATGAGTGGGCAATAATCTTTTTCTTTACAAAGCTTACATTATCTGATCTGTAGAATAATTTTTGAGCCGCATACGGATCAGAATTGATTTTTAATCCGTTTGCTGCATACTTATTAAAAAGTTCATCGAAATCGGAAAACTCATCGCCGGTCATAAAAAGTGCATTTTTTCCAAACTGGGATTCAGTAGCCACCATTTCAAAATTGAAAAGTGCCGTCATATTATTATATACCTTATCTAAACCGGCATCTGTGGAAATAGCTCTTGAGCCAAGCATTCCTTTTTCCTCCCCATTGAAGGCCATAAACACCATGGAGAATTCCGGCTTTTTATTTTTAAAATAATCGGCAATACCTGCTAAAGTTGTAATTCCACTTGCATCATCATCAGCACCATTATAAATATTGTCACCGGCTTTATCACTTGTTCCGATATGGTCGAAATGCCCTGAGAACCCTAAGTATTTATCTGTCTTTCCTTTTTTGATTCCACATACATTATAAACTTTTTTTCCTTTATATTCGAAAGGGATCAGGTAAGAGTTTCCCGTACAGTATTCAAGTTTGTTTTCTTTAAAAAGCGTTGCAATATATTCTGCAGCCTTATCATTTTCCGGAGTTCCGATCTCGCGGCCTTTCATTTCATCTGAAGCCAGTGTCGCAAGTATAGTGGTTACTCTTTCTTTTGAAACCTCCTGAGCAAATGTAAATGCTGAGAAGAATGACAGGGCAAGGTAGGTTAGTTTTCTCATTTTTTGATATAATTTATAGGATCAGTCGTATTCTTAACGGAAATGTTGCATGAAGTGATATAAAATTAATCTTTAAAGTAAAATTTAATCAGGATCATACATTGGAACTGTTAAAGAAGGTAAGGTATAAGAAAAATTAAAATTACCTGAAAATTTTTTAAACGCAAAGGATTCAAGGGAGCAAAAAAGGAATCAATACGATTGATTTGATGAAGCGTGCGTTTTTAGCCCGTACCTTCATCAACGGTGAAGCCGGTATCTTTACTTAAAATAATACAGTTTGAATATGAAACTTTGTGTTAAAAAAAGACTAGGCTATAACAAAAAAACAGCTCCTTTCGGAACTGTTCTCACTCAAAAAATCGTTGTAAGGCTATCGAAGTCGGTCTACAGATTTCACGAGCCTCTCATCTCTGCGGATGTATGCGTTTGCAATAAACAGACATATTACCGCGATCAATGGGAAAACCGGCTCAATACCCTTCTCAGGAATCTGAATTCCTCCGGATAAGTTTAGTAACCAGTACGCCAATACACCAATCAACAAAACGTTTATAATGATGCTGAATGTATTCAGCAAAATTTGTCTTTTCCTGTTTTTAAAACTGAAAATACTCAATGCTCCTGCCAAAACCAGGGCAATACAGCTGATATCAATGACCGGAATATTGCCAAAAACGTCAACATCCTGTCCTGTAATGAAAAGGAAAACTGCGGCCAAAACAGCCAAAAGAGTCCATATAGTCTGTATTCTCTGTAGCATAGATTATTAAATACCAGGCAAAAATAACATAAATTTTGCACAATTCAAAAATAAGTGTAGATTTGCATTATACATATGTACTTGAAAACAAAAGTCACCGGACTTACTTTTCTTACTCACAATTAATTACATTTTTACATTAAGTATGTTTAACATAGAAACGTTAAGGTCAAAATCCGTAACGGAACTGACTAAAATCTTAAAAGATTTAGGCGTTAAAGTTGCTAGAAACAGCAATGATAATGATAAGATCTTTGCCGTTCTTGACTTTCAGGCTTCTAACCCTAAAGTTGCAAAAGATTATTTCAACGCCACAGAAACCAGTATGGATACTGAAGAAAAACCGGCAGATAAACCTGCCAAGGCTCCTGTAAAAAAAACAGCGCCTAAAAGACAACCTGCCAAACCCAAAGCAGAAGTAAAAGCACCCAATGAAGAAAGCCCTAAAGCTGAAGAAAAAGTAGAAGAAAAGGTGCCGGCTGCTGAAGAAAAACAGGAAGAGCCCAAAGCTGAAACAGTTTCCGCTCCTGAAGAAAACAATTCAGCACAGGCTAGGAAAAAAAGAAAAAGAGTAACTGCCAACACAGGCAACACAGAAGCTCCCCAGGAAAGAGCAGAAGCTCCTAAAAATGCAGAACCTCAGGAATCTGCTCCATCAGAAGAAAAGCCTGCTACTTCCCAACCTCAGGCCAGATCCCAACAAAAAGGACACAACAACCCGCAAAACAGCGGAAATCAAAATAAGAACCCTAATCAGCATCAAAACCAAAATCAGGGTCAAAATCAAAATCCTAACCAACACCAGAATCCAAATCCAAATCAAAATCAGCAAAGACAACATGCTGACAGAAATGAGGAGCACCATTCTGAGCACAGAAAAGAATTTAGTTTTGACGGTATGGTAAGCATTGAAGGGGTTTTGGAAATCCTTCCGGATAACTACGGATTCCTTCGTTCATCTGATTTCAGTTATATCTCTTCTCCTGATGATGTGTATGTGTCTACGGCACAGATCAGAAATTTTGGTCTGAAAACCGGAGATACCGTTAAGGGAATTGTAAGGCTCCCGAAAGAAGGTGAAAAATATTTTTCATTACTGAAACCTACGGAAGTGAACGGACGTGATCTTGCGTTCATCAAAGACCGTGTTGCCTTTGAATATTTAACTCCGCTTTTCCCTGAAGAGAAATTCAACCTTACTGGGAATGGATCTACGCTTTCAACAAGAATTGTAGATCTTTTCGCACCTATAGGAAAAGGACAAAGAGCGATGATCGTTGCCCAGCCTAAAACAGGTAAAACGATGTTGCTTAAAGATATTGCCAACTCTATTGCGGCCAATCACCCTGAAGTATATATGATGGTGCTCCTGATTGACGAACGTCCTGAAGAAGTTACAGATATGGAAAGAAGTGTCAATGCGGAAGTTATTGCCTCCACATTTGATGAAGCGGCTGACAAACATGTAAAAGTGGCGAATCTTGTTTTAGCAAAAGCCCAGAGAATGGTAGAATGCGGACACGATGTGGTGATTTTACTGGATTCAATTACAAGATTGGCAAGAGCCTATAACACCGTTACTCCGGCATCAGGAAAGGTTCTTTCCGGTGGGGTAGATGCTAATGCGCTTCACAAGCCGAAAAGATTTTTCGGGGCGGCCAGAAAGATTGAAGGAGGAGGTTCACTAACCATTATTGCCACAGCACTTATCGATACCGGTTCTAAAATGGACGAAGTGATCTTCGAAGAATTTAAAGGAACAGGGAACATGGAACTTCAGCTGGACAGAAAAATCGCCAACAGAAGAATTTATCCTGCAATTGATCTTGTGTCTTCAAGCACGCGTAGGGATGATCTTCTTTTAGATGAGGTGACTTCACAGAGAATGTGGATCTTCAGAAAATACCTTTCTGAAATGAATCCTGTAGAAGCAATGGAATTTGTTAATAAAAACATCAGAGGAACTTTAAATAATGAAGAATTCCTGATGTCTATGAATAAATAGATTAATTTAATTGTTAATTAAAAGCACGAAAATCAATTGATTTTCGTGCTTTTTTGTGCCTGAAAGTTTTTAATGCTTTGTTAAATTGTGATAGCGTTAAGGATTATCAGTTTATATTCTTTTTTTTCAAATTGATTTTCGGGATATTTTAGACTGAAATAACCGCTATCTTCCAGCTTCTGTCTTTCTCTTATAAAATTTAATTCATTCTAAATCAATATATCAATGTTAAAGATTTATTAAAGTAATCCCCAGTATTTGATAATAGCTTAAATATTGGTTAAATTTGGATATAACATTAAAAATAAAATTATGTCATTTGAATTACCAAAATTAGGATATGCATATGATGCATTGGAGCCGACTATCGATGCAAAAACTATGGAGATCCACCATACAAAACATCACCAGGCGTATATTGACAATTTAAATAAAGCGATTGAAGGAACTGAATTGGCAGGAAAAACGATCGAAGAGATCTGCCAGACAGGAACTGATAAGCCAGCAGTAAGAAATAATGGAGGAGGACACTTTAACCACTCTTTATTCTGGGAAATTTTAACTCCGGGCGGAAGCAAAGAGCCTGTAGGAAACGTAAAAGCTGCTATCGAAGCTTACGGTGGCCTTGAAAAATTTAAAACAGATTTTTCTGATGCTGCTAAAACCAGATTTGGTTCAGGATGGGCTTGGCTGATTAAAAATGCAGACGGATCTGTATCTGTTTCTTCTACTCCAAACCAGGATAATCCGTTAATGCCTGTTGCAGACGTTAAAGGAACTCCGGTTCTTGGATTGGATGTTTGGGAGCATGCTTACTATTTAAACTACCAAAACAGAAGACCTGACTATGTTTCAGCATTTTTCGATGTTGTAAACTGGGATAAGGTAGAGGAATTATTCAACAAATAATTTTCAGCTATTATAAAAATAAAAAAAGGTTCAGAAGAAATTCTGAACCTTTTTTATTGTAGATCGGATGTATAAAAAACGATGGTTTAATATTTATTTTATCTAACGGCATCGCTTCCGGAAAGCCCATTCATTTTCAGGCCGTATTTCCAGCTGACATAAGCAAAGACCTGGTACAGCTTATACTCGAATTTTATTCCGTAGTTTTCTCTTGGGTCGTAATCTATACCTGACTCTATAATATTCCGGTATTTCCCTGAATTGTAATAAGCATTCCATTCATTGACCAGAAATGTATTTTTTGTTTTCAGATAAGATTCTGAATACTGGCTTATCGGTTTTGCCACTGCATTCAGAAAATAATCGAACTGGGTGTCAATCACAGTAAGTTCCCACTCTCCGTCTTCATTCTTAGAAGGCTTCATTTCTGATTTTTCTTCACCTTTCTGGGGACTGTTCTGGGAAAAACAGCTGAAAGGAATATAGGCGAAGAAAAGCAGTATAATAAGATTTTTCATAATAAAAACATTGATATAAGAAATAAGCACTCAAAATGAGTGCCTAAGTTAATTTTTTATGGTTCTTTCTGAAGAATAACAAATGCCGGGAAGTGATCACTGTATCCTCCTGTAAACCGGTCTCCATCCCAGGACCTGAAAGGATACCCTTTATAATTTCCTTCTTTGTTCACTAAATAAGAAGGTGCAAATATCTCCGCTTTATATACAGAATATTCTTTTGTCACCTGATCAGATATTAAATTTTTGGAAACAATAATCTGGTCAAAAAGATTAGGAGCATCCTGGTAAGCCAGTGAAGCAATCCCTTTCTTATACAAAGGATACATTAAATTAAGATATGGAGTAGTTTCGCTCAGATCCTTAGAGCCTGCAACAGCTTTTAGATGATTTTTCAGACTTGCGCTCACAGGATCATCATTAAAATCACCCATTGCAAAAAGTTTAGTGGAAGGATCTGCAGCTCTTATACTATCCATCTGCTGTTTCAGTAAAGCGGCGGCAGCATTCCTTTTAGGTAATGAAACGGCTTCGCCACCTCTTCTTGAAGGCCAGTGATTCATGAAAAACGCAACCTTTTCGTTATCCAGAAAACCTGTTACTACCAAAATGTCTCTTGTATATTCTCTCTTACCGTCATCGCCAAAAACTTTTAATTCTTTTTTCAATGAGTTGGTTGGAGTAAATCTTCTTTTTTGATAAATTAATGCAACATCAATTCCTCTGTAATCATAAGAATTATAATGAATAATTCCGTAGTCATATTTGGCAAGAACAGGCTGCTTTACCAGGTCTTCAATGACCTGTCTGTTTTCAACTTCAATGAGTCCAACTACTGCAGGGGCTGTTTTTGTATACTGTGCACCCATTTCAGAAATTACCTTTGCTTCGTTGGCAAGCTTGGCCTTGTAAATTTTAGTATTATAATTTTTGCTGCTGCTTGGCGTGAATTCCTCGGAACCGCCTTGATATCTTACAGCTTTTTTACCCTTTAAAGCACTGTCACTCCAAGGTCCGTCATATTTTTCGGCTTCTAAAAACTTAATGGAATCTATTGGGATGCTTCTGTGGAAAGCCGGATTGCGGATATCTTTTGTACCATCAATATAATCTGCAGAACGGATGGTGTCCCAAAGGTTTTCAACATTCAAAAAGCCAACAGTGGCCACTTTCCTAAGTTTTCCCTGTTGTGCAAAAGCCATTATTGAAAAAATAATAGCGATAAAGCTCATCAATCTCTTCATCCTCGTAGAGTATTAAAATTATTTAAACCACAAATTTACCTTTTTTTAATTCACTCCATTTAAATATTTGTAAATTTAAAACAAGATAAAACAATTCTCTTATATAATGAATCTTAAAAGGTTGCAATGTTAAGAAAAAATATTGTTAAAAAAGTTGGAGATTCCAAATTTTGATTAAATTTGTGCCCCCAACTTTTAAACTGTTGAGAATTAAGAAGAAAAGTATTAAAAAAAATAATATACTCATGATTAAAAAACTATCATTAGTCTCTTTATTTACTTTACTTCCTGCTTCATTCTATTTTGCGCAGACTACTGTATTTGCGTATCTTAAGGATGCTGATGGAAAGCCTGTTGAAAGGGCAGAAGTAGATCTTAAAGGGAGCGAAAATGATGTAACGGCTGACAAAATTGGATACTTCCAGTTTGTAGACCTGCAGCCGGGCCATTACCAAATTATGATTACGAAACCAAACTTCGAAACCAAAATGATGGAGTTTGACGTAACCGATGAGAAAAGAAAGGATCTAGGGGTAATCACTCTATATTCCGCACTTACAAACGCAGATCAGGGATTAGCTATTATAGATAATGATGATGATGACAGCAACAGCAGTGGGCAAGCTTCCACAGTAGGACTATTACAATCTTCTCAGGATATTTTCAGCAGAATTGCTGCGTTTGACTTAGGTTTTTACTGGTTCCGCCCAAGAGGAATTGACGGAAGAACAGGAGAATCTATGCTGAATGGCGTATCAATGGTAAAATCTGATAATGGTAATGTTGACTTCAGCAATTGGGGCGGACTGAACGAGATCACGAGATATCCGGAGATCGCATCTAACCATTCCCCGTCTGAATATGCTTTTGGTGGAAACAGCTCTGTTGTTTACAAGAATACAAAAGCGAGTGAGTATAGAAAAGGATTTCAGTTTACACAATCCCTGACTAACAGAAACTACAGAAACAGAACCTCTTTGCGTTATACCTCAGGAATGAGCAAGAAAGGGTGGGCATTTACCGTAATGGGAGCCAGAAGATGGGCTGAGGAAGGAATTCAGGAAGGAACTTTCTATGATGCCTATGGAGCTTACTTGGGTATAGAAAAGAAATTCAGCGACAGCCACACGATCACATTCAATGCGATCGGTGCGCCGTACAGAAGATCTACAGCGAGCCCGAGTACGCAGGAAGTCTATGATTACAGAGGCGTACACTATAACTCTTACTGGGGATGGCAGGATGGAGAAAAAAGAAGCGAAAGAGTAAGAAGAGGATTCCAGCCGCTTTTCCAGGTGCAGGATTTCTGGAAGATCAACAAAAATTCCAGCCTTTGGACAACAGCATCTTACCAGTTTGGAAAAGACAAAGGGTCACGTTTAGACTGGAATGGGGTTACCAATCCATCGCCTACATACTACAGAAACTTACCAAGTTATTATATTAACAGTATTATCTATAACTCCGTTAATAATACTGAAACTGATCCCATGCAGTATAACACGCTTTGGGATGCATATAACACAAGCATGTCTAGCTGGCAGAACGGAGATCCCAATGTTACTCAGATCAATTGGGGCCAGATCTATGCCAATAATCAAAAGAATGATGCTGCAGACCAGGCTGAAATGGCTCGTTTGTACGGATTATCAGGGAAACGTTCCAAGATATATCTTGTAGATGATGTAAGTGATGATAAGATCTTCAACGCAGGTACACACTATACGTACAACTTTAACGATCGTATAAAGTTCATCATGAACGTTTCCTATCAGAACTACAGATCAGAACTTTACCGTGAAATGAAAGACCTTTTAGGTGGAGATTATGCCATTGGCGTTGATCCGTTTAAAGAGTCTGCCAAACCTGGTTCTACAGGATTCTATAATACTTTGGATCCTAACGTTCAGCTGAGAGTAGGAGACCGTATGACTTATAATTATATTCTGAGAAGACAGGAAGCAAAAGTAAATCCGGGACTGAAATTCTCTACCGGTAATTTCGATGTATTTGTTTCTGCTTTGGCAGGATATTCCACTTCAAATAGAGAAGGTCTTTTCAAGCATTATTTATATGAGAATTCTTACGGGAAAAGTAAAGATTACAATTTCTGGAATTTTGGTCTGAAAGGACAAATTGTTTACCGTATCAACGGACGTAATTTCTTAGTGTACAACGGAGCTGTGTACAACCAGGCACCATTCCTTGAAGATTTATTTATCAATCCTAGAATCAATGCCCTTGTTAATCCTAATATCAGAAGTACGGTATATACAGCTAATGATTTAAGTTATGTGATCAACACTCCTTTCCTTAAATTAAGAGCATCAGGGTACATTGTAGATACACAGAATGAAACCAACGTACAACGCTTCTTCGCAGACGGGATTCAGATGAGCAGCACCAATCCTGACGGTTCCGTTTCTCAGGTACAGAGTGCATTCGTTACTCAGGTAATGTCTAATGTTGAGAAAAGAAATATGGGAGTGGAATTAGGTGTTGATCTAAAAGTTATTCCTACCTTATCTTTACAGGGTCTTGCAAGTTTAGGCCAGTATACTTACAGAAATAATCCGGAAGTTTATTTGGTTTCTGATGCATCAGGAAGTAGCGTTACTTCTTTCGGGAAAGCATATCTGAAAGATTATAAGCAGGGAGGTACTCCTCAGAGAGCTTTCTCATTAGGTTTCCGATATAACAATCCGAAATACTGGTGGGTAGGAGCAAACTGGAATTATTTTGATAATAATTATCTGGATCCGGCCCCGGCCTTAAGAACGAATAACTTTATTCAGAACCCATATTCAAGTACTCCTTATTTAGGTCTTACAGATGGAGATGTACGCGATATGCTGAAACCGGTAGAACTTCCTTCTGCATTTTTCTTGAATGCTAATGCAGGGAAGTCATTCATGATCGGAAAGTATTATATATTATTGACCGCTTCTGTAAATAATATCTTGAACAACAGAAGATTCATCACAGGAGGTTTCGAACAGACAAGAGAAACAAAAGCTATGGATTTCGCTTATGATTACTATAGCCCTAAACCTTCTTTCGGACCGAAATATTGGTATACACAGGGGCGTTCGTACTTTATCAACTTACAATTCAGATTCTAATAAATAAAAAAATAATAATGAATAATTTCACTAACTTTTTCAAAACGGCATTTGTGGCAGTAGGTGTACTGTCTGCAGTGTCTTCTTGTGTAAAGAATGATGATTGGGAAACTCCTCCAATCGCTTGTTCAAATAAATTTGAGGCACCTACCATGTCAATGGCTGATTTTGCAGCTCAGGCTCCTGCAACAGGATACAAATTGATTACAACAGATCAGATTTTCGATGGTTATATCGTTTCTTCTGATGCTCAGGGAAACTTCTATAAAACGATTTCCTTCCAGGATAAAACGGTAAACCCTACTGTAGGTCTTCAGATCGAAGTGGATAAAGCAAGTAATTTTGCAGACTTCCCGGTAGGTGCACACATCAGAATTAATGCGAAAGGATTACGTTTAGGACTTGACAGAGGATCTATTAAAATAGGTTCTGAAGATCCGAATTTTGCAATTGGCAGAATTCCTCAGGCTCTTGTAGGGAGATATGTTTCCGGAGTTTGCGGTGGAAACGGATTGGATATTCAGACTATTATTCCAACCAAGCTTAATTCATTAAATGATGCAAAACAGGCTAATTTAATCAATACATTAGTGACTGTGTCTGATGTACAGTTCAGTATTGGTGAAATTTTCCCGGTTCAGAAAAAATATCTTGATTATGATGCAGGAGGCCAAGGTTTGGATACAGACAGGAATATTGAAGATAAATTAGGTGGTACTGCAGTAATCAGAAACTCAGGATTCTTCAAGAGTGGAGGAGAGCTTTTACCGAAAGGAAGCGGAACTGTTACTTTTGTAGTAAGCAGATACAATACCACATGGCAAATGCTGATCAGAAGCTTATCTGATATTAATTTCACTGGAACAAGAGTAGATTCAACGCCGCCTAAAGGAGGTACTGAGATTACTTATTCAGGTTCTTTCCTTGAAAACTTTGAAAGTTATTCACTGACTCCTGCTAACCTTGAAGTGTATCCTAAATATGTAAATGATGCGGTATTAGGAAACAGATACTGGCAGTTAAAAACTTTCAGCAACAATAAATATATTCAGCTGGGAGCTAATTCAGGATCTGGAAATTATTTAACATATTTTGCGGTACCTGTTGATTTTACAGCTGCCAATACGTTAAAGTTTGATGTAAATGTTGGATTCTGGAACGGTAATGCTTTAAAAGTATACTACACAACCAATTATACTCCACTTGGAGATATTACAGCAGCAACAAAAACAGATATTACATCTGCATTTACAATTCCACAAACCCCTGTTAGCGGTTACGGTACATTAACTCCTGCAGGAACTTATACTTTACCTGCCGGGTTAACGGGTAATGGATTTATCCTGTTCGAATATACAGGAGCATCAACTGGTGTTACAACTACTGTACAGTTAGATAATATTCAGGTTCAGTAATCAAGATCTGATATTTTAAATACAGGCCGTCTTTTATAGGACGGCCTTTTTTATGCTTGGATAATTATTTTAACTTTGTTTTAAACTTAATACCATGCAGGAAAATAAAATAATAAGAGGAATACTGATAGCAGGAAGTGTACTCCTTTTAATATATATATTTTTCTTTAAATTAAGGATTGGTCCACCCAATCAGAATATGCTTAAAAATACCAAATATGCTGTGGGAATTGTGGCCTCAAGTTATTATACAGATAGAGGAAGACGCGGAAATAACTTTAAATTTATGTATGATGACGGCCATATTATAGAGTTGAAAGCAAATGGTGAGTATACAAAAGGCAGAAAATACCTGGTGGCTTTTGACTCTTTAAACATTGAAAACGGAGTTATTCTACTCGAAAAATATGATATCACAGATTCTCTTATCCAACACGGTATTTATCCAAAATATAACATGTATGATGAAACCTGGTCTTTGATCAAAATTCCTTTTCAATATAATAAGAGTGATATAGAATATGACCTTAAAAAGGTTTATGAAGGACTTTAGAAGAATAAAGGAACAAAAAACCACCGCATCTGCAGTGGTCCATATTTTAAATTATTCCGTTTAGAAAGAAACTTCATTCACTTCCTTGCCTCGCTGGAAGTTCATTACTTTCTGGCTTCCTTTATAAGCAACACTAACAATGTTGATCTGCTTAGGGAAAGCACTTAAAAGAATAGTGTTTTTAATCTTTAAGGTATTGATATCGGAAACACCACCGGTCTCAAAATACACCCATACAGTTTCTCCGCTTACCTGACTTCCGGTGAAGGTTATAGTTTTGGGAGATCCATTGACGAACACATCAAAATTATTATTTACATATTTTTTTACCTCTGCTTCAAATCCTGCTGTATTGGGATTGATTTTAATAGCATCAGAAATATGATTGGTATTCATTTTTGTGGTAAACTTCAATGTTTTGCTTCCATCTATATAATCAACTTTGGTCATTGAAGAGAAAAAGTCTACATACATAAAACTCATTAACACAAAAAATGTTAAAATTCCTGATATATATAAAAGTTTTTTCATCTTAATTAATAGATTTACAATCATTCTTGCTAATTATAGGTCACAAATAATATGCCAATTAAAAATTTACATTCACAGAATATTTATCATAGAACGCCTTGATGTGTGCAACAGCCTCGTCAGCTGTGTCTACCACCCGATATAGGTCCAAATCATCTTCGGCAATCATTCCTTCTTTTAACAGTGTTGCTTTGAACCAATCCAGTAATCCTCCCCAAAATTCACTTCCGACCAGAACGATCGGGAATTTACCTATTTTATTGGTCTGAATTAGAGTCATTGCTTCCGTAAGCTCGTCCAGAGTACCAAAACCGCCGGGCATTACTACGAATCCCTGGGAATATTTTACGAACATTACCTTTCTTACAAAAAAGTAATCGAAGTTCATCGAATAGGATTTATTAATGTATGGATTAAAATGCTGTTCAAACGGCAGATCAATATTTAGCCCGATGGACCTTCCCTGTCCATTAAAAGCACCTTTATTTCCTGCTTCCATGATGCCAGGCCCGCCCCCGGTAATGATTCCGAAGCCCAGTTTGGTAATTTTTTCAGCAATTTCAACAGCCATTTCGTAATACTTGGTTTCCGGTTTCAGCCTTGCGGAACCGAATATAGAAACGCATGGCCCTATCTTGGCCAGCTTTTCATACCCGTCCACAAATTCAGCCATTACTTTGAAAACCATCCAGCTGTCTTTGGTGATGGTTTCGTCCCAGGTTTTCTGTCTGAAACTATTGTGAAGTTTTGTTTCGTTAATATCAAGGGCCGGGTTTACTAAACTTTCATCCCTGGTTCCATCCATTTCCATTGCAAATTATTTAAAATGTTTTTCGGCTTCTATTACAGATTCCGGTCTTCCGACATCTATCAGAATGCTGTCATGTACAAATCCGTGGATATGCTCAGTCTGCATCAGGTCAAGATATTCCTCCATAACAGAAAACTTGCCGGTTCTCTTTATTTTTCCAAAGATAGCGGGGTTGATGCAGTGAACACCACTGAAAGCAAGAGCCTTAAAGCCTTTGTTGAATTCCGCAAGCCTCTGTTCTCCCGACTGTACATTAAGCCAGCCTCTCAAAACCATATCGTCATTGAAAAGCAGCTTTCTGGAACTGTCTCTATCAGAAACCGCTAAAGTAGCGAAATCTTTTATCTTTTTATGGTATTCAACGAAAGCGTCAATATTGATATTCGTTAAAATATCAGCGTTCATGATCAGAAAATCTTCCCCGTGATCGAGGAATCTTCTAGCAAAAATCAAGCCGCCACCTGTTTCCAGCAGTTCGTCTGTTTCATCTGAGATTTCAATGCTGCATCCGAAATTACTGTTTTTATTTAAAAATTCAACAATCTGATTTCCAAAATGATGGATATTGATCACAAAATCTTTTATTCCGAAGCCTTTAAGATAGTTGATATTTCTTTCCAGAAGTGGTATGCCGTTTACCGGAGCCAGTGCTTTTGGATGGTGATCCGTAAAAGGTTTGAGCCTTGTGCCTTTTCCGGCAGCGAAAATTAAAGCTTTCATTTTTTATATATAAAATTGATGAATGATAATTGATGAATGATCGAAAAATGATTAAGTGAAGGGTGATAACTGATGTTTTAAATTATGGTAATCATTTATCTCTTATCAAATATCATTTATAAGTTCAGGTGGTGCTGTTCATCGTGGTGAAGGCTTATTTCTATTCCTTCAGGATATTTTTCCTTGATAAATTCGGCAATCTTGATCGCAGAATAAACGGATCTGTGCTGTCCTCCTGTACATCCGAAATTGATCTGCAGGTTTTCAAAACCTCTTTCCAGATAATTGTCGATGTTGATTGAAATAATAGATTTTACCAGCTCCAGAAACTTTGGCATTTCGGTTTTGGTTTCAAGATATTCCTGAACCCCGATATCGTTTCCTGTCTGGATTTTGTATTCCTCAATTCTTCCCGGATTCAGAATTCCTCTGCAGTCGAAAGTAAAACCTCCGCCGTTTCCTGAATGATCCTTAGGAATTCCTCCTTTTTTGTATGAAAAACTGTGTATGTCGATGTGTAACATTATTTATATTTTTTATTTGAACATTAAGATCTCTTAATGGTTTAAAATTGCATTAATTTTCATTTTAGATTCTTCCGAAGACAGCTGTTCTATCACTTTCTTCAGTTCCGGGTAGTTCTGCATATGTTCCCAGGATGCAGCAAACTGCGTGATATTTTGAATCCCTTTTTCGAGACTGGCTATAAAATGATGCTTCCTTTGAATCAGTCCTCTGAAGCCATACGCTCCAAGTACCTGAAGAAATCTCATCATTTGAATTGGTTTTACCGAATTTTTTAGTTGATCCTGAATCTCTTCATTTTCAAATTGTCCGATATAATAGTCAAGCATCTCATTTTTGAAATCTTCCGGAAAATCGGCTTTAGCCTGGAAAAGAAAAGAAATCACGTCGTACATCAGCGGTCCTTCCATAGCGGATTGGTAATCGATGAACGAAACTTTACGATCTTCATTAACCATAATATTCCTTGCCTGAAAATCACGGATCATGATTCCTTTGGGTTCAAGACTTTCAATAAGCCGGGCAATCTGTTTAAATTCTTTCAGTAAAACGGATTTACGGTATTCAAGTTCCAGAACATCAGCTACAAAATTTTTAAAATAATAGAGATCATGGATCACGGGAAGCTCGTCATAACTTTCGTATTCAAAAGTTTTTGAAAAATCAATTTTTCCCTGGGTCCGGATCTGAAGCTGGAAAAGCTTTTCTAATGTTTGTTTTACCAATATTCTTACAGGAACTGAAAGCCCTTCTGCTGTAATGATCTCTGAAAGAGTTCGTTCTCCCAGAAATTCCTGTATATACATTTTTCTGTCGCCTGAAACAGCTAAAATATCGGGTGTGTTGAGACCAAGTTTTGAGAAGATTTCAGAATAATAAAGAAAACTTTCGTTTTCAGGAATATTTTCATTGCTTGTGACAATGTATTTTCCGGTGTTGGATTTAGCCAGGAAATTCATTCTCGCAGAACCACTTTGAGCCAGCGTAACGAACTCAGAAGATGGTTCACCCAGATAATTTTCAAAAAATCTTTTTGCGTTTTCGGAAGTCATAATATGGAAACAAATATACTAATTTAATGGGAGTTTGTTTGTTTTGGTTGTTTGAGGGTTTGAGAGTTTTAGAGTATTAGGGTTGGATTGGTCTGATTTAGGAGCTGATAGTTGCTGTCAGTCAAATTCTGTAAAACTAATTTCTGATATCTGGTGTTTGTTGTCTGAAGTCTTAAATCAAACATTTATTAACCTAAGTTTCAGTCTAATTTCTATCTTTGCAGTATGTTAAAAGATTTTAAACCGGTTTTAAACATTTTATTGAGGTTCATCGTCATCTATCTGGTGCTGCTTTTAGGGTATCAGTTTTATCTGAACATTGGTAAAGAAAACGGATTGGATTCTTTTTCCCGGATGATTGCTGATCAGGTTGCCTCCATTCAAAAGGTGATAGGGTATCCTACATTGCTTTATGATGATGTGAAAAACGAGCAGGTTTGGTTTTATGTAAAGAAAGAATATGTAACAAGGATGGTGGAAGGGTGTAATGCTGTTTCTGTCATGATTTTGTTTATAGCCTTTGTTTTTGCATTTTATAAAGGAGCTAAAACATATATTTTTGCTTTGGCCGGACTTGTTTTGCTTTACATTATGAATCTTCTGCGAATTGTTGGACTGAATATTGTCATAGCAGATCATAAAGAATATGGAAAAATATTCCATGATTTTATTTTTCCGGCAGTTATTTATGGAACTGTTGTGGTTCTTTGGCTAGTGTGGATTAAATTCTTTGCTTTAAAAAATGAAAATTCTTAACTGGCTTTTGGTGATAGCAGGTATCTGCGGTCTTATAAGCGTACGGATGCTTGAAGACAAAATTTTCTATGATCCTTTTCTTGAATATTTTCATGAAGCCATTAAAAACATTGCATTTCCCCGTTTTGAGTGGGGGAAATTAATTGCAGGACATCTTTTCAGGTTTATGCTTAATCTTGCTTTTTCGTGCCTGATCATTCAATGTCTTTTTAAAAACCGTCAGTGGACGGTGCAGGGAGCATTGCTGATAACCATTATCTTTGTTATTACTTTTCCGATTTATCTTTACTGTATCTATGACCGTTTTGATATAGGATATCTTTTTTCGTTTTACATGAGAAGGTTTGTCATTCAGCCTTTAGCACTGCTTTTGATTGTTCCGATGTTTTATTATAGAAAACAATTAACTGAAAGAGGATAAATAAATCAGTATAATTATTTACTGCAGACTAATCTGCGGTATGTTTATCTACACTGGTAACATTTTCCGGAGTCCATTGTACTCTTTTTACAAAATCTTTTTCGCGGACAGGGCAGTCTTTGATCTGGCATACAGGACATGATACTGTTTTGCAGTCATCCATATGGAAATTAAATTCTACACTTCTTTTTGTGTTTTTAGCTAAAAGTAGAATCATTTTTTCCATTTCATTGTGTGCTTCCCGAAGGCTGTAATACCAGGGTAAAGTAATATGGGCATCAATATGGAGATTGGCACCGAACTGCTGAATTTTCATATTGTGGACATCTATCCATTCTATTCTTCTGTTCTCTTCGAGTACCCTGATAATCTGGTTCAAAAGATCAGGATCCTGCTCATCCATAATACCGCTTAAAGATTTTCTGACGATTTTATAGCCTACATAAATGATATAAAGTCCAAAAATAAGAGCAACAACCGAATCCAGCCAGTAAATCTTAGTGAAGTAAACGATAATTAAACTTATGACAACACCTAATGTCGTAATGGTATCAGACTGAAGATGTTTTCCGGACGAAACAAGAACCAGCGAGTTTTCTGCCTGTCCTTTTTTAATGGAGATGTACCCCAGCAAGTAATTGACAACAGCAGTTGCGGCGATAATCCAGATCCCCAGGTCTATTTTGTCCAGGGTTTTCCCCACGATGAGACTATTGACACCTTCATAGATGATCATGATGCCGGCTATGGCTATTAAAGCTCCTTCAATGCCGGATGTTACGAACTCTACTTTTCCGTGGCCGTAAGGGTGGTCCTCATCCTTAGGCTTTGCAGCAAGGTGCAGAGAGTAAAGTCCCATAAATGCACTGATAACATTTACAATACTTTCCATGGCATCGGAAAACACAGCATCTGAATTGGTGAGCTTCCAGGCAATGATCTTTCCTATGAATAGAATGACCCCGAAAGCGGCAATCAGCTTTTGGAATCCTATCTTGTCTTTGCTGGTAATGGTTTTTTTATTTTCCATAGTTCGATAAAAAAAAGAATCTCAATTCTGAGACTCTTTTTTATTTTGTTAGTTTAAACTAAGTTGTTGGCTGCTAAGTATTCTGCAATCTGTACAGCGTTCGTTGCGGCTCCTTTTCGCAGATTGTCTGCTACGATCCAGAGGTTCAGCGTTTTGGGCTGTGAAAGATCCCGTCTTATCCTGCCGACAAAAACTTCGTCTTTACCTTCGGAGTACAGCGGCATTGGGTATTCGTTGTTTTTCACATTGTCCATTACCACAACGCCCGGTGTTTGGGATAAGATCTTTCTTACTTCGTCAAGGTCAAACTCGTTCTCAAATTCAATATTTACACTTTCTGAGTGGCCTCCCTGAACAGGAACTCTCACTGCAGTGGCTGTAAGGTTGAATGTATCGTCACCTAAAATTTTCTTAGGTTCTTTCATTAATTTGATCTCTTCTTTCGTGTAATCATCATCACTGAATACATCACAGTGAGGAAGTGCATTTTTGAAGATCTGATAAGGATATACTTTGGCAACGCTGTCATCTCCGCTTATTTCAGCATTGAGCTGATCCACGGCAGCTTTTCCTGTTCCTGTTACAGACTGGTAGGTTGAAACAACCACTCTTTTCAGGTCATATTTTTTATTCAATGGTCCCAGAACCATTACCAACTGAATGGTAGAGCAGTTCGGATTGGCAATGATCTTATCTTCTTTGGTAAGAACATTAGCATTGATCTCCGGAACAACCAGCTTTTTGGTAGGATCCATTCTCCATGCTGAAGAATTGTCGATCACTGTGGTACCAGCTTCAGCAAAAAGAGGGGCGAATTCAAGAGAAGTATCTCCTCCGGCAGAGAAAATGGCAATATCCGGTTTGGCAGCTATAGCGTCTTTCATGCTTACGATGGTAAATTCTTCCTGTTTATACTTCACCTTTTTACCTACAGATCTTTCGGATGCCACCGGGATTAATTCTGTTACAGGGAAGTTTCTCTCCTCCAAAACTTTAAGCATAACTTGTCCAACCATTCCTGTTGAACCGACTACAGCTACTTTCATTGATTTAATTAAAAATTTAAGGTTAAACTTTTACAAAGTTATCAACTCAACTTTGTATTTTATGTTTTAGGCCCCAAAGACTCTAGTCCAAGGGAACGCGAATGCAAATAAACCTGCAGCGATAAGACCCATGATCACAATTCCTAAAGAAATAGTGTCATTGGACTTCACTTTTTTGTTGATGATGGTCATCAATACTGCTGCGATTAACATAGAAAATGGGTGTTCTACATACTGGAATCTTAGGTCAGCATTTTTCATTACTGATCCCATATCCAATCCTTTAGTGAAATTAATTACCAGCATGACGATCCCTATTAAAAACTGAACATGGAAGAAGATCATCGTAAAGAGAGTCGTCTTCTTTAAAAATTTGTTCACTTTACCACTGAAGCCAAACATTGTGGCTAAAAGGGCAATAATAAATAATGAGACCAAAAGAAGTTCAAGATACCCGAATCCTTTGTGTGCATTAAGCAAAATCTTGTAAAAATCCATATTCAATTTTTTGTACACAAATATAGCAAAAATCCCGGCGAAAAGCCGGGATAGATATTTATAAAATCTAATATTGTGATGTTATTAGAAGTTGAATGACAATGTTGCTGCCCATGTTCTTCCGAATCCGAAGAATACTTGGTTAGCTTTAGCAACACCATTATATAGTCTTCCTGCCTGTTCGTATGTCTGAGTTGAACCAGTAGGGGTATCATCAGCATGAATAGCTGTAAGAGATTCTGCAATATAAGTAGTGTCAAACAAGTTGTAAACGTTTCCTCTGATTGTAAAGAATTGTGAAGGATTGTTTAGTTTGATTTTGTAAGAAATACCTACATCAAATAAATGATAGTCAGGAAGCTGTAGTGCTCCTTTAGCAGTGGAACTGCTATAAGAATATACATCTAATGAAGAATATAGCTTGTTTGCATATCTCCAGTTGGCATCAATTTTCAAATCTTTAACAGGAGTAACTGTAATACCTAATGCAGCAGTCATTTGAGCGGATTCACCTACTTTTACTTTATCTAAATTTAAAGTAGTTTCATTAGATGAAGTTCCAGGTAAATTGAACGGTGAGTTATCTGCATCGTTGAATAATGAAGCGTTTGCAGTTCCGTTATAATGCCAATCTCCTATTGAGAACATTCCATAAGCAGATAAGAATTTGTTAAGAGTTAGGTTAGCATCAAATTCAATACCTTGGTGAACTTCACTAAGACCATTAATTTCTGCATAATATGTAGTTCTTACATTGGTTACAGGAGCTGTATAAGATAATCCTGTTTTTCTTTGATATCTGTCATCCCAAGTAGTTCTATAGATGTTTACATTAGCGTTGAATTTAGCAGACCTAAATCCATACCCTAATTCTACTCCAAAGATTTTTTCATTAGTAGCATCAGGAGAAACTACATTCTCGTTACTTCTATAGATTGAGTTAAAGAAAGGCTGCTTTTCATAATAACCAACATTTCCAAATACATTGTGATGTTCGTCGATATTATAATTTGCTCCCCCTTTGATATTATAACCAACTAAATTTTTATAATCAGTTGTTGTAGGCATAATGGTGCCGTTCTTTGATTTAGTAACATTATCAATGATAAAGTTATCTATTCTTTGGAAACCTTGGTTAGAAACTGATCCCTGTACAAATGCAGAGAAATCATTTTTAGTATATTCTAATTGTCCGAAAGCACCATACCAAAGCACATTAGAATCATTACTGTATCCAATTCTGTTGTTAATATCCATTAGTTTTCCTCCGAAAGGATTCCATTTAGGATCTGTACCCTCAGTTGCAGTTACGATGTTGTTACCAATATTCTTGTTATTTTTATCAAGATACCCAGATCCACCTAATAGATCACTTACTACCTGATAATGGTATCCTTTGTAATATCTTCCATCAATACCTGCACTTAACTTTAAATTCTCATTAAAAGTATGGTTGAAAGATGAAATCACACCAAACCAGTTATGAGAATTGATAGAAGCATTTCTAATTAAAACTCCTTTTGAAGGATCTGAAGCTTGGTTTGCTGCATAAATTGCATCAAAATTGTAAAGTCCAGTAATAGGATCTCTGAAAGTATTTAAACTCTTACCGTTTGCACTACCTGTAGTATTGGTACCACCACCTCTACCAAAAGAAGCATAAACAACTGTATTAAGTTTTGATTTTTCGCTTATCGTCCAGTCCCAGTTTAAAGACATAACTGGCTTATGATAATAGTTTACTCTTGCAGAATACTCTCTACCATTTAAGTATCCCCAGTCAGAGTTGTATCTTCTGTCTGGTGTTCCATCATGATCCTGATTGAAATTGATGTAATTATCAATTGTTGATGCAAAAGATCTTTGGTTGTGCCATTGAGGAGCTCCAGTGATTGTAAACTGGAAATCATGGTTACCCCCAGGTTTGTTGTATCCTAAAGCAAAATAATAGTTATATCCTTCAAACTTAGTTCCATCTGCATACATAGAACCAGCTGTTCTACTCATCAAGAATGAAGAAGACCATCCTTTATCAGATTTTCCTGTATTGTAAGCGAATAAAGTTTTTACGTAGTCATCATTACCTAATCCTAAAGAAACAATCCCTCCTTGTTTTTTATCAGCAGCTCTTGTCAAGATATTTACAGTACCTCCGATAGAGGCAATCGCTAATTTTGATGAACCAAGACCTCTCTGAACCTGCATTGCTGAAGTTACATCAGAAAGTCCAGCCCAGTTAGACCAGTAAACAGATCCGTTTTCCATGTCATTTACAGGCATACCATTTACCATTACAGCAATGTTATTCTGGCTGAATCCTCTAATATTTAATTTAGAGTCTCCAAAACCTCCACCGGCTTTAGTAGCATAAACAGACGGAGTCGTATTTAAGATCTCAGGGAATTCCTGATTTCCTAATTTTTCAACAATTTGTGCTTCTTTAATTGTTGAAACTGCTACCGGTGTTTTTCTATCTTTGGCGATATCGGCAACACCAGTTAATACAACTTGTTCAATGTCATTGGATTTAGTTGTCACCGTATCCTGAACCTGTTGAGCATAATAGACGCTGGCTGTAGATAGTGTAATCACTACGGATAGCATCGATTTGTTGATTAATTTCATAATCGTTAGTAATAGTTAGATTTAATTTTCTGCAAAATTCGCGAAATAAAATTTAACTAATATTAACTGTATGTTAATTTTTACTCAATCTTAATAAGATTTAAATTGTTGATTTTCAGTTATATAAATAGAAATTGAATTTTTACATGAAAAAAATCATATTATTGAGTTTTTAACAAATGAGGGCTGTTTTTATTAAAAATATAACGCTATTTCACGGCTTTGAGACTCAAATCGATATTCTCAGCCGAGTGGGTAAGGGCTCCTGCAGAGATATAAGTGACCCCGGTAGAAGCAATTTCTTTTAACATATCACGGGTAATTCCACCTGAAGCTTCAGACTCACAAGAGCCGTTAATCATTTCTACTGCCTGCTTCATCATAGATACGCTCATGTTATCAAGCATGATTCTGTCTACTTTTGCTTTGATGGCTTCTTTTACTTCTTTCAGGTTTCGTGTCTCAACTTCGATCTTTAATTTTTTCTTAGTACTTTTAACATAATCTTTTGCCATTTTTACGGCATTCGTAATACTCCCGTTATAGTCGATGTGGTTATCTTTCAGCATGATCATATCATATAAACCATATCGGTGATTGGTTCCGCCACCTATAGCAACGGCCCATTTTTCGCATACTCTGAAATTAGGAGTTGTTTTTCTGGTGTCTAAAAGCTTTGTTTTTGTTCCTACCAATCGGGAATCCCAGTCGTGGGTAAGGGTAGCAATACCGCTCATTCTCTGCATGCAGTTCAGGACCAGCCTTTCCGTTGATAGAATTGATCTTGCGCTTCCGGTTACTGTTAAAGCTACATCACCAACTTTTGCCGCTTTTCCGTCTTTGATGAAAACTTCAACTTTCAGATCTTTATCAAAAGTTTTAAAAATAATTTCTGCCAGCTCAACACCTGCTAAAATACAGTCCTGCTTTACCAGAAGTTTAGCACTCTGCTTCAAATCCTTTGGGATTGTGGAAAGGGTAGAGTGGTCACCATCCTGAATATCTTCTTCCAGGGCATTTTTGATGAATGTTTTTAATACTTTATCTGTAGCGTACGCTGGTCTTTTCATTATATATGTTTTAAGCTAAGTCTTTATTGTAAAATGCTCCTTTATTTTCGGTCATTTCCATGGATTGGGTAATGATGAGGTGGGCAACGGTTGTCAGGTTTCTTAATTCAGATAGCTGTGGCGAAAGAATAGAATAGTGATAAATCTCATCCACGGCTGCTGCAATTTCCTGGTGCTTCTGTAAGGCCATGTTCAGACGTCTGTTGCTTCTCACAATACCTACCAGATCACTCATCATTTCCTGAAGCTGTTTTCTGAGATAGCTTATGATAACCATTTCATCCATAATCTTCATTCCTTCTTCATTCCATTCCGGAACGGCTTTAAGATCATCAAAGTTGAAGTTGTTTTCATTAAGGAGAACAACCGTTTTTATAGCGGCATTATGTCCGAAGACTAAACCTTCCAATAGTGAGTTTGATGCAAGCCTGTTCGCACCATGTAATCCGGAATTGGTACATTCTCCCACTGCAAAAAGATTCCGGATAGAAGACTGGCCATCCTTGTCGACCTCTATACCACCCATCAGATAATGGCATGCCGGTACTATAGGAATCAGTTGAATGAAAGGATCAATTCCTTCTTCTTTACATTTTCTATAAATATTCGGGAAATGTTCAAGGAATTTTTCATGATCCATATCGCGGCAGTCAAGGCCGGCAAATTCATCACCTGAGATCTTCATTTCATTATCAATGGCTCTGGCTACAATATCTCTTGAGGCTAATTCTTCACGCACATCATATTTATGCATGAATTTTTCACCGTTTTTGGTTCTTAATTTAGCACCATCTCCCCGGACTGCTTCAGAAATAAGGAAAAGCATTCCGTTAATCTTGCTGTATAGCGCTGTTGGATGGAACTGATAGTACTGCATATTGGAAACCTTACCTTTTGCACGGGCTACAAACGCAATCCCGTCTCCGGTGGCAATGGTAGGATTTGTTGTGTTTTTATAAACATGTCCTGCACCTCCTGTAGCAACCAAAGTGATTTTGGAAGTAATTTTTTTGATGATTTTTGATTTTTCATCCAAAATATAGGCCCCATAGCAGTTAATTTCACCTTCACTTACTTCTTTTCCCGGTACATGGTGTTGGGTAATGATATCGATAACGTAATGATGGTCGAGGATTTCAATATTCGGGCTGCTGTTGGCTGTCGCCAGAAGAGCTCTTTCAATCTCGAATCCGGTAATGTCTTTATGGTGAACGATACGGTTTTCAGTGTGGCCGCCTTCTCTTCCCAAAGCAAATTCTCCGTTTTTCATATCGAAATTCGCACCCCATTCTACAATTTCATTGAATCTTGTAGGAGCTTCCCGTACAACCATTTCTACAACATCGCGCTTATTTTCTCCGTCTCCGGCACGCATGGTATCTTCGATATGCTTTTCGAAATTATCGTTTTTAAGGTCGGTGACTACAGCCAGCCCGCCTTGTGCGTATTTGGTATTGCTTTCGTCTTCGTCGGATTTTGTTACGATGATGATTTTGGCATCAGGGAGCTGTTCAGAAACTTTAATGGCATAGGAAAGTCCCGAGATGCCGGAACCAATTACTAATACATCCGCTTTTATCATATGCTTGCTTTAGGTACGATCGTTTAATATTAAATAAATTTAAACAATTTTTCGTTTGGTTTTCTTACTTTTTTCATGTGCTGAAAATGATCTTCCTCAGAACGGTAGCCTAAAGCCAAGGTAACGGTTACTTTCTCGATCTCAGGATTGATGTTCAGGATCTCTTCCATCAGGTCCTGCCGGAAGCCTTCCATGGGACAGGAGTCTATATTTTCAATAGCAGCGGCATACATCAGATTGGCCAGTACTATATAGGACTGCTTTTCTGCCCAGTTGAAAATTTCATCCTGTGTTTTTTGGGTGATATGCTGATTAATGCTTTTTCTGAAAAGGTCGAGTTTCTCAACAGGAGTTTCCCTTACCTCGGAAATGTGGTTAAAATAACCATGAATATAGCTTTCCTCAATAGTTTTCTTCGAAATGATAACTATAAGGTGTGAGCAGGTGGAAATCTGGGAAGGATTATAAAAAGCCGGAATTAATTTCTGCTTCATTGCCTCACTTTCCACTACCAGTATTTTATACGGCTGAAGCCCAAGTGAACTGGCAGACAGCTTCCCCGACTCAAGAATATTATACAGGATGTCCTGAGGAATAATCTCATGATTAAATTTCTTCACAGAATATCTTCTGCTTAAAGCTTCCAAATAATTCATGGGAACAAATTTAAGAATAGAATGCGAATAAAGTGTGTTTATAATGAAATATCTCCTTTTATGAAACTAAAAAAGATCACTCCAAATTTGGAGTGATCCGGGGTATTAAAAAAATAATCAATTTTAATTACTCTCTGTTTTTTACCATGATCCAGCCAGAGAATTTGATCGGGGTGCTCTTACTGTTATTTTCATTCCATGTGATAGAATACCAGTAATTTCCCGTTGGAACTTTTTTACTTCCGTTGGTTGTGCCATCCCAGACATATCTGTTGGATTTGTCGGCCTGGAAAAGCTTGTAGCCATACCGGTCGAAGATTCCGATTTCCAGATTTTTTTTATTGGAAAGTGCTGAATAATCAATAGCATCATTTACACCGTCCCCGTTTGGAGTGATCACGTTAATAATATTGGGAACCGTGATGTCGATCTGAATAGGCTCACAATCATAGCTATCCTTTACGTAAATCTTAGTTTCTCCTCTGGGAACGTTAGAAAATATATTGGAGTCCTGCCACTGTATATTATCCATTGAATATTGGTAAGGCGGTGTTCCTCCATTAACAAAGATAGTTACTGTGCTTCCTGAAATGTCAATATTGGTAACCACGGGCTGCTGTGAAGCATATACCTTTACATTCTGTAACGCAATACAGTCTCCTGTTTTTAATTTTACCCAGTAAGTTCCTACACCTACATTGGTTATAGTCTGGGTGGTTGCGCCTGTGCTCCATTCATAACCATTGAACCCTGGACCTGCATCCAGTGTGGTTTTGTCTTCAATACAAATGATCTTGTCCTGGAGTATGCTGGATAGAACCGGAGCTAAAACGGTCAGGGTTACTTTTGCAATTGAATAACACCCCTGCGCATTGAAGACTTTTACATAGATTACTCCGGATGGAGCAGTATAGGTCAGAAAATTTAAAATTTCATTCGTTCCGTTTTCAGCATCTGTAAGGGATGGATAGTATTTTTTTATTGCTCCCGTCAATATTGTTACCGGTGCATTGCTTAAATTGAATGTTCCCAGTGAAGGATTGGTTTCAAGGAAGCACGATCTTAATGATGCATCCGTAACCACTACAACCGGGTTGAGATTCAGGGTAACTTTTGCCACACTCACACATCCCTGGGGTGTGGTCACTTTTGCAAATAATACGGCTGCTCCTGATGCGTAAGCTGTAGGATTAGGAATCTGGTTGATCCCTGCGTTCAGGTCAGACATTGTATTGTAAAATTCCATCGTACATCCGGGCACTGTTGTTAAAGCAGCTGTAGTAAGGTCAAATGTTGCAGTGCCGGCATTGTTATTATTACATCCGGTAAGCGAGGCATCTGTTGCTGCAAACGGAGTGGGATTCAGCTGTATAACTCCGTCTCCGTTGTCACAGAGCGTAGAACTAGGATCTTTAATAACCACCTTAATTGTAGTGTTGCCCGAATACGGGAAATTTGAAGGATTGGCAATAGGTGTTGAGCTTCCTAAAACATAATAGGTGAATATATAATTTGCCGGATTATTGACAAATTGAGCATTGAAAGACGTTAGATCCACAGTTCCGGTTCCGGTTGCAGGATTGGTACATACAAATGGAGTCACCGTAGCATTCAGGATTGGAACTTTGTCTACGAAAACTTTTACATTTTTAATAGAATGTCTTGCACTGGCACCTCCTGTAGCCGCAGAAAAGCCAAAATATCCCTGTGACATCCCAATGGCGGCACCTGAAGGAGCGAACGATTGATCTGCAATAAGGGTACCGTCAATTTTTATTTTAATGATCCAGTTCGTAGGGTTGGTGAGGTCTGTTTCGCCATTCACTTCTACGTGTTTGTAGTTCGGGCCTACGAACGGCTGGGTAGGGTTGAGGTCGGGAGAGTGAAACGTACTGCCGGGTGTGGTGTTGTATTCAATATTGTTTCCGGCTGTGTTGTTGGTGCCGTAAAGAACATGTACTTTACTCATCTGGCCTTCTGTGGTATTGTTGAAAATGTCAAATCCTACCATCAGTCCGGAAGCATTTCCGGGAATTCCTAGGCCGCCTCCGGATACAAATCCTGTCGGAGGATTGGCAAGATACCAGAAAGTGAATCCGTCTCCTCTTCCGAATTGGGTGGTTCCGTTTCCATCAATTCTGAAATCAAACTCCACCTTCCATTTGTCACAATAACTTAATGTGATAGGAGTAGCCAGTTTTATAGCGCCATACAGGTTGCCGTTATCAGTTGTAAGCCTGATAAAATCTGTATCAACAGCTGCATTTGAAACAAGGTCCCAGCCTGTAGTGTTGACGGGATTTCCTGCAAGCTGATAAGTTTGTGAAAACAGCTGTCCTGAAAAGCTTAGTAAAATAGTTAAATAATAAATAAGTAGTTTTCTTTTCATGTGAAGCAATTAGTTTGTGGTTATTCTTGTAAATATATTTGTTTTATTCTTCTGTATATAATGTATAATTGTCAATTGATTAGTAAAAATTGTCAATTTTGTAATTAATTTTAAGTATAAGTAAGAAATGATTAAAATCAGGGCTTATATTTTTCCTTGATAATTTAAATTCAGATAAACATGTTCTATATAATTAATCATATTAAAAAATCACTCCGGTAAGGAGTGATTTTATATGAAAATAAATTGTTATTCTCTGTTTTTTACCAATATCCAGCCTGAATATTTTGTAGCCGTATTGTTTTTGTCATTTTCGTTCCACGAAATAGAATACCAGTAAGTTCCTGTGAGAATCTTTTTGCCGAAAGCAGTTCCGTCCCATTTGAAGTTTCTCATCTTATCGGCTTCGTAAAGTTTATTGCCATATCTGTCATATACTATAAAAACCAGATTTTTCTTATAGGCCAGTGCAGAATAATCAATAAAGTCATTAACGTTATCGCCGTTCGGAGTGATCGCATTAATGAGATTGGGAACTGTAATCTGAACTTCAACAGGTGAACAGTTGTAAAAATCTTTGACAAAAACTTTTACTTCTCCTCTGTGCAGGCCTGTAAATGTATTCGAATCCTGCCAATCGATACCGTTTAAAGAATATCGATATGGCGGAGTGCCTCCTGAAACATTCACAGTTACCGTTGTATTGTTAATATCAATGCTTGAGATAACTGGATTGGCCGAAGCAATAACCTTCACGGTCTGTAGTGTAATACAGTTTCCTGTTTTCAGCTTTACCCAATAAAGACCAACACCGACTCCCTGTATAGAAGGAGTGGTTGCTCCGGTGATCCATTCGTAGCCGTCAAAACCAGGACCGGCATCCAGATCAGTCCTGCCGTCAATGCAGATGATTTTATCTTTTAAAACGGTAGATTTCACTGGTGGAAGTACAATTAGATTAACTTTTGCTATAGCGAAACATGCGTTTGAGTCTGTTACCTTTACATAGATTGCAGTGCTCACGGACATATATTGAGATGGATTTACAATCTCGTTGGTTCCGCTTAAAGCATCTGCTACAGTTAAATAATATTTCTTGGTAAAGCCACTCGTCAGTGTCGTCACATTAGCAGAAGTAAGGTCGAATATGGCATTCATAATATTGTCCTGTAGGAAACATGACTGGAGTGTAGCCTCTTTTACCGGAGTTTCAGGATAGAAGGTTAAGGTAATTTTTGCCGTACCGGTACATCCCTGCGGAGTAGTCACTTTTACATAGACAATTCCGGGTGCGGAAGTATAAGCGTTGGGATTCGTGATTTCATTGGTTCCGGCATTCAGATCATTCAGTGTTTTATAATATTTTTTAGTGGCGCCAAGTACATTTGTTACATCTGCAGTGTTGAGGTTGAATATTCCTGTTCCTGCCTTATTATTGTTACATGTCGTTAAAGTTTTATCGAGAAGTGTAAGAGGAGCCAGGACCAGCTGTATTTTCCCGTCCGGATTATCACATAATATTCCTGCGTTGTCCTTTACGATCACGGTAACCGTGGTATTGGCATTGAATTGGAAATTGGAAGGATTGGTAATGGGTGTTGAGCCCTGCAGGTACGTGAATGTATAATTGGAAGGATTACTTACAAATTGAGAGTTGAAGGTTGTTAAATTTACAGATGCAAATCCTGTTGTCGGATTTGGACAGAAAGTCTGTGTCGCTGTACTTTGTAAAATAGGAACTTTATCGGTGTAGATTTTTACATTTTTAATAGAATGTCTTGACCTTGCCCCTCCTGTAGAAGCCGAAAATCCAAAATATCCAATGGTCATAGCAGCAGCTGTGCCTGACGGGGCGAAAGACTGGTTACAGATTGTCGTACCGTCAAGGGTTATTTTTACAATCCAATTGGTAGGAATAGCCGGATCTACCTGAGCGGTTACTTCAACATGCTTATAAGTTGTTCCCTGAAAAGGTTGGGTGGTATTCAGGTCCGGTGAGTGAAAAGAGCTTCCCGGAACATTGAAGAATTCTACATTGTTGCTATCTGTTGTATTGGCAACCTGCCCGTAAGCAACATGTATCTTACTCATTGTAGCTGTAGTTGTGTTGTTGTAAGTATCGAAACCTACAATAAAACCGACTGCATTTTGGGAAACTCCAAGACCGGAACCCAATACGCTTGCAACAGGCGGGTTAGCCAGATACCAAAATGCAATTCCGTCTCCGTTGGAAGTTTGATTAGAGTCCATTCTGAAATCGAATTCCACTCTCCACTTATCACAATATTTTAAGTTGATCTGGTCATTAAGCCTGATGGACCCGGACTGATTGTTGGTGTCCGGAGTAAGCTGAACAAAATCGCCCAGCACCTGTGTTGGAGCAACCATGGACCAGCCGGTGGTATTTACAGGGTTTCCGGTTAACTGATAGGTTTGGGAAAATGCTCCTCCTGACAAAAAAAGCAGAAAGAGAGAAAGGTAAGACAGTAAAGATTTATTCATTGAAGTAGGATTACTTTTATTTAGACACTGTAAATATATTAAATCCTAAGCGATTAATACGTATTTAATGTTAATTTTACTAAATATGATAATGATTTATCAATAAATTCAAAAATGAACAAGGGAATAGAAAATAATATGGATGTTAGTTTGGATTATTAAAAAAGAGAATTACTCTCCAGTCCTTCAAAATAGGTGTCGATTTCCAGGTCAGGTGAGCTTGCAGCTGCCACAGCAAGTTTATCGCAGAGTTCATTTTCAAAGTGTCCCGCATGGCCTTTTACCCAATGCATTTTTGGACTGTGCTTATTGTACATTTCAATAAATCTTTTCCAGAGATCAGGATTTTTTACATTTTTCCATCCTCTCTTGATCCACCCGGCTATCCAGTTTTGGTTCACTGCATCGGCTACATATTTGCTGTCGGTATAAATGTGAATGTCGTTCTCCGAAGACTTTAGTTTTTCCATAGCAGAAATAACGGCCAGCAGCTCCATTCTGTTATTGGTGGTTTTTCTGAACCCTTTGGAGAATGTTTTCTGATAATTTTTTTCAGGAACGCGCATAAGAATTCCATAACCTCCTTTTCCGGGGTTTCCGCTGCATGCACCGTCGGTATATATTTCTATTCTCAAAAGTTTAGGTCTGTATAAACTGATATTCTGTGTAAACTAAGTTTGAAAAATATCAGGCTGTTATTAATTAGATAGCATGGGTTCTAGAATGGGAAATCATCATCATCATCAAGATCGTTCATTGAGGATCCTGAAAGCTTTGAGCTGTCTGGTAAGTCAAATGCAGCTCCAGGTTGAATAGTAGTCCTTATTTTATCAAAACCACTGGGCTCATTAGATCCGAAATTAGAAGGATAGCCTCCCATACCACCGTCTAATGCAGCTTCAATATCCCCGAATTTTGCAAAATGCTTTAAGAATGATAACCTTACGTCGGCTGTAGCACCATTTCTATGCTTTGCGATGATCAGTTCGGCCTGGTTTTCCGTTGGAGTTTCCTGTCCTTCTTCATCATTGTCCCAAACGGCTATTTTATAGTATTCCGGTCTGAAGATAAAGGATACAATATCGGCATCCTGCTCAATTGCTCCGGATTCCCTAAGGTCAGAAAGCTGAGGTCTTTTTCCGGGACGGGCTTCCACACTTCTCGATAGCTGCGAAAGTGCAATAACAGGTACGTTAAGTTCTTTGGCAATGGCTTTTAATGAACGTGAGATCATGGAAATTTCCTGTTCACGGTTCCCGACTCCTTTTCCTCCGCCTCCTGCAGTCATCAGCTGAAGGTAATCGACCATGATCAGTCTTACGCCATGCTGCATCACCAGTCTACGGCACTTTGCCCGGAAGTCGAATATAGAAAGAGAAGGGGTTTCGTCAATAAAAAGCGGTGCATTTTCGAGCTCTGATACATTGGAGAACAGTCTTTGCCACTCTTCATCATCCAAAGTTCCTTTTCTCAGCTTTTCGGAAGAAATTCTAGTTTCCGAAGCAATCATCCTCGTAATAAGCTGTACGGATGCCATCTCGAGAGAGAAAAGCACCATGGGGATCTTGTGGCCTACGGCAATATTTCTGGCCATGGACAGAAGAAATGCTGTTTTACCCATTGCCGGACGGGCTGCAATAATGATGAGGTCGGAATTCTGCCAGCCTCCTGTTTCTTTGTCAATATCCCTGAATCCGGAAGGAACTCCTGAAAGTCCTTCTTTATCTTTCAACGATTTAATAGTATCAATCGCCTGCTTTACCAATGAATTGGCAGTGTCGAATCCTTTTTTAATCGTCCCGTTGGTAATTTCAAAGAAAGATTGTTCGGCCTTGTCCAAAAGTTCGAATACATCTGTGGATTCTTTATACGATGAATCGATCACGTTGGCGGAAACATTGATCAGGCTTCTTAAGATATACTTTTCAAGAATAACGCGGACGTGATATTCAATATGGGCAGAGGAGCTTACTCCCATGGTAAGATCAATGATATAATGATCGCCGCCTGCCTGGCTTAATTTATCCTCTTTTTTTAACTCCTGGATAATCGTCATAAGATCTACAGGATGGTTACCCTCGTAAAGTTTTAAAATCGCAGCAAAAATAACCTGATGTTTGGGATCATAAAATACTTCAGGAGTAAGAAGGTCAATAGAATGATCAAGACCTTTTTTGTCTATTAAAAAAGTTCCTATAACCAGTCTTTCAAAATCTACAGCATTGGGTGGCATTTTTCCATCCGCAATAGACAGTTCTCTTGCAAAATTTCCGTGTGTAAGGGATGATAATGTTTCTTTCTGCGCCATAATGCAAAGATAGTTTATTTAAAAAAAATAATTAAAAAATAGTAACTAACAAGTTATCAGCAATCCTGCCTTAGCCTACAACGGCAGAACATAAATGAATGTTAGTAAAAAGTGGGGGTCAAAAATAGAAAAATTTCAATAAGTACCATTCATCATAATGAAAATAGTCAATGAATTTTATAGAATGATGGAATTAATGGTTGTTAGTAATGAAATACAAAAAAGACTGCCACAACTGGCAGTCTTTTTTTACAGTTAAAAATAATAATCTTATTCTTTATTCTTTAACAGTATCCAGCCTGAATATTTAGTTTCAGTATTGTTTTTGTCATTTTCGTTCCATGAGATGGTGTACCAGTATGTACCGGTAGGAATTTTCTTGCCGGAAGCTGTTCCGTCCCATTTATAATCTCTCATTTTATTGGCTTCATAAAGCTTGTTTCCATATCTGTCATATACGATGAAAACAAGATTTTTCTTATAAGACAGAGCAGAGTAGTCGATCTCATCATTGATCTTATCCCCGTTTGGAGTGATCGCATTAATCAGATTCGGTACAGTAATGGTGATCTGAACAGGATTACAGTTGTAAGAATCCTTTAAGAATATTTTATTGTCTCCTCTAGGAAGTCCACTGAATGTGTTGGTCGACTGCCAGTTGGTACCATCTATTGAATACATATAAGGTGGCGTTCCGCCTGAAGCATTTACTGTGATGGTATTGTTGCTGATATCTACACTGGAGATTACCGGTTGCGAAGAGGCAAAAATAGTTACAGTCTGAAGCGTAAAACATTTTCCGGTTTTCAGCTTCACCCAATACACTCCTATTCCTGCATTACTGATAGATTGTGTGGTAGCACCGGTGCTCCATTCGTATCCATCAAATCCAGGCCCTGCGTCCAACGTTGTTTTTCCTTCCGCGCAAATCGTTTTGTCTTTCAGTATAGCAGATTTTACCGGAGGAAGAACTTTTAGTGTAATTTTGGCAATGGAATAACACTGATTGGCATTGGTAACTCTTACGTACACTTCAGTGCTTGTCGTAAGATAAGCAGCCGGAGTGGCAATAGGATTGATTTCGGCTTTAGCGTCGTTTAATGTCTTATAGAATTTTTTTATCTGTCCTGCTACGGCGCCTACATTAGCTGTTGTCAGGTCAAATTTAGCCTGCATAATATCATTTTCAATATAACATTCTTCCAGTAGGGCATCCCTTAGGGTCACCACCGGATGGAATGTTAGTGTAATTGTTGCTGTAGCTGTACATCCGAATGCAGAAATCAGCTTAACATATACTGTTCCAGGAGCAGAAATGTAATCAGTAGGATTGGTGATTTCGTTAGTGTCAGCATTCAGGTCAGCAAGAGTAGGGTAGTATTTTTTAGTAACAGGACCGGTAAATACATCTGCCGTTGTAAGGTCAAATTTCCCTGTTCCTTCACCATAATTGTTACAGGCAAAGATACTGGCATTTTTCCCGGTAATGCTAGCGTCTACAAATTTGAATTTACCACTGATAAAACATTTATTGACAACGCTATCCGGGTTGTCAGGATCAAAATATCGGATTCTATAGTAATAAGTGGTTGTTCCGTTTACTGTAGCAATGGTAAGAGGATCTTCTCCAGTTACAACATCATTGGTATTATCATGATAAGTAACTAGGAAATTAGGATTATTTCCATTAACAATACCTGGTGTAAGTGTAGTAAAGTTGAATTGTGATGGAAGCCCGCATACCATAACCGTTGAAGGATCCGTTGGGTTGGCTGCAGGGATGCCTGGTGGAATAAAAGGATTGGGTGCAAGAACAGGATTATTAAATGCAGAGCTTAAGCTTGCGGTACCTGTCCAGGTAAGTGAGAATCCATTGGGTGAACTTCTGAAGTTGTCTACAATAAGATAATAAGTTTGGCCAGCCTGTACTACCATATGTGGGCTCCACTCGTCTTGGTTTCCTGCGTTGCCATTAGTATTTGGCGGTGGCGGTGGCGGGATTGTTAAAGAAAGACCTGTATTTCCTTGTGAAGCACCTGTACCGTGGTAATTACATCTTATTGGTGTTACAAAAGTATTGCCACTATTTAAAGAAGTGCAGCCATTGGTTGTAGGGCCATACACGGCGAAGTCATAATCATCCGTGTCAACGTTAGGATTAATGGTAAATGCTAGGGTACCTGATGTTGCGACCGTAAAAGTATACCATACTGAATAATTTTCATCGCTGCTCAGACATCCATTTTCAGACAGCTCCTCTTCAATATTCCCATGTCCTGTAGGCGTATAGAAAATGTCCGAATTTCCGCAGAGCGGAATTGCTGTGACGCAATCAGACTGTGCATAAAACACCTGTGTTATAAATAAAATTAAAAGAAGTAATGTTTTTTTCATGTTTAAAATGATTTTTGTGAAACAAGATTTGAGTAAAATAAAGTTATCAGCATTTATGTTGAAAAAACCGCCCCGTAGAGCGGTTTTTATTTTAAAAAGAGTTATTCTCTATTCTTTACCATTACCCATCCTGAGAACTTGAATGGAGTATTCTTTTTATCATTTTCGTTCCACGTGACAGAGTACCAGTATGTTCCTGTAGGAATCCTTTTGCCGGCTACTGTTCCGTCCCATTTATATCCGTTAGACTTATCTGCCTGGTGAATCTTGGTTCCGTATCTGTCGAAGATGCTGAATATAAGTCCGTTTTTACCGGATAATGCTGAATAATCTATTACATCATTTACACCGTCTCCGTTTGGAGTGATCACATTGATAAGATTAGGTACCACAACTGTTATCTCAATAGGTTCGCAGTCATAAGCGTCTTTTACATATACCGTATGGTCTCCTCTTGAAACATTGGTGAAGACATTGGAATCCTGCCAGTTGGTATTATCCATAGAATATTTATATGCAGGTGCCCCGGCAATAACATTTACAGTGATGGTATTGTTGGAAATATCAATGCTTGAAACAACCGGTTGTTCAGAAGCATATACTTTTACAGCCTGTAGTGTGATACAGTCGCCGGTTTTTAATTTAACCCAATATGTTCCCACACCTACATTATTGATCGCTTGCGTAGTTGCTCCCGTGCTCCACTCATAACCGTTGAATCCAGGGCCTGCATCCAGTGTAGTTTTATCTTCAATACAGATGATCTTATCCTGAAGAACATTCGAATAAACAGGAGACAGTACAGTCAATGTTACTTTTGCAATAGAATAGCATCCCTGTGCATTAAATACTTTTACGTAGATAACTCCTGATGGTGCCGTGTATGCCAGGAAGCTTAAAATTTCATTGGTTCCGTTTACCGCATCTGTTAAAGAAGGATAATATTTTTTAGTAGCACCTGTCAGAGTAGTTACTGGAGCATTGCTTAGGTTAAATGTTCCCAGTGAAGGGTTGGTTTCAAGGAAACAAGATCTTAAAGAAGCGTCAGTTACCGGTACCAGAGGATGGAATTTCAGGGTAATTTCAGCTGTTGCTGTACATCCGAATTCATTGGTTGCTTTTACATATATTTTTCCTTGAGCTGAAACAAACTGATATATGGCAGGGCTTGTAATCTCATTCGTTCCTGCATTCAGATCAAACATGGTAGGATAATACTTTAATGTATGTGTTGGTCCCGCTCCTATAGTGGCTGTAGTAAGATCAAACATTGCTGTACCTGAGCCATTATTGCTGCAGCTAGTAAGCGTAGCATTATTTAAAGTAAAACTGCCGTCCCTGAATTTAAATTTCCCCGTGATAAAACAGCCGTTCATAGGGTTTGTAGGGTTCGCGGGGTCCTGATATACAATTCTGTAATAGTAAACTTGTGTAAGGCTAACTACTTCTGACGTAACAGGATTTCCTCCTGTAATAGCGTCATTGGTGTTTTTATGATAAGATACTTTGAAATTTGCACTGTTCCCGTTGATAATTCCCGTACTCAATGAAGCAAAATTGAATGGAGTAGCAAGTGAGCATACCGTTACTTCATTCGGATCTGCAGGATTGGCAGCAGGAAGTCCCGGGGTAACAAAAGGAAACGGAGCCAGGGTAGGATCGTTGAATGCAGAACTTAAACTTGCCGTACCTGTCCAGGTAAGTGAGAATCCATCTGGCGAACTTCTATAGTTATCCACCACAAGATAATAAGTCTCACCAGCCTGTACGACCATATGTGGACTCCATTCAGCTTGATTTCCGGCATTTCCGTTGGTGTTTGGCGGTGGCGGTGGCGGTATCGTCAGAAGTAAACCGGTATTTCCCTGAGATGAACCTGTACCGTTGAAATTACATCTGAGTGGCGTAACAAAAATGTTATTGTTATTCAAAGAAGTACATCCGTTTGTCGTAGGGCCGTATACTGCAAAGTCATAGTCATCGGTATCAACAGTCGGATTAATCACAAATGCTAATGTTCCGGAAGTTGATGCCGTAAAAGAATACCATACCGAAAAGTGCTCATTGGCGGTGTCATCCAGGCAAGAGTTTAAACCAATGCCTTCCAGGACATTTCCCGGTCCTGAGGGTGTATAAGAGATATCGGAGTTTCCACAAATAGATATTGCACTAATACAATCTGATTGGGCATATAAGATGCGTGAGCAGATGATTAGGAAAACGAGTAATGCTTTTTTCATAAAGGGGGATTTAAAAAAGACAAATATAAAAAATTATTAAAGTTAAATTAAAGTTTTTGTGATATATTTAATAGAATCAATATATTATTGCCTAATAATTCATTTTTCTCAGCTTGGGATTTGTGCTCGCTACAAGAAGAGCTACAACTACCGTCATGGTTCCTCCAAAGATCACAGACCGCACCACACCGAGTAGTTTTGCCATCAGTCCGCTTTCAAACTGCCCCATTTCATTGCTGGACATGATGAATATAGAATTGACGCTCAGTACACGTCCTCTGATATTGTCAGGGGTTTTCAGCTGTACTATGGTCCCTCGGATTACCACTGAAATCCCGTCAAGCATTCCGCTCATGACAAGGAACATAAATGAGAGCCAGTAAAGTTTGGATAAGCCAAAACCAATGATGCAAAGCCCGAATCCTGCAACAACGGCAAGAAGAATTTTCCCCTGATTCTTTCTTAACGGAATAACCGCCAGAAGAGTGATAATACACATAGAACCTATATCTGAAGCTGCATTCAGAAGACCAAAACCTTCCGCTCCCGCATCTAAAATGTCCGTGGCAAATACCGGGATCATAGCAACGGCACCACCAAACAGGACAGCAAACATATCAAGACATAATGCCCCTAAAATTTCTTTCGTTTTAAAAATATAAGAAATCCCCTCACGCATGCTTTCCACCACATTTACATTCTCCTTTTTATACTCGGAATGCTGCTGTTTCAGCTGCCAGAAGAACATAGAGGCGATAAATATTAAAGAGATAATAACGACTAATGTCCATTTTACGCCGAAGAATCCTATAAGAAGCCCTCCCGCAGCATGCCCGCAGACAGAAGAAATCAGAAACGTAGCCTGGTTCAGGGTTACTGCATTCGGAAGATTTTCTTTCTTTACTATTTTAGGAATCATTGAAGGAACGATAGGTCCGATAAAGGCTCTTGCAATTCCTGTGAAAAATATAACGGTGTATATAAAATAAGTGATTTCATGTCCGTTAAAATGCATTTCTACATTGAAAAATGCCGGGATCAGCAGTAGGCCGATCAGGAAAATATATGCATAATTGCAGATCAGGAGCAGCCTTTTTTTCTCATTCATGTCAATAACATGGCCTGCATATAAAGCACAGCTCACCGCAGGAATTACTTCCGAAAGCCCGATCAGGCCAATTGAAAAAGGATCTTTTGTTAATTGGTATACCCACCATCCCAATAAAGTTGCGAGCATTCTGAAGGCTAAAACAATAAAAAATCTTCCCGTAAGAAGATTCCTGAATTCAACATTTTGCAATGTTTTTAACGGTGTAAAGGAAATCATGCACAAAAATAGCCTTAAATATTTATTTAAGGCTGCTTATATACTGTTTTTTTGAATGATAAATCAAATAGGGTCCGAAAGACAAAATCTATTTTAGTCCGCCCTCAATGAGCTGATCACAATGGCTGCAACACCGGCCGCACCAATCACAGTAGCGCCTGCTGTTGCTCTTGCCTTAGACCTGTCTTTTACAGCTGCCACATTGGATTTCGGGATAATTACCTCTGTACTGTCCTTTTTTCCTGCAGTTCCTATAAGGTTATCACCATCTATGTTTCGGAATAGCATTTTCTGTTTGGCGGAGCCATCTTTCATAGTAACAACATACATTTTCCCGGCCTGAAGATTAGAGTAGTTGTTTTTTGAAATATCCTCGCTGTATTTTGTGGTAGCGCAGGATGAAATTACAAATAAGGATGTTAGTAAAGATGACTTTAAAAGTACAGATGCTTTCATTATTATTTTTATTTTTTCAAATTTATAATTTTTTTCGAATATATGTTTTGGGAATTGAAAAAATATCTCTAAAGTTTGTAAATTTCCAACAGATCTGCAATTTTTCTGTCATTGGCAAGTCTTGGTGTTTTATTCTGACCTCCCAGTTTACCCTGTGATTTTGCATACTCGTGGAAAGCGTTTCTTTTCAGCGGAGTAATATGCAGCGGTTGAAGGATATTTCCGGTAATAAGATCATCATAGTAAGTATTTCTTGCCCGAAGCTGGTAGTCCAGCTCATTCCTGAACAGTTCTAAATTTTCAGGTCCTTTTTCAAATTCGATCAGCCATTCATGATACGGAAGACCTTCCACGGGATTTACCTGTGGGGCCAGGTGGAATTCTGTGATCTGTGATGGGTGCTTTTCTACAGTAGCTTTCATCGCTTCCTCTACCTCAAAGGCGATCACATGTTCTCCAAAAGCAGAGGTGAAATGTTTGGTTCTGCCACTCACCAGGATTCTATACGGATCTTTATCGATGAATCTTACCACATCACCTATTGAATAAGCCCATAATCCTGAATTTGTAGTGAGGATGAGTGCGTAATCTTTATTTAGCTCCACATCTTTTAATGTTAATCTTTTTGCATCAGGCTTGCCATACTCTTCCAGAGGAATAAACTCATAAAAAATTCCATGATCCGTTAAAAGAAGCAGCCCTTCCTTAGTGTAATCGTCCTGAAATGCAAAAAAGCCCTCAGATGCAGGAAACGTCTGGATGATATCCACTTTTCCACCGAGAAGGTCATTCATTTTATCACGGTATGGCTCATAGTTGACACCTCCCGTTACAAGAAGCTGAAGGTTGGGGAAAAGCTGTTTGATCTTTTTACCGTGTTTTTCAGTAAGCTTCTCAAAATACATGATCAGCCATGGCGGAATTCCGGAAATTAATGTCATATTTTCGTGTTCCGTTTCTTCAATAATCTTATCTACCTTCGCTTCCCAGTCCTCCATAATATTTGTGCTCCAGCTCGGAAGACGGTTCTTTTGAAGATAGGCTGGGATATGGTGTGCTACAATTCCGGAAAGCCGTCCTGTTTTTATTCCGAAAACTTCCTCCATTTCAGGACTTCCCTGCAGAAAGATCATTTTTCCGTTGACAAAATCAGCATTGTTTTTCCGGGCAATATAATGGAACAGGGCACTCTGTGCACCTGCAATCTGAAAAGGCATTCCCTCCTTTGAGATGGGAATATATTTCGAACCGGAGGTTGTGCCTGAAGTTTTTGCAAAATATTCAGGAGTTTCCGGCCACAGAATATTGGCCTGACCCTTTTTTACCCTCTCAATATAAGGTTTCAGATCTTCATAATCTGCAACAGGAACTCTGTCCTGGAATTCTTTGATGGACTGAATGTTTTCAAAGTCATATTCCCTTCCGAAAAGAGTTTTCTGAGCCGTTTTCACCAAAGACAGCAAAAGGGCCTCCTGATTTTTCACTGAGTTTTTTTTGAATTCCCCGGTTTTCTGAACATGTTTTTTTGCCCAGACAAGTGCCGCATTTTTCTTGAAGAAATTTAACATGCTCCAAATTTATAAATAAGTATAGAATATGAAATCATTTTTTCAACCATATATGCCACAAAAAAACCGGTGAATGAGTTTCACCGGTTCTTCGAAATTTGATTATGAAAATAACAACTATATGTTAAAGTTTACTTGTTTTCTTTGTATCTCCTATCTGGAGTTCCGTCTTTTTTAAGTTTTTGGTTTTCTTTATACCTTTTGTCAGGAGTTCCGTCCTTTTTCATTTTGGCTGCAGGTTTTGCAGTTTTAGCTTCAGGAGCCTTTACTGTTTTTGCTGTCTGATGATGAGGGGCCGCAGGTGCTGCCGGAGCAGTCTGCTGAGCGGTTGCAAAGCCTAGTCCAAGAGCCAGGGACATTGCTGTTAATAATTTTTTCATAGGTGTACGGTTTGTTTTTCCTTGAGTAAAGATATACAAAAAGCAGGCTGGAAATCACAGATTTTCAACCTTAACTAAAGTTTATTACTGCTTAAAAAAAACTTAATAACAGCTTTTAAAGAAAAAAAGCCTGCTTCATTGAAGCAGGCTTTCGTATGTATGAATAGTTGGGTTAACGTGTACAGTTGGCAGTCCAGGTTTTACCGTCCTTGTTGTATAGAATTTTCAAATCATTATTGTCAATTCTAATATAAGTTGTGGCATTGGAACCAACCATTACAAGCGTATGGTCTCCCTGCTGTTGAAATTCTACTCCGTTAAGATCCGGGATACCGTTCGAGAATGCGAAATTATATTTCGTGCCGCTTGCGATCTTCGTTACAAATACACTACCGTTATCTGTACTGTTGTTGGTAGATCCGTCATTGTAAGAAATGCTTCCCTTATATGTTCCTGCGAAGAAATCATTGTTTACAGGATCATCGTCGTCACTACATGATGTAAAAGATAATGCGGCAACAAAGACCAGCATAAAAATTCCTAAGATTCTGATTGCTTTTTTCATAATTTTATTTCTTTAAAAAGTTTGATAGGATGGAATTTTCAAACACTATGCCATGCCGGAATATCAGTATTTTTTTAACTTTTAATTAGATAAATTGGTAAAAAATTAAGATTTGGGTAGGTGTTAAGTGGCTTTGAATATGATTTTAGTAATCCTTGATTTCCAGAGGAAGAAAAAAATATCCTTATCTTTGTTATAAGCAAACGGTTTCGGAACACTCCCGAAATCGCTTTTGTCGTTTATACCATTACTATTTATGCAGTTAAAACCTATTCACGAAAAGTTTCTTCCCGACCTGCTTCAAAAAGAATTTGGAAAAGAAATCTTCACCCAGTTAGAGAAAAGCCAGCATATTTCCGTAAAGGGAAGTGCGGGATCTTCGGTTTCTATTTTTGTTGCTGAACTTTTTTTAACTCAGAAGAAGACTATTCTTTATCTGGTGGACGATAAAGAAGATGCACTGTATGCGAATACTGAAATGGAAGATCTGCTTGGAAAGGACAAAGTGCTGTATTTTCCGGCAACCCATCTTGAGCCTTACCAGGTAGAAAAGACACAGAACGCAAATCTGGTACTCCGGACAGAGGTTCTCAATAAGATCAATTCAGGAAGAGCTCCTAAAGTTATTGTGGCTTATGCAGGTGCCTTGTCTGAAAAGGTTTTGAAAAAAGAAGACTTTAAGGCAATCTCCCATCATATAAAAGTAGGTGATCAGCTGGATTTTGATTTTGTGGATGAGCTTTTGAATCATTATAATTTCCAGCAGGCCGATTTTGTTTCCGAGCCGGGAGAATTTTCGGTAAGAGGAGGAATTGTTGATGTGTTTTCGTATTCTTACGAAAAGCCTTACCGTCTTACCTTTTTTGGAAATGAAGTGGAAAATATTAAAACCTTTGATATAGAAACACAGCTTTCCATAGATAAGGTAAAAGACTTTCAGCTGGTTTCCAATATGAATTTTTCAGTAACCGGAACCAGGGTTTCGTTGCTGGAGCTGCTGCCTAAAGAAAGTTTTGTTGTTTCCAGAAATGGTGCCGTCGGAATGCAGAAGATCAGAACTTTCTATGAAAAGGCATTGGAAAAATATGATACTTTGAATAAAGATATTGCTCACAGGGCCCCACAGGAACTCTTTATTTCAGATCAGGATTTTCTGTTTGATTTTAAGAAATTTAAAACGATTGATTTTGCCGGTATTCCTATTGAAGGACTTAAAGAATTCACAGAAATAAAAGTTGAGCAGGTTCCGCAACCCTCCTTTCACAAAAATTTTGAACTGCTGATAGAAGATATCGAAGAAAAACAGGACCAAGGCTTTGATACCTGGATCTCTTTTTCTACAGAAAAACAGAAGGAAAGACTGGAATCTATATTTGAAGAGCTTGAACATGAGCTTCCCTTTAAAAGTTTCAAATCTGAGCTGCACGAAGGTTTTGTAGATAATGATCATAAGCTCTTAGTATATACCGACCACCAGATTTTCGACCGTTATCAAAGATATAAAGCCAAAAACACCTTTGCAAAATCGGAACAGCTTACCCTTAAAGATCTGATGTCTCTGAAAATAGGCGATTATATTGCTCACATCGACCACGGAATCGGAAAATTCATGGGACTTGTCAAGGTAAATAATGACGGGAAAATTCAGGAATGCTTCAAATTGACCTACAAAAACGGCGACTTATTGTATGTAAGTATCCACTCTCTGCATAAAATTTCAAAGTATAACGGTCCGGACGGAAAAGAAATTGTGCTAAGTAAGCTGGGATCCCCGGCCTGGAAATCATTAAAGCAGAAAACTAAGGCAAAAGTAAAGCAAATTGCTTTTGACCTTATAAGATTATATGCTGAAAGGAAAACGGCAAAAGGATTTTCCTATACTCCGGATTCTTATCTGCAGAATGAGCTGGAAGCCAGCTTTATTTACGAAGATACTCCGGATCAAGAAAAAGCAACCATTGATGTAAAAAGGGATATGGAAGCTGATACGGTAATGGACAGACTGGTTTGTGGAGACGTAGGTTTCGGAAAAACTGAAGTGGCGATCCGGGCAGCATTTAAAGCGGCAACGGATGGTAAACAGGTTGCCGTATTGGTTCCTACAACGATTTTGGCTTTTCAGCATTACAGAAGTTTTAAAGAAAGACTGAAAGATTTTCCGGTGAACGTTTCTTATGTCAATAGATTCAGAACAGCCAAACAAAAGACGGAAGCTTTAGATGGTCTTAAGAACGGGAAAGTGGATATTATAATCGGAACCCATCAGCTGGTGAGCAGTTCCGTCAAGTTCAAAGATCTTGGACTGCTGATCATTGATGAAGAACATAAATTCGGAGTTTCAGTGAAAGATAAGCTGAAAACACTTAAAAGTAATGTGGATACCCTTACGCTGACCGCTACTCCTATACCAAGAACACTTCAGTTCTCGCTGATGGCGGCGAGGGATCTTTCAGTGATCAAAACACCACCACCCAACAGACAGCCTGTTGATACACAGCTTATAGGTTTTAATGAAGAAACCATCAGGGATGCTGTTTCTTATGAGATTCAGAGAGACGGACAGGTCTATTTTATCAATAACAGGATTGAGAACCTTAAAGATATTGCCGGACTTATCCAGAGGCTGGTTCCGGATGCAAGAGTTATTACAGGACACGGGCAGATGGAAGGCAAGCAACTGGAAAAGAATGTGCTTGATTTTATGGAGGGGAAATATGATGTTCTTGTTTCAACGACGATTGTCGAAAGTGGAGTGGATGTTCCCAATGCGAATACCATATTCATCAATGATGCCCAAAGATTCGGAATGGCAGATCTTCACCAGATGAGGGGAAGGGTAGGACGTAGCAACAGAAAGGCTTTCTGCTATTTGATTACCCCTCCTTATGATATGATTACCTCTGATGCCAGAAAACGTCTTGAGGCTATTGAGCAGTTCTCGGATCTTGGAAGCGGTTTCCAGATTGCTATGAAAGATCTTGAAATTCGTGGAGCGGGAGATCTTCTTGGGGCAGAGCAGAGTGGTTTTATTAATGAAATGGGCTTTGAGACCTATCAGAAACTGATGCAGGAAGCTCTGGAAGAATTAAAAGATGATGCAGATTTTGAAAACCTGTTCGACAATGAGGAAGACAGGCAGAAGCTGTTTAAATCTGTAAAAGATGTCAATATTGATACTGACCTTGAGTTGATGCTTCCGGATTTCTATATCTCCAATACCGAAGAAAGGCTGTTGCTCTATCAGAAGCTTGCAGAGATTAATAATGAAAAAGATCTTTATAAATTTGAACTTGAGCTGATCGACCGTTTCGGAGCTTTGCCGAAAGAAGCGGTGAATCTATTGAAGAGTGTTGCCTTGAAATGGCTTGCCTCGGACATAGGATTTGAAAAGATCGTCATGAAAAACGGAGTATTTTTAGGCTATTTCCCTGCCAACCCTCAGGATAAGTTTTATCAGACAGACCGGTTCAGGCATATCATCAGCTATTTAACACAAAATCCGAAGGAAGCCCAGCTTAAAGAGAAGATCGGTAAAGATGGAAATCTGCTGATGATGAGAAAAGAAAAAGTGAAAAATGTGGATGAAGTGAATGTACTTTTGAAAACGATTATCGGACATCATTAGGAGTAAAATAACTCATTTTAATAATCAAAAAATAATAAAGACCTAAAAATTTACTTTTTAAGGTCTTTTTTTATTGAAAAAAAACATGATTTTTACACGAAAAAAATGTGGTATCACACGGGTTTAGAAGCATTTGAAGTCACAATGTGATGATAAAAAATAATGCTGTATCATCGGCTGACATTGGGTTTGGGCATTGCACTCCCGGTAACACAGATTGAAAAAGTGTATTTTGTAGTAATAATTCTACTTTTTCCTACATTAAATTCTACATCATAATCGCTTTATTAGTACGGGTTTACGGGCGTGTAAATGGTTTTTTATGATTTAAATTCATACCTTTGCAGCCCTTATTATGAAAAGAATTATTTATTGTTGCGCAACCGGGCTTTTATCGCTTTGTGTGGACGCGCAGGTGGGAATTGGGACATCCGCTCCTAAATCTACTCTCGATGTCAACGGGAAGACCACCTTAAGAAAAGAACTTAGAGTAGGCGGTACATCCGCGCAGATTGGAAATGCAGGACTGAACGGCCAGGTTTTGGTTTCACAGGGAGAAGGTCTGCCTCCGGTCTGGAAATCGTTGAATGTTTCCTTTATGGAGGAGGGGCAGTATAAACTGATCAATTCATACCTGTCATCCGATCAGGCTGGTATTACAGCACTTTCAGACGGCATTGCGGCAGATAATGTCTATAAAAACAATGTTGGGGATGATATTACCGATGTGACGAAAGGGAAGTGGTCAAAAATTCCCGGACTTGAAAACAATTTTATTATCAAAAACGGAAGAAACAGGCTCACTTATCAGTTTCAGACAGGTATTGAAATGAAGGCTCCGTCTGCAACAACTTCCCAGTCTGTGACTTTTACCTGCGGGGTCTTCAGAAATGGCAAACTGGTGGCGGTACGTCCGGATAAGATCGTTTCGAACAATAACACGGAAAAGCTGGGTATTCAGGATTATATTTTCACCCTCAATTATACAGAGCAGAATGTTCCGGTAGGTGCACAGAAGCTTGAGGTAGCCTGTAGAAAAATCAATACCTCAAATCTAAGTTCACAGTTTACAATCGGGCGTAATGTATCCGATACCAATACGGTTTCCAATGCATTTACTCTTGAATCTGTTATGAAGATCGATGTTATTGAATATGTAACTTATAAAAGCAATTAATTGATGAAAAATATTATTTCGATCCTGTTTTTTATGACAGGGCTGTCTCTTTCTGCCCAAGTGGGAATTAAAACTGATGTACCAAATGCGAAGCTTGATGTGAATGGTGATATCAATCTGAGAAATAAAATCGTTGTCCTTAACGTTACAGACAATACTTTATCCCAGGGTAATAATGATCAGATTCTTGTTTCTCAGGGAGAAGGCTATCCTCCGATATGGAAGTCACTTCGTATTCCGGAATATGAACCGAATAAGTTTTATCTGATATTCAATAATTCTTTCTCAGATACAACGGGAATAAAATTTACGAGCAGCGAGCAGTCAAGCATTGCTGCCAAAAATACAGCTTTTACTAAAGGAGCAGACATCTCAAGCCTTCCGGGATTTAAGAAGATCACAGGTCTGTCCCAGCCGATCAGTGTATTCAGCACGGAAAGCAAAACTTATTTTCAGTTTGAAACTGTGGTGCAGGCTAATCTTCCTGTAAATGGAACACCTGATATTTCCATAGATTATGCATGCGGTATTTTTGTAGATAACAAGCTGGTTAACCTCAGACAGAGGAACTTAAAGGCAAGTAGTGCAGCAAGTACCTTTATTACACACAATCAGATCGGGATAGTCACCAATCTTTCCAAAGGACAGCACGATGTAAGTGTTGCCTGCTCAAGACTTGGATCCTATAGAACGACAAGCGATGTGGTATTGGCTATTGGAATAAACGCAGATACCAACATTAACAGCTTTATTACTCAGTCTTCTCTGAAAGTTGATGTGTACGAAATTCCTCAGGTGTTTAATCCAATTATAAATTAATCCGGGTATGAAAAAAATTATTATCATAAAGTCTTTATTTTTTGCTGTGTGGGCAACTGCACAAGTGGGAGTGAACACGTCAAATCCTGTCAACATGCTGGATATAAACGGCGATTTAAACGTTGCGAGAGAAATCAGAACCGGTGGAACAAATCTGCTGAGAGGATCTGCCGGATCTGCGGGGACTATTCTTCATAACAATTCAGAGCTGAATGTGAACGACTGGAAAAGTATAAAAATTGCCGATGGGCAGGGGAGTATGTCGGTATTTTCACTGAATACCGTTGCAGACCAGACCGGAGTCAGCTTCTCCAATCCTAACGGTTCTACCTCTCCTTATTCGGAAGGGATGACGATTACCTCTGATTGGACGGTTCTCCCGGGAACTGTTGATACTTTTTCCATTACCAATGCTGTGAATAAAGTGGCTTTTACCTTTCAGACCACCGCTCAGAAAACAGGAAATTCAAATGCTTCAACAGGTTTTGCATGCGGTATCTTTGTGGATAATACACTCAGAGCAGTGAGAACAGATGTTTTAATAGGTTCGGAGGGAAGTTATAAGGTTTTCAACCTTAATGCAACACTTGCTAAACTTATGCCTAAAAACAATTACAGCGTCAAGGTAGCCTGTACGAAAAGGAATCTTAATTCAGGAACATTGGGAATAGGAAGAGCAGTAAACACAGATTACCTGAACAATGAAATGTCTCAGTCTGTTTTAACGACATCCGTCCTGCAGCCTTATTAATTTTCATGATATATCATAAATAAAAACCTGAAGACATTATGTTTTTAGGTTTTTTTGTAAAAAAGATATGGATTGTTATGAATTTGTTGAATAAGTAAATGTTTTCATCAAAAAAATGAATTATATTTGTCAACTCACTAAAATATTTTTTCATGGGAAAAAACTATCTTTTTAAAATCATTGCCGGGGTATTTTTCGGACTTATGATTTCATGTGACAATTCTTCTTCAGATCAATTCGAGCCTAGTGCAAATACCGGGAACAATGGGAATACAACGCCCCCTCCAGCCAGAGTTCTGGAGAAAATTACAGTAAACGGTGCTATTCAGGAAGAATATACAGTCAATGGTACTGCTTTTCAGAAAGGAATGCTTAGAGATGGAAATACCAGTAATTATTATACCGGTACCGTAACTTATATCAGTAATAAAATCGGGAAAATAAAGTTCCTTGGGAGCCTGGCAGGAAGCATGACTTATGATTTTAGTGTAAGCGAAGACAGTAAAGGCAATGTTTACAGTGCAACATGTACCGGTACGGCTGCTGCTGCAATAGACTCTTTTGTAAGTGATTATATATTTACTTATGATGCCAGCGGTAAAAAGCTTGTAAAAATTCTTGAAAAAAGAAAGGTGGCCGGAAATACAGCGTACAGCTTATTCACGGAAATCACTTTTACCTATATGGGGGATAATATTTTCAAGGCTGAATGTGCCAAAGGAACACTTACATCAACCGGAGCGCCTAATATGGCTACTGCAAAAATGACTGTTTATAGCTACCAGAACTATGACTCTAAAGTTAATCCGTTCTCAACGCTTCCTAAAACATTCTTTACTGCCTGGAGTCTGGTCCGCCCTGAGAATTTCTACAGAATTTCTCCGAATAACCCGACCTCGGTATATGTGATGCCGCCATCTCCTGCACCGGCAGTCAATACACCCATGACTTATCTGTATGATGCCTATAACTATCCGGTTTCGGATAAGGATCAGCTTCTTAAATATACTTACAGAACTCTATAAAGCCCAATTGGTTATCAGTTTTACTGGAATATAAATAAAAACATAACTTTTGTTCAAAAAAAAGTTATATTTGTCAAAAAATAAACAATTACCTGGAAATGAAACAGCTTTTCTACTTTATTTTATTAATAGCAGGACTTTCATCAATACATTCCTGTAAAGACATGTTAGACGAAGACGGGGATCCTTTATTGGACCTGAATGAGACAGGAGGGCTGATCGGTCCAAGAGCATTATACAGAGAAATTACAGACAAGGATACATTAGCAGAATATCACTACAGTGGGCTTTTGGTAACGAAAGTAATCACAGACAGTGCTTCAATCACAAATATTGCGTACAGTGGCGACAAAATAAGCGAAATTGACTTCAACGGATTTTTGGATCTTGATGGAAACGGAAAGCTTGATAAAGACAGTGTTTCTTACAGTCAGTTATTTACTTATGGACCCAATGACAAACTGGTAACTATTTCTGAAAACCGTTCTGTTTTCAGAAGGCCTCCGCCTGTACCGCCGGCAACTAATCCCGGACCACAGACTCTTTTGAGAAAAACAAAAACGCTTTACGATTTAAAATATAACGCTTCTACAGCAAAGCTGGATTCCATCATTATGAAAAACGGTCCTGATGTTTCCGGAACACCGTTTGCGTTTATCAGCTATTCTAAAACAGGATACACCTATTTGGGTGATAACGTTTCCAGAGTAGTAAGAAATTATGGACCGATGGCTGGAGGGGCATTTGGAAGACCTACGACCAGATTTGCCTATGACTTTGTAAATTACGATACTGAGATCAGTCCATTTACACTGCTTCCTTCAGTATACAAAATTTCAAGACTTTTATCAACTGAAATTAATGATAAAGAGAGTCATATTTTGTCTCCGAATAACCCTAAGAAAAGATCGGTAACGGACCTTATACCTCCTATCCCATCTCCGATTAACTGGACAACCAACTACAGCTACGATCCGCAGACTTATATGACGAAAGGATTTGGTGTAAACTACATTTATAAGCCTTTTTAAAAGAATCTTTAAAATATACGGGCCCAATCTTTTGTAAGATTGGGCTTTTTATTTTTTATCCCTTAATTTTGTAAAAAATTTCTGAATGAAATATTTAATAGTCGGGCTTGGAAATAAAGGTCCTGAATACGAAAATACACGCCACAATATAGGATTCAAAGTAGCTGAAAAAATTGCCGAAACACTGGAAGCTCCATTTAATACAACTAATTTCGGCTGGATGGCAGAAGGGAAATACAAAGGAAGAAAGGTTTTCATTCTGAAGCCGGATACCTATATGAATCTTTCGGGAAATGCGGTGAGATTCTGGATGCAGAAAGAAAATATTCCATTGGAAAATGTGCTGATCATTACAGACGATCTTGCCCTTCCGTTCGGGACCTTAAGAATGAAGATGAAAGGTTCTGATGCAGGTCATAACGGACTGAAAAGCATTAATGAAATGCTCAATACCCAGAATTATGCAAGGCTGAGGTTCGGGATTTCTGCAGATTTTTCCGAAGGCCGACAGGTAGATTATGTATTAGGTACCTGGAATGAAGAAGAATCTGAAAAGCTGGGTGAAAGGATTGAAAAATTTTCTAAAGCCAGCCTGTCTTTTGTGTTTGCCGGTATCAATAATACAATGTCAGCATTCAACGGAAAATAAATAGAAGTGACAAGGTAAGGAATCAATTGATTTCTACCTTAATGATTTCCAAAAAACAAAGACCATCGGATTTCCGATGGTCTTGCTGTATACTTTAAAAATCAATTTCCAATCTAACTATAACATGATTTTATCTATGTATAATGAAAATGTAGCAGATCCCTGTCTCTTAAAGCCAGGTTACCACTCCGGTTTCAACATCATAATTGGCTCCGACTATTTTGATCTTACCTTCGTCTTCAAGCTTTTTAAGTGTTGAACTTTGTGTACGGATGTCTTCGATGGCATTTTTTACATTTTGCTGATTCAGCCTCTCCAAAAGCGAGCCGTTTTTTGATGAACGTTCTTCTCCTTCTTCAATGATCTCATTAATGATAGGATCGAAATGATTGATTAAGTGGTTGAGATTATCCATTCCCATTCCCTGGATTTGTGCAGCATCCAGACCGCCTTTTAATGCCCCGCATTTTGTGTGTCCTAAAACGACAACAAGTTTGGAACCTGCAACGTTACAGCCAAATTCCATTGAACCCAGAATGTCCTGATTTATAAAATTACCGGCAATTCTGATGCTGAAAATATCTCCTAATCCCTGATCAAAGATAAGTTCTGCAGAAGTACGGCTGTCTATACAGCTTAAAACTACTGCAAATGGCCATTGGCCTTCACGTGTAGCATTGACTTGCTCTAAAAGGTCTCTGTTTGCTTTTAGGTTATTCACAAATCTTTGGTTTCCGTCTTTTAAAAAATTTAATGCTTTTTCAGGATTAATGGTAGATTGGGTTTCGTATGTATGTGCTTTCATATGATTGATTTATTCTTTTTTTAAAATTAAATTATTGTAATGAGCTTACATAGCTCTTCTGTGCGTGATCAGGATGTGGGAATCTTCGTCTGTTTCATAATCTTTGTATGAAGTTTTGAAGCCTAAAAGTTCCACATTAATATCTTCTTCTTTGGCCCGGATATTGGCGAAATCCTGGATCATTTCCAGTACATCCGTGGCAATATATGAAGTTCCTCTTGCATCAATGGTCACGGTAGAATTGGACTTGACATTTTTTAATGTTTTTTTGATAGCTGCCTTATTCAGGAAAGAAACTTCTTCTGCAAGCTTAATGTTGATTTCATCGGCATCATTCAGCTTTTCTCTGCTTAGATAATAAGCACGCTTCATATTACCCTGAAGGATATAGAATACGGAAATAGCCAGACCGATACCAACCCCTTTAAGAAGATCAGTTGCCACCACAGCGACAACGGTAGCAGCAAACGGAATGAACTGGAATTTGCCCAGGTGCCAGAAATGTTTGAATGTCGCAGGTTTTGCCAGCTTATATCCTACAAGGATCAGTACTGCTGCAAGTGTAGCAAGCGGTATTAGATTCAGTATGAACGGAATAGTAAGCACGCATACCAGTAAAAGCACCCCATGGATTATAGCGGAAAGTTTTGAAGTGGCGCCGGCATTAGCATTGGCCGAACTTCTCACCACTACAGATGTCATTGGCAGTCCTCCGATAAACGAACTTATTAAATTTCCGATTCCCTGTGCTTTAAGCTCAAGATTAGTATCGGTAATTCTTCTCTGCTTATCCAATCTGTCTGAGGCTTCAATACAAAGCAGGGTTTCAATAGAGGCTACAATGGCAATAGTTGCCCCTGCTATCCACACCTTAGGATTGGTGAATCCATTAAAATCAGGCATCGTAACAAGATTTTTGAAGTCATCCAAAGACTGCGGAACCGGTAATGAAACCAAATGCTGAGTATTGATCGCCAAAGAGCTGCCGAACAGCTTGAATGCTTCATTCAGAAGTATTCCTGCCACAACTGCCACCAATGCTCCGGGAAGCATTTTCATTCTTTTTAAAGCCGGAATTTTGTCCCAGGCAATGAGAATACCTACAGAAACCAATGTTACTACGATAGCCCCTACATGTATGGCTTCGAATAATTCTGTGAAGTATCCGAAATTAAGACCGTTATCAAAAATAGCTTCATGGCCTTCGTAGTCTTTATCAAATCCCATGGCGTGAGGAATTTGTTTCAGAATAATGATGATACCGATTGCGGCAAGCATTCCTTCAATGACATTATTAGGAAAGTAATTGGATATACTTCCGGCTCTGATGAATCCCAGGATTAACTGGATAAGGCCTGCAATGATGCCTGCACAAAGGAAAAGTTCGAAAGCCCCCAGATCTGTAATAGCTGTTAAAACAATAGCTGTAAGACCGGCTGCGGGACCAGATACCGATACATTTGAATTGCTCAGAGATCCTACCACTATTCCTCCTACAATACCGGCAATTACACCTGACAAAGGCGGTGCCCCTGATGCTAAAGCGATTCCGAGACATAGTGGAAGCGCGACTAAGAATACAACGAGTCCGGAAGGGAAATTCTCCTTGATTCCTCCTATAAATGATGTTTTTTTCATGATGTTTTGAAAAATACTATAACCGATTGATCTATCTTCAGATAATCAATTATAAAAGATTGGAAATTTAATTTAAAGCACACGTATCCGATATCAGCTTGTGATATGAATACTATAAAAATCTAACTGTACTTAAGATTAAGCTTCCGGAGGCGGAGAAAATATGGTGAGTAAGGGCGACAGATGAAAGGAATCATCTATCAGCTCAAAAGATACGCCCTGAAGATCAGGTTCGGAAAACTTCACATAATCGAATACGTCCAAAGTTTTCGGAAGTGTCTTTTCGTAAACAATAAAAGATGATGGGTGAGAATGGGGCTCTTCTTCATTGATGATTACATTGGTTCTTGCTATATCCCAGCCCGCAACCGCAGCAATGCCCGGCAGTGCTGTGAAGTTCAGGAACAAGGTCAATACAATAATACTCCAGAGTTTCATCTTTATCTTACATTCATTTTAGAAAAACTAGTCTGTTTTTCTGCTCATTACCCAGTCAGAACTTGTAAGGTTGTAGATTTTTTGGATGTCTTTCAGAATTTTCTCGAAATCAATCTCCAAATCAATGATCTTACCTGTTCTAAGGTCAAATACCCAGCCGTGTACAATAGGATATTCATCGATGATGTATCTTTCCTGTACGCAGGCCATTTTGATCACGTTGATGCACTGTTCCTGAACATTAAGTTCTACAAGCTTGTCATAACGTTTTCCTTCATCTTCGATAGCGTCTAATTCCGTCTGGTGCAATCTGTAAACATCGCGGATGTTCCTTAACCATGGATTTAATAATCCAAGATCCTGGGGGGTCATCGCTGCTTTTACGCCGCCGCAGTTATAGTGCCCGCAAACGATAATGTGTTTTACTTTAAGATGTTCTACAGCATATTGAATGACCGCTGTGGAACTCATGTCTAAAGTATTGACAACATTAGCTATATTTCTGTGGACAAAAACTTCTCCAGGTTTTGCGCCCATGATCTCTTCCGCTGTAGCTCTGCTGTCAGAACATCCGATATATAAATAATCAGGATTCTGAGTTTTTGCCAGTTCGTGAAAGAATTCCGGGTTTTGTGAAATTTTAGACTCTACCCACTTTCTGTTATTTTCAAAAATAATTTCGTACGATTGTGACATAATTTAAAATTAAAAGGTTTGTAATTATTTATTTCGTTTAAATTATTTTTAAATTCAATAGATTAAATCAATAACCATGCAAAAATATAATTTTTGCCGAAAAGACAGACAGTTTTAACAAAGTTTAATATTAAAATATGCTTAAAATCATGTTCAAAAAGGCTGTTATCCGGCATTTCTATTTGAAAAACGAATATTCAAACCGAAACTTTGTATAAAATTACAAACTATAAATGATAAAAATTAAAACTTGGGATTAAAATATTCTTAATTCTATTAAAAAAACCGCCTCAAAACTGAGACGGTTCAAATTTTAAACAGTTATTGGCTGTTATTCCTTAATAATTTTCACTACTGTTTCAGAATTGTTGATTCGTACTACATAAGCTCCTGATACTAAAGATGAAAGATCTGTACTTTCGTTTTCAAACTTTCCTGACTTTACCAGCTGGCCGGACAGGTTGTAAATCTGATAATAGTATTCTTTAGCAATATCATTTCCTTTGATATACAAAATATTCTTCACAGGATTCGGGAAGAACTCAAGTTTGTTCTGAGTTACTTTTTCCACGATCACTGATTTTGTAAGAACATCTGTTGCTTTAGCTAAAGCATTTGGCGCAACAGGAATGGCGAACGGCTCATATCTTCCGATTTCTTTTCCATTGGCATCGTATTTAATTTCAGCACAACGGCAGGACATAGCTGCCTGAGGACGGAAACCGAATGTTGGCGTTAAGAAATAATAAGGATTGGAAGTTGTTTTAAATAGCATCCCTAAAGAGCTTCCACCGCTACCCTGGCTGGCAGATGTCCAGATACCAGAATACTGGAAAGCTTTTAAACCTGAGGTGCCATTAAGATAATCGCTCATCGCATTACCTCCGTTAAAACCTCTTATACCCGTATTAGGAAATAAGCCTATATTGTATTCCGGTCTGTTTAATATATATCCGTAAGCTACGGCTCCTTTTCCTGAATAATAGGCATATAGAGTACCGCCGATATAGTTATATTTAGCCGGGTCGTAATTTTCATACTTCACCAATGCATTAATATCTCCTGGGTCTATACCATAAGCAGTATTAAATTGCTTATTATAAAACCAAGGTGTATTTCCTTTTGAAATAAAATTACCAAGGATAATTCCGGTAGAAACGCTTTCAAGATCTACTACTCTCCAGCCTGCAGGGCATGGATCGTAGGCAGATTTTTCGGTAGCATGACCCCATCTTTCCGGCATGTTTCCATTCTCATCAGAAACCCAGTCTAATTTTGCTGTATCGGTTTGATATAGATAATTTAGTGGGTTATTAACAGAATACTTTACTATTTTCTTCAGTTTATCTGCTTTTGAATCGGATGTAGAAACATTAGCTGCAGCTGAATATGTAGGGTAGGCCTGAGTATAAGAAGTTAAATAATCTGATTCAGGCATATTGGCTGTATAAGGTATTGCCCCGGTAGTAGCATTGGCAGGGTTATTTTGTCTGAATACATTATATGCAGCGTAATTGGTTCCATAGTTATAATAAGACGGTCCCGGATTGTAGAACACTGGCAATGGATCTTTTCTGCCCCATTGATAGTGTAAGCCACCACTTTCACTTATTTGAGCTAATCTGGCCAATGTGGCAGGATTTCCTGTAGGAAAGCTAGCTGTAGTAGGAGCAGCCAGACCTGATGCAAATACAGAACCGGAAGGTTCATAAATATGCTCATTCACCAGCTTATCTCTGGCTCCGAGATCCCTGTCCATAAAGGTCGTTTTCATAGGAACACCTGCACTGGTCATCGGATCTACAAACTGCTCGTTAGCCGGAATAACCCCTCCATTCCCAGCGTTTTCAGGATCTACATCATACTTTGTGATGACGGTTCTTGGTGCCCATATATGCCAACTCCATAATACCGGATCATTATGCTTGTTTGCTGACCAGGTTCCGCTACCCATGTGGAACGCAACCACAGCATTACCATATGTTTTTGAATTTAAGCTAACTCTTAATATGGCGCTCTCTATAGGGCCGTCTCCACCTATAATTTCCATGGTTTTGATCAGGCTCGTATTGGTGGTCCAGACTACAGATGAGGTTTTTGTGCCCTCTGACGGGAAAGAGAAGTCCGTACTTAAATGGAGTTTATACATTGCATAGGCCTTTCTTAAAGGGATATCAATAATTCTGTCATTATCCCTGTTTGGATCTATATTATTTCCGTTTGGATTGGGTGTTACCAGGTCAGAATTGGTATATTCTACATAACTGTTTGGAAGTTTGGTCCATGACTTTAAAGTTTCAGTAGAATAGATCTCGCTTCCCGAATAAACATATTGAGTGTCAAATTCCTGCGACATAGAAGCGGCGTTAGGGTCATAAATGCAACGAACGCCACCATTGCCTGTATAAGCACTGCTTGAGAATCTGTGCCATCCCGGTCTTGGCTTGGATCCGCTTAAAGGGTCTGATATTAAAGCCAATCCGGCAGCTCCAAATGAAGGATAACGTACCCCATTGATAACCTCAGAGGCAGTCATAAATGTAGAAGTTAATAAACCTCCATCAGCACTCTGGTCCTGGAAATTGAGAACAGGTGTGATCCATCCGGTTCCATATTTTAGAGGTCCAGTTGCGTTAGGGTAAGATTCATAATTTCCGTTGATAGGGAATTTGCCCAGATTCATTCCGGAAACTCCTGAGAAATCAAACCCAAACTGAGGATAAACCTTTATACCCGGATAATCGGCATTCAATGAAGTCGCGTTGAATTCAGGATCAACAGTATTGCCGGTATGTTTTCCCCAAGGGCTGTATCTGTTTTCATCAGGCATTGGAGTAGAGGAGTTTCTTCCCCCTGAGAAGTAGCTTGAAGGGACTCTCCAGTTACACGGACATGGATCATATGGTGATTTCAATGCGTATCTGGTACTGGCTTCCCCAACAGCAGCATCGTCTATATCGGAATAGTTACCCTGACGTGTATCTCCCCAAAGGTCCCATGCAATAATGTTTTCACGGTAAGGAGGCTCATATTTTTTATATTTTTGTTTTGAGAACCATGTGGTGATTCCTACCGATGTCCAGCTGTCATTGCTATTTTGCTTTAAAAAGTCTTCACCATCATTTAATAATGCCTGATCTTTTTTAGCTACATAAATTGGGGTTGCGATAAAGCTGATCGGATTCTGGATAGAAAATCTGATGTTTCCGTTAGGAGTATCCGTTCCGGTATTGATCTGGGAAGAGTATTTATTACCTCTTACCTTGATGAATTTGGACTGGAATGCCGGATCATTATAATTTAAATTGATCTCTCCGCTAATAGGGTACAGGCTTAAGTCCTTAAGTCCGAATGGCGGGAACGGGTCTTTTCTTCCCCACTGATATTGCAGTCCGGCGGATTTGTGCCATTCATTTCCTACGAAACTTCCATTGGTAGCCCCAAGGTTTCTGTCCATCCATTTCCAGTTCATTACTGCATTTCCGTTTTTATCTTTCTCGAAACCATGGTGATAGGTGCTTCCGTCTTCAGGATCGTCGGTAACCCATACGTGCCATGACCAGTAGATTTTGTCATTTACTTTGTATGATATGACTGCATTACCTTCTTTTACCTTGTTGATCATTACTTTGATCCTGGCGTTTTCTCCTGTGCCTTCTAAAGCAACAGATTTTATAAGTCCTGGCTCATCTTCCCAATACAGTCCTGCTTTTGCAAGTCCCTGCTCGGGAATAGGAGTGTAATTGCCACTGTCATCCTTCATAAAATCGCCACCCTTGGACCACATTTCGTAGGCTTTTTTCACAGGAATATAAAGACCGTCTACATTGGCATTATTATTTTTCTTATCCTTACCGGTGAAGATATAGCTGTTCGGTGCTTTAGTCCAGTCGGCATAGTCAGACTGGGCGCCGGAATTGATGGTAAAGCAGGTAACAGGACATTCCTCCGTAGTCGGATTAGTGAAAATTCCTACATACTTTATAAATTTATTGATCTCAGTTTCTATATCCGTTAAAGGTCTTGAAGGGCCATTCCAGCCGGCGATCACTTTTCTGTTTCTGATAGCACCCACGCCATATATTGAGGCCTGAGATGTATTGCTTAAAGAAAAGTTTTCTGAACCTGGACCTCTCTGCTTGTCATTAAGTGGAGGATATCCGAAATCATCGGTAGTATTATAGTTGCTTAGGGCAGTAAGAGAAATATACTGTCCATTAGCTTTATAAACTCTTAATCCTGTGATCTTACTGATCACAATAACAACAGGCTGCTGGTTGGCAAAAACATCACCCAGCTTTTCATTAATATAATTGTAAAGATTATAATACCGGTTAACAAGGGCATTAGGATTGGTAAAATCCAGATAGCCTCTTCCCCAGGCTTCTCCTCCTTCTTCCGGAGGCAAAAACCAGTTACTGAAGTTAATAAAGAAACTTTCGTTTGAGAATTTTCCTGCAAACATATAAACTGGGTCATGATAAGAGAACTCGAAAGGACTTGTATCACTGTTCTGGTAAATAAATTTTTGGGAACTTGCTATGGTAGCGAGATTATTAGGGTTGGTAATGTTAACAACCGGTGAATTGGCGTTGGCATTATCCAATGCTGCATTTCCCTGGAAAGATAAAACAATGTCATCCTGTTTTCTTACCAGATGCTGGGAGGTCACCCTGTCTTTTACTCCCGAAACGGTTCCGTTGGAGTTGTATAAAACGGTTCCGTTTTTTTTAGGTGTAAATAAAATCGTGTACTGGTTTTCATCCAGATCACAATTGGCGTAAGCATAATTCGATTGCTTGTAATGGCTTACGGTTTTATCCCATGTGACGGACTGCCAGTTGGTGATGGTAGCGTCCGAGCTTAATTCCACCTTAACGGAATGCGTGTTCAAAGCCGATTGAGGTAATTCAAAATTAGCTGTAAGCTCTTCATTGTATTCATAGTTACCTGAAAAAGTTTTACACCACAAAGAGACCCAGGTGTTTTGGGCATCCTTGTACTTGATGGTAACTTTTACATCTCCGGCGGTAGTGGATTTTTGAAAGTTTCCTTTCATTACTACCAATCCCTTCTCATTCACATTTTGTGAAATGACGATAAGAGGATCCAGATCATAGACACTCGGAGGAAGAGGTGTCATGTATTTGAATCCAATACTGGTCTCATCAGGCCAGGGGACAGATGCTGCCTTCGCCCATGCATGAGACGATGCAATACAAAATACTGCAGCAAAAATCTTTAATGTCGATTTTTTTTTCATACGTGTAGAATTAAAAGTGTTTTATGAATGAATAGTATGGTTACAAGATATTTGAATACATACGGCTTACGGTTGTATCAATCCCAACTTGATTACCTGGATTGAATTATATGAGCCTTAAAATATTCTGGTATTGTATGTTAAGTTATATAACGAAGATGAGGCAATGCAGAAGACTACCTGTATTTAGAGCATAATTTTTTTCCATGTTATTGTGTTTTTATGTTGTTGTGTTTTGTAATAATTAAAAACTAAGTCAAACTTAATTTTAATTATCCTGAAGCAAAAGTCGATAAAAAAAATTTTTTCTGCAACAGATAATGTAATTTTCAGGAAAAAGGGTATATAGATTTATAAATTTATAACAAAAAATTTTATATTTTATTATTGATATAAGCCTCTGTAGCTGTTTCTGTTGGATAGATGGTTCCCGGATTTCCTACGACTATGGAATTGGCAGGAACATCAAAATTAACATACGAATTGGGAGCAATCAAAACATTGTTTCCAATAGTGATTCCGCCTACAATTACAGCGTTGGCCCCTATCCATACTTCATCACAAATGGTGGGAAATCCCTGAAGTTTGCCACGGTTTTGCTGACCGATCGTTACACCCTGCGCAATATTGCAGTTTTTTCCAATTTTGGCTTTGGGGTTGATTACCAAACTTCCCCAGTGACCCAGATAAAAACCTTCTCCTATTTCAGTTTCAGGGTAGATCTGATAGCCATATTTTATCTGATAATGTCTGAGAACAAATTTCCAGAATATTCCTAAAACAGGCTTTTTGCTATATTCCTGAGCTTTTCTCAAAACATAAATGAAATGCAGGTTCGGATTGATACATTTTTTCCAGATCCCGAATGAAGAAAGCCATTTTCCGCTTTCCCTGTAAAAATCCTTTTGTATGACAGTATAACCCATTTTAGTGTTTTTATAATTCATCAATAATTTCCTGAAGTTGGGCTACAGATTTCTGAAGCACAAAGGGAAGATCAGCCGTTGCAATTTCTTTTTCATAGTGAGCGGCGAGCTCCTGGCTGGTCAAAAGTTTTTTCATCCCTTCATAAATTCCATCCTCTGAATTTGGAATAATGACTCCTAATTTTCCTTCCTGAAGAAGATCTTTTATACCCGAAACATCTGTAGAGACAATCGGTTTATTCAAAATCAAGGCTTCCGCGATAATGGTAGGGAAACCTTCGTGTCTTGAAGACATCACATAAAAATCAGCTTTTTTCAGATAAGGATAGGGATTACTTCTGAAACCGAGCATTTTTACCGTTTCCTGAAGGCCCAACTGGTTAAGCTTGTTCTGAATATTCTCAAAATCAAAACCATCGCCAATAATGATGATCTGATGCTTCAATCCCTCATCGATCAGTTTTTTATGCACATCCAGAAGTCTGTCATAACCTTTCTGCGGGTACACAGTTCCTATCGTGATAAAAGTGGGGATGGTATTGGAAAAAGGGTAATCATCAATTACTGTATTTGCCTTGTTGAGAGTATCATCTTTATCTATGGGGTTATAAATTTTAATAACCGCCTGCTTTTCCGTATCAGTTTGTGCAACCTTCTGCATTTCCTCTTTCAGCTTATTGGAAATAACGAGTATCCTGTCAAACCGGAAAAGCTGTCGGATCACATCCGGCGTATATTCTTTCAGATTAAAAATGTCATTCTGTATCCAGATAATTTTTTTTGAATCTTTTTGAGGGCTGGACAGAAGCTCTCTGTACATTCCGTGAATAGCTGCTATTTCTACGTCGTACTTTTTATTTTTAAGAATAAAACGGTAAAGAAGAGCAGGAAACCAGAGAAATAGTTTCTGATAAAGTACCCTGAATGCTTTCACAGGAATTTCATGAGGCCTGTTGGTGGTAATCATCTCACCTTTAAGAAGATACTTCAGATTGACCCATGCCGGAACTTCCTTGATGTACATTCCTGTGTACAGGTTGATCAGCAGATCTATTTCATATTTGTCTTCCGGAAGGTTTTTGAGAAAATTGATCAGAACTTTTTCTGCACCGCCATGCCGGAGAGAACCTATACGAATAAGAACTTTCTTTTTTTGTGACATTTATTTTTTTACAGGTTTATAAGTGTGAGGGAGATTTTTGATGAGGTATTTTTCTAAGGCAGATCGGTCAGCTTCCAGCTCTAAAGGGTAAATTGTGCTGTTTTCTAATAATTTTTCGCCATACTGTTCAATGGTACAGATAAGTTTGGCAGGAGCTCCTGCATAAACTGAATTATCAGGAATCGAACTGCTGACAACGCTTAATGAACCTACAATACAATTGCTTCCAATAGAAACCCCGGGTAAGAGAATAGTGCCTTTTCCAATAAAAGTATTGTTGCCGATTTTTATTCTTCCGAAAGTTCTTCCGTTTTTATACTTTTCAATTCTTTTGGTTACCCGGCCATCTCCGCCATGATTGATGAAAGAAACACCTTCTGCAATCGTTACGTTATCACCCATTTCTATAAGAAAACATTCTGACCCGAAGTTTGGAATGCCTTGAACATACAGATTGTCACCAACTTTCATACCTCGATGAATTGCTACTTTTATAGCTGCATTTTTCACCATGTCTTCATATAGGGAACGGATCTTCAATATGATTCTGAATAGGAACATCATTATTGTGAATTTGTTTTTTATTTTTACAAAGAAAAAGAATTTCTATGATAAAAGTTTCCAAAATAGAATATTATTTGCCCGCCAAGGTTCTGACCAATGAGGATCTTGAGAAAGAATTTCCTGACTGGAGTTCTGATAGAATTCATGAAAAAGTAGGGATAAGACAGCGTCATATTTCCTCAGACAGCGAAACTGCTCTGGAGCTTGCTGTAAAATCTTCAGAAAAACTTTTCTTGAACTATGACAGGAACAAGGTAGATTTTATTCTCTTTTGTACCCAAAGTCCGGATTATTTTCTTCCCACTACGGCTTGTATCCTTCAAGACAGACTTGGCCTTAGAAGGAATATCGGAGCAATGGATTTTAATCTTGGGTGCTCCGGATTCATTTATGGACTGGCTTTTGCTAAAGGTTTAGTAGCCGCCGGTATTGCGAAAAGTATTTTACTGATCACATCAGAAACCTATACAAAGCATATTAATCCAAAAGATAAAGCCAACCGCAGCATATTCGGGGATGCATCAGCCTCTGTCATTGTAGAGAAGGATGAAAATGCTAAAGATTATCAGTTCTGCCTGGGGACAGACGGAAGTGGTGCCGAAAATCTTATTGTAAAGAAAGGAGCCTTCAAAAAAGATTTTGAACTTAATCCTGACCATGATTTTGATCCTGAGAATCTTTATATGAACGGGCCCGAAATTTTTAATTTTACTATTGAAAATATTCCGGGACTGGTAAAGGAAACTTTGGAGACCAATCGGCTGACGATGGAAGATATTGATCATTTTGTTTTTCATCAGGCCAATTCTTTTATGCTGAACTATTTGAGGAAGAAAACCAAAATACCGGCAGAAAAGTTTTATATCAATATGGAAAACACCGGAAATACAGTTTCCGCAACCATTCCCATTGCCTTGAAAGATATGATGGACAAGGGAATGCTGAAAGAAGGAGACAGGGTATTGATGGCCGGTTTTGGAGTAGGATACTCATGGGGAGCAACCGTGCTGGAAATTTGAAATAGAATATAATGTAGTAAAATAAAATATATGAAGACATCCGTTTTTTTAGAGAAATTGCAAGAAGAATTAGAAGAAAAAGAGACATTAACAACCGAAACAAACTTAAGACAGCTGGAAAGCTATGATTCCATCAGCCTGCTTTCTGTAATTGCATTTGTTGATGAGAGTTTCGATAAGAAGATTGATTCAAATTATTTTAAAGATATAGAGACCGTTTCTGATCTTATGAATATTATCGGTAAAGAAAATTTCGAAGATTAGTGAATCAGTTTTCTTTAAAAGATAAAATAATTCTTATTACAGGAGCTTCTTCCGGTATCGGGAGAAGCTGTTCTGTAGAATGCAGCAAGAGTGGAGCAGGTCTTATCCTTATTGCCAGAAACGAAGAGGAGCTGCAGAAAACAGTATCCATGCTGGCTCCGGATAGCAAAGCTGAAACCATTATTGCAGATATCACCAGTGCTGAAAATCTTGAAGAGCTGATCGCTGAAAAAATATCGGTTTTAGGTAAAATCTCAGGATTCATCCACTGTGCGGGGATAGAAAAAACACTTCCGCTGAAAAAACATACTCCGCAACTTTACTCAGATATTTTTGCAGTCAATGTTCTGTCAGGTTTTGAAATTGCCAAAATTTTATCCCTTAAAAAATATAAAAGCGAGGCTGCCAGTTTTGTCTTCATTTCCTCAGTAGCAGGAATGGTGGGCGAAATAGGAAAAGCAGCCTATTCAGCAAGTAAAGGCGCCGTAATTGCAGGAGCCCGATCCATGGCTATGGAGCTTTCAAGAAGTGGAATAAGGGTGAACAGCATAAGTCCGGCTATGGTACATACGCCAATACTGGAAAAAATGTTTGAAAACGTTGGTGAAGATGCTGCAAAAGAGATATTTAAAAAACATCCCTTAGGAATAGGGCAACCTGAAGATGTAGCCAACGCCTGTATTTTCCTGCTTTCGGATGCTTCAAAGTGGATTACAGGCTCGAATCTTGTGGTGGACGGAGGATATTCCGCCCATTAATTTTTTTTGTAGAGATCTTCAAGAATTCCTTCCACTGCACTAAAGATTTTCTGATTGTCAAACTGGTCTTCTATAGTTTCCAGGTTTTTTCTGATCCCGGCAATAAGCTCCGGATCTGTAAGAAAAGTCTTCATGGCAGCATACATTTCATTGGTCTCATAATTAATGAGATAGCCCGTTTCTCTGTCTTTGATCATTACTCCTACATCTCCTGTATCGGTAGCAATAATAGGCTTCTGAAGTATTAAAGCTTCGGCGATTACCAGTGGCCAGGCTTCAGATTCGGAAGGCAGAATAAAATAGTCTGCATTTTTCATATAAGGATAAGGATTCATTTTATTACCACTCAAAATAAATGTATCCTGAACATTATTCATCCGGATCTGCTCGGTAAGATTTTTCATTTCCTCACCGCTGCCTATAACGATAATATTGTGGTGGTAGCCTTCATCAATCAATCTTTTGTGGGCATCAATCAGTTTATGATATCCTTTTCTGTCGTGAAGACGTCCAACAGAAACAAAAACAGGCCCCTGAGGAAGAGGTTCTATTTTTTCCTGCGCTTTTCTCTTGATTTCGTCAATAGGAATGGCATTGATCACTACACTTTCATCAGGGTACTTCAGTTCCGGATAATAGGTATGCATCAGATCCTTGATTTTCTGCGAACAGTAAATCATGTGGTCAAACTGTGAGAAATTGTCCAGAATATCGGGAACCAGCGGCTGTAATTTAGGCAGATTAATTTCAGAGTGAAACCAGCCTAATTTCTTAGAGGCTTTGTTGCTGGAGTTGATAACAGATGAAAATGCTGAGTAAGTAGGAGCAATCTCGATATCGAATTTTTTGTTTCCCAAAAGATGGTCAGAGATTGTATGACTTTTCAGTGCGCGGGAAAGTTTTAGCTTTCTGCGGATCAATTGGATTTTTTGGATCAAAGGATTTTTGGATAAATCTTCCTTTCCATCAACAAAATATACCTTTTTAACGTGTTTGGGGAATTCGTCCCTTAATTCACCCTGATTCAGATTCAGACATACTGTTATATCAAATTTTTCAGGACTGAGATTATTGAGGATACTGAGAATCACTTTTTCCACACCGCCCATCTCCATGGAACGGTGTCTGAAAAGGAGTTTTATTTTCTGATTTTCTGCTGGCATTACCTGAAAATTTTTTGTAAAGTAATGGAGATTTTTCTTTTTATCCTATATGGAACTGAATTCTGGTATTCCAATAGTTTGAAAATTTCCTGCTGTCCGGTATAGGTTTCCGGAATTTTCATTCCGTTTATGCTTTTAATATTTCTTCGTTTCATTGCATTGAAAACCACCTGGGCAAAATATTCGTAAGACTTTGCTTTATTATCGTTTTGTGAAATTCCGCCCGTATGGGTTCTGTAAAGATAATTGGTGTCGTCGATGAAATAAACATCGCCTTTTTCATACATCTTTAAATAGAGATCCTGATCCTCAGATATTTTCAGCGAAGTATTCATTTTCTCAGTCTGTTCATAAATATCTTTTCTGAAGGTCACAAAATGAGCAATCTGAATAGGATAATTAAAAAAATACGGATCTTTATTCTGCACCTGCATGGCAGATTTAAACGGAGCGATAGGCTTCAGATCTTTGTCACAGCTCATAAACCGTGAATAAGCCAGTACTACGTTCTTTTTCTGCACGAATACATTTACAGCCTTTTCAATAGCATGAGGAAGAATAGCATCGTCAGGATCTACAAAGCCGCAGATGTCTCCTGAAGCAAGATCAATAAGTTTACTTTTGGTAACCCCCACACCGGAATTCTGTTCATTTTCGAAGAATTTGAACCGTTCGTCACCGGCAATGATGGCTTTTATCTGTGCCTTTTCTTCATCAGACGAGGCGTCATCCAGAATGACGGCTTCCCAATTTTTGTAGGTCTGAGCAAGTAATGAGCTGTAGCAGTCTTTGAACAGCATAGCATTATTGTAATGGGCAATAAGTATGGAGAATTTCATCTGAATTTAAAGGGAATTGAATACTAAATCCTGCTTGTTAACAACCTGTGTATTGGCAGGAACATCTTTAAATATGGTACACCCTGCTCCGATAATGCAGTTGTCACCTATTGTAACACCTTTCAGCACTGTAACATTACTTCCCAGCCAGCAGTTGCTGCCTATTTTTATAGGAGCTTTAGTAAATTTAGAAGAATGGAGCCTGAAGGTAGGAGAAGTGTCATAGGTATGGTTATGGTCATAAAGCCTGACATTTTCACCAAACAATGTATTTTCACCAATTGAAATATGTTCAAGACAGTTGATCGAGCAAAAATTATTCATAAAAAAATGGTCACCTATTTCTAAGCTAGCATCTTTCATCATCAGGATACAAGTGTAGTTTCTGAATTCCACAGACTTTCCGATGCTCATTCTTTTTATATCCTTATCCAGGATAAAGCGCCCACCTACGCCCAATCTGATATTTTCAAAAAATACTTTAGGGTTTTTTTTCAGAATAGAAAGCTGCTGCCTTCTGTATATTTTTTCGAAAAAATTGTAGAACATACAGGAGTTTTTAATTTTTTTATTTCACTTGGGCTTCACAAATATAATCTGTTTTTACATAAATGAGAAAAAAATATTTATTTTTGCGTTATTAAATACAACACAGTGAGTGAAATAACAAGGGTTCTCAAGACATTTATAGGGTATTTGAAAAGACCCGATCTTTATCCGGAACTGGGCCGGAAAATAATTAAAAATACAGTCAACAGGGGTAATGCTTTCAAGGGAAAGGAAAAAACAAATTCCTGGGCTGCCGGAAAAGCTGTTTCTCAGGCAGAGGCTGTTTCAAAACTGTTTGGGTTTGGCATAGATGCTTTTCGTAAAGATTATGCAGAAATATTAAAAACTGCAGAACAAAAGGAAAAGGCGTGTCCTGTAAAAATGGGCGGTCCCGGAGCTTTGGAGCTGATGTATTATGCATGTGAATTTTCTAATGCAAAGCATGTTGTGGAAACAGGTGTAGCATATGGATGGTCATCGCTGGCCTCACTTCTGTCTCTTACAAAAAGGGATGGAACATTGTACAGTTCCGATATGCCGTACCTGGCGCAGGATGGAGATCAGTACGTAGGCTACGTAGTGCCGCAAAACCTTAAAAAAAACTGGAAATTATTCCGTTTTGCAGATAAGGAATCGCTGCCTAAAATTTTTGCTGAAAATTCAGTTTTTGATGTTCTTCACTACGATTCTGATAAAAGTTACAACGGGAGAATGTGGGCCTATGATGAGCTGTATAAACATCTGAAAAAAGGAGGTGTTTTCATCAGTGACGATATTGGTGACAATTCAGCCTACCAGGATTTCTGTGAAAAAAACAACATAGACACAATGGTAGTGGAATATGAAGGGAAGTATATCGGGGTTTTTGTCAAGTAGTTTTTAGAGATTTTATGACGGGTGGGAAAGTGCTTGAAAGCCTCTAAATATTTTTTATCCCTAACTCTATTATAAAACTGTTGAACAGTTCTTGTGAATGAAGATAAGCCAGATTACCTTTACCAGATTCCTTGCAGCTATAGCTATAGTTATTTCTCATTTTAATAAAGATATGTTTGTTTATAAGACAGATTATATTTCAAATATCTTTTTAAAAGCCAACGTTGGGGTAAGCTATTTTTTTATCCTTTCGGGGTTTATTATGATTGTAGCTTATCATAAAAAAGAGAAAATCGGGTATTTAGAATATTATAAAAACAGGTTTGCAAGGATTTATCCGTTGTATGTAGTGGGACTGCTGCTCTATCTGGTAACCAGATATTCAAATTTCAGCATTATCAACGTTTTTTTATATCTGTTCGGGCTGCAGAGCTGGATTCCGGGTAAGGCAATGATCCTGAATTTTCCGGGATGGTCTATTTCTGTGGAATTTCTTTTTTATCTGATTTTCCCACTGCTGTATAATTATTTTTATTCCAAAAAAAATAAAAGCATATGGGTCGCAGGTATTGTGCTTTGGATCATTACCCAGGTATTTTCCCATCTCTATGAAGCTTCGCCATCCTACAAAGGTCCACATACAGAAAGCCATGAATTTCTATATTATTTCCCGCTGATGCATGTAAGTGAGTTTTTGGTGGGAAACCTTGCCGGATTATTCTTTGTGAATAATTTTAAGCAGAAAAATTATGATATTCCTGTCATTCTGGTCTTTGCAGCCGTAATGCTTTGCCTCATCTTTGTTCCTCTTTTTTATCATAACGGGCTTATGGCAGTGCTTTTTATTCCGCTTATTCTTTTAATCTCATGGAATAACGGACTGGTGACAAGAATTTTAGCTTTAAAGCCGTTGGAATACCTGGGTGAAGCGAGTTATGCAGTTTACATTACCCATATTCCCATTTTGTATATCCTGAGGGAAATTCTGAAATGGCAAAATTATAAACTCGATATTAACAGTGTGTTCTGGATTTATCTGGCTGTACTTATCATTATCTCGATGCTGTTTTATCAATTTATTGAAAAACCACTTAGAAGTCATCTTAAAAAATTAAATCTCAGATAAAATCTTTATTTTTGTAACAAAACAACACAATGAAAAAAAATACGAATATTCCCAAAGCATGTAGAGCATACAGATACACTAAAGATCTGGAAGTTACGGAAGCCTTTAAAAGAAATAATATGGAACTGGCAGCATGGAGAACCGGTACATTTATATTTTTAATAAAATAGAGGAATTCCATGTACAAAACGTTTTCAGAACTGAAAAAAGGGCTCCGCAGAGACATCCCTCATCTTAAAAAGATCAAGGTGGCATTATTGGGCGACACTGCTACACAGTTTCTCAATGTTGCTTTGAAGGGAACTGCTATGAATGAAGGCTTTGAACTAGAAATCTTTGAAGCTGATTTCGGACAGATTTCCCGGCAGATCCTGGATCCTGCCTCTGAATATTATGAGTTCAATGCAGATTACACCATCATCTTTGAATCTTCTCATAAATTATTAAGCCAGTATTATAAATCTTACGATACGCAGACTGCTTTTGCGGAAACCAAAATTTCCTATATTCAGGACCTTTACCGTACGATTCAGAACAGAACCAAAAGCAGGGTAATTTACTGTAATTTTCCGGCGATAAACAATCAGATTTTCGGAAATTTTTCCAATAAGGTAGAGTCATCCTTCGTTTTCCAGTTGAATAAGCTGAATTATCTGCTTTCGGCGGAGCTGGCGATCAAGAATGATAACTTTTTTATTGCAGATCTTCTTTCGATCCAGAATAAATGGGGAAGAGACTTTATGTTTTCTCCAAACATCTATGTGAACACAGAAATGGTACTTTCACTGGATGCTCTCCCGATTGTTGCCCACCATATCACCGGTATTATTTCTTCTTTGGAAGGTAAGTTTAAGAAATGTCTGATTCTGGATCTGGATAATACCACATGGGGCGGAATCATTGGCGATGATGGACTGGAAAAGATTCAGATAGGGAGCCTGGGAATAGGAAAAGCGTTCACCGAGTTTCAGTACTGGATCAAGGCACTTCAGAGAAGAGGTGTAATCCTCGCTGTTTGCAGCAAAAATGATGAAGATAAGGCTAAAGAGCCTTTCGAAAAACATCCGGATATGGTCCTTACACTGGATGATATTGCTGTTTTTGTAGCTAACTGGGATAATAAAGCGGATAATATCAGAAAAATCCAAAGTATTCTTAATATCGGATTTGATTCCATGGTATTTCTTGATGACAATCCGTTTGAAAGAAATATCGTTCGCGAAAACCTTCCTGAAGTCTGCGTTCCCGAATTGCCTGAAGATCCGGCAGAATATCTGGAATATTTATATGGACTGAATCTTTTTGAAACATCCAGCTTCTCGGAGAATGATGCGGAACGAACCAAACAATACCAGGTTGAGGCACAGCGAGCAGTCGATCTGGACAGCTTTACCAATGTGAAAGACTTCCTGAAAAGCATGAATATGGTTTCAGATGTGAAATCTTTCAACAGCTTTTCAAAACCAAGAGTTTCACAGCTCACACAACGTTCCAACCAATTTAATTTAAGAACGGTGAGATACACGGAACAGGATGTTGACCGCTTGATCAATTCCGAAGAGCACCACACTATTTCTTTCACCCTGGAGGATAAATATGGCGATAATGGATTGATCTGCGTAATTGTGCTTGAAAAGAAAGATTCCGAAACCCTTTTCATAGATACCTGGCTGATGAGTTGCCGTGTATTGAAGAGAGGAATGGAAGATTTTACGCTCAATACTATTGTGGAAACCGCAAAAAAGCATAGATTTAAAAAGATTGTGGGAGAATACCTTCCTACGGCAAAAAACCAGATGGTAAAAGATCATTATGAAAGATTAGGATTTGTAAACGAGAATGATAAATGGATGTTGAATGTTGACGATTACCAGCTAAAAGAAGTCTACATAAACACCAAAATATGAAAATAGAACACCTTATTGAAAGTATTTCCGCAAAAAATGCTATTCATGGTAAAAAGCTCCAGAAAAATTTTGCCTCTCTCTCAGAAGATGAAAATTACGTAAAAGATTATAATGCCTTCATCAGCAAATACAAAGTAATACTTGAGAAAAAGAATCTGACATTTAATGATTCTATTAATTACTATCTTAAAATGATCGGTGATTTTAATGATGAAATGCTGGATTTTATAAGAACCAATAAATACAGAAATACGTCATTTGATGAGGTAAATCAGGCAATGTACAATAATCCTGATGTAATGGTTTCCCATATGCATGGCTTATTGCTTTCACAGTTTTTATGGAAGCATCATTATGCCGTATATCAATACTTTAAAACTACTATCCAACAGTATCTTCCTGTGAAATCCTATCTTGAAATAGGCGCAGGACATGGCTTATATCTTGAGGCCGCGATGGAGAAAATTGGAGAAAACTGTACGTTTGAGGCACTTGATATCAGCGAATCTTCCCTTGAACTTACCAAAAGTTTAATTAAAAGTGAAAAGGTTGTTTATCACCTTAAAAACGTGTTCGATTATACAGATGAAGATGAGAAGAAAGATTTTATTACGATGGGAGAAGTGCTGGAGCATGTGGAAGATCCGCTGTCACTGCTGAATAAAATCAAAAGTCTGATAAAGCCGGACGGAACAATCTTCATTACCACACCCACCAATGCACCTTCTATGGATCATATTTATCTCTTTAATAATATACAGGAAATCAGAGATTTAATTCATCAGGCAGGGCTTGAAATTGTTGATGAAAGGTATTTTGTAAGTGAAGACATAGAGCTGGAGAAGGCAGAAAAAAGGAAAGTTGCCACAATGTATGCATCATTTTTAAAAATAAAAAACATATAAATATTATGAACAAAAACGAAATTTTATCAAAATTATCAGAAATTTTCCGTGAAGAGCTGGATAACGAAGAAATTAATTTAACTGAAGAAACTACGGCAAATGATGTTGAAGAATGGGATTCTCTTTCTCATATCCAGTTAATTGTAGCTGTGGAAAAAGCTTTCGGCATACGTTTTACCTCTTCCGAAATTCAGAGCTGGAACAATGTAGGTGAAATGGCAGAATCTATCGCTTCAAAGCTATAATGAAATTTCATCATGTAGGAGTTGCCTGTAAGGACATACAGGCAGAACTCCAAAATATAAAAAAGCTCCACAAGATCATTGAGGAAACTCCTGTTGTCTTTGATGAAAATCAACGGGCAGAACTTTGCATGATCACTGTAGAAGACGGCTTGAATATAGAACTTGTTTCAGGTGCACCCGTGGAGAATCTTTTGAAAAAAAGAATATCTTACTATCATATCTGTTATGAAGTGGATGATATTGACCAGTCAATTGAAAACCTTATCGAAAATGGCGGAATGCTTATTTCCCCTCCCAAAGAAGCCATACTTTTCAACAACAGAAAGGTTGCTTTTTTAATGCTTTCCTATGGAATTGTCGAACTTTTAAATAAATAAGTTATCATATGCAGTTCACATCATTGGTATTTATACTTTTCTTCTCTGTTTTTTTTGCTGTCTACTGGGTTCTCCGGAAAAATCTTAAAGCCCAGAATATATTTTTATTATTAGGCAGCTACGTATTCTATGCATATTGGGATTGGAGGTTATTAATACTTTTGATCGGAAGTTCAGCGATTATTTATTATTTAGGATTAAAAATTTCCAGAAGTGAGAGTTCGGGAAAAAAAATCTGGCTGAATTTAGGGCTGATTTTTTCCGTTGGTACACTGCTCTATTTTAAATATTTTAATTTCTTCATTCAATCCTTTACAGATTTGTTTGGAATTAAAAATAATCTGACTTTAAATATAATTTTACCTCTCGGTATAAGCTTTTATACATTTAGAATGGTTAGCTATCTGCTTGATATAAAGAATAATAAGTTGAAGGCTGAAATAGATATATTGGCATTTTTCAACTATATTGCCTTCTTTCCGAGTATGACATCAGGCCCGATTGATAAAGGAGGCTTATTGCTTCCACAGCTGAAAAAAGAAAGGGGTTTTACGCTGGAAAATGGTTCTGATGCAGCCAGACAAATTCTTCTGGGAGCATTTAAAAAACTGGTGGTCGCTAATACTATTTCTCCTGTTACAGAAAATATATTCCAGGGATATGAGCATCTTTCAGGAAGTACCATAGCTTTTGGAGTTATATTGTTTTTATTCCAGATGTATGCAGATTTTTCGGGATACTCTGATATGGCAATCGGGTTTGCAAAACTTTTAGGCTTTAAAACCACCAAGAACTTTGCTTTTCCGCTTTTTGCTCAAAATATTGCAGATTATTGGCGGAAATGGCATATTTCACTTACATCTTGGCTCACAGAATATGTATTTACACCCCTTGTCATTGCTTTTCGTGATTATGATAAAAAAGGCTTAATGCTCGCTGTTTTTCTCAATTTTGTGATCATTGGTTTCTGGCATGGCGCCAACTGGACATTTATAGTATATGGATGTCTGCAGGGGATCTACTATGTTCCTTTAGTCGTTAATAACCAGATCAATAAAAAGAAAAAGCTGTCTAAAAACATTCCTACATTTAGAGAATTAGGAAATATTATCTATACAATGGCCTTAGTGTGCTTTGCATTGGTTTTGTTTGTAGCTCCAAGCCTAAAAGACGCTTTCGGAATGTATGGAAAAATTTTCAGTCTTTCACTTTTCTCCGTTCCGCAGTTTATGAAAATTAAAATCTTAGGTCTGATAGGAATTGTAATTCTGATTGACTGGATTAATAAGGATCAGGAGCATGGATTAGAGATCAGCAGATTTAAACCTTTAGTAAGAAGAGCATTTTACATTTTCCTTATTTTTATGATTATGTATTTTGGAGTTTTTGGAGATAGCAGCTTTATTTATCAACAATTCTAACCTGGTATGAAAAAATTTTTATTCAAAATATCGTTTTACATTATTGGAATTATTGCCATTTTATTGTTTTTAGGAACGTATGCGGATGGCAATACGGATGATAATTATTTACACTTTACAGGCCCGAAACCTTCTGATATGATTATGGGAGATTCCAGAGGCTCCCAGGCTGTTAACCCCAATATTTTAGATGATAAACTGAAAGGTCGGGAATTCAACAATTTTTCCCTGAATATTACGGATTCCCCTTATGGACAGATTTATTTTGAAGCCATAAAGAAAAAGCTTAATCCTGATACAAAGGACGGGATTTTTATTCTTACTGTTGATCCCTGGAACTTATCTATAGATAAAAATGTGAAAGAAGCAAAAGATTTGTCAGAAAACGCTTCCGGTTTGGCAGATATGATTTTTTATGATGTAAAACCTAATTATGAATATCTTCTGAAGCATTATCCTGATAGCTGGTTTAATATTTACAGAGACCGGGAGGCAGTAGCAAGATCCAATACGTATTTGCATAAAAACGGATGGATGGAAGTTAATGTAAATGTAGAGCCTGATACTTTAAGGAGAAGGCAAACCCAGAAGGTAAAGGATTATATAGAATTTGTAAAGACCCAGAAAATATCCCAGTATAGACTGGATGCATTTGAAGATATCATTGAATACCTTAAAGCTAAAGGAACCGTTTATATTGTAAGAATTCCTGGTTTTAAGGGAATTATGGAAATAGAGAACAAATATTCTCCGGATTTCAGCAAAAGAATAGAATCAATTGCTCAAAAAAAAGGAGTGAAATTCTTCGATTTTTCACTGCAATCCGATCAATATATCTTTACAGACGGAAATCATATGTACAAAGAGTCCGGGAAAATATTTACTGCCCAGATAGCGGATTCTATTCTGCTGGATAAGAAAATATTAAAATAAGTTCTTCCTGAAATTAATATTGAACAGGCCCGAACGGATACTTGGATAATCCGTAACCAGATATTTAGCGATCATTCCCCATTTTTTGATTGGAGGAGCAATGGCGATCTCAAAACTGCGAAGCATTCTGTTGATATGAAGCTTTACATTCTGTGGAACGGTTTTCTCATTTTCAGCCCATTTATTTAATTCTCTCCAAAGCATAACACGTGTTTTTGCAGGATTTATTTTCCCTGAATCTACTTTGGTGATCCTGTTGTTCTCATGTACACCTCTTAAAGCAATCGCTTTATCATTAATACCTGTATAGAGCTTAAGATAATAAGCGAACCTGATGACTATCTCCGAGTCCTGGTGGAGCCGGAGAGAGGTTTCGAAAAATCTGTCCATTTTAGACAAAGAGGACTTCCTTAGAGTTAAAGTATCTAAATGGATAAGTCCGAAAGTTCCGCGTAAACTTATCAGCCCCTGATAAACATCTTCAGGATTGGTTTTTTTATAGACTGTATCCAGTTTATCTTTATAAATAGGATAATACTGTTCTCTGGCCTTCTCCGAATAATATTTTACCCCGATTGCCCCATAAACGCCTTCTACATCAGGATTTTTAAAAAGTTCTCTTTCTGCATCAAATCTGTTGGGCAAATAATAATCGTCTGCATCAAGAAATGCGATAAAATCTCCTGTCGCTTTTTCCATTCCCAGATTTCTGGAAGCTCCCGCGCCGTGATTTCCTTTGTCAGAGTGCTGATAAAGCTTAATCCTGTCGTATTTTGCAGCGAGTTCCAGGCAAACCTGCAGAGCATTATCCGGAGACTTATCTTCAACTAAAACAACTTCATATACTTCTTCGAACTGAAGAGCTGATTCTACAGCCTGCGAGATATATTCTTCGGCATTATAAACGGGAATGATTACGGATATTTTCATTATTATCGGTTAAGATACGTAAAACGATATTGTGTTTTTAATATTTGAGGATTTTTGATTACCTCTAATAAGGTACAAAAATATTTATTTAATCCTGTTTTTAAGGATAAATCAAAAGATTTATAAGTTAAATAAATCTTTTTTTTACAGTCTGAAGGCAGTGGATTGACATCTGACCAGTCATACAAGGATTTCCATAAAAGAAACTGCCTCTGATTATATTGCGGTGAATATCTTATAATTTTTGTAATCCTGTTATTATCATGAACTCCTCTTATCGCAATAGCTCTATCTATAATGCCTGATTTTAAATAGCAGTGATAGGCCAGTTTAATGATAAAATCGGAATCCTGATGTACCCGAAGATTTTCGTTGAAGCGCAGGTTGTTCTTCACCAGCGCTGATTTTCTCACGGTAAGTGTATTCAGATGAAAGAATGTTCCAAAGACTTGAGAAGTCAGCCCTAATAATCCCTTCAAAACACTTTCACCTTCCGCAGGAAAATTAACGGTGGTCAATGAAATATCTTTAAACTTATCCTGAAACTCTTTTCTGCCTTTTTCAGATAAATATTCTACGCCGATCGCTCCAAAAACACCTTCAGTTTTTTGTTCTTTAAAAGCTTCTTTTTCGGCATCAAAACGGTTGGGAAGATAATAATCATCAGCATCCAGAAAAGATATAAACTCACATTCCGCTTTTTCAAGGCCTAAATTTCTTGTGGCTCCAGCACCATGATTTCCTTTGTCCGGATGTTGGTATAATTTAATCCTTGGATCTTTTACAATCAGTTTTTGGCAGACTTCTAACGAATTGTCGGTAGATTTATCCTCAACCAATACAATTTCTTTTACTTCTTCAAACTGTAAAGCAGAATCCACCGCTTTTTCTAAAAACTCGGATGCATTGTAAACCGGTATAATTACAGAGATATTCATGCCTTGCTGTATATGGCTTTTAATTTTTCACTAACAATGGCGGGATCATGGTTCTTTTTGATTCTTTCCAGGGAGTTTGCTGACTTTTCAGGCAGCTGTTCCGGATGGGTAAAGATATCTTCCAAAATATTTTCAAGCTGTACTTTCAAGGTTCTTTTTAATTCTTCCCGCTGGTCACCCGTAAAGTAAAGGGCTTGTTTCAAACGATTCTGAGGAAGATGAATAAGCCAGCCGCAATCTTCATTATTGATCTCGGGCAAAGCACGTATATCTGTCGTAATAACAGGAACACCTGCTGCCTGCATTTCCAGGACAGAAAACCCATAGGTATCCGACCAGGTAGGTAAAAGGCCGATATGAGACTGCTTAACAAGCTCCAGCACTTTCTCGTTAGGGATATTTTCAAAAATATCAATCCATTCTTCCTTTTTCAGCATTTCTTTAGTTTCCAGTGCTTCTTTTTCAGTGACCTTAGTTACGTAATTGTCTGTTTTAAAAGACGAAACAATACGAAGTCTGAAATTGTATTTTGGTCTTAATTTTTTCAGAACCTCTATCATTTCAGGGCCTCCTTTCAGATGAAACTGTGTTCCTACAAAAATAAGGTTAAAGATTTCCCTGCTTTGGTAAATCTCCTGCGAATTTCTCGGAATAATTTCCTGGGAGGGATGGATTACTGAAAGTTTAGATTTTATAATTTCCTGAAATTCAGGGTAATTATTTAAAAGCTCCAGCTGAATATTGGCAGAAGCATTTGAAATTGAAATAATTCCCAGGCAGTTCTTTTTGCCTATCTGTTTAAGGGCATTTTCTGTTTTTTCATTGCGGACATGCTGAGGTTCGGTTTTCTGATGATCATTTTTAGTTTCAGGAAAACGTGGTACGAGGGTTTCGAAAGAAGTCACCCATTTCTGGGAAGAATAATTGATATCATTATAAAGATGAAGAATATCAATTTTAGGTTTCTGATAAAAGAAATATCTTCCTTCAATATCCGTTTTTTTTCTTAACAAGATTTTTTTTACAGTTGCCAGCGAATGAAAAAGATTGTTGTTCTTTCTTAAAAAAACATATTCACATCCAGAAACTTTATTTAAAATATTTCTTTTAATGGGATAGTCATTTTGTGTCAGTCCTATTCTCATTACTGTAAATGTTTTTTATTGTTCTGAAACCAAAGGGCAAGAATCAGCAGGTTCCAATGCTGATGATGCCTGTTAAGCTTTTTCTGCACTTCGTTAAAATCTAAAAACTCGAAAATATAGCTGTCTTTATTTTCAAGAAGCTCCCGGCTTAAGTTCTCAAGTTCAGGTTCTTTAAACCATTCTTTTACGGAAGCTCCGAAACCGTTCTTGTGGCGTTTTGCGATTTCCTCTGTCCATGCCTGTGAGTAGGCTTTTCTCAATATAATTTTATCTTCTGAAGAATTGACTTTGTATTGCCATGGCATCTGAATACAGAATTCTGCAAAATCAATATCCAAGAAAGGGATTCTCACCTCTACAGAATTATACATAGAAGTCCTGTCTCCTTTCAGCAGCATATTGGCTGGGACATATTTTTCCAGATCGATCCTCATCAGATCATTGAAATCATTATTAGTAGGCTTAAAGCTGAAGTCCTGTCCTGGAATTTCCTCGGCAATTCCCAGTTGTCTGATTTCAGAAACGGTAAAGTAATTCCGTACCTTATTCTGATGATAATCTATTGTGTCGCGATATTCTGCTCTTATGCGCCTTTCGGAACCCATATCCCTGAATTTGTCGGCTAAAAGAATCATCTTTGAAAGATAATCCGGATAAAAACCTTTTTGGGAAAGGTTGATGTTGTATTTATAAAAAGTATAGCCTCCAAAAAGCTCATCCCCCACATCCCCTGAAAGGATTACCTTCAGATCTTTCGCAGCTTCTTTGAAAATAAGATGGGTAGGGAGCAGTGAAGAATCCATTAAAGGCTCATCCATATAGGAGTAAACTTCCTGCAAAGTTTCTGAGATCTTCTGTTTTTTGTCTAAAAGAATATGGTGGTCTGTTTTATATTTATCTGCAATGGCCTGTGCATAGGGCATCTCGTTCAGATCTCCACTTTCGTAACCATACACCAACGTTTTTATGTTTTCCTTATATTTTGAGGCAACAGCAACAATGGTACTGGAGTCCAAACCTCCTGAAAGAAAAGAACCTACGGGAACATCGGCTACCATTTGTTTTTTGATAGCGTTATCCAAAAGGTATTTAAATTTTTCAATGCTCTCATCCATGCTCAGTTTGGAAGTTTCAGCAGGAATGGTCCAGTAAGGTTTTATATCTAATTTTCCTTCTTTATAGACCAGGGTATGAGCAGGTTTAAGATTGAAAATGTTTTTATAAATCGTTTTATGAGGATGAATGTAGCCGTTTTTTAAGTAATAGGCGATCTGCGCTTTATCAATCTCAGGTTTTATTAATCCTGATGCAAGAATGGCTTTAATTTCGGAAGCAAAAATAAATTCACCGTTTTTTCCGAAAGCATAATAGAACGGCTTCTCTCCGAAACGGTCTCTTGCACAGAAAAGTTCCTGCTTTTCTTCATCCCAGATTGCAAAAGCGAACATTCCGGGAAGATCATGGATCAGGTTTTTATCTTTTTTCTGATACATGGCAAGCACCACTTCAGTATCTGAACTTCCGCGATAAGAATAATCGGAATACTGATCTTTTATAGCCTGATAGCCATAAATTTCACCATTCAGCACGATGCATTCTTTTTTTGTGCTGGAAAACATGGGCTGTTTACCATTTTCAGACAGATCTATAATTGAAAGCCGGCGATGGCCTAAAGCTGCATTGTCATAAAATTCATGATGTGAAGAATCTGGACCACGATATGCGATGGCATCCGTCATCCTTTGAATTTCATTTTGATAGTTTCTGGCATTATGGATTATAATTCCGGCTATTCCGCACATAACTTATAATTTATTTATTTTTTTGATTCTTTTTTGTAAATCATATTTTATTTTAATGGCATAGATCGCTCTGAAAAAATTTCTTTGATTAATATAAATTTTACTGAAATTTAAATTAATATCAAAACCGTTTCTCCATATAATCTCACGGTATTTCTTTAACAGTAATTCAATGAAATTTTCAGGAAATATCTGGGCATAATTTTTAATAATATGTTCACAAAATAAGTACGTTGCCAATTGCTTATCTCTTGTAGAGTTGTCCATTCCTGAAATGCTGTCAGCTGAAATTCTTACTCCTACTTTTGCATCGTCTATGAATAAGAAATCTTTCAGATCTGAAAATTCAAGGATTGCCAGATCATCGGAATGCCATGCCAAAGGAAATTTTTTAAACCTATATTTCTGGTATATTTTTTTACTGAAAATATTTTCTGACAGGCTGTTGGGAAACTGTTTGCTTATTTTTTTGACCAAAAAATCTTTTGAAGAAACGATATTTTCCATATGAGTGGGACTTCTTGTCTGAGATCCATTTTCATCTATCAGATATTGGGAAAATTTTACTAAAGAAATTTTATTTTCCTGAATTTTTTTCAGATTTTTATAAAATATTTCCACTACATTATTCTCCAATATATCATCGTCTCCCAGTATCATGATCCACTCCTCAAGTTTGGCCTCATTAATGACTCTTTCCCACTGTAAAGCCAGGTTTTTGCCACCCAGATTTTCTTTGTATGGAAAATATTTATAATGGGTATTTTTTAATATTTCATTGATAAGATCTTCCGGATCTTCCGGACTAGCATCATTTCCTATATATACATTAAATCTTTTATCGGTTTGTGCTTCAAGAGATTTCAGTGTTTCAGAAAAAAACTTTTTTTTGTAATAAGGAACTATAACTGCTAACATATAAAAAACGACTTAAATGTATCAAAAGAAACTAAATTCAGGCTTTCTTTTCTATACTTGTCAAAAGTATGATATTCAAAAAAAGTGTTTTCAATTTTATTGGAAGGCCCAAAATTTACTTTTCTTGAAATAACCCCAATACCCCAGTCTGTATCAACGCAGCAGGAATAAATATCTTCTCTTTTTCTGTTTTTAACAAACGCTTTCCATGTTGTACCGTTCCAAAGGGTTGAAGCTGGGGACAAAAGATAATCATAGTTTTCTGACGCATGAAATTCCGTAGGAGGATTACAGTCGTGCATCACAATAAATCCATCTTCTTTAAGATAATCTAAAGAGTTCTGTATGTCTTTTTCCACCTGTTCTGCAAGGTGAGAGCCATCAATGAAAATAACATCAAATTTTATATCACTTCTAAGGGCTTTTCCGGTTTTCAGCATTTCAAAAAACTCATCACTGGTGACTTTAAAATCTACATTGTTTTCAGAGTTTTCATATCCGGGGTCAACGCTGTATTTTTCTTTAGCAGAAATCTTATTAAAGTTGTCATTAGGATTTCTTACACCTATTTCCAAATAGACTGTCGGTGTAGTAAATTGTTCCAAAAGAAAACGGATAATATCAGTTCTTAAAGGAGTTTTTTCGATTTCTTCAACAAACTTTTGCTTAGCATGAATGTGATATTTATTATTAAGGTATTTGTTGGCTAGTTCTAATTTTCTAAATTGATATCTGATAGCATTTACTCCAGGTATTTTCATAATTTTAGTGTTTAATTGTGTATTTACTTTTATTTTTTAATTGAGAGGGAATGTATAAAGTAAATCTGTCTGTTTTTTATTATTTTATATTGTTCAGGATGGTTTACAAATTTTAAAGGTACGAATTCTTTTGGCTGAAAGGATAGTCGTTACTTTCAATATAAATATAATCATCCGGTGTTTTACTCAAATTTTTGATTTCAGACAGGCAAATTTACGACAGATTTGGAAAATTTGCTTGCCTATATTTCTAATTGCCAGTTTTTTATAACTAAAAAACTTTCTGGATTTTATAAAAGATAAAGTAATATGCCCGTTTTATTAAAGAGTCAAGAGCAGGGAACGTTACAAAACCCTGATGCAGGACCATCATACTCCATAAAAAATTAAATGCAATTAATATAAGAGCTACTATATCTTTTTTTGTATTGCTTGCCAGAGTTTTTTCACCGGCAATGTATATGGTTAATAAAGAGAAAACTATATTGATCCATCTTCCCCAATCGTAGGCTATATAAAATAAAGGTATTAAAAAAAGGGCCTGTACTATAATGAATGCAAAGTTAATTTTGAGCTCATTAAATTTATAGTGTATCCCAAAAGTGATTATACCAATTAAAAGACTAATGCTGTAGGTCAGGTAGCCGTAAATATGTTCTTTGTAAAAATTCAGAACATCAAAATTGGGGTCATAATCATAGATTCCCAATTGTCCAAGCTGAAGACCATGCTCTTTTAAAAATACAATGGAGTTATCTGTTCTTATATTCGTTCCGAACTTATAAAGAATACCTATAGTTAAGACGGCAGGAAATATCTGAAATATTACGATTTTCTTAATTTTACTAATCGCAGAATCCTTATTTTTAATGAAATAGGTGAATGCTACAAACGGCAAATAAAAGAAAGAAGCTTCATGATTTAAGATAGAAATGATCATCAAAAAAGCGATTACAAAATCATTAATAATGATTTTTGATTTCAATGCCATGAAGTATAAAAGATACATCAGCATGAAAAAGATATCCTTTTTCGCGGCAATGGTCGGGTCTTTTAGAAGCATGCCGAACGCCGAGGGTAGTAGCAGGATAGCTATTGTTATCAGGCTGTTGTTATTTTTCCGGAACAGTTTTGCCAATAGGAAAAAAAATACGGTATAGATGATAAACAGGAATGAGAATACGAGATACTCAATATGAATGTGGATAACCTCATTCAGGAATATGAATATGCTGCCGAACAGGCCTCTTCTTTTGAAGCCGCCATCCTGGTAATTGATAATCCATTCGCCTAAATACCAGCCATTTTTATACGTAACGATCTGCAAATAAGTATTCTGTATACAGATACAGTAATAGATAAGAAATATGATCCCGATGATGTGATTGATGATCTTTGATTTCATATTTAATCAATAAATACCTTTTTAAATTTGTCCATCACCGGATTAGGTAAGAATTTCTCATATAATTCCTTGGCAGACAAACTTAAATCCGAATCCAGAAGTATATTTTTAAATTCCTCTGCATCTTTATAATAATAAGCCTGATTTTCCAGATGATTGATATGGGCTTTTTCAGGAGAATCCGCAAAAGTGATGACAGGTTTTCCCTTGATGGCAAACTCCGCAACAGTGATCCCGAATGTTTCACCTCTTTCACGGGCGTGAAGTAAAGCATTACACGTATTGATGAATTTGAGCTTTATCAGCACATCCGAGCTTGGAGGTAAAAATTTAATATTGGGCGGGACAGATTTCCACCATCTTTTTTTCACAAACGGATCAACGCCCATGAAGATAAAATAAATGTCTTTATATCCGGAGGCAATCTTTTCCACGATCTTCTGTACAAACCCGATATTGAAGCTTTGCCCTCCACCGTAATACCCAAATACTTTGGCATTTTTAGGAATATGAAGTTCAGCTCTCAGATCTTCATGGGTTTCGTTTTCAAAATTGACCATATGGGGAACAAACGGAGATTTACCCTGTGTCATTTCTTCGCTAAGCCATTGTGATACATAAGCATAAATATCCCCGTGAGGTTCAAAATATTTGAAAACACTGTGAACGGCTGTTTTACATTCTTTGGTCTCTATATCATCATAAAAACCATTTTTAATGGCGTAAAACAAATCAATATTGTTATTCTTAATAATGGTATCCACTTCTTTGAAATCCAAATAATCGAATACCTGAAATCTTTTTTCAAATTTTTCAATTCCAAGCGGATGGTTGGTAGGCAGGGTTTTATTGTATACGATGATAGATTCATTTCCCAGATATCTTTCGTTGAAATCTGCGTAGTCATATAATGCAATGGAAGTCCCTCTGTAATTGAGTTCGTTCTCATGGAAAAGGATTCTCATTCGTGTTTATTTTAATTTATCTTTTAATTTATTAAGTATTTTCCGGAGTATGTTCTTCTTCGGATATTTTACAAGGTCCTTATGAGTGAAAAGTCCTTCGCCCTGCGCTATTTTAAAGTCCTGTTTTACCCACCATGAAGCAATATTTCTTTCCAGCGAAACAGACTCCCCGGCGAAAGGCAGAATTTTTTCAAGAAGGAAGCTTTTTCGGACCAGATAAGGATTATTCGTCCAGTTTGCCCACCGCGATGTGGTTACAAAAAAGGTTCCTTGTTTCTGTATTTTATCGGGGAATTCCACCGCCGGATCTAGCCAGTGCAGGGATTCCAGCAGGTGAGGGGAGGTGCATTCGTGCCAGTCGTCATAATATTCCAGTTCCTGACCTTTATGCCTGATAGATATCAGGGGATGACCGGGTTTTTTTCTGCTTCGGTAGCGTACCACATCAAACCCGTTATTTAAGAGTTCTAATCCGGCCTTAAGTTGGAAAAGCAGAGTGTTTTGCTTCTCAATCAGCTCCCAGTCATGTTCCAGGAAAAGGATGTTTTGGGTAGATGCATTTTCAGCGAGCATTTTCATGCCTTTTCCTATTCCTACATTTTCCTTTAAGCCGATATATTTGATCTTGTATTTTTCTGCTGTTTTTTTATCGTCATCCTGTACTTCCTGAAACAGAATCGTAATATCATCCACCATATCCAGAAGACCATACTTTTTGTATGATCTTAGGGTGTTTTTCAGATTGGCAGCACTTTTCCAGGAAAGAATGCAGATGCTTAGGGGTAACTTATCCATTTTAAATGCTTTAAATATTTAAATAAGGATGGTTACCACTCATGGATAGTTTTCTGTAAGCTTCAATCTCACCAAATCTTTTTGAAAAGAATCTGTACTGTTCCAGGTAAAATTTATATTCGCTGATATTTCTCTGGATTCCCATTTTCATAAGGGTGGTTAAAAAAGCTTTTTTCTCCCGGCTGATATTATAATCGAAATTAGGATCCATATATCTTGTTTCCCTTTGCATCTGCATGGAAAGTCTTTTTCTTGCCAATACTTCAGCAGGATCTTTAATTACCTCTTTCTGGTAATCCTGGACTTTTGCATCGTGCACCACTTTACTTTTCGGGCAAACAATGACTTTTAACCCAAAATAAGTAATTCTGTTGATGTAATCGTAATCTTCGGCACCATGAAAGAAGTAAGGATTAAAGCCGCCAACCTTTTCCAGCACTTTTCTGGGAATAAACCAATGAGCGGCGTTCACAAACTTGATTTCATAAAAGGGCTTTGCTTCACGAAAGAAAACATCGGAAAGGAATCTGTTGTTCTTACAATCCTGGGCAAGATAGTTTTCAAAATGAAGGTCAAATTTTTCCCCGGTACCATCCATATGCATAGGGCTTAAAACCCCAATTTTCTCCTGATCAGGATAATTATTGTAAATTTCCAGCAATTGTTCTACACTGTCAGGGAAAATCCAGGCATCCTGATTCATAAGATATACAAAATCAGCTCCTTCTTTATAGGCTTTTTCTATTCCCAGATTATTGGCTTTTCCGAAACCGGAATTTTCGGAAGACTGTATGAAATCTACTTCAGGAAAATTGTTTTTAATATATTCCTGAGTTCCATCGGCAGAGCCATTATCAATTACTATTGATTTTACGGGAATGTTGGAGTTCCTTAAGCTTGTAAAACATCTTTCCGCCCATTTCATGGCATTGTATGTAACAATAATAAAATAGATCTTCATCTTTTTGTAGCTTATATATACTTATTGACCAAAGATTTTATATAATCTTCAGGGTTGATACCAGAGAAGAACTGATTGACATTTTCTTCAAAGGAAACCTGATAGAAATCTCCTTCATTTATAGTATCATAAATGGCTTTTTTATTTACTTTTTTTTCAATTGCCCCTATGATTTCCTGTAAATTATAATAGTACGGAAAAGCATAGCTGATAGTTTTATTCTGTATGGAAGGGCAGATTTCCACTAAAAATTTATTGATATCATCCATATCAATCAGCAGTCTTCTGGCATGGCTATGAACGTTAAATTTATGATCGTGGGTAATCTGAGTCTTTAAATAGTTGAACAATGTATTTGGGTTTCCTCCTTTTCCTACAATATTTCCAATCCGGAGAATAAGATAGTTCCGGGAATTATCTTTGATATAATCCTCCATTTTAAGCTTATGTAAGATATAAGGACTGTCCTGCTTGGACTGGTCATGTATGCTTAATGTTGAAAAATAGATGAATTTGCTTTGGCTGTGTTTTTCCAAAGTATTTTTAAGAAGGCTGAATTCTCTTTCGAATTCGGAATTTTTGGTTTCGAGGGAGTTTGAAACACCGGAAGCAAAGAACAGATGATCCTTTGAGTCAATATTTCTTAATGAATTAGCAATAAGTCCGTTTCCTATAATCATTTATGTATGTTTTTTTGAGGAGAGTATTTATACTCCTTTATGTTTTTTATTTATTTGTGAAGAGTATTTAATGTAGCCCACATATTTTTTGGCGATGAATAAATAATCTCTAAAAATAAGGCTTTTCATTGGAAAGAACCGTAATGTGAATATGATATTATTGATAGTAACCGGATAGTATATGAAATATCCATGCAGGAAAGACATGAAAACTTTTTTTTCAGTGTCCCGATCTTTTTTTTTCTGAAAATCAGCACCCAGTTTTTGTTTTATCAGGACATTGGTATCAAACCATTTTTTATCCGGATTTCCTTTTGAAAAATGTTCTGCTAAAATATCATCAATAATGAAATTTTGTCGTTTTTTGGAAACTCTCAGGCTGAAATCTAAGTCATATCCGTGAAATCCAGTTAGATTTTCATCGAATCTAAATTGATTATACACTTCTTTTTTTACAGCGAGAAACACTCCGTCTACTGCAAATACCGGATTAATATTTGCCTGGGTTCTATTGAGTAAAACAGCCTTCTGATTGTCCTTGTTTCCTTGAAGAATATTGATGAAGTTGTACTTTTCAGTTACTGTCCAGCTACAAGGTGCAGCAGGAACATAATCAGATCCTGCCAATCCTAAAATTCCCACATTAGGAATTGAAAAATGTTTTATAAGTTTTGTGCCCCAGTCTTTTGTATGAAAAACAAGGTCTTCGTGAAGAAACAAAAGGTTTTCAAATTGTGCTTTTTCGGCTCCGAGGTTATATGCCTTCGTAATGCTCATCGTATTAGGATTCCAAATTTGGATAATTTCATACTTGAAATCCTCACCAATTGTCTCGCTAATATTTTTAACGAGCTGTTCGTAGTAATTTTGTTGATATGATGAGATAATGATGGATATCATAATTAAAGAAAACTATCAATTAGCGTAAAAATCTTACTGGTAAGTTTTTTGTCGGAATATTCATTTTCTAGTCTTTTATTAATTCTTTCTCCATAAGATTCTCTTAGTCTAGAATCTTTCATGAGTTTTACAATTTCATCTGCCATTGTATCAAGATCAAGATAGGGTGCCAAAACTCCATGACCGTTTTCTAAAAATTCTACAGCCCCCCCGCTTTTCTCAAAAGCAACAATAGGCTTCTGAAGTTTTGCAGCAGTGAGCATTACCAATGGAAAAGGATCTTCTCGTGATAACAAAAGAAAGATATCAAAAATATTGATGTAATCGTTAGGTGTTTTATTGTGCTCAATGAATAAAATATTATCTTGAACTTCTAATTTTTCAGCATCCAATTGTGCACATCTTACAGCAGAATTCTGAGAAAATCCTCCAAGATTAATGAATTTAAATTTGATATCAGTTTTCTTTATTATTTTTTGAACTAAAAGAGGAGCCATGTCCGTTCCTTTTCTTAATTCTTGTGAACTAGCAATTCCTATTATCAATTCATCATCTTTAATATTCAATTCCTTTTTCAGGTTTTTTTTGTCTTTTTTGATTGTAAGAATGCTGTTTACGAAAGAATGTATTGTGGTTACTTTCTGAGGATTTGCATTGTACTTGGTGATAAGATTGTCGGCAACAGCTTGTGAACCTGCAATAATCTGTGTAATATTCGAAATATTTTCTAAGACAAATTCTTTTGGGTATGTACTTTCTATCCCAAAGCTAAGCTCATGAATAGCAACAATTGTAGGGATATTTTTTTTATAAAAAGGAAGTGTCCAAATCAATGATTCCATAGTATTACCATAAACCAAATCATATTTATTATCAAGAAGAATCTTGGTTACTTTATCTATTTTGTCTTGCTGTGTTTCTGGCTTATTTTTAAAAACAATCGATTTAACCCTTTTTAAATTTCTTTTTAAAAATGAAGAAGATTGTAAATGGTAATGTGCTACGATAATATTACTCGTTATTTTTGCAAATTCTTCATATAATTCTCCACCCCTTATCAATAATACATCTACAATATAGTTTTCTTTTTCCTGTTTTAATCTTTTTATTAAATCCAAAACAAGAATGGGGGCTCCAGATAAAGAAGCTTCATGAGAAATGAATAGTATTTTTTTTGTGCTCATTTTTAGAGGGTTTGAAAAATTTAATTTTAATTGTTTTTCATAATTGTGTTTGGTGGAACGGAATATTATTTTATTGTTTCACCATTTGAAAGTATTGATCTAAAAATTTAATTTCTTGATGAGTTTAAGTTTTATTATTTTTAAAAGATTGCTCATGTTTATAATTGTTTCAATGTATCGGTAATCTTTTAAATTTAAATCTAAAGCTTTTTTATCGTTAATAGGCTTTGTAAGTGTTACTCTAAAATTGTTATATTGTTCTGCGAGAATTTTATAAACATTCTCATTGCTTTTAAAATGTTGCAATAAAAATCTTAAAGAAAACATCGTGTTAATAGTTTGATCTACTGTGTTTTGTGTACTCCATATCCCGCTTCCTACTCTGTAAACTGCCATTTCATTAGGAAAATATTTTATAAGACCATGTGAGGCATTCAGCAAATGCAGCGGGTAATCTCCGATAGGAGAGTATTGCAGCCAGTTTGGTAATGTTTCTATATTTTTTTTGAAAATAACAGATGGTGTATGTATAAAGTTTCCTTTCGCTAAGTCATTCAAAGTGTAAGTTTTTTCTTGTTCTGGATTTCTGAAAACAGCTTTATCCGCGTCTTTTGAACCTATTCCTTTTATCTTATGAAATGTAAGACTGTACTCTGGATTTTTTTCTAAAAAATCGACCTGTTTTTTTAATTTTAAAGGATCAATCCAATAGTCATCTCCTTCGCATAAAGCAATGTATTTACCTCTCGCCTGAGAAAGTGCCCAGACAAAATTCGGAATAGCACCTTTGTTTTCATTATGCCTTACATATTTTATCCAATGACCATTTGGATGATTGGCAATTATATTTTTTACTACATTTTCAGTTTTGTCGGGAGAACGGTCATCGGAAATAATAAGTTCTATTTCAGCATCAAAATTCTGAACTAAAATGCTGTTAATGCTTTCTTCGATATAATTTTCATGACCATATGTGATCATTACAACACTTACTAAGGGATTCATCATTTAATTTTGTTTTATAATTTTTGAAGGAACTCCCACAGCAGTGCAGTCATCTGGCAAATCTTTGGTAACCACTGTTCCTGCACCTATTATCACATTGTTTCCAATTTTTATGTCAGGAAGAATAATTGTACCTGCTCCGAGCTGACAAAAATTTCCGATTGTTGCTCTGCCTAATATTTTTACATCTGGAGAAATTTCTACAAAATCTCCAATTTTTACATCATGAGTTATAATTGAATTATAATAAATAATTGATGCACAACCAATAACTACATCATTTGAAATTTTTACTCCATCCAGAATATTGGCACCTTCTCCGATCTTTATTTCGTAAGATCCAATATCTGCTTTTGTGCTGATTGTAGAAGCAAGCTCCCCTCCAATATTTATAAATTTGTCAACTAATTTTTTTCTTAAATATGGATTTCCGAGTCCTAAAGTAAATCTTCGATCTATCGTTCTGAAATATTCTTCCGCAGTATCTATACTCTTAAGAATAGGAAATCTTTCATAAAGAAGGTCAGCATTTTCATTAACATCATCATAGAAAACAAGATTTTCCAATTCGTTTTTCTGATGGCAAATCTCCAGAATTTCTTTAGCGAAGCCTTTAGCACCTACGATTAGCATGATTAATTATTTTGTATTCTTAACATTAATCTTGCAATATATTCAACCTCCTCAAAAGTGAGATCATAATAAAACGGAAGACATAAAACCCGTTTGGCAATATCTTCAGTAATGGGAAGTTCCAGTTTGGGCAAATAGGGCAATGCGGAAGCTAAACTTGGATAAAAATATCTTCTTGTAAAAATCTCCTGTTTATCCATCTCCTTTTTTAATTTCAGTAATAATTCTTCACTTTCCAAAACAACAGGATAATAAGAATGATTATCATTAGCTTTTGAATGCCAGAGAGGTTTTACAGCGTGTAAATTTTTAAGCTTTTCATCGTAGAGTTCTGCGAGTGCCTTTCTTTTTTCGTGGATCTGAGAAATGTATTTTAGATTAACAAGTCCCATTGCGGCATGAAATTCTGAGTTTTTACCATTAAGACCCAATTCCGAGAATGAATCAAAGCCTGAAATTCCGAAGTTTCTGATGTAAGCCAGTTTTTTTAATAGTTCAGGGTCTTTTGTTATCAACAACCCTCCCTCAACACTATGATAAAGTTTTGTAGCATGCAGCGAACAGGTCGAAATATCACCATATTCAAAAATGGATTTTCCGTTCACTTCCACTCCAAAGGCGTGGGCTGCATCATAAATTACTTTTAAATTATGTTTTTTTGCAATAATTTCAATCGTTTCCACATCGCATGGGTTTCCATAAACATGGGTGGCAAGGATGGCCGTGGTTTTTTCTGTGATGGCTTCTTCAATTTTGTTTGCATCGATACACAGAGTTTTATAATCTATATCAACAAAAACGGGAGTACATCCTTCCCAAACAATTGAGCTGGTGGTTGCAATAAAAGAAAACGGAGTAGTAATTACTTCACCAGAAATTTCCAGTGCTTTTATTGCCATCTGGATGGCAACAGTTCCGTTGGTTACAAACAGCAAATGATTGAGCATTAAATGATCTTTAAGCTCCATTTCAAGTTGACTGGCCAATGGCCCCATATTGGTAAGCCAGTTTCTTTTCCAGATACTGTCTATATATTCCTGATATTCTGTTTGAGGTGGTAGGAAAGGTTTAGTTACTGGTATCATATACATGTTTTTTTATAAAATCAATTCTTTTATCTAGCTGATAGCTGTCACTATAAATCTCACGAAATTTTTTCTGTGCATTTTCAGAAATTAAATTTAGCAATTCCGGATTAGATATAAGTTCTTCAATTTTCATTACTATTTCTTCCGCGTCAGGCTTTACAATAATGACTTCATCTTTGCTAAATACTGTGTTTTGCTTTAATTCATCTGTGACAATTGGGGTTACGCCATTTAAAGCCGCTTCTACGACTGCTCCAAGTGGAAAACCGTCAAAACTACCGGCATTGAGAATAAAAGGCCTGTTTGGCGATATGATTATATCTTGTTCCAAAAATATTGGCTGCAGTTCTTCGTATTTTTTATATCCATGAAAAGTAAAGAATTTTTCATATCCTTCGACGCTGATAACCTTACTGTCATATCCTCCTACAACATTAAAATGAATATTATGCCCTTTTGAAGCTAAAATCTTTGCAGTTTCTATAAAAATATCATATCCCTTGTCTGCTCCTATTTCAGTGTATTTCGCTGCACAAAAACATACATGTAACGTCATTGAACTGTTATAGTGTCTTAATCTTGTTGCATTAATAGAATTTTGTGGGATAATACAACCGAAAATGTTTAATATTTTATCTTTAGGACAATTGTAGTGTTTTACTATGAAGTCTTCTGTAAATTGCTGGGTAACAATTACCCCTTTGAAATATTTTGAAGATAATACGCTTTTCAATTTTTTTAGAGCACCCTCATCTTTTGTATCAAACCCCCCGCCGGGATATAATGTAAATATGAAATTTATTTTATTTTTCTCCAGATAATGAAGACTGTCATAAATATTATTTAAGAATATGCAATAGAAAAATTTGGCGTTTTTAATATCTTGCACTGTTCCAACAAAGGTTTTTTTATAAGATAAAGGATGTGTTTTCTTTAAAAGTTCTATGTCGGTTTTATGTGTCTCGGTTTTTTGGTTCAAAATTCGGTAATCTATTGGATTAACGATTATTTTTATGTTTTTAAATGCGTGAAGCAGAGCATTAAACTCTGCATATCTAAAGCCTGAAATTAAACTTGGAAATGCGGTATCATAGATGACCAGATCAAAGTTTTTTATTTCTCTGTTATAAATTTCTTTGTACGTAAGCCTATTGTAATTAATTCCTTTAAAATATTTATTAAGTGTATATCTAAAGTAGTAGATAGATTTTAACTTCGGAATTAATGAAATTGGGATAATTGATATAATTAATTTTTTAATCATTTGCTACCATATTTTTCGAGCTGGCTACTTTAGATTTAGTGCTTCATTTTTTAACCTTAACTTATAACTTTTATGTCCCATTTTGACTCTAAATGAAATGCTTCCCAAGTTTGTAAGCCTTCCTGTACAGAGAAAGTAAATAAATTAGAAATTCTGCAAAGCGGCCCTCTAAATAATGTTTCATAAATGGCTAAATCCACATTATAAGTTCCATTTGTGAGTTCAATTTTGGGTATTGTGACATTAATTTCTAAATTTTGTTCATTGCCATCCAGGTTTACTGACTCTTGTGATATGGCGCTTGCAACGCCCCTTTGCTCCTTATCTTTAATAATAAAATAGAAAGATGGTGTTTGCTGAATATTTTTAATTTTCAGCTTAAGAGTTATTTTCATCTCTTGGCCCCATCTGCAAACTTTATCAGCAATTACTTCAATATTTGTAATATTATTACTGTCCAGTACTGTTGCAGTTGCCATATCATCAAAATGATCATAATATTGAGCAATTCCACTGGAAATATTGGTCCCCTGATACTTTACCATTCCATGATCCATGAGGATTATTTGGTTGCATATTCTTGAAATCATCGGCATGCTGTGCGAGACAAAAATTAAAGCTGTATTAGGAAGGAGTTCATCAATTTTTTTAAAACATTTCAAAACAAATCCTAAATCTCCTACCGCAAGGACCTCATCAACAATAAGAATATCCGGCTCAAGATGAGCTGCAACAGCAAAGCCTAAACGCACCTTCATTCCTGAGGAATAGTTTTGCACCGGGGTGTCTATAAAATCATTTATTTCCGAAAAATCTATTATAGATTGTATTTTTTCTTCAACTTCTTTTTTCGTAAATCCTAAAATGGAGGCATTGCTATATATATTTTCTCGCCCCGTAAGTATCGGGTTAAAACCGGCGCCTAATTCTATCAGTGCTCCTATTTTTCCCTTCATGATAATCTGACCTTTATCCGGAGCATATAATCCGTTTAGAACCTTTAAAAGAGACGATTTTCCGGCACCGTTATGACCAATTAAGCCAATGCATTCTCCCCTTGCTAGATCAAAGCTAACATCTTTTACAGCCCAAAATTCCTGAGGGCGTAATTCTTTATTTATTGATAAACCAAGTGTACTGCGGATAATATCTGAGGCTCCATACTTCAGAGAGCTCCTCAGGTTTTTGCTGAATTTTTTAGATACATTCTGTACCGAAACTAATACTTCTCTATCTTTTTTCATTATCCTGCAATTTTTTCAATAACTATTGGCATTGATTTTCTAAAAATAACTAAGCCGATTAATAAAACAATACAACTAACAATCGTTAAAATGATTGTGAACATCAAAGACTGTGTTTCTACTCCTACCAAAGTGTTTCGGGCATCATTAATTAAATAAGTTAATGGGTTAAGATTAAATAAAAATTTAAAAATCCCTATTGTTGGTACAGCATATACAACAGGCGTAAAATACATTAAAAAAGGAATACCAGTAGTTAGTATTTTACTTATATCCGTGTAGATTAATCCTAGCGGGGTAATAATTAGGCCTATGGTAAAAGCGAAGATGGTTAGAGCTAAAATATAAAAAGGAAAAAGAAGCAAATTCCAAGAAGGAGGGATTTTATAAATTATCAAAATAGCTATAATAGGGACCATTTTTATAATTAAATTGAAAAGAGAGGTGTATAAACCTTTCATTAACAAGGCTTCTTTTGGAAAATTGATTTTTGAAATAATTGCTCTTCCTGCATTTACCGAAATAATAGGACTTTGGATGGCTTCAGAGAAGATAGTCCATATTGTGGTTCCTAAAATAACAAAAACAGGATAAGGTATTCCTTCGGGAGTTCTTACATTTACTACTCCGGAGCCATTTAAGAATAACCAAATCAAGGAGTTGACAATTACAGGGGCTATGATCCAAAAGAAACCGAGCAAAGATTGTCTGTGTTGAGATTGTATATCCCTTTTGGTCATTTGATAGGCTAAGAAATTAGATGATTTAATATCCCGGTAAATTGATTTAAGCTCCTGGAAAAAATGTGTTTTTTTATCAGATGTGTATACTACGGTTTTCAAATTAGATTTTTTTTACAAATTTATAATCATTAAGTATCCTCGCATTTTCAGGTTTGTAAATTATTATTTATATAAAACCAGAAAACAACAACTAAAGTGAGGTATTGTTGCTATGGCTAAAACTATTCATAAAATAATTATGATATTATATTTGGAAATCAGATGAATTGTAAAGTTTCATCTGTAGGGATTTTCGAAAGACTCTGAAAATAATTGCCTGGCCATAATTTACAGTTCTACCCAACTTCTGTTGTGGTTCATTCATTTGTGTAAGTTTTTGCAAATTTAAAATATTTAATTCTTATTTAGTGTTTCCAATTAATGAATAATTATTCACATAAATCTGAAAGCATCAACTAATATATTGATATTTGTTATTATGAACAAAAAAACTATTAGCCATAAAGCTAATAGTTCTTGAAATTTATAATAAGAATCTTATTTGTTGACGAATTGTTCAGGATATTCATTGTGAAGCATTTTGACTGAAAAATCTTGAGCCTTATTACAGTATAATCTTTAAAATTCATTAACAGCCTTGATAATAGCCTGGATCTCTTCCTCTTCCAAAACAGAAGAAATCGGAAGACTCAGTACTTCATCATGCATTTTCTCTGTAATAGGGAATGAAAGATGGCTGTACTCTTTGTATGCTTCCTGCTTATGAGGCGGAATAGGATAGTGAATAATAGTATTGATGCCTTTTTCTGTTAAATAGGCCTGGAGTTCATCTCTCTTTTCTGTTCTTATGACGAAAACATGCCATACATGCTCTTTTTCTTCAGCAGGATTTTCAGGAAGGATGATTTTTGGGTTGTTGATCTCAGAGATGAATCGTTTGGCGATTTCTCTTCGGGTATCGTTTTCGTGGCCGATATATTTCAGCTTCACATCCAAAACAGCGGCCTGAATTTCATCCAGCCTGGAATTTAATCCTTTATAAATATTAACATATTTCTGGTTTGAACCGTAGTTGGCTATAGCGCGGATGGCTTCGAATAGTTCTCTGTCATTCGTAGTTACGGCTCCCGCATCTCCTAAAGCCCCAAGGTTTTTTCCGGGATAAAAGCTGAAACCTGCAGCATCACCGAGGTTTCCTGATTTAATACCATTCCATTCTGCGCCGATCGCCTGTGCATTGTCTTCTACGATTTTTAGGTTATACTTTGATGTGATATTTTTAAGCTCTTCAGAAAAAACAATTCTTCCCTGAAGGTGAACGATGAGTATAGCTTTTGTTTTCGGAGTTATTTTTTCTTCAATTTTTGAGATATCAATATTATAGGTATTGGTATCCGGTTCTACAAATACAGGGATGAGTCCGTTATCTGATAAAGCCAGGACTGAAGCGATATAAGTGTTAGCCGGAACAAGAACTTCATCACCGGGTTGCATGAAGCCCAACTCAATATAGGCACGGAAGATAAGACGAAGAGCATCCAGTCCGTTGGCTACTCCTAAAGCATATTCTGATCCGATATATGAGGAAAGATTGGTCTCAAAGTTTTTTAGCTCATTTCCCAGCAAATACCACCCGCTGCGGAAAACACCTAAAAGCTTGTTTTCAATTTCTTCCTGATGCTGTAAATTGATCTTTTGAAGATCAAGAAATTTTATCATAATGCTATTTTTTTAATATCAATTGTACTTAAACAGACTGCTCTCCAGGAATACCCTAGTCCAAAACCGGGTGTGATATAAATGAAGCATCATCAGTCAGAACAAATCTTAGTTTAATTCCTTTATAGTCAATTACTATCGTGTGTTATTTATATTTATTACCGCCATCATACAGATAGAGTGTAGGCTAATTATTTTTTCTGCGTTGTTTCCTTAAAGCTTTCATAATCCCGGAAGTAATCTTCTTCTTCATATACTTCCGAAGCCAGACACAACAGGACTGCATTATGGGAAAACTGAATGTCACGCCATACCAATTTGGGAATATATAAACCTTTTGTAGGGTGATCTAAAATAAAAGTTTCCTTATGGCCATCTTTATCCTCGGTATTAAAGGTAATTGTTCCTGAAACAGCGAATATAAGCTGCTGCAGCGCCTTATGGGCATGTCCTCCTCTCGTTACATTATGAGGTGTATAATACGTCCAGTAGACACGCTTTATGTCAAAAGGCACATTTTTCTGGTTCTCTGCTATAGTAATATAGCCCAGATGTGATGAGCCTATTTTATCGAATGTAATGATTTGCGGTTTATTGTATTCCATTAATTTTATAGATAATTCTTTAAGCCCTCAAAGTTAATTATAAAATTACTATCGGAGTATAGCCTGTTGATATTAGATGATCATGTATAAAAATTTACATCAAATAAGTATTCTGTATTAAGGAAATATGAGATGATGTTACATAAAAAACTATCGGCTGTAAAGCCAATAGTTGTTATAAAGTTCAGAATATGATAATGTTACTTTCTGACCAGCTTTTTAAGGTATTCACCATAGCCGCTTTTACCATATTTTTCAGCAGTTTCAAGTAGCTTTTCTTCGTTGATGAATTTATTCCTGAAGGCAATTTCTTCAATACAGCCTATCTTGAAACCCTGTCTTTTTTCAATAACGCTTACGAATTCCGAAGCATCATTCAGAGAGTCAAAAGTTCCGGTATCAAGCCATGCGGTACCTCTGTCCAGAACACCTACTTCAAGTTTTCCTTTGCTTAAATAAACATTGTTGACATCTGTAATTTCAAGTTCTCCTCTTGCAGAAGGTTGGATGTTTTTTGCGATATCCACTACTTCATTATCGTAAAAATATAAGCCGGGAACTGCATAATTGGATTTAGGATTTAAAGGTTTTTCCTCAATGGATATAGCTTTAAGGTCATCGTCAAATTCTACAACACCATACCTTTCCGGATCTGAAACATGATAGGCGAAAACAACTCCGCCATCCGGATTGGTTTTGTTCTTGAGCAAAGTTCCCATTTCAGAACCATAGAAGATATTGTCTCCTAAAACCAATGCAACAGGATCATTGCCGATAAATTCATCACCTAAAATAAAGGCCTGTGCCAATCCGTCCGGACTTGGTTGTACAACATATTCTATATTACATCCAATCTGAGACCCGTCACCTAAAAGTTTAATGAATCCCGGCTGATCGTGAGGGGTTGTAATGATCAGAATATCTTTAATCCCTGCCAGCAATAAAGTTGAAAGAGGATAATAAATCATTGGTTTGTCATAAACAGGCATCAACTGCTTACTTACGGCGATTGTAAGAGGGTAAAGTCTGGTCCCGGAACCACCGGCTAATATAATTCCTTTCATTTTTTGTGTTTGTTAATTATATTGCTTTTCGTAATATTTCTGATAGTCCCCGCTGGTAACATTCTCAAGCCACTCTTTGTTCTCAAGATACCAGTCGATCGTTTTTGAAAGTCCTTCTTCGAAAGTTACAGACGGCTTCCAACCTAAATCTTTATTAAGTTTTGTTGCATCAATAGCATAACGCTTATCATGTCCCGGTCTGTCTTTTACGAACGTGATTAATTTTTCAGAATACCCTTCCGGTTTTCCTAATTTGGAATCCATTTGCTTAATCAATTCTTTTACCAGATCAATATTCTGCCACTCGTTGAATCCTCCAATATTGTATGTCTCACCAGTTTTAGCTTCATTAAAGATCTGATGAATACCTTTTGCGTGATCTATTACAAATAGCCAGTCTCTTGTATATTTTCCGTCACCATAAATTGGCAATGGTCTTTCATTAATAATATTTGATATACACAGAGGGATTAGTTTTTCAGGGAAATGGTTCGGTCCATAATTGTTTGAACAGTTGGATATGATGAATGGCATTCCGTAAGTGTTTCCATAAGCTCTTACCAGATGGTCAGAGGCTGCTTTTGAAGCCGAATACGGAGATTGAGGATCATAGGCAGTCGTTTCCAAAAAGAATCCTGTTTCGCCAAGACTTCCGTATACTTCGTCCGTAGAAACGTGATAAAATAAATTATTTCTTTTCTCATCAGGAAATCTGCCATGGGTGTGATCCGGATTTAGGGTCCAGAACTCCTTACATAAATTAAGAAGATTGGCAGTTCCGTTCACATTGGTATTAATGAATGCCATCGGGTCTGTAATACTTCTGTCTACATGACTTTCTGCAGCCAGATGCACTACAGCATCGGGATTGTATTTTTCGAATACTTTTCTTAATTCTTCAGGTTTTGTAATATCTGCCTTTTCAAAAACATAATTAGGCTCATTTTCAATATCCTTCAGGTTTTCTAAATTTCCGGCATAAGTGAGGGCATCAAGATTAATGATTGTTGTGTCCGGATTATTTTTTACGAACTCTCTTACAACGTGAGATCCTATAAATCCGGCCCCTCCGGTAATAATTATATTTTTCATCTATTTATTTTCTATGGTCTTTCTTCCTATACTTTTATAATGAAATCCATTCTGTTCCGGGATTTCTAACGGATACATGTTTCTTCCGTCAAAAATAATTTTGTTTTTCATTTTCTTAGCCATCAGTTCAAAATTCGGATTTTTAAACTCAGGCCATTCTGTAGCAATGAATAAGGCATCTGCATCTTCAAGAGCATCATACATTCCTTTCGCATAATGTATTTTATCACCAAGAAGTTTCTGTACATTACTTTCTGCTACCGCATCATACGCAGCAATTTCTGCGCCTTTTTCTAATAAAAGAGCAATATTGTCCAAAGAAGATGCTTCACGGATATCATCTGTATTGGCTTTGAATGCCAGGCCCCACATGGCAATTTTCTTTCCACGGATATTTCCCCCGAAGTATTTCTCTATCTCTGAAACAAGAATTACTTTTTGTGAGGTATTTACTTTTTCAGTAGCCTCAAGAATCTGGAAATTGAAATCCTCCTGTATTCCGGACTTGATAAGAGCTTTTACATCTTTAGGGAAACAGCTTCCGCCATATCCGATACCCGGGAATAAAAACCGGTGCCCGATTCTGTCATCGCTTCCCATTCCAAGTCTTACTTTATCTACATCAGCACCTACTTTCTCGCAGTAATTGGCAATTTCATTCATGAAAGTGATTTTTACGGCAAGGAATGAGTTGGCAGCATATTTTGTAAGCTCCGATGATTTTTCATCCATAAAGATGATCGGAATTCCGGTATTGGTAAATGGCTGGTAAATCTGAGCCATGATATTTTTTGCTTTTTCAGAGCTGGCACCCACGACAACCCTTGAAGGATTCATAGAATCTTCCACGGCAAACCCTTCTCTTAAGAATTCCGGATTGGAAACTACATCAAAAGGAATATCTGTTTTGGAAGCAATTACTTCTCTTACTTTGTCTGCGGTTCCTACGGGAACGGTGCTTTTGTTAACGATGACCTTATATTCCGTCATCATTTCTCCGATATTATTAGCCACCTGGATTACATATGAAAGATCTGCAGAGCCGTCTTCTCCCGGTGGTGTTGGCAGTGCCAGGTATATAACTTCACTTTTGTCTAAAGCTTCCTTAAGATTGGTAGTGAAAAATAATCTTTCGGATTGAATGTTTCTCAGAAACATCTCTTCAAGGTTCGGCTCATAGATGGGAACAATGCCGTTTTTCATACCTTCTACTTTCTTTTCATCAATATCAACACAGTATACTGAATTGCCAAGTTCTGCCAGGGTAGTACCTGTAACCAGCCCTACATAACCTGTTCCTACAATTGTTATATTCAAAATGTATGTTTTTAAATTTCAGGACAAAAATAATAAAAATACTTTCACCCGCCTGTTTAATTTACCTTAATCCGTATTTTAAGGTATTTACTTGATAATTAAGTAGATTTTGCTTTTTTAGAAAAAATGCGTATATTTGCAGTGGATTTACAGGAAAAATGGGAAGGCTTCGGAAGAAAGCCTTTTTTCGTACTGGTAAATCAAGATAATTAATGTATGGAGTTTAGAAAAAGAATTGAAGAATTATTAAATGAATTCCTTGAGACCAGAAAGGATTTATTTCTTGTTGATCTGAAATTTTCTGCAGGAGATGATATTACTGTGATCCTGGATGGTGATAATGGGGTGACTCTTCAGGACTGCCTTGATGCAAGCCGTGCTATAGAGTTTAATATGGACCGTGAAGAGCATGATTTTAGCCTTCAGGTAATGTCTGCAGGATTAAGTGAGCCGCTTTCCGCCCCCAGACAGTTCAGAAAGAATTTAGGAAGAGAAATAGAAGTATTGCTGAATGATGCTTCCAAAATTGAAGGTGAGCTGGCAAAAGTGGAGGATGAAAAGATTACACTTATTTTACGCTACCGAAAGCCGAAAGAGATCGGAAAAGGGAAAGTGGATGTGGAGGAGGAAAAAGAAATTCCTTACTCTGAGATAAAAAAAGCGTTAGTAATAATTAAATTTTAAAAGAAAAAAAAAATAGATGGATAATATAGCGTTGATTGAATCCTTTGGTGATTTTAAAGACGAAAAAGGGATCAGTAAGATTGATCTTATGGCAATTATTGAAGATTCACTGAAGACCCTTTTGAGAAAGAGATTTGATTCAGATGATCATTTCGATGTAATTGTTAACCCTGATAAAGGAGATTTTCAGATATTTTTAAATAAAACGATTGTAGAGGACGAAATGTCTGAAGATGATGATCTGGAAATTGAACTTTCTGAGGCGAAGAAGATTGACCCAACTTTTGAAGTGGGTGAAGATTTTACGATGGAAATTCCTGTTGCTCAGCTGGGAAGAAGAAATATCCTTACCTTAAAGCAGATCCTGGCTACAAAACTTCAGGAACATAATAATGCAATGCTTTATGAGCAGTTCAGAGATAAAATTGGGGAAATTGTTATTGGAGAGATTCACCATATCCGTCACAAACATGTGATCTTATTGGATGATGAGGAGAACGAATTCATTTTGCCAAAAGAAAACCAGATCCCGTCTGACTTCTTTAAAAAAGGCGAGAATATCAGAGCTATTGTTGAGACGGTAGATTTTAAAGGTTCAAAGCCACAGATTATTATTTCCAGAACTGCACCTAAATTTCTAGAGAAATTATTAGAGCTGGAAATTCCTGAAATCCAGGACGGAACTATTATGCTTAAGAAAGTAGTAAGAATTCCTGGTGAGAAGGCGAAGATTGCAGTAGATGCTTATGATGACAGAATAGATCCTGTAGGTGCTTGTGTGGGAGTGAAAGGGTCCAGAATTCATGGAGTTGTAAGAGAGTTGAGAAATGAAAACATCGATGTAATTCAGTGGTCTAAAAACCCTGAAATCATGGTAAAGAGAGCTTTAGGAAATGTTACCATTAACAAAATTGATATCAATGAAGATGCAAACTACGCGTTAGTTTATACTCCGGTTGAAGAAATTTCCAAAGTAATCGGAAAACAAGGGCAGAATATCAGGCTAGCTTCTTGGTTATCCGGATATGAAATAGATGTTTATAGAGAATCCAGCGAGGATGACGATGTTGATTTGAGAGAATTTAATGACGATATTGAGCAGTGGATTTTGGATGAATTTAAGAAAGTAGGTCTTACTACTGCAAAATCAGTATTGGATAAGGATACCGAAAGTCTTCTGAATATGGTAGATCTTGAAGAAGAAACTATCGAAGATGTAAAACGTATTCTGAGAGAAGAATTTGAAGATTAAGATTTTAATGAATTTTAATAAACAGTAAAAAAGAAATACTTTAATTTTAAGAATTAAAAAAATAGTAAATAATATAGATGCCAAAAATAAGATTAAATAAAGCGGTTAAGGAATTCAACATCTCGATGTCCAGATTAGTAGAGTTTTTACAGTCAAAGGATTTCGAAGTTGAAAACAATCCTAACGCTCAATTAGAAGAAGCGGCATATTCTGCATTGGAGGCTGAGTTTGCCAAAGACGGCGAACAGAGAAAGGCTTCCCATGAGGTGGTGATCACTAAAGTTCCGGAAGAAAAGCTGGAAATTGAAGAAAAGAAAACCCCTGAAGTAATAAGAGCTAAAGCAAATAAACCGGAAACTAAAATTTTAGGTAAAATAGATCTGGAATCTAAGGCTCCTGAGGTTGAAGAAGTGCCTGCAGCACCAGCAGCTGTAGTGGCACCGGTTGAAGAGAAGAAAGAAGAAGTTGTGGCTGAACCGGAAGTTAAAGCAGCTCCTGAAAAACAGGAATTCAAAGTTCTGGATAAAATCGATCTGTCCCAAATAGAATCCAGAAATAGACCTGTGAAAAAAGACAAACCCAAAATGGAGGAGAAAAAAGAAGAGGAAAAACCGGCAGAACCTGTGAAAGAAACTCCAAAGCAGCCTGAGCCTGCTGAAAGCAAAGCAGAGCCTCAAAAACCAGCTGAGCCTGAATCTCAGGAACCTCAGAAAATAGAAACTGTTTATCAGAAGCTTGACGGTCCTAAGATCGTTGGTGAAAAGATTGACTTAACGCAGTTTGCACCAAAACCTGGTTCTGGCGCTAAAAAGAAAAGAAAGAGAATTGAAAAACCCGGAGGGCCAAATCAACAAGGTCAGGGGAATAACCAAAACTCAGGAAATAATAACAATAACCAGGGAGGACAGGGTAACCGTCCCCAAGGTCAAGGGGGTCCGGGAGGAAACCGTCCGCAAGGACAGGGAGGTCCGGGAGGAAACCGTCCGCCAGGACAAGGAGGTCCGGGAGGAAATCGTTTTGGAAATAACCAGGGAAGCCGTCCACCAGGTCAGGGAGGCGGATTCAAAAAAGGCCCGGGTGGAAACAACAACAGACCAGGGCAGAGAACGATGCCTGTTGAGCTTACCGACGAGCAGGTTAAAAACCAAATTAAGGAAACCCTTGAAAAATTAACCAATAAAGGAGGTAAATCTAAATCTGCTAAACACAGAAAAGATAAAAGAACTTACCGTAGAGAGCAGGATGAACGTCAGCAGGAAATTGATGCTCAGGACAGATCATTAAAAGTGACCGAATTTATCACAGTAGGTGAATTGGCAAGTTTAATGAATGTTTCTCCAACAGAAGTTATTTCTGCTTGTTTCTCTTTAGGTGTAATGGTAACAATGAACCAAAGACTGGAAGCTGATACTTTATTATTAGTTGCAGATGAGTTTGGTTATAAAATAGAATTCTCAGATGCTGACCTTGAAGAGGTAGAATCTGAAGAGGATATGGATACAGAGGAGGATCTTTCTCCAAGAGCACCAATTGTAACGGTAATGGGTCACGTTGACCACGGTAAAACATCTTTACTTGACTACATCAGAAAAACCAACGTTATTGCTGGTGAATCAGGAGGTATTACCCAGCACATTGGAGCATACAACGTAAAATTAGAAAACGGACAAAGAATTACATTCTTAGATACACCGGGTCACGAAGCATTTACAGCGATGAGAGCCAGAGGTGCTCAGATCACCGATATTGCAATTATTGTGATTGCTGCCGATGATGACGTGATGCCTCAAACGAGAGAAGCAATTTCTCACGCACAGGCTGCAGGAGTACCAATGATCATTGCTTTAAACAAAGTGGACAGACCAAATGCTAATCCTGATAATATCCGTCAGCAACTTTCCGGGATGAATATCCTGGTAGAAGAATGGGGTGGAAATGTTCAGGCGCAGGAAATTTCCGCGAAATTTGGTAACAATATGGATGTTCTTTTGGAAAAAGTATTGCTTCAGGCAGAAATGCTTGATCTGAAGGCTAATCCTGACAGAGCAGCTCAGGGAGTTGTTATTGAAGCATCACTGGACAAAGGAAGAGGGTATGTTGCCACTATGCTGGTACAGACCGGAACTTTGAGAGTCGGAGATTATGTGGTGGCAGGTAAAAACCACGGTAAGGTAAAAGCTATGCTTGATGAAAGGGGTAGAAACCTTAAAGAGGCCGGTCCTTCAATCCCTGTTACGATCTTAGGTCTTGACGGAGCGCCAACGGCAGGTGATAAATTTAAGGTATATGCAGATGAAAGCGAAGCTAAAACAATCGCCAATAAGAGAGAGCAGTTACAGAGAGAACTTTCAATAAGAACCAAGAAGCATACTACACTTGAAGAACTTGGAAGAAGAATTGCTTTAGGTGAATTCAAAGAATTGAATATTATCCTTAAAGGTGACGTGGATGGTTCCGTAGAAGCATTATCTGATCAGTTACAGAGATTGTCTACAGCAGAGATCAACGTTAATATTCTACACAAAGGTGTTGGACAAATCACTGAATCTGATGTTAACTTAGCAACTGCTTCTGATGCAATTATTATCGGATTTAATGTTAGAGCAGGTGCTAATGCCAAAGAATTGGCTGATAAAGAAGAAATCGAGATCAGAACATACTCAGTAATTTATGCCGCCATCGATGAGGTTAAAGAAGCGATGGAAGGTATGCTTTCCCCTGAAATTAAAGAGCAGGTAATTGGTAATGTTGAGATCAGAGAAGTATTCAAAATCTCTAAAGTAGGTACTATTGCAGGATGTATGGTTCTTTCAGGTAAAGTAACCAGACAGTCTAAAGTAAGGGTATTGAGAGATGGTATCGTTAAATTCGACGGAGAGCTGGAAAGCTTAAAACGTTTTAAAGATGATGTAAGAGAAGTAACCAAAGGTTACGAGTGTGGATTGAACCTAAAAGGTTATAACGATATTGAGGTCGGAGATATTCTTGAAGTTTACGAACAGGTAGCTGTTAAGAAAAAACTGAAATAATAGTTTATCTATAAATACATGAAAGAATCCGTTTCACAAATTGGTTGTGAAACGGATTCCTTTTTATTATAGTGTTCATTTTTTGAATCTGGTTAGAATAATATATATTAATAGTTTTTACTTGAAATAACTTCGGAAAAAGAAAGATTATAAAAAAGTCCGTTTTCACTGACCGTGAAACGGACTTTTTTACAAAATATCAGAATCAAACGTTATTGATTAATCTACTGAAGTATCCACTCCTTGCAGCTCTCTTATAATTCGGTCTGTGTCATCACATATACCATTATGATTATGATCCCCCCCATGCTCTTCACAAAAATCAGGAATACCATTTAGGGTCATGCAGTTTTCAATGTATTGAGTAGTCGAATTTTTTACATAAGCACTCGTTAAATTTGGTGTACCCGGTGAAAATTCAATGATATCAGTAACTGATATTATTGCATCGTTAATAGGATATGGTTTTACTACATTAGCATATATTCTATTGAATTGTAACGAATTGGTTTGTTGACCTGCCGGAATAATTACATATTGAGTGTCTATTGTAGTTGAATTTTTTTTGATAGTTATCCATACCATTCTATCATAGGTACTTACATCGGTTGCTGTTGCTACATATACATAGGATTTGCCACATTCTAATACTCTTTCTTCTACTAAGTAAGCCGATATGGCTCGAGTTTCTAAAACAGGAAGGTCAGGAACCTCTTTGGATGCTGTATTCGGATTCAAAGGGTTTGAATTTTTACTAAGAGATAGGATTGAATTCAGGTTGAATTCAGCTTGCTTGTAATAATCAGAGGCTGTTCCATTAGAGAATTCTTCTTTGTCTGTATTCTTATCGACTTCACATGATTGAAAAAAGAATAATAGAATAAAGAAAGAAATAATTGTATTTTTCATAATTTTTTTTTTAAAATACAAATTATTTCGATATATACGGTCTGTTTAAATTTTATTTTAATAATCTTAGTATGGAATCAATACTAAATAGATTTTATTAAATTATAATGGTTTTAACTTTTATAATTTAAAATATAAAATTTAAACAGGCTTTAATTTAAGATAACAAATATGAAAAAATTGGACTTTTATTATCATTATTGAGTGTTGGTTTTTGTTTTTCTCAGATTAAAAACACAGCTTTAAATACGCTTAACTATGATAGGTTGATGTCACAAGCTATTAATAAAATTGGTGTAACTAGGCTTGCTGACAATGAGTATGAAGGATCACCTTTTTTAGATAAAGAATTTTTGCCTTCTACCATTAAGGGTGAGACGGGCACATTTCTTTTGAGATATAATATTTATAATGATGAAATTATCCTGAAAAAAGATGAACAATATTTCAAAGTGCCTAAAGAAGGAATTGAATATTTTAATATAAATAATAAATATATCATAAGATTAATTAATGGCAGTTATTATATTCAATCTTCATCTGAAAAAAATAATTTTAGTATTGTGAGAAAAGAAATGATAAAGTTTTCGAAAGGAAAAGTTGCAGAAAATATATACGGTCAAAGTATGGCAGCTAAATTTTCAAATATGAAGCCTGACTATTTTTTGTATAATTCAGATACTAAAGCCCTGATTTCTTTAACTCTAAAGGATCTTAAAAAAAACATTTAATGCTAAAAGCTCTGATCTTAATTTATTTCAAGCAAAATAAACTAAAGAAAACGGAGGATTATAATGCATTGCTTGAAATACTTGCGAAGTAAATTTGTTAAGAAAAGGTAAAGAGAATAATATTTTCTATTTTTTCTTGCTAATCATTATATTTAGTCTTGATTACCAGTTACTTTCTCGGTATTAATATTTTAAATTTCAACTACTTCTTTAAAAATTTAATTTATATTAATTCTAAATAATATTTTTTATATTAATAATAGTTTGTTAAAGAAATCAACATGTATGAAAAAATAATATTTTATACAATTAATGCTAAATAATCTTGCTTAATTCATATTGTTTCCAATATTATTAACAGAACTAATTAAAGAACAGTTATTAATAACACTGTCAATACACTTGTGAGTGTTAATATTTATTAACATATTTGCGAATTAAATATATTAAAATTTGTTAATATGAATGTTAAACTACGTGTATTAAGTGCAGGTGCCTTGTTCTTTCTTGGACAAGCTGCTTACGCACAGCAGAAGCCTGGAGATACAGCAACTACAGAAACAGCAATTGAAGAAGTTGTTGTAATTGGTTATAGCCAGGTTCCAAAGGAAACTTATGTGGGTACTGCGTCTAAAGTAGATGCTAAGTCGATTGATTCAAAGAACGTATCTAGTGTTAGCCAGGCACTTGCAGGAGAAGCTGCTGGTGTTAGAGTTATTAACACTTCAGGACAACCTGGTACAGATGCAACAATTCGTATCAGAGGTTTTGGATCTGTTAGTGGAAACAGAAGTCCACTATATGTATTAGATGGAATGCCATATACAGGAAATGTTAGCGCAATTAACCCTGAAGATATTGAGAACATGGTAATCCTTAAGGATGCTACAGCAACCTCTATCTATGGAGCAAGAGGTGCTAATGGTGTTGTGGTTATTAATACTAAAAAAGGAAGATCTAATAAATCTGTTATCCAGCTTGAGTCTAAAGTAGGTTTCAACATGGCATTGCTTCCAAGGTACGAAACAATAAAATCTCCAGAGGAGTATATTGGGTTGAGCTGGCAAGCGATGAGAAATCGTGGTAGATTATTAGGGAATGCTGATCCAACTGCGTACGCAAATAATAACCTTTTTGGTAATGCGGGTATTAGTCCAAATTATAATATGTGGGGAGTTTCAGCTGCTCAGTTGATAGATCCAACTACAGGACAAGTAAGACCTGGAACGAATAGATTATATGATCCGGAAAATTGGGAAGATTATGCTTTCCAAACTTCTGCAAGAACAGAAAATAATTTAAGTATTAGTGGAGGTACAGGTAAGACGACATACTATACTAATATTGGTTACCTAAGTGATAAAGGATATTCTATAAATTCTGACTTTGAAAGATATACTGGGAGATTAAACCTAAGCCACCAAGCAAGACCTTGGTTGAAAGGAGATTTTAACTTAGGATATGCATATTCAAAAGCAAACAGAAATGGACAAAGCAGTGACTCAGGAAGTATCTTCTGGTTCGTAGATAATATTCCTTCAATTTATCCATTATTCTTACGTGATGCTGCAGGAAACAAAGTTCCTGATCCACATTTTGGAGGTAATCAGTTTGATTATGGTGATGGGGGAAGAGGATTTGGGGCATTAACAAATGCAATTGCTGACGCAACCAACAACCTTAATAAGTTTTACAAGCACGAGATCAATGCCAATATGTTCTTGAAAGCAGATATAACTAAATTTTTAAGCTTTGAAACAAGAATTGGAGGGCAGTATTATAACAATAGTAATGATCAGGTAGATAATCCTTTCTATGGTAATGCAGCTAGCCAAAATGGATATATTTATAAAACTAAAACAGAATTGATGTCTTATAACTGGTTACAGTTGTTAAGATTCAGTAAGAAATTTGGTGATCATAATGTAATGGCTTTTGTTGCTCATGAAAACAATAGCTGGGAGCAGAAATTCATGTCTGCAGGAAGACCAAACATTATCGATATGATTCCTGAATTAAACTTAGGAATTGGTGAATCTTTGTCAAGCTCATATCTGAACAGCTATGCACTTGAGAGTTTCTTTGGTCAATTAACATATGACTACAAAGGGAAATACTTCTTTAACGGAACAGTAAGAAGAGATGGATCTTCAAGATTCTTGAATGACAAATGGGATACATTTGCTTCTGCAGGATTAGGATGGTTAGTAACTAAAGAAAATTTCTTATCAGATAACAAAATCATCACTAACTTAAAATTAAAAGGAAGTTTTGGTACAGTAGGAGATCAGGCCGGAGTAGGATACTATCCTGGATATAATGTATATAATCCTGGAAACTTTATGGGGCTTCCTGGAGCTACATATGACAGAAGTGGCTACCCTGAGTTAACTTGGGAGAAAGCTAAAATCTTCCAGGCAGGTGTGGAATTAGGATTGTTTAAAAACAGAGCCATTGAACTTGATGTTGATTACTACCACAGAACTACAGATAACCTTATTTTTGATAACAGACTTGCACCATCTACAGGTAATGCAATTTTGAAAGTTAATGATGGGAATCTAGTAAACCAGGGTATTGAATTCACTTTAAAAGCTCACATCATTAATAAAGATGATATGTTCCTTGACTTTGGTGTAAATGGAGAAATCTTACGTAATAAGCTTACAAGAATGCCAATGGATGCGGGTTCAGGTCAAAGAAAAATTCTTGATTTATCTGAGGCTGGTTTTGGTAGAGCTGAAGGAAGATCTCTTTATGATTATTACATGAGAGAGTATGCAGGAGTAAATTCTGCAACAGGTGCTGCTCAGTGGTATGTAAACTATACCGATAATAACGGGAATGGAACATTTGATGCAGGTGAGCAAATTACCTCACTTTACGAATATCAATCTCTAAATCCTAATGCAGATATAAGAACTGGTGTTACTGAAGTGTATTCTCAAGCAACTCAAAAATTCTTAGATAAATCTGCTATTCCAGATGTAAGAGGGGCATTTAATCTTGATTTTGGATATAAATCATTTACATTAGGAGTACAATTCTTATACAGTTTAGGAGGTTATTCATATGATGGGCTATATGCTGGTTTAATGGGGAATGGAGTAATTGGTACCAATAACTGGCATAAAGACATTTTAAACAGATGGCAAAATCCTGGAGATATTACTGATGTTCCTAGAATGTCTTCAAACTACGCAGCTGATGTTAATACTGCATCAAGATCAAGCAGATTCTTAGTTAAGTCAGATTATCTTGCTCTTAATAACATACGTTTAGGGTATAATCTTTCTCAAGATTTTGTAAAATCAATTGGTATTACAGGTTTCAACTTATTTGTAAGTGGGGATAACCTATGGATTGCAAGTAAGAGAAAAGGATTTAATCCAAGTGTTTCAGAAACTGGAAGTAGTAGTACTTATGCTTATGCGCCATTATCAACTATTACATTTGGAGCAAAAATTAACTTCTAACAAGAAAATAAAATGAAAAAGATATTATTATTAAGTATAGCATTAGCGACCCTAACTGTTTCATGTCGCGAAGAATTTCTTGAAAGTACACCAACTGAGACTGTAGGAGATGCACCCGTACAAACGAAATTAAATGGTTTGTATTTGATGATGATCAATACAGGAACTGGAGGAACTGATTTGGATCATGATGATTTCGGACAGAAAGGGTACGATATTTATAGTGACCTTCTCTCACAAGATATGGCGCTTGAGGCAACTAGCTATGGATGGTATGTTAATATAGCTAACATGGCTGCTCAGACTGATTTTACTAACACAGTAAATTATAAACCATGGAGATATTATTACAGAGTTATTGCTGGGGCAAACGATGTAATTGATGGACTTGGTGGAACAGACTCTGTGCCAGCTAGTAATGATGATAAGTATGCTATGGGACAAGCAAAAGCTCTACGTGCTTATGCTTACTTCTACCTAATGCAGTTGTATACGAAAGGATACAACCCATCTGAAGCTGCAATACCAGTATATACAAAGTCACAAATGCCAGCAGCTCCTAAATCTTCTCAACAGCAAGTATATGATCTTATTATAAGTGACTTAAATAAGGCTGTTGAATATTTGGAAGGTTTCGAAAGAGCCAATAAAGGAATGATTGATCAGAGTGTTGCTAAAGGTCTTTTAGCCTATGCTTATGCTGCTACAGGACAATCAGCACAGGCTGCTACCTTATCTAAAGATATCATTGCTAATTATGGATATCCTATAACTACTAAAGCTCAGGCTGTAAGAATGGTTCAGGCACCAGGCGCTACCCCTAGTGGTGGAGGCTTTAACTCTTTAGAGACTCCAAGTTGGATGTGGGGCTTCGACATAGAGGTTGTTAATGGTTTAGATCTAGTGAGCTGGTGGGGTCAGGTAGATGTATTTACATACAGCTATGCTTCTGTTGGAACTAGAAAAGGAATGGATTTAGGATTATATAATAGTATGAGAGCTGATGATATCAGAAGAAATCAGTTTGTTGTAACAAATCCAGCCCAAAACTATCCTGGTAACAAATTCTTTGATCCAAACAGAGTTGCGCAGGGACAAAGACAAATTACTACAGATTACATCTATATGAGAGTTGATGAATTTTATTTGTTAGCAGCAGAATCACTTGCTAAATCAGGTCAGGAAGGTGAAGCTAAGACAATTCTTAAGAATTATTTAGCAAACAGAATGACAGATGTTTCATATATTGATGCATTAAGTGGAACTGCTCTTCAGAATGAAATTTATAAAAATACTCGTTTAGAATTCTGGGGTGAAGGTAAATCTTACTTAGCATTCAAGAGAAATAAAGCTACAGTTACAAGAGGGTCAAACCACTTGTTCTATGTAGGTCAATCATTCCCTTATAATGATGACAGGGTATCTTTAAAAATTCCACAAGAGGAAATTTTGAATAATCCTAATTTCTAATAATACAAAGAGACTGTCCTTAAAAAACAGTCTCTTTTTTATTTAAGTAAAAAGCGGTCTCAAAATTGAGACCGCTTTTTTTTTATTAAATTTGCCATACAAAAATGAATAATGAAGTACATCCTCTTTATAATAATCTTCTTCGGTTTTGTGGCGAAGGCCCAGGTCGTTAATAAAACAGATATTAAAAGCCCGCAAAAAGAAGAAGACACTCTTGTCATAGACACCGGGAAAAAAGATTCACTCAAAATCTTTAAACCTACTATTAACGATTATCAGTATCAGACCCAGTTTTCCGAAAAGAAAATTTTCGATACTGTGCTGACGTTTGATAAGACCCATATTTTTTCACAGTACAATAATACAGACAACTTTGGGAGAGCTCAGGTGGCTAATATAGGTGCAGGATTCAATCCTTTGGTGTATGAAGTGAATCCGGAGCAGAACCTGGCCTTACTTCCTTCCAACAAATCATACATGATCATCGGAGCTGATGACGTAAAATATTATGATGTAAAAACACCTACAGCTGCTTTCATTTACCATACGGCTATGAAGAATGGAGCTGCATTGAAGTCTACCTATACCCAGAATATTGGGAAGAGATTCAATTTTGCCCTTGAATATATGGGACTTCGCTCCCAGGGGTTTTACAGAAATTCATTAGCATCTAATAACAACACTTTATTTTCGGGACATTACGTTTCCAAAAGTGGAAATTATGAATTGTTTGCTCATTATCTTCACCAGAATGTAAACAACCAGGAAAGTGGGGGGATCACAGAAGATGATCTTTTCCAGAATGGTGACAGCAACTATAAGAACAGGCAAAATGCCCAGGTTAATCTGGCTTCATCCAGTTCTCAGTACTCATACAGAAGATATTATCTGAGTCATCAGTTTACACCGTTCAATTCAGAAAAATTTCCATTCAGCATAAGGCATACCCTGTCTCATCAGGGTAATAAATATTTTTACAATCAAGGAGCAGTAGAACCCTACTGGTATAATAACGTTTCAGAATTAACTAACGGCTTTCCTCTTACCACAAAAAAATATTCAGACAACTTCAGCAATACATTAAGCCTTGTTTTCAATAATGAAAAATTCAAGCTTGATGGTGGGGTACGTTATCAGATGCTGAAATTTGGAGTGAGAGATATTGCTACAGTAAATGGTATAGCTCTTCCCGGTGAATTTAAAGAAAATAGAATTGGAGCCGTTGGAAATCTTCAGGTAAAACTTTGGGATAAGTTCCAGCTGAAATCTTTCTTGGAATTTTCCAACGGAAGCCAGTTTGGAAGCTATCTTAGAACAGCCAACAACATAAAATTTGAGCCGGTAAAAGATTATTTTGTGAATGCAAAAGTGAATTTCCAGAGTTCTTACCCATCATTTAACTACCTTTTAAATACTTCCGTTTACAACAAATACAATTATTATCTTGAAGACGCCAAAAACCAGACGGTAACAGAGATCGGGGGAAGTGTTAACCTGAAATGGTTCAAAACGGAAATTTTTGCCAACTACTTCAGAATAGATAATTATACTTATTTCAATGCTGATGGAGCGCCGGAACAAAGCAGTAACTCGCTGAACATTTCCCAGATTGGTGGAGATGCTACATTCAGTTATGGGAAATTCCACCTGAATACAAGACTCCATTTCCAAAATGCCTTGACGAATAAAGAGCTGCTTCCGATGCCAGGTTTTATAGGAAGAGCCAATTTTTTCTTCCAAAGCCAGGCATTTAAAAAGGCCGCGGAAATTCAGGCAGGTCTGAAGGTCTATTATTTCTCGAAATTTGCCTCAAGAGATTACTTCCCGATTTTAAACGAATATATTCTGCCAGATGCAAATTCATTCTCTATCGGAGGGCAGCCTATTGTAGATCTGTATATCAACATGAAGGTTAAAAAAATGTTCTTCTACGTAGAAGGCCAGCAGATAGGAACGGTAATTTCCAACAATAAAGCCTACGCATTTCCACATTATCCGGTTTACGATTTCAGATTGAATATTGGTATTGTGTGGTATTTGTTCAACTAAAAACAAAACAGCGTTGAAAACAATAAATAAAATATCATTTAATGATATAGAAAGCATTCCACAACTGGTAAAAGATTTCCTGAATCAGAAAATTGAAGGCTTTGAAAAAAATACCTTTTCTTTAGATCACTTTAAAGATCAGATCCATCTCAAACAGGACTCTTTTACGCAGGGTCAGAGAAGTATCTTATCCGATGTGCTGGAAAAGCAACTTTCAGAACTTACCCTTTCTTCAAAACAGAAAGAGAATCTGGAAAACCTCAGGTCACCCAATACATTTACTATAACTACCGGACATCAGTTAAATCTGTTTTCCGGACCTGTTTTCTTTGTCTATAAAATTTTACAGACCATTAAAACATGTACCTATCTGAAGGAAAATTTCCCGGATTTTAATTTTGTACCTGTATATTGGATGGCATCGGAAGATCATGATTTTGCAGAGATCAACCATTTCAAAACAGAACATAATTATTACGAAATCAACGAGAAATCCGGTGGGTCGGTAGGCAGGATTACGATCAGCGATACATTCTTTATTTCTGAATTTGAAAAAGAATTTAAAGATTCCGTATTCGGAACAGAGCTGATTTTAATGATGAAAGAAGCATATAAACCCGGGAATACACTGACGGAGGCTATTAAAATTTTGGTAAACAGGCTTTTTTCTGAATTTGGACTGTTGATCGTTGATGGTGATTCCAAAGAACTTAAAAGTCAGATCAAAGATATTTTCAAAGATGAACTGCTGAATTTCAGCTTACAGAAAAACTCAAAAGAGAAAGTAGATTTTCTGACAGGAAAATATGGAAAAGTACAGGTCAATCCGCGTGATATCAATCTTTTTTATCTTTCTGAAACAAGAGACAGGATCGACTTTGACGGAGAAAAATATATTGCAGTAGATACAGATAAAATATTTAGCCGGGAAGAAATACTTCAGGAACTTGAAAATCATCCTGAAAAATTCAGCCCGAATGCTTTAATGCGTCCGGTTTATCAGGAAAAAGTACTTCCCAACTTAGCCTACATCGGAGGAAATGCCGAGATCATGTACTGGCTGGAACTTAAGGATTATTTTGCATCAGTTAATATTCCTTTTCCTGTTTTGATCCCAAGGAACTCCATGCTTTTCATTAAAGAAAAAACTGTTGGGAAAATTGAAAAACTGAATCTTAATATCGAGGACTTCTTTGGAAACTTTACGGCAATTACCAATCAGAAAATTTTAAAAGACAGCAATGTATTATCATTACTTGAAGAAAAAGAAATACTTTTAGAGAAAAGCTTCTCCGAACTGAAATTAATAGCAGAAACAACAGAACGTTCTTTCGGGAATATGGTAAAAGCAGAAGAAGTGAGACAGCTGAAATCATTTAAGAGAATGAAAAAGCGTCTTCTGCATGCAGAAAAAATAAAGCAGGGCGAACTGCTCGAAAGACTGGAAAACCTGTTTTTAGACGTTCATCCTTCAAAAACATGGCAGGAGAGAGTCTATAATTTCAGCGTATTCTTTTCAGACTATGGCTATTCATGGCTTGAAAATTGTTGGGAAGAAATGGTGGTTCAAGAATCCAAATTAATAATTGTTGCCATTTAATTTTAAAGAAGTATTTTTGTAAATTATAATTATCGAGTATGATAAAGAGGTTTTTTATTTTGTCCAGTTTATGTATGGTTTTGGGGGTGTCTGCCCAGAACTCTCACACCGTTGTAAAAGGAGACAATCCTTATAATATTGCAAAGAAATACGGGATTACTGTAGATGAACTGTTAAAGCTGAACCCAAAATTCAAAGACGGTAAGCTGGCCATAGGGGACGTAGTTATGGTAAAAGCTGAAAAGCATACTGTTCCGGCTTCCAAGCCTGCAGTCGTAGAAAAAGCAAAACCCGGTCATGCAAATGCTCAGGTCGGAAAAATTATACTTCAGCCTAAACAAACGATTTACGGAATTACAAAACAATATCGTATTTCTGAAACAGATTTAAGAAAACTGAATCCTGAACTCGATACCCATATGAAAATAGGGGACGAGATCACATTGCCTCTCGATAGCATCAAAAAATATGGCGGAGAACAACAGGCAGTTTCTGCGGCTGTAGTTACTAAGTCTGCAGAAACTCATACAGAAACATCCGCAGCTGTAGTAACACCTGCAGAAGGAGAAGATTATGTAATCCAGTCAAAAGATAATTATTACAGAATTACAAAACAGTTTGGAATCAGCCAGCAGGAACTTTTTGCTTTAAATCCAGGATTGGAAGAAAAAGGACTTAAGCCCGGCGAAACCATCAGAATAAAAAGAACGAATACGGATGCAACTGTGGTTTCCGAACCCGTAAATCCAAAAACAAAAATAGATTCAGGAAACGAAAAATCTACAACAGCAGATGTAACTGCTGTGGCTGACGATTACGTTACCTATACCGTCCAGCAGGGAGATACTGTATTCTCTATTGTGAATAAATTCGGAGTTTCAATCGATGAACTGATCGCTCTGAATCCTGATCTTTCCAAAGGACTGAAAACAGGAATGGTCTTAAAGATCAAAAAGCAGGATCCGGCTTATGTGAAGAAAAGCGGTGACGCATTAAGCGTTGTTTTGATGCTTCCTTTCGGATACAGTACCAACGAAACCCAGTACAGATCAATGGCGCTGGATTTCCTTACCGGGGCTAAACTGGCTATTGAAAGAAATGCAAGAGGCGGGCAGAAGCTTGATATTAAAATTGTGGATTCAGGAAACGAAGCCTCATTTAAAAACTCAATGACCCAGATTAATCCTGATAATACAGACCTGATCATCGGCCCATTCTTTAAATCGAATGTGATTGACGTTCTTGATTTTACCAAAAACCAGAAAATTCCGGTTGTAGCACCTTTTGCGAACTCTCCCGAACTCTACAATTATAATAACCTGATCATCGTGGAAACCAATGACCAGACTTATGCAGATAAAATTGTTGAAGAGGTAAAAGCGATATATTCAGATCAGAAAATCTATGTAGTGGCAGACAGCAAAAAAGAAATTGCAAACTACATCAAAGGAGGTCTTGAAAAAGCAGTTAAAAATCCAAATATAATTATTGTGAATTCTCCTTCAGAAATTCAGTTGGATAAGAATATGATGACAGGGCAGTCTGCTCCGGTTATTGCAATTCTGGCCAGCGATAATGACGCTGTCGGAGAAGCATTTGCCAATAAAACCATTGCTCTTTCCAAAGAAGTACAGGGAGTAAAAGCATTCAGTATGTATTACTCTCCGGTTTTTGAGAAGAAAGTAGATGAGCTGAGCCAGGCAAGCCTTGTGTATCTGATGGACAGAAAGATCAATGCTGACGGTAGTTTTGAGAAAGAAATCTTAGCCGCTTATAAAAGTAAATACTGCAAAGTACCTCCAAAATATGCCATCGTAGGTTTTGATGTCGTAAATGACATGCTGACCAGAGAAAATAAAAAAGGAGAGATCTTTAAACAGATGAATAAAGTTCAGACCCAGCTTGCTACCAAGTTTGAGTTTGTAAAATCTAAAGCAAACGGGGCTTACGTAAACACCGGATACCGAGTGATAAGACTAGTTCCTTAACCGATTTATGCCTTTTTAAAAGGATATTTTTAACATTATCTTTATATTTGCATAATATTTAATTCAATACATGAAAGCACTTGTATTTCCTGGGCAGGGTTCTCAGTTCGTAGGAATGGGAAAAGAATTGTACGATTCTAGAAAAGACATAAAGGACTTAATGGAATCTGCCAATGAAATTTTAGGTTTCGATATTCTTTCCTTGATGTTCAACGGTACGGATGGAGATCTTAAGAAAACAGAGGTTACCCAGCCTTCTATCTTTATACATTCAGTAGCTGCTTTAAAAGCAGTGAACGGTCTTGGAGCCGAAATGGTTGCAGGACACTCTTTAGGGGAATTTTCAGCCTTAGTAGCCAATGGAGTTTTGTCCTTTGATGACGGCCTGAAATTAGTATTTGAAAGAGCAAAAGCAATGCAGGAAGCCTGTGATGCCAATCCAAGCTCTATGGCTGCAATTTTAGGTCTTGAAGACGCTAAAGTTGAAGAAATCTGTGCGCAAATCAGCGGTATTGTGGTGCCTGCCAATTACAACTGTCCCGGACAATTGGTAATTTCAGGAGAAACACCTGCAGTAGAAGAAGCTTGCGCAAAGCTTAAAGAAGCGGGAGCAAAAAGAGCATTGTTGCTTCCTGTAAACGGAGCATTCCACTCTCCGCTAATGCAGCCGGCGCAGGAAAGACTGGCAGCTGCGATTGAAAAAACAAAATTCAGAAAAGCAACTATTCCGGTATATCAGAATATTACCACTACCGCAGTGATTAATCCTGAGGAGATCAAACAAAACCTGATCGCTCAGCTTACAGGTCCTGTAAAATGGACACAGTCTGTTCAGAATATGATCAAAGACGGAGCCTCTAATTTTGTGGAAGTTGGTCCAGGAAAAACTCTTCAGGGACTGATCAAGAAAATTGATGCTTCTGTAGATGTTGCTTCTGCAATCTAATTAAAAAAAATATGAGCGGAATATTTTCACCGGGAAAGCTTATGCTTACTTCAGAATATTTCGCGATAGACGGAGCTCTTGTCCTGGCGGTACCTACCAAGCCTGGACAAGAGTTTTTTTTTGATGAAGAAGATGATAAAAAGTCCCTGATCTTTTGGGAAGCCCATCATCAAAATAAATTATGGCTGAAGGCTGTCATTGATTATAAGAACTGGCAGATCCTGGAAACCAATATTCCCTCAGGCGCTGAATTTATTCTGAAAACCTTAAAAAATGTTCAGCAGCTTTCTGAATCCAAATTCAAAAGCAGTTTTAGTTATCATCTGAAGACTAACCTTCAGTTTCCTGCAGATTACGGACTGGGCAGCAGCTCTACTCTAATGAACAACCTTGCAGAGTGGGCGGCTATTGATCCTTTCCATCTTAACAGCATGAGTCTGGGAGGAAGCGGCTATGATATTGCAGTGGCAAAAGAAAAGTCAGCTGTTCTTTTCCGCAGTAAACCTGAAATCAGTTATGAGAAAGCAGATTTTAATCCACCATTCAAAAATGAGCTGATTTTTATTCATTTAAATCAGAAACAGGACAGCCGGGAAGGAATCCGTTTTTACAAGTCGAAGCCGAAATCACAAATCCTTATTGATGAATTTTCGGATATCACAAAAAAAGTTTTGTTATGTAGAGAATTGGAAAATTTTTCTCAATTGATGATGATTCATGAGCAAAAAATTTCAAAATTCCTTGAAATACCCACAGTTAAAGAAAAATTTTTCGCAGACTGTCCCGTTTTTGTTAAAAGTCTGGGAGCATGGGGAGGAGATTTTGTGATGAGTGCCAAATTTCACGGCTATGAGGACTATTTTTGGGGAAAAGGTTTCAATACTGTTTTTGAATGGTATGATATAATTAATTTATAATCAGTAATTTACAATCCTGTTTTTTTATTTGTCATTCTGACTTATATCATTATATTTAAACCACCTTTAACAAATAATTAATATTAATTTTGTTGAGCCCAATAAAGAAATAGAAAATATAAGTAAAATGAAACACGCTAAAATCATCCAGGATTTAGAAAAATTAGGGATTAAAGGGAATTATGAAGTCGTCTATAACCCGTCTTACGAAGAGTTATATCAGGCTGAGGTAGCTCCTGAAAATCAAGGCTTTGAGAAAGCTGAACTTACAGAATCTGGTGCAGTATCAGTAAAAACCGGAATTTTCACAGGTCGTTCACCTAAAGACAGATACATAGTTCAGGATGATGTTACAAGAGACACAATTTTTTGGGATGGGAAAGTAAACCTTCCGACTACAGCGGAAAATTTTGATTCTTGTAAAGGATTAGTGCTAAACCAGCTTTCTGAAGCTAAAAAAATCTATGTTGTTGATGCTTTTTGTGGTACCAACACAGATACCAGACTAAAAGTAAGATTTATCGTTGAAGTAGCGTGGCAGGCGCATTTCGTTACTAATATGTTTATCCGTCCGTCTCACTATGAGCTTGAAAATTTCGGAGAGCCGGATTTCACAGTAATCAACGGTTCTAAAACTACCAACCCGAACTGGGAAGCCCAGGGACTGAATTCTGAGAACTTCATCATGTTTAATCTTACTGAAAAACTACAGATCATCGGAGGTACATGGTACGGAGGTGAAATGAAGAAAGGGATGTTTGCTATGATGAACTATTACCTTCCACTGAAAGGAATGGCTTCTATGCACTGTTCTGCCAACGTAGGTGAAGACGGCGATGTAGCTCTTTTCTTTGGCCTTTCCGGAACCGGAAAAACAACTTTATCTGCAGATCCTAAGAGATTCCTGATCGGTGACGATGAGCACGGTTGGGATAATAATGGTGTATTTAACTATGAAGGAGGATGTTATGCTAAAGTAATTGACCTTTCAGCAGAAAAAGAACCGGACATTTTCAGAGCGATCAAAAGAGATGCGCTTCTTGAAAACGTAGTGGTAAACAACGGAATCGCAGATTATACCGACGGATCTATCACTGAAAATACAAGAGTATCTTACCCGATTTATCATATCAACAAAATCGTTCTTCCTTCAAAGGCAGGGCATGCTAAAAAGATTGTTTACCTTTCTGCTGATGCATTCGGAGTATTGCCTCCGGTTTCTATCTTAGATGAGAACCAGGCACAATACCACTTCCTTTGTGGATATACTTCCAAACTTGCCGGTACAGAAAGAGGGATCACTGAACCTGAACCATCTTTCTCTCCTGCATTCGGAGAGGCATTTCTTACCCTTCACCCGACAATGTATTCTAAAACACTGATTGGTAAAATGAAGGAGCATGGTGCTAAAGCCTATTTAGTAAATACCGGATGGAACGGAACGGGAAAAAGAATCTCTTTGAAAGATACAAGAGCGATCATCGATGCAATCATTGACGGGTCTATCGAAAATGCTCCTAAAACTCGGGTTCCGATTATGAACCTTGAAATTCCTACACAGCTTCCGAATGTTTCCGAAGGAATCTTAGATCCAAGAGAAACATACAGCAATGCTGCAGAATGGGAAGAAAAAGCAAAAGATCTTGCTGCAAGATATATCAAAAACTTTGAACAGTACTGCGATACTGAAGAAGGGAAGAAGTTAGTAGCTTCAGGACCACAGCTTCAGCAGCAGACTACTTAATAGAACAAAAAGCCTCATGAAAATGAGGCTTTTTTTATATTGTTATCAGAAATGTCATGCTGAGCAGAGTCGAAGCATCTTCTCAAAAACATTAAATTCCGTTGATCATTTTAAGCTCAAAATTGCCAGTCTGTAGCCATCCATTCCAAAACCGGACAATACCGCATCCGTATTGGCTGCCGTAACAGATTTCTGACGGAATTCCTCTCTTTTGTAAATATTACTGATATGCACTTCGATTTTAGGCTTTTGTATATTCTTTAAACAGTCTGCAATAGCATAGGAATAGTGAGTATACGCACCTGGATTGATCACCAGGGCATCAAAATCATCTTCCTGAAGACGGTTAATAATTTCTCCTTCAATATTGGACTGGTAATATTTTAGTTCATTGGAGGGAAATTCAGATTTTAGTTTTTTCAAATAATCCTCCATAGAAATATTTCCATAGATTTCAGGTTCTCTTGTTCCCAGTAAATTAAGGTTCGGACCGTTAAGGATAAGAATTTTCATTAAAAAAATTTATCCAAAGATAAATAATTTTCTACAGAGTACTATTCACGATTATTTTTGAGATTTTTCTGGAAATATTCTGAGGGGGTAATTCCTTCTATTTGTTTAAAAACCCTGTTAAATGTAGATTGATTAGAAAATCCTGCTTCGGTATAAACATACATTAATGTGGTTTTTTGGAAATCAATTTCGGTGAATAGTTTTTTTACATAGTTAATTCTATAAACATTCAGATAGTTGTTGAAATTAGGATATCCTTTATAGCGGATGGCTTTGGATATATAAGTACTGTTGACGTCTAATGCCACACTCAGCTTTGAAAGATTAAATTTTTCATCTTTAAAGAGCATGTTTTCAGTCATACATGCTTCTATCCGGTTGAAGAGTTTTTCCATACTTTCAATGTCAATATCGGTATCTTCTGAATGTATTTCAATAGTATTGGCCTTGTATTTTTGAGATTTCCTTGTTCCGGTTTGCTCAAACTGTGATAAGATTTCCAGTTTCCTGATCTTATCTTTATAATAAATTAATAAGGCAACTACTAAAACATTAGAAATAATTAGAATGGTATCTGTAAATATGACTTCCTTTTGAGAGTGCTGCGGGAAGCTAAAAGAAAAATTATTGGCAATAATATAAACCAGAATAATCATTAGTAAGGTATATGCTGTATAGCTCAATACCATTCTGCTGGAAAAAAAGATATAAGCTCCCAAAGGAATGGGCATTAGCCAACAAAAACTTGCTACAGAATTATTCCAGAAGGCAAGCATAATATAAAAATTGTATAGAGGGGCAAATATTAAATATAAATGTATAATCAGAGTTATAGGGTATTTTTTTCGTGCAAGCGAATAACTGTAACTGGTAAAAGCTATTCCACCAATTAAATACCAAGGCATTATTTTGTCCTGAATAAAGAAAGTAAAGATAACAGCATAAGTTCCTAAGATAAGAATCATTAGGATTACATATCTATCCATCAATTCATGCTTTAATTTTTCTATTTGTGGATATTTTGTGTTTAATTCAAGCATTTGTGTCAGTTTATTTCAGAGAATATCAATCAATTCTTATAAATGTTTTATTTAATTGTTTGATTTTCAGTTGAATAATTAAATTTAAATCATTTTCAAGATTCTCATTTATTCATCATTTTTTTGATTTACCTATAGAAATAACTTTGCAAAAGGAATCATATCAAAAAAATATTTCAAATGAATACCCCTCTTTTAATAAAAAAAATAATGTTGTGCACTTTAGTGTTGCTGACATTTCTTTTTATGCAGGCTAAAATGAGGAGAGATTCAAGTGAAAACAAAAGTATTGAAAAAAACGCGAAAATATCTACAGTTTTTATTGCAAAAGGAACTATCATTTATGGGATTGAAAAAATAAAAAATGCAGAGCTTAAGATTGAACGAAAGAAAATAAGTAAAAATACTTCTAAAACTCACAGAAAAAATCCTTTAAGAAGGCAACAAAGGAAAACACAAAGAGAAGATTTGGATAAAAAAGAAAACGCTAAAGATGCCTTTGAAATTAAAATTAAAATAGCAGATAAAGATACTCAAAAGAAATTTCTGATCTGGTTATCTGAGGAATTAAAGGAATAACTGATAGTCAGTATAAATCAAATTTCATGATTGTCCCGGATCAGACAGTTTTTAAATTATTTTTTGAAAAGAAGAGACTGATAAAAATATTTGAAAGCTGTAAAAATACTTTATTTAAAAATAGAATTTCTTATATCAGGCCTCCCCCGATTATTTAAAATGTAAAGTTTTCACAAACATAAATTTCAATAAAAAAACATTCAATGACAATTTTTTGAAAGAGGCATCCCTTTAAAAACCTCTTTCCATTTTTTAACACTTTTTAAACAATTACAAATGAAGAAAATACTATTAATGATTACATGCATCGCTTCTGCGTCAGTATATTCCCAGGTTGGGATAAACACCGCTAATCCACAAGGGATTTTTAATGTAGATGCATCGAAAGACAATGCCATAACAGGAATTCCGACTGCTTCGCAACAGGCGAATGATTTTACAGTAGCTTCAAATGGAAGTGTAGGTATAGGAATTAATACTCCAAATGCATCTGCAATTCTGGATATAAATGTAGACGGATTGGCTTCCGGCAGTAAGAAAGGTCTTTTAGGTCCTAAAGCAGCATTAAGTTCTCAGACAGATCAGGTTACAATACCTTCACCGGCTGCAGGATTATTGGTATATAACCTTGGAACAGGAGGACTTGCTTATACTGGTTATGTATTCTGGAATGGTACCGAATGGAGAACGCTTAGTAATAATTCTCTTGCTCCCGGAGCTATAGGTGGAATTACCTGTAATGCGATTACCCTTTCTCCAAATACTTATACTGCAGGGGTGCCATATACGGGAACTATGAGTGTGCCGTATACCGGAGGAAACGGAGGAGTTTATAATGCACAGACAGTAGGTCCTGTGAATGGTCTTACTGCAACATTATCTGCAGGAAATTTTAATTCAGGATCCGGAACTTTGAACTACACAGTATCTGGTATACCCACTGTTACAAGCCCTGTCACTACAACATTTCCGCTAAATATCGGAGGACAAACCTGTAATGCAACAGTAGGTGCCGGTGACGGGATTGGGTTGGGAGAGTTGGTGTTTTATCATTCATCAATTCCCCGTAAAGCATCATCATTTCTCTTAAGCCAATATCTTACAGACCTCCCGGTATTAAACAATACCTTCAGAATAGATGCCTTTATAAATTCTCCCGGTGCTTATGACGGAACCGGTGCAACTACAAATATGGATCCGCGCCTTTATAACATAACGGCCTCGAATGCAAAAGTATGGGTTTCTGAAGTATCAACACATACAGGTGACTCTCATGGTGCCAATCTGCTGATTCTTCCAAGTAATTATGCACAATTTGATGATGGGGTTTATCTTACACAAGGCAGAAATGAAACTGTTACATTTGATGTAACGACAACCGATAATAAATGGTACAGGGTTTATTATGTGTTGCGTATCGACAATAAATCCCTTACGAATAGTGGTAATGGAAATACTACTGCCGATGCAACCACTACCGATAATACATTAGAGGTCTACATATCTATCCAAAGATTGTACTAACCATTTAAACATTCATAATAATTTCCGGAAAAGAGCTGTTTTTAGTAACTGCTCTTTCCGGTTTTAATCAAAGCCTGGCATATATGATATGATATAAAAACTAATAATCACGGAATGAATCCAATAAATGAATTTTTAGATATTAGCGTATTTGGTATTTTAAAATATTTTATGATTGCCGGGAGCTATTATGTTGTATGTTATATTTTATACAAAAAAGCTTTAGAGAATGCTAAAATCCAAAAAAAAGAGATTTTAGGAAGAAATATTAAAAGAGAAATAAGACATTCGGTTTTGTCTTCCGTGATTATGTCTGTTTTAATTTTTGTGGCAATAGATACTGATCTATCAAAATATACAAAATGGTATCACAACATCAATGATTATCCGCTTTGGTGGCTTCCTGTAAGTTTTTTGTTGGGTATATTCATCCATGATACCTATTTTTATTGGCTTCATAGGCTTTTGCATCATCAAAAAGTATTTAAGTATGCCCATGTTGTTCATCATCAATCCAATAATCCAAGTCCTTTCACATCATATTCTTTCCATTTTTTAGAAGCGGTAGGAGAAGGGTTGATTGTTCCCATTTTGCTATTTATTATTCCCTTCCACCTCATAAGTATCTATTGCTTTATCGTTGTTGGATTTTTGATCAATGCTTATGGGCATTTAGGATATGAAATTGCACCAAAATGGTTTAGAAAATCATTTTTATTTCAGATCCTTAATTCTTCAGTGTATCACAATCTGCACCACAGTAAGTTTCGTGGAAATTATGGGCTGTATTTTAGGTTTTGGGATAAAATTATGGGAACTGAAAATCCTGAATATGAAAATGCTTATGACAAAATACAGAATAAAAGATTTAGGGATAAGTGACAAAAATCTGATGAATTTAAATTAAGAAGCAGCTAAATTGGACTGTTATTTTAAAAAATATAGCAAATGGCACCTCTAGGTGTCATTTTTTATTCTATACTTTTATTTAATTATTAATAATGATATATCTCATGTTTAGTTATTTCATAATTTTTTAAATAGCTGTTATAGCGGATTTTGGATAAAAATTAAGTTAATTTTTAAAAATATTTCATAATAAAATTTTAAAGTCTACTTGTTTTGTAGACTAATTGTTTTTAGATTTGCAGACATATTTCGATCGGCTTATAAAGAAAGATGGAGGGAACTGACCCTGTGAAATCTTAACAACCTGCCTCTGCGCAAGGTGTTACATTCAGCCTTTAAAGGAAAAATAAGCATTTGGTTAATCGTATTTATCGATGCCCTTTGCTGACTTTTCTGCAAAGGGTTAATTTTTAATATGTAGTAAACAAAATTGATTATGATTAGTAGAAATTTAATTAACTCTAAAATTTGGATCCCGCCAGTTGCTGTATTTTTCTTGGGAATTATCAGTGCCCATGCACAGGAAGTAAAGCCGAAAAAAGATACGATTAACGAAAAGGAAATCGATGAAGTGGTAGTGATTGCCTATGGTAAAGCAAAAAGGACAAGTTATACCGGTTCCGTAGCCACTATTTCCAGCGAAAAGATCAATAACAGGCCTGTTACCAATATTACAAAAGCTCTGGAAGGCCAGGTTCCAGGCGTTCAGGCAGTAAGCGCTTCCGGGCAGCCGGGCTCAACAGCTTCCGTAAGGATCAGGGGAGTAGGTTCTATCAGTGCTTCCAGTGATCCTCTTTATGTGGTGGACGGAATTCCTTTTGACGGAAATATTAATTCCATCAGCCCGAATGATATAGAATCCATCAGTGTTCTGAAAGATGCTACAGCCAGTTCATTATACGGTTCAAGAGGAGCTAACGGGATTATCATCATTACAACGAAATCCGGTAAAAAAGGAGAATCAAGAGTAAACTTCAATATCAGCCAGGGATTTTCCAGCAGAGCTGTAAAAGACTATAAGCAGGTAAGTACAGATCAATATTTCCAGCTGTATTGGGAAGCGCTTAGAAACGGATACAAATCCGGACAGATATCTTCTGAACAGGCCGGACAGATGGCAAGCAACAATCTTGTGAGTGCTTTGGGAATAAATCCTTACGGAACCGGATTTCCAAATCCCGTAGGAGCGGACGGAAAGCTTCTTCCTGGAGCAAAAGCTTTATGGAATGACGATTGGAGGGATATCCTTCAAAGGACAGCTTCCAGAAGCCAGGTAGATTTTGATATCAGTGGAGGCAGCGAAAAAAGCAATTATTTCTTTTCATTAGGGTATCTTGATGATAAAGGAATTGCTATTGAGTCCGGATTTCAAAAATTTTCCACTAGGTTAAAAATCAATTCCGAAGTGAAAAAATGGCTGAATGCAGGTGTGAATTTAAGTTATACCAACAGTATCCAGAATGCACCGCCATCTTCAGATTCGAGAACAGACAATATTATTAATGCAGCCAGGGTAATTCCGTCTTTCTATCCATATTACGAAAGAAATGCCGATGGAAGCTATGTGCTGGATGCCGGAGGGAACAGAATTTATGATTTCGGGAAATACAGGCCTACAAGTGCATTGCAGAATCAAAATGCTGCGGCAACACTTCCTCTGGACAAGAACGAAAATAAAGAAGACAATTTCTCAGGAAAAGGATTTTTAGATTTTACTTTCCTTCCGGAACTGAAATTTAAAACCAGCTTTTCAGTTGATCTGGTAAATTATAACGGTCATTACTATTCCAATCCTCTTATCGGAGAAGGCAGTGAGATCGGTGGTTCTGTAACGAGATCAAACAGCAGAACACTTTCCTATACAACCAGTAATATTCTGACTTTTGACAAAAAATTCGGCAAGCATCACCTTAATGTTTTAGGAGGACAGGAATTTTATAAATATGATTACCAGACGATCTCCGGTTCCAGAAGCCAGTTTTCTCTTCCTTACTATTATGAGCCTGATGCAGCCGCCTTATTGGGAAGTTTCAGTGGAAACAGTGATAAATTTTCGTTGTTGAGTTTTCTTGGAAGGGCGGAATATGATTTTAACAATACCTACTTTTTATCAGTATCGGGAAGGGCAGACGGTTCTTCAAGATTCTTTGCAGATAATCGATGGGGAAAATTCTGGTCAGTAGGAGCTTCATGGAAAGTTTCAAATGAAGATTTTATCAAGAACCTGAATGTCTTTAACCAATTAACACTGCGGGCAAGTTATGGTGGCCAGGGGAATGATAAATTAAGAAGACCGAACGGCTCTTCACTGTATTATGCTTATCAGGAATTGTATAAATTTTATAATAATCTTGGTGAGCCGGGAACTGTTCTTGAAAAAGTACAGACCAATGATGTGAAATGGGAAACCAATCTTAATTTAAATGTAGGTCTTGAGTTTGCCATTCTTAATAACAGGGTGAAAGGTAACGTAGAATATTTTAAACGGAAAAGCCAGGATCTTCTGTTTAATATGCCGGTTGCTCCATCTCTTGGAATCAGTGATTTTCCGTTCAATGTCGGGACGATACAGAATACGGGTTTTGAATTCTCATTGTTTACAACTCCCATCAAAAATGATAATTTCCAGTGGAATGTGGATGTCAACCTGAGTACTTTGAGCAATAAGATTACAAAGCTTCCAAAAGGATCTGTAATAACGGGAACAAAGCGTTTGGAAGTAGGCGGTTCAATCTATGATTTCTTTATTCCTGAATGGATGGGAGTAGATCCTTCCAACGGAAAACCTCTGTGGAGATACATTTACCAGGATGCGAACGGGAATACAGTTGACGGGACCACTTCAGAATATGCAAAAGCAACCAAAACAGTACAGGGATCTGCATTGCCTAAAGTAATGGGAGGGATTACCACAAGTATTGCCTATAAAAACTTTGATCTTTCAGGATTGCTGACCTTCAGCATCGGAGGGAAAATCCTTGATACGGATTATACATCATTAATGTCCAACGGAAGCGCCGGCGGCCGTGCATGGAGTGCAGAAATACTGAACAGATGGACGCCCGAAAACCCGAATACAGATGTTCCTGCATTAAGCACAACAACAAATAACTGGACTTCCACTTCTTCAAGATTTTTATATTCCGGAACCTATGCCAGACTTAAAAATGTGAGCCTGGGCTATACACTTCCTTCTGATTATTTTGAAAAATTAGGATTAAAAAAATTCAGAATTTATGTTCAGGCAGAAAATCTTCTGACTTTCTACAAGCATAAAGGAATGGACCCGGAACAGGCGCTGGACGGAACAACCTATTACAGATATCCTGCCATGAGAACAATAACCTTCGGTCTCCAGGCGACTCTTTAACCTATTTAAAATTGAAACAATGAAACAATTAAAATATATATCTTTTGCCCTGATCGCAGCATGGTCATTAACAAGCTGTGCAAACGAACTGGAAACGGCTCCTACAGATCAGGCGAGTGGTGCAGAGGTTTTCAAAACAGCCGAAAGCGCAGAAACAGTGATCAATGGTGCCTGGGCAAAATTGAATGACGATGGCCCCACCTATGCAAATATCGGTTACTCAACAGTCTTGAGGACAAGTGATGCCATGGGAAGTGATGCAGCGATCCTTACGAACAAATACGGTTTTCCATCTGCCTATGCTTTTACGGAAATGATCAACAATACAGCTTCAAGACCGCAGTTTATATGGTCGACATTGTATTCAACGATTAATAATATGAATAATGTGATCACCCGTATTGACCAGACGGAAGGGAGCCAGGCCAAAAAAGACCAGGTAAAGGGACAGGCTAAAGCTTTGCGGGCTTTCTGCTATCTGAATTTGGCCAGCTTTTACCAGTTCAGTTATCTCAAAGATAAAACGGCTCTTACAGCACCCATCTACACAGAGCCTTCAACCATCAGTTCTGTGCCAAAGAAAAGAGCAAGCCTTGAGGAAATTTATACTTTGATTAAAAGCGACCTTACGGAAGCGGATAATCTGTTAACCACTTATACCAGAAATAATAAGGATAAGATCAACAAAGCTGTTGTCAACGGACTTTTAGCAAGAACCTACCTGAATACCGGAGAATGGAGTAAGGCGGCAGCGGCAGCAAAAATAGCCAGAGCAGGCTATCCGCTAATGACAGCTGAAAAATATAAGGAAGGTTTCAATGATATCAACAACGGAGAATGGATATGGGGACATGGGCAAACTCAGGAACAGTCAGGAGCGAGCTATGCTTTTCACTATCTGGATGTGTCTTCTTCGGGAAGCTATTACTACAGTTTTATGGCAGATCCTTTTTTCAAAGATTTATTTGATACGAATGACATCAGATACCAGCTATTCAAGTGGGATGGCCTTCCGGGCAGGGAAGGGCTGTTAAGATATTCCAAGTTTAAATTTAAAACAGGACTTATCGCAGATATTGTATTGATGAGAGCTGCAGAAATGTACCTGATCGAAGCTGAGGCAGAAGCCAGAAACGGAAATATTACGAATGCTGTTACAGCTTTAAACCAATTAAAAACCGCGAGAAATGCAAATCCTTACAGTGGCTCTCTTGCGCAAAATGATGTCATAAAAGAGATATTGATTGAAAGAAGAAAAGAGCTTTTTGGGGAAGGATTTTCCCTTTCAGATATCATCAGAACGCAGGGAACCGTAGTAAGAAAACCATTTGTAGATGCCAACGGACAACCCGTAAAAGTACAGATTACCACTCCGGACGGAACGGTAAAAACAGTGAACGGAAGAGGGCATTCGGTCTTTAATTTCCCGGATCAGTCTGCTTTTGCACCGAACAGTAGATATTATCTGTTCAGTATTCCTCAGAAGGAGATTGAGAATAATCCGAATTTGTAGTTTATTTAGATTTGATTTTGAAAAAGCCGTAATGTTGAAAACATTACGGCTTTTCTATTAAACTAATTGGTATTAAGAATTTGAAGGAGTTTCGGATAGTCACCGTCTTGTCCAAAATTTTCTGTATTAGCATTGGTTCCGACGATATGCTTTTGATGACAATCAAAGCATATTTTTGCCATCCCAATAATTTTCTCTCCCTTTTTAAAAACTAAAATATCCCGATATACAGGAACGCAGGCATATTCAAGAATCTCACTTACGGTTTTCTCAATAAATATCTCATTGATTTTTTTAAAGTTTTGAGCTTTTATTACTGATTTTTTGAAACCAAGCTTATCCAGACTTTTTATAAACTCCGTATCATTTATATCCTTGGGAGTTTTGTTAATAAGTATATCAAGTTTTAACTGATCTTTTTTTGAGCGATTCGGAATAGTATCTAAAGTCATGATTGAATTTTCCTCCATATTGATATGATAGTGATCTATCTCATCATAATCAAAGTATAATTTTCCATACTTTGGAATGAATTTTTGTTCAACAAAGGTATTTGATTGCTGTCTATTTATGCTGCTATGTTCTGGTTTTTTACAACCTAAAAAGAAGCTAAGGATGGCTAATAGCAGAAGCCTCAACTTTAATATTGTGTCATCTTTCCATCTAAGTTTTATCATGATTTTTATTTTTTATAAAACTCCCAGTAAAAATTCGTTTTATAAGTTTCAGAAGAAGTAATATGACCTTCAATCTTATTTTCAATTTTAGTAAAAATAGAATTATCATCATTTTTAATACATTCTATTTCATTGAAACCATCCTTCTCTGAACTGAATGTTAGTGTTGATTTATGTATAAGTAAATTATTCTCAAAATAGCAATCACTCATTTCTGACTTTGAAGAAGTATATAATTCATAAATGGTCTTTAAATCTTCTTGATTAAATCTTATATATAATTTTATATTTTTCTCTAAATTATTTTTAGAGTATTTCTTGTATTCATATATTCCAGTTGAGCTGTTGTAAACACGTTCTTCCTGAATAGCTCCTAAGTCATAATCTGCGGTATGATATATAAAGTCTTTTTTTACTTTGTTCTGAGCTGTACAAGCTTGAAAAGCATTAAATAAAATTATTAAGTATATATAATTTTTCATAAGATAATTATTTCATTGAACGTTGGAAAACTGGCATAAGCTTTTTATAAGCTGTTTCTATTAAGCTTTGTCTGGCAAAATCTAAGAGTTTAAACATTTTATCTAATCGAAACTGAGGTATAAAAAATTATTTAGTCATTCCTTAAAAAGTTAGTTTTTCACTCTGAAAATTATATTTGCATAAAAAGATTCGGAGAAGAACTTCCATCCAAATAAAAATTTGTTGAGTTGATTAAATCTCATCTTCAAATTGTATCCAATCCCTGCTAATAAGGTATTATTAATATCTCCAGCCACTCCACCCAGGAAATTTAGTCCCAAAGAGTGGTTTCTTTTTAAATGAGAGATGCAGGGCTCAATGGCTGCTCTTGACCGGAATCTTAGTCGGGCAACCTGCTGCCCATATCTTGTTTTTTCCTTTTTTGTGGGTAGCAAAATTTCAGTTCCTTTTACTTCTTTTATTCTTCTAAAGCCTCTGTCCGTACTCGCTTTTTGGGGTCTTGTTCCTCCGACTGATTTCGCACCCGTTCACTTTGTGCCAATGATTCTTCCAAGGTTTTGCTGTCGTGGGGATTTCCAAAAAATCTTTTTACCGAGGTGGTGATGCCTGTTTTCCGACCTCTTACTACCCCTACCTTTGTCCCAAACTCGTAATTCTTTCCCAATTTTCCTTTCGCAATACAGGCAACCTGTGGTTCGTGAAGACTGTAAATTTTGTCTTTCATAGTTTTCTCCTGGGTAAGGGTTTTGAGATAAATCTTAAATGTTTCATGGTAATCTTTCAAAACATTTTCAGGCAGTTTCCTTTCCAATTCCCGAAGCACTCTTTTACCGATCGTTCTGAGCTTTTTTCTAGCCATTCCAGCCTTCTTTTGTCTTTTGGGATGGTGTCCAAAATAGGCATTCCTCAACAAGTGTTTGCTTACTCTTTTGTAACTTTGTCTTTGTATAATACCTTTTTTCTCTGCTATTTTTCCACAATTATCAATCAGTTTTTTTGCCAATTTAGCATCTGTAGGAAAAGTAATATTCTTCTCCTGAACGGTGGTGTCAACTTGAACTTCATCTTCTGTTTTAGCTTTTGGATGAAGGGCAAAGCTTTGACCCAAAAGGAATTCCAAAACCTTCTCACAAATTCTCTTTCTAAAGTGTACAAAATTACTGGGATCAAATGGCTGTTCTGTCTGAAAAAAGGTTTCTCCTGTAAAATATTGCCAATAAGCATTCTCGATCCATCTTTCTACAACGCTCTCATCACTTTCTTTAAACATTTCTTTCAGTAAAAGCATTCCTGATATTTTACGAATCGCAATAGAGGGTCTTCCCCCTTCTGAGTACAAATTTGAGAACTCTTGCTCCATTTTATCCCAACAAATCTCCTGAGCCAACTTCACTAACGGATGCTCCATATTAATAAGCTCGGTAAGTCATTAAAATTATCATAAAAACCCTCTTGGATCTAGTCAAGAGAGTTTTTATAGTTAATATCCTGAGTGTAGGCTTTAATTATCCTAATGCTAAAAGTTCTTTCCCATCAAACATCCATTTACCATTTATCTGTTTAAAATAATAAATCTCAAATTTTGTTCCTATTCCTCTATCTTTTATGACGGTGATAGAAGCAAATTTATTAGAGTTGTCAATTAAAAAATTAACAAAATTAACATTAACGCTATTATGGTTTTTGGGTGTACTAGAAACTACATTAATAGGGTAATTATCAACTCTATCTACTGGTATTTTTTTTATTTTAAAAAAAATAGGATCTATTTTTCTCTGTTTAAGCTTAAACTTAGCCTTAAACATTTCTATTGATTCTTGAACATCCATTGCCATCACTTCAGCATTTAGATTAACAACTATATTGTCATTAATAGCATTTTTCGGCATTTTTGATAAATCAAAATATGAAATAGAGTCCATTAAGATCTCAAAATTTTGATCTATTATATTAATAGCAGTCTGATCATTATTTTTTTGCCTGCTCTCACACGAAAGCATCAACAAAATAAGAAATAAAACTTTAAAATTTCCAGCCATATTGTTTTGCTTTATTAATTGCATTGTTTCCATCTATTATTCCTTTAAAAGCTTTAACTTCAAAACCATGTCCATATTCATAGTTTTGCTTAAGTCCATGAACAAATCTTCCATAATGAACGAGTTCGTGATAAACCGTGACAGCCAACACAAAAGAAGTTCCATTAATTGTTGAGCTTAAGGATGTTCCTTCTAAACCTGAGACCCAACTTCTATTAATTGATATTGTGAAAGGTGATTTATGATTGGTTTCACCAACCCCATGCCATTGTTTCGTAATTTCTTTTCCATTTCCATTCATCATGACACTTTGCATTTGTTTCACTTCAAGAGGAAGCTTTATTAAATTTTCAATTTTCAATAATTCTACCATCTCTGATCTGCTATAACCCGAATAACTAACCAAGGCATTCATAACATCTGTGTTGGTAGTTGCGTATGCTTGTAACTTCGATAAAACTTTATAAAATCTTGGATATTGATTTTCTATTCCGTCAACATTGGGTATATCTTCAAGAAAGGGATCATTATAATTAGGTGAAATAATATATCTATTTTCTGTATTAGTTATATCCGTCGAGGTCATTTTATTACCCGATATATCAAATGAATAATTTATTCCTGCGAATCCTATTAATGCACTTTTAAAAATGTTTTGTCCGTTTGCTATTCCATTCCATTAAACATACTTCCAACAGATCCAACTATGGAATTTGCAATAAACTTAGTTCCATATACATTATATTGCTTATTCCCTGGCCATATAGGGTGGATTACCTTGAAGTCTTCTGTTTTTATATTTAAAAGACTTGATATTAGCTTTTCCAATATAGAATTTATTATTTTGCCTCTAAAATAATAAGAACAGGAGAACCCTGTTCTTACTTCAATGTCCTTTTATTAAATTTCAATAAACAATTTATCTTACAAAAGGTATTTTAGCATCAATACTATCATCTAATAAGCGGTAGCCTTTACTTTCTAATTCATTAATATACTGTTTACAGATTAGCGGCATACCATTTTGTTCATTATGCCTCGATTCGACAACTCTAATATAATTACCTGCTTTAGAAAAATCATAAATACCTCTTTCCATAAAATTTAAGCTTAAAGTGGTATCCATTTTCTGTTTAGGCTTTAATATAATCAGATCATTTTTACAATCTATCGCTTCACGAGAACGATATCCTCTTGAAAAATTTACAGGATCTAATTTTTTATTATTCAACATCCAATACGAATTACCAACAAAACCATATGGGTCGATAATATATGTAGAATTAGAATTATTCTTTATAGTAAATATTACCGGTTCATCTGTTATTAGGTTTACAGGTGTTTTAACAAGAATATCAATATCTTTACTACTATTTAGCTTCATCTGTGTTGAGCAAGAAATGAAACTAAAGCATGTTATAACTACTATAATCTTTTTCATTTTATTATTTAAAAATATTTAACATATAATTTCCTATTGATTTTAAATAATCATTTATCGCTGGATTTGGCGCTCCTGTCCACCCTTCTTCAAATTTATAAGCGGAAACTTCATTTAAGTCTTGAATCAATGGGTGATTACCTTGAAGGATCCCCTTTTTAAAATTACTAAAATGGTTATATTCATGTACAATTACCGCGCCTAATCCATAGTTCGTTCTTTTTCCATTTAAAAGTCCAGGTGCTAATATTATTTTCCCAGTAACAGGATTTGTAATACCTCTTATCCTTATTTTAGGATCTGCGGGATCTATAAAAAGGCCGTCTTTACCTGTATTAAATTTAATGTACCCTTTAGACCACTCATTCATTGTATCTTTATTTGCTACAGCAATCCAGGCATCTTTGGAAACAAGAACAGAAGCCATAGCACTAAATGAATACATGCTTGCCGGAGCACTAGGATTTATACCTAAAAGATTTAATACAGTACTTAAAGGATCAGTACCACCGCCACTTATTCCAAATTTTTCTTCATTATAATCATTAGAAATCATATAATGTTTATATCCGGCATTAATTCCATCAGTAGAAGATAAATTAAATGAATAATTTATTCCTGAAAATCCTATTAGTGCACTTTTAAAAATGTTTTGTCCGGTTGCTATCCCATTAAACATACTTCCAACAGATCCAACTATGGAATTTTCAATAAATTTTGTCCCATATACACTAATATTGCTTATCCCCTGACCAATGGCAGCTCCGGCAAATGCACCCCCCACTACAGAAGTCCAGGTATTTTTCCAATCCCATTTTACTGGATTATAATTTCCATGATTAGCCTGAACACCGGAAAAATAACTTCCTACTATAGCCCCAATAAGCCACGCCCAAAACTCTCCACTTGGATCATTGTACATCATTGGGTTATTCATTACATACCCGTACTTATTATAATTCTGGGTATTGCTAGGATCTTGGATATTCTCATCAGCATTTAGGAACCTCCTCAATAACGGATCGTATAATCTTCCGTTCATGTGTATAATTCCCACTTCTGCAAAATGTTCATGACTGGTGTAGCCCCTTTCTACTAATAACGACGTATTATCAATACTATTTTTATCAATAATAATAGCTCCGTTTCCTATTTGAAGGTGAGTGAAATTCCCCCATGCATCATAATGTCTCTGCTCCAGCTTATTTCCTGCTTCATCACTTATTGCCAGAATACTTCCTATATAATCTTTATGCAGGAATTTGTACGAGCCATTTGTTTCATCATAATTTTTAAGATAAATAATGTTGCTTTCATAAGGAGTTCCTCCGATATACAAAATATGTTTTTCTTTGCCTGTAATATTGTCTTTTACCACTTCAAAGCTTCCGTCTTCACTATAGAATTTAGTGAATCTACCATCTCCATCGACACTGAAATTGCCACCATAGGTAACCCTTTGCCTCATGCTTGTTAAGCCGTACCCAAAAGCAACATCTCCTTTTTCTCCATCAATAAATACAGGATCATTATTTTCATTATAAGCGATACTTTGAATGAGATCATTGTTGTAATTCTGTGTTCCGGCTGCATTCAGGGTCATTCCTGTAGGCTGATAGATCTTGGCAGAGTTTTCATACTTCATCGTTCCCACCTGATCATTCTCCAAAATTCTTCCTTTTACATCATAAATGTTTCGATTAGTGGAAGGTTTAATTCCGGTTACAGGATTCGTCCAGTTTACCAATCGATTATTATCGTCATAATCAAAGGATTCTACAATGTTGAAATCACCTCCGGTTGTTCTGCTCTTTAATTCAGTTTTAATGGCATCGAATGAATAAGAAAGTTGCAGGATACTTGGTTTTACTACTGATGAGTGGTTGACATTGGTTAAAAAACCATTGGTATCATAAGTATTGTTAATATTGGCAGCTCCTAATCTGGCTTTCAACACCTGACCTTTGGCATTAGTCTCCTGAAGCTCCCACAGGCTCTTGCCTGTAATCTTATCTTTTACCTGATATAATTCTCCGTTCCATGCGCTGTAGACATTTTCTACCTGTACTTTAGTCAAAACACCGGAAGAGTATAATTGTTTTTCGTAAGAAATTACCCTTGCTTTATCGTCATAAATGATACCTTTCTGTATAAAGTATTTTCCGTTGCTGCTTTCTGAGGAAGACAGCATTCTTCCCTGTGGATCGTAAGAAACATTAGAACTGTATGTTTTGCCTTTTGAAGTTCCAGCTTTTGAAATTGCCCTACCTTTATTATCGTAAGAATAAGAAATGCTTTTATTGGTTGCCTGTCCGCCGTCTGTAGTGGAAAGTTCTGTTTGAGTAATGAGCTGTCCTAAGTTATTATAAATATATTCTTTTGTTCCTTTCGGGCTAATGATTTTCTTCGGCTGTCCAAAACCATCATATTCATATTTATAGATACCATTGGATGAATCATTGAATTCTGATTTCCTTCCCCATGAATCATATTTAGTGGTAACAATATTTGCTGCATATTGAGCTTTGATTTGCTCTCCTGCTGCATTGTAGGAGAATTGTATAGTTCCTCCTTTATCCGTTGTAGAGATGACATTTCCTAAGGCATCGACAGTTTGGGAATTGGTTCTTCCATATCCGTTAATTTCTTTTAAGGTTGTTATGAATCCTGAAACGGTTGTTTCTGTCTGCTTGCCATTAAATGCAGTAGCTGTTACTTTAGCTGGATATACGGAGTCATCATAGGCAATACTATTCCACTGGTTAGCGCTTTGCCCCTCAAAATAAGGCTCAGATTCCCTCAATTTCCGGCCTAAAGCATCAAATTGTGTTTCCTTTGATACCAACTGTCCCTGGCCAAAAGCTTTAGTTGAAGTTTTGTACTCTTGTCCCCGTACATTGGTGAACTTTTTCGATAGATTACCGTCCGGATCATTTTGGGTAACAATGATATTAGATTGAGCATCTCTTTCATATTGGTATGTAGTAGTTCCCCCTAGGTTGGTTTTGGAAGTTAATAATTTGCCCCAGCTGTCATACGTATTAGTAATGGTATTATTAAAGGGATCTTTTTTAGTAGTTATTTGTCCCCAATCGTTGTAATCAGTTCCGGTTTGCAATCCTAAATTATCGGTTTGCATTACGACAAATCTGCCTTTAGGATCGTACTGGTAACCTGATGTTATGGTTCCGGAATCTATGCTATTACCTGATACTTTCTGTGTAATGTTTCCAAAACCATCATAAGTAAAAGTATCCAGAGTATAACCCGTATTATCCCTGTTCCAGGTTTTTACGGTTTTTACAAGGTTATTTTCGTAGGTGAATTCTTCTTTACTGCTTTTGCTATCATTGTATGCCTGGACAACTTCTGTGTTGGACATCAGGCGACCTATATAATAGTTTTCCCCAATTCCTGAAGAATTGTTATCATATAGATAATTAGAAGTTGTCACAGCATATGAAGTATTGATCTTCGAGATAGTTTGTGACGGCAGATAGTACTGACCATAAGTAACTGTACTTTCTGCAGTGGCACCTGTTAAGAAATCTTTTCGTTTGGTTATTTTAGGGAGAATCACCGTAACCACCTTAGCCTTGTCTGCATCAGAAACGGTTGTTACTACCTGTCCGTTTAAGAGCTTATCCGCTTGATAAATTGTAGATTTAAAACTCAGCAACTGGGTATTGTTTTCAGAAATATCTTCCGGAAAAATTTTAGAGTTATCATTAGTTCTGATAGTCCATTCTTTAACCGGGGCTCCTTCTTGTAAGGGATCCGTTTCGGTTCCTGACCATATTTTTGTGTTCTCAAAACCCGAACCAAGCCATGAAGAGCTGGCCATTTGTCGGAAACCAATGGCCTTCTTATTGTGTAGGTTTATAATAAGGCCGCGATAGCGGAAGTGTTTATACCTACTAGTCTGATTACTCCCTTCATAAATTTGTGAAACTAATTGTGAATTTACTTCTCCAAGTTCCATTAATGGATACTGCTCATTTTTTATAGGCTTATAGTATCCCCTGTATGAATCTGAGCCATCATAAGTAATTACAGTTGTTATCCCTCCCTGTATAATTTTGTTAATTGATGATCTTGGAAGATCAGAATAGTGTTGAAATTCAAAGACCAAGCCAATAGATTGGTTTGAAGTAGGACTGTAAATAAATAATTTGTTCTGCTTTAATCCTAAAATCTCTCTGTAAATAAATGGGCCAGCACTACTACGGTTAATGGTTTGGTTGGACCCAAATTGAATTTTCCCATTTAAATATCCTTGATTTTCACTGACTTTTAAAAAATATGAGGAATTTGCAGAAGTAGGAGAGACAATATTATAATCGGTACTAAAATTAATAATATCAGACTTTCCATCTGCATTAATGTCTAAAACTCTGGCTGTAGAATAATTACCATATTGAGAAGTAGTTAAACTATAAGTCCCACTAAAATCATTAAAATATGGTGTTTTAAGAAAGCTTTTTCCAGTGTTAAGATTTATAATATAGTGATTATCAACGTTTGTACGCACAAATAAATCAGAAATACCATCCCCGTTAAAATCACCGATTTGTACTTGGGAAGAAACGCCGGAATAGTCCGCAGAAAAAACTTCAGATAAGCTCATATTGCCCTGTCCGTCTTTTTTCAGATTGTATGCCTGTAGAGTATTTCCAGGTACGGACTCCCCATTTATTGTAGTATAATTTGTAGATAAAGATTTCCCAATGTCGTCAATTCCATCACCGTTAAAATCACCAAAAAGAAGATTTTTATCAAAATCAAATTGAAAAAAGGGAAAGGAGTTGTCCTGTTGTTTTATAGCAATATATTTACTTTCATCATAAGTATATGTTTGGCAATCATCCTCTGTAGGGAATTGGTTTTCCGGTACTGTACATATCCTATTTGATGTAGAATTGATTTTTGCTATCAAGACTTCGGATACACCATCTCCATCAATATCATATGGAATAAGTTTAGTTATATCAGACGTTTTCTGATATGTATCGAAAGGATTAGAGAAATTGCTCTCACTCTCATCCCATTGATTGCGCGGGATAACCTTTGTCGCTGTCAAATATAGGGCATTAGGATAACCTTGGGTTGTAACATTAACAGGTTTTGCTAAATCAATAAGATAATAATTAAGGGTTAAATCTCTGGTTGTGGGATTTACCTGGTAGGAAACAATTCCCTGTCTGCTTCTGACAATATTATTGTCGTCTTTAATATCTATTGAAACCGCGCCTGTGTAAACATTCTCTGTACCTAAATAATATTTGGGTAAGTCATCTCCATAATGCAGATAATATCCTGCAGGACTACCCCCAGATGCATTTCTATATAAAATAAAGTCCAAAGAATGGGTTCCACGAAAATCACCAGTCAAAGAAAGATTATAAAAATTTGAAGATGGATTAAAATGGCTGCTATTTGGCTGATTTTCATTTCTAAAAAATTCAATTGGATTGGCCAGCTGGTTTTCTGAATTATATTCCTGTATTTTTTCTACAAACTGGTATCTTGTATCGTCAGACTTGTAAATGATGTCATATTTTCTATACTGAGAGTTATTAGCTTTTACCACAATCGTGTTTAATAACTTATCTTGAATAAATGATATATCATTCATATAAGATTGTTCTATAAGTCCTCGTGTAGATGATACATTATAATTAAATTCAATTTCATTAAAGTGTGTTTTCCCTAAAGATTCATTTCCTCCCCATTTAATGGAAGAAATTATGGAAACATTAGTTCCTGTATCTTGCGAGTAATTATACGTGATATAATTTCCCTGCGGATCTTTCCATTTCACAATATTATATTCCAAAGGAGTTCTGGCAGTACTGGTCCCTGCGCTTATTGCTCCATACCAAGCCTGTGACCCATCCGCAAAGGTGGCTTCCCAAAATTCTGGTCCTTGCCATGTTTGTCCAGTAATAGCACCGATAGATTTAATTTTTGTATTGGAAAATTTTTCTGTGACGTATTGGGCTCCATCTTTCCCATATTCACCGGACTTTAAAATTAATCTTTGCCCATTGAAATTATAAAAATCAGAATAATCTAACTGTACACCTTTTATTTCTCCATCTTTTTCAATATTCTTTCCTACTCTTGAAATTGAACTAGTACCGGAAATATTCCAGCCATAGCCTGCAATCCCATTGGATGCACCGTTTGTATAGACAAGATTTACCTGTGGTGCTACGCTTTTTATACCCGGCGGTAGAGCGATTGGTAAAGTAAACTGAAGCTGTCCGGCACCATTTACTTCAATATTTCCTTTCGTATCATGAAAACTTTGTCCTGATGGTGCTGTAGTTCCGGCTGGATTACCTGCACCAGCTCCTGAATCTACAGGTCCCCCTCCCGGATTCTCCGTTGCAGGTCCTATTTTAGCAATAAATGGATTGGAAACATTTGATTTAGCATGAAATCCCTCTGTAAGAATTACAGTCTGTGGATCCTGAACCGTTCGCGAGGTACTTTCAGCTTGGTATAATATAGTTTGTGAATACCCTAATATTGAAAGACAGGATATTATGAATGAATAGAAAATTTTCATATTCTTTTTCTTTGTGTTAATAAATTGATAGACGACGAATCAGATAAATTGCTTATCGTTTTGTAACGTTTCGGCTAAACACTCTTCCGTCTTTTAATGTAAAGCGCAGAATATAAACACCCCAGTCATAACCTGTCATATTGATCTTCAGCTGACGGTTTAATGCCGGAATATTCTGCTGTTGGAATTTCCAGTGTATTGTACTGTGCTGATACAGTGAAACGGATTCTATAAGATCGTCTGCTTCTTCAGTCCAGTCTATGGTAAGAACGTCATTAACGGGTACGGGATAAAGCCTTATCTGTTTCAGGAAAGTTTTTTCATCCATGGCGGAAGCTTCTTGCTGCTGCAAGGCAACGACTGTTTTAGTTTTTTGTTTTGCTGTTTCAGTAGGTGCATTTTTGGCTGCTGCATTAGTTCCTCTGTATCTTTGGTTTCCGGCTTCGTCATATTTGAAATAGACCTCAGTTTGTGAAAAGCCTAGAAACCCTATAAATAATGAGAATATCGAAAGTAATTTTCTTTTCATTTGTGATTTTATTTTTTAGTGGAAAGAAGCTGTTGGACTTGTTTTTTTAGTTCTTTAATTTCTTCGGATTGAGATTTATTTTCTTTATCCTGCTCTATAGTATACAAGGTCAATTCCTCAATCTTTTGCAGCAATTTAATCTGGAATTCTCCCACATTTACTCCTTCTTTCTCCATAACTTTTGCAGAAGCAATTTCGGGAAGGTGTTTCTTCTCTTTGATATGTTTTTCTACATCTTCTAATTTTGGAAGATTATAATTCTCATCAAAAACAAAATCGGCTGTAGGTGTAAGAGTTACTTTTACTTCTTTTGCTTCAAATTTCCCGTATAATAAAGCATTTCCATTTTCTCCATTAATGACAAATGATTTTGTCCAATCCCAGTCTACATTATTAGCATTTATTGGTGCAATATACAATGATTTTCTACCATCATCAGGAGTATGGAAAATCCAGGAATTACTCCCCGAACTAATAAAGTCACTGAATTTGGCATTTCCATTAACTTCCAATCTTTCTTTGGGTGAACTTGTATTTATACCTATATTGCCATCGTCTGCTAAGAATAAAGGCATATCACAAATTCCCCCAGCACAGCGGTTGACTGCATCATATCTCATAAATGACAAGCCTTTGTTAAATGTATTTCCTTTCCATATACTCCATTCCTTTACCTGGCCGGATTGCGTATATGAATCATCAATAAATCTCAGTCCGGTTGGAATATAGCCTCCATTACCTCTAATGATAGGAATACTGCTGTTTGCATTAATATCAAGACTGGCTTCAGGCGCATTGGTTCCGATACCAATATAGTTAGTTGATGAGGTTTGCAATGTACCGGTTGGAGTATATAACTGTGCAAATGTGAAAGATGATGCCAATAAGGCCAATGATAATAATTTAATTTTCATCTGTTTATAGTTGTTTATTTTTTGTTCAATTAAATAAATTAGGTAAGTTTCCCTGCGTTACTAAATGTCCTTCATCAATATTTCCCAATGTAATTTGCACTGGCATTACTAAAAAACTACGGTGACGCATTGTGGATTCATTAGTCCATTCTTCTGGAAAGGATCGGTGTGACTTTTGTGTTGTTGGCCCTTAGAGATGAACAATTGCTTCTGTAAACCTGTTCAAAGGAGTAGCACTTGAGCTATCTGTATTCCGGTTCTGTGCAAATTGTGATGAAGCCGAAAAGCTCAGAATAATAAAGATTGTTTCATAATTTTTTTCAGTATAAGTGTTTTTAAAAAATGGTTATGTAAAATGTCAGTAGTTGAGTAACTGAAGGCTGTGTTTTTTAGTAATAAGGTTATTTTTTTTTTTCAGTAAAAATAAAAAATATTTAAATCAAAAACTGACAATAATGATACAAATCATTAAAATGGGAATTATATGATGGCAAATTAAAAAAAATCATAATAATTTTAGTTAAAACTCTTTAAATCAAAAAATATTAAGCGGGGAAAATCAAAAAATAGTGATCTTGAACTTGTAAACAGTTGTTTATCAGTGTTAATTTATTTTTTGAAAATTTAATGCTCCTTAGAAAGAAATTAGATGCTAAAAATATAATAAATCACTCTACGGTCTTTCCTTTTAGAAAAAAACTTTACCTTTGTCCATATGAACCTGTTAAGATGGATACTAACATTCTATTTCATGGCATTATCACTGATGCCTTGTGAAGATGTGCACCGTCCTGCAGGGCCTTCGGAAATTAAACTTTCATTCAATATTCAGGAATCCCATTCAAAAGATAAGGGAGACATCTGCTCACCGTTGTGTACCTGCAGTTGCTGTCAGATGACAGTGTCTTCTTTCAAAATGGATCCTTTGTTTGAAGTTCAAAGCCATGTTCAGGCTTACTTTTCAAAGAAAATTCTTTTTCAGAAAAACAATTTCGCATACCAGATGTACGACCATATCTGGCAGCCCCCTAAGATTTAATTTTTATTGATTATTAGAAAGTTAGGCTTTCTGATCTATTGAACTTTGCAATACCATTGCAGAGGTCTTCGTGATATTTTTGCAGCGGCATTATTGCCGTATGCAGTTATTTCCAATAAAAAATTAAATACAGATCGTGTTAGATAAAATCATAAAATTCAGTATCAAAAATAAGGTGGTTGTGGGTATCATGACTTTGCTTCTCATTATCTGGGGAGTATGGAGTGTTACAAAACTTCCCATAGATGCGGTTCCTGATATTACCAATAATCAGGTGCAGATTATTACAGCATGTCCTACGCTAGCAGGGCAGGAAGTGGAGCAGCTTGTTACCTTTCCCATAGAGCAGAGTATTGCCAATGTTCCGGATATCCAGGAAACAAGAAGCATTTCAAGATTTGGACTTTCCGTGATCACTGTGGTATTCAAAGAAAATGTAGACGTTTATTTTGCCAGGCAGCTGATTAATGAACAGCTGAAGCTGGCTGTTGAAGAAATCCCCAAGGGAGTGGGAACTCCCGAACTTGCCCCTGTAAGTACAGGCCTTGGGGAAGTGTATCAGTATATTCTCCACCCGAAAAAAGGCAGTGAAAAGAAATATTCTGCCAAAGAACTCCGCACCATGCAGGACTGGATTGTCCGCAGACAGCTGAATGGAACGCCGGGCGTTGCAGAAATCAACAGCTTCGGAGGAGAATTGAAGCAATATGAAGTCGGTATAAACCCGGACCGCCTTAAAGCCATGGGAGTAAGCATTACCGACATTTTTACAGCTTTAGAAAAAAATAATCAGAATACAGGAGGAGCCTATATCGACAAAAAGCCAAATGCTTATTTTATCCGGGGAATTGGCCTTGTGGCCTCACTGGAAGATATTAAAAATATTTCCGTAAAAAATGAGACAGGAAGCGTTCCTATATTTATAAAAGATGTTGCAGATGTTCGTCTCGGGAATGCTGTACGTTACGGAGCACTGACTTACAATGGAAAAGTAGATGCAGTAGGCGGCGTAGTAATGATGCTGAAAGGAGCCAACAGTAGCGAAGTGGTCAGCCGTATTAAAGCTAAAATCCCGACCATTCAGAAGTCCCTTCCCGACGATGTGGTCATAGAGCCTTTTCTGGACAGAACAGATCTTGTCGGGAGAGCAATTAACACTGTAGAGAAGAATCTTATTGAAGGTGCCTTAATTGTCATTTTTGTACTGGTGATTTTCCTTGGAAACCTGAGAGCAGGACTTATTGTGGCTTCAGCCATTCCATTGTCACTGCTTTTTGCTTTGGGAATGATGAATGTTTTTGGAGTAAGTGCCAATTTGATGAGCCTTGGAGCCATAGATTTCGGATTGATTGTAGATGGGGCAGTGATTATTGTGGAAGCCACTCTACACCATTTAGGACTGAAAAAATCCATGCGGACGCTTACCCAAAGCGAAATGGACGAAGAAGTTTTTCTCTCCGCATCGAAGATCAGAAGCAGTGCAGCTTTCGGGGAAATCATTATTCTGATCGTTTACATCCCGATCCTTACATTGGCCGGTGTGGAAGGAAAAATGTTTACGCCAATGGCTAAAACAGTAGGATTTGCCATTTTAGGAGCATTGATTCTTTCATTGACCTATATACCAATGATGAGTGCCTTGTTCTTGTCTAAAAAGATTTCACATAAAGAAACTTTCTCAGACAAAATGATGAATTTTCTGCAGAAAATCTATCAGCCCATGCTGCAGAAAGCAGTTAAAGTAAAATACATCATTGTATCAGCTACGGTTTTCATTTTTATCGTTAGTGCTTTCATTTTCAAAAATATGGGTGGTGAATTTATCCCGCAGCTGCAGGAAGGAGATTATGCATTCCACTGTATCCTGCCGCAGGGAAGCTCCCTCAGCCAGAGTATCGAAACCTCTATGCAGGCATCAAGAATTATTAAACAGTTTGATGAGGTGAAAATGGTTGTCGGGAAAACAGGCTCTGCTGAGGTTCCTACCGATCCTATGCCTCCTGAAGCCTCTGACTTGATCGTTGTTTTAAAACCGCAAAGCGAATGGAAATCAAAAAAATCATATACAGAACTCGCCGATGAGATCAGTGAAAAATTAGAAACCATTCCCGGAGTGTTTTTTGAAAAGAACCAGCCCATCCAGATGCGTTTTAATGAGCTGATGACTGGGATCAGACAGGACGTAGCCGTTAAAATTTTTGGCGAAAATCTCGATTCGCTTTCTATTTATGCGGATAAAGTTGGAAAAGCAATCCAGACCGTCGATGGTGCAACTGCTCCCCAGATCGAAAGAGTAAGCGGACTTCCCCAGATTAACGTAGAATACGACAGAACGAGAATGGCCAATTACGGATTAAATATAGAAGATGTAAACAATGCCGTAAGCACCGCCTTTGCAGGTAAAACAGCTGGCCAGGTTTTTGAAAACGAAAGACGCTTCGACCTTGTGGTCCGTCTCGACAGTCTTCACAGAACCAGTATCGATGATGTGAATAATTTAATGATCGCAACAGGAACAGGGGCACAGGTCCCACTTTCCCAAGTGGCTAATGTAAGCTATAAACTGGGGCCGGCACAGATCAGCCGCGAAGAAGGGAAAAGAAGGATCGTGATCGGTTTCAATGTAAAAGACCGTGATGTACAAAGTGTGGTAAAAGATATTCAGGCGAAATTAGATAAACAGATCAAGTTACCTTCCGGATATTATTTTACCTATGGCGGACAGTTTGAAAATTTACAGGAAGCGAGCAAGCGTCTGATGATCGCAGTCCCGGTTTCCCTGTTCCTGATTTTTATGTTGCTCTATTTCACCTTCCACTCATTTAAGCAGGCTGCATTGATCTTTACAGCGATTCCAATGAGTGCCATCGGAGGTATATTTGCCCTTCTTTTAAGGGATATGCCGTTCAGTATCAGTGCCGGGATTGGATTTATCGCTCTTTTCGGAGTTGCGGTTCTTAACGGAATTGTTTTGATCGGAACATTTAACCAACTGGAAAAAGAGGGTGAGACGGATGTGCTGAAAAGAGTATATGAAGGAACAAAAACAAGATTAAGACCGGTTCTGATGACCGCAACAGTAGCCTCATTAGGATTCCTGCCGATGGCAATTTCTACGGGAGCAGGAGCTGAGGTACAGAAACCTTTGGCAACCGTAGTTATCGGAGGATTGGTAACCGCTACATTCCTTACCTTATTTGTTTTGCCGATGCTCTATATCATTTTTAATTCAAAGATTTCAGGAAAGATGAATAAAATGAAGCCAATCACTACAGCTATTGTTCTTGGGTTCCTGATGTTTGGACAGACATTCAATGCGCAGACCAGACCCATTTCCGTAGATCAGGCTGTAGAAATGGCTGCCGAAAATAATCTGGTTTTAAAATCAAAAGATCTCAATATAAAATCTGCCGAAGCTTTAAAAGGAACGGCAAAAGAACTTCCCAAATTAAATTTTGAAGCACAGCTTGGACAGTACAACAGTCCGAAATTCGACCAGTCATTTGCCATTTCGCAGAGCATCCCTTTTCCCACGTTGTTCAAAGCAAGGAGAGAATTGATCACCGAAAATATAAAAAGCAGGCAGATCGATAAAGAAATCTCGGCGAATGAACTGACCAAACAGGTAAGAACATATTATTATCAGATTGAATACCTTCAGTACAATAAATTCAAACTGAAAGAGCTTGACAGCCTTTATCAGGATTTTATCAGGATTGCCACGGTAAGATTTAAAGCGGGAGATATCAAGAAAATTGAAATTAACACCGCAGAAACCCAAAAAGGAGAAATCAGTCTTCTGCTGAAACAGAATGAAGTGTATTTAAACAATGCCTATAAAAATCTAAAGACATTACTGAATATTTCCGAGAATTTTGAAGTTCCTTTTAAAAGTGACTATGAACCTTTGAGAACAGAAAATATTCTGGACAGTTCATCGGTAGCCAATAATCCTACGGTTAAAGCTTTTTATCATGAAATGGAACTGGCCGAAAAGAATAAAAATGTGGAAAAATCACAGGGGCTTCCTGAATTCAGCCTTGGTCTGACGAGCCAGTCGCTGATTGGATTCCATACCAAAAACGGGCAGGAGAAATTCTATAATGCAGGCGACCGTTTCAATTCGTTCTCTGTAGGGGTTGCCATTCCGTTGACGTTTGGAGCGACAAAAGCAAGAATGCAGTCCCTGGAATATGAAAAATTGGCAGCCGAAACCAATGCGAAGATGCAGCAGAAACAATTTTCTACACAGCTTGAAAACGCTTTCGGACAGTATCAGCAGGATATACAGCAGTATGAATATTACGTAAGTCAAGCTATCCCTAATGCCGAAAAAATTGTGAAAGCGGCCCAGTTAGGGTACAAAACAGGAGAAATCTCTTACGTAGAATATCTTTTTGCCTTGCAGACTGCCACCAATATTCAGTTGAAATATTTAGAATCCATTCAGCAGGTCAACCAATCTGTAGTTACCATTAATTCAATCATCAATAAATAACATGAAAATAAAGCACAATATCATATCTCTGACCGTCACGGCACTTTTACTTTTAAGCTGTGGAAAAAAAGAAACATCGGCTGAAAAACCAGAAGTGAAAACTGAAAAAGCTGAAGCCGGCCATGAAGAAGCACCGCAGACTATTGCTTCATTAACGGAAGAACAGATCAAATCCGTCGGGATATCTTTAGGCCCAATCGAAATGAAGGAACTTACTTCCACCGTCAAAGCGAACGGTCTTCTGAGAGTGCCCAACAATAATAAAGCCACCATTACTTCCCTGTATGGCGGAGTGATCAAGACCCTGAATGTACAGGTAGGAAGTATCGTAAAAAAAGGACAGGTAATCGCAACCATCGCCAATCCTGAATTTATCCGGTTGCAGGAAGAATATTTAACGACGAACAGCAGGATTACCTATGCAGAGCAGGAATACAGAAGACAGCGTGAACTTTTTGATAACGATGCCGGCGCAAAGAAAAACCTGCAGAGCTCAGATGCCGAGCTTAAAACCCTGAGAACGAAAAAAGCCTCACTTCTGAGACAGCTTCAGATGATGGGAATCAGTCCGGGGAAAGTGAGCAATGGCAATATGAGATCAGGACTGGTGATTACAGCGCCGATCAGCGGAACGGTCAGCAGTATTTCAGCCCAGATTGGAAGCTATGTAGACGTTTCATCACCTGTGGCAGAAATTATTGATAACAATTCTATCCATCTGGATCTTCAGGTTTTTGAAAAAGACCTTCCTAAAATGAGAGTAGGGCAGATCGTCCATTTCAAACTGACAAACAATCCTGAAACCGAATATGACGCCATGGTTTACAGTGTAGGCTCCTCATTTGAAAACGAAAGCAAAACCGTTTCAGTACATGGCACAGTCACCGGGAATAAAGCAGGTCTGATCGACGGAATGAACATTACCGGAATTGTCAGTCTTGATAAAAATACAACGCCTGCTGTTCCGAATGAAGCCATAGTAGAAGCAGATGGAAAATACTACGTCTTTATCCAGACAAATAAAAAGCCGGAGGAGCATGAAGAGGAAGAAGGCGGAGACGATCACAAAAATGAAAAAGGAGAACCTGCCGAACGTAAAAAGACTTTAAATTTTGAAAAAGTAGAAGTGGTAAAAGGAACTTCAGATATGGGGTATACGGCAATTACTCCTGTAAAAGGAATTCCTGCGGGTGCTAAAATAGTAGTGAAAGGAGCATTTTTTGTTAATGCGAAGCTTGCCAATTCCGGGGATCATGGGCATTAACAGGAAATAATAGACAATTTATAAGAACAGACCGGAAGAGGTGCCGATTTTATGCCTAAATTAGAGGTGTTTACGGTAGATTTTCAGAGTCAGAATAAGAAACATTCTAATACATTATTCAGTTATGCTGCTAAACAAGAAAATATCCATCTGGTATTTCATCCGTGAAATAAGATCCCAGATCCTGTTTATGGCTATATTTGCTGTATCCATAGGATTATTAGACCTTCTCCCATGGTTCCGGAAAATTTCGCTTCCCCTTAATATTCCGGCACTGTTGGGAACAGCCGTATCATTGCTGCTGGCGTTCCGTACCTCCCAATCCTATGAAAGATGGTGGGAAGCCAGAACAGTCTGGGGTGCGATAGTGAATGATTCCAGAACACTGATGAGACTGGTCATTCAGTTTTTTCCGGCAGGAGAAGATAAAGTCATAAAAGAATTTGCACAAAGACAGATCATCTGGACCTATGCTCTTGGTGAATCTCTGAGAAGACTGCCTTTTTCAGACAAAGTTCAGCACTATCTGGATGAATATCAGATCAAAGCTGCCAATGTTCCGAATGCCCTTTTAGATGCCCATTCCCAACAGCTCAAAGAAATTGCTTCTTCAAAAGGATTAACAGACTTTCAGCGGATGCAGCTGAATGACATCATCACCAGGCTCTGCGACAGCATGGGAAAATGTGAACGGTTGAAAAATACGGTTTTCCCAAGGTCTTACAGTATTTTGCTGCATACCCTGATCTATGTTTTTGCGGCTATCCTTCCGTTTGGACTGGATGATTCCCAGCTGGCTGTTGAAATATTAATAACTTTCCTTATTCCGGTCATGTTTCTAGCAATAGAAAAAACATCCATCATCATGCAGGATCCTTTTGAAAACGGACCTGTAGATACGCCTGTGACCACATTGGCGCAGACTATTGAAATGAATATTAAACAAATGACAGGAGATCAGAATATTCCCGTTAAAAAAGAAAATGCTTTGTATTACGAAATGTAATCACCTAAAATTCAGAAAACATGGAAGAAATAAAAATGCAGACAGGTTCACCGGCCAGCAGACATAAAAAGAACTTACTCTTTGTCCTGCTGTTAAGCGGAGCCTATATGGTTGCTGAAGTGATTGGCGGTTTTATCACCCAAAGTCTTGCCCTGATGGCAGATGCAGCACACATGCTGACTGATGTTGTGGGATTGCTTCTGGCATTTATCGCCATCAAAATAGGAGAAAGAAAAGCCGATGCCTCTAAAACATTCGGGTATTACCGGACAGAAATATTGGCGGCAGTTATCAATGCTGTGGTATTATTGGGAATTTCCCTTTACGTATTGTATGAAGCCTACCAAAGATTTCAGAATCCTCCGGCTGTTCAGAGTAAAACCATGCTGATTGTTGCTGGAATAGGACTTGTAGTAAATATGATCGGAATGATGATTCTAAGAAAAGACTCGGAAGGAAGCCTGAATATGAAAGGAGCCTACTTTGAAGTGCTTTCCGATATGCTTACCTCTGTTGGAGTAATGATTGCAGGAGTTATTATGCTGACGACAGGTTGGTATTATGCAGATCCGATTATTTCTGCAGTTATTGGGCTTTTGATTTTTCCAAGAACATGGCGTTTATTGAAAGAAGCTGTCAATGTCCTGCTGGAAGGAACTCCAAAAGATGTTGATATTCATCAGCTTCGTCAGTCATTAGAAAAAATTCCGGGTGTAGAAGGGGTTCATGATCTTCATGTATGGTCGCTGACCTCAAGCGTAAATGCGATGAGCGCTCACATCGTGAAAGATAAGGAAACAGGGCAGAATCAGTTGCTCAAAATTTTAACGGAAGCTACAACAGAAAATTTTAAAATTTCTCATACCACTTTTCAGATTGAAGAAGAAGGTTATGAAGAACAGGAAGTACATCTTTAAAAAGAAATTGAAAATGAAAAAAGATATAGAAAACAAACTCATCGATAAAAATACCAAGCCCACCAGCATGCGAATTCTGGTGTATGATTTTTTGAGTACACAGGAAGCTGCATTATCTCTGTCAGAAGTAGAAAGTCACTTTGATAATGCAGACAGGACCACCATTTACCGGACACTGAAAACGTTTGAAGAAAAAGGAATTGTCCACAGCATACAGGAAAATACCACTACAAAATATAAACTATGCGATGACGGCTGCGATGAGAAAACTCACAAAGACTGGCATCTGCATTTTTACTGCAAAATATGCAAGCAGACCACCTGCAGAGAAGATATTTCCTTTCCTCAAAATGTTCAGGCCAATTTCAGAATCGATGAAATAAGACTTTTTGCCAAAGGAATCTGCGAAAACTGTCTTGAAAGTTTGCAATAGTATTGCATTGAGTATAACCTTAATTTTACATCAAAATAGTATTTATGGAAGAATGTTGCAGTACAAAACCCAAAAAGAAAGAACAGCATACACACGGTCATTCAGAAGGAGACGGGCATGATCACTCTCACGATACAGGAGACAAAACAGCCTTCCAGATGTTTCTTCCTGCCATCATCTCTTTCCTGCTGTTGCTGATAGGAATAGCATTGGATAATTATATAAAAACAGAATGGTTTACAGGCTGGGTACGTTTGGCCTGGTATCTGGCAGCCTATATTCCTGTAGGATTTCCCGTATTAAAGGAAGCCTACGAAAGTATCGTTCAGGGTGATGTCTTTTCTGAATTTTTCCTGATGGGAATTGCCACAGTAGGAGCATTTGCAATAGGGGAATATCCTGAAGGTGTTGCCGTAATGCTTTTCTATTCCGTAGGAGAAGTATTCCAGGGAATGGCTGTTTCAAGAGCCAAAGGAAACATCAAAGCCTTGCTGGATCAGCGTCCTGATGAGGTAACAATCATTGAAGGAAGCCAGCCAAAGACCATTAAAGCCAAAGAAACCAAAATAGGCGATGTCATCCAGTTGAAACCCGGTGAAAAACTGGCTCTTGACGGTGAACTGATGACTGAATCAGCTTCATTCAATACCGCAGCGCTCACAGGTGAAAGTAAGCCGGATACGAAAACAAAAGGGGAAGCCGTACTGGCCGGGATGATCAATATGAACAGCATTGCTCTCGTAAAAGTGAATATCGCTTACGAAGACAGCAAGCTGAGTAAAATTCTGGAACTGGTTCAAAATGCCACCGCGCAGAAAGCCCCTACCGAATTATTCATCAGGAAATTTGCAAAAATATACACACCGATTGTCGTATTTCTTGCCATAGGAATATGTCTTCTGCCGTATTTCTTTGTGAATGATTATCAGTTCAGAGACTGGTTGTATAGGGCCTTGATCTTCCTGGTGATCTCATGTCCTTGTGCGTTGGTGATCTCCATTCCGCTGGGGTATTTCGGAGGAGTCGGAGCTGCGAGCAGAAATGGGATCTTATTTAAAGGAAGTAATTTCTTAGATAGTATCGCAGAAATTCAGAATGTAGTGATGGATAAAACCGGAACCATGACGGAAGGCGTATTCAAAGTACAGGAAGTAAGCATTCAGCCCGAATTTAATAAAGAAGAGATCCTGAAATTGGTCAATGCACTGGAAAGCAAAAGTACACACCCTGTAGCCACAGCAATCCACAATTATGCAGGAGAAATTGATCATGCTCTACCCCTGGAAAATGTGGAAGAAATTGCAGGGCATGGCTTAAAAGCTTCAGTCAATGGAAAAGAATTGCTGGTAGGTAATTTTAAGCTGATGGATAAATTTGGTATCAGCTACGATACCAATCATGCCAATATTGTGTACACGCTTATTGCCATAGCTTATGATCAAAAGTTTGCAGGCTACATCACCATTGCAGACAGTATAAAAAGCGATGCCAAGGAAACCGTTGACAACCTGCACAGGATGGGTGTAAAAGCCACCATGCTCAGCGGTGATAAAACTACCGTTGTCAAATATGTTGCAGACCAACTGGGCATCGACAGTGCTTTTGGAGATCTCTTACCGGAAGACAAAGTCAATAAAGTAAAAGAAATCAAAGCAAAAAATCAAACCGTAGCCTTTGTTGGTGATGGTGTGAATGATGCTCCCGTTGTTGCGCTCAGCGACGTAGGAATTGCCATGGGTGGACTCGGAAGCGATGCTACAATTGAGACCGCAGATGTGGTTATCCAGGATGATAAACCCAGCAAGATTCCAATGGCCATCAATATTGGTAAACAAACCAAGAAGATCGTTTGGCAGAATATTGTTCTTGCCTTTGCGGTAAAAGCGGTTGTCTTAGCGCTCGGAGCCGGAGGTCTGGCCACCATGTGGGAAGCAGTATTCGCAGATGTGGGAGTAGCAATGCTGGCTATTTTAAATGCAGTGAGAATTCAGAGGATGAAGTTTAACTAGGTTGCATCATAGATTGCAGGTAGCAGGTAAATGAAAACAAACATACAGTTTCAAACATAAAAATCTGCTTAATCAGCAAAATCAGCGAGATAAAAATAAAGTCTCCGTTATAATTGTAGCGGAGATTTATTTTCTTTTAACTTGGTTCACCGGTTCTCAATCAAAAATAACAATGACATTCATCATAAATAATGCATAAACCCAATTTGAGTAGTATATTTGTAAAACAGAACTGATCATTGAGATTCTTTATTTCCATATTCATCATTTTTACCATTGCATTACGTCCCGTTTTGCCATTGGTGAACTATGCCGTGAACTATGATTATATTGTAAAAAATCTTTGTGAAAACAGGAATATTCCTCAGTCAACGTGTAAAGGGAAATGCTATGTCAGCAAAGAGCTGGCAAAAACGGAAAAGCAGTCCAACAATTCCCAGGTCATCAAAATATCCGGTCTGGATGTTTTTGTTTCCCACGATATCCTTTCATTTTTCGGTCAGAAAGAATCTGATGCTGAAGGTAAGGCTATATATTCAGATTATAGTATTGATCATTCTTCGGAATACTTTTCCAGAATATTCCATCCTCCTTTAGTTTAACTTTTCAACTACCTTTAGTTTTTTCTCAAAGTACCTCGTTTTCTATGGCTGGATATTGTTTTAAAGCAATAGATGGTAGAAACGGTGTTTCTCTTTGTGTTAAAACTAATTCACACATTCATAACTATCAATTTCAATTTACCATTAAAATGAAATCAAAAATTATTCTGACTGCATTGTTGTCAGTTTCATTATTCGCCTGTGGCCAGGAAACGCCTAAAGTAAAGCATAAAAAGAGCACAACATCTTCAAAATCGACTATTAAGAAAGTAAAATTCGCCAATGCAGAAGATCCCATCTGCCACATGAAAACAGAAGATGATATGAAAGATACGGCAGTCTATAAAAATAAAACGTACGGTTTTTGCAGTAGCCTATGTAAGGACGAATTCAAAAAAAATCCTGAGAAATATGCCCAAAAATAATAAAACCCAAAACGGAACAAAGAGAAAGGTGATTATTCCGATTGCGATTTTCGCTCTTCTGTTTCTGGGAATAGGTGTGGGAATGGGATATTTTAAAAAGAACCTGTATACCGTAATGAAGGTTCCCGATTTTGAACTCACCGACCAGAATAATAAAAAAATCACCAATAAAGATATGCTGGGAAAAGTATATCTGGTAGAGTTTTTCTTTAGCAGATGTCCTACCATATGTCCTGTGATGAACCGGAATATGAGATTTATTGAAGATGAGGTAAGCAGTCTGGAATTTGGAATCATTTCTATAAGCATTGATCCGGAAAATGATACCCCTGCCGCATTGAAAGAACATGCTAAAAGCGTAGGAGCAAAATCCCCGGACTGGCATTTTCTTACAGGAGACCGAGATTATATCGGAAAACTGGCAGACCAGTTCAATATTTATGTGGGTGATAAAGAAGACGACAGTGAAAGTCTTAACCACAGCGGAATGATCGCTTTGGTAGATAAGGAAGGAAATATCCGTTGCCGGTACAATAAAGATCATATGCCCATCCTGTATTATTCAGGTTTGAATTATGAAGATCCGGAAGGAAAAACGCCTAAACTTACCGGGAAATATCATCCAGACAGGGAAATCCTGATTGAGGATATTAAAAAATTGTTGAAATAGAGTTAGGGAAGGAAGATGGAAGAATGAAGTTGGAAGTTAATGATGAGGATAATGATTGATGATAGTCATTAATAGAAATGATTAAAGACAAATGAAGTTGAGATTATGGAGTAGGAGTCTTAATGCAGAAGCTAATGATTTGGGATACTGAGTGATGAATTCATGCATGCAGATGATTAAAAAGATGAGATGAGAAGTATAGATGGAGTATAGTCATCTTCAGGCAGAATGAGCTTCCCTCTTCCATCATCCTGCTTCCCTTCTATAAGTATAAAATATTGTTAAACCATAAAAACAAAACGTTATGAAGATTTTGAAAATAGCAGCTTTAAGTGCCGTATTTGCCGCACAGTTCGCTTTTGCGCAGTTTAAGCAGACACCGCTTCCTTATGCCTATAATGCACTGGAGGGTTCAATAGATGCACAGACTATGGAAATTCACTATTCAAAGCATGGTGCAGCTTATACTGCTAATTTGAATAAAGCAATTGCGGGTACACCTCAGGAGAAGCAGACCCTTTTCCAGATCCTTTCAGGAGTTTCTAAACTTACGCCGGCTGTAAGAAACAATGCTGGAGGACATTACAACCACGAACTTTTCTGGACGGTTCTTACTCCTGTAAAAGATACCAAGCCTTCTGAAAAGCTGGCTAAAGCGATTACTGAAACTTTCGGAAGCATGGATGCATTCAAGGAAAAGATCAGCAAGGCAGGTGCAGACCGTTTCGGTTCAGGATGGGCATGGCTTTCTGTGGATAAGAACGGGAAACTTTTTGTGTCTTCTACACCTAACCAGGATAATCCTTTAATGGATGTGGTGGAAGAAAAAGGAACACCCATCTTAGGAATTGATGTTTGGGAACACGCTTATTACCTGAAATACCAGAACAAAAGAGCAGATTATCTTACTGCCATCTGGAATGTGCTTAACTGGAAAGAAGTAAGCAGAAGATATGATGAAGCGATAAGCAAAAAATAAAACATGAACTTAGTTTGCAGCATATTCCTCACTCTTTATATGGTGTTCAGGCCTCTGATCCCACTGATGGAGTATGCTGTAAATTATAATTACATTTCCACGGTTCTCTGTATCAATAAAAGCAAGCCGGAGCTTCACTGTAATGGAAAATGCTACTTAAGCAAAGAACTTTCAAAGACAAATAATTCCGATTCCTCGCCTTTAAACAAAACCAAAAATTCAGGACAGAAAATTCTTGATATCTGTACACTTCCTGAAATTACCTCTGTTCAAAATGCAGAAAAATTTCTATCCGTAAATTTCAATTTCCTTTATGAAACAGTTTATTCTTTTCTGTTTCTGAAACACATTTTCAAACCACCGGTTTTTTAAGTTCAATTTTAATCATTACAAAACTACAGAAAGCATATAAGGTTCTCTGAAAATTCAGTGTTCTTCTATATAATTTTTCAATACATTTTAAATAACTAAAGTGTCAAAAAACTTTTGTGCCTTTGGTGTGATATTTTTCACCACAAATTGCACAGATTTTCACAGATGTTTATGCATATTCAAGATAAAAAATCCTTGATTTTTTTAAAACTTAAGTGACCTTCTTATTCAAAAACATTTCAACTCCAAGTAACTAAAGTGTCAAAAAACTTTGTGCCTTTTGTGGTTAAAAAAATTGAATGTTCACTCATTCAAAAGCATTTCTATTTTAAAAAATTCAACTTAAAAAATCAAAATGAAAACCTATAAATTTTTATCATTATTCTTTATTGCCTTTAGCTTATTCACTTTATCATCATGCCGAAACAGCGATGATGCCGATCCGCAGGATACTTTAACCGGAAATCTGCAGATAAAATTTGAAAACGGATTCAATAACCTGGGGGATATTGTCCTAAACCAGACGGTACAGACTTCTGCTGCAGGGCAGAAACATACTTTCTCCGCATTGAAATATGTCATCAGCAATATCACACTGATTGACGAAAGCGGAAATGAATTCACATACAATGAAAATAATCCTGATAAAGGTGCTTTTATTATAGATCAGGCAGATGCCGTTGCAGGAGTTGTTTATCTCGATCTGAACGGTATTCCTAAAAACAATTACAAAAAAGTAAAATTCGGACTTGGGATCAGTCAGAAAGCATACTTGCTGGGACAGGACGGGCAGGCAGAATTCTGGACGAAAGCCAAGCAGAAAGGAATGTCGTGGTCATGGGCAGCCGGTTATGTCTTTGTAAAACTGGAAGGAAAATATGGAACTGCCTCTGCAGACACAGAATTCATGAATCATACCGGAAACATGGGAAATGTAACGGCTAATAATACTCCGGATCTTTACCGGGAAATTACGTTGAACCTTCCGACAACTGCCAGGGTAACAGCCCAGGTAAGACCTTCCATCCACATCCTTGCAGATCTTAATCAGTTTCTGAGCGGCAGTAAAACACTTTCCCTAACTACAGAAAACAATATGATGATGGGTTCAGCCCAGCATCTGGTGGATGTTACCAATAATCTTACTGCAATGTTTAAAGTAGATCATGTTCATAATGATTAGGATTTTATTAAAAACAATACTGCTGGTTGTTACTTTTTTGAGCTGTTTGTCATGCTCAGATGAGGTCATGCAGCCGCTGGAAAAAGATGAAGCCTATTCACTGCAGTTTCCGTCTTACTTTCCTGAAATGACCTTCGATGCAGCCGGTAATCCGGTCACAAAAAATGGAGTAGAGTTGGGGAGAAATTTATTTTACGAGGGCAGGCTTTCCCGAAACAATACCATATCATGTGGTTTCTGCCATATTCAGGAAAACGCTTTTACGCATCATGGCCATACCGTGAGTCATGGAGTTGATGACAGGATTGGAATCCGTAATGCACCACCCATTCAAAACATGGCATTCCTAAAAAGATATATGTGGGACGGCGTGATCCATAATCTGAACGAACAGCCGATCATACCGATCACGGATGCCAATGAAATGGATAGCTCAATGCCAGAAGTAATTTCTAAATTAAAGGATGATCAGAAGTATAAAAAACTCTTCAAGGCAGCTTATGGTGATGAAAATATAACCGGTGAAAGACTATTGAAGGCTCTGTCGCAGTTTATGGTAAGTATGATTTCCGCAGACTCAAAATATGACAGGGTTAAACAGGGAAAAGAAAATTTTACTGCTGAAGAATCTCAGGGATTAGTTCTTTTTAATCAGAAATGTGCTTCCTGCCACAGCGGAGAATTATTTACCGATGAGAGTTTCAGAAATACAGGAATGTACTACAATACCCAGTTCAAGGATGCGGGACGTTATCGCGTAACCCTTGATCAGAACGATTGGATGAAATTCCGTGTACCGAGCCTTAGAAATATAGAATATACCGCACCCTATATGCATGACGGAAGATTTTACACGCTGGGAGCAGTCCTTAATTTCTATTCAGATAGTGTGGGGAATAATCCCAATCTTGATCCGCAATTGAAGCAGAACGGGCACATCGGAATTGCGATGGATACACAGGAAAAACAGCTGATCATCGCTTTTTTGAAAACCTTATCTGATAAAAACTTTATTTCTAATCCAAAATTTGCAGAATGAGCATAAAAAAAATAATATTTATACTAAGTGTTACATTATCATGGGTCTGTCAGGCTAAAACGATCAACGACAGTATGTACATCGCAGATCCGGTAAACAGTATCGTATTTGATGACTGTGATGCTTGCGGCTGCGCAGCAGGAAACGGTTCCTCCGGTTTTGAATCTTTACTGAATCCACAGTTTATCGGGATCAAATATTTTGCCCAGCATTACAAGGCCAAAGAAAACCTTTTTGTAAAAGACCTCACGCAGGACCAGTACTTCAATACCCTGCAGGTTTGGGGTAAAATTCCATTGACAGAAAAATTGAGTGTATATGCCAGCCTGCCATTTCATTTTCATGAAAAGAAAACAATGCAGGGCGATATCAACATCAATGGAATCGGTGATATGAACCTGATGGGAATCTACCGGATCATCAGTTCTAAAGATAATTTTCATCAACTCAGCGGTGGTTTGGGAGTGAAAATTCCTTTGGGGAAATTTGATGAAAAAGGAGCTTCGGGAGTCAATCCAAGTTTTCAGCTTGGAACAGGAAGCTGGGACTATCAGGCCGCTTTGAACTATAAGTTTCAAAAGAATAAACTGGCTGTGCTGGTCAACACAGATTACACGGTAAAAACCGAAAATAAGAAGCATTACCGTTTTGGAAACCAGTGGAATTATGCCGCAACAGGTTTTTATCAGCTTGTAGCAAATACAAAGACTATTTTCTCTGCCAAAGCCGGACTTCAGGGCGAAGTCTATGACAGGAACAAACAGTTTGACGAAGTATTGCCTAAAACAGCAGGAAGTGCTTTATATGGAAAACTCGGTTTTGAAGCTTCGTATAAAAAATTCAGTTTAGGAGGAGAAATGATGCTGCCTGCCTATTCCAATCTGGCAAGCGGAGATATTGAAGCAAAATCCAGATTCAGTGTTTTTATCAATTTTGGCATTTAATGTAGTTGACTTCGAGAGCCTCAGCCAACAAATGTGGGTTATTCAATATTCATTATAATAGAAAATAAATTGTACACTCAATTATAATTTCTAAAAAACTGGTGGCTGAGGCTCTCGAAGCCACCAGTTTTAATATATCACTTAACAAATCTGATTTTTTCATAGTATTGAGAATTAACTTATTATGCCATTATTGTATATATTAAGTTATTTTCTATCTTTGCCGTAATCTGGTGCGCTGTAAAAAGCACTTAAAAGGGAATCCGGTGAAAATCCGGGACAGACCCGCTGCTGTAAGCTCCATATCAAAGTTTTTGAAGAGTATATCCACTGTTTTTTTAATGGGAAGGATTTCAAAAACGGAGTAAGTCAGAAGACCTGCCAGAAGATAAACGTTTGATGCTTTCGTGGAATAAAGCTTAGGACAACAACGATTCTGTGCAGTGACAGCTGTGCTTTATCTTTGCTATCTTATATCCATTAGCGTCAGCATTATTCTCGATGAGCTAATGGTCAGAAAATGTACTGCTTCACAGTTTAAAAAAGGCGTTATCACATTATTTGTGGCAGCATCTCAACTTCTATTCTCACAATCCCGAGATACGATCAAGGAGAAAACCATTCTTCCTATTCAGCTTTACAAAAAAGATTTTAGAGAAATTCTTCCCGCACAGGTGCTTTCCGGAGAACAGCTTGAAAGACTGAACAGTCAGTCGGTGGCTGATGCTTTACGGTATTTTTCAGGAGTTCAGATCAAAGATTACGGTGGAATGGGAGGTCTGAAAACGGTGAATATCCGGAGTATGGGAAGCCAACATGTGGGTGTTTTCTATGACGGTATCCAGCTGGGAAATGTTCAGAACGGAATCGTGGATCTCGGAAAGTTTTCACTGGACGATCTTGAAGCCATTTCTTTATATAACGGCCAGAAAAGTGAAATTTTTCAGCCGGCAAAGGATTTCGGATCTTCCGGATCTATTTATCTTCAGCCTAAAATACCTGTTTTTAAAGGAAATCAGACGACTAATTTGACCCTTAAACTGAAATTAGGCTCCATCAGTTTATTCAATCCTTCCTTTCGTCTGGAGCAGAAGCTTTCAGACAGAGTTTCTGTAAGTTTTAGTTCAGAATTTGTGCAGAGTGACGGATTGTATAAGTTTAAATATGAAAAGAAAAATTCTGACGGATCTGTTGCCAACGATACCATTGCCAGAAGATATGATTCTTATATCCGTGCGAAACGTTTTGAAACTGCTTTAAACGGGACCATAAGCGATGGGAACTGGAGTATACGCGGTTACGGCTATATTTCCGATCGTGGAGTTCCCACAGCTATTGTTAATAACAATTTCAAACCTAAAGGTCAGCAGATGCTGGATGAAAACTATTTCGTCCAGGCCAGTTTCCGTAAAAAGCTGTTTCCAAAATTTGAAACGCAGTTCAAAGCTAAATTTGCCTACGACAACACCCGGTTTTTAGATACGGTGAATGTGGCAACAACCGTTCTGCCGATTGATAATTCTTATATTCAGAGAGAACTCTATTTTTCCAATTCCAATATTTATTCTGTTAATCAGAACTGGGATGTAAGTGCAAGCTTTGACTTTCAGTATAATAATCTGGATGCCAGCCTGAGGGATTTTTCATATCCTGCCCGCTATACTTCGCTCGTGTCTTTTGCTACGACCTATCAGTGGAGCCGGCTTAAATTTTTAGGAAGCGTTCTTGGGACTTTTGTACATGAAGACGTGAAAATGAATGCAAAATCTCCAGATAAAACCGAATGGACGCCTTCAGCTTTCCTGAGCTATCAGCCTTTTGATTCAAAAGATTTTACCGTTCGGGCTTTCTACAAAAGAGTGTTCAGGATGCCTACTTTCAATGATCTGTACTACACCATGATCGGGAATGTGATGCTGAAACCTGAATATACGAATCAGTACGATGCAGGTTTTACTTACGAGAAACTCTATGACCATAAAGTGTTTAAAGGAATCTATCTGAAAGTGGATGGCTATTATAATGAAGTAGAAAATAAGATTATAGCTGTTCCTACCACCAATCTTTTCAGATGGATGATGGTGAATCTGGGTGAAGTGAAAATCATCGGGGCAGATGTGAATGTCCAGGCTGAATTTGATATTAATAAATTAAAACTGAAACCTTTGGTAAGCTATACCTATCAGCGTGCCGGAGACTATACTGACAGAAGTGACGACTATTATGGCGACCAGATCTCTTATGTGCCATGGCATGCCCTGACCTTTACCATGATGGCAGACTATAAAGACTGGAGTTTCAATTACAGTTTCATGTACACCGGAGAACGATATGACGCCCAGCTGAATAATATCCGGGCCAATTATCTGCAGCCGTGGTATACCCATGATTTATCCGTTCAGAAAAAATTCAACTGGCATTCTCATCAGATTAAAGCCGGTTTTGAGGTCAATAACCTCCTTAATCAATACTATGACGTGGTAAGGAATTATCCGATGCCCGGAAGAAATTTTAAACTTATTGTAAGCTTTACATTATGAAAAAACTAAACTTTTGCCTGCTGGCTTTTACTCTTTTCTTTCTGTTCTCGTGCAGGACAGATGACAATATAGTGCCCTCGGAGACAAAAGAGGTAAGCACCGGAGAAGATACTCCTATTAAAGGTTTTTATCTTCTGAACGAAGGAAATATGGGCAGCAATAAATGTACACTCGATTATTTCGATTATGCCACAGGAACGTACCACAAAAATATTTATGGGGAAACCAATCCTTCTGTGGTCAAAGAGCTGGGTGATGTGGGAAACCATATCATGATCTACGGAAGCAAAATGTATGTGGTGGTGAATGTTTCCAATAAAATTGAAGTGCTGGAAGCAAAAACAGCCAAGCGGATCAAAACGATACAGCTCCAGAACTGCCGTTATCTGGCTTTTAAAGGCAATAAAGTTTATGCCAGCAGCTATGCAGGTCCGGTTGAACTGAATCCGAACTCTCCACCGGGAAAAGTAGTTGAAATTGATACCACATCACTGAACATTGAAAGACAGGTGGTGGTTGGGTATCAGCCGGAAGAAATAGAAGTGATGGGCGATCAGCTTTTTGTGGCCAATTCCGGGGGGTATATGTTCCCGGATTATGATAAAACCGTTTCCGTCATTGATCTGAATAGCTTTACTCAAATCAAGAAAATTGATGTAGCTATTAATCTTCACCGTATTAAAAAAGATAATTACGGAGATTTATATGTAAGCTCCAGAGGGGATTATTACAACATTCCATCCAGTCTTTTCCTGGTTGATGCTGCTACCGGAACTGTGAAAAAAGATTTTCACGTCGCTGTCAGCGGAATGACCATTGTGAATGACAAGCTGTATTATTATGGAAATGAATTTAATTACAATACCCATTCTTACGTTAAAACCTTCGGAATTATCGATGTAAAGACAGAGCAGGTAATTTCCAATAAAATTATTGACCAGCAGTATGTGGATGAGATTAAAGCTCCTTACGGAATTGCTGTAAACCCTTATACAGGCGACATTTATCTGACGGATGCCAAAAACTATGTGACCACCGGATATGTATACTGTTTCGACAAGACCGGGAAATTCAAGTGGAAAACCGAAGGCGGAAATATCCCTGCCCATTTTGCTTTTTTATATAAATAATCTGATTAGAAAAAATGGAAAAAAAAACCAGAACTATTTTAAAAATTACCTTTCTCTCTTCCGTTCTTTTGGGAACGGCAGCCTGTAAAAGCGACAGTGAAGAAGTAGTGGAAGAAGTGACTTTTCCTACAGAAGTTCTTAAAGAATCTTATAGCATAGACAGGCTTAAGCTTTTGAATATAGATCCTAAAATTGAAGGCAAGCTTACCTGGAGCATTAATGATTCTATTATTTCTGATCATCTGCAGCTGGACTTTGTGAGCCCTGTTGTAAAAACTTACCCTTTGACATTAAGGGTAGAAGTAAAAGGTGCTGTGAAAACCTACAAATCTTCGATCATTGTTAATAAAGAGCTGACCCCTTACAGCAAATACATTGCAGATGTTTTCGAATTCCGTCCTGCTGTTGGCCAGTTTACCAATGATAATCCTACATATACAACCGGAAATACCGAGGCTGATATGATTAAAAAAGCCAAAGAATTATTGGTAGGTGGCAATTCTATGATGATTACACTTGGCGGTTTTGGTGGTTATGTTGCTTTTGGTTTTGACCATACGATTCCCAACCTTGAAGGGAGAGATTTCAAAATTTTGGGAAATGCTTTTTGGGGAAATAACGCCAATGCAACCAGAACAGGATCCTGCGAACCCGGTATCATCATGGTAGGCTACGATAAAAATAAAAATGGAAAGCCTGATGAAGATGAATGGTACGAAATCGCCGGCAGCGAGTATTTTAAAAATACAACAACTAAGAATTACAGCATAACCTACTTCAAGCCCAACGAAACTAAGCCTCCTGTTCCCGGAAGTGAACTTTGGCAGACTGATGTGGAGTACATCAAATGGCAGGATAATATTGGGAATTCAGGATTTAAAACCAAAAATACCTTCCATTCACAAAGCTATTATCCTTTATGGTTGTCAGGCACTTCTTATAACCTGACAGGAACCAGACTTAAGGATAATTATTATGACCAAAGCGGAGTTGGAAATTATTGGGTAGGAACATCTTATGAGTACGGTTATGCCGATAATGCTCCGAATACTGACGAAGCTTCTAATATTGATATTTCCTGGGCTGTAGACAAGAACGGGAACTATGTAAAGCTGCCCGGTATTGATTTTATTAAAGTATACACCGGTATCAATCAGGAAGCGGGCTGGCTTGGAGAAGTCTCTACTGAAGTAGGAGGTGCCTATGATCTGCATTTTAAATAAGAAACAAAATTTAATATATAATTCAAAAAAATGAAAAAGTTTTACCTTTTGACCATGCTCTTTTTATTTGCGCTCTTTACGAATGCGCAGGTAAAAGTGCAGGGTGTGCCCCGAAATGATATTCAGGGCAACAGCAATCAGCTGAATACGACAGTAACCACTACCATCAATTTCTCCGATATCCAGTATTGGGTGGGAAGTGGTACCAATGAAGCCGCCTTCGTGGTCCAGTGGAACGACAGCAAAAATCCTGATGCTTTGGTATGGGGTTTCAGATGGAACGGAAATGCTACCGGAGAAGATATGCTGAAAGCCATAGCAAAGGCAGATCACAGATTTTTCGCATTGTTTTACCCGGGAACACAGTTCGGAACAGCCATCGGAGGAATGGGTTTTGACCTTAACGGACAAAATACCAATGCACTTTATAAAAATGGCAATACAACCTATCCTCTTTACCCTGTAAATGGGATTGTAAACACGGGTGCGTATGATTTTGATGATTTTACTGCTGCAGATGCCGGAGATCATTGGGGATCGGGATGGTATAGCAGCTATTGGTCTTATTGGGTGAAAGATCCTGCAGATCCTGATTTTGGATATTCAGGAGTGGGGGCTTCTTCACGTGTGCTCCAGAATGGATCATGGGATGTATGGAATTTTAATCCTGGAATGAATTCTTTTCCTATTTCTTCAACCTTGACACCGGTATCTGCGTATGTGGCTTCTGCTAATTTTACTGACGGCTACTTTATGGTCAATGAAGAATGGTACGGTCATACTAACGGGTCTGTAAATTTCATTGGTAATAACGGACAGATCAATTACCGTGTCTACAGCAATGCGAATAATAATCATGCCTTTGGAGCTACAACTCAGTATGGGACAATCTACGGAGATAAATTCTATTTTATTTCAAAGCAGGCTGCAGACGGTGGCGACACTCAATATACTCCGGGAGGAAGGCTTGTTGTAGCCAATGCACAGACAATGCAGAAAATTGCAGGATTTAACAATATCGGGGGCGGCGACGGAAGATCATTTGTTGGGGTTAATGAAAATAAAGGATACATCGGAGCTTCGAACGGTATTTTTATATTTGACATCGCGAACATGCAGGTTGGAAGTGCAATAGCCGGAACAGGCGGTGGCGGGCAATATGCCGGGCAGATCGGAAATATGATCCGTTCTTCTAAATATGTATTTGCCGTGAAGCAGTCTGCAGGAATTTTAGTCATTGATCCTGCAACCGATACCCTGATTAGTACGATCCCGGGAGCTTTCCATTCTATTGTTCAGGCAAAAGACGGAAGTATCTGGGCTATCCAGGATCAGAAAGTGGTGAATATTCATCCAACTACTTTTGTTACCACTTCATATACTATTCCTACCACGAAGTATTTAGGATCCTGGGGAGCATGGAATGCAGGAAGCTTTTCAGCGAGCAGCAAACAGAATGTTTTATACTGGATCAATTCAGTTAACAGCTTTGTTTCAGGAACACAGATTGTAAAGTTTGACGTTGCGACCAAGACATTCAACGAAAATTTCGCAACAATTCCTGGTCAGACAGGTACATATAAGCAGATTCCATACGGAGCCGGACTTCGTGTGAACCCAACCACTGATGAATTAATCCTTAACACAACTGAAAGTGGTTTTGGTGCGCATTATCAGAAAAACTGGATCCATACTATTGGCGTTAACGGAGCCATTACCAATACAAAAACACTTAATGACTATTATTGGTTCCCGGCTATGGCGGTATTCCCGGATAATACGCTTCCTATGGTGAGCAGTACATTTCCATCGCAGGTTAATGTAAATAATGCCTCTGTGATTGACCTGAAAACAGTAGTTTCTGATGAGGATAATCTTTCATCTGCTATTGTGAAGTCAATTAAGTCAAATTCTAATCCTGCGGCAGTTTCCGCAGTGATTAATGCCAATGACGAACTAGTTCTAACTCCTGTTGCTTCAGGAACAGCAGATATTAAAATCAGCTTTAATTCAAACGGAAAAGTAGTGGAAAAAATACTTACAGTTAACAGTACAACTTCTACGTTGGCTACGGCAGAAGTGAAGAAAATAGAATTCAGTATTTACCCGAATCCGGTAACAGATATTTTGATTCTTAAAACTCAGGAAAAAATCCTGAATGTTACTATTTATGATGCCTCCGGTAAAATGGTAAATGCACAGCTGAATAACGGTCAGATCAATGTAAGTACACTTCCGAACGGAGTGTATATTCTAAAGGCTGTAACCGATAAAGCAGTATACCAGCAGAAGCTGATCAAAAAATAACCATCACAGTCTATATATTTCAATGAATCGGCGGCCCGAATGGGCCGCCGATTTTTAGTTTTAAAATAGCTTTAAGAGATTTAAAACAGATTCCGGCAGGCTAAAAGCCTGCCGGAATGCTTAATATGTATTATTATTTAATTATTGATTCTAATCTTACGGGAATAAGTTTTTTTGTCTTTCGTTTCTACCGTCAGGATATAAATTCCTTCAGGCTGTGGAGAAGAAAGTTCAAAAGTTTTGGAAGTAAGGGTAGAGCGATGTACTTCTTTTCCGGAAGTATTTCTTAGGGTAACTTCAGAGCCTTCCAATGGAACGGTACCACTCAGTGTAATCTGTCCGGCTTTGCTGTAAGCCATAATGGAAGCAAGCGGATCCTGGTAAGCATAATACACTCTGAATCCGCCACCCAGGCTTAGAACACCACCACTCAGTCTTATTTTAACGGCGTTGTAGGAGCTCACGGGAACAAATTCAATAGTTGCTCTGGAAGGATTGTCCGAGAGCTTCAGTAAGTTTCCGGTTATCATTTGGCTGTCATTGTTGTCTGTTGTTCCGCTCATCGTTTCTATGTATATGCCGCTTAATAGCTGAACAGTCAGAGGAATGTTGTTGGTTCCGATACCAATTACTAATTTAGTGTTGGTTCTCACTTCAGGAAACCTCAGGGTCTGTTCAACGCCTCCCAATAAAACGGTACCCATAACCATGGTAGAATAGTTGTCCTCGTTGTCTCCAACGGCATTCAGCGGATTTTGTACGGCACATCCCAGACATACTCCATACACATTGGAGAGTTGGTCATGGGCATAGATTCTGTTTTGCGCCTTTGTATTGCCCGATTGGAATAAAATAACTGAAAATAATGCGGCCTGAAAAAGGCGCCCCTTTGAAATTAAATTAGATTTCATGCTATAAAGATTTTGGTTAATGTTTTATCCAAATTTAAGCATAAAAGTGTAGGTGAACAACATTATTTCTATTTAATGTGAATTATGTAATCATAGATACTTCAGCAAAGATTTTATCAGAATTATCTCTTAATTCCTCAATCTTATTTCCACAGAAATTATTTTTTTCGACCTTTTATATTCGGCAGAAAAGCAGTGATTATGCCCATAAGAGGTAAGAAAGCACAGATTCTAAATACATATTCAATGCTGGTATCATCTGCCAAAGCCCCCAGCACAGCAGAGCCTATTCCGCCCATCCCAAACATAAAGCCAAAAAACAATCCTGCTACCAGTCCAATTTTGTTGGGCAGAAGGTCTGTAGCATATACCAAAATTGCAGAAAAAGCTGAAGCAATAATTAACCCGATTAAAACGGCAAATACCACAGTCCATAACAACGGGAGATACGGAAGACAGAGAGTGAAAGGCGCTGCACCAAGTATGGAGATCCATATGATTTTCTTTCTTCCATACTTATCACCTAATCTTCCCCCTAAAATGGTTCCGATAGCTACCGCCGCAAGAAACATAAATAAATACAGCTGAGAATCTTTTACAGAAACATGAAATTTATCAATGAGAAAGAACGTAAAATAATTAGTCATGGATGCCAGATAAATGTACTTGGAAAACACCAGCGCCAGCAGAACACTAATAGAAAATATAACTTTTTTACGGGACAGTTCTACAGTTATGATATTACTGGAATGCTGCGTCGTTTTTTTTAGAGATAATCTTTCCGCATACCAGTTCCCAATTCTCCACAGTACTATAATTCCTATAAAGGCAGCTATAGCAAAAAGGCTTACATAGCCCTGCCCCAGGGGAAGCACAACTAAAGCGACCAATAGAGGACCAATAGCACTCCCTGAGTTTCCTCCTACCTGGAAAATAGATTGGGCAAGTCCCTTCTGCCCGCCAGATGCCAATTGTGCAACACGGGAAGCTTCAGGATGAAAAATGGAAGATCCCATTCCGATTAATGCAACTGATATCAGAATCATGTAATACTGATGTGCTGCAGCCAAAAGTAATAGTCCAGCCATAGATAATCCCATTCCTATAGCTAAAGATCTCGGGTTGGGCTTTTTATCCGTATAAATTCCAACAAAAGGCTGTAAAATGGATGCAGTAAGCTGAAATACCAATGTAATAATACCAATCTGAGAAAAAGACAGGCTAAATTCGCCCTTTAGAATAGGGTATAATGAAGGAATTGTAGATTGTATGAGATCATTTAAAAAATGAGAAAAGCTGATCATAAATAAGATGGGGTAAACAATTTTATTGGTGTCAATTGTCTTTGTTTGAAGATTTTCCATGAATTATAATTTGCATTCATCATATCATCTGATGAATTTTGTTAAAAATTTATTTTTAATATACTCTGTCGACGATCAGTTGTGCAATACGGGCTGCATTTTCAGAATCTTTATTTTCAATAGACTTATAAAGGTCCGCATGTATTTTTTGTGAGATTTTGAAAGAGTCTGTATTGTTTTTATGACTGCTTTCAAAAGTTCTGAGAATATGCTTACTTGCAATTCTGTAAATTTCTTTCAAAAGAGTATTGCCACAGGCTTCAGCAATAGAGATATGAAAATTAATATCAGCCTGGTAGCATTCCAGTGCCTGGTTTTTCTTCGCAAACTGGTCTCTGAGATCCAGATACATTTTAATCGTCTCTAGCTCCTTTTCACTTCGGCTGGCAGCTGCTTTTGCCGCTATCTTTGAATCTAAGAGAGAACGTACCTCATACACTTCGTTGAATTCCGAATTATTGATCTGATCTTCCAGTGATTCCTGGATATTTTTAGAAGTCACAAAAGTTCCCACACCTTGCTGTACACTTAGAACTCCTTTTATCGATAAAATTTTTATAGCCTCACGGATGCTGGACCGGCCAACACCATATATTTTCATCAGTTCCGGTTCAATCGGAAGTTTATCACCAACAGAGTATTCTTCATTGGTAATCTCCTGAATTAATCTTTCTGCGACCTCCTGAGCTAATGTTTTCCTTTGAATCTGCATATACATCTTATCATCTGATGAATACAAAGGTATGGTTTTTTTAATATTTATGATCATTTTCTAAAGGATTTTATTTTAAATAGTAAGGTTGGAAAGTATTTAATCAGGCATCTCATAGAAAGAGGTTATCTCTCAATGATGATAACCTCAGTAATTGAAACATATGAGACTACTTTATTTTTTTAAATTCAATATGTGAAAGATTAGATCCCGATAACATAAATTTTGTGACTTTATTATTTTGATCATATTTAAAATCAAGTTGCCCGAAATAATCAGTTGTAGAATAGAAGCTTGTAGGAGTTAAAGGATACAGTTCAATATCACCATTAAGAGGATGTTTTGCAATTAGCTTATCGTTCTCAATAACGAGCTGATAGATCGTATTAAATTCCTCATTCCTGTAAAAGCCGGCTAATTTGTTCAAAAGGATTTTATCAACCTTAAGAGGTTTCACATTTACCTTTTTTGCATCATAGGTAAAATCAGCGATTCTAAGGGTAACTGAGCCAGTATGGAACGTTAAATTTGCTGTAGGAATAGACGTAATCTTAAATGTATTATCTCCAATGATCTGAAGCGGTTCTTTACCTTTTCGGTTATAGGTGCCCACATAGAGGTCTTTTCCTTTCGCCGATATTTCAAGAAAATTTCCTGGACTGAATTCATAAATTCCCTCAAAATTTTTAAGTTCATCCGGAGTATAAATTATTTTTTGCGGTAAAGGAAGAAGTATCTCTTGATTTTTGAGAAAGAAGTCTACCAATTGATAAACAACCTGTAAACCTTCAAAGCCTTGCTTGTTGCCCAGCATTACGATAGAAAACTGCTGTGAAGGAACATGTAAAATATAGGCACGGTAGCCCACTGTGCCGCCCCCGTGAAAAACAATATCCAGACCTTTATATTTTTCAGTTTGCAGTCCCAAACCATATTCTACGGTTTTCCCCGTACTGAGCAAAGTATTCTTTTGCATGATGTGATAAAGCTCTTGGTTTCCTTTTATTGGCTCTTGAAAATTTATTGCCCATTGACACAGATCATTCAGTGTTGTATAAATATTGGATGAGCCATTCACCATTTGCGCGATAGGAAATTTCAAAAAACCATTATCCTTTGGCCGATAGGATTCTGCCATGTTTGGAATAATTGTATCAGGATTGCCTATTGCCATGGTGTTTTTCATATGCAAAGGATTAAAAATATATTCCTCAGCAATTTGGTTAAAATCCTTTTTATAAATCCTGTGAAGAATTTCAGCGAGCAGCGTAAAACCCGTATTATTATATTGATAGCTTTCTCCGGGACGGAAGTTGATGCTTTTTATTCCCAGAATGGTCTGCACACCTTCATCATTGGTTACTTTGAATTCGTCCCCAAAGCCCTGCAGTTTTTTTATTTCAGAAAAATTCGGTAATCCGTGGGTATGATTGGCCAACTGGCGAATCGTAATTTTATAGGGCAGATGCTTTAGTTCCGGCAGATAAAGTCTCATGTCATCATCAAGGGATAGTTTTCCTTCCTGTTCAGCCAGGAGAGCAATGAATGCCGTGAACTGCTTGGAAACGGATGCTATATTAAATGCCGTGGAATCCGTTATCGGAGTTTTATTTTCCAGGTTAGCCAGTCCGTAGGACTTCTTATAAATTACTTTGCCTTCTTTTATGATGGCAACGGCCATACCGGGAGCGTTTTCCTGTTTATAGGTATTCAATAGAGAGTCCGCGCGTCTGGTTGGATCTTTTTGTTTGAATTGGGCGGAACATAGTCCGGAACTCAATAAGAAAAAAAGGGACCATGCCCATTGGATTGATAGCTTCATTAGATTTAATTTTTAAATGATGAAGCAAATCTGAAAATTTAGAATGGCGTAAACATCCGACTATCGGAAACCGGACTGATTTTTGAAATATAAAATAGTCCGACTTAAAATCGGACACTGCTAAACTGTTGATTTTCTGTAGTCTGTAGGTGTCAGGTTGGTTTCTTTTTTAAACGCAGTATAGAATGAAGATTTCGAATTGAATCCCACTTCGTACAATACTTCCAATACCGTTAGCTGAGATTGTTCCTTAAGAAGAGTTTTCGCATCATTAATTCTAAATTCATTGATAAAGTCGAAAAAATGTTTGCCAGTATGTTGATTGATCAACAGGGAAAGTTGTTTTTCGGGCAAATTAATTTGTTCAGCCAGTTTTTGCAATGTCACTTTGTCATCTAAATAAGGCTTTTCAGTTTCCATGAATTCCAGAAGACTTTTCAATTGCTCCGGTTGTTCCTTCACTTCATTATCAGATTTTACAGGAACCAGGTCTTTATTGATTCCGGTAAACAGATTAGGACGGTATAAGGCGTTCAGTACAAACCAGGTGATTACAAATAACACAAACAGGGAGGTAAAGGTGAATAAGTAGTTATAAACGGGACTGCTGTTCTCTACAAAACCTCTTATAAGAACAAAGATATTCCCAATCAGAAAAAATACAGTGGTTTGCATCAGCCATTTATAGGTAAGATGATGATTACTGGAATAATTTTCCTGATATAATTTTCTGAAGTTTCTTAACACCAGAAATACAGCAATGATGTAAAAGTAATATTGGATGAAAGAAACCGTATCAAATATCTTATAACCCTGTTCTGAAACTCCTGTTATACTGAAGAAGAAAAAAAAGAATAAAAAAGGGAGTCCGTGAAGAAGGTGTTTTTTATGAAGTTTGAAATTATAATAACAGGCTGAGTTGACATATAAATAATACAGCGGCATTTGCAGAAGAACGCTGGACAGTTTCCCTCCTTTGATGATTTTGGACTCTGGCGGTGACAGGAAAAAACCGGAAAAATCTATTACAGATATCAGGAGAAAAGCAGCAAATAAATAATCAGGCAATTTTCTTTCGGATTTTGCAGTAATCAGAAAAACGCTTAACAGTAAAAACAAAAAAACAATAATCTTACCTAAATCGTTAATGAATGCCATGTTTTTATTTTGAATACTACAAAACTACAAATTATACTTTCTCTTCTGAGAATTAATGTTTGAGTCGGTGGTTTTTATGATATCAACTCCTGTTGCAAGAACGGAAATCCGGTTGAACTAACAAGATAAAATAGATTCGGACAGGATGATGTAAGAATTTCAGAAAACCTGAAGTATTAAATAATTAAAAAACTCTGATAAAAATACCAGAGTTTTTAATTGTTGTTAAGTAGCCCGTAGGGGAATCGAACCCCTCTTACCAGAATGAAAATCTGAGGTCCTAACCGATAGACGAACGGGCCATCTATCTAACACTAATAAATTAGCGGGTTAGATTTTTTGTTTTTATAAGTTTCAACTCTTATTAACCACTCGGTTAGTAGTGATTAAGTTTTGTAGCCCGTAGGGGAATCGAACCCCTCTTACCAGAATGAAAATCTGAGGTCCTAACCGATAGACGAACGGGCCTACTATACTTTTACGCTAATTTATTAACGTGCTTTGTTAATTTGCTTTTCAAGTTAGCTGCTTTGTTTTTGTGGATAATATTTCTTTTAGCTAATTTATCCAATAAAGCAATAACTTTTGGCAGTTGCTCTGTAGCAGCAGCTTTGTTCTCTTCATTTCTTAAGACTTTAAGAGCAGTTCTAGCAGTCTTGTGATAATATCTGTTACGAACTTTTCTAACTTCGTTTTGTCTGATTCTTTTTAATGCTGATTTATGATTTGCCATATCGTTCAAATGTGAGTGCAAAACTATAAACTTTTTTTTAATCTGCCAAATTATTTTTTAAAATTTTTCAATTTTCTTCGGACAGGTATTTTCTGAGTTTATCTATTGCTTGTTCTATTTTTAAATTCTCTTGTTCTCGTTCAATTTTCTTGATCGTGCTGCTTAGCATGATCATCGCATTGTTCCATTCTCCAGTGGTATTGGTAAAGGAAAGTCCGTCAATTGTTACTTCAAAGGCAACCCTTTCTCCTGTCCTGTAAAGTCTGAAACTTATCTTATCATCTCTGCCTGTAATCCCCTCTTCATTGATTTGTAAATCATAACTTTTTGGGTTAGAGTGGATTTTCTTAAAAAGAAGTTTTGCTTCCTGTATTTTTAAATCCGGCATGATATCAAATTTGGTAGCCTATAGGGGAATCGAACCCCTGTTGCAAGAATGAAAATCTTGAGTCCTAACCACTAGACGAATAGGCCAAATTTTGAGGTTGCAAAAGTAATGATTAACTTTTTAACTTCAAAATTATTTTTTACGTTATTTAAAAACTTTTTGGATAATCGTATTCTTGATTCCCTTGGATTCAAGGTCTTTTTGAAGCTTTACAGCATCCTCTAAAGTAAATACTTTACCATACGTGTAATAAAACACGCCATTGTCTTTATTTCTCTCCACATCTTTCAATGTCTGAAGAATAAACGAATTGCCATTCAGTTTTTCGCCCGTATAGACCTCTATGGTATAATAGCCTGTCAGCAGTTTTTGATTAGGCATAAATCCTACCGCATAAGCATTTCTGAATCCTGCATCCTTAGCGGTTTTAAGATTGATATCTCGTATTGAGGCCATATTTGTAACTCCATAGTAATATTTATACTGCCCGTTGTCTTTAATAGGGAGAATATAGTTTAATCCTTTTAAAGCCGGGTCTCCGTCGTTGTATTTAACGGGGGAGCTCAACAGTAAAATCCTGAAATCATTTTTTAAAGGAGATTCAGCAGGCTTTTCAGGTTCAGGTTTTTTGGTAGCGATAGAAGATCCGCCTGTTTTTCTGTCAATTGCTTTTTTATAATCGATGATCGCATTATAGATACTTTCCGAAATTTCGGTTTGTCCCTTTTCAGAAGCCAGATAGTGGCTTTCTTCGGGGTGGTTGATAAATCCTGTCTCTATCAGTACAGAAGGCATCGCATTCATACGCAGTACGTGAAGGTTTTTCTGGAAGACACCTCTGGAAAACCTTTTATCCTTATTTACAAAATTACCTTCAACCAGTCCGCCAAGCAGCAAACTTGATTCAAGGTATTTGTTCTGCTGAAGCTTCAGCGCAATAAGAGATTCCGGAGAGCTTGGATTGTAAGAGCCGAAGGTCTGTCTGTCTTTTTCATCAAGAAAGATCACGTCGTTCTCTCTTTTTGCCACTTCCAGGTTTTCATCATTCTGGTTAGGTCCCTGTACATAAGTTTCAGTTCCGTAGGCTGTTGGTCTCTGTGAAGAATTACAGTGAATGGAAACAAAAAGATCAGCTTTACTCCTGTTGGCCAGATTGGTTCTGTCTGAAAGGGAAGGGTATTCATCAAATTTACGCGTATATATAACTTTGAAATCTCTGTTTTTTTCCAACATAGCCCCAACTTTGAGAGTAACGGCAAGAGTAACGTCTTTTTCTGCAATCCTTCCGATATCTGCATAAGTCCTGTTCGCTCCGTGGTCACTTCCCCCATGACCAGCATCTAAAACGATCGTAAATTTCTTTTGTGAAAAAATTAAAATGCCGGAAAGAAGAAGGAGAAATGATAAAATTATTTTAAATTTTTGTTTGTACATCTTACAGTTTTAAAAATTATACTAATTTTGAGCCTTAATTTAAAGAATAAAATTGGCCAAAACCGTCCTCAAAAATATATTACAAATTTTAATTATCCTAATTTTTAACAATTTTTTAGCACAGAAAACCCCTGAAAAATTGCCTAAAAATGTGGTTAATGATACTATTTCCAAAAAGGATACCATTGTCGTAAAAAAGGAAGCTTTAGATGATGTTCTCCGTACAAAAGCAGATGATCAGCGAAGAGATGTTCCGAAAAAGATGACATTTCTGAATAAAAATGCCCAGGTAAAATATCAGGACATGCAGATTGATGCGGATTATATCTCTATCGATGACAACAAAAACCTGATCTATGCCCGCGGAAAACAGGATTCTCTAGGGAAGATCATAGAACCTGTAATTACCACTCAGGCCGGCAAGAAGTACGAGACCAATGAGTTCAGCTACAATACCAAAACCAAGCAGGCCATTGCCTTTAATGCCAGGACAGAAGAAAGCGAAGGGGTCATTACGGCACAGAAAACCAAAAAGTATAATGATTCTGTTTTTGCTATGAGAAACGCAGATTATACTACAGATGAATATTATATCAAGAAAAAAGATACGGCCTCGGATTACTTTATGCGGGCTTCCAATATCAAGCTGATTAAGACAAAAAATAAATCACAGATTGTTACAGGTCCTATTCAGATGTATATAGAAAGAGTGCCCACTCCTCTTATTCTTCCGTTTGCCATTCTTCCGTTTTCGGAAAAGAGGGCGGCCGGTATCCTGATCCCAAGTTTTGGGGAAAGGGAAGATGTAGGATTTTTCCTTAACGGATTGGGGTATTACCAGCCGATAGGAGAGCATTTCGACCTTAAAGTACTTGCCGATATTTATACCAAAGGAAGCTGGAACCTAAGGCCGCAGATGAATTACCTTAAGAAATACAGGTATTCCGGAACTTTTACAGCCGATGTGGGAACCATGGTGAGAGGAATTAAAGGTTTGGACGATTATACCAAAAACAGCACATACAGAATCGCATGGACGCATACTCAGGATACAAAGGCAAATCCTTTCCTGACCTTCAGTGCTTCGGTGGATATCGTAAGTACCAAGTTTTACAACAATCCGCTTAATAACAATTATATTTTCAACCAGAACGTTCTGAATACACAGCAGAGTTCGGCGGTAACAATCACAAAAAGATTCTTAAAGCTTCCTGCAACCATTACCGGAACAGCATCATATTCTCAAAACTTTGCCACCGGGCTTGCAGATCTTCGTCTGCCTCAGATGAATGTGGCGATCAATCAGTTTTATCTGTTTAAATCGAAAACAGGAGTGAGACAGGGACTTCTTGAAAATATTACAGTGAACACAGGTTTTAACCTGACGAACTTTGTAAGTACACAGGAAAATGAACTTTTTACAAAAGCAATGTGGGATAAGATGCAGACAGGACTGAAAAATAATATTGCATTGGGAACCAACACAACGGTAGCCAAATATTTCACATTCAGTTTAAGTGCCAATATTGATAATGCTTTAACGACCAAGACACTTAAAAAATATTATGATCCTGTAAAGAATGCGGATGTAGATGAAATTCAGAAAAATATTGCCGGATATTCCACCTTCTCTTCATCTGCCAGTCTTCAGACTACTCTTTACGGTATGCTGAAGTTCAAAAAAGGGTCTGCGGTAGAAGCGGTAAGACATATGATGACGCCAAGTCTTAGCTTTACATATTCACCGGATTTCTCAAGTCCTGGTTTCGGATACTATAAAAATTATTATAATGCAGAGGGTGCCCTGACCCCTTATTCTATTTTTGAAAAAGGAATTGTGGGAAGCCCGTCAAGCGGAGTGGTAGGAGCTTTAGGTTTTAATATTGGAAACAATATCGAAATGAAAGTAAAATCTAAAACCGATTCTACCGGTGTGAAGAAAATAAAAATCTTTGAATCTCTTAACCTTTCAGGGAACTATAATTTTGCAGCGAAAGATCATCCATGGTCTGTATTCAGCATCAACGGACAGTCTTCTTTCTTCAATAATAAATTAAATGTGAATACCAGTCTTTCACTGGATCCTTATAAGATTGTCTTTGCTCCGGGTGCAACACAGGGAATAAGAACGGAACAGTTTGGACATTTCAGTGTACAGGGTTTCAACGTACAGTTATCATATCCTTTAAGCAGCGAACTCTTTGGTGAAAAAACAGATTATGCTAAAAAGTATCCGGCAAAAGGAGAAATAAGAAATGAAAATTATTATTTTGACGATGATAATTATGCCCATTTCGACCAGGCATGGACTTTGAATATCAATGCCAACTATGCTTATTCAAAAGGATTGTCCGCACTTGGTACTAAGATTGCTTCTGTAGGTCTGGATGGCAGCATCAAGCTTACTCCGTACTGGAATATCAATGGAAGCACACATTTTGACCTGGTGACGAAAGACCTTGCTTATACAAGAATCGGGTTTTCCAGAGACCAGCGAAGTTTCACGATTAACTTCAACTGGGTTCCTTTTGGGCAGTATAAAGTATATGACTTCTTTATTGGTATCAAAGCTAATATCTTAAGTGATGCATTGAAATACAAAGACAGAAGTTTTACGCAGCCTGGTGCACCTTTCTAATATCAGATTGACAATTGTAAATATAAATTTTATATTTGCACCAAAATGAAATCACTATTCATGAAATTCGTTAAGCGAACGATGAAGGGAAGTGATGGCATGATGACTTTGAAAAAAATAAATATCCACATATGAAACAAATAATCAACACAGTTAATGCACCTGCAGCAATCGGGCCTTATTCACAAGCTAATATGGCCAACGGAGTTTTATATATTTCCGGCCAGATCCCTGTAGATCCTGCAACTGGTAAACTTGTAGAGGGAATTGAGAAGGAAACGCACCAGGTAATGAAGAACCTTGAAGCTATTCTTACTGAAGCGGGAATGACGTTTAAAAATGTAGTAAAAGCTACAATCTTCCTTAAAAGTATGGATGATTTTGCAGTAATGAACGATATTTATGCCTCATATCTTGATGCTGACAGCTATCCGGCCCGTGAAACTGTACAAGTTTCCTGCCTGCCTAAGAATGTTGATATTGAAATTTCTATGATTGCACATCAGGATTAATGAATTTTATAAGAAATACAATTGCGGTTCTTGTAGGCCTTGGAATAGCCGGGCTTATTATTACTCTTGGTATAAGGGTTTTTCCGCAATGGATCACTTTCGAAGCTTTTGCTCCTTTTGAGCACTGGCAGAGATTTCTTTACAGTATGAGAGGCGATAATGCGTTTTTCGGTTTTCTGCTGTTTATTTCTGGGCTGGGAACAACGATAGGAGGCGTTGCTACTGCACTTATTGTAAAGTATGCCAAGGTGGCTTATGCTATTCTTATCGGTTTTATCATGCTTTTCATAGCCATGCTGGATGTTATTGTATTTCCATACCATCCTACATTTTATAAGATCTCTATTTTCCTTACGTTTTTCCCGTTTTCGTGGATTGGGGGTAAGATTGTAGAGATTATTTATGAACGGAATAAGAAAAAGAAGATCGCTGATAAAATGAACAAAACCAAATAAAATAAAAAACGCTGCAAATCTGCAGCGTTTTTGTTATTTAAGAGACTAATTGTCATTGTTTATTAAGGCATCTTGAATCCTTTGGTATAAATTCTTCCATAGTCATCCACAAATTTCACCTGTACATTACCCTGGTATTTATCAAGGATCTTTTCTACATCTTTCTGTGAATTTACAGGCTTGCCATTAATTTCTATAATGATGTAATTGTCTACAATTCCGATCTTGGCCATCTCGCTTCCTTCGCTTACATTTTTAGCAACAACTCCGCTGTTCAGCCCATATTCTGTTTTAAACTTTTCATTAAGAGGATCAAAATCTGCTCCTATTTTTTCCGTTACGCTTAAATCATCTTTAGTTCGGGTAGTTGTTCCTCCTTTCTGGTCTTTAAGGGTCACCGTAGTTGTGTTTGGCTTACCGTTTCTCAGATAAGTTACCTGAACCTTATCACCCGGACGCTTACTTCCGATAGACATGGAAAGATCTGCAAAATCTGTAATATCATAGGTATCTATTTTAGTAATGATATCACCTTTTTTCAGACCTGCATCTTCAGCGCCGCTGTTATCCCCGAATCCGGTTACATAAACTCCTGAACCTGCTTTGATGCTTGTTTTATACTGCTGGTTGTACGCAGCTACCTGCTGGTCGTTAGAAAGGTCTAATGACGAAACTCCTAAGAATCCTCTCTGTACAATTCCGAATTTCTTGATATCTTCAACAATTTTTCTTGCTAAATTAGCCGGAACAGCAAATCCGTATCCCTGGTAATATCCTGTGGTAGATTGGATTGCAGAGTTGATCCCGATTAGATCACCATTGACATTAACCAGGGCTCCTCCTGAGTTACCCGGGTTAATCGCTGCATCAGTCTGGATAAAGCTTTCAATAGGATTGGTAGCTTTGCCCTGGCCTCCCAGGATACCAATTCCCCTGCCTTTAGCAGAAACAATTCCTGCAGTAACCGTTGAATTTAATCCAAGCGGGTTTCCTACGGCAAGCACCCATTGTCCGACTTCGATATTGTCTGAATTGGCAAAATTTAAGTAAGGAAGTCCTTTCTCTTCAATCTTGAGTAAAGAAATATCCGTGTTAGGGTCAGTTCCCACCAGGGTAGCGATGTAAGATTTCTTGTTGCTTAAGACCACTTCCAGTTTATTGGCTCCTGCAACAACGTGATTGTTGGAGATGATATATCCGTCAGGTGAGATGATCACCCCGGATCCCATTCCTGATGGCATGTTGTCCGGAGCCTGCTGCTTCTGTCTCTGCTGACCTCTGCCTCCGAAGGGATCTCCGAAGAAGAAATCAAACAAATCCTGCTCTGAAGCCCTGCTCGTTGATCTGCTCTGGTAATTTTTGATCGTAACAACAGCCGGAACTGTAGTTTTTGAGGCCTTTACAAAATCATCGCCTACAGCTCCTGTATTCATACCTACAAATGAGGCATTAGGGGCTGCTGCTGTGAAGTAAGACTGGTCACTGTTATTTGAATGCTGACCGAAGTATTGTAGTGTCCCAACGGTAGTAGCTCCTGAGACAACTCCCACTACTGCAAATGGTAATAGTTTTTTTAAAGTACTCTTCATTGTATATCTTTCTTTTTTATTTATTTTATTGATTTTTTTGTTTTCTCGCAAACAAATTTAATGCTAAATAAGTAAGCAATTAGCATGCTATGTTTCAATTTTAACTAAAATTTAACGGCTATTGTGTCATTTTATACATTATGTCATAATCTTAGATCGTGTATTAACAAAACTTAAAAAATTATTAAAGAAAAAATGTCACATTCAACCGGCTGAAATGAAATTTATGTTTAAGTTACAACAATTAGTCCAAATATTCTTAATCATTCTCAGGCTCTTATTACTTCTCATATGTGCCTTGACCCCTGTCAATTGAAAAATGATTATATTTGCAAAAATATTTTTCTCACTTAAAACGTTTATAGCATGCAACTGTATAACACCTTAAGCGCAGAAGAAAGAGCTCAACTTATTGATGAAGCTGGTAAGGAACGCCTTACGTTGTCTTTCTATGCGTATGCCAAAATTGAAGATCCCAAAAAATTTCGCGACGAATTATTTATAGCCTGGAACGCACTTGATGCGCTTGGCCGTATCTATGTTGCCCATGAAGGTATTAATGCTCAGATGAGCGTTCCCGCGGATCAATTTGAGGCTTTTCGCAATACACTGGAAGCCTACGACTTTATGAAAGGGATCCGTTTAAATGTAGCGGTTGAGCACGATGATTACTCTTTTTTAAAACTGACTATAAAAGTCAGACATAAAATTGTTGCTGACGGTTTGAACGATGATTCTTTTGATGTTACCAATAAAGGAATTCACTTAAGGGCTCAGGAATTTAATAATTTACTTGAAGATCCGAATACGATTGTTGTTGATTTTAGAAATCACTACGAAAGTGAGGTAGGCCACTTTGAAGGGGCTATTACTCCTGATGTGGAAAATTTCAGAGAAAGTTTACCGATTATCAACGAGCAGTTACAGGATTTTAAAGAAGATAAGAATCTGCTAATGTACTGTACAGGCGGAATACGTTGTGAAAAAGCCAGTGCCTACTTCAAGCATCAGGGTTTTAAAAACGTTTTCCAGCTGGAAGGCGGAATTATTGAATATACCCGTCAGATTAAAGAAGAAGGGATAAAAAGTAAGTTTATTGGGAAGAACTTTGTATTTGATCACCGCTTAGGTGAAAGAATTACAGATGATATTATTGCGCAGTGCCATCAGTGTGGAAAACCTTGCGACAACCATACGAACTGTGCTAACGATGCCTGCCACTTGTTGTTTATCCAGTGTGACGAATGCAAAGCTGCGATGGAAAACTGCTGTTCTACAGAATGTTTGGAAATCATACATTTGCCTTTGGAAGAACAGTTGAAGCTAAGAAAGGGGTTGCAGGTTGGAAATAAGGTTTTCAGAAAAGGGAAATCGGATGCGTTGAAATTTAAAAAATCAGGTGACCTTCCTGATAAGCCTTTGGCGAAAGCTGAAACAAAGAATATCCGTCAGAAAATATCCGTCAAAAAAGTGTTAGTCGGAAAGGCAGAACATTATTATACAAAATCGAAAATCGGACAGTTTTTAATTGAAAACAAAGAGCTTTCAGTAGGCGATAAAGTCTTGATTTCAGGTCCAACAACAGGAGAACAGGAATTGACCATTACTGAACTTTATGCCAATGGAGGTCCTTGTGAAACAGCAAAAAAAGGAGATCAGATCACTTTTGAGCTTCCGTTCAGAGTTCGTCTGTCAGATAAATTATATAAGATTCTGTAAGCTTTAAACGCCTGATAACGATGTTGAAATCAGAACTTAGAAAAAAATACATGCAGAAAAGAAAAGCCTTGTCAACTGATGAGGCTTTCTTGTTATCTGAAAAAGTTTTTGAAAATTTTGTTGATTTTTTTAAACCTTTGCCCGGTCAGAAAGTTCACATTTTCATTCCGATTGAAAAATTTAAAGAAATTGATACTCAAATATTCATTAACTATTTTTTAAGCCGGAATATCAGAGTTTTTGTGCCTAAAATTGTTGATGCTAAATTAATATCCGTAGAGATTTTTAATGATACAGAATTCGAAACTAATGAATGGGGTATTTCGGAGCCCGTTTCTAATGAAGATTCCGGGTTTTTAGATTTTAATTATGTTATTACACCTTTGCTCTATTGTGATAAAAGAGGAAACAGAGTAGGCTACGGAAAAGGATTTTACGATGCTTTTTTTGATAGGATTCCTTCCGAAACAAAAAAAATCGGAGTTAATTATTTTAACCCCGATGAAAATATTGATGATGTCCGGGAAAATGATATTCCTCTGGACTATTTGGTGACACCTGCTGATGTGCTGTCTTTCTTTAGCGGATCAGAATAAAAATCTAAGAAATAAAACTTAAATTCTTTTTTAATCATTGGAGTAGAAAGCAAAATATATTGGGCATTTTTCTCAAAAGTTCCCAGGGATTTATTTTTTGAATCAAAATATTCCAGGTTGAATTTTGCATAATCTAAAGTATCCTTTTTATAGAATTCTTTGTAAACGTTCAGGTTATTTACTTTCACCGATTTTACTTTAAGGCTGTCCAGCTCATGGAACAGTTTTTTGAACGTAGTAGAGTCGGGCTTGTGAAAATAACTTTCCATCTGAGAATAGATAAATGTATCTACCTCAGTATTTCTGTTTCCGGATAAATATAAGGTAGAAAGATCCAGAAGCTCCTGTACTTTCTGCTTGGTAATGGAATTGATGGCCTGCATACTGTCCATCTGTACGGCAGGGTAACTTTTTACATTGTTGCTGTTTCTTAACTTATCCAGATCGCTTACTTCTGTCTTCTTATTGTTGCAGGAAACAAATGCTAAGAAGAGTATGGCGAAAATTAAAAAATTATTTATTCTTTTCATCTGTGGATGCGATTTTAAATTTAATAGATACTATTTTTCCCTTATCTTTTTTCATTTCAATTACACTTAGGTTTTTCAGGGATGTGGTAGGTGTTGTTACCAGTGTAATGTATTTTTGCTTGTCAAGCCTTTCTATGCCATAAGTGTTGTTATCATACACCTGGTAAATAACGGCACTGTTGCTGATCAGGTTTTCCAGTTCGTTTCTTTTCTGCTTAATGAGGGCTACCTGTTCCTGTGAATTGCCGCCTTTTACATCTTTAATGGAGAAGTAATAAGCTGCCATTTTGTAATCATCCGGTTTCAACTCGATTATTTCTTCATCCGGGGCATTTTCCAGATTTCTGTTGACTTCCAGATATTCATAGAAAGGTGCCGTAATCTGCATTTTGATATTCTTATCCTTGGTGGAATAGTAAAAACATTCTCCGGGCTTTAATTTATAAAGAAGGGGAGATTCATTGGTTTTGATTATTCTTATTTCAAGAGTGTTGATGACAGAAACGCCACGGTCTTTATCAATAAAACAGTATTTGTAAGTTTTAGAGAAAATCTGATCTTTAAATCCAAGAACTCCGGTAATGGCAATTAAAACAGAGGTAACAATAGCCCACGCATTTTTTTTAAGCAGGTTTTTTCTTACGGGGGAAGGTTGTATTTCTGCTTGCTTGGCTGTTGCTGTATTTTGTGTAATTAATTGATTATCATGTGTTGATTTTTGTAAATCAACGTTTTCCTGAGTTTTTTGTTCTGTTTTTTGAGGCTGAATTTCTGTTTTGGGAAGTTCAGGAGCCGAAGAGACTGTTTTTTCTAATTCTAGGATTTCCTCCTGATCAAGATCATCATTTTCCTGCAGTAATTCTCCTGCAAAAAGATGTTGTTTCTTGAAGTCGTACCATGAGTCGTATCCCGCATAAATACTCAGTAAATTGAGCATGTCAATCCTGGGTAATTTGGTGACCGGCGAAGTTTTGAAATAAGTGTAAAATGACTTTTCACTGATGTTGCCTTTAGCTTTTTTGCGAAGGTCTTCCTGGAAATATATGATATCTATCCCTTTCCATTTTGAAATATCATCATGGGAAGAGTTGGATTCTTTTAAAAATTCAGTCTGAACATCTTTTTTCAGCTGTTCAAAATGTAATAGATCTAAATCTGTCAATTTTATTAAATAATTAAATTGTTGATTATCAGTATTGTTTTTTTGTAAAACTATTTTACAAAGGTATTACAATTATTTTTCATAAACAACTTTTGTATCTGGTCTACCTTTGTCTTGTTCAAATAACAGAACAGAAGAAATTTATAAAAAACAATATTAACAAAATTAAATTTAATTTATTATGAAAAAGTCGTTATTCGTAGCTGCTATCGCTGCAATCTCTCTAGTTGCTTGTAAAAAAACTGAAGCTACTTCTACTGAAGGTGCTGCTGATTCTGCTGCTGCTAACGTAGCTGATTCTGCTGCTGTAGTTACTGATTCTGCTGCTAAAGTAATTGATTCAGCTGCTAACGTTGCTGTTGATGCTACTAAAGATGCTGCTGCTGCTACAACTGCTGCTGGTGCTGATGCTGCTAAAGCTACAACTGAAGCTGCTGCTGACGCTGCTAAAGGTGCTGCTGATGCTGCTAAAGGTGCTGCAAAAGATGCTGCTAAAGAAGTTAAAGACGCTGCTAAGAAATAATTCTAGCATTAGCTTAACAATAAAAGAACCGTTTCACCCTGTGAGACGGTTTTTTTATGCTTTAAACTTTAGATCTTAACCTCTCTGTCATTGCGAGCCAAAGGCGAAGCAATCTCAGCTAAATAACAAAGTCCAGATTCCCTTATCCCTTCTTTTGCCTTAAAGACTCATAGCAGGTAATGGCTACTGCATTGCTCAGGTTCAAAGAGTCAATACTTCCTGCCATAGGAATCAGCGTATTTTTTCCTTTTCCAACCCAGAAATCACTTAATCCTGAATGCTCGGTTCCGAACAATACGGCAGAACGCTGTTTGAAATCTCTTTTGTAAAGATCTTCAGCAGTCTCATCCATAAGAGTCGTATAAATGTTGAAATTGTTTTTCTGAAGAAATTCAAAAGTTTCTTCATTTTCAGCATCATAAACTTCCATGCCGAAGAGGCATCCGACACTTGACCGTATCACATTAGGGTTATAAAAGTCAGCTTTTCTGTCCGCTACAATAAGGGCATCAATTCCGAAAGCCTCGCAGCTTCTCAGGATAGCACCCAGATTACCGGGCTTTTCTACACCTTCTACAATGATGATGGTAGAATTTTCTTTGGGAATAAATGATGAAAGGAAATTTTCTTTGGTTTTATAAATTCCTATAATTCCTTCAGAGCTTCCTCTGTAGGCTATTTTTTCATATACTTTTTCACTTACAAAATGAATTTTACCTTCCGGAAGCTTTCCCTTAAAGATATTTTCGCAGATAAAAAATTCATTAGGTTCAAAATCATATTGTAAAGCTCTTTCATTCTCCTGTTGCCCTTCAACCACAAAAACCTTTGATTTTTTACGGAACCTGTTGTCAGCCAGAAGTTTGGTGACGTTTTTTATTTTATCGTTTTGAAAACTTTCTATCAACATGCTGCAAAATTATGCAAAATTTGTGATTACATCTCCCTGGTTTTGATGAAAAGGGTTTCTCCGGTAATTTGAAACGGTATTTTATTCCTGCGCTTATGATAGATAACTAAGGCTATAATAAGTAAAATGGATACAACTTTAAATAAATTTCCATACATATTGCCTGAAACATTGTCCGAAACATTAAATATTTCCCAGTAGAAATTCATAAAAAGATGAAGGGAAATTGCTGTCCAAAGATTAAAATCAGTTTCAAAATAAACCCATGAAAAGAAGACTGAACCTAAAAAGGTAATGAGAAATATTTCAGTAAGCTCTGTGAGGCTGCTGCCCTGGTATAAATGCACCTGAGCAAACAATAATGATCCGAATAAAGCAGATGTAATAAATCCCATCCGGGTAAATCTGTATAGAATCCCTATAAGAAACGCCCTGAAAATAAGTTCCTCAAAAAAAGGAGATGAGACATTATTAATGAATAGCGATTGAAAATTGATGCTTTGTACCAGCTTAAAATACATAAAATAGCCGGCAAACATAGGAAGCGTACCCATAAAAGCTATGGAAAAACCTTGTAGAAAGGGTTTGTTGATTGAAAAAAGGTTAGTAATACTCTTCTTCGGAAATATGATTTTTAAAGTAATGATAAGTGGGAGCATTGTGATAGAGTATGCTGAAACATGGGCGACAGCTTTACTCCCGGATAATTCTTTAACAAAGGTTTGAATACTTTTAAAATAAAAGAGATCAATGAAATAGTAGACAGAAAATCCCAAAATAAAAAAGAAGAAGAAAGAAATGGTTTTGTTCATGCGTATAATTTTGAACAAAAATGGAGAATGCAATAAAGTCCGCCAAATGAAAGTGATGAATGACAAAAGAATGTGACGGATAGCAAATATCAGCCTTTTAAAGATCTCAGTTTTGGAATAATCAATGAAATAAAGCTTCTTGAAACGGGGATCTCGAAATCAATATCAGAAAGATAAAGTCTGTAGCCCTGCGCATTCCCTTTAAGACTTTTAACATGGTTTAAATTAACAATATACGAGCGGTGACATCTTTTTACAGAATCTGTCTGAACCTGACCCAGAAGGTTTGAGAGACTGATTCTGACCACAAGTTTTCTCAACTGCCCATTTTCTGAAAAATAGATTGAACAGTAGTTTTCCATGGACTGTGCACAAATGAAGTTTTCTTCAGAAATCTGCAAATCTGTATTATGTGCAGATATATTCAATTCTTTATTGAGTCTGACAACGATTGTGTTATTATGATCTGCAAGCTGCCGGGAGACCTCTTCCGCTGTTTTTTCGTTGGTTCTTTTTAAATAGATATATCTCGACAATATATAAATAGTTGAAATTGGGATTCCCAGCGCCAGACAATACAAAAACATATAAAGATAATTGCCAAAGCTCAGCGTAACATGACTTATGAAAAAAGTATTGTAAAAGTAGGATAGGATAGAGGCTGAGAAAAGAATACCTGTCACCTTCAGCAATTCGGAGCCGATGTTCCAGTCTCTGAAACGAATAATACTAAGGTCTGCAGCAAAGAAAGCTGATCCAAAGATAACAGAATAAGGGAAAAGCAAAAGATATTTATACTGATGCCGGAAGCTTTCCGTTCCAAAAGGCTGAAAAACAATCAGGAATATATAGATTAAAAGGCCGGTGATAATCGATGAAAGCAGAATCTCTTTATATGATTCAGACTTTGGATAAGAATATGCTGCAAAGGAAAACATATAATTAATCTTTGGAATTTAATTTTTAAAGTTACTGATTCATTGCATTCAAGCTTTTTGGAAAATTGTGAGTATTTCCAAGGACATCGCAACAACAACGCCGATGATTAAATGATATCATTCTCTTTCATGTCATCAGTTTTCTGTTTCCAGAAAGTTACCGTTATCAATAAGGCTTTGCGGCAGGTCTTTTTTGTTCTTGATTCCTAAAGATTTCAGTTTCTGCGTCTGGATAACCAGGTTATCATTTCCTGTAGACAGCTGTTTATAAGCATCGTTATAAACATTTTTAGCCTGGTCCAGATTTTTCCCGACTTTCTCCAGGTTTTCCACAAAACCTACAAACTTATCGTATAGTTTTGCTCCGCGATCGGCGATCTCCATAGAGTTTCTGTTCTGGTATTCACGCTTCCACAGATCGGCAATAAGTTTAAGAGAGGTGATCAGATTACTTGGGTTAAGCAGAAGGATTCTTCTTTCATAAGCAAAGTTCCAAAGGTTCTGATCCGCCTGCATGGCTGCGATATAAGCCGGTTCGCTCGGAATAAACATCATAACGAAATCCAAAGATTTTCCATAATCATCATAAGCTTTCTGGCTCAGCTGAAGAATATGGTTTTTGATAGATCCCAAATGCTGGTTAAGCTTCATCGCATAAACATCCTGGTCATTCTCATCGACCAATTCTGTGAATGCTGTAAGAGATACTTTGGAATCAATAATTACATTTCTTTCATCCGGATATTTTATGACAGCATCAGGGCGCATTTTCTTACCGGAAAATTCAGAGAACAGTGCTTTGTTGTCTTCATCACGAAGCTCATGCTCGAGGAAATATTCCCTTCCTTTTACTAATCCTGATTTTTCAAGGATGCTTTCTAGGATCATTTCTCCCCAGTTCCCTTGGGTTTTGCTTTCCCCTTTTAAAGCTCTTGTCAGCTTTTTCGCATCTTCTGAAATCTGCTGATTCAGCTCAGCAAGCTCCTTTACTTTTTCTGCCAGGGAAAAACGCTCTTTGTTTTCCTTTTCATACGCTTCATTTACCCTGTTTTTAAGATCGGTGATTTTTTCCTGGAAAGGGTCAAGGATATTTTTTAAATTATTTTGATTTAGAGTCGTAAACTTTTCCGTTTTTTCCTCTAAAATTTTATTGGCGAGGTTTTCAAACTGCAGTTTAGATTCTTCCTGAATCTTAATGATTTCTTCTTTCTGAGTATCAAGAGACCGCTGCAGACTTTCATTTTTAGCAGTAAGTTCCGAGTTTTTAGCAAAAAAATGCTGCTTCTCAGAGATAAGGTTTTCTATTTGGGCAGTTTGTTTTGAGTTAAGCTGTTTCTGTTCTAAAAATTGAGCATTTAAAGAGGCATGTTCTGCAGAAATTTTTGCATACTCATTTTTCAGATCATGCAGGAGATCGGTCTGCTGTTGATTCAGTTCTTTTTCCTGGCTGATATTTTGGCCCAGTTCCTGAACTTTCAGATTAAGATTTTCAAGATCCGAATGATTTTTAATATGCAGATTATTCAGTTCATCATAAGAATTTCTTGAAACCGTAGACGATTTTAACGCGAAATACAAAATAACGGCGCCCAGAATTCCGCCGGCAATAAACCCAATAATTAAATATGTCATCTCCATGTTTCAAAATTACAAAAAGAAAAATTGATTTCTTTTACGGGAAACCGTTAAAATTTTATAGAATGGGGTGGTAGTTATTATTTATAATATTCAATATCTATCATATGAATCTGGAAAGGCAGATTATTTTTTAATAAGATTAATTTATCGGGATTTTTGTGCTTGTCTTTATGAGATGTCTGAAATCTGTAAGCAATGGTTTGGGCAGTCAATAGATCTTTTACATCATACCCTGAAATAAATCCTTCTTCATTGTAATAATAATCGACAAATGAATGGCTTTTAAGTTGACCGCTCTGATTGTCATAAATCATGCGTTCGTTGCTTTTTATTCTTAAAAGTTCATTATACCTATATTTATCTTTTGATACCAGCCTGTTCTGTAAGTCATACAGGTCGATGAGATATCCGCCCTTTTGATGAGTAATTTTTGCTCTGAGCCTGACTTCTCCATCTCTGCTTAAAGAATACCCTGTTTTTAAACCGTTTTTAAACTCATACTCGGTTATTTGCCGGTCTTTATTGCTTTGATATGATTCTTTTGTAGCATTTCCATCTTCATTATAATAACGGGTTTTCACAGAGATTAAGGAATCAGCAGGTTTATCTTTTATGGAATCGCTGTATATTTTGATTGTAATTGAACGTATTTTTCCCTTATATCCTGAATTAATGATTTCAGGGTATTTTTTATTTTGAGCTGTACAAAAAATACTTAGATAAAATAAAAACAAGATGCTAAGGTTCCTTTTCATTTTGAGAGATAGAATGTTTCTGCTCATTAAATATGATAAAAAAGTGAGCCGGAAGACTCACTTTATATTTGTTGATCAGATTATGGAGTGATGGTAATTGGATCTGGAAAAGGTTCAAGAACCAATGGTTTGCACATGGCGGCCACTTCACATCTTCCGCCCATACATATATAATTTGTCATAGTGGTGGTACCGTCAGGGCATCTGATCATGGCTTCACCCGGGCATCCTCCTGGGCATTGTGCCGGATATAAATTTCCGCCGAATACATCTTTCAGCTCTGTTCTCGAAAGTTTTGTTACGTTCATTTTTTTCATGGAATTAATTTTTTGATGGTTTAGTTTGTATAAATCTGAAAATGAACCTCTAAGGTAATAAAAAAATAAATCACTATGAAGTTACATAATGATTTATTTTAGATTGATATTTAAGTAAAAATGTTTTCTATGGATTCTCTTTAGATATTTCCCCGTGATGTTTTAAATACAAAGGCAATGCAGCGGATCCATACCAAGGGAAGATTTCATAGCTGAAGACTCCGGCCTGTACCGCAGGATCAGTTTTTACCCATTGTTCAGCTTCCTCTTTGGATTTTGTGTTGAAAATGAACATACCGCGGTAGTTTTCTTTGTTTTGTTCAAGGAAAGGTCCGGCCACCACAATCTTTCCTTCGTCAGCCAGCTTTCCGATGTTTGCCATATGGCCTTTCATCAGTTCGCCCATTTTGGCTTTATCATCGATTTTTGTGCTGCCTGAAGTGAGCATCACGATCGTGTAGGGCTTCATTCCATACTTATCAGCACCGAGAGATGTTGCCAGCTCCTGGTTGAATTTTGGTTTTTCTGTTTTCTTTTCCTGGGCAAAGGATAAAATTCCCGCCAAGAGGGTAAGGGATAAATAAATTTTTAATCTCATAGCATCTATTTTTAAAAGTCTAATGTCTGATGTCTGAAATCTATTACTAATCTTTTATTCTTAAAAACTCTTTAGCGAGTTCAATCATTTTAGGATCACCGGTATATTTTCCGTGCTCGTCGGAAAGTTTTACGGTGGCAATCCATTCTTTATTCGGTGCCTGTACTCCGATCAGTTTCATAACGATATTCATTGGTTTTAACCCGACATCATTGGTAAGATTGGTTCCGATCCCGAAGGATACGCCTATCTTTCCTTTGCAGTAATTGGTGATTTCTTCTACTTTTTCCAAATTCAAAGCATCAGAAAAGATGATGTATTTAAATAGAGGATTGATTCCGTTATTGGTATAGTGGGCTATTGTTTTATCTGCAAATTCCAATGGATCACCACTGTCATGACGTACGCCGTCAAACAGTTTGGCAAATTTTTTATCGAACTGCTGAAAGAAAACATCGGTAGTATAAGTATCTGATAGCGCAACTCCAAGATCGCCTCTGTAAACATCTACCCAATGCTCCAGAGCCATTTCATTGGCCATTTTAAATCCATATTCTGCAGCATGGAACATAAACCATTCGTGTGCGTGGGTACCAATTGGTTTTACACCATATTTCATGGCAAAATGAACATTGGAGCTTCCGATAAAAGTTGATTTTTTATTGTGGGTTAAAGCTTCCATAACCAGATTCTGTACTTTATAAGAATGTCTTCTTCTGGTCCCGAATTCTGCAAAATTCACCCCTAATCTCGCCAGTGAGTCCGCTTTTTCCAGTGTTCTGTTCATAACGACCTCATTGGAATCTCTTTCCATATGATTCATTTCGTAATGAAGCTCGCTGATCAGGGCAAGAAGGGGAACTTCCCAAAGAATGGTTCTGTACCAGAGTCCTTCAACGGTTACGGAAAGCTCGCTGCCTTCCTGGCGTATTTTTACTTCAGACGGATCATAATGATAACCTTCTAAGAAATCCAGATAAGGAAGATCTATATATGGACAGGTTCTTGCCATGAATTTTTTTTCCTCCTTGGTCAGCTTTAATTCTGCCATTTTATTAACTGCTTCTTTTAAGGCAACATCAAAACCTTCCGGAAACTGATGTTTTCCTCTGTTGATGAATTCATATTTTACAATGGAGCTTGGGAATAATTTTACCACTGCATTTTGCATCGTTATTTTATAGAAATCGTTATCCAGAATAGAGTTTAATCGAACGTCGTACATAATATGTGTAATTTTAACGCAAATATAGTTATTTAAAATAAAAATCGCCTAAATGTAAGACGATTTTTTTAATCAGTTGATTTTTGTCAGTTACTTCCCTAAATAGGAATTGTACATCCATACTTCTTTTTCCTGTTCAGTAATATAGTCGCTCATCTGAGAATTGGTTCCTTCATCTCCTGCGGCATCTGTAATGTCCAGAAGTTCTCTCTGCAGATCGATAACTACTTTGAAAGAGTTCAGGATAAGCTCAACGCTTTTATTGGCATCCGTTACTTCCTTGCTTTCTTTGATGGTAGCTACTTTTAAATAGTCTGAATAGTTGTGGGCAGGGGTGGCACCTAGTGTAAGGATTCTTTCTGCGATCTCATCGATTTTTAATACAAGGCTGTTGTACAGTTCCTCAAATTTAGGATGGAGGGTAAAGAACTGGTCTCCTTTTATATTCCAGTGTGAACCTCTTGTATTTTGATAAAATATTGAATAATTGGCTAGAAGAACATTTAGTTTTTCTGAAATATTCTTACAGTCAGCTTCTTTCAGGCCGATAATGCTTGCATTTTTCATATGTTTATTTTTTATGCTAACAAATTTAGAAAATATTATGCCGAAAACACAGGTTTACGATTGATGATACTTATCTTTGATATTTTTATAATTGATCTTAAAGAATGCAGTCATTCCGAAATTTAGAGCTAAGAAATTTTTTTATCTCGTTTGCTGTTTTTTTTACGGTGTGCTTGTTATACTATATCAACTCAGTTTTAAAAACAGGAGGCCATTATATTTATCTTCTGGATGATGCGTATATTCATTTAGCCGTGGCGAAAAATTTCGCGCTCCACAATATCTGGGGAATTACGGAATATAAATTTTCTTCTGCTTCTTCTTCGCCATTATTTACATTTATCATCAGTATTTTAATTAAAATAATTGGGAATAATGATCAGATTCCGTTGTATTTTAATGCCGTTTTCAGTGTCGGGATTATTTATTTTCTCACCCAATATTATGGAGACATTTTTAATGATGTAAAGAAGACGGTTTCAGCAGTACTCTTTACATTATTCTTCGCTGTTCTTCATTTACAGCTGCTTGCCGGGATGGAGCACATCTTTCAGGTATTTCTTTTTGCAGTAAATATCTTTTGTTTTTACAGAGGGGACAAAAATAAATGGGCACTTGCTGGATTTTATGGTACCATTTTCCTGATGGGGCTTACGCGTTTTGAAAGTATGTTTTATTTTACAGTGATGGCTTTTGTTCTGATCTTACTTAAAAAATGGAAGGACGCTGTTGGGGTACTGCTGGCTGGCTTTATCCCGATTATTATTTTTTGTTACTTTAATAATCAGCAGTCCGGCTACTTCTTCCCCAATTCTGTAGTGGTGAAAGGAACAAAACTGAGTTTCGATTCACATTTCCTGATCCAGCTTAAAACTATTGTATTCGATAACTTTTTGTTGAATATCAGCTTTTATAAAATAGGGCTGTTTCCTCTTTTATTGTGTGCCATCTTTATCGGCAGAGATTTAAAAAGTAAAACGTTCCGGGAGGCTGTTGGGAATAATTTCTTTCTTATTGTGTTTTCTTTAACGACGATCTGTCATTCCATGTTTGCAGATTTTAGAGGACTCTTTCGCTATGAAGCTTATCTTCTTGTGGGATTTTCAATGGCGCTTATTCCAAAGGTTAAAGATTTTTTCTTAGATTTTAAAAAGTATGGCAGGAAAGAAATGCTCATCAGCATACTGATTGTCATGAATGTTCTCCTTTTGGTTTATAAAGGCTGGATCGCTCATAAGGTAATTGATAATGGAGGGAAAAATATTTATGAACAGCAGATACAGTCCGCGAGATTTTTACATACCTATTATAACAGCTCTAAAATAGTGGCTAATGATATTGGTGCAATTAGTTACTATACAGATATTCATTTGTTGGATATTGTCGGTTTGGGCTCTGAGGAGACAATTGTTTTTAATGAAAACAGAAAATTTTTTGATCCTAATTTTGAAGGTTTTCTTACCCGTTACTGTCTGAAAAACAAGTATGATATAGCAATAGTGTACGATGAATGGCTTCAGGGGCATATTCCCCAAAATTGGAAAAAAGCAGCCGTGCTGAAGATTAAAAACAAGGTAACTGTGGCCAGGCTGCAGGTATCTATATATTCTATTAATGGAGATAATTTTCAGCAGCTACAGCAAAATATAAGGAATTTCAACTGGGATAAAAATGTAACGGTTGTATTAAAGGATTAAACGTAACTAGCTGTTAATTAATTTTTAGTAAGATCTTTTATTTATACTCAAGTGTTTGTTAATTAAAAAAATATTCCTATTTTTGCACCCTAAAATAAAAAGCAATTAAATGCCTACTATTCAACAATTAGTAAGAAAAGGAAGAGCCACGCTTGCCAAGAAGAGCAAATCGGCTGCCCTTGATTCTTGTCCACAAAGACGAGGTGTATGTACGAGAGTATATACTACCACTCCTAAGAAACCTAACTCTGCACTTAGAAAAGTTGCAAGGGTAAGACTTTCTAACGGGAAAGAAGTCAACGCCTACATCCCGGGCGAAGGACATAATCTTCAAGAGCACTCGATAGTATTGGTAAGAGGCGGAAGGGTGAAAGACCTACCGGGAGTACGTTACCACATCGTAAGAGGTGCTTTAGACACTGCAGGTGTAAATGGAAGAACACAGAGAAGATCGAAGTATGGAGCTAAGAGACCTAAGCCAGGTCAGGCAGCTGCTGCACCAGCAAAAGGAAAGAAAAAATAATCATTAAATAAGGTACAGAAGCAATGAGAAAGACAAAAGCGAAAAAAAGACCGTTGTTACCAGATCCGAAGTTTAATGATCAATTGGTAACTAGATTCGTAAACAACCTAATGCTTGACGGTAAAAAGTCAATCGCATTCAAAATTTTCTATGATGCATTAGATATCGTAGAAACTAAAAAAGGAGATAACGAAAAAACTGCACTTGAAATCTGGAAAGATGCACTTACTAATGTAATGCCTCACGTAGAAGTACGTTCTAGAAGAGTAGGTGGAGCTAACTTCCAAATCCCTATGCCAATCAGAGCTGATAGAAAAATTTCTATGGCAATGAAATGGTTAATCAAATATTCAAAAGCTAGAAATGATAAGTCTATGGCTTTGAAATTGGCTAATGAAGTGGTAGCTGCTTCAAGAGAAGAAGGTGCTGCTTACAAAAAGAAATCTGATACTCACAAAATGGCGGAAGCTAACAAGGCTTTCTCACACTTTAAATTCTAATTAGAAATGAGTAGAGATCTTAAATTTACAAGAAATATTGGTATTGCCGCACACATTGATGCTGGTAAAACTACCACTACAGAAAGGATTTTATTCTATACAGGGGTAAACCACAAAATTGGTGAAGTTCACGATGGTGCTTCTACAATGGACTGGATGGAGCAGGAAGCAGAAAGAGGTATTACCATTACTTCTGCTGCAACTACTTGTTCTTGGAACTTTCCAACTGATCAGGGGAAGCCTGTAGCTGAAACTAAACCTTACCACTTCAACATCATCGATACACCGGGACACGTTGACTTCACTGTAGAAGTAAACAGATCTTTGAGAGTATTGGATGGATTGGTATTCTTATTCTCTGCAGTAGATGGAGTAGAGCCTCAGTCTGAAACAAACTGGAGACTTGCTGACAACTACAAAGTAGCGAGAATGGGATTCGTAAACAAAATGGACAGACAGGGTGCTGACTTCTTGAACGTTGTAAAACAAGTAAAAGAAATGTTAGGATCTAATGCAGTTCCAATCGTTTTACCAATCGGTGCTGAAGAAGATTTCAAAGGTGTTGTAGACTTAATTAAAAACAGAGCGATCATCTGGGATGAAGCTGGACAAGGTGCTACTTTCGAGGTAGTTCCAATTCCGGAAGACATGAAAGATGAAGTTCTTGAATACAGAGAGAAATTAGTAGAAGCTGTTGCTGACTACGATGAGACTTTGATGGAGAAATTCTTCGAAGATCCGGATTCAATCTCTGAAGACGAAATCAACGAAGCTCTAAGAAAAGCTACTATTGATTTATCTATTATCCCAATGACTTGTGGTTCTTCATTCAAGAATAAAGGAGTACAGTTTATGTTGGATGCAGTATGTAAATACCTGCCTTCTCCATTGGATAAAGATGATATCAAAGGTACTGACCCTAGAACTGACGCTGAAATTACAAGAAAACCAGACGTAAACGAGCCGTTCTCGGCTTTAGCATTTAAGATTGCTACTGACCCGTTCGTGGGAAGATTAGCATTCTTCAGAGCATACTCTGGAAGACTGGATGCAGGTTCTTATATCTTGAACACCCGTTCAGGAGATAAAGAAAGAATCTCAAGAATCTATCAGATGCACGCTAACAAGCAAAATCCTGTAGAATATATTGAAGCAGGAGATATTGGTGCAGCGGTAGGTTTCAAATCTATCAAAACAGGTGATACGATGTGTGACGAGAAAAACCCAATCGTTCTTGAATCGATGGTTTTCCCTGATCCGGTAATTGGTATCGCTGTTGAGCCTAAAACTAAAGCTGACCAGGATAAAATGGGTAACGCTCTGGCTAAATTAGCTGAAGAGGATCCAACATTTACGGTTAGAACAGATGAGGCTTCAGGACAAACGATTATCTCTGGTATGGGTGAGCTTCACCTTGATATCATCGTAGATCGTATGAGAAGAGAGTTCAAAGTAGAAGTAAACCAAGGTCAGCCGCAGGTAGAATACAAAGAAAATCTTACAAAAGTTGCTCAGCACAGAGAAGTTTACAAAAAACAATCTGGTGGTAAAGGTAAATTTGCGGACATCGTATTTGAATTAGGACCAGCTGACGAAGGTAAAATAGGTTTAGAATTTATTAACGAGATCAAAGGTGGTAACGTTCCTAGAGAATTTGTTCCTGCTATTGAAAAAGGCTTTAAAGCTGCAATGAAAAACGGTCCTTTGGCTGGTTTCGAAGTTGAAGGTATTAAAGTAGTTCTTAAAGACGGATCTTTCCACGCAGTGGATTCTGATGCACTTTCTTTTGAAATGGCTGCTAAATTAGGATTTAAAGAAGCGGGACGTGCTGCTAAGCCAGTAATCATGGAGCCTATTATGAAACTGGAGGTTGTAACTCCGGAAGAATATATGGGTAATATCATTGGTGACCTTAACAAGAGAAGAGGTACCATCAGTGGTCAGGAAGAGAAAAACGGAGCTGTTGTAATCAAAGGTTCTGTTCCACTTTCTGAAATGTTTGGATATGTAACTACTCTAAGAACACTTTCATCAGGAAGAGCTACTTCTTCTATGGAATTAGAGAAATACCAGGCTACTCCACAAAACGTTGCTGAAGAAATCATTGCTAAAGCAAAAGGTTAATTTTTTAAACTAAAGAAATGTCACAAAGAATCAGAATAAAACTAAAATCTTACGATTACAACTTGGTAGACAAGTCTGCTGAGAAAATCGTAAAAACGGTAAAGGCTACTGGTGCTGTTGTAAACGGACCAATTCCATTGCCAACAAATAAGAGAATCTTCACGGTGTTGAGATCTCCACACGTAAACAAGAAAGCAAGAGAGCAGTTCCAATTATCAGCTCACAAGAGACTGATGGATATCTACTCTTCTTCTTCTAAAACTGTAGATGCTCTAATGAAATTAGAGTTACCAAGCGGTGTAGACGTTGAAATTAAAGTGTGATAATTGCATACTTTGCAATGATTATAGAATCCGTTCCTTTTTAGGAACGGATTTTTTTATTTTAAAAACCGAATGTAAAATGTAATACCGTTCACCTTATATTCAGATCATCAAAATTTATCTTTTTTATCATTTCGCTTCTCATAGAGATAAGTCTGCTTTTTCCAGGTACCTTTTAACGATGCTCCGGGATCCTTAAAATATCTCCATAACAGCTACAGGCTCATTTATAATCTGATAATGCTTAGTTCAAGTCCAATGAGATATGTCAGCTTGATTTATTTATTTAGAATTAATAAAAATAATAATTTCGTAAAAAATTATCAGATGAATAAAGTAGTATCCTTTTCTTTGCTTGTATTGGGTGGGATTTTTGTAAACGCACAGCAAGTGAATGATTCTATTAAAAAATCAAAAGAGATTGATGAAGTAGAATTATTTGGTGAAAAAAAGAAACAGCCTGTAGGCTTAGAAGCTATTACAAGGCTTCCCTTGAAAACCAGAGACCAGATCCAGAGTATTTCCGTGATCTCCCATAAGGCCATTGAAGAGCTTGGGGCTCTTACAGTAACGGATGTTGCGAAAAATGTACCGGGCGTCACTCTGTTTTCGAGCTACGGCGGAGGAAGCGAAAGTATGTCTATCAGAGGGTATCGTGGAGTACCGGTATTGAAAAACGGAGTTCAGATGGATTCCGATTTCCGAACGGCAGGAATGATCACAGATATGCAGGGCGTTGAAAGTATTCAGGTGATTAAAGGATCTGCAGCTGTGAGCCAGGGAATGGGGAATGGTTTAGGTTCAGCAGGAGGTGTGATAAATGTGGTGACCAAAAGACCACAGTTCATTGACCAGACCCATGTAGGATTCCGTTACGGAAGCTGGGATTTTTACAGGCCTACGATAGATTTCCAGAGGGTTTTGGATTCTCAGGGGAAAGTAGCTGTAAGATTCAACGGGGCTTATCAGAAGAATAATTCTTTCAGGTCTCATGTAGAAGGAGAGAGAATTTATATCAACCCATCCGTGTCTTATCGCCCGGACGATAAAACGGAGATCAATGTAGAGATGGATTATCTTCATGATAACCGTACTCCTGACAGAGGAACTATTAATACAGCACCTGGTGATGTGGAAGCACTATACCATATGCCGAAAGGGAAATTCTTAGGATATACTTCTGACTATTCAAAAACAGAGACCTTTAATTTTGCTACAACAGTGGTTCGTAAGCTTAATAATAAATTAAAGATAAGAGCCGCTTTTATCAATTCCACAAGTAGCTCAGACAGTGAAGCCTCTTCCATATCATTACCGACCAACGAAACGAACTATAATATCAGGCAGCATACCATTGGTAAATCTCAGGGAGAAGATATCAATAAAGTCCTGCAGTTGGATTTCATTGGGGAGCAGATAAAAACAGGCTTTATTAACCATACATTCCAGGTTGGATTTGACTGGAGGGAAACAGAAACATCTGCTGTTACCTACGAAGCATATAAAAATTCCATTGCTCCTGAAAACTTAATTACTGCCCGCCCGACAAAAATTGGAGCTATAACGTATGATGCCAATCCTCTCGATATTTTTGATGTGGTCAACGGGAACATCCCGAACCAGATTCCTGTCAATGTAGTTTATAAAAACCTGGGGCGCTCAAACCCTGTCCTCACGCCGAGCATTGGTGCTATGACACAGGATGTAATGTCAATCGGCAGATATGTAAAAGCTCATCTGGGAATCAGGTACAGCAGGCTCAATGGCTCTTCCAATGAAACTGTAGATACCTGGAACCCGTCTTTTGGACTGATCGTTTCACCGATTCAGAATATCAATATTTTCGGATCCTACACCACGACTACCTCTTTAAGGGCTTCTAATAATATCCTTCAGGCAGGTGGAAGGGTAGGAGCTTCGCATACAAAACAATGGGAAGCCGGCATTAAATCTGACTGGTTTAATGAAAGATTGAGATTTAATGTTACCTTATTCGATATTAACACAGATAATCTTTCATTCCAGATCCTTGATAAAAACTACCAGCCAATAAAAGATGATAAAAATAATATCCTTTACGGGCTTGCCGGTAACCTGAGAAGAAAAGGAATGGAGGTTGAGCTGATCGGAAGAATTCTTCCCAACCTGCAGGTAATGTCCGGATGGGCATATCTGGATGCACAGTATCAGGAGAGTCCTGCTTACATCAACGGTTCTGCGCCAATGAATGCTCCGAAGCATACAGCAAACGGATGGTTGAACTACAAATTTATTACAGGAGCGTTAACGGGTCTTGATGTGGGAGCGGGAATCTATTATGTAGGGAAAAGACCGGTGGATGAGTGGACTCAGAAGACATTTACAGCAGGTCATCTTAACAGCGTAAGAGCTGGGGATAAGCCTTTTGATATGCCGGAATATACTACAGTAGATGCCCAGGCAGGATATACCCTTAAAAACGGTTTGGGACTAAGAGTATTCTTCAATAACATTTTCGATTCTGTGGGATACAGTTCGTACTTCAGAGGTGGTTATATTGATCAGATCCAACCAAGAAACTTTGCTGTACAGGTAAACTATAAATTCTAATCTTATGAAAAGTACACAAAAAATATTTTTAGCCTTTGCTATAGGAACATTATTCGTATCATGCCGTTCCGAAGCAGAGCTTTCCGACGAGGAACTGAAATACATCAATGAAAAAGGATTCAGGGATTTTTATCAATCCAATCATATGAATAATAGCTGGCAGCAAAACACCTGGAATAATGGAATGCCCGGTGTAAAGAAGACCCGCTTCGGAAACGATTTGCCTTCAGGCAGTACAAAAACAGTTGATCCATCTGAAGAAATACTTTTCGGAAAAAAATAATAAACATTCATTCATATCAAATTTTAATTAGAAAACATTAAGGCAGTCCTTCTGTCTTAATGTTTTTGCTTTTTGAAGCTATTCCATCTTATTTTTAAGGCACCGGAAAGATTAAAAGTAAAGGAGGATCGATAATCCTGTTAAATTTTTCATTCTTTTCCACTGTTTCTCAACTTTCTTTACTTCCGATTCAAGTTAATTCTATAAATTTATTATTTAAAAGAATTGATATTATGAGTCATAAGAACAATAATCTATTTGAGAAGTTTTCAGATTGGGCAACCAAATTTACAGGAAGTTCATATGCATTTATCGGAGCCGTACTTATTGTTATAGTATGGGCAGCTTCAGGACCTATTTTTGATTATTCTGAAACCTGGCAGCTGGTCATTAATACCGGAACTACCATTATCACTTTCTTAATGGTCTTTTTAATTCAGAAAGCACAGAACAAAGATTCCAAAGCCATACAAATTAAGCTTAATGAGCTTCTTGCGGCTAATGAAAAAGCCAGCAACAGAATTGTGGATATAGAAGACCTTACGGAAAAAGAACTGGACCAGCTTCACTGCTATTATGAAAAGTTAGCCGATTTTGCGGAAGAAGATAACGATATCCATACCTCACACTCAATAGATGCAGCTAAAAGAAATCAGAATTACAAGCATGATATCTTTAAAACAAAGCATGAAGAATGGCTTCAGAAACAGCAAGAAAAAAAGGAATCGTAATGATTCCTTTTTTCTTTTTTTGTATACGTTAAAAATTATCTTTTCAGGAAATATCCGAAATAGCTGCAGCTGCCTGCAAGTCCTTTCATGGTTTCCGAATCTGCATACTGGGACTTCAGCTGTGCAAAATACGTTCTGTATTTCTGGTTCCTGATATTATCGAGTTCAGCCTGGTGTGCCTGTTCCTTTTCAGAATACTGAGGATCCGAATAGCTGATGTTCGCTGCATTTTTCGCCTCATACTGATAATACTTCCCTTGTTCTGCGCTGGCCATCTGGAAAAGGACTCTTGCTCTTTGTTCCTTGTCTTTCGACAGTTTCAGGGTCTTTTGGTAATAATTGATTGCGAGATCAAAATTATCAGGTTCCACATAGGTGGTATAAAGGAAGTTCTTATAATAATACTTATAAGGATTCTTTCTGTCCGTATTCCAGAAATCATACTTTCCACCGTTGGTGTTGTCGATGTCCATCACAAAAAGCTGGCGGTAATATCCTAAGCTGGAAGTATTGTACAGTAGGTTCCCGATAAGCTGGTTCGCTTTCGATGCCTTTTCATCTGTCCCGTTACCAATCTTTTTAAGCTGGATCAGCGCATCGGCAAGTTCCAGTTTATTCATGCTGGCTTTAATGAAAGGGAAGGCAGAATAATCTTCGGTTTCCATGCTTTCAGTTTCAGGACTTCCGAAACTTTCCCATACATTGTGCCCGAAAACAAGACTCGAAATATCCCTGAAGCCATTATATTCGCCGGCTGCATATTGCTTTTGGGTGATTTTTTCACCTTTATCCGTCCAGTCGTAATTCATTCTTGGAATTCCTGCAAATCCCTGGGCTTTTTCATAATAAGATTTAGCCTTTTCAAAATCTGCCTGCTTCATGGCTCTGTCCCCGTAGATCATGCTGAAGAAAGCATCTATATTGCCTACATTGTCCATGTTTTTGGCGATGATCTGCTGCTCAAACTGCGTCTTATTCGGTTTTTTGTAAAAGTCTTCAACACTTTTCACCAGACTGGAATTCGGGTTATACTGAAGATCCGAAAGTTTATTGCTCATCAGGAACGATTTTCCGTCTTCCCCCTGCAGAAAGTAGCGGTTGGCAAGAACATCTTTCAGGAAGTCTGCTGTAGATGGTGTTTCACCGTAATAATCATAATCTGCAACTGCGGCAGTGTCTTTTTTTACTTCTTTTTTTACGAAATAATCAGCATAGTCTTTCATCAGGTGATCTTCGAATTCCGCATCGATCTTTGGATGCGAAACAATATCATTCAGAACCTTCATTCTTTTTATTTCTTCAAGATATTCCGGATTTGTTGTTTTGATCTCCTCCAGAATCTCAGAGCTGCCTTCGTAATCTTTTTTCAGAAACTTAAGATAGGCATCCGCAATCTGCCAGTATTCATCCTTAGATACTTTCTTGGTTTTCTCTGTGAATTTTTCCAGATCGTTCAGGTAATCTTTCGTTTTTTCATCATAGCCGTAGCCAGATTTAGTGTAGAAAGGAATTCTGTCCGGATTGTTCAGCAGTTCATCATCACTCTGATCATTTTTTTCTCCGGCCACGCTGTCAGATTTTGATCCTCCGAAAAGATTTTTAAAGAATCTTACGATCTTCTGCCAGAACGAAAGCTTTTCTTCTTTTTTTACTTCAGCAGGCTCAGCCTTGGTATCCTTGGTAGTAGTGGCATGATCATCAGCATTTCCTTTCTGCATGTACACATTGTCGGAAGCATCCGAAGTATAGTAATAGATCGGCAGATAGCTTCTTTCCAGCTCGTTGATGCTTCTTACCGCCATTACTTTCAGGATTTCAGAATCCGGATTAATGTCATACATTTTTTCCATGATAGGAATGGGATTCGTAAAGCCTTCGTAGCCCAATAAGAAGTAAGCCATATTCTTTTCATCATTGGTACCCGCCCTCTTCATAATATTGCTGAAAGAAGCCGTATCCGAAAGTTTCATCGAGACAAAAGCAGATTCCTTACGGTCTTTGCTGTTCATGAAAACCTGGAAGAAATTCCAGTTCGCATCCGCGTTCATTTCCTTTCCTCTCTGGGCACCGGCAAGCTGGTCAAGGGCCATAAAATATACAGTGCCTTTCTGCTTGATGGGTTCTATATAAGTTTTGAAAGCCTCCAGCGCAGCATCATAGTTTCTGGTGTAATGATTAAAACGTACCAGCTGATATCCGTAACGCTGCTTTATCTCCGGATTTCTGGTAGCGTTGTATAAAGAAGTCAGTGCATTCACTGTTTTGGCATAATCAATAGAAGTGGCATTTTCCTTTTTTGAAGGGCCATAGCTGTAAAAGGAGTCGGGACTTTCAACGTAATTGATGCTCATATAAGGCTCCAGATATTTGGCTTCAATTAAATAATCAATTCCTTCCCGGTACTTTTGGTAGAATCCGGTTCCCAGTTTCTGCAGCAGCGGATTGGTGGGTGTTCCGTTTTTCAAAGCATTAAGATCATTCATGCTGATCTTGTATACCAGGTTTTCTGTTTCTGCGTAGTTCAGCTGATTATTGAAAAACTTTTTCCAGGTCTCAATATTATCGTCAGGAATCTGAATACCTTTATAATCACCATAGAATCTGTTAGAATAGGTAAGCAGGAAAGGAAGATAAGATTTATCCTTAATAATGCTCTGCGTAAACAGATTGAAATATTCATAATCGGGGTCTGACCACGCGCAGGCGTCAGATTTAGTATAAAAAAGCGATAGAACCGCCAGTGAAAGAATATACTTTTTCATATAGTTGATGGTGTTTATTTTTTTAAGATCAAAACAATTCAAAAGGCTTAACAGCCTTCATTCATTTTTAGCAAGATTTTAAAATCTGTTTAATGGCTTAATCTGTATGAGATGAAAAACTTTAAAAAGTTCGGTTATTTACAAATTTACTATCTAATTGATAATAAATTATATTAAAATCAGGTATTTTTTTCTCCAGAAAACGGGTGACGTCCTGCAGCTGATCTTCTGATATTTCTTCTACCTTTATCCTGAAGCCTTTACTCAGGAAACTTCCGAAATAGAAACCGTCTTTGATAATTTCAACTTCATGATCCGAAATCTTTTTAAATGCAGGGTTTTCCAGGTCTTTTTGGGATAATGCATTAATCAGTTTATGCTTTTCAAGATGATTGATAACAATTCCCCAGGAATAGATAGGCAGTGCAACTTCAATTTTTTTAACGGGATAATCTTCCAGTTTTGAAAGATAGCTCTTTAATACCGTCACATCCAGGATAGAGTTTTTATTGGAGTTCTCCAGTGGTGAAGAAGTAGAGTAGCACATCAGGTAGACTTTTTCTACGGGCGGTACTCCGGTCTGGCCTTTATCTTTAACCTGATGAAGGCGCAGGGTACAGGTGATCTCTTTTCCGGAAATCTTTTTCAGCTCCTTTAAAAATTTAAAATAATCATTCCTTGTCCCGGCTGTCCAGTCACAGTCGATTTGAATTTCATTGTTAATCTTTAAACTATATTCCTGGGCTTTCTTTTGAACCAGCTCGTGAATGTTTTTGGCAAGAAAGCTGATCTCTTCTGCTGAAATACGGTACATCGACTGGTTCGTGATAAAGATGGTAGGAACAATCTGCCTGTTTGTCTGGAAACTGTCGTCTTTGGTTATCACAGCAACCGGCTGAAACTTTCCGGCAGATTTGTCTATATCGAAAAATCTTGTGTATACATAAGGAACTGTAGCCTGATCCAATGCTTTTTTCTCTTCCTGGCCCAGTTTAAGATGCGTCTTCCAGTAATAAAAAGTATAGGGGTGGTTCTTTTTTCCGCTACATGAAACAATGAGAAAAAGGGCAAGGATGGCCTTTAGTACTTTCATCGTTTATACAGTTTGCTTTCGCAGGTGCAGATATCCTGTGTTGCGCTTTCCATGCTCGAGCAGCAGTCTTCGGATTTTCTGATATTTCCTTCTTTATCCGTCAGGTATATAGTATCCTTATCGAATTTCACATAAAAGTTTTCACCATATGTTTTGAAATCTACCTTCATTACCTTTGGATTGTATTTTCCTGCATTCACTTCCTCGGTAGTTTCAGTGTTGTCCGCCTGATTAACCTGAACAAACCCGAAATAAACGTCGCCGTTTTTCTTCACATCCAGGTAATAAGATGGCGTTCCCGATCCGCTGAATCCTTCAATGATATTAAAACTTCTGTAGCCGACAAATGGTGCTTTTGTCTGGGCAAACGATAAAATGCTGATGCATAAGATCACTAAGCTGAAAATCTTTTTCATATATTTTTTATTCAAAAGTAAAAATATTTAAGCAAAAATGAAACCGTAAAAACCCGGTGATTGCTTGGTGGAGGCGGTTATGAATTTTTTTTAACCACAAAAGGCACAAAAGTTTTTTAAATACTTTAGTTATTTTAAAGTTACATACATTGTGTATATAAAATACAATTAAGTGGATAAATGAATCAAAATCTTTTATGGCCGTTGTGATTTAATTTTCATCAGTAAACAGAAAAACCACTCCAAATAGGAATGGTCTTTATAATTGATTTAAAATTCAGATTAGAAAACAGTTGCTGCCAGTTGTATTCTTGCATATTTATTGGAAGGATTCCACATGGCCATCATAGAAACCGGAAGACTGTAATGCTCGGTAATTTTAATGGTCTTGCCTGCTTTTATTCCTACATTAACAACATCAAAACTGTTTTTACCATTGCCATAAAGGAAATGCTTGTCGTTGAGGGCAAACCCGGCACCAACAAAAGCATCCAGATTTACCTTCTCTCCGGCGATGACCGGATAGCTCGCCTGAATATAGGTAGAATACTTATTCTTTTTATAGCTTCCATCAGATTCCAGAACCACTTCACCCGCATTGGCCCCTCCGTACAACATAATGTCTGCTTCAATATTCAGTGGGAATGAAGGTCCGAAAGTATAATTGGTTCTAAGATCAATAATATGGGCAGTTCTTCTCTGTGAGTAACTGAAAATGTCGTCTGCAGCTACAGCAGTATTAATGTTTCTGGAATTATACAAGTCCCACAATCCAATATAAAAACGGTTATGAGAGTATTGGATGTAATAGTTGATCTCCTTATAATGGGTGCCATCTTTATCATCAGCTAATGCCGAAGCGCCCCAAATACCAATTTTCCATTTTTTTTCTGAATCTAAGGCATAAGAGAGATTTCCCATTACAACCGGCTTGTCTGTAATAATCAATCCTCTCCACAAATGGTTGTTTTGAATATTGGCAGTAAAATCCAGTTTGTTGCTTTTGACTGCTTCTTCGTTCTCCTGAGAGAAGAGTTTTCCTGTGCCTAAAATAATCAGGCATGCAATTTTTAAAATTTTCATCGGGTATTTTTAATGTATTATTCCAAAAAGAACGGCCGCGATAACAGCGCCCAGGATGGGGCCTGCAACCGGAATCCAGGCATATCCCCAGTCACTGCTGCCTTTTACGGGAAGTACAGCATGCATAATCCTTGGGGCTAAATCTCTTGCAGGATTGATGGCATAACCTGTTGTTCCGCCTAATGATAAGCCTATGGCCCAAACGAGTAAGGTAACAGGAAGTGCTCCTACAGAACCGAGTCCTACTTTAGCGCTTGGATCAGCATTCAGAGAAATGCTTGGATCTGAAAAATGGAAAATAACAAATACCAGTACAAAAGTTCCGATGATCTCACTGATGAGATTTGAAAAAGTATTCCTGATGGCCGGTCCGGTACTGAAACAGGCAAGTTTGCCACCTTCGTCTTCTGTAATGGCGAAATGATCTTTATTAAACAGCCAGACCAGGAAAGCGCCAAGCATTCCGCCAAGCATCTGTGCTGCAATATAAGTGGGAACAAGGTCCCAGGAGAATTTTCCTGCAACAGCCAGCCCAATCGTTACGGCCGGGTTCAGATGGGCACCGCTTGCAGGTCCTGCAACGGTAACACCCACGAAAACTGCCAGCGCCCAGGCTGTCGTAATAACGATCCACCCTGAGTTATTTCCTTTGGTATCCTTTAAGACAACATTGGCTACAACGCCGTTGCCTAATAATATAAGAAGCATTGTTCCTACAAGTTCTGCGGTAAATGGGGTCATGAGTAGTTTTTTTATATTAAGGATTAATCTTCAATCCAGCTTTGAGAACGCTTCACTGCTTTGTTCCAGAAGTGGATCATATGATCTGCTTTTTCTTTGTCTACTTTAGGATGGAAATCTTCGTCCACCACCCATTGGGATTGGATCTCGTTGATGTCTTTCCAGTATCCTACTGCTAAACCTGCAAGATAGGCTGCTCCTAAAGCAGTTGTTTCAAGTGTTTTTGGTCTGGTGATCTTAAAGCCGAAAAGGTCAGACTGTATCTGCATCAGAAGATCGCTTGCAGAAGCGCCTCCGTCTACTCTAAGTTCAAGGCTAGGTCTTCCTGAATCCGCTTCCATAGATTTTACAATATCATACACCTGGAATGCTATTCCTTCCAGAGTTGCTCTGGCAATATGGCCGTTGGTTGTTCCTCGGGTTACGCCTACAATCGTTCCACGGGCATACTGATCCCAGTAAGGTGCGCCCAACCCTGTCAGTGCAGGAACAAAATAAACCCCTCCGTTATCTTCAACGCTTGCTGCAAGATCATTCACCTCTTCTGATGAATGGATAAGTTTCAATCCGTCTCTCAGCCACTGTATGGCTGCTCCGCCTACAAATACACTTCCTTCCAGTGCATAATTTACTTCCCCATTGATCTTCCATGCCACTGTAGTTAGCAGATTGTTTTTAGAAGAAACGGCTTCTTTTCCTGTATTCATTAATAGGAAGCATCCTGTTCCATATGTATTCTTTACCATTCCGGGAGTAATACACATCTGTCCGAATAAAGCGGCTTGCTGGTCTCCAGCAATTCCTGCAATTGGTATTTTCGTAGAAAATAGAGTAGTTGCAGTTTCTCCATAGATTTCACTGCTCTGCTTTACCTCAGGAAGAACAGATCTTGGAATGTCAAATAAATCCAGAAGATCCTGGTCCCATTCCAAAGTATGAATGTTCAGAAGCATCGTTCTGCTGGCATTGGAAACATCGGTGATGAACATTTTTCCACGGGTAAGTTTCCAGACGAGCCAGGTATCAACGGTTCCAAAGCATAATTTTCCTTCTGCTGCTTTTTCTCTTGCTCCTTCTACGTTATCAAGGATCCATTTGAGTTTGGTTGCTGAAAAGTAAGCATCCAGGACAAGTCCTGTTTTTTCTTTAATAACTTCGGCATGGCCCTGTTCCTTTAATTCATCGCAGTATTTGGAGGTTCTTCTGTCCTGCCATACGATAGCATTATAAATAGGTTCACCGGTTTCCTTATCCCAAACAACAGTGGTTTCACGTTGGTTGGTGATACCAATTGCGGCTACTTCCAGTCCGGAAATGCCTGCTTTGGCAATGATTTCTGCGGCAACAGATATCTGGGATGACCATATTTCGTTAGGATCATGCTCTACCCATCCCGGAGTAGGGTAGATCTGTTCGAAATTTTTCTGGGAGATGTATTCTATAGCTCCGCTGTGGTTGAATAAAATGGCTCTGGAGGATGTTGTCCCCTGGTCCAGAGCGAGAATCAGTTTTTCCTTCATACTTCAAAGTTTTAATTATGAGTAATAGTTTTGGGAGAGTAAGGTGTTAATAAATATCCTTTTGCTAATTCAATGAATTCTTTTTCCTGTTCAGTGGCCCATTCCTGGGAATGTCCTTTTTCTTTGGCAATAAGCTGTGCAATAGTATGTGCGCTGTCAATAGCGGCTCTTGCATCTAAAAATAAAAGACGTACTCTTCTGGCGAGAATATCTTCAATGGTTTCTGCCATTTCATATCTTATGGCCCAAACTGCTTCTGCTATAGTAAAAGCATGGTCAGGATGGATCTTTTGTGAATATTGAGGATCACTGCTCTGCAATGATTTTATGGCTGGAATATCTGATCCGTATACATACAGATGGCTGGTACGGTCAACCAGTTCTGCTTCCATATTACCATGAATAGACATATTTTCTGTTTGAGAAGGTCCTCCGTTTAGGTGTAGTATCTCTACAGCCTTATCAATAGTATCTTCCGCCATTTTACGGTAAGTGGTCCATTTTCCACCGATGATGGAGACCAATCCAGTATCGGAAGCAATGACTTTGTGGCTGCGGGAAACTTCCTTGGTGCTTTTGCCTCCTTCTTTTGGAGCGGCAAGAGGTCTTAATCCGGCGAACATAGATTTTACATCTTCTCTAGTAGGCTTCTTGGCTAAATATTGTCTGGCTGTATTTAAAACAAAATTAATTTCAGATTCCAAAGCATGGGGTTCAAAGCTCGGGCTTTCCAAAAGCGTATCTGTAGTTCCCACCAATGCCCTGTCATGCCATGGAACAACAAAAAGAACCCTGCCGTCTGATGTTTTAGGGATCATGATGGCATCATCACTTTTCAGGAAAGATTTATCCAATACTAAATGGATACCCTGGCTCGGCACAACAAATTTACCGTGCTTAGGGTTGTTCATATTCAGGATGTCATTCGTGAAGACCCCTGTGGCATTAATGACCGCTTTCGCCCGAAGCTCATACTGCTGGTTTGAAAACTGATCTTCTGCTTTGACTCCGTTTATTTTCCCGGAATCATTTTTCAAAAGGCCGGTTACTTTCATGTAATTAACAGCGCTTCCTCCTTTTTCGATAAGAGTCTGGGTTAAATTGATTGCTAATCTTGCATCATCAAACTGTCCGTCCTGATATACTACACCGCTTGCCAGGTTATGCTGTTCAATGGTTGGCAGCTTTTCGATGGTTTTAGCTTTGCTGATGTATTTTGTTTTTCCAAGGCTTAGCTTACCTGCAAGGAAATCATAGATAGACAATCCTATTTTATAGTAAATACCTCCCCACCAGGTGTAGTTAGGAATAATAAATGACTGGTTTTTGACTACGTGTGCCGCGTTTTGGGCTAAAAGTCCTCTTTCTTTCAGGGCTTCTTTTACAAGTCCTACATCTCCCTGTGCAAGATATCTTACGCCGCCATGCACCAGCTTGGTGCTTCGGCTGGATGTTGCTTTGGCAAAATCGTGCGATTCAAGGAGCAGGGTTTTGAATCCTCTGCTGGTTGCATCCAATGCTGAACCCAATCCGCTGGCTCCACCTCCGATGATGATGAAGTCCCATTCCTGAACACTGGATAATTTATTAATTTCTTCGTTTCGTTTCATAAATGTTTCGTTTATGTTTCGTTTTCAAATGTATAAATTAAAAATGAAACTAAAAAGAAAATAAATGAAATTTTATTGGTCTCGAAAAAAAATGGTATTTTTGATGAAAGAATCAGAATGGAAAAGTTAATACCAAGGCACGATGATATATTAAAGGAACTGGATGAAAAAGGACATGTTCTTGTACAGGATCTGTGTGAGAAGTTCAATGTTTCGTCGGTTACGGTCCGAAAGGATCTGAATTATCTCGAAAGCTTGGGATTGCTTTTCCGAAACCATGGAGGGGCAAGCAAGCATGTACGCTATGCTTACGAAAGGAATGTAGACGAAAAAGAAAACATCAATGTAGAAGCCAAGCAGAATATTGCTAAAGCAGCTTTGCAGCTTATTCAGGAAAATGACTGTGTTATTTTAGCTTCAGGGACTACGATGCATTATTTGGCGAGAATGCTGGTCAACTTTGGACCTCTTACGGTTTTAACCTCTTCTTTAAGGGTGGCTATTGAGCTGTGTAATAATCCTAATATTAATATTATACAGTTGGGCGGCGAAGTCCGGAAAAGTTCGACCTCCATTGTAGGTTCCATTTCTGAAGGGATTCTCAAGCAGTTTTCCTGTAATAAACTTTTTCTTGGAGTGGATGGAATTGACATCGATTTTGGAATCAGTACTTCAAACGCTGCAGAAGCCCATCTGAATCAGCTTATGATAGAATGTTCTGAAAAAGTGGTCATTCTTGGTGATTCTTCGAAGCTGAATAAAAAAGGGTTCGGTAAGATTGCTCCTCTGGATAAGGTTGATTATCTGATCACAGATAATGGTATCTGTGCGGAAGATAAAGTGGCATTGGAAGAAATAGGGGTTACGGTTATTGTAAAATAAGCTTCTTCTAAATTATTTTTTAAAAAATCCAAAATAATTTCACTGAAAATCCATCCGGATTTTTTCAAAATTACCTAATTGATTAAAAATCAAAATATTTTACCTGAAATATTTGTCAGTTATAAAAATATTCATAAATTTGCACACTCCATTTTAGGGGCGTAGTATGCCTATATCAAAAGTAGAAATTGCTTCAGACCTCCTAAAAATGTGGAAATTAGAAAGATAAATTTTATTTAATATAAACAATGTCAGGTATTATTGGTAAAAAAATCGGTATGACGTCTTTGTTTAACGAAGAAGGAAAGAATATTCCTTGTACAGTTATTCAGGCTGGTCCATGCTCGGTTTTACAGGTCAGAACCATAGAAAAGGACGGCTATAAGTCAGTTCAGTTAGGTTTCGATGACAAGAGTGAAAAGAACGTAGGTAAAGCGTTAGCTGGCCATTTCAAAAAGGCTGGTTCTGCTCCAAAAGCTAAGTTGGTAGAATTCTACAGAGAATTCGTAGACGAAGTAAAAGTAGGAGAAGAAGTAAAAGTTGATTTATTCTCTGAAGGAGAGTATGTTGACGTAACAGGAACTTCAAAAGGTAAAGGTTTCCAGGGTGTTGTTAAAAGACATGGCTTTGGAGGTGTAATGCAAGCTACTCATGGTCAGCACAACAGACTTAGAGCTCCAGGTTCTATCGGTGCTGGATCGGATCCTTCAAGAGTATTCAAAGGAATGAGAATGGCGGGTAGAATGGGAGGTAAGCAGGTAACTGTACAAAACCTTCAGGTATTAAAAGTGGATCAAGAACAAAATCTTTTAGTAGTAAAAGGTGCTGTTCCGGGAGCTAAAAATTCTTATGTAATTATCAGAAAATGGAACTAGTAGTATTAAATACATCAGGAAAAGAGACCGGAAGAAAAGTAACTCTAGACGAATCAGTATTCGGAATTGAGCCAAATCAGCACGCGGTTTACTTAGAAGTTAAACAGTACCTTGCAGCACAGAGACAAGGGACTCATAAATCAAAAGAAAGAAGCGAAATTACTGCTTCTACTAAAAAACTTAAGAAGCAAAAAGGATCTGGTTCTGCTAGATATGGTGATATCAAATCTCCAACTTTCAGAGGTGGAGGTAGAGTATTCGGACCAAAACCAAGAGACTACAGATTCAAATTGAATAAAGCTCTTAAGAGATTAGCTAAAAAATCTGTTTTATCTCAGAAAATGAGAGACAACAGCATCAGAGTAATGGAGGATATGAGCTTAAACGCTCCTAAAACTAAAGATTTCATCACTATCCTAAATGCATTGGCATTGAACGATAAGAAATCTCTATTTGTTCTTCCTGAAGCTAACAAGAATGTGTATTTATCTTCAAGAAACTTACCTAAAACTAAAGTAATGAACTTCAACGAAATTAGTTCATATGACTTGATGAATGCAGGTGAGATCGTATTCTTAGAAGGTGCAGTTGAAAAATTCCAGGAAAATTTAAAGAAATAAATCATGTCACTTATTATTAAACCAGTTATCTCAGAAAAGGCTAATTACCTTACAGATTTAAGAGGTTCTTATTCTTTCTTAGTAGATCCTAAGGCTAATAAGATCCAGATTAAAAAAGCTGTTGAAGCAGCTTACGGTGTAAAAGTAGCAGACGTTAACACAATGATTTATGCTCCGAAGGTTTCTTCAAAATACACTAAAAAAGGTCTTCAAGTAGGAAAGACAAACAAATTGAAAAAGGCGGTAATCAAGCTTGTTGAAGGTGACGTTATCGATATTTTTGCTGTAAATTAATTATTAATTATAAATAATAGTAATGTCTGTTAGAAAATTAAAACCTATCACCCCAGGACAGAGATTCAGAATTGTAAACAATTTTGAGGAAATTACTACCAACAAACCAGAGAAATCTCTAACAGTTGGTATTAGTAAGTCAGGTGGACGTAACCAAACTGGTAAAATGACCATGCGTTACACCGGAGGTGGACACAAAAAGAAATACAGAATTATCGACTTCAAAAGAAACAAGCATGATGTTGAAGCAACGGTAAAAACTGTAGAATATGATCCAAACAGAACTGCATTTATTGCTTTATTAGAATACGCAGATGGAGAGAAGAGATACATCATCGCTCCAAACGGTATCAAAGTAGATCAGAAAGTAGTTTCAGGAGAAAGCGTTGAACCAAACGTAGGTAACGCAATGAAATTGAAAAACATTCCATTGGGTACTGTAATTTCTTGTGTTGAAATGAAGCCTGGTCAAGGTGCTATTTTAGCAAGAAGTGCTGGTTCTTCAGCTCAATTAACTTCAAGAGACGGAAAATATGCAATCATCAAATTGCCTTCAGGAGAATCTAGAATGATCCTTACTGAATGTTATGCAATGATTGGATCTGTTTCTAACTCTGATCATCAGTTAACTGTTTCAGGTAAGGCTGGTAGAAGCAGATGGTTAGGTAGAAGACCTAGAACTAGACCGGTAGTAATGAACCCTGTAGATCACCCAATGGGAGGTGGTGAAGGACGTTCTTCTGGAGGTCACCCAAGATCTAGAAACGGTATGCCGGCTAAAGGTTACAAAACCAGAAAGAAAAACAAAGCGTCTAACCGTCATATCATATCTAAAAGAAAATAATTATGGCAAGATCACTTAAAAAAGGACCATTCATTCATCATACTTTAGATAAGAAGGTTCAGACAAACATAGAGTCTGGTAAGAAGACAGTTATTAAAACTTGGTCTAGAGCATCGATGATCTCTCCGGACTTCGTAGGACAAACTATTGCAGTACACAACGGGAAATCTTTTATCCCTGTTTATGTTACAGAAAACATGGTAGGTCACAAGTTAGGCGAATTTTCTCCAACAAGATCTTTCAGAGGTCATGGTGGTAACAAAAATAAAGGAAGCAGATAATCATGGGATCAAGAAAACAAGATAGTTCAATCGCAAGAAAAGAAGCTAACAAAGACGTTGTAAAAGCTTCATTAAATGACTGCCCATCATCTCCAAGAAAAATGAGATTAGTTGCTGATATCATTAGAGGAGAGCAGGTAGATAAAGCTCTTTATATCCTAAAATATTCTAAAAAAGAAGCCTCTAACAAATTAGAGAAATTACTTCTTTCTGCTATGGCAAACTGGCAGACTAAAAATGAAGGTGCTGATATTGAAGAAGCAAACCTTATCATTAAAGAAATCTTCGTGGATAGTGCAAGACAATTGAAGAGACTAAGACCAGCGCCGCAAGGTAGAGGGTATAGAATCAGAAAAAGATCTAACCACGTTACATTAATCTTAGGTAATAAAGAAAATTAATCAAGGTATGGGACAGAAGACAAATCCAATTGGTAACAGATTAGGTATCATCAGAGGATGGGATTCTAACTGGTTTGGCGGAAACGATTATGGAGACAGAATCGCGGAAGACTACAAAATCAGAAGATACCTTGAGGCTAGATTATCTAAAGGTGGTATTTCAAAAATTTATATTGAAAGAACACTAAAATTAGTAACAGTGACAATCACTACTGCTAGACCGGGACTTATCATCGGTAAAGGAGGTCAGGAAGTTGATAAATTGAAAGAAGAATTGAAGAAACTTACAGGTAAGGATATTCAAATCAATATTTTCGAAATCAAAAGACCTGAACTTGATGCAGTATTAGTGGCTGACAGCATCTCTAAGCAGATTGAAAACAGAATTTCTTACAGAAGAGCTGTTAAAATGGCAATGGCCAGTACAATGAGAATGGGTGCTGAAGGTATCAAAGTTCAAATCTCTGGTAGATTGAACGGAGCTGAAATGGCAAGAAGCGAATCTTTCAAAGAAGGAAGAATCCCTTTGTCTACTTTCAGAGCTGATATCGATTATCACTGGGCTGAAGCTCATACTACTTATGGTAGATTAGGAGTGAAAGTTTGGATCATGAAAGGAGAGGTTTACGGTAAGAGAGATCTTTCTCCACTAGTGGGACAACAGAAAAAAGGAGGTCCTTCAGGAGGCGGAAACAGAGGAGACAGAGACAACAGAAGACCTAGAAAAAATAACAATAATAACAATAATAATTAAAAATTTTAGGTTAGAAATTTTGAATTTTAAATTACCGTTACTTTTTTAAAATATAAAAAATCTAAAATCTAAAATCTAAAATCTAAAATTTAGAAATTATGTTACAACCAAAAAGAACCAAATTCCGTAGAGTTCATAAGATGAAGATGAAGGGGATTGCTCAAAGAGGTAATCAACTGGCTTACGGAACTTTTGGAATCAAAGCTATAGAAGGTGCTTGGATTACTGCAAGACAAATCGAAGCTGCTCGTATCGCTGCGACAAGATATATGAAGAGAGAAGGTCAGCTATGGATCAAAATCTTCCCGGATAAACCAATTACTAAAAAACCAGCCGAAGTTCGTATGGGTAAAGGTAAAGGTGCTGTGGAATATTGGGTAGCTGTAGTAAAACCAGGTAAAATTATGTTCGAAATCGGAGGAGTATCTTACGAAATCGCTAAGGAAGCTTTAAGACTTGCTGCACAGAAATTACCGGTAGTTACTAAATTCGTAGTTGCTAACGATTTTGTTAAACCTCTATAATCTTTGATACAATGAAACAAGCTGATATTAAAAATTTAAGCGCGGGTGATATTCAAGCAAAACTTGCTGAATTGAAAACTCAATATTCAAAACTGAAATTGGCTCACAAGATCAGTCCAATTGAAAACCCGATTCAAATCAGAGATTTGAGAAGATCGATCGCTAGACTAAACACTGAGTTAACCACTAAACAACAATAAGATTTTCATACATTATGGAAAGAAACTTAAGAAAAGAAAGAATCGGAATAGTTTCCAGCAATAAAATGGAAAAGACCATTGTTGTAAGTGAGACTACGAGAGTGAAACACCCGATGTACGGTAAATTCGTATTAAAAACGAAAAAATATACTGCACACGACGAAAACAACGAATGCACAGAAGGTGATACAGTTCTTATCCAGGAAACTAGACCTTTGAGCAAGAGCAAGAGATGGAGATTAGTAAGAATCATTGAAAAAGCTAAGTAATAATGTTACAAACAGAATCAAGATTAAAAGTTGCTGATAACACAGGTGCAAAAGAAGTACTAGTTATCAGAGTTCTGGGAGGAACCAGAAGAAGATATGCTTCAGTTGGTGATAAAATCGTTGTTACTATCAAGGATTCTACACCATCAGGAAACGCTAAAAAAGGTCAGGTATCTAAAGCTGTAGTAGTAAGAACTAAAAAAGCAGTGAGAAGAAAAGATGGTTCATACATCAAATTCGAAGACAATGCTTGTGTATTACTAAACGCAGCGGGAGAAATGAGAGGAACACGTGTTTTTGGACCGGTTGCTCGTGAGTTGAGAGACAAAGAATATATGAAAATCATTTCATTAGCTCCTGAAGTACTTTAATTTTTAAAATTTTTAAAAGAAAATGTCAAAGTTAAAAATAAAAAGAGGAGATAACGTCATCATTACTACTGGTAAGAAAGATATCAAAGGTAAGACTGGTGAAGTTATTGAAGTGATCAAGAAAGAAGGAAAAGACCCTAGAGTAATCGTTGCAGGACTTAACATCGTTAAAAAACACGTTAAGCCTTCAGCTTCTAACCCTCAAGGTGGAATTACTGAAAAGGAAGCTTCTATCCATATCTCAAACGTAGCCCTAGTTGGTAAAGACGGAAAAGCTATCAAAATCGGTTATAAAATCGACGGAGATAAGAAAGTAAGAATCGATAGAAAAACGGGTGAAACTTTATAATTTGAATTAACACATGGAATTTATAGCAAGACCCAAAAATATATACAGAGAGAAAATTGTTCCTGCAATGATGGAAGAATTTGGGTACAAATCTGTAATGCAGGTACCTAGATTGGAAAAAATCATCCTGTCTCAAGGATTAGGTGATGCCACTGCAGACAAGAAAATCATTGATTATGCTGTAGAAGAATTAACAATGATTACTGGCCAGAAAGCAGTAGGTACTATCTCTAAGAAAGACGAAGCGGCTTTCAAATTGAGAAAAGGTATGCCTGTAGGTGCTAAGGTAACATTGAGAGCTCATAAAATGTATGAATTCTTAGACAGACTTACTTCTTCTGCTTTACCACGTATCAGAGATTTCTCTGGTATCAAGGCAGACGGGTTCGATGGTAGAGGTAATTACAACTTAGGTATTACTGAGCAGATTATCTTCCCTGAAATCGTAATTGACAAAGTGAAAAAAATCCAGGGGATGGACATCACTTTCGTTACAACTGCGAAAACGGATAAAGAAGCGAAAGCTTTATTAACTCACTTCGGTTTACCATTTAAAAAGAACTAAGAAATGGCTAAAGAATCAATGAAAGCGCGTGAGCGCAAAAGAGAAGCACTAGTTGCTAAATACGCTGACAAAAGAAAAGCTTTAAAAGAAGCCGGTGATTATGAAGGACTTCAGAAATTACCTAAAAATGCTTCTCCTGTAAGATTACACAACAGATGTAAACTAACAGGTAGACCTAGAGGATACATGAGAACGTTTGGTATTTCCAGAGTAACTTTCAGAGAAATGGCAAACAACGGTCTTATCCCGGGAGTAAGAAAAGCCAGTTGGTAATAATTACTAATTAATCGGGACAATTAAGTTGTCTGGATACTAAAGAATAAAAATATCAGACCCAAGATTTTCTGAAGTCTGATATTTTAATCTTCAAGTCCTTTCAATACTGATTGTCTTTAACCAATAATTTAAAATAGAAAAATGGTAACAGATCCAATTTCAGATTTCCTAACAAGAGTAAGGAACGCACAAAGCGCAGGCCACAAAGTGGTGGAAATTCCTGCATCGAAAATCAAAAAGGAGATTACTAAGATCTTATTTGACCAAGGGTATATCTTAAACTACAAGTTTGAAGATAACGCTGTTCAAGGAGTGATCAAAATCGCTTTAAAGTATGACAAGCAAACTAACAAACCGGCTATCAAGTCTATTCAGAGAGCTTCTAGACCAGGTTTAAGACAGTACAAAGGTTCTACTGAACTTCCAAGAGTACTGAACGGTTTGGGTATAGCTGTTATCTCTACTTCTAAAGGAGTAATGACTGACAAGAAGGCTAGAGAAGAAAAAGTAGGCGGTGAAGTAATCTGCTATGTTTATTAATTTTTAATCAGAGGAAAATGTCAAGAATTGGTAAAGCAATTATAACAATTCCAGCTGGAGTTACTGTCACTGAAAATAACGGTGTTGTAACAGTTAAAGGTCCTAAAGGAGAACTTTCTCAGGAGCTTACAGCAGGAATTACTTTAGAACAGAAAGATGGTGAACTTAACGTTAACAGACCATCTGAGTCTAAACAACATAAAGCACTTCACGGTCTATACAGAGCGTTGATCAACAACATGATCACTGGTGTTAATACAGGTTTCGAAAAGAAACTGGAACTAGTAGGGGTAGGATATAGAGCTTCACACACAGGTCAAAAACTTGAGTTAGCTTTAGGATTCTCTCACGGTATCGTATTAGAGCTTCCAAGCGAAGTAAAAGTAGATACATTGACTGAAAAAGGTAAAAACCCAATTATTACTTTAGCGTCTCATGACAACCAACTTCTAGGAATGGTAGCTGCAAAGATCCGTTCTTTCAGAAAGCCTGAGCCTTACAAAGGAAAAGGTGTAAGATTCCTTGGAGAAATTGTTAGACGTAAAGCTGGTAAATCTGCTTAATAAATTATAAGTATTATGGCATTAAGTAAATTAGAAAAAAGAATAAGAATCAAAAGAAGAGTAAGAGGGAAAATCTCTGGATCTTCTGAATTGCCAAGATTATCTGTATATAAAAGTAATAAGGAAATTTACGCTCAGTTAATCGATGATAAAAATGGTACAACTTTAGTTTCCGCTTCTTCAAGAGAGAAAGGTGTTGACGCTAATGGTACTAAGACTGAAGTTTCTGCTGCTGTTGGTAAAGCTATCGCTGCCAAAGCTATCGCTGCAGGAATCGAAAGTATTGTATTTGACAGAAACGGTTTCGTTTACCACGGAAGAGTGAAAGCTCTTGCTGATGGAGCGAGAGAAGGAGGACTTAAATTCTAATCATAAAATTTCGGAAAATATGTTAGGACTAGATAATATAGAAAGAGTAAAACCGGGAGGATTAGAATTAAAAGATCGTCTCGTAGCTGTTAACAGAGTAACAAAAGTAACCAAAGGAGGTAGAGCTTTCGGATTTTCTGCTATCGTTGTAGTAGGAAATGAAGACGGAGTAATCGGTCACGGTCTTGGAAAATCTAAAGAAGTAGCTTCTGCAATTGCTAAAGCTGTTGAAGATGCTAAGAAAAACCTTGTGAAAGTTCCTGTAATGAACCACACAATTCCTCACCAGACTACTGCCAGATACGGTGGTGCAGATATCTTCTTAAGACCTGCTTCTCACGGTACAGGACTTATCGCCGGTGGTGCGGTAAGAGCAGTATTGGAGTCTGCTGGTATTCACGATATCCTTTCAAAATCTAAAGGATCTTCTAACCCTCACAACGTGGTGAAAGCTACTTTCAAAGCGTTATTGGATATCAGAAGACCTGAAGAGATCGCTAGAATGAGAGGAGTTTCTCTAAGTAAAGTGTTTAACGGTTAATATTAGAACAATGGCAACAATCAAAGTAAAGCAAGTAAGAAGCGCTATTGGAAGAACAAAAACCCAAAAGAGAACGCTTGAAGCATTAGGATTTAAGAAACTTCACCAAGTTGTAGAACACGAAGCTACTCCTTCTATCTTAGGAATGATAGCTGCAGTTAGTCATTTACTTGAAGTTCAAAAATAATTTTTAACAAAAGAAATTAAAATGAATTTAAATAACATAAAACCTGCTGCAGGATCTACTTTCAATTCAAAAAGAATTGGTAGAGGTCAGGGTACAGGAAAAGGAGGTACTGCTACGAAAGGTCATAAAGGTCAGAAAGCTAGAGCTGGGTATTCTCAGAAAATCGGTTTCGAAGGTGGACAGATGCCTTTACAAAGGAGATTACCTAAATTCGGTTTCAAAAACGTAAACAGAAAAGAGTTTAGAGGAGTAAACCTTGATACTATCCAAATTTTAATCGAGAACAAATCCATCACTGGAGATATCACGAAAGAAGTTTTAGTTGAAAACGGTTTAGTTTCTAAAAACGAATTAGTGAAAATTATGGGTAGAGGAGAATTGAAATCTGCGGTTTCAATCTCTGCTGACAAGTTCACTAAATCTGCTGAAGAGCTTATTGCTAAAGCAGGTGGAAAAGCAATTACCTTATAATACTTACTAATGAAAGAATTTATACAAACCCTTAAAAATATCTGGAGCCTAAAGGAATTAAGAGATAAAATTCTCTTTACGTTAGGTATTATCCTTGTGTATAGATTCGCATCTTATATCTCGCTTCCCGCAATTAACCTTGCAGAAGTGGGAGATCTCTTAGAGCATTATAAAAATCAAGGCGGTAACAAGCAAGGAGCAGGTCTCCTTGGCTTGCTTTCGTCGTTTACGGGGGGAGCTTTCAGCCACGCTTCCGTAATGGCGTTGGGAATCATGCCTTATATTTCTGCTTCTATTATTGTTCAGTTGATGGGAATGGCTATTCCTTATCTTCAGAAACTTCAGAAGGATGGAGAGTCTGGTAGAAATACATTGAATCAAATTACTAGATGGTTAACGATTGGTGTTTGTCTTGTACAGGCCCCTTCTTATTTAACGTCTATTACTCAATTATTCTTACCGTATGCTCAGTTCTCTTCTGCATATTATGTAGAGCCAAATTCTATCATGTTCTGGTTACCAAGTATTGTTATTTTGGTTGCCGGTTCAGTATTCGCAATGTGGTTAGGTGAGAAAATCACCGACAAAGGTATCGGAAACGGTATTTCCATCCTTATTATGGTGGGGATCCTATCCAGATTACCTGAAGCATTCGTACAGGAAATGGCCGTGCAGAACGGAAAAGGAGGAATGGGATCTATCATGATCCTTATAGAAGTAATATTCTGGATGCTGGTAGTTCTTTTAGCAGTAGTATTATCTGTTGCTGTCAGAAAAATTCCAATTCAGTATGTAAGCAGAGCTCAAGCAAGAGGAGGTGTAAACAGAAATCTTATGCAGGGAGCAAGACAGTGGATCCCATTGAAAGTAAATGCTGCTGGTGTAATGCCGATTATCTTTGCTCAGGCATTGATGTTCGTACCAGGATTATTGACTAAGTTCGATGAGTCCAATACCTTTCTTGCAGGTTTCAAGAATGTTTTTAGCTGGCAGTACAACGTATTGTTCGCGCTATTAATTATTATCTTCTCATTCTTCTATACTGCAATTACAATTCCGGTAAACCAAATGGCTGATGATTTGAAGAGAAATGGAGGTTTAGTACCGAAAGTAAGACCCGGTAAAGAAACAGCTGATTATTTAGATGATATTTTATCAAAAATTACCTTGCCAGGTGCAATATTTTTGTCTATCTTTGCAGTCCTTCCAGCAATAGTGCATGGAAGCTTTGTTCAGACAGATGCGTTCGCCCTATTTTTCGGGGGAACATCACTATTGATTATGGTTGGAGTTATTTTAGATACCGTTCAACAGATTAATACATATCTGCTGAACCATCATTATGATGGCTTAATGCAGTCTAAATTGTCAAGAACGACTGGATATTAATTTATGGCAAAACAAAAACATATTGAACAAGACGGCGTTATCACTGAAGCACTTTCGAACGCCCAGTTCCGTGTAGAGCTGGAGAATGGGCATATACTTATCGCTCATATTTCCGGTAAAATGAGAATGCATTATATTAAACTTTTACCTGGAGACAAGGTAAAACTAGAAATGTCTCCCTATGATTTATCTAAAGGGAGAATCACATTTAGATATTAATACAAACGCCAAATGGAATGTATGTTCCATTTGGCTCTTGTTGAAAATGAATACTATCAAAATGAAATCGCAAGATTCCATTGGTCAGTAAAAAAAATAAATATTTCAAATGAAAGTTAGAGCATCAATTAAAAAAAGAAGTGCTGATTGCAAAATCGTACGCAGAAAAGGTGTACTGTTCGTAATCAACAAGAAGAACCCAAAATTTAAACAAAGACAAGGCTAACATTAAATTATGGCGAGAATTGCAGGTATTGATTTACCAAAAAACAAAAGAGGTGTTATCGGTTTAACTTACATCTACGGAGTTGGAAGAAGTACTTCTTCCGAAATCCTTAAAGCTGCCGGTATCAGCGAAGACAAGAAAGTCAACGAATGGAATGACGATGAATTGGCTGCAATCAGAACATATATCTCTGAAAACGTAAAAGTAGAAGGAGAATTAAGATCTGAAGTGCAATTGAACATCAAGAGATTGATGGACATAGGATGCCAACGAGGAATACGTCACAGACTAGGACTACCTTTAAGAGGCCAGAGAACGAAAAACAACTCTAGAACCCGTAAAGGAAAGAGAAAAACAGTTGCTAACAAGAAAAAAGCAAGTAAATAATCGTTAGGAATTATGGCAAAACAAACTAAAGTAGTTAAAAAAAGAAAAGTAAAAGTTGAAGCTATTGGTGAAGCGCACATTCAGGCTTCTTTCAATAACATCATCATTTCTTTAACAAATAAAAGCGGAGAAGTTATCTCTTGGGCTTCTGCCGGTAAAATGGGTTTCAGAGGTTCTAAAAAGAATACTCCATTTGCTGCTCAAATGGCGGCTGAAAATTGCTCTAATGTTGCTCACGAAGCTGGACTAAGAAGAGTAAAGGTGTATGTGAAAGGTCCTGGTGCAGGTAGAGAATCTGCAATCAGAACTATCCACAATTCAGGTATTGAAGTTAGCGAAATCATTGATGTGACTCCTATGCCGCACAATGGATGTAGACCACCGAAAAGAAGAAGAGTTTAATTTTTAGAATTTACCCATTATGGCAAGATATATTGGACCTAAAACTAAGATTGCTAGAAAGTTTGGTGCTGCAATCTACGGAGATGACAAAAACTTCGAAAGAAGAAAAAACCAACCGCCAGGACAACACGGTCCTAACAAAAGAAGAGGTGCTAAAAAATCTGAATATGCAATTCAGCTGGCTGAAAAGCAAAAAGCTAAATATACTTACGGTATTTTAGAAAAGCAGTTTGCTAACTTATTTGAAAAAGCACACAGAAGTAAAGGTGTAACAGGTGAAGTTCTATTACAGCTTTGTGAATCAAGATTGGATAACGTAGTATTCAGATTAGGTTTTGCTAAAACAAGATCTGCTGCTAGACAGTTAACTTCTCACAGACACATCACTGTGAATGGGGAAATCCTTAACATTCCTTCTTATTTAGTAAAAGCAGGTGATGTGATCGCTGTAAGAGAGAAATCTAAATCTCTTGAGGTTGTTACTGATTCATTAGCTTCTAAAGCTAATTATGAGTGGTTACAATTCAACGATGAGAAGAAAGAAGGTACTTTCGTTTCTGCTCCTGAAAGAATCCAGATTCCGGAGGACATCAAGGAACAGCTTATCGTCGAACTTTACTCTAAATAATTTTTTAATCAAATTTTTGCTCAACCCAATAATATGGCAATTTTACAATTCATAAAACCCGATAAAGTAATTTTACTTAACTCTGATGAATTTAAAGGTCAATTCGAATTCAGACCATTAGAACCAGGTTTCGGGCTTACAATCGGTAATGCTTTGAGAAGAGTGTTGCTTTCTTCTCTGGAAGGATATGCTATTTCATCTATCAAAATAGAAGGTGTAGAGCACGAATTTTCAACTATTCCAGGAGTAATCGAAGACGTTACCGAAATTATTCTTAACCTTAAGCAGGTAAGATTAAAAGCTTCAGCAGAAGGCCAGGCCAACGAGCAGGTAATTGCTAAAGTTTCAGGTCAAACAGTTATTACTGCTGGTGATTTAGGGAAGTCTATCAACGGATTTGAGGTGCTGAACCCGGATCTTTTGATCTGCAACCTAAACAGTGATGTAACTTTCGAAATTACTTTCAATATAGAAAAAGGAAGAGGGTATGTTCCTTCAGAACAGAATAAGTCAAACAATGCACCGGTAGGTACTATTGCTATTGACTCTATTTTCACGCCAATTAAGAAAGTACAATACAGCATTGAAAATTATCGTGTAGAGCAAAAAACAGACTACGAAAAACTTGTATTAGATATAGAAACTGATGGTTCCATCAGTCCTCAAAATGCTTTAACTGAAGCTTCTAAGATATTAATTTATCACTTCATGTTGTTCTCTGATGAGAGAATCACCCTTGAAACAGAAGCTGTGAAAGCATCTATCCAATATGACGAAGAAACACTTCATACAAGACAATTACTTAAGTCTAAATTAGCAGATATGGATCTTTCTGTAAGAGCCCTTAACTGTCTGAAAGCAGCTGAAGTAGAAACTCTTGGAGAACTGGTTTCTTACAGTAAGTCTGATTTGATGAAATTCAGAAATTTTGGTAAAAAATCTTTGACAGAACTAGAAGAATTAGTGCATTCAAAAGGTCTTAACTTCGGTTTCGACGTTGCAAAATATAAGTTAGACGCTGATAAATAATTAATAATGAGACACGGTAAAAAATTCAATCACTTAGGAAGAACAGCTTCTCATAGAAGTGCTTTACTTTCTAATATGGCTTGTTCTCTAATTGAGCATAAAAGAATCAACACTACTGTAGCTAAAGCAAAAGCTTTAAGAGTATATGTTGAACCTCTATTAACAAAGGCAAAAGAAGATACTACACACAATAGAAGAATTGTTTTTTCATATCTTCAAAGTAAAGAAGCGGTTACTGAACTTTTCAGATCAGTAGCTCCTAAAATCGCAGAAAGAAACGGCGGGTATACAAGAATCATCAAGACTGGTTTCAGACAAGGTGATGCTGCTGACATGGCTCTTATCGAGCTTGTTGATTTCAACGAACTTTACAATCCTAATGCTGAGGAGAAAAAAGCTACAAGAAGAAGCAGAAGATCTGCAACTGCAAAAAAAGCTGAAGCTGTAGTAGCTGAAGCTCCAAAAGCAGAAGAGAAAGTTGAAGAGCCTAAGGCTGAAGCAGCTGACTCTGCAGAAGAGAAAACTGAAGAATAATATTCATTCAGATATAATTGAAAAGCCATCCAGAATCTGGATGGCTTTTTTATTGGCCGGCTTTTGCGAAGAACCGTAAATTTTACTTCACCAATGAAGTGAGTTCAGAATTCACTATTGACAATTCAGTATTCACATTCACCATTATTTTTAAAATTCCGGTTCCGAAATTTATCCCGATTAAATTTTCGTTCTCTTCAATTCAATCACATTCTTTCCTTGTTCCAGATGAAGACTATCACCTTTTACCCTGGCAGTCATATCATCTTTTTTGTAGATAGCCTCACCGTCTTTTGTGTCTGTTTTTGGTAATGTAAATGTCTTTTTGTTGCTGGTGATCGCTACATTACTTTCCTTGGGATCATTTTTGAATACTACTTTTACTAATGTTCCGTCCGTAGCCTTGTAAACGAAATCTGTTTTCTCTGTCTTCTGACCGTTCACTTCAGTTGTTGATGAACTTTGGGTTACGGAATCAATTTTTCCATTGTTGTCGGTGATCACCGTTTCTGAACTGTCAGTTTTGATTACGCTTTTGTTTCCGCTTTCACTTTTCTTGCAGCTGGTGAATAATAATGCCACAGCTGAAGCTGCTATTAAAAGGCTTTTTCTCATGATATTTATTTTTTAATGTGTAGGGTTAATTGTTTTTCTATTGTAATAGAAATTTTAACTAAATTTAATAGAAACAAAAAACAAACCAATAACCCTGAACTCAAGTCACTAAATTACACAAAAGTGTAATTGTTTCCGCCTTGTTTTCTTACGAGATTTGTTTTAAACAAAAAACAATGAGCATTTCTATCGCCATAGTAGAAGACGAAAAGAACTACAACAACGCGTTGAAGAAGGTCATCAATTACCAGAAGGATATGCAGGTAACTGCCCAGTTCTTTAATGGAAAGGAAGCCCTGCAAAATCTTCCCGCTATTTCTCCGGATGTTGTTATGATGGATATCCAGCTGCAGGATATGCTGGGTATTGAAATCATTGAAAAGCTCAGAAAAGAAATGACAAAGACACAGTTCATCATGTGTACCAGTTTTGAAGATGATGAAAAGATCTTTAATTCATTAAAAGCAGGAGCTATGGGATATCTCATCAAAGGGGAAAGCATGGACAAGATCCTTTCTTCCATCCGTGATGTATATAATGGCGGTGCACCCATGAGCCTGTCCATCGCCCGGAGAGTTTTGAGCCATTTTGAAAAAAAACTTCCCGAAATTAAAGATTACGATGACCTCACAGAACGTGAAAAAGAAATTCTCGGGCTCCTTTCTCAGGGACTCCTTTACAAAGAAATTGCCGACAGAAAGTTCATCAGTATAGACACTGTAAAAAAACATGTAGGAAATATCTACAGGAAGCTGCACGTAAGCAATAAAGTAGAAGCAATAAATAAATTTAACCATTTTAAAAACTAAGAGACATGAGAACAATTAAACTATTGAGAATTATTTATCTGATAACTTTAATGTTGTTTTTGATAAGCTGCAGGAAGGATAAGACCGGAGCAATAAAGAATGGCGCTTTGGACCGGGCGGAACATAAAGCTAATGCTGCTCCTGTTGATTCTAATGGAGACAGTATCTATATAAAGAAATATGATTATTTAAGCTTATATACTATATTAACAACAATACCGGATACGGATGTAGATAAGTATTATGGGAAGTATTCAACTACATATAAACCACATCTAGGATTGGGAAAAAAATATCCATATTCTTTTGATATAGCTCCAAGTGTAGGAGAGGAAATGAAAAAGATGGTGAAAAATAATGACTCGATACGGCTAATCCTTACCACAAGAGAAAATCATTTGGAAATTCTTTTTGCCGACTCAAATAATAATAAATACATTATTACAGAAGATGCTATCAAGCAGGTTGATGAGAAAGCATTTAAAGAAATGGATAATGTCTTTAAAACCGGTATTTATGATGAAATGACAAAAGCTAAGACAAGTTTGGTAGACTCCGAACATTCAGGTGATAAAACGTATGGCAATACTACTGAAATATTAATACCATATGCTGACTTTAGCCAATATGAGCCAACAAAACATACTTTATCTTTTTTACCAGGGGTATTAACGAATAACACCGTTAACAGTAAAAATAAAAGTAAAATGCACCATTTAACATTAATCATGTGCTTGATGGAATTAAGTCCTACCAAAGCTCTTAGAAATCCTCCAATAGTTTTTTCTGATGACTTTTGCTTAAAGCCGCCAGGCTGTTAAATATGTATATATTCTATTTAATTCTGACCTTTCTTTGTCTTGCTTTTTCAGTTATAAATAAAGAAGCAAGACAAAGATTCCTGTATTTATATTTTTTGATTGTTTTTTTATCAGAAATTCTGATATTCATGGGAATATTTGATGGTGGCATTTATAAGTACACTAAGATTTTTTATATTCTTTTTTTTATATTTTATTTTAAGGAACTTTTTACATTACATTATAATAGATATATTCTTTTATTGATAGTCATTAGCTGCCTGCTTATAAAAAATAGTATTGGAGATGAAAATTTATTGCCGGTAATACAAAGTTTTGTCTATGTTTTTCTTAGCTTGGAATGGATGATGTGGCAAATTAAAAACCCTAATGAAATTTCGATCTACAATAAACAGAAATTCTGGTTTTGTACCGGACTTTTATTGTGGAGTACTGTTTTTTTAATGCGAATAATCCCGTCATTATTTTTTGCCGAAAAAGACAGTGTTTTTTTTCAAGGTATAAATTATTTTTATCAGGGAATTACTATTTTCTGCTATGTATTATTCCTTAGAGGTATTTTTTGCAGAAAATAAGCGTTCAGCATTTAATTAAGATAGAAATGAATGATTTGGATAGAATAAAACTCACTTACATTATTGCAGTTATTGTAATAATGCTATTCATTGCTTTCATTATTTTCGTTGTTTTAATGTATAATAAAAAACAGCTTTTGTACCTTAAAGAACAGCAGCTTAAAGAAGCAGAACACCAAAATCAGCTTCTTCAAAAGGAGCTTGAAAAGCAAAAATCCATAGAACAGGAGCGGGAACGTATTTCCCATGATATGCACGACGATCTCGGAGCCGGGATTTCAGCATTGAAACTTCAGGCAGAATTCCTCAAACAGAAAGCGGAAGACGGAGATCTGCAGAATGATATCGATGAACTGCTGAAAACCTCAGAAGAAATGAATCTTTCCATGCGCGAAATGCTCTGGAGCCTGAACTCAGGAAATGATACTCTGGGAAGTTTTATAGATTATTCCATACAATATACCGGCAACTTTCTGAAAAGAACAAAAATTAAACTTATGTCAGAAAGCGAAGATATCATATCAGAAACGCCTATTTCCACAGAACTGAGGCGGAATATGTTTTTATGCTTAAAAGAGGCTCTGAATAACGCTTATAAACATAGCCAGTCCGATCAGCTGAAACTTTCCTTTGTTCAAAAAGATAAAGAATTCATCATGAAAATCTCTGATAACGGAGTCGGGATCATTCATGAAAATACGGAGGGAAACGGGCTGAGGAACATGAAACGGCGGATGCAGGAACAGAACGGCGAATGTCAGATTTTGTCTGAAGGATCAGGGACACAGATACTTTTTAGAACTACAGTATAAACCCCGGAAAATATTTTATACAGTTACGCCTTCAAAAAAGCAAAAAAATATTTCCTTACGGCACAAAGAAAAGACATTACCAGGCAAGTAAAATCTTATTTAAATGGAAAATTAAACCATAATTCTTCAATGTCATAAAAAACACTGGAGAATTTTTATGTATTGCTAAATATTAAAGCTTACTTTTTTCATCAGGTTAGTTTTTTCATTAAATTTGTGATCAAGTATAATTTTAATAATAAACAACTTGAAGCTTTTGCGGATGGTTTAAAACTAAACAATATGAGTGCAATTTCTTTCATAGAAGCGAGACAAATTTTGGATTCCAGAGGTAATCCTACCATTGAAGTAGATGTATTTACGGAAAGCGGGGCCATGGGGCGTGCTGCAGTACCTTCCGGAGCATCTACGGGTGAACATGAAGCAGTGGAATTACGTGACGGTGGTTCAGATTATATGGGTAAGGGAGTCCTGAAAGCTGTTGAAAATGTAAAAGAAGTAATTGCAGAAAACTTAATCGGACAGCCGGTTTTTGAGCAGAACTTTATTGATCAGATTATGATCGATCTTGACGGAACTCCAAACAAGGGAAACCTTGGAGCCAATGCAATTTTAGGAGTTTCTTTAGCCGTAGCCAGAGCTGCTGCCGCTGAATTAAGAATACCTTTATACAAATATGTAGGCGGTGTTAATGCCAATACACTTCCTGTTCCGATGATGAATGTCATCAATGGAGGATCACACTCCGATGCTCCTATCGCATTCCAGGAATTTATGGTAATGCCGGTAAAAGCAGACTCTTTCTCTCACGCTTTGAGAAAAGGAACTGAAATTTTCCACAACCTGAAATCCATTCTTCATTCAAGAGGTCTTTCTACAGCAGTAGGGGACGAAGGAGGTTTTGCACCTACGTTCAAAGGAACTGAAGATGCTTTGGATACATTACTTCAGGCTATCGAAAAAGCAGGTTATAAGCCAGGTGACGACATCATGTTAGCACTTGACTGCGCCGCTTCAGAATTTTATAAAGACGGAATTTACGACTATAGAAAATTCCAGACTCCGGATGCCGCTCAGTTCTCCAGCAGCGAGCAGGTTTCTTACCTTGCTGAATTAGCAGCTAAATATCCTATCATCTCCATCGAAGACGGAATGCAGGAAAACGACTGGGAAGGATGGAAAATGCTTACCGATAAGATCGGGGACAGAGTACAGCTGGTAGGTGACGATTTATTCGTAACCAACGTAGAAAGATTGTCAAGAGGAGTAAAAGAAGGTATTGCCAACTCAATCCTTGTAAAAGTAAACCAGATCGGTTCTCTTTCCGAAACAATGGATGCTGTACAAATGGCTCAGAATAACAAATTCACTTCAGTAATGTCTCACAGATCAGGAGAAACTGAAGATTCCACAATTGCTGATTTGGCAGTAGCTATGAACTGCGGACAGATCAAAACAGGATCTGCTTCAAGATCAGACAGAATGGCGAAGTATAATCAGCTTTTAAGAATTGAAGAAGCATTGGGCGATACGGCTTTTTTCCCAGGTTTAGACGCATTTAAAATTAAAAGATAATTGAATTTATAAATAACGGCAAGCGATAATTTTTGTTTGCCGTATTTTGTAATAAGTAGTATATTTAAAAAAAAATAAATAAATGTCAGACAACAAAGTAATATTGAATTATGACGGTAATTCATATGAATATCCAATTGTGGATAGTACTATCGGAGACAGAGGAATTGATATTTCAAAATTAAGAGACCAGACAGGTTTAATCACTCTGGATTTAGGGTACAAAAATACAGGAGCTACCATTAGCGACATCACTTACTTAGACGGAGATAAAGGAGAATTATTCTACAGAGGTTATCCAATCGAGCAGATTGCTGAGAAATCTAACTTTTCAGAGGTAATGTACCTTTTATTACATGGTGAATTACCTACTCAGGACCAATTTGTTTCCTTCAACAATAATATTAAAAAATATAACTTTATAGCAGATGAAATGAAAAAGATCATTGATGTTTTTCCTCGTTCTGCTCACCCTATGGGAGTTTTATCTTCTTTAACTTCCGCTTTGACAGCTTTTAATCCTAAAGCCGTTAACGTAAACTCTAAAGAAGAAATGGACCACGCCGCAGAACTGATGATTGCTAAATTCTCTCACCTTTGCGCATGGACCTACAGAAAAACTCAGGGTCTTCCGCTTAACCACGGAGACAACAGCCTGAACTATGTAGAAAACTTCTACAAAATGGCATTCAGATTACCTAACGAAGAATTTGAAGTAAATCCGGTAATTGTTGATGCGCTTGATAAATTATTAATCCTTCACGCTGACCACGAGCAAAACTGCTCCACTTCTACAGTAAGAATGGTAGGTTCCGCTCATACAGGTCTTTTCGCTTCTATTTCTGCAGGTGTTTCTGCACTTTGGGGACCACTTCACGGTGGTGCTAACCAGGCGGTTATTGAAATGCTTGAGCTGATCGACAAAGATGGTGGCGATGTTAATAAGTGGGTAGCGAAAGCAAAAGATAAAAATGACAGCTTCCGTCTAATGGGCTTTGGACACAGAGTATATAAAAACTTTGATCCAAGAGCGAAAATCATTAAAAAAGCTGCTGATGACATCCTTAATGCATTAGGTATCCAGGATAAAGCTCTTGACATTGCAATGCAGTTAGAAAAAGTAGCCCTTGAAGATGAGTACTTCGTAGAAAGAAAACTATATCCGAATGTAGACTTCTATTCAGGTATTATCTACAGAGCATTGGGAATCCCTACAGAAATGTTCACCGTAATGTTTGCATTAGGAAGACTTCCGGGATGGATTTCTCAGTGGAAAGAAATGAGACTGAAAGGGGACCCTATCGGAAGACCGAGACAGGTTTACCAGGGTGCTCAAAAAAGAGATTACATCGATATTACAAACAGATAAACCTCTGTTTTTATCATAAACAAAATCCCAAAGCTTGCTTTGGGATTTTTTATTTTAAGGAGTTGCATTTTTTATAAAATTGGGATGGATAATTTTATTAAATTTACCTTCATAAAGTAATCACTTTCAATTGGTTTGGTTTAAACAGCAATGAAAGGACTTTATTAAAAAAAAATCAATACGATGACTTTCGGACAGCAGATGTTATTTTTCTTCAGTGCGGTAGGGGCCTTTAATGGGTTGCTGCTCGGAATCTATCTTCTGTTTGTCAAAAAACTTAAAAACATTCCGGATTTCTTTTTAGGCCTGATTTTATTGACTTTAAGCATCAGAGTCGGGATTTCGGTTTGCATCTATTTCTATCCGGACTGGCCGCGAATCATTCCGCACCTCGGGATGTCGGCGCTGTTTTTCACAGGGCCGGCCTTATATTATTACATCAGATCATCATTCCAGAGAGAAGAATTTGATTTAAAGCAATGCAGATCATTTTTCGGAGTGTTAACATTGGTTCTTGGAGGTGTCGGGTTGCTGTATTTGTTCTTTCCGGTTACATGGGACAAATATTTCGGAACCTTTATTTATACAGTTTGGTCAGTGTTTGTCCTGCTTGCGGTGTATCAGTATTATACTTTTACACGACAGGCGGTGAGAAATCCCAATAAATTTATTCTTCCGGTACTCATTAGCAATGTGATCATTTTCCTGGCGTATCAGTTAATTTCTACAGGATGGGTACAGGTGTATTGTGCGGGCGGAAGTCTGGTATTTTCATTTGTGCTGTACGCGAATTTTTTAATTCTCTTCAGTAAAAAGAATAATGAAGATCCTACAAAAGAGACTCCTAAATACACCAATAAAAAGATTTCAGAAGAACTTGCAGACAGTTTTGTTTCAAAACTTGAACGGCTGATGAATTCAGAAGAATTATACAAAAATCCAAACCTGAAATTAAGCGATCTGGCAGCAAAGATGAACATGTCTGCCCATCAGCTTTCCCAATTGCTGAATGACAATCTCGGTAAAAGCTTTTCAACATACATCAATGAATACAGGATCAGCGAAGCCTGTCAGAAAATAGAAAGCGGTTCCTTCCTCAAGATCGAAGAGATTGGCTATGAAGTAGGGTTTAATTCTAAATCTACCTTCTTTTCTACATTCAAAAAAATTAAAAATACTACACCGCTTTTGTACAAGCAGTCGCAAATCCCTTCTGAAGCCAGGTTTCAGAGTTCAGAATTATAATTTCGTACTGCGGAATTTAAACTTCAAAACCTTATTTTTTCAGTAGCCTGCTACTTTTGATTTCATAAAATTAAAATTTATGAATATCAGATTATGGTTTTTTCTGTTGCTACTATTCCTTTCCTTCTTTGGAAAAGCTCAGGAAACAATACGGGGAAAAATTTTGGATTCAGAAACCAGGACCGCGGTTTCTCAGGCTGAAGTTTCTATGTTAAATAAATCAGACCGGAGCATCATTCAAAAAGTTCAGACGGATTCCTCAGGTTTTTTCCAGCTGGATAATATAGTTCCTGATGCTTACTTTGTAGTCCGGAAAAATAAATATGAAACAAAAGAATTTAATGCTGTAGAAGATCTTTCTTTGATCGAATTGAAGCCTGCTCCTGAAAATATTTCTGAAATAGTGATCCGTTCAGCGACCAGAAATATCAGGCTCAATGACGGAAACGTAGTAATGAGTGTTTCCGGAAATAAAGATTTCAAAACCTCTGCGAATCTTCTTGAGGTTTTAAGAAAGACACCGGGCGTATCCATAGACCAGGAAGGCGGCATTTTTATTGGCGGAAGAATTACTCCTGCCATATTTATTGACGGGAAACCAGTTACCATGAGCAGCCAGGAACTGCAGGCCTATCTTCGTTCGTTACCGCCGGAAATGGTAGAATCTGTTGAAGTGAATGCCAATCCTTCTTCCAAATTTGATGCAGAGTTTAAAGGAATTATCGATATCAGGCTGAAAAGAAACGGAAACCTTGGCTGGAAAGGAAATTATAGCGGAAATACCTATGCCAATAAGTTCAGTTACAGGGAAAACTCTTTAAACCTTTCTTATAATACAGAAAAGACAGCATACAGCTTGCAGACCAGTTATAATAACGGGATTTCTACCTATCGCTATAATGCACTACAGAAACTTGCCAATACCAATGTCATGCGAACCAATACGTACCAGGAGGATGAGGGAAAGGTGTATGGCATTCAGACCGGGGCAGATTTCAGGATCAACGATAAGAACAGATTAGGCATCAGTTTAAGAGGGAATTTCAGAACCAGTGACAGGATTCGCTTGGGTTCGCTGTATACCACCAATAAAGAAGATTCACAGCTGATCTTTAACACCGAAAGTGAAAACCCAACAGATTATACTCAGGAAAATTATGGGATAACTGCGGATTATTCGTTTCAAAATAAAAATTTTAAACTGAATTTTTTAGGCAACTATCTTTCCGTCAAAAATAGGCAGAAGGATGATTTTATCAATAAAGATAAACCTACCTCTCAACTCTTATCCTACTGGAAGTCTGACCTGCTTAATAAAATTGATATCCAGACCGCGCAAATCGATATTTCTCAAAAGATAGGGAATGCAGACCTGGAGGCGGGAATGAAATACAGCCATTCCGATACCCATAATAATATCCGATATGATACCCTGTCTGTAAATGACCGTTTTATCTTTGATCCGGAGCGCAGCAATATGTTTTCATACAAAGAGAAAATATGGGCAGGTTATATTTCATACAGGCAGAAGTTTGGAAAGCTTCAGGTGAATGCAGGACTGAGGTTTGAAAATACGCAGAGTATTTCGGATGCTGTTACAAAAGATTCTGTAGTCTCAAGAAATTATCTCGAATGGCTGCCGTCTTTCAGTACAACCTATATGTTCAGTAAATTCAGTGAACTATCACTTTCGTATAGCAGAAAAATAACGCGACCTGTATTTTCCCAGCTTAATCCGTTCCGTGTTTATTTCAGCCCGCTGAATTACTGGATCGGGAATCCTTATCTCCAGCCGTCTTTCACCAGCCAGATCAAACTTACGTATCGTTATAAAAATTGGGTAACCAGCTTTATAGCGGGAAAGGAAAAAGATGTAATGACCCGCTACCCCCTTTACAATCCCAAAACCAATGTCCTGGAATATCTTGGGACCAATCTTCCATACCGAAATTTTGCCTCTGTCGAAACCAGTTTTCCCGTTAAAATGACAAAATGGTGGACCATTACCAGCCAGATCGCCGGATACTATAACGATGAGTTCAGACCGTACCTGGGAGAGGTATTTGCTTTGAAAGTGTATAATTATGAAATACGGGTAAACCAGGTTTTTACCTTGCCTAAAGGATATACCGTTAATCTCTTTGCAAATTATGAATCCAGAACCGGAAACAGCCTGTACATTATCAAGCCAAGATATACAGTTGACCTGTCTGTGCAGAAATCATGGTTTGATAATATGTTGAATACAAAAATCAGCTACAACAATATTTTTGATTCTTATGATCAGCGTCTTGAATTCAGGCATAAACAGATTATGGACAACCGTTTTACACATTGGTGGGATACCAGCCGCCTGATCCTTTCTATAGGATATAGCTTCGGAAGCTCAAAATATCAAGCCAAAGAACTTCAGAAAACAGAAGAAGAAAATAGAGCAAGATAAAAAGAAAACCTGCTTATCAAAAGCAGGTTTGTTATTTTTAATTATGGACAAACACAGTTACCACACGTCCAAATGGTACAGTTTCCGTTGTCGTCCCACTCACAGCAGTATCTGGGTCTGTTTATCCCTCCTCCTGTAATTAATTTCTGCTCGTTTCTTCCTAATTTTTGTGCATTTTTAAGCACCGGGTTTTTCTTGTTCATGATCTTGATTTTTTTGATGTTAATAGTTAAGTTTTAATTTTATAACTCCATTGAAATTATATCACTAAGATATGAATTTATTTTATAAAATATCTTATTTTTTATTTCTTATGTAGATGAAAAATAGTCAGTTGTAGATTTATTATGGCATTAAATTTAATGTGATGCCTTGAAAAGTAAACCCAATAAGAATGAAATATAAAGGTATATTCTTGAAGATAGCCATCAATAAGATCAAATTTGATGCATAAAACAAATCAAAAGTTTTCCAGATAGAGACCTTTACTTATATTTGTAGTATTGCATAAATCTTTATGAAACTAAACATTAAAAACGAAACGGGCAGGCTGAAATCAGTTGTTCTAGGACAGCCTAATTCAATGGGACCTGTTCCCACACTGGAGGAAAGTTATGATGCCAAGTCATATTACTCCATCGAACACAATATGTATCCTAAAGAAGAGGATATTATCAGCGAAATGAATGCTTTTGAAGCCGTATTGAAAAAATATGATGTGGAAGTACTTCGCCCAAGCATTATCAAAGATTATAACCAGGTTTTCGCAAGAGATGTGGCTTTTGTGATTGACGATAAAATGATTATCTCAAACGTGATCGCTGACAGAGCCGACGAGCAGGACGCTTACAAGAAAGTTTTTGAAAAAGTAGCGTGGAGAAAGATCATCAATCTTCCGGAAACTGCCCATATAGAAGGTGGTGATGTTATTGTCTGGGACGATTTTCTTTTTATAGGAACATGTTTCAGCGAAGATTACAGAAACTATAAAACAGCAAGAACCAACGAATATGCTATTGAAATTCTGAAAGAATATTTTCCCAAGAAAAGAATCATTGACCTGGAATTAAAGAAAAATGATAAAGTTCCCTTTGAAGGGATTTTGCACCTGGACTGCACATTCAATCCGGTTGGAAAAGATAAATGTCTTATCTATAAAAAAGGATTTGTAGACGAAAGCGATTACCGCCTGATCATTGATATTTTCGGAGAGGAAAACTGTTTCCATCTCAATGATGAAGAAATGTTTGAAATGTTCCCTAATATTTTCTCAATTTCTCCGGATGTTGTTGTATCAGACAAAACATTCACAAGAATGAACAATCATCTAAGAAACGAGTGGGGAATGACCGTAGAAGAAATTCCTTACCGAGAGATCTCCAAAATGGGTGGACTTTTACGTTGCTCTACAATGCCATTAGTGAGAGAGTAGATTGCTGCGAAGATTAGACGATTTACTGATAGTTAATTTCTGAATCTTTTAATCTTTCAATCTTTAATTTTTTAAATCTAAAACAATGCAAACAACAGATACAGTATTAATGATAGAGCCGATTGCATTCGGCTATAACGCAGAGACCGCAGAAAACAATTACTTTCAGGTAGAACAGAAAGGGTCTGATATTCAGTCTAAAGCTTTGGCAGAATTCAACACTTTTGTTGGAAAACTGAGAAGCAAAGGCGTGAATGTGATCACTATAAAAGATACCTTGGATCCACATACTCCGGACTCTATTTTTCCGAATAACTGGGTAAGCTTCCATAACGATGGAAAAGTAGTCTTATACCCGATGTTTGCTTCCAACAGAAGGGTGGAAAGAAGAGAGGATATTATTGAAAGCATCCAAAACCAGGGATTTGAGGTAGCTGAAATTGATGACTGGTCATTTCCTGAAACCCAGGGACACTTCCTGGAAGGAACCGGAAGTATGATCTTTGATCACGATAATAAAATCGCCTATGGCTCGGTTTCTCTAAGACTTGACGAAAATTTATTCAGAGAATTCTGTGAAAAGTACGGCTTTACACCCATCGTTTTCCATTCTTACCAGACTGTAGGAACGGAGAGGCTTCCAATTTACCATACCAATGTTATGATGTGTGTGGCAGATCAATTTGTAGTGATCTGTCTTGACTGCATCGATGATGAACTGGAAAGAGAAAAGGTAATTGAAACGATCAAAAATTCAGGAAAAGAAATTGTAGAAATTTCAGAAGAGCAGATGCAGCAGTTTGCAGGAAATATGCTTCAGGTTCAGAATAAAGACGGGCAGAAGTTTTTGGTAATGAGCCAGACCGCCTATCAGTCCTTAACACCTGAACAGGTGGCTGCCATAGAAAAATACTGTGAGATCATCTATTCAGATCTGAATACCATCGAAGTGAATGGAGGAGGAAGTGCAAGATGTATGCTTGCTGAGGTTTTCCTTCCGAAAAAATAACAGTTTTAATAAGATTTTATTTAAATATTCTTCCGGCTTGTTTCAGGGCCGGAATTTTTTTGATCGGTTTCATTCTTTCAATTTGAGACAAAAGACAAAAAAGTTACCTAAATTTGTTCTTTAAGCAAAAAACTATGAAGATACAGCAGTACTTTTTATCATTCGCTGTTTTGTTGGGAATATTTGTTGGTGCCCAGCAGAAAACATTCTGTAACCCGATTAACATTGATTATGGCTATACGCCGTTCGAAGCTTTTTCAAAACAGGGAAAACACCGTGCTACCGCCGATCCGGTGATCGTTAATTTCAAAAATAAGTTATTCCTTTTTTCTACCAACCAGGAGGGATACTGGTACAGTGATGATATGCTGGACTGGAAGTTTGTGAAAAGAAAATTTCTGAGAGACAATAAATATATTCATGACCTGAATGCTCCGGCAGTTTGGGCAATGAAAGATACCCTTTACGTTTATGGATCTACCTGGGAACAGGATTTCCCGATCTGGAAAAGTACCAATCCTACCAAAGACGACTGGAAAATTGCGGTGGATACTTTAAAAGTGGGGGCCTGGGATCCCGCATTCCATTATGATGAGGACAAAAATAAGCTGTACCTCTACTGGGGATCCAGCAATGAATGGCCACTTCTGGGAACCGAAGTGAAGGTTAAAAATCTGCAGTCGGAAGGCTTTGTAAAACCTATTATAAAGCTGAAGCCTGAAGATCACGGTTGGGAAAGGTTTGGGGAATATAATGACAATGTTTTCCTTCAGCCTTTTGTGGAGGGCGCATGGATGACCAGGCACAACGGAAAATATTATATGCAGTACGGAGCTCCGGCCACAGAATTCAGCGGATATTCTGATGGAGTTTATGTCAGCAAGAATCCTCTGGAAGGTTTTGAATACCAACAGCACAATCCTTTTTCCTATAAACCCGGAGGTTTTGCAAGAGGAGCAGGACACGGAGCTACTTTTGAAGACAATTACAAAAACTGGTGGCATGTATCAACGATCTTTATTTCCACTAAAAATAATTTTGAAAGAAGGCTGGGAATCTGGCCGGCAGGATTTGACAAGGATGATGTAATGTACACCAATACCGCTTACGGAGATTACCCTACTTATCTTCCGCAATATGCCCAGGGAAAGGATTTTTCAAAAGGTCTTTTTGCGGGCTGGATGCTGCTCAATTATAACAAACCTGTTCAGGTTTCCTCTACTTTGGGAGGTTATCAGCCGAATGCAGCGGTAGATGAAGATATTAAGACCTACTGGAGTGCAAAAACAGGCAATTCCGGAGAGTGGTTCCAGACAGACCTTGGCGAGGTATCAACAATCAATGCGATCCAGATCAATTATGCGGATCAGGATGTCGAATTTTTAGGGAAAACGCTTGGAAAAATGCATCAATATAAGATCTACGGATCAAATGACGGAAAGAAATGGAATGTTGTTGTAGATAAAAGTAAAAATATCAAGGATGTTCCCCACGATTATGTAGAGCTTGAAAAACCTGTAAGGGCAAGGTTCCTGAAAATGGAAAATCTTAAAATGCCTACCGGGAAATTTGCTTTGAGCGGTTTCAGGGTATTTGGAAAAGGAGATGGAGAAAAGCCAAAGAAAGTGGAAGGATTTGTCCCTTTAAGAGCGGACCCTAAAAAATACGGTGAAAGGAGAAGCATCTGGATGAAATGGCAGCAAAACCAGGATGCAGACGGATATGTGATCTATTGGGGAAAAACTCCGGATAAATTATACGGAAGCATCATGGTGTATGGAAAGAATGAATATTTCTTCACCGGGGCCGACCGGACCGATTCTTACTATTTCCAAATCGAAGCTTTCAATGCGAACGGAATTTCAGAAAGAACAGAAATCGTAAAATCTGAATAAGTAAAAGCAGACAGTTTCAATACCAAATCTTAATTATCAAATAAAAAAAATCTGTAATATCAGCTGAATCTGCGAGAAATTTTTTAACGCAAAGATTTATTTTATTCCGTTAGATTTCAGAGCAAAGAAGAATCAATTTTTCAAATTGATTGATGAAGCTTACTTAAAATAATATTATATATAAACGCTTTGAGGTTATCAAAGCGTTTATTTTTTATCAATCTTTTTCAGGAAAGCATCAATTTTACCGATCAGGAATTGATCGTTCGGAGCTTTGTCCCAATCCAGATGGCCGCCGTTGAATTCATACGTTTCGTGCTTAACTTTATTCTGAATCAGGGCAGAATCCAGCTTTTTCATTTGGGATAAAGGAATAACCTGATCTCTGTTTCCATAATAAGAAATAGTAGGTGGAGAAGTTTCACTGATCCAGAAAACAGGATTAGGGATATCCAGATTTGTAATGTCTGTCGGAGTTGGTTTTGAGGAATCAATCATATGTTTTTCAACAAAAGAATAGTCGGAATATTTCCTGAAATCACTGCTGTTTAAATCTGCAGGTCCTACAATATTTACAATTGCCTTTACCTTTGTTCTATGTTTATCGTCAAAAATTCTGTTGTATCCGTATAACATTGATAAATGTGCGCCGGCACTGTTTCCAAGCAAAATAAATTCAGGTTTGAACTTCATTTCTGCAGATTTTTTAACCAATACATCTAAAGCACTGTCAATGTCATTGGTCTGATTGGGAAGAATAAAAGAATGATCAGTTGCCAGCCTGTAATTCATATTGGCAAAAACATGATCAGGAAACTTCTTCATCATTGAAAGCGCAAAAAACGTCAGATTTGATTTGTCACCGCCTCTCCAGCCTCCTCCATGAATCATCACAAAGATTCCTTTTATTGAATCTCTGTTTTTAGGAGTATAAAGATCCATTTTTTGTTCAGCATTATTTCCGTAGGAAACATTTTCCTCTAAATCAAAAGAAGCGTTTTCTCCAAGATTGACGGTTTTTTCTTTACACCCTGTCCAGAGGGAGCAAATTAAAAGAAAGTATAGAAATGTTACAATACTTTTATTCATACTCATAAAGATAGAAAACCCGCCGGAATTTCCGACGGGTCTTACCACAAAAATAATTGAATATGAAGAAAGATGTCTTTATCTTGTTCTGCTCTTGATGGCATCTGATGCGCCCTCTATGTCCCTTACTTTTTTCACTTTCTGATTTCCGAAATTGTAGGTGAGGCTTACCATTAAACTCCTTCTGTACTGGTCGTTTCGGATAAAGTTATAATTTCCGTTAGGCTGATAGTCTTCAATTTCCACGATGTTGGTTCTTAATACATCATTAAGGTTTATGGCAAAAGTCCAGTCGTTCCAGTTTTTCTTGATGCTCAGGTCAAGACTCATCAGGTTTTTCAGCATTCCCAGCTCAATCTGCTGCTTATCAACGAAAAAGTAATTCACTCCCAGAAACCATGTTTTCTTTTTGTCCAAGCGAAGCGTGTTATTGCTGGTTACGATGAAACTTGTCGATTTTACATGATTGGTATATACCAGAGGCTTTCCGTCTTTATCTACAAAGATTTCGCCTGTTGTAGGATCTTCGGATAGAGAACCGTTATTGATATTATGCTGAATTCCTGCATTGAAATTCAATGTTAAATACTGCTTGAAGAAAGTCTTTTGAATTCCAACCATAGCGGACATTTCCTGTCTGTCCCCAAAATTGGTTCTGATATAACGCAGTACAGGCTGCTTGCTTACCTCTCCGGCGATTGTTTTCGTATATCCCTGCAAAGGAACCTGTGTGATCTGATCTTTGAGGTAAGAGTGATTCAGAATCAAGAAATATGAATTTTTATACATATAGGTCAATTCCTGATTGTAAGTAGATGAAGCTTTAACAAAAGGATTGTTTTGGGTATAATTAAATTCAGTAATGTAATTTCTTACCGGGTTCAGTTCCCAGAAGCTTGGCCTTCTCATTCTGCTTGAAAATGAATAAGATATATTGTTCTTATCATTAATCGCATAGTTGAAACTTAAATAAGGCAAGAAATTATTGTAATCTCTTTCAATAACCTGGTGTCTTTGGGATTCTGTAATATTGGTAGGGCTGTCTGCCGTTCCCAAACTTTTGGTAATCTCATATCTGGCTCCTACTTTTCCGGAGAATTTATCGGAGAACTTCTTTTCAAAAGTTAAATAAAGTCCGTAAATATTCTCATCATAGATAAAATGGTTAAGTTCCGGGGAGGTTGTTACTCCGGTCAAATTTCCCTGAGGGTCGTACTTATAATCGTAGGTAAGATTCTTTGTATCGTTATCCGTTTTTGTTTTATTAAAGTTTCCTCCTGCCGAAAACGTGAAATCATTTTTCAATTTCTGGATATAATCCACTGTTCCGGAGAAATTATTAATGATTTGGGGAATGTCCTGAACAATTGTTTTTCCTGTTCTTGAAAAATCATCCCAGTTAGTGATACCGGGAAGCATTGTATTGTTCTTTGAAAACTGGAATCTTTTGTAAATAAGATAGGCAGCGTTTACATTCAGTTTACTTCCGAGAGAATCAAGTTTTAATTCATAGTTTAAATTAACTGAATTATTGTAATTGCGGGCATCTTCCCTGTTTTTTGTTCTTGTATAGCTGGTTTCCAGAATTCCTTTGTCATTAGGCTGAATCAGGGTATTAAAAAGATCAATGGTAGAATTATAGCTTCTGTTGGCCCAGGAATTCCATGATAAGGCCAGATTATTTTTGTCATTAAGCTGATAATCAATATTTAAATAACCGCCGATGTTTTTATTCGGATCATCAATATCACCTACAGATTCATTTTTCAGCTGATCCGTTCCATTCCTTAAAATATAGCTCTGAGGCTGGATATTTTCACCGCCATTCAGATTGGCACTGATTCCTAATTTATCTTTACGGTAATTCACAGAAAAACTGGCCTGGCTGGCATTGTATTTATTCTGGGTATTGGAAAATCGCATGTTTCCGCTGGTACCGTCGCTCATTTTTTTCTTTAAAACGATATTGATGATTCCGTCTGAAGATTCCACCTGAAATTCACTTCCGGGAACAGTAATCACTTCTATTTTCTGAATATTTTCAGCCGGTGTATTTTTCAGAAACTGTACCAGAGATTCAGCATCCATATTCGTTTTTCTGCCGTTGATATAGATCAGCGCATTATTTTTTCCTGCGATCTTTAATGTTTTATCATCCGTTGACGACAGAAGCGGAGTCTGCTTCAATAGATCAAAAGTGGTGTTTCCTTTGGCAACCGGAGATGCTGCAACATCATACACAAAACGGTCGCTCTGTTTTTTAAAGACCTGTTTCGTAAGTGTAATGCCTTCTATGGACTTTGTTTTTACCGTGTCGGATTTTTTTTCCTGCGCAAAAACTACGCTTCCTGAGATAGCTGCTGCCAGTATAATGATCTTGTTCATGATTCTTCTATTTAGATGACGTTGTGATACGGAGTGGGTGTGGTGGTTGTAATTTTTATAAAACTTAAGTTCTTGATTTTATAGCATCGTTGGCCGATTTCATTTCTCTTGCCTTTTTCAGCTTCTGATTTCCGAAGTTGTAGGTCACCCCGATATTCAGGATTCTTGGATATTCGAAATTGACAACATTATTATAGCTTCCGTTAGGCTGTATTCCCTGTATGCTGTTATAGTTTTGGTTAAACAGATCATACACTTCGGCTACAAAGGTCCAGTTGCCCATGATCTTTTTTAAGCTCACATCAAAGCTCTGTCTTACGCCTAATGTTCCGCTTTCAATTTTTACTTTGCTGCCGTAGTAATAATTAACTCCCAGGAACCAGTCTTTATTCGAAGAAAGACGCACCGTATTATTGATATTACCGGATATGTTGAAATTCTTGAAATTGATTACATAAGGTTCAACAACTTCTGTCTGGCCTGCAACCGGAACCGAGGTAGGATCTTCCGTTACCGAGCCTTTATAGATGTTATATCCCAGGTTCACTGAATAATTGGTTGTCCAGATTTCCTGGAACCAGGATTTGTTCATTCCTAAAGTCAGTCCAAACTGTTTGTTGTCCCCATAGTTCGTTCTTATATATCTTAAAAACCTTTTCGTAACAACTACCGTGTTTCCATTTTCATCCTTTTCTGGCCCGGTTACAGTTCCCTGCAGTGGTATTTGGTTGGAAGCATCTTTTACATAATTGAAGCTCAGGTTGGCAAAAAAAGCATTTTTGTACATATAGCTGAGTTCCTGATTGTAAAATTTAGAAGCCAGTACGAAAGGATTGTTCTGTGTATAATTATTAGGTGTAAAATACGTTCTTGATGGATTCAGTTCCCAAAACCTTGGCCTTCTGATCCTGCTCGAAAAACTATAGGTAAGATTATGATCTGAACTGATGGCATAATTTAAATTAAGATAAGGAAGCAGGTTGTTATAATTTCTGTCAAAGCTTGTTTTACCAATAATCTCGCCGCTGCTTCGGGTCATTTCATAACGGGTTCCTATTTTTCCTGATAATTTTTCGCTTAGCTTTCTTTCATACGTAAGATAGGCACCCAGGATTCTTTCTTTATAAATGAAATGATTGGTCTGATTCACATTATTGATGATCACTCCATTTTCAATATCATCCTGTCTTGTGTCATTATCCGTATTCGTGTGGTTATAGCTTAGTCCCATCAGCCATGTACTGCCTTTAGCTGTTTTTTTCAGATAGTCGATGTTCGCGGCATAATTATTAATGATCTGAGGAACCGACTGCTGCAGTGCACTGTATATATTTTTCTTATCAGTATTGAGCGGAAAGCTTTCATTCATACTCATTTTATCCCTGTTGAACCATAAATAAGAAACATTAGAGGTAAGCTTACTTCCGATAGAATCTGTTTTTATTTCATAATTCAGATTGAAAGAATGATTTCTCGTCTGGGCGTTCTCATTGTTAACGGTTCTGTTGACAAGTGTGCCGTTTTGCCAGTTCGTTACATCAAGAATTGAATTGAAACTTTTATTGTATCTCATGTTGTAGGTAAACCCTAAACTGTGATTCTTATTGAGCTCATAATCGATATTCAGACTTCCTCCCACATTCTTATTCGGATCATCATTATATCCCAAAGATTCATTTCTGAAAGTGGAATCCCCATTAGATAGCGTATATCTTTCTCTGTCGGTCCAGCTTCCCACATTGAAGTTTGAATTCACAGACCATTTGTTTTTTCTGAAATTAAATGAAGCACCGGCAGAAGGATTATTGTAGTAAGCCTGCTCATTATTCATCTTCAAGGTTCCGTTGTAGCCGTCGTTTTTTTTCTTTTTCATCACAATATTGATCACCCCCTCATTCGATTCTACCTGAAATTCACTTCCGGGAGTTGTGATTACTTCAATTTTCTGAATATCTTCAGATGGAGTTCCCTTCAGCATTTCGATCAGAGCCTCAGCATCCATATTGGATTTTTTATTGTTGATGTAGATCACCACATCAGATTTTCCCATAATCTTAAGAGATTTTCCGTCAATGCTTGAGATCATCGGAGTTTGTTTCAGAAGATTAAATGTATTAGTTCCCTTTGCAATAGGAGAAGAAGCTACATCATATACGAAACGGTCACTTTGTTTTTTGAAAACCTGCTTCTTGATATTGACAGCTTCAATGTTTTTTACTTTCAGGGTATCCTTTGACTGCTGGGCAGCTGCCAGTCCGCTGAAGAATAAGGCGGCAATTAGAATATGAGTTTTCATGGTCATTATTTTTTTTGTGGTTTAATAGCTTGTATCTGTTATTATTTAACATAGCAAAGATATATAATAAAAATAGTATCATGCAATACAAAGTACTTAAAATATTTTTAATATGAATTTAACATGCTGATTTACAGAGTTAAAAATTTTAAATTAAATTTCAGATACTTTTGAGTTTCTACACAATAAGACAACTGTAACAAGAATTTTGTTACAGCAAAACAGAAAATTTATAAAAAATAATATTATTCCCGGTCGAATCGGGCCAGCTTTTTATCGACCCAAATGGTTGCAAAAGGGAAAAACGCAGCAATTAAAGCGAAGACGCTGTCTTCATCATCCCAGATGTATATTTTTCTGATAGCAGGTAGAAAAATGAGGTAAAGTGTAAAGAATAATCCGTGGATGCTACCAATAGTACTAATATATACAATAGGAAAAATACCTTCCGGATCCATACGTATCCAGGTCATTGCTATGAACAGCAAAAACCACGAAACAGCTTCAGCCAAGCAGATTTGCTTAAACCATTTGATAACTTTTTCCTGAGGATATTTTGAGAAAAATTTTTCGATGAATTCCATATTGTAGGTGTAAAATAAAAGTTTAAAAGCCAAGAACTGATTGTATTAGTATCCTACTAACTTCTAAAGTCCAGCTTCTAATTCTTATTTACAAAATTACTTATAAAAACTGCTTCCGTCCAAATATTCAAAGACTTCCGGCGGAAGCATCGGACGTACATTTTTTCCCTCTTTGATCATATTTCTGATCTCCGTGGCCGAAAGCTCAATAACCGGAGCCTTAATAACAGAAATATTTTCGTGCTGAAGATATTCAGAATCTTTCTTCTCCCCTTCGAAAACCCGTGGATACACAATAATATGGTGATTCTTAATCAAAATATCGGAATTTTTCCATTTATGAAGGCTGTCCAGATTATCTTCCCCCATAATAAGACTGAAAGAATAATCAGGATACTTTTCATGAAGATAGGTAAGCGTATCAATAGTATAACTTGGCTTAGGAAGTGAGAATTCTACATTTGAAGCTCTCATTTTCGGATAGCTTTTTACGGCAAGCTGTACCATATCCAGTCTGTTATGATCTTTCAGTAGAGATTTTTTATCTTTAAAAGGGTTCTGTGGACTTACAACAAACCACAGTTCATCCATGTCGGAATTTTCCAGAATGTAATTTGCCAGAATTAGATGTCCGATATGGATCGGATTGAAAGAACCAAAAAATAAGCCGATTTTTTTCATAGGTGCCAGGGCCTAGGTTTAAGGGATTAGGGATTAGGGATGGATTGTAATTTTGTAATAATAGCGTTGAGCATTTTTGCTATTTCAGATGTTATCTCACTTAATTTTTGAAAATCTTCAAGCCTTAAGTAGTTTAAGTTTCTTGCAATAATGAGCTGCGTCTCCAGCTCTGCACAGCTTCCCCGGGCAATTTTTAAAAATTGGATATAATCCAGGGTTGATCTTCGTGAATGCCCTTCTGCGATATTGGATGGTATAGAAACCGAAGACCGTCGGATCTGGCTGGTAAGAGCATAAATTTCTTCTTTGGGAAAAACTTTGGTGCAGGTATAAATTTCAGTTACAAGATGTACTGATTTTTGCCATACCAATAATTCTTTATAATTCCCCATTATCCCTAATACCTATTTACTGATTCCTAGTCCCTGAATTTTACATCCTTTATATTCAAATAATGGGTTACATTTCCTTTCCAGTGGTTTTCTTCTAAGGTAAAGGCAAGATCAAACTTTTTATTTTTAAAATCTTCCACATATTGCCCAAGCTTAAAGCCTACACATTCTATATTTCTGCCCGTAGATTCCTGCTTAATGTAAAACTTCAGGTGATTGTTGTCTTTGCCCATTGTTTTTACATAACCGGACAGTTTTTGGTCAGTCAGGGTAAGAATAGGTTTCATATTATGAGGACCGAATGGAGCCAGCTTTCTATGGAAATTGATAAATTCTCTATTAATTTCATCCACTTTAATCTCAGAATCAATCGTGATAGAAGGTTCCTGCTGGTGTTCCTGAATCTTTTCAGAAACTATTTTCTCAAATTTTATTTTGAAAGCCTCAAATTTATCCTTTTCCATCGAAAGTCCTGCAGCTGCATGATGCCCGCCGAATTTAAGGAAATATTCAGAGCACATATCAAGTGCCTCATGCACATCAAAATCAGAAACCGATCTCGCAGAAGCCACCATTTCCCCGTTATTGCCGTCAGTAAATACCAGAGTCGGCTTGTAATAAGTCTCAATAAGTCTTGATGCTACAATACCAATCACACCTTTATTCCATTCAGGATGATAAACAATGGTAGAATACTTTGTTTGCTGCTGGGATTCAACAATCTGATTCAACGCAGAAAGCGTGGAATTCATATCAAGCTCGCGTCTTTCGTCATTAAGATCCATAATATCGCTGACGATCTGGTTGGCGTGTTTCAGGTTATCAGAAACCATGAGCTCTACTGCAGCCTTTCCCTGGGAAATTCTTCCTGCAGCATTTATTTTTGGAGCAATTTCAAAAACAATATTTGAAATTTCGAAATGAGAAAGTTTATCTTCAGGAATTAATAATCTTAATCCAAGATTTCTTGTTTTTCTGAGAACTTTTAATCCCATTTTAGCCAAAACCCTGTTTTCTCCGGTCATTGAGACAATATCTGCTGCTATGGAAATAGCCAGAAGATCAGTCAGCTCAAACAATTCGGCTTCAGGGATTTTATAGATGGTATTCAGTCCCTGGCAGAGCTTAAAGCCCACACCACATCCTGAAAGTTCTTTAAAAGGATATCTGCAGTCGTTTCTTTTCGGATCAAGAACAGCTACCGCATTAGGAATTTCTTCACCCGGAAGGTGATGGTCGCAGATAATAAAATCAATCCCCTTGTCCTGGGCATATTGTACCATGTCGGTCGCCTTTATCCCGCAGTCTAGAGCAATGATCAGGGAAAAACCGTTTTCTTTGGCAAAATCAATACCTTCGGTAGAAATTCCGTATCCTTCAGAATTCCTGTCGGGAATATAATAATCTAAATATTTTTTCTCAACAATTTTGCTGAGGTAAAGGTACATCAAAGCAACAGCTGTAGTGCCGTCTACATCGTAATCTCCATAAACCAGTATTTTCTCGCCATTTTCAATTGCAGTTGCGATACGTTCTACAGCTTTTTGCATATCTGCCATTAAAAACGGGCTGTGTATATCGGTGAGGTTGGGTTTAAAGAATTCTCTGGCCTTTTGATAATTGTCAATTCCCCTTAGAACGAGGAGCTTAGATTCAAAAGTACCAAAACCAAGTGACGAACTTAATCTGTCCACAACTTCCTCATCGGGTTCGGGCTTATAAATCCATTTCTGACTCATTTCACAAAAATAAGGAAAAAAAATAGCATTTTGAAATGATTCAGGTTGAACTTAACTGACCGGTTGTTGAAAAAAATATCTATCTTCGCGGTCCAAATTAAAATAATCATGAAAAAAATTACACTCTGCCTTTTATTCTTAGGCGCTATGAATGCTGTATCGGCACAGAAAATTAATCTTGGAAAAGCTGCAGGCGTTGTTTCTAAAGGAGCAAAAGCCCTTACTTTTACCAATGAAGATGCTGTGAAACTGTCAAAAGAATCTGTTGACTGGATGGACAAGAACAATCCTGTCGCAGGACCTAAAGATCCTTATACAGTAAGACTGAACAAACTTTTCGGCAAACACAAATCTCAGGACGGGCTTGCTTTGAACTACAAAGTTTATAAAGTGAAGGATATTAATGCTTTTGCCTGTGCAGACGGAAGCGTTCGGGTATTTTCTTCATTAATGGATATTATGACGGATGATGAATTATTAGCAGTAATCGGGCATGAAATCGGGCACGTAAAGAATCAGGACACCAAAGACGCCATTAAATCTGCTTACCTGAAGGCAGCAGCACTGGATGCGGCATCATCAGCATCAGGAGCTGTAGCAACGTTAAATGATAGTCAGATAGGGCAGATGGCCAATGCTTTTCTGGATGCTTCACACAGCAAAAAACAGGAATCAGAGGCAGATACTTACTCTTATGATTTTATGAAAGCTAATAACTATAACGTAGTAGGAGCGTATTCGGCATTCAAAAAGCTGGCTTTGCTTTCGGAAGGAAGCACTCAGACTGGTTTTCAAAAAATGTTCAACTCTCACCCTGACAGTGAAAAAAGAGCGCAGGCAATTAAGAAGAGAGCTGAGAAGGATGGTTTATGGAAAGATCCGGGAACGATTGCTATTCCTAAAACGAAGCTGACCAAATAATTAATTCAATCTTCATTTAAAATAAAAATTCCTCAAAGTTATCTTTGAGGAATTTTACTTGTATTCAGTTTTAATGTGTCCTAAAAAATTAAGAATACATTTTTTCTCTGATTTCTTTTACTTTTTTGTCTGCAAGATATTCATCGTAAGTCATTTCTCTGTCAATGATTCCTGATGGCGTCAGTTCAATGATTCGGTTACAGACCGTTTGAAGCATTTCGTGGTCATGAGACGCTAATAAAAGGTTTCCTTTGAAGTTGGACAATGAGTTGTTCAAAGTCGTGATACTTTCAAGATCCAGGTGGTTGGTAGGTTCGTCCAATAATAAAACATTGGCTTTCTGAAGCATCATTCTGCTGAACATGCATCTCATTTTTTCACCTCCTGAAAGTACTTTACAGGATTTTAAAGCTTCATCACCAGAGAAAAGCATTCTTCCCAAGAATCCTCTTACAAATTCTTCATGACGCTCTTCATCATTTTTGGTGAATTGTCTTAACCAGTCAACCAGGCTTAAATCTTCCTGGAAGAAATTGGTGTTATCTAAAGGCATGTGAGACTGGTTTGTGGTAACTCCCCAGGCTACTGTTCCTTTATCTGCCTGAACGTTCCCTGCCAGGATCTCAAAAAATTCTGTGATCGCTAAAGAGTTTTTAGACAATACGGCAACTTTATCACCTTTCTTAAGATTTAAATCAATGTTTGAAAATAAAAGTTCTCCGTCTTTTGTTTTCTCAAGTCCTTTTACATCTAGAATCTGATCTCCTGCCTCTCTTTCCATTTCGAAAATAATGGCCGGGTATCTTCTTGAAGAAGGTTTGATATCATCGATGTTCAATTTATCGATCATTTTCTTTCTGGCTGTAGCCTGTTTTGCCTTTGCAACGTTCGAGCTGAATCTTGCGATGAAGTCCTGAAGTTCTTTCTTCTTTTCTTCCGCTTTCTTATTAGCCTGAGCTCTTTGTCTTGTGGCAAGCTGAGAAGCCTGGTACCAGAAAGTATAGTTACCTGTATAAAGGTTAAGTTTTGCATAATCCAAATCTCCGATGTGCGTACAAACCGTATCCAGGAAGTGACGGTCGTGAGAAACAACGATTACCGTGTTTTCATAATCAGCAAGGAAATCTTCCAGCCAAGAGATCGTATCAATGTCAAGGTCATTCGTAGGTTCATCCAGGATCAGTACATCCGGATTTCCAAAAAGAGCCTGAGCCAAAAGAACCTTTACCTTGTCCTTGTTCTCAAGTTCGCTCATCATCTGCCAGTGCATATCATCTTTAATCCCAACATTTGAAAGCATGGTCTGTGCATCAGACTCTGCAGTCCATCCTCCCATTTCATCATATATTACACCAAGCTCACCTGCTTTGATTCCGTCTTCATCAGAAAAGTCTTCTTTAGCATATAAAGAATCCATTTCTTCTTTTATTTCGTATAATTTCTTATTTCCTCTTAAAACAGCCTCAAGAACAGTAAATTGATCATAAGCAAAGTGATCCTGCTCCAAAACTGACATTCTTTTCCCCGGCTCCAAAGATACATGCCCTGTAGTAGGATCCTGCTTTCCTGTTAATATTTTAAGGAATGTAGATTTCCCCGCACCGTTTGCTCCGATAATCCCGTAGCAGTTTCCTTTGGTAAACATAATATTTACCTCGTCAAAAAGAACTCTTTTCCCGAATTGTAAAGATAAGTTAGATACTGTTAACATATAGTTTTGTAAATTTGGCGCAAAATTACGAAAAGAATTTGGGTATTTCGTAATAATGTAATAGTCAAGTTTTTAAATATGGGGTATTTTTTCTATATTTCACTAACGAAATAAATAGAGGGAAGTCCCGAAGGGGCGATTTAATGAAAGATTGAACGAACCCAATCAGTATAATCACGAATTTTTTATAATGAAGATCGAAAAAACAGTAAGCATATTAAACAGACGAGCCCGTTTTGAGTACGAAATCCTTGAAGAATTTGAAGCAGGGATGGTGCTTACGGGTACGGAAATAAAATCTTTACGCTCATCCAAAGCATCCATTACAGAATCTTTCTGTCAGTTTATTGATGGGGAATTATACATTATCAATATGATGATTGATGAGTATAAATTGGGAACTTTTTATAATCACAAAACAAAAAGGGAACGGAAATTGCTGTTGCACAAAAAAGAATTGCAGAAACTTGAAAAAAAGTTAAAGGATGCTGGTAACACAATTATACCTCTTAAGTTATATATCACAGACAAGGGTAAAGCAAAGGTGCTCATTGCGCTTGCTAGAGGGAAAAAACTCTTTGATAAAAGGGAGGCGATAAAAGATAGAGAAAATAAACGTAACCTGGACAGAATATTAAAGAAAAGTTAAAAATCATTCAAAAAACTTTGTATATAAAGAAAAATTATATTTATTTTGCATTATCAATTATTTAATCATTTAATTCTATGAAAAATCTAAAATTAGGAATTTCAGCATTGGCGCTTACTGTTGCCTCTACTGTCTTTGCCCAGACTACCAACAATCCGTGGTTGATCGGAGTTGGTGCTCATGCGGAAAACCATAAGGCACAGAGAAACAACTTTAGTAACACGTTCTCTGCTAATAATTTAACGAAGACGATGTTCAATATGAACAACTTCTCTATTACACCTCCATTATCTAAATTAACAGTTGCTAGAAACATCGGTAAAGGTTTAGTTATCGACTGGCAGACTTCCGTAGGTAATGTAGATAACAAGAGATTCAACATGGGAAAAGAATTTTTCCTAATGACAGGTCTTGGTTTCCAGGCTAAAGCAGCTGGTCTTCTATGGAATGAAGAATCTTGGTTCGATCCATATTTGAGAGTTGGTGCTAACTACCTAAGACATGACTACACTGCTCTTTCTTTCCCTAGATATGATTACAGAGGAGAGCTTATTACTAACGGAGACGGAGGTAACGAAAATGGTAAAGCTAATCACTTTACAGTTTCTACAGGTGCTGGTGCTAACTTCTGGGTAACTAAGAACTTCGGTCTTGGTATTCAAGGAGATTATGTATCAACTCCAGGTGACAAATCTACAGTTGCTAACTTCTGGCAAGCTTCTGCATCGATCTTATTCAGATTCGGTAACAGAGATAGAGATAAGGATGGTATCCTAGACAAAGATGACCTTTGTCCAGATACTCCTGGTTTACCAGAATTCCAAGGATGTCCTGATACTGACGGTGACGGAGTTCCAGATAAAGACGATCAATGTCCAGAAGTAGCTGGTCCAGTTGAAAACAACGGTTGTCCTTGGCCAGATACAGATGGTGACGGTGTTATCGATAAAGATGATGCTTGTCCTACTGTAGCAGGTCCTGCTGAAAACAACGGTTGTCCTTGGCCAGATACTGACAATGACGGAATCTTAGATAAAGATGACGCTTGTCCTACAGTTCCAGGTCTTCCAGAGTACAACGGATGTCCTAAACCTAAGAAACAAACTGCTATTGAAACTACAGAAGCTCTTAAGGGTATCTTCTTTGACTTCAATAAAGCGACTATCAGACCAGAATCTAGCGCTAAACTAGATAATGCTGCTAAAATTATCAAAACTGACGGTGGTAACTACCTAGTTGAAGGTCAAACTGATGCTAAAGGTGCTGCTGAATACAACTTGAAACTTTCTAGACAAAGAGCTGCTTCAGTAGTTTCTGCTTTAGAAGCTAGAGGTGTAGATGCTACAGCTCTTAAATCAATCGGAGTTGGTGAAACTAAAGCTACAGTTTCTGAAAAAGCTTCTGATGCTGAGAGACAAGCTGATAGAAAAGTTATTGTAACTGCTATTGAAGATGCTAACGAGTGGAATGCAATCTCTAAGAAAGATTACGAAGATGCTCCAGTGAAAAAAGCAGTAGCTAAGAAAAAAACTACTAAGAAAAAAGTAGTTAAAAAGAAAAAATAATTAATTTTTCTAAATAATAAATACCTCCAATTTTTTGGGGGTATTTTTTTTTTGTTGACTTTTAGTTAATTTTGTTGAAATTTAAAAATTAAAATGGGAAGAGCATTTGAATATAGAAAAGCTTCTAAAATGGCCAGATGGGATAAAATGGCCAAAACATTCTCTAAGATCGGGAAAGATATTGCACTGGCAGTAAAAGCCGGAGGAACAGATCCTGAAGCCAACCCTGCTTTAAGAAGATGTATCCAGAATGCGAAGGGTGCAAATATGCCCAAAGATAACGTAGAAAGAGCCATCAAAAAAGCGAGTGGTGCTGATGCTGAAAACTACGAAGAAGTTACATACGAAGGATACGGACAGGGTGGCGTTGCTTTCTTTGTTGAATGCACGACCAACAATACAACCAGAACTGTTGCCAATGTAAGGGCAATTTTCAACAAGTTTGATGGTAACCTGGGTAAGAATGGAGAATTAGCATTTATCTTCGACAGAAAAGGAATTTTCAGTCTGGATCTGGCTCAGATTAAAATGAATTGGGACGATTTTGAAATGGAAATGATCGATGGAGGTGCTGAAGATGTAGAAAAAGATGAGGATGAAGTAATGATTACTACAGCATTTGAAGATTTCGGTTCATTGTCACATAAATTAGACGAATTGGGGATCGAAGCAAAAAGTGCAGAACTTCAGAGAATTCCGAACAATACCAAAGAGGTGAATGAAGAGCAGTTCAAGGCCAATATGAAAATGCTTGAGCGTTTTGAAGATGATGATGATGTGCAGAACGTTTATCATAATATGGAAATCACAGATGATCTGATGAACTCACTGTAAAAATAATATAGCATTCATATACAGTTAACTTTCAATTAGTTTCTTTGTATAAAACTATGAAAAGAAACGTTGAGCTAGTTGTCATATCGGATGTTCATTTGGGAACTTATGGATGTAAGGCTAAAGAACTGTTGCGGTATCTGAATTCTATCCAGCCTAAAACGTTAGTTTTAAATGGCGATATCATTGATATCTGGCAGTTTAAAAAGTCTTACTTCCCTAAACCCCATTTGAAAGTGATCAAAAAGATCCTTTCATTGGCTACTAAAAATACACAGGTCTACTATATTACAGGCAACCATGATGAGATGTTCCGCAAGTTTACGGATTTTGAATTAGGAAAATTAAAGGTCTGCAATAAGATCTGTCTTGGTATTGATCAAAAGAAAACCTGGATTTTTCACGGAGATGTTTTTGATGCCTCTGTGCAGCATTCCAAATGGATTGCCAAGCTTGGCGGGAAAGGTTACGATCTCCTGATTGTCATTAATAATATTGTAAACTGGTTTTTAGAGAAAATGGGCAGAGAAAAATATTCATTTTCCAAGAAGATCAAAAATAATGTAAAAAAAGCAGTTAAATATATCGGTGACTTTGAATTGACTGCTTCCGAACTGGCCATTGACAATCATTATGATTATGTGATCTGTGGACATATCCATCAGCCTCAGATCCGTGAAGTCATCACTAAAAAAGGATCATGTACCTATCTTAATTCGGGAGACTGGATCGAAAACCTGTCGGCTCTAGAGTATCATGATAAAGAATGGAAAATATTTTATTATGACGACCATAAAGATTCGCTTAAAGATGACGAAGTAGAAGAAATCCAGGATATGGACAGTTCCGAGCTTCTGAAAATAGTAACTAATTTTTCTTAAATGAAAGTACTGTATGCATTTCAAGGAACAGGGAACGGACATATTGCCAGAGCTCAGGAAATAATTCCCATTCTCAAAAAATATGCTTCAGTTGATACATTGATCAGTGGTCATCAGTCTCAGCTAAAGGCTGATTTTGACGTTAACTTTAAGCATAAGGGCATTTCCCTGCTTTATAACAAAACAGGCGGTTTATCTTATCGTAAAACGTTTACTGAAAATAAATTTCTTGAAGCCGTAAAAACAATCCGGGAATTGGACCTTTCTCAATACGATCTGATCATTAATGATTACGAGCCCCTGACTGGTTGGGCTAGTAAACTGAAGAAGCTTCCAATGATTGAACTGAGTCATCAGGCTTCCATGAGTTTTGCCGAAACACCAAAACCTGAAAAAAAAGATTTTCTGGGTGAACTGATCCTGAAATATTACGTTCCCAGTGAAAGAAAAATAGGTTTTCATTTTGAAAATTACCATCCTCAAATCAAAAAACCGGTAATCAGGCATAAAATTCGAAATCTCAATCCTGACAAAAAAGGATATTATCTTGTTTATCTTCCCAGCTTTGCAGATGAAAATATCATCAGGGTTTTAAAACAGATTCCGGTACAATGGAAAGTATTTTCTAAATACAGAAAAGCACAGGTTAAAATAAAAAATATAGAAGTTTTCCCTATTGATGAGGTTCAGTATCTGAAATACTTTGAAAGCTGCGATGGTATCTTATGTAATGCAGGTTTTGAAACTCCGGCAGAAGCACTTTTCCTGGATAAAAAACTGTTTGTGATTCCTATTCATAACCAATACGAACAGGAATGTAATGCCAGTGCTTTACATCTTATGGGAATCTCCAACTCTAAAGTTCTAAATCTTCAGGAGATTATGGAATGGGTAGCTGCAGATCATCACTTAAAAGTAGATTATCCGGATGATATTGAGGAGATTCTGGTCAATGAAGTTTTAGTTCTTTAAAAAGACATCATCCACATCGCTCATTCTTGTCATTACGGCTCTTGCATAGGAGCAGTGAGGGTATACTTTCCAGCTGTTTTCTCTGGCAAATTTTATCGCTTCCTCTACCAGATATTTTCCCATTCCGCGACCTTCAAATTCAGGATGTACCAATACAAAAGAAATTATAAATTTACTTTCTTCCGGGAAAATAGTATACGTAAGTCTTCCGACTTCTTTTATTTCATTGTTCAGCGTTAGAACGCCACCGTTTCCTGATTTGTTGTTTTCAAATTTCATAATTCAAATCTTTGTTTTAAGGATGCAAAAATTGCACCGACGAATTATTATGAGTGATGAATGATAAGTAATTGGTAATGGTTGATTGTGAACAGTCAATCGTTAATTTACTTCGCAGTCAATTTAACCTGTATGAAAACTAATCATAGTTTTATCATCAATTCGCCAAATAATTTGTTTTCTGCATTTAAAATTGACCATTTACTTGCGAAGCAAAATTGACCATTGATATTTTCATCATCAATTATCCTTTCCCGTATAGTAATTATAGTCCTTGATCACCACATTAATAAACTGTCTCTCCGTCATCTTCTTCGGATCTATTTCCAGTTTTAAAATGCTTTTGATCTTATCAGAAAGTCGGCTGATAATTTGGCGGTCATCTACTTTCAGGGCTTTGGTATAATTATCTTTGATGATCCGCATATCATTATCGCTTAATGCAATGACCTGAGGAAATGAGGGTACATAGTCTTCATGAATATTTTCTAAGATAGTATGGGAAATATTGATAGTATTCTTTAAAGAGATCACGGCAGTGCCGGAAGCTATATCGCCCAGGCGTTGGTTATTTTTAGAAACAATCATGGAGATCAGGCCTACAACACCGGCCGCTGAAGTATCGATCAGTCTGAAAACCCAGCGGATCATATAATCACCAAAGCTCGCCTGGTAACCGTCGATTTTTACTACCCGGATTTTCATCAGCTTTTTCCCGGGAGTCTGTCCTTCCATCAGGCTTTCTAAAACAACGGGATAAATATAAACAGGAAATGTAAGAACAATATAAACCGCTATAACAGACCATTGATCCAGTCCTGCCAATAAATACCCGAGATCAAAAACATTGAAGAAAAGATAGAATACAATAACGACATAAGCAACCTTTATCAAAAGATCGATAATGAAGGCAAGCATTCTTTCTCCAACACTGGCAATATTAAAATTAATATTTACATTTTGTGAGGTATTTATCGCAATTTGAGACATAATTTTTATTATTTTAGCCTTACAATTATGAGAGAAGTTTATTTCATTAAACAAAATAAAGAAAAATGGTTGGGAATTGAACAGGTTATTCAAGGGAAAATAAAAAAAAATCCTGATGACCTGTCTTCGCTGTATATCAACCTGATCAATGATCTTTCATTTGCACAGACCTATTATCCTAAAAGCAATACCACAGTATATCTGAATCATCTGTCTTCACAGATATTCCAGAAGATCTATAAAACCAAAAGGGTAGAAGAGAACAGATTCATCTATTTCTTCAGAACAGAAGTTCCCCTGCTGGTACACCATTACAGAAGATATCTTATGTATGCTTTTCTGTTTTTTATTCTGTTTACCTCAATCGGTGTGCTTTCAGGAGCATATGATAAAGACTTTGCGAATATCATTCTTGGAGAAAATTATGTTAATGAGACCATAGAAAATATTAAAAAAGGAAATGCTGTAGGGGTGTACCAGAGTGGTTCTACCTGGGGAAGCACCATTGGGATCATTTTCAACAACATCGGAGTAGGGGCGAAATTATATATTTATGGCATTGCGGGAGGAGTAGGGACATTATTTGCTCTGCTTTCCAACAGTGTTATGCTGGGATCTTTTCAATATTTTTTCTATGATTACGGTGCTTTGAAAGACAGTGCAAGAGGAATCTGGCTTCACGGTGTTTTCGAGATCTTTGCAATGGTTGTAGAAGCCATGTGCGGACTGATTCTGGGAGCAAGCATTCTGTTCCCGAGAACATTTTCAAGATTCAATTCCTTTAAAAAAGGATTTAAAGATTCTTTTAAGATCTTTCTCAGTACCATTCCGTTTACCATTTGTGCAGGAATTATCGAAGGTTATGTAACAAGACATGCTTTGAAAATGCCGCTGGCGGTAAACCTTGCCATAATAATCAGTTCACTTGCCATTATAGGATTTTACTACTTTGTTTATCCTTCGGTAGTTTATAAAAAAATTAATACTCACACCCATGATGCAATTTTATAAAAAAAGAGAATTTGGAGCTTTCATCAGTGACAGCTTTAATTTTTTCAAAGTATATGGAAAAAACTATTTCAAAAACTATATCCTTATCAACGGGCTGCTGCTAATCTTAACAGTTGCTGTGGTTATTTTTGGCTTTAGAGAAATTTTCGGACAGCTTGTAGGGTCCAATATCAGTGGAGAAAGTTACTATTTTGAAAGGTATTTTTCGGAAAATGCCGGAATGCTGATCATTGCCGGAATACTGGTTTTTATACTTTTTGTCCTTTTGGGAATCGTTAATTATCTGTATCCGGTTTTCTACCTGAAAAGGATTACTGAAGGAGCCCAAAAGATAAAAACAGACGAAATCCTGGGCGATTTTAAACAAAATGGGGGAAGAATTGCTAAAATGTGCATAGGAATGCTCTTTATTGTGCTTCCCATAATGATGATCCTGGTAGGGTTCTCTTATGTATTGATGCTGATTATTATTGGCTTTTTCCTGATGCTGCTTGTTTATCCTACCGCATTCAATGTTTCAGCATTTCTGATGTATGATTATTTTAATACAAAAAGAGGCTTTATAGAAAGCTTGAGTTATTCCATAAGATCTCAGTTTTCTTATCCTAACGGAAACGAAAAATCCCCATACTGGAAATATTGGGGAGCATCCATTATCATGTTCATTATCATGTACATGATAACTTCTGTATTTACATTTATTCCGATGTTCTTTGTTTACGGATCACTTCTGACATCCGCTCCAAATGGAAATTTTGAAGAAAATCCCTTTACAGGAGCAGTAGGAATCATTTTCTTTATATTCTATGGAATTTCAATGCTTGTATCGTTACTCCTTTCCAATCTGATGTATATCAATGCCGGACTGATGTATTATGACAGCAGAACGGATCTTCACCAGAAAGTTGAACTTGAAGAAATAGAAACCATAGGTATTAATGAATAAATTTCTTTTTTTTCTGCTGCTTTTTTTCTCCATTGGTCCTGTTCATGCACAGGATGACCATGAACCTGCAACGGTAGAAGACTATATGGTAGATTCTCTGGGAACCGGGCATTACAGAAATATGCTCCGGGCAGATTCTGTACTCATCAGAAAACCAGTTTCAGAAAACCAGATTTACCCAAAGAAGTTCAAGGAGAATATTCAGTCAAGATATAAAGGAAAAGAATTTGATTATTCGGTTTCGAAGCCAAAAGAATCCTTCTTCCAGAAACTGATGAGGAAAATAGATAAGATCCTGCAAAGTATTTTTGGAGAAACTGTTTTTACCAATTCTGCAAAAATAACCACCATTCTTATCCGTCTTTTTGCAATTATTCTGGTAGGATTTTTACTTTATTTTATCATTAAATATTTAATGGGCAAAGACGGAAACTTTTTCTTCGGCAAAAAAAATAAAAAAGTGGATATTAATGCACAAGAGCTTCACGAGAATATCCATGAGATCAATTTTCCTGAAAGTATTTCAAAATTTGAAAGGGAAGGTGATTACCGTTCAGCGGTTCGTTACCAGTTTCTGTTTACCCTGAAAAAGCTGAGTGATAAAAAGCATATAAACTGGAATCCTGAAAAGACCAATAAAGATTATCTGATGGAGCTTAAAACAGAACATCTGAAAAATGATTTTTCCGGACTGTCTTATATCTTTGATTATGTTTGGTATGGTGAGTTCACCATTGATGAACAGGCTTACCTGAAATTTAAGGATCAATACCAGGCATTTAAACCGTAATTAAACCATTAACCATGAAAAAAACCTTCAAAATATATGCTGTGATATTCATCGTTGTGATGCTTATTCTGGCGTTGCTTGAAGTCAATAAAAAAGAAACAACAGACTGGCGTAAAAATTTTAACATCAACGAAAAATCTCCTTTCGGCCTATTTGTTTTTAATAATGAAGCCAAAGCTTTGTTTAAGAATAACCTAAAGAGGACAGAAGAAACCCCTTACGATTACTATAACCAGAGAAAAAAAGCCCCACATAATATCATTGTCATAGAAAAAGATCTGGATACAGAATCCTGGAAAAAAATTCTGGACCAGGTATCAAACGGTTCAGATGCGATGATTCTGATGAGCCGGATTTCAAAAGATATTTCAGACAGTATTGGCTATCATAGCTCAGATATTTCTTTTGAAGAAGAAAATGTACTGAAACTTACAGATACAAAATATCAGAATGATTTTATTAAATTAGATAAGTTTCCGTCGGGCAGAGGATTTTCATATATTAAACCTAAGGTGGAAGTCCTGGGTAAAACAGTGGAAAAGAACAATTCGGACCAAGCGAATTTTATTAAGACCAGCTTTGGAAAAGGAACGATCTATGTGCACAGTGAACCGCTTTTTCTGACCAATTATTATCTTTTAAAACCTGGAAGCTTAAAATATACACAGGATGTTTTTTCGTATCTTCAGGATAGGGAAACCATCTGGTTTGTGGATAACGACACCAAGGTTTCACGTTTCTTCATGAGATTCGTCTTGTCCAATCCTGCATTGAAGTATGCCTGGTGGATCTTTTTGGGCGGGCTTGTACTGTTTATTTTCTTTAATGCAAAAAGAAAACAGCGGATAGTCCCTGTTTTGGAACCACTGAGAAATACTTCGGTAGATTTTGTAAAAAGCATTGGAAATCTCTATCTTCAGGAAGGAAACTTTCATGATATGATGGCCAAAAAAGCCCAGTATTTTCTGAATAAAATAAGAATGGATCTGCTGATTGATACTCAGAATCTGGATGGTGAATTTGCAAAAAAACTTCATTTAAAAACCGGGAAACCGATAGAAATGATTGATGAAGCTATAGCTTTGATCAGAAAAGGGCAGGATCCTTATGCAAGTGTGATGAAAGAAGACCTTGTGAGAATGAATAAACTTCTTGATGAAATACTTAAATAAATATAACAATCTAGTAATGTAATAATGTAACAAGAGAGTAGAGGATAAGCAGAAATATCGGGTGCTGTATTGTTAAACGGTTACATTGTATATTGAAAAAATATAATTATGGAAAATTTTGAAAACCAGAATGTAGAGAATCAAAACTCTATTAATCTAAATAAAAGTGAAGATCAGTTTCAGTCGCGAATTGATATGATCGAGTTACGCGCCAGTTTAGATAAAGTGAAATCCGAAATAGCCAAAGTTATCGTTGGACAGGAAAGCATGGTCGAGCATCTTATTGCAGCCCTTTTATCCAACGGGCATGTATTGATTGAAGGTGTTCCGGGAGTGGCAAAAACCATTACAGCCAAGCTTCTGGCGAAAACTATTGACGTAGGTTTCAGCAGAATCCAGTTTACGCCCGATCTTATGCCTTCCGATATTCTGGGAACCTCTGTTTTCAGTGTAAAAAACTCTGAATTTGAATTTAAAAAGGGGCCCATCTTTTCCAGTTTTATATTAATTGATGAGATCAACAGATCGCCGGCGAAAACCCAGGCGGCATTGTTTGAGGTAATGGAAGAAAGACAGATCACCATGGACGGGACCCGCTATATCATGGATGAGCCATTCCTGGTAGTGGCTACCCAGAACCCTATAGAGCATGAAGGAACCTACAGGCTTCCCGAAGCCCAGCTGGACCGTTTTCTGTTTAAAATCAATGTGGGATATCCGAATCTTGAACAGGAAATAGCCATTATCAGAAACCAGCACGAAAGTAAAAAAGAAGACAAAACTGAAGGCATCAACCGTGTTATTACTGCTGAGCAGCTGAAAAGCTATCAGCACCTGGTAAAAGAGATCATCGTAGAATCTCAGCTCATGGAATATATTGCCAAAATTATTGTCAATACAAGAGAGAACCAGTTCCTGTATCTGGGAGCTTCTCCAAGGGCTTCACTGGCTCTTCTTACGGCTTCCAAATCTTTCGCTGCACTCAGAGGAAGAGATTTCGTAACACCTGAAGATATTAAAGAGGCAAGCTACGCCGTATTAAGACACAGAGTAATCGTTTCTCCGGAAAGAGAGATGGAAGGCCTTACCGCAGATGAAATCATACGTCAGATTTTAGAAGGAATAGAGATTCCGAGATAGGTTACAGATATTAGGTAGCAGGTTGCAGCTATAGCTACCGGGGAATGAGATTTTAATTATTCAATAAATTTTGTGCAGTATATGGCAAATTTTAAGGAACTTTTAGTTTGGCAGAAATCTATTGATTTTGTTACTATTATATATAAGGTTACAGGATCTTTTCCAAAAGATGAAATGTATGGACTCATTTCACAGATCAAAAGAGCTTCAGTTTCTATACCATCCAATATTGCTGAAGGGAATTCCAGAAGAAGTAAACCTGATTATCTGCAGTTCCTAAAAATAGCCAGAGGAAGCTGTGCTGAAGTGGAGACTCAGTTAATCATTTCTAAAAATCTTAATTATTTAAACGAGCAGGATCATCAAAAATTAAATAACAATATTATAGAGATTTCAAAAATGCTGAATGGCTTAATAAATTCCCTGGACTAAGTTTAACCAACAACCTGCTACCTATGACCAGTTGCCTACCACCTTACACAATATGAAAAACCTATACATCAATACACAATTTTTCTTTTCGCTCATCGGAGTAGGGATAGTGTATGTCCTCGCTTTTTTCTTTCCGGTTCTGATGTGGGCGGCCCATATTCTATTGCTGCTATGTTTTCTAGCGGCAATGGTAGATTATCTTTTACTGTTTAATCAGAAAAATGCTGTGCTTGCTCAAAGAATATTGCCGGAGAAGTTGTCCAACGGGGATGAAAATTTTGTAAAAATCGATATTAAAAATAATTACGGTTTTAAGATCAGCACGAAGATCATTGATGAAATTCCGTTTCAGTTCCAGAAACGGGACTTTTTGATTACAAAAGATATTGAATCAGGTAAGAATACTTATTTTCAGTACAGTCTGGAGCCTAAAGAAAGAGGAGAATACAGTTTCGGAAATCTGAATGTCTATGCTTCTTCACCATTAGGATTTGTTGCCAGAAGATTTAATTTCCAGAAAGATGCTATGCTGCCTGCCTATCCGTCTTTTGTTCATCTCAGGAAATATGAGCTGATGGCACTGCAAAGCGAATTTATGCTGGGAGGAATCAAAAAGATCAGAAAACTGGGACATACCATGGAATTTGAACAGATCAAAGAATATGTTCCCGGAGATGATATCAGAACGATTAACTGGAAAGCTACTTCTAAAACGAACCGCCTGATGGTCAATCAGTTTCAGGATGAAAAATCTCAGCGCATCTTTATTCTGATTGATAAAGGAAGGACAATGAAAATGCCTTTCAATGGGTTGAGCTTGCTGGACTATTCAATCAATGCAGCTATGGCTCTTTCTCACATCATTCTGAAGAAAGGCGACCGGGCCGGAATGATGACCTTCTCTAAAAAGACCGAGAATAAAATTGCGGCCGAAAACAAATCGGGACAGTTGAAAAAGATCTCAGAAGCACTGTATAATATTAAAACCGATTTTTTTGAAAGTGATTTTAATCGTCTGTACCAGGATGTAAAATATTCTCTGAACCAGAGGAGCCTTGTTTTGCTTTTTACCAATTTTGAAACTCTTGACGGATTAAACCGGCAACTGAAATACCTCCGTGGTATTGCCAAAAACCATTTGTTGGTTGTTGTATTTTTTAAAAATTCAGAATTACAGACGCTTATCCATAAAAATCCAGAAAATATGCAGGAAATTTATGATGAGATTATCGCTGAAAAATTTGAATTTGAAAAGAAACTGATTATTCAGGAATTGAGGAAATATGGGATTTACACCGTATACACACTGCCTGAAAACTTAAATATTGACGTTATCAATAAATATTTGGAAATAAAAGCGCGGGGAATTTTATAATTTTGCTTTAATATAAATCTAAAGGCTTCAGTCATTCTGAATGAAGCCGAGGAATCTTTAAAAATTAAAAATGAAAATAACACTCAACAGACTCAACGACGATTTTTTATTTGAATGTACCAATTCCCAGGGGAATTCGATCCTTTTGGACAATACCTCACAGCCGGGAGCTAAAGGCGTTTCTCCTATGGAAAGTGTACTCATGGCCGTAGCCGGATGCAGTGGAATAGATGTGGTGGCTATTCTGAAAAAACAACGTCAGGAAATCACAGGTTTCAGGGCAGAAGTAGAAGGGGAAAGAGTTCCTGTAGAAGATGCAAAGCCATTTAAATCTATCAAAGTGAAATTTCTTTTAGAAGGAAATATTGATCCTAAAAAAGCATTGAAAGCAGCCCAGCTGTCTTTTGAGAAATACTGTTCCGTATCAAAAACTTTAGAACCTAATGTAGAAATCGGGTATGAAGTTTTGGTGAATGGAGAGGTAGTTTAGTTATTTTTAATTGAATATAAAAGCGGCCGGCCCATTTGGGCCGGCCGCTGCATTTTATATTGTTAATCTTGGTTTCATAAGCTTGGCAACCGTTGCAGTCCATCCTGTCTGATGGGAAGCTCCTACACCACGGCCATTGTCTCCATGGAAATATTCAAAGAAAGTAATATAATCCTTAAAATGTTCATCATAATTAAATTTGGCATTGCCTCCGTTGAAAGGCCTCTGCCCGTCTTCATCCTTTAAAAATAAAGAGCATAATCTTTTGCTGATATTCTGGGCGACTTCATCCAGGTTTTTCTTCTCGCCGCTTCCGGTAGGGAATTCTACCTTTAAGCTGTTGCCATAGTAAAAATGGAAACGCTGTAAGCTTTCCACGATCAGGAAGTTGATAGGAAACCAGATAGGGCCTCTCCAGTTGCTATTACCACCGAACATCCGGCTGTCGCTTTCTGCAGGAGTATAATACACTACATTTTCCGTCCCATGAACAGAGAATACAAACGGGTTTTCTTCATACACTTTTGACATGGCGCGGATCCCGTAAGAACTTAGAAATTCGTTTTCATCAAGCATCCTTCTCAAAACCTTTGTCAGCCTGTTTTTGCGTAAAATGCTCATCAGATGTTTTCTTCCCTGTCCTTCCTCATCCCAGTGAGAAACTAGCTTCGTAAGCTCCGGTTTGTTTTTTAATACCCAATCCATTCTTGCCTGGAAATTAGGCATTTTCTCCAGTAATTTATGGTCTACAATTTCCACGGCAAACATCGGGATCAATCCTACGATGCTTCTTAATTTCAAGGAAACACTGTCCCCGTTACCGAGCTGCAGCACATCATAGAAAAATCCATCCTCCTCATTCCATAAACCTTCCTTACCGTCACCCAGATTTTCCATGGCTTCAGCGATATACAGATAATGTTCAAAAAACTTAATCGCCATATCTTCGTAAACCTGGTAGTATTGGGCAAGTTCCATAGCAATCCGCATCATATTAAGAGCGTACATCGCCATCCAGCTTGTTCCGTCGGCCTGTTCAAGGTGTTGTCCGTCTTTCAGTTCCATATTACGGTCAAAAGCACCAATATTATCCAGACCAAGGAAACCTCCTCCAAAAATATTGTTACCGCTTTTATCCTTTCGGTTGACCCACCATGTAAAGTTCAGGAGCAGTTTCTGGAAAACTTTTTCGAGAAATAAAAGATCAGGTTTACCGTTTTGCTTTTCATCAATTTTGAAAACCCGGAAACAGGACCATGCGTGTACCGGTGGATTTACGTCGCTCAGGTTCCATTCATAGGCAGGAAGCTGGCCATTCGGATGCATATACCATTCCTTTGTCAAAAGCAGAAGCTGCCCTTTTGCAAATTCACCGTCAATAATAGAAAAAGGAACGCAGTGAAATGCCAGGTCCCACGTTGCATACCATGGATATTCCCATTTATCAGGCATGGAAATGATATCCTTATTGTGAAGATGATTCCATTCTGTATTTCTTACATACTCATTAAAATTTCTGGGAGCCTTATGATTAGGGTCACCTTTCAGCCATTTCCCTACATTATAGTGATAGAACTGTTTATTCCAGAGAAGTCCTGCAAAAGCCTGACGCTGGACATTCCTTTCGTCTTCATTAGTTGTTTCACTCTGGATGTCATTGTAAAACTCATCTGCTTCGGCAATTCTTGTACTGAAAATTTCGTCAAACTTATCAAAGGGTTCATCCGTTTCGTCAGGGCATAATCTGAAATCAAAAGTTTTGGATTGTCCTGCCCCAATCATTTCATCGATAATGAAGGATGCTTTGGTGCCTCTCTTTTCCGGATTTACCGTATTGCTTCCATAGATGATATGATCATTTATTCCGTCTTTAAAATAGGTGTTTCCCGGATAAGGTGCTCCGTATAATTTCGGAGTATTTGTTTCATTTTCGCAGAAAGCACTTTTAGCAGCCAGATTTCTTGAATAAAGCTTTTTAATCGAAATGCTGTCATGGTTAATATCAATGCATCCGTCATATGACGCATTCATCTGGGCTTTATAAGTATTGTAGCCCCATTTCCAGTTATTTCGGAACCATGCAGTAGGAGCTATAACGATGGGAGCATCCTGCAGGCTCCGGTTATGGATGGTTACCCTTGCAAGAATATCATTGTGGTCTGCTTTACAGTATTCAATGAAAATATCAAAATATTCATCATTATTAAAAATTCCGGTATCAAATAGTTCATATTCAGGTTCCTTTTTGCTTCGTCTTCCGTTTTCGGCAACAAGATCATCATAAGGAAACGGATTGATAGGATATTTATACACCATTTTCATATAGCTGTGGGTAGGTGTATTATCTAAGTAGTAAAAAATTTCTTTGATATCCTCCCCGTGGTTACCCTGAGGATTGCTTAAGCCAAAAAAACGTTCTTTTACGATTTTATCTTTTTTATTCCAGAAGGAAAAGGCAAAACAGAAAATTTGCTTTACATCAGAAATTCCGGCGATCCCTTCTTCCCCCCATCGGTAGGCATAACTTTCTGCATTATTATGGTTGGCGTAATGCCAGGCATTTCCGTTCGGGCTGTAGTCTTCACGTACATTTCCCCATTGCCGGTTACTGACGTATGGACCCCAGTTTTTCCATTTAGAATCTTGTAATCTTTCTTTCTCAACAGTCATATTTCATCACTTTTTCAATACGAAGTTAGTTTTTTTGAAAAATAATTCCAATTCCTCTCACCTGAAGAATTATTAACATAGCCATGAAACGCTTATTATTACAGTGTTTTTAAATATTAAATATTTTTTCTTTTTAATTTTAAAAGAAAAGACTTATCTTTGCAGAGCGTTCATTCAAATATTGAAAATGTTATCAAGAAAGGTTGAGGGATTAGACCCTATGAAACCTTAGCAACCCTTTGTGCAAGCAGAGAAGGTGCTACGTTCTACCAATTTATTTTGGACAGATAACTTACTGAAGTTCTTTTCAGCCATTTCCTGTGGCATTTTCAATTGTATTAAAATAATAGAATTGAAAACAGAACTAAACTATATTAATCTTTCGTATCGTACCCATTCCCAAAAGGAATACAATATCCCGTTGACTTATCAGGTCTTCGGGAAAGACCTGTTTACAGCACCTGTTATACTAGTAAATCATGCCTTAACCGGAAATTCAAATGTTTCCGGAGAAAAAGGATGGTGGAAAAAGCTGATCGGTGAAAATGAGGTTATTGATACGACTCAATATACAGTTCTGTGTTTCAATATTCCCGGAAACGGATATGATCATTTTTTAATTGACGAATACGAAGACTTCACGCCATCAGATATTGCTGAAATATTTCTGAAAGGCCTCGAAGCTTTACACATCAAAAAATTATACGCCATTATCGGAGGTTCTCTCGGAGGAGGGATTGCGTGGGAAATGCTTGCCAAACAACCACAGCTGGCAGAGATTTTTATTCCCATTGCCTGTGATTTTAAAACCCACGACTGGCTTCACGCGCAGTGCCTGGTTCAGAAATTTCTGCTGAATGGAAATGATGAGCCCCTGCAGAAAGCAAGAATCCATGCGATGCTGTGTTACAGAACCCCTCAATCCTTAAATGACAGATTTCAAAACAGATACGACCATAAAAAACAGCGGTTAAAGTCAGAAGACTGGCTGGTTTATCACGGAAATTCACTGAACGAAAGATTTAGTTTAAAATCATATAGGCTCATGAACCATCTGTTGATGAATATTAATACCGAAGAAGAAAAGTTGGAAAAAATCGGTGCCCGGATGCACCTTATCGCAGTGGACACAGATTTGTTTTTCCCTGCTTCGGAAATCCGAATGTGCTTTGAACAGCTGAAAGAGAAAAACAAAGAGGTTTTCTATCATGAAATACAGTCAATTCATGGGCATGATGCCTTCCTAATGGAATACGAACAATTAAATACTATCATAAAAAATATTTTGTAGAATGAGAAATGCCAACGAAATAAAGTTTTTAAGAAACAGATCAATCATCAAGTTTGAAGGAGAAGATTTCCTGGGTGAAATCGGGATCGACGGAAGAATTTTTAAGGCGCTTACTTTGGCGCGCATCAGTGTAGGAGTGATCTCCCAACAGGCCATTGAAAACGGAATATCCATTCTGGTCAATGAAGCCGATGCAGAAAAAGCAGTTACCTGTCTGATCGATGAGTTTGAAGCAGAAAGAAAATCAGGAAAGGTTTCACAGATTTACAGCATCAATAATGTTTCCGTACTTGGATTTGTGGCGGAAGATTTTAATAAAGTTCTAGCAGAATTAGCCAGAAATAATGTCTTTCCACTTCTTCTCAACCAGGTGGCGGCCGAAAAAAGAGTCAATATTGTCGTTACCTCTTCCCAGGATGAGAAAACGAAAAATATCATTGAATCCGAAATTTTCAAAAAGCCTAAAACTGTTCACCTGGCGATCATCGGTCACGGAAACGTTGGAAAAACATTAATAGAGCAGGTGTTACAGTCGTCTGAAGAAATAAGAAGACGTAAAAAGATAGATCTTAAAGTCGTTGCAGTTGCCAATTCAAGAAAAATTGCATTCAATAAAAAAGGTTTCAATGCGGACTGGAATGATGAGGTCTTAACAGCACATCATCCCTCAAATGTTGAAGAGCTGATCAATTTTTCAAAAGAAAATCAGCTGGAAAACCTGATTGTAGTAGACAATACAGCAAGCAAAGATTTTGTAAAAAACTATCATGCACTCGCTGAAAACGGTTTTGACCTGGTTTCGTCCAATAAAATTTTCAATACACTTCCCATAGAGGAATATCGTAAACTAAGATATACGTTGAGTAAAAACAACAGACGCTATCTCTATGAAACTAATGTGGGAGCAGGTTTGCCATTGATTGATACCATAAAATTACTCCATCTTTCAGGAGAAAATATTACCAGAATAAAAGGGGTTTTCTCAGGATCATTAAGCTATATCTTTAATAATTTCTCTGTAAGAAATGATAAATTCTCAACGATTATCGGAGAAGCAATGGAAAAAGGGTATACAGAACCCGATCCGCGTGAAGACCTTTCCGGAAATGATGTGGCAAGAAAACTTCTCATTCTGGCAAGAGAATTAGATCTGATCAATGAATTCCAGGATATCAATATTCAAAATTTAATTCCTGAAAATCTTCTCTCTGTAGATAAAAACGAATTTATCTCAAGGCTGGATGAGCTGAATGAAGAATACCGGAAAATTAAAGAAGGTCAGGAGCCCGGGCATGTGCTTCGTTATGTAGGCGATCTTCATGGTGACCTTCAGAAAGACAAAGGACAGCTCGATGTGAAACTGGTTTCTGTACCCGGCACCTCTGCATTAGGTCAGCTGAAAGGTTCAGATTCTATTTTTGAGATCTATACCGAAAGTTATGGTGAAAACCCAATCGTAATCATGGGAGCCGGAGCCGGAGCCCAGGTAACAGCAAGAGGAGTTTTCGGAGATATTTTAAGAGTAAGTGAAACGAAATAATAATTTAATATAACAATTTAACAATGTACTAATTTACCAATGATCCTATTGTTACATTGTTAAACTGATACATTGCTACATTTTAAAACTATATGGAGAATTTTGAAACATCAGCGATAAGAACACAAACTGAAAGAACGCAGTTTGACGAACATACCACACCATTATATCTTACATCCAGCTTTATATTTCAGGATGCAGAAGATATGAGAGCAAGCTTTGCTGAAGAAAAGCCTAAAAACTTATACAGCCGTTTTTCAAACCCGAACGTGACAGAATTCACGGATAAAATTGTAATAATGGAAGGTGCAGAGGCCGGATATGCGTTTGCAACGGGAATGGCTGCCATTTACTCAACATTTGCGGCTTTATTAGATGCAGGCGATCATATCGTCAGCTGCCAGTCGGTGTTCGGATCTACACATACCTTGTTTACAAAATATTTCCCGAAATGGAATATTGAAACCACTTACTTTAAAGCTGGAGATGCGGAAAATGTAGAGCAGTATATTAAGCCCAATACAAAGATTCTGTACCTGGAAACGCCTACCAATCCGGCTATTGAGATTCTGGATCTTGAGTTTTTCGGACAGATTGTGAAGAAGCATAACCTGATCTTTATTGTAGATAACTGTTTTGCAACACCATATCTGCAGCAGCCCATTAAATATGGTGCAGACATTGTTGTACATTCTGCAACGAAACTTATTGACGGTCAGGGAAGAGTATTAGGTGGAGTAGCCGTAGGAAAAGCCGATCTGATCAGAGAGATTTATCTTTTTGCAAGAAATACAGGACCTGCAATGTCGCCTTTCAACGCTTGGGTATTATCAAAAAGTCTTGAAACATTGGCTATCCGTGTTGAAAAGCATTGTGAAAATGCCTTAAAAGTAGCTGAATTTTTAGAAAATCACCCCAATGTAGAGCTTGTAAAATATCCTTTCCTAAAATCCCACCCTAGTTATGAAATTGCTAAAAAACAGATGAAATTGGGCGGAAATATCGTAGCTTTTGAAATTAAAGGAGGAATAGAAGGGGGAAGAAACTTCCTGGATAAAATAAAACTGTGTTCACTTTCTGCCAATTTAGGAGATACAAGAACCATCGTAACTCATCCCGCATCAACTACTCATTCAAAACTGACCGATGAGGAAAGAAATGAAGTAGGTATTACCGCAGGCTTGGTACGCTGTTCCGTAGGCCTTGAACATGTAGATGATGTGATAGCGGATCTGAAGCAGGCCTTAGATTAACTCAACGGGTACTGGCTTTACCTGCGACAGGATGAAAGTTCTATTAATAACAATTAGCGATCAAAAGATAATTTAAAAATGAAAAATTCAGAACAACTATACCAGGCAATATCCGAGAGAATATTAATTCTTGACGGAGCTATGGGAACCATGCTTCAGCGTTACAAGTTTGAAGAAGAAGATTACCGTGGAGAACGTTTCAAAGACTGGGAACATCCGGTAAAAGGAAATAATGATCTGCTTTCTTTGACCCAGCCTCAGGCGATTGAAGAAGTTCATAAAAAATACCTGGAGGCGGGAGCAGACATTATAGAAACCAATACATTCTCCGGTACCACTATTGCAATGGCAGATTATCATATGGAAGATCTGGTGTACGATCTGAACTATGAGTCAGCAAAAATTGCCAGAAAAGCATGTGATGAATTTACAGCTAAAAACCCCAAGAAACCCAGGTTTGTTGCCGGTTCCATAGGACCTACCAACAGAACGGCAAGCTTAAGTCCGGATGTCAATGATCCGGGCTACAGAGCAATTACTTTTGAAGAACTAAGACTAGCCTACAAACAACAGTGTGAAGCTTTGCTTGATGGTGGTTCGGATATTCTTCTGGTAGAAACCATCTTCGATACACTGAATGCAAAAGCAGCTCTTTTTGCTATTGATGAGATTCAGGAAGAAAGAAATATAAAAATTCCCATTATGGTTTCAGGGACCATCACAGATGCTTCAGGAAGAACTTTAAGCGGACAGACTGCAGAGGCATTCCTGATCTCAGTATCACATCTCAACTTACTGAGTGTAGGTTTCAACTGTGCGCTTGGTGCCGATCAGCTGACACCGTATCTGGAAACATTAGCCCATAATTCAGAATTTTATGTTTCGGCCTATCCGAATGCCGGCCTTCCGAATGCTTTTGGAAAATATGATGAGACACCGGAAGATATGGCAAGACAGATCAAAGAATATGTAGAGAAAGGATTGATCAATATCATAGGCGGATGCTGCGGAACAACGCCGGATCACATCAGGGCTATTGCAGATCTGGTAGCAGAATATGCTCCAAGAAAATTGAAAAAATTTGTCTGATTTAATAGATTTTTTTAATTAAAATATGGAGTAAGTGCTTGATTATAAATGTTATCTTTAAGTAAGTCACAAAATTTAACATTATGGAAAAGCCAAGTTACTTGAAAAATTCAGAGGATATAAGACTTTTTAATGAACTAAGAAAAAAAGTGAATCAGCGTTTAGAACAAATTCCCGAAAACAGGGATGTTTATATTCAGATCAAAGCAGTTATCCTGCCTTTGGTCTATTTTGCGTTGTATTTCTTTGCTTTATTTAATGCCGATAAACCCTGGATATATATCGGAAGCTTTGTTTTAATGGGAATTTCCTTGGTGCTGATTTATTTAAACCTGATCCATGAAGCAGCTCACAATAACATTTATAAAAGTAAAAGACTGAACTCGATGGTACTGCATATTTTTGACTTTGTAGGAGCCAATTCATACATCTGGAAAAAAAGACATATTGCCAGCCATCATGCCTACCCGAATGTGGACGGATGGGATACGGATATTGAGCAGAGCGGTCTGCTTTTAATTATTCCGTGGGTTAAGGCCAAAGGGATTCAGAAATATCAACACAGATTTTTCTTCATGGTGTATCCTCTTTACCTTTTCAACTGGATGTTTATCAGGGATTTCAGAGACTTTTTTGATAAAGAAAGAGTGATTTTAAAGACACAGGGTGCAATTCCCTTTATTGAAAAAATAAAAATGGTTATTTACAAACTGTTCTATTTCTTTTATCAGATTATAGTGCCTATCCTGTTCTTTAAAGTATCCATAGGCCTGGCTCTGGGAGCATGGGGTCTTCAGATCATTGCGGCGAGCATTTTTGCATTGTTTGTATTATTGCCTTTGCATCCGCTTCCTGATAATGCTTTTCCAAAACTGGATACAAAAAACGGGCTTCCGTTCAGCTGGCTCCGTCACCAGTTTGAAGTAACCAATGATTTAAAAGAAAATAACTGGCTGGTGAGAAATATTTTAGGAAATTTTAATTTTCATGTGGCCCATCATCTTTTTCCGAATTACAGCTATATGTATTATAACGAGATCACAGAAGAGATCGAAGAATTTGCAAAAGAACACGGCTTGGAATATAAAAGATTTCCAATTTTTACTGCTTTAGGCAAGCATGTAGACCTGCTGCGGCAGAATGCAAACAATGCCTATTATATTTTAGAAGAATAAAAATTAATGAAATATTTAAGATTATCGGGCCTTGAGCCTCTTATTATAACGCCGGAAAGTAATTTTATCAATGTTGGTGAGAGAACCAATGTTGCCGGTTCCAAAAAATTTTTAAGACTGATCAAAGAGGAGAAATTCTCTGAAGCACTCGATATTGCGCGCCATCAGGTTGAAGGGGGCGCACAGATCCTTGATGTCAATTTCGATGACGGATTGATCGATGGAAAAGCTTCCATGATCAAATTTCTGAATTTAATTGCTTCAGAACCGGATATATCGAGAATTCCCATTATGATAGACTCTTCGAAATGGGAGATTCTGGAAGCAGGGCTTCAGGTGGCGCAGGGTAAATGCGTTGTCAATTCCATCAGCCTCAAGGGTGGAGAAGAAGAATTTATCAAGCAGGCTAAAGCGGTCAAAAGATACGGTGCTGCTGTTATCGTAATGGCATTTGACGAAACAGGTCAGGCAGACAATTATGATCGCAGACTTGAGATTTCAAAACGGTCGTATGATATCCTGGTTAATCAGGTTGGCTTCCCTGCCGAAGACATTATTTTTGATCTGAATATTTTCCCTGTGGCAACCGGAATGGAAGAGCACAGAAGGAATGCCATTGATTTCATCGAAGCCACAAGATGGGTAAGACAGAATCTTCCTTATGCCTCCGTGAGTGGTGGTGTGAGTAATGTTTCGTTTTCGTTCCGTGGAAATGATACCGTAAGAGAAGCCATGCACTCCGTATTCCTTTATCATGCCATTCAGGCTGGGATGAATATCGGGATTGTGAACCCTTCCATGCTGGAAGTGTATGATGAGATCAATAAAGAACTCCTGGAGCTTGTAGAAGACGTAATCCTTGATAAAAGGGAGGATGCTACAGAAAGGCTTCTGGAGTATTCTGAAAAGAATAAATCTGTTAAAAAAGAGATAGTAGAAGAACTTGAATGGCGGACTAGGCCTCTGCAGGAGAGAATTACGCATTCTTTGGTAAAAGGAATTGACCGTTTTATCGAAGAAGATGTGGAAGAAGCCAGAAAACAGGCCGCAAAGCCACTGCATGTTATTGAAATTAATCTTATGACCGGAATGGGCGTTGTAGGAGATCTCTTTGGAAGCGGGAAAATGTTCCTGCCTCAGGTGGTAAAATCGGCAAGGGTAATGAAAAGAGCAGTAGCTTATCTTCAGCCTTTTATTGAAGCGGAAAAAGACGGCACAAGACCGGCTAACGGAAAAATCTTGATGGCAACGGTAAAAGGCGATGTTCATGATATTGGAAAAAATATTGTGAGTGTGGTATTGGGCTGTAATAATTATGAAATCGTTGATCTTGGAGTAATGGTTCCAGCTGAAAAAATTATTCAGGCTGCCATAGAGCATAAGGTTGATGTTATCGGATTAAGCGGACTGATTACACCAAGTCTGGATGAGATGGTATACATTGCCTCAGAATTGGAAAGACAAAATCTTAATTTCCCTCTGTTGATCGGCGGTGCAACCACTTCGAAAGCCCATACCGCTGTGAAAATCGATTTAAAATATAAAAATGCGGTAGTTCACGTTAATGATGCCTCGAGGGCGGTAAACGTAGTAAGTTCCTTATTGGGAGACAGAAATAAAGACTATGTTTCAGAGCTGAAAGACGAATATTCCGACTTCCGTGAAAAGTTTCTGAACAGGCAGATCGATAAAGATTATGTTTCCATTGAAGAAGCCAGAAAAAGCCATTTCAGCATCGACTGGGAAAACGAAGAGATTTTTACACCGAATAATTTAGGTGTAACCGTAATAGAAGATCAGGACCTGAATGAACTGCTTCCGTTTGTTGACTGGTCACCATTCTTCAGAAGCTGGGACCTTCACGGGAAATACCCGAATATTTTAGAAGATGAGGTTGTAGGAGCCCAGGCTAAAGAACTGTTTAAAGATGCCCAGGTCATTTTAAAAAGAATCCTTGATGAAAAACTGCTGAAAGCAAAAGCCATCTTCGGAATTTTTAAAGCCAACTCCAATGAAACAGATGATATTTTGCTCTTTAACGAAAATAATGAAGAGCAAGCCAGGTTTCTGACTTTAAGACAGCAGGCTCAGCGTTCAAAAGGAAAAGAATATCTGGCATTAAGTGACTTTATTGCACCACAGGCTTCCGGCAAAACAGATTACGTAGGCGCTTTCTGTGTCACTACAGGATTTGGAACAGACGAGCTTGCAGGAGAATATGAAAAAGCCAATGATGATTACAATGCCATCATGGTAAAAGCTTTGGCTGACAGATTCGCAGAAGCTTTTGCGGAATTTTTACATAAAAAAGTAAGAACAGAATATTGGGGCTATGCCAACCAGGAAAATTTAAGCAATGAAGATCTGATCGCAGAAAAATACAAAGGAATCCGCCCCGCACCGGGATATCCGGCATGTCCGGACCACCTCGAAAAGAAAACCATCTGGGATCTTTTAAAAGTAGAAGAGAACACCGGCGTTTTCCTTACCGAAAGTCTGGCGATGTTCCCGACAGCATCCGTTTCGGGGTATTATTTCGGAAGCCCGCATGCCAAATATTTCGGACTTGGGAAAATCACAGAAGACCAGCTTAAAGATTATGCAGAGAGAAGAGGCTGTAGCATCCAGGAAGCAAGAAAGTGGTTGTCACCCAATTTAGCGGATTAATAATATATCAACAGGCACTTTAAAGCTAAAATAATAACTAAACTATAAAATGAAGATCACTGAACACATAAAAAACGCAAACGGAAAGACTTTATTCTCCTTAGAAGTCGTTCCGCCCCAAAAGGGAATCGGGATTGAAGATCTGTATACCAACATAGATCCGCTTATGGAGTTTAAGCCCCCTTTTATAGATGTTACAACCTCAAGAGAAGAATATATTTATATTGATAAAGGAAATGGGCTGATGGAACGCCGGATCACCAGAATGCGTCCCGGAACCTTAGGTATTTGTGCCGCTATCCAGCATAAATATAATGTAGATACCGTTCCACACCTTCTTTGCGGAGGCTTCACCAAAGAAGAAACCGAATATCTTCTGGTAGACTGTATGTACCTGGGAATAGACAATATAATGGCCCTGAGAGGAGATGCCATGAAAGGGCATCAGTACTTTGAACCTACGCCCGGAGGTCATGCCAGTGCTATGGATCTCGTCCATCAGATTAATGATCTGGGAAGAGGGAAATACCTTCATAACGACGAGAAGGCCTGTGATGAGCTTAATAAATTCTGCATAGGAGTAGCCGGCTATCCGGAAAAACATATGGAAGCCCCTTCCATGAATTATGACCTGAAATGGCTGAAGGAGAAAGTAGATGCCGGAGCAGATTATATCGTTACCCAAATGTTTTTTGATAACAAAAGATTTATTGAATTTGTGACGAAAGCCAGAGAGATGGGAATTACCGTTCCAATTATCCCGGGAATTAAGCCTATTGCCACCAAAAAGCACCTGAAGATCCTTCCACAGGTTTTCAAAATAGACCTTCCTGAAGAGCTGATCAACGAAGTGGAAAATGCTAAAAATAATGAAGCGGTAAAACAGATCGGGGTAGAGTGGGCTATTGCCCAATGCAAGGAATTGCTTGATTTTGGAGTTCCTGTGCTGCATTTTTACTCCATGGGGAAAAGTGATAATATTAAAAAAGTAGCCGGAGAGCTATTCTAATAGAGTTCAAAATGAAAGGAGCCCTGTCATTCAATGGCAGGGTTTTTATTTAAAGGATAGGATGCCTTTCAAACTCTTTTTCGCGGTCAAATAAATACCGGTACGTCGCCAGTTTTCTGGTCACAGTAGTATCCAGGCTTTCCGCTATCTTTATCATTTTAGGATTAAAATCACCGATCCACTGAAGCTCCGTGGTTTTAAAATCCGTATGCTTTCTCAGATGCTGCGTTCCTTCCCAGATCATATAGCCGTCGATCCCTTTTTTCTGCCATTCCGGAATAACACCGAATACCAGTCCCACCATTTTTTCATTCTTTTTGAACTGCTTTATCCACAAAAATCTGAGTTTTTCTATAATTCCGAATTTACCGTCCAGATATTTGAACCACTGGTTCACATCCGGAAGATTCATCCACATTGCAATCGGCTTTCCATTCTCATACACAAACCAGGAAATATGCTCATTGATGATCGGCTTCATGGTTTTGAACATTTTGAGGACCTTTGCTTCTTCCAGCTGTTTGCCTTCACCATGGGAAGCCCATGCCTGATTATAGATTTCAGTAAAATCTTTTGCAAATTTGGGAAGGTCATTTTTTTTCATGGGCCTTGCGGATATGACCGGATTTCTGCTGTGCTTGGTATGCATTAGGGTAAAAATCCTTGAAACTTCCGCGAAAATAGGTCTCGAAAAACAGAGCTGTTCAAAATACATTTTGAAACCATAGTTTTCAAACAGTTCCTTATAATAAGGAAAATTGTAATTCATTCCGAAAAGCGGTTCATCAAAACCCTCCGTCAGGAGTCCCCAGAATTTATCCCGTTCCCCGAAATTGATCGGGCCGTCCATTGCTTCCATGCCTCTTTCCTGAAGCCAGTTTTTACAGTGGTCAAAAATAAAATCTGCTGTTTTCTGATCATTGATACAGTCGAAAAAACCGATTCCTCCGGTAGGTTGGTTCTGCTTATAGAGATTGGAGATGAACACGGCTACTTTTCCTACCGTTTCATTCTCTTTGTTTTTAAATAAGAATCGGGCACACTCTCCATCCTGAAAAGACTTATTCTTTTCAGGATCAAAAATCTCTTCAATGTCCTGATTTCTGGGCCGTATATAGTTTTTGTCGTGCCGGTAAAGTTGGGCAGGAAATTCTAAAAATTTCTTTTTCTGGTTTTTGTTATGTACTTCTTCGACAACAATCATAAGGCTAAATTGAGAAAGGATAATGTTTTTCGTTCAAAATGAAATTAATGAACAGATTTTATCCGTATTTTTGCTGCAAATTAAATAAAAATGGTTGATTTTACCGATAACGACGATGATATTTTCACAGGAAAAGAACATACGCCTATTAGGAAAGATGCTTTTGATAAATCGCCACAGGAAAAAATAGAAAAAATTACCGAACTTTTCGGTGAAATTATGGAAACACTGGGGATGGATATGACGGATGATTCTTTAAAGGATTCACCAAAGCGTGTTGCCAAAATGTATGTGAATGAAATTTTTGGAGGACTTCTTCCTGAAAACAAACCGGGAATTTCCACGTTCTCCAATAAATATAAATACCGCCAGATGCTGGTGGAAAAGGATATCACGGTATATTCTTTCTGCGAACATCACTTTCTGCCGATTATCGGAAGAGCGCATGTTGCCTACATTTCAAACGGTGAAGTGATCGGTCTTTCCAAAATCAACAGAATTGTGGATTATTATGCAAAAAGACCACAGGTTCAGGAAAGGCTGACGATGCAGATCGTAGATGCTTTGAAAGAAGCATTAGGTACAAAAGATGTAGCATGTATTATCGACGCCAAACATTTATGTGTCAACTGCAGAGGAATAAAAGATACGGCAAGTTCTACCATTACAGCGGAATTGAGTGGTATTTTCAGAACCAACCCGATCACCAGACAGGAATTTCTGCATTATGTGGGAAGTCACGCGAAATTAGATTATTAGTAAATAAATGGACTATCAAATTCTAAAAAACATTGTGGATATAGAGCTTCAGAGATTTGAAACAATTTCAGAAGAAGAATGGTCCTATAAAATTTCACCGGAAAAATGGTCTAAAAAAGAAATTTTAGGTCATCTTTGCGACAGTGCACTGACGAATATCCGTAGATTTGTGGTTACACAATATAAGCAGAACGATAATATTGTTTATGATCAGGATTTCTGGGTAAAAGCACAGAATTATCAGAATGTTCCGGTTTCAGAAGTGATTATTCTTTGGAAATCTTTGAATTTTCAGATCGTTCATACTGTAGAAAATATTCCTGATGAAGCTTTGCAGAGAACCTGTGATACCACAAAAACAGTTCTTCAGACTTTCACATTAGAGTATATTATTCGGGATTATATTGATCATCTGCAGTATCATTTAAAAGCAATTTAATAATGGTTATATTTAAAAAAGTTTCCAATAAAATTTTTCTCACAACAATTATTTGTTGTGGTTAGAATTATTTTAACTAATTTTTAATTCCTTTAATCATTGAATCTTTTAATTTAAAAAAATGCAATTAAAACTATATAACTCCCTTACAGGAGAGAAAGAAATATTTAAACCTATTTTAGAAGGAAACGTAGGAATGTATGTCTGCGGGCCTACCGTGTACAGCAATGTGCATCTGGGAAATGTAAGAACCTTCCTTTCCTTCGATTTTATCTACCGTACCCTGATGCATTTGGGGTATAAAGTAAGATATGTAAGAAATATCACCGATGCAGGCCACCTTACAGACGATGGAAATGTAGAGAACGACAGGTTCGTAAAGCAGACCCGTCTGGAAAAGCTTGAGCCTATGGAGATCGTACAGAAATATACCGTAGATTTTCATAAAGTGCTGGAAATGTTCAACCTCCTTCCTCCCAATATTGAACCTACAGCGACAGGTCACATTGTAGAACAGATTGAGCTGACGCAAAAGCTTATCGAAAGAGGTTTCGCGTATGAAAGCAATGGTTCCGTCTACTTTGATGTTCTGGAATACAATAGGAGAGGACTGAACTACGGTGAACTTTCAAAACGTAATATCGAAGAGCTTTTTGCCAATACCCGTGATCTTGACGGACAGGGCGAAAAGAAAAACCCACAGGATTTTGCACTGTGGAAAAAAGCTTCCCCTGCACACATTATGAGATGGAATTCTCCCTGGGGCGAAGGTTTTCCGGGATGGCACCTAGAATGTACTGCCATGAGCACGAAATATTTAGGTGAAAAATTTGATATTCATGGCGGTGGAATGGACCTGAAATTCCCGCACCACGAATGTGAAATTGCACAGGGAAAAGCCTGCAATGATATAGCTCCGGTTAATTACTGGATGCATGCCAATATGCTGACGATGAATTCTCAGCGTATGAGTAAATCTACAGGGAATTATATCCTTCCGATGCAGTTGGTTACAGGAGAAAACGACTTCTTTGAAAAACCTTTCCATCCTACTATTGTACGTTTCTGCTTCTTACAGGCACATTACAGAAGTGTCCTGGATATTTCCAATGATGCGATGATTGCGAGTGAAAAAGGGTTTATCAGATTAATGGAGGCTGTTAAAGTGCTGAACTCTATCACTCCGGATCAAGAAAAACAATCTGAATTCAATCTTAGAGAATGGAAAGAAAAATGTTATGATGCTTTAAATGATGATTTCAATTCTCCGATCCTGATTGCTCATTTATTTGAAGCTGTAAAATATATTTTTGCTTTAAATGATGGTAAAGAGACCATCTCAGCTGAAGATCTTGAAAATTTAAAGTCAACGTTACATGCCTTTATATTTGATGTGCTGGGACTTCAGAATATTGAAGAAAATAATAACGAGAAGCTTGATCAGACTTTAAAAGTTTTAATAGAGCTGAGAAATCAGGCAAGAAAATCAAAGAACTTCGACCTTTCAGACCAGATCAGAGACAAGCTGCTTGCTGAAGGCATCGAATTAAAAGACGGAAGAGACGGAACAACCTATGTTCTGAACTAAACTCTAAAATAAGTAACACAGCTCCCGCAGCTCGTGTGGATTCTGCAGATCATATCATAAAAATCTGTTGTAATCCGTGCGATCTGTGGGAGTTTTTTTATGCTCATGTAGTAATTTCTTATCATCTCTCGCAGATGTAGCAGATACAGCAGATTTAATCCGAAAACCTTACTCATGTTGGCGGTGCGGGCAATCTTTGCTCCTTTAAGTTATACAGTTCAATTAATAAACCTTTGCGTTTAAAAAAAACACGAATTCCACTAATCTTTTTTCACAGATAATACAATGTTGCTGTCTTTCACTAGTAATATTGTGAAAAAAATTGTTCCATTTGTGTTTAAAAAAAATAATGATTTATCGAAATATTAACGTTTGCGTTAAATGATTGTAAATGTTATGTAAATACTGCTATTTTTTTATGATTCAATTGGTAAATTGTGTAACTTAGTTATACTAAAATGATCACGAATCTAAATTCTACATTGTATGAAGAAACATTTATTCCCTCTTTTCCTGCTGGTGTTCGGTGCTAATGTCCAGGCACAGCAGGATATTTTTGCAATTGCCGGAAAAGATACTTCCAGCATAGTTTTTAGTGATTTCCGTGTTATGAATGCGGCAAACGGTGCTTCCGGAGAAAAACTGTTTTCGGCGGATACTGCGGCAAAAGTATTTTCTCAGGACAGGAAAGGCATTGTGTCGGAAGACAAAAATTCTTACAGTCATTCCCAGGCAGTCACCATGGCGGCTCTGGCTTATGATCCATCCAACAATAATCTGGTGTATATGCCGATGTTTTCCTCCAATATTTATATTTTGGATGCCAGGACTAAAGAAATTACTCTGGTAGAAAATACGGTTTCAAAAGTAACTTCCTGTGATATCAATTCCCATATAACAAGGATGGCTACAGGATACGACGGAAATATTTACGCTCTTAATAATGCGGGAACACAATTACTTCAGATCAGCAGAAAAGGAAGTCAGTATACAGTCAGTGACCTTGGGATTATTAAAGATGATGCTTCCAATGGAAAAAATTCATTTACGGCTATTGAAACGGGTTTCGGAGGCGATATGATAGCGGATGCTGAAAATAATTTTTATGTTTTTTCAGCTTCGGGAAATGTTTTTAAGGTATCTACAAAAGAACTGAAGGCAAAATTTATGGGCAAGATCTCCGGTATTCCTGAAAATTATTCTGTGAACGGTTCTGCTGTTAATGCAAAAGGAAAAGTAATTATAGCAAGTGCTAAAGGAGATAATTTATATGAAGTAGATCTGTTAACTCTGCAGGCAAAAGCTCTTCCCGGTTCAGAAAAACCACATATTTATGATCTTGCAAGCCGATATTTTGCCAATGAAAGAATTTCTTCAGTAAATACATCAGCTAATATTGATATCTATCCGACCAGAGTAAATAATCACTTTATCAACGTTGATGTAAATGATAAAAATGTAAAAGGAAATCTGAAGCTTAGTGTTTTTGACATTTCCGGGAAAAATGTGATGGAACAGAATCTTTCTCTAAAAGATGGCTCACTCAATCAGCAGGTCTATCTCAAAAGTTTAGTCAATGGAGGTTATATTATAAGCATTACAAATGAATCCGGTAAAGTATTATTAAGTAAAAAAATTATTGTTACAGAATAAAAGCTTAGATTATTGATATAAATTCCTTTTAACTCTAATAAAATATAAAGCCTTTTCAAGTTATTTTGGAAAGGTTTTTTAATGATTATTTGATCTTCAATAAGTTTTGTTTTTCGATATTAAAATGTATTTTTATAAAAAAAATATAGATGAAGCTATACTTTAATGTAGGATATAATGCAAAGGCCGGACAAAATCTACAACTCCTGATTGTAGATGAGGAAGGTGCTGTTGTCCAGACTCATACCCTGTTTTATTCAGAAAACGGCATCTGGAAATGTGAAGTGGATTATTTCTCGAAATCAATCTCATATAAATATCAGCTTGCGGATGAAAAGGGAAATATTCTTAGAGAGGAATTTGTGTTGCACAATCTTAATTTCCCTCATAACTACAAAGAGTTTGTTATTTTCGATGAATGGAATAATAAGAATTTTCCGGAGAATTATTTAAACAATAAAATCCTTTATAATAAGCTTAATCAGTTTGTTCCTGAAAAAGCTGCAGTGTTAAAAAAGCATACCCATTTATTCAGAATTGAAGCACCGGTTTACAATCCGGACTGGGAAATTGCTCTCTTTGGAAGTACAGCTTCTTTGGGAAACTGGAATTATGATAAAGCGATCCGTCTTTCGCAGACAGACTTTGGAATCTGGGAAGCATCCGTTGAAATTCCGGAGAACGAATTTATCCAGTTTAAATATTGCCTCTATAGCAAAAAAGAAGGGAAAATTATTGATGTTGAAACGGGTGAAAACAGATTTACACTTGCCAATCCGCTTAAGGATGTACTGCAGATTGTTTCAAATCATTATTTTAAATTTAAGTCTTACCAGATGTACCACGATGCGGGTGTGGCAGTTCCCGTATTTTCTTTAAGAAGCGAGAGCGGTTTTGGAGTAGGAGAATTTTCCGATCTTAAAAAACTGGCCGACTGGACGAAAGAGACCAACCTGGGTATTATCCAGATTCTTCCGATTAATGATACTACCGCCAATTATTCGTGGACAGATTCCTATCCTTACGCGGCAGTTTCGGTTTATGCTCTGCATCCGCAGTATATTTCCCTGGAAAATCTTGATTTTGCTTTAACGGAAGAGCTAGTTTCTGAATATCAGTCTGAAAAAGAGGCATTGAATGCTCTTGATCTGATTGATTATGAAAAAATGATCGCAGGAAAATGGAAATTTTTAACAGCAGTTTTCAATGCGAAGAAAGAGAAAATCTATAAAGACAGGAACTTTAAAAAATTTATAAAAGATAACGATTACTGGCTGACTCCTTATGCTGCTTTCTGCGTGCTTAGGGATAAATATAAAACACCGAATTTCAACGACTGGAAAACCCACAAGAAATATATTGCAGGAAAAATTTCACAGTTTTTCACTACAAAAAGTAAAGATTATGATGCTTCCATGCTTCATGCCTGGGTGCAGTATCAGCTTCATTTACAACTCAAAGATGCCGTAGATTATATTCACAGTTTGGGTGTTTCCTTAAAAGGAGATCTTCCGATCGGTATTTACAGGCATTCTGTGGAAGCGTGGACGGAACCTGAGCTTTTCGGAATGGATTTCCAGGCCGGAGCACCGCCGGATCAGTTTACAGAGCTGGGGCAGAACTGGGAATTTCCAACATACAATTGGGAAGCCATGAAGGAAGACGATTATCGCTGGTGGAAAAACAGGTTTAAAGCGCTTGAACAGTATTTCGATGCCATGAGAATCGATCATATTTTAGGGTTTTTCAGGATCTGGAGGATGCCGATTTCCGCTACACAGGGAATCTTAGGATACTTTTATCCTGCCGTTCCAATTGTTCCGGATGAATTTAAAGCAAGGCATATTCCTTTTGATTTCAACAGGTATTGTAAGCCTTTTATCAATGAAAGAATCCTGTGGAAATATTTTGGCGAAGACAGCAGTAAAGTTTTTGAATTTATTAACAGCAATAATGACGGTACCTACTCATTCAAAGAAGAATTTGATACCCAGAGAAAGCTGGCGGAATTTTTCAAAAAGAACCCGAAAGGCTCTATAGAAGAAAAGCTGATCTCTTTATGTGCCAATGTTTTGTTCCTTACCGAAGAAAGAAACGGTGAAACGGTGTATCACCCAAGATTTAATGTATACAATACCGATTCCTATACCTATCTTTCAGAATGGGAAAGGAAGGCGATTTATGACCTGTACCATGATTATTTCTTCAGAAGACAGGATCATCTGTGGTATGAGAAAGCAATGGAAAAACTTCCGGTTATTCTTAATGCAACAAAAATGCTGATTTGTGGGGAAGACCTGGGAATGGTTCCTGCCTGTGTACCTGTTGTAATGGATGAACTGGCTATCATAGCTTTAAAAGTACAGAGAATGCCGTCAGACAATATTCCGTTTTACAATCCTAAAAAAGCTGATTATATGAATGTGGTAACCGCCTCTTCGCACGACAGCTCAACACTGAGACAATGGTGGAAAGAGGACCCGGCACTGATACAGAAATATTTTAACCAACAGCTGGTTCAATATGGAAAAGCTCCTGATCAAATGGACTCTCATCTTGCTGAGATCATTATGAAGCAGCACCTTTACACTGAGGCAATGTTAGCTGTTTTCCCAATCCAGGAGTTTCTGGCTACTGACCCTGAACTGACCAATCCGAATATGGATAACGAAAGAATCAATAATCCTGCGGTGTTTCCTCACTACTGGCGTTACAGGATGCATTTGAAACTTGAAGATTTAAAAGATAAAAAATCCTTCAACGAAAAAGTTGCCTATTGGATAAAAGATAGTGGAAGGGCGTAAATTTAACATTTGATTATCAGTTATTTAACTATAAATTAAAAGAAGTTTAATCTTGGGATTTAACTTCTTTTTTTTATTTATATCCAAAAGATAGAATAGAGATATTCTGCTATATATTAACCAATTAACGACTATAGAGATGAAAAAGATATTTTTGGGATTTGCCTTGGGACTGGCAGCTTTGTCTTCCGCCCAGCAGTATCCAAATAACAATAACGGATGGGGAGATGACGGATATTATCAGAATGGGAATGGAGACGGATATTATAATGATGAGGATGACAGAAATTATTTCCCGGATGATTATTATTACAACTATCCTCAGGATTATTATCCAAGCGATTACTATCAGGGATACTATAATGATTACAGGAACAGTATTGTAAATATCAACTGGAATGTATTCTTCAGAGATAACAGACTGAACCGTTGGCAGATTGACCAGATCCTAAGTCTAAATAACCTGTATGTAAATTTTTCTACATGGAATAATTTTTACAGATACAATCCGGACAGATGGTACTATGACAGATTCTATGCATTGGAGAGGATTTTAGGACCAAGAGTGTTTGTTGTTTTTCAAAACAATTATTACCGCGGAGCCAGCCCTATTGTTTACTTCCAGAATTACAGAAGAACGTATTATGCACCAAGATATGCAGTAATGCCGAGGTACAGGAATGTAAATATCAATATATATAGAGTAGACCGATCGCACTTCCGAAGAATGGATAATCCTACTTTCAATGTGATCAGAAGAAGCAGCAGGTCTGATAATGGATTCAGAGGATCCAGAGAAGATAATAATTCCGGAGGTTTCCGTAAGCAGGCTGATCATAACAATGGTTTCCGCAATGAAAATAATGGAGTAAGAAATAATGGAGGATTCAGAGGGAATTCTGAAAATAACGGAACACGCGGCGGATTTGGAAATAATGGCGGTAACGGCGGCTTTAGAGGAAATAATGAAACGAATAGAGAAAGAGCTCCGCAAAGAGAAAATAACGGTGGAGGTTTCAGAGGAAATAGTGGAGGTTCCAGATCAGAAAATTCACAGAGACCACAGAACAACCGCGGCAGTGAAAACAGGGGTGGTGGTTTCAGAGGAAGACTGGTAAACAGATAAAATAATAATTTTCATATATTATATTTAAGTGGTGTGAAGGGCAGGTTTTAGGATCTGTCCTTTTTTATTTTCCATTTATTATTTTAATATTAAAATTTAACATTTTTTATGAATATTTTGATTTAACTTATGTTTTAACTAATAATCAAAAAGATGTATAACAATTAATTAAATATTTTTAAGATGAAAAAATTAGTTTTAGCAATAGCATTTATCGGAATAGGAGGTTTTGCAATGGCACAACAGACCACAACAACTCCACAGGACAAACAGGCCAGAAGAGCAGAGATGCAGCAAAAAATGCAGCAAAGAGAACAGGAGCACCTGGATCAGATGCAGAAAGATCTTAACCTAAACGAGTCTCAGGTAGCACAGATTAAAAGCCTTCATGAAAAAAGAAAGTCTGAAATGAAAGCCGACTTTGACAAAAATAAAGAAACAAGACAGGCTAAAATGGAAGATATGAAAGTCAAAAGAGCTCAGATGGATGCTGATATGAAAAAAATCCTGACTCCTGATCAGTATAATAAATGGCAGGCTGACAGAAAAGCTAAAATGGAGCAGAGAAAGGTGGCAATGAAGGATAGAAAAATGATGAAAAAGCCTATGAATACTGCGGTTCAGGAAGCAAAATAACAGTTCATAATTTTGATTTTTTAATGTATGAAGGACGGGTTTTCTCCCGTCCTTTTTGTATTAATTTTCATTAAAACCTTTGATGTCGGGCTTTTATTGCTTATTTTTGACTATAAATTTATACTTATGATCAGCGAAAAAATTGCAACGTTAATTAACGAACAGATAGCTCACGAACAATATGCCGCACAATATTATCTTTCAATGTCTGCCTGGTTTTCAGGAAAAGACCTTGACGGGATTGCGAATTACTTCAGAGTTCAGAGCAAAGAAGAATTGATGCATGCAGATAAAATGTTTGATTTTTTAAATGACGTAGGCGGCGAAATCATTATCGGAGAGATCGCAAAACCTCCGCATGAATTCGAAAATGCTACTGATATTTTCGAAAAAGCATTAGAACACGAGAAAAAAGTAACCAGAAGTATTTTCAATATTGTGAAAAATGCTAATGATGAAGGAGATTTTGCAACAACATCTTTTATGCAGTGGTTCATCAACGAGCAGGTAGAAGAAGAGGCTAGTGCTTCACAATATGTTACAAAAATCAAGATGGTGTGCGACAATCCGTCTGCACTCTATCTTTTCGATCAGGAATTGTCTCAGAGGGTTTTTGTACCTGCGACAACAGCTTAATTACTATATATTGTAGAAATCGCCCCGCCGTTCGGAGAACGGCGGGGCGATTTTCTTTAATTTATAAAGTTATCCACAATTATCTGAAAGATCTGCTTTAGATTGTGAATAATATTATTTTTTTAATTTCTTATATTCTTTTGTTAATCAGTATTTTGATGTCTTGTTTTAAACTTATCAACATCCTAATGTGGAAAACTTTGTGGAAAATGATAATAGAGATTCACGCTATAGATAAATAAGCTGTGTCTTTAGCACTTTTCTTCCTAGACTTTCCAGAATACGTTTATAATTCTCAATTTGTTGCTTATTCTTTTCCGTTTCTTCACCTGTTTTAAAATCTACAATTACATAGCCTTCTTCACTCTTCAGGATACGGTCAGGTCTGAAAATATGGCTTTGTCCTCTTTCTGAGATCATAATATCCTTTTCATTGATCACTTCCCATTTTTCGTCAAAGAATTCACCATATTTTCTGATAATCTGAACTAAAGTTTCCTGGATCTCATTTTTTTCTTCCAATGTGATCTGTCCATCCAGAACATAGCTTTCAAGAACCTTGGCCGTATCTTTCTCCGTATTGATTTTCGACAGTAATTCATGGACAAAAAGCCCGATCCTTACCTTTTCATTCCGTACCTGGTAATTTTTGGAAGGAGTCGCAATCTTTATGGACGCTCTGTTTTCATTAATATTTTTAAGGTTCTCAATATCCTTGGTCTTAAATAATGATGTTTTATCTTTAGAATGCTTTTTCAGCATTTCCGGATGCACTTCATACAGATCGAATTCATCGGCGTTCTCTTGGTTCTTTTCGTTAAAGAATTCCAGCAGCTCAAGATTATTGGCCGTTTTATTTGCCTTCTGAAGATAGAAAAACAGCTGCTCAACAGGCCGGGTAGTGGCTACATACTGAAGACAGAGCCTGTCGATAAAGTTTTTATAGGAATTCTTTTTGTTAAATGCCTCTATTTCTTCATCATAAACCTCAAGATTTTTGCTGAACTGATTGATGTTGACTGATTTCAAAGCATCATCATTATTTGTATCAAACCAGTTAGTGAATTCACTGTCCCGGTTTTTATTCATCATCGGGATAAATACAATCGGGAATTCCAGTCCTTTCGATTTATGAATGGTCATGATCTGTACGGCATCAATATTTTCCGAAGCCTGGATAGTATAGGCAGAAGCCTCTTCATCCCAGTATTTCAAAAATTCTTTTGTGCTGGCTCCGGCATTCTGTGTAAAGTTGAAAAGCATTTCAAGGAAATTCAGAAGAAAATCCGTTTCCTTATTTTCCACAGCAAATTCATTGATGTAATATTCCACAAAATTATACAGGTTGAATCTTGGGAAATTTTCCTGTTTCAGCTTCAGGGAATAGGTGTTACCGATGAACTGAAGAATCTCTTCATGGGTTTCTATATCCAGGATTTCCTTCATTTCCAAGGTAAAATCTGTCATCTGAATCCTTCCCAAAGCATTCAGGTAATACATCATCATGATCAGATTGGGCTTATTCTTAGGGTTAATTTCCCATCGCAGAAATTCAATAACCGCTTTTAAAGTATTGGATAGTTCCAGGGTCAGACCCTTGTCGGAAATTGTTTTGATATTGGTTTCTTCCCCCCGGTAGTTCACTTTCAGATTTCCCAGTTTTTGAGAATAGCTGAAAATATCAAAATTGCCGCGGCATAAGATCGTAATATCAGAAAATTTAAAGCCATTATCCAGGCTTTCCTGAATGTCCTTCCGCATTCTTTCCGAAGTATCATTGTAAAAATCCTCATTCGTGAGATTTTCGATCAGACTTACTTTTACACGTCCTTCGATCTGGGATTTTGAGCTTTGTTCGGCATCTTCCCCGAAAATATTCCGGTGCTCGTCTTCCAATCCTTCCGAATGATACCGGTACAGCTCATTATTGAACTGCACAATATTTTTAGCGCTCCGCCAGTTATCTTTCAGCACAAGAAGAGATGCTTCTTTTGGAGAAAATTCCTTCTTGTTGATAATATCCAGCATCAGCTTACTTTCTCCACCCCGGAATCTGTAGATACTCTGTTTCGGATCTCCTACCAGAGTAAAGGAAGTGTTTTCCGTAGAAACACTATGATCACGCAGCGGAACAAAATTCTGCCACTGCAGTTCCGATGTGTCCTGAAATTCATCAAAGAAATAATGCTGAAACTGTGAGCCTACCTTTTCATAAATAAAGGCTGATGGCTCATTCTTCAGATTTTCATTGATAAGAATATTAAATTTTGATAGGAGAACGAGATCATTCTCTTCCTCAATTTTTCTTAATTCATCCTGAATGTCTTTATTCACTTTCAGCGGAAGAAGCGCAGACAGAATCTTTTCCTTCTTTTGAGTTTCAATATACAGAAGGATTAGCTGCATTCTGTGATCAAGAAGCTGGTCCAGGATCTCAAAGATCTCAGGTTCCTTGCTCTTGGATTTTGAAGATGCTCCTTTTCTGTAATTGCTGACAACTGACTCCTCAAGTGTTGTGGGAAAGGGGAACCCCGGTCTTTTCTGATTGTAAAAATCCTGAACCTTGGTGAAAAATCCTCCGATCCCGTTTTTTCCCTGGGCAAAATCTTCGATCTCAATATTTCTGGACCGGAACAGCTCAATGGATTGGGTCGCAAGTTCAGCAGACCGTTTTTTATTTTGAACGATTTCTTTTCTGAGCGTATTTTTTATTGTCTCGTAATTCGTATCATCAAAGCTTTTGTTGCTTTTCAGATGTTCGTAGTGGATATCTTTTACAAACTCTTTTGCAGAATCGTAAAGGTTCTTATTGAGGTTAATTCTCTCATTGTTTTCCAGGCTGTAATCCACATAATCCATAAATGAATTCGAGATGCTTTCATTTTCACCGATCTGGTCAAGCATTTTATCCACAGCTTCGATCAGATAAGGCTCGGCTTCAATTTCAAGGTTAAAATTTTTAGCCAGACCCAATTCGTATGAAAAGCTTCTTACCAGCCTTGAATTAAAACGGTCAATGGTTCCGATGTTCAGCGTTGAATAGTTGTGAAGCACATAATCCAGCAGTTTTTTGGAACGGCTGTGGAGCTCATCGATTGTGATTCTCAAACCATCAGCCTCAAATGATTTCTGAATGTTTTTCAGATCACTGTTTTCCGCAAAATTGTCCGCTGAAAAATCTCCAAGCCAGGTTAAAATTCTCTCCTTCATCTCATTGGCAGCTTTGTTCGTAAATGTAAGCGCGAGAATATTCCGGATCGACTGTTGCTGGTTGGGATAGCGGAGACAGATCATCAGAAGCCTCTGGACAAGGGCATATGTTTTCCCCGACCCGGCTGAAGCATTGATCACTGTATAAGAATTTTGCATTGCTGAATTTAGAATTGAGACTGCAAGTTAGCTAATTTTTAAGTGAAATTTTAACAATTCAGAGTGGTGATTTAACAGTTTATCAAGCAAAAATCAAAAAGAAATCCTAAAACACGTTAACTGTGGTTAAACTTGGTATTTACTTTAAAAATAATTTTAGATTTGCTTAATAAAAAACTGTCCGTGAAATTTAAACTACTCTTTTTTTTTACCACCCTTCTTTTCGTTAATGCTCATGCCCAGAATTATATTTTTGGAAAAGTGACTTCTGAAGACAGCTCGGAAATTCCGGATGTAACTGTAATTAATATCAGAACTGATGAAAGAACGGTTACGAACCGCGACGGCCACTTTATGGTTTCCGGAAGGGTAGGTGATGAACTTCGTTTTGTAAAGGCAGGTTATGAGCGGCTCGTTAAAAAAGTTTCCAGAGAAAATATAGAATCTCCCATTAATATTACTTTAGAAAGAGCCACCATATTGATTCCCGAAGTAGAAATCAGGCAGGGAATTACCGGTGATCTTAAAATTGATGCAAAAAACCTGAACAGACCTAAAAAGGTAGAAAGGCTGATCAAAGATATTGACGGGTATATTGCACAGAAATCAGACCCAAGAATACTGGCAGCGAAACCCGGAGAATTTGTACAGCCAAAAGGGCAGGGATTTTCTATTGGGAAAGTGAAAAACAAGTGGGATGATATTGATCTCGGCAGTTATCTGAAAACAGCTCTTGGTGAGGAATACTTCACGGATTTAAAAATTGAAAAGTCTCAGATAGATCATTTTATAAGCTATGTTCTGGCAGGTGGCTTTGAAAGGAAAGCTATTCTGAAATATGGTTTCTGCAGTGATGCTGATCTTTATAGATTTCAACGTTTTGTACTGACGAGAATTTCCTCTTACCGCGCTCCACAGACTCAAAGATAAACATAGATGAGAACTTATATTAAACAAAGCCTTTACATGATTCCTTTTTTTGTTTCTGCAGAAATTTTTTCCCAGCAGCAGATAACCGGAACAGTGACAGATAACAGCAAAAAAAATATAAACCCGGTTTTAATTATCAATGTTTCCAACAGGAAAAGTACATTGAGTGATACTGCAGGGAACTTTACGATAGAAGCGTCGGAAAATGATGAAATTAGATTTGTAAAAGAAGGATATTACCGTTTTGATAAAAAGATGAAGAAGGAAGATTTCACTTCCCCTTTAATGATAAACCTTGACAAAACTGAAATAGAAATTCCTGAAGTAAAGATCACATATAAACCCACAGGTAATTTGGAACGGGACAACAACCATCTTAATGAATCCAGAAAAGTGGTTTCTTTAAGATCAGAGCTGAATGAGTATATGAAAAGCCCGCTGAATGAAGCTTTACCGGATAATACGGTTTCAAAAACATTTAAACCGGATTATAATGCCGGGCAGGTAAGCATTTTAGGAGTTTTGGATGCTGCTGTAGGTTTGTTCAAAAAAGCGACGGAACTTAAAATTACCAAAGCTAATTATACAGAAACACAGGATTTTATCAAAAGAGTGAAAGAAGAAATAGACTTACAGTTCCTGAGAAAATATGGTATGAATGATGAACAGATAGATTATTTTTTAGTCTATGCCAATGATACCCGAATGATGGCAAAAAAATACAGAAAAAACTTTAAGGCAGATATTGTAGAGTATGAATTAAAAGTAGCCTTTGCGGAATACAGAAAAACTCATAAACTGGACAATATTTAACCCGATAGTATGAACTTCAGGGTTGCAAATATGAACATTGATAACTGGAAGAAAGTGTCGTTTCTTCTTGTGTTTGTGTTTAATAGTTTCTTCTCACAGCAGACGGTTACGGGCCGTATTACCGATGATAGTAGTGAAAGCCTCAGTTCAGTAACCATTATCAATATGTCCAGTGATCAAAGAACCTATTCCAATGCTATGGGACGGTTCTCTATTGAGGCTTACCCAAATGATGAGCTGAGGTTTGTAAAAGCAGATTTCAGAAGGGTTTCTGCTATAGTTCCGGCTAACGGATTCAGTTCCGAGCTTTTGGTTGTTCTGATTCCGATCCCAAAAGAAATAGAAGAGGTAAAAGTGGTTAAAAAACCAACCGGAAACCTTGAAACAGATTCAAGGCTGGCCTCAAAAGTGGATAAAGGCGAGATGGTACGACAGGCTGTAGGCTTACCCCAGCCTGTTGGGAAGATGCGGGAAAAGCCGGCGGAAGTGAAACAGGTACTTCTTCCGATACTTTTAGGAAGCCTGGATGTGCAGGGAGCTTATGATCTTATAAGCGGAAAAGCGAGGCGCCAGAAAAGGCAGTACAGATATGATGATCTGCAGGAACATATTGCATGGGTACGGAATAGAGTGGATAATGAATACTTTACTCAGGCGGGAATCCCGGAAGAAAGAATCTCAGAATTTATACAGTATTCTTTTGAGGCTAAACCTCAGGTACGCACGTATGTAAAAGCAAAAAACTTATCCGGAGTATTATTGAGAATGGAAGAAACCATGCCAGTTTATCTCGAAAGATTGAAGCTGAAAAAAATACAGCAATAATGTTAAAGAATTCTTAAAATTCGGAATAGAAATTGATGTACCATTTGTTTAAATAAATCAATCACAATTTCTATGAATAAAAATATTATGGCGGTAGCAGTCGGAGCACTGGGATTCGTTCTTGGGCTCGCCTTTTTAGGAAATGCTATCAAAAACAGAAATAAATCTGAGAATACCATTTCCGTAACCGGATTGGGTACCAAGCAGTTTACTTCCGATCTGATCACCTGGTCCGGAAGTTTTTCCAAAAATAATTCTGATTTAAAAGCAGCTTATGATGAGCTGGCTGTAGACAGAAAAGTAATCAACGATTATCTTGTTTCAAAAGGGATCAAACAGAGCGAGATTGTGTTTTCCTCTGTAGATATTCAAAAGCAGTTCAGAAGCTATAATGAGGCTAACGGAAACTATGTTCAGGGTGAATTTTCAGGCTACAACCTTACCCAAAAAGTATCTATCGAAAGCAAAGAGGTTGTGAAAATTGAAAATCTTTCCAGAAACATTACAGAGATCATCAACCGGGGTATTGAATTTACTTCTTCGGCACCATCTTATTTTTACACCAAGCTGGCCACGGTAAAACAGGAAATGATCGCCAGCGCAACCAAAGATGCTAAAGAAAGGGCAGAGAAAATTGCGGAAAACTCAGGAAGCAGTCTGGGAAATCTTAAAAAGGCCACAATGGGAGTGATCCAGATTACAGAACCCAATTCCAATGAAGATTATTCTTACGGCGGAACATTCAATACTTCTTCCAAAGAAAAAGAAGCCAATATTACTATAAAACTGGAATACGAAGTTAACTAAAAACCTCTGTAAATAGCCGTCTATCTATGAGGGTGGCAGATCGAAGATCTGACGGAGTGGACAAAAAAATAAACCGCCGGAAAATCTCCGGCGGTTTTTATATTTTAATGATACACAACATCATAAATTTCGTCTTTTACGCGTTTCAGATCTTCAGGTGTATAATTAGCCAGAAGCCAAAGATCAAGAGGCTTTTTTCCTTCACCATAACTTGGCTGTACATACATTTCATCAATCAGTGTAAACCCGTTTTTCTGATAGAAAGAATAACGTCTTTTGGCATCATCACCCAAATGATCAGGTTCTATTTCCAAAATGATTCTGGGATAATTTTTAAACAGATATCCCGTAATATGTGATCCCAGTTTCTGGCTTCTGAAAGCCTCAAAAACTTCAAAATGTTCTACAAAAACATAAGAACTCAGTTCCCAGATAATAAGATAGCCAATAGCCTGGGATTCATGAAGTACAGAAATTACTTTGACATGAGGATTTGAAAATAAAGCAGTAAATTGTTTCCAGTCCCTTTGCTCATCTGCGGGAAAAGTGCTGGAATAAGACGTATAGATGTCCTGGACTCTATAGTCTTCGGCAGAAGTAATCGGTAAAAATTCCATAATTATAAATCAAAAACGCTAGGTCTTCTTGTGATAAAAATATCTTTGATCCAAAGCGTGAACGCAAGCCCCAGATAGATCAGAAAGAAAAAGCCGGCAGTTGCAAAAGTAGAATAGATGAAGAAAACCCTTAATTTGGATACAGGGATTCCCAGTTTAGCGCCCATTCTCGTAAGAACACCAAACCATTCTCTTTCCATTTTGTGGCGGATATTATCAAACATTTGAAGATTCTTTTAAAAGTTTAAATCCAATACTGCAATTTAAGCAATTTTTTTCTTCACACGAGGTTTTATGATGAAAAATAAGGCTCTGGCTTTCCAGCGCATTGTTAACCTTCAGCCCAAGATTGTTCCACCCGGAGGTTACAGAATTTTTTTCAGGGCTAATGTTTTTATACAGTTCCAGGATCTCATCTGCGATTTCCTCATTATGATATTTATGATAGGTATATTTTAAAGGAAGCACAGTATTTAAGATCACCAGTTCAATAAAATTCCTGCTTAATGTTTTAGGCTGAAATGTTGAAACGGTTCCGAAATTGAAATGAAAATCCCAATATTCTGAAGCTTTTACCGGTTCAAAAACTTCGTACAGTTTGTTTATGTTATCAGCTTTAATGATCTTTGAAAACAGATTCTGATGCCTGTAATAAAGATCTGCCAACTGGGAAAGACGGATGGTGGGAAAGTTGGGCGGACGAAGCCTTAAAAATTTCGGATGCAGTGTCAGATCCGGGATACTGAATTTCTTCCTGATGAATTCAAATTCTCTTTTCCACATTGCTGTTCTTTCATCCTTTGGATGGCTTAACCACCCTGAAATACCAAATAATAAAGCTTCCAGCTGCGATTCATTCTGGCGGATTTTGTTAACAATACTGAAATCTATGGACTCAGCAATCTGTCTGAACATGTGGGCATTTACTTTTAATCCGAAAGAATAGGCCAGACTGTGAAAAAGTACCGCCTCAAAATTGTTTTTATGTTTTTCTAAGCTTTTTTCCAGTTCCTGAGACTTTTCATCCAGCTTTTTAAGGACATTGCTTTCGTGAAAATTAAGAGGGATTTTATTGGGGTCAAAAATATTTTCGCAGGGAATAAACTGAGTTCCGTTGATCATTTTTTCATATTTCCAGAGAATATTCTGGTCAATATGATCTTTCAGTTCCAAAGTAGGAACATTTTTAGAGGCAAGGTCGTCGATCTCAGCATCATTCTGATACACGACATGAAGGATAATGTTGTTGTAATTAGGATCCTGTGAATGGTTATGGAATACCCAGTCGGAGGCGCGCAGGTGCAGCTCGATATTTCCGGCAATAACCAGGCCTTTCGTTTTAATTTTTGCATCGAGAAAATCAGGGCCAGCATTCGTATTCCACTTCCCAAAGCTGATGATCTCAACGGAATGCCCTTCAATATCCCTGAAGTCGAAATGTTTGAAAACCTTATAGTTCCAAAGATATTGAAGCAGTTTTTCCGTCATAGTGACGATAAATATAATAGAAATATTATACTTTCGCCGGCTCTTTTTTGAAATTTTCTATAGTCGTTCTATACATTTCCTCGTATATAGGAAGAATGTTTTTTAAATCGAATTTTATGGCCTGATCTTTCGCATTTTTTTTCATTTTGGTTAAAAGCTCATCATTGCTTAGCAGCTTGATGGTATAATTGCTCATAGCCTCCACATTTCCAATTTCAGCTAAGAATCCTGTTTCTCCCTGGATATTTACTTCAGGAATTCCGCCTGCATTAGAGCTGATGACAGGAGTATAAGCGGCCATAGCCTCAAGAGCTGCCAGACCGAAGCTTTCCTGCTCGGATGGAAGTAAAAACACATCAGACAGCTGCAGGATCTTGTACAGATCATTCACTTTTCCTAATAAGCGGATTTTTGAAATTAGCTCAGGATTTTCTTCCAGAAACTGATTCACTTTTTCCATATCCGGCCCTTCACCGATGATGATCAGTTTTGATTTTACCTTTTTCTCAACACTCTTGAATATCTGCAATACTTCCTCTACACGTTTTACAGGACGAAGGTTGGAAACATGGATCAGAATTTTCTCGTCAGGATTGGCAAACTGGGTTCTCTGGCATTCTGTGCAGTCATCAAATTCAGAATTGTCGATGAAATTGGTAATCACCTGTATTTCCTTTTTGATATTGAAAAACTGCAGCGTATCCTTTTTCAGACTCTCAGAAACTGAAGTAATCGCGTCCGACTGGTTGATGGAAAATTCTACAGCATGTTTATAGCTCGGGTGCTGTCCTACAAGGGTAATATCTGTTCCGTGCAGCGTAGTGACCAATGGGATGTCATTATGATCCTCTTTCAGCATCTGTTTGGCTGTAAATGCAGCGTAGGCATAAGGAATGGCATAATGAGCGTGTAACAGGTCAAGCTTATAAAGATTTACTACACGATAGATCATCGAGCTTAGTGCAATATCATAAGGCTGATACTGGAAAAGCGGATAGGTCTGTACATTCACTCTGTGAAAGAAAATGTTCGGGTTGGTAATGTCTAGTCTTGCGGGCAGTGCAGAACTTATAAAATGGACTTCATAGCCTTTATTGGCCAGAGACATTCCCAGCTCTGTTGCTACAATTCCGCTTCCGCCGTATGTTGGATAGCAAAGTATGCCTATTTTCATTAGATTATTGTTGTTTTGATGTTGTAAAAACTGTTGTATTCATATTTGAAGCAGATGCCGGAACACTGTCGATTCCCATACCTGCCTTCAGCTGATCATTAACCAGAACAGGCAGTCTGCCCCATATTTTTGTCTTTCCGTTCAGAGCATTGGCTGCTGCCGTCATAGAGTCATCATTATTTTCATAAGCGACAAGAACGGTAGATACTTTTGTAATATCAATGTCTTTTAAAGCATAAGCACTTCCGAAAACACTTAAAATAACTTTTTGATTTTTGGTAAGATCAGCAAGAACTTTCTTAGACTCTGCCGAAATTTTATAAGGTTTGTATGCTGTTGAATTATCCTTGTGGAATCCTACGATTACGGTAGAACCTGCAGGAATTGTATTGATCTCATTTGCTTTTTTAATTATGACATTTGATCCCAGCTGATTCGCGAAAGTCTGATAAGGAGCTTCTTCCAGAGGAACGTAATAAATCTGTTTTCCACTAACAGGAAGCAGTTTTTGATCATCTTTTAACAGGGTCAGTGCATTGGCATAAAGATTCTGCACCAATGTTTTGTGAGAATCATTGTTCAGGTCGTTATTGATGTTTTCGGGATTTTTTGGAGTGTACTGATTAAGGCCTAAGAAATATTTTGTCAGTAAAATTTTCTTTACGCTTTCTTCCACTCTTGATTGTGGGATTTCACCGTTTTCAATCGCTTTCTGAATTAATTTTTTCCCTTCTGAAACTCCCTGAGAGAAAAGCATAATATCATTCCCGGCTTTAAAAGCAAGGGCATCCAGTTGGCCAGGCTTATATTTATTAGCTACAGCGCCCATGTTCAGTGCATCAGTAATAATTAAACCTTTGTAGCCCAGTTTATCTTTTAAGACCCCAGTAATAATATTTTTAGAAACCGAAGCAGGGATTCCTTTGCCGGATTCAAGACTTGGGACATATAAGTGAGCTACCATCACACCACCGATTCCTTTATCCATTAAAGCTTTAAAAGGAGCCAGCTCAACGGTATTTAATCTTTCCAAACTATGTGAAACTACGGGCAGATCCAGGTGAGAATCTGTACTGGTATCACCATGTCCCGGGAAATGTTTGATCGCAGCAAGAATCGTATTATCCTGAAGACCGTTGGAATAAGACAATGCAGAACTGATTACATTATCTACCTCTGAGCCGAAACTTCTGTTTCCGATAATTGGATTATCCGGGTTGGTATTCACATCCACAACCGGTGCGAAATCCCAGTTGATCCCCATTCTGTGGCAGTCTTCTGCGATTTTGGCGGACATCTGGTAAATAAGGCTTTTATCCTGGATAGCCCCGAGGGTCATGGCCCATGGAAATTTATGTGCTGTGGCAATTCTTTGGAACAAACCCCATTCTGCATCCATGCCGATCATCATCGGAATTTTTGATTTCTGCTGGAACTCGTTGACCAAACTGATTTCTCTCGCAGCATCATCCTGCATTAAAATCAGTCCTCCGATCTTATCATTAACCACAATATTTCTGATCTGGTTAATATAATCTTCTCCTTTATTCGTGTAAAGTGCTACAATAAATAGCTGGCCCAACTTTTCATCCTGAGAAAGTGATCTGTAGGTTTTATCAACCCAGTGATGAGCCTTTTTCAGGTCTTCTTTTGAAATGTTTTTGGGCTGGTACTGAGCTTTGGCTGTAAAGCTTATTAATGAAAAAATAAAGAGGGAAGTATATAACAATTTCTTCATGATCTTTTGAATAAGAACAAAAATACAATTAAAAAAATGATGAAAACAAAGTTTTTGCAATTTTTGGTATATGATTTGAATACGCTTTATAAATAATAACTAAACTTTTCTAAAAATGAAAAAAATACTTCTCTTTTTATTTCTGGGTGCAGTAGGCTTTACAGCTTACAGCTGTGACAATGATGATGATGTTGTTACACAGAATCCGGTGGACTATGATACCTATTCAACAGCATACGATATTAGCCCAAGCTTTACCAAAGTAAATGATAACCTTTATAGATTCAGTGATGATTTTAACAGTCCGCTAGTAGAATCTGATGTAGTTCTTATTTACATGCAAAATGGTACAGATGGCGGCGCGCCGGTTTGGAAGCTGCTTCCTTATACTTATTATGTTGGAAATTTAGCTAATGATGCTGTAGATTATTTATTTGATTTCAGCAAATTTGGAATTACTATTAACATAAACTCTACAACTGCTTTTAGCTTAACGGCTAATCCTAGTTATTACCAAAATAAAAACTTCAGAGTAGTAGTTGTTCCTGCAAAAACAGGAAAAAGTGCAAAAGCAGCAGTTAACTATGAAGATTACAACAGTGTAATTAAATATTACAATATTGACGAGTCTAAAATTCAGACTAAAGTCACTAAGTAAGAATATCTTTTCAGTTTTTTATAATTATTAAAAAGCTCCGGAATTTCTTCCGGAGCTTTTGCTTATTTGAACCTGAGTTCAGGATAAGGTATTTTTTATGTTGTCAATAAGTAAGCAAGTCTGAAGTATGAATTGTTGAAGAAAAAAATAATTTTATAACAGTTGTATTATTGAATAATAAAATCACCTCGAGTGCGGGAAAGCATCCATGTCAAGGTTTTAAACCTTGACATGGATTTCAGGCCTTACTCTCTCACCTACCAGTCGTATTATTATTATAATATAGGATAGACTTACATTTATTAGAGAGAAATTAATTAGGTATAAAAAAAGCTTCAGAAATTTCTGAAGCTTTTTTTATTTAGTTATCGTTATCATCCAGAAGATGTCCAAAGAAGTCTTTTTTTGTCTTTAAATAGCCTTTACTCATCTCATTGGCCGGGATTTGTAAAGGTACTCTTGAATTGAGGTGAATATTGCTGTTAACCACATATTTTACCTTTTCAGGGTTGTTGGTCAGAAGATTGATATCTTTCACCTCTAAAAGGTTAAGGATTTCAATCGCAACTCCAAAGTTTCTGTCATCAGCGGGAAGTCCCAGTTCCAGATTAGCCTGAACGGTATCAAAACCTTTTTCCTGAAGCGAGTAGGCTTTCAGCTTATTGATGATTCCGATATTTCTTCCTTCCTGACGGAGATAAACAATAATGCCTCCGTGTTCATGGATATATTTCATTGCGGCATCCAGTTGCTGTCCGCATTCACATTTTTTTGAATGGAAAACTTCTCCGGTAATGCATTCAGAATGGAAACGTACATTCACCGGTTTTGAAAAATCTGTATTTTCTGCTACGATGGCCATGTGCGGCATCCAGTCGTTTTCGTTTTCAGAGAAAGCGATCATTCGGAAAGAGCCGTGCTCCGTAGGAACATTGGCTTCTGCCTGAATTTTAATCATTAATAGTGTTTAGTTTTTAATTAAAGAATCTTCGATTACAGAAATATTGGTTTTTAAACGGACCAGATATCTGTTAAGAACTTCATCATCATCTTTGTTAAGCTGCTGTCTGAGTTTCTGAATTTTCTTGTATGATTTTTCGAAGCTTTTAATGGCTCTGTTCTTTCCCGGCGAATTGTTGGCATCAATGGCATATAAATAATTCTGAAGGCTGTATTTCAGGCTTGTCACTTCATCATTCAAACTGTTACTCTTAAACTTGGGAAAAGTAGAAATCAGATTTGAAATTTCAGAAGCATTTACATTTTCTTTGATATTGATATCAAAGCCTTTTTTTGCCCCTCTGTCGGAATCAGAACCTTTGGTTTCGCTATAAAAATTATTTGACAACGGCGAAAGGTTAAGCTTCTCCGTTGCGCAGGAAGTTATGATTAATAATAGTACTCCAAAAAAAAATAGTTTTCTCATTTCTGTTGCCCCTTTTGATAAAGGATCGGGTTAAGACTATCATCGTTATACATTTTCATTTGTTTGTATACTTTCATCTTAACATTACCGCATTCAATATCAGTAAGCAACTGATTAATAGAAGTTGAAAGGTCTTCTTTCTGAGTAAGCAGTACATCCAGTTTAGCCTGGCAGTTGGCACGGTGCTCTTCAGAAGCAGATTCTCTATTGGCTTCTAATGACATATGATAAACCTTTAATGCAAGAATTGATAATCTGTCTACAGCCCAAGCGGGTGTTTCTGTATTGATTTTTGCATCAGGTTTTGGAGTTATATTTTCAAACTTTGTAAGGAACCAGCTGTCGATAAATTCTACCAGATCTGTTCTTTTCTGGTTGGATGCATCTATTGTTCTCTTCAGTTGAAGAGCCTCAGCAGGATCAATATTTTCATCTCTAATAATATCTTCCAAATGCCATTGAACGGTATCAATCCAGTTCTTTGCATACAAAATCCGTTCCAAACTATCTTTTTCGAAAGGGTTATTAATTAGAGCGTTAACGTCATCGGACACGTGATAATCTTCGATCGATTGATTGAAGACTTTCCATGCAGTCTCAGTAAAATTCATTATGGCTGAAGAATTTTAGTTGCTGGGTGTATTATTGTTATTGGTAGAAGAGGTTTTGTTTTCAGAACCTGGTTTGTCTTCTTCCTTCACCGCATCTTTAAATTCTTTGATTCCTGAACCAACTCCTCTCATTAATTCCGGAATTTTCTTTCCTCCAAACAGCAATACCAAAAGTATAGCTACGATAAGGATGTGCTGCCAAGATAAGGCAAGTATTGTTAGTGTGTTCATCTCTTAAGATTTTTGCAAAGTTACGCTTTTTTTAATATGAAATCCAACCTAATGGATCAACTGGCGTATTTCCGTTCCATACCTGGAAGTCAAGAGTATAAGAACCATCGAAATCCTGAGCTACCGTACCTACAGGAGTACCGGAAGAAACCTGCTGACCTTTGGATACGCTTACGCTTCCCAGGTTGGAATAGATCGTAAAATAGTTTCCGTGTTTTACCATAACAGTTTTTGTTCCGTCACTATTGGCCAATACTGAAGAGACGGATCCCGGATATACAGATTTTGCACGGGTACCGGATGGAACTGATATTTTAATACCTGTATTTTCCTCAACAATATTTTTGAAAACTGGGTGTGGCTGTCTTCCGAATCGGTGGGTAACCTGTCCCGCTCTGTCTGCAGGATAGCCAAGCCTTCCTCTGCTGTCTGCAAAACTGCTACCTGGAGCTGTAGTTACTCCATAGCTGGTCATTGCTTTGGTTTCGGCGGCTTTTTTCTCTTCTTCTTTCTTCTTATTCAGAGCGGCTTCTGCTGCTCTTGCGGCAACAAGCTTTTCTGTGGCTTCTTTTGCTCTTGCATTCGCTTCGTCAGATGCTTTTTTGGCGGCTACTCTTCTGGCTTCGTCTTTTGCACTGGCTTCAGCTCTTGCGGCCTCTTCATTACGTTTTTTCTCCTCTTCAGCTCTCTTAGCGGCAAGATCGGCAGCTTTTTTAGCTTCAATTTCTGCCAGTTTTCTTTCTCTTTCCAATGCTTCAGCTCTGGCTTTTGCCTCTGCTTCAATTCTGGCTTTTTCTCTTTCCGCAATTATTTTGGCCATACGGATTTTTTCAGCTTCCGCTTTTCTTCTGGCTTCTTCTTCCGCTTTTGCTATTCTGATTTCTTCTGCGATGATAGCTCTGATCTGTCCTTCTAATGCCTTAGACTGAACCTGCTTCTGTTTAAGTTCTACGGTAAGTTTGGCTTCATTTTTCTTGAAATCTGCCAGCAGCTGTTCTTTCTGTGCTCTTTCTGCATTAATGGTTGCCAGATCCTTCTGCTGGTTGGCCAAAAGATTTTCTTTTTCTCTTGCGGAGTTTTGTTTCTGTGCAATTGATTTTTTGATCTGGGCGGCTGCGTTGCTTATTTCTGCAGCTTTTTTATCCTGATAGTCAGCATACTGTTTCAGGTACTGGACTCTTCTGATGGCTTCCCCTAAGTTTTTGGAAGAAAGAATGAAGGTTACTTTGTTCTGTACCCCTTTGTTTTTATAAGCGTTGACAAGCACCTCAGCATAATTCTTTCTGAGAACTGCCAGCTCTCTATTTTGACGGTTGATTTCCAGCTGACGCAGATAGATCTCATCTTCAATAAACCTTTTTTCTTTCTGAGTATTGGTGTATACTTTTTCCCTTAATGTCAGTTTTTTATTGACATTATTAAGATAGGCTACTGAAAGTTTAGATTCGTTTCTGGTTTTAGCCAGGTCTGTATTTATCTGTACAATTTGTTTTTTAAGATCGGCATTCTGTTTCTGAAGCTGTTCCTTGTTCTGCTGTCCCTGATACAGGCCGAACAGTAGAATACCTATTAAAAAGCTAAATTTTTTAATCATTTAATCTCAATTTTCTTATAACTGGATGGTACAGAATAAGCTGTTTCCATCCTCGAAAAGTCAAATTTCGTGTTTTCCAGTAAAATTTGGCTAGATTTTGAGCCTTTTATAATTATTTTAACATTTTTTGGAAGGCGGATTCCATTGTATTCATCCCAGTTGCTGTAAGAGATTTCGAGCTCATCAGGAGATAAAACATCCTTTAAATTCACACTCAGCAGATCATAATTTGTATCATACTGAAGCTCAATTTTGTATTCTCTGGTTTTCTGATCTGTAACAATTTTCTGGTTGGTATTGGAAACCATTTTAAAGCCCTGCATATTTTTAGTCAGCGTAAACTGGGAATCACTGATCTTCACAAAGGTTCTTCCCAGCAGTATTTTTTCCAGTGATTTGTAATCAATAAAATTCACATTCAGTAAATTATTTAAATAGTCAAAATCTGAATCAATATAGGTTTTGCTGGTTTTGTCCTGGCCTTTGATTCCTTCAGGCGTAGCAATACCTCTTGCTACAGTAAATAAAAATGCCTGAAGATTCATCCATACTTTTTTATCATTTTCAATATAGATGACGGCGTCAAGGGTTGGGATAAAGTTTCCGGTTTCCACATTCACTTTACTGTTGATCTTAATCTGGTCAAATTTTGGTGGAAGAAGTACATGCTCGTAGAAGGTAAGCTTGTCTCTCACCGGCTCATTGGCATCTTTGGGATTTCTGTTGTCTTCTGTTATGACGGTACTATCCTGGCTGCTGCTATTATTTTTAGCTGCATTTCTTGTTTTACACGATGATAGGGTAAGCAACAGGAGAAGTATCGGGATCCAGTTTTTCATGTATTTTGTCTTTCGATTAAAAAAAATACGCTGCAATATTAACGCCAAACCACACAACGCATGTTATGTGGTTTGAATGTATTTTATTTTTATATTAATTATTTCTGATCTATTTAGATAAAAAATCTAAAACTGAGTAGTCACCCAAAGAGATCTCACGGGAAACTCCAAAGTATTGTGCAGAATTTCCAATCATTGAGTTGGAAAGATTCCCATGGTTGATTCTTGTATTTTCCTGGATCAGAGAATTTTCGATATTGGAATTGACAATGATTGTGTTATTCCCCAGTGAAACGCCGGGACCTATTTTTGAGTTGGAAATTTGTACATTTTCACCAATAAAGCAAGGCTGAATGATCAATGAATTCTCAATAACTGCTGATGCAGGGTGGTTAAGCATTGCTTCTCTTTCATACTCAAGGATTTTACTGTTAGTTTCTACGGTGGCGTTTTTGTTTCCGCAGTCCATCCAGTCATTTACTTTTCCTAAAGTGAATTTTGCTCCTTTTGCCCTAAGGTTTTCCAATGCTGTTGTCAGTTGGTATTCGCCTCCGTTTTTTATATTATTATCCATAATATAATTGATTTCATTCATCAGTTTTTCAGCACTGTTGAAGTAATAGATACCAATGATGGCAAGATCTGAAACGAAAGTCTGAGGTTTTTCAACGAAATCGGTTATAAAACCGTAGTTATCCAATTTTACCACTCCGAAAGCTGAAGGGTCTTCTACGCTTTTTACCCAGATCACCCCATCCGAATTTTTATCCAGCTGGAAATCTGCGCGGAAAAGGGTATCTGCAAAGGCAATTACCACATCTCCCTGCATGGAATCTTCCGCACATTTAATGGCATGTGCTGTTCCAAGCGGATCGTTCTGATAATATATACTGCCTTTTGCTCCCAGTTTTTCGGCTATCTGAAGGAGAGATTTTTCGATCTCCGGTCCGAAGTCCCCAATGATAAATGCTACTTCTTCAATCTTTTCGCCTGCCACTTTAGCAATATCTTCTACCAGTCTCTGTACAATAGGCTTCCCTGCAATCGGGATAAGAGGTTTTGGAACTGTCAGTGTATGTGGACGTAATCTGGAACCACGTCCAGCCATAGGAACAATTATTTTCATAAATAATATGACAATGTTTTATTTGTTATTTTGTTATTTTGACTAGGCTAAAGGTAATCATTAAAATCATTGGTGATTGTAATAATTATCATCTTTATTAATCTTCTGTTTAATTTTTTAAAAAGACCTCAATAGCATCAAATTAAAGGCCATAAATTAGTTTTTCCTGATTCTTGATAACAGTATATCTTTTTCTGAATACATCAGGATACCTGCATACATAAGGAATAAAAGGTTTCCGATCCAGAAATTGTAATCGAATAATTCTACAATCACATAACTGAAAACTGCCAACAGGATGATGAAAAATGATATTTTCTTCATTCTGTAAGGGATGGGATAATATTTTTGACCTAAAAAGTAGGAAAGAACCATCATCACAAAATAAGCGGCTAAGGTTACCCATGCAGAAACCATAAAACCATATTCTTTTAGAAATAAAAAGTTTAAAATAATCGTAATAACCGCACCAGTCCAGGAAATATAAGTTCCTACTCTTGTTCTGTCCGTTACTTTGTACCAGGTGGAAAGGTTATAATAAATCCCGAAGAATAAATTGGCAATCACAATGATGGGGATGATATTAATAGCAATCCAATAACTGCTATTGGGAACCAATAAAAGCTTTATCCACGAAACATTGGCAATAATTCCTAAAGCAACTACGGATGCAAAAAACGAAAAGTATTCAGTCACTTTTGCATAGGTAAGTTTAGCATTTTCATTCTGCATTTGTTTAAAAAAGAAAGGCTCAATTCCCATTCTGTAGGCTGTGACAAAAAGAGTCATTAGAACAGCCATTTTATAGCAACCTCCATAAGCTCCCGCTTCAGCATCATTAATGATAAATTTCTGAATGAATTTATCAAAATTTTCATTTACCATGAAGGCCAATCCTGCTATCATTACCGGCCATGAATACTTGATCATCTGCAGGAAAAGATCTCTTGAAAACTGAAACTTAACCTTTAAAATAATAGGTAAGACAAGTAAAAATCCTAAACCACTTGCAGCCAGATTACTGAAGAAGGGATAAGAAACTTTTTCTTTTAAGCCTAATTTAAATGAAAATTCCTGCGGAATATAAAGGAATAGTGCAATTGCGAAAATACTTTGGAAAATGGCCTGTATCACCCGGATAGCAGTATACTTTATGGGCTTATTATGAAATCTGAACCATGCCAAAGGGATAACGAGAAGGTTGTCAAAGAAAGCAATCCATGCAAACCATCTGATAAACTCAGGAGTTTTTTCATAACCAAAAATATTGGCAATAGGTTGGTTAAACAGTAAAACAAGCAGCAAAAATACAGTTGATAATCCTGTCAAAAACCAGAATGATGTATTGAAAACTTTCTGTTCGTTATCCTTATCGGATGAAAATCTGAAATAGGCAGTTTCAAAGCCAAAGGAAAGCACAATATTTACAAATGAAATTAATGCATAAAGATTGGTAAATATTGCAAAATCGCTGTTGTTGATATTTTTAATGAACAAATAATTAAGCAATACTACAATTATCCTTGGCATAATGGCCCCAATTCCATATATAATTGTCTCGTTGAGAAGTTTTTTCAAAGTGTGAAATTTTTATGCAAATGTAAATATTTAGAAATTGATTTATAATCGGCGACATTAAAATTCATTCATAAACCTTAATTTTGTTTTTTGTAGATGTTAGATATCAGAAGTTAGAAATTAATGATTGCAGTTTACCAATCACTTATAATTTTTGATTTAAAAATTTTCTGACATCTCTAACTTCTAACATCTAATTTCTAAACTAAAAATGAAGACCCTAATCAAAAATGTAAAGATTGTGAACGAAGGTAAGATCTTCGAAAGCGATATCTTAATAGAAAATGACCTGATCTCTACAATAAGCCTCAATATTTCTGAGGAAGCAGATCGGATCATTGACGGTTCCGGAAAATATCTTCTCCCGGGTGTAATAGACGACCAGGTGCATTTCAGAGATCCGGGACTGACACATAAAGGTGATATTGAAACGGAGTCCAGAGCCGCCATTGCAGGAGGAGTTACAAGCTTTATAGATCAGCCCAATACGGTTCCTAATGCTGTTACTCAGGAATTATTGGCCGATAAGTATGAAATCGGGGCTCAAAAAGCATACGCGAACTACGGTTTTATGATGGGCGGAACAAACGATAACCTAGAGGAAGTTTTAAAAACAAATCCGAGAAATGTTCCGGGGATTAAATTATTCTTAGGCTCATCCACAGGAAATATGCTGGTAGATAATCCTGAAACACTTGAGAATATCTTTGGCAGCACAAAAATGCTGATCGCTGTCCACTGTGAAGATGAAGCGACAATCAAAGCCAATACCCAGAAATATCTTGATGAATATGGGGAAGATATTCCTGTAAAATTTCATCATCTGATCAGAAGTGAGGAAGCGTGTTATAAATCTTCTTCCAAAGCCATTGAATTGGCGGAAAAAACAGGAGCAAGGCTTCATGTATTCCATCTTTCAACCGCAAAAGAGATGGAATTATTCAGAAATGATATTCCTTTAAAAGATAAAAAAATTACAGCAGAGGTATGTGTTCATCATCTGACGTTTACCAATGAAGACTACGAAACTAAAGGTTCTCTGATCAAATGGAATCCTGCTGTAAAAACACAGCAAGACAAAGATGCACTGTGGGAAGCCCTTCTGGATGACAGAATTGATGTAATTGCTACAGATCATGCCCCGCACACGGCCGAAGAAAAGCTGAATCCCTATACAAAATGCCCTTCCGGTGCACCTTTGGTGCAGCACTCGTTACCGGTAATGCTGGAAAACTATCACTCCGGAAAAATTTCTTTGGAAAAGATTGTTGAAAAAATGTGTCACAATCCTGCGATACTTTTCAGAATTGAGAAAAGAGGTTTTGTAAGAGAAGGGTATAAGGCGGATCTTGTTTTGGTTGATTTAAATGCAGACTGGACTGTAGCTAAAGACAATCTCCTTTACAAATGCGGCTGGAGCCCGCTGGAAGGAATGAATTTACACTCTAAAGTAACCCAGACTTTTATCAACGGACATCTTGTGTATGATAACGGTAAAATTGCAGAAGAGAAATTTGGGGAGAGGTTACTTTTTGAAGTGGGAGAGTAATTGTAAGAAGAACGATAAAATAACAAAGGGCAGTGTGTTTATAAACATATTGCCCTTTTTTATGGTTGTTGATTGTGAGCGTTAACCACCCCGTCAAAAATTTTCTTAATTTTTGACACCCCTCCACGGAGGGGAATTTTAATCCAACGAATATTAGTCATTATGAAAGTCAGAGACTTTCAAAAACTTATATGTACTTCTTATATATTATATGTTCAACTTAAAAGAACTTAAGTGTTCAATAACTTTTGTGTCTTCGTGGTTATTAATATATTTTTTAACCACAGATTTCTCAGATATATACAGATGTTTGTAAATAGTTGTGTAAATCATTTGTGGTTAATCACAAATGTAAAAAAACACTTTTGTGATTTTAAAAAAACTATTTCTTCGCTTTAGCACTCATATAAAAAGTAAGTTTTCCGCCAGCAACGATCTCCGAATGCTTTAGGGTGAAATTTTTAATCTCTTTACCATTCAGAAGAATCTTTTCAATATACACATTTTTCGGACTCTGATTAACGGCATCGATTTCGAAAGTTTTTCCGTTTTCCAGATTCAGGATGGCATGGTCTACAGCCGGACTTCCGATTGCATAATCTTCAGAACCTGGTGCTACAGGATAAAATCCAAGTGAGCTTAAAATATACCATGCGCTCATTTGTCCTGCATCATCGTTTCCACCTAAACCGTCCGGTGTGGCTTTGTACTGCATTTCTAAAATACGTCGGATCTGAGCCTGCGCTTTCCATGGCTGCCCCGCCCAATTGTAAAAATAAGCAACGTGGTGAGCCGGTTCGTTTCCGTGGACATAGCCTCCGATAATTCCCTCGCGGGTAATATCTTCGGTATCAGCAAAAAACTCATCAGGAAGGTGCATGGTGAAAAGCTCATCCAGTTTTGAGGCCAATTTTTTCTTTCCACCCATCATCTGCATCAGACCTTCAGGATTCTGAGGAACAAAAAAGCTATAATTCCAGGAATTTCCTTCAATAAACCCCTGCCCGTGAGTGCTCAGAACATCAAAATCTTTTTTGAAACTTCCGTCAGCAAGCCGGGGACGCATAAATCCGGCTTTTGGGTCAAAATTATTTTTCCAGTTTTCAGAACGTTTGATGAACTGATCGTAAATCTCTGTCTCACCTAAATGTTTTGCCAGTTGGGCAATCGCCCAGTCATCATAAGCATATTCCAGGGTGTTGGAAACTGAAGTTCCGTTTTTCTCAGCCGGAATATAACCCATATCTATATAGTATCCGATGCCTTCATAATCTCTTTTATTAGCAGTGGCCATACAGGCTTTTAATACTTCTTCCGGATTGCCGTTGTAGTTGCCTTTGATCACGGCATCAGCAGCTACGCTTACACTGTGGTATCCGCTCATGCACCAGTTGTCGTTGGCATAATGTGACCATATCGGAAGCATTTTCATAGAGAACTGATTATAATGGGCCATCATCGATTTAACCATATCATTATTGCGTTTAGGCTGGATGATGTTAAAGAAAGGATGAAGGGCGCGGTATGTATCCCAGATTGAAAATGTTGTATAATTCGTGAAATCTTCTGCCTTGTGAATATTCTGATCTAAACCTTTATACTCCCCATTGATATCCATATAAGTGGTAGGGCTGATAAAAGTATGATACATCGCTGTATAAAAATTGGTCTTTTCTGTCTCCGAACCTTTGATGACAATTTTATTCAGTTCTTGATTCCAGTTTTCCTGGGCTTTTGCTTTGATCTGGTCAAAAGATAAATTTCCGGTTTCTTTTTCCAGATTTTCCAGGGCATTAACCTGACTTACCGGAGAAATAGCCAGTCTTACTTCAACAGCTTCATTTTCCTGAGTATCAAAATCAAAATACATTTTCAGGTTTTTACCAGCGATCTCAGGGAAGTTTTTATTCTGGTCAAATTTTCTCCAGAATCCTTTGTATACCTGAGGTCCGTCAAAGTTTTTCTGTCCGTATGATTTGAATGGCTTTGAGAATTTCATAGCAAAATAAACCGTTCTGGTTCTTGCCCAGCCATTGGTCTGGCGGTAACCTGTTACTGTACCGTCATTTTCTACACGTACATATGTCCATACATTTTTGCCTTCATAATTATAAATTCCTGCAGTAAGATCTAAAATGATGTGTGCCTGATCAGATTTTGGGAAAGTGTACCGGTGAACTCCGGTTCTTGTGGAGGCAGTCAGCTCGGCTAAAATATTATGGTCATCCAGCTTCACTTTGTAATATCCGGCTTCAGCTTTTTCATTCTGATGAGAGAATCTGCTCCGGTAGCCACTTTCAGGATTGGAGGCTGTTCCGGGATTCAACTGCAGCGTCCCGACAGTTGGCATAATCAGGAAATCTCCAAGGTCGGAATGTCCCGTTCCGCTGAAATGAGTGGAACTGAAACCGACAATGGTTTTGTCTTCATAACGGTATCCTGCACAGTATTTATAGACCTCACCGTTGTATTTTCCATTGAGTTCATAAGAAATGGTATCGGTTTCCGGGCTCAGCTGTACGGCTCCGAAGGGAACGGTAGCTCCGGGATAGGTATGGCCCATCTTTTCAGTTCCTATTAAAGGATTTACATATTGTATCAGCTTTTCAAACTGCTGAGCTTTCGAATATTGACCGAGAAGTAAAAGGAGTATAACTGCAAGAGTTGCCGTGTTTTTCATGAAGGAATATATTTTCAACAGTAAAATTAATTAAAAATTGAAGAATAATCATTTATTGCTTTGCTTTAGATGCAATTCACCCGGTATTCAGTTTTTTTCGGAGAAGCGAAAGCCTATTCCATGCAGATTTTCAATAAGTATATTCTGCTCATCCGCAAACACTTTTCGCAGTCTGGAAATAAATACATCCAGGCTCCGTCCCATAAAATAATCATCATCTCCCCAGATTGCTTTCAATATGTCCTGTCTTCTGACGACCGTATTTTTGTGGCGGATAAAATACAGAAGCAGATCAGATTCTCTCTGTGTAAGGCTAATGGTATTTCCTGTATCCTGAAGAGTGTAGTTCTTGGGGTCGAAATAATATTTCCCCACCTTGTATTTAAGCGGAGAGACATCTGTTTTTCTGCTGCGTTTCAGGAAAACTTCAATTTTTAAAATTAATTCTTCTATACTGAAAGGTTTTACCAGATAATCATCGGCGCCTATCTTAAGGCCTTTGATTCTGTCCTCTTTCAGGGCTTTTGCAGAAATGAAAATAATAGGAATTTCAGAGTTGCTGGTACGGATGTGCTGTGCAAGCTCAAATCCATTGAGGCCAGGCATCATAATATCCAGCAGGCAGATATCAAAATTTTGGCTGTTGAAGGCTTCAAGGGCGGATTCTCCATCCTGGTAATGATCTATATCATAATAGCTTTCCAGGCTGTCCTGGATAAGGAAAGCTATAGTTTTGTCGTCTTCTGCATATAAAATTTTAGATTTTTCCATTACTTACATTATTAAATTTAAAACGGAAAAAACAGAGTAACAGTAATTCCCTTATCCGGATTATTTTCAACAGAAATTTTCCACTGATGCTGCTGGACAATTTTTTTTACATAAAATAGACCTAGCCCAAAACCGTTAACCTCATCACTTTTTTTTGTACTGACCCTGTAAAACTTATCAAAAATATGAGGAATATTTTTCGCAGGAATTCCCATTCCGTTATCTTTAAACTTTAAATATAAACCTTTTGAATCTTTATTCGATGAAATGGTAATATCGGGATTTGTATCACAATATTTAACAGAGTTATCCAAAATATTATAAATGATATTTGTAAAGTGAAATTCGTCTGCAATAATTGAGAGGTTATCTTCAATTTCTATTTGGAGCGTGAGATCTTCATTCTTTTGCTGTAAGGTATCTGCAATTTCCCGGATAAATGGGAGCAGTATTATTTTCTGAGGTTTTAATGACAGTCCGGAAGCATCATTTTTCGCAATATTTAATATTTTTTCAATGTGATTATTGAGTTTATAGCTTTGATTGATGATGATGGAAGTGTAGGCTTCCAGTTTGGGATTTTCCTGTATGATATTGTGCTTATTCAGAGCTTCCGATGCTAAAAGTATTGAAGATAAAGGGGTTTTGAACTCATGGGTCATATTATTGATAAAATCCCTCTGCAGTTCTGAGAATTTTTTTTGCTGAATAATCGTGTATATAGAATACACATAAACAAGAAGGATGATAAAAAGGGCCAGTGTAAGCAGGTACCAAAACCGCAATGAACTGATCAGATAAGTTGTTTTGTCAGGAAAACGGATGGAAAAATAATAGGTCAGGTTTTTATGTTTTGGAAAATTAATAACCTTATCACTTGGAGCTTCCTGGTTTTTCGACATATATTTCCCATAAATCATTTTATCACTGTGGCAATTGTACAGGGCATACACATAGTCCGTATTGATTTGGAAACGGGTAAATTCTGTTCGCAAATAATGTTCGAGCACTGCAGGATGAAATTCATTATTAATATTAACTACATAATAATCATTAGAAATATTCTGTACAGGATTTTCGGTAAAAGAAGTTTTTCCTCCGGATAATTTTTCAACAACCTCCAGTAAAGCGATATTCACCTTCTGGTTAAATTTTTTATCCTCAAGATTATAGGCCTGCCGGGTCCATAAAAGCTGAGCTGTCATAATTCCGATGATAGCAAAGAACCCGAGCGTTATAATAATATTGAGTTTTTTAATTTCCATTTCTGGAGCAATATTATCCAAAAATATTTATTAATTTTTTATCATTAACAACTTGTTAACAAATGTTTGATAGCAATTAACAAGTTGTACGGTCAATGCGCTTTACATTTGTTATATCAAAAAATAATAACTGATTATTTTAATTTTGTAACTCTTAAAATTTATACTCATGAAAAAATTAAAAATTACAGCCCTTTTAGCAGTTTTGGTGTTCTCTCCATTTTATGCCAATGTATTTCCTGTTGAAAGCAATTCAGTAGTAAAAATGATTGCTGATGCTATTAAATGGAAAGCAGAATCTATAGACGTAGGAATCATTCCTCAGGGAAAACCTAAGCTGATCAGATTTGAATTTACCAATACTTCTTCAAAGCCTATAGTTATTGAAAATGTGGCTCCTTCATGTGGATGCACAACAGCAGATTATACTAAAACGCCTATTCTTCCCGGAAAAAAAGGATTTGTAGAGGCGAGTTATAATGCAGCAAGCAAAGGGGCATTCATGAAAACAGTGAATGTAACCACAAGCGATAGCAAAACTCCGAAAACACTTTCTTTCAAAGGAGTAGTTTCATAATAAAAATTTTACAGCCAGTCATTATAGAAATAACCTTGTAATTCTTTACAGGGTTATTTTTATGATTTTTCCGATCTGTAATTAGTTTTATCCTTTATTTATAATTTACTGTTGTTTTGTGGTAAGATTTTAAACAGAGCAGGAGAATAACTATTTATAACATTATTATTTATCGCATTATTTTCAATGGCATCCGTTCAATATTTAGTATTTTTAGGAAAAAATAAAATCTATGAATTTATATACACAGCCAATGTTGCGCGAAGGTGCATTACAGGATAAAGTAGCGATTGTAACTGGAGGCGGAAGCGGTCTTGGAAAAGCAATGACCAAATATTTTCTGGAACTGGGGGCAAAAGTGGTGATCACTTCCCGTAATCTGGAAAAATTACAGGGAACTGCAAAAGAGCTGGAAGAGGAGACTGGCGGAAAAGTTCTGTGTGTTGCCTGTGACGTAAGAAACTGGGATGAGGTGGAAGCAATGAAAGAAGCAGCCTTGAAAGAATTCGGGAGAATAGATATTTTACTGAACAATGCAGCCGGAAACTTCATTTCTCCGACAGAAAGACTCACGCATTCAGCGTTTGATTCTATTTTGGATATTGTTTTAAAAGGAACGAAGAACTGTACTCTTTCTATCGGAAAGCATTGGATCGATTCTAAAAGCCCGGGAACTGTTTTAAATATTGTAACAACCTATGCGTGGACTGGATCTGCTTACGTGGTTCCTTCAGCGTGTGCCAAAGCCGGAGTTCTGGCCATGACAAGATCTTTAGCGGTGGAATGGGCAAAGTATGGGATCCGTTTCAACGCGATTGCACCGGGACCTTTCCCTACCAAAGGAGCATGGGACAGGCTTCTTCCGGGAGATCTTCAGGAAAAATTCGATATGAGGAAAAAGGTTCCTTTAAGAAGAGTAGGAGAGCATCAGGAGCTGGCTAACCTTGCCGCTTATCTGGTTTCGGATTATTCTGCTTATATGAATGGGGAAGTAGTGACTATAGATGGTGGCGAATGGCTTCAGGGAGCCGGAGAGTTTAATATGCTTGAAGATATTCCAAAAGAAATGTGGGATGCGCTTGAAGCAATGATCAAAGCAAAAAAAACAAACTAAAATTTTATAAAATGAACCCGGATTTGTAACGATTCCGGGTTTTTTTATAACTTATCACAGAAATAGTATAACTTATTCCAATGAACTATAAACTTCCAGGCCTTATTGCAGCAGCGGCAGTCTTCCTGTTTTCAGGATCTGCTTTAGCACAGGATACACCGAAATACAGCTATGTAGAGGCGTTTAAGCCCTTCTTCTATCCCCAGACCGGTACAGAAACCCGTTCCGCAAGCGGACAGCCGGGACATGCCTACTGGCAGAACTCGGCAGATTATGATCTGAATGTAAGTCTTAACGATGTAAAAAATGAAATCACCGGAACGGCTGAAATTACCTATACCAATAACAGTCCCGACCAGTTAGGTTTCTTGTGGCTGCAGCTTGACCAGAATTTATTCTCAAAAGATTCCCGTGGAAACGCAGTTGTTCCGCCATCAGGAAGCAGAAACGGAGCTCACGGCGAAGAGCTGGATGGAGGTTATAAAATTAAATCTGTAAAGCTTGATGGTAAAGATATAAAATACACAATTACCGATACCAGAATGCAGATTGATCTTCCTAAAGAACTGAAAGCTAAAGGGGGTGTTGCTAAAATAAAAATTGAATATTCCTTTACTTCCCCGGAATATGGATCGGACAGAATGGGAATTCAGAAAACGAAAAACGGTAAAATATTTACTATAGCCCAGTGGTATCCAAGGATGTGTGTATATGATGATGTAATGGGCTGGAATACTCTTCCTTATATTGGGGCATCAGAATTTTATCTGGAATATGGTCATATTTCTGCCAACATTACAGTTCCGGCCAATCATTATGTAGTGGCTTCCGGAGAGCTTCTGAACTATAAAGAAGTATACAGCAAAGAAGAAAATAACCGTTGGGAACAGGCGAGGAACAGTGATAAAACAGTTATGATCCGTCCGGAATCCGAAATCGGGAAAAATCAGGCTTCAGGAACAAAAACATGGAAATTTAAAATTGACCAGACCCGTGATTTTGCATGGGCTTCATCCCCGGCATTTATTCTGGATGCAGCAAAAATAAACCTTCCGAGTGGTAAAAAATCTGTAGCCATATCTGCTTATCCTGCAGAAAGTGCAGGTGAAAAAGCTTGGGGCAGGTCTACAGAATATACAAAAGCAGCGATTGAGCATTATTCTCAGAAATGGTATGAATACACCTATCCGGCAGCAACCAATGTAGCAGGAAATGAAGGCGGAATGGAGTATCCGGGAATTGTCTTCTGTCACATGGATTCCGCAGGTGAAGACCTTTGGGGGGTTACAGATCACGAATTCGGGCACAACTGGTTTCCGATGATCGTAGGTTCCAATGAGAGGCTGTTTGCATGGATGGATGAGGGCTTCAATACCTTTATCAATGAGTTATCCACAAAAGCTTTTAACAACGGAGAATATTACAGGAAGAAGGATATTGCCAGAAGTGGATCCTTTATGATGGGCGATAATATGGAGCCTATTATGGTAGGTCCGGATAACATGAAGGAAAGGAGCATAGGAGTTCTGGCTTACTTTAAGCCGGGAATGGGGCTGCAGATGTTAAGAGAGACAATTTTAGGTCCTGAAAAATTTGATAAAGCATTCAAAACCTATATTAACCGATGGGCTTTCAAGCATCCTACACCCTGGGATTTCTTTCATACCATGGAAAATGTTTCCGGAGAAGAACTGAACTGGTTCTGGAGAGGGTGGTTTATCAATAAATGGAAGATCGACCAGTCTGTAAAAGATGTACAATACATCAACGGAGATTTTAAAAACGGTGCCCAGATCACAGTTGAAAATCTTGGACAGCTTCCGATGCCTACTACGGTTCAGGTGAAATTTAAAGACGGTACCAAGCAGGTTGTAAAAATCCCTGTTGAAGTTTGGAAACGCAATACAGAATGGTTATTCAATATCAATTCAGATAAAGAAATTAGTGAAGTAATGCTTGATCCGGATTCTATGGTACCAGATGTTAATCCGAAAAATAATATCTGGCCTTCAGCACAGACAAAACCGGTTGAAAAGATCAATACGAAAGAGTTTGCAGGAACATACGGAACTGCAAGTGATCCCATCAAACTGGTCTTTACTGATAAAAACGGGAAGCTTTATGCGAAGGCAGGGAACCAGCCGGAATTCCCTCTTGAATATGCCGGAAATAACCAGTTTATTTTTGAAGAAGCCGGAATAACACTGGTATTTAGCAAAGATAAGAAAGGACTTGTTTTTAAACAGGCCGGAAGAGAATATAAATTTACCAAAGAATAAAAGATATATTGATCTTATAAAAAACCGAAACTTCAGATTTATGAAGTTTCGGTTTTTTTTGTTTGGAAAAGAACTGGAAGGAAGAGGGAAGTTTGAAGATGGAAGCTCTATTCGTTCTTTATTCAAAAATTAGATTCATTGATAAGAATGATTAAATTAACAACCTTTAATTACTTCTTTTAGCTACATGGACTTCTATCCTTCCTCTTCCTGCTTCCCTCTAAAAATTAACAATAATATATCCCCAACTTTTATTATCTCTAATCAGGATATTCTATTTTTGTGATACTAATTTTAAAATAGGATTATGAATTTCAGATTTTCAATTGTATCCCTGTTGTTCTTTGTACTGGGATTTTCGCAGGATCTTAAAGTGATGAGTTTCAATATCAGATTGCAGGTTGCCTCAGATAAGGAAAATGCATGGACAGAAAGAAAACAGGATGTTGTGGATCTGTTAAATTACTATCATCCCGATTATTTCGGAGTTCAGGAAGCGCTTCCCGAGCAGATGAAAGATATTAAAGCAGGCCTTAAAAACTACGATTATGTAGGTGTAGGAAGAGATGACGGAAAGGAAAAAGGGGAGTTTTCAGCTATTTTTTATGATACGAACAGGCTTCAGGTGGTAAAATCCGGAACATTCTGGCTTTCGGAAACACCGGAAATACCTTCCAGAGGATGGGATGCAGCCCTTAACAGGATCTGTACCTATGCTTTTTTTAGAGATAAACAATCCAAAAAAGAATTTCTGACCATGAACCTTCATTTTGATCATATAGGAAATGTGGCGAGGGTAAAATCCTCTGAACTTATTCTGAAAAAAATAAAAGAGATGAATCCTAAAAATCTTCCTGTAACCTTAAGTGGTGATTTTAATTTAACAGAAGATTCAGAGCCTATAAAAATACTTTCCCAGAATCTGAATGACAGCTTTTATCATTCCGAAACAAAGCCTTACGGCCCGAAAGGGACATTTACCGCTTTCAATGTGAATGAAATCCCTAAAGACAGAATCGATTATATTTTTGTAAAAGGATTTAGAATAAAATCCCAGAGGCACATCAACGACAGGAGAGAAAACTTGCTGTATCCGTCGGATCATTTCCCGGTTTTAGCGGAACTTGCTTTTTAATTCAGGATCAGTTTGCCGGAAAATCAACTTCAAATCCAATTCCTCTCAGGGATTGGATTTTTATTTGGGAGTCATGGCTTAAATATTTCCGCAGCCGGCTGATAAATACATCAAGACTCCTTCCCGTAAAATAATCATTGGTTTCCCAAAGATTATCCAGGATATCATCCCTTTTGATCATCGTGCCATTATGTTTTAGAAGGTACAGAAGAAGTTCACGTTCCCGGATCGTAAGACGTACATTTCCTTCAGAATGGGAAAGCAGCAGTTTTTCAGTATCTAAAGAATAGCTTCCGACCTTTATTTGTGGTAAAATGGCCGGCTGAGTTCTTTTCAGGATATTTTTGATCCTCAGAACCAACTCTTCCGGATCGCAGGGTTTAGCAATATAATCATCTGCACCGATCTTTAGTCCCATCAGGCGGTCTATTTTCTGATTCTTGGCCGTTAAGAAAAGCAGCGGAAAATTATTTTTCTCCTTTAAGATCATTTTCGCTAAAGAAAAACCGTCGATCGAAGGCATCATGATATCCAGAATGCCAATCTGAAAAGGGAAGTCTGGATTTAAAAGACGGACAATGTCTTCCGGGTTCTGAAACCATGCTACTTCAAAATCTTCCAGTTCCAGGTACTGCTTCAGGATCATCCCGAAATCCGGATCGTCTTCGGCTAAAAGGATCTTAGTTTTCATACGGAATAGATATTTTAAAGGTGGTTCCAGCTTTAAGGCGGCTAGAAACATCTATGTGACCGCGATATTTTGCAATGATATTTTTTACAAAATAGAGTCCCAGTCCAAGGCCTTTCGTATTATGGATGTTATTTGACTGGATCCTGTAAAATTTTTCAAAAATATGAGTCAGCTCATTTTTCTCTATACCACAACCGTTGTCACTCACTTCTATTTTAAGATGTTGGGAACTGTTGCTGATGTTTACTTTTACATGAAAAGCGCCATATTTTACACTGTTCTCACACAGGTTTTTGATGATGGTTTCCATAAGATTTTTGTCAAAAGGAAGTTCTTCCGAAACATGGTTGGTCAGTTCAAAATGTGTTTCAGGATAGGCAAAGGCGAGATCCTGTACAAAAAAGCTCCAGTCTTGAGGCTTTATGGACAGAATCTCTTCAAAAGTTTCATCTTTGTGAAGCTGGAATATCAGGTTTTCAAGACGGCTGATCTGTCGGTCGATCAAGGGTAGAGTTTCAGGATTCCATTCCTTTTTTAAAGCTTTCGATGCAATCTTTAAAGTGGCAATTGGCGTTTTAAATTCATGAGATATATTATCTACCACGGTGTGGAGAACTTCTACCTGTTTCTGTTGCCGGGCTAAATTTTTAACAGTAAAAATATAAATCAAAAGAACACTTAGCAGAATGCCGGCACAACAGATGGTGAGCAGGGCAAGCTCTTTAAATATGACTGTTTTGATATTTAAGATTTCAAAGCCAGTGTTGCTTTTTAGAAGAAAAGAATCATTTCGGCCGGGCTTGCCATCTTTAGTACTGGATCTTGATGTAGTTTCCCATTTGCCTGTATTGACAATTTTAGGAGTAGTGACTTTGTTTCTGGTTTCGTATAAAGTGATAGAATGATTGATCAGGTGGGTGCTGTCAGGAATATAAATGATAGAAGTGTATTCTGTTTTTGTAGCAATTTTATACCCTTCTTTTTTAAAACGGCTGTCTACATAATTGCTTAAATGTTTTTCATTAGCTTTCCTGTTTTTTTCAAAATAAGCTAAGAAGTCTTTTTTACTCATCTTTTTGTCATGATACCTGATCAGGACCTTTTGGATGGAGTCATCTGTTTTATTGGTTATACCACCCAGATCTTCCAGTGTGTCGGTGTAGTTGGTAAGCCCTTCGTGTACGGTTCTGTAGATCTCACGTTCCTTTACCTGATACATTTTGTACATAAAATACACCTGTATTCCGAGCAGAAGCAGAAACAGTGCAGCGAAAAGGGCAATAAGGTATTTACTTTTGGAGATCATTGAAACAAAGATAAAGCTTTAGACTTTTCCTTTGCCGGTATTAACCCATCATTAACCTTCCATTAACCCAAATTCTCTCGGCAAATGCAGAATTTTGAACCGTCAAGTAAAGTAACATCCATGCTTTTCAATCTATTATGTATAAAATTTTTCTTTTCCTGCTTTTTCCAATGCTCTTGTCCGCACAGGCGCAGGTTATCAAAGGTTCAGTGACGGATACTGAGAACACAAAGATAGGTTCTGCGGATATCAGAATTTATAATTTAAAAAATGATCTGATCAAAACGCTGAAAACAGATACTGACGGACGGTTTGATTTGGAAGAAATAGCCATTGATTCCATAAAAATAACAGTCGAAAAAGCAGGTTATATTCCTTTTGAAATGATCATAGATTTGCAAAAGGATAACGGACTTTTAAAGATTATTCTTAAGAAAGAAATCCAGGAAATAGAAGCTGTAGTAATGACTAAACAAAAGCCGCTGATCACCAGAAAGGTAGACCGTCTGGAATTTAATGTAGAAAACAGTAATATTTCTTCTCTTAATGCCTGGGAGATTTTAAAGAAAACGCCAAATGTTACGATAAACAATGATGTAATTGCCATCAAAGGAGGAACAGGTATTCTGGTAACCATCAATGATAAAAAGATAATGCTGACCGGAGATGAACTTAAAAATTTTCTTGAAAACACACAGGGAGACGAAATAAAATCGGTAGAAGTCATTACCAATCCAACCGCAAAATATGAAGCATCCGGCAGTGCGGTCCTGAATATTGTCATGAAGAAGAATAAGATTGAAGGCTACCGCGGAATAGTTTCATCAAAATATGTTCAGACCCAATACGCAAAAGGAGTTGTAGGGGTATCCCAATATTATAAAAAAGACAGACTTTCATTGATGGGAAGCTATTACAGAGGTTTTGGGACTTATTACCGTGAGGGAACCGATTACGTGAATTATCAGGAAAGCCAGACGAGATGGATAAGCACAATGAACAGGAAGGACAAAAACAGAGCACAGAATACCGTTAACTTCAATGTGGAATATGAAATTGACAGTCTGACCAATATGAGTCTGAATTATTCAGGATACTTCAGCCCGAAGTCTTTTGGAACTTACGTTGTCCCGACATTGATCTACAACATCCAGGATATTGCAGAATCTGATTATGTAACGATTAACGATCATAAGTCCCGGACAATCAATAATTCACTGAGCTTTCAGGTCGACAGAAAACTTAGTAAGAAAGCTGGTCTTTCATGGATCAGTTATTTTACCAGTAACAATGTGAATAAATATCAGAATGTACTCACTCACCTGAATTTTGTAGGGGAAGCGCCAAAGGATGATAATTTTTTCACCCAAAATAAAACAGATGTTCAGCTGTATTCCACGCAGGCCGATTATCAGTGGAAAGATAAGAAGCTCGAGATAGAGTCCGGAGTGAAGTACAGTTTTGTTAAAACAACGAGCGGACTGGATTTTTCAGATAATGAAAATGGCTCACTGCAATTGCGTCCGGAGAAAAGCAGTCTGTTTGATTACAAGGAACATAATTTTGCAGTCTATTCTTCAATGGCTTATAATCTTGGAAAATGGAATTTTAAAGGTGGCCTTCGCGCTGAAATGACAGACCTGGAAGGGGTTGTTTCAGAACCTTATGAGCGCAACAAAAATAAGTACTGGAGTCTTTTTCCGACTTTTTATGTTCAGTATTCTACGGAAAACAAGCATGAATTCGGGTTTTCCTATGGGAAAAGAATCAGCAGGCCTTCTTATTCCTGGCTAAATCCGGCAAAGTCATATTATAATTTATTCTCCTATTATCAGGGAGACCCGAAACTGAAAGCCACCATTATTCATAATCTCAATCTGACCTATTCCTGGAAAGGATGGAACCTGGATATGTACTACAGAAAAGAGATTTACCCCTCTATGGAAATTTCATTTCAGGAACCCAGTACGAATAATCTGATCTACTACTTCACCAATATCGAAAAAGGTCAGGCTTTTGGAGCCAGCCTGTACAAGAGCTTTCAGATCAAACCATGGTGGACGTTGATTGTTTCTGAAAACCTGGAGCACAACGAAAATTATTTCAAAGGGCTTGATGGGTTTTTATATAAAAATAAGGTCTGGAACTGGGTGTCCAATGTTTCAACAGCAATGACTTTAGATAAAAGAAATGACTGGAAAATGGAGATTGGACACAAGTATTATTCACCGGGAATACAGGGAACTTTCACGATCTCCGGTGCATGGGCTGCTTATTTTGCAATGAACCGTAAATTCTTTGATAAAAAGCTGGAAGCCTCATTTATTTTTAATGATATTTTCAGGAGCATGGGGCAGAAGATAAGTACGAAATATGCCAATCAGGACAATTATTTTCTGGATTACGGAGATACTCAGGGATTCACGCTCTCTCTGAAATTCAATTTGGGGAATCAGTCGGTGAAGAATGCCAGAACTATTAAGAAAACAGACGAAGAGGAGAGATTGTAGATTAGGAGATTGCTGTTACTTATGGTTTCAGAAATTATATAATGGGTTCAATAACTTTTATCTCTAAGCATCGGTCTTTCTAAAAAAAATAAAACTAATATCCATAAAACATTATTATAAAAGAAATTCCTTTTCTGTGTGACATTTTCGCTAATTTTGATATTTATTTTTAAAAATTAGAGATATGAGACGATTTCTTTATGCTCTGGTAGTTACTGTTTCAATGCAGCATATTGCTGCCCAGGAGCTGTATATGCCAAGAAATATTAAGAAAGCCTATGAGAAAGGAACCCGCGATATTTCCGGCGCTCCGGGCAAAAACTATTGGCAGAATAAAGGGATTTATAATGTTGAGGTAAAAGTGGATGCCGGAAACAAAACAGTTTCCGGAAAAGAAACCATCACATACAGCAATAACAGCCCCGATGAACTTCAAGAACTGGCGATCAGATTTGTAAATAACCTTCATAAGCCACAATCACCCAGATCGGGTTCCGTGTCTAAAGAATTCCTGTCGTCAGGGCTTCACATAAAATCATTTGTTGTAAATGGTGAGAAGTATGCGGTAAACAGTGATGACTGGGGAACAGTAGAAAAAGTAAAGCTGAATAAAGCGCTTAAAGCCGGAGCAAAAGCCGAAGTGAAAATAGAATGGGAATACCCGCTTTCCGTACAGAGTGGAAGAGAAGGACAGATAGATCCTGAAACTTTTTATGTAGCCTATTCTTTCCCGAGGATTTCCGTGTATGATGATTATAATGGCTGGGATATGCTTCCCCATTCGGATCGGCAGGAATTTTATAATGACTTTAATGATTACAGTTTTACCATTTCTGCACCAAAGAATTTCGTAGTCTGGGCTACCGGTGATTTTCTGAATCCTGAAGCAGTACTGCAGCCGGAATATTTAAAAAGATATAAAGTTTCTCTTAAAAGCGACAAGGTGATCCATATTGCTTCTGAGGAGGAAATGAGATCCGGAAAGGTAACTAGGCAGAATAAATGGAATGTGTGGAAATTCAAAGCCAATCACATTACGGATTTCTGCTTTGCATTAAGCAGTCATTATGTTTGGGATGCAGCAAGCGTCCAGTTAAAAACAAAAAGAGTAAGTGTTCAGGCCGGATATAAATCCGGAGCAAAAGACTTTGAGCAATATGTAGGCTGGATGAGGTATAATCTGGACTGGTTCTCCAAGAAATGGCCGGGCGTGGAATATCCTTATAATGTTATGACTGCAATTCAGGGGTATGCGGATATGGAGTATCCAATGATGATTAATGATACAAGTATTCCTGATGATCTTCGCGATGCAAGGCTTACTGCAGATCACGAGATTGCTCATACTTATTTTCCTTTTTATATGGGAATCAATGAAACCCGTTATGCTTTTATGGATGAAGGCTGGGCAACTACGCTTGAATACCTGATCGGAATTGATGAAAACGGTGAAGCAGCAGCAAAAGAATTCTATAAAAGTTTCCGTGTTAAAAAATGGATCAATGATCCTTCTGCGGAGCAGGACCAACCGGTTATTACAATGAGTACGCAGGTAAGCGGAGCCGGATACGGAAACAATTCCTATGTAAAGGCATCTCTGTCTTATCTTGCATTAAAGGATTATTTAGGAGACGAGCTGTTCAAGAAAGCACTTCTGCATTATATGAACAACTGGAATGGAAAGCATCCTGTACCTTGGGATTATTTTAATTCAATGAATACAGGGTCCGGAAAAAATCTGAACTGGTTTTTCCAGAACTGGTTCTATACCAATAACTATATTGATCTGAAAATAACCGGCATTACACAGCTCAATGATCTTCTTACTGTCAATATAGATAATGTGGGTGGCTTTGCAATTCCTTTTGATGCTGTATTACATTATGAAGACGGATCGGTGGAAAAACTTCATTTTTCACCTTCCTTATGGGAAAAGAATCAGAAGGATGCAGACCTTGCGATTCCTATCAAAAAGAAAGTAAAAGCAGTGACTCTGGATGGAGATATTTTTATGGATTACACACCTGAAGATAATATGAAATCATTATAAAAGAAAAGCCTGAATAGCATATTCAGGCTTTTCTATTGAAATCAATTTAATTTTTAATAAAGTCTTAATCCGGATCTTGCTCCTGTAGAAGCAACTACCGACTGAACTCTTGTTTTTTGTCCTGCTGAGAACATAAACATAGCAGCATCGTCTACATAATCCATATAGTTCATAAACATTACAGATCTTTGAACACCGCTGCATGTGTTGTATAGTGGATAAGCTGGTTTCCCATAATTAGCACCAGTCTGTGTAGGAGTGTCTGCAACCTGATCATTACCACAGCTTGCATCTCCCCAGATGTGTCTAAGATTTAAATAATGCCCCACTTCGTGCGTTGCAGTTCTTCCCAGGTTATAAGGTGAAGCTGCTCCTGTTTTTCCAAAATATGGAGCGGCAATGGCTACACCGTCATTCCATAATCCTGAAGATTCAGGAAATGTAGCGTATCCAAGAATCGTTCTTCCCTGGCTTGTCATTTTACCCACAACCCAGATGTTTAAATAATTTGCCGGGCTTGTAGCATCAATTCCTCCTTTAGATGCTTTCTTCATATCGTCATTGGTTGCCCAGCTTGTCTTACTTGTAGCTTTTCTTATGGTATTTACTAATCTGAATTTTACTTTCGTATCACCGGCACTTACAGTCTGAAACTCAGCAGGAATACTGCTGGCATCACTATTCGTTCCTGCATAGTCAGCATTCAGTACATCGATTTGTTCTGCAATTCTTGCATCAGATACATTTTCTGCAGCAGTTTTGTATAGTACATTGACAATAACCGGAATTTCTACAGTACCATCTGCGAGAACTTTTCCAAGCTTTAACTCATTCGCGAATTTTTCTGTATTTGCTTCAAGTGTCACGAATTTTTGTCTAAGCTGAGCATCGTTTTTTAATGCTTCCTGCCTTACTTCTTCAGAAGCGCAACCTCTTTTAAACATATCACCTGAAGAAACATCTTCCTTTGCAGGGTTTTCGTTTTGATTTGTCATATTGTCGCTGTTACAAGCTGACATGAAGCTTAATACAATTGCTCCAAATAATAATTTTTTCATAAGCTGTTATTTTCTACGATTTCTGATGGTGAATTTATATTATTTAAAATTATTGTGCAACATATTTTTTGTATTTTATTAAAAATAAATCAAAGATTAGATTTATTTGATATGTAATTCATACTTTATTTAGTTAAATTCAATATTTTTGTTAATTTTAAAAATATTGAATTTATTGAATTATTTTTTTTAAAATATAGCGTAATTTTAATCTGTACATATTTTACGTAAATTATTTTATTTATTATTAAACTGTTAATAAAATAATTTTAACAGGGAGCCTCTTTAAAAAAAAATATTTCTGATATTTTTTTAATCTTATAAATAATATGTAATTATTATAAAACAAATAGCCTGAATTAAAAATTAACTCAGGCTATTTTATTTAAGTTTATTAGATGCTTATTGTCTTAGCCCTGCTCTTGGACCAGCTGCAGCCACTACTGCCTGCATTCTTGTTTTTTGATTGGCAGAGAACATAAACATGGCTTTGTCATCTACATAGTCCATATAATTCATGAACATCTGAGAACGGCTTACCCCTCCGCAAACTCTGTTTAAAGGATATGTTGGTGTTCCGTAGTTAGGTCCCGGAGAAGTAGGAGTGTCGTTGGAGTAATCTGTCTGGCATCCTGTATCAGATGACCCCCAAAGGTGAGGTAGGTTTAAATAATGGCCTACTTCGTGGGTAACTGTTCTGCCTAAATTGAATGGAGCGGAAGCGCCTGTTTTTCCAATGTACTGATAGCCTATGACAAGACCGTCGTACCATAGTCCGGCAGATTCAGGATAATAAGCATATCCCAGTGTCCCTGGCTGACTGTTCTCATCAAGGATAGAATTAACCACCCAGATGTTCAGGTTTTTGGTAGGATCAGTTGCGTTAATACCTCCGGTAGTCGATTTCTTCATTTCTTCCAAATCAGATCTCCATCCTGTTTTTGTACTTTGCTTACGGTTTGTTGCTACCAGTTTAAAACTGATTTTTACATTCCCTGCGGCAGAAGGCTGAAATGCTGCAGGTATTTTATTAATATCAGAATTAGTGGCAGCATAGTCTGCATTCAGCACTGCTATTTGCTCTGCAATTCTTGCATCAGAAATATTCTGGGTAGAAGTGTTGTAGATCACATTGAAAACAACCGGAATCTCTACTGTTCCGTCTGCAAGCACTTTGCCCATCATGATGTCTCTTGAAAATTTTTCAGACTGTAACTCATTAGCTTCAAATCTGGCTCTTAGTGCCGGATCGCTTTTGAGTGCCTTTTCCCTTATGATGTCAGAGGGACAGCCCCTTTTTGATGCCATTGTGCTTGAAGGATTCCCCGGATCCTGAGGTATATCCTCCTGGTTGGACATATTATCACTGTTACAAGCAGACATGAAGCCCAGAACGAGAGCTCCGAATAATAGTTTTTTCATAAAATATTGTAAATGGTTTGTGCTCCAAATTTATAGTATAAAAAATTAATGCACAAAAAATATTCACATATAATTGAATAATTGTTATCAAACAGTGATGAATATTGAGTATTATTTGATTTTTGTTTGTTTTGATTGAATTTTAACTAATTTCATGAATTGAGTTTAAATATTGTTTTATTTGAAATTATTTTAATTAAAAATATTTACTTAATTATTTTTATTGATTTATATTTTTAATTTTTTTTTGTTTGGTAAGACTAACCTGCAAAGCCATTTTTAATAGCAAAAACTGCCAGGCCAACCCGTGTTTTCAGGTCCAGTTTGTCGCATAGCTGATCGCGGTAGCTTTCTACAGTTCTCGGGCTGCAGCACATTCTATCAGCAATTTCCTTATAGCTCAGCTCGGTAACGGTATATTTCAGGAATTCTCTTTCGCGGTCCGAAATTCTTACGGCATTTTCTGCTTCCTTTTCTTTGTTCAGGCTGGAAAATATGATTTTTGAAGCCCATTCAGGATAAAAGAAACCGTCAGAATTTAATTTCGTTAATGCAGTTTCCAGATCCTTAGGGTGTGTATTTTTTAGTAAGTATCCCTTCGCGCCGTTTCTGATCATCTTAATAACACTGTTGTCGTCGCCCTGCATGCTCAGTGCCATTACTTTAATCTCCGGATGATTCAGTGTAAGCCAGGCAGCAGTTTCGAAACCGTCCATAATCGGCATACTGATATCTAGAAGAACAATGTCCGGAATTTTACTGTTATCTTCAAGCTTCTGGATCAGGTCCTTGCCATTCTCACAGACATAGATTACTTCAAATTCATTAAAATTATCAATAATTCCTTCCAGTGCTTTGGCGATTAGTACGTGGTCATCAACAATTACTATTGTTTTTTTCATGGCTGTTTTTTTAAAATAATTTTGAGTGTAGTTCCGGTATTTAACTGACTTTTAAGACTGAAATCCGCACCTATGATGGCTGCTCTGTTTTTCATATTAGTCAGGCCAATGCCGTTAGACTTTACCTCTGTGCTGTCAAATCCAATGCCGTCATCCCTGAGATTAAGTTCCCAGAGTACCTCTTCGGAAGTATTCAGGTTGATGAAAATATTTTTACAGTTTGCATGCTTGATGCTGTTCTGAATAAATTCCTGTATGATCCGCAGAAGTACATTTTTGTGGACAAATCCAAGATCAAGCTGCTTAAAGTTGTGTTCAAAACTTACATGGCATCTTTTGAAAGTGTTGGTATTGTCTACCTCTTCCTGGATCAAAGTTACGATTTCCTTCTGGTTTATATTATCGTCTGTCAGTGTTTTTGAAAGGCTCCGGAGGTCTTGTAACGACTGATTTATAATTTGGGAAACCTGATCGATTCTTTCGTTTACTTCAGGAACCCTGTTTTCGTAAAGCAACTGTTGGGTATACAGGCTCACAAGTGTCAGTTTCTGGCCGATATTGTCATGAAGCTCGCGTCCTATCTGCTGCATCGTGGCCTGCTGGATCTCAAGCTGTGTAGCGAGGAGTTCCCGTTTGTGGATTTCATTTTTTATTTCAATTTCATTCATGTATTCTCTTTTGCGCTGTTTGTATTTTCTGATGTACACCATTACAGCAGCTACAAATAACACAAAGAATATGTTGAAAAGAATAATCGTTATTAAGAGCTCCGTTTTCCCCATATGAATGAAATTGAAAATAAAAGATACATTGTAATTCCGGTTATAAGAAAATAATTAAAATACATGTCCCACAGTTCTTTGTACTTGGCCAGAAGACTGAAAAATGTCCAGAATGGCAAAGTTCCGATATAAAACAATGTAACTCCCAGATTGATGTAGAACATTTTATTTCTGCTGAAATTTAATATTTCCGAAGAGTTAATCTGTTTATAATATTCCATAATAACCAGCACCATTAGCATAAGACATCCAAATGTATAGTTGAAAGAGAAAATTATTTTTTTCGTTGTAAAAAATATTTCGCTTGGTACAAATGACAACAAATAGAATAGTGATAGGGTATAGAAAAGTTTTGGCTTTCCCAGTGACTTGGCGGCATAGAGCCAGTAAAAGAAAAGAAATTCGATAGGAATTACAAAATAGTTAAAAAACTTCGGTTTGTCATAGTCTATAAGCAGATGTCCCCATTTACCTATTACTTCACACAAAAACATAAGAATAAGATAAAAAGAGAAATATCTCCAATATCTGTCTGTATTACCACGGTTATAGTAAATAATGGATATTATGGCAGCCAGTCCTTCTACCCAGATTAGAGACTCCTGGAGTATCTTCTGAAAATCAGTCATGTTTATTGTGGGATAAGTAAATTATTGAATTAAGGGAATTGTTCAGCTTTTGTATCGTGTGGTGGTGAGAGTGTTCCGTGATTTTCTGCAAGGGTTTCAAGACCAGCCGGCTGTCCGTTTTTTGAAGCCATAGCTAAAATTGATTCTGAATTAAACGGACAGAAATCATAGTTAAGCATTTCCCCCGTTTCATCCGCTTTTTTCAGAGTCGGGATCATTACTAAAGTATGTCTTTCTGCATATTCCTTTTCTACAGGATGGCTTTCCATAATGGCCCAGTCTTCGGCTTTTGGATAGGCAGCATAATAAAATCTGATGCCTAGATCTTCTTCAGTAACTGCAGGATTTACTTTTGCTGCTTCATTCTCAACACATGCTATAAACTTTTTCAGTTTAGGAAGATCAAACCATATGGCATGAGAATCTGTAATCCCCAATTCTTTATTAACAGCCTGCATCTGATTGTTTCTGTAGTTGCCTATTAACTGCTGAACAAGTTCTGAAGCCATGGTGTTTGCGCTTGAGGCAGATTCGCTTGCACCGGCCTCATAAGTAGATTTTGTTTTCATAACTTTAGTTTTATAAAAGAATGTTAGTTAGTAGTGCAAATCTCGTAAAAATTTCAAGGTAAACCGATGTGTTTTTTCCTGTTTATTTTCCGTGTTTTTACGGATTGTGTATAGGCTGTAAAATAATAAAGCCCAAGTGACTTTTAGGCTCCATATTTATAATAAATAAGTAAAATCAAAAAAGCCGGAGTAAAACCTCCGGCTTATAGCTAAATACAAGGATATTTTTTGGGGTCCCTGCATATATATCCTGTTGAGCAGCACAGTCCTGCAGGGCAGTTCATATCGATGTCGCATTCTGTGAGTACAGGCGATACACCGCCACTGATTCTTTTTAAATCATCTCTTTTTAACTTTTTCATACCGTTATTTTTAGAGATTAATCAATAAGACCGGGTCTGCATTCAGCCTGTCCGCAATTGATGTTGATCTGTGAACAATGTTCTGTAGCACACGTTCCGCTGGCAGAGCCATCAGGGTAAATTATTATATTGCAACTGCAGTCAATTTTTCCCCCTAAAATGGTTTTTAATGAGCTTCTTTTTAACTTTTTCATACTGATTTTGTTTTAGTTATTAATTTTTTTTGAATTATAAATGTACTGATATTTCACATAGTTTTGATAAAAAATAGAATAAAAAAATAAGTGATGCAGATTGGGCTGCATCACTTACTTACAAAAATAATATATATGAAAAAAAATTACTTATTGATCTGTCGGTCTGAAAACCAAACCGGTCTCTTCAAAATAATCCAAAGTGATTCTGTCTCCGTCGTTTACTTTCCCTGCAAGAATCTCCCGCGATAATTTATTTAATACCTCCTGTTGGATTACTCTTTTCAGCGGTCTTGCTCCGAAGGAAGGGTCATAGCCTTTGTTCATCAGGTAATCCAGGGCATCCTGAGTGGCAGTCATGATAATATTACGTTTGCCTAACATATCATTATAACCTCTCAGCTGGTACTGAACAATTTTTCCGATCTCTTTTTTGTTTAAAGGCTGGAATAATACCACTTCATCAATTCTGTTCAGGAATTCCGGACGCAGCGTTTGTTTCAGAAGATCAAAAACTTCATCCTTGGTTTTGCTGACGATCTCATCCTGATTATCTTCTGTAATGTCTTCAAAATTCTCCTGGATCAGGTGTGAACCTAAATTGGAAGTCATGATAATGATTGAATTCTTAAAGTTTACCACACGGCCTTTATTGTCCGTCAGACGTCCGTCATCCAACACCTGCAGCAACGTATTGAATACATCCGGATGTGCTTTTTCAATCTCATCCAGAAGCACTACGGAATAAGGTCTTCTTCGTACGGCTTCTGTCAGCTGTCCGCCTTCATCATATCCTACATATCCCGGAGGAGCACCTACCAGTCTGGAAACACTGTGTCTTTCCTGGTATTCACTCATGTCGATTCGTGTCATATTATTCTCATCATCGAACAGATATTCTGCCAGAGCTTTGGCCAGCTCAGTTTTACCTACACCGGTTGTTCCCAGAAATAGGAAGGAGCCGATTGGTTTTTTATCATCACTCAGTCCCGCTCTGTTTCTTCTGATCGCATCTGCAACAGCTCCGATCGCTTCATCCTGTCCTACGACACGATGGTGGAGCTCGGCCTCAAGATTCAACAACTTCTCTCTTTCAGACTGAAGCAGTTTGGTAACAGGAATTCCGGTCCATTTTGCAATTACTTCAGAAATGTTCTCAGAGGTAACTTCCTCCTTAATGAGTTCATTCTGATGGTTTTGCATCTCTAATTCGAGTTTCTGCAAAGCATCTTCCTTTTCTTTTATTTTCCCGTACTGGATTTCTGCTACCTTCGCGTAATCTCCGGCTCTTGAAGCTTTTTCCGCTTCCAGTTTCAGAGATTCAATATCTTTTTTAATCTGCGTTAAATCCTCAGACTTCTGTTTTTCTTTCAGCCACTTCGCATTGATCTCATTTCTTTCCTCAGAAATTTTTGAAATATCTTCTTTTAAATGGTCAATTTTTGTCTGATTGCCTTCTCTCGAAATAGCGGCCAGCTCAATTTCCAGCTGCATTAATTTTCTGTCTAAAACATCCAGTTCTTCAGGTTTTGAATTGATTTCCATTCTTAATTTAGCCGAAGCCTCGTCGATAAGGTCAATCGCTTTATCCGGTAAAAATCTGTCCGAAATATACCGTTGCGACATCTCCACCGCAGCAATGATCGCTTCATCTTTAATTCTTACTTTGTGGTGGGCTTCATATTTATCTTTAATCCCTCGAAGAATCGAAATAGCAGATTCCGTATCCGGCTCTCCTACCATTACCTTCTGGAAACGTCGCTCAAGTGCCTTGTCCTTTTCAAAATACTTTTGGTATTCATTTAAAGTGGTAGCGCCGATTGCTCTTAATTCGCCTCTTGCTAAAGCGGGTTTCAGAATATTGGCTGCGTCCATTGCACCTTCACCGCCTCCGGCACCTACCAGAGTGTGAATTTCATCGATGAACAGGATGATCTGCCCTTCAGACTTGATCACTTCATTTACCACAGATTTTAAACGTTCTTCGAATTCACCTTTGTATTTGGCTCCGGCAATTAGTGCTCCCATATCCAGTGAGTACAGCGTTTTGTCCATCAGGTTTTCAGGAATATCTCCCGAAATAATTCGGTGGGCGATACCTTCAGCAATGGCTGTTTTACCTACACCCGGCTCCCCGATAAGGATAGGATTGTTTTTAGTTCTTCTCGAAAGAATCTGAAGCACTCTTCTGATCTCTTCATCACGCCCGATTACCGGGTCCAGTTTTCCTTCCGCTGCTAATTCGTTGAAGTTCTTAGCATATTTATTTAAGGATTGGTAAGTCTCTTCCGAACTGGCAGAAGTAGCCTTGCTTCCTTTTCTTAATTCTTTGATAGCACCTTCCAGCAGGCTTTTGGTAACGCCCATATCCTTAAGCATTTTGGATACTTCGGAACTGGTTTCCAGTAACGAAAGCCAAAGATGCTCAATCGTTACATATTCGTCGCCCATTTTTTTAGCAATATTCGGGGCGTCCAGCAAGACTTTGTTTGCTGACTGGGAAAGGTAGATATTTCCTCCCTGAACTTTTGGAAGCTTTTCAATATTTTCTCTGTTTCTTTCCCTTACCAGATTGGCATCTGCTTCAGATTTTTTTAATAAAAAAGGTGATATGTTTTCATCTACCTGAAAAATACCTTCAAGTATATGTTGCGGTTCAATGCTCTGATTGCCAAATTCCATAGCAGTCTGCTGTGCTGCCTGGATGGCTTCTTGCGATTTTACAGTATATTGGTTTAAGTTCATATTTTTTATGTTTTTGGTAATAATTTATTGTTGGTTCAGTTTTTAAAAAGACACCAAGAAACCAAATTTTAAGGCCCGGTTTCTTAATGCCATCAGTTATTTAATCATTTAATCGGTTACCTTACCGCAAAAACTGTTCAATTACTAAATTTACAAAAAATAAGGACAAAATTTCCGGATTATCTATTTTTAACGTTAAATTAACTTGACAAAATTTCCGATTCCTTTAAATTTGCTTTGAAATAATGGAAAAACCGTCAGGTTTCGGAAAATTCAAAATATAAAGAAGGGAGATTTTTAGTATTTAAAGGCTTTTAATGTAAACTTAACTTAAAATTTCCTTCCGCTGTAAGGGTGGCAAATCACAGATTTGAAAGGCGGCTAAACGAAACTCCCGCTTCTGTGTTTAAAATCATGGCTTTAAATTAACATATTAACCTCAGAATAATTACTTTTGTATTTTACCAGATGGAGCTTAAAGAAAAACAAAGGAAAATTTTAGACGTAGCAGTAGAACTTTTCAAAGAGAAAGGGTATATGGGCAGTTCGGTAAGAGATCTGGCTACAAAGCTTAATATTAAAGCTGCGTCACTCTATGCCCATATCCGCTCAAAAGAAGAAATCCTGGAATGGATATGCTTTGGGATTGCGCAGCAATTTTTTGATGAGCTTCAGGAAGTGAAAAATATGGACATTGCTCCAAAAGATAAACTTAATTTATTTCTCGACAAGCACTTGTCTGTTGTTTTACAAAACCGGGATGTCACCCATATTTATTCCAACGAATGGAGGCATCTTGAAGAAAGGCTTCCCGAATTTGTAGAGCTGAGAAAAAACTATCAGGAAGAAGTGGAGCAGCTAATCTCCGAAATTTACAAGGCAGAAAAGTGGGAGCTGAAATCGCCTACTTTTACCACAAGATTCATTCTTCATACCCTTAATAATTCTTATTTCTGGTTTAAAAGAAACACAGAATCCACTTCTGAAATTACTGATGAAATAAGAGCTAAGCTCCTGTACGGGCTACTGGGAAATCAAAAGCAATAGTTTTTTTACCACAAAAGGCACAAAAGTTTTTGTACACAAAGTTTAAATTTTAAGCTAAAGATCTTAATGCTTAGAAGTTCACATAAGTTTCTTGAGAATCACACCATCATAGAAGAATCTGCCAGTCTATTTAATCTGCGAGATACGCATTTAACATTAAGATTTTAATCATAAAAAAATAATTTAAAATGATCTTGTTAAAGATTTAGGCATTCAAGCTTAAAAAATATCTTTGATATTTTCTTAATTACTCTTCACTCCTTAAGATGTCTTAATGTTTCAAGTAAAGAAGCCTTTTCATTTAACCTAATAATTTGTACTGTTTAAAGCCAAAATAACTCATCGCCTCACTACTCAGTTATTTAGAATCATTTCGAAAAGTGACAAAAATCATAAAAATTTGGCCAGCAAGGAAATTCTTTTTAAATTTACACCTAACAAATGTTAGTTAGTAGGATATGGATTTTTCAGTTGAATATGTAAAGCTCGACCAGTTGAGACAGCTTCAGTCTGATCGGTTGACAGATTTGGTCGCCTATCTTGAAGAGAGATCAGAATTTTATAGAGGGAAATTTAATGAATCAGGAATATCTCCACAAGATATAAGGACCATTGAAGACATCACGAAACTTCCTATAACTTACAAGCAGGATTTGAGGGATAATTATCCGTTCGGACTTTTTACGGTTCCAAAAAATGAACTGCAGAGAATTCACTGTTCAAGCGGAACAACAGGAAAGCCTACAGTGGTGGGCTATACCAAAGAAGATGTCGATCTTTTCAGTGAAGTAGTGGCAAGATCATTATATGCCGCAGGAGCAAGACCGGGAATGCAGCTGCACAATGCTTACGGATACGGAATTTTTACCGGAGGATTGGGACTTCATTATGGTGCGGAAAAGTTAGGAATGAGTGTTCTTCCTATTTCAGGAGGAATGACAGCTAGGCAGGTGGATCTGATTTTGGATTTCAAGCCCGAAGTAATCTGCTGTTCACCGTCTTATGCATTAACGATTGCTGATGAATTTGCTAAAAGAGGAGTTTCTGCAGAAGAGATCAGCCTGAAATATGCTGTTTTAGGTTCGGAGCCCTGGACGGAAATTATCAGAAGCCATATTGAAGAAAGACTGGGCCTTCATGCAACGAATATCTACGGATTGAGCGAGATCATCGGTCCCGGGGTATCCATGGAGGATTTTGAAGAGAAAGGAGGTTCTTACATTTGGGAAGATCATTTTTATCCTGAAATTCTGGACCCGGTGACTAAACAGTCGGTTCCTTTCGGAGAAGAAGGTGTTTTGGTGATTACCACTTTAACAAAAAAGGCCATGCCGCTTTTACGGTACTGGACCAATGATATCACCAGCCTTTATTATGATGAAAACGCCAAGCGTACCATGGTCAAAATGAGACCCATCAAAGGAAGAGCAGATGATATGCTGATTGTAAGAGGTGTAAATGTATATCCGAGCCAGATAGAAGAAGCATTTTCACATGTAAAAGGAGTGGTTCCCAATTATTACTTGACGCCAGTTGAAAAAGAGCAGATGTGTGTAGCATTGGATATTGATGTAGAAATTGATGATGAACTGGTGAAAATTCAAAAAATAGAGGCTGATACCGATGATTATTTTAATTTTGTCGGCAGCTTTGGAAAAAACATAGAAAACGAAATAAAAAAGAGGGTAGGAATTACCACAAAAGTAAAAATTCATGCCCAGGACAGCCTGCCAAAGTGCGAAGGTGGAAAAATTAATAGAATACTTAAAAAATAATGAATTCATTTTATAAACTTAAAACGGTAAAGGTTCAGAAAGATACTCCTGATGCGGTAAACGTGGCAGTAGAAGTTCCCGAGGAACTGAAGGATAAATTCAGGTTCAAGCAGGGGCAGTATCTTAATTTCCGTATGATGATCAACGGAAATGAAGAAAGACGCTCTTATTCTATCTGCAACGCTCCGAGCGAAAAAAGCAATACACTGGAAGTGCTGGTGAAGCTTTTGGAAGGCGGAAAGGTTTCAGGATATTTCAATGAGCATCTTCATATGGACGAGGTACTGGAAGTAATGCCTCCAATGGGCGGTTTCAATACTTCTTATCACCCTACCAATGTGAAAACCTATGTAGGTTTGGCGGCAGGAAGCGGTATCAGCCCTGTTTTATCAAATATTAAGGAAAGTCTTTATCAGGAACCGAACAGCTGTGCTTATCTTTTCTACAGTAACAGAAGCATGAACCATGTGATGAAAAAAGCTGAGATCGATAAATTGGTGGAGCATTTTAACGGAAGACTGAAAGTAATTTATCTGGTAAGCCGTGAGAAACATGAAGATCCTGTATTTGAAGGAAGAATTTCTGCTGAAAAATTAGAGCAGTTATTTGAAAGATATACAGATATTGATGTAAAAGAAGCCACTTATTTCATCTGTGGCCCTGCGGAAATGATTAAAGGGATTTCCGATTATTTAAAGAAAGATAAAAAAGTACCTGCCATTCAGGTCTTATTTGAATATTTCACTGCTCCTGATGATGAAAATTCTGAGGAAATGAGTGATGAATTCAAGGCTATTGCCAATATAGAAAGTATGGTGACGGTGATCATCGATGATGATGAATATTCGTTCCACCTTAATTCTAAAAAAGAGAGTATCTTAGATAAAGCATTAAAAGACAATCTTCCTGTACCTTTTGCTTGCAAAGGAGGAGTTTGTTGTACGTGTAAGGCGCAGGTTCTGGAAGGAGAAGTTTTCATGGAGAAAAATTTTGCGCTTACCGAAGACGAAGTAGCCAGGGGCTATGTTCTGACGTGTCAATGTCACCCGACAACGAATGTGGTGATGCTTAATTATGATGTTTAATTCAATTTGAAAATGTGCTAATGTGTTAATTTGAAAATTAATTGATGCATTCTCAAATTTTCAAATTTTCAAATTAAAAAATTATGGACTTAGAAAAATTTGTTCAATACGTTCACGAAGAAAATAAAGTAGAACCGAAAGATGTAATGCCCGATGATTACAGAAAACTATTGGTTCGCCAGATTTCCCAGCACGCCCATTCTGAGATTGTCGGAATGCTGCCGGAAGCCAACTGGATCTCAAGAGCACCTTCACTGAGAAGAAAAATGGCTCTTTTAGCTAAAGTTCAGGATGAAGCAGGCCACGGATTGTATCTGTATTCTGCGACTGAAACCTTAGGAAACGGAACTATCAGAGCGGACAGAGATGCCACTTACGAAGATATGTTGGAAGGTAAAGCGAAATACTCAAGTATTTTCAATTATCCAACGCTAAGCTGGGCAGATATTGGCGCCATAGGCTGGTTGGTAGATGGCGCAGCCATTATGAACCAGGTGATGCTGATGGGGAATTCTTACGGCCCTTATTCAAGAGCGATGGTGAAAATCTGTAAAGAAGAATCTTTTCACCAAAGACAGGGCTATGAAATTCTGATGGCACTTTGCCGCGGAACTAAACAACAGAAAGAAATGGCTCAGGCTTCGTTAAACCGTTTCTGGTGGCCGGCTTTAATGATGTTCGGTCCGAATGATGACAGTTCACCTAACTCTAAAATCTCAATGAATTACAGAGTAAAAAGAGAAAGTAACGACAGTCTTCGTCAGAGATTTGTCGACGTAACCGTTTCTCAGGCTGAATTCTTAGGGTTAACCATTCCGGATAAAGATCTGAAATGGAATGAAGAAAGACAACATTACGATTTCGGAGAGCTTCCGTGGGATGAATTCATGGAAATCCTAAAAGGAAACGGACCCTGTAACAAGAAAAGATTGCAGACCAAGGTAAAAGCACAGCAGGAAAACCTTTGGGTAAAAGAAGCGGCAATAGCTTTTGCAGAGAAACAAAAAGTAAGATCATAGGATATGCCAGTTTTTCTTCTGGTCTTTTTTACCATAGTAATTAGTATTCCAATTGGTCTTATAATAAACTATCTGGTCTATGGGGCATCAGAAAATAGTAACAGCAAATGGTTTGCTGTGGTTGGACTGGTAGCTTTATCATATATCCTATTGATTATTATGGATTTTGATTTAGATAGATTCGGAGAAGGTTTTCAAAATCGTATTAGAGGAGATAAATCCAGTGATAATATTGTAATTTTTTGTTGGATTGCAAGTATTATAAGTTCAATATTTATATTTAAAAAAATAAAAAAATGAGTCAATTAGATATGTGGGAAGTGTTTATTCAGACTAAACCGGGATTATCCCACAAACATGCAGGAATAGTACAGGCACCCACGGCAGAAATGGCTTTGCAGAATGCAAGAGACGTTTACACCAGAAGAAAAGAAGGAACTTCTGTTTGGGTAGTTCCAAGTAAATATATTGTGACTTCAGAAGGAGTAGACAAAGAAGCTTTCTTTGATCCGGCAGATGACAAATTATACCGTCACCCGACGTTCTATGATATTCCTAATGATGTAAAAAATATGTAAACATAGAAGTTAGAAGTTAGATTCTAGAATTTAGTCTAATTTCTAACCTCTAATTTCTAAATTCTATAAAAAATGAATTCATTATATAATTATTTATTAAAGTTTGCTGATGACAGCTTCATTATGGGACAGAGACTGTCTGCATGGTGTGGTGAAGGTCCTTATCTGGAAGAAGATATTGCATTGACAAACATCGCATTGGACGAACTTGGCCAGGCCAATAACTTTTATGTGTATGCATCAAGAGTTATTGACAATGGTAAAAGTGAAGATGATTTGGCATTCTTAAGATACGAGCACGAGTATGTAAATGCACATTGGGTTGAACTTCCGAATGAAGATTACGCGCAGACTATTCTTAAAGTGTATGTATTCTCCGTATATCAGAAACTGATGTATGAAGCATTGTCAAATTCCGCAGATGAAGAACTTTCTGCACTCGCTCAGAAATCCTTAAAAGAGGTAAGATATCACTATACACACGCTTCTTCCTGGATGAAAATTTTTGCTCAGGGAACAGAAGAAAGCCGTGAACGTTTGCTTAAAGCCCTTGATAACATTTGGGAATATACCAAAGGATTATTTGCAAAAGTGGAGGGAGAAGATAATCTGATTGCTTTAAATATTGCTCCGGATGTAGACGCGCTTTATGAAGAATTTCTGGCCATCACCCAAAAAGATTTTCAGGACTTTGGTTTAGAATATCCTGCAAATCCCTTCATGCAGCCTAAATCCAGAACAGGATACCATACAGAATATTTTGGATTTATTCTTTGCGAGCTACAGTATATGCAGAGAGCTTACCCTGGATGTACGTGGTAATTCTAAATGTAACAATCTGGCAGTTCACCAATGTAACAATTAATTGCTAGACTGTTAGATTGATAAATTGGTACATTTTAAAAATGAAAAATCCTTTAGAAATATTAGAATTAGTTCCTGATCCCGAAATTCCGGTGATCAATGTTGTGGAATTAGGTATTGTAAGAGAGGCAAAAGTTACGGGTGAGAATACCTGCGAAATAACGATTACACCTACTTATTCTGCCTGTCCTGCCATGTTCACCATTGAGGAAGACATTGTGAAGATCATGAAGGAAAACGGCTGGGATGCCAAAGTGGTAACCAAAATGTTCCCGATATGGACAACAGACTGGTTAACGGATGAAGCGAGAGAAAAACTCAGAGTATACGGAATCACACCTCCTGAAAAAGGAGCAGACGAGCATCACATCGGGAAACCGAAAAAATGTCCGCGTTGTGGCTCTGAGCATACCAAGCAAATCAGCAGATTTGGGTCTACCTTGTGTAAGGCTTCTTATCAATGTCTGGACTGTCTGGAGCCGTTTGATTATTTTAAATGCCACTGATAGATTGTTAAATTATTTGCTGCATCGTTAATCTGTTAGATTGTTGCATTAGAGAGATTGCCACATTATTTTATATTGTTAAATTAGGGCAATATAATTTTTAATCATTTAATTTAAATTTAAACCATGTATACACAACTTGATATTGAAACGCATTTTGACGGAAAACTGAAAATTGCTTACCTCAACCAGCCGGAAACGATGAATGCCCTTACAAAACCATCTTTATCAGATCTGAAAGATTTTATAAAAGAATGTAGCGAAGATCCTACAGTAAGATGTGTGGCGATTTCAGGAAGAGGACGAGCTTTTTGCTCCGGGCAGAATCTGGAAGATGCCTTTGTACAGGGCAACGAACACCATGATAATGATATCATCAGAAAAATTGTAGTAGACTATTACAACCCCCTTGTTACCGAGATTACGAAATGCAAAAAACCTGTTGTGGCATTGGTAAATGGTCCTGCAGTGGGAGCAGGGGCTATGTTAGCTTTGATCTGTGACTTTGTTTTAGCTGTGGACAAATCTTATTTTGCTCAGGCATTTTCAAATATCGGACTCATTCCTGATACGGGAGGAACGTATTTCCTTCCAAAATTATTAGGAAGACAATTGGCTAATTATCTGGCATTTACAGGTAAAAGGCTGTCAGCTGAAGAATCTAAATCTTATGGCTTGGTAGCTGAAGTTTTTACTGAAGAAGAATTTGCTCCGAAATCTATGGAGATCCTCGAAAAAATGTCAAATATGCCGACTGCTGCTATTAAATTAACTAAAAAAGCCTTTTCTCAGTCTTACAACAATACGCTGAAAGAACAGCTTGAATTAGAGGCTGATCTGCAACAGGAAGCTGCACAGACAGAAGACTTCATCGAAGGGGTAAATGCCTTTTTACAGAAAAGAAAACCTGATTATAAGGGAAAATAAATTATAGAAACTAGAGGTTAGATGTTAGATATTAGTAATTATGGAGTCTAACATCTAACCTCTAGTTTCTAATATCTATAAACAATGAAAAATATTGGAATTATTGGGGCAGGAACCATGGGCGTAGGAATTGCTCAGGTGGCTGCAACAGCGGGATGCAAAGTCGTTTTATTCGATGCAAATGCTCCGCAGATTGATAAAGCATTATCAGGCTTAGAAAAGACTCTTCAGAAATTAGTGGATAAAGCTAAAATTTCTCAGGAAAAGGCCATAGAAATCAGAAATAATATCGTTAAAGGTGAAGCTTTACAGGATCTGAAAGATTCCGATCTGGTAATCGAAGCCATCATCGAAAACAAAGGCATAAAAACTAAAGTATTTACAGAACTTGAAACCTACGTTTCTGAAAACTGTATCATCGGTTCCAACACATCATCTATTTCTATCACCTCTCTCGGTGCAGAATTGAAGAAACCGGAGCGTTTCATTGGAATTCACTTTTTCAATCCGGCTCCATTGATGCCATTGGTTGAGGTTATTCCATCTTTACTAACAGAAAAATCATTAGCGGAAAAAATCTACAGTCTTATGAAAGCTTGGGGTAAAACGCCTGTGATTGCCAAAGATATTCCCGGATTTATCGTCAACAGGATTGCCCGTCCTTACTATGGGGAAGGATTAAGAATGGTTGAAGAAAACATAGCAACACCGGAACAGGTAGACGAAGCAATGAGAACACTGGGTAACTTCAAAATGGGACCATTTGAACTAATGGATCTTATTGGTGTCGATGTCAATTTTGCCGTAACCACAACCGTTTACAAAGATTATTTCTACGATTCGAAATACAAACCGTCTCTGCTTCAGCAAAGAATGGCTGAAGCCAAACTTCATGGGAGAAAAACAGGAAAAGGTTTCTATGATTATACGGAAGGTGCAGAAAAGCCGGTTGCTCAAAAAGATGATGCATTGTATCAGCAGATCTTTTTAAGAATTATTTCAATGTTGATCAATGAAGCAGTAGAAGCCAAAAGATTAGGAATTGCCAATGATGAAGATATCGAGCTGGCGATGCAGAAAGGTGTGAATTATCCAAAAGGATTATTAAGCTGGGGAAAAGAAATAGGTTATTCAAAAATTTCCGGAACCCTGCAAGGCCTTCATGAAGAATATCAGGAAGAAAGGTACAGACAAAGCCCTTTACTTCGTAAAATGTAACAATATAAAAATTTAACAGTGTAACAATAATTGGTACATTTTTACACTGTTACATTGGTAAATTAAAAAATTATGACGCCGAGACAAGTTGCAGATTATATGTTCGATCAGGATTATTTTTCCCAATGGATGAATATCAAAATGATCGAAGTCAAAGAAAACTATTGTTTAATAGAAATGCCCATCAAGAAAGAGATGATCAATGGGCTTAAAACCGTTCATGGAGGCGTTACCTTTGCCTTTGCAGATTCTGCGCTGGCATTTTCATCGAACAACACAGGAGATGCGGCAGTAGCCCTGAACTGCATCATCAATTTTACCAAAGCCGGAAAAGAAGGTGATGTATTCAGAGCAGAAAGCATTCTGGTGAATGATACCAGAAAAACAGCTGTTTACGATATCAGGATCACCAATCAGAACAGTGAACTGATCGCAAAATTTGTCGGAACCGTCTATAAAATCGGAAAAAAAGTAACAGAATTATAAATAATAGCAATAGGCTTTAAACAGTAAGCAATAGCTTTTTTGAAGCTGTTAAAGCTTGCTGCCTACTGCTTATAGCTTAAAGCAAAATAAGAAATGAACAACGTATACATCATAGACTACGTAAGGACCCCAATCTCAAAACTGCAGGGTGGATTATCAGAAGTAAGAGCTGATGATCTGGCGGCAGTGGTTATTAAAGAAGTTATCGCAAGAAACCCTGAAGTTCCCGTAGAAGAAATTGAGGACGTTATTTTCGGATGTGCCAATCAGGCTGGGGAAGATAACCGTAACGTAGCCAGAATGGCCCTTCTATTGGCCGGACTTCCTTACAAAATAGGAGGAGAAACGGTAAACAGGCTTTGTGCTTCGGGAATGTCCGCGGTAGCCAATGCTTTCCGTTCCATTGCTTCCGGAGAAGGTGAAATTTATATTGCAGGTGGAGTAGAGCACATGACGCGTTCGCCTTACGTAATGTCTAAGCCCGGTACTGCTTTCGGAAGAGACAGCCAGATGTTTGATACCACTTTCGGATGGCGTTTTGTCAACCCAAAAATGAAAGAAATGTATGGCGTAGACGGGATGGGAGAAACAGCTGAGAATTTAGCAGATATGCATAATATCAGCAGAGAAGATCAGGATAAATTTGCCCTTTGGTCTCAGCAGAAAGCTACCAAAGCTCAGGAAAGCGGAAGACTGGCAGAAGAAATTGTAAAAGTTGAAATTCCTCAGAAAAAAGGCGAACCTAAAATCTTTGATCAGGATGAATTCATCAAGCCTACATCTTCTATGGAAGGTTTAGGGAAACTTCGCCCCGCTTTCAGAAAGGAAGGAACAGTAACCGCTGGAAATGCTTCAGGCATGAATGACGGGGCAGCTGCTCTTATCCTGGCAAGCGAAGAAGCCGTAAAAAAATATGGTTTAAAACCAAAAGCGAAGATCTTAGGATCTGCCGTAGCTGGCGTGGAACCCAGAATTATGGGAATTGGGCCTGTAGAAGCTACACAGAAACTATTGAAAAGATTAAACCTTTCTCTGGACGATATGAATATCATCGAACTGAACGAAGCATTTGCAGCTCAAGCTTTAGCTGTGACCAGAAGCTTAGGATTGAAAGATGATGACTCAAGGGTAAATCCAAACGGAGGTGCTATTGCCATTGGCCATCCACTGGGAGTTTCCGGAGCAAGAATCATTGGTTCTGCTGCTATGGAACTTCAGAAGCAGGATAAAAAATATGCATTATGTACCCTTTGTATCGGTGTCGGACAGGGCTATGCAATGGTGATCGAAAAAATGTAATAATATAAAAATATATCAATGTAACAATTCTTGTCATGTTGAGTCTGTTGAAGCATTTCAATTGGTAAAACTGTTAGATTGATACATTGTTAAATTAAATTTTTAACAAAAATTTTATGAACATCTACTCATACCACGGTATCCGTCCCATCATCAAGCCCTCTGCCTATATCCATCCGCAGGCGGTGATCATCGGGAATGTGGAAATCGGTGAAGAAGTATATATCGGTCCTAATGCTGTCATCCGCGGTGACTGGGGAAAAATTATCATTAAAGACGGAGCCAATGTTCAGGAAAACTGTACACTTCATGTGTTCCCGAATATTGAAACCATTCTTGAGGAATCTGCCCATATCGGACACGGGGCCATCATCCATTCAGGGCATATCGGTAAAAATTGCCTTGTAGGAATGAATTCCGTAGTGATGGATAAAGCGGTCATTGGTGATGAATGTATCATTGGGGCTCTTGCTTTTGTTCCTGCTAATTTTACATGCGGAGCCAGAAAACTTATTGTAGGAAGTCCCGCCAAGATCATCCGTGATGTTTCCGATGAAATGATCCATTGGAAAACTGAAGGAACCAAGCTTTACCAACAGCTCGCGAGAGAAGGGAAAGAAGCGATTCTTCCGTGTGAGCCATTCTCAGAATATGTAGAACAGACCGCTACCAAAACTGTGGATTACAGCATCTGGGCAGATTTAAAATAAATTATTCAACCTTATCAGTCTCTCAACTTGTAAGGTTATTATACAAACGAAAACGAATATGATCAAAAAAATTCTCATTGTCTGTGGTATGCTGTTTACTTTTCAATTCATGGTTTTTGCCCAGAATGAGAAGGTAAAAGCTTTGACTATTGGAGAGATCAGAACACTCAAGTCTAAGATATTAAATGAAGACAGAACTTTAAATATTTATCTGCCGCAGGGTTTTGATAACAAAAAATCATACCCGGTTATCTATCTTCTGGACGGATCAATGAATGAAGACTTTATTCACGTTTCTGGTTTAGTACAGTTTTTTAATCAAATGTATGCCATGCCTGAAACCATTGTAGTTGGGATTGCCAACATCGACAGAAAACGGGATTTTACTTTTCACACCGATTTAAAGGATTTACAGAAAGATTATCCTACAACAGGCCATTCGGATAAGTTTATTGATTTTCTGGATAAAGAACTACTTCCTTACATAGAAAGCCATTATAAAACAACAGAAAAATATCTATTCGGGCAGTCTCTGGGAGGTCTTCTGGCTACAGAAATTCTTTTCAAAAAACCTGAAATGTTTAATAACTATTTTATCATCAGCCCGAGTTTGTGGTGGGATGATGAAAGTCTTTTGAAACAGGCAAACAAGTTATTGTCTAAGATTCCGGATACCAAAAAATTCGTTTATGTTTCTGTAGGAAAAGGCGAACATCCGGTAATGGTCAAAGACGCAGAAGATCTGTATGATACTCTTAAAAAATCAAATAAAAAAAACTGGACGGTAGAATATAAAATGATGGAAGGAGATAATCATGCAACGATTCTTCACAGAAGCTTATATGAAGGTTTGGTGAAAATGTTCCCTTACAAAGAACCCAAAAAGTAAACCATGAGATATTTATTTTTTGCCATTTTCTTTTCTGTTTTAATGAACAGCCAGGCGACTGATGAAAAAAAGATCAATATTGAGCTTAAGAAAGAGCTGGCACAGATCTATAAAGACGACCAGATCTACCGAGAGCTGACACAGTCCAACATTACGCCCGAAAGAAAGGCAGAGATCATAAAAGAGAAAAATCTCTCCCAGAAAGATGTTGGTAGTGGGCTTATCAAAATTATGGATGATCAGGACCAGAAGAACCTGATTAAAGTTGAGAAGATCATTGAAAAATATGGGTATCCAGGAAAATCTATGGTAGGCGAACCTGAGAATTATGCCGTTTGGTATGTCATCCAGCATTCCCCTAAAATTGAAAAATACTTTCCTTTGATCAAAAAAGCAGCAGACGAAAAAGAACTTCCTTTCCGGCTCTATGCTATGATGTTGGACAGAAAGCTGATGTACGACAACAAAGAACAGATCTATGGAACACAGATCCGTTCGGTTTTTTCGACAAAAGACGGAAAAACAGAAACGCTGTCGTTTGTTTGGCCGATAAAAGATCCCGACCATGTCAACGAACTGAGAAAAAATTCCGGGTTTGACAGGACCATCGAAGATTACGCTAAAGATGCAGGAGGCTTTGAATACAAAAAATATACATTGAAAGAAGCGTTGGAGCTTCAAAAAAAGAAATAATGGATCTTCTGAAGAAATATTGGATTTTCCTTTTAATTGCTCTTGTTGGAATCAACTATTTTGGATTCTGTCTGTTATGGGAATCAGTGGGTATTTCCGATGCGCTGGAACATGTAGAATCCGAGGCTGTGATCAGAAAATTAAAGCAGAAAGATTTTCTCTACACTCTGTTTATAGATGCAGTCATGATTCTGAATTTTTCCCTTATTCTGTTTTTGCTGTTTATGGCAGGAAGAAAAATAGTGCAACTAGTAAAAGATAAATATTCAAATTAACAGAAAGTAAATGACTAACGCAGAGCATTTTGAGTCCGGATGTATTTATCATATATATTCGCATGCCAATGGAAAAGATCTACTATTTACGGAGGATAGTAATTATCATTATTTTCTGGATAAGATATTAAAGTATATTGCACCAATTGCTAACATTTACGCTTATTGTTTGATGCCAAACCATTTTCATTTGTTAATTAGGTTTAATGATTTAGAGGATAATAAGGTTGCTAATGAACATCAATATTTAATGAAGCCATTCAGTAATTTTCTAAATAGCTATGCTAAAGCTTACAACAAAAGATATAATAGAAGAGGGGCTCTCTTTCTTGATTTTCTGAAACGTAAGAAAGTTCAGGATGAAAAATATCTGCTTAAGCTGTTACATTATATCCACAATAATCCGGTACATCATGGTTTCGTTAGTCAGCCTGAAAAATGGAAATATTCTTCCTATAATTCATATATAAATATAGAAAAGTCAAGCACTGTTGAAAGAAAAGAAATTCTGAAATATTTCGAGACAAAAGAGGATTTTCTAGGCTATCATAAATCTAATGTAGAGTATGATTTTATTGATTTAAAATAAACGGCTCGCAAACCTTATAGGTTTTTGAAACCTATAAGGTTTAAAGAAATTGTAGGATTAAATACATTAAAAAGAAATAAAAATTAAAAATAATATGGAAAAACTGAAAAATTATATCTACGGAGAATGGGTAGAAGGAACCGGAACCGGAATTCCTTTATACAATGCCGTTACAGGCGAACAGGTTGCTGTTTCAGATACGGAAGGGCTTAATTTTGAGCAGGCTCTTGACTACGGAAGAACAGTAGGCTACAAAAACCTTTCTTCCATGACGTTTTATGACAGAGGAGAGATGCTGAAAAAAGTGGCTCTTTATCTTTTGGAAAGAAAGAAAAAATATTACGAATTATCATATAAAACCGGAGCTACCCACGCAGATTCATGGGTAGATATAGAAGGAGGTTTCGGTACTTTCTTTACCTATTCAGGATTGGCAAAAAGAATGCTTCCGAACACTCCGTTCTGGGTAGATGGTGAAACCCAGAAAATTTCAGCTAACGGAACCTTTCTGGGAACCCACATTCTGACACCAAGTGAAGGTGTTTCTATACAGATCAATGCCTACAACTTTCCGGTTTGGGGAATGCTGGAAAAATTATCAACCTCACTTTTGGCGGGTGTTCCTTCCATTGTCAAGCCATCTCCTTACGGTTCTTATCTTACGAATGCTGTTTTTCAGGATATGATCGAAAGCGGTGTTCTTCCGGAAGGAGCGCTTCAATTGGTTTGTGGTGAGCCGGGAAATATCCTGGATTATGTTCAGGATGGAGATTCAGTATTGTTCACAGGTTCTGCCCATACAGGAAGAAAGCTTAAATCAATGCCTTCTGTTGCTGGAAATGCAGTACGTTTCAATATGGAAGCAGATTCTCTGAACTGTTCCATTTTAGGTCTGGATGCAAAACCGGGAACTCCGGAATTTGATCTCTTCATCAAGGAAGTACGAAATGAAATGACCACAAAAGCAGGTCAGAAATGTACGGCAATCAGAAGAATCATTGTTCCTGAGCATCTCATTGGAGATGTGCAGAATGCTTTATCTAAAGCTTTAGATCAAACCAAAATCGGAAATCCATTGAGCAGAGAAACCAGAATGGGATCGCTGGTAGGAAAACAGCAGTACGATGAGGTTGTTAGAAAAGTAAATATTTTAAAATCTGAAACAGAACTGGTTTACGACGGAAAACATGAACTTGTAGATGCAGACTATGATAACGGTGCATTCATGAGTCCGAAACTGTTCTTAAATGATAAACCTTTTGAGAAAAACATCTCTCATGATGTAGAGGCTTTCGGACCGGTTTCTACTTTAATGCCTTACAAAGATGCAGAAGAAGCGGCAGCTTTGGCAAAAAGAGGAAAAGGAAGTTTGGTAGGATCCATTATTTCCCATGACGAAAAATTTATCGCAGAGACATCATGGAAAATGGCTTCCCAGCACGGTAGGATTTTTGTTCTGAACAGAGATAACGCTAAGGAAAGCACAGGTCACGGTTCTCCACTGCCTACTTTGATGCATGGTGGTCCCGGAAGAGCTGGTGGAGGTGAGGAAATGGGCGGACTGAACGGTCTTCATTTTTTCCTTCAGAAAACAGCGATTCAGGGTTCTCCGGATGTATTGACGGCAATTACAAAGGTATATCAGCAGGGAGCAGAGAAAAAATTCTCAGACAAGCATCCTTTCCAGAAATATTTCGAAGAAGTGGAAGTAGGAGATTCATTGGAAACGGCCGGAAGAACAGTTACCGATGCCGATATCGTTAATTTCTCCAACGTTTCGTGGGATCATTTCTATGCCCATACAGATGCTACAAGCTTAACAGGAACTATTTTCGATAAAACGGTAGCTCACGGATATTTCATCCTTTCTGCGGCAGCAGGACTGTTTGTTTCAGGGAAAAAAGGTCCTGTTATCGCAAATTACGGACTGGAAAACTGTTCATTCTTTAAACCTGTTTACGCAGGAGATACCATCACAGTTTATTTAACAGCAAAAGAAAAAATAAACAGGGGCGTAAAAGGAAGAAACATTCCTTCCGGAGTGGTAAAATGGCTGGTGGAAGTAGTTAACCAAAGAGATGAGATCGTTTGTGTAGCGACAATTTTAACATTGGTGGCAAAACATTCCCCTTTCATTGATCTGAATGTTAAAAATGTTCAGAAGATATTAGGTGGTTTAACAGAAGATACGCAGCCAGGCTGGGGTAAAATGTCTCCTCAGCAGATGATCGAGCATTTAGAACACGGCGTTCTGGTAAGTTTAGGAGAGCCGGAAGCCGAAAAATGCTTCACACCGGAAGAACAGTTGGAAAAATGGCAGGATTCTCTTTATAACCACAGGAAAATGCCAAAAGATTTCCCTGCTCCTTTCCTTGCTGAAGATGAAACCTTGCTGGAATTAAAGCATAAAAATCTGGAAGCTGCAAAACAGTCTTTCCTTGATAACCTGCAGAGATTTACAGTGTATTACAAAGAAAATCCACAGGCTGAACATATGAACTTTGTATTCGGAAAACTGAATAAAGAAATGTGGGAGCTGATGCACAAAAAGCATTTTACCCACCACTTTGAACAGTTTGGATTGATTTGATTCAAAATATAATTTAAATTTATAGTCCCTTTTGGTTTTTACTGAAAGGGATTTTTAATGATCCTTGTCAAGATTCAAAACCTTGACAAGGGTTAAGAAATCAACCGCTTAAAATAAAGTTTATATTAAATTGAGTAACTTTAATAGGCGAAATCCGAAAAGCATATAGAGTAGGAAAAAAAGATTTAAAAAACTAATTACTATGAAAAATTTAAAAAAACTTTCAAGAAATGAATTGAGATCTGTCAAAGGTGCCGGCCCAAATTGGGCTTGTTTGCCTAATTCTTGTCCTCCGGGAAGTTGTTGCCTCCCTGGAAGATGGCCGGATATTCCACGAGCATGTTATATATGTGCTGATTCTTAAAATAAAATATAAATTTATAGTCCCTTTTGGTTTTTACTGAAAGGGATTTTTTAATACTCCTTGTCAAGGTTTTAAACCTTGACAAGGATCATGACTAAGATTTAAATAAAAAACACAAAATACGATGACGGATATTAGAACTACTCCTCTTGAAACAGATTGTTTTTATCATATTTATAACCGTGGAATTAACGGCGAAAATATTTTTAAAACAGATCGGAATTATTTTTTCTTTCTCAGTAAAGTATCTGAATTTCTTCTTCCCGTTTGCGATGTGTATGCCTATTGTCTTATGCCTAATCATTTTCATCTTTTAGTTAAGGTAAAATCTGATTTTGAATTGAATAGCCTTGTCAAGGTTCAAAACCTTGACAAGGCTAGTAATGGTCTTCATTCTCCTCAGAATATTTTCTCAAAACATTTTGCCCGGGTTTTCAATTCTTATTCTCAGGCTTTTAATAAAGAGAATAAAAGACATGGTGCTCTTATTGAATCTCCATTTAAAAGAAAATTGATTATATCGGATGAATATTTAATTAATGTCATAATTTATATTCATCAAAATCCACAAAATCATTCAGTGACTCGTGAGTTTTCAAAATATAATTTTTCCTCATATCAATCGATTTTAAGTAATTCAAAAACTTTATTGAGAAGGAAAGAGGTTATTGAATTATTCGATAACAGAGAAAATTTTATACTGTCACATAAAAAAATTATTGATTTTGATGATGAGTTTTAGTTTAAGCTTCTTGGCACCCGGACAAGGCATTTTTGCTGCATGAAAAATCTTAGTTCAGGAAAAGGTTTTTATTAAAAATGATAATTACTTTTACAGAACAATAGAAATCTCATTTATTTAGAACAAAATATGGAACTACAATTTTTCAAAGACTTTGACTTTACGGATTTTTGGAACGAGAGCAGCTATTCAGTAAGAGATTATATAGAACCGTTTCCGGATGATGAACTTATTGCTTCCGTAGAAGAAGAGCTTGGATACAAGCTTCCGGCTTCTTATATCGAACTGATGAGACTGCAGAACGGAGGATTGGTCGAAAAATCCTGCTTTCCTACATCAGAAGAGAATTCATGGGCAGACGATCATATTGCCATTACCGGAATTATGGGAATCGGAAGAGAGAAAACCTATTCCATCTGCGGAGAACTCGGAAGTCAGTTTATGATTGAGGAATGGGGGTATCCGGCAATAGGTGTTTATATCTGCGACTGTCCGTCGGCAGGCCATGATATGGTTTTGCTGGATTATTCGAATTGCGGAAAAGACGGTGAGCCGGAAGTGGTTTACATTGATCAGGAAGATCATTATAAAAAGATATTTCTGGCAAAAGACTTTGAAACTTTCATAAAAGGACTGAAAAGTGAAGATGAATTTGACGGCGAATAATTAAACAGATACTTTTAAACATTAATCAAATCATAAAATAAAAAATGAACGAAAACTGGATGCAAAAATGGCAAGAGGTAAAAGATATACTTACAAGCCCCGTAGATTTGGAAACCTATTTTACTTCGGATGAAATTCTGGAGCAGAAATTGGAAGTAATGGAGATTGGAAATGTTTCTCTTCCTTCCGGAAAAGTGGTGGTGAGAGATCCGTTGGTTTCTCTGAATGCCAATCAATCACCTTATTTTATTCAGGCTCCGAAAGGAAATTTCCCTGTGACCATTGCTGTAGTGAAATCTGAAGACTGGGGAGATAGATATGCTGTTGTAAAAGTTGAATTTACTAAAGCAAAACCTGTTGTTTACAGAGAAGCCCTCATCGGAATTGAAGAGTTGGAGGGTGTAACAGAAGACGATTTTTTTGGTTTCGGAGTGGATGCCGGTTTAGGCTGTATTGCCGATGCAGAAGTGCTTCCTTTTGTAGATCAATTTATAGATGAAAAAAATTTCAGCAATATTTACGATGATTATTTTGCTGAACTTTTTGCACAAAGCTATAAAGACCATCCCAACAATCAGAGAGAAGCAGGAGACTGGATCAATTGGACTGTTCCGGGTACCAATTATCAGATTCCGATGTTTGCAAGTGGTTTTGGTGACGGAAGTTATCCTGTTTACTTTGCTTATGATGTCAATGGAGAAATTTGTGGACTGTATATTCAATTTATTGATATTGAATTGGCTTTAAGTGAAGAAGGGGACGAGGAAGATTATAAAGATGATGATGATCAACCTGAAAATTTTATTTTTCTGAAAAACTAAATATGGATAAAACTTTTGCTGATAAAGTCATTCAGTTTAATGAAAATCTGGAATATACCGGAGAACTTCCTGAAACGTTTCAGGCATTGAATCCGTATATGGACAACCCGGAAACCATGACTGTCATGCGGGAGTTTTATCACAAATATTATAATGACCAGAACCGGAGGAAATTTATCATCGGGATCAATCCCAGCCGGCATGGAGCAGGAGTGACAGGTGTACCGTTTACTGATACCAAAAGGCTGGAGGCTGTCTGCGGAATTAAAATGCAGTCGGCCCGGACCCATGAAGTTTCCTCCGTTTTTATATATGATATGATCGCTGAATACGGTGGAGCAGAAGAATTTTATAAAGACGTTTATATTAATTCACCATTTCCGCTGGCCATTGTCAGAAAAGCAAAGACCGGTTGGCTGAATGCGAATTATTATGATGATAAAAAACTATTTGAAGCCGTCAGAGAATTTATGATTGATTCTCTGAAAAAGCATATCAGTCTGGGTGTGGATACTTCAGAGGTCTTTATTCTTGGCAAAAAGAACTCACAATTTATTTCGGAACTCAATAAAGAAGCTCAGCTATTTGAAAAAATGACCGTTCTTGAACATCCGAGATACATTCAGCAGTATAAAACAAAAGAAAAGCAGCTGTACATCGACAAATATATTTTAGCATTGAAAAAATAAATGTTAATTGCACGATATTGAACTGAACTATTGACTATGACTATTTTTCCTGCTCATATAAAATTTAAATACAGCTGGCGTGCTTATCAGAAAAGATTTCTGGATAATTTTGATGAGTATCTCAACAACAATCATCTACACGTTACTGCACCTCCCGGCTCTGGAAAAACAGTATTAGGGTTGGAAGTAATGCTAAGGTTGAACCAACCAACACTCATCGTTGCTCCAACCTTAGCTGTCAAAAATCAGTGGATTCAAAGATTCTGTGAACTTTTTCTTGATACAGAAACAGTACCGGACTGGATATCCACTGATATTAAAAATCCCGGACTTATTACCGTAACTACTTATCAAGGAATTCATGCAGCGTCTGGTTTTCCGGACGACGAAGAAACAGAAGTTAATAAAAAGTCGTCCAGGATTTCTCTAGCTGAAATTATAAAGAAATTACAGAAGCAGAGAGTGAAAACTTTTATTTTTGATGAAGCCCATCACCTGAAAAACGCATGGTGGAGAAGCTTAATGGAATTAAAAGCAGCAATAGATCCTACAATTGTTTCTCTTACTGCAACGCCACCTTTCGATGTATCGGGAACCGAATGGCAGAAATATATTCAGCTGAATGGTCCTATAGATGCTGAGATCTCTGTTCCGGAATTAATGATTGAAGGTGACCTCTGTCCGCATCAGGATTTGGTGTATTTTACCTTGCCCTCCTATGAAGAACAGAAAAAAATAGAGTATTACCATACACAGGCAACTGCCTTTTTTAAAGAGATTGAAAATGATAATATGCTTCTCAATGCTTTAGACCGGCATCCCGTTTATCAGGACCCTATGGAACATCTGGAATGGATCTATGAGAATATATCCTCCTATACTTCTGGACTCATTTATCTTCATTTCAGAAAAAAAGAAATCTCTGAGATTCACTTTGAAATCATTGGGGATCAGCATCAATATATTCCGGAATTTGATTTTTTCTGGCTCGAAGAACTTCTGGATTTTTACCTGATCGTAGACGAACTGAATTTTAAAAATGAAGAACACCACCGTACTGCCTTAGCCAACAGATTAAAAAGGCAGGGTTTTCTGGAAAATAAGACCATCAGTTTTTTCAATAATAAAAATTTAAATCAGATCCTTAATTCCAGCATTGGAAAACTTCAGGGTATCAAAAATATAGTTGAATTTGAATTCTCTGTTCTTAAAGAAGATTTAAAAATGGTGATCCTTACCGATTTTATAAAAAAGGAATATCTGTCCAATGAGACTGAAAATAATCTTCAACTCGACAAAATCGGAGCCATCCCAATCTTTGAAAAACTGAGACGCGAAAACATTCAGAATAAAAAGATTGGGGTTCTGACCGGAAGCATTGTCATTATTCCAGATTCTGCAAAAGACAGAATGAATGAGCTTTGTATTAGAAAAGGAATATCCGGAATATCCTTCTCTTCTGTTCCTTACGATAAAAATTATATACAAATAAACCTTACGGGACAGATAAAGCATGATATTGTACATATCATTACCGAAATTTTTCAGCAGGGCTGCATTCAGGTTTTGATTGGAACCAAGGCCTTACTGGGAGAAGGATGGGATGCTCCTAAAATGAATACCTTGATTCTTGCCAGTTTTGTAAGTTCCTTTGTTCTTTCTAACCAGATGAGAGGAAGAGTTATTAGAATAGACAAAGATACTTCTCAAAAAACAGGGAATATTTGGCATCTGATATGCTTCGATCCACAAGGTGAAAATGGTGGCCAGGATATGGATGTTGTCAAAAGGAGATTCAAAACCTTTGTGGGAATTTCAACCGGACAGAAAACCTCCATTGAAAATAATTTGGAAAGGCTCAATATCAAAACCATTGAAAATGAAGATGAAATTCCTTTAATCAATCTGGAAAGTTTTTCCTGCGCTAAAAACAGGAAAGATCTCATACAACGCTGGAAATCAGCTTTAGATAAGGGAAATATTCTTGTAGAAGAGATTAAGGTTCCTTCTGTGGATCTTACAACAGTAACGGATATGAAGATGACCTATCTCGGAAAGATGACCTCAGATCTTTCCAAGGTGATGATATCAACAGTTTTGCTTTTTGGTCAGGATGTTCTTTTAGGGATACTGAAAAATAGACAGGCAATTAATTCTGTTAAAAGCCTTTCCTCGGTGCTATTTCTGTTTGGAGGGCTTGGATTTTTGGCGTATGGTATAAAATTTTACCGGGCATTAAGACAGTATCTGAAATACAAAAATGTAGCAGGACATATAGGACTCATTGGTGAAGTTGTTCTTAAATGTCTGATACACGAGAGGATTATTACTACTGCTCCAGAAAAAATGAAAGTGATGAGTTCAGGCGATAAAGAAGATATGTTTTGTTATCTGAATGGTGGCAGCTATTACGAAAAATCGCAGTTTATTCAGGTTTTGCAAGAAGTAATTTCCAAGATTGATAACCCAAGATACCTCCTTAAACAGCAAGCAAAACTATTCTTTAGGAAAAAGTATATCTATTATCCGGTACCTGAAGCTTTCGCCAGAAATAAAAAAAGCGCTGACCTTTTTGCAAAGACGTGGAGTGAAAAGATTGAAAGATCCGAGCTGGTCTTTACAAGAACCATTGAAGGGCGCCGTACATTATTACAGTTGAGGTTTCAGTCACTGTTAAAAAGGAATGCAAGAATAGAGCATCTTCATAAGTGGACCAGATAAAAATTCCCTGAACAATCAGGGAATTTCTCATTTATGCATTAGAATCTTTTCGGGTACAAATCATTTATAAAAATTTATTTTTTAATGATCCTTGAAGATCCTGATGGAGTTTTGATCATATAAACACCATTCGGAAGCTCCGAGATATCTGTTTGATTGGTTCCCTTATTCATTTCAAAGCTTTTAAGCAGTTTGCCATCCTGACTGTAAATTTCCGCCTTTGTATTTTCTTCCGTTTTAATCGAAAGCGGTCCGTTGGTAGGGTTAGGATAAACGGCTACTTCGTTTTTAGCTGTTTTAACTTCATCAGTTGCCAGTACAATACCTGTATCTTTTACCCAGGTAAATGCATCCAGACCTACATAGGTATAGGCCCCGCCTGAAGTGATCCGAAGCTCATCAATAATAATGTTCGAATAGTTTTGTCCATTCAGATTGGTTAAATCAATTAAAGTATACCCATTGGTTGAACCCAGAGATGTTACAAAACCAGTCGTTTTGGTTTGGGTGAATTTAGTGACCCCTGATAACTTTCCGGTTACGGTAAGATTTCCGACAACATTTTGATTTAATGCATTATTAGAAAGGAATATCCAAAAACGGTTTACTTTAAATAAGTTCGCTGTGGTCTTGATACTAAAAGAAGCATCAGTGGCAACAGATCCGGAATTATCAATATATCTGTTATCATTAGCTGTCCCGTTCCAGCCTGTCCCCGGGTAGTTGGCCTGAATATCAAAAGTTCCTACATAAGAGATAACATTGAATATTACTCCGTTATCTGTGAAACTGAGACTTCCGTGAGATTCCGTTTCAAATTGCTCCGTACTGGTCTGTCCAAAAGAAAATAAGGAGATGAACAGACTACAGATAGTTAAAAAAATAGATCTTTTCATGATTTAGGTTTTAAATAGGTTGTTTTTTAGCCACGTGGAGGATAAATTCCCTCTACACAAATGATGTAATTAAGCCCTAAATAAGGCGGCATATTATTCATCGGAATATTCTGTCCGATGTAGGATATAGATCTTGCATTAAGAGCGGTATCAGGATCAGCCTGTACAAAACTTGGAATCGCCGTAAAATCCCTTCCTACCTGGTTCCCTGTAATAGCAATAGATGTGTTAACTGACGGAGCGGGCAAAGTTGCATTGGCATTGGCCACTTTCAGCTGAAAGCCGGATCCAATGCTTGGAAGATTTTGTGCCATGATCGTATTTTGAGGAGTTCCTGCCATTACTCCCAGAGGATAATATTCATTACTGTTCACATTTCCGGCGCCTATGGCCATCCTTCCCTTTAGGTTTGGAAGGGCGAAAGTAGTGACTCCGTCACCGCCGTAAATGGTTCCCAAAATTGAAAATAATGCAGAATTGCTTGAAATACTTAATAAGCTTCCGTCACAAAATAACCAGCCTCTAGGGGCAAAATTGCCTGCAAATAATTTTACAATTCCAATGTATTCTTCCATGATAATAGTTTTTTCAGTTGTTAAAATTTCCTACTCTCTTTTGGCTTTTCGGATTTCGCCTGTGTCGTTAGTTTTATGAGTCAAAGGAACAATATATAAGAGGGCATTACTAGAGTAGAAAATACCAAATTAGGAAGTCCGTATTTATACGTAACGGATCTCTGTATTTCCTTTTTACAGAGAATTTGTGCGACAAAAAGAACAGATATTATATGGGAATGTTTAAACTGTAATTAGTATTTTTGTAATAATCCAATTAAAATAAAAATGAACGAATTCGTAGTATCAGAAATTAAAAATAATATCGCCGAAATTACCTTCGGAACCCCAAAAAGTAACTCGCTTCCGGGGGCTATTTTAGAAAAGCTGGCACAGACCATTATGGATGAAGGAGCTAAAGAAGAAGTAAAAGGTATTTTAATAAAAAGTGAAGGTGAAAAAGCGTTCTGCGCAGGAGCCAGTTTCGATGAGCTTTTAGCTATTGAAGAGCTGGAGGCATCTACAAAATTTTTCGGTGGATTTGCAAAAGTTCTGAATGCAATGAGGAACTGCGGTAAAATAGTTGTGGTAAGAGTGCAGGGAAAAACAACAGGTGGAGGAGTAGGAATTGCCTGTGGGGCAGATTACTGTTTTGCCACTAAGGATTCGGCATTAGCGCTTACAGAAATCAATTTAGGAATCGGACCTTTCGTGATTGGGCCTTACGTGGAAAGAAAAATCGGGAAATCACAGTTCTCTGCAATGGCTATTGATGCCGATTTCAGATCTGCAGAATGGGCAGAACAACACAATGTTTATCATTCCGTTTCCGAAAATATTGAAGAAATGGATAGCAAGCTGGAAAAATTTTTACAGACTTTAGCTTCGAGGAGCACTGAGGCGTTAGCATTAATTAAAAAAGTATCCTGGGAAGGTACAGATCATTTTAATGAACTGATGCCTGCCAGAATTCATATGAGTGCAAGTCTTATTCTGGAAGATTCTGCCAAAAAGAATATTGAAGCGATCAAGGAAAGGTTAAAAGTAAAATAATAGGTATGGCCTGAAACTTTCTGATTATTACAGCTCTCAACATGGATATAAATGGTCGTATTTTTATCCTGAGCTGAAATAAACAGATCCTTTTATTGAAAAACTCTTAAGACCCTGTTTGAAAAAGCAGGGTTTATTTTATTTTTTATGAGAACCAAATCAAAAATTGATCTATAACCATTTACATTGTAAAGGTTAAGACCTTGTCCTAAAAAAACATAGTTTATCTCCAAGTTCACTAATAATTACACTTGGCTTGCTTAAAAATGATAAAATAATTTCATTTCTACCAGGCTTCGTGACTCACATATCACTTTATCATCAGTTGTAACAGGTCCGATTATCCATATTTTAATTGTTTTTGTACTGCATTTATACTGCTATTTAATTATTTATTTTATTTATTTTATTGAAAATCAGCTCTTTGTGTAATTGCAGTTCAATTGCAGTAATGTATTTTTTGTATTCAATTGTTACTTTCGAAGAAGTGCCGACCTCTGCTACTTGCAATATAGCAGTTAAAGCAATTTTACATTAAAAACATTTAAATTAATTATGATGAAAAATTACATGTTTCCTTTTATTTTTTCACAAAATAGATGCTTCTCAAATAATACATTAGTACATTGTTATACTCAGCCTCCTGAAATTAAAGACACGGAAAACGGATTTAACCCAGAAGCTCCCAAATGCATTATAGGATGGGATTCAAACAATTTTATTTATTAACATAATTGTTAGGAATATTAAAAATTTAATATCATGAAAATAAGATTGTCAATTCTGTCTACTGCTGTTCTGTTCTTTGCAGGACAAATGGTTGATGCACAAAGTAAAAAGAAAGATACGATAACCAAAGAAAATGAGATTGATGAAGTTGTCGTAGTTGCCTACGGGACTCAAAAAAAGGAAACATTGGTAGGAGCTAATACTGAGGTAAAGGCCAAACAATTTGCAGATCGTCCGATTTCCAATATCGGGCAGGCAATTGATGGAGCGAGTCCCGGTGTAAGAGTGAGCACAAGTAACGGACAGCCAGGCAGTGCGCCAAATGTACAAATAAGAGGTATTGGTTCCTATGGGATTTCAACGGCTCCTTTGTATGTTGTAGACGGCGTTGTTTATACTGGAGCTTTACAGGCAATTAATCCAAATGACATTGCTTCTTTTAATATATTGAAAGATGCTGCTTCCACCTCATTGTATGGCTCATCTGCTGCGAATGGTGTAGTTTTAATTACTACTAAATCAGGTAGGAAAGGTAAAGATGTCCTTAATTTCAGTATGAGTACCGGGTATATTGGCAGATCCATACCGGAATATGACAGAGTAAACGCGAGCCAATATTATCCAATAGTTTGGGAAGCGTTAAGAAATGGTAAATTAACCTCTATTTCAGGCATTACTCTTGCTGCCGCTAATGCTGCTGCCACTAACGAATTGATTCCTGATATTTTGAAAACTAATGTTTTTAATGTTCCAGACAATCAATTAGTTGTTGACGGAATATTAAATCCCAATGCTCAGCTAAAATATACAGACTTAGATTGGCAGAAACCATTGATAAAAAACGGTTTTAGACAGGATTATGAATTGAACTATAGTGGGGGAAGCAATAAGACAACCTATTTTGCTTCGGTAGGATACACCAATGAAACTGGTTATTTCATTAAAACAAGCTTTGAAAGATTTTCTGCCAGATTGAAGGTTGATTCTCAGATTAAAAAATGGCTTAAATTAGGAACAAACCTTAGTGCGGTTTCTTCTTATGGGAATAATACTGTTGATGGAGAAGTGGGTAATAATAGCAATGCAGTGGGGAATCCATTTAGAGCGAGCAGGCTAATGGGTCCTATTTATAGTCCTTATGTGCACGATCCGGTTACATTTGCTACACTGTATGATAGCGAGGGAAATGTTATGTATGATCCTGGAAGTGCAAGTACAAGAGGGGTTGATGCCGCTGCCGGAAGAAATATTATTCAGGAGACCCTTTTGAATGAAAATATTTCTAAAAATTATTACATTACTTCAAGAGCCTATGCAGAAGTGAAAGTAGATCCATATTTAACTCTGACTACCAATGTAGGGTATGATATTAGAAATCTTAGAGAAAGCACATATGGAAATAGAATCATTGGAGATGTTGCTTTTTCAGGTAACGCTACAAGAAGAGCATATACATCACAAACACTTACTTTTAACCAGCTTTTAAACTATAAGCGTAAATTCGGAGCTCATAATTTTGAGTTTTTACTAGGTCACGAAAACTTTAAGCTTTTAATCGATAATTTCAGCGGAGCTAGAAAAGACCAGATTGTTGATGATAATTATGAATTGATCAATTTTACAACAATTTCAAATGTAACATCACAAGCTCAGAATTATAGAAAAGAAGGGATCTTTTCAAGATTGAATTATGACTATAAATCTAAATATCTGCTTTCAGGATCTATTCGTTGGGATGCTTCATCAAGGTTTCAAAAAGATGTGAGATGGGATTCTTTCTGGTCTGTAGGTGCCGGATGGAGGATTAAAGGAGAGGATTTTTTAAGTAAATCAAATACGGTTAGCGAGCTTAAGCTGCGAGGGTCTTACGGTGAAGTTGGAAATGACCAGACCGATAGTTATTATATGTACCAGACTACATTTGATTTGGGATATAGTAATGGTTCAGAAGGGGGAATTTTGTTTGGCTTCCTGGCAGATCCGTCCATTACATGGGAAGCTAATAAGCAGACAGACTTGGGACTGGATTTTGGTTTCTTCAATAACAGGATTACAGGTTCTGTAGAGTATTATAACAGGATCACTGATGATTTGATTTTTCCGGTTCCGTTACCTGTATCCAGTGGAGTTCCGGACAGAAGTATTACTAAGAATATTGGAACAATGTATAACCGGGGTTTTGAATTTGCTATTAATGCAGATGTAATTAAAAATGAAAACTTTACCTGGAATATTAATGCCAATGCGTCAACTCTTAAAAACCAAATTACAAGATTGTCAGACGGAATTACAGAAATCTATTCCGGTAATAAAAAAGTGACCGTTGGACACTCCGTTTATGACTATTGGCTAAGGCAATGGTATGGTGTAGACCCTGCCGATGGCTCTGCCCTGTTTTTAGTGAGTGATACGTATGCAAATACTACAGCATCAGATATCAGAACAGTTAACAATACTCTGGTAACAACAAACATTAATAAGGCCAAATATGATTACTCCGGGACAACTATTCCTGACCTGTTTGGAAGCTTTGGAACAACACTTACCTATAAGCAGTGGTCTTTATCTTCAATGTTTACTTACCAATTAGGCGGAATGACCTATGATGCGAATTATGCTGCTATCATGAATAGCAATCCGCAGGGAGGCGCTTTAAGTATTGATATTTTAAACAGGTGGACTACTCCCGGACAAATCACGGATGTACCGGCAATGAACGCTATAAATGCTACAAATTCAAATGCAGGAGGATCAACCAGATGGCTGGCTAAATCAGATTTTATCAATTTTAGACAGGCTAGTTTAGGGTTCAGTTTCAACCCGGAAAGTATTTCACAATATGGATTAACTTCCCTAAAAATACTATTGTCTGGAGAAAATCTTTGGAACAAAACTGCCAGAAAAGGTTTAGAACCTCAACAAGCTTTCAACGGATCTAATGTAAACAGATATTCCCCTTCGAGAATTGTTACAATAGGATTTAATATATCATTCTAAAAAAATATTATGAAAAATAGTATAAAAAAGCGATACAAAAAAATCGTGGTATTATTTTCGGCATTGCTGATTTTTACCTTAAGCTTATCCTGTAGCAGCGATTATCTGGAAACGGATCCTACTACAGCTGTTTCTGAAGAAACAGCCTTTTCCACTGCTTCCAACCTGATGGCCATTATCAATGGTATGCATAGAGATTTGTATACCAGACAAAATACACGCCAGGGAGAAGGTGGGCAGGGAGCAATTATGATTATGATGGATGCATTAGGGGAAGATTTAGTTTTTACCAGTGCAGCCGGTGGCTGGTTTACAACAACTGCTAAATGGCAGGATCCGGTGAATGACGGAGCAAACTATAATATTTTCCCTTTCCAGTTTTACTATGCATTGATCAGAAATGCTAATATGGTAATTGCAAACGGACCTAATGTGCCGTCGTCTAATGCGACTGATACAGAGACCATAAAAAAGGCTATTGGAGAAGCGTATGCATTCAGGGCATTTTGCTATTATATGCTAGTGCAGATTTATGCGAAAAGATATGTACCTAATACAACCAATAGTCAGCTTGGAGTCCCTCTAAGATTAGTAGACGATGAAATTCCATTGGCAAGGAACACTGTCGAGGAAGTTTACACTCAAATCAACAGTGATCTGAATGAAGCATTAACGAGACTAAACAGTTCAAGAACTACAAAATCACATTTTAATGATAAAGTTATACTAGGACTAAGGGCCAGAGTTGCTTTAACTCAGGGGAATTATGCATTGGCGGCATCTTCTGCCAAACTTGCCAGAGCTGATTTTCCTTTAATGAGTGATACTACTTATAGCTTAGGCTTTAATTATGGTAGTTTAGCATCAAATGGAGAATGGATGTGGGGAACTACAATTGCTACAGTAGATCAATCAGACAATCCTGCTAATTTTGGTGCATATATGTCTAGAAACTATAACTCTGTAGGGGTTAGAGGAGGTCCTAAAGCTATCAGTAAAAAGCTTTATGCCATGTTTCCGTCTACAGATGTAAGAACTAAGCTTTTTGATCCTACAGGAGCACATACTGCACTTGCCTTACCCAGTACATATTCAAAATTCCCATACACAAATCAGAAGTTTTTAGCAGTAAGTACTTCAGATAGCAGGGTAGATATACCTTATATGAGAGGGGCAGAAATGTATCTTATAGAGGCTGAGGCATTGGCCAGATCTAACAATGAGGTGGGTTCAAAATTAGTGTTCAATGAATTTGCAAAAAAGAGAAACCCTTCTTATACGGGTGCTACTACCACAGGAGCTGCCTATATTACAGAGATTCTGAACAGTAGAAGATTAGAATTATGGGGTGAAGGGTTTAGATTTCTAGATCTTAAGAGATTGGATCAGGGATTAGACAGAACCGGATCAAATCATAATGCTAACGTTATTAATAATGTATTTACGGTTTCTAATACAGATAATAAATGGCAATGGCTGATCCCAAGAGATGAGATCATTGCCAACCCGCTTATTGAACAAAATCCATTATAATAATCTTCAAATTTTAATATTTTTAATTAGAATCCTGTTTTTCTGCAGGGTTCTTTTTTATTTGTATCAATTTAATCATTCAGAACTCCCGAATAGAAAGAAGCTTTTTACTATATTTTAAATAAGTAACTTCTACTTTTGTTCCTGTCTGATACCGGGAATAAACTCCTGGTTCAACCTCAAGCCTTACTTTATCATTTTTAGATTTCCCTGCCAAAGTTAAATATTCTCCATAGTCTGTTTTGTCGCGGTTAATAATAATGCTGGTCAATCTATTTTTTCCATGGATTTTATCTTTTTTCCAATTTCGTCTGTCATAGCCGGTTACTAAGAAAGAAATCAGATAGGCGAAACCAAACAGCGCCAATCCTCCGGCTGCAAATAAGATATAATCATAGTATTTGAATTTGCTGAAACTTTCTATACTGAAAATGGGAATTGCCATAGTAAAAAGTGTACAAAAAGCCAGTATAGTTGGTAATAATTTAGCCGGCTTTTTTTGATCTTCTTCAATTTTTTTGATCTCCGTATCACTCAAGGGAACATTTTCCTGTAGTTGTATTTGAGAATAGTTTATTAAAACTTCGGTCATAGCAGGTTATTTGAATGTTCATAAAACTTTTGAGGATACCACTCAATTCTGATTTCTTAAAGTTAAGAATTGTATTGAATTTGATGAGAAAAAAAAATATTACTAAAATGTAAAAAATAATTGGCAGATTGAAAATAAGTTATAACTTTGTAATTCAAAGTTCTTTTTATGGATTCGAAAAACTATCACGAAGACTTATCCCATATCCGTTCCATGATGGAGCGGTCTTCCAGATTTATTTCATTGAGCGGACTGTCCGGAGTTTTTGCCGGCTTAGCTGCACTGATCGGTGCAGGATACGTTTATTGTATTTTCCAGCGGGAAGGAATTGATTACTTCGATGGCGACAGAAATTTCTTTGGCCCGGCATTGGTCCGGGAACTGGTAATTGTAGGAACTGTAATTTTACTGACAGCCGTACTGAGCGGATATATTTTCACAGCCAATAAAAGCAAAAAGAAAGGCCTTAAAATCTGGGACAGTACAACCAAACGGTTGCTGTTAACATTTGCCGTTCCATTGGTGACAGGTGGGATTTTTTGCCTTGCGCTTCTTTTTCACCATCTGTTTGTATGGATAGCTCCGGCTACATTAATATTTTATGGTGTTGCCCTGGTCAGTGCAGAAAGATATACTTTAACAGATATTAAATATTTAGGCTATTGTCAAATTGTTCTGGGATCGGTTTCTCTTTTCTTTTTAGGATGGGGGCTTGTATTTTGGGCCATCGGTTTTGGGGTTTTACACATTGTGTATGGCTTGATCATGCATAAAAAATATAAATAAAGATTAAATTTGCAGCTTTTTCAGGAGCATATTTCTCTAAAACTGCAGTTAGCAACTTGTTATGATAAAGATAAATCAACTCAATAAAGAATTCGAAAGCCGTGTAAGATTGGGTATAATGTCCGTTCTTATGGTAAACGACTGGGTTGACTTTTCTGAAATGAAAGGACTTTTAGATATCACAGACGGCAATTTGGCGAGCCACAGCAATGCTTTGGAGAAAGCCGGATATATTGAAGTGAAAAAAGAGTTTGTAGGCAAAAAGCCCAAAACTTCTTATCGTGTTACACAGAACGGGAGACAAGCTTTTAACGAACATCTGGATGCTCTTGAAAAATTATTGGGAAGGTAACCTTATATTTTTTTGAAAATTAACTTTGAAATACAAAGTACTTTATAAATTTAAAATTAAAAAAATGATGACACTAAAACAAAAAACAGTTCTTGTCTACGCTACACCCGCAGTTTTATTATGCATTCCGTTATTGGGGAATATTTTCTCTGAAGAATTCGACTGGTCACCGGGAGATTTTGTAATCGGTGCCGTTTTGCTTTTTGGAACAGCTTTTATCATCGATTTGATTCTGCGGATCGTAAAAAACAAAACGTACAAAATCCTGTTAAGCGTAGCCATTCTTATATTGCTGTTGCTTGTCTGGGCAGAATTGGCAGTAGGCATTTTCGGAACTCCGTTCGCCGGAAATTAATGGTATTCTTATGATTAATATTCCCATAGCCATACTGTATGCTGTGATAGGGCTAAATCTAAACTAAAAATAAAACCTTATGAAAAAAGTACGTGTTCAATTTCTGCTTTTTGTCTATGATAAAACCCAGAAACTTTACAGAAAATATTTTAAAAAGAAAAAAAGACAATGGCAGTTCAATGAAGAACAGCTGCTGAAATTTCAGGAAGATTCTCTCGGAAGAAAACTGGGGGAATTCTATAAAAAGCACGGATTCTCAATGATCCCCAAAATGGAAAACCATGATGTACACCATCTGATCACCGGATGCGGAACCCAATTTGAAGACGAGATTGCCATGCAATATCTGCTTCTGGGAAACGGTAAGCTCAATGCCCATCTCCTTGCAGCAGTTGTATTGGGGACATTTATTCTTCCGGAATATCTGAAATTATATAGGCAGGCATACAGAAAAGGGCAGAGCATGAGACCATTTTATCACTGGGATTTTGAAAGCCTGCTGTGGCAGAACTTCGACCACCTGAAGGATTATATCCAGCAGAAAGAAACGCCAGTATTATATTAAAAATCGGTCATGAATAAATTGAAATTCAGTACGCTTGGCAGAAATACTTTTCTGATCTCTTTTTTATCAGGGACTTTATTACTGGTATCTTATCTGATAACAGGTGCGGATTTTCTTGTAATATCCGGATTCTATTTCGTGATCATTGCAGCAGTGGTCAATATCTTTATTCTGCTGTATGAGCTTTTAGAATTTCTGACCAATATTCCTGATAGAAAATCCTCCGGAAATTCTGTACTGCTCCTCCTGGTCAATATTCCCGTCACCATTCTCTATATCTGCATCCTCTTTAATTTCGAATTGTAATTCTTCAATTCTTGAATCTTTAAATTATCAAATCTTTTCCATCATGAAAACACATCATTATATATTTCTTACAGCCGCTTTGTTTGTTATTGTCTTCTACGATCAGGACATGGGACTGAATCTCGGTATTCTAGGTATTGTCTACGCATTGCTGACTCTGTTCAAAACTCCGGAAAGAAACAGGACAAGAACTTTTCTGATGCTTTTCGTTACAAGTATTCTGTCAAGTTTAGCTTTTGCATGGTTCAGAGACTTTCCATCCCTGCTGGCGGTTGTAAGTTCCCTTTTGTTATTAGGATATCGCTCAAGAAACAGGGAACTGAAAATACTTTTTCTCATTCCCGTATTTATCATCAACAGCTTTACCTCACTTTTCCGTTTTTTCAGCTTTGATTCATGGCTGCCGAAAAAGAATGTTTCCGGGGTATGGCAAAAAACTTTAGCGTTTATTATTATTCCGTTATTGTTTATCTCTATGTTTTTCGGGATTTATTCTGTGGGAAGTGATCATTTTGCGGCTGTTTTCAGAGATTATGAGCTGGATATTAATATATGGCAGGTACTGGCTCTTTCAGTTTTGGGCTTTTTCATTGCTTTTAATTACTGGAACTATGCAGTGGAAAGGTTCATTTATAAAAAAAATCATCTGCTGGATGATGATTTTCAGGACAGCAATACAATTCAGAAGGCCACCTATTCCTTCCTTGATCTGGATGCAGAAAGAACCAGCGGTGTTATTTCGTTTTTTTGCCTGAATATTTTACTCATATTTTTTATTATCACTTACAACTATGAGCAGTTTTATGAAGTTTCAAAAACGCCTGTACAGCTTTCAGAGGAAACCCATGAAAGAGTCAATGCTGTCATCATGTCGATCGTTATGGCGGTATTGGTCATTATGTTCTATTTTAAATCCAGCTTTAATTTTGATCCTAAAGCTCAGCTGATGAAAATTCTTGCCAGGATCTGGATCATTCTGAATGCTGTTCTTGTATTTTCCGCTGCCCTGAAAAACTACGAATACATTATCAGTTACGGATTTACTTATAAAAGATTGGGTGTGCTTGCGTTTCTTCTCCTTGCGGTGATTGGATTAGCCCTTACTTTCATTAAAATTCAGAAGAAAAAAAGAAATGCATTCCTGTTCAATACAATGACCTGGTATTTTTATGGAACAATTTTGGCTTGTAGTTATGTGAACTGGGGCGGAATGATCACTTCCCAGAATATGAAACGTAAAGATTTTGTGGTAAACTATCACCTGGAACAGATCAACTTCAGTGAGAAAGGACTGCTGAAGTATGCAGAAGAAAAAAATGATCCGCAGCTGAAAAAGAAAGTGCTGGAAAAAGTTAAACTAGAAACCTCCAAACCTTTACTTTCAAAGATCCTTTACTTTGAAACATTAAAAGAGTAATTATTATGAAAAAATCCTTATTGTTAATTCCATTGATTATCATTTCATGTAAAAAAGAACCAGCCGTAACGGAAACCGTGAACAAAGATTCCGCTGTGGTTACAGAAATGCCGGATTCTGTCACAAAAACAGATTCTGCTGCCCTCAGAAAGCAAGATTCAATCATTAACAATGCTCCTGTCACCAAAGAAGTATTACGGAAAGGTGTGATGAGAAGCGAAAAAGAGGGCCAGATCATAAGAACGGCAGATGCATCGCAGCTCCCTTTCACATTGGGAGAAGAATTTACAAAAGACGGTCAGGAACTGGTTTTAAAACTGACCCATTATGACAAACCTACTATTAAAGCTAAAATTTCAACCAATGAAAAGGACTTTAATATCAGATTCAACCAGATCAGACTTCCAAACGGGGATTATGACGGGCCATTCGGAAGAGAAATTACCTATGAGACCAAAGGAAAAGGTGAAGTATGGCTAATTATAGGAAAAAGTAATATGGCTTCCGGAAACACAAAAGGAGGGTTTAATGTAAGTGTTGAATAAGATTAACCATTTTGGTATAATTTCTGCAAACTCAAATATCAATACTAAAGTTTAAAATTATGAAAAATATATTTTTAATGACAGCAGCAATTTCAGCAGTAGTAATAAGCTGTGGAACTGTACAGTCACTGGTTCAGAATACATTCCCTTATACAGCTAATGTTTTGGTTTCTACGGGAGTGCCTGCTGATAAAGAAGTTTCATCTACGGCTACGGCCACCAATGTACAGACATGGTTTGGAGGAAATAATAATGCAAAGATCAAAGATGTAAGAATCTCCGATGCCAAAATCTCTGTAGCTTCTCCTTCAGGTGGAAACCTGAGTGCACTTAAATCCGTGAAAGTATATGTTTCTTCCAACGGAACAGGCGAAAAGCTTGTAGCATCACGTTCCAATATAACAACGGATTCTTCCAGCTTAAATCTGGATCTTAATGATACAGGATACCTGGATGAGGTGGTAAAAAGTACCGGCCTTACGGTAAGAACGGTTTATGAGCTGAAAAACCAGACAAGTTCGGATATGACGCTTAAAATAGCACTTAATTTCAATAGTGTTCCTGCGCAATAATTTATGCAATTCTATATCAAATAATGAAGCGGCCTACTTTTAGGCCGCTTCATTGCTTTTTAATACATCTGTATTAACTGTATTATAATTTAGTAAATCTTTCAACTACTTTTTTGGGTCCTTCAGTGATATTTATGATATACTGACCTGCCGGCAAATGGGAAGTATTGATCTTTTCATCAGATGACACAGATCCTTTTACAACGGTTTGTCCATACATATTGATAATCTCAAAATCCAGCTTTTGACCTTCATTGTCATGAACAGCAATATAATTGGTAGCAGGATTAGGATAGATTTTTATTTCTAAAGGAAGCGGGATTTCTCTCTTATTTGTTGTAAGGAATAAATTGCTTTCCAGTTGCAATATGGCATTCTTTACATTAGGAAAAGGTCCTATTTTCTGGCCAACAACAGTACCGCCCTGAGGAATTCCTGTAGATATTAAAAGATTTTTCATAGCAGCAGGACTTAAATACTGACCCGTAGCCTGACGATAATAAGCCTGAATTAAAGTAGCCGCAGATGCCACAACAGGCGTAGCAGAGCTTGTTCCGCTAAAATAATTGTACGTTCTGTTGTTATCGTTGTCATATTTTTGATAAGAGCCATATCCTGCTGCTAAAACATTGCTTCCCCAGCCCTGTACATCCACTCTGTTTCCGTATGTGCTGAAACTTAGCTTAGAATGGGTAGTATTTGGAGAACCTGCTCCTACAATAATCGCTCCGCTGTTCCCTCTTGCATTATAAGCAGCATAAAAAGGATCATCCAGGTTTTGATTCCCGTTTCCTGCTGCTGCAATGATGATAATTCCCGAGTCTGTAGCTGCTTTGGTTAAATCCCAGATCACACTGTCATATTCAGCTGGACAATACTGACCATCTTTTCCACCTGTCTGCATTTCATATAAAATAATATCACCCGCCTGTGATGCATTGATTGATCTGCTTACTGCTGCAGCCCTGTTGTAGCCTACAGTCGTCCACTCCATATATCCTTTGATCTCAGAAGCACCATAAGCTGCACCGGAAAGTCCGATATTATCTTTTACAGAACCTAAAATACTGACCACAGCTGTTCCGTGATCCCGGTAATTATTGCCTGATAAACCCGAATTAGGCGAATATCCGGGCTCCAATTGAATTGAATTTTGATTAGCAAGCATCTCGTGAGTCTTATAAAAGCCATATTCAACATCACGGATGCGGATATTCTGACCTGTAATTCCTCTGGACCAGGCATATTTTGCATTGATCCCAGGGTTGTCGTTGAGGTAAGTCTGAAGGCTTTCAAGATCCGGAGTAGTTACGAAAGCTTTTACGAATGGCGGCTCGATGGGGTTGCTGCTCATTACAGAAACATATTCTACCTCCGGAAATTTTTCAAGAGTATGGGCCAGTTGTTCGGCTTCCTCATCACTTTGTGAAGGCAGGTTCACCTTAAAAATACGCTTCAGTTTTTCGACTGACTCACCCGAATTACCGTTTGCCCTGCTGTTTTTAATCATTTCCTCAAGCTTCCTGTCGCTAAAACCAAGATCATTAACGAATGAAATTTCATTTGTTTTAACAAATTCTGCTAATGCCGGATTTTTATCAAGTGCTATTTTCTCAGAATGAATATCTTTTGAAAAACACACATAAATGTTACGGTTCAGCTGATTATTTTTCTGACCGAAGGAAATGAAAAAAATAAAAATAAAGAATGTGAAAAGTCTAATTTTTGTTCTCATAATATTATTTTAAATGGTTGTTAACCAAATATATAATTTTAATGAGAAATATTAATCACTTTTTTGTGAAATTAAATTGACATTTGTTTTTTTAATTATATTCTGTCATTTTTCAACCTTTAGTAATCGAATCCATAACAATTGTTACAGGTCCGTCATTAACCAGGGAAACTTTCATATCGGCACCGAAAATTCCGCTCTCCGTTTTTAAACCTGATCTGGCCAGTTCCTCTTTGAAATAATCGAAAAGAGGAATCGCTTTATCCGGCTTTGCGGCTTTAATGAAAGAAGGGCGGTTGCCTTTTTTATAATCTGCAATTAATGTAAACTGGCTGATGCACAGGATTTCTCCCGAAATGTCCTTCACAGAAAGATTAAGTTTGTCATCCTCATCACCGAAAATTCTTAGATTGAGGATCTTCTGGACAAGCCAGTCTGCATCTGTTTTTTCATCATTTTCATCAATCCCGGTGAGCAGCATCAATCCTTTTCCAATTTCCCCGACAACCTTTCCATCTACTTTTACATGTGCTTCAGAAACTCTTTGTATAACAACTTTCATTTTTTAGTAATAGATATTTAAACTTTTGGTGGAAGGATCATAATTGTACGGATATGTTTTAGGTGGCAGTGAAGTAGCGGCTCCTGATTCCGGCTGGCCGGTTCTCAGGATCCAGCGGGTATTGTCTTTGGGGCACAGAATGCTGATATTGTCTTTTACCTCAAGGGTAGTATTTACATCAGGACAAATATGGGGAGCATTCCTGTCGTATGCTTTGAAATTATCTCCTACCCGGACCACGATCAGTCCTCTTGTTCCGGCTTGCTGCTCGTTTACATAAATCCAGCCTCCATCATAGTTGAGATTGTTATAAGCGGGTAGATTCAGGTTTAAGGTTACGTTTACAGGATTGTTCGGGAAACAACTCACGGTATCTTCTCTGCTTCCACAAGAGTTTATGGTTAAATTACTGAAAATCAGTAGTATTAAAAAAGATAGGATTGAAAAAGTTTTTTTCATTTCAATTTAAATTTTTATATATTTGTAAAAGTTAAACGATTATAACACGTAAAACATTGTCCGGCAAATGTCGGATTATTTTTTTATACCAAAACTAAATTTCGAAAATTATGGCAAGCTATGTAACAAAGGTGGGACAAGACAAAATGAAAGCTGAGCTGGAACAGTTAGAAACTGTGGAAAGACCAAAAATTACCCAGCAAATTGCAGAAGCGAGAGATAAAGGAGATTTATCTGAAAATGCTGAATATGATGCTGCTAAAGAAGCTCAGGGGATGCTTGAAATGAGAATTTCCAAGCTGAAAGACGCTATCGCAACTTCCAAGATTATAGACGAAAGTCAATTAGATACTTCAAAGGTTTCAATCCTTACTACTGTAAAACTTAAAAACAATGCAACCAATCAGGAGCAGGTGTTTACATTGGTACCAGATAACGAAAGCGACCTTAAAACAGGAAGAATTTCTGTGAATACACCGATCGCAAAGGGATTACTTGGAAAAGTAATAGGCGAAACGGCAGATATTACATTGCCAAACGGAAATAAACTGTCTTTCGAAGTATTAGACATTACACTATAATCTAAGTAAGTATATTCCGGACTCAACCTTCTAATTTCTAACCTTTAACTTCTATAAAAAATGAGCAGTATATTCACAAAAATTATCAATGGTGAAATTCCCTCATACAAAATTGCTGAGGATGATCATTTTATAGCAATCCTTGATGCAATGCCTTTGGTGAAAGGACATACCCTGGTAATTCCTAAAAAAGAAGTTGATCTGATCTTTGATCTGGAAAGTGAAGAATATAAAAACCTTTGGGGATTTGCACAGCAGGTCGCCAAAAAGATTAAACATGCTGTTCCCTGCGTAAGAGTAGGAGTGGCTGTAGTAGGGCTTGAAGTTCCCCATGCTCACATCCATCTTATTCCTCTAAACAAGATGGAAGACATGAACTTCAGAAATGAAAGACTTAAATTAACAGACGAAGAATATAAAGAGATCCAAAACTCAATTATTAATTCTTAAAGCATAAAATCGTAAAATCGTAAAAAAGAAATTTTTTACGATTTTCTTTAACATATATTTATATAGTATGAATTCAAACCAATGTTCTTTCTGCGGCAGAAAAAGAAATGAAGTACAGATGCTTATTTCCGGGCAAAGTGGCTTTATCTGCGAGAACTGTATCGAACAGGCGCATGTTATTGTAAAAGACAGCGTTTCTAAAACAGGATCTTCTCCTGCAGCAAATATAGACGAACTTAAGAAACCGAAAGTGATCAAAGAATTCCTTAACCAATATGTAATTGGGCAGGATCAGGCCAAAAAGCAACTTTCGATTGCAGTATACAACCATTATAAAAGACTGCTTCACGCTCAGGACGAAAACAGGGAAGTAGAGCTGGAAAAATCAAATATCATTATGATAGGCGAAACCGGTACAGGGAAAACTCTCCTGGCAAAAACCATTGCAAGAGAGCTGAACGTTCCTTTCTGTATCGTAGATGCTACTATCCTTACGGAAGCCGGCTATGTGGGAGAAGATGTGGAAAGTATCCTTTCAAGACTTCTCATGGTGGCAGACTATGATGTGGAAAAGGCTGAAAGAGGAATTGTATTTATTGATGAGATCGATAAAATTGCAAGAAAATCAGACAATCCAAGTATTACAAGAGATGTTTCCGGGGAAGGTGTACAGCAGGGATTGCTGAAGCTTTTAGAAGGGAGTATTGTGAATGTTCCGCCTCAGGGAGGAAGAAAACATCCGGATCAGAAATATATCCAGGTCAATACTCAGAACATTCTGTTTATTGCAGGAGGTGCTTTTGACGGGATCAAAGAGATCATAGAAAGAAGAATGAACAAGCAGGCCATAGGCTTCAGTTCAGAAAAAATCAATAAGACTGACGAAGAAGAATATATATTGACCCATATTAACGCAATCGATCTTCGTTCTTTTGGTTTAATTCCTGAACTTTTAGGAAGATTTCCAATCATTACTTACCTTGATAAGCTCACCAAAGAGACCATGGTAAGAATCATGAAAGAGCCTAAAAACTCGATTATCAATCAATTTGTAGAACTCTTCAAAATGGATGGCACGAATTTGGTATTTACTGATGGCGCTATTGAAAAGATTGTAGAAGAGACCATCGAAAAAGGATTGGGAGCCAGAGGCTTAAGAGGAACAACTGAAAAAGTACTGGAGGACTACATGTTTTCAATAGGTGAAGAGAAAGAAATTATATTAACGGAAGATAATATTTTTGTTAATAAATAAAATATTTTTTTTTTCTTTAAAAAAAAATCTTACCTTTGCGGGTGAAGATTGTATTAACACACAAATAATTTATACAATGAGAAAAAGTTTATTTGCTATAGGTCTTTTAGCAATTAGTTATTCTGTTCAGGCGCAGATATTATGTCATATTGACACTAATGCTAATATGTATGTAAGCGATGGTACCCTAGTTTACAGCGGTGGAGGTGTACAGACAAAAGGAAATGGCCTTTTGGATGTTCATGGAAACGTTATGGTTGTAGGTGCAGCTGGAGATGCTTTTAAAACAATTGATGCTGCCGGTGCAGATAAAACCGACGGTGGAAATATTGTTTTAAGGCTGAACAATCCGGGCTCCTATGCTACTTCTACTTACGGACAACTTTACGTTGATGGTTTAACACAAGCCAATATTACCGGAGTTGTTAGTAAAGAATTTAGAACTGATAGGCATGGTAACGGCAATTATTTCCAACAAATTGCTCTCCCTTTCTATGGAAAAACCCTAAGTACTTTATCAACTGAATTTGCCAAAACCTTTAATACCGGCAGATATAGTAATCCAATTCTAACATGGGATAATACTGGTGCAGTATCTAACCATTTTACAAATTTATCATCTCTCACAAGTGATGGTACAGGATACTATATGTTAAAAGTTACGAACAATGACTTTAGTACAGCTACCCCACCGGCAAGTATGGCAACTATTGCTCCTACTCCTACAGGTTCTGTATTTACAGTTAATGGTAGACCTTACACTACAGTAGGTTCTGTGACATTACAAAACGGTGGTAATGTTAATTTCGGCACTGGAGGAACGGCTATTAATCCTCAAAATGAGAGATATAATACCTATCTTCAGGATTCATTTGAGGTTACTGCAAGTCCATGGTTAGGAACATATGGGAAGAATTTCTATCAGTATGGGAACCCGTATCTTACCAATTTAGATTTAACTAAAATTGGTTATGTTGAGAACGCAGGTGTTACTGATGGGAATAGCGTGGGTAATATTTGGGGAATTGAATATTCACCAGGTACTGTACAAACGTTATCCTCAGGATCTACGTATGCTACGGGAGCACTAGTGACAACATTTAATCCAGATGGAACTCCAGTAGGGGATATTGGGCTTATGATCAAGCCGATGCAAACGTTCAAATTAAAGTTGAGAACTAATGTTCCGCAAACTTTAAATTTTAATACATTAAGACGTTTTAACTCAACTGCAAGAGCAGCCGCTACTGATTACAGTGTAACAGCAGCTAGAAATGGTGCAAAAGACAGCAGGGGTACGGTAAAACAGCTTGGAGTAATTGGCTTAGATGCCACAGGAAAAGAAATCGCGAGAACATATTATGTGGTTTCTCCAACAGCAACAACCGGACACCAGACATCTATTGCAACCACTGTTCAGGCTGCTAATAGTTCAGGAAATATAATCGGTACATTTGAAGAAGCTCTTACTGGTGGTTATGATAATAACTATTCAGGACAATATTGGTTGTATATTAATGAAGCCAATGAAAGTAACTTTAAAGGTAAAAATGTTAAGCTGGTAAATTACGATACTAATAAAGTAAAGTCTTATAAATTTGAAATAAGAGAAAATGGAGAGTTAGTTCCATCAGGAACTCACTTACTATCTGCAGGTATCGGCTTTTATTATAAAGCATCAAACGGCACTTTACAAGCTGCAACACAGAACGGTACTGCACCTAATGCTGTTACTGAATATGATTTATATTATGGTGAGCCAAGCAATGTGGTATTAGCCGCAAAAGAAACGGCTGCTACACCTTCAAGAACAATGGTGGTATACAATCCAGAAATTACCAATTACATTGTTAGATTCGATCCAAACTGGAAAAAAGCAGATATTGAAGTTTATGATATGAGCGGTAAACTAGTTATCTCTAAAAAAGCAGTTAATACATCTACGGATTTCGTAATTGAGCTTAATGGAGCAATTAAAAATTCTTATGTTGTAAAAATTGTTTCTGATAAAGGAGAGACTGTTAACACTAAAATCTTAAAATAAATATTATGAAAACTATTAGTAAACTAGTACTTGCTCTTTTCTTTTTCACAGTTCTACTGGTCACTGCACAACCACCTGTTCCGGGAGGTGGAGGTAACGGAGGAAACGGGACTGGTGCTCAAGCCTCACCTATTGACATGTATGTTTACCTACTGTCTATTGTTGCAGTTGCATTTATTATATACTATACAAAGAAATTGAAGAGCCAAAAAGCCTAAAATTTTATTAAAATAACATTAAACTCTCTGATTAGTCGGAGAGTTTTTTTATTTTTACCTTATGAAAAAGATTTATATACTATCTGCAGTATTATCTGCATTTTCGTTGCAGGCTCAGTTTACGGTTACTATTCAGGCTCCTGCAGAATTTAAAGACCAGGATGCCATTCTATATACACTAAACGGATCGAAAGATATAATCGTTACTAAAGAACAGAACAAGAATAATACATGGACCTTTAAATATCCAAACCATTATATGGGGATGATGAAGGTGTATTTTCCGGCTTCAAATAATGCGGTAAGTTTTGTTTCGGAAAACAAAAATGTAAGTATTAAAATGGATGTGCAGAATAATAAGCTTAAGGATGTTATTTATCTCGATGAAGTTAATGATCTGATGAGCAAACAGCAGGAAGGGTCGCAGAAAAAAGAACTTATTCTCCCGGCATTGGCACAGATCAAAGAATATTATAAGGATAATACTGAGTTCGGAAAAGCGCTGAAAAGTGAGATAGAAAGGCTTGCTGCAACGAGTAACAGTATTGATGCGGCCCAGCATCCATTCATTTCTTATTATAATACCAACTATAATAAATTTCTGTCCAATTCAACAGATCCGGCTAAAAAGGTCAGTCAGGACGATATTGTTAACTTCCTGGATAAATCCAATGATATGCTTGAGTCTTCTTCTCTTTTAAGACCAGTTTTGGTTTCATATCTTAATTCCGGAGGTAATACGAATGTTGCAGGCTCAGTAGATACTCTTTTAGACCGTTTAAAAGTTGAAACTCCAAGAGGGCAAACCGTTTTGTCCGAGCTGATTGATATTTTTGATGCCTACGATATGACAGAATTCAAAACCAAATATCTTACGCTTGCAAAAAATCTTAAATGCACGATCACAGACAGGTTGGCAACCACGTTAAAATCTAATGCTAATGTAGAGATGGGAGCAGCATTTCCCAATGTTAAATTCCAGTCACCAGCCAACACATCTGCAAAATCACTGTATGATGTGAAAGCGGATAAGAAAATAATCGTTTTCTGGTCATCTACATGTTCTCACTGCGAAAGCGAACTGCCTCAGCTTTTAGCCAAATACAATGATTTAAAAGCTAAAAATATACAGATTATTGGACTGTCTTTAGATACGGATAAAAATTCTTACACTCAAAAGATCGCTGCGTTTCCTTGGATCAATGATTCGGAATTAAGAGGTTGGAACAGCAGTTATGTAGATACCTATAATGTTCATGCAACTCCTACCTATTTTATTTTAGATGCTAACAATAAGATAATCAATAAGCCAGACCACGTAGGCAATGTTTTGGAGTATTTTAAGCTAAAATAATTTTGGTGGTAAACAAATATTTTCTATATTTGCACCACCAAAACGGCGAGGTAGCTCAGTTGGTTAGAGCGCAGGATTCATAACCCTGAGGTCACGGGTTCAATTCCCGTCTTCGCTACAATAATAAGGGAAAGTAATACAAATTACTTTCCCTTTTTTATTTTGAATGAATTCATCATTATATTTTTTTAAGATGAATTAAAAACCATTTACTATAAGTTTCCAGTGATTTATGATCCTGATTCAGTCCCCATGAAATTTTCTGTTATTCTAATTTTTATATTGCTATTGAGAACTTAATCTAAATTAATAATGTCATAATAGAAAAACCGCAGCTTATAACAGCCGCGGCTTCTTTATATATAAAAGAGTAGATTAACTTTGGTACCCCAATAATTTTCTGATCTGGTAGAAAAATCTCTCAATAAGTCGTAGATCCTGTGTTACGATCTCAGCATTACCTCTGAGTTCTTTATCAAACGGAAGATTTCTATTATAGCTTGTTTTTAATCCTTTAGGAAGAGTGATATCCACATAATAATTTCCTTTATCATCAGGAATAAGGGAAATATTCTGTACTTTCCCTTCTACAATACCATATTCCTGGAAACGATAGTTATCAAGCTTAATCAATACTTTTTGGCCTGTAGTTACCTTTCCTGAGTTAATAGTAGGGACAGACATTCTTCCTACCAGCTTTTCCTTATTTGTAGGAAGTATGGAAAGGATGGGCTCTGCCACTTTTACAAATTGATTTTCTCCAAAAAACTGCTGAAAGCTGGCCATACCATCTGTGGAAGAGATAACAAGGTAATTTTGTTCCCATTGCTTTAAAGATTTACGAAGCTGCTCAAAAAGTTGCAAAGTCTGTGAAGAGTATGTGATTTTGTCTTTTTCCGTATTAATGGCTGTGCCGCTTTTGGTTTTGTTCAGATTGGAAATTCCCTCATCCATTTGCGAAATGGAAATATTAAGGTTTTCAAGATTTTGTTGAGCCTGAAGATATTTTATTTTCTCATTTTCAAGTTCTACAGAAGCAATTACTCCCTGGTTGTAAAGTTCCTGAGATCTCTGATAGCTTTTTTTTGATAATTCATATTTAGCTAATTCCAGGCTTTTCTGTTGTTTTAAAGTTGCGATTCTCCCTCTGTATTCTGAAATACTTTGATTGGCCGCAATATTTTCCGGAGCATAAGGCTGTAGCCTCGTGAAAAGTTCCTCATCCTGAAAAGCTTTTGCAAAACTATTGTAATCACCCTGCAACTCTCCCAGTTTAAATCTGGACGTCTGCGCAATCGGAAAAGAGCTGAGCTGATTGGGAGCAATAGAATCTACAAGCTTTTTCAGTTCCAGGACATCTTTATAATTTGCTGTAGACTGCATTACCATCAAAACGTCATTTTTTTTAACTTCCTGATGATCTTTGATGAAGATCTTTTCAATTTTCGAGCTTGTTCTGGCTTCTATTTTTTCAGGCGGATTTTGTGATGTAACAATAACGGGGGCAGAAACAAATTCCGGATATTTGATGATATAGCTCATCACAAGGATAAGCAGGAGAATAATTAATATGATGCTGTTTCCCCAGCGTATCATCCAATGGGGAGGCTGGGTAAGAATGTCCTGAACACTTTCAGAGCGGAGTTCAATATTGTCTAAGATGTCTTCTTTCATGTTAAGATAGAATTTTCCCTGTGATTTCAGAGAGCGTATTTTAATTTCCTAATTCCAGCTGATTCTTCACCAGCCTGTAGTATTCTCCTTTTAAGGAGACCAGTTCAGCATGATTGCCTTCCTCTACCACTTTGCCTTTATCCAAAACTATAATTTTATCAGCATGTTTTACTGTTGATAATCTATGGGCAATGACGATGGCTGTCTTACCTTTAAAGAACTGTTCCAGATTCTCCATGATTACCTTTTCATTATTAGCATCCAAAGCAGAGGTGGCTTCATCGAAAAAGATAAACTCCGGGGATTTGTAAACGGCTCTGGCAATAAAAAGCCTCTGCTTCTGGCCACCGCTGACTCCCACGCCTTCATTTCCAATCTTCGTATTATAGCTTAAAGGAAGACTTTCAATAAAATCTTTGATATTGGCAATTTCTACGGCACGCCTCAGTTTCTGTTTGTCAACATAATCTTCTCCCACTGCAATATTATTGGCGATAGTATCGTTGAACACATATCCTTCCTGCATTACCACTCCGCAATGATCTCTCCAGAATCTTGGGGAAATATTTCTTAACTGGGTATTTCCAAGTTTAATTTCTCCCGAATTAGGTTCGTAAAATTTCATCAGTAGCTTTAGAAGAGTCGTTTTACCGCTTCCGCTGGCTCCTACAATAGCTGTCGTTTTCTGGTAGGGAATGGTAAGGCTGAGATCTTCAAATACAGGAACATCAGATCCAATGTACCTGAATGATATATTGCTGACATCAATGTCTTTCTCAGGAATTTCACCCGCATACTGTTCATTTTTGTCTTCTTCATCTTCTTTGTCGTGAATCTCACCCAATCTTTCCAATGAAATCTTAGCATCCTGAGTCTGCTTGATAAAATCGATAAGCTGCAATAACGGACTGTTCAGCTGTCCAATGATATACTGCACCGAAAGCATCATTCCCAGGGTAAGATTGCCACTCAAAACCAATTTGGCAGAAAGAAAGCTTACCAGAATGTCTTTCATCTGGTTGATAAAATTTCCTCCTACAGATTGCCATTGTTCCAGAGATAGAGATTTTATCCTGATTTTAAACAGCTTTACCTGTAAAAATTCCCAGTCCCAGCGCTTCTGCTTTTCTGCATTATGCATTTTGATTTCCTGCATACCGTTGATCAGCTCAATTACTTTACTCTGTTCCTGTGAAACCTGAGAGAATCTTTTATAATCCAGCTCTTTTCTCTTATTAAGAAAGAAGCTGATCCATGCAATATATAATGCTGCTCCTACAAGATAAACGATAAAAAGTCTGTAATCGTAGAAGAGCAGGACAATACTGAAGATGATAAGATTGACAAGTGAAAAAAGGGTATTTAATGAGGAACTCGTCAAAAGCTGTTCTATTCTGTGGTGGTCGTTGATCCTCTGCATAATATCTCCTGTCATTCTCGTATCGAAAAAGCTTATAGGAAGCTTCATCAGCTTGATAAAGAAATCTGAGATAATCGAAATATTGATTCTTGCAGAAAGGTGGAGCAGGATCCAGCTCCGGATCACCTCAATACCCATTCTTCCGAGGAATAGCATAATCTGGGCAAGAAGCACAACATAAATAAAGTTGAGATCCTGGTTCTGTATCCCGACATCTACAATACTTTGGGTAAGAAACGGAAAAATAAGCGAAAGTAAACTTCCCGCCAGAAGACCTACGGCAAGCTGTATAACAAGTGATTTGTACTTAAGCAGATATTTCGAAAGGAAAGAAAAACTAGCTTTACTTTCCGTAGTGTCAAATTCTGTTTGAAAAAATGCGGGTGTTGTTTCAAGAATAAGGGCAATTCCTTCTTCTGTATTTTCGTTGGCATTTTCCCCGATCCATAATTTAATAAATTCTTCACGGGTATAGGTAATCAGTCCGTAGCTCGGATCTGAAATATATACTTTATTATTTTTATCAATTTTATAGACAACAACGAAGTGGTTCTTATTCCAGTGGACAATACATGGGAACGGTACTTCTTCTGCCAGGGTATTAAAATCGATCTGGACTCCAAGAGAACGGAATCCTAAATTTTCTGATGCATCGCTAAGGCCCAAAAGGCTGCTTCCTTCACGGGTGGTTTCAGAAAGTGTACGGATCTGCTGCAAAGAGATACTTCTGCCGTAATATTTACTTACTATTCTAAGGCAGGTTGGTCCGCAGTCTTTAGCATCCGGCTGTTTATAAAAGGGAAATTTCTTCAAAATTTATACTCATTATAAAATGTCGCCACGTATGACGACATTTTTACTTTATTCATTGTTGTACTAATTAATCACTTGGCTAATAATAGCACCATTTATTACATGCATTCACACAGATGAACATTTCCTGATCAGCTGTTGAGCACTGGCCCTGCGTCTTAAAAACACAGTAGCTGGCAGAGGACTGGATACGGGCACATTCCTCTGTGATACCTCCTCTAAGTATTCTCAAGTTTTCTCTTGACAGTTTTTTTAGATTTTTCATATTATTAAGCTTTGTTGAAAGTTATTAAGCTGTTTACGGCGTAACATCAATCACTGTAGGAGGAGTACAATAATACGTATTAGGACCAGCTCCGGCTATGGATCTGCATACACCGTTTGCACAGCATTGATCTCCACCACAATTGCCGTCCAGAGGGCATTGTCTAAGTCCACCTTTAATAGTTTTTAAACTTTCTCTTGAGATTTTCTTTAAGTTTTTCATAGTTACTAAGTTTTTTGTTTTTTGGCTCTTAAAATTCGCTTTTATTTTTTCCTAAGATAGTGAATTTTTCAATTCCGGAAAGATTTATTGAAAGTCCTCATCTTCCATTAATTCATCAACAAAAAACCAAATATCTTCACGGTCATATTTATCCGGAAACTGGTGTCCGTTCAGAATAAATATAGGAGTGAAATTCAATCCCGAGTTGCTGTTATCTTTTGTCATTTCGATGAATGGTGTCAGATCTTCAGTTGCAGAGGATCCTGACAAAGAAACGATTTTGTTTTCATCTTTGGTCTCGAACCATTCTTCTACAGCTTTCAAAAACTCTTTTTGAGGTTTATTTTGATAAATATGTTTAAAAGCTGAAAGTAATCTGGTGTATTTCTCATCAGCCCTGTCCGGCGAATAATTGAAACGGATCTGCACAGAAATGTCATCAGGATATTTTTCAAGTAGTCCTTCCATGATCTTGTGGCCGTCTTTACAGAAACCACAGTAAGGATTGGATACAATTGAAAGACGAAGTTTAGAGTCTTTATTTCCTAATACAAAAGTTTCGGTATCCTGGAATTCTATTTTTTCATTTTCTAAAAGCTGGCTCTTGAAAAGTTCATAGTTTCTTTTAAATCTAAGGTTTTTAGCATTTGATTTCTGAAGACTTTCTTTTTGGGAAAGAATGTTGCTGAAATATAAAACAGCAGAAAAAACAAGAATCCACAGAACAGCTGTTAATAAAAGTGTTCCTATACTGAACGGGGTACTCTGGAAAAACAGAATGCTTAGCACTAATTGTCCGGTAAGAATTGAAATAATCAGAAGGCAGACCCTACAGAAAGCCTTTTCCACAAAAGCCTGGATATATAATGAATAGGCAATAGCCAATATGGAAACAAATGTAAATCCCTTTACGATATAAGCTGTTGCAGGAAGAAAAAGTCCAAGTACAGCTAGCCCTGTAAAATAAATCAGGGAGAAATCCGAAAATTTTAAACCGAAAATACTTGTTTTATCCTGCTTGATAATTTTATCACATGAGTTCGTAACCTGCTTGGCAGAAGTATCTCCGCAAATACTGCCGATTACTGTAGATGTATTCCCGAATTTCTGATTGAATATCTCCAGCGAAATATAGGTACCTGCCAGGGAAAGAACATTAAAGATAGCTTCGTATATCGTTTGTATAAAAAAAGAATAGCCCAGAATGATAGCGAAAACAACATAGAGAAGAGGTTTAAAATCAAACGCCGTCTTATTTTCCGCATTTTCAGTTTTTTCAAAAAGCAGGACAAAATCTGTTGATTTCTTATGAAGTTCTTCTTTGTTGAGTGTTTTGGCTTTTTCAGAATAAACTGAATAACTGGCTCCCGATTTCTTTACCAGAGAAAAGGAATTATCTACTATGGCGATAAACTCTTCCGGCAACTCATCCCAATATTCCTTATCAAGTTCATAAGCATCATTTTTTACGCCCATAAAATTAAGCGTATCACTAAAAGCCAATGCAGAAGGATAGTTTGGGTGAGAGTTGAACTGGAAAGAAAACTCCTGTTTATCAAGTTTTAGATAGTTAATTAGCTTGTCGAAAATCATAGTAATATTTTTAACTAAAATACGCAGATGTTTTAAAAAAACAAGTTTTTTTCTTTTCTTAGTGATATACTTTTGTTAAATAATTGATTTTGTGTAATTATTGTTGTATTTTTCCTTTTTTTTATCAAAAAATCAGGCTGATTTCGTAATCCGGTTCAAAATATTGGAGAGCCTTTGGAAAATCCAATAAGATTATGGTAGTCTAAAAATTTCTCTTCCATCCATGGTAAGCCCCTGGAATAGGATGTGATTTTTCGCTGTTCTGATGTATGATCTTCATTCCTCATATCCTCTTTATGTTTCTTTTGTAAGAATCACTATTTAACTTTAATAAAGATGGTGAAGAAGTGTATTTCCTAAATTGGACAGATGGAGATAAACGGTAATTTTTAATTAGATGATTTAAAAAAAATAAATTACCGAAGAGAAATATTTCATCCTTTTTTAAATCAATTTTATCTGCTTATTTGAAATATAACTCTAATTTTTTCATACTGAAAATTCTAAAAATATTGAATGCTTTATTTTTAAACAAATGTTTAGTTTTGTGAATTTTTATTAGCCTATTTGAACTTTTTATGCTGATTGATTACCGAATCTTAAAATTTGTTAAAGTTCTAATTTTCAATGTTAAACTCAAAAAAACTTAAAAAATCATAAAGTTTTCTTAAAGTTTTAAAAAACAATAGAAATGTTTTTGTATTTATAAAATATGTTGTACTTTTACATCGCCTTGAATGAGGGAACAAGTCAAGGTAATAAATTTTTTTTCATCATTTGTGTTTTTAGAATCGTATCGCCTGATACGATTCTTTTGTTTTTATTACTTTTCGTAGTTCAAAAGGAGATCAATAAAATAAGAATAAGTAACGGCACCTTCCTGCTGGTTGCTTTTCAAAAACAGGTTATTCGTAAACCCAAAAAAATCGTCCAGCCAGCCCTGATGTCTGAAAATAAAACTCCTTTCGTACATCCGGTCTCTTTTCATGGCCGGAGAATATTGTTTAAGAACCGATTTTACAAATTCAGGATCTTCCTCAACAATGAACCTTAAAAGACTTTTTAGGGTAAAATATTCAGTACTGTATCTTAAATCTGCATTTTTGGAATTGATGCCTATCAGATAGCCTATAAAATTAGCTTCCTGCTCTCTGGCAAAACCTAGCTGATGAGAACTTTCATGTGCAGAGGTAAACGGTATGAGGGTATGGGGAAGTTCTGCATTATACTGGGCTTCTGCTGTAAAAGGGTTGTAATAGCCCAATATCCCTGTAAAATTCATGGCACTTTTGAAAAGGCTTGGTTTAAACGCATTGATCTGTGGAGCACTTTTATCCGAAAGATATTTCGGAAGCTGTGCTTGCTGATGTAAAATTTCTGTCTGGATAGAAGTAAGATCACTAATAATGAATATTCCGTTTTTATCTTCCCGCACAGATTGCCGTGTAGCTTTGCATTTTTTCAGATAGCGTAAGGCTAATGTTTTTGCTTTACCCACTTCAGGCTCTTTCTGGCTGGAAAGTTTCCTGATGACAGGGGTCTGAAAATAAAGCATTCCCCAAAAGATCTGATAGATGAAATAAAAGATATTAATTGTAGCCAGAAGCTTCAAAACAGCCCCATTTCTGCTTTTTCTTTTAAAACATAAAACAAGACAGTACAAAAGAAAAATTCCCAGAAGAATATAGATAAAATCCCCGAAAGAAAAAGGAATCCAGCTGAAAAGTATCTGATGGATTTTTTTCTGAAATTCGAAAAAACGTTCAAAGAAATAGATCATCGTCCCGGACTTTGAGAAGCCATAGAACAAAAGAAATTGGGCAAGTAGTATACCTGCCCAAAATCTCTTTTTATATATTATTTTTATTGTACTAGTGACCACTGCCTTTAGAGATTTTATCCAGATCAATACCCTGGGATTTTAAGATCCCTGTTACACGGATTGCATAGAATGCAAGATAAGCAAAACATACAACGCCTACAATATAACTGAAGTGGATATTGGTTTTATCTGCAATATATCCCTGAATAAAGCTGACAACGCCACCACCCATGATCATCATGATCAGGTAGCCGGAACCCTGGTTGGTGTGTTTGCCGAGACCATTGATGGCCAGAGCAAAAATACAAGGCCATAGGGTAGAGCAGAACAGTCCTACACTGGTAAAAGCATATACAGATACCATTCCTGTTGTAAACATTCCTATCAATAAGGCAGCTATACCTGCTACAGAGAAAATCAAAAGCATTCTTGCTGGGTTTCCTTTACTCATAATGTCACAGATGATCATCACAATAATAACAGCGCCGTACACATAAAAGGGAGAAAGGTCATGCTTAGCAATTGCATTCACTAATAAGAATACACCGAATGCAAGATAAGGGGCAAGGAATCTTAAGATCTTTTTGAATCCGGCACTCAGGTCAAATGCTTCTACAGCACCTGTCCAACGGCCTATCATTAATGAAGCCCAGTATAAGGAAATATAAGGCGCTACATCTTTGGTTTCAAAACCTAAGCTTTTTTCCATATATGCAGGAAGATTACTTGCTGTGGAAACCTCTACGCCTACATATACAAAGATAGCAATCATACCCATCACAAGCTGAGGGTACTGGAAAGCGGATTTTTTGTGGTCTCCCGGAATCACATCGTCAGTATCCTCTATAATAGTAGGAGTGATTGCAGGAAGAGAGGAGAATTTAAGCATGATGGCCACCAGTACAAATGCAACTCCCAGCATAAGATAAGGGATTTTTACACTTTCGATACTTGCTTCTGTATTAGCTGCGGATGCAGCACCAAAAATAGCAAATGATACAATAAGCGGTCCGATGGTTGTCCCCAGGTTGTTGATTCCTCCCGCCATAGTAAGTCTCTGAGATCCCGTTTCAGATGGTCCTACTTCAATAGCCAGTGGATTCGCTACAATTTGTTGTAATGAGAAGCCGAGCCCCACAATGAACAGACCGGAGATCATTAACGGAAACGATGCCAGATTTGCTGCCGGATAGAACAGTAAAGTTCCTGAAGCAGAAATAAGGAGGCCTAAGATAAGTCCGTTTTTGTAACCTATTTTATTAATAAGATCCTGTTTCAAACCTTTTGAAACAGCCATATAAATTAAAGAACCCACAGTATACGCCACATAAAAGCAGATCTGTACGAGCATACTTTCAGTTTGGGTCAATTTAAAGGCTTTTTGGAAAACTGGTATGAGAATGTCATTACTTGCCGCAACAAATCCCCAGAAAAAAAACACAGTAACCAAGGGAATAAACTGTCCCCAATTGGTTTGTTTAGAATAATTTGACATGTTTGTTAAAAATTTCGCAAACAAATATAACTATTTCTTTTAAATAGAATGTTCCAGCAATGTTTTTTTTATCTCCTTATAAGCTTTTGTTTTCAGATCTCTCGGAGAATCTGATGGTTCCATGATTCCGTTGAAATATACTTTTACTTTTCCCGGGTAACCTTTTGCACTGTCGAAAGGAAAGATTTCTTTCAATCCTACAAAAGTATATACTGCGATTGGGGAATGGTGTTTGGAAGATAAAGTAAATGCTCCGTCTTTAAATTCATCCAGAATAATAGAAGCATCGTCGGGTACGCCACCTTCCGGGAATATGGCAATGCTGTTTCCTTCTTCCATCTTTTCCGCACATCTTCTGTAGACATCTGCACGGCTTCTTGCGCTGCCTCTGTCTACCATCACACAGATCCTTTTATATATGGTACCAAAAATGGGGATCTTTACAAGTTCTTTTTTACCTACAAAACAAATAGGATGATGGGGCATCAGGATACAGGCAAGCATAATATCCATAATGGAAGTATGGTTCGAAATGAAAACGTACGGTTTGCTTTTGTCTTTTTTCTGGTCAGAAAGATTCGTGAGATCATACCTCAGACCCATACCGTAGAACATGCCGAAACACCAAATCCGGATAAATTTGTAAGCATATTTATAATGCTTTTTATTAAAAGATAAAATATAGACAGGGATTCCCAAAGTGACTGTTAAAACAAACGCCAGTATCAGCAGCCAGAATCTCCAGAGATAATTTAAAATTTTTGCCACTGCTTAACCGTTAAAAATTACTTTCTTTTTCACAGAATAATTAAGAATGGAAACCAGCAGAATTGCTGCAATCTTACTGATCATTTCCGGGCTTAAGGTATAAAAAATTAAATTGATATTATCCTTAAATATAAAGCTGTAAAAAATCTGGAAAAAGCCTAAGCTTAATAACGTTGAAATGAAAGACACGCCCATAAAGTAAGCAAACTCTTTTCTTTTAGAATGCTTTCCTCTTTCAAAGACAAACCAGATGCTCAGGAAATAGTTGCTGATGATTCCACAGCTCGTAGAGAAAATATTACTTAAAGGATAATGGATACCATGAAAATTGGTTTCTCTGGCAAAGACATGCGGAAGATAAGTGCTGAATGCTTTGAAGCTTCCAATCTCTACAATGGCACTGAGCCCCCCGGCAATAATGAAGAACAAAACCTGTTTCTGGCGTATTAGTAATTCTCTCATTCAATATATATGAAATGCAAATTTATAACTATATGTCAATAATGTAAGAATAAAAGACTATTTTAAAATAAAACATTGGTTTAATTGATTGTATATCAGTTAAATAATTCGATTTTTGATTTGATGATATACTAGACACTTTATTAAAGTAATATACCTGATCTTCCGGAGTTATAAGTAGTATTAATAAATTGGAAATTTCTTCTTTATCACTTCCAAAACTTTAAAACGATACCAACAGTGATGGCTAAAGGAATCTGAAAGTTTCAGCCCAAAATAATTCGGTGAACATATGTTAAACAATGAAAAAAGTTGTTAAATTATTTTTTTGAACCAAAATAATTTCTAAATTTAATATTCAGAATGATGTAATTATAACCTGATAATAAATTCATTTTCAACTTCTTGTGTTGATGGTTTTTTCTATCTTGTAATGTGCGGTATAACGCATACTACCATAATTTTTACGACCCAAATTATAACAATATTTGTATGAAAAGTCAAAACAAATACAGAAAATTCCAGCTTCAGCAAAAAAATATTGAAGCTCTTGAGAGAGAAAATTCCCGCTTCAAAAGAGTGTATTCAGAATATGAAAATATGACAGATGAGTTGTGGAATCTTGAAAACTCTACCAATGAACCTGTGCCGGATGATTTTATCAATGCCATCATGCTTCAGAGTTCTTATCTGGAAGATGAAATTGAGGACTGGCTCATCAAGTTCGATAATCAAAAAGCTGATATAAAACATTAGAAGCTTCCAGTCTGTTTTTAAACGCTATTTGAAGATAAATTCATAATTTAGCATCCTTAAACTAAAATGTAATATATGGTTGCTATTGTTGATAGTGGGTCTACCAAATCAGATTGGGTGATACTGGATGATTTCAAAAAAGTGTTTTTAAAAACAGAAACCATCGGCTTTAATCCCAATTTTATCAACAGAGAACTTATTGTTCCTGAAATAGAAAAGAACAGCAGCCTTATATTAGTCAAAAATTCCATAACGAGGATCTTCTTCTATGGCTCAGGATGTGGTGTGAAAAAAAACTGCGAAACTATTAAAGAAGAGCTTCAAAGAATATTCACAAAAGCTGAAATCGTTGTGAAAGAAGATCTTATGGCTGCAGCTTATGCCGCATACAGCGGAAAGCCGGCTGTGGTATGTATTTTAGGAACAGGCTCAAATTCCTGCTATTTCGATGGCCAAAATCTTAAAATAGAACTCCCTTCCCTGGGTTTCCTTATGGGAGACGAAGGAAGCGGAAGTGCTATCGGAAAACAGCTGGTACGAAGATATTTTATGAAAAAACTTCCTGCGGATCTTCATAAGGAGTTCGAGCAGAACTATGGGCTTAAAATAGAGGAAGCCCTGAACAATATGTACCACAGCCCGAGACCGAATGCCTGGCTGGCGGATTTCAACAAATTTGTCATCGAAAGAAAGGAGCATCCTTACTTTAAAAGTATGGTGTACGAAGAAATGAAAAATTTCTTTGAATACCAGGTGATCCCTTACGAAGAATCAAAAGAAGCCGAGATCAATTTCATCGGCTCTATCGCTTATTATTACGAAACTATTCTCCGCTCTGTAGCGGCAGAACTTCATTTAAATGTGGGCCACGTTGTCCAGAAACCTATCGAAAGTTTAGTAGACTACCATATTAAGTATATACTTTAATAAAAAACAAAATTCTATGTCAAGTAAAACCCACCGCGACGAAAAGAACTTTAATCAGGCCGCGTTAGATTATCATAAAGCCGAACCTAAAGGAAAAATCGAAGTTATTCCTTCGAAGCCTCACTCTTCTCAGAGAGATTTATCATTGGCATACTCACCTGGGGTGGCAGTTCCTTGTATGGAGATCCATGATAAACCCGAAACTGTGTACGACTACACCGGTAAAGGAAACCTGGTAGCTGTAATTTCCAACGGAACAGCTGTATTAGGACTTGGGGATATCGGAGCAGAAGCTTCAAAACCGGTAATGGAAGGAAAAGGCCTTTTGTTCAAGATCTTTGCAGATATCAATGTTTTTGATATTGAAATTGATGAAAAAGATCCGGAAAAATTCATTCAGATTGTAAAAGGTATTGCTCCTACCTTCGGAGGGATCAACCTCGAAGATATTAAAGCTCCCGAAGCATTCTATATCGAGCAAAAACTGAAAGAAGAGCTGGATATTCCTTTAATGCATGATGATCAGCATGGAACGGCAATTATTTCTGCTGCTGCCTTGATCAATGCTCTTCAGATCGCTGACAAAAATATCGGAGAAGTGAGAATGGTGGTAAATGGAGCCGGAGCGGCGGCCATTGCATGCACCAACTTATATATTTCTCTGGGGCTTAAAAGAGAAAATGTTTTAATGTGCGACAGCAAAGGAGTTATCAATCATAAAAGAGAAAACCTTACGCCTGAAAAAATTGACTTTATTGCTAATACAGATATCGAAACACTTGAAGATGCCGTAAAAGGTTCAGATGTTTTCATCGGTCTGTCAAAAGGAAACGTAATGACTCCGGAAATGCTTTCCAGCATGAATGAGAATCCTATCGTTTTTGCTTTGGCAAACCCGGATCCGGAAATTGCTTACGATCTTGCCCTTGAAACCCGTAAAGACGTGATCATGGCAACAGGGAGAAGTGATTATCCTAACCAGGTGAACAATGTATTGGGATTCCCTTATATTTTTCGTGGAGCATTAGATGTTCAGGCAAAAGGAATCAACGAAGAGATGAAGCTGGCAGCCGTACACGCTATCGCAGATCTTGCAAAAGAACCTGTCCCGGAAGCTGTAATATTGGCCTATAATGTTCAGAACCTGCAATTTGGAAGAGAGTACTTTATTCCAAAGCCGTTTGATAACAGGTTAATTACCAAAGTATCCAGTGCTGTAGCAAAAGCAGCCATTGAAAGCGGTATTGCCAGAAAAACTATCGAAGACTTCGAAGAATACGAAAACCAGCTGCTGGACAGAATGGGAAGAGACGAGAAGCTGGTAAGAATGATGCAGAGCCGTGCAAAATCCAACCCGAAGAGAATTACTTTAGGCAACGCTGAAGAATACAACGTATTGAAAGCAGCCCAGATTCTTTACGAAGAAGGAATTGCTTTCCCGAGCCTGTTAGGAGATAAAAAATACATCAAAGAACAGATGGAGCGCTTTGGAATCAATTTGGATATTCCAATCATTGATCCAAGTGATGACGATCAGAAAGAAAACAGGAAAAAATACAGGGAAACTCTTTGGAAACTTCGTCAGAGAAAAGGGATGAACGAGTACAAAGCGAAAAGATATGTTCGCCAGAGAGATTATTTCGGTCCGTTAATGCTGAGACATGGAGATACAGACGGCCTTATCGTTGGTTTCTCTAAAAACTATACTTCCGTGCTTCGTCCTGTGTTAGAAGTTATTGAAAAAGATAAAGGAGTAGATAAAGTAGCGGCCATGATGATGATCCTTTCAGAAAAGAAACCTATTTTCTTTGCTGATACATCCATCAATCAGAATCCTACTGCAGAAGATCTTGTGAATATTGCTAAAATGGCAGAAATTACAGTAAAATCTTTTGCAATAGAACCTAGGATCGCCATGCTTGGTTTCGAAAACTTTGCAGCCATTTCCGATACATCCAAAAAAGTAGCCAAAGCAGTAAGCATTCTCCACGAGAAATATCCTAAAATGGTTGTTGATGGTGAGATCCAGCCGGATTTTGCAATGAATGCGGATCACTTAAGCGACTATCCTTTCTCAAAATTAGGAACAACTCCTGCCAATACCTTCGTTTTCCCGAATCTTGAAAGTGCCAACCTTTCTTACAAGATCATCAGAGGAATGAAAGTGGCACAGGTGATCGGTCCAATCTTGATGGGATTAAAGCAGCCGGTACACGTTTTACAGATGCGTTCCAGCGTAGATGAAATTGTAAACCTGGCTACGGTAGCCGTTCTTGATGCTCAGAGAAGAGAAAAGAAAAACTCCGAAAAAAAATAAACGGATAAGCATAACAAAACTGTCAGTTTAAAGGATAGTTTTAATCATAAAATAATAAAAGGCTCCATATTTTGGAGTCTTTTGTTTTTATATTAATTCCTTGAATGTACGATCAAAATTTAAGTTAAAAATCATTCGCACGTGAAATGAAAATATTAATTAGTTTAAATTGCTATATTTGGGAGTTTTAAAAATTAATATGATATTTTCCTTACAAGGCAGTGTTCAAGAACTTACACCCACTTACGCAGTAATCAATGTACAAGGAGTTGGTTACTATGTAGGTATCAGTTTGATGACCTCCCAGGCCCTGGCCCTGAATAAGCCGGCATTTTTATTTACTCAGCAGATCATACGGGAAGATGCTCATCTTCTCTTTGGATTTAACACTCGTTCAGAAAAAGAAATGTTCAATCTGTTAATAAGCGTTAACGGAGTAGGGGCTGTTTCTGCCCTTATACTTCTTTCCACCTTAAGCCTTGAAGAGATTGCTTCAGCCATACTTTCCAAGAACAGTGCACTGATTCAAAAAGCCAAAGGAATAGGAACCAAAACTGCAGAAAGAATTATCGTGGATCTAAAGGATAAAGTCCAGAAATTCGGCATTACAGAAGAAAATATTTCTTCTTTTGTGGATAATAAAGTCAAGGAAGAATCGTTATCTGCATTAGAAGTTTTAGGGATTCCGAAACGAATGAGCGAGAAGATCGCAGACAGGATGATGAAGCAGAATCCTGAGATCTCCGTAGAAGAACTTATAAAACATATCTTAAAAAACATTTAACATTTGGTGGCGAATAATAAGCATCTGAAAATATTTTTGTTCCTGTCGTTCCTGTGTATGTCAGTAAGTGCCTTTGCACAACAGGTACGGGATACTGCGATCATAAAGAAAGATTATCAACTGGCCGACCCTACCCGGTATGAGGCCTTTTATGATATTAAAACAGGTATGTATTATGTATATCCTAAAATTGGAAATACATTTACAGGCCCTCCTACAGCTATGTCTCCCGAAGAGTATAAAGAATTTATGCTCGCAACGCAGTCAAAAGCTTACTATAAAGAAAAATCTGATAAGTACAGTCTTCTTTACAGAAGAGACAGGACTGATGCCCGTAAGAAAGGTCTTATCCCGTCTCTGATGATCAATAACAGGCTGTTTGAAACTATTTTCGGAAGTAATAAAATAGAGATCATTCCTTCAGGATATGCCTCTTTAGACTTTGCTGGACTTTACCAAAAAATAGATAATCCACTGATCCTGCCTCAGAACAGGACCAGTTTTACCTTTGATATAGACCAAAGGATACAGCTGGGCTTATTGGGTAAAGTAGGAGAAAACCTTCAGTTGAAGGCTAATTATGATACCCAGAGTGGCTTTGCATTCGAAAACAGAATGAATCTTGTATGGCAGGCGAAAGGAAACTGGAAAGATCTTCAAACAAAAGGCCTTGGTGAGGTAGATAAGCCCAGTGCAGGAGGGGAAGATAAAATCATTAAGAGAATAGAATTTGGTAACGTGAATATGCCGCTTTCTACCAGTCTTATCCGTGGTTCACAGTCATTATTCGGGGTAAAAACAGAATTCCAGTTAGGAAAAACTTACGGAACAGTAGTCCTTTCCCAGCAACAGGGAGAAGCCCGTAATATTGTAGTACAGGGTGGAGGTGTTATGAATAATTTTAAAGTTAATGCGATTGACTACGAAGACAACCAACACTTTTTCCTTGGACATTATTTCCTGGACCGTTATGATAATGCGCTGGCCAACTATCCGCAAATCAATTCCACGGTAAACATTACCAGGCTGGAAGTTTGGGTGCTTGACCAGGGAAACAGTAATCTGGCGTATCAGAAAAGTATTATCGGTATCAGAGATTTGGGAGAAGGTGCTTCAGGATTGCCGGACAACTCTCAGAATGGTTTATACCCATCTATTAATGCGGCAATAGGACCAAGAGAAGCCGGTAAAAATTATGCAACAACTTTTCAGGGGCAGATGTTCCCGGGAAGTGCACAGCCATATGATAATGGTGAACAGTTTATTTTTAATACAAAAGCAAGAAGGCTGAATGCTAATGAATATACATTGCAGCCTCAGTTAGGATATATTTCATTGAACCAGAAGCTGAACGAGAATCAGCTTTTGGCCGTTTCCTATTCCTTTACGGATGGTACCAATAAAGTATATAAAGTAGGGGAGTTCTCCGAAGAAAGTCCCGTATTGGTAACCAAAGTGCTTAGAGTAAACAACAAAGTAAATACAGAATCTCCAATGTGGGACCTGATGATGAAAAACATCTATTCTTTGGATGCAGGACAGGTAGCACAGGACGGCTTTATTCTTAACGTATTCTACAGGGATCCGAAAACCGGTGGTAAAGTGAATTACCTTCCGGGAACCAGTGTTCAGGATAAAAATTTACTGAAATTACTTAACTGGGACCGTCTTAACATGAACGGTGATATCCAGGCCAGCAGTGGTATATTGGGAGACGGTATTTTTGACTTTGTGAATGGAATTACGATCCGGCCGGAAACAGGAAGGATTATATTTACCAAAGTACAGCCTTTCGGAAGCTTTATGCAGGGACAGGTCGGAAATGATCCGCAGTTTGTCTTTACGGATCTCTACAGACAGCAGAAACAAGTGGCATCTTCCAGCAACCTTGCACAGAGATATACCATAGAAGGACGATACAAAGGAACACAGGGGCAGGGAATTTCTCTTGGTGCTGTAAACGTTCCGCAGGGATCTGTAAAAGTTTCGGCGAATGGTGTTCAGCTGACAGAAGGGGTAGACTACACCGTAGATTATATGCTTGGAACAGTAACGATCATCAATGAAAATGTTAAACAGTCCGGACAGGCTATCAATATCTCATTAGAAAATCAGCTTACCTTTAATACCCAAAGAAAAAGATTTTTAGGATTAAACCTGGAAAGAAGATTCAATGAGAATTTTATAATAGGAGGAACAGTTGTTAATTATTCCGAATCACCACTTACCCAGAAAGTAAACTACGGGCAGGAAGCTGTTAATAATACAATGGCCGGGATCAACATGATGTACAACAATCAGATTCCTTTCCTGACAAGGCTTACAGATAAAATTCCATTTGTAAATACAGAAGCTCCGTCAAACCTGAATTTTAAAATGGAAGGGGCATACCTTCTTCCCGGGTTAAATAAAGGAACGAATGACCAATCCTATGTGGATGATTTCGAACAGACAACTTCTAAAATTTCGTTAAAAGAACCGGCAGCCTGGAGCTTAGCTTCAAGACCTGAGAAAAACTTAGCGCCTCCATTTAACGGAGCTCCTAGTGATGATGCTCTGACAAGTGGTTACGGAAGAGGACTTTTATCATGGTATAATATTGACCCAAGATTCTGGGGAGTAGGAGGCAGGGCACCAGCTGGAATTACGGCACAGTCTGTTTCCAACCACGCATCCAGAAGAGTTCAGTATTCCGAAATTTATAACAATAGAGATTTTGTTGCGGGTGAACAGACCTTCACCAATACTTTAGATATTTCTTACTATCCTCAGGAAAAAGGTCCGTACAATGTCAATCCAGGTTCCGAAACAGCGGCTTTCAGATGGGCAGGGATCATGAGACCGATCAGTGTTTCCAATTTCGTTAATTCAAATATAGAATATGTTGAATTCTGGATGATGGACCCTTATGCGGATGGAACTGTCTTAGGTGATAGAGCGAGACTTTTACTTCAGTTAGGAAACGTTTCCGAAGATATACTGAAAGACGGTAAAATGCAGTATGAAAATGGTCTTCCTACTCCGGGAGCGCCTTCTACTACCACAACTTCCAATTGGGGAGTACAGCCGAAACAGCCACCCATCCTTTACGCATTCTCAAGTGAAGGTGATGACAGAAGATCTCAGGATTTAGGATATGACGGTTTAAACTCAGATCAGGAATCAATGAGATTCGGAAATACATTTGTTAACCCGGTTACCAACTTAGTTGACCCTGCTGTGGATGATTTCGTATTCTTCATGTCGGACAAATTTACAGGCAATCAGGCGGCATCTCTTGTTCAGAGATATAAATATTTCAGAAATCCGGAAGGAAACTCCCAGGCTAATTCATTGGAAGTGGCTTCACAGACTCCGGATGCAGAAGATATCAACAAAGATTATAACCTCGACCAGACAGAAAGCTACAATGAATATGTTGTAAAACTGGATAAACCTAGTCTTGCCTTAGGACAGAATAATATTGTAGATGTAAAAACGGTGAAGGCTACCTTCCAGAACGGGCAGTCTTCTGATGTGAAATGGTACCTGTTCAGAATCCCTGTTTCAAAATATGCTGAAACGGATGCGGAAGGAGAGAGAAGTGCATCAGTACTTAACAATGTAAGATTTGCGAGATTAATGCTTGCCGGTTTTGAACAGACTTCTACTTTAAGATTCGGGACAATGGATCTTGTAAGATCGGACTGGAGAAGATATCCAAATCAAATTGCCAGCCCTACAGTATCTTCACAACAGGAAGGTGTAGGTATAGCACAAAATAATAACTTCGAAGTTGGAAGTGTAAATATTGAAGAGAACGCCCTGAACCAGCCTCCTTATGTACTTCCTCCGGGAATTGACAGACAGGTATTGAGTGGAAATGCAGGAGCACAGAGACAGAATGAAGCTTCACTTTACATGAAGATTGACGGTCTTGCCGGAGAAGCAAGAGGGGTTTTCAAGAATACTACCCTGGATATGAGAAGATATAAAAAGCTAAAACTTTTTGTACATGCTCAAGACCCGACAGACAGATATCAGGGTATCGATTCTGAATCTAAATTCTTCATCCGTTTCGGAAGTGATGCTACGGACAACTATTATGAATATGAATCTCAAATGTTGCTTACGCCTAGGACAGCAACTACACCTTTGGAAATCTGGCCTATTGAAAACAATGTGGATTTTGAAATCCAAAACTTTGTAGATGCCAAAATTCGAAGAGATAAGAGCTCATCTAATATTGTAGACAGAATCATGGATCCTAACTTTGGGGATGAATCAAAAAGAATTTATATCAAAGGACGTCCGAGCTTAGGAAATATTACCACCATTATGATTGGGGTAAGAAATACAAGCCGTTCAAACTCTATTACCAGAATTCTTTGGGTGAATGAGATCCGTCTTTCTGAAATTGAAAATGATGGAGGATATGCAGGTAATGCAAGTCTGAACTTTAACCTTGGAGATTTTGCTACTGTCAATACAAGTGCATCTTATACTTCCGTAGGTTTCGGTAATATAGATTCAAAGCCGGCAGAAAGAAATCAGTCTACACAGTCTGCTTTCAGTATCAATACTGCTGTAAACGTAGATAAATTCCTTCCTGAAAAAAGCGGAATGAAAATTCCTTTAAACTATTCCTACTCACAGACTATCGAGGATCCGAAATATAACCCTCTGGACACCGATGTGGAATTCAGCAAAGCAGCCAACAAGGAGCAGCTTAAAAAAGTAGCAAGAACGTATACACAACAAAGAAGTATTGGCGTTGTCAATATGCATAAGGAAAGGGTAAACCCAAATAAGAAACCTAAATTCTATGATATTGAGAACGTTTCCGTAACGGCAGTTTATAATGACGATTATTACAGAGATATTTATACTTCAAGAAACTACAGACAGTATCTTAGAGGTTATGTTGATTACAACTATACTTTCAAGCCGTGGGTAATTAAGCCGTTCAACAAAATGATCAGTGATACGGCGAAATCTACAAAATATCTGAGATGGATCAAAGAATTCAATTTCAACCCGATTCCTACGAGATTATCTTTCAGAACGGAAGTAGACAGAAATTATAACGAACTTGAGTTTAGAAATGTAGAAGCAATCTTAAGTGGAAATACAGGTGACAGTTTTGCGGCGATCAAAAACAGAAACTTCTTCTTCGGATGGCAGTACGGTTTAGGATTCAACTTTACAAAATCATTAAAACTGGAGATTAATTCTGCAACAAGAACCCTTAATGATAATGTAGATGTGAACGGAATGAATGACAAATCTATCTTTGGAAATGTATTCAGAGCAGGTAGACCGGTATTGTACAATCACAGAGTACAGATTAATTACAAACTGCCGTTCCAGTATCTCCCGTATTTGGATTTTATTGATGCAGAAATTGGGTATGGGCTTACTTACAACTGGAATGCAAGATCTACCGCACTCCTTTCAAGTCCGGAAGGAAGCTTAGGCTCCGTAGGTCAGAATACAAATGTGATTCAGGCTACAGCTACTGCGGATATTCCAAAATTCTTTGGACAGTTTAAGTATTTCAAGAACATCTCTGCAAAACTGCAGAAGCGTAAACAGGAGATTGACTCATTGAATAATATATACACACAGCAATGGGAAAAGAAAAGATACAGATATAAGAGCTATAAATTCAAAAATAAACTGACAATACTTCAGAGCGCAGCTTTTGCACTGACATCGTTCAAACAGTTAGATATTAATTACTCTGAAAATAACGGAACGGTGCTTCCAGGTTTACTTTCAGCGCCAAACATGTATGGGTATGGCCAGACGCTGGGAGGTCCTACTATAGGATTCCTTTTTGGATCGCAGGCTGATATCAGAAGAACCGTGCTGGAAAATGGATGGGTAAGTGATTCACCTTATATGACGGATCCTTATGTGAAGATGTCAACAAAAGAATTGAGGGCCAATTTACAGATTGTTCCGATCAATGATTTCAGGATTGATCTTAGTGCACTGCATAACTACAACAGAAACTTCTCTCAGTCCGGATTTAATAACCGGAATAACCTTGGAACAGCAAACCATGATTATGCATTTGCCAATGATCAGGTAACCTATTCTAACTCTGTGGTACTTCTGAAAACATCATTCAAGGAAACCCAGGCCGTTTACCAGGCGATCAGGGAAAATGCAATGATACTTTCCCAGCAGATGGGGTTAGGAGAAGTACTGAACAGTGATGGCTTTGCAGAACATTATAGTATCGCCAATGCTTATGTATTGATTCCTGCATTCAGGGCAGCAGTTGAAGGGAAATCCGTTAAGCAGATGGGAAATGCTAAAAAAGCAGGACTTCCGATTCCAAACTGGAAGATCACTTATTCAGGTTTAAGAAACATCCCGATCATTAATGGTCAGTTCTCTAAATTTGATATCCTTCACGGATATACAGCGACGTATACAGCAACAGGTATCCAGTCAAGTATTGATTACTTTAACAGGATTTCCGGTGGAAATGCATTCGATGTGAATAATGATTACATCAATCCGTTCACATTCTCGCAGGTCGGTTATGTAGAATCTTTCTCGCCACTTATCGGTATAGATGTTACCATGAGAAACAACATGCAGTTTGGACTTCAGTATAACAGAAACCGGATGATGCTATTAGGATTGGTCAACCATACCCTTACCGAAGATTCCAATACGGAATATGTAGTAAGACTTGGATATATCGTTAAAAATTTCAGACTTGGTATGGCCAATACGAGAGGATCAAGAGGAAAAGGTAGTGACCTGAACATCAGAGGAGATATTTCATTGAGAGACAGCAAAACTTCCATTATGAATATCCTGTTGAATGATTCACAGATCACAGGAGGACAGAAACTCATGAATATAAAGCTTTCTGCAGATTATAACGTTTCAGAAAATCTGAACCTGAGAGTATTCTATGAGCAGATGACTTCCAAATACAAAATATCAACGGCATTCCCGCTGTCTACTATTAGAGCCGGTCTCTCTGCAACATTTACATTTGGAGACTCAGGTGGTGGTTTCTAAGAAAAAAATTAATACATAATCACTAAAATAAAAATCCCTTTCTGTAAAAGAAGGGGATTTTAGTTTTAATTCACGTTTTTTGGAATAGCTTGGTTTATACGGTATCTTTATCGGAATAATTTTATATACATAATAATGAAAAAAATTACTTTATCTTTTTTTAGTTTATTGTCGGTGATGTCTATCGCGCAGAATTTGTCACCTACAGTGTCAATTTCTGCCTCCGGTTCAGCTGATAACTTCAAGGGAGGCTATACTTTTGCTTATGCTACTTCAGGAACACCTTGGAATGGATCACTAATAAGTTTTGGAGGTTTTTCAAATCAGTATGATACACAAATAAGCTCGGCCTACAATGGAAACAACATATCTTTTAGAACAAGAAACGGAGATTTTAATGTTTGGAATTCTTGGAATGAACTGGCAACTAAAGGAGCAAATGATTTTATAGGTAAACAAACAATTATGGGGAATGTAGGTATCGGAACCCAAGCCCCATCCGAAAAACTTACTGTTTCTGGGGACCATCAAAATTCTATAATTCTATTACATTCTTCTGGCGATGGAGTAAATAGTCCTGCTAATTTATCACTTTGGGCTTCAGAGCCTCAAGAGACATATACCGGTGTAGGAATAGGTAATAATGTTAGAAACTATGTTACTGGACAATCATTTCCACGTATAAATACAAACTTAGGGGGTTCCTATATAAGATTGTTGGAGAATCAGATTAATTTTAACTTAATCTCTAATACAGATGATAAGAAACTTATAGCTACTTTAAGTAGAGACAAATTTGAAGTTAATGGGCAGCTCTCTTCTCAAGCAAGTTCAAATGAAGGAGGAGTGATTATTTTAGAGAATTCTACAAAAACAGCTCCAAATACTGCTAGAAAGTGGGCTATATATAATATGACTGGAGGCTATGGAAATTCTTTACAATTCTGGAATTACTCAAATGATGGAACAATGTATGGAGCAAAATTAAGGCTTTCAGATGAGGGAAATATGGCTTTATTTGGAAAATTTGAAGCAAAGGAAGTAAAGGTGACCCTCACACCAACAGCTGATTTTGTTTTTGACGAAAAATACAATCTTCCGAAGTTGGAAGAGGTAGAAAAGCATATTAAAGAAAAAAAACACCTTCCTGAAATTGCATCAGCAGCACAGATGGAAAAAGAAGGAGTCAATATTGGAGAATTTCAGATTAAGCTTCTTCAGAAGATTGAAGAACTTACGCTGTATACTATTGAGCAAAATAAGCAGCTTAAAAAACTTCAGGAAAATAATGATAAACTTATGAAAGAAATCGATGAGCTGAAAGCAATAAAAAAATAATAATTATACAATATCCAATCGCTGCTTCGGTAGCGGTCTTTTATTTTGTTTCCAAAATTTAATTAAGATATTCATTACCCCTTTGAAGCTTTTATTATTTTGAATACATTTGTACAAAATAAAAATTAAAATGAATACACCATCAGAATTAAAGTACACTAAAGATCACGAATGGATCAAGATTGAAGGTAATGTTGCCACAATCGGTATTACAGACTTCGCACAGGGAGAATTGGGCGATATCGTATATGTAGATGTAGATACTATAGATGATGATCTTGAAGGGGGAGCTGTTTTCGGAAGTGTAGAAGCAGTGAAAACTGTTTCAGATTTATTCCTGCCTATTGCCGGAAAAGTTATTGAATTTAATTCAGAGTTGGAAGATCAGCCTGAACTGTTAAATACAGACCCTTACGGAAACGGGTGGATCATTAAATTAGAAATTGCTGATGGTGCAGATCATTCAGAACTGCTTACTGCAGAAGAATACCAGGCAATCATTGGATAAGGTTTCAAAAATATTTAGTAAGATTTTGCCCATTTATTGGGCATTTCTTACTTATATGCTTCTCAAACCGGGCGAAGAGAATAACGAGTACTGGTTCATGTTCAATGGTATTGACAAAGTTTTACATGTAAGCATATTTGCAATGCTGGGTTTCTGCTTTATTGCTGCATTTCCCAAAATCAAATTTTCATATTTTTTTCAGATCATCCTTATATATGCCTTCCTTACCGAAATTTTCCAGGAGGAAATGGGCTTAGGCAGATCCATGGAATCTCTGGATATCGTCGCAGATACTATAGGATGCTTAATTGGATACTCTATATATAAGGTACTAGTTAAACGTTTTTTCTAAACTGAACCTTTCTTATTTTTACTCAACGATCTTTGTGGATAACTATGCCATAGGCATAATATATTAACAATCAAAACACTATATTGATACTTATCCCCAATGTAAATCGTATGTAAATTTTATGTTAAATAGATTTGTTTTGCGTGTTAATAA